>Ga0310915_10000001_pt1 | contig 1406223 bp, 1272 predicted proteins | sample GREbulkMGAN111_FD_202508 | JGI IMG/M metagenome (GOLD analysis project Ga0310915, IMG submission 202508) | Lab enrichment of tropical soil microbial communities from Luquillo Experimental Forest, Puerto Rico - GRE.bulkMG.AN111 | ecosystem: Environmental > Terrestrial > Soil > Tropical...
GCCCGATTTGGCACCGGCCAGGGCAGCGTGAGATCAACGCAGTTTCAAGGAACCGCCGGATACGTGACCCGTATGTCCGGTGGTGTGGGAGGGAGGGGCCGTGAGGCTTCTTCCTATCCCGATTAAACCTGAAGGGAGAAGTTGCGTGGTAATAAAGTTGGAAGAAGTTGAACCAGGCATCGTCGCGTATTTCGATCATGCGGTGCTCCTGCGCGAAGTTGACATAGATCGCGACGACGATGGCATAGACAGACCGGGCCCGTTCGTATGTATTCAGGTAGTCGGCGATAAATCGGTCTGGGGCGCTGTCACGAGTGAGTGGAGTCGCCCGCGCCTTTTACTTAAACCGGAATGGCGGCAGGATGGCAACCCGCGCTGGACTGGAAGACCTCAGTACCTAAATGATGGGCTAAGTACGTATGTCGGACCAACGGCGGCATTCTTGCGGGCTGCTTCTGCAGAGCAGCCGTTCACGCCTTTTCTCCGTCCGCGGGTTACTGCTCCTGGCATCTCCGCAATAATCGCCGAAGTAAACAGACAAGGCGGACCATTGCTGGAAGGAAGCATTGATGTGTAACAGGCCGCTGCATCCGACCGCCTTCGGCGTCGGATGAGCGGCGACGTTAGCCATCTCAATCACAATGGCATCTCTTTTCGGCAGCAACATTCACGCAGGCTTATCGGGTCTCGAACTCGAACAGCAGACATTTGATCTTGGTGAGGGAATCACACTTTCGAAGACTTACGCGCACCTGATGGCTCATTTCATGATGGCGTTCACTCGGCCCTCTGGATCTGGCCACCATCCGGGACCGTGGAAGGCAGCCTCAGGTCAGGGATTTAGCTTCGATGTCAATGCTGAGCTTATGATTCCGGCGCACATTGAAGAAAAATTCGGTTCGAAGCTGGAGGTTGCAGTGACAATTGTTTTCTTGCTCCGGCTTGCCGTCAACCCAGCCACAACACTCCCTGTCTTTTCAAACTACCCTTTTGCGTTGTTGCCAAAAGTTCAAGACAACGACGCACAACTACTCCCGTTTGAAACTCAGCGTCGCCATTTTCCTCTCGGAGTCGTCGGGGGCAGGGCGACGGCTGATGCAGTCGAATGGGTTAAGGAGCGGTGGCAAGTTGCGCACAAACTCATCAATGGCAGCTCGGAATTTTCGCTCGCAGTTGACGCCATCGATGGCGGCCAATTCGTTCAAAATCCAGCCCTGACTTTGGTGTCTCTTTGGGGGGCACTTGAGTCGTTGTTTTCTCCATCCACCGCTGAACTCAAGTTTCGAGTTTCATCGCTAATTGCAGCCTATCTTGAGCCGCCGGGCAAGAGTCGACATACGCTTCAGAAGAAGATTGCAAAACTGTATGACATGCGCTCCGCGGCAGCGCACGGCAAGCCGAAGCATGAGGCGGAGGACTTACTATTGATATTTCACTAAATCATGACAACCGTTGAGCGCCGTAACCGTTATGTCTTCAGTAGCAATGCTGGAGAATGCAGACGTGGTGCAAAAACGATTGAGCGAAGCGACAAAGAAGCGGTTGAAGGCTGGGTGCTTGTTGCTGGCTGGCAAAGGCTGTGCCGAAGTGGCCGCAGCTGTCGGTGTGGCACGACAGACCGTGTACACGTGGAAGCGGCTACTCGATGAAGGCGGCATCGACGCCCTGCGCGAGGTTCCCGAACGCGGACGCCCGGCCCAGCTCGATGAGCAACAACTGGCCGCTGTGCGTGCAGCCTTGCTGCAAAGCCCCACAGCACACGGGTTTGGTACCGAGCTTTGGACCCTCAAGCGCGTGGGCGTCGTCATCGAACGCCTGCATGGGGTGCGCTTTGGCCAGACCAACGTATGGCGAATCTTGGGTACATTGGGCTTCAGTTCACAAAAACCCGAGAAGCGTGCCATGGAGCGCAACGACGATGCCGTGCGCACCTGGAAGCGCAGCACATGGCCGCGCCTCAAAAAAAGGCCAAGCGCGAAGGCCGCCAAATCGTCTTCGTAGACGAGTCCGGCATCAGCGAACGCCCCACGCGAGTGCGCACCTGGGCGCCCAAAGGGCAGACACCCATTATTCAATTTCACTTCAACTGGAATCACGTCTCGGTGATTGCCGGCCTGACCCGAACCAACTGCTTGTTCCGCTTGCACGAAGGCAGCATCAAAAAGGAGGAGATTGTCGATTTCCTCAAGGCACTCAAAGCCCACCTGAAGGCGCCTCTTCTGGTGATCTGGGACGGCTTGAAGGCGCATCGCAGCCGGCTGGTGCGGGAGTACCTGGACGGTTTGGGTGGGCATATTCAAATAGCGTTCCTGCCGCCCTACGCGCCGGACATGAATCCCGTCGAATACCTGTGGGCCTGGCTCAAACGCCATGCATTGGCCAACTACTGTCCCAACAACCTCGGCGAGTTGCACTCGACAGCACGCAACAAGCTCAAGAGCGCCCAGAAGCGCCCCTTGATCATTGCCGCTTGCTGGGTACAGGCTACGCTTTGGTGATGTCATGAATTACGGAAAGCCCAATAAGTACTTTCCAGTTGCTTCGACGCGTTCTCCTGGAGATCATTGATCATGGCAACGTGCCAAAGAAAGAGAAGCTGGACGAATTGCTGTTCGGCTCAGTGTCGAGCGCAGATGGCTAACCCTGCGGAGCAGGGGACGCTGCGCGATAAAGCGTCGCGCAGCGCCACTGACCTTGAACGTTGAAGCCGCTTGAAAGTCCGCTGTTGGGAAGCGTGGATAACCACAAACAGCCTATTGCAGGTATTCCCACCGCCGGTCCCTCCGGCTACAGCGCGAATATGGGGGCAGAGCACACGTCCGCTACGCGAGCGGTGATCCGACCCCCTTTGTCGCAATCCCTTCAAACCCGCCAAAGCCCCGCGCCAACTCCGCCACAAACCCGCAATAACCTACGTTAAGAGGCCATTTCCCCCTGGCACCCAAATTGCAAAGCTAGGACACCCCATGCTGTCAGGAGTCGTCCATGTCTGTTGCGCTCAAGGCCAAGATTGCCGAAGTGTTCGAGGAGCCTGGCTGCGACATCAACCAGGGCAAGAGCGAGAAGGAGCGCAAGAAGGGCTGCACCAAGCAGTTGAGCCCCGGCGCTGCTGCCGGCGGCTGCGCGTTTGATGGCGCCAAGATCGCGCTGCAGCCGATTGCCGACGTGGCGCACCTGGTGCACGGCCCCATTGCCTGCGAGGGCAACTCGTGGGACAACCGGCACAGTGCGTCCTCCCATTCACAGCTGTACCGCACCGGCTTCACTACCGACATCAATGAGCTGGATGTGATCTATGGCGGGGAAAAGCGCCTGTTCAAGTCCATCCGCGAGATCATCGACAAGTACGACCCGCCGGCCGTGCTGGTCTACCAGACCTGCGTGACGGCCCTGGTGGGGGACGACATCGAGGCCGTGTGCCAGCGTGCCACGGAGAAGTTTGGCAAGCCCATCATCCCGGTCAACGCGCCGGGCTTTGCCGGCCCCAAGAATCTGGGCAACAAGCTAGGGGCCGAGGCGCTGCTGGACTATGTGATTGGCACGCGCGAGCCGGAGTTCACCACGCCGTATGACATCAACATCATTGGCGAATACAACCTGGTGGGTGAGCTGTGGCAGGTGAAGCCCTTGTTCGACGCGCTGGGCATCCGCATCCTGTCGTGCATCTGTGGCGATGGCCGCTACAACGAGATTGCCAGCGCGCACCGGGCCAAGGTGAACATGATGGTGTGCTCCAAGTCGATGATCAACATTGCCACCAAAATGGAGCAGCGCTGGGGCATTCCGTACTTTGAAGGCTCGTTCTACGGCATTGGCGACATGAGCGACACGCTGCGCCAGATTGCCAAGCTGCTGGTGCAGACCGGCGCGCCCGCCGATCTGCTGGACCGCACCGAGCGCCTGATCGAGGTGAAAGAGGCACGCGCCTGGAAGCGCATTGCGCAGTACCGTCAGCGTCTGGCTGGCAAGCGGGTGCTGCTGATCACCGGGGGCGTCAAGTCGTGGTCGGTGGTGGCGGCGCTGCAAGAGGGCGGCATGGAGATCGTGGGCACCAGCGTCAAGAAGTCGACCAAGGAAGACAAGGAAAAGATCAAGGAGATCATGGGGGAGGGCGCCGACGCCCACATGATCGACGACATGACCCCGCGCGAGATGTACGCCATGTTGCGCGATGCGCGGGCCGACATCATGCTCTCCGGCGGGCGCAGCCAGTTCGTCGCGCTGAAAGCGCGCATGCCCTGGCTGGACATCAACCAGGAGCGCTACCACCCCTATGGCGGCTACGAGGGCATGGTGAAGCTGGTGCAGGAAATCGACCGCGCCATCTCCAACCCGGTGTGGCAGCAGGTGCGCACAGCAGCACCCTGGGAGCAATAGCCATGGCCCGTGTCGTCGAATCCAAGAAGGCCTGCGCGGTCAATCCGCTCAAGATGAGCCAGCCGCTGGGAGCCAGCCTGGCCTTCCTGGGCTTGGATGCCTGCATGCCGGTGATGCACGGCTCGCAGGGCTGCACCTCGTTTGGCCTGGTGCTGCTGGTGCGGCACTTCAAGGAGGCCATTCCGCTGCAGACCACGGCCATGAACGAGGTGACCTCCATCATGGGCGGCTACGACAACATCGAGGCCGCGCTGCTCAACATCCACAAGCGTGCCAATCCCAAGATCATTGCCATCTGCTCCACAGGTCTGACCGAAACCAAGGGCGACGACGTGGAGGGCTTTCTGGTCACGGTGCGCAAGCGCAAGCCCGAGCTGGCGGACACGGAAATCGTCTACGTCTCCACCCCCGACTATGTGGGCGGGTTCGAGGACGGCTACCAGCATGCGGTTACGGCCATCGTCAAGACCCTGGTCAAGCGGCTGCCGGTGCAGGCTGACCAGGTGACCTTGCTGCCGGGCAGCCATCTGTCGCCGGCCGACATTGACGAGCTGCGCGAGATCATCGAAGCGTTTGGTCTGACGGCCATCGTGCTGCCTGACGTGTCGGGCTCGCTGGATGGTCACATTCCACCGGACTGGCGTGGCACCACCCTGGGTGGTACCACGCTGGAGCAGATCCGCTCGGCGGGGGCCTCGGCGTTGACCATCGGCGTGGGCGAGCAGACGCGTGAGGCGGCGCTGGCCCTGCAAGAGATCGCCGGGACGCCGCTGGAGATTTTTGAGCGGCTCACCGGCCTGGAATGCAACGACCGGTTGCTGCAACGCCTGTCTCAACTGTCCGGCCGACCGGTGCCTGCCAAATACCGGCGCCAACGCAGCCAGTTGCTCGACGCCATGCTGGACGGGCACTTCTACACGGGTGGTATCAAGGTGGCCATTGGCGCCGAGCCCGACCTGCTGTTGGCGGTTGGCGGCCTGTTACACGACATGGGGGCCGAACTGCGCTGCTGCGTCAGCACCACCAAGTCGGCTGTGCATGCGCTGTTGCCGGCCGAGCAGGTGTTGCTGGGTGACCTGGAAGACCTGGAGCGGGGCGCTACGGACTGTGACCTGCTGGTCACCCACTCCCATGGCCGCCAGGCGGCAGAACGCCTGGGCAAGCCGCTGCTGCGGATCGGCTTTCCGGTGTTTGACCGCGTTGGCAACGCCCACCGCTGCCAGGTGGGCTACCGCGGCACCATGGCGTTGGTGTTCGAGGTGGCCAACCTGATGCTGGCCAACATCACCCACCACCACGCAAACGACTGGCCGCTGACGCCGGAGGCCCGCCACGCTGCCACCACCGTATACCCCACCACGACCACCCGGCTGGCCGACGCCAGCGCATGACACCACCAGGAGAAGCACCATGAAAATCGCCTTCGCCACCCAGGACAAGGAAAGCGTCAACGCCCACTTTGGCTGGGCCAAGAGCATCGTCGTGTACGACGTGTCCGCCACCGGGCACCAGTTTGTTGAAAGCTTCGAGTTCGGCGACAAGCTGGAAGAGGACGGCGACGAAGACAAGCTGGCCCCCAAGTTGGAGGCCATCAAGGACTGCGCCATCGTCTACGTCGCGGCCATCGGTGGCTCGGGCGCCGCGCGCGTCGTGGCCATGAAGATCCACCCTATCAAGGTGCCGCAGCCCGAGGTGATCAAGGACATTCTGGACAAGCTGCAGGTAGTGTTGCAAGGCACGCCACCACCCTGGCTACGCAAGGCCATGCAAAAGGGCGCCGAGCGCAGTTTCGATTTTGAGGAAGACGAGGTCACCCCATGACAGACCAAGCTACAGCCGATGTCGCGCAGGATGCCGCCACCGACGCGCAGTATCTGGCGACTCCATTCGTGCAGCAACTCGTCAAGCAACTGCGCGCACAAGACATGAACGGCACCTGGGACGGCAAGACCGATTTGCAACTGCTCAAGCCCTATATCCACACCCTGGAGGAAAGGCGCGCCATTCCCATCATGGGCGACCCGGACCCCGAGACCCTGTGGCACCTGGAGCTGTTCTACAACGCGATTGCGGTGGCGATTGAGCGCGAGACCGGGCAAATGGTCTCGCCGATGATGAAGATGAGCCACGAGGGCTTTGGTCGCATGGTGCTGATTGCCGGCCGCCTGGTGGTGGTCAACAAGCAGTTGCGCGACGTGCACCGCTTCGGCTTCCCGTCACTGGAAAAGCTCGCACAGGCGGGAGGCAAGTTCTTTGACGAAGCCGTGAGCATGATCCGCACCTATCCCGCCGTTGCCCAATACGGAGCCTGAGCATGAGTACCGATCCCGAAGAACTGAAGGCGCGCTTGAAGAAGCTCAACGCGCGCGCCACGCAGGCCAAGATGGACCTGCATGATCTGTCCGAGGAGCTACCCACCAATTGGGAAAACATCCTCGACGTGGCGCGGCGCTGCCACGAAGCCCATGCCATGCTGATGGCCGCGCGCAAGGAAGGAGCCGCACCGTGAGTGAAGCCTTTACCGTGACGCTACCCAGCGGCATCACTTGGACGCCGACCTTTGTCTCCAAGCTGGATGACGAAAAGTGCATCGGTTGCGGCCGCTGTTTCAAGGTGTGCCCACGCGGCGTGCTGGAACTGGTGGGCGTGACCGACGACGGCGAGCGCGTGTCCGTGGACCTGGATGACGACGACGATGACGAGGAATACGAAAAGAAGGTCATGACCATCGCGCACCAGGAGCTGTGCATCGGTTGCACGGCCTGCTCGCGGATCTGTCCGAAGAAGTGTTACACGCACCAGACGATGTGAGGGTGGTGGGAAGGCACGTCCAAGTGGCGTGCTTTTGTCCTATGGTTATTTATTTACATAATATACAAAGTCGCTCAACTTCACGCGATAGGGTAGAGCGAACTTCGGGACTTTTGGTGCGTTCTGCCACCTGATCAATGATGATCCCGGCCGGGTTGATTCTCAGCAACTCGGCGACCTTGATGGATGTTCCTTCCTCAAGGGTTGACCCACTGGACCGCAATTTGCTGATCGCTTGCGGACTCACTCCCAGTAGTTTTGCAGCCGCATAGTCGGACTGCAGTTTCTTTTCGACCTTCAGGCGGTCGATCCATTGGCTTGCTTTCATAGGGTTGGCGCTCCTTTCGTCAAATGGTAGTTGCATATCAACCAACGCGCAACTTCAACTATCGGTTGATATACAACCGACGGTTGATGTATATTCGGCCTGCTCGCCCTATCTCTCAATTCATGGCGGGTTGGCGCTCCCATTTTGGGAAGGGCGGGCACCCTTCGCGCTGACTTGCTGGAGCGCCAACATGGACGATCTGGATACCGAATACTTGTCGCAATACCTGAGCGACATTCTTGCGAGGCTGATCCTCGCGCAGGACTTGAGGACGGCACACAACCCGGAAGCGGCCCATCAGGAATGCTTGGCACGTGCCGAGCTGCGTTCCCTGATCCGAGAGCTTTCAAAGGGTGGTGCAGCATGAACACCACACCCGCACACCTCCGCACCACATTCCGCCTGCTACGCCAGTACGGCGCATGCACCAGCGGCTACAAGAAGCTGGCCCAGCACATCCGCGACCAGCACGGCACCTCGCCCGAGGACTACGGCATGGACCGCCCCATCGCCATCGCCACCATCCTGGAGTCCAACGGCCAAGCCGACGCGTTCTGGAGTCTGCGCGCCACGCAGGAGCCGAGCGACCAATTCACGCGCCTGCTGGCCTGCGACTTCGCAGAGCATGTGCTGCCGATCTTTGAGGCACGCCGACCCAACGACCAGCGGCCACGCAAGGCAATCGAGGTAGCGCGACGGTTCGCACGCGGCCAGGCAGACCGAGATGAGTTGATTGCGGCGCGTAAAGGCGCCGCCGCCGCCGACGCCGCCGACGCCGCCGCCGCCGCCGCCGCCTACGCCGCCTACGCCGCCGCCGCCGCCGCCGACGCCGCCGACGCCGACGCCGCCGCCGCCGCCTACGCCGCCTACGCCGCCGCCGCCTACGCCGCCTACGCCGCCGCCGCCTACGCCGCCTACGCCGCCGCCGCTCGCCTTAATGAGAGACAGTGGCAGCTGCATCACTTCAAGGCCGCGCTGGCCGCCGAGAGTGAGCGGTGCGCTTCGGCTCTGTCCGAAAGAAGCGCAGCGGGCAATGAGGTGGCTGCTGCATGAGTGCGCCCATCAGCACCGTGGCCATTGATGCCAGCACCCGGGTTCGCATCCAGACCGAGGGAAACAAGGTCTCCCTGTCGGTTCTCGTGGGTGGCATCCAGATGATCAAGAAGGACCTGGAGCCCAACGCAGCCAGCGTGATCGGCTCCAGCCTGCGCCATTGCGCCGAGTGCGCGCAAGAAAACGAGCTGCTGTCATGAGGACCATTCACGGCTTCATCGCCCTGCCCAGACTGGCACCGCTGGCGTCTCTGCGCATGCCGTCCCAAACGCCGGGATGGCAACTGACCTATCTCAGCCAGGGCCGTCAGTTCCGCGTGTTCGTGCGTGCCCGCAACAGCCAGGCCGCAGACCACGAGGGACGCATTGAACTTGCCGCAGGCTGCCCGGACTTTGAGCCCGAGGGCGCGCGGCTGGTGCAGTGCGTTGAGACGCGGTAGCGCGATCAATGGTTGCCGTACTTTTTGCACGCGCGGACAGCGTGTACAAGACCATCCATGGCTGCGATGTTTTCGACATTGAGCGCAACGCACTGACCTGGCCAGGAGGTTGCCAGGTAGTCGCCCACCCGCCGTGCAGGGCGTGGGGAAAACTTCACTACTTCGCCAAGCCACGCCCCGGAGAAAAGGAACTTGCGTTCTTTGCGGTCGATGCAGTGCGCAAATTCGGCGGCGTTCTTGAGCACCCCAAAGACTCCAAGCTATGGGATGCGGCCGGCCTTCCTCGCCCTGGTCAACGGGACGATTTTGGTGGTTGGACCCTGCCAATCTCCCAGCATTGGTGGGGGCACCGTGCCACAAAGATGACCTGGCTATACATCGTGGGCGCATCGATGCACGACCTACCGGATATGCCCATGGTTCTGGGGGAGGGAACCCATGTCATAACGCAATCGCGCGTCAAGGGGAAAGATGGGACACGCCTGCGCAAAGGTATGGCCGGATGGCGCCCAGAGGTCACCAAGGCCGAGCGAGAACACACGCCACCATCTCTCGCGGTTTGGCTCGTTGAACTTGCGCAACGCTGCAGTGTGCACTGATGCCACTACCTGCGACACTATTCGCGCCGGATTACCTCACGTTCGAGAACGTGGAACTCAAGGCGCTGCTCAACACCCTGCGCGATCCGCTGTGCATCGCGCTCTATTTCCTAATAACCACACAGGCCGACTTCAAGACGGGGGAGCTGGTTACCAACTACCCCCGCCTGATAGAGCTGTGCACCCCACCAGAGCCCGAGCGTGGCCGGCGCCTGCCTGGACCCAGCTTGCAGCAGGTCCGCAGCCGCTTGGAATGGCTGGAGGGCGCCAACCTGGTGAAGCGCAACAAGGCCGCCAATGAGGCCCAAGGCACCCTTCGTCTACGCATCCGAAAACGCAAGAAACCCGAGGTCGTTTCGTCGCGCCCAACACGAAAGACAACAGGGTAAATAACAGGGTTGTGGATAGTTTTAGCCAGTATCCATGCGGGTTTCCAGACCATTGGACCCGATAGCCAACAGGGTAAACAACAGGGGTATCAAACAATGGTTTCATTTATACCCCTACCCCTTAGTTGAACAACTTTTTGTGTATAACTCAGGCCCCACCGGGTACCCTCAATAGCCCCCCCAAGGGGGGAGGGCTGCGCCCCCAGGGGTCAGGGGCTGCGCCCCGCCTGACTGCGTTCAGGCTCCCCAGGGCTTCGCCCTCGACACAAGGTCTCACCCAACAGCCGTTGACCCCAGGAAGGCAGGGCGCAGAACCGCATAGGGCGCGTTTTTCTTATGGATTGATGCCCACGTACCACCAGCCCTAAAAAAATCGCTCAGATCGCGTTTAAATCGGTCGCTTTTTTGCATAATCCCCATCGGTAGCGCCAACCGCCATGGTTTTCTAAGGAATCAACCATGTTTGAAGTTTGGACCCCCGTGATCGTGACCAATCAGGCCCACGCACGCTACAACACCGCCGGCACCGTGAGCCAGGTCAACAAGACCAAGCACCCGGACGCCGTTGTCGTCAAGTTCGACGCGGACGGCACCGAGGAAGTCGTGGCCCTGACCGACCTCAAGGCCCTGTAATGGGACGCCCCGTAAGCACCAAGCGCGCGGGGCGGGCATCCTGCCCGCACTGCGGCCACGATCTGGTTTACCGGTACAGCGCAGGCGGGCACCTCTCTTACCGGTGCGACGAGTGCGAGGCCTCCGGCTTTCTGACCAAGGACGGCAAGGCCTACGCCGAGCGCGTGGCGGTCTTTGGCGCAGCCGAAACCCCCGCACCCGATACACCCCCCCCGGAAAACGCGCCCAAGCGCGTGGCATCCGTCTTTGACCTGGGATCACTATGACCGACACCACACAAGCCCTGGAGGCGCTGGCCTCCGAAGCCGAAACCCTTCACGCAGAGGCACCCGAGGCCGCAGCCGGCCAGGCCGCGCCCGAAGCTGCACCCCCCCTGACCAATGCCCAGATCATGGGCGGAGCCATCGCCGCCGCGCGCTCGGTGTTCTGCGCCGTCACCAAGCTGGAGAGCCCAAACCGCGTGCTGGACGATGCCACCGCGCAGCGCCTGGGCGCGGCCTGGGGTCCGGTGCTGGACAAATACGGCGTGAACCTGAACGACACCATGGGCGCCTTCATGGTGGAAATCACAGCGGCGCTGGTGACGCTGGAAATCGGCTTGCAAGTGCGCGCAGCGGTGTCGGCGGAACTCGCCGCGCGCAACGCCAAGCCCATCGAACCAGAACCCGCACCCATGGCCGATGGCGCGGGAATCTAAGGCGCTGGCCATCGCGGTCTTTGGTGCCCGCGGCACCGGAAAGACCGCGTGGACCATCCAGCAGTTGGAGCGCATCCAGCCGCGCCGGTTGCTGGTGTGGGACTTCAAGCATGATCCCCCCTTGCGCGTGATCGGGCAGGGCGTAACCTCGCTGGCGGAACTGGCGCGCGCGGCCATGGAACCAACGTTCAAGCTGCGCTACCTGGTGGACCACAGCAAGGACGTGCAGGCCCAATTCGACCTGTTCTGTCGCATCTGCTGGGAGGCCGGAAACCTCACAATGTTCGTGGACGAACTGCCCGAGGTCACCAAGGCCAACCGCGCGCCACCGGCATGGCGGCGGTGCGTCAACGTCGGGCGCCAGTACACCGCAGGCGGACAGGTCAAGACCCTGACCATCATCGGCGCCGGCCAGCGGCCCAGCGAGTGCGACAAGTCGTTTATCGGCAACTGCGATGTGATACACACCGGGCGCCTCGGCGACATTGCGGACGCCGACAAGCTGGCCCGCTCCTGGGGCATGAAGGCTGGTGAACTGGCGAACCTGCCCGACCTGCACTGGCGCGAAAAGCACGCCACCAGCCCGGACATCAAGGCCGGGATTCTGTCATTTGCTACGAAAACCGTAGCGCCAAAACAACAAAAGCCCAAGAAAACCCCCGTTCCCGCAAAAAAAGTGAGGAGCGGGGAGGGTGTTTCCTAGAAAACCGGCGCGCGTCATTTCCTAGGGAAGTGATTCGCGCCGCGCATGGTGTCGGCGGTGCAATCGGGTTGAAATTCAATCAACTCGCAAGAGGAAACCACCACCATGAACACCACATCGTCCGCTCTGATGACCTCCGGCATTGCCCTGGGCATCGTCTACGCCATCTACCGCTTCGTCCCGAATGCCGCCGTCAAGGCCGCAGCCCTGGGCATCGGTGGCGTCGTCGTCGCCAAGCACATTCCCTACCTGTCGGACGCCATCGCCTAAAGCGGAGCAACCACCATGCAAAAGCAAGTCATTCTCGACCCGGCGCAGAACGTCGTAGCATCCGGAGTCGCCATCATCGACATGAATAAATTCCTGGGCTCTGTCCTGGAAAAAGTCACCATGGTGCTGGGAGGCACCACGTTCACCAAGTCGATGATCACCTACATGTGCCTCAAGGCCAACGGCAAGATCATTTGGGAATCAACCGGTAGCAACCTGGACGCGTCCAACCTGTATAACGGTGGCGTCAACGATCCCACGATCTTGAAGGTCGATTTCTACGACCGCAAGGCGATCACGCCCAATGCGCGCCAGGCCGGCACCATCGACCTGTCCACCGGCTCGGGCATCACCAGCCTGCGCATGGAAATCACCATCAGCGGCGCCACCGCGCCCACGCTGGCCGGCTTCGCCGATGTGTCGCCCCCCAGCAATGACCCGGCAGAAGCCGGAATCCGCCCCCTGATCGCACGCCGCCACCGCAACACCTACGTGGTGGCAGCGGCTGGCACCTTTGCCTTGCCCATCCCCCACCTGGACCCGGCGGGCGGTGGTTCGGCCTTCCGTCGCATCAACTTCTACTCGGCCAATATGACCGGCTTCAAGACCGTGCGCGAGGGCATCGCCGAGCATGAACTGACCAAGGCGCAGAACATCAACGCCCAGCTGGATAACGGCAAGGTGCCGCAGACTAACCTGGTGGTATTCGACCCGGTGCAGGACCTACAGATGCAGGGCCGCGTGTGGGACACGCGACCAGCAGCGGGCGTGCGCTCGGCGCAGTTCTATGGAACGTTCAGCGCAGGCGAGACGATCACCATCGAAACCGAGGAACTGATCGGCCTGGGTGCCTACTGATCGGGGTAAGCCATGACGGTGACCACCCAACAGGACCTGATCGACCAGCAGGACCAATTGCGCAGCCTACGGCAGTTCAATTCATTCCTGGCGGGCGTATCGGGCGATCAGAGCTACACCGGCACGGATGGCTATGCCGTGGGACCCACGGGCCAGTTTCAGGCCTACGGCCCCAACGGCGCAGCCGTGGAGGGACAGCCCATCATCACCTACGCGCAGGGCCAGGGCATGACCGTGGCACCCGTCATGCTGCTGGTGCTGGCGGCGGGCGTGGCCTGGCTGGCGTTCAAGAAGTAGGGCGCACCCATGGACCCCATCGCAGCCGGCATGCAACTGCTGGGCATCGCGGCGAGCGGCAACCGTGCGCCCACCGATGTCTCCAGCAGCAACGGCAATTTCGCCAACCAGTACCAAATGTTCGGCCTACCAGGCTGGAACGTGAACCTGGGCGGCGATGGTCCCCCGCAGGCGCAGGCCTTCAGCAACCGACCCGATAGCCTGGTACTGGGCCTGACCGGCATTGACAGCGCCACCGGCGCTGCCGCCGGCAACGGCGTGGCCGTGAGCCAGCCGGCGGCCGTGACGCGCGGATGGTCCACGCTGGCCCTGGTGGGTTGCGTGGGCTTTGGACTGGCCATGATGATTTTCAGGAAATAGACCATGAGTGGCGGACTTCTTGGTGGGTTAGCGAATGCGCTATTTGGTGGGGGCGGCGATGGCGGAAGTACCAGCAGCACAACCCAGACCACAACAAACCAGAACCCGGTGAGCTTCGCCACCAATGGCGCGGAGTCGTCGGCGACGGCCATCAACGGCAGCAATAACAACGTCAATCAGAGCTTTGTCAACATGGACGCATCCGTGGCGAACCACGCCATGGACAACATGCTGACCAGCAACCAGGATTCGCTGCTGTTCGCGCACGATGCGCAAGTGCAAGCATACAAATTTGCGTCGGATAGTCAGGCCAGTTCACAAGCATTCGCCGCAGCCAGCAACGCCCAAACCATGAGCTTTGCCAAGGCGCAAACCGACGCAGCCAACGCCATGACGGTGACTGCCGTGGGCAATGCCAAGGACGCACTCACGGAAGCGCTCAACTACGGCGCCAAGCAAACCGGCGTCGCCCTGGACGCACTGGCCGGCAGCGCAGCGCAGATCAACACCGCCTATGCCGACGCCAAGGGCGTGCTATCCACCAAAGTCATCATGGTGGCCATGGTGGCGGGCGCCGTGGTCCTGGTCATGGCCTTGCAAAGAAAGTAACAACCATGCAAGTCAATTCCCAGTTCTACGACATCCAGCTCTCGGCCAACCAGACCTACCGGCAGTTGACCAGTGGCACCATGTTCAAGGTGGTGAGCGCAACCGGCCCGCTGAACATCCGCAACGAGGTTGCCAACATGAAGGGCATGGTGAGCGGGCAGGGCATGCAGAGCAATGCATTCACCTTCCTGGAAGTCACCGACGCAAGCGGCGCGGCCAACACCGTGCGCCTGCTGGTGTCGGGCGATGGATTCATCGACGGCATCACCGGAACCATGGTCATCACGCAGACCGTGCCGGTGCGCTCCAGCAGCTTCGCCAACACGCTAAACACCGTCTCCAACGCAGGCGGCTTGCTGCTGGCGGCAAATATGGCGCGCGCCTACCTGCTGATCCAGAACAAGGACCCGGCGGGTAACCTCTACATCGCATTTGGCGCGGCAGCGACGCTGGCCAACGGCATCAAGATTCAACCAGGCGGCGTCTTCGAAATGTCCGACGTGCAAAGCACGCAGGCCATCTACGCCATCAGCGACATTGCCAGCAACACCAACGTGTTGACGGTGCAGGGGTAAGCCATGCTCACATCAGGCACCTACAGCGGCATCAAAAGCATCCAGCGCGGAAGCGTCACCATTGCCAGCAATGCCGCATCGGGAACAGCGGCAATTGCATCCGTCAACACCGCAAAGGCTGAATTGCGTTTTTTGGGAGTCAATTGGAATGACCCCGCCAATGGAGCATCGGGAAACATCACGTTGACCAATAGCACCACCGTGACAGCAGCGCGCGCGACTGCGACAGTGCAAACCGTCACGATTCAATTTGAAGTGACGGAATGGAACTGACCCCATGAGCCTAGCCCCCGTCCTCGCCGTCGCCGGCATCGGCGTGGCCTTCGCCATGCGCCAGGCCAGCGCCAGCGCGCAAGCCGCGGCCGACGCACCCGCCAGCGATGCCACGGCGCCCACCTGGTCAGACCAGTGGACGCAGGACAACACGCCACCCACTGACAACTTCGCCGGCCTGCCCGATCCGTCCACGCTGGACACCGTGCCGACCGAGGACCAGACCCAAACCGCCAGCACCATGGACACCATCATCGCCACCGCCACCGGAGCCAACTGGGGCAGCGTCACCGACGCGGCCAGCAATCCCAACGTGCGCGCCTTCCTGGACATGATCGCGTTCAGCGAGGGCACCAGCGGGCCGGACGGCTACCGGTATATGTTCGGCTACCCGCAGAACCCCGAGCGGCTGATCACCAGTTACGCCGACCACCCGCGCCAGTATTTCAGCTTCACCAACTCGCGCAACCAGACACTCAAGACCAGCGCAGCCGGGCGCTACCAGTTCCTGGCAAGCACCTGGGATGCGCTCAAGAGCAAGCTCGGGCTGCAAGACTTTTCGCCGGCCAGCCAGGACCTGGGCGCCATCGAACTGATCCGAGAACGCGGCGCGCTGAACGACGTGAAGAACGGACGCATCGCATCGGCCATCACCAAATGCGCACCCACCTGGGCCAGCCTGCCAGGTGCCGGCTACGCCCAGCCAGAGCGCAAGCAATCCGACCTGATCGCCGCCTACACGGCAGCGGGCGGGCAACTCCTGACCGCATGAGGACCACACCATGAAAGAACACGACATCCTGATCCTGGCCGCCGTGGGCCTGGGCGCCTTCATCCTGACGCGCAAGGCATCCGCAGGAACTACGGGGGCCTATATGACGGCGCGCAACCCGGCCAATCCGCTGGTGAACGCGCGGCCCTACTACATCACGCCCCAGCAGAACCCGGCAGCGGTACAGGCCCAGATCGACACGGCGCGGCTCAATGCCTGGGCCGGCATCGGCAACATGGTGGGAAGCTGGTTCAGGGGCGGCAGCAGCGCCACGGCCACCGAGGCACCGGGCGCCGGCAACCTGACCGGAAGCGTGCGCCCCAGCACCGACTTTGGCGCCGGGACCTACTCGCCGCCCGATTCCACCGCCACCAATCCGCCCTACAACAGCTATGAGGTCGATAGCAGCGGTGCCATGCCCCTGATGAGCAGCAGCGACCTCGCCGCCTTGCACAGCAACGACGGCTACTACTTCTACACCCAATGAAGATAGGCGCCATCAGCGGCGACATGGCAGTCAAGCTCGGCCTGGGCGCCGTGGCCGTCCTGGCGCTGGCGTACGTGGCATACAAGGCCACCAACGCCGCCAGCGCCGCCACCGAATGGGCGTCCACCCACCTGGACCCGACCGACCCGAACAACGTCGCCTACAGCACCGTCAACACCTGGGGCGGGGCAGTGGTCACCGACCCAACCGGCCCCGGCAAGAACGCCGATGGAAGCTGGACCCTGGGCGGCTGGCTGTATGACGTCACCCATCCCAGCACCACGGCAGCGATTGCCAATCTCAGCAACCCCTAGGAGGAACCATGAACCCATTTTTCAGCAGCCTTTTTGACCGCCTGCGCGAACCCAGCACCTGGGCCGGCCTGGGTGTGATCGCCAGCATCGTGGGCGTGCCCACCAGCACCTACCAGCTCGTGCAGCAGGTCCTCATGGGCGTGGCCGGCCTGGTGGCCGTGGCCGTGCCCGAGTCCAAGGCATGAGCTTTGACCTGGTCACCGTGCTGCAAGTGCTAGGCCCCGCCGTGGCCGTGTACGCAGCCATCCGTGCCGACATGGCGGCGATGCATGTGCGCATCGACCACCTGGAGCGCGACCTCTACAACCCGAAGGAATAAACACCATGAGCAAACGCAGGAAGCACAAGCTGCCACCCCGCAAGGCCAACGGGCAGTTCCGCAAGCGCAAGTAAAGCTGCGCTACCATGGCGCTCTCAACAACAGGGAGCGACCATGCGGAAAATCATCACCGCGCTGGCCTTGGCCGGCGCATCCACATTTGCAGCGGCAAACGGCGTCTACGATGGCGTATACCAGACACTTGGACGGCCTGGATACGTGGTCATCATGCAGAATGGCACCACACTGGGTGTGGCGGCGATGGGGCAAATGAACAACGCATCAACGGTGCGATGGGGTAGTGCAACCACTGGCTATGTGACGCCGGGACAAGTTAGCATCTGGGAGGCCTATCTAGGGCCGATAGCCGGAGCGCAAGCAACCGTAACGGGCACAACCGACTATGGAGCATGTACCAGCACCACAAGCATCACGTTTGATGGCGCTGGAAACATGACAGTGCAAACCCAATCATCAACACCTACGGCGCTTGGTACCGCAAGCGGCTACAACTGCTGGCCAGCGGGATCGGGCGCCTCTCTTTCCTTTACCCGCGTTTTCTAGCCAACGTGCCACAACGGGCTGTTGGCCGCGCGCACCGAGGCATCCAGTTCCTTTTCCAGCGTCAGGAAGGCGCTGGCCAGGCGGGCCAGCTCGCGTTGCAGCGATTGGGCGTGCTGGGCGTTCCTGGATCCGTAGTTGGCGGCTTCGGTATCCGCGGCTGATCGGCCCCATCGGGTTTCCCAGAACAGGGCCAGCATCACCGGGCGCGGTGCGCCGCCGTCGCGCCGGTACTTGGCCAGCGTGCGCGGCAAGATGTCGAGCAGTCTGGCGATCTGGGCCTCGCTGGCGTGCATGTCGTCGAGCATGATGTGGATGTGCGGCAGATTGGCCGGGCGCGGTGAGCGGAACATGGAACTCCCTGGGGTTATTTTTGGAGCGCCAATGGTAGGCGGGCGGCAGTAAAAGGGAGCGCAGAAAAGCGGGGTTAAATCAGGCGCGATCCCTCGTGAAACCGGCATAGCAAGCTATCAATTTGATAGCCAATCGAAACTTTACATAATATACATTGTGTAAAGTACGCATCTTGTCAGTGAGCCACTTCCTGCTGGTTCGGCTTCGACAATTCGCCGCCTTATTCTGGCTTTGCCGGCTGCTGGCCTGATCACAATCAAGCCCTGACGCCCGGACCACATGGGCGCGTGTTTCAGGGGGTTGCATGAGGATCGGGACGCTGGCGCCGCGCTGGTTGGATTTGCGCGAACTGATGGCCGACATTCCCAACGCCACGCCGTCCACGGTGGCGAAGTTTTTGGACGTGACCGAGCGCAGCGTCTGGCGCTGGCTGGCCGACAACAGCGCGCCGCGCGCCGCGCTGCTGGCGCTGTGGTACCAGACCAAGCAGGGCCAATACGAGGTGGCGGTGCATGTTGGCAACGAGGCCATGTGGAACGCCGGTATGGCCCGCGCACAGACCGAGCGCGCCGACGCCGCCACCGCCCGGCTGGCCCGGGTGCTGGCGATCAGCGATACGGGCGCGGCGAATGACCCATTCAACGATGGGCCCAGTAGCCCGCCGCCATCGTCACTGCCGAATGGTCTTGTTGTTCAGCCCGGTATCACTTACCGTGGCGGTGGACGCGCTCGGAATCGTCACGGTGTTGGCTGATCCGGTGAACTCGATTGCCTTGATGGTGGCCGGAGCCAGCACCGTGACGCTATTGGTGCCGCCCGTGATGGAGAGTTTTTCCACGATGCCCGATGTGATGGTGACGGCGTTGGATGTGCCGGTTACCGTCACGGTGAAGGTGTCAGCCCGGTTGATGGTGGCGCTGGATGCAATTGCGAACACGTCCACGTTTGGCGTGGTGGTGACGGGTGTTGCCGGCGCCGTTGGGGTTGGTGCTGCGGTGGTGCTTCCGCCGCCGCCGCAGGCCGTGAGACATGCGGCTGCGGTCAGGCCGCACAGGATGCGCGTTACTTGCTTCATGGGTCCTCCCTGTTTATGAGGGCCCCATGGTATCCGATCAACGGCGTTTCTTGAACCTGCCGTTCTTGCCGCGCGGCGGGGTCTTGTGGTGCTTTTTACGGGTTGCCATGGTGGCTCCTTTGGGTAATGAGTTGATCAATGCGCTGGTGCGCCTTGTCGGCCGTCTTTTGGGCTGTGCTGGAGCGCTCCAGGGCTACGGCCACTGCGCTTTTGACAGACGCCCAGGCCGCCGCCGCTGGTAGCAGCATCTTGATGATCTCCAGCCAGTCCACGGGCTCAGCCCTTGCTCTCGGGGATGCCGACAGCCAGCAGCGCGGCGATGCCGCCCGCGATCTGCTGCCAGGCCGACGCGCCGGGTACGGGCATCAGCGCCGCGACGCTTGCCAGGCCGGCCCAGGTGCTGGGCTCTTTGAGGCGGTTCAAAAGTGTTTGAAAAAACATGGTTCTCTCTCCTTGGGTTGTTACCACGGCATGGCCGTGATGGGGTTGCTTGGGTTGTCGCGTTGAAAAACGGTTTGCGGGTGGGTCACGTCATAAATCCAGCCGCCCAGGGTCCATGACCCGTCGGCGTTCTTGCCGGCTCCGGTTGGGTCCGTGACCAGCACGCCGCCGACCTTGTTGATGCCGGCCGCTGCGATGTTGTCCGGGTTGGTCGGGTCCACGGCATCGCCGATGGTTTGCAGCATCTGCGTCCCGGTCTGCGCGGCCTTGGCCGACAGGTAGATGACGGTGGCCGCCGCGATGCCGCCCAGGATGATGACGTGTTCGGTCTTCATGGCGTGTCAGTTGGGCCAGGGGCTCACGGGGATTTGCACCTGCGTCACCTTGGTCACGTCGGCATTGGCGGTCCCGTCCACGTTGGAAAAGCCCTTGTACGTCAGGTCCAGGCCGGCCAGGCGCTGCCACATGTCGCCCATCCAGTTGGAGCCGTCCTGGTGCATGCCGGCCTCCACCACGGATTCCTGGGTTTTTGCGGCCTGCCCCTTGTGCCACAACAGCACGGCTACGACGCCGATGGCGCCCCACATGACGGCTTTCATTGGCCGGCCTTCCATACAAGGGTGCCATTGAGGTAGTAATCACCATTGGGCGCGATGGCCGTGCCGTCGGTGTAGTAGGTCCATGCCCAGCCTGGCTGCCCCGGCGTGGCGGTGTTGGGCACCAGCGTTGCCGTGCTGCCCACGGTGCCACCGTTGTTCAGGCTCTGCGCCGTGCCCACGATGGTTGATGTGCCGGCGCGCGTCATGCGGTAGACCATGAACAGGCCCGCCGCTGCCGCGGCCGCGATCAGGATGGTGTCGTTCTTCATGCGGTGGTCTTTCGGTGGGTATACCAGTACCAGACGGCCAGGGCCGCTCCGATGTACATGAGGTTTTTTTGGTTCATGGTGGTTTTCCCTTTCTAGGCGTAGTTGGTGCCGCTGGCCGCGTTCACGTCGGCCAGGATGCTGGAGTAATAGGCCACGGTTTCGGCCGGCGCATTGGTCAGTCCCTTGCGCTGCACGTTGCCAGCACCCCAGTTGTAGGCCGCCAGGGCCTGGGTCCAGTTGCCGAACATGCGGTAGAGGCTGGCAAGGTAGCGCCCTGCACCGTCGATGGCCTGGAACGGGTCCAGCGGATCAATACCCAGGTCGGCGGCCGTGGCCGGCATGAATTGGGCGATTCCCAGCGCGCCCACGCTTGAGCGCTTGGCCCCGCTGATCACGTCGGCGCGGTAGTGGCTTTCTTGGTACAGCAGGCGCTCCAGCATGCCGGTTGGGATGCTGTAGCGGCTTTCTGCGTCGGCAATGGCCGGCGCATATTGGGCCGGCGCATGCCACAGTCCGAGGGCCGATTTAACGGTTGATGTGACCATATCGAGAATGTCCGCTGTGGTGGTGTCGGTGGTGGTGGTTGCGTCCGCTGGCTGTCCGTCGCTGCCGGCTTGGTCCATGGACCAGCGCGCGACCATGTAGGCCGCTGCCACGCCTGCCACCGCCACGATTGCCAAGCCTTTGGAGTCCATTGGTCAGTTCCACTCTGTCAACTCCCATGACACATCCGTGCCGATGATTGTCGTGTTTGACCGATAGGCAGTCACCGTCGTTGCGTTGGTTAAGAAAACTCGGGCCAGATAGTCGGTGGACGATGCCGCCTGCACCGTTCCCAAAAACCGCAACTCCGTCTTGGCGGTATTGACTGCCGTGATAGTTGCCGATGCCGACCCGCTCCCTGATGGAATAGTGATCGTCCCGCGTTGCACGCCCTTGATGCCACTGTATGTGCCTGATGTGAGCATGGTTTAACCCTCCACCGTCAGCACGTTGGCATTGCTTGCCACGTCGCCGATGGCGTAGATGGCCTGCGTGGCCTGCACGTCGGACATTTCAAAGACGCCGAGCGGTTGAATCTTGATGCCGTTAGCGACGGTGGCCGCCGCGCCGAAGTTGATGAAGACGTTGCCCGTTGTGTCCTTGTTCTGGATCAGCAGGTAGGACCGATTCACCTTGGCCGCCAGCAGTTGCGCGCTGGCGTTGGTGACGGTGTTCAGCGTGTTGGTGATGGACCCCGTGCGCGGTGGCGTGTTCGACGTGACCACCACAGTAGCCAGTGAATTGTTGTAGCGCGCCGCGCCGTTGCCGATGCCGATCTTGACGGTATCCGGCCCGGTGATGTCGATCTCCACGCGGTCGAATGCATTGTCGTCATTCAGTCCGGCCAGCGGCCCGACTTCTAGGCCCTGCCCCAGCCCTGAAATGTCGCCAAGGTCCAGTTTTTTTCCGCCCTTGTAGAAGCGAACGTTCAGCGTGTTGGTGCACCCGAGCGTGACGAAATACTTGCCCGGGATGTTCATCACCCAGGTGTAGTTGGCCGCGACGGTTTGGGTATAGGTCTGCATGGTAGTTCAGTGCTTTTTGAGCATGACCACGGCCACCAGCGCCACCGCGGCGATGGCAACCATGATCAGCGATTTGTTTCCTGTTGCCTGCGCCGTTGCATCGCTGTAGGCCTGGTTGGCTCCGCTTGCCAGTTCCCCTGCCAACTGCACGTTGGCATCAAGCGTTTGCTGCGACTTGGAGAACAGCACTTTTGCAAGGTCCAGCGCGCCGGCCGTGGTGTTGGTGTTGCTGGCAAATGCCGCCTGTACCGCGCCCAGGTCCGTGGTGGTGACGTTGGTGGTGGTGTTGGTCGTGTTTCCGACGTTGGAAAAGGTGCTGCCGATGCTGCCCGATCCGATGCCCGTCGCATCCCCACCGATGGACATATTGACACTGTGGTTGTCATTGGTCTGGCGCGCGTCGATGGCCGTCCGCGCATCCGTATAGCTGGTGTTGTTTACCTGCGTGTTGTTTACACGCTGGTCAGACGTAGGGCTTGCAACGCTCATTGCAAATTCTTTCGATAGATGCGTCCGGTTTCCTGGAACCCGTCTGCACAGATTTTTTTCGCTAGTCCCATACGCTTGGTCATGACGGCGATCTGATGCGCCCCACCCTCGCGCGCCTGCTTCTCGACAATCGGCATTACCTCGGCCGTCAGATCGTGACCCGGTGCCCGCCCGTATGCACCATTAACCCAGCACACCCGTTTTTTTGCGCAGTTCTGAAATGTCAACAGGTATGCCGCTACGTTGCGCCCCTCTGCGTCCTGCACGATGTATCCGTCTGCGTGTGGCCCACAGGCTTCTTCCGCCGTCATGGCCCCTGCCGATGTATCAGTCTTTTCGCGCTCCAGCGCGGCAAGAATGTCTACCAGCGCCTCAGCCGGCACCTGCTTGACTCTTAGTGCTTTTTCCATAGCAGGATCAGCGCCGCAGCGCCGCCGAACAGCAAAACCATGTTCCAAGGGATGGCCGCCGCCGTTGCCTGCTTGGCCGTCGGCGACCCCGCTACGTTGCCAGTGGGCGTTCCAATGCTTCCCGCGTTCTGCGGGATGCTGATGGGGTACGGGCTGGTTGCCTTGGTCGGGTCCGCGATCAGACTGTTCCCCCCACGGTCCCCCGTGGTGGCCGTCTGCGTGGCACCGTCGCCGAAGTTCACGGTCCATCCGCTGGAATCCATGCTTGTAATCAGCGACCCGAAAAATGGGTCACTTGATGCACTCCCCGCCGCCGAAGGGCTGATTGGCACCACAAAAGGCAAAGGCATGCTTACCCCTTGTGATTCAGCAGCACAACCAGCAGCAGGACGCCTCCGAACAGCCAAATGGTGGGCGATGCCTGCCCATTGGCCCCGGTGGTGAACAGCACGGGCTGGCCCTGTTGGACCAATCCCTTTTGTGTCGCCTCAAACCGCTTGTAATCCAGCAACTGGCTCTGGCTCTGCTGCTGCTGCCACACCCCCACCCCATACTTGAACAGGTCCAGTACGTCGGTCGAGTAGGTGGCCGGCATCCCGCCGCCCGCGTCAGCCGGCTGGATGGACTGGCCCAGGTCCGGCGTCACATAGGTGCCGTCGGTCTGCGGCCCCACGTTCAACGTGTAGTCGGTCGCCGTCGGCGTGTAATCCGGGGTCGCCCCCGTTCCCCAATCGAGGCTCATGGGTAGCCCCTTACATGTTGCCCAGCAGGTCCAGCACTTCCAGAACCGCTGTCACGGTGTCGGCCGCGCTGGTGGTCAGGTTGAACTCCAGGGAAACCATGTCCTGCGTCTTGATCGCGTTGGAGTAGTTGTTATCCAGGCACGGGTCGTAGGTGTACAGGTTGGTTTGAGCCACCTTGTTGTAGTCCAGCTGGTAGAAGGTATTGACGGCGGTCGGGATGTTGTCGTGCATCACGATGCCGTTTTTCTTGACCTCCAGTGCCGTCACGTTGCCGCCGTGCGCGAAGTGCACGCGCTTGATGATCGCTCCCCGGTTGGCAACGTCGATCAGCTTGAACGGGAACTTTCCCGAGCCGCCAAACGAGGTCGTGAACTGGATTTGCTTGGCGATCACGCCCAGGGGGGCCGGGGGGCCGAACTCGGAATAGCTGTCCAGCGTGGGCGCGGTAGCGCCGCTGATGGTCACTTCGATGGTGAACGAGGACACATTGCTGGCGGTGTTGACGTTGCCGATGTATTCCTCGCCCATGTCCTTGGCGTCCGGCTCGGTGAAGTCGATCACCAGATAGGCCGCGTTGGAACCGCGCTTTCGGTAGGTGTTGATCAGGTCCATGCGGGACCCGGTGTTTTGGTAGATCACCTTGCCATTGAGGCGCACTTTTAGGTCGGTGATCATGGACTTGGTGAACGATGTACCACCCAGCGCCAGAATGATGCGGTTGTAGCTCATGCCCACGGGCAAAGCTACGGTGGCGACGCCGCTGGCGACGACGTTGGTAAAGGGCAGATTCTTGATCAGCAGCATGGTCTATTTCCCCCTGCTGGCTTAGGCCAGAACGTCGGAAATGACGGGGATGTTGAGCTGCTTGACCACGGGCGCAACCACGATCTTGGTCACGGCCATGTAGGCAACAAAAATCAGGTACGACTTAACGTGTGCGTTCATTGAAGGCTCCGGTGTGTTGGTGAAACGAACGCCCCGAATGTCTGCCCCCTCCCCCGAAAAAACCAGAAACCCGCCCAATGTAAAGGGCCCCAATGGGGCCCCTCGTTTCGCGGGTGGCGTTGTGGTTTTTTTCAACCTTTTTTTGTTGCGCCGCTGGAAATGTCGCGCTCGATCCACTGGTATCCGGTCAAATTCGACACGTCGGCCAGGGGGACGCGCAGCGCCTTGGCGCACACTTTCATATCGTCCTCGTAGTTCATCCGGCCCACATTGATGATGGACATGTTGCTGAAAAAGTCCTTGTCGATGCTGGCCGGCCGCTGGCTCAGTGCGTACATTTCCACGCCGAATGCGCGGCCCATTGTCACTAGCTCATACCAGCCGTCTGCCCCGCCGTTTGGCTCCACTACGGTTCCTATTTCCTCCGCGACCAGGGCGATGTTTCCCGCCGCCTTTGCGATCTTGCAGACCACCCCGAAAAGTGCCTTGTCCTTTTTCTTGTTCAGCGTGGGCACAAACACGATGTGGCATTCCCCCTTGGGCCCGGCCCGCTTGACCTCGTTCAGCACGGCCGTTGTGGTGGTGCACACCACGCTGCCCGGGTACAGGTCCTGATAGCGGTCGATCTGTTCCTTGGGGCTCCAGAAAATGGACCGACGCCGCGCTACCTTGGACCTCGCCAGGAACTGGCGCAGCTTGTAGGACTTGCCCGACCCGGTGGCCCCGTAGATGCCGACCACAATGGCCGCGTTCTGGTTGCCGCTCATGCCGGGTACAACGCTTCCTGCGGGTGGCGCTTTACCTCTGGCCCCTGATACCCGCCGAGTGGCCCCTTTGAATCGGTCACATCGTTGTGCATCTTGACCGGTGCCGCTGCCTTTGCCGCTGCCGCCTGTTCGTCGCGCATCTGCGCCGCCACCAGCTTGGACGATTGGTATAGCACGGGTCCGGCCACGATCAACAGGGTGATTTCAGGCGGTAGCGCCCCGAAGGTAAAGCCGTATTTTTCCAGCACCGGGGCCAGGGCACCCGCGATGGACCGTTTCTTGTCGTCGGTGAACAGGGCGCCGGCCGGCGTGCAGTAGCCGCCGACCAGGGCCGCGAACATGTCCACCGATGCCGCGGCCTCGGTGGCGTAGTCCACCGGTGCCGGTTGGTCCGCGATCAACTCCCCATTGGGTAGGGTTCCGGTGGCCTCCGCGTCCACCTCGGCCGCGATGCTGTCCAAGTGGTCCAGCGGTCCCGCTGGTGCTGCTGTCTGCGTGTCTGCCATGGTGTGCCCCTCAGATTTGGAAAATGCCGCGCGGTTTTGCCGCTGGCGCTGGTGCCGGCGTCGGTGCCGGCTTTGCCGCTGGTGCGGCCGGCTTGGTGGTGGCCGCTGGCGCTGGCTCCGGTGCCGCTTTCAGCGTGGCGCTTTTGCGGATGTGCCGATTGCCGTCGGTGTGCGCCTTGAAGTAGGGTGACCAGTCGCACGGGACGCAGCGAAACGAGAGCGTTCCGGCCTCGTTTTCCTCCAGGGGTACCGACCCGCCGCAGAGCGGGCACGGGCAATGCCCGATGTGTTTTTTAGCCATCGATCATTACCTCCCTGATGTAGTCCAATTCATGGTTGATGGCATTCAGCGCGTCCAAAAGTGGCTCTACGTATGCCCCCGCCATCTTCTTGATGTGCAGTGGTGCACCGTCCCACCCCTCCCGCGCCGATTTGATCGCCTCGTTGGTCCTCTCCCGGACCGTTGGCCGTTGTCCCATCTTCATCCCCCGTACAGTTATTGACACAAGTCCAAGGCGGCTGCGCCGCTTTGAATACCTCACTCACCACCGCCGCAGCCTTGCGAACGATGGTCCAAACGTGCCGCGCTGATTCCACAATCACACGCCGCACGGCCCACAACCCCGCGCCGCCCATGCGCTCCGGTGTCATGTGTTCTGGCTGGTATCGCTCCAGCGTTGACACGCCAATGGGCACGGGTCCAATGGACTCCCCGTATTTGCCCACCTTGCCGGTGTCCGCCTTCTCCACTCGTATGGCATAGCGCCGCCCGCACATGGGCCCGCCCTGCGCCTTCACGTAGACGTCCCATTGGGCACCCTTGATAACCTGCTGCTGGCTGTCGCTCAGGCCGTCCAGGGCCTTGGTTTTGTTCACCGCTTCGTGGGCCTCCTTGAGGTGGTCCGGCGCATTGGCCGGAACCGACTCCACCCGGCGCAATTCACGCCACACGCCCACGGGTGGCCCGCCTATTTGCTGGAACTGGCGAATGCGCCATGTGCTGGCCCAGGCCTCCACACGGTGCGAGGTTTCCACGGCGTCATTGCCGATCAGGTCCTTATCCAGGCGGTACCCGTCGATGTTCTTCGACACGTATTTGGCGATGTAGCCTGCCGCGCTGCCGCGCCCCTTGTCGATGGGCTTGAAGTCGCAACGATGGGCCTTGGCCCCGCGCTCGGTGCGGTCCGTGCCCTGCCCTAAAGCGTACCGGCGTACCAAGCAGAAAAGACGGCGAACGGCACACCTTCCACGGTCCCCCCTGTAGTGGGGTGAAAGAAAGACAAGGCAATGCCAGTGAGGTGTCCCATCATGGTTTGGCTCTGCAATCCGAAAGCCGTATTGATGGATGCCGCGACGGGCGAGAGCCGCGCGGATTCTGGCCCACACTTTGGCAAGGTGTTTTTGTGCGTCATTTGGCAACGTCCCGTCATACTTTGGGTTTTCGATCACGCCCCCGCCCTTGCGGGTGGCCCACTTGTGCATGCGGCTCGGGCATGTGATGGTGAAGAACACGCCCACATGGCCCAGCGCGTCCGCGATGCGCTCAAAGCCGGCAATCCGCGTCATCAGTTCCGCGCGCCGGATTGCCTTGTTGGCCGGCCCGGTGGCCGCCAGTTCCGCGAGTGTGTATTCCTGGCCGTCCTCGTTGGTGGCTATCGTGGCCTCCAGGCTGGCCGCGTTGCGCTCGTTCTGCTGGGCCCGGCGCATCACCGATTCATTGCTGATGTAGGGGTCTGCCGCCCGGTTGACGTAGCCCAGGCCGATGGCCGCGCCCTCCACCTGTTTGGCATGCACCGCGCGCAGCTTGCGCCGCCACCATAGTGGGTCTGCCATTCGCGCGACTGCTCCAGCGTCCCCAATGTGGGGCCCTGGTGGGTCAATTTCGTGGCCCATTGCGACCCTGCCCAATGCGCCCCGTATCAATGGGAGCGTTTTGTACAAGGTGGCGAACTCCCCCGCCTTGGCCGCTAGGTGTTCCGCGTGGTGGCAAATCTGCGAATCGGTGGCATCCAATGGGAGCCGCACCGCGTCCAGGCGCTGGGTGGTGCCCAGGATGTGGAGATTGGCCGCGCGCTGTGCGTGTTCGGCGTAGTGAAGGCCGGCGTCCCTCGGATCAAACCGCCCGCGCTGGCGGTTCCACTGGCCCAACAGCCGATGCTGCCAGCGTGGTGGCAAGTCCGCGACCCGCGCGCTTGCCCATTCCCGATCCGATTGGCCTAGCATTTGCGCGCCAGCTCCACCAGCCAATGCGCCAGAGCTGGCGGTGTGTGTTCCCGTTCGGCCTTGGTGATTTCCGGCCGCGACTTGGCGCGCGTCCCGTCATGCCGCCGGCCGCTGGTTCCCACCACATGCGTGGCATCGCCCAACATCAAGGGAATCGCGGGAATATCCCTCGGCTCACATCCCACGATGTATAGAAGCGTCGCCTTTTCTGCCCGATGCCCGAACCAGCATTGAAAAATTGGCAGTGTCCACCCGCCGAACTTGTCCCTTTCGCCAGGCCTAGGCAACTGCATAGCCGGCCACAACGTGGACTTTTTCGGGTGTTCAAGGACACCGCCAAACTCGCGTATCTTGTTGACGGCGAAAACCGCCAGTTCCTTTTCGTCATGGCGCGGCTTTGCCATGTGTCGCAGCTGGCCCCAGGCCCTGCACGGTGGGTGCGCCACGATTGGACACCCTCCCGGCCATGTGCGCGCGTCGCGCTCAATGTCGTACACATCCAGACCGGCAATGGTCTTGTAGATGCTGTCCTGCCTGGCGAAAAGAACCGCGACCATGCCTTAGACCGTGTGGCTCAACTCGTCAGCCGGCACGAAAAGCGTGATATTTGGCGTCGCTGGGTCCGTACTCTGCCCCGCGTCACCCATGCCCGGCCCAACTAGCACCACGGCCCCGGAGTCAAAGCCAATGACCCGACCACGCCAGCCGTCCACGTAGGCATAAAACTCGTTCCGGGCCACGATCATGGCCCGGTCCCCGATCTTGAAACCGGACAGGTTCATTACAGAACCACCAACTCCGACGCGGCGAAGCTGGCAACGTCTGCGCCCAGGTCGGCCGTCGCGTCCAGTTCCACATACACGTTGTGCGCGTCACCCTTGGTTTCCACGCGCACCACGCGGCCGGCGCGGCCGTTGTATTCGCTGTCGGGGTTGATCACTTTCACTTGCTGCCATGCTTGCATGGGTTTCTCCTAGTTGATTCCGGGAAGCCGTCCCGGCGCGGTCATTCAGTAGCGCATGCCGCCCTTTTTGGCGGCGGTGGCGCGGGTGCTGGCGCGCTCGGCAAACTCGGTGCGAAGGGCGCGCAGCTTGGCGCGCAGATCAGGCGGGCACGGTGCCCACTTGGGCCGGGCCGGCTGGTAGTCGCGGGGCAGGAATAGCCCCATCTGGCGCTGGGTGAAGCCGTCCACGATCAGCCGCATTCCGCCTCAAAGCGTTCACGCGTGGTCAAGTCGTCCATGTAAAAGACCTTGCGCGCCGCGCGCTGCTCAATGGCCTCCATTGCCATTTCGATGCCGAACAGCAGCGCGCCGGCTTGGTCTGGTGTGATCCCGGTTGAAATCGACTGGCTGGGCGTCTTGATGGTCAGGCACAAATCGCCCGGGTGGACGGATGGCCCGATAGTGATTTCACATGCTGCGGTCTTGATGGTGGTTTTCATGCCGCGCTCTCCGCTACATCGCCTTCTGTAAAAGTTGGCGATGCGCCGGCCAGCGCGGCCTGAAAACGCTCCAACTGCCACTGTTTTTCAGCAGCGCGAGCAGCGTAAGCAGCAGCGCGAGCAGCGTAAGCAGCAGCGTCAGCAGCAGCGTAAGCAGCAATCAACTCGTCGCGGTCGGCCTGGCCGCGCGCGAAGCGGCGAGAGACTTCAATGGCCTGGCGCGGGCGTAGATCGTCTGGCCGTTTGGCTTCAAAAATCGGCAGCACATGCTCCGCGAAGTCGCAGGCCAGCAGGCGCGTGAACCGGTCGCTCGGCTCCTGCGTGGCGCGCAGGCTCCAGAGTGCATCGGCCATTCCGTTGGACTCCAGAATGGTGGCGATGGCGATGGGTCGGTCCATTCCGTAGTCCTCTGGCGTGGTGCCGTGCTGGTCGCGGATGTGGCGTGCCAGCTTGGCATACCCGGATGTGCATGCGCCGTAGGTGCGCAGCAGGCGAAAGGTGGTGCAGAGGTTGGCTGGTGCTGTTTGCATGGCTCAGACCCCCACCATATTGCCGAAGTCGTCCACCACGCACGGGCGGCTTGCGGTGATTCCGAAAAACCCCTCCACCCAGTGCGGCAGGAAGGCCAGATACTTGCCCGTGTAGTTCGGCGATTCCGGCATGTGCGCCGGCCACACCTTGAAAAACTCGATCTTGATCGCTCTCATGGATTCCACTCCTACCCCTCCACCCTGAAAACATCGAAGGCACCGGGGGGCCAGAGTGGAAAGGTGCGTGAAACCCGACCGGTGCGGGACCGATAGTATCAAGGCCCTTGATGCAACATCAAGCCCCTTGAATCTTGAAAAGGCTTGAATGCTTCACTATCCTTGATGCTTCAAACCTGTGGAAAGGTGGTTTCGCTATGTTTTCAGTAGCAGACTTGCTAGAGCGCGCAAAGGCAAAAGCCAATATCGAGAGTGACTATCGGCTAGCCAAAGTTTTAAGAATAAATCAATCAGCGGTGTCAAATTACCGCAGTGGATTGAGCCTGCCGAACGTGGAAATTCTGGAGGCGCTATGTGCGCTGTCTGGCGATGACGTTGCCGTTGTGGCGGCCCAAATCCAGGCCGAACGCGAGCGCACGGAAGGCGGTAAAGCGGTGTGGACGATGATCGCTAAACGCCTTGCTGGCGGTGCGACAACTGCGATTTTGTCAGTCGTGTTTGCTATCAGTTTGCTAGCAGGCTATGCAGAGCCGGCGAGGGCTAGCGACTGGTTTAATTCCAAAATCTGGAATTCACCGTCATATACATTGTATAAAACAAAGCGGCTGGCCAGCATCACTTACGCCGCGCAGGACAGGATGCGCCGGTGGTTCAGCAGCACCCGTACCCGGCTGGGTTCCACGCCGCGTTTCACGGCGAAATCCAGGCGCAAGGTGTTTCGGCGCAACGGCTGCATCAACAGACCGCCATCGCGGCGGCGCATGCTGGCAACGATGGGCGTGTGCGCCTTGGTGCCGCGGACGATGACGACGGCCGTCTCACCGTTTGCCAGCTCCACAAACGTACCCGGCGGATACAGTCCGACCACGCGCAACAGCGTCGCGCCGATGCTGTCGGGGTGGCCTCCGGCGTTCAGGCATGCGTCCCGAGCGGCCATGGCCGGCGTGACGGACTGCCGTGAGCCGCGCCGGCTGAGCTTGGCCGAGTAAATATCCACCCGCCGCAGCAGTTCGGCAAGCTTCCAGCCGGCTTCCATGTCCGCTGTGCCGTCCGCAGGCGCTGCCACATGGTGGTGGCGTACCACGTGCAGCCACAGTGGATCGGCGACGCCAGCGCGCTCCAGCAGCTCGGCGCTGGCGGCGGCGTGGGAGGCTACCGTCTCCCGCTGCCCATCGGTCAGCGCGCCGCTTTGCTTGGCCAGGGAGTCCTGCAGCGCGGTGATGCTGAGGTTCATGCTCAACGCCGCCAAGGCCAGTGCCCGTTTCTCAGGCTCGGACCAATCCATCCACTCGGCGGCCAATTCGGCAATCACCAAGCAAGTCATGGCGTGCTGGGCGCTGTAATGTTCCACATGGCTGCCGTTGGATTCGATCAACACATAAAGAGCGAGGTCGGCGTCGCGCGCCGACAGCCGGCGGATGGCCATGCTGAGTTCGGTGAACTGCGTCACCCAGGCCGCGTCGATGGTGTCCTCGCGCAGCAAGCGGCGTGTTCGGACCATGACCTGCTCCCAGGCGTCCAACGCCGCCGAAATGGGCAGTGGCTTACCACTATCCACTGGCGGCGTCGATACAGGCGCTGCGGGCTGCTCTGCGGCAGTGGCGTTAGGAACCGGGGTGTTGGAATTAGCTGCTTCCATGCCCTCTACCAGCTTCCTTTTTGCGCCCGCCCTCGAATGGCGGCGGCGATCAGGTCCACGACCGCTTCTTTTTGTGCCTGTCGGGCAAAGTCAATGGCGGTCACGCCCTTGGCGTTCTTCAGCAAGGGGTCCGCACCGGCGTCCAATAGCAGCTTGACGGCCTCCGCTGTGCCATACATGGCGGCCATCATCAGAGGCGTGGTGCCGTTGGGTGAAGCCGCGTCGATATAGGCATTGTTGTCCAGCAGCAAGCGCATCACGGCCACCTGTCCGCCCGTTGCCGCGTAGTGCAAGGGCGCCCAGCCGGGTTTGTTGACGTCGGCATCGTGGGCAATTAGGCTTTGGCATAGCGGTAGATAGCCTTTAAGGGCCGCGAGCATCAGAGGGCTCTCGTCGGCCGCGGTTCGGACCTCCACCTTGATCGCCGGACTTTGCAACAACACCTCCAGCACCTTGAACGAAGGCTGCCGCACCGCCTGGACCAGCGCGTACTCGCCCTTGGGGTTGACCGTGTTGGGGTCAAAGCCGCGCGCCAGCAAGGCCCGCACTACGCCCGGGTCGTCCTGTTGGATGGCGTTGAAGAAGTCGTCGTATGACCCCGCATTGGCACAAGAAAACCAAGCAAAAACAATCAGGTAAAAAACATTTTTAATGTTGTTTCTCATGATTGGATGCCGCGAAACAAGGCCGAAAAATTGCGGCTGGTGATCTCGCCAATGCGTTCCGCACTGCACTGGCGCAGTTCGGCCAGTTGCTGCGCCACGTAGGGCACGTAGGCCGGTGTATTGGTCTTGCCACGAAACGGAACGGGCGCGAGGTAGGGGCTATCCGTTTCGATCAGCAGCCGGTCCAGCGGCACCCATTGCGCCACATCGCGCAGATCCTGGGCCGACTTGAAGGTCAGAATGCCGGAAAAGGAAATGTAAAAACCCAGGTCCAGGGCCTGGCGGGCCACGTCCATGGTCTCGGTGAAGCAGTGGAACACGCCTCCTGCGGACCCTATGGAGCCGTCCTCCCCCTCCTCCCGCAGAATGGCCAGCGTGTCATTCGACGCACTGCGGGTGTGGATCACCAACGGCTTTTGCAGGCGGCGGGCGGCCCGGATATGGGTGCGAAAGCGCTCGCGCTGCCAGTGCATGTCGGCCACCGAGCGGCCATTCAGGCGGTAGTAGTCCAAGCCAGTCTCTCCGATGGCCACCACCCGGGGCAGATGGCCCAACTCCACCAGACCTTCTAGAGTCGGTTCGGCAACGTCTTCGTTGTCGGGGTGCACGCCCACGCTGGCCCAAAAATTATCGTGCGCCAAGGCCAGCTGATGAACCTGCGGAAACTCTTCCAGCGTGGTGCAGATGCACAGGGCGCGGTCAACCTGCGCGTCGGCCATGGCCTGGCGGATTTGGGGCAGGGACTCGACCAGCTCGGGAAAGGTCAGGTGGCAGTGGGAATCGGTGAACATGCTACGCGCCGGGTGCTGGCGCTTCAATCCGCGCTGGCCGCCGGCAATCCTCAGATGGTTTGTGTCGGTCGCTCTGAGGCCATGTGGGCCCCGAGGATTTCTTCGATCTTGAGCTTGAGTGCGTGGGACTTTTCGTCCTTGGGGAAGACGATGCCAACGCCCTGGGTGCGGCCGCCGGCCGCCTTGGCGGGGGTGACCCATGCCACCTTGCCGGCCACGGGGTAGCGCTGCATGTCCTCTGGCAAGGACAGCAACACATACACGTCATCGCCCAACGCGTACTCCCTGGCGGTGGGAATGAACACGCCGCCTTCGGCAAAGATGGGGATGTAGGCCGCGTACAGCGCCGCCTTTTCCTTGATGGAAAGCTGGATGACGCTGGGGCGGGGTGTGGATGCGCTGGGACTGTTGGACATGATGACCACTCAATGGCTTGAGTTTAGAACCGATTTGGCCTGTCCGACAAGGGCTTCGTGCATCAAACCGGCATTGAACGGGTGTTCCATGGTGCGCATGGTATGGGACAGTGCCTTACTCCAGGCCGACAACGCCCCCAGGGATGCGGTGGCTTTGAGTTCCTGAGCGGCAAAAAACCGCGGTTCGGCGCCGACCCGCAGGGCCATCAGGTCGTGGCAGAGCTTGTGCAACGCATCCACGGCCTGGGGAATGCTCCAGTCCTTGAAGTAGCCCACTTCCCCCTGGCGCATGGCACGCGGCAAGGCGGCCCAACTGGCGGGGTCGCGGTTGGAGGTGCCAAATACCAGCGCGTCTTCCGGGCGACCGCCCATGGCCTGCAGCAGCAATGGCGCCTTGGTGGGCTCGCAGCCGCTGGACTGCAGCCAGTCCAGGCTGGCCTGGGCTTCAGGCCAATGCATCACGTGCCCCAGGCAGCGGCTGCGGATGGTGGGCAGCAACTGATGGGCCGACTCGCTGGCCAGGACGAATTTCACATCCCCCGGCGGCTCTTCCAAGGTCTTGAGCAGGGTATTGGCGGTGATGGTGTTCATCTGCTCGGCCGGATACACCAGCACCACCTTGCCACGGCCACGGGCGCTGGTGCGCTGGGCAAACTCCACGGCCTCACGCATGGCGTCCACCCGGATTTCCTTGCTGGGTTTGCGCTTCTTGTCGTCGATCTCGGCCTGCGCTTTTTCGCCCAGGGGCCAGCCGCGTGCCATCAGCGTCTCCTCGGGCATCAGCACGCACAGATCGGCATGCGTGCGGACCTCGATGGCATGGCAACTGCCGCAGTGCCCGCAGGCGCCATTGGGCGTGGGCTGTTCGCACAGCCAGGCGCGTGCCAACTCCAGGGCCAGCGTGTACTGCCCCAGGCCCGAAGGCCCCTGCAGCAGCCAGGCGTGGCCGCGCTGCGCCAGCAGCAGCCGGGTCTGGGCCTCAATCCAGGGCGGTATCACAACACCCCCCTGGCGCGCACGGCGCTGTCCACATCCCGCCAGACCGCCTCGGGTGTCTGGTGGGCATTGATGCGGGCAAAACGAACCGGGTCGGCCTCCAGGCGGCGGGCATAGCCGTTGGCGACCTTCTCGAAGAACGCTAGGGGTTGGGACTCAAATTTGTCTGGCACGCGAGCGCCCGCCAGACGCTGCGCCGCGATGGCGGCGGGTAAATCAAACCAGATGGTCAGGTCAGGTTGCAGCAGGGGCTGCGCCGCGCCATCGGCACCAGCCGCCCTGCCCTGCACCCAGTGCTCCAGAGTGGCGAGCATTTCCAGATCGAAACCACGCCCGGCGCCCTGGTAGGCAAAGCTGGCATCGGTGAAGCGGTCACACAGGACCACGTCCCCACGCGCCAATGCCGGCCGGATGACCTGCTGCACATGGTCGCGCCGCGCGGCAAAGACCAACAGGGCCTCGGTCATGGCGTCCATGGGGGCGTTCAGCACCAGCTCGCGCAATTGCTCGGCCAGGGGGGTGCCGCCGGGTTCGCGCGTCAATGTCACGGTACGGCCCTGGTCACGGAAGACCTGCGCAAGGTGCTCCACATGGGTGGACTTGCCCGCACCATCGATGCCCTCAAAACTGATGAATATGCCCTTCATTGCCCACGCTGGTATTTGTTAACGGCTCTATTGTGCTCGTCGAGGGAATTGCTGAACTGGCTGCTGCCGTCGCCGCGTGCAACAAAGTACAGGGCCTTGATCGGCGCTGGCTGCACCGCTGCCAGCAGCGACGCCTTACCCGGCATGGCGATGGGTGTGGGCGGCAGGCCGACCCGGGTATAGGTGTTCCAGGGCGTATCGGCCAGCAGGTCCCTCTTGCGCAGGTTGCCGTCGAAGGCGGTTCCCAGCCCGTAGATCACTGTGGGATCGGTCTGCAGGCGCATGCCGATCTGCAGCCGGTTGCAGAAAACGGCGGCGATGCTGGGCCGGTCCTTGGGCTGGCCGGTTTCCTTTTCCACGATGCTGGCCAAGGTGAGCGCATCTTCCGGCGTATTTAGTGGCAGGTTGGGGGCACGCATGGCCCAGGCGGCCGCCAGGCGCTTGTCCATGGCGCGCAGTGCACGCCGCAGCACGGCGATGTCGCTCGAACCCTTGCTGTAGGTGTAGGTGTCGGGGAAGAAATGCCCTTCCGCCGGAACGCCAGGGTGGCCCAACTGGGCCATCAGCGCTTCGGCGGTGAGGGCCTGCGATTCCGGTTTGAGCTGTTCGGCCTTGGCCAGGGCCTCGCGCACCTGGCGAAAATTCCAGCCCTCCACCAGGGTCACGGCGCGCAACGCTTCCTCGCCGCGCACCAGCTTGCGCAGCAGGCTGCGCGGGGTGGTGCCGCGGTCCAGCTCGTAGCTACCGGCGCGGATCAGCCGGGACTGCCCGGAGAGGCGAAACCAGGCGTACAGCAGGGTGGGATTGACCAGAACGCCTGCATCCACCACGGCGGTGGCAATGTCGTGCCCGCTGGTGCCAGACTCAATGGACAGATCCACCGAGGCGGCGGCCAGTTCAAAGGGCTGGTTGACCCATACATAGGCGGCGCCACCCACCGCCAAGGCCAGGGCTAAAACGACGAAAAAGAATAAGCGCACAGCCCTACAAGCCTTGTGAAAACATGGGAGGAATGATAATTCAGCGCATGAACACAGCTCCCCTCACTGCGCGCGCGGACGCGCCCGCCATTTCGTCGCTGGACGGCGTGGCCGCCCTCACCCACCTGGGCGTGATCCAGGTGGAGGGCGAAGATGCCGCCAAATTCATCCACGGTCAGCTCTCCCAGGATTTTTCCCTGCTCGACCAGCACACGGCACGCCTGGCCGCCTTTTGCTCGCCCAAGGGGCGCGTGTTGGCCAGTTTCATCGGCTTCAAACGGCCCAATGGCACCATCCTGCTGGTTTGCAGCAAAGACCTGCTGGCGCCCACGCTCAAACGCCTGTCCATGTTCGTGATGCGTGCCAAGGCCCGGCTGAGCGACGTGTCGGAGCAATTCAGCGTCTTTGGCCTCGCTGGTGGCGCTACAAAAACAGTAGCTGCCCATGCAGCATCCACGTGGGCCAAGGCCGATTTTGATGGATCAACCCTGGTCCAACTGTATCCGGCGGACGGAACGCCACGCCAGCTCTGGGTGACACCGGCGGGCGAGCCGGCACCGGCTGGCACCGCCCTGGCCCTGGATGCCTGGCAGTGGGGTGAGGTGCGCAGCGGCGTGGCCACGGTCAGCGCGCCGGTGGTGGAAGCCTTTGTGCCGCAGATGATCAATTACGAATCGGTGGGTGGCGTCAACTTCAAGAAGGGCTGCTACCCGGGCCAGGAGGTGGTGGCGCGCAGCCAGTTCCGCGGCACGCTCAAGCGCCGCGCCTTTGTGGTGCACGCCGATGCGCCCATGGCCGCCGGGATGGAAGCGTTTTCCGCCACCGACGCGGAGCAACCCATGGCCACCGTCGTGCAGGCCGCGCCGGCGCCTGGAGGGGGCTTTGACGCCATCCTGTCCGCCCAGTTGGCGGCGGTGGAGGCTGGTGCGTTGCACCTGGGCGCCAGTGCCGGCCCCGTTCTGCACCTGCTCCCCCTGCCCTACACGCTGCTGGAAGACATTTAAGGCCTGGATTTCAGTCAAACAATTTGCATTGGAGTTGGCGTGGCTCGTCGCCCGCCCTTCATAATTGCGCCTTGTGTGATCAAGAAAATATATCCAAAGGGATAGGTTCCGAAGATGTCTAAACCAATCAGCAAAGAAGAAGCATTTGCGCGCCTGGGCGCCATCACACGAGAAATGCACGAAGCCTTCGCCGTCCTGGGCGGCGGCACTGAACTGCATAACGTGGTCGAGGAAATCCCCAACGCCCGCGAACGCCTGACCCACGTCGGCCAGATGACCGAAAACGCCGCCAACAAGGTGCTCAACCTGGTGGACGCGGCCAAGCCCGAGTGCGACGACCTGGCCAAACGCGGCGATGAACTGGGCCAGTCCCTGGCGCGCATGGCGGCATCGGACGATTTGTCCATCGAGCGCGCGCGTGCCCTGATGGGCGTGTGCGGCAAGTTTGCCGAGCGCACCGCGGGTTTTGCCAGCAAGCAGGCCGACATCCTCTCCGACATCATGATGGCCCAGGATTTTCAGGATCTGTCCGGCCAGGTCATCAAGAAGGTGATCGACATCATCAACCGCACTGAAATGCAGTTGGTGCAGTTGCTGATGGACAGCGCCCCCAACCAGCCCGAAAAAACCGCGGCGACCATGGCCGAGTTCACCGGCGAGACGCACCAGCTTCAAGGCCCGCAGGCCAACGAAAAGGCGCTGGGCCAGTCCGATGTGGACGACCTGCTGGCCTCAATGGGCTTCTGACACCAGGGGCAGCACCATCTCAATGTGCTGCACCCCCGCCTCTTCAAACACCGGCCCGCGCGTGACAAAGCCCAGGCGCCGGTAGAAGCCCTCGGCGCTGGTCTGCGCGTGCAGCATCACTTCTGCGTCACCACGTGCGCGGGCAGCCTCGATCAAGGCCAGCAACACCTCCCGCCCCAGTTGTGAGCCGCGCAGACCGCGGTTGACGGCCATGCGCCCGATGCGGGCCACGCCTGGCGCGTGTTGCAGCAGACGCCCCGTGGCAATGGGTTGGCCCAGGCGGTTGCACACCACGGCATGGACCGCACCAGCGTCGGCCTCGTCCCAAACCATGTGCGCGCCAATGCCCTGCTCTTCCACGAACACATCCTGGCGTAGCGCCGAAGCCTGCTTGCCCAGGGCGTCCCAGTCGCCCACGGACAGGGTGGTGACGGATTGGCCGCTCTCAAAGGCCTCAAAAATCGCGCGCAACGCCTCCGGTACCGGCTGCGAGAGTTGGGTGCTGGGGTTGGCATAGACGTAGACCAGCTCCGCCGCGACGATGAGCGCATCACCCCGGAAGATGGACGCCTCGAACACGATGGACGAATTACCGATGCGTGCGCAGCGCAGCCCCACATCCAGTTGGTCGTCGTAGCGGGCTGAGGCGTGGTACTCCACGCTGGCCTTCTTCACAAAGATGTCGCCGCCGAGCAGGTGCATGGCCGCCTCGTAAGGCAACGCCAGGGCGCGCCAGTAGTCGGCCATGGCGGTGTCGATGTACATCAGGTAGTGGGCGTTGAAGACGATCTTCTGCATGTCCACCTCCGCCCAGCGCACGCGCAGGCGGTGCCAGCAGCGGAAGTCGGATCGGCGGGGTGCGTTAGCGGTTGTGGTCATCAACGAATCTCCTGAAAAGCATGTTGCAGGGCGCGCCCGGCATCCTGGTGGGCACGCGCGGCTTCGGGAATGGCGCGGCCCATCTTGATGAACTCGTGCACCACGCCGCGGTAGATCTCCAGGTCCACCGGCACGCCGGCCATGCGCAGGCGGTCGGCGTACTGCACGCCCTCGTCCACCAGCGGGTCGCACTCGGCCAGGCCCAGCCAGGCCGGGGCCACACCGGCCAGGTCGATCAGATCACCGTTGGCGTCCACGCCATCCAGCGGGGCAAAGCGCCAGTCGTCGCGGTCGGCCGGGGTGCGGATGTAGTGGTTGAAAAAGTAGGTAATGTGCGGCTCCTCCAGCACAAAGCCGCGGGCGAAGGTGTGGTGTGCCGGGGTGTTCTGGTGGGCGGCAGTGCCGGGGTAGAACAGCAGTTGCAGCGCCATGGGCAGGCCGGCATCGCGCGCCCAGATGGCGCACACGGCCGACAGCGTGCCACCGGCGCTGTCGCCGCCCACGGCCAGGCGCGACCCGTCCACGCCACGGCTGGCACCGTGCTGGGCCACCCACTGCACGGCATCCCAGGCGTCTTCGGCGGCCGTGGGGAATTTGTGCTCGGGGGCGAGGCGGTAGTCCACCGACAGCACGGCGCAGTGGCCGTGGTGAGCCAGCTGGCGGCACAGGCCATCGTGGGTTTCGATGTTGCCGATGGTGAAGCCGCCACCATGGAAATATACCAGCACTGGCAGCACATCCTGACTGGGCGCCACCAAGCGCACTGGAATTTGAAAGCCGTCACGGGCGGGGATGTGGAAGTCTTCCACCCGGGCCATGGCGCGCGTGGGCAGCTCCAGCACGCCGGCACCGGCGTTGTAGGCAGCGCGGGCCTGCTCGGGTGTCAGGGCATGCAGGGGCATGTGGCCGACACGGGCCATGCGGTCCAGCACGCCGTGCATGGCGGGGGTGAGCAGGGCCTTGGGGTTACGGTGGTGACTCATCTTCGACGCGGTTCTTGCTACAGTGCGGTTATCAACCATCCTACACGCAGCACACCATGGCATTCATCTACTACGTGACACAGGTTCAATTCGAATTCGGCGCCGTGCGCCTGCTCAAGCAGGAGTGCGAGCGGGTCGGCATCACCCGCCCCCTGATCGTGACCGACGCCGGCGTGCGCGCCGCCGGTGTGCTGCAAAAGGCGCTGGACGCCCTGCCCGACCTGCCCGTGGCCATCTTCGACCAGACCCCCTCCAACCCGACCGAGGCCGCCGTGCGTGCCGCCGTGGAGGTGTACCACGCCAACCGCTGCGACGGCCTGATTGCTGTGGGCGGTGGCTCGGCCATCGATTGCGCCAAGGGTGTGGCCATCGCCGCCACGCACGAGGGGCCGCTGACGCACTACGCCACCATCGAAGGCGGCTCCGTGCGCATCACCGACCGCGTGGCCCCGCTGATCGCCGTGCCCACCACCAGCGGTACCGGCAGCGAAGTGGCGCGCGGCGCCATCGTCATCGTGGACGACCACCGCAAGCTGGGTTTCCACTCCTGGCACATCGTGCCCAAGACCGCCATCTGCGATCCCGAACTCACCCTGGGCCTGCCGCCCAAGCTCACCGCCGCCACCGGCATGGACGCCATTGCCCACTGCATGGAAACCTTCATGGCGCCGGCCTTCAACCCACCGGCGGACGGCATAGCCCTGGACGGCCTGGAGCGCGGCTGGGCCAACATTGCACGTGCCACGCTGGACGGCAGCGACCGCGAGGCCCGCCTGAACATGATGAGCGCCTCCATGCAAGGCGCCATGGCCTTCCAGAAGGGCCTGGGCTGCGTGCACAGCCTCAGCCACAGCCTGGGTGGCGTGGACCCGCGCCTGCACCACGGCACCCTCAACGCCGTGTTCATGCCCGCCGTGATCGCCTTCAACGCCGGTGCCGAATCCATGATCAAGGACAAGCGCCTGCAACGCATGGCCCACGCCATGGGCCTGGCATCTGCCGACGATATTGGCGCCGCCATCAAGGACATGAACGCCCGCTTAGGCCTGCCCAAGGGCTTGGCCGAGATGGGCGTGCAGGAGTCGCAGTTCGACCAGATCATCACCGGCGCGCTGGCCGACCACTGCCACAAGACCGGCCCACGCCTGGCCACGGCCGACGACTACCGCGCCATGCTGGTAGCCTCGATGTAACCCCCACCCAACAAGGATCACCATGGCAAGCATCCGTGAAGGCAAGCAATCTGTTCTGCTGGTCGTCGACGTTCAGGCGGACGTGGTCAAAGGTGCATGGGAGGCCGAGCGCGTCGTCGCCAATGTAGCCCTGACCGTGGAGCGGGCGCGTGCCCAGGGCGTGCCGGTTATCTGGGTGCAGCACAACGACGATGAACTGGTGAAAGACAGCCCCGGCTGGCAATGGGCACCCGAACTGGTTCCGGCTGTCGGTGAATGCCTGATCCATAAGCACTTCAACTCGTCCTTCGAGCAAACCACGCTGGACGACGAACTGGCCAAGCTCGGCGCCACCCACATCGTGCTGGCCGGCTGCGCCACCAACTGGTGCATACGCGCCACCGCCTACGGCGCCCTGGAGCGCGGCTACGACCTGACCCTGGTCTCGGACGCACACACCACCAAGACCCGCGAACTGGACAACGGCACCAAGTTGGAAGCACCGATACTGGTGCAAGACCTCAACATTGCGATGACTTGGCTGAGCTATCCGGGGCGTAAGAACGATACTGCGAAGGCGCTGGATGTGGTGTTTAGCGTGCAAGGCTGATGGTCAGATGCCGACCCGTCGCAGCCGGTTGAGGGGTTGTGAAAAGCAGACGTTCAACGTTGGAGGTGAGGCGCAAAGCGCGGCTTACTGCACTTTGTCGGCTCGACTGAGTGGGTTAAGGAGCACCCTTCGGCCATGTATCGTTGAGCCATTTGAACGACTCCGTCTTACCGAACCCCGCCCAATTCACAGCGTTATCGATAGGCAGCACTAACGTAGTAGCCCCTGGAACTAGGGATTTCAACTGATCTCGAAGCGAGTAGACCGTCAAGGCCTCGGTCGGATCCATAAGAAGCCATGCGTCACTAAAGATGTGCCAGAAACCCTGTGGCTTATTTCGGAAGTGCGAAGTGACGGCATTCTGCTGCTCTTGTGTCGCGTCATCCACGAGTAGGACGAACCGCTTCATTCCGGCGCCTCCCCTTGATTGGTTGAGACGGTCAACGCCCTGTTACCTGCTAGTGGAAACGATCTCGGATCCACGAAGCCAGACGTGGTGTCACCGATCAGGCCTTTTTCAAGTGCCATTTTCGATAGAGAGAACTCCTCGGAACGTAGTGCGTCGGGATTCTTGATCAGCAAGAAGACATACGCCGCGAGAAAGACCACGAGAACAACGCCGACCGCACCAAGCAAAGACATGGGAACCCAGGTGGGGGCTCCAACGAGTACTGTCGCGGGTATGGCAGCCAAGAGCAAACCAAGAGCCCACTGTAATGCATGTAATGCGGTTGATCGCGCTCCTCTAGCGGACGCCTGCGATAGGAAGCTCTGCATGATGGTGGACATGTGGAAATTGCGCTCCCTAACGTGGAAGTGAGGTGCAGCCGGAGCGAGAAGCGCGGAGGGTACCGAAAAGCGCAGCTTTTGGGCCGTCCCTCTCGACTGCCAGGTTATGCCTTCTCACAAGTTTCCGACTTGTTTGCGCTAGGAACAGTAATAGAACCCTTGAGCGTGAACGTGCCACTGAGCTTGTTACATGAGTCACACATAGGAACAATCCGCTCGCCGAGCACTTCGGAATTAATGACATGAGCACCAAGCGTCGGGGCCCTCGAGCAGTTTTGCACCGAGCAGGTCGCAGGCCACGATTTTTTTGCGAACTTAACCCAGTGGTCTTTCCATGTGCCGCATTTGCATCCTCGATCAGCAGTGCCAGCCTTATTTTTCCAACCAGTTACAGGAATGCTCATTTCTTTCTCCTATGGTGAATGATGCGATCTTGAAGGCATAACGCAATGCAGACGGCAAAACCCGATTGATACATCCGGGGCGAACCGGTACATCCTTTGGACAAATCTTGCGAAACCCGCTTGGATATTGGGCTGGCAGCCTATATGTTGTGCCAACTTACAGATAAAAATTTTTCATGAAACTCGATGCTCCCTTTTGCAATCAGCCTGCCATCTAAACCAAGAGTTCTTGGCGGGTTTGCTACCTGCACTATAGCCTCACGCGCCGTGAAGCCCCATCCCCAAAATATGGGAGCAGCGTCAGATGAGTGCGTTGTATGTGCCAAGTCCTGCGAATTGAACGTCGGTTAACTCCCCACTTCAGACTACTCTCATTGAGCCTCAACCCACTGCCGAAAGAAGGCCGATAGGTCCGCGCCACTGCCCTCCTCCATCGCCCGCTTGAAGTCCGCCGTCTCCACCGACTGCCCCCAATGCTTGCGGGTGTAGTGCTTCAGCCCTTTCCAGAACCGCTCCTCGCCCAGCAGCTTGCGCAGTTCGTGCAGCACCAGCGTGCCCTTGTCGTAGACCAGGGATCGGTCGGCGGCCGTGGGGTGGTCCCAGTCGGGGAAGACCAGGGGCTTGTCCAGGCCCTGGGCGCGCAGGGCGTCGTACTTTGTTCGTGCTGCGGCGATCTGTTCGTCGTAGGCGGCGCGGCCGAAGCGGTGCTCCAGGTAGGCGGTGGTCATGAAGCTGGCGATGCCTTCGTTGAGCCAGAAGTGGCGCCAGGACCGGTTGGTGAGGCCGTTGCCCCACCACTGGTGCGCGGCCTCGTGCGCGCCGAGCCAGATGGCCTCGGGGTCGGCCAGCACTCGCGTGCCGTAGCGTGCGCCCATGGCAGAAAAGCCCGCCATCTCTTGCGCGACGGGGCCCATCTGCAGCACCTGGCCATAGACCGGCAAGGCATAAGGCACGCCGGCGCGCTCGGCGTAGAAGGCCAGTTGATCGGCCGTGTCGTGGAAGACGCGCTGCAAGGCGGCTTCGTCGAACAAGCCCGCAGGCCCCAGATAGGTCAACCGGGTGGCACCGGCCTGCGACTCGGACTGGGTGAAGCGCCCGGCGGCAAAGCCGTAGAGGTAGTTGGGCATGGGGGTGTCAAGGTGCCATTCGTCCACCCGCGCGCCGGCCCGCGTCTGCGCGGTTTCCGTCCGCCTACCGTTGCTCACACTGATTAGGCCGCTGGGCAAGACCAGGCGCAGGTTGAAGGTGGCGCGCACGGCGGGGTCGTCCAGGCAGGGCATCCACTGGCTGGTGGAAAAGGCCGTGGCCACTTGCGGTGTGTCCGGGTCAAAGCGCAGGCCGGCACTGCCCTGCCCCCGGTAGCGCAGGGTCAGCGTTTGCATGCCGCCCGTTGCCGTCACCGTGTCGGGCAGGTGGATGTGCAGCTGGGCACCGTCGCGCTCAAAAGCCAGGTCCGTTTGCCCCAAGCGAACCTGGTCCATGGCCAGGGCGCCGGCCTGCAATGTGAGCGTGGTGGGCGCATGGGGGCCGGCCACCAGGTCGATCTGTACCGTTGCAGCGAAGCGGCGGGCATCAAAGTCCGGCTCCAGCTCCAGCGCAAAGTGGCGGGGTTGCCAGCCTCCGGTCTGGGCCGTGACCATGACCGGCACCAAGGCCAGCCACAGCCCGGTGCACAGCGCCCACAGCGCGTGCCTCACAGCGCCTGCACCCGCCCCATATCCGGCCGCTCCAGCCACGCGGCAAATTCGTCGCGCAGCTGTTCACTGGCCGCACAGGCCGTGCTCCAGGCCTTGACGCGGGCGGGCAGGTCCTGGCCGTAGCGGGTGAAGTCGGTGCGGTCGGGCAGCTTGCCGTTGGGCAGGGTTTTGACCCACTCAGGGTTGGGCGCCAGCAGGACCATGGTGTCCAGGTAGTGGGTAGCGTGGTGGCGCCATTTCAGACCCTTGTCCAACCAGCCGGGCACCACGGCCTTCTGGAAATGCGGGTACAGGACCAAGCCTTCATGGTCAAATGGGCCGCTAGCCCTCGTGGAATGTGCGTAAGCAGCTATCGAATTGCTAGCAATTTCCGGGGCGCCGGGGTAGTTCAGGTGCAGGTGGTAGTCGGTGATGCCGCCATCCCAGTAGGCGCCGGGCGGCCCGCCGGGGATGTTGTGCACGGCCTGCAGCACAAAGGGGATGGAGCAACTGGCCTGCAGCGCCTGGTTGAAGTTGGCCGCGCTCAGGGCCACCTGACGAGTGCGGTAGTCGTCCGTGGCAAAGGGCAGTGGTGCGCAGGCAGCACCGCCCTGCCCAGGGGAAGAGAACACCACCCGCTCCAGCCAGGCGCCCATGGCCTTGCGGCGCACGGCGTTGGTGACGAAGGCGCCGAAGTAGCCCAGGGGCGTGCGCAGGCCGTGCTCGGTGCGCAGCAGGTGGCGCCCGCGCGAGGTGACGATGTGCAGCCGGTAGCGTGGGTGGTTCAACACCTCGTCCACACGCCCACCGTAAAAAGCCTGAAGGTTGCGCCCAAACACCTCGCTCACCTGGGCCGCGCTGGGGCGCTTCTGGCCGGGAGGCAGCTCGTAGTGCTGGTGCACGTAGTCGTGCTCCAGGCGCTCAAAGCCGGCTACCGGGTCATCCAGGCAGGCCGTGGCCATGCGCCAGGCGCCGATGGACGCGCCCACCAGATCGATGGGCTGACTCGACGCGGCTAGCCATTCGCCAAAGAGGAATCGGTCCAGCGGCCCCAACAGCAGGCCCTTGGGGCCGCCGGCGGCCGCGGCGATGGTGCGGATGGAGTGGGGTTGCAGCCCGTCGCACTCCAACACGCGCCGCGCCGTGGGGCCGGCGTAGATTTGGAGGGCTTGCATTTATGTATGCGCAGACCAGTCGAACGGGTCCTGCTGGAGCACGGTGTCGATATCCAGGTCCAGCACCACGCCCACCGGGTCGGGGAAGGTGACGGCCAGGGCGCGTTCGCTCAGGTTGGCCTCCTTGGCGCGGGCGCGCCAGGTGGCCAGATGGATGACGCCGGCCAGGGGTTCGTAAACGTTGTTCTCGAAAGGGGCGTACTGGTGTTCCAGTGCATCCACCGTGGCCTGCGGAAAGTGCCACATGCGGGCAAAGCCCGCCCCCACGGTGGCGTAGCAGTAGCCCAGTTCCTTGCGCTCGAAGCGGGCACGGCGCAGGTCCAACGGCGGCATCTCCTGGTTAAGCCGGGCCATGACCTCGGGCATCCCTAAGTGCATGGCCAACTCGCCGATGGCGTGGATCAGTCCGCAAGTGAACGCGGCCTGCTGGTTCAGGCGCACCAGGCCAGCCAGTGCGCGCGAGACCTTGGCGGCGTTGAGGCTGTACTCCCAAAAGCGCTGCAGGTTAATGCCCGGTACCGCCTTTGGGGAACTGATGCCGGCGGCCGTCTGCGCCATGGACTTCACATGGGCCAGGTCCATGACCGCCAGGGCCTCGGAAACGCTGTTGATCTTGCCCGAGAGTTTGAAGAAACTGGAATTGCCCAGCTGCAGCAGGCGCGTGGTCAGGGCCGGGTCGGCGCTGATGAGCTGGGTGACGCGCAGCAGGTTGACCTCCGGCTGGTCCAGCTCGGCCAGCAGCAGGGCCACCACCCGGGGGATGCTGGGCAGATTGAACTGATGGTCCAGCAAGGCGCTGAGAGTCATGATGTCATTATGAATCGTTTGCCCGCCAGGCCGCACCCGTCGCTACGAAAAGTCTAGCGTTTGAGCTTAGCAAATGCGTTGGCCATGGCCGAGTTGCCGGCAAAGCCGCTGTCTTGGCGACTGCCGTGCTGCTGCTGGCCGCGCGCCGGGCCCTGATAGCGGTTGTCTCCAGCTTTTTGGCCGCTAGCCCTCGTGGAACCTGCAGGAGCTGCTCCTATTTTCATAGTGAGGCTGATGCGCTTGCGGGCCACGTCCACTTCTTGCACCTGGACCTTGACGATGTCTCCGGTCTTAACCACCTCGCGCGCGTCGTTGACGAACTTGTGGGCCAGCTGGCTCACGTGCACCAGGCCGTCCTGGTGCACGCCCAGGTCGACAAAGGCGCCGAACTGGGCCACGTTGCTCACCGTGCCTTCCAGGATCATGCCTTCCTTGAGGTCGGTGATGTCCTCGACGCCGTCGTTGAAGCGCGCCACCTTGAAGTCCGGGCGCGGGTCGCGACCGGGTTTCTCCAGTTCGGAGACGATGTCCTTGACCGTGATGACGCCGAATTGTTCGTTGGCGAACAGCTCGGGTTTCAGGGTCTTGAGCATGTCGGCGCGGCCCATGACCTCCTGGATCGGCTTGGCCACCCTGGCCAGGATTTGCTCGACCACGGGGTAGGTCTCGGGGTGCACGCCGGTCATGTCCAGCGGGTTGGCGCCGCCGCGGATGCGCAGGAATCCTGCTGCCTGCTCAAAGGTCTTGGCGCCCAGGCCGGTGACCTTCAGCAGGTCTTGCCGGCTGGCAAACGCGCCATTGGATTCGCGCCAGCGCACCACGGCCTTGGCGACCGTGCCGGACAGGCCGGACACGCGGGAGAGCAGCGGCACGCTGGCGGTGTTCAGGTCCACGCCAACCGAGTTCACGCAGTCTTCCACCACGGTGTCCAGCGTGCGGGCCAGTTCGGTCTGGTTCACATCGTGCTGGTACTGGCCCACGCCAATGCTCTTGGGGTCGATCTTCACCAGTTCTGCCAGCGGGTCCTGCAGACGCCGCGCAATGCTGGCTGCGCCGCGCAGGCTCACGTCCACGTCGGGCATCTCTTGACTGGCGTATTCAGAGGCCGAGTAGACCGAGGCGCCGGCCTCGCTCACCACCACCTTGTCCACCTTGATTTCGGGCGCACCGGCCTGGGCCGCCATCTTGGCCAGCAGCTTGATCAGGTCGCCGGCCAGTTTGTCGGTCTCGCGGCTGGCGGTGCCGTTGCCGATGGCGATCAGGTTCACGGAATGTTTGGCGCACAGCTTGCCCAGGGTGTGCAGGCTGCCCTCCCAGTCGCGCTTGGGTTCGTGCGGGTAGACCGTGGCCGTGTCCACCAGCTTGCCGGTGGCGTCCACCACCGCCACCTTGACGCCGGTGCGGATGCCGGGGTCCAGGCCCATGACGACGCGCGGACCGGCCGGAGCGGCCAGCAGCAGGTCTCGCAGGTTGTCGGCGAACACCTTGATGGCCACCTTCTCCGCATCTTCGCGCAGGCGGGTGAACAGGTCGCGCTCGGTGGACATGGACAGCTTCACCTTCCAGGTCCAGGCCACGCATTTGCGCAGCAGGTCATCACTGGGACGGCCTTGGTGGCTCCAACCCAGCTTCAGGGCCAGGCGCCCTTCGGCCAATGTGACGGCTGCAGCTCTCACAGCCGTTCGCGTTGAGCTTGTCGAAACGCTCGTGGGGGCTTCGACAGGCTCAGCCCGAACGGAAACGATAGGCTCAGGCTGAACCAGCTTCACATCCAGAATGTCCAACGCCCGGCCGCGGAACACGGCCAGCGCGCGGTGGCTGGGCACGCGGCCGATGGGCTCGTCGTAGTCGAAGTAGTCGCGGAATTTGGCCACGTCGGGGTTGTTCTCGTCCTTGCCCTCGGCCAGCTTGGATTGGAGCAAGCCCTCCTCCCACAGCCAGCCGCGCAGGTCTTGCACCAGGACCGGGTCTTCGGCCCAGCGTTCGCTCAAGAGGTCACGCACGCCGTCCAGCACGGCGAACACGTTGGAGAAATCGGGTTGCTTGTCGGCAATCTGCTCCGGCGTGAGCGGCGGCTTGACGTAGGCCTGTGCGGCATCCGCTGGCACCAGCGTGGGGTCGGCGAACAACGCGTCGGCCAGCGGCTCCAGACCGGCTTCCTTGGCCAACTGGCCTTTGGTGCGGCGCTTGAGCTTGAACGGCAGGTAGATGTCTTCCACTTCCTGTTTGGTCGTGGCGTTGTGGATGGCGGCGATCAGCGCGGGAGTGAGCTTGCCCTGCTCGTCGATCAGCTTGACCACGGCCTCCTTGCGGTCGCGCAGCTCGCGCAGGTAGGACAGGCGCACCTCCAGCTCGCGCAACTGGATGTCGTCCAGGCCGCCGGTTACCTCCTTGCGGTAGCGGGCGATGAAGGGCACGGTGGCGCCCTCGTCGAGCAACTGGACGGCGGCCTCCACCTGTTGGGGACGAACGCTGATTTCCTGCGCAATCTGCGCGATGATTTTCTGCATGGTGGGAGTTACAAAACGCTGAAAGAGACCGAGGCGGGGTCACCTGGGGGCGACCCGCACATTTCACACAAGGGCGCGAGTTTGCCACAGCTGCCGGGCACCGACCGGCGGGCGGCGGCTTGCGATTAAGGGTTTACACCTATCCAACTACCGGAGCCGGCACGTAGCTGCCCAAAAAGCGTGTCATGTCGCTTGCGGGCAGGGGCTTGCTGATCAGGTAGCCCTGCATCACGTCGCACTGCAGCTGGCGCAGCGCCTGGGCCTGCTCCGGGGTTTCCACGCCCTCGGCAATGATCTCCAGGCCCAGGCTGTGGCCCAGGGCGATGACGGCCTTGACGATGGAGGCATTGCCGGCGTTGCTGGTCATGTCGCGCACGAAGGCCATGTCGACCTTGAGCTTGTCCACCTCCAACTGCTGCAAATACGCCATGGACGAGTAGCCGGTGCCAAAGTCGTCGATGGACAGGCGCACGCCCAGGGCCTTGAGCTGGCCCAGGGATTCGAAAGAGCGCTCACGGTCCAGCATGACGCAGCTCTCGGTAATTTCCAGCTCCAGTTGTCGTGGCGCGATACCGGTTTCCTTCAGCGCCTGGCGCACCACGCCCGCCAGGCGCCCGCGGCTGAGCTGCACGGCTGAGACATTGACCGCAACCTGGGGCACGGCCAGGCCTTGCGCGGCCCATTGTTGGATCTGGTGGCAGGCGGTGCGCAGCACCCAGTCCCCCAGTTGCACGATGCAGCCGCTTTCCTCCGCCATGGGGATGAACTCGCCCGGCGGCACCAGGCCGCGCTGCGGGTGCTGCCAGCGCACCAGGGCCTCCAGGCCGGTGATGGCGCCGCTGGCCAGGTCCACCTGCGGTTGGTAGTACAGGCGCAGCTCGTCCCGTTCCACGGCGCGGCGCAAGTCTGCCTCCAGCGTGAGGCGCTGCTTGGCGCGGCCGGTCATTTCGGACGAGAAGAACTGCAGCAGGCCGCGCCCACGGGCCTTGGCCTGGTGCATGGCGGCGTCGGCATTGCTTTGCAGGGCCTCGGTATCGCGCCCGTCGGCCGGGTACAGGGCAATGCCGGCGCTGGCCCCCACGTAGACGCTGTGGCCGCTCAGTTCAAACGGGCGGGCCAGGTCGTCGATCAGGCGCTGGGCGATCAGGTCGATCCAGGGCATGCCTTGGCCTTGGTCCAGGATGATGTTGAACTCGTCGCCGCCGATGCGGGCGATGGCGTTCACGTCGGGCAGCAGCTTGGTCAGGCGCTTGCCGGCTTCCACCAGCAGCTGGTCACCCAGGCTGTGGCCCAGGCTCTCGTTGATGGTCTTGAAGTTGTCCAGGTCGATGATGAGCAGGGCAAACTGGGTCTGGTCGCGCTCGGCACGCTGTACCGTGTGGCCCAGCACCTCGCGGAACAGGGCGCGGTTGGGCAGGCCGGTGAGCGGGTCGCGGTTGATGAAGAAGTCCAGCCGCTCCTCCGCATAGCGGCGCTGGGAAATGTCGCGCAGTGAGCCGCGCTGGCCCATGGAGCGGCCATCGGTGTCCAGCACGGTCTTGCAGACGTGCTCGATCCAGTGTTCGCTGCCGTCCTTGGCGCGGATGCGAAAGATCAGGGGTGCGGCCGGTGCCTCGGGCGTGGAGGCGCGGCGCTCGCGCCAGGCCTGCAGGTCGTCGGCATGGATGATCTTTTCCATCAGGCCGGCGTCGGCGAAAAAGTCGTCCGGCGCGTAGCCGGACTCATCCGTGCAGGCCGGCGACACGTAGAGGTAGCTGCCGTCCGGCGCGGTCCAGTACTCCCAGTTGGGCGAGTAGTCGGCCAGGATGCGGTACTTTTCCTCGCTCTTGTTCAGGAGTGCGGTGCGCTGGGCCACCAGTTGCTCCAGGAAGCGGCGCAGTCGGGCCAGTTCCAGGTGGGTGCGCACGCGGGCGCGCACCTCGTCGATGTCGAAGGGCTTGGTGATGTAGTCGGCCCCGCCGGTGTCGAAGCCCTTGACTTTGTCCTGCGCCGCATCCACCACGGTGACGAAGATCACCGGGATGCGGTTGCCCACGGCGGTGGACTTGATGCGCCGGCACACCTCGTAGCCGTTCATGCCGGGCATGACGATGTCCAGCAGCACCAGGTCGGGCGGCGTGGAGCCCATGACGATCTCGATGGCCTTGGCGCCGGTGTTGGCCACCATGATGCGGTACTCGCCCTTGAGCGCTTCCAGCAGCTCGTGGATGTTCTCGGGCACGTCGTCCACCACCAGGATGGATGCGGGGCGTTTCGGGTCCACGGGCAGTTGCTGGCTGAGGTCCATGACGACGGGGTTGCGCCGGTGGCGCTGCAGTTCGAGCTGGGTGCGCACGCGCAGGCGCAGCAGGTCGGGGTTGACGGGCTTGGTGATGTAGTCGGCAATACCCAGGGTGAGGCCCTTGGCCTCGTCGGCGGCATCGGCCAGCGCGGTGACGAAGATGACCGGAATGTCGGCGGTGAGCGGGTTGGCCTTGAGGTGGGACAGCACGGAGTAGCCGTCCATGCCGGGCATCTTGATGTCCAGCAGGATCAGGTCGGGGCGCGGTTCGCGCTGGGCCAGTTCCAGGGCCTTTTCGCCGTTGGTGGCGGCGACGATGGCATAGCTGTCGCGCAGCACGTTCATCAGCACGTGCAGGTTCTCGTTCACGTCATCCACGATGAGGATGCGGGGTCGGCCGTTGGTGAGTTCGGTCATAGGCGGTTTACTCAATGGGCAGGCTGGGTCTGATCATCCCACGCGCGCAGCAAATCTTGCGCTGCGTCGATGTCAAAAACATCCACTTTTTCGGCAATGGCTTCAATCCGGGCCGCATGCGGGCCGTCGCGCAGCGCGCCGCGCAGTTCGGTGAGCATGGGTTCGGCCACGCCCAGGTCGTAGTTCAGGGCCTCGCGCAGGCCTTGCAGGCGCGCATGCAACTGCTCGGGCGTGAGGGTGACGGTTGGCGCACGTGGCGCCGGTCGGGCGGCGGCAAACAGGGTGTCGATGTCGCGCATGACCTCTTGCAAGAGGGTGTCCACGGCGTCCAGCGTGGCGCCGTCCGGGCGCAGCGCCAGCTTGAGGCTGGCGTCAATGTCAGACACCTTGGCAAACAGGGCGCTGGCACCGAGGTTGCCCACCACGCCCTTGAGGGCGTGGCAATACTCCTGGGCGCCGTGCAGGTTGGCATCCAGCACGCGTCGGCGCAGTTCGGTGGCGGCATGGGCGTAGTTCTCGCGGAAACGGCGCAGCTGGCGGGTATAGGCCTCTACCTTGCCGCCGATGCGGCGCACGCCTTCGCGCGCATCCAGACTGGCCATGGCCAACAACTCGGCGGGCAGCTCGGCCTCGGTCGGGTTGGACACCCATACGCCCACCCGGTCCGCCGGCACCTGCACCCACTTGCCCAGCACGGCCATCAGGCGGTCCGGCGCCACGGGCTTGCTTACGTGGTCGTTCATGCCGGCGTCGCGGGCGTTTTGCGCGTCCTGCGCCATGGCCAGCGCGGTCATGGCGATGATGGGCAGCGTGGCAAAGCGCTCGTTGCCGGGGGTGTTGGCCAGCGCGCGGATGCGCCGAGCGGATGCCAGGCCGTCCATCACCGGCATCTGGATGTCCATCAGCACGGCGTCGAAGTCGCGCTGTTGCACCTTGTCCACGGCCTCCTGGCCGTCCACCGCCTCGGCCACCTCGATGCCCTCGCTGCGCAGCAGTTCGCTGGCGAATTCGCGGTTGATGTCGTTGTCTTCCACCAGCAGCAGCCGCGCGCCAGCCAGCCGGCCGCTGCTGGCAAGATTGGGTGTGGCACTGCGGTGCATGCCCTGGGCGTGCAGGATGCGCCCACGTCCCAGCACGGACAGGGTGCTGTCCAGCAGGGTCGAGGGCGACACCGGCTTCACCAAAAAGCCGTCCACCCCGGACAGCTCGGCCTGGCGGATCACGTCTTCGCGGCCGTAGGCCGTGACCATCACCACCTTGGGCTGGTGGATGATGCTGGCGTCGCGGTGGATGAGGCGTGTGGCCTCGTCGCCGTTCATGCCGGGCATGCGCCAATCCATCAGCACCAGGTCATAGGGATGCCCGGTCGCGTCGCGCAAGGCGGACAAGGCGCTGGGGCCGCTGGTGGCGGTGCCCACATCCATGTGGAAGTAGTGCAGCATCTCCACCAGGATCTGGCGCGAGACCTCGTTGTCGTCCACCACCAGCACGCGCACGCCCTTGAGCAGCGGGCCGGCCTGCTCCACCAGTTCCGCGCGGCGGACCTGGTTGCCGGTTTCCACCTGCAACTGCACGGTAAAGCAGATGGTGGTGCCCTTGCCCAGGCGCGAATCCTCCACCCAGATGCGCCCACCCATCAGCTCCACCAGGCTCTTGCTGATCGCCAGGCCCAGCCCGGTGCCGCCGAAACGCCGCGTGGTGGACTGATCGGCCTGGGTGAACTTCTGGAACAGGTGCTCCTGCAGGCTGGGCGCCATGCCGACGCCGCTGTCGCGCACGTAGACCTGCAGGGTCAGCTCGTTGCCGACCTGGGTGACGCGTCGGAATCCCAGCTCCACCTCGCCGCGGTCGGTGAACTTGACGGCGTTGCCGCACAGATTCAGCAGCACCTGGCCCAGGCGTAGCGGGTCGCCCACCAGGTGGGGCGGGATGTTCACGTCGTAACGGATGAGGAATTCGATGCCCTTGTGCTCGGCCTGGTAGCCGATGGCGTCGGTCAGTTGCTCCAGCACCGTGTCCAGGCCAAAGGACGTGCGTTCGATTTCGATCTTGCCGGCCTCGATCTTGGAGATGTCCAGAATGTCGTTGATGATGCCCAAGAGCGAATGCGCCGCGCCCTGCGCCTTGGCCAGGTAGTTGTGCTGGCTGGGCGTGAGCTCGGTCTTGAGCGCCAGGTAGAGCATGCCCAGCACCGCGTTCATGGGAGTGCGGATCTCGTGGCTCATATTGGCCAGGAAGTCGCTCTTGGCCTGGGTCGCTTCCTCCGCTTGGTCCTTGGCCTGGCTCAGTTCCTGGGTGCGCTCGGCCACCATTTGCTCCAGGTTCTGGTTGAGGCGGTTGAGTTCCCGCAGCGAATCAGACAGGTGCGCGCGGCTGTCGTTGAAGGCCTGCACCAACTCGCTCAGTTCGTCCTGGTAGGGATAGTCCAGCTTTTGCACCGGAGCGTCGGGGGCCTGATCGCGCCCGCTTTCGATGGTTCGTGCGACCTGCGTGACCGCATCCGAGAGGCGGTAGCGGATGGTCCACAGGAACAGCAGCCACAACGCCGTGGTCACCACGATGGAGCTCAGCAGTACCACCAGGAAACCGTATTTGGTGCGGTCCAGCACCACCTGGCGGCTGGAGTACATCTTGAGCGAGCCCACCGGGCGATCCTCGCCGCGCGGCGAGCGAAACACCAGGGGCACCACGGCCTGGTGGTAGCGTGCCGCCCAGGCACCATCCAAGTCATCGGGCTGCTGCGGCAAATCGCCGTCCTGCAGGAGCACGTCGCCACTGGCGGATTCGATCTGCACCCCGGTGGCGATGGCGTTCTGCCGAATGCCGCGCACCACGGAGGCCAGTTGCGCGCCGTCCAGCTCCCACACGGCATTGGTCACGCTGGGCGCCACCGTGCGGCCCAGGGTGGCCAGATCGTTGTTGATGTCGCGGCTCACGCTCAGGAACTGGATGCCCAACTGCAGCGCGGTCACGCACAGCGCGATCAGCAGGTACCACGGCAGCATGGTGTAGAGCAGCCGCTTCGACAGTGTGGGGGTGAGGAATTTCAATGCCACCACCAGCGGGTATCGGGTTCCGGCGTGCCCGGCGGCAGGAGCGGATTGGCCAGGCGGATGACCTGGCGCTTGCTGCGCGTCAGCATGCCGATCTCGGCGGCGTGGTAGGTCTCGAACAGCTTGCGAAACGAGCCGTCCGCCAGGGCCGCCTTGAGGCCGCGCTCGATGCGCTGGGCCAGGGCCGGCTTGTCGCGGCTGACCCAGAAGTACACCGGGTACGGGAAAAACAGCGCCTTGCTTTGCTCCACCGCCAGGTTGGGAAAGCTCTGTTTGCGGTCGTCCAGTTCACGCGCGGCCTCGTTCACGCCACGGGGAAAGGCATCGAAGCGACCGGCATCGAGCATGCTGAACAGGTTTTCGTAGCTCGACGAGGTCTGCACCGCCAGACCGTTGGCGCGCATGACCGGCAAATCGGCCCATTGGCTGTTCAGGCCGAAGGTCAGCTCCTTGCGCAGCGTGGCCTCGTCCATGCGGGTGATGCGGGCCTGATCGGCGCCACGGATCACCAGCAGCCGGTAGCCCACCATGCCGCGCAGGATGTCGATCTTGATGGCACGCATGCGGCTCTCGCGTTCGGCATTGGTGCCCAGGGCAATGACGTCGATGGCGCCAGACTGCAGCAGCTGAATACCGCGGTTCTGCGTGATGTCCTCGGTGAAAGGCTGCAGTCGCATCGGCTCCTGGGTCGGGCCCTGGGCGTGGGCCAGGGCCAATTCGAGCAGCTTCCAGCGGTATTCGTAGATAGGGCCGACCGGGAAGTAGCGTAGCGGCGCCTGTGCCAGCGCAGGCATTGCCGCCAGGCCCAGCACAAGATTCCAAAGAATACGCAGCAACCGCTTCATGAACATGGCGTTGTGGATCCCCCCTTCTATCAGGATAACGCACTTCTCGGCATGGGCTGGGAGCCGTTCAGGCACCGTGGGCGCGCGGCAGCGTGACGGTGATGGTGGTCGTATTGTTTTCGTCCGATACCCCCATTTCGATTGTTCCGCCCTGTGCTTCGGTCAACAGTTTGGCGGAATAGGTGCCGAGGCCGGTTCCTCCTTGCTTGCCGCTGGTGGCGTACTTGTCGAAGAAACGCCCGCGCACTTCCTGAGGCACCGCCCCCTTGTTTTCGATAACGATGCGAAGGGGGTCGCCGTCATGGAGTTTGATCGAGACCTTAGAGGCATCCGGCGCCGCCTCGCAGGCATTTTTCAGCAGGTTTTGAAACAGGGAATAGCACAACATGGCGTCGCCCAGTATCTGGGGCATTTCCTCGCCGACCGGCACGTCGGTATCCACCGAGATGACCAGATCCTTGCCCGAAAACGTCGTGCGATCAATCTCCGCAATGCGCCGCAGAATGTCGCCCACTTTGACAGGAACGGCATGCAGTTCGAAGCGGCCGGTCTCAATCTTGAACAGCTCGGCCGACAGGTTGATCATGTTGAGCACCTGCAAGGTGGTCTCCTCCACCAGCTTGATCTGCTCCAACTGGCGCCGGCCTACCGAATCGTCCTCGATGAGCGCCTGCAGCATGCCCAGCACGCCGGCCAGCGGACCCTTCATGTCATGGCGGGTGATGTGGGCCACGTCCTCCTTGAGCTGCGCCATCTCCAGCATGCCGTCGTATTCGGATTGCAGGTCCTTGCGCATCTGGACGTAGCGCATGAAGTTGCGCACCCGCAGCTTCAGGGTTTCCGGGTCTATGGGTTTGGTGATGAAGTCCACCGCCCCGAGATCAAGCCCCTTGAGGCGGGCATCGGCCGAGGTCATGGCAGTGACGAATATCACCGGCGTGCTCTCCGACATGGGGTGCTCGCGCATGCGTCGGGCCACCTCGAAACCATCCATGTCCGGCATCATGATGTCCAGCAGGACCAGGTCGGGCGGCTCGTCGGAAGTGCAGATGTCCAGCGCCTTGGCGCCGTTTTGCGCCAGGCGCACGCGGTAGTCCGTTTTGAGCAGGCCCGACAGCAGCATGAGGTTGTCGGGTGTGTCGTCCACGACCAGAATGGTCGGGCGCGGTTTCTCCTGGGGCGGCTGCGTCAAAACACCCTTCGCCGCTTGGGAGGCGGGCACCGGTGCAGGCGCAGGCACGGGAACTTGACGCGGTTTCCAGGTGAGCGCCTTTTCCACCCGCATCATCAGTTGCCCCGGCGAGTAGGGCTTGAGAATCATCGAGGTCACCCCGCTGGAAATGGCCTCCTCAATATGGTGACGCTCCGCCTCGGCCGTGATCATGATGAATGGCAAGGCACAGAGCTTGGGATCGGCGCGCATGATCCGCAGCAATTCCAGGCCGGACATGACGGGCATGTTCCAGTCCGACAGGACCACGTGAATGTGCTGGCTGCGCAGCACCCGCAGGGCCTCCTTGCCGTCCTTGGCGGTCACGATCTTTTCCGCGCCCAGCTGGCGCAACTGGTTGACCGTGACCCGTCGCATGGCCTCGAAATCGTCCACCACCAAAAAGGCGAGCGATTTGTCCAGCGTGGGAACGTGGGGTTGGTTGTAGATCGCGACCATCAAACTCCTCCTTGCTGCAGCGCCGACACTGCTGCGTCGAAATCAAACTCGGCCACGGCCGCAGCCACCTGTTGAAGGGTTGCCGCCAGGGGCGTGCCCCGGGCCTGCACTTCCAGGGCTTCTACCGCATCGGCTGCATCCATGTCGCTGCCCTTCAGCAGCTCCATCAACCGTTGCAGTCCCGCTTTCAGTGCCGCCGCATCAGGGGCGGAGCCGGGTGGCGGTTCACCGCCGCTGGCCGTCGGTGGCGTCACTTCCCTCACCGCCTGCAATCCACCAATGACCGGGGCCAGTTGCTCCAGCGTAACGGCCAGCAGCTGGTCAATCTCCTGCTCCGTGGCGCCCACCAGGTAGGCATGCTCCAACTCGGCCGCGGCCGCCTGCACGCCCTTGGCGCCGATGTTGCCCGCCGTACCTTTCAGGGTGTGCGCGGCGCGCGCTGGCGCCGAGGCGTCGGTGTCCTGGCGGGCCGCGGCAAACAGCTTGGCAAATGCGCCCTGGCTGTCGCGGAACTTCACCAGCAGGCGGGTGTAGAGCTTTTCGTTGTCCAGGGTGCTGGCCATGCCGGCGCGCACGTCGATGCCGGGCAGCGGCGGCAGGCCGCTGGTGGGTGTTGCGGCTGATGGTTGGGAGCCAATTTGGCCGCTAGCCCTCGTGGATACTGCGTGAGCCGCTCCTGTTTCAGGAGCATCCTTGGGCTGAATCCACTTGGCGATGGTGGCAAACATCTCGCCCACGTTGAGCGGCTTGGCGATGTGGTCCCACATGCCGGCCTCCAGCACCTTCTCGCGGTCGCCGGTCATGGCGTTGGCCGTCATGGCGATGATGGGCAAGTTCTTGAAGGCCGGGTTCTGGCGGATGGCGCGGGTGGCGGCGTAGCCGTCCATGATGGGCATCTGGCAGTCCATGAGGACGCCGTCGAACTGCGGGTCCTGGGCCAGGATGTCCAGCGCTTCCTGGCCGTGGTTGGCCACGACCACTTCCACGCCGGCATTGCTGAGCAGCTCCATGGCCAGTTCCTGGTTCATGTCGTTGTCTTCGACCAGCAGGATGCGGCTGCCCGCCAGCTTCGCCATGGCGCCGCTGGCGTGCTCGGCCTTCTCAACGGCCCGGGTTTCGGTGACGAAACCTTTGTCCAGGGCTTCGCCGATGGCTTCCAGCAGGGTGGATGAAGTTACCGGTTTGGCGAGCACCGTCTTGAGGGGCACCCCCCGCTGCTGGGCCGACCCCAGGGCTTCCTCGCGCCCGGAGGTGACCATGATGATGCGGGGCGCCTGCCGGAGTTGGATTGCCTGGAGTTGGCGCACCGCTTCGACGCCGTCCATGCCGGGCATCTTCCAGTCCATGAGGACCACGTCATACGGCTGGCCGTGTTGGTCGGCGGCGGCCACCATGTCCAGCGCCTGGGTGCCGTCCCGGGCGACCTCCACTTCCAGGCCGAAGGAGCGCGCCATGGTGGAGAGAATTTCCCGGGCACTGGCGTTGTCGTCCACCACCAGCGCCCTGACGCCGCGCAGTTCGTCGGCCTGGAACATGCGCCGCGGCGTCGGCTCGGCCTGCAGGCCAAAACGGGCATGGAAGTGGAATGTGGAGCCTTGGCCGGGTTCGCTGTCGACCCAGATGCGCCCCTGCATGGCTTCGACCAGGTTCTTGGAGATGGCCAGTCCCAGCCCGGTGCCGCCGTATTTGCGCGTGGTGGAGGCGTCTGCCTGGCTGAAGCTCTGGAACATCTTGCCGCGCTGCTCGGGCGTCATGCCGATGCCCGAGTCCTTGACCTGGAAGTGCAGTTCGACACTCAAGGCGTCTTCGCCGACTTTCTCGACGCCGACCACAATCTCACCCCGTTCGGTGAACTTGACGGCGTTATTGCCCAGGTTGATCAGCACCTGACCCAGGCGCAGCGGGTCGCCACGCAGGGCGGTGGGAACGTCGGACGCGATGTCGAACAGCAGCTCCAGTCCCTTGTCCTCGGCCTTCAAGCCCACCAGATTGGCCAGGTTCGCCATCACATCTTCCAGGCGGAAGGCTACGGTCTCCATCGCCATCTTGCCGGCCTCGATCTTGCTGAAGTCCAGGATGTCGTTGATGATGCCCAGCAGGTTCTCGCCCGAGCGGTGGACCTTCTCGATGTAGCTGCGCTGCTTCTTGTCCAGGTTGGTCTTGAGCGCCAGGTGGCTCATGCCGATGATGGCGTTCATCGGCGTGCGAATTTCGTGGCTCATGTTGGCCAGGAAGTCCGACTTGGCCTTGGTGGCGTCCTCGGCGGCTTCCTTGGCACGCAGCACCTCCTCCTCAATGCGCTTGCGCTCGGTGATCTCGAAGGCAATATTGCAAATGCCGGTGATCACGTCGCCCTGTCGCATGGGCACCTTGACGGTCTGGTAGTGCCGGGTGACGCCTCCAGCCTCCACCGTTTCTTCCACGGTCTGCGCTTCGCCCACGCGCAGCACGTCCATATCGCTGTCGTGGTACTCCTGACCCCGACCGTTGTGGTTCAGTTCCAGTGTTGATCGCCCCAAGACATCTGCGCGCCGCATGCCCGTAGCCCGCTCCCAGTCGCCATTGACATAGGTATAGACGCCCTGCCGGTCCTTGACATAAATGGCGGAGTTGACGTTTTCCAGCACCGCTTCCATGAACTGCCTGTTGCGGCGGATTTCCTCCTCGGCCCGCTTGATGTCCGAGATGTCCCACGCCACGCCGGACGCCACGGTTGCGGAGCCATCCGCGCCATAGCTGAACTTGCCAATCGACATGATGTGGCGCACCTCGCCGTGCGGCATCTGAATGCGGAACGACGCGCGGTAATCCTCGCATTGCTGGGTGACGGTTTCCTGCCATACCCGTTCCTGTTTGTCGAGATCGTCAGGGTGAACCAGGGCCAACCACTGCTGCAACCAACCGTCCAGGTTGACGCCTTCCAGACCGTAGAGTTTCCTGCAGTTGTCATCGGCAACCATGCGGTTTTCCTGGACAAAGTACTTCCAGGTCCCCATGTTGGCGGACTGCAGGGCCAGGTCCAACTGGGCGCGCGCATCCGCCTGGGCCTGCAGCAGGCCCTCGATCCGGGTGTGCTGGCTCTCCAGCGTGCGGGCCTGTTCCTGCGTGGCCTTGAGCAGGCTCTGCGTCTTGTCGTTGCGATCAATGATTTCCATGGACATGGCAACCATGGGGAGCAGGCGCTCCATCAACTCCCGGTCCGCATCGCGCAGGGGTCTGAGCAGCGCCAGCTCGATGACCCCCAGCAAGGTTGCGCCATTGAGCACCGGCAGCAGAACAATGGCCTGGGGTGGCGCGGAACCCAGCCCGGAGCGAATGGTCAGGTAGTCGACCGGCGGCTGGCTCAGGAACAAGGGCCGCTTTTCCAGCGCGCATTGCCCCAGGAGGCTATGCCCGTATGCCATCGTGGCATCCGGCTCCACGCTGCCAGAGCGGGCATAGGTACCGCTCAGTCGCAGCTTGTGCGTCTCGCCAGCGACACGGTACAGGCTGGCCTGCCCCAGTTCCAGCAAGGGAGCCACACCCGAGAAGAGGGTCTGTGCCAGCTCGGCATGGCTTTCAATCCGCTGCAAATTCATCAGGATCGCACCAATCTGGGTGCTCAGTTCGTCGCGGTGAGCGACCTGCTGCGCGATGGCATTGGTGCGGACTTCGGCCGCCTTGCGCTCCGCAACTTCGCGCTGCAGCTTGCGATTCCACACCACAAAGACCGCCACCACGGCCAGGAACCCCGCCCCCACCGGCAGCAACCACGCCAACCAGCGTCGCAGATCGATGCCATCGGACGGCTGGGACGCCTCGAACAGCTGGTACTCCATCAGGGAGATGCCGTATTGCTTGGTCCAGGAACGGTCCAGGTCGGAGCCCACGCGCGCACTGGCCTTGAAAAATTCCTCGATGCGGGGCCGCAGCCCCGCGGCCTCTGGATGAATTCCCCAGGCCACCGCGACCGGTGTATCGACGCTGAACAGCAGGTCCAGGTTGTCCAGATCCGCGCGCACCCACTTGAAGGCGGATTCGGCCGCGATCACGGTGAAGTCCGCCGATCGGTTCGCCACCGCCGCAATGGCCTGCTCCGTGGGCATGTAGGTGATCTGGACCGGTGCACCGGCAAAGCGGGTCTTGTTCTGCTCTTGCAACCAGGTGTCGTAGGCCGTCTGCTTTTGAACCGCTGCCGTGCGGCCCTTGAGATCATCCACGCCCGCCATGGGCTTGGGCACACGGTGGGCGACAACGACCTTTCTGGACGTGTACAGCCGCACCAGATCCATCTTGGTGGCCCGCCAATCGAGCACGTGCAGGTCGTTGGGGTACACATCGCAACGGCCACTGGCCAGCGGCTCGGCAACATAGGTGGCATCCTTTTCCACCACGCCGGCCCTGTTCTGGAATTGCTGATCCCATTCCTTGAATACGATCACCTCGGGCTGGAGATCCAGGAATTTGGCCAGCGCCTCGCCATTGGCCTGGTAGAACGGCGCGCTGGAGCCGGCCACGCACAGGCGCAGGGTGTGAGACTGCTGGATTTCCGCCAGCGTGCGTGCCTGGGCGGCTCCCCCCCAAAAAGCCAGCAAACCCGCCAGCAATCCGCAGGCTGCGCGCCATCCACGCGGAATCGGTGGAACCCTCATGCCACACGCTCCCGCGCGAGGTGCTGCAAGGCCGTATCGAAGTCGAACTCGGCCACGGCCGCCGCCACCTGTTGAAGGGTCGCCGCCAGGGGCGTGCCCCGGGCTTGCACTTCCAAAGCCTCCACCGCGTCGGCCGCATCGGCGTCGCTGTCTTTCAGCAGTGCCATCAGCCGTTGCAGCCCGGCCGCCAGCGCCCCTGTATCGGGGGTGGCGCCGGATGGTCGCTCATCGCGGTCAGTCACCGTTGCCATCACCTCCCCCACACTCCGCAACCCGTCAATGACCGGGGCCAGTTGCTCCAGCGTCGCCGCCAGCAGCCGGTCAATCTCCTGCGCCGTGGCGCCCACCAGGTAGGCATGCTCCAACTCGGCCGCGGCCGCCTGCACGCCCTTGGCGCCGATGTTGCCCGCCGTACCTTTCAGGGTGTGCGCGGCGCGCGCTGGCGCCGAGGCGTCGGTGTCCTGGCGGGCCGCGGCAAACAGCTTGGCAAATGCGCCCTGGCTGTCGCGGAACTTCACCAGCAGGCGGGTGTAGAGCTTTTCGTTGTCCAGGGTGCTGGCCATGCCGGCGCGCACGTCGATGCCGGGCAGCGGCGGCAGGCCGCTGGTGGGTGTTGCGGCTGATGGTTGGGAGCCAATTTGGCCGCTAGCCCTCGTGGATACTGCGTGAGCCGCTCCTGTTTCAGGAGCATCCTTGGGCTGAATCCACTTGGCGATGGTGGCAAACATCTCGCCCACGTTGAGCGGCTTGGCGATGTGGTCCCACATGCCGGCCTCCAGCACCTTCTCGCGGTCGCCGGTCATGGCGTTGGCCGTCATGGCGATGATGGGCAGGTTCTTGAAGGCCGGGTTCTGGCGGATGGCGCGGGTGGCGGCGTAGCCGTCCATGACCGGCATCTGGCAGTCCATGAGGACGCCGTCGAACTGCGGGTCACGGGCCAGGATGTCCAGCGCTTCCTGGCCGTGGTTGGCCACAACGACTTCCACGCCGGTATTGCTGAGCAGCTCCATGGCCAGTTCCTGGTTCATGTCGTTGTCTTCGACCAGCAGCAGCCGCGTGCCGGCCAACTGGGTCATGGCCTGCGTAGGGTGATCGGTCTTGGCGTTGGAACGGGCCTCCGCGGAGGCCTCCTTGCCCAGGGCTTCTCCAATGGTTTCCAGCAGCGTCGACGCAGCCACGGGCTTGCTCAGCACCGACTTGAGGGCCACACCCCGCTGCTGCGCCGAGCCCTGCGCCTCTTCGCGGCCATACGCCGTGAGCATGACGACCGTGGGCATGCGATCCCGCGCTTGGGCCTGCATACGCTGCACGGTTTCCACGCCGTCCATGATGGGCATCTTCCAGTCCATCAGCACCAGGTCGTAAGGCTGCCCCCGACCTTCGGCCTGCGCCAGCAAGTCCAGCGCCTGGTGGCCATCCCAGGCAACATCGGCTTCCAGCCCGAAGCTCTTGGTCTGGGCGGAAAGAATCTCGCGGGCGGAGGCGTTGTCGTCCACCACCAGCACGCGCACGCCCGCCATGTCCTCCGCCTTGAACATGCGCCGGGCCATGGGTTGGCTTTGCAGGCCGAAGCGGGCATGGAAATGGAAGGTGGAGCCTTTGCCCAGCGCGCTTTCGACCCAGATGCGCCCCTGCATGGCTTCGACCAGGTTCTTGGAGATGGCCAGTCCCAGCCCGGTGCCGCCGTACTTGCGGGTGGTGGAGGCGTCGGCCTGGCTGAAGCTCTGGAACATCTTGGCGCTTTGCTCGGGCGACATGCCGATGCCGCCGTCCTTGACCCAGAAGTGCAGTTCCACGCCGCTCGCGTCCTCGGACACGGTCTCCACGCCGACGATGATCTCACCGTGGTCGGTGAACTTGACGGCGTTGTTGCCCAGGTTGATCAACACCTGGCCCAGGCGCAACGGGTCGCCGCGCAGTGCGGTGGGCACGTCCACCCCTGCGTTGAACAGCAACTCCAGGCCCTTGTCCTCGGCCTTCATGCCCACCAGATTGGCCAGGTTGTCCATGACGTCTTCCAGGCGGAAGTCGATGGTTTCCATGCTCATCTTGCCTGCCTCGATCTTGGAGAAGTCCAGGATGTCGTTGATGATGCCCAAGAGGTTCTCGCCGGCGCGGTGCACCTTGGCGATGTAGTTGCGCTGCTTGTTGTCCAGGTTGGTCTGCAAGGCCAGGTGGCTCATGCCGATGATGGCGTTCATCGGCGTGCGAATCTCGTGGCTCATATTGGCCAGGAAGTCGCTCTTGGCCTGGGACGCCTCGTTGGCCTTTTGCTTGGCCTCTTCCAGATCCTCCAGGATGTTGAGCATCGCCTTGCGGGTGCGTTCGGACTCGTTGATCTGGTCTTGCAGGGTTTGCACGGCGTGGTGGTTCTGCTCCAACTCGTCGCGGATTTTCATGACCGCACCACGGGCCCGTGCCGCGCTGTCCTGCGCCTGCTGATACAGCGCGAAGTGGCGGCTCTGGTAGTGGTAGGCCTGCTCCCATTGCGCCAATGCGGCGTGGGTCATGGCACGCTCCTGGACGTACTCCAGGACGATCCAGGGTTCCGTGACCGCGTTGACCAGGGCGTCGGCGCCGTCCAGGACGCGCAACGCCACGTCGGGACGCCCCGTGCCCCGCTCGACCAGGCTGCACACCGAGCTGAAGTGCAACAGCAGCGTCTTGTCGGGGTCGGCCTCCAGGTGGGTCTGCGCGCGGTCGATGTGCAGGCGCGCAGCGGCCCAGTCACCGTTGCGCGCATGCGCCTTGGATAGGGCACAGTGCAGCTCCAAGGCGATGCGCGCTCGCAGCGGACTCAGGGCCGACTCGAAGTCTTCGCAGGCCCGGACCAACTCCAGTGCCTGGGCATCGTGGCCCAGCGCCAGGTGGCTGTTGACCAGGTTCGTGCGGACCATCAGCGTGGTCTCTGTGACGGGAAGCGCGCTCAGGAGTTCATCGGCCTGCGCCAGCACATTGACGGCTTCGTCGTGGTTGCCCTTGGTGTTTTGCAGCTCCCCGATGTTGCTCAGCACCCGGGCCCGAGTGCGCGGGGAGTGGATGTGCCGGGCCGAATCGAGCGCGCGGTAGAAAAGCCGCAATGCCTCGTCAGTCTCGCCCAACTCGTGCCGGCTGACGCCCAGCAGGTTGTAGACCAGAAAGCGGTCGATGTGCGCCGCCGCCGACACATCCGCAAGACAGTTCTCCAACTCCGCAATGGCCTGGGCCGGTGCATGCGCGTAGCCCGACCACAGGGCAACACAGTACGTCGAACGCAGGCTCAGCGTTTCGTCGCGCCAGGTGTCGCAAAGCGCTCGCAGTTCCCGTCGCTGTGCGTCGTCCGGCTCCTGCGCGCCCTGGCGGGAGGCGCAGCACAACAGGGCGAGCGTGGCATGCGCCTGTGCGGCCGCGTCACCATCGGCGCGCGCCAGGTCCAGGCACCGCTGGGCGGCCTGCTGCGCTGCGGCTGGATCATCCACCTGGAGCGCCCACGCGTGTTCGAGCGCAATGGAATGGGCCGCTCCGACGGGCGCCGTGCCGGGAGCCGGTGGCTGGGTGGGTTGAGAGATGTCCATCAATCGACGATCCGGTAACGGGGCGCTTGTTCGAGTTGCTCCATCAGTGTGTTCACTTCCCGTTTGAGGTCAATCATTCGTTCTTCGCGGTCGATGGTCAAGCGGTTGAAGCGCTCCAGTTCCCCCATGCGCTGCGCGAGTTGAACCTCGGTCTTCTTGCGTTCGGTGATGTCCATGATCCACCCCAGCGTACCTTCCTCACCGTCAAAGTTCAGAGGCACAAAGGTGGCCAGCATGTCGCGGATCTGCTGGTGGCGGTCATACATCTGCAACTCGCAGTTTTCCGCGATCCCGTCACGGCGGATGGTTGCGATCACCTGCGCCCGATCCTCAGGATTCACGTAGAGCCCCGGCGACCGGTCGCCGGGACCAATGCCAAAGGTTTCTCGGAACTTGGGGTTGGCAAAGCGCAGACTCTTCTCGGTGACAAAGGCAATATTGACCGGGCTGCAATCCAAGATGCTTTGCAGGCGGGCGCGTTCATCGGCCAATGCCTGGGCAGCCGCCTTGCGCTCGGTGACGTCGCGGACCGAGGCACATACATTGTTGCCACGCCCCCCGAGTGCCGGCAGCCGGGACAGGCCGATCTCAACCGGAAACACCGTGCCGTCCTTGCGTACACCGTGCAACTCACTGGCGAGGCCTCCCATGGCGCGCATGCTGCCGCTTTGCGCGTAGGCCTCGCGCAGGCCAACATGCGCTTCCCGCACCGCCTGCGGCACCAGTTCCTCGATGGCGTGGCCGGGGAGTTCGCCCTCGGCATAGCCAAACATGGCTTCCAGCGTGGGGTTGGCCAGCGTGATGACCCCCAGCTCGTTGCACACCAGCATGCCATCGGGTGCGGACTCGATGATGCCGCGAAACCAGGCCTCGGTACCCTTGAGCGTGTCTTGCTGGGCCTCCAACTCGACGGCCTGCGCCTCCAGGGTGACCGCCTGTTTACGCAGGGCCTGGGCCTGGGCCTGCGTTTCCTCCAGCAGCGCCTTGCCCTTCTCGCTGCGTTCCAGTATCTCCAGGTTCATGGCCAATATGGGGGCCAACCCGTCGAGCAACGCTTGTTCGCGGACGCCGAAGTCGGAAAACGTCGCCAGTTCCAGCACGCCCAGCAACCGTTCGCTGCGCACGATGGGCAACAACGCGATGCAACGGGGCGCCGCACCACCCAAGCTGGAGCCTATGCGTGCATAGTCGTCGGGTGGGTTTTGCAGGTAGATGGGCGCACGCTCCAGCGCGCACTGGCCGAGCAGGCCTTCGCCCAGGGCGAAGTACGGTTCCAACCCTTGGGAGGTACAGTCGGCGTAGGCACCCAGCAGGCACAAGCGGGCCTGCTCTTCTTCGTGGCGGTACAGGGCGCCGTGCCCCATCTGGATCAAGGGGGCCATGGCGCTGAACAGGGTCTGGCTCAGTTCCGCGAAGCTGGTGGCGGTCTGCAACGCGTTCGACAGCAGAGCCAGATGGGACTTGAGCCAGCGCTGCTCCTCGATCTGGCGCGCCCCCGCCTGCAACACCTGCACCGAGCGGGCCAGGCCGCCCATTTCGTTGGAAAAGTCGGCGTGGGGAACCACAATGTCCAGCTCGCCGCGCGCCAGGGTCTCCACCGCCGTGCGCACGCGCTCCAGCGGCCGGCGGATGGATTGGACGATCAACCAGGCCGCCAAGACCCCCAGACCGACCCCGCCCAGGATCAGCAGCACAGTGAGGCGCACCGCCAGCGCGGCCCGCTCGCCGGCCGCGGCCGTGCTGGCACGCGCACCCTCCTCCTTGGTCTGGATGATGACCGACATGGCGGCCGCGGCGGCGGTGCCAGCGCGCTCAAATTCCGGCGAGTTGACGCGCGCCATCGCTTCGGTGAACCGCCCGTCGCGGATATGCGTAACGGCCACGTCCATGATCTGCTTGTACTGCGCAAAGGCGTCTTCAAACTGGCCCAGCGCTGCGCGGGCCTCGGGTCTGAAGATGCGTGGGCGCAGTTCTTCAAGTTCCTGGTGCATTTGCGCCTCGGCCTGGGCCGTCTGCGCGAGTGCCTGCTCGCGGCGCTCCGGGTCCACTTCAATCAGGGCTTGGCGCAAGGTGCGCCCCATGGACAGGTAGGCAATCTGCACGTCCTTGGCGTTGGAAACCCCCAGCAGATCAGCCTCGTAGGTCTGCCCCAGCTGCGCATTCAGCACCCATTGGTTTTCCAAACTGAAGGCACCGATGGCGACGGACAGCGCCAGCAGGCAGGCGAAGCCCCAGGTCAGCTTGTTGACCAGGCTTCGCCGCTCCATCAGGGACAGCAGGGCATTCATGTGGAAGACACCCGGCACGCCCGCAAGGCAAGAATGGCGGCGTCGAAATCGAAGGCCTCCACCGCATCCGCCACCGCGCGCAAACCCGCCTCCAGGGGCGTGCCCTCGGCCTGCGCACGCAGTGCCTCCAGGGTGTCGGCGGCCTCCACGTTGCTGTCCAGCAATTGGCGCTCCAACCGATCCAGGGACGCGCCGTTGGGCGCTGTCCCGCGCGATGGCGCCTCCGGCGAGCGGCCCCCGGTGGCAAAGGCGCGCAGGCCCTGCACCACCGGCGCCAAGGCGGTGAGCGTGCGCTGCAGCAGGTCGTCTATCACTCGCGCATCGGGCACAGTCTGCTCGCACGCCAGTTCCAGCGCGGCAGCAGCCTGTTGCAGGCCCTTGGCGCCGATGTTGCCGGCCGTGGCCTTGAGATTGTGCGCGGCGCGCGCGGCAGCGGTGGGGTCGGTATCGGCGCGGGCCCGGGCGAAGATGGCGCCAAAGTCGCCCTGGGACGACAGGAATTTGTGCAGCAGCCGGGTGTAGAGCGCGGTGTTGGACAGGGTGGTGGCCAGCCCGGCGGCCACGTCGATGCCCTGCAGGGCGGCAAAGGGGGCGGTTTGGGCCAGCGCCGCATGGTCAATTTGGCCTGTAGACCTCGTGGATATTGCGTGAGCAGCTATCACTTGTGTAGCACCGCCCGGTTCCTCTGGATGGCTGTACCGCGGCTTGATCCACTTCGCCAGCGTCGCAAACATGGCCCCCACATCCAACGGCTTGGCAATGTGGTCGTTCATGCCGGCCTCCAACACCTTCTCCCTATCCCCGGCCATGGCGTTGGCCGTCATGGCGATGATGGGCAGGTCCTTGAAGGCTGGGTTCTGGCGGATGGCGCGCGTGGCGCTGTAGCCGTCCATCACCGGCATCTGGCAGTCCATGAGCACGCCGTCAAAGGCGCTGTCTTGGGCCAGGGTGTCCAGGGCCTCCTGGCCGTGGTTGGCCACCACGGTGGTGACGCCGGCCGTATGGAGCAGTTCCACGGCGAGCTCCTGGTTCATGTCGTTGTCTTCGACCAGCAGGATGCGCGCACCCTTCAACTGGGCCATGGCCTCTTCGTGGCTTTCGGCGCGTTCTTCACTGCGGGTGCTGACGAGGTTGCCCTTGCCCAGGACTTCGCCGATGGCCTCCAGCAGGGTCGAGGGGGTGACGGGCTTGGTCAGGACGGTGGGTAGGCTGACGCCGCGTTCGCCGGCGCTGGTCAGGGCTTCTTCTCGGCCGAAGGCGGTGACCATGATGACGGTGGGGGTCTTGCGCAGTTGGCCTTCGCGTAGTTGGCGCACGGTCTCCACGCCGTCCATGGCGGGCATCTTCCAGTCCATCAGGGTGAGGTCGTAGGGCCGGCCCTGGCGGTCGGCTTCTTCGACCATGCGCAGGGCCTGGGCGCCGTCGCGGGCGGTGTCGACTTCCAACCCGAAGGTCTTGGCCATGGTGGTGAGGATTTCGCGGGCGGTGGCGTTGTCGTCCACGACCAGCACGCGCACGCCTTGCAGGTCCTGGGACTGGACCATGCGCCGCACTTGCGGGCCTGCCTGTACGCCAAAGCGGGCGTGGAAGTGGAAGGTGGAGCCCTGCCCGGGGGTGCTGTCGACCCAGATGCGTCCGCCCATCAGTTCGACCAGGTTCTTGCTGATGGCCAGGCCCAGTCCGGTGCCGCCGTATTTGCGCGTGGTGGAGGCGTCGGCCTGGCTGAAGCTTTGGAAGAGCTTGGCGCATTGTTCGCCCGTCATGCCGATGCCGCTGTCCTTCACCCAGAAGTGCAGTTCCACTGCGTTGTCGTCCTGGCTGACTTTTTCCACGCCGATGACAATTTCGCCGGTTTCGGTGAACTTGGCGGCGTTGTTGCCCAGGTTGATGAGGATCTGGCCCAACCTCAAGGGGTCGCCAATCAGGGCGGTGGGCACGTCGGCTGCGGTGTTGAAGAGGAGTTCGAGGCCTTTGTCCTCGGTCTTCATGCCCACCAGGTTGGCCAGGTTGTCCATGACGTCTTCGAGGTGGAAGGCGACGGCCTCCATGCCCATCTTGCCGGCTTCGATCTTGCTGAAGTCCAGGATGTCGTTGATGATGCCCAGCAGGTTCTCGCCGGCGCGGTGGACCTTGGCGATGTAGTTGCGCTGTTTCTTGTCCAGATCGGTCTGCAGCGCCAGGTGGCTCATGCCGATGATGGCGTTCATGGGCGTGCGGATCTCGTGGCTCATGTTGGCCAGGAAGTCGCTCTTGGCGCGTGTGGCTTCCTCGGCCGCCTGGCGGGCGCGCTGGATTTCCAGCTCGGCTTGCTTGCGGTCGGTGATGTCGTACAGCCAGTTCAGCAGCAGGCGCTGCCCGCCCTGCTGGATCCAGCGCGCATTGAGCAGCACCCAGATCTCGCGGCCATTGCCGTCGCGGAAACGCGCCTCGTAGTCGTCCACGCGGCCCTGGGCCTGAAAGGTCTGAAGGTAGGTGGCGCGGTCGTCCGCGCTGGCCCAAAACTCGGAGGCGCGCCGCGTCTCCATCTGCTCGGGCGTTATCTGGAGCATGTCCGCCAGGCGCCGGTTGGCAAACACGTGCTGGCCGTCCTCGGTCACCATGGTGACGGCGGAGGGGCAGTCCTCCAGCAACTGGGTCAGGCGTGCCTCGTTTCCGGCGATGATTTTTTGCTGGGTCGCCAACTCGCCGGCCTGCTGCTGGGTGGCTTGCAGCAGTTCCTGGGTGCGCTGGTTGCGCTCCAGCACCTCCATGCACAAGGCCAGCATGGGCAGGAGGCTGTCCAGCAGGGCCTGGCCCTCGGCGGTGAGGTGCTCCAGCAGGGCCAGTTCCAGCACGCCCAGCAAGAGGTCGTTTTTGAGCACGGGCTGCAGCAGAATGGTCCTGGGATTGGCGCTGGCCAGCACGGAGTCCACACGCAGAAAGCCCGGCGCGGGGTCGTCCAGGCGCAGCGCCCGCCGCTCCAGGGCGCATTGGCCGGTCAGGCCGTCGCCATAGGCAATGGCCGGCGCCAACGCCGGATCGCCCTGGCGAGCAAACCCGCTGCACAACACCAGGCGCTGGTGGTGGCCGTCGGCCAGGTACAGGCTGCCCTGCCCCAGTTCCATGTGGCGCGCCAGGCCGCTGAGCAAGGCCTTGGCCAGTTCGGGAAAGGTCTGGGCCGCCTGCAACGCGGTGGAGAGTTCGGCGATGGCCGTGGCCCGGTTGCCCTGGGTGGCCAGCTCCTGGTTGCCGGCGGCGAGTTGATCGAACAGGACGCTGACGGGCTCGGCCACCCGCCGGTACAGCCGCATGGCCAGGACCGCACCAAAGGCCGTGAGCGTGAGAAGCCCCACCAGCATGATGGCTTCGAACTTGCGGCTCCAGGGGGCGAAATCGCTCTCCGGCGCGGCCAGAACCACCCGCAGTTCCTGGTTGCGCAGGGGTTGGCGCAGCTGGCGCACGCGCCAGAAACCATCGGCCGATGGCACCCGCACGCCCAGTACCGAGTGCTCTTCGTCAGCCGGCTGCTTGAGCGCCGCCGCTTGCACCTCCAACCCGATGGCGGAGGGCTCCCGCATGACGGCGGCCTTGATGGCGCGCTCCTGTTCGAAGCCCTGCTGGCGCGGCAGGCCCAGCACCTTGCCGTCGGGCGTGAGCAGGGTCACATTGCCGTGGGCGGCGTAGGCCAACTCCAGGGTCAGCCGGGTCAGGTCGGACAACAGCACGTCGAACGCCACCACCCACTGCCTGCCGGTGATGGCGTCTGCCCAGCGCACGGCGGCAGTGACGCCGGGCTCTTGCGTGGTCTGGAACAGGTAGGGTGCGGTCCAGTAGACCTGGTTGGGTCCGGCCGTCATGACGCCGGTGTACCAAGGGCGCTTGCGCGGGTCGTAGTCCTGGTCCTTCCACTCGTTGGCCAGTTGGGTGGTGGCGTCCTTCCACAGCAGCCAGTTCTGCTGTTGGCCCTTCTTGGGGATGTCAGTGATGCGGTTCTTCCAGCCCTCGGGCACCTTGAGCAGTAGCAGCTCACGGCCCTCATCGTTGGCCAGGTGCACGCTGCTGACGATGGTGCGCTGGGTCAGCACCGGGATCATCACCCGGTTCAGTGCCGCCGGATGGTCCAGGTCGATCACGCCGCTTTGAACCCAGTCGCGCATGGTGAGCACGACGCGGTCGATCTGGCCGGCCGTGGACTCGACCGTGGCGGCCATGTGCTCCATGGCCTCGCGCTGGGCCACCTCCGCCTTGGCCAGTGCCTGCGGCTTGGCACGGAACTGGTAGAAGGCGCCGCCCATGGCAATGATGAGCAACAGGCCGATGGCCGGCACGCCCCAACTGAGGCGGCGCAGCAGCCCGCGCACCTGGCGGCTGGACCGGCTCAGGGACTGGGGAGCTTCGGGGGCAGGGGCGGTCATGTCACGGGATGGCCTTGCGTGCCTGCGCCAGCTTTTCCAGGGCGGCATCAAAGTCAAAGTCCTCAACCGCCTGGATCACGGGGCGCAGGCCCTGCGCCAGGGGGCTGCCCTGGGCGTGTTCCATCAGGGCGTCCAGCGCGGCGGCGGCATCGGCGTCGCTGTCGCGCAGCAGTTGCTCCAGCCGCTCCAGTTGGCCAGACAGGGAGGCGGTTTTTGCCAATGGCTTAGAGTCAATTTGGCCTGTAGCCCTCGTGGATATTGCGTGAGTAGCTATCACTTGTGTAGCACCGCCCGGTTCCTCTGGATGGCTGTGCCGCGGCTTGATCCACTTCGCCAGCGTCGCAAACATGGCCCCCACATCCAACGGCTTGGCAATGTGGTCGTTCATGCCGGCCTCCAACACCTTCTCCCGGTCGCCCGCCATGGCGTTGGCCGTCATGGCGATGATGGGCAGGTCCTTGAAGGCTGGGTTCTGGCGGATGGCGCGCGTGGCGCTGTAGCCGTCCATCACCGGCATCTGGCAGTCCATGAGCACGCCGTCAAAGGCGCTGTCTTGGGCCAGGGTGTCCAGGGCCTCCTGGCCGTGGTTGGCCACCACGGTGGTGACGCCGGCCGTATGGAGCAGTTCCACGGCGAGCTCCTGGTTCATGTCGTTGTCTTCGACCAGCAGGATGCGCGCACCCTTCAACTGGGCCATGGCCTCTTCGTGGCTTTCGGCGCGTTCTTCACTGCGGGTGCTGACGAGGTTGCCCTTGCCCAGGACTTCGCCGATGGCCTCCAGCAGGGTCGAGGGGGTGACGGGCTTGGTCAGGACGGTGGGTAGGCTGACGCCGCGTTCGCCGGCGCTGGTCAGGGCTTCTTCTCGGCCGAAGGCGGTGACCATGATGACGGTGGGGGTCTTGCGCAGTTGGCCTTCGCGTAGTTGGCGCACGGTCTCCACGCCGTCCATGGCGGGCATCTTCCAGTCCATCAGGGTGAGGTCGTAGGGCCGGCCCTGGCGGTCGGCTTCTTCGACCATGCGCAGGGCCTGGGCGCCGTCGCGGGCGGTGTCGACTTCCAACCCGAAGGTCTTGGCCATGGTGGTGAGGATTTCGCGGGCGGTGGCGTTGTCGTCCACGACCAGCACGCGCACGCCTTGCAGGTCCTGGGACTGGACCATGCGCCGCACTTGCGGGCCTGCCTGTACGCCAAAGCGGGCGTGGAAGTGGAAGGTGGAGCCCTGCCCGGGGGTGCTGTCGACCCAGATGCGTCCGCCCATCAGTTCGACCAGGTTCTTGCTGATGGCCAGGCCCAGTCCGGTGCCGCCGTATTTGCGCGTGGTGGAGGCGTCGGCCTGGCTGAAGCTTTGGAAGAGCTTGGCGCATTGTTCGCCCGTCATGCCGATGCCGCTGTCCTTCACCCAGAAGTGCAGTTCCACTGCGTTGTCGTCCTGGCTGACTTTTTCCACGCCGATGACAATTTCGCCGGTTTCGGTGAACTTGGCGGCGTTGTTGCCCAGGTTGATGAGGATCTGGCCCAACCTCAAGGGGTCGCCAATCAGGGCGGTGGGCACGTCGGCTGCGGTGTTGAAGAGGAGTTCGAGGCCTTTGTCCTCGGTCTTCATGCCCACCAGGTTGGCCAGGTTGTCCATGACGTCTTCGAGGTGGAAGGCGACGGCCTCCATGCCCATCTTGCCGGCTTCGATCTTGCTGAAGTCCAGGATGTCGTTGATGATGCCCAGCAGGTTCTCGCCGGCGCGGTGGACCTTGGCGATGTAGTTGCGCTGTTTCTTGTCCAGATCGGTCTGCAGCGCCAGGTGGCTCATGCCGATGATGGCGTTCATGGGCGTGCGGATCTCGTGGCTCATGTTGGCCAGGAAGTCGCTCTTGGCGCGTGTGGCTTCCTCGGCCGCCTCCTTGGCATGCAGCATGTCCTGCTCCAGGCGCTTTTTCTCGGAGATGTCCTGGCGGATGACGCAGATGGCGTAGATCCGCCCCTGGCCATCGCGTAGCGGGAACTTGAACACCTGGCGAAACTCCTGACGGCCATCGCGTTCCATGTTGTGCTCGAATTCCATGAGTGAGCCCTTGGCCAGCACCTGGGCGTCGGTCTCCTCGCCCCAGGGGTCTCTGTGGTCGCCGGTGGCATCAACGATGGTGTGGCCCAGGATCTGCTCCGGCTCCAAGCCGAAGTACTTCTTGAGGTAGGCGGCAAAACTGGCGTTGATGAGCAGGAAGCGGCCATTGATGTCCTTGAGGTAGATGTCGGTCGGCGAGTTGTCCAGCACCGCCTGCATCAGGTTCTTGGTCTGCGCCACCTCATCGAAGGCCGCCTGCAGGCGCTGCTCGGCCTGCTTGCGCTGGGCGATGTCGCGCACCGAGGCGCACAGGCTCACCCCGCGGTTGCCAACCTCGGGCAGCAGGGAGCGGCCGATCTCCGCCTCGAACACGCTGCCGTCCTTGCGCAGGCCGCGCAGCTCGCCGTTGATGCTGGTGGTGTGGCTGTGCGCGAAGCGCTCGCGCGATTCAGCATGGTTCTTGCGCAGTTCGGTCGGGACCAGTTGCTCGATGGGCTTGCCGATCAACTCGCCGGCGTCGTAGCCAAACATCGCGTCGAGCTTGGGGTTGGTGAGCATGATGGTGCCGCGTGCGTCGGTCACCAGCATGCCATCGGGGGCGGATTCGATGATGCCACGGTACCAGGCCTCGGTGTCCTTCAGGGCCGTCTGCTGGGCTTCCAGCTCCGTGGCCTGGGCCTCCAGCGTGGCGGCTTGCGCTTGCAATGCCTCGGCCTGGCGGCGGGTTTCCTCCAGCAGCTTGCTGGAGCGCACGCTGCGCTCCAGGATTTCCAGGTTCATGGCCAGCACTGGCAGCAGACCGTCCAGCAGGGCCTGCTCACGCGCGCCAAAGCGGGTAAAGGTGGCCAGCTCCAGCACGCCCAGCAGGCGCTCGTTGCGCAGAATGGGCAGCACCGCAATGCTGTTGGGCAACCCTTCGCCCAGGCTGCTGCCGATGCGAATGTAGTCCGGTGGCGGCTGCGTCAGGATGATGGTCGAGCGCTCCATCGCGCATTGCCCGACCAGGCCCTGGCCCAGCTCGAAATATTGCTGCAAGGTTTTGCGTTCGCGGAAGGCGTAACTGCCCAGCAGGCGCAGGCGGCGCGACTCCTCCTCATGGACGTAAAAAACCCCCTGCCCGATCTGCAGCAGCGGCGCCACCTGGCTGAACAGCACCTGGGGCAGCTCGGCAAAGCTGGTCACGCTCTGCATGGCATTGGAAGTGCTGGCCAGGTGGCTCTTGATCCAGGACTGCGTGTCCATCTGCTGGGCCACGGTCTGCAGCACCTGGACCGAACGCGCCAGGCTGCCGATTTCGTTGGCGTAATCGGTATGGGGGATCGCGATGTCGAGCTGGCCCTTGGCCAGGCCCTCCACGGCGAATTGCACGTCCTGCGAGGGGCGACGGATCGACTGCGAGATCAGCCAACCAAACAGCAGGCTGAAACCCACTGCGCCGGCCAATAGCGCATAGGTCAGCGCCATGATGTCGGCGCTGTTCTGCACGGAGTGGTCCATGGCCTGGCGGGCCGCCGACTCCTTGAGCTGCACCAGCTTGACCAAGGCGGCGTTGGCGGCCGCCCCCGGTGCGCCAAAGTCAGCGGAGGCGATAAAGGCCGAGGCCTCAACCTCGGCGTTGCGCCCCAACAGCATGACCGCCTTGGCCACGTTGGCGGCGTAGCTGGCGTATTCCCGGTCGAAGGCCTCCAGCGCCGCGTGGGTGTCCGATTGGGTCAACAGTCCATGCAGGGCGCCCACCTCCGCCTGCAACTGCCCCTGCAGGTCGGCCACCGTCTTGAGCGCCGCTTCGCGGCGCGGCCCACCGATCAGCAAGGCGGCTTGGCGTACCTCCCGCCCGATCTCCAGGTACTTGATCTGCGCATTCTTGACACGGGTGACTACCCGCAACTCCTTCTCGTAGAGCTGAACCAGTTCCTCGCGCAACTGGCGTTGCGCCAGCAGATTGGCCACGCCGGTTAGCAGGGTCAGCAGCAACAGTCCGCTGAACCCGGCCAACAGCTTGGTGGTGAGCGAGCGGCGCTGTAGAAAAACGAATAACTGCTTCATGGCGTGTTGCCCTCTTGACCCAGCGTGTCCAAATCCACCACCGTCCCCACCAACCCACCTGGGCGGCCGTCGGGTGCGCGGAAACCGGCCACGTAGTACAGGGTATGGTGCAGGCGTCCATCGGACAGCGGGATTTGCATCGTGCGACGCACCGCCGAGCCGGCGGCGATGGTGGCCTCGTCCTCGGCCTGGTAGGCCTGGCGGTCGGCCAGTGGCAGGTATTCCAACTCCAGCACGGTCTTGCCGATCAGTGTCTCGCGCTGCACGCCAAAGGCCTCTTCGTAGGCCCGGTTGAAACCGATAAACCGGGCATCGGCGCCCTTGTAGAACAGCGGGTATGGGATGGTGTCGATCAGGGTCTGCTGGAAGGCCAGCAGCTCGGCACTGGCCTGCCGCGCCGCAGCCGTGTCGGCCAGGATCTGGCGGGTGTGCTGCGCACGCGCGAGGATTTGCAGGTTCATGGCCAGCAGTTGGGTGAATTCGGCAAAGTGTTCGTGGGGGAAGCGCTCGGGGTCGTCCAGGATGGCGATTTCCACGGCCCCCAGCACGCTGGTGTGCTGCAGGATGGGTGCGATCACGAGAGCCTGTGGGCGCGTGTGGCCCAGGCCGGAGTGGATGGTCCAGAAACCCTCCTCCACCGTGCCGATCACGCGGGCTGTCTTTTCGCTGGCGCATTGGCCCAGCAGGCCCTCTCCCAGTGCCACCTCGGCGGGAGGGGATTCGCCACAGGCGTGGCTGGCCATCAGTTGCAGCGCGGGAGCCGTGTCGGACGCACGCGCATACACCACACCTTGCACCGCACCAAACACGCGGTGTGCCTCGGCCAGATAGGTCTGGCACAGCGCCCGGGCGTCATCACACTGTTGCAGGCGCACAAAGGCCTGGGCCATCTGCGTGCGGTAGTGCAACTGGCTTTCCTGGGCCTGGGCCAGCAGGTGCAGCTTCTCACTCGCCTGCGCCTGCGCATGGCGCCCCTTGAACAGGTGCAGCAGCATCCACGCCAGCAGCCCCGCCAGAACGGCCGCAAAGGCCGCGCGTAGAACACCGTATTGCCATGGGACCGATTGGGTCAGGTCTTCCAGCACCAGCAGCGTCCAGTCGCCGGTGGGGTCGTTCCAGTTCACGGGGGCACTGGCCACCGCGTAGGGCACACCGGCAACACGCTGCACCCCGGTGACGGGCGTAACCGGCAGCGGCTTGGGGTCTTCGGTGTCGAACATGGCACCGAACTGCTTGACCTCCCGCAAGACTTGCAACCGTTGCGGGGTGATGGCGCCGGCCATGGTGCCAACCCACTGGGGGTGGTTGCTTGCAAAGACTACGCCCTGGGGCGACAGGAGCAAGGCGGTGTCGAACCGGTTCTTCAGCAGGTCGTCCACGCGGTTCAGGTTGGTGCGCGCCACCAGGGCACCAACTCCGATGGTGGAGCGTGCCTGTTCAGCGAAGATGGGGGCCGTGAAGTAGATGGCGCGGTCGCCGCGGGCTATGCTGACCGCCGCATAGACGTTGTTCTTGCCCTGCAGAGCCATGTGGAAATAGGGGCGAAACTGGACGTTCACCCCGGTGGACGGCGCATTGGCCCGCTCCCATGAGGTTTTTACGATGCCATCGCCGCCAACCACGAAAACACCGTCGGCTTCAAAAGAGCTGCCCACCGCAGCCAGCTTGGCCGGGATGTTGGAATTGACGGACAGCAGGCCGTTGGTGGCGTCCTGCTTGATGTCGCCGTCAATCAGGCCCAACAGGGTGATGGAGCCCATCAGATTGCCGTTGAGCGTGCTGGAGCTGATCTCGATGCTGCTGCGCTGGGCCTCCGTCTGCAACAGGGACAGACGCTGCTGCTGGCGCCAGTTGGCATCGACCGTCCAGACCAGAGCGCCCAATCCCACGCTCATCCCCAACGCTGCAACCCAAGCCAAACGCAGGTGCGTGGCAAAGAAGGTTGCGACGCGGTTCTTGGTCATCCGGTAATGACCTTCAGCGTCTCGGCCTTGTGCGCCATTTCGGCATCGCTGTCGGCATAGCGGCGTGCGACCTGCTGGAAGGCATCGCTGAGCACCAGGAAGGCATCGACGATGTCGGGGTCGAAGTGGCTGCCGCGCCCCTCGGTGATGATGGCCACCGCCTTTTCATGCGGCATGCCCTCTTTGTAGACACGCCGGCTGATCAGCGCGTCGTATACGTCGGCCACGGCCATCAGGCGTGCCGAGATGGGGATGGCATCGCCCGCCAGGCCTTCGGGGTAGCCGCTGCCATCCCATTTTTCCTGGTGGCTGTAGGCGATTTCCTTGGCGTATTTCAGAAATTCCACCTCCAGGCCCAACTGGTCTTCGGCATGCTGGATGGCGTCGCGTCCAAGCTTGCAATGGGTCTTCATGATCTCGAATTCATGCGGCTCAAAGCGCCCGGGCTTGAGCAGGATGCGATCCGGGATGCCGACCTTGCCGATGTCGTGCAGCGGCGCGGACTTGAACAGCATGCCGATGGTGTGATCGGTGAGGAAACTGGCGAAGCGCGGATGTGATTGCAGGTGGTCGGCCAACAGCTTCACGTAGTGCTGGGTGCGCCGGATATGGTTGCCGGTATCGTTGTCCCGCGTTTCCGCCAGCGAGGCCATGGCCAGGATGGTCACGTCCTGGATGGCGGCCAGTTCGCGGGTGCGCTTGCCGACCTCGGTCTCCAGGTAGCTGTTCTGGTCCTTGAGGAAATCGGCGGCTGCCTTGACGTGCAGTTGGGTGGCCACCCTGGCCATCACGATGGGTGGATTGACCGGCTTGGTGATGAAATCGGCCGCGCCCAGTTCCAGCCCCTTCTTCTCGTCCTCGGTGGCGACCATGGCCGTGAGAAAAATGATGGGGATGTCGCGGGTGGCGGGGTCGTCCTTGAGGATCTTGCAGACCTCGTAGCCCGACAGACCGGGCATCATGATGTCCAGCAGGATCAAATCCGGCTTTTCGCTGGCCTGGACAATCTTGAGCGCCTTCTCGCCACTATTGGCGACCTTGACCCTGTACAGGTTCTTCAACAGGCCCGACATCAGTGTCAGGTTGTCGGGCGTGTCGTCGACCACCAGCACGGTCGGCTTCTGGGTGAAATCCAGGACATCAGACATGGCAAACCTCCTCAGCGGTTTATGTGGGGGGGCGCTACCCTATGGGCCAATCAGCCCGCGGTGCAACCTCTTATTTGAGGCCATTCTAGGGCGGCTATGTGCTGGAATAGAGACGAACCGTGTTGCGGCCCGCATTTTTTGCCATGTACATGGCGGCATCGGCGTTTTTGAACAGGGTGCTCTCGTCCGCGCCGTGCTCGGGGTACAACGCAATGCCGATGCTCGACGAGATGTACCAGAGCTTGCCGGCCAGCTCGAACGGTGCCTGCAGGGTCAGGCGTATCTTCTCGGCCACGCGCTGCGCGTCCTCGGCGGACTCCACCTGGGGCAGCAGTACCACAAACTCGTCGCCGCCGATGCGGGCCACGGTGTCGGTCTCGCGCTGGCATCCCAGGATGCGTTGCGCAGCTTCCTTGAGCAACTGGTCGCCGTATTCATGCCCCAGGGTGTCGTTGACAGGCTTGAATTCATCCAGGTCAATGAACATCAGCGCCATCGGCGTGCCGCTGCGCCGGGCCGCGGCCAGGGTCTGTTGCAGGCGGTCGGCCAGCAGGTTGCGATTGGGTAGGCCGGTCAGCGTGTCGTGGGTCGCCAACTTGGTGAGTTCAGCGTTGGCCAAGCGCAGCTCTTGGGTCCGTTGGGCGATGCTGTTCTCCAGCGAGGCGTTGATGTCGTTGATCTGCTGCATCTGCAGGCTGACCGCCTGGTTCATGGCCAGAAAGCTCTGCGTGAGTTCACCCAGTTCGCCGTAGCGTTGGGGCCGGCTGCTGAGTTGTGCCAGGTCGGCATCGACGCTGGCGCCGGGTCCGCCATCGGCCACGCTGCGGAAGATGTGGCTCAGCGCCGCCAGCGGGGCGGCCACGGCATTGGCGAAGTACCAGGCCAAGGGCAGGATCACCAGCAGGCAGGCCAGCGCGATCAGGCCCAGGATGCCCACCATCTGCCAGGTGTTCTTTTGCACCTGGGCCTTGGAGAGCAAGGCCGCGACGCTGCCCACCAGGCGCTTGTCCGTGTACAGCGGCAGCAAGCACTGGTAGTAGCCGGCGCCCTGGATGGTGGTTTCGTTGAAGGTGGTGACCAGGGCCTGCGCCGAGCCGGCGTTGGCTGGGCCACCCCAGTCCGGCGCCTCGTAGGCCGGCATGCCGCCGGCGCTGAAGCCTTGGTGGGTGAAGACGTTGACCACGGTGTCGGTGAGGCGGGACAGGTGCTCCACCACAGCGGCGTCCAGGTACTGCGCGGTCAGGACCAGGCCTTGCTGGCGGATCTCCTGCACGCCGGTGGCGGGGTCGAACGCCACGCCCATGATGGGCACGCGGCTCTCGATGGCGAGCTTGCCATTGAGCAGCACGTAATCGGTGCCCTCCTGACGCGTCAGCGGCGTCAAGCGCAGCTCCACGCCGGGCTGCGCACTGGCGGCATTCAGGGCTCGGGCATCAACCTCCTCGCCATCCTTCAGGGCGGTGGCACGCAGCGTTGGCTCGGGGCGACGTTCCACAAACCCCACCCATTCCTGCTTGGCGTGGCCCAGGGCCACGGTCACCAGGTTGCCATGGGCGTCATAGATGGCCACGCGCGACAATGCGGCCACCCGTTCGAGCTTGTAGGTATCGCGCAGCAACTGCAGGTAGGTGTTCTGCAGGGTTTCGCGCTCAATGCCCGATTCAGCGTACTGGGTCAGGTACCAGAGCGTAGAGCCCAGGTTCTTTTGCGTCGCCAGTTGGCGCGTGGCCGCCAGCAGGCTCACGCGGCGGTCGTTCAGGTTGTCCTCGATCACGCGGGCTGCCTTGTTCAACATCGCGTTGGACTGGTCCAGGTACTGCTGGCGAATGACCACCGACACCGCGAACATGGAGGCCAAGGCCACCACCAGCGCAATCACCACGGCACCCAGCAGCAATTGGTCGCGCAACTGCCGGGCGTGCGGCTTGCGCGGGGTGCCGGCAGGGGGTGGATGATCGCTCATCGGCTGCGTGGCGGCGGCACCGACAGCACGGGGGTGAAGCCTTCGGGTGCGGCCGAGGTTTCGAAGGGATAGGACGCCAGCGAGGCCCGGTCCACCAGGCCCAGCTTGATCAGAATCGTGTGAGGTGGCTTGGCGGTGCGCCCCTCCAGGTGGTTGACCACCGCATTGGTCACCACGCGCGCTTGGCTCACGCCCTTGGTGTCGGCCGCGGCGGCAATGGCGCCTTCGCGGATCAGGCCCACGATTTCGCGGGTCAGGTCGTAGGCGACGATGGTGATGCGTTTGGACAGGCCTGCCTCCTTGACCGGCAGGACCGCCGCAGGCGCGCAGCCGGTGCAGCCCAGGACATAGTCCAGCGCCGCTCCGCTACGCGCCAACAACTGTGCTGCCAAGCGCGACTGCACGATGCGGTCGCTGTCACCGTACTGGATGTCGACGATATTGACCGGAATGGACGACTTGCGTGCGGCTTCCTGGGTGCCCTCCACCTCGCCCTTGACCCAGCCAGCATCGGCCGGCCCTGGCAGCAGGGCAATGTTGATGGCCTTCAAACCACGGCGCTGGGCATCGCGGATAACCCACTGCATGGCGTCCAACCCCATGCCCTTGAGCGAGGTGGTGACCTTGAGCGTGAGGTCATCGCTGGTGCTGTCGTTGGCCATCTCAAAGACGGGAACGCCGGCCGCCTTGGCCTTGGTGATGGAGGCATTGTTGGCCGTCAGGCTCAGGGGCGACAGCACGATGGCGTCGTAGCGGGCGGCAACGGCGGCATCCATCTGGCGCAATTGGCCGATCAGGTCGTCATACCCGTCGGCAGTGAACACGTCCACCGCCAAACCCAGGCGGCGGGCCTCGGTGACCAGGCCGTAATTGCAGCCCACCCAATAGGGGTCTTTCAGGTGTGGGAACAAAAAAGCCACGCGCCAGGGCCGGCTGGCCGGCACTGCCGGAACAAAGTGTTCGCTGCGCACCTGGCCGCTGGCCAGCGCCTCGTCCGCCGTGCCCTGTGCCTTGAGCGGCGGGTGGATGGCGAGTACGGGAATAGGCGCAAACCCCGTTGGAACTGCGCCGGGCGTGGCGCCACCAACCAGGACGGGAAAGCCCAGCACGACCAGCGTTGCCAGAGATGGAAGGAGGGGCCGCGGCAACATGGTGAAACGGCACCCGGTGGTGGTCAGCCAAACAGGTGGGATAACTCGCGGTCCAGCAACTGGGCATCGCCCAGGTTCAGTTCGAGCAAGCGGCGCAAATGGGTCAGGCTGGTGATGTCGATGTTCTGCCACGCCACACCCACATGGTCATCGTTGAGGTGGGCGATGCGCCCCTCCATCACCACGCCCTCGCCGTTGTCGGCCAAGGGCAGAGTCAGGGTGCAAGGCGCGTGCAGCGCCAGGGTGCGCGCGGCCGCGGTCTGCACCAGGGCGCCCTTGAGGGCGATGTCGATCAGGTGCACGTTGTGCAATTGCCCGGCAACCACCAGGCTGGCCCCCGCCGCGAAGGGAATACGGGAAAAGTGGCGAAGGCCCTTGGTAGTGGCGGTGTTCATGGCGGTTGCTTTTTTTGTGTTGGAGGAATCATGATCCTTGCCTCCTCCACCGTCAAGCGGTGCAACCCCACTCCCCGCCCCGGCCGCCACGCGGCCGGCGCCTCAGGCGTTGACGTGCTGGCGGTGCAGAACCACGTGGGCGTAGTCCTCCACCAGATCCATGCCCAGTTCTTCCAGTGCATCGTCATCGGGGTCGTGAGACCAGAACACCTGGATGTCTGTGCCCTGCTGCCCCGCGTCGTTCAGCACGGCAATGATGTTCTGCAGCCCCTTGGTCGAGGCGCTGTTGACGTATTGCAGATGCATGTGGGCCTGGAACGCGCTGGGCGTGTTCGTGTTGAGGTGGCTCTTCAGGGCACCGACAATCGGCGTGAAGAAGGGCAAGGGGTTTTCGGGGTAGCACTCGCCGACGATGTGCAGTTTGTTTTGGGACATGTCCAAGATGACCTCGGGGGTCACTTGGGTGCGCTCAGCTTTGATGACTTGCATAGGAACTCCCCCACAAAAGATGTCAAAGTCCAATGAATAGGACGGTTCAGATAACGGCTTTCACCGAGAAATATGCGTAACGGCTGCCGCCAACCGGGTCGGACGAGAAGCTGTACTCCAGCGGCTCCCGGGCGTCGCGTGCGACGGTCAACCAACCCAGGCCCGCGCCCTTGCTTTGCGGGTTGGTACTGCCGTGGTCGGCGTTCTTCAGTTGTTCCTTGTAGGCCTTCTTGATTTCGTCCAAGCTCATGCCGCGGATGGCGTCAAGCTTTTCGGTCAAGTGCGGGATCTGGCTCGTCTTGATGCGGTTGACGCAGACCACCGCATACTCCTGCTCACCCTTGACCACGGAGATGGTTCCGTGGCCGGGGCCGTTGGCCTCCTCCTGCTCGGGGCCGGGAGCCGCATAGTGGTGGATGTTCTGCGCCATTTCCACAAAGGTGGAAAACAGCTTGCGCGAGGCCGGCCCGGTCGCGCCGGATTCTTGAATGCGGAATTTGAGTGCTTCCGCTGCTGCGGCAATGATCGGGCTGGTGAAGTCGCCCGAGTGGAAGAACACGATGCCCGCGCTCATCGCCTGCCGCTGAAAGGATTCGAGGTTGGATAGATTCATGGCACTGCCCTCTTGCCCCGGCCTCAGGCCACGCGGTGGATGGCGGGCATGGCCGCCTGCAGGGACTTGCGGGTGCGAAACGCCAGCAGGGTGACGTCGTCGCGCCGCTTCTGCGCGCCCTGCCACTGGGTGAATGCCTGCTCAAAGGCCGGGATCACCTGCGTGGCCGACAGCCCGGTGTGTTGCTCCAGGAATTGGACGATGCGCTTCTTGCCGTGCGCAATGCGCCGGGTTTCGCCAATCTGGTCGACCACGCCGTCGGTCGGGATCACCACCAGGCAGTCGCGCCCCAACTCCACCTGTTGGGTCGGCCAGACGGTGCTGGTTGGCGTATCGGCATAGCCCACCGGAATCCGCTCACCCTCGATGACCTCCACCTCCGGCGCACCCGCGCGCACCAACAGCATGGACAGCTTGGCCGAGGCGAATCGCATCGTGGCGTGGTCGTCCGACAGCACGAACATGGCGGCGTCCAGGCCGTCGTTTGAAATCTTGTCCGCGTTGGCCGCGTCGCTGCTGCCGCGGTCGTCCTGGCGCAGCACCTTTTTCAGGTAGGTGTTGAGGCGCCCGATGATCTCGCCCGGCTGGATGCCGCTGTGCTCCGAATGGATCTGCTGCTCCAGAAAGGACATGACGATCAGCGTCATGAAGGCGCCCGGCACGCCGTGGCCGGTGCAGTCAAACACGCAGCCAAAGGTTCCGTCGGTCACCTTGCGGAAGAAGTAGGCGTCACCGCCCACAACGTCCCGCGGCATCCACATCAAGCCGTGGTCGCCCACGTGGTTCTGCAAGACGTCGTCCGACTCGACAAGATGGGAGCGCTGGATCAGGGAGGCGTAGTTGATGGAGGCCATGAGTTGGCGCGTCTTCTCGGCCTCGATGTCGGACATGGCGCGCATCAGGTCATAGCCCTTGCCAATGCCCAGGTAGGCGCCGTCCTTGGTCACGATGTAACCGTCGGTCAGAACCTTGCCGCCGGAATCCACCGCCGCACGGACCAGGGTTTCAATGGGCGTATGGCTGTCCACCACCAAGGGCGTCTTGTCCATGAAGGCAATGCAGCTCTTGCGTCCGAACAGGTCGCGGGCATAGGGCCGCGCGTACTGCTCCATGAAGATGTTGCGGTTCACCAGTCCCACCGGCAGGCCGTTTTCCACCACGGCGATGGTGGAGATCGCATCGGATTCGGCGAACTTCAGCCGCAGCTCTTCGCTGGTGGTTTCGGGTGAGACCGGGTCCTGCGCCTTGCACAGTTCTTCCGCCCGCGTCGCCAGCCGGCGCCCGCCGCTTTCCGCGTCGACCGATGCCGCCAGCGCGTCGTAAAGGCTCTCGATATTGACCATTCCAACCCCCATCTCTTTCGGATCTGTGATGGGATCGACGATAGGAAGGTTTTATGGCACTCCTGTGACGTACCGCGAAAGCAATAGGGTGAATCCCGTATCTGAAAACCCTAGGCCCTGAGGGCTTTGCGCAACTCCACCCCCAACTCCGGTTTGTGGGCAAAGGGGTCGGTGGGGTTGCGTGCCTGCAGCACATCCTCCAGGCGCGTCTGCACCGAGCCGATGGATTTGGGGTGGCTGTAGATATAGAACTGACCCGACCCGATGGCGTCGAACACCATCTGCGCCACCTCGGCGGCCGTGACCTTGCCGCTGCTGACGGCCTTGTCGCTCATGGCCTGGCCGATCAACTGGCTGCGCGTGGGCTTGGCGTCCGCGCTGCTGAGCTCGCCCGGGCGGTTGCGATGGCTCTGGCTGATGCCGGTGGGCACGAAGAACGGGCACAACACGCTGGCGCTGATCTGGTCCGTGACCAGCGCCAGGTCCTGGTACAGAGTTTCGCTCAGCGACACGACGGCGTGCTTGCTGACGTTGTAGATGCCCATGTTGGGCGCATTCAACAGCCCAGCCATGCTGGCGGTGTTGACGATGTGGCCCTGGTAGCTGGGGTCGGCATTGGCGGCGGCCAGCATCATGGGGGTAAACAGGCGCACGCCGTGCACCACGCCCATCAGGTTCACACCCAGCACCCATTCCCAGTCCTGCAGCGTGTTTTCCCAGACCAGCCCGCCGGCACCGACGCCGGCGTTGTTGAAGACGAAGTGCGGCGCGCCAAAGCGCTTAAAGGCGGCGTCGGCAAAAGCCTGCATCTGGTCGGCCTTGGACACATCCACGCGCATGGCCAGCACCGGCGCGCCGGCCGCCTGCATCTCGGCCACGGTCTTGTCCAGCGCGTCCTGCTGCACGTCGGCCAGGACCAGGTTCATGCCGAGTTTGGCGCCAATGCGGGCGCACTCCAGGCCGAAGCCGGAACCGGCGCCGGTGAGAACGGCCGTTTTGCCTTTGAAATCAGTAATCACGAAAAATGCTCCCAAAAAAAGCGTTCAGACTGGACGCAGCATTTCCAGGTGGGGAATGCCATCTTCCACATAAGGCCGACCCACATCGGCAAAGCCATGTCGCTGGTAAAAATCTTTCAGATGGGCCTGCGCACCAATGCGAATGGGCTGCACGCCCCAGTGCTGGTGCAACGCGCGCACGGCCTGGTCCATCAGCACATGGCCCAGGCCACCGCCTCGGGCGCTCTGGCGCGTGACCACGCGGCCAATACTGGCCTCCGCAAACACCACACCGGCGGGAAAGCAGCGCACATAAGCCACCAATTGGGACGCCCCCTCCACTACCCGTGTGCCCAGCAGGTGCATGGCTTGGTCATCCAGGCCATCCATGTCCTGGAACACACAGTTCTGCTCCACCACAAACACCTCGCTGCGCAAGCGCAGCAACGCGTAGAGTTGCTCGCACTTCAGCTCGTCAAAGCGCAGCCAATGCCAGCTCGGTGCATCGCTCACGCGGCGGCCCTGAGTACGTAGCCGATGCGCGGGAAGTGCACATGCACGGTCCCCGCGCGCTCGTCCACGCGGCGCAAGGTGTAGCGGGTGCGGGTGGCGGCCACCAGTTCGCCTTCGGTCGGTTCCTGGCCAAAGGTTTCCGCAGCCACGGTGACGCGGCTGCCCAGGGGAATGCCGTGTTCGTCCTGGAATACATCGTCCAACGGGGCTGTAGCCCTCGTGGATTGTGCACAGGCCGCTATCGCTTCTGTAGCAGAGAATTTTTCCAGCTTGCCGTGGCCCAGGGCCTCCATGCGGTCCATCCAGTGCAGCACGTTGGGTGTGGCGTCCAGAATGCCGGCCATCACCGGCACGCGTTTGCGGCTGAACCACAGCGGGTGGTAGCAGGCGAAGTCCGCCACGCAGGGTGTGCTACCCATCACAAAGTCCTGGCCGTCCAGCATGTCGGCGATGCGGCGCAGGTAGGACTTGTAGGCCGCCGTGGCGTCGGCCGGGCGCAGGCGCGTCATGCCGGTGGACATGGCGGCGCGGTCGGCGCCAAAGGCCTTGGCCGCCTCGGCCGGTGCGCCCTCGAACATGGCCGCCGCCCCCTTGGGCTGCAGGTTGTAGCCCATGGCGGCCCAGAACAGCGTGGTGTCGGCCCACTGCGCCAGCACGCGGGCCAGGCCCTTGTGGCTCTCGGGGAACAGCGCCGGAGTGGGCTGGATGTGCTCCAACACGTCGCAGATCAGCGCGGTGTCGCAGTACACATCGGAGCCGATCTGCAGGATGGGCGTCTTGCGGTAGCCGCCGGTCAGCGCCACCACGTCCGGCTTGGGCATGATGGCCGGGATGATGACCGACTTCCATGCCAGTTGCTTGTAGCCCAGCACCAGCCGGATCTTCTCGGCAAAGGGCGAGGTGGGGTAATGGTGCAGGATGAGATCGCTCATGGTGGACTTTCTAATCAGTTGAGGACAGAGCTACGCTGCGCTGCGGTCTGTCCCGCAAGTTTCAGGATAGCTTGACCAACTGCTTGCCAAAGTTCTTGCCCTTGAGTAGGCCCAGGAACGCCTCGGGCGCGGCCGCCAGGCCCTGCGCGATGCTTTCGCGCGCACGCAGCTTGCCGGTTGCCACCAGCGTACCGAGTTCGGTCAGGGCCTGGGGCCAGACCTCCATGTGCTCGCTGACGATGAACCCTTGCACCTTCAGGCGCTGGGTCAGGATCAGCGCCGGATAGCTCAGCGGCAGCGGCGCGCCGTCGTAACCGGCGATCATGCCGCAGACCGCGATACGGCCGAAGGCGTTCATCCGCGGCAGCACGGCGTCCAGCACCATGCCGCCCACGTTCTCGAAGTAACCGTCGATGCCGTTGGGGCAAGCCTCGGCAATGGCCTTGGACAACGACGCGGCATCCTTGTAGAGCTTGTAGTCGACGCAGGCATCGAAGCCCAGCTCGTTCACGGCGTATTGGCACTTGTCCGAACCACCGGCAATACCCACGATGCGGCAGCCGCGCGCCTTGGACAGCGCGGCAAAGGCGCTGCCGACGGCACCGGTGGCGGCGCTGACGACCATGGTCTGGCCGGCCTGGGGTTCGATGATCTTGACCAGGCCGTACCAGGCGGTGACGCCGGGCATGCCGACCGCGCCCAGGTAGGCGCTCAGCGGCACATGGGTGGTGTCCACCTTGCGCAGCGCGCCGGGTGCATTGCCATCGACCACGCTGTATTCCTGCCACCCACCCATGCCCACGACCTTGTCGCCGACGGCGTATTTGGGGCTGCGGGACTCCACCACCTCACCCACGGTGCCGCCCTGCATGACCTGGCCCAGTGGCTGGGGTTGTGCGTAGCTCTTGGCGTCATTCATGCGGCCGCGCATATAGGGGTCCAGGCTCAGGAAGTGGTGGCGCACCAGCACCTGTCCATCGCCTAAGGCCGGGGTTTCGGCAGTGACTAGCTTGAAGTTGCTGGCAACGGCTTCGCCCACCGGGCGGTTGTCGAGAAGGATTTGGTGGTTCACAGGCATGGCAAGACTCCTAGTCGGTGGAGATGTTGAGTGCGTTCGTGCTCTTGGCGCCGGTGGGCAGGCGCTTGACGAACTTGAAGGTGCCGGTGGCATGGGCGCATTTGCGGCCCGTGGCATCGAAGATGGTGGATTGGGTGAAGGCCATGGTGGCGGTGCGGTGCATCAGTTCGCCCTCAGCGCGCAGGGGGCCGATGGCCGGCTGCATGAAGCTGGTCTTCATCTCAATCGTGACCACGCCCATCTCGGGCACTTCGCTGCGCGCGGCGGTGGCCATGGACACGTCCATCAGCGTCATCAGCGCGCCGCCGTGGGTGACCGAGAACGAGTTCAGATGCTCCGGTTGGGCGGTATACAGGATCTGTGAGAACCCGCCGTCAAAGCGCGTCAGCTCAAAGCCCAGGTGCTTGACGAAAGGGATTTCCACCCCGAAGCCGACGGCCTTGTCCCAAGACATAGTGCTCAACCGGCAACGACGGCGCTGACACCGCCGTCCACTGCCAGCCACTGGCCGGTGATGTGCTTGCCAGCGTCGGAAGCCAGCAGCAGGGTCAGACCCTTGAGGTCTTCCTCATCACCCAGGCGGCGCAGCGGCGCATGGCCGGCCATTTTTTCCTCGCCCAGGCTCTCGATCAGGCCGATGGCCATCTTGGTCTTGAAGAAGCCGGGGCAGATGGCGTTGACGTTGATGCCATAGGGGCCCCACTCGGCGGCCAGTGCGCGGGTGAAGTTGATGACGGCACCCTTGGAGGTGTTGTAGGCGATGGTCTTCATCTCCACCGGGTTGCCGCCCAGGCCGGCGATGGACGCGATGTTGATGATGCGCCCGCCGCGCCCGATCATGCTCTTCTTGGCCAGGATCTGGCTCAACAAGAAGTAGCCGCGCACGTTGAGGTTCATCACCTTGTCCCAGGCGGCCACGGGATGGTCTTCCGCCGGAGCGCCCCAGGAGGCTCCGGCGTTGTTGATCAGGATGTCCACATCGCCCATGCGCTGCAGGGTTTCATCGGCAAGACGGGTAATGTCGGCCTCCTTGGCGCAGTCCGCGGCAATCCAGCGGGCGTCGATGCCGGCGGCCTGCAGCTCGGCAGCGGCCTGCTCCAGGTCTTCGGCCTTGCGCGAGCTCAGCATGATCTTAGCGCCCGCCTCGCCCAGGGCGTGGGCCATTTGCAGACCCAGACCGCGCGAGCCGCCAGTCACCAGGGCGGTCTTGCCGGTAAGGTCAAACAGTTGTTGAATGGTGCGTGGGGTCATGGACGGAGTCTCCTGCTGAAAAAGTGAGTGGGAATTGTGCCGCCGGGAGCCTGCGCCTGCATGTCCCCGGCGTGATATGGGTCAAGAAGATGGGTTGGCTGCCGCTGCTCAGAATGCCGCGTCGGGCAGATCGGCGCAGGTGGTGTCGCGCGCCTCCACCACCGCCAGCCAAGCGCCTATCTTGGGCAGCTCGTAGTGGAAGAAGTAGCGTGTGGCGCCCAGGCGGCCCTGCGTAGTAGCACTGCTCTGGTTGGCGTCCAGCTCCAGCGCGCGTGTGGCCACATCCAGCCAGATCCAAGCCAGCACGGTGTGGCCAAATGCTTGCATATAGGGTACGGCGTTCGCCAGTGCCTCAGTGGGCACGCCGGTGGCCCAGGCCTTTTGCGTGGCGGCGCCAATCTGTTGCAGCGCCTGGCCCAGCGCCTTGGCGTGGGTCGCCAGTGCCGGCACGGCGGAAGCCTTCTGGATGCTGGCCGTCATGCGCGCTGCCAGGAGCCGCAGCCCCCTGCCGTCTTCCATGAGCACCTTGCGGCCCAGCAGGTCGGTGGCCTGGATGCCGTGCGTGCCTTCGTGGATCATGTTGAGGCGGTTGTCGCGCCAGTACTGCTCCACCGGAAAGTCGCGCGTGTAGCCGTAACCGCCGTGGATTTGGATGGCCAGTGAGTTGGCCTCCAGGCACCACTCGCTGGGCCAGCTCTTGGCGATGGGGGTCAGCACCTCCAACAGCAAGCGGGCATCGTCAGCCGCTGTGCCGCCGGCGGTGTGGTGCTCATCCACCAGGCGGGCACAGTACAACTCCAGCGCCAGCGCGCCTTCGCAATAGGCTTTTTGCGCCAGCAGCATGCGTTTCACATCGGCGTGCTGGATGATGGCCACCTGGGGTTGGGCCGCGTCCTTGCCGCCGGCACCCATGGGCCGGCCCTGCGGGCGGTTGCGCGCGTATTCAAGCGAAGCGTAGTACCCCGCCATGCCGAGCATGGTGGCGGCCATGCCCACGCCGATGCGCGCCTCGTTCATCATGTGGAACATGCATTGCAGGCCCTTGCCCGGCTGACCCACGAGGTAGCCGATGGCGCCGGCGCCCTTGCTGTCCAGGCCGCCCTGCCCCACGGGAAACTTACCCTCGCCAAAGTTCAGCAGCGTGTTGGTGGTGCCGCGCCAGCCGCACTTGTGGTTGAGGCCGGCCAAGGCCACGTCATTGCGTTCGCCGGTCAGCTCGCCTTGGGTGTTGACCAGTTTCTTGGGAACGATAAAGAGCGAGATGCCGCGCGTGCCAGGCACCAGCTTGCCGTCGGAATCGGGAATCTTGGCCAGCACCAGGTGGATGATGTTCTCGGTCAACTCGTGCTCGCCGCTGGAGATCCACATCTTGTTGCCCTTGAGGCGGTAGCGTGGCCCCAGGGGGTCGGACTCGAAGCCTTCGCCATCGGGCACGGCTCGGGTGGCCACATCGCTGAGGCTGGACCCAGCCTGGGGTTCGGACAGGCACATGGTGCCGGAGAAGCGCCCGGCAAATTCGTTCTTGGCAAACACCTCCTTTTGCAGGTCCGTGCCATGTGTCATCAGCAGGTTGGCGTTGCCGGTCGTCAGCATGCCCGAGCCGATGCTGACCGAGGCGCAGGCGAAGAAGGCATTGGCTGCGGCCTCCACGCTATAGGGCAGCTGCATGCCGCCCATGTCGTAGTCCTGGGCGGCGCTGAGCATGCCGGACTCCGCGTAGGCGCGATTGGCCTCAAAAGTGGCCTGGGGCAGGATCACCTTTTCGCCGTCGAAATGCGGCTCCTGGGTGTCCACAAGACGGTTGAAGGGGGCGTATTTCTCGCGGGCAATGCGCTCGCAGGTATCGAGCACCGCATCAAAGGTGTCGCGCGAATGGTCGGCAAAGCGTTCGCGCTGGTTCAGGGCGGCGGTGTCCAGCCAGTCGTTGAGCAAGAAATCGATGGTGGGGCGCAGATTCATCGCGAGTTCCGGTGAAATAAAGGCGCAAGACTAAACCAGGCCGCCCGGCACCGCTGCCACAAAAGGGACAGCACCAAGAAAAAACCCCTCGCCGAGGCGAGGGGTTTTGTAGGGGCTTGCCAGACCAGTCGATCAGAAATCGGCGGTAAAGCTGACGGCAGCAAAACGCGGAGCGCCCATGTAATAGAACACGGTGCTGGGCGCGGTGGCGCCAACCTGGGTGGCATTGACCACGGAACCCGAAGACGGGTTGCGGTACTGGGCATTGGTGATGTTGCTGAGGTTGAAGCGCAACTGCGCGTTCTTCAAGCTACCCAGGTTGCCTAGGTTGTAGCCCGCATCAAAATCGCCCGTGGTGTAGCTGGGCACCTCTTCGTCATTCATCAGCGTGGCGAACTGACGGCCGGTGTACTTGAACTTCAGGCGTGCGTAGAACGGGCCGCTGACGTATTGCAGCGACGTGGCCAACATGCGCTCCGGTGTCAGCGGGAACTGATTGCCGGCGGTGGGAATGACCTGGCCCTTGGCGACCGTGATGTTGTCCTGAATCTGGCTCGACTGCGCGGTCAACGATGCATAGGCGGTGAACCCGCCCAGGAATGGGGCCGAGCCAACCTCCAGTTCCAAACCACTATTCCTTACAGCGCCAGCGTTGGTATAAGTGCTCTTGTCGGCAACGGGGTCGTAGGCATTGGCCTGACGATCCTTGAAGGCGGCGTTGAAGAATGTGGCCGACAGCGACATGCCCTTGGTCTGCAGGCGATAGCCCACATCCGTCATGACGGACGTTTCCGGCATGGCTTCGGTCACCAGCACGACCTGACCAGCCGCATTCAGAGCCACGTTGGAACCGGTAAACGCAAAGTTGGGCGCGGCGCGGAAGTTCTTGCCCACGTTGGCGAAGATCTGTTGCTCCTTGTCCAGGTTGAAACGCACGCCGACTTGCGGCAGCACGTCGCTGTACGTCCGTTGCATGTTGTAGGTTGTGGTGAAACCTTCGTTGGCGTAGTTGGTCACGTCGCGTGTAACCGTGGGAGCGCGCACCCCCAGGGACAGCAGGCCACGGTCGCCCATGAAGCCAATGTTGTCATTGGCATAGAACTGGTAGGCGGTGCTGACGGTCCTCCAGTCGCGCCCCTCATAGGTGGTGCCATCGGGGCGCAGAATCTGGCCGTTCTGGAGCCAGATGTCGACCGGCTCGCCGTTGGCATTGACAGGCACGGCAGGCTGGGTCTGCACGTGGGTAGCACGTTCGTACCACAGGCCGAAGCGCATCTGGTGGTTGTCCATGGTAGTGCTGATTTCGGCGGTGACGCCGGGGCGCTGCGTCTTGGTGACGCTGCTGCGGGCCACGATGACGGTGTCCAGCGTGTCGCCGTCACCATTCAAGTCCACGGCCGCGCCGACCTTGCCCGTCGTGTTGCTCAGGAATGCCGTCTCAGACAGCGCGGTCTGCTGGGTGCCGCCGGTACCAAAGCCGTACCAGAAGTAAGGCTGCACCTTGAGGTAGGTTTCATTGGCGATCTTGAACGAGCCCGAGACCGATGCAATCGCGTTTTCAAATGGATTGACCGACAGCTTGTAATACTGTGGCGTGGGGCCGGTTTCCTTCTGCGCGCCAGCGCCACCGGGCAGATGGCCAGGCGTGAAGGTGGTGGAATAGTCGTAGTTGTAGCCGTTGGCGTTCAGCTGAGCCAGGCTCATGCTATAGAAGTTGTTGTTGATGGCGCGGTTGTACAGCAGCGAACCCAAAATCACGTTGTCTTCGCTCAGGTCCCAACGGAAGGCCGTGTCCAGGTGGTCCTTCTTGGCGCCGCCAGCGCCCTTCCACTTGTCGGCTTCCGTGTGCGAAAGGCTCAGAAATACCTTGCCAGCGTTGTCGGCGAAACGGCCAGTGTCGAAACGCACAAAGGTACGCGACAGGCGCAGATCACCCAATGTTTGAGAAAAACGGAAGCGCTGCTTGTCTTCGGGGTCGCAGGTGACGATGCTGACATTGCCGCCCGTGGCGCCGGCATGGGGTGCATCCACATCGGGGTTGCCTTGCGACACGCTTTGCGTGCACACATTTTCCAGGTCGGCGTACTCCTGCGGGTAGACCGAGAAGCTGCCGGAGTCATTCACCGGCACGCCATTGATGGTGAAACCCAGCTGGTCCGAGTTGAAGCCCCGAATGGTCAGACCGCCGCCAAACAGGCCGGTGGCATCGTGGTTGTAGGTGTTGACGCCTGGCAACAACGCCAGGGCCTGGTAGGGATTGCCGGTAGCCAGGTTCTTTTCCGTAGCCGACTTCGTGACGGTGGAGCGCCCCTTGACCGAGTCTTCATTGAGCATCTGGCCTGCGCCGAGCTTGTTGCCCTCCCCCACGACCATGATGGTGCCCAGACGCACGTTGTCGTCCTTGGCACGGGGTTGTCCCTCGTCCGCAGATCCACCGGTGGCTTGCGCCAACACGGGTCCGGCCACAACCAACGCAACAGCAGCGCCTAGTACCGATTTGGAAAATTTGGGAAAAATTCTGTCTTGACTGCGGCGCATTCTGAATCGCTCCTTGAAACGGTGGATGGGTCTAAACGACGGTAAATAAACGTAAAGAAGTCAATATAAACACAAACTTGCGACAACGGCATGACAAGTCCGTGAAGCCCCCCAAATGGCGTACAGCGTTGTGCAGACGCCGCTATCATTCGCCCGCAGTTGTGCCGCGCACACCACATCCCCGGGAGACTACGCTTGTCAAACACCCCACTTTTTGATCGATTTCGGTGCAACTTACTGGCTATTTGCATCAGTCTGGTGCCCCACTTGAGCGGATGCACCACCGTCGTGGCTGCGAAGCCCCATTCGGCACCAACAACCGTGGAGTTGCGCATCCTGTCCATCAACGACTTCCACGGTCACATCCAGGCCCAGGCGCCCACGCCCTTGATGGCGCGTGCACCCGATGCCAAGACCGGAGAAGTCAAACCCCAGCCCGCCGGTGGCGCAGCCTATCTGGCCAGCGTGCTGGAGCAATTGCACGCACGGCAACCCAACACTGTACTGGTGGCGGCAGGTGACCTGGTGGGTGCATCGCCGCAACTTTCGTCCCTGCTCAAGGATGAACCCACCCTAACCGCACTGAGCGACCTGGGTTTGGTGGCTTCCGCTCTGGGCAACCACGACCTGGACGCCGGTCTGGCCGAACTGCTGCGCAAGTCGCGCGGTGAATGCCCCAGTGCAGGCTGCATCTGGCCCGAATTCAAGGGGGCTCGCTTCCCCATCCTGGCGGCCAATGTGGTATCTGCCGACACCGGCCAGCGCGTGCTGCCCAGCCATGTGCTGCGCGAGCTTGGTGGTCTCAAAGTCGCCTTCGTCGGCGCGGTGACGCGCGACACCCCGAAGATGATCACGCCCCGCGCCATTGCGGGTCTACGCTTTGAGGACGAGGTGCAGACGCTCAACGCCCTGGTGCCGCAGCTGCGCGCCGAAGGCGCCCAGGTGCTGGTGGCCATGATGCACGAGGGCGCCATGTACGACGGTGCGGCCAACGACCCTAGCTACGCCTGCCCGGGGCTGCAGGGGCGCGGCATTGACATTGCCAAGCGGCTAGACCCGGCCTATGCCATGGTCATCAGCGGCCACACCCACCAGGCCTACACCTGCAAGATCGACGGGCGCCTGTTCGTGCAGGCCGGCAGCTTTGGCGGCTGGGTGACGGAAAGCCGCCTGACGGTGGACACGAACGGCACCGTGCTCGATGCGCAGGCCATCAACCATCCGGTGCTGCAGGGCTTGTATGCGCCCAATCCGGCCTTCGTGGCCCTGGTGCAGCGCGCGGCGGCCCTGACCGCGGCCCAACGCAACAAGCCCGTGGCCCAACTCACGCGCGGTGCCGTGCGCACGGCCACAGCACCGTTTGGCGACTCGACATTGGGCAACCTGATCACCGATGCACACCTGGCCTTTGCCCGCAAGCGCACGCCGGTGGATCTGGCCATGACCAACTCGGGTGGTATTCGCGCCGACCTGATGGTGGAGCCGGGGCGCAGGGTCACGATGGCGGAACTGTTTGCCATCCAGCCCTTCAGCAACGAGTTGATCGCATTGACCGTCACCGGCGCGCAGTTGCAGGAGATGCTGCGCCGCCAGTTGCCCAAGCGCCCGGGCGCTGCGTCCGTGCAAGTCTCTGGCAATGTGGCCTACCAATGGAGCCAGGCAGACGGCGCTGAAGCACACCTCGACAGCGTCACGATTGACGGCACACCGCTGGACCCACTGCGTGACTACCGCGTGGTGGTCAACTCCTTCATGGCCGATGGCGGCACCGACACCAGCGTGCTACGCAAGGGCCGCGACCGCCTGGCGGTGGGCATGGACATTGACGCGCTGAGCGAATGGCTGGCGGACAATCCGGCGGCTATGGAGCAGATCGAGCCCGGCCGCATTCGGCGCAACTGAGCGCCCTGCCCTGTCGCGCTACGCTCACGGCGCGATCTCAAAAAGGGCCGATCCGTCGCCGTTGTCCTTGACCAGGCGGATTTGCGGGTGCTTGGGCAGGAAGCGCTGTGCCTGGCTGGCGGAGAGGAAAGTCATGCGCACACCCGGCACGGGCGTGATGCGCCAGTTGCCGTCGGCCGTGGGGTTGACCTGCTTGTTGACTGACAAGGTGTCCATCATGCGCAGGTACTCGATCAGCACTTGGCGGTTTTCCTCGGGCGCCTCCAGCACCACCTTGCTGGCGTTCAGGCCTGGGAAGTTGCCACCGCCAAAGGCGCGGTAGTTGTTGGTGGCGACGATGAACTTGGCATCGGGTGCGATAGGTTGCCCGTCAAAGCGCAGATCCTGCACGCGATGCGCCTGCGGCGCCACCAGCTTGCCGTCGGGATCGTAGCGGGCCGGCTGCGTCACGTCGAAGGTGTAGCTCACGCCGTCAATGGTGTCGAAGTTGTAGGAGCGGAAGCTCTCGTTGAGCAGCGCCTGCTCGGCTGCTCCCTTGGGGTCGATCTGGTTGTACTGCCCGGCCGACATTTCCAGCCACTCGCGCACCTCGGCGCCGGTGAGCAGCATGGCCTTTAGCGTGTTGGGATAGACGTACAGGTCGGCCACGTTCTTGATGGCCAGGGGGCCGGCGGGGATATCGGTGTAGTAGTCCCAGCCCTGGCGGCCACCGGTCTTGAAGGGCGCGGCGGCCGACAGCACGGGGTATTGCTCATAGTCCGTGCCCTGCATGGCGCGGCGCACATAGGCCGTCTGGGCGTTGGACACCAGTTGCACGGACGGGTCATCCGCCACCAGGGCGAAATAGCTGTAGATGGGCGCACTGCTGAAGGCCACCTTGTTGCGCACATAGTCCAGCGTGCGGGCGTGCACGTCGCCCACTGTCTGCTGCACCAGCGGGTCGGCCGCGGCCACGGATTTGCGCGTCGTACGGTCGAAGATGGGCCGAATAGTGGCGCGACTGTCCACCACCTTCCAGGTACCACCGGTGTTGTCCAGCGTCAGGTCGATCACCCCCAGGTGGTCGCCCCAGCGTCCGGGCATGACGGAAGGCACGCCGTTGATGGTGCCGCGCTCCAGGTTGACTTTAGGGTGTTCGGCAAAGGCCTTGCCCGGAAACTCGGCATGGGCGTGACCGAACAGCACGGCGTCCACCCCGGGCACCTCGGTCAGCGGGCCGACGGCGTTCTCGGACATGGCACCGACCATTCCCTTCTCGAACCCGGCATGCGGAATGGCCACCACCAGCTGCGCACCCTGCGCACGCAGGATGGGCACGTACTGGCGCGCGGTCTCGACCATGTCACGCGCCACCACCCTGCCTTCCAGGTTGCCCTTGTCCCATTGCAGGATCTGCGGCGGCGCGAAGCCGATCACCCCGATCTTGAGCGCGTGGCTCTGGCCCTGGGTATCGATCACGGAGCGTTGCAGCATCACATAGGGTGTGAAAGCGTGGTGGGCGTCAGCTCCGTCCTTGGCCGCGTCGTCCAGGTAGACGTTGGCATTGACATAGGGAAAGTTGGCGCCCTTGAGCGAGCGGCGCAGAAAGTCCAGCCCATAGTTGAACTCGTGGTTGCCGATGTTGGCGGCGTCATAGCCCAGCTGGTTCATCACGCGGTAGGCGGGGTGAACCTCGCCATCCTTGAGTGGCTGAACCTTGGCAACGTAATCGCCCATGGGGTTGCCTTGCAGCAGGTCACCGTTGTCGAACAGCAGGCTGTTGGGCACCTCGGCACGGGCTGCGCGGATCAGGCTGATGGCGCGAGCCAGGCCGTACTGGTCGGTGTCCTTGTCCTGGTAGTAGTCGTAGGCCAACAGGTTCATGTGGATGTCGGTGGTCTCCAACAGGCGCAGCCGCACCTCGGCCGCCTCCAAACCCGCGCTAACCGCCAGGGCGGCAAGGGCCACGGTCGTGACCCGACTCCATTGCCAAACACCGCGTGAACGAACCAGCATTGCGATCTCCTGAACAACCCTTGCCCGCGTGAGCAAAACCGCGACTGTACCGAAACTTCGTGACCTTTTCCGCTACAGTGCCTGCATGCACCTTGAGTCCCCCGAGAACCCGGCCACCTCGGCGCCGGCCGATCACCCGCGTCCCCAATCCCTGCGCGATCTGTTTGTTTCCTTCTCCATCCTGGCCCTCCAAGGCTTTGGCGGCGTGCTGGCCATCGTGCAGCGCGAGTTGGTGGAGCGCAAGCAGTGGCTGACCCGGGAAGAATTCCTGGAAGACTGGGCCGTGGCTCAAATCCTGCCCGGCCCCAATGTAGTGAACCTGTCGCTGATGATCGGCGACCGTTATTTCGGTTATCGCGGAGCTTTGGCTGCGCTGGCGGGCATGCTGACCTTTCCGCTGCTGATCGTGCTGGTGATGGCGGCCGCGTTCGGTGGCGTGGCGGACACGCCCATGGCGCAGGGCGCGCTACGCGGCATGGGCGCCGTGGCGGCCGGCCTGATAGCCGCCACCGGCATCAAGCTAATCGGTGCGCTCAAGCACAATCCCATGGGCCTGACGGTGTGCTGGGCGTTTGCCGTGGCCACCTTCATCGCCATCGCCCTGCTGCGCTGGCCACTGGTAGCGGTATTGGCGGGTTTTGGTGGGGTGGCCGGTCTGTGGGCCTACCGTCAGTTGGGGCTGATCGACGCAGCCTCCCGGGGGAAGGCATGAGCATTGGTTTCTCCTGGGCCGACTGGCTGGCGCTGCTGACGCACTTTCTGTCGCTCTCCCTGCTGGCCATTGGCGGCGCCATCACCACCGCACCCGAGATGCACAGCTACCTGGTCGGAGAAAAGGCTTGGCTGACAGACAGCCAGTTCACGTCCTCCATCGCCCTGGCGCAGGCCGCACCGGGGCCCAACGTGCTATTCATCGCCCTCTTGGGCTGGAACGTGGGGCTGAACGCCGGCGGTGGCCTGGCCGCGGGGCCTCACGCCTGGTGGCCGGCGTTGGCCGGCGTGGGCATCGCCATGATCGGCATCCTGATGCCCAGTACCACCCTGACCTTTGCCGCAGCGCGATGGGGCCACCAAAACCGCGAGTTGCGCGCGGTGCGCGCCTTCAAGCAAGGCATGGCACCCATCGTGGTGGCGTTGCTGATTGCTACCGGCTGGATTTTGGCCTCCAGTGCGGGCAAGTCCCTGGAGCACTGGCGTCCCTGGCTGCTGACCGCCATCACCACCGTGCTGGTGTGGCGCACCCGGATCCACATGCTGTGGCTGCTGGGGGCTGGTGCGATCCTGGGTGCCTTCGGGCTTCTATGAGAACACCACACCGTGGTTGGGCCACGCAAGCCGAAGGGACCAACGTCCCGGCTGCATCGAAGCGTGGAAAGTCAATGCTATCGTGCTGTCATTCGTGGTCGAGGACGTGTCCAGGGCGACAGGTGTCCCATCACTTGCAGAGGTAGAGAGAACGTGCCGTACAAAATTCTGATCGTTGATGACCATCCGCTGATGCGCGATGGGTTGGCGATAGTGGTGTCCGCTTTGCCCGGTGGTGCCGAGGTATTCAAGGCCGCCACGGCCGCGCAAGCACTGGAGCAGGCCGAATTCCACACGCCGCTGGATGTGATCCTGCTGGACTGCGGTTTGCCGGATGCCGATGGCGGCAGCCTGATCAAGGCCCTGCAGACGCGCGGCGGCGGCTCGCCGGTGATTGTGGTGTCCGCCAATGAGTTCGATGGCGTACCCGAACGCATGATCAGCCTGGGGGCCTTCGCCTTTGTGCAAAAAAGCAAGGCCTCGGCCACCATTCTCCAGGCCGTGAAAGAAGCTCTGGCCTACGGCAAGAACCCCAGCCCGCCAACCACCGGTGCCTTTTTGGCCGCCCTGCCCGACGCCCCCCAACTCACTGCGCGACAGCTCGACATCCTGTTGATGTTTGATCAGGGCATGACCAACAAAGACATTGCCCTGCAGCTCGGCCTGTCTGAAAAAACCGTGAAAAACCACATTACGGCATTGTTTCAGGCCTTGGGCGTGGTGAGTCGCTTGCAGGCCGTGCGGCAGGCCCGCAATCTCAAGCTGCTGGCCTGAACACGGACCGGGACTGTGATGGAGAGAACCTACGCGGTCCGGCTGGAGCAAGCGCGCAATCTGCAAGAGGGTGTGCCCTTGGTGTTGTGGGGCAATTTTGGCGGGGCGCTTTGCACCTTTCTGATCGTGTTTTCCGATCTGGGGAACTTGCGCTTCTTCCTGGGGGCGTGGCTGGCGCTGTTCGTCGCTTACATGGTTTGGAGTTTCAGGTTGCGCCGCCACTATTCCTGGGCCAGCCTGGATGATGCCGTGCAGATGCGCCAGTGGTTCCGCTGGAACCAAACCACCAGCGTTGCCCTGGGCCTGCTGTGGGGCGTCATGTCGGTGGTGGTGATTTCTTCTGGGGGCGCGGCTTTTCAGTTTGCGATGCTGGCCGGCATGGCGGTGCTGACAGTGGGCGGCATGTTCAGCCTGGGCGCGTATTTCCCGTCTTTTCGCGGATTCTTTCTGGCGATCATGGTGCCCGTCGTAGGCGCCCTGATGGCGCAAGGCACAACGCTGCATGTGGGCATGGGGGCATCGACGGTGCTGTTCCTGCTCTTCATGCTGTGGGCCGGCAAACGCTTCAACCGCAGCTACCTGGACTCCCTGCGCTTGCGTTTTGCGAATCTGGACTTGGTGCGGGAGTTGACGCTGCAAAAGGAAGCGGCCGAAAACGCCAATCTGGCCAAGTCCCGCTTTCTGGCCGCGGCCAGCCATGACCTGCGCCAGCCCATGCACGCCCTGAACCTCTACCACGGTGCCATGGAAAACATTGCGCTCTCGTCGGAGGCGCAGGTCTTGCTGTCCTACGCCCGGCAGTGCGCGCAGGCCATGGATGACATGTTCACCGTGCTGCTGGACATGTCGCGCCTGGATGCCGGGGCCGTGAAGCCGAACCTGAAAACCTTTGCGGTCAACCAGTTGCTGGAGCGGATCCGGGTGGAGTTTGGCCCCCCTGCCCGCGAAAAGGGGCTGGACCTGCGGGTCGTGCCGTCCAAGCTGTTCATCCGCACCGACCCCGCGCTGGCCGAACGCATTGCGCGCAATCTGGTTTCCAACGCGGTCCGGTACACGCACCAGGGAACCATCCTGGTGGGTTGCCGACGGCACGGCCAACAACTGCGGCTGGCCGTGTTTGACACCGGCCCCGGTATCCCGCAGGACATGCAGCAGTCGGTGTTTGAGGAATACTTCCAACTCTCCAACCCCGAGCGGGACCGTACCAAGGGCCTGGGTTTGGGCTTGGCCATCGTCAGCCGGGTGTCGAGCTTATTGGACGCTCCCGTTACCCTGCGGTCCGAGCTGGGGCGTGGCTCCATGTTTGCGGTGGATTTCGAATGTGACGAGGCGTTTGTACCGCTGGACGAGGCGACGGATCAGCCCGACCCTGGCCATGGTGGCCTGGCGGGGCGGCTGGTCGTGGTGATCGACGATGAAGCCGCAATCCGCAGCGCCATTGGCACCTTGCTCACGCAATGGGGTTGCCAGGTGGTCACCGCCGCCACCGGGGACGATGCCGTGGAGCAGTTGGCGGCCTACTCCACGCCGGCGGACGTCATTGTGTGCGACTACCGCTTGCGCGGCAGCGAGAACGGGCTGGATGCCATTGAGAAGGTGCGCATGGAATTTTGTATGGATGTGCCCGCCCTGTTGGTGACGGGGGACACCGCGCCCGACCGAATTCTGGAAATCCGGGAAGGCGGCCTGCCAGTGCTGCACAAGCCTTTACAACCGGATGAACTGCGTACCGCCATGTTGCAGGCCATCCATGCGCACCAGGGTGAGCAGGCTTAGGAGCACCCCATCAGGCGGTGCGCTGGCGCAGTGCCTCGTACAGGCACACACCACTGGCCACCGAGACGTTCAGGCTCTCCACCGCGCCACGCATGGGGATGCTGACCAGCGCATCGCAAGTTTTGGCCGTGAGCTGGCGCATGCCCTGCCCTTCGGCGCCCAACACCAGGGCCACGGGGCCTTTGAGGTCGGTCTGGTACAGGGTGGCAGGCGCGGCATCGCTGGTGCCGATGACCCAGATGTTGCGTTCCTTGAGTTCGTTCAGCGTGCGCGCCAGATTGGTCACCATGAAATACGGCACCGTTTCGGCCGCGCCGCTAGCCACCTTGGCCACGGTGGCGTTGATGCCGGCGGCGTGGTCCTTGGGCGCGATCACGGCATGGGCGCCGGCGCCATCGGCCACGCGCAGGCAGGCACCCAGGTTGTGCGGATCGGTCACGCCGTCCAGCACCAGGATTAGCGGCGGGTTGCGCTGTTCGGGTGGCAGGGCCGCGTTGGCGGCCTCTAGATCTTCCAGCAGTTCATCCAGCGAATGCACCTGGGCCAGCGCCTGCACCCGTGCCACGACACCCTGGTGTCCATGGCCGCCGCACAGCTTGGCCAGGCGCTGGCCGTCGGATTCCACCAACTTGACGCCGGCCTCATTGGCGCGGTCCAGAAAACTGCGCATGCGCGCGTCACGCCGGCTGGGTTCAAAATGGATTTCGAGGATGGATTGCGGCGCGGTTTTGAGACGCACGCCCACGGCATGGAAGCCGAACAGGACTTTGGAGGAGGACATGGCTGGATTATCGGGCCTGGGACCCGCCCTGCCCCAAAGCCCGCTGCACGAGTTGGCGCGCCAGTGCGGCCGTGTCCCCCAGCGGCAAGGACAAGGTGTCCAGGGCGCCATCGATGAGCAGATTGCTCAGGCCGTGGGACAGGCTCCAGCCGGTCAGGGCCAGTTCGGGGCCATTTTGGGGATCGTGTGCGCTAGCGGCGGCCAGCACATAGCCAAATGCGCGCCGTGCAGCGGTCTGCAGCGCCGGGTAGTCCGCACTCTGGGCCAGCAACGGCCCGAACATCAGACGGAACTGCGCCGGCTGCGCGCGGGCATGGGCCACATAGGCCTCGGTGATGCGCAGCAGGCGTTCGCGCGTGTCGGGCTCGGCACTCGCCCGCTCCAGCGCATCCCCCAGCGCGGTGAACGACGCCTGCACCACTTCGGCCAGCAAGGCGTTGAGGCTGGCGAAGTGGTGGTACGGCGCGGCATGCGACACACCAGCCGCCTTGGCCACGTCACGCAGCGTGATGCCCTGGGCACCCCGCTCGGCCAACAGGGTTCGGGTGGCGTTCAACAGGCTCTCGCGCAGATTGCCGTGGTGATAGGGCTTGGGGACTTTCTTGGGAGCGGCCTTAGCCGCCTTCTTTGCGGCAAGGGTGCGGGAAGGGGAACGGGTCATGCCGGTATCTTGACATGCGAAAGATTGGCATGCAAGAATCCGCGCAATCTTTCCAATGTAAAGATCAATCCCTGAAAGGAACACCATGCAACCCGCCTTCGCCTGCATTCTGGCCAGCGCCACCCTCACCGGCCTGCTGGGCAGCGTGCACCTGCTCTACACCTTCCATGGCACCAAGCTGCATCCACGCGATGGCGCCGTGACGTTGGCCATGCAGACTGCGCACTTCCAGCTCACGCGCGAAACCACCGTGTGGCGCGCCGGACTGGGTTTTCATGCCAGCCACAGCATGGGCGCCATGCTGTTCGCCCTGGTGTTTGGCTATCTGGCGGTGTGGCACCCGGGCTTTTTGCAGCAGTCGGCCTTTCTGTTGGCGCTGGGCATGGCGGTGCTGCTGGTCTACTGGGTGCTGGCGCGGCGCTTCTGGTTCAGCATTCCCCGGCGTGGCCTGGCCCTGGCCGCTGGGCTGTACGGAGTCGGTCTGTTGATCCTGCTGGTCGGCTGAATGCTATTAATTCAGGAGCTGTTCACGCAGTATCCACGAGGGCTAGAGGCCGAAATGGCTCAAGCCTTTTCCAGCGACTCGGCAACCATATGCCCTGCCTCGATGGTGATGCGCCGGTCGCAGCGCTGGGCAATCCCACGGTCGTGCGTCACCAGCACCAGGGTTGTGCCCTGCTCGCGGTTGAGGTCAAACATCAGCTCCATGATGGTCTCGCCGGTAGCGAAGTCCAGGCTGCCGGTGGGCTCGTCGGCCAGCAGCACGGCGGGGTGCACGACGAAGGCGCGCGCCAGCGCAACGCGCTGCTGCTCGCCGCCGCTGAGCACCTTGGGGTAGGCGCTCAGGCGCTTGGACAGGCCCACTCGGGTCAGCATCTCGGTGGCGGCCTTGCGCGCGTCGCCGCGCCCGGCCAGCTCCAACGGTAGCATGACGTTTTCAAGCGCGGTGAGGTTGCCCAGCAACTGAAAGCTCTGGAACACGAAGCCCACCTTGCTGGCGCGTAGCGCGGCACGCTCATCCTCGTCCATGGCGAACAGATCCACACCGGCCAGGCGCACCGTGCCGGCGGTGGGCGTGTCCAACCCGGCGATGATGGACAGCAGCGTGCTCTTGCCCGAACCGGATGCGCCGACAATGGCGGCGGTCTCGCGGGCGTTTAGCGCAAAATCGATGCCACGCAGGATCTCCAGCGTGCCGGTGGAATCGGTTACCGATTTGCCGACCTTCTCTACGGAAATGATGGTTTCATTCATGAGTTTCTCTTTGCTTCGCCGACACTGTATCGCGCTCTGCCTGCTGGCCGGTCTCGCGGGGCTATTTGCACACACCGATGTGCGGGCCGCGCAACCTGCCCCGGGCAACAAGGCCATGATCCTGGTGGTGGGCGATTCGCTCAGCGCCGAGTACGGGCTCAAGCGCGGCAGCGGCTGGGTGGCGCTGATGGAGCAGCGCCTGGCGGCCGAGAAGATCGAAGCCCAGGTTATCAACGCCAGCGTGAGCGGCGACACCACGTCGGGCGGGCGCTCGCGCCTGCCTGCCCTGCTCGGCCAGCACCACCCGACCTTGGTCATCCTCGAATTGGGGGGCAACGACGCCCTGCGCGGCCTGCCCCTGGCCATGACGCAAGACAACCTGCAGGCCATGACCGTCGCCGCCCAGGCCAGCGGAGCCAAGGTGCTATTGATCGGCATGCAGATGCCGCCCAATTACGGCAAGGACTACGGCGCGCGTTTTGCCGACTTATACGCCGACGTGGCCAAGACCCACAAGGCGGCCCTGGTGCCCTTCCTGCTCAAGGGTGTCGGCGACGTGCCCGACTCCGCGCGCCTGTTTCAGGCCGACCGTATCCATCCCAACGAGAGCGCCCACCCCACCATCCTGGGCAATGTGTGGCCCGCCGTGAAGAAGCTGATCCCATGAGCTTGATCATCATGAATGCGGCCCAGGTTCTGAGCCAGCTTGACAGTTTCGACACCGTCATCGACGCCCGCAGCGAGAGCGAATATGCCCTGGACCACCTGCCCGGCGCGTTGAACTGGCCCACGCTCAACGACGAAGAGCGGAAATTCATCGGAACCCTGTACGTGCAGGTCAGCCAGTTCGAGGCCAAGAAGCGCGGCGCGGCCATTGCGGCGCGCAACATCGCCGCCCACATCGACCGCGATGTAATCGCAAAACCCAAGGACTGGAAGCCGCTGGCCTACTGCTGGCGCGGCGGCAAGCGCAGCGGCTCGCTGTCGCTGATCCTGGACCAGATCGGCTTTCGCGTGACCCTGGTCGAGGGCGGTTACAAGGCGTTTCGCGCCGCCATGCTGGTGGACATTGCCCAGCGCGCCGGCGCACTGTCGTGGCGCGTGGTCTGCGGTACCACGGGCTCGGGCAAGACCCGCCTGCTGCATGCCTTGCGTGACGCCGGCGCCCAGGTGCTGGACCTGGAGGGCCTGGCCAACCACCGCAGTTCGGTGTTGGGCGCCATTCCGGGGCGGCCTCAGCCCACGCAAAAGCGCTTTGACACGCTGATCTGGGACGCGCTGCGCCGCTTTGATCCGGCACGCCCGGTGTATGTGGAAAGCGAGAGCAAGAAGGTCGGCAACGTGGCCATTCCGAGCGTACTGGTGGAGTGCATGCGCGAGAGCCCCTGCCTGGACCTGGAATTGCCCATGGACCAGCGCGTGGCGCTGCTGCTGGAGGACTACGATTTCTTCATGCACGACACGGCGCACTTCTGTGAGCGGCTGGATGTGTTGGCGGAGTTTCGCGGCAAGGCGGTTGTAGGCGCCTGGAAGGACCAGGTGCATGCAGGCCAGTTCGCCCCCGTGGTGCAGGACCTGCTGACCCAGCACTACGACCCGGTCTACCGCCAGTCCATGGAGCGCAACTTCCACCAGTATGCGCAGGCGCGCCGCATTACGCCTAGAGACCGCTCGGTGGCGGCCATGGGCCAGTTGGCGCGCGAATTGGTGGGAATGCCCGACTGAGCGGAACAGCGCCTTGCGGCGCTACGCGTCACGCCGGCGTGTGGGGATCGTCGCTTGGCTCGTCAGACGGGGCGGCGTCATCCCCCTGCTCCGTATGGCTCAGACCACCATGGGCCTTTCGCTCCTGCTTTTCCTTGAGCTTGTCTTCTTTCTTCTTCTTTTTGGCCAGTTCTTTCTGGCGCTTTTCGTAACCGTAGTTGGGTGTTGCCAAGGTGTGCTTTCTGTAGTTGACGTCACTGTACCACTGACCACCGCCACTTCAGGTCTCGGTCGGCCATTCCACGCTGCCGCGGTAAGCGTGCCAACTGGCATGGCCCAGCCAAGGGCCGACCAGCAACAGTCCCAATGACAGGGGAACGGCCAGGGCCAGCGCCACGAGCGCGGTGATCACCACGCCCCATAGCAACATGACGCCGGTATTGTGGAAAAACACCTCGATGCTGGTGATGGCGGCGGAAATGGCGTCCGTGTCCCGGTCCAGGATCATGGGGATGGACACCACGCTGGTCATGAACACCAGCATGGCAAAGGCACCGCCGACCACGGCGTAAGCGACGACGAACTCCCAGTTCTCCAGGTTGAAGATGGCCTGCAGCACCGAGGTGGTGGACGGCATGCCGGTGTTGAAGAACACCGCAAACACCACCAGCGATGCCCTGCCCCACAGCAGTTCCAGCACAATCAATACCAGGATCAGCATGGCCATGCTGCGTACGTGCGGCTCCCAGCACGCCAAGGAGGCGCCGAGCTCGGGCGCCTGGCCCAGCTCGCGGCGGCGGCTGACCTCATACAGCCCCATGGCCAGGAACGGTCCCAGCAAGATGCAGCCGGAAGCGATGGACATGGTGTACTCGGGCTTGTTGCGAAACACCACGCCCAGCACCAGGGCCATCAGGGTGAAGGCGCCACCGTAAAAGGCGGCGATGCCGGGGTGGGCGCGCAGGTCGCGCCAGCCGGCGGCGAGCCAGTGCAGCACGTCACTCGGACGTAGGGGGCGTATGGTTTTTCGGGGGGCGTCCGACGGTGGCGGGAAGTACGGTTCGTGCTCGGGTTCCGGCAAAAATTGACTCATGTCAACAGCCTAGTGGCTGCGACAACCCCTGCCTATTGCGGAAAACACGGAGTCAGCGCAGGCGCTGCAAAGCTTGTTCGATGTCGGCGCGCAGGTCGTCCACGGCCTCCAGACCGACCGAGAAACGCACCACCGTTCCACGCGCCAGATGTGCCGGCCAGGCCGTGCGCATGGACTCCAGCTCGTAGGGCACTACCAGGCTGATGGGGCCGCCCCAGCTGTAGCCCAGGCGGAACAGCTTGAGTGCGTCGCAGAAGGCATCGACCTGGTCCTGCGTGAAGCGCGCATCGACCACCACGCTGAACAAGCCGGCTGCACCGCCGGGACCGTTTTCGCACAGAGCCTTCCAATGGGCATGGCCGGGCGAGCCGGCCAGGGCCGGATGCAGCACCTGGGCAAATTCGGGCTGCGTGTCGCACCACTGGGCCAGGGTGCGGGCGCTTTCATCGTGTGCACGGTAGCGCAGTGCCATGCTGGGTAGGGCGCGCAGCACCGCCTCAGCATCGTTGGCACCCACGCCCAACCCTAAGCGCATGTGGGTGAGCTTGATGCGCAAATGCAGGCCCGGATCGCGGGTGATGACGGAGCCCATGAGCACGTCGCCGCCGCCACTGGGGTATTTGGTGAGGGCATGCACCGACAAGTCCACGCCAAAGCCCAGCTCCTGCAACGGCAGCAAATCAAACGGCTTGAACGCCAGACCGGCGCCCCAGGTGTTGTCCAGGGCCACGCGCACGCCCTTGCGTTTGCAGATGCGCACCAGTTCCACCAGGTCGGGAAATTCCAGCGTCACCGAGCCGGCGGCCTCCACCCAAACCAGCGCCGTGCGCTCGGACAGCTTGGCGGCCAGGTCCTGCGGGTCCATGGGGTCGTAGTAACGGTGGGTGATGCCCCAGTCCTTGAGTTCACCCTCGGCAAAGGTTTTGTTGGGGCCGTAGGCGTTGTCGGGGATCAGCACCTCCTGGCCGGTCTTCAGCAAGGACATCGCCACCAAGGCCACGGCCGCCAAGCCGCTGGGTGCCAGCACGCATTGCAGGCCGCCCTCCAGGGTGCATAAGCGTTCTTCCAACGCATAGGTGGTGGGCGTGCCGTGCAGGCCGTAGGTGTAGGCCGACTTGTCCTTCCACTCGCGGCTGCGCATGGCGGCAACCGTGGGGAAAAATACCGTGGAGGCCTTGAACACGCCCGGCTGGGGCGCGTCAAAACCGGCGGGTGGGACGTAGGGGTGGTGGATGAGCGTGGTGATGGGCTGGGTCATGTAGATTGCCTCGCTCACACACTCCACTTCTGGATGAGCTGCTCCGGGCGCATGGCGTCGTAGCCCTCGAAGGGCTGGTGAATCCAGGGATTGGTGGGCAGGAACTCAACCGAGTAATCCGGCGTGAAGGTGGACAAGGCCTTGGTCCAGATCACCGCGCTGCGCAGTTCGGTGATGGGCGGGTAGTTGTTCTTGAGCTGGTGGATCACCGCAGCCAGCGTCTTGCCCGAGTCGGCCAGATCGTCCACCAGCAGCACGCGCCCGGCGATCTCGCCCTTGGGGGTGGTGATGTAGCGGGCGATGTCCAGGTTGCCCTGCTGCGTACCGGCCTCGGCACGGTAGGAACTTGTGGACATGATGGCCAGCGGCTTGTCGAACACGCGCGAGAGGATGTCGCCAGGGCGCATGCCACCGCGCGCCAGGCACAGGATGGTGTCGAATTCCCAGCCGGACTGGTGGACCTTGATGGCCAGCTTTTCGATCAGGCTGTGGTACTCGTCGTAGCTCACATAGAGGTGCTTGCCGTCTTCGGTCAACATGTGTGTTGCTCCTGTTTTGATAGCTGCCTACGCAGTATTCACGAGGGCTAGAGCCCTATTTCATTAATGACAACCGGCTGGAAACTCAATCGGCGAGGTAGGGGTGGTGCATCAGGATCGTGTGGTCCCGATCCGGACTGGTCGACACCATGTGGATGGGCACGCCGGTGACCTGCTCGATGCGCTGCAGGTACAGCCGGGCATTGACCGGCAGCTTGTCGTACTGGGTGACGCCCACCGTGCTGTCGGTCCAGCCTTCGATGGTTTCGTAGATGGGCTTGCAGCGCGCGATCTCGTCGGCCCCCATGGGCAGGATGTCCACGGTCTCGCCGTCCAGCTCATAGCCGGTGCACAGCATCAGCTCTTTCAAACCGTCGAGCACGTCCAGCTTGGTGATGCACAGGCCGGATAGGCCATTGACCTGGGCCGAACGCTTGAGCAGGGCCGCGTCGAACCAGCCGCAACGGCGCGAACGGCCGGTGGTGACGCCCTTTTCCGCTCCGACGGTACTCATGTGGTAACCAGGCGTGCCTTCTTTTTCCCATTCCAGTTCGGTCGGGAACGGGCCGCCGCCCACGCGGGTGCAATAGGCCTTGGTAATGCCCAGGATGTAGTGCAGCATGCCCGGGCCTACGCCGGAGCCGGCGGCGGCGTTACCGGCCACGCAGTTGCTCGACGTCACATACGGATAGGTGCCGTGGTCCACGTCCAGCAGCGTGCCCTGCGCGCCTTCAAACAGCAAGTTGGCGCCGTGGTTGTGGGCCTCATTGAGTTCGCGCGAGACGTCGGCCATCATGGGCTTGAGCAGTTCGGCGTGGCGCATGGCCTCGGAATAGACCGCTTCGAACTGCACCTGGCCGTTCTGGATGTAGGGTTTGAGTGCATCGCCAAAGGTGAAGCTGGCAGAGCCCAGGTAGCTGGTGAGGACGTGGTTGTGCAGGTCCAGCAGCTCGCGCAGCTTGGTGGCGAAGCGCTCGGGGTATTTCAGGTCCTGCACGCGCAGGGCGCGGCGGGCGATTTTGTCCTCGTAGGCCGGGCCGATGCCGCGGCCGGTGGTTCCGATCTTCTCGGTGCCGCCCTTCTCGCGCGCGGCCTCGCGGGCCACGTCCAACGCGGCGTGGAACGGCAGGATCAGCGGGCAGGCCTCGGAAATGCGCAGGCGCGAGCGCACCTCCACACCGGCCTTCTCCAAACCTTCGATTTCCTCGAACAGCTTGGCCGCCGACAGCACCACGCCGTTGCCGATGTAGCACTTCACGCCCGGGCGCATGATGCCGCTGGGGATCAGGTGCAAGGCGGTCTTGACGCCGTTGATGACCAGCGTGTGGCCGGCGTTGTGACCGCCCTGGAAGCGCACCACGCCCTGCGAGCTTTCAGTCAGCCAGTCGACCAGCTTGCCCTTGCCTTCGTCGCCCCATTGCGTGCCGACGACGACGACGTTGCGTCCTTTGGTTGTATTCATGATGGAAAAGATTCTTAGATAGCTTGAACAACCCATTGACCCGCGGCTTGAACCAGCTCGCGGTCGCAATGGAACTCATCGATTTCGCTCTCGTGGCCCGGCAGCACGCAGACCACGGTTTCGCCCTGGCGGCGCAGGGCCGCAATGGCGGCGCGCAGCTCGGCGGCTTCGCTCCAGGGCGCGCGGATGGCGGCGCGCAACGCGCGCTTGGCGGCCACCGTCACCAGGGACTTGATGTCCAGGCTGAAACCCACGGCGGGACGCTTGCGGCCGAACACCTGTCCCACCTCGTCGTAGCGGCCACCGCGGGCCACGGCATCGCTGGCACCAGGGGCATACAGCGAGAACATGGCGCCGCTGTAGTAGGCGTAGCCACGCATGTCGGCCAGATCGAAGGACACGCGGGCGCCATCTGCGTGGCCGGACAGCCATTGCAATTGGTCCAGCGCGGTACGTATGACGGGCAAGTCGGGTAAAACACGACGGGCCTCGCCGAGCACGGCACTGTCGCCATACAGCTGCAGGAGTTCCTGGAGTGCGCTGGCGGTTGCCGGAGCGTCTCGCAACAGGTCCTTGAGTGTGCTGCCATCCTTGGCCACGAGCGCAGCATGGATCAGCGCCAGGCGTTCACCGCTGGGCGCCAGATCCTTGAGCAGGGCTTGTGCGATGCGGGCATCGGCCATATCGACGCTGACGGCACCCACTTGGGCCACCTGCAGCGCGTCCAACGCCAGGGTCAGGATTTCGAGGTCGGCTTCCAGCTCGGTGTGGCCATACAGCTCGGCACCGAACTGCAGGGGTTCGCGGGTGGCGTGCGGGCCGCTGGGACGGGTGTGCAACACCGGGCCGCAGTAGCACAGGCGGGTCACGCCCTGGCGGTTGAGCAGGTGGGCGTCGATGCGGGCGACCTGGGGCGTGCTGTCGGCGCGCAGGCCCATCATGCGACCAGACAGCTGATCGACCAGCTTGAAGGTTTGGAGATCCAGCGCTTCGCCGGTGCCTGAGAGCAGGGATTCCAGGTGCTCCAGCAGGGGTGGCATGACCAACTCGTAGCCATAGCAGCGCGCCATGTCCAGCAAGTCTCTACGGATTTCTTCGATGTGGCGCGCCTCGGAAGGCAGCACATCGGCAATGTGATCTGGCAGGACCCAGGCTGACATGTGAAAGGTGGAGGCTATTAAAACCGTGATTTTACCGGGCTTGTCGCCCGGTTTTCAGGCCGAGAGCCACCAAATCATCATCAGCCCGCCCAGGATGCTCAGGAGTGCAAAGAAACGAATCTGCCCGTCGCGCAGCGTCAACAGTTGCGTGAACATGCGCCGCCAACCGTCCGGCGAGGCGAACGGGAACAAGCCTTCGATGACCAGCACCAAGGCGAGTGCCAGCCAGATCGTGTCGCTGCTCAAGGCTTACTTCTTGGCTTATTTTTTGGGGTTCGCGGCCGGTGCCGCGCCACCACGGAACACCTTGAAGAACTCGGACGAGCTGGGGTCCACCACCATCACATCGCTCTTGCCGTTGAAGCTGGCCTTGTAGGCATCCAGGCTGCGGTAGAACTGGGCGAACTGCGGGTCCTTGCCAAAGGCTTCGGCATAGATGCGCGCGGCCTCGGCATCGCCCTCACCCTTGGTCTTCTGGGCGTCGCGGTAGGCATTGGCAATGGTCACCTCGCGCTGGCGGTCGGCGTCGGCACGGATCTTCTCGCCCTCGGCCGCGCCGGTAGAGCGCAGTTCGTTGGCCACGCGCTTGCGCTCGGCCTCCATGCGGCGGTACACCGATTCGGTGATGGCCTCCACATAGTCCACACGGGTGATGCGCACATCCACCACGTCCACGCCCCAGGGCTTGGCACCGCGCACCTTGTCCAGGACTTCGGCCTTGACGGCGGCCATCAGGTCTTCACGCTTGAGGGCCAGCAGCTCCTTGACGGTGCGCTTGTTGATTTCTTCCTGGAAGGCGTTGCGCACCACGCGATTAAGCTGGTTGGCACCGGCAGCCTCGTTGAGGCCGACATTGCGGATGTACTCGGTGGGCTCGGTGATGCGCCAACGCACGTACCAGTCGATCACCACGCGCTGCTTCTCGGCTGTGAGCATGGGCTCGGAGTCGGAGCTGTCCAGGGTCAGCAGGCGCTTGTCGATGTAGGAGACATTCTGGAACGGCGGCGGCAGCTTGAAGTTGAGGCCCGGTTCGGTGATCACATCCTTGATCTGGCCCAGGGCATACACCACGCCAAACTGGCGCTGATCCACGACGAACAGCGTCGAACTGGCCAGCGCGATCAGCACCAGCAGCGACGAAAAAAACAATCCAATCCGATTCATGGCTCTGGCTCCTAGCGGGATTCGCGTTCGCGGGTACGGGCCGACTCACGGCCACGGGCGTCGGTCGAAACGCCACTGGACGGCAACACATGCACGGGCGGCACACCGGTTGCACCATTGGCCCCCGCGCCAACCCCAGCACTATCAGCACCGGAGGCGCTCATCTGCATGATCTTGTCCACGGGCAGGTACAGCAGGTTGCCGCCTTGGCGGGAATCGACCAGCACCTTGGTCGCGTTGCCGTAGATCTGCTGCATGGCGTCCAGGTACATGCGATCACGCGTCACCTGCGGTGCTTTCTGGTACTCGGCAAACACGGAACGGAAGCGCTGGGCATCGCCCTGCGCCTGCGCAATCACGCGGGCCTTGTAGGCTTCCGCCTCTTCCTTCAAGCGGGATGCAGAACCCACGGCCCGTGGCACCACGTCGTTGGCATAGGCCTGGGCCTCGTTCTTGGCGCGTTCACGCTCCTGGCCGGCCTTGAGCACGTCGTCAAACGATGCCTGCACCTGCTCGGGCGGGCGCACACCGCCCTGCTGCAGGTTGATGCCGACGATTTCGATGCCCACCTTGTAGCGGTCCAAGATGGCCTGCATCATGGTCCGAACCCGGGGCGCAATCTGGTCTCGTTCCTCAGACAAGGCGGCATCCATCTTCATCTTGCCCAGGACCTCCCGCACGGAAGTCTCTGCCGCCTGCACCACGGCCTGCTCGGGGTTCTTGCTTTCGAACAGGAAAGCACGGGCGTCATTCAGCCGGTATTGCACCGCGAACTTGATGTCGAGGATGTTCTCGTCCTGCGTCAGCATCGCCGACTCGCGCAGGCCGGTGGCCTTGAGCACCGTGTCGCGGCCCACGTCCACCGAACGGATCTGGGTCACGAACACCAGCTCGTGGCGTTGGATAGGGTACGGAAGGCGCCAGTTGAAGCCGGCATTGACCGTGCCCTTGTATTTGCCGAACTGGGTGATGACGGCCTGCTGGCCCTCTTGCACGATGAAGAACCCGGTGCCCAACCAGATCAGGACCAGCACGCCCACGATCAGTCCTGCGCCGATGCCAGCATTCTTCATATCGGGCTGAAATCCACCGCCAGCACCACCCTGAGGCGGTTGCGAGGGTTTGCCGAACAGGCCACCCAGCTTGCGGTTGAAGTCTCTCCACAGCTCGTCCAAATCGGGTGGTCCCGCATTGGCACCGCCCTTGCGGCCGCGCAGGGGATCGTTGTTGTTGTCGGACGGTGGGCGGTTGTCGCCTTCAGGCGTGCCGCCTTCGGGCTTGCCGGAATCCGCCGGCTTATCGTCTCCCCGTCCCCAGCGTGAATCATTCAGGTTGAACATGCCCCGAATCCACCGGGGCAAGGCCATGGGGCGCAAAGTCAAAGCACGGATGGGAGATTTCATATCGTCATTTTTCGTAGAGCTGGCCCCGATTGTGCCCAATCAGAGCGCATCCCCGGAAATTCCAAGGGATTCGTTGGCCGTGTCCGTTTCGCTCTCGGCGGGGCGTGCAAGGCTGGCCAGCCGCTGGCGCAGCGCCGGCAGGCCAACGCCCGTCCGAGCACTGACAAAGATGCGCGGAACCTGGACGCCGTCCAGCTCAAAGTCATCTTCCTGCTTGAGCGGTTGGCGGTCGGCATCGAGTGCGTCGATCTTGTTGAAGACCAATAACTGGGGAATGCCGTCGGCACCGATTTCCTTTAACACCTTCTGCACCTGTTCGATCTGCTCCGTCAGATGGGGGTTGGCGGCGTCAATCACATGCAAGAGCAAGTCGGCGTCCACCGCTTCCTGCAGGGTGGCCTGGAAGGCATCGACCAGGCCGTGCGGTAGATCGCGAATGAAGCCCACGGTGTCGGACAGGGACACGGAGCGCCCAGCCTCGCCCAAATAGAGCTGGCGGGTCGTGGTGTCCAGGGTGGCAAACAACTGGTCGGCCGCATAGGCCCGCGCCTTGACCAGGGCGTTGAACAGCGTCGATTTACCCGCATTGGTATATCCAATGAGCGAAATGTTGAAGGCATCACGCCGCTCGCGCTGGCGCCGCTGGGTCTGGCGTTGGCGCTTGACCTTGGCCAGGCGCTCCTTGGTGCGCTTGATGGTGTCCGCAATCATGCGGCGGTCCAACTCGATCTGCGCTTCACCCGGGCCGCCGCGCATGCCGATGCCGCCGCTTTGACGCTCCAGGTGCGACCAGCGGCGTACCAGGCGCGTGCTGAGGTACTGTAGGCGTGCCAGTTCGACTTGCAACTTGCCTTCGTGGCTGCGAGCGCGCTGGGCAAATATCTCCAGGATGAGGAAAGTGCGGTCATTGACCGGCATCCCCAAGTGGCGCTCCAGGTTACGTTGCTGGCCAGGGCTCAACGCCTGATCGAACAGGACTTCCTGGGCGCCCAATTGGGTCGCCAACAGCTTGATTTCGTCGGCCTTACCGGACCCGATGAACAGTGCCGCATCCGGCGCCTTACGTTTGCAGGTTACCCGTGCAACGGGGTCCATGCCCGCCGTCTGCGCCAGCAAACCCAGTTCTTCCAGCTCCCCATCGAAATGGGGGCCGCCCAGGTCTACTCCCACCAAGATCGTCGGTGTACCGGCAGAGGGAGAGGCTGAAGCCAAACTAAACGGGAAAACGTGCGTCTACGACCCGGGGGGCCGCAGGGGCCCACGCACTCACGTAGATTCGGGGGATTCGCCACCCAAGGCGGCAAAGTTGACGGCGCGGCCGGGAACGATGGTGGAAATGGCGTGCTTGTAGACCATTTGCGTCACCGTATTGCGCAGCAATACGACGTATTGGTCAAATGATTCCACTTGTCCTTGTAGTTTGATACCGTTGACCAAGTAAATGGAAACCGGCACGTGTTCCCGACGCAGGGCGTTCAGGAAGGGGTCTTGCAGTAACTGCCCTTTGTTGCTCACGATATTCTCCGTGTTCAAAAAATGAAGAAGAATGGACGATACCACACGAAACTGCGGTATCACCGAAGAAGAACCCAGAAACCTCGGATGAAACCCGAGAATTTGGGTAAATGCGTGGTCAGTCGTCGTCCTTGTCCGCGTAAGGATTGGAAGACGACTTCATCTGGATACGCAAAGGTGTGCCAATCAGATTGAATTCCTTGCGGAACCGTCCTTCCAGGTAGCGCTTATAGGCTTCCGTTACGTGCTCCAACGAATTGCCGTGGATCACGATGATCGGCGGATTCATGCCGCCCTGGTGTGCATAGCGCAGCTTGGGGCGGTACACGCCCGACTTCTTGGGCGTCTGGAATTGAACCGCCTCCAATAGAAGACGCGTCAGCACGGGGGTTGGCATCTTGCAGTTGGCAGCCCGGTAGGCTTGGGCGATGGAATCCCACAACGGCCCCAGACCTTGCCGCTTTTGCGCGGAAATCAAATGCAAGGCGGCAAATTTCAAAAAGCCCAGGCGGGTTTCGATGGAACGTTTGACCAATTCGCGGGCATAGTCGTCCACCGCGTCCCATTTGTTCACGGCAACCACCACCGCCCGCCCCGACTCCAGAATGTAGCCAGCAATGTGTGCATCTTGGTCGGTCACGCCCTGAGTCGCATCAATCAGCAGCAGGACCACACTGGCCGATTCGATGGCCTGCAGGGTCTTGACCACCGAGAATTTCTCGATGGCCTCGAACACCTTGCCCTTACGGCGTAGGCCCGCGGTATCAATCAGTTCGAATCGTTGACCCTTGTGCTCGAACGGCACGGAAATCGCGTCACGGGTGGTTCCGGGCAGGTCAAACGCCACCAAGCGTTCTTCGCCCAGCCAAGTGTTGATCAAAGTGGACTTCCCAACATTGGGCCGTCCAGCCACCGCCAACTTGATGACGCCGGGGTCTTCGCCCCCCTCCTCTTCCTCACCCTCGGGAAGCTGTAGGGAGCCCAGGGCCAAGTCCACCAGAGAGCGAATACCCTGGCCGTGGGCAGCGGAGACCGGAAAGACCTCGCCCAGGCCCAGTTCGAAAAACTCAGACAGTTGTGCACCGGCCGTCATGCCTTCGGCCTTATTCGCCACCAGAACGCAAGGCTTGCCCAGTCTACGCAGGTATTTGGCAATGTCGTGATCTTGCGCGGACAGGCCCGCCCGCGCATCAACGACGAACAGAACCACATCGGCCTCGGCCACGGCCTGGCGGGTCTGCTTGGCCATTTCCTTGTAGATACCCGCAGTGGCGTCCGGTTCGAAGCCACCGGTGTCGATCACGATGAATTCGTGTTTGCCGTGGCGGGCGTTGCCGTAATGGCGGTCGCGCGTCAACCCCGCGAAGTCGGCCACGATGGCATCCCGGGATTTGGTCAGGCGGTTGAACAGCGTCGATTTGCCCACATTGGGCCGACCCACCAAAGCAATGACAGGTTTCATTGTCCTGGGCTTAGGCCATCACTCCGGCTTGAAGCCGAAAATACCGCCACGCTTGGTGACCGCGACCAAAGTCTGGCCGACCAGGACCGGTGTCGCCACGATAGGCGAGCCATCCGTAGACAAGCGGTTCAGGGGCGAGCCATCCTGGCGAGAGAGAAAGTGCAAGGTGCCGGCCTCGTCGCCAATCACCAGGGAACGCCCCACCAGAACGGGTGCGCTCAAGCTGCGAAAGCGCAGGCGCTCGGATACCCACTGGCGTTCGCCATCGGCACGTCGCCATGCGATCAGCCGACCGTCGCTTTCCGTGCCAAACACCATGGATTCATCGCCATCCACACCGGTTGCCCCGGACGCCGGCTTGCTCCAGACCACACTGCCCTTGGCGGCATCGACGCAGCCAACAGCGGATTGAAAGGACCGCACGCAGACCTGGTTGCCGTCACGGCTCACGCCCGCAACCAAGTCCACCAACCGCTCAACTTCATTGGTGCCACGGCTATTGGCCACTTGGGCTTCCCAACGAATTTTGCCAGTCAGCGGTTGCAAGCCCACCAGGCGCCCGCTGAGACCGGTAACCAAGGTGTCGCCCACGGCAATTACGATGCCGGAGCGTCCGAGAACCAGCGCCTCGCCCGAACGTTGCTGCTGCCACAGGCGCCGCCCGGTAGCGGCATCAAAAGCAGTGATAGATCGGTCCGCTGACAGTACAAACACCCGAGCACCGGCAACCAAAGGCGCCGTCAGGGTCATCGCCCCGAGCTTCTGGCGCCAGACTTCCTTGTTGCCATCCAACGTGATCAATTCGTTGTCGCCACTCACCACGGCAACATAGCGGCCATCGGCACCGACACCCGCTGACAACTTAGTCCCCAGCGCGGTACGCCACAAGTCACCGCCAGTACGAGCGTCTATGGCTGCCACGGTTCCATCGGTGGATGCCACATAGATCAGATTTCCAACCACACGCGCTTCCAACGGGAAGCCGACCGCCCCGATCTGTGAGGTCCACGCGGTACGAACACCGATCAACGGTGTATTGGGACCCAAATCCAGCGGCTTTACCTTTTCGGGGCCGGAACAGGCCGACAGGGCAGCGACCACGCCAACCACCATTGCCATGCCACGCAGCGACCGGCTCCACAACGGCTTCAACATCACTTGGCTCCCTCACCAGCAACGGACTTGCCCGAACCTGCTTCGGGATTCACACCCAGAGCACCCAGCTTGATCCCCACCACGCGACGGTAATCCGACTGGGCTTCGAAACCCTGGTAGGCCTTTTGGTATTCAGTCTTCGCCTCGGCCTTCTTGCCCTGCAGAACATAAATATCGCCCTTGCGGTCCGCTGCCAGTGCCGCGAACTCTTCGACGATGCCAGATCCCAGGGCCTTGAGTGCATCGTCGTATGACTTGGATTCCATCAGGATGGCAGCCAGCCGTAGGCGGGCCATGGAGGCATAGCCTGGGTCGACGGCGTTATCGGTCAACCAGGACAAGGTGGCTTTTGCCACGTCGGCCTTGCCCCCTTCGTAGGCCATCTTAGCCACCATCAGGCCAGCCTGCTGGGTGTACGCTGCCTTAGCGAAACGTTCACGCATGTCGGAGAACGCCCGCTCGGCCTTCTGGGTGTCCCCACCGCGCACAACTTTCTCCACTTCATCAAACATGGCTGCGGCCTGCGCAGATTGGTTGCGCTGCCACATCTGGTAGCCATTCCAGGCGGCGGCGGCGCCCAGAACCACAATCAATATCCAGGTGACGAGGTTGCCGTATTGGTTCCAGAAGTGCTTAAGCTGATCAAGCTGTTCTTGTTCTTCGAGGTCGAGATGATTTGCCATGGGTGTATTCGGTTAAGCGGGGGATTGTAGGCTCATCGCCCATTGCGCTGACTCGCCCAGGCGCTGGGTCGATTGCGTACCAGCGCCGTCACGTAGCGCCTTGACGGTGACTACGCCCTGGGCGATTTCGTCTGGACCGAACACCAGGGCGTAGCGTGCCCCGGATGTGTCAGCCCGCTTGAACTGCGACTTCATGCTGCCCATGCCCTCCGCTGATCCGGCGTGCATCTGCACACTGATGCCCTGGGCGCGCAGCGTCTGCAGGGTTTGCATGGCAACGGGCAGTCCGGCAGCCTCTGCAACGATGGCGTAGGCGTCCGGTACCGGTGCGGCAACCGAGCGCCCCTGGACCTTGAGCAGCTCCAGTACGCGTTCAATTCCCATACCCCATCCCACCGCGGGCGTGGGCTTGCCGCCCAAAATTTCAAACAGGCCGTCATAACGTCCACCGCCGCATAGGGTTCCCTGGGCGCCCAGCTCATCCGTGACGAACTCGAACACCGTGTGGCTATAGTAGTCAAGGCCCCGCACCAAGCGCGGATTGACGCTCCAGCGCACGCCACAGGCGGTCAACAGCGACTTGACGGTGTCGAAGTGCTTGAGGGAAGACTCCCCCAGAAACTCCAACAGTTGAGGTGCGGCCTCGACCATCGCCTGCATCGCCGGGTTCTTGGTGTCCAGGATGCGCAGGGGATTGGCATGCAGCCGGCGCTTAGCGTCGGCATCCAGCAGATCGGCATGTTGTTCAAAATAGGCGATCAGGGCCGTGCGGTGCGCATGGCGCTCGCTGGCAACACCCAGGCTGTTGAGCTCCACTCTGACGCCGCGCACACCCAGGTCGGTCAGCAGTCGGTGCGCCAGCAGCATCAATTCAGCGTCTACCTCGGGACCGGAGAAACCCAGGGCCTCGGCACCCAGTTGGTAAAACTGGCGGTAGCGTCCGCGCTGGGGACGTTCGTGGCGGAACATCGGCCCCATGTAGTACAGGCGCTTGCCGCCGTCATAGGTCAGGTTGTGCTCGATGGCCGCGCGGACCACGCCCGGCGTGTTTTCCGGCCGCAACGTCAACTCCTCGCCATTGAGCTTGTCGACGAAGGCATACATTTCCTTCTCGACAATATCGGTGGTCTCCCCAGTGCCGCGCACGAACAGCGCCGTTGGTTCCACGATTGGGGTGCGGATGTTACGGTAGGCATGGCGCATCATCTGCGAGCGCACCTGCTCCTCAAACCACTCCCACTGGGCGGAATCCGGCGGGAGGATGTCATTCATGCCTTTGACGGCAAACAGCTTTTCCACGCGACTGGTGGCGGATTTTTCAACCATGCAAACTCTTAAAGGATAGGGATGGCCGCGGTCGAACCAAACCGTTGCTCGATGTAGTCTTCAACGACTTTCTGGAAGTCCAGTGCAATGGCGTCACCGCGCAGGGTCATGCGCTTCTCGCCATCAATGAACACGGGCGCTGCCGGCGCCTCACCCGTGCCGGGCAGGCTGATGCCGATGTCCGCGTGCTTGCTCTCACCGGGACCATTGACAATGCAGCCCATGACGGCGACCTTGAGATTCTCGACCCCGGGATAACGCTTGCGCCAAACCGGCATCTGGGCCCGTAGGAAGTCGTCAATTTGCTGCGTCAACTCCTGAAACGTCGTACTCGTGGTACGCCCGCATCCGGGGCAAGCAGTCACACTGGGCACAAACTTGCGCAACCCCAGTGCCTGCAGTATCTCGGAGGCAATCACAACCTCCTGTGAACGCGCCTCACCCGGTGCTGGCGTCAGCGAAACCCGAATGGTGTCGCCGATGCCTTCCTGCAGCAGCACGCCCAAGGCGACTGAGGATGCTACCGTCCCCTTGGTCCCCATGCCCGCCTCGGTCAAACCCAGGTGCAGGGGGTAGTTGCAACGCCGACCCAGTTCGCGGTACACGGCCACCAGGTCCTGAACGCCACTGACCTTGCACGACAGGATGATCTGATTGGCATCCATGCCCATGGCCTCGGCGCGCTGCGCTGATTCCACGGCCGAGGCAATCAAGGCCTCGTACATGACCTGCTTGGCATCCCAGGGGGCAGCGCGACGACTGTTCTCATCCATCAGCGACGCCAGCAACTCCTGATCCAGGCTGCCCCAATTTACGCCAATGCGCACTGGTTTGTCCCATCGCATGGCCGCTTCGATCATTTGGCCGAACTGTTTATCCCGCTTGTCGCCCTTGCCCACATTACCCGGATTGATACGGTACTTGGACAAAGCCTTGGCGCATTCTGGAAAATCCGTCAGCAGGCGATGGCCGTTGAAGTGGAAGTCGCCAATCAGGGGAACGTCGATCCCCATCCGATCCAACTGTTCACGCACATAAGGGACAGCCTGGGCCGCTTCCGGCGTATTGACCGTGATACGAACCAACTCGGACCCTGCCTGCGCCAGTTCCTTTACCTGGATGGCGGTGCCAATGGCATCCGCCGTATCGGTATTGGTCATGGATTGCAGACGCACCGGTGCATCCCCACCCAATGTCACGATGCGCTGACCCCACGCTACCCGCGCCTGCAGGGATTGGCGGCGCATCGGCTCCGCAAGGGCTATCGGCAAACGTTCATCCACTATTTCACCTCGAATCGCGCAACATTCTCGCGGGCCATGGTCGCCATGCTGAAGGCCTGACCGCGAACCTCGACATCCGTCATGTCGACACGCCCTACAACGACGGACAGGGGCGTCGCACCGGACGCACCGGCAACCTCACCTTCCGCCAGGGTCTTGCTCAACTGGACGACCCCCTTGGCATCAACCACCTTCACCCAGGACGCAGCCCGGGCGCGGAATACGATCAGTCCGGTGGTGGCCGTCGCTGGCGTGGATGCTCCGCGTGTAGGCGCCGGTGCGGGGGCCGAAGCCGTGACCACCGGGGCACTTGCTGCCTGTTTCGCAGCCGCCGACTGAGGACTGGAAGCTGGCTGCGGTGCCGGCGCCGGGACCGTGGGTGGCATGACCGGGGGAGGCGCCACCTCACGCGGCGGCTCAACCTGTGGCGCCGGAGCGGGAACCACTTCAACCGGTGCCGGTGGAGTCTGGTCAACGGGTGACACGGCCACAGGTTCGGACTTCGTCGCAGTGGATGGAGCTTCCACCACGCGCTCTGCAATCTTGATGTCGGGGAAGAAAACCACCGCGGCTGCAGCAACCAATAGAGCCACGACGATCAGCACCTGCGGCCGCGACAGCATGGCCGAAACTGAGGCCCCCACCGTTTCGCCCGGCGTGTGGAATGGTGCATTGATGCCCCGCTCGTCCGGGTTCAGGCGCGGCGCGGCATTCATGGGCAACCGGTCCAGCACCGGAGCCGGGTCAATCTTCAGCGTACGGCACACGCTGGACGCCAGCGCACGGACAAAAACAGCATCGTGCAACTGATCCAAGCGGTCGGCTTCCAGGGCCTCCAGTTTCTTCACCGGAATCTTCATGGAAACTGCCAATGCCGCCACATGCAGCCCAGCGGCCTCGCGGGCGTTGCGCATCATCTGCCCCGCCGTCAGGGACGCCTGCACTGAACCATTCCCCTGCTCCGCTGCCACGCCAGACATGTCCACCTCACTCATTAAATGCCCCCCGCTCGAATGCAGCGAACTCTCGCGATTGCGGGTAGCGCTTCTTCAGTTGAGAGGCCAACTGGTTCATCGCCTCCCGGTTCTCCATGCGGCGCTCCACCTTGATGCCCAACCACAGCGATTCCGCGTTGGCCAACTCGCTGTTGTTGAGCCTGCGCACATAAAATTGAGAGCGAACAAACTCTCCACGCTGGTACAAGATCAACGCCAAGTTATAGGCCGTGATTGGATTACCGGCGTCCAACTCATACGAACGGGCCAGACTGCTTTCGGCATCCGCCAATTGCCCGGCGCGCTGCTGGCACAGCCCTTGAGCCATCCAGGTCTTGGCACGGTCCCCATAGGAGGGATTCCCCAACGCATTGGCAAACATCTGCATGGACTCGGAATAGCGTGCCTGCTGGCACAGCATCCACCCATAGTTGTGCTGCACGGATGCAGCCTTGGGATTGATGGACAGCGCCCGTCGGAAGCTGTCGTCAGCCAGGGCCAAGTCGTTGAGCCGCATGTAGATCAACCCCCGCAGGTTGTAGGCCTCGAACAAGGTCGGGTCGGCCGCAATCGACTGCTTCAGGTGGTCCAAGGCATCCGTGGTTTGCCCCTTGTCGAAATAGGCTACAGCCAACTCCAGGCGCAGACGGGCACGCTTGCGGCCCTCCGGCTCATCGGACTCCGTGACCAGATCGCCGTTCGAGCCCATACTGGAGGCATTGGATGCACACCCTTGCAAGCTGACGACCGCCGTGCCTGCCAGACACGACCACAAGACCCATGACAGCGCCGCAACGCCAAAGCGCACCTTATCAGTCATCGACAGCGCCCTCTCTTCCGTTTGGAATCTTTGCAATTTCGGGTTGGATCGCGATGGTCCGACGCTTGTTCAATCGCTTTTGAACATCGGTCCGGTCCTTCACATCGCCCGCCAATTGACCACAAGCGGCATCAATATCATCGCCACGGGTCTTGCGGATTGTCGTCACAATACCAGCATCGCTCAATATTTTGGCGAAAGCCAGCACAGCCGCCTGCGGCGAACGGGTCAGCCCCGACGCGGGGAACGGATTGAACGGAATCAGGTTGAATTTGCACCAAGCCCCTGCTTGGACGCTGCGTACCAACCGGACCAATTCCGCTGCGTGCTCGGGCGTATCGTTGACACCATCGAGCATGCAGTATTCAAAGGTGATGAAGTCGCGTGGAGCCACCTGCAGATAGCGTTGGCAGGCCTGCATCAGCTCTTTGATCGGGTATTTGCGGTTCAACGGCACCAGTTCGTCACGCAGCGCATCGTTGGACGCGTGCAGGGACACCGCCAATGCTACAGGGCAATCCTGCCCCAGCCGATCCATCATGGGCACAACCCCCGACGTGGACACGGTCACTCGGCGACGCGACAGCCCATAAGCGTGGTCGTCCAACATCACCCGCAAGGCAGGAATCAAGGCCGTGTAATTCTGCAGGGGTTCCCCCATGCCCATCATCACGACGTTGGAGATGACGCGGTCGCTCTGCCCCAGGTGCTTACGCAGGAAATGCTCGGCGAACCAGAGTTGGGACAGAATTTCACCAACGGTCAGATTGCGGCTGAACCCCTGGTGCCCGGTGGAGCAGAAACGACAAGCGACGGCGCAGCCGGCCTGCGACGAAACACAGAGCGTGCCTCTGTCATCTTCTGGAATGAAAACGGACTCAATGGCGTTGCCACCACCGACATCGAACAACCATTTGATAGTTCCGTCGGCCGAAATGTGCTGCTGCAAAACCGCGAGCGGTTTGACACAGGCCGAGGTCTTGAGTTTTTCCCGCAAGGATTTTGCAAGATCACTCATGTCGTCAAAGTTTGACGCGCCCTTTTGGTGAATCCACCGAAACAGCTGCGTGGCCCGGAAACGTTTCTCCCCGAGCCGCTCGCAAAAAGCGGCCAAACCGTCGAGGTCGTAGTCGAGCAGGTTGGCCGTCATCGCATAGATTAGCGGGAATACACGTTCATGCCGGGGAAGAAGAACGCAGTCTCCACGGCGGCCGTTTCGGCTGCGTCGGAACCATGCACGGCATTGGCGTCGATGCTGTCGGCGAAGTCGGCACGAATGGTACCGGGTGCGGCCTTCTTGGGGTCGGTAGCGCCCATCAGGTCACGGTGCTTGAGAACGGCGTTCTCGCCTTCCAGAATCTGAACCATCACGGGGCCGGAGATCATGAAGCTGACCAGATCGTTGAAGAAAGGACGGGCCTTGTGCACGGCGTAGAAAGCTTCGGCTTCACCACGCGACAGGTGCATCATGCGGGCCGCGATGACCTTCAGGCCAGCGGCTTCAAAGCGTGCGTAAATCTGACCAATGACGTTCTTGGCAACGGCGTCGGGCTTGATGATGGAAAGGGTGCGTTCGATTGTCATGGTATTTCCTGAACTGGATTGGTAATCTGTCTTCCTGCTTCAAGGTGAAGCAAAGCTTTTTATTTTAGCATCCGAAACTATCGGCCACGGCCCTTTCGACGCTGACCGCCGGGGCCGCCACGCCCCCGCTGCCCCGCGTCTTGCCGTTGCCGGGTAAAGCTGTCCGCCCCAATGTAGCCAAAGGCGGTTTTCATCGGATCGGGCTGCCCAGCGCTGTCCCGGCGTTCGGCCGATTTGGGCGATGCCGCTCCACCATTTCCTTTGAATCCACCAGGAGCCGCCCCGCGCTGGCCAGCATTGGCACCACGAGGGCCAGGACCCCTGGCCCCACGGCGCTGGTTGGCTCCCTGCGGCTTGCGCGAGCCCCCCGCCGGGGCGCCACCGCGGGCGCCCGAAGATTCCTTTGGACTCCCGGCCGCCCGCATCAAGGCCCGGATGTCGGACTCATCAAGTTCCATCCACGCGCCACGCTTGAGACCGCGTGGCAGCACCATGGCCCCGTAGCGGATACGGATCAGCCGACTCACGGCATGGCCAACAGCTTCCAGCATGCGGCGCACCTCGCGGTTGCGGCCCTCCGAGATCGTGACCCGATACCAGCAGTTGGAGCCCTCGCCGCCGCCCTCCTCGATTGAGCCGAACTGGGCCATGCCGTCGTCCAGCTTGACGCCGTCGAGCAGCATCTGTTTCTCTTCCTTGCTGAGGGACCCCAGCACGCGCACGGCATATTCGCGCTCCAGGCCAAAGCGCGGGTGCATCAGGTTATTGGCGAGTTCACCAGAACTGGTGAACAGCAGCAGGCCTTCGGTATTCAGGTCCAGCCGACCAACCGACTGCCACTTGCCTTGGTGCAACTTCGGCAAGCGGCGAAAGACCGTGGGGCGATTTTGCGGATCGTCGTGCGTGACCACCTCACCAACGGGCTTGTGGTAGGCGATGACACGGGCCGGCGGCGGTTCGATGCGCACGCGAATCGGCTTGCCGTTGACCTTGATCGCATCGCCGAACTGGATGCGCTGGCCAATGTGGGCCGGCTCATTGTTGACCGAAATACGGCCCTCCATGATGAGCTGCTCCATTTCCAGGCGCGAACCCATGCCGGCCTGGGCCAACACCTTGTGCAGCTTGGGCGTTTCTGCCATGGGCGCCAGCACCCGTTTCGGCGGTGCCAGCTCGGCCAACTCCTCGTCAGCATCAAACTGACCGGAAACAACGTCCCCGAAGCGGTTTTCCACCAGTGGAGTTTCCGCGCCGGTATCCGGCTGCGGGCTTGCCGGTTCCTGGTCATCCGCCGCATCCGGCAACTCAGAGGGCGTTACGTCATTCATTCTGATAGTCCATTCATAGCTCCAGGCTCGGTGGATACCGCGGCATCCAAGGGCATGTCCAACTGCAATTCACCGCCTTGCACAGCCGGCTCCTGAGCGTCGGATGCAACGGCGGCTTCGTCCATTGGCTCGGCCAACGCGCCCAACATATCGCCCGGGTTGGCCACGTTGTCCAGCAGGGGCAGTTGATCAAGCGATTGCAATCCAAGATCGTCCAAAAACTGGCGGGTTGTGGCGTACAAGGCCGGCCGGCCGGCCGCTTCCCGGTGACCGATCACCTCCACCCATCCACGGTCTTCCAACTGCTTGATCAGCAACGAGCTGATGGTGACGCCGCGAATATCCTCCATATCGCCCCGGGTGACGGGCTGGCGATAGGCAATGATGGCCAGGGTTTCCAGCGTCGCGCGGGTATAGCGCGGCGGCTTCTCGGGGTGTAGGCGGTCCAGGTAATCGCGCATCTCGGGGCGGCTCTGAAAGCGCCAACCCGATGCCACGCTCACCAATTCCACACCTTTGTCGGACCAGTCCCACTGCAACTCGCCCAGCAGGTCCTTGATCGTGTCAGCCCCCAGGGACTCGTTGAACAGCGCACGCATGTCGCGCATCGGCAGAGGCTGCTGAGAGCAAATCAACGCGGTCTCCAGGACCCGCTTCGCATCCACCATGTTCATAGTCGGACTCTATGGGAAACGCCACCAACGCGGTGACCGGTCAAAGTGATTCCATTTGGACGGCAGCAGATGTGAAGAATTCACCGTGCCAACTCCCGGCTCGTTCCGGGGGATTCAAGGGCATCAAACCCGTGTGCTGGAATTGTAGCGCAGGCCCCAAATTTCCATGAGGGTCGTCAAATCTGGTGGCACCGGCGCTTCGAACACCAAGGCCTCGCCGGTCACGGGATGGGTAAAGGCCAGCCGCACCGCGTGCAGGGCCTGCCGGTTGATACCCGGCCCAGAGCCACCGCCATACAGGCTATCGGCCACCAGCGGATGCCCCAATGAGGCCATGTGGACCCGAATCTGGTGTGTCCGTCCGGTGTGCAGAATGCACCGCACCAGGCAACCGCGCTCCACGCTGTCCAGCACAATGAACTCCGTACGCGCCGGCTTGCCCGATTGGGTTTCCAGATCGACGACCGCCATCCGAAGGCGATTGCGTGGGTCGCGGCCGATGGCAGCATCCACGGTGCGGGTAGCTGGCCCTCCCCAGGAACCATGGGCAATGGCCAGGTACTGGCGCGATACCACGCGCGCCGCGATGGCTCCCACCAAGGCATCCATGACGGCACGGCTCTTGGCTACGACCATCAGGCCACTGGTGTCCTTGTCCAGGCGATGAACGATACCGGCGCGCGGCACCAGCGCCATGCAGTCGTCATGAGCCAGCAGTGCGTTAAGCAGCGTCCCACTCCAATTGCCGGGTGCCGGGTGCACCACCAAGCCAGCCGGCTTGTTGATGACCAGCAGGTGCTCGTCCTCGAACACTACATCCAAGGGAATGGACTGGGGTTTGAAGGCCTGACTCTGGGGCGTGGGGCGCAGTTCGATGACCACTGTATCCCCCACCTTGACCCGGGCTGCAGGTTTGCGTGCAACCTGGCCCTGGAGGCTGATCTGGCCGGCCTCAATCAACTGCTGCAGGTAGCTGCGCGAAAACTCTGGCACCATGTCGACCAATGCCCGGTCCAGGCGTTGACCGTGCTGCGCGGCGTTGACGGTGACCGTTCGCCACTCAACCTCCGCACCGGTGTCATCAAGCTCTTCCGACTCTGTCGCGATTGGGTGGCTCGATATAATTCCCGTGCTCTGATTCAAGAAAGTGTTCCTAACATGCTTCGTGTCAAATTATCGGTCGTTTGTGCTTCGTTGCTGGCAACGGGCGCGCTCCTGATCACAGGTTGCTCCAGTACGCCGATCGACAAGACCGCGAACATGAGCCCCAACAAGATTTACGCCGAGGCCAAGGATGAAATGGCCGCCGGCCAGTGGGAGCGAGCCGTTCCTCTGCTCGAAAAACTGGAGGGCCGCGCCGCCGGCACGCCTCTGGCGCAGCAAGCCCAGCTCGACAAGGCCTATGCCCAATACAAGTCGGCAGAGCCGGCACAGGCCCTGGCCACCCTGGAGCGCTTCCAGAAGCTGCATCCGGTCAGCCCTGCCATGGACTACGCGATCTACCTCAAGGGCATCATCAATTTCAACGACGACCTGGGCCTGTTTGCCGGCCTCACACGCCAGGATTTGTCGGAACGTGACCAGAAGGCCTCCAAGGAATCCTTCGAGTCTTTCAAGGAACTGGTGGAGCGCTTCCCCCAATCCCGGTACGCGCCCGATGCGCGGGACCGGATGAACTACATCGTCAGTTCACTGGCCCAGTATGAGGTCCATGTGGCACGCTACTACTACAAGCGCGGCGCCTACCTGGCAGCCGTCAACCGCGCCCAACTGGCCATCGCCGATTACCGCGAAGTCCCGGCCGTCGAAGAAGCCCTCTACATTCTGTACAAGTCCTACGACGCCCTCGGCATGGTGCAACTCCGCGACGACGCCAAGCGCGTGATGGAAAAGAACTACCCCCAGTCCGAGTTCCTGACCAAGGGTGGCCGCACTATTGAGAGCCCATGGTGGAAGGTCTGGTAAGCGCCAGCGCCGCCACCGCCTGCATGAACTGATCCTGGCTGGTGATCTCCTGCATCACCGGCAACGCCGCCCGAATGCGCTTGCCGTAACCCATCTGGGTCAACCGCACATCGCACACCACCAGAATGCCGCGATCCGTTTCGCGGCGAATCAAGCGCCCGGCCCCCTGTTTCAAGGCAATGGCCGCCTGTGGCACATGCAGGTGCGCAAAGGGATTTTTTCCGGCACTTTCCATCCGTTGGGCACGCGCCTGCACCAGCGGATCGTCCGGCGGTGCGAACGGCAGCTTGTCGATCACAACCAACTGCAAGGCCTCTCCTGGCACGTCCACTCCCTCCCAGAATGAGGCCGAGGCAATCAGCACGCAGGCGCGATTGGCATCCGCCTGACTGAAACGCTGCGTCAACTCCCGCTTCGACGCCTCCCCTTGGAGAAGAATTTCCATGTCGGGTGACGTGACGAAATGCTGACGCAAGACTGCAGCGATTTCGCGCATAGAGCGCAAGGTTGTTGTCAATACCAGGGTGCGGCCACCCAAGACCGCTGCGGCCTCGGCCACCAGTTCAGCTACTGCCGTACTGTGCCCCGCCTGCGACGGCTTGGGCAGGTGCGATGGCACGTACAGCGCGGCCTGGCGGGCATAGTCAAAGGGGCTTGCTACCTGCAGCACCTGGGCATCCTGCAGTCCGCAGCGCTCCACAAATTGCGACAAAGCCGCATCGTGCCCCAACGTTGCCGAGGTGAACACCCAGGACTTGCCAACGCCGGCCTGCTTTGCGGGGCCAATGATGCGGGTCTGCATGGCCTCGGCCACATCCAGTGGCGACTGCACCAGACGTAACTGCTGGCCCGCATCAATCCAGCGCACCGAGCCCGGTGGCACCGCGCCCGCAAACAGCTGGAACGCCTCCAGCAGGCCGGCCGCGCGCTCGTGCAGCACCTTGGCCTCAGGCTGATGCTCTTCCAATTGCGCCAACACCTGCTCACATCGCTGCAGCCCAGCCTGCACGGCTGCCAAGGCTTGAGTCCAGGCCGTCGGCTCTAAGCCGGGTGGCACCGTGTCGGTCCACGGAGCCTGCGCAGCCCCCACTACGCCGACACTTAGCGCCCGCAACGCGGCCGTGGCTTGTGCCAACTGCGCGACCAGTTCCGGCCAGTTGTCCGTCACCAGGGACAGGCTTGGTCCCAGGCGGGTCAAATCGCGGCCCAGTGTGTCCAATTGGGCCGTGCTGGTCTGGCGCCCCAAAAATTGCACCCCAATGGTGTTGAGTTGGTGTGCCTCGTCAAACACGACCGCGCGCACACTGGGCAACAGCTCGGCCACACCCGATTCGCGGATATTCAGATCGGCAAAGAACAAATGGTGGTTGACCACGACCGCGTCCGCAGCCAGCACCTCACGCCGTGCCTGATTGACGTGACAGGACTGCAGTTGCGGGCAACGGGCCCCCAAGCAGTTCTCACGCGTGGAGGTCACCAGCGGGATGACGGGAGACAATTCGTCGAGCAGCGGCATTTCGGCCAAATCGCCACTGCGGGTTTGCTGGGCCCAGGCCTCAATGTTTGCCAGTTCCGTTTGAGCCAAGGGGTGCTGGGCGCGCAAATCCTGGCGTGCACTAGCCAACCGGTGGCTACACAGGTAGCTGGCACGCCCCTTCAGCAGGGCCACGCGCACCGGCACGCCCAGTGCCGCCACCAGACGGGGAATGTCGCGCCCGAATAGCTGGTCCTGCAAGGTCTTGGTGGCCGTGGACAGCAGGACCCGCTCGCCGCTGAGCAGCGCGGGCACCAGGTAGGCGAAGGTCTTTCCCACCCCGGTTCCGGCTTCGACAACCAACACACCACCCTGCTCCATCGTGGCGGCCACGGCTTCGGCCATGGCCATCTGGCCGGCACGCGGGGTGAAGGCTTCCACGCAGCGCGCCAGCGCCCCATCGGCGGCGAAGGCCTGTGCAACCGCTTCCCGAAACGCCATGTCTCAGGCCGGCTCGCTGGGGTCGAGTTCGCGCTCCACGCGCGCGATCTCGTCGCGCAGCGCCAAGCGGCGCTTCTTCAGGCGGCGCAGCAGCAATTCATCTACCGGCGCATCACCGCTGGCGCGGTCGATGAGCGCGTCCAGGTCAGCGTGCTCCATGCGCAACTCAATCAATTGTCGCTCGGGGGAATGCAGGTTGGAGGGCACGGAAAGTGGGTTCGGGTACGGGTTTAAACTAGCGCGAGCTCAGATCGCACTGGGCTGATAATACGACCATACTGCACTATTTTCGAGCGAACCGCCCTCACCAACACCCCAATATGGCCACTGGTTACCGACTCACCGCATCCACCGGGATACACAAGGGCGACCGCGAGTATCAGCAAGACCAGATCGCCCTGTTGAAGCACCCGCGGGTCAATGGCTGCATCCTGGCCATCGTGGCCGACGGCATGGGTGGGCGTAGCGGGGGACGCAAGGCATCGGACCAGGTCATGATGACCGCCAAACAGTTGTTCGAGCGCTACGACCCCGACACCGACGATGCCGCCGCCATCCTGGCGCAGATCGTGCAGGAAGCGCACATCGTCATCAAGCTGACCGCCATCTCCTCCGAGGAAGAGCCGCACAGCACCATGGCGGCCTTCCTGATCAACGCCAAGGGCGACTGCCATTGGGCACACACCGGCGATTCACGCATCTACCACTACCACGGCAGCCGCTTCATCAAGCGCACCATGGACCACTCCTACGTGCAGGCCTTGGTCAACCGTGGCGAAATCACCGAAGAACAGGCCGCCGTCCACCCGCAGTCCAACATCCTGATGGGCTGCCTGGGCACCGAGAGCGATCCGCCGGTGGACTTCCACTTCATTCCCCAGCTACGCCCCGGCGATGCGCTGATGGCCTGCAGCGATGGTGTGTGGCACTACTTCAACACTGGCGAACTGGGCTCGGTGCTGTCCACGCTGTCGGCGCGCGAAGCCACCGAATTCCTGATCGAAAAGGCGCGTTCGCGCGGCCGTGGCGCGGGCGACAACCTCTCGCTGGTGGTCGTCAAGCTCGAACCGCTCACCCCCACCTGAGGCGCGCCCGGCTCAGGGCGCCGTGGGTAGCGGCGGCCCGGCGTTGCCCTTGTCCTTGATGCGTTGATCGCGGTCCTGGCGCCGCTTCTCCAGCGCCCGCTGCTTTTCCTCGTAGACCGCCCGGTTGCGTGCCTGCTCCTGCGCATCCATGCCGGATGGCAGCTTGGGGCCCGACGCCTTGGGCTGGACCGGCTTGGCCTGTTGTTGGTGGGTCTGCACCTTCTCGTCCTGGGTCCGCTGGCGATCTGCCTCGGTCTCCCCGGCGGGCTGGGCTGCAAGTTCGGCTTGGCGCTTGGCGGCGTCGGCGGCCTTGTCCGCGCTGTGCTGGAGCTGCTCCTGGGCCTTGAGGTGGCGCTGGGCGTCCTTGACCACGGTCTCCCGGCGCTTGAAGTCGGCCATCTGCACGCGCCGGCGCACCGCGACCTTGGTCTGACAATCGGTGACGGCAAAGGCCTTCAAGCAGGCCGCGTCCTCGGCATCCAGTTGGGCGGTGGCCTGTTCGCGCTGCGCACCGATGCGCGCCAACTCCGCGTCCAGACTGTCCAGGGTGGGCGCGGGCGCCTCCTGCGCCCAGGCCGACGCCAGCAACACCAGGGATGCCAGGGCGGCAGCGCGGCGCAGGGGGCGGTTCATGTCAACGCCGTATCCACGTTGCGCCGCTCCAGCGACAGGTATTCCTTGGACTGCATCTCATTGAGGCGCGACACGGTGCGGGGAAACTCGTGCGCCATGGGGCCTTCGGTGTAGAGGTCGATGGCGGGTACCTGGGCCGACAGCACCAGCTTCACTCGGCGGTCGTACAGCACGTCCACCAGCCAGGTGAAGCGCCGCGCCTCAGACGCCATGCGCACCGACATCTGGGGCACGTCGCTCAGGAACACCGTGTGGAACATGGTGGCGATTTCCAGGTAGTCGTTCTGCGAACGCGGCCCGCCGCACAGCGTCTTGAAGTCGAACCAGACCATGCCACCGGCGCGGCGGCGGGCGCGGATCTCGCGCGCCTCAATGTGCAGCACGGGATCGTCGTCGTGCGTTTCCTCCAGCGCATTGAAGGCCTGCTCCATGGCGGCATCGGCCACCGGCCCGTTGGGCACGTGGTACAGCGTCATCAGCTCCATGGTGCGGCGGCGGTAGTCCGTGCCGTTGTCCACGTTGATCACTTCCAAGTTGGCGTTCAGCAACGCAATGGCCGGCAGGATGCGGTCGCGGTGCAGGCCGTCGGGGTACAGGCCGTCCGGGTGGAAGTTGGAGGTGGTGACGAAGCCCACGCCGTTGTCGAACAGCGCGGCCAGCAGCCGGTGCAGGATCATCGCGTCCGTCACGTCGGCCACATGGAACTCGTCGAAGCAAATCAGCCGGAACCGCTTGGCCATGCGCTTGGCCAGCTCATCCAGCGGATTGACCGTGCCCTGCAGGTCGACCAGCTCGCGGTGCACTTCCCGCATGAATTCGTGAAAGTGCAGCCGCGTTTTGCGCTTCAGAGGGACTGCGTTGTAGAAGCAGTCCATCAGGAAGCTTTTTCCCCGCCCCACCCCGCCGAACATGTAGACGCCGCGCGGAATGTCCGGGCGGTTGATCAGCTTCTTGAAGGCGTTGGAGCGCTTTTCCTTGAACGCTGTCCACTCCTGCGCGCAACGCTCCAGCGCCATGATGGCGCGCAGTTGCGCGGGATCGGCCGAGTAGCCGCGCGCGGCCAACTCGGCTTCGTAGATGCTTTTGACGCTCAAGGTATTGCCCGCTGATTGCTATTCATTTGATAGCTGCCTACGCTTATTCCACGAGGGCAGGCAGCCATTTTGGCTGAAAAACAATCAGAAATTCAAGGTCCGCTTGTCAACCGCCAGGGCGGCTTCCTTGGTGGACTCACTCAAGCTCGGGTGGGCGTGGCAGATGCGGGCGATGTCCTCGGCGCTGGCCTTGAACTCCATGGCCACAACACCTTCGGAAATCAGCTCGCTGGCCTGCGGGCCGATGATGTGCACGCCCAGGATCTCGTCGGTCGTGGCGTCGGCCAGGAACTTGACGAAACCGGTGGTGTCACCCAGTGCGCGGGCACGGCCATTGGCCAGGAACGGGAAGGAACCCGCCTTGTAGGCCACGCCTTCGGCCTTGAGCTGCTGCTCGGTCTTGCCGACCCAGGCGATTTCCGGGCTGGTGTAGATCACGTAGGGAATGGTGTTGAAGTTGACGTGTCCGTGCTGGCCGGCAATGCGCTCGGCCACGGCAACGCCCTCTTCCTCCGCCTTGTGCGCCAGCATCGGACCGCGCACCACGTCGCCCACCGCCCAGACATTGGGCAGATTGGTCTTGCAGTCAGCGTCCACGACGATGGCGCCGCGCTCGTCGAGCTGCAGGCCCACAGCTTCGGGGTTCAGGCCGATGGTGTTGGGCACGCGGCCAATGGACACGATGAGCTTGTCCACCTCCAGCGTTTGGGCCTCGCCCTTGGCATTGGTGTAGGCAATGGACAGTGCCTTCTTGCTGGCGGTGATCTCACCAACCTGCACGCCCAGCTCGATCTTCAGGCCCTGCTTGGTGAAGACCTTCAGCGCTTCCTTGGCGACCTGCTCGTCGGCCGCGCCCAGGAAGGTCGGCAGACCTTCGAGGATGGTGACTTCGGAGCCCAGGCGGCGCCAGACGGAACCCATCTCCAGACCGATGACACCGGAGCCGATCAGGCCCAGGCGTTTGGGCACGGCGCCCATGCGCAGCGCGCCGTCGTTGGACAGGATGCGTTCCTCGTCGAAATGGGCGCCCGGCAGCGCACGGGGGTTGGAGCCCGTGGCCACGATCACGTGCTTGCCCAGCAGCGACTCTTCGGCAGCGCCGGCCACATTGATGACATAGCCATCGGCAGCCGCCTTGACGAAGGAACCGCGACCGTGGAAGAAGCTGATCTTGTTCTTCTTCAGCAGGTACTGGATGCCGTCGTTGTTCTGCTTGACCACGCTATTCTTGCGGGCCACCATCTTGGCCACGTCCATGCTCACGTTGGAGACGGAGATACCGTGCTCGGCAAAGTGGTGGTTGGCGTGGTCAAAGTGCTCGCTGGACTGCAGCAGCGCCTTGGATGGGATGCAGCCCACGTTGGTGCAGGTACCGCCCAGGGCGGGGCCGCCCTTGTCGTTCTTCCACTCGTCGATACAGGCCACGGTAAAGCCCAGTTGCGCGGCACGGATAGCCGCCACATAGCCGCCGGGGCCGCCGCCGATGACGATGACGTCGAATTGCTTGCTCATGTTGGTCGTCCGTCCTCTTAGATGTCAAACAAGAGGCGAGCCGGATCTTCCAGCGCTTCCTTCATGGCCACCAGGCCCAGCACGGCTTCGCGGCCGTCGATGATGCGGTGGTCGTAGGACATGGCGAAGTAGTTCATGGGGCGCACCACCACCTGGCCATTCTCCACCATGGCGCGGTCCTTGGTGGCGTGCACGCCCAGGATCGCCGACTGGGGCGGGTTGATGATGGGGGTGGACATCATGGAACCGAAGGTGCCACCGTTGGAGATGGAGAAGGTGCCGCCGGTCATGTCTTCGATGCCCAGCTTGCCGTCCTTGGCCTTCTGGCCGAATTCGGCGATCTTCTTCTCGATCTCGGCAAAGCTCATCTGGTCGGCGTTGCGCAGGATGGGCACCACCAGGCCACGGGGCGAGCCCACGGCGATACCGATGTCAAAGTAGCCGTGGTAGACGATGTCAGTGCCGTCCACGGAGGCGTTCAGCACGGGGAACTTCTTCAGGGCATGCACGGCCGCCTTGACGAAGAAGCTCATGAAGCCGAGCTTGACGCCGTGTTCCTTCTCGAAACGCTCTTGCATGCGCTTGCGCATCTCCATGACCGGGGCCATGTTGATTTCGTTGAAGGTGGTCAGGATGGCGTTGGTGCTTTGCGATTGCAGCAGACGCTCGGCCACGCGGGCGCGCAGGCGGCTCATGGGCACGCGCTCTTCCGGGCGGTCGCCCAGGTGCAGCGCGGCCGGAGCTGCCACTTGCGGCAAGGCCTTTGTCGGAACCCCCGTGGGGATGGCGACAGCGGCCGCCGGCTGGACGGCGCCACCGGAAGCGACTGCCCCCAGCACGTCACCCTTGGTGATGCGGCCGTCCTTGCCGGTGCCGGCCACGGCAGATGCGGACAGGTTGTTGTCGGCCAGCAGCTTGGCGGCTGCAGGCATGGCCACACCGGCCTTGGAGTTGCCACCAGCCGGTGCAGCGACAGCGGCAGCGGGCGCAGCAGCCACGGCGGCAGCCGGTGCGGCAGCAGGAGCGGCCACGGCACCAGCGGTGCCTTCGGTGTCGATGCGGGCGATGAGCTGATCGGCGGCCACGGTGGCGCCGTCGCCTTGGACGATTTCGGCGATCACGCCGGCGCTGGGCGCAGGCACTTCCAGCACCACCTTGTCGGTTTCCACTTCGATCAGGATTTCGTCAACCTTGACCGCTTCGCCGACCTTTTTCTTCCATTGCAGCAGCGTGGCCTCGGCCACGGACTCAGAGAGCTGAGGAACTTTTACTTCTACGATTGCCATTTTGTTCTTTCCGAATTGTGTGTATGGAGGGGCTGCAGGCTTACTTGCTCAGGACAAAGCCCTTGAGCTTGCCGAACGCGCCTTCAACCAATGCTTTTTGCTGTTCCTGGTGCAGGTGGGCATAGCCCACCGCGGGCGACGCCGAGGCGGCGCGGCCGGAATAGCCCAGGCGCTGGCCCTCCACCATGTTTTCGTGGATGTAGTGCTGCACGAAGAACCAGGCACCCTGGTTCTGCGGCTCGTCCTGGCACCACACGATGTCGGTGGCGTTCGGATACTTCTTCATTTCCGCGGCAAAGGCCTTGTGCGGGAACGGGTACAGCTGCTCGACGCGCATGATGGCGACGTCGTCGTGGCCCTTTTCCTCGCGGTGCTTGACCAGGTCGTAGTAGACCTTGCCGGAGCACACCAGCACGCGCTTGACCTTGTCGGCCTTGAGTGCCTTGGTTTCACCGATGACCGTCTGGAAGCCACCCTTGGTGAACTCGGACAGGGGCGAGGTCGCGTCCTTGTTGCGCAGCAGCGACTTGGGCGTGAAGATGACCAAGGGCTTGCGCAGATTGCGGATCATCTGGCGGCGCAGCACGTGGAAGATCTGGCTGGCCGTGGTAGGTTGCACGATCTGCATGTTGGCATCGGCCGCCAACTGCATGAAGCGCTCCAGGCGGGCCGAGCTGTGCTCGGGGCCCTGGCCTTCGTAGCCGTGCGGCAGCATCAGCGTGATGCCGTTGACACGGCCCCACTTCACCTCACCGGAGGCGATGAACTGGTCAATCACCACCTGGGCGCCGTTGGCGAAGTCGCCGAACTGGGCTTCCCAGATCACCAGCGTGTTGGGGTCGTTCGATGCGTAGCCGTACTCATAGGCCAGCACGGCCTCTTCGGACAGGATGGAGTCGATGACGACGAACGGAGCCTGGTTCTCGGCTACGTTCTGCAGCGGCACATAGATGCCGGCGTCCCACTTCTCGCGGGCCTGATCGTGGATCACGGCGTGGCGGTGGGTAAAGGTGCCGCGGCCGGAGTCCTCACCCGACAGACGCACCGGGTAGCCGCTGGCCACCAGGGAGGCAAAGGCCATGCTCTCGCCCATGCCCCAGTCCACGTTGACATCGCCACGGCCCATGGCGGCGCGGTCGTCGTAGACCTTCTTCACCAGGGAGTGCGGGTTCACGCTGGCCGGCAGCGTCGTCAGTTTCTCGACCAGGCGCTTCCATTCGGTCAGCGGGATGGCGGTGTCGCCGGCGTCGGTCCACTTCTTGCCCAGGAAGGGCGACCAGTCCACGGCGTACTTGCTCTTGAAGTTGGTCAACACCGGGTCCACCGTGTGCTTGCCAGCGTCCATGGCGGCGCGGTAGGCCTTGGCCATGTCCTCGCCCAGCGTCTCGCCCAGGCCTTGCGCGGCCAGCTTGTCGGCGTACAGCTTGCGCGTGCCGGGGTGGGCGGCGATCTTCTTGTACATCAACGGCTGGGTCAGAGCGGGCGTGTCCTGCTCGTTGTGGCCCAGCTTGCGGAAGCAGGTGATGTCCACCACTACGTCCTGGCGGAACTCCATGCGGAATTCCAGCGCCAGCTGAGTGGCCAGCACCACGGCCTCGGGGTCGTCACCGTTGACGTGCAGCACCGGGGACTCGACCATCTTCACGATGTCCGTGCAGAAAGCGCTGGAACGCATGTCGCGCGGGTCGGAGGTGGTGAAGCCGATCTGGTTGTTGATGATGATGTGCACCGTGCCGCCGGTGGTGTAACCACGGGTCTGAGCCAGGCACAGGGTTTCCTGGTTGACGCCCTGGCCGCCGAAGGCCGCGTCACCGTGCACCAGCACGGGCAGCACCTGGTTGCCTTGCTTGTCGCCACGGCGGTCCATGCGGGCGCGCACCGAACCTTCCACCACCGGATTCACGATTTCCAGGTGCGAGGGGTTGAACGCCAGCGACAGGTGGACCGGGCCGCCGGGGGTGGCCACATCGCTGGAGAAGCCCTGGTGGTATTTCACGTCACCGGCGGGCAGCTCTTCGGGCGCGGTGTGGTCGAATTCGGCAAACAGGTCGCCGGGCATCTTGCCCAAGGTGTTGACCAGCACGTTCAAACGGCCGCGGTGGGCCATGCCGATCACGATTTCTTGCACGCCCTTGGCGCCGGCCTGCTGGATCAACTCGTCCATGGCGGCGATAAAGCTCTCGCCACCTTCCAGCGAGAAACGCTTCTGGCCCACGTACTTGGTGTGCAGGAAGCGCTCCAAGCCCTCGGCCGCGGTCAGGCGGTCCAGGATGTGCTTCTTCTTGTCGGCGTTGAACTGGGGTTTGCTGCGGATCGACTCCAGCTTTTGCTGCCACCAGCGCTTCTGGTTCTGGTCCGTGGTGTACATGAACTCGGCGCCCAAGGTGCCGCAGTAAGTCTCGCGCAGCGCGTTCATCAGGTCGCGCAGGCTCATGGAGTCGCGGCCGAAGAAGGTGTTGCTGGTGTTGAAGACGGTTTCCTGATCCGCATCGCTGAAACCGTAGAAGGACGGCTCCAGTTCGGGAATGTCGTCGCGCCCCAGGCGCTTGAGCGGGTCCAGATCGGCCCAGCGGGCGCCCACGTTGCGGTAGGCGGCAATCAGCTGCTGCACGGCGGTGCGCTTGCGGCCCATTTCGGAGTCGGCGCCGGTGGCCATGACGACCTTGGTGCCGCCTTGCTTGGCGCGCTCGGCAAAGGCGTTGATCACGGGCAGGTGGGGCACGTCGCGGGCGTTGGAGCCGTCGACGGCGGGCACGTTTTGCAGCGCGTCAAAGTATTCGCGCCAGGTGTCGCTCACGCTGGTGGGGTTGGCCAGGTAGTTTTCGTACATCTCCTCGACGTAGGGCGCGTTGCCCCCGAAAAGGTACGTGTTATTGGCATAGGCGCGATAGATCGACGCCGGGTTCGTCTTTTGGGACGTGGATTCACTCATATTCCGCTGACCTCTGTTTCCCTTCAGGAAACTTAAGTGGTTAAAAAACCTTCCGCGGCACGGCTGAACCGTTTGGCGGATGCGACTGTGGCGTGGGAAGGGCCTCGTTACGGGCCAGATTGTGCCACCGATTTGACCTTGGGCAATTTCCGGGGCTATTTCTGGCAAACGGGAGTCTCGTGCAAGGCCCTTACGCATGGCTTGCGGCACCTGCCACGCAAGCACCGGCAAACCCCAATGGCGCGCACCTGCCATCGGGGGTATAAGCCCAGGCCCGACCACTCTTGGATGCCTCCACCATGACAAGCCTGCCCACCTCCGCCGCCCTGTTGCTGGGCCTTTGCGCAGCCGGTTGCGCCAGCGTCACGCCGCCAGCCGACCTGCGCTCGGCACGCGACCAGGTGATGGCCACGGAACGGGCCTTCGCCCAGACCATGGCCGCGCGAGACCATGCGGCCTTCACCCGTTTTCTGTCGGCGGATGCCGTGTTCTTCTCCGGCCCCACCCCGCTGCGCGGCAAGCAGGCGGTGGCCGATTACTGGGCCCGCTTCTACACGGGTGCAGCCGCACCCTTCAGTTGGGAACCCAAGGATGTGGAGGTCCTGGATTCGGGCGAACTGGCCCTGAGTTCCGGCCCGGTGCACGATGCGTCTGGCAAGCAGATCGCCACCTTCACGTCGATCTGGCGGCGCGAAGCACCCGCCACCTGGCGCATCGTGTTCGACAAAGGCAACCCCGTCTGCCAATGCGCGGAAAAAGCCCCCTGAGGCAGACCGTAACTCCAGTTTTCCACGCCGCGGTCGATAGTGCCTTCAACACGTCACGGTATTGGAGGCTTTATGGACACCACCCTGGAAATGCTGCTCTCCCAGCAGGAACTGGCCAAACGCTGGGGCCGGTCCGAGGCCGCCATCAGCCTGGCCAGCGCCGTGGGCATGGGGCCGCGCTACGTCAAAGTTGACGGCGTCGTGAAATACCCAGTGGAAGACATCCAGCGCTACGAACGCGCCTGCCTGTTCTTTGACCCGGCCGAGGTGGCCTTTCAGCAGCACCTGGCCTGAGCCCCGCCCGCCTCAGCCCGCGTTGCGCGCCTGCAGCACCGCCTGCGCCAGCGCAAAGTCCTGCGGGTAGGTGACCTTGAAGTTCTGCGCGCTGCCCTCCACCAGCAAAGGCAACTGACCGACCCACTCCATCGCGCTCGCCTCGTCGGTGACGGCATCGCCGGCCGCATGCAGCGCCTGCGCCAGACGCTCCAGCGGGAACATCTGCGGCGTCTGCGCCAGCCACTTGTCGCCACGCTCCACCGTTTCGGCCACGCGCCCGTTCGCCTCGCGCTTGAGCGTGTCGGGCAGCTTCAGCGCCAGCAGGCCACCGACGGCGTCGGACAGGCAGGCGTCGATCAAGGTGTCGATCTGCTCGGGCGTGATCAGGCAGCGCGCGGCATCGTGCACCAGCACCCAGTCGTCAGCGGCCGCACCCCGCTCGCGCAAGGCTTGCAATCCATTAAATACGCTGACAGCCCTCGTGGCACCGCCACAGTGTGCTATCAAACACGTAGCACCCTGGTTCTCGAAGAAACGGTCTTCGGGAGCGACCACGACCAACACCCCGGCCAGGCGCGACACGGCGGCAAAGGCCGCCAGCGTGTGCAGCACCATGGGTTGGCCGGCGATCAGCTGGTACTGCTTGGGGCCGTCGGCACCGGCGCGCGAGCCGGTTCCGGCGCAGGGGATCAGGGCCCACAGGCGCGGGGCGTTTGGAGGGGTGTCGTTGGCAGGATCGGGCATGGGCAGAAAACGGAAAAGGCCCCGCGATCATAGAGGCTGACGCCCCCGGTAAAATCAGTCACCGCTGACTGACCCACACCCCCCGTTCCCTGAGCGGGGGGTGTTTTGTATTTGTACTTCCCCATGGAACTGCCCAAACTCCCCGTCGGAAAACGCTTCACCCTGCCGCGCCCCACCGGTTCGGCCGATGCCCTGCTGCTGGCACGCCTGGGCGAGCGGGAAAAGGCCGCGGGCCGCCCCACCACCATCGTCACCGCCGACGCCAACGACGCCCAGCGTCTGCTCGACGAAATCGCCTTCTTCGCCCCCGACCTGCGCTGCGCGCTGTTCCCCGACTGGGAAACCCTGCCCTACGACACGTTTTCGCCGCACCAGGACCTGATCAGCGAGCGCCTGGCCACGCTGTGGCGCATCAGCCAGCGCGACAAGGAGACCGGTGCCGACGTGGTCATCGTGCCCGCCACCACGGCGCTGTACCGGCTGGCACCGCCGAGCTTCCTGGCCGGCTACACCTTCGAATTCAAGGTCAAGCAGAAGCTGGACGAGGCCAAGCTCAAGGGCCAATTGACGCTGGCCGGCTACAGCCACGTCACCCAGGTGGTGAGCCCCGGCGAATACGCGGTGCGCGGCGGGCTGATCGACCTGTTCCCGATGGGCTCGCCCGTGCCCTACCGCGTGGACCTGTTCGACGACGAGATCGACTCCATCCGCACCTTCGACCCCGACAGCCAGCGCAGCCTGTACCCGGTGCCCGAGGTGCGGCTGCTGCCCGGGCGCGAGTTCCCGATGGACGACGCCGCGCGCGCGCGCTTTCGCAGCCGCTGGCGCGAGCTGCTGGAGGGCGACCCGACCAAGAGCCGTATCTACAAGGACATGGGCGCCGGCGTGGCCACGGCCGGTATCGAGTACTACCTGCCGCTGTTCTTCGAGGAAACCGCCACGGTGTTCGACTACGTGGGAACAGACGCCACGGTCGTGCTGCACGGCGACCTGGAGCCGGCCTTCCAGCGCTTCTGGCAGGACACCAAGGACCGCTACCGCCTGGTGCAGGGCGACCCCGAGCGCCCCGCGCTGCCGCCGGAAAGCCTGTTCCTGGGCACCGAGCAGTTCTACGCCAAGGCCAATGCCTACGCACAGTTGGCAATTAGAACCTCCACCGTTCGCCCTGAGCTTGTCGAAGGGCTGGCTTCGACAAGCTCAGCCCGAACGGGTGACGGCTCCAGTCAAACGGAATACCCCGAGCTGGAGAGCCTGCCCCCGCTGGCCGCCGAACGCGGCAGCGAAGACCCGCTGGCCCGCCTGAAGACCCATGCCCGCAACACCCAGCACCGCATCCTGGTGCTGGCCGAGAGCGATGGCCGCCGCGAAAGCCTGTTGGACTTTTTGCGCGCCAGCGGCGTCAACCCGCCGGCCTTCGACTCACTGGCCGAGTTCCAGACCAGTGACGAAAAGTTTGGCATCGCCACCGCGCCGTTGAGCGTGGGCTTTAGCTGGCTGGAGCATGGCATCGACTTCGTCACCGAAACCGAGCTGTTCGCCAGCGCGCCCACGGCCCGGCGGCGCAAGAAGCAGGAACAGGTCAGCGATGTCGAGGCGCTGATCAAGGACCTGAGCGAGCTGAACGTCGGCGACCCGGTGGTGCACTCCCAGCATGGCATCGGCCGCTACCGCGGCCTGATCAACATGGACGTGGGCAACAAGACCGCCACCGGCGAGCCCGAGTTGCAAGAGTTTTTGCACCTGGAATACGCCGACAAGGCCACGCTGTATGTGCCGGTGAGCCAGTTGCAACTGATCAGCCGCTACACCGGTGTCAGCGCCGACGAGGCCCCGCTGCACAAGCTGGGCAGCGGCCAGTGGGAAAAGGCCAAGCGCAAGGCCGCCGAGCAGGTGCGCGACTCCGCCGCCGAGCTGCTCAACATCTACGCCCGCCGCGCCGCGCGCGAGGGCCATGCCTTCCGCTACTCGCCGCAGGACTACGAGACCTTTGCCAACGACTTCGGCTTCGAGGAAACCGCCGACCAAAAGGCCGCCATCCACGCCGTGATCCAGGACATGATCAGCCCGCGCCCGATGGACCGCCTGGTCTGTGGCGACGTGGGCTTTGGCAAGACCGAGGTCGCCTTGCGCGCAGCCTTCGTGGCCGTCACCGGCGGCAAGCAGGTGGCCATCCTGGCGCCGACCACGCTGCTGGCCGAGCAGCACTTCCAGACCATTGCCGACCGCTTTGCCAAGTGGCCGGTCAAGGTGGCGGAGATGAGCCGCTTTCGCTCCACCAAGGAGATCAACGCCGCGCTCAAGGGCGTGGCCGATGGCACGGTGGACATCGTCGTCGGCACGCACAAGCTCTTGAGCCAGGACACCCACTTCAAGAACCTGGGCCTGTTGATCATCGACGAGGAACACCGCTTCGGCGTGCGCCACAAGGAGCAGATGAAGGCCCTGCGCGCCGAGGTGGACGTGCTGACGCTGACCGCCACGCCCATCCCCCGCACCATGGGCATGGCGCTGGAAGGCCTGCGCGACCTGAGCGTGATTGCCACCGCACCGCAGCGCCGCCTGGCGATCAAGACCTTTGTGCGCAGCGAGAACAACGGCGTGATCCGCGAGGCCGTGCTGCGCGAGTTGAAGCGCGGCGGCCAGGTCTACTTCCTGCACAACGAGGTGGAGACCATCGAGAACCGCCGCGCCAAGCTGGAAGAACTGCTGCCCGAGGCGCGCATCGCCGTCGCCCACGGCCAGATGCCCGAGCGCGAGCTGGAGCGCGTGATGCGCGACTTCATCGCCCAGCGCACCAACCTGCTGCTGTGCTCGACGATCATCGAGACCGGCATCGACGTGCCCAGCGCCAACACCATCGTCATGAGCCGCGCCGACAAGTTCGGCCTGGCCCAGTTGCACCAGTTGCGCGGCCGCGTGGGCCGCAGCCACCACCAGGCCTACGCCTACCTGATGGTGCCCGATATCGAAGGCCTGACCAAACAGGCCCAGCAGCGCCTGGAGGCCATCCAGCAGATGGAGGAACTGGGCTCAGGCTTCTACCTGGCCATGCACGACCTGGAAATCCGCGGCGCTGGCGAGGTGCTGGGCGAAAACCAGAGCGGCAACATGCTGGAAGTGGGCTTCCAGCTCTACAACGAGATGCTGAGCGAGGCCGTGCGATGCCTCAAAGAGGGCAAGGAGCCCGACCTGCTGAGCCCCTTGAACGCCACCACCGAGATCAACCTGCATTCCCCCGCCCTGCTGCCCGACGACTACTGCGGCGACGTGCATCTGCGCCTGAGCTTCTACAAGAAGCTGGCCACCGCCAAGACCACGGATCAGGTCGACCTGCTGCTGGAAGAGATCGTGGACCGCTTCGGCAAGCTGCCCAACCAGGCCCAGACGTTGATCGACGTGCACCGCCTGCGCGTGCTGGCCAAGCCTTATGGCGTGGTCAAGGTGGATGCGGCACCGGGCGTGATCACCATCACCTTCAAGCCCAACCCGCCGATCGACCCGATGAAGATCATCCAGATGATCCAGAAGAACAAGCACATCAAACTGGCCGGCAACGAGAAGCTGCGCATCGAGCGCGAACTGCCCGAGACCAAGGACCGTGCGCAGATAGTGCGGGATGTGTTGCGGAATCTGGGGCAGCCGGTGGTGGAGGCGGTTGCGGGGTCTGCGGCTGTAAAGTAACCATTGCACCCCACTCAAAGCCCGGACCCGTGCGGTATTTTCTTCTTCTGTTTCTGCTGCCGATCTATTGCACAGCGCTTGAGGCTGTTCCTCCGAAAGGTTGGCGTTTTCCAACGGATGTGGAGATGGCAGATGAGCCACTCAGAAATGAGTCGCCAACAAAATACGCCATTGTTGTCGCAGACTTCAATGGTGATGGCAAATTGGATTACGCCTACCTCTTCAAGAGCACAGAATATAGCGGTGAAGGGCTGCTGGTGCAGCTCTCTAGCCCGCAAGGTTACGTTTGGAAAGTAATCACTCAAACCGACTGGGGTGACAAGTACCCTTCTGTCGACTTGGTGATGGGGATCGATTTGGCAAAGCCCGGCAAATACGAAACGGCTTGCAGCGAAGGGGCCTTGGCATGCGAAGCCAAGGAGCAGAAATCTATAACGCTCAAAAGGGCCGGCATATGGCACTTCAAATTTGAAAGCGGTGGGGCAGTTTGGTACTGGGATTTGAAGATGAAGAAATTTCTTCAAGTATGGATAAGCGACTGATTCCCAGACTTCTGCTTCGCGTCTCAATCGCGACAACGATTTCATGCCGCAAGTGAACCGCAGTACATGAACTACACCGCCGTACACCGTTATCCATACCTTTGAACGGAGCTATGCGTCTACTCGAAGCCACCCTGGCCGACCTCGACAGCATCATGGACCTGGAGCGCCAGGGCTTTGCCGCCGATCACCGGGAGCAACGGGCGGCCTACGCCCAGCGCATCGCCACCTTCCCGCAGGGCTCGCTGATGGCCTGGCGCGGGAAGGACTGCGTGGGCTGCATCTTTTCGGAGATCTGGCCGGACGCCGACAACCTGAGCGCCGAGCAGTTCACCCTAGGCCACGACATCCGCGAGCGGCATGATCCAGTCAGCGGGACCGCGCTCTACATCAGCTCCATGACCCTCTCCCCGGCGGTACGCGGCCAGGGCCTGGGCGCGCCGTTGCTGCTGGGTTGCCTGGAGCACGTGGCGCAGGTGTTCCCGCAACTGGAAACCGCCGTGCTGCTGGTCAACGCCGCCTGGGCTCCAGCGCGACGCATCTATGCGGGGGTGGGGTTTGTGGAGGTGGCTTGCCTCACCGGCTTCTTCGATGCTGGCGACGGCACGCGCGAGGACGGCATTGTGATGCGCCGTCAGATTCGGCCCTAGCCCTCGTGGATAGTGCGTAGCCAGCTATCAAACCGATAGCATCGGCGCGGGCTATTTGAAGAACCGGCCCAACGAGCGGCTGAGCCAGTTGCCTTCCTTCTTGTTCTCCACGATGCGGTTGATGCTGGCGTTGACCTCTTTCACGTACGCCATGTCGTCGCGCTTGATGTGGTGGATCAGCCAGGTGCTGAGCATGGCGTGCAGTTGCGGGGCCACGTCCTCGCCGGCCTCGTGTTTTTCCTGGAATTTGGCCACGCGCTTGATGAACACCTCGTGCACAGCCTTGTGCGGCTTGGCGTACTGGTAGCCGGCCTCTTCCTGCAGGCTTTCCTCGAACGCGAAGTGCGAGATGGTGTAGTCCACCAACTCGTTGAGCACGGCGCCGACCGAGACACGGTCGCGCCGTTTGATGGCGTCGCCCAGTTGGTTGATGTAATCGACGATGCGACGGTGCTGGTTGTCGAGCACCTCAATACCGGTATTGAGGTCATGGGTCCACCGTATGGCCATATCACTTGTCATCTCTCTCTCCCAGGAGCTACGAAGGCAAAGTCAAACTACGGCGGGGTCTGGGCCGGTCATCCATCTGACTGTGTACCACGGCACTCGCCAAGCCGTACCCGGTGTCAACCGCAACCATGGCCGGCTGTTGATCTGCATCAAACTCGCACCCGCCCCGCTGTAGCGGGCATGCCACGGCGCGCCCCGGGGCGGCGCAAACGCCAGCGTTTAAACTACCGGCTCATGATCGCACCCGATCAATGTGCATGAAAAATGCACTGAGCCCTCGTAGACACTGCGTAAGCAGCTACCAATTCGATAGCAAATTTCTCCATGCAACCGATCTCCTTCGCCCCCGGCCTCGTCCTGCGCAACTTCCCGGCTGGCAAAAAGCTGTCCGACTTCAAGCTCATCGCCTTTGACATGGACTCCACGCTGATCAACATCGAGTGCGTGGACGAGATCGCCGACGCCGCCGGGCGCAAGGCCGAGGTCGCCGCCATCACCGAGGCCGCCATGCGCGGTGAGATCACCGACTACAAGGAAAGCCTGCGCCAGCGCGTGGCCCTGCTCAAGGGCGTGACCGTGGCCCACCTGGAGGAGGTCTACACCCGCCGCCTGCAGCTCAACCCCGGCGCGGCCGAGTTGGTGCGCGCCTGCCAGGACGCCGGCCTGAAAGTGCTGCTGGTTTCCGGCGGCTTCACCTTCTTCACCGACCGCATCCGCGCGCGCCTGGGGCTGGACTTTGCCCGCTCCAACGTGCTGGAAGTCGAGCCCGGCCCCACCTGCGGCACGCTCACCGGGCGCATGGTGGACCAGCCCTGGGGTGACATCTGCGACGGCGCCGAAAAGCGCCGCACGCTGCTGGAGGTGTCCACGCTGTTGGGGCTGGAGCCCGCCCAGTGCATCGCCATGGGCGACGGCGCCAACGACCTGCCCATGATGGGCGTGGCCGGCCTGTCCGTGGCCTACCACGCCAAGCCCAAGGTGCGCGAGCAGGCCATGGTGTCCATCGAATCCGGCGGCCTGGACCGGCTTCTGGAAGTGCTCTCCCCCACCTGATCCCGCAACCATTCCCCTCAGCGAAGGCAGCCTATCACAAAAGATTCTTTAAATGTGCATGTTTTTGGTAAAATATCCACTTCACATGAATCTTTAAGGACCACCAGCATGAGCGTTGCCGCCGTCTCCCCGGAACTTGCCGATCAATCCTTGGGCAGCATTGCCGTCAACCTGCCTGGCGCCACCGCCGTGTTCCGCGCAGCCAAGCTGGACTTTTGCTGCAACGGCCATGTGAGCCTGCGTCAGGCCGCGCAAGACAAGAACCTGGACCTGGACGCCCTGCTGGGCCAACTCTCCGCGCTGGAGCATGACGACGAACTGCCCGACGAGATGACGGTGGAAGCCCTGATCGACCACATCCTGGCCCGCTACCACGAGGTGCATCGCGCCCAACTGCCCGAGCTGATTCGCATGGCCCGCCGCGTGGAAAGCGTGCACCAGGCCAACCCCAACGTGCCCGCCGGTCTGGCGGACCTGCTGGAAACCATGGAACAAGAACTGCTGCAGCACATGATGAAGGAAGAGCAGATCCTCTTCCCCATGCTGCGCACCGGCGGCCACCCCTTTGTCAGCCAGCCCATCGGCATGATGCGCACCGAGCACACCAGCCACGGCGAAGCCCTGGAGCGCATCAACGCGCTGACCAACGACGCCACTCCCCCGGCCGGCGCCTGCAACACCTGGCGCGCCCTCTACCTGGGCGTGGCACAGCTCAGCGACGACCTGCAAAACCACATCCACCTGGAAAACAACGTGCTGTTCCCGGTGTTCGAAGCCGCCCAGGCGCCGCAGAAGTCGGGTGGCTGCGGCGGTGGCGGCCACGGTTGCGGCTGCCAGTAACCCCCGCCAATAATCTGTTAGTTGGCGGCCTGTGCCGCCAGTTGGCGTAGCGCCTGCTCAAACACTTCCGGCGGCTGGCCGCCGGAGATCAAATGGCGGTCGTTGATGACCACCGCCGGCACCGAGTGGATGCCCTGCTGCAGGTAAAACTGCTCTTGCTCTCGCACCTCGGCGGCAAATTCCTCACCCTGCAAAATGGCGCGAGCCCGCGCCCCATCCAAGCCCGCCTGCACGGCCAGGCGTTCCAGCACCGCGTGGTCGCTGGGATCTTCACCATCGGTGAAATAGGCCTTGAACAGTGCCTGCTTCAAGACCAGTTGCTTGCCCTCTTCCTCCGCCCAATGCAGCAGGCGGTGGGCATCAAAGGTGTTGTAGATGCGTGAACGCTTGTCCATGGCAAACACAAAACCCAGTGCGGCACCCCGCTGGCGGATGTTCTCGCGCACCGCGGCCGACTGGGCTGGCGTGGAGCCGTATTTGCGGCCCAGGTGCTCCTCGATGTCCTCACCCTCGGGCACCATCTGCGGGTTCAGCTCAAACGGCTGGAAATGCAGGTCCACCTGAAGCGCCGGCCCCAAGCGCTGTACGGCAGTCTGCAGCGCGGCCAGTCCAATGGCGCACCAAGGGCAAGACACGTCGGAAACAAAATCGATTTTCAAGGTCTGGGTCATTGCGGCAGTATCCCGCAGAACAACTGCCTGGGCCCGCCGTGCCGCCAATACCCCCACCTCTGCACAGTGTTGCCCCGGCGCGGACCACCGCAAAAGCACAACCGCGTCGTATCATCGCCCGCACCATGTCCGACATTGCCTCTTTCCTGCGCTCGGTCACACTGCCCGTCATGCCGGAAGTGGCGCAGGCACTGGTTCGCACCTTGGGCGATGAGCAGACGGACGTGGACACCGTGACCGCCATCATCGCCAAGGATCCGGGGCTGACCGCCACGCTGCTGCGCATGGCCAACAGCGCAATGTTTGGCCTGTCGCGCTCGGTCAACACGCTGGGGAACGCCGTCAGCGTGGTCGGCACGGCCCACATCCGCGCCCGGGCGCTGGCCGTGTGCCTGGCCAACACCATGGTCTTCCCACCCAACATGAACCGGCTGGAGTTCTGGCGCCACAGCATGGTATGCGCGGGCTACTGCCGCTGGCTGGCCGCCAACGCCGGGCAGGACGAGGCCCAGGCCTGGTTGACCGGCATGATGCTGCGCCTGGGCGAGCTGATCATCGCCCAGAAGCAGCCCGACGCCATCGCCCACATCGAACTGCAGCCCTGCGCGCCGGGCGAACGCTGGCGGCGTGAGCGCGAGCAGACCGGTTTCGACGAAGGCCAGATCACCGCTGAAATTGCGCGCCGCTGGGATTTCCCCGAGACCATTGCCAACGCCCTGGGCGGCAGTGGCCACCCCTCCCCCCACGCCAGCTCACGCCTGGCCTCCGTAGTCCACATCGGCGCCCTGCTGGCTGACCATGTTGGCTCACCCACCGAGGCGCTGGACCAGTTGCCCTTTGTGCTGGTGCAGGTGCTGCGGCTGGATGTGGAAGCCCTGCGCACGCACATGCCCGCTCCCGAGTCCTTCAGCGACATCTCGGCACTGCTGGGCTGACGCATCGCCGACAATAGGACATGTCTTTCTCGTCCCTGGGCCTTGCCCCATCCCTGGTCCAGGCGGCCGGCGCACTCGGTTTCACCACTCCCACCACCGTCCAGCAGCAGGCCATCCCCGTGGTGCTGCAGGGACGCGACCTGCTGGCCAGCGCGCAGACCGGCTCCGGCAAGACCGCGGCCTTCGCCCTGCCCCTGTTGCAGCGCCTGCTGGACCCCGCCACTACCCATGCGCAGCGCGCGCTGCCGCGCGGCATCCGCGCCCTGATCGTGGTGCCCACCCGTGAGCTGGCCACCCAGGTTGGCGAGGTGCTGCACGGTCTGGCGTTGGCGCTGCCCCAGCGGGCGCGCATCGTCACCGTGGCCGGTGGCGTTTCCATCAACCCGCAGATGATGGCGCTGCGCGGTGGCGCCGATGTGCTGGTGGCCACGCCGGGGCGGTTGCTGGACCTGGTGGACCACAACGCCATCCAGTTGGCCGCCCTGCAAATGCTGGTGCTGGACGAGGCGGACCGCCTGCTGGACCTGGGTTTCAGTGACGAGCTGGGCCGCATCCTGTCGCTGCTGCCGACGCAGCGCCAGAGCCTGTTTTTCTCCGCCACCTTCCCGCCCGAAGTCCAGGCCCTGGCCCAGCGCCTGTTGCGTGCCCCCCAGCGCGTGGCCGTGGAACCCAACGAACCCTTGCCCAGCCAGATCACCCAGCGTGCCATCCTGGTGGACGCCCCACGACGCACCCAACTGCTGCGCCACCTGATCCGTGACCAGGGCTGGACGCGTGTGCTGGTCTTTGTCGCCACCAAGTACGCCGCCGAGCTGGTGGCCGAAAAGCTCTACAAGGCCGGCATCTATGCGACGGCCTTTCACGGCAACCTGAGCCAGGGTGCGCGCCGCCAGGTGCTGGACGAATTCAAGAACGAGCAGTGGGAGGTGGTCATCACCACGGACCTGGCCGCGCGCGGCATCGACATCGTCAAGCTGCCGGTGGTGGTCAACTACGACCTGCCCCGCTCCGCCGTGGACTACGTGCACCGCATCGGCCGCACCGGACGCGCCACCGAGGCTGGGCTGGCCGTGAACTTTGTCAGCGCCGACACCCTAGACCACTTCCATCTGATCGAGAAACGCCAGGGCATCCAACTGCCACTGGAGCGCATTGCCGGTTTCGAGCCCACGCAGACCGCAGCACCCAAGCCAGCAGCCAAACACCCGCCCGGTACCGGCGGCATCAAGGGCAAGCGCCCAAGCAAGAAGGACAAACTGCGTGCCGCCGCGCAGGGCACGACGGGAGGTTGAAGCCATGCACACCACGCACGCGACACCCAGCAAGGAGCAGATCGCGCTGCTGCCCCCGTTTGAACGGCTGGGCTTGAACCGCATCACGCTGGTGTCCAGCGCGCAGGAGGCCGCCCGCGCCGCCGACGTGCTGTGCCAGACCCGTGTGTGGGGCTTCGATACCGAATCCAAACCCACCTTCTTCAAGGAACAAGTGTCCGACGGACCGCACATCGTGCAACTGGCCACGGCTGACCATGCCTGGGTATTTCAACTGCACGACCTGGAATGCCGCGCCGCCGTGGGCGAGTTGCTGGCAATCCCCGGCATCACCAAGGCCGGTTTTGGACTGGGTGATGACCGCAAGCGCATCGTGGCCAAGTTGGGCATTGAGCCGGCCAATGTGCTGGAGCTCAACACCCTGTTTCGCCAACGCGGCTACCGCAAGGAGATGGGCGTCAAGGGCGCGGTGGCGGTGCTGTTCAACCAGCGCTTCATCAAGTCCAAGAAGGCCGCTACGTCCAACTGGGCACAACCGAAACTCACCGAGGCCCAGTTGGTCTACGCCGCCAACGACGCCTATGCCGCCTTCTGCGTGCACCAGACGTTGACTGGCCCCGACCGCTAGTGTGAGGTCCCCTCGGAACGGCTGATCTTGTTCCAGACGTTGTACTTGCCCACCGGCTTGCTCATGGGCAGGCGCTTGACCTCCTTGAGCGTCTTGGCGTCGTAGACCACCAACGCGCCGTCCATCTCCCACACGCTGGCCAGGGCGTAACGCCCGTCCTTGGTGAACTCGATGTGGGCCAAGGTCTTGCCCGGCTCGCGGACCTGCGCCGCTGGTTCCAGCGTTGCCTTGTCGATCAGGGTCAGCGTGTCCTTGGCGGTGGGACTCATCATCGAGTCCGTCCAGGCAAATCGGCTGTTTTCATGGCTGCGCATGAAGAAGCCCGGCCCCGGCACGGCGATGGTACGGATGTGTTTCCAGGTGCGCATGTCGATGACGTCGATGGCGTTGCCCTTGAGGTTGGGGCTTGCCAGCACGGTGGTTCCATTCCACTCCCAGGTGATCCCCGAGCCCAGGTGCGGCATGCCGGCAATGGGCAATTCGGCCATCTTGCGGCCCAGGTCCAGGTCCACTACCTGGGCACTGGGCTGGCCATCGGTCTTGGGACGCGTGGCGCCCAGCACGTGGCGGTAGCTTTGGTCGAAGAAGAAGTCATCCAGTGGTTCGTCCAGTGCCGTGCGCCGCACCGTCTGGTAGGACGTTGGCGGCGTCGTACCGGAGCCGACGTCGTAGCTGATTTCCCACAACTCGGGCAGGTCCTTGAGCGCGACCACGAAGCTCTTGCGCGGCGCCGCGTCGTAGACAGCGGATACCCGAGAACTCGCGCTGCCATCCGCCGCGCCAGCCGGGTAAGTCTTGACCAGTTGCAGGTCGGCATCGAACAGCACCACCGTATGGGGCAGATAGTTGGCCGCCATCACCCACTTGCCATCACCACTGACCGCAACGTTGCGCATGTTCAGACCGGCACGGACCTCGGCCACCACCGTCAGATTCCACAGGTCGTACTTGGTGATCCAGCCATCGCGCGAACCAAAGAAGACGAAGCGACCGTCGGGGCTGAACTTCGGCCCACCGTGCAGCGCGTACCGGCTGGGAAAGCGGTGGATGCGCTCGAAGCGGTCGCCATCGACCAAGGACACGTGGTGGTCGCCCCCCTCCACCACGACGAACAGGTTCATCGGATCGGCGCTCCACACCGGCTTGGCCGGCAGCTTGGCGGGGTCAACCATGGCGCTACGGGAGGTGCGAATGTCCGCATCAGACCAATGCGGCGCAGGCAGCACGGGGGTGTAGACCCACTGTGCCAACGCGGCAATCTCGTCGGCCGAGAGCTTGTCCTGAAAGGCCGGCATCTGGGTGGCCGGTCGGCCGTTGGTGATGACCTTAAGCGCCTCGGGCTTACGCAGGCGCTCCAGGCTCTCCGGCAGCAGGGCCGGCCCCATCAGGCCGGTGCGCTGCTCGCCATGGCAGCTCGCGCAATGCTGTTGAAACAACGCGCTCGCGTCGATGGCGGGTGTGGCCGCATGGGTCGGCAACGCCAGTGTCGCCACCATCCATCCCACCAAGGCGGCCCAATTGCAGATTCGATTACGCACCCTGCACCTCCACCAGACGGATCACGCGCGCAGCGCCCCGTGTGGCCTGCTGGGCATTTGCAGCAGGCTGCAAACCGATTTCCGCATCGTCCAGGTAGCAACCGGGGTCCTCCGCCCAGGGGTCGCCAGTGAGCTGCTGGGCGCGCACCCGCGTGTTGCCGTTGCAGATATCCAGATGCGCGCACTGCCCGCAGCGCCCGCCAACCCGGCGCGGTCGGGCCTTGAGCCCGGCCATCAGTGGGTCGCTGGTGTCATGCCAGATATCGGCAAACGCGCGTTCACGCACACTGCCCAGGTCATGGTGCCACCACATGGTGTCCGGGTGCACATGGCCCAGGTTGTCGATGTTGGCCACGTTCACACCGCTGGCATTGCCACCCCAGTCCACCAACCGCTGGCGCAGCGTGGCCCCGAAGCGGGCATGCAGTTCGGGCATGCGCATCTGCAGCCACTGCAGCAGGTAGGGGCCGTCGGCATCGTTGTTGCCGCTCACGTACTCCTCATCCAGACCATCCACGGCGGCGGGCCAGGCGCGGTCCAGCAGCAGGTCCATCGCCGCGCGCGTGGCCTGGTGGTGGGTATCCTTGCTGCGGTGGGTGTTGCCGCGTCCGGCGTAGTTGAGGTGGGAAAAGTAGAACTTGTGCGCACCCTCCTCTCGCATCAGCTCCAACAGGGCCGGGAAGTCGTGGGCGTTGAGCGCCGTCATGGTGTAGCGCAGGCCGACCTTGATGCCACGATCCCGCAGGAAGCGCACGCCGGCCAGGCTGCGCTCGAAGGCGCCGTCCAACCGGCGGAACCGGTCGTGCGTGGCCTTGAGGCCATCCAGGCTGACACCAACGTAGTCGAACCCCAGCGCGGCGATGGCATCGGCCATGGGCTCGTCGATCAGGGTGCCATTGCTGGACAGGCTGGTGTGGAAGCCCAAATCCTTGGAACGCTGTGCAAGGGTGAAGAAGTCCGGCCGCAGCAGGGGCTCGCCGCCGGACAGGATCAGGGCCGGTACGTTGGCGCGGCGCAGGTCGTCCATCACGTCGAACACCTCTTGGGTGCTCAACTCGCCGGCATAGTCGTGGTCGGCCGACTGCGCATAGCAGTGCTTGCAGGTCAGGTTGCAACGGCGGATCAGGTTCCAGATGACCACCGGCCCGCGGGACGTTGTGCCGCCGCCGCGGCGTGCCGCCGCCGGGTACACGCCGGTGGCCTGGGCCTGCGCCAATTCACGCAGGTATTGGGTGATACGAAGCATGGGTCCTCAACTTTCCGACGGGGTACTCGCCCCGCTATGTGCCAGGCGCAGCCCGGTCTTCTTCAAAATGGCTGTGGAATACAGGATGTCGTGCCGCCGGCAAGCCTCACCCAGCATGGCACGCAACTGTGTGGCCTGTGCCTCCACCTCTGCCCGGCTCCGACCATGCAGCATGGCAAAGAGGTTGTACGGCCACACGTCGCCGTGGCGCGGGCGCCGGTAGCAGTGGCTCACGCCTGGCAAGGCACCGATGCGTTCGCCGAGTTGGTCGACCTGGGCGTCGTCCACGTCCCACACGCTCATGCCGTTGGCGGTGAAGCCCAGCCGGTAGTGGTTGGGCACCGCGCCCATGCGGCGAATCAGGCCGGCATCGAGCATCTGTGCCAGCCGCTCGCGCACTTGGGCGCCGCTGACCTGCAACTGCGCGGCGATCACGTCGTAGGGGCGCGCCACCAACGGCAGACCGCCTTGCGTGGCCGCAATCAGTTGGCGGTCAAAGTCAGACAGCTCCACGCATGCCTCCTGCTTCCACCGGGTGTGCAATCAGGGGCAGGCGCAACTCCACAAAGAATTCGCGCTCCTTGGGGAAGGCGTGCACGGCCAGCCCGGTATCGGCCTCGATGCGCGCAATGGCCTGGGCCGCACGCTGCGGTGACTCCGCGCCGATGACGAACCACATGTTGAGCGCATGTTCGCGCCGGTAGTTGTGTGCCACCTCGGGCATGGCGTTGACCTGGGCGGTCACCGCCTCAAAGCGGTCCTGTGGCACCTGCATGGCTGCCAACACGAACTGCCCACCGGCGCGCTCGATCTGGAACAGGGGGCCGAATCGGGTCAGGAAACCCCGCTCCAACAGGCTTTGCACGCTGGCAATCACCGCGTCTTCATCCAGGCCCAGGGCGGCCCCGACCTCAGCAAATGGACGCTCGGACAGCGGAAATCCGCCGTGCAGGTAGTCGATCAGACGTAGTTCCTCAGGCGACAGCATGGCCCACCTCGTTCCTCGGAAAAGCAGCCTCGCCCCAACCGTCTGGCAATGCGCGAAAGCGCCGGGCACCGGTCTGCTTGAAGCGCTGGCGCGAGAACAGCACCCGTTGCGGGAACGCAGTCAGCCCGCTGTCCTGCACCGCACGGGCGATGGCATCACGCACCGCCTGGCGGTCCGTGCCATGCACCATGCAGTACAGGTTGAAGGGCCAGGCATCGGCACGTTGGCGGCGGTAGGCCAGGGTCACGCCGGGTTGGCGCGCCAGCCGCTCCCCGCAGGAATCCACCACCGCGTCGGGCACGTCAAACACCGTCATGGCATTGGCCTGGAAGCCGAATTCGTGGTGGCGCACGATGGCGCCAAAGCGGCGCAGGGTACCTGCGCGCAACCAGGCCTGCAACTGGCCGAGCACGCCCTGGGTCTCGCAACCCAGAGTTCGGGCCCATTGGTCGTAGGGTCGTTCCACCAGTGGCAAGCCCTCCTCCAGCAAAGCCGCAAGCGCACGGTCCTTGTCGGCCACGGCGGGCGCGAGCCCCATGCAGGGCCGCGCATCGGGTGTTGCGGCCAGGGGTGCGCGCAGATCGAACCCCAGGTCGATGCGGTAGGGTCGCAGCATGGGCAGGCGCAGCGCGTCCAATCCCGTAGTGCGCTCCAGGCCCTGCATGGCCAGTTCCAACGCTGCGTCGTCGCAGGCTGTCATCACAAACCACAGGTTGAAGCGGTCCTCGCGTTCGTAGTTGTGGTTGACGCCGGGGTGGGCCGAGACCTGCGCCGCCACCTCATGCAGGCGCTGCACGGGCACCGCCATGGCGGCCAACAGGGCCGAGCCGCCGGCCCGCGCACTGAACACCCCGCCGATACGGCTGAGCGCACCATGGGCGCGCAGGCTGTGCAGCAGGGCCAGCACCTCACCGCCGGTACGGCCCAGGCGCTGGCCCAGAACCGCGTAGGGCTCGTGCACCAGCGGGAAATCCCGCTGCCAGGGGTTGAGCAGGTCCAGCGCATCACGCAGGCCCGTCGGGCACAGGCGGTTCGACTGCATGCTCAAAACCCAATGCGCGCCGCGCGAGACGTGAAGAAGACGCCACTGGGCGCATCGACCTCCAGGCGGGTCAGTGTTTGCAGTGATTGGGTGTCGATCACGCTGACACGGTTGTCATCCCGCGAGCTGATCCACACCGCTTCCCCGCGCGGTGTGAACTCCATGTGCAGCACCGCCTTCCCGGGGTTGAGCGTGGCCACCACCTGCCGGGATGGCGTATCGATCACCTGTACGCGGTCATAGTCGGGCACCGCAAAGTTGACCCAGATCTGGCGTCCATCGGGGCGCGCCATCACGAACACCGGCTGTCCGGCGACGGGAATGCGGCCGACTTCTTTCCAGTCCTGCGTGTCCACCACCAGCACTTCGTGGCGGCCGATGGCCGGCAGGTAGGCATGGCGACCGGCCACCGCCCAACCCCGCAGATGCGGCATCTTGTAGACCGGAAGCGGCTCCTGGCCACGACCGTAACCGTCCAGGATGCGGCGCACGCGCGGCGTAGACTCCCACAGGTCCACCAGTGCTAGACCGTCTTCGCCAAACAAGCCGGCGATGTAGTGCCGTCCATCAGGCGTAACAAGAGCGTCGTAGGGGGACTTGCCAACATTGGGCAGCTTGGTCACTTGGGGGTTGCGCGGGTCGGCAAGATCGGCGATCCAGATCGCATTGGCATCGAACAGGCTGTAGGCAAAACGCCGCCCCGGCAAGTCCACCAGGCCAACCACACGCGAGAGCTTGCCCGGCGCGTACTCGGCTGGCAGGTCGGCCACCAGTTCCAGGGTCTGTGCATCAAAAAACTTCACGCCGCCCGGCGTGTAGTTTTGCGCGGCAACCAGCGTGCCGTCTGCGCTGATGGCACCGCCGATGGAGTTACCCGCCTGCATCACCCGTGCCAGCAGGCGGCGCTGCAACAAGTCAACCTTGGACAGCCCGCCATCGCGCCCGAACACATAGGCGTAGCGTGCATCCCGCGAGAAAACCACCGAGGCATGGGACAAGTCGCCCAAACCCTCCACCTCGGCCAGCACGGTGCGCCGCGAGGTGTTCACGATGGCCAGCGTGCCGCGGGCGCGCTCCACCACCACACCCAGGTCACCACTGCCCTCCAGTGCCATGCCTGGCCCGCTGGCACAGCCGACGGCCAGGAACGGCACCGCGGCCAGGGCGGCCAACACGCTTCTTCGATTCAGGGTTTGCATGGTTATTTCGTCTCTCTTCGGGATTCCAGGGGGAACCCCAATTGCAGTCGCTGCGCGATCCACTGGGCATCCACCTCGCTGAGCATGGCTTTCCAGGGGGGCATGGGTGTACCCGGACGTCCGCTGTAAATGGTGGCCACCAGGGATTCCACCGGCTTGTCGGACAGTGCTTCTGGCGTAAGTGCCGGGCCGAGGCCTCCGGTGAGTTGCATGCCATGGCAAGAGCCACAGTCTTGGCGCACCATGCGAATCAGGGTCTGTTCACGCGCAGGCGTCGGCGCAGGAGCGGTCTGCGCCATAGCGCCCATCGCCATGAGCGAGGCTCCCAGCAGGCCTGCCCGGCCTCGGTGCGCGACGATATCCAACATGTGTGTATTTCCGGTTTTGATTTGCCCCACAGCCCCATCATTGCTTGACTTACGTCATTTGTCCTTACACTAAATTAAGGACAGGACGTCCCAATGCAGGCTAAATGCGGTCCATCGTCATCTGGACCTACACCATGCGAAATTTGGACCCATTCGCCCCAGTCCCTGTGCACACGCCCTCCGCCGAAACTCCGTCCCCCGCTGTGGTCACCCTAATGGGTGCGGGTCCCGGCGACCCCGAGTTGCTGACGGTGAAGGCGCTGCGCGCCCTGCAGGCCGCCGATGTGCTGCTGCACGACCATCTGGTCAGCGACGCGGTGCTCGGCCTGGCACCCGCCGGTGCCGAACGCATCTACGTCGGCAAGGAATCCTCGCGCCACACCATGGCACAAGAGGACATTGGTGCCTTGATGGTGCGCCTGGCCCGCCAGGGGCGCCGCGTGCTGCGCATCAAGGGAGGTGACGGCTTCATCTTCGGCCGTGGCGGCGAGGAGGCCCAGGTTCTGGCCGCTGCCGGCGTTCCGTTCACCGTGATTCCGGGCATCACCGCCGCCCAGGGCGCCGCGGCCGCCTGCGGCATTCCACTGACCCACCGCGACCACGCACGCGCCCTGGTCCTGGCCACCGGTCACCTGCAGGAAAACCGCCAGGTCAATCTGGACTGGCCCATGCTCGCGCGGCCACACCAGACGGTGATGATCTACATGGGTTTAGGCACGCTGCCCATCATCTGCGAACAGCTCGTGGCACACGGGCTGCCAGCCAGCACGCCGGCGGCCCTCATCGAACGCGCGACCCTGCCGGATCAGCGCTGCATCACCGGCACCCTGTCAGAGTTGCCAGCGCTGGCCGCGTCCGCAGGGCTGAAGCCCCCCACATTGATCATGGTGGGTGAGGTCGTCAGCCTGCACGCCGAGTTGGCAGGTGCCATGGCCCTGAGCAAAACGGCCTGAATGCTGGGCCAAGGTCTGCCGGCCTTGGTGACAAGCCGACTCCGACCCTAGAACTTCCCCGGAACGTGGAAATTCAGCAACCGGGTGGCGATAAAGGTCTCCCGCAGAAAGCACAGCAGGGCCAGCAAAAAACAGATGACGCCCGCCAGGAAACCTCCTATCGCCCAGCGGCTGATCTGAAAGCCCGTGGTCTCGCCCACGAACAGCACGATGATGGTGAGGCCAATCAGAAAGCTGCACAACGTCAACAGCGCAATGCCGCCGTTGGCAAGCCTGCCGCGCTGGCGCAACTCGGACAATTCGCGCTGTGCGCGCTGCAGGAATTCCGGGTCATCGGTCTGGCGGGCGCGATCCTCCACCAGACGCGCGCGGTCGATGATGCGCGCCAGCCGCCCGGCAATGGCACCGATCATGCCGGAGACGGCGGTCAGCAAAAACACCGGCGCAACCGCCAGTTGGATTCCGTGGGTAACGGTGGCTGCGTCGAGCGGCATGGCCATGGGACTGATTTCCTTAGCGTGGTGGTTCGATGGCAAGCCAGGATGGTACCCCTTAGCCCCCCACGCGCTTGACCGTGTGGCCTTTGGCTTGCAGCCACTGCATGACCCGCTCCACGTGGTCGCCCTGGATCTCGATCACCCCATCCTTGACCGTGCCCCCCGTTCCACAGGCGGCCTTGAGCTGCTTGCCCAGGTCGGCCAGGGCTTCGGCCTCCACCAGTACGCCCTTGACCACGGTGACGGTCTTGCCGCCACGGCCCTTGCTCTCGCGCTGCACGCGCACCACACCATCACCCTTGGGTGGGGCAGCGGCCTTGCAAACGCACTGTGCCACTGGCTGGCGGCAGCCCGGGCACATGCGCCCGCTGTCGGTGGAATAGACCAAGCCGCCAAGACCACCAAGAGCGGCCAGGCCCGATGCACGTTGTTTGCCGTTCATGGCCATGGTGTTTACTCGAAGGCGGTCTTGGCGCGCAGGCGGCTGCGCAGCTCGAACTTCTGGATCTTGCCGGTCGAGGTCTTGGGAATGGACTCGAAGCGGATGTCGCGCGGCACCTTGTAGCCGGCCAGCAGCTCCTTGCAGTGGGCCACCAGTTCGGCGGCCGTGACTTCGGCACCGTCACGCAGTTCCACGTAGGCCACCGGTGTTTCGCCCCATTTGTCGTCGGGCTTGGCCACCACGGCGCAGGAGACCACGGCCGGGTGGCGGTACAGGGCATCCTCCACCTCCAGCGAGCTGATGTTCTCGCCACCGGAAATGATCACGTCCTTGCTGCGGTCCTTGATCTTGGCGTAACGGTCGCTCTCCATCACCGCCAGGTCTCCGGTATGGAACCAGCCGCCGGCAAAGGCCGCTTGCGTTGCATTGGGATTCTTCAGATAACCCTTCATCACGATGTTGCCGCGGAACATGATCTCGCCCATGGTGGCGCCGTCGGCCGGTGTCTCGGCCATGGTCTCGGGGTCCATCACCGTCATACCCTCTTGCAGCGGGTAGCGCACGCCCTGGCGGCCGTTCAGGCGTGTCTGTTCCGACAGATTTTGCTCAGACCAGGCTGGGCGCTTGACGGCCACGGCCGCCGGGCCATAGACCTCGGTCAGACCATAGACGTGGGTGATGTCGAAGCCGATCTTGGCCATGCCCTCGATCATGGACGCCGGTGGCGCCGCACCCGCCACCATGCCGCGCACCTTCTGGCGGATGCCTCCGCGCTGCTCGGCTGGGGCGGCGATCAGCAGGTTGTGCACGATGGGCGCGGCGCAGTAGTGGTCCACACCGTGATCGCGCATGGCCGACAGGATGGCGGCGGCCTCCACCTTGCGCAGGCAGACCTGGGTGCCGCCCAGCATGGCCACCGTCCAGGCAAAGCACCAGCCGTTGCAGTGGAACAGCGGCAGCGTCCACAGGTAGGTGGGGAAATGCGGCATGGTCCAGGTGGCGGCGTTGCACACGGCGTTCAGGTAGGCGCCGCGGTGGTGGGTGACCACGCCCTTGGGGTCGCCCGTGGTGCCGGAGGTGTAGCTCACGGCAATGGCATCCCACTCGTCGGCCGGACCTTCCAGACGCGCCAAGGGTTCGTGGGCGGCCAGCAAAGTTTCGTACTCCAGCGTGCCCAGGGTCTCGCCGGCTCCGGTGTATTCGCTGTCGCAGACGTCAATGACGATAACGTTGCGCCCATGTTCGTTGCGCAGTTGGGCCAATGCCTCGCGCATGACCGGCGCAAATTCGCGGTCGGTGATCAGCACCTGGGCCTCGCAGTGGTTCATCTGCCAGGCCAGCAAATGGGCGTCCAGCCGGGTGTTCAGCGTGTTGAGCACGGCATTGATGGCCGGCACGGCGTAGTGCGCCTCGATCATTTCCGGGGTGTTGGGCAGCATCACACTGACCGTTCCGCCGCGCTGCACGCCCAGCGCGCGCAGGGCGGCACCCAGGCGGGCCGAGCGATCGCGCGTCTGCGCCCAGGTGTAACGGCGCGCGCCATGCACCACGGCAGGCAGGTCGCCAAAGACCTCGGCGCTGCGCTCCACGAAACCGGTGGGGCTCAGGGCCACGTAGTTGGCCGGATTCTTATCAAGATGCTGGTCGAAGATGGTGGTGGTCACGCGCATTCCTTCCTGTATGCCAATAGTGTTCTTGGCGGTTGTATCACGGCCAGCTTGCGTGGGGCTGGCAAATTGCTGGCGACCGCGCCCCTGGACACGCCACGCTATGCTTGCGGGTTTCGCGCGAGAACGTTGGAGTGAGGACATGATGCAAACGTTATTTCCGCTCGGCTGGGAACACTACCTGCTGGGCGGCCTGTTGATTGGGGCCGGGGTGAGCCTGCTCTATGTGCTCACCGGCTGGGTCGGCGGCATGAGCACGGTGTTCAGCAGCACCTGGTCCTACGTGTCCCGCTTGGCGTTCTTCCACCAGGCGCGCTTTGTTGACACCCGGGCTTGGCGCCTGGTGTTTGCCACCGGGCTGATCCTGGGTGCAGGGCTGTGGTGGTGGCTGCGCGGCCCCAGCGGTGGCCTGCACACCAGCATTCCGGTGTGGCAACTGGGCCTGGGCGGCGTGCTGGTGGGATTTGGCGCGCGCCTGTCCAACGGCTGCACATCGGGCCACGGCATCTGCGGGCTGAGTTCCCTGCAACTTCCCTCGCTGGCGGCTGTGCTCACCTTCATGGCCACTGGGTTCATCACCGCGCACGCAGTGCTGTGGCTGGGAGGACGCTGATGATGAAGCCGTCGCAGTTTTTGGCAGTGCTGGTCAGCGGCACCCTGTTCGGCCTGGGTCTGGCCGTGTCGACCATGGTCTCGCCCGAGGTGGTCTTGAGCTTTCTGCGTTTTCAGGACTTTGGCCTGATGTTGGTCATGGGTGGCGCCGTGTGCGTGACCCTGGTGGCCTACCAGTTGGCGCCGCGCCTGCTGCGCCGTCCCCTGGCGGGCGACCATTTCGCCCACCGCCCGTCCAAGCTGGACCGCGACACAGTGGTGGGTGCCGCGATTTTCGGTGTGGGCTGGGGCCTGTGTGGTGTGTGTCCGGGGCCGGCCATTGCCGGACTGGGCACCGGCAACTGGGCGCTGCTGGTGGCTCTGGGCGGCATTGCGCTGGGCGCCTACCTGCAGGGCTGGTGGGCTCAGCGGCGCGAAAGCTCAGGCGGCTGATTCCGACCGCGCCGCGTGGCGCCGGGCGATGGCCTGGCACAGCGCGTGGGCCACATCGAACTGCAGCCCCTGTACCGCCGCCTCCAGCGCGCCCAACTCCTGCACACCCTGCGCCACCAGGGCAGGCCGGATCTCTGTGAACTGCTGCAGGGCTTGCAGGTCGCAGGCCAGCAGCACATCCATCAGGCTGCGCAGCGCGGTCTGCAAGTCGTGCTCCTGTGCCGTGCCGCCAGTGGCCAGCGTGCGCTCCGAGTCGGCCGCGTCGTCCAGGGTGGCAATGGCCTGTTGCAGGGCCTGCCGGGTGGCGGCCGCGGTGGCCAGCAGCTCACGCCAGCCCTGGGCCGATACGCCGGCAGATGGCTCATGGCGGCAATCCTGCTCCAGACGCGCGGCGATGGTCGCCAGTTGGTTGGCCCCCAGCATGCCGGCGCTGCCCTTCAATGCATGCAGGCGCCGTGTCAGTGCGTCGCCCGGTTCGGGCGCATCGCTGGCCTGCAGCAACTCGGTCAACTCGGTGCAGGCCACGCGCGCGGCCCGTACGTATAGCGCGTGCATGCCGCCCATGCGGTGCAAGGCGGTGTCCACGTCGAGCAGCGCCGGCAATCCAACTGCCGGTGTGCCGGTCTGTGCAGAAGCCGGCCCGGCCGGCGCCGGGTGCCCGGGGGTAAATCCGGGCCGGTGGCGCAGCAGCCGCTCCACCACGTCTGCAAGGGCAAAGGGTTTGCCCACATGGTCGTTCATGCCGGCGGCCAGGCAAGCCTCGCGGTCGGAGGGCATGGCGTTGGCCGTCATGGCGATGATGGGCAGCTCCTGCGCACCCCAGCGTTCACGGATCAGCCGGGTGGCGCCGTAGCCATCGAGCACCGGCATCTGCAAGTCCATCAACACGGCGTCAAATGGCGGTTGGGCGCTAGTCACCGCATCCACCCCTAATTGGCCGTTGGCCGCCAGGGTGACCTGCGCGCCCTGGGACTGCAGCAACTCCTGCGCCACCTGTTGGTTGATGGGATTGTCTTCCACCACAAGAAGGCGCATGCCCTGCAAGCGCCGGTGCGGCTGCGCGAGCGGTTCGGCCTCGGGCGGAGCCGCGTCCGCCGCAGCCACCAGCGGCAGTTCCAACATGAAATGAAAGGTACTGCCCTTGCCCAGTTGGCTGTCGAGTTCCAGCGTGCCACCCATCAGGCCCACCAGTCGCTGGCTGATCGCCAGCCCTAGGCCGGTTCCACCGAAGCGGCGCGTGGTGGAGGCTTCTGCCTGGGAGAAGCCGGAGAAGATGCGCTCGCGGTTTTCCGGTGCGATGCCGATGCCGCTGTCCTGCACCGAAAACGCCACCCGCGCCGCTCGCGCGTGCAGCTCCAGCAGGCGGATAGCCACCACCACCCGACCCTGCGCCGTGAACTTGACGGCGTTGCCCCCCAAGTTCAGCAGAACCTGCTGCAGGCGCAGCCCATCTGCCAGCAGCACCGGCGGGACGGCCGGGTCCAACTCGAAGGCCAGTTCGATGGGCTTGCCGCCCAGGCTGGCGCCGAGGATGGCCGAGAGGTCGCGCACCAGATGCGCCAGGCGAAATGGCTGTGGGTCCAGCGACATCTTGCCGGCCTCGACCTTGGAGAAGTCCAGGATGTCGTTGAGCAGGCCCAGCAGCGAGCGCGCCGCGTTCTCGGTCTTGTCGGCATAGTCGCGCTGGCGCACGCTGAGATCGGTGGACTGGAGCAGCGTGAGCATGCCCAGCACGGCATTCATGGGGGTGCGGATTTCGTGGCTCATATTGGCCAGGAACTGGCTCTTGGCCACGCTGTTGGCCTGGGCCTGGTCGCGGGCATCGATCAGCGCGGCCTGCAGGCGGGCGCTGACAGTGAGCGTGATCATGATGGACATCCAGACATTGAACAGGATGGCCCAGAAGTACGGCGCCACCAAGAGCAAGCTGGTGGAGCTGAGGTAAGACGTCGAGCTGGCGGCCTGCATGGCCGGGTACAACCGCGCCACGAACAGCAGCACGCCCAGCAGGTACACCACCACGGTGATGCGATTGGCCACGCGCAGCGGTGTCGGCCCCAGTCCCTGGTCGTAGCGCCAAAAGGCCACGGCAATCATGCCGTTCAACGGAATCAGGGCCAGCGACACGATCAGGATGCGGGCGAACAGCTGCGGGTCCACTACCGTGAACCACGCCAGCCCGAGGCCGGCGCAGACGGTGTACAGCCACACCGCTGGGCGCGGCAGCGGCAGCCCCACCGTGCCGCGCGTGCCCATGTACATCAGCGTGAAGGCTGCCACCAGCGCCGTGTTGGCCAACGCAGCCGACACCCAATCGGGAGCAATGCCGCGCAGCCCAACCAGCAGGGTGCTGAGCGCGGCCAGGCCGGAGCCCCAAGTCCAGTCCTGCAGGTAGCGTTCGCGCTGCACCAGATGCGCCACCATGAAGGACGCAAAGGCAAACACCAGCGAACTCACGGCGGTCAGGATCGAGAGAGTGCGGATGTCGAAATTCACGGCGGGCGTCTTACAAGCTCGGGAGTGGTTTCCGCATTCTACGCACCAAGCAAAACAGGCAGTTGGCCCTCGTGGAATATGCGCAGGAAGCTATGCATTTGATAGCACCCAGGCATGCAAGGGTGGGCCCGGATTGGGGCGTGCACGGAACCGGTGTACAGTTTCGCCCACGTTCAACCCACGAGGTTTTTTTCCTATGCCCACGATCCGCATTCTGACTTCTTCGCTGCTGGCTGTCCTGCTGCTGGCACAACCCGCTTTCGCGCAAAACAAGGCGGCCATCGGCAAATCCGTTGGCGAATTTGTGAAACTCTCCGAAGGACTGGCCGCCAGCCTGGCCGACCTGTCCAAGCGCGCCGGCACGGCCTCGCCCAATGACAAGGACATGCTGAACCGGGTAACCACCCAGCTGGGTCTGGTCGACGCCACCGCCGATGGCGTGGTGGCCCTGGGCGTGGTGGCTGCCGAGGTGCGCGACGCGGGCGACCTGGCCATCGTCAAGAAGCACCTGGCCACCCGCTGCCAGGCACTGAAGTCCCTGACCGACGCCACTGGCAAGTACGTTGGCAGCCTGGCCGGCAACATCGCCGCCGTGGCCACCGCCGCCGAAGTCAACAAGGCACGCGACACCGTGGTGCAGATGGGCCAGCACGCCCTGTGCAACGCCTCCGGCAAGTGACAAGGAAACACCGCCATGCGACCCCTACGAATCAGCGCCCTGCTTGCCTGCCTGCTGCTGACCGCCCAGGCACAGGCCCAAACCGCTGCGGCACCCGCCGCTGCCGCTTCAGCCCCGGCCACGCCAGCCATCCGCGCCGAGTTGCGCACCCTGTTGCTGGACGCGCAGAACCTGCTCAACGAGAAACAAAACGGCCCGGCCAAGGAAAAAATCCAGCTGGCCAATGCGGTGGCCGACAAGTCGCCGTATGAGAGCTTCATCGTCGCCCGCGTCGGCATGGTTGCCGCCGTCACCGAGGACGATGCCGCCACCGCCGGCAAGCTGCTGGAGCAGGTGCTGCAACTCAACGCCAGCGGCGCCTGGCTCACCAACGAGGAAATCCTGCCCCTGATGCAGGCGGTAGGCGTGGCCTACTACCGCACCAAGGACTACGCCCAGGCGGCTACCTGGATGGAGCGCAACATCAAGGCAGGCGGCACCGCGCAAACCGTCAAGGATGCCCGCATCCAGTCCTACCTGCTGGCCGGCAACCTGGCACGCGGCAGCGAGCTGCTGAATGAGGAAATTGCTGCCGCCGAGAAGGCCAAGCAGGCCCCCTCCCAGCCCTACCTGGAAATGCTGGCCCAGGCCCGCACCGGCCTGAAGGACACCGCCGGCGCCACCCGTGCCGTGGAGATGCTGGTGCAGTACTACCCCAGCAAGGACAACTGGCGCGCCCTGATCAACCGCCTGTGGGGCCGCTCCGACCTGGCCAGCCGCCTGCAATTGGACGTGTTCCGCCTTGCATTCCACCAGGGCACGCTGGAGGAAGCCAGCGACTACAGCGAGTACATCGAGTTCGCGCAAAAGGCCACCTTCTCGGCCGAGGCCCTGCGCGTTTACGACCAGGCTGCCGGTGCCGGCCTCTTGGGCGGCTCCGACGCCAACAAGAAGCTGCGCGCCAAGCTGGCGCAGGATGTTGAGCAGGACCGCAAAACCCTGGCCGCCGACACCGCCGCCGCACTCAAGAAGCCCGACGGCACGGTGCTGTTCAACCTGGGCCAGAACCAGATCGGCATGCAGCAGTACGACAAGGGCCTGGAGCTGATGGAAAAGGCCATCGCCAAGGGCATCCCCAAGCGCACTGAAGACTTCCGCCTGCGCCTGGCCGTGGCCTATGCCCAGGCCGGCGAAACCGACAAGGCACTGCAGGCCCTGGCCACCATCTCCGGCCCCGAGGGCCTGAGCGAGCTGGCCCGCTACTGGACCTGGGCCCTGCGCAAACCTTGATCCCGCAACGATTGGGTAGGCCGTTGCCACGCGCCCTGGCTTTGCTGGGCGCGGCCCTGCTGCTGGCCGGTTGCAGCACCTTGGTGCTGCCGCCCATGCCGGCCACACCGCTGGACGCGGTCGATCCGCAGCACGGCTACCGTTTCTCCAACCTGCAAACCGGCCCGGACAACAGCGATGGGCTGTTCGTGGTGGTGTCGTTCTCCGGCGGCGGCACGCGCTCGGCCGCGCTGGCCTACGGCGTGCTGCAGAAGCTGCGCGATACGCCCATCCAGTGGAACGGCCAACCGCGGCGCCTGCTGGACGAGATCGACGTCATCCACTCCGTCTCGGGCGGCAGCTACGCGGCGGCCTACTACGGGCTGTACCGGGACGCCTTCTTCGACACCTTCCCCGAGCGCTTCCTCTACGCCGACTTCCAGACCGAGCTGTGGGACCACTACGTCTCGGTCAACGGCATGGCCCAGGTGCTGGGCTGGTCCAACAACGACCGCGTGGACCTGCTCAGCGCCATCGTGGAGCGCCGGCTCTTCACCGGCAAGACCTACGCCGACCTGCTGGCCCCCCACCGGCGCCCCTTGGTGGTGGTGCACGCGACGGACCTGAACCGTGGCGCCGATTTCCAGTTCACGCAGGACCAGTTCGACCCGTTGTGCACCGACCTCTCTACCCTGCCCGTGTCGCGCGCGGTAGCGGCATCGAGCGCCGTGCCCATCCTGTTCGGCCCGGTGGCCATCCAGAACCACAGCGGGCGCTGTGGCTACCGCCGCCCGAGTTGGGTGCAGCAATCGGTCGGCGGGCCACAAGACCCGTCCTGGACGGCGCGGGCCGAGCGCCACGCGCGCGACTTCGACTCCTACCTCAACGCCAGCGAGACCGACGGCCGGCCCTGGATCCACCTGATCGACGGCGGCGTCTCCGACAACCTGGGCCTGCGCGGCCCGCTGGAGTCCAGCGTGGCGCGCGGCGGCTTTGGGCCGCTGCTCAAGCGCATGGGCGTCAAGGGAGTGCGCAAGGTCGTGTTCCTGGTGGTCAGCGCCGAGGTACTGCCCGACACCGGCATCGACCGCAGCGGCGAGCCGCCCAGCATCCGCCAGATGGCATCGGCCGTGCTGGATGCGCTGATGCGCAACATCTCGTTCGAGACCAAGACCTGGCTGCGCTCCAGCTTCCGCTACTGGCGCGAGGAAGCACAGGAACTCGCCCGCCAGAGCGACAGCCCCTACGACGGCGTACCCGAGTTCTACCTGGTGGAGACCAACCTGCAGGATATCGCCGACAAGACCGAGCGCGACCGCATGATGGCCGTACCCACCACCTTCAAGCTCGAACCGGAGCAGGTGCGCGCCCTGGTACGCGCGGGTGGCGAGTTGCTGGACGCCTCACCCGAATTCCAGCGCCTGCTCAAGGACCTGCGGTAGCCCGGATCCTTACGTCAAATTAGCTTCTAGACCTCGTCAACATTGCGTAGGCAGCTACTAAATCAATAGCATACCCGGAGGCCACTTGCCAACACCCGACCGCCTGCCCGACACCCTGGCCCTGCTACGCCAGCACGCCCGGCCCGACCAGTTGGCCGGCATGGCGCGCTTCGGCATTGTGGGTGATGGACGGTTGGGCCTGTCGGTGCCGGTCATGCGCACCATCGCCCGCGGCCTGGGCCGCGATCACGCCCTGGCCCAGGCGCTCTGGGACACCGGCATCCCCGACGCCCGCATCGTCGCCAGCATGGTGGCCGAGCCCGCGCGGCTCACCGCCCGCCAAATGGACCAATGGGTCAAGGGCTTCAATTCCTGGGACGTGTGCGACCAGGCCTGCCAGAACGCCTTCGTCCGTTCGCCGCTGGCCTGGCGCAAGGTTGCGCTGTGGGCCCGGCGCCAAGATGAGTTCGTGCGCCGTGCCGCCTTTGCCCTGCTGGCCTGCCTGGCCACGCACGACAAGCAGGCCCCTGACAGTGCCTTTGTCGACGCCCTGGCGCTGGTGGAAGCCGCCGCCGGCGATGAACGCAACTTCGTCAAGAAGGCCGTCAACTGGGCTCTGCGCGGCATCGGCAAGCGCAACGCCGCCCTGCGGGAGGCGGCCATGGCCTGCGCCCTGCGCATCCAGCAACAGGGCAGCAAGTCGGCGCGCTGGATCGCTGCCGATGCCCTGCGCGAACTGCGGTCAAGGTAGCAGTCGCCGCGGCCCCAGCATCGCCACTGTCAAGCCCTGGGCCGCGATGTGCTCCGGCAACGGCAGGCCCCGCGCCAGGGCGGCACAGGCCTCGCCCATGGCCGGGGCAGTCTGGATGCCGTAGCCGCCTTGCGCAGCCACCCAGACGAAATTGGGCACTTGTGTGTCCATGCCGCCGACCAGGCCACCATCCGCCACGAACGAGCGCAAGCCGGCCCAGGTGCGTAGGGGGCGGCGCATCGACAGCGTGGTCATCTCGCCAATGGCGTGCATGGCCAATGCGATATCCAGTTCCTCGGGCTGCACGTCGTGCGGTGGCACCGGGTCGGCATTGGCGGGCGAACCGAGCAACACACCGGCATCCGGCTTGATGTACCAGTCTTCACCGGCGCTGTAAGTCATGGGCCAGTGCTCCACCGACACGCCTTCGGGCGGGGTGAACACAAAGGCCGAACGGCGGCAGGGTTGCAAACCGATGGTCTGCGCGCCAGCCAGGCGGCCCAGTTCATCGGCCCAGGCACCGGCGGCATTGACCAGCACCCTCGCCGTCCACGTGCGGCCGTCCGCGGCCCGCACGTGCCAGTGCGTGCCGTCGTGCCGCAGTGAGATGACCTCTGCATCACAGGCTAGCGTGCCGCCCAGGCGGCGAATGCCTTTCAGAAAACCCTGGTGGATGGCGTGCACGTCCATGTCCATCGCGTCAGGTTCCAGCGAGGCCCCCACGACCACATCCCCGCGCAGTGCGGGAACCATGGCCAACGCTTCCTGCACCGTGAGTCGGCGCGCCTGGGGTGATAGTGCCTGCAATACCTGCCAATGCTCCTCGAAAGCCGGCATCTGCTCGGCCGTGGCAACCATCAAGGCGCCGCGCGGGCTGATCAGTGGATAGTCGGAAAAGCCCTCGGGCGGATTGGCATAGAACGGCTGGCTGGCCAGCGACAGAGCCCGCACCTGCGGCCCGCCATAGCTGGCCATGAACAGCGCGGCCGAGCGCCCCGTGGAGTGGTAGCCCGGTTGCGACTCGCGCTCCAACAGCGTCACGCTGCCGTGCGGCGCCAGAAAGTACGCGACCGAGGCGCCGGCAATGCCGGCCCCGATGACGAGGAAGTCGCGTACATCGGAAGACGAATGGGGGTCCATGAAAGTCCTCGAAGGTCTAGTGATCCATCGCCGTGCGGGTGCGGGTCAGCAAGGGCAGCATGCTACGGTCTGGAAACAGGAACACCAGCCCAAAGATCAACCGCTGCAGCCACGGCAAGTGGGGCCGGATTTCCTTTGCGCCCTGCAAGCTGTCCCAGCACATGGCGTTACCGGCCTGGTATTGCATCTTGGCCTGGCCCATGCACTGCCAGAAGAAGCGCAGCGAGATCATGTGTTCCCGGTAGCGGTTGCGGCCGTGGTTGGTGTAGTGGGCCATGAGCTTGCGCCAGTAGTACATGCGGCTGCTGAGCATGCGGTGCGAGAAACTGTAGTTGTCGCCATACATGCGCCAGCGCAGCGTGGGAATGGGCAGGTAGAAGAATTTGAAGCGCTCGTACAGCCGCAGGAACAGATCGTCGTCCTCATAGCCGGACAGCTTTTCATCAAAACCGCCCACGGCCTCGAAGGCGGAACGTTTGATGGTCATCAGCCCCGGCATGACAAAGATGTCCTTGAACAAAATGTCATCCAGCGAGGATTTGGGATGCGGCCAACCTTGGTGGTACTGACCGTGGATGCGGGCGAAGGTCACCTTGCCGTCGCCATCAATGTTGTCGGTGTCGGTATAGAGCACGTCGATGGCCGGGTTGGCCAGCCAGGGCATGACCTTTTCAAGCTTGTCTTCGTACCACTCGTCATCCTGATCCAGAAAACCCACGTATTCACCGTGGCAGGCTCGGATGCCAAAGTTGCGGGCACTGGACTGCCCGCCATTGGGCTTGCGCAGGTACTGCACCCGCAGGTGCGGGTGTGCAGTCAGGTACGCCTGGCACACGGCGTGGGTGTCATCGGTGGAGCCATCGTCGACGATGATCAACTCCACGTTTTTGTAGGTCTGGTTGGCGATGCTATCGAGCGCCTGAATGAGGAACTGCTGGTTAATGCGACAGGCGTTGTACACCGGCATGACCACCGATACCAGCGGAGCCCGCGGATGGGGGACGGGTTCAAAGATGGGTTCGCCGGCAAAGCCCTGGGTCACCACCGGCTGACCAGGGGGCCAAGGGGTCTGCCCCAACACCGACCGCGCGATTCGGAGCGCTACAAGCTTGCCCCACTGCACAAAACCTGTCATGCGCCAGGACCCATCAAATGGCCGTACCCAGGCGCGCCACACCTTCCTCAATCTTCTCCACCGGTGCCGTGGCAAAGCTCAGGCGCAGGGTGGACAGATCGGGGTTGGCGGCATAAAACGGTGCGCCGGGCACAAAGGCGACGCCCTTCTCAATGGCGCGCTTGGCCAGTTCACCACCGTCCTTGACTTTGCCGCCGGCACCGGTCAGGCGCGCCCAGACGAACAGGCCGCCCTGGGGTTGCACGAACTCGATGGCGTCGCCCAATTCCTTGCGCAGCGCGTTGCCCATGGCCAGGGCACGCTCCGCATACACCTTGCGCACATGGGCGAGCGTGGCCGGCATGCGGCCTGCCTTCAGGTACTGCGCGGCTGTGGCCTGGGCAAAGGTGCTGGTGTGGGCGTCGCTGAACTGCTTGCACATGGTGGCCTTGGCCAGCAGCTCAGGCGGCGCAATCATCCAGCCCACGCGCAGCCCCGGGCTCAACACCTTGCTCAGCGACCCGCAGTGCGCCAGCAGTTCGCGGCTGCCCGGAACGCCAGCGCTCAAAGCCAGCAAGGAAGGCGGTGGTGCGTCATTGAAGTAGAGGTCGCCATAGGGATCGTCTTCCACAATCAAAGTCTGGTACTTCACGGCCAGCTCCAACACCTTCTTGCGCCGTTCCAGGCTCAGCATGGCACCACTGGGGTTGCCGAAGGTCGGAATCAGGTAGACGAACTTCGGCTTGTGTTCGGCAATCAGGGCTTCGAGCTTGTCGACCTGCACGCCATTGCCGTCGATGGGGGCGCTGATGAGCTGGGCGCCGTACAGGCGGAAGCACTGGATGGTGGCCAGGAAGGTCGGGCCTTCAACGATCACCTTGTCGCCAGGGCTGATCATGGTCTTGCCCAGCAGGTCCAGCGCCTGCTGGCTGCCGGTAGTGACGATCAGGTTGTCCGGCGCCACATCCTGGCAGCCCTTGCTGGCCATGAAGGCGGCCAGTTGCTCGCGCAGCGGGTTGTGGCCTTCGGTGGCGCCATATTGCAGAGTGGCACCGGCCTCCTCGGTCAGTGCGGCGTTGACGGCCTCGCGGATACCGTCCACGTCAAACATGGCGGGGTCGGGAAAACCCCCGGCAAAGCTGATGATGCCGGGCTTGCCCAGCAGCTTGAAGAGTTCGCGGATGGCGGAGGTTTCGACGTTGTTCAGCCGACTGGCAAATTCGAGGGACATGGTGCTATGTATGGGAAATGGCAATGCCGCGATGGTAGCGCGTACGGGTAATGCGACTCTTGCATAAGGCCATGAATCGCCCCGGAAAGTGCCCCGCAAACACAGGGTGCAGGCCTAGAATCCGCGACATCCAAAAGATAACCCGGAGCACAACATGACCAATACCGCGCTCGCCGAGCTGCTGTCCTACACCCTGGAACACGCAGGCCCGGCCTCCAACCGACTCAACGATTTCGTTGCCGCCTATTTCGACAACACCGACCCCGACGAACTGCTGGCCCGCGGCCCGGTGACCCTGTTCGCCATGGCCAACGCACACTGGCGCTTGCTGGATGCACCACGCACACCCAAGACGGCCCGCATCCGCGTCTTCAACCCGACCCTATCGGAAGACGGTTTCGTCAGCGACCACACCGTGGTGCAGATCGTCAATGACAACATGCCCTTCCTGGTGGACTCGGTCACCATGGCCATCAACCGCGGCAACCGCACGGCGCACTGGATCGTCCACCCGCTGCTGAGCGTGGAACGCGACGCACAGGGCAAGGTGCTACACGTGCGTAGCGCCGCTGCCGCTGGCGCCGCCGGGCATGCCGATCCGGTGGAATCCCTGATCCAGGTGGAGTGCGACCGCATTGTCGGCGCGGCCGAGCAGCAGGCGCTGGTCGCCGAACTGGAACGTGTGCTGGGCGACGTGCGCGCCGCCGTGGAAGACTGGCGCCCCATGCTGGAACGTGCCCAGGCCATGGCCGCCGGGGCCACATCCAGCTCCACCCTGTCCCCCAGCGGCCGCCAAGAGGGCGTGGAATTTCTGCGTTGGCTGGAAAACCGCAACTTCACCTTCCTCGGCGCGCGGGACTATGACCTGCGGCGCGACGGCGATGCAGTCAGCCTGGTGGCCAAGCCCGAAACCGGCCTGGGGATTCTGCGCGGCCCCGCACAGACCGCCGAGACCCGTCTGCCCCCTGAAGCGGTGGCGCTGTTGGAATCCAACGAACTGGTGCTGGTCACCAAGGCCATGACGCGCGCCACCGTGCACCGCCCGGCCTGGCTGGACTATGTAGCCGTCAAGCGCTTCGATGCCGCTGGTCAGGTCATCGGCGAGTCGCGCTTCCTGGGCCTGTACACGGCATCGGCTTACGTCGCACCGGTTCACGAAATCCCGCAGATCCGCAGCCGCGTGGCCGCCGTGATGGACGCTGCTGGCGTGGTGCCCGAGAGCCACGCCGCCAAGTCGCTGCAATCCATTCTCGACGTCTATCCGCGCGACGAGCTGTTCCAGGTGGACACCGCCACGCTGACCGACCACGCCATCGGCATCCTGCGCCTGCAGGAGCGTCAGCGCACCCGACTGTTCCTGCGCCGAGACCTGTTTGGCCGCTTCACCTCGGCCATGGTGTTCGTGCCGCGAGAACGTTTCAACACCGAACTGCGCGTGCGCATCGGTAACGAACTCATGGCAGCGCTGGACGGCCAGTCCATCGAGTTCACGCCCATGCTGACCGACAGCCCGCAGGCCCGCATCCACTACCTGGTGCGCGCCAAGGCCAACGCACCGCAGAACGTGAGTCTGTCCGCCCTGGAAGCCCGCATCGCCCGCCTGACCGAGCGCTGGGAAGATGCCTGCACCACGGAGCTATTGCGCGCCCACGGCGAAGGCCCCGGCTTGGCCCTGGCCCACCGCTTTGCCGACGCCTTCCCCACCGCCTACCGCGAAGACTTCTCCGCCCAGGTGGCTGCCGAAGATGCGGACATGCTTACGGCCCTCTCGGCCACCTCGCCGCTGGCCGTCAAACTGTACCGTCCGCTGGACGCTGCCCCCGGCACCCTGCGCTTCAAGATATACAACACGGCCAAGGTTGCGCTGTCGGACTCCCTGCCGGTGCTGGAGCGCATGGGCGCCCGCGTGCTGGACGAACACCCCTACCGCATCGGCAGCAATGGCGAGTCGCTGTGGATCCACGACCTGGGCTTGCAACTGCCCTCTTCCACCGACTTGGCCACGGTCAAGGAACGCTTTGAAGCACTCTTCGCCAAGGCATGGCGCGGCGAGGTGGAAAGCGACGACCTCAACCGCTTGGTGCTGGTAACTACCTTGGACGCGCGCGCCATCACCGTGCTGCGCGCCTACACCCGCTACTTCAAGCAGTTGGGCTTTGCCTTCAGCCAGAGCTATATCGAAACCACGCTGGCCAAGAATGCCGGCATTGCGCAGTCCATCGTCGAACTGTTCATGGTCCGCTTCGACCCGGCCCTGGCCGGCGACCGTGCAGCGGCACAACAGCAGATCAAGCAGCACATCGACACCGCACTGGGCCAGGTCGCCAGTCTGGACGAAGACCGCATCCTGCGTCAATTCGTCTCCACCGTGCTGGCCACGCTGCGCACCAACCTGTGGCAGACCACGGCGGCTGGTGCGGCCAAGCCCTACCTGAGTTTCAAGCTCAACCCGCGCGAGGTGCCCGGCGTGCCCGAGCCCAAGCCACTGTTCGAGATCTGGGTGTATTCGCCCCGTGTCGAGGGCGTGCACCTGCGCGGCGGCAAGGTGGCGCGCGGCGGGCTGCGTTGGTCCGACCGGCGCGAAGACTTCCGCACCGAAATCCTGGGCCTGGTGAAAGCCCAGCAGGTGAAAAACACCGTCATCGTGCCGGTGGGCTCCAAGGGTGGTTTCGTGCTGAAGAATGCACCGCCAGCCAGCGACCGCGAGGCCTACCAGGCCGAGGGCGTGGCCTGCTACAAGACCTTCCTGTCGGGCCTATTGGACATCACCGACAACATTGTCAAGGGTTCCGTGGTACCGCCCGCTAGCGTGGTGCGCCACGATGTGGACGACCCCTATCTGGTGGTTGCCGCCGACAAGGGCACGGCCACGTTCTCCGACATCGCCAACGGCGTGTCCGCCGATTACGGCTTCTGGCTGGGCGATGCCTTTGCCTCCGGCGGCTCGGTCGGCTACGACCACAAGAAGATGGGCATCACCGCCCGCGGTGCCTGGGAGGCCGTCAAGCGCCACTTCCGCACCCTGGGCCACAACACCCAGACAACACCCTTCACCGTGGCCGGCATCGGCGACATGTCGGGCGACGTGTTCGGCAACGGCATGCTGTTGTCCGAACAGATCCAACTGGTGCTGGCCTTCGACCACCGCCACATCTTCATCGACCCCACACCCGATGTCGCGAAATCGTTTGCCGAGCGCCAGCGCCTGTTCAACCTGCCGCGCTCCAGCTGGGATGACTACGACAAGAGCCTGATCTCGCAGGGTGGCGGCGTCTACCCGCGCGGCGCCAAGTCCATCACACTGAGCCCCGAGGCACGCGCCGTGATCGGCATCGAGGCCGAGGAACTGACGCCCGTCGAACTGCTGAAGGCCATTCTGCAGGCGCCGGTGGACCTGCTGTACAACGGCGGCATCGGCACCTACGTCAAGGCCAGTTTCGAGACCCATGCCCAGGTCGGCGACAAGGCTGGTGATGCCTTCCGCGTCAACGGCAATGAGCTGCGCTGCAAGGTCGTAGCCGAGGGCGGCAACCTGGGTTGCACCCAAAATGGCCGTATCGAGTACGCCCAAAAGGGCGGCCTGATCTACACCGACGCCATCGACAACTCCGCCGGCGTGGACTGCTCCGACCACGAGGTCAACATCAAGATCCTGCTGGGCGGCGTGGTGGAAGCCGGTGACCTGACGCTGAAGCAGCGCAACGACCTGCTGGCCTCCATGACCGACGAGGTCGGCCACCTGGTGCTGCAGGACAACTACTACCAGACCCAGGCACTGGACATTGCGACCCACCGCCCGCTGTACGTGCTGGATGGCCAGCAGCGCCTGATGCAATGGCTGGAGGGCAGCAACCGCCTGAATCGCGCCATCGAGTTCCTGCCCACCGACGACGAGATCGCCAAGCGCCGCGCCCGCAAGCAGGGCCTCACCTCCCCGGAAAACGCCGTGGTCCTAGCCTATGCCAAGATGGCCGTGTTCGACGAGCTGGTGGCCAGCAACCTGCCCGATGATCCGTTCTACAACCGCGCGCTCAAGGCCTACTTCCCACAGGTCCTGACCGAGAAGTTTGCCGAGGCCATTGCCAAGCACCCCCTGAAGCGCGAGATCATCGCCACCTTCATCACCAACACGGTGCTCAACCGCACGGGTGCCACGTTCGTGAACTTCATCGCCGCCGAGGCCGGCGCCCCCACGGCGGACGTGATCCGTTCCTTCACCCTGGCCCGCGAAATCTTCGACCTGGAACCGCTGTGGGACCAGCTCGACGCGCTGGACTACCAGGTGGAAGCCAAGCTGCAACTGGACCTGCTCACCAAGCTGATCGCCATTGCCCAACGCGCCTCGCGCTGGATGCTGCGCATCCGTGCCCAGGGTACGGACCTGCCCACCCTGATCCAGCGCTACCAGCCGGCCGCCCGTGAACTGCGCCAAAACCTGGCCGCCTGGCTGCCCGCCACGGCGCAGGCCAGTTGGCAGCAAGCCACCGATGCACTGGTGGCCGCCGGGGTGGACACCGCATTGGCGCAGAACCTGACCGCGCTGGAATTCATCTTCCCGGCGTTGGACCTGGTCGATCTGGCCCAGGGCAGCGCCACAGGCCTGGAGCAGGCCGCCCGCGCCTACTTCGCCATTGAGACCGATCTGGGCCTGACCCAGTGGCGCGATCAAATCAACCGCCTGCCGACCGACACCCTGTGGCAAACCCAGGCCCGTGGCAGCGCCCGCGACGACGTGTACTCCATCGCCCGCCAGATCACGCTAGGCTTGCTGACGCGCAAGGAAGACATGGCCACCTGGCACGAGCGCCACGGCCAAGCCATCGAACGCCTGCGCCGCCTGCTGTCCACCATCAGTGCCCAGGCGGCAGACCTGGCGCCGGTATCGGTGGCGTTGCGCGAGCTGCGTCACCTGGCCTGAGCGCAGGACGGGCATGGTGGCCGCATCACCATGCCCGACAATGACGGCTTTGCAGACCGATCCCTGCCATGCAAGCCCCCCAGATTGAAACCTTCTTCGCCACCCTGCAGGCGGCCAACCCGGCGCCGGCAACCGAACTGGAATACACCAGCGTCTTCGAGTTGCTGTGCGCCGTGTTGCTGAGCGCCCAGGCCACCGACGTGGGCGTGAACAAGGCCACGCGCAAGCTGTTCCCGGCGGCTGGCACCCCTCAGGCCATCCTGGACCTGGGGTTGCAGGGGCTGGAGTCCTACATCAAGACCATTGGCCTGTACCACAGCAAGGCCAAGCACCTGATGGAAACCTGCCGCATCCTGGTGGAGCAGCACGGCGGCCAGGTGCCGCGCACGCGTGAGGCCCTGGAGGCCCTGCCCGGCGTAGGCCGCAAGACGGCCAACGTGGTGCTCAACGTGGCCTTTGGCGAGCCCACCATGGCGGTGGACACGCACATCTTCCGCGTGTCCAACCGCACGGGCCTGGCCCCCGGCAAGAACCCGTTGGCCGTGGAACAAGCCCTGTTGCGCGTAGTGCCTGCCAAATACATGGTCCACGCCCACCATTGGCTCATCCTGCATGGCCGCTACGTCTGCCAGGCACGCAAACCGCAGTGCTGGCGCTGCGCGGTATCGGATGTGTGTGGGTTTGGGGACAAGACCGCCTCGCCGGGCGGCTGATCCGCCGTGTACAGTAGCGCGGTGACCCAAGCCCTTCGCTACACCCTGCTCTCGCTGCGCGACCTTGCCGTGTCGGTGGGTCCGTTTGTTCTCTTGGCCGTGCTGATGCTGGGCGGGGCCTACTGGTGGCTCAACCCCAATCCGCCCAAGCACGTGCGCCTGGCCACCGGGCCGGCGCAAAGCGCCTATGCCACCTTTGGCCAACGCTACGCCAAGGTGTTGGCCAAGGACGGCATCACGGTGGAGCTGGTGCCCACCGAGGGCTCGGCGGACAACCTGCGCCTGCTGCGCGAGGGCACGGTGGACCTGGGTTTTGTGCGCGGTGGCACGGCCGAAGCCGCCGAGTTGGACGACGCCGATCTGGAATCCCTGGGCAGCCTGTTCCTGGAACCCGTGTGGTTGTTCTACCGCGAAGCCGTGGCCCCCGCCGACACCACGCCGCCGCAGACACTGGATTCACTCACCCAACTGCAAGGCCTGCGCGTGAACGTGGGCACGCCCGGCAGCGGCATTCCCAACCTGATGGGCAAGCTGCTGGAAAGCAACCGCATTGGCCCCACGGCGTTGACGCTGTCGCAACTGGAGCAGACACCAGCCACCGTGGCCCTGCTGGCTGGCGAACTGGACGCCATCGTGTTTGCATCGGCACCCGAATCCAGCCTGGTGCAGATGCTGCTGCAAACACCGGGCATCAAGCTGATGGACTTCGCCATGAGCGAGGCCTACTCGCGCCGCTTCTCCTTCCTGAGCCCGGTGGTGCTGCCGCGCGGCGTGGTGGACCTGGCAGCCAACATCCCCTCGCGCAACCTGCGCCTGGTGGCGCCCACCACCACGCTGCTGACCCGCGCGGACACCCACCCGGCACTGGTACAGCTGTTTGCGCTGGCCGGCAATTCCATCCACGGCGGACCGGGTTGGTTTAAGCACGCGCGGGAGTTCCCCAACATCCACAACAACGAACTGCCTCTGGCCCAGGAGGCCGAGCGCAGCATCCAGGGTGGCGCGCCGCTGCTGCAGCGTTACCTCCCCTTTTGGGTAGCCAACCTGGTGGAGCGCATGTGGCTGGCCATGGGCATCATCCTGGCCGTGCTGCTGCCGCTCTCAAGGGTGATTCCGCCGCTGTACGCGTTTCGGGTGCGCTCGCGTATCTTCCGCTGGTACGCCCGGCTGCGTGAGCTGGAAGCCCGCGCCGAGGCCGGAGACGACACGGCCGCACTGCTGGACGACCTGAACCGGCTCGACCGCCTGGCCGAAAAGATCAGCGTGCCCCTGTCCTACACCGATGAGCTCTATGCTTTGCGCAACAATATCCAGTTGGTGCGCAAGAAGCTGCAAAGCGGCACGGCCACACGCTAGGCCGCATTCGCGCCCTCACCCTTTCACCGCAATTTTTGGAGTCGTATGTCCATCGATCTGATCGCGCGCGCCCGCGCCATGGTGCTCACCCCGGGGCCGACCTGGCCCACCATCGAGCAGGAAAACACCCCGTGGCAGGCCCTGTTCGTGCCCTACCTCGCCACGCTGGCACTCATTCCCGCGGTGGCCGCCTTCGTGGCCTGGAGCGTGCTGGGCTTTGGCAGCTTTGGCGTGGTGGTGCGCCTGCCCATGGCCAGCGGACTGGGGCTGATGGTTACCCAGTACGTGGCATCCCTGGTGATGGTGTTCGCCTGGGGCTGGCTGATCGCCCAACTGGCGCCGTCCTTCGGCGGCCAGGCCCAGGTGATCAACGGCCTCAAGCTCACGGTGTATGCCAGCACCCCGGCCATGCTGGCCGGCGTCTTCAGCGCCATGCCGGGGCTGGGCTTCTTGTCCCTGGTGGGTGGGGCCTATGCGCTGTACCTGGTCTACCAGGGCCTGCCGGTGCTGATGAAGAACCCGGCCGAACGCACCCTGCCCTTCTTCGCCGTGTCCGCCGTGATCGGCATCCTGGGCAGCATCTTCATCGGCATGGCGTGCTCGGTGTTCCTGCCCTCGCCGCAGGTCGACGCCAGCGCGATCACCGCGCCAGCACCGGGCAACGGCCCCGCGTCGGACACCACGGTCACGGTCCAGTCACCCGATGGCGAAACCAAGGTGGTGGCGGAAAGCCTGCAGGACATGGCGCGCCGTCTGGAGGCGATGGCCGCCGCGCAGGAGAAGGCCCAGCAGCAGCCCGGCGGCGCCACGGCACCGGTCGTCCCCGCGTCGCAATAGGATCAGTAGCCCGCTGCGCGCGCCTGGGGCGTGAAGTTGCTCAGGGGACCCAGGCTCTGGATCACACCATCAGAGCCCATGTAGTACACGCCACCGTCCTTGGTGCCCACATAGCTATTGGTGCCCGCGTAGTAGCGGTAGTAGTACCCCAGGCCGCTGCCCGACGCCGACGGCCCCGGCGACAGGTAACCGCTGTACGCGGACTCCGCCCAGTTGAAGGCACGGTTGGAGTCCGCGGTGGCGGCGGCACCGTAAAGAGCCGCGCAGCCATTGGCGTCGTCACCGCGCAGTACGCGTTGGTAGGCTGCCGTGTGGTAGGGGTTGGCAAACATGATGGATGCCGACACATCGGAATGCGCCAAGCCCAGGGCATGGCCCCACTCATGCGTCATGACGGCCTCCACCAGCGTGGTGGTCCAACTCTGCGACAGGTTGATCACCACGTCCGTATCAACGAGGCCGCCGCCCGACCACCAGGCTTGCGTCATGGCCGAATAGGCGGCCTGGCTACCCTGCAGGTAACCCCAGCCCACCACGTTGACCCCATCAATCTGCGCCGACGTGCCATTGAGCACCGGCTGCACGGTGGTCAGACCCTGGTAGGTGAACGTGATGTTGCACATGCCGCTCCAACGCGCGGCCGCCACCTGGAGCGCACTGACCACTTGATCGGTGACCAGGTTGACGGGTTGGTTGGCGGGGTTGTAGTACCAGTTGATCTGTTTGCCCGTCCAGAATGGGCGGGTTGTTGTGTCCAGCATCACGTATTCCGGCTGCTCGCGGTCGGACGGAACACGGGATTGGACGAAATCCTGCGCATGAGCCGTACCAGCCAGCAGCAAGAAGAAGCAGTACTGAAATTTACGCATTGAACACTCAACAAAAAAGGGGGAATCGGCGCAGCAAGCAGTTTACCCACTAAACGCACCCATCTCTTGCACCCACCATTGCCCAAAGCCCGGCGCCATCGGCGGCCACTGGTCGGCGCGCGTGATCTGGCGTTGCCCGGCGGCCAGAAGTTGCGCGGCACGGATGACACCGGCATGGGTGATCCAGACCTGCGTTGTGCCCCCCTGCGCCCGGGCCTGTGCGCGGGTGGCGTCCCAGGCGGCGCCAACCCGGTCCATGAAACCTTGCACGCTTTCCGCGCCGCCACAGCGCCAGGTGGCGAACTCGGCGGTCCAGGCATCCAGCTCGGCACGGGCGATGGCGTCCCAGCGCTGGCCTTCCCACTGGCCGAAGTCCATCTCCGCCAGCCTGGCATCCACCACATGAGTCAAATCGGGCCGCAGCCCTTGCAGACACTGCGTGAGCTGCTCACATCTTTGTAGCGGCGAGGAGGTCAATGCTGCACCGTGCGGCACCGCCTGGGCCAGCGCCTGCGCGGCTTGGCGGGTGGCCTCGGCATCCGCAGGAATGTCCAGCGCGCCATAGCAGACGCCCGGCGCCACCAGCGGCTGGGCATGGCGCACCAGCCAGAGCGTCATAGTGCCAAGGCCAGGCCCAGGTAGAAGGCGATCTCGCACACCTGCTGGGTGGCGCCCAGGCCATCGCCGGTGAAACCCTGCAGCCGACGCCACAGCAGGCGCGCCATATAGGCCCAGGCCAGGGCGCTGGCCAGCACGCCACCCGCCAGTGGTTGCCAATCGACCGCTCCTGAAACCATAGCACCCTGTGCAAGTCCCACGAGGGCTAGCGCTCCAAAACACCATAGGCCTCCAGCCAGCAGGCTGCGCCCCCCGATCTGGTCGGCCAGCGGCTTGGACTTGGAGCCCGCCGCATCGCCCACATGCGCCAGCAGGCGGATGGTCAGCAGCGGCCAGGTGCGTGACACCACATGGGCGGCAAAAATGCCGGCCAGCATCCAGGCGCCGCTGACGCTACAGATCAGCGCCAGCAGCGCCACCTTGGCCAGCAGCGCCAGCACCACGGCCAGCACGCCAAAAGCGCCCACCCGAGAGTCCTTCATGATGACCAGGGCGCGCTCCCGGTCGTAGCTGCCACCCAGGCCGTCGGCTACATCGGCCAGACCGTCTTCATGGAAGCCACCCGTCACCAGCACGCTCAAAACGGCGCCCAGCACCGCCGCCACCAGGGGCGTGAACGGGCCCGGCGGCAGCAGCGCCAGCAGCGCGGCCGTGGCCAGCGTCACCAGGCCACCCACCACCACGCCCACCCCCGGGAAATGTGCCGCGCTGGCCCGCAACATGGCCGGGCTGTAACCCACCCAGGCCGCCAGCCGCCCGGTCACCGGGATGCGGCTGAAAAACTGGATGGCCAGCAGAAAGTGGCGCAGCGCCTGGGCCATGCGGCAACGACTCGAAAACGCTCAGGCCAGTGCTTCGGTGTTGTCAGACTTCTCCGACACGCCGGCCGATTCAAAGCTCGCCATCTCGCGCAGGATGGCGCACGCCGATTGCAGCAACGGCCAGGCCAGGGCGGCACCCGAGCCCTCGCCCAGGCGCAGACCCAGGTCGAGCACGGCCTGCACGCCCAGGTGCTGCAGCATGAACTCGTGCCCGCGCTCGCCCGAGCGGTGGGCGAAGATGCAACGCTGCAGCACCAGCGGCTGCACCGCATGCGCCACCAGCACGGCACTGGTGGCAATGAAACCATCCACCACGATGACACGGCGCTCATGCGCGGCCTGCAGCACCGCACCCACCATGGTGGCGATCTCCAGCCCGCCCATGGCAGCCAACACGTCCAGCGGTGCAGTGACGCGGGCATGGCGCGCCAGCACCTCGCGCAGGACGGCGGTCTTGCGCTCAATCGCTTCGGTGTCCAACCCGGTGCCGGCGCCCGTGCACTGCGCAATGTCCAGCCCGGTGAGCTTGGCCAGCAAGAGCGAAGCGGCGGATGTGTTGGCAATGCCCATCTCGCCCAGCAGCAGCGCGTTGCCCGGCAGTTCCTGCACCAGGGCCTGTCCCTGGGCGACGGCCTGCGAACATTCGGCCTTGGTCATGGCCGGCCCCTTGCTGGAATCCCCCGCGCCCCAGGCCATCTTGCGCACCTGCAGACCCGCTCGCGTGGCACCGGGGGGCAGATCACGCAGGAAGTTGTGCATGACGCCGCAGTCCACCACCGTCAGCGCCAGGCCGTGCTGGCGCGCCAGCACGCTCACAGCCGCACCGCCGGCGAGAAAGTTCTCCACCATCTGCCAGGTCACGTCGCTGGGAAAGGCCGACACGCCGCGTGCCGCGATCCCATGGTCGGCGGCAAAGACCACCATCTGCGGCTGGTCCAGCACCGGCTTTTCGGTGCCCAGGATTTCACCCAGCTTGATCGCCAGGTCTTCAATGCGCCCCAGGGAGCCACGGGGCTTGGTCTTGTTGTCGATCTTGTGCTGCAGGGCCTGGGTCAGCAGCGGATCGGTGATGTCTGACAAAACGGGCAGGTTAGCGTACATGGCGTGGATACGGCTTTCAGCAAGGGTTGAGGGAGGGTGAATCGATCAGCGAGGCCAGGAAGCCGGCCTCGAAGTGGCGGGAAATGTAGTCGGCTAGGCCGTCGAACACGGCGTCCAGCGTGGGCGCATCCGCGCCGAACAGGGCGCGCAAGACAGCAGGGTCTTCCAACAGGCCGTGCAGGTAAACGCCCAGCACGTTGCCGGGGCCATTGCACCAGCCCAGGCCGTCGGGCAAGACCGCGTGGGAAACGCCGCCAGACGGCGCGAGAGAAGTCTGTCCGTGGTGGATCTCGTAGCCGGAGACAGCGACACCAGCAAGCGTAAACCAGGGCGACAGCACACCATCACCCGAGCCAGCGGGCTTGGGGCCGGGGGCCGATTTCTGCGCATTTGGCAGCATGAGGCCCCCGGCCCCAAGTTCGCTGGCGTGCGCGTTCCAATCCGCCACAAACGCCGTAGCCGTGTGCCGCACGGTCTTCACAACGTCAAACTCGGTCACCAACGGCAGCAGCCCCAAACCGGCCGCATTGCCATCAACGCCATGGTTGTCAATCAAGGCCTCGCCCAATATCTGCAAGCCGCCGCAAATGCCCAGCACCGCGCCGCCGCGCCCGGCATGCTGGGCGATGGCCGCGTCCAGGCCCTGCGTGCGCATCCAGTCCAGATCGGCACAGGTGGCCTTGGAGCCCGGCAGGATGATCCAGTCATGCGGCGCAAGACCAGCCAATTCCTTGGGACTGCGCACCCACTGCAAACGGATGCCGGGGATGTTCTTCAGCGGCTGGAACTCGTCCAGATTGCTGATGCGCGGGTAGGCTACCACCGCCACGGTGCGCGTCACACGCCCGGCCGAGACGCTGCGGTCGTCAAACACGCCATCTTCTTCCGGCAGCCCGTGGTGCCACCACATGGGCAATGTGGCCACCGTCGGCACGCCGGTCAGGTCCTGCAGCATCTGCGGTGCCGGGGCCAACAGGCCGGCATCACCGCGGAACTTGTTGAGCACAAAGCCCTTGATCAGCTTGCGCTCATCCTCGGGCAGCAGCGCCCAGGTGCCGTACAGGTGGGCGAAGGCGCCGCCGCGATCAATATCGGTCACCAGCAAACAGGCGGCGTTGCTGTGCAGGGCCACGCGCATGTTGACGATGTCGCTGGCATGCAGATTGATCTCGGCCGGTGAGCCGGCGCCCTCTATCACCACCACATCGTTCTCGGCGCGCAATTCGTCCAACGCGGCGGCAATCTGCGGCCAGACACTGGCGCTGCGGCCACGCCAGGGCATGCGGCTCAGCGCCTCATCCACCTGCCCCATCAGCACCACCTGGCTGTGCGTGTCGGCCTCGGGCTTCAGGAGCAGCGGGTTCATGCGCACGTCCGGCACGGCCTTGGCGGCCAGGGACTGGAAGTACTGGGCCGACCCGATCTCGCCCTGACCATTCGCCGAGGCGACAACCCGGGCGTTGTTGCTCATGTTCTGCGCCTTGAACGGGGCCACCTTGAGCCCCTGGCGCGCGTAATGGCGGCACAGCGCCGTGGTCAGCCAGCTTTTGCCGGCGCCACTGGTGGTGCCCAGCACCATCACGCACTTTGCCACCATCAGCCGTCAATCTCCGCCCAGCAGTTGGGCGTCTCGTACAACGTGACCTTGGTCAGCGACAGGTGACGGCCAAAGCGGTCGTGGTAGACGTCCTTAAGGATGTCAAAGGCGACGCGAGCCAGGTTCTCCACCGTGGGCACACGGTCGATGACCACGGTCTTGTGGTTAGGCATGCTGTCCAGGAAGGCACGCACGGCGGTGTCCTTCTCGTAGACGATGAAGGCATGGTCCCACTTGTCCACCAGGTGGGCGTTGGCCAGGGTCTTGATGTCGCCAAAGTCCATGATCATGCCGTTGTCGGTCTGGCCGTCCTGCTGGACGACGTCGCCCGTCAGGGTGATGAGCAGCGTGTAGCGGTGGCCGTGCAGGTTGCGGCACTGGCTGGCGTGGTCGGGAATACGGTGGCCGGCATCGAATTCCAGCTTGCGGGTGATGGTGAGCATGGTGAAAAAGGGGATGAAGCCCTTATCAGGGGATTTGAAGAATCTTGTGGGTTTGCAGGCTGAGCTTCCACTGCGGGTGGGCCTTGCAGTAGTCCACCGCCAGCGCCAGATTGGTGGCTTGCAGCGGGCCGTCCATGGCCTGCAGGAAGTGGTGCTCAAAGTGCAGCGCGGCGTACTCGTCCAGCGGCTGGCCCGGTTGCGGGATCACCACCTTCAGCTCGTTGCCCGAGCGCACCACCAGGGTCGAGCCCATCTTGGGGCTCACGCACACCCAGTCCACACCGGGCGGAACGGGCAAGGTGCCATTGGTCTCGATGGCGATCTCGAAGCCCTTGGCGTGCAGCGCATCGATCAGGGGGGTGTCCAGTTGCAACAGCGGCTCACCGCCGGTGCAGACCACGTATTTGTGCGCGGTATCGGTGGACGGCCACAGCGCGGCTATGGCGGCGGCCAGGTCGGCGGCGGTGACGAACTTGCCACCACCCTCACCGTCCGTGCCCACGAAGTCGGTGTCGCAGAACTGGCAGACCGCACTGGCACGGCTGGCCTCGTCGCCGTTCCACAGGTTGCAACCGGCAAAGCGGCAGAACACGGCAGGGCGACCGGCGTGGCGGCCTTCGCCCTGCAGGGTGTAGAAAATTTCCTTGACGCTGTAGGTCATGCGCAGCTGGTGGTTGCGAGAATGGGCCGCTATTTTCGCAGACCCGAGCCACCTCATCGCAGCATACGCAGTTTGCTGGTCTTATGGGCAGCACATTCCGCTGCGCAGATCAGGCCGGGTCACGGCAAGGCGCCAAGTTGCGCGAGACTTCCGGCAAACAGGTCCTGATCCACACTTCCCGTGACACCCGCTACCGGGCAGCCCCCGTTGCAACTGCCACTGCTGTACTGCCAAAAGGTCCAATTCGACCAGGGTAGCGGCACCCTGGGCTGTGCGGTGTAGGCAGCCAGCCACAGCGGGCGCTGGGCCAAATTTTGGCTACCCGGCAGGTCTTGCAACGCTTGCCAGAACCCGGCATCGGTATACACAATGGTGTCACGACCGAATAGCGTGTCGGTAGCCGCCAGAAAAGCCAATGTCCATTGCAGGACATCGGTCGGGCTCTGACCATCGAGTGTTTCCAGGTCCAGCACCGGGGGCAAAACCTGGGAGCCCGATGCACCCACCGTCCTGTAGAAATACTGCGCCTGCGCTATGGGGTCGACACTGGGAACACCATAGTGGTAGGCGCCATGCCACAGCCCCGCTGATGCACTGCCCTGCCAGTTCTGCGAGAAATAGGGGTCTACGTAGGTGTCGCCCTGCGTGGCCTTGATGAAGCAAAAGGCCACATTGCTTCCCGCCACGCTGGGCCAGTCAATCGTGCCCTGGTAGTGACTGACGTCGATTCCACGTGTTGTGGTGCCCATGGACATCACACCACGCGATTCAACATCGCGACCTGAGTCTGCAGCAAGCCATCAAGGCGGATCGTGGTCGTCAGCGGTTGCCCTTCGTCCCACATCACGCCGCAGTTGTACTGCAAGGAATTTGGATTGGCGACACTCCCGTTGACCTTTTGCTGATAGGTTGTAACGCCCCCGCCCACCCCCTGTATGCCAATGCCCCAGTGGCACCACCCGTACCAACTTGGGGACTTCATGACCATGGTATAGACGGATGAACCGTCGTCGGGCAAGACGGTGTGCCCATTGAGTTCAGCAGTCAGTTTCATCAGCGCAACACGACAAGCGTCCTGCGCCGCCACATTGCCAAGTTGCGCGTTCGCAAAATTGTCGGCCAGGACCGTGTGATACTGAACAGTCTGCGGAAAGATGATGTCGGTGATGGCAAAAAATCCATCGTTCAAGCCGACAGGCACCCGCTGCGCATTGAAGACAAAGGCCCCGTTGTCCGATGTGTAAATGGTGGTGGCAGCGTATGGATCGTCGGCGTTCACGTACTCACCATTGAGTGCCCAGCCCCAACAGGCGGCATTCACGAACGGCGCTTGGTCGGAGGTGGGCACGGTGGCGCCGTTGCGCGGATGGCCTCCAACGGCAGGCGCCAGCAGGTTGCGTTGGGCATCGGTCAAATAGTAAGGCATGAACTCCTCCTGAGGTGAATGGGTGGGCATGGCGCCTTCGTGCCGCCAGCCCATTATTCTGCGCAACATCCTGTCTGGCGATTACGCCCGATTACAGCGCGACGGGCTGCTGTCCATTTCGCACCTTTTCAAACGCAATCACCAGGACATCCCGGTACGCTGGGGTGTTGGGTATGCGCGGAGCCACGGCAGTGGCCTCGTGAAAGGTTTGCGCATCGTTCAGGATCAACATCTGCATAGGCTCCTTGAGCGTCATGTGTTCCAACTGTTCGCGGTGTACGTCCGTCAAGATGCTTTCACCGCCAAGAATGTTGTTGCGCTTGACCATCATGGACACCACATAGTCCACGCCATCCCGATGCAGTCCTTCTGGCGTGGGCTGCCCAGCCATATCCGTGGTGGCAAGAATGCGATAGGGGTGGAGCTTCACGTTCCACGCATGCACTTGTCCCTCCACCTCGTTGAGAAGCTTGATGAGGAAACCCAGCACACCGTGTAACACCGTGTGTTGAGAAAATCCCGGCTCCAACGGGTCAAAAATACGCGCAATGCCCCCATTGAGCGGGTTGATGTGCTTGGCCTGCTCATAAGGGGCATGGGGCAATTGGTGCAAACAGCCGTGGGCGTCGGTTTCAAATTGCCCGTAGCGACGCTGCCGGTATGTTCCCCCGTCACCCATGAACCGATCCAGTGTCAAGCGATCCCAATAGTCGGCAAAGTCATGCCAGCGAGCAGATGAAATCTCCGCCCACTGCGCAACCGAGTCGGCCCCAATGGCCGAAAAATGGGAACCGCGCAGCGTCGTGACAGTTGCCTGCCAGATATCCCCTTCGCGGGTGCAGTGGCGCGGGCTGGCCTGGGGGGGCGGTGCGACGATCATGCGGCCTCCGTCTGCGGTACGGGTTGCAACGGTTCTGACAGGCGCGTGCGGCTACGTTCTCGCGCAACAGACTTCTCCCAAGCGTCACGATCCTTCAGATACAGCGGCGCGCGTGCACGGATCGCACAAACATCGGCGGCACCCGCGCGCAGCTTGTATCGCACCTCCCCTCCCACATGGCAGGCCGTTGCCGCGATGAACTGCTCGGCCGACTCCCGCATGCTGCCAAACCAACGCCCTTCCACCGCCTCCCGCACCCACAACTGCTCTTGGTGAGACTTTTCACGCAAAACCTCGTAGTCCAGGCTTGCCGTCTCCAGATGCCGATAGGCGTCCATCAACAACGTTGCAGCTGGCGCCTCCCGAACCTCCAACACTTTTTCCCCTTGGTCTAAGTGTTCCAGGCCGCAATAACGGCCAATCCCGAAGGAGCCGGCCTGGCGATTGAGGCATGCAATCAGCTGTAGTGCCCCCATGGACTCACCATTGAGCGCCACGGGTGCACCGCGATCAAACGTGATGGAGACGTCGTCACTGAACGCGGTATCGGCGGGGGCGGTCCATTCAAATAACGAATCTGGAATCCAAAAGGCCTCCGGGTTGTCCAAGGACCCCGATTCAAACTCCCGGACCCACACGTTGGCATCACCGCTGATGCCCCGCGCCTGAAACCGCTGCAACCCCGCGCTACGCAGGGATTGGATCTTCTCCTCGCGGCTCATGGCCGAAAACTCATATGGTGAGCCATACCATCCCTTGAACCCCAGTTGGCAAATGGCGCCATTGAGGCGTCGCAGGCTGTTTTGCGATTGGTTCGCGGTATGGATCAATGTGTCGCACCCCAATCGTTGCGCCACCCGCGTGGCAACCTGCGTGAGCAGGGGCCGCGACAACGAGGAGCTGATGGGGTATATCCCCAGGTATTTCGCCTGTGCCCGGATAGCCGGTAGGACGAACGATCCCACGAATTCCTCGCGAGCGTCAACAATTTCCAAGGCAGCCCCAAACCGGTCGGCAATGGCGCGCAGGTCGGCATGGCACGCCCCCTCCCCCACATCCACCAACAAGGCGGTGACCCGGCACCGTCGGTCCGCCAGCTCTTTGAGCACGTAGCTACTGTCCAGCCCACCGCTGAACAGCGTCAGCACGTGCGTGGCATGGGGGGCAATGGTGTCCAGGTCGGCAAAGCTTCTTATCCGTTTTGATTGCATTTTTCCTCCAGTGGTAGGTGACTTCACACGCCCGAATCGTCACCTGCGGACCGGAAAAAAGTAAGCCTGTTTTTGGGAATAGGTAATTTGCAAGAGGGGAAAGAAAATTTGCTTGACTTCCCAAGGCACTTCGTGCTCGTTGGCGTGATGTCTTGCGTCAAAGGGACTTTCGGCGCATAGGGGAATGATTCCCCTTTTTCTAGCGGAAAATTCACCGTAACAGGGAACAGGACATTTGCACGATGGGAATGAATGACTTTCTGGAAGTGCTGCCCGAGATGGTCACTTTCGCGCGGGTTGCCGAACGCGGCAGCTTTTCCGCCGCCGCCATTGAACTTCAGATCACACCTTCCGCGGCCAGCCGCCACGTTTCCCGATTGGAAAAGGTTCTTGGACTCCAACTGATCCGCAGAACCACGCGGCAATTTCGTTTGACCGATGCCGGCAAGGAAGCGTTCGAGAAATGCAGCGAACTCGTGGCTGCGGCACAGGGAACCATGCAGGTTGCTCAACGCTTCATGGAAAAACCCCAAGGCCTTATCCAGGTGAGCGCGCCCAAAGCATTTGCCAAGCATGTCCTCCATCCCCTGATCTTGGAGTTCCTGCAGCAATACCCGGCCGTGGATGTGCGCCTCCTCGTCACCGACAAGAAGGTGGACCCCATCCATGAGGGCGTTGACCTGATCGTGCAGCTGACCAAGCACCCGCCCGAGAACCTGGCATCGCGCAAGCTGATGCAAGTCCAGCACATCGTCTGCGCGTCACCCGCCTTTCTTGCAAAAAATCATCCCATCCGGCATCCCAGCGACCTGATTGGCTTGAGTTGCATGTACCTGGGAGAAAAGGAAAAGGACAACTGGTGGCGCTTTTGTCGCGGCAAGGAAGTTGAAGACGTGCTGGTCAAAGGCCGGTATGTGGCCAACCACAGCGAGATTCGCCTGGACGCCATCGTGGCAGGCATAGGAGTAGGCTGCGTTCCAGACTTCGTAGCCCGCCAGGCGCTGGAACATGGGCAGGTCCAACGCATCCTCCCGGACTGGGAACTGGAGGCCAACTACCACGGCACCGTCCATATCCTGTACCCGCCCAATCGCTTTCTGGCCCCCAAATGCCGCGTCTTCATCGATTTTCTGGCTGAGAGGCTACCGGTGTCCCGCTAACACCAATGCAACCGCTCAGGTTGCCGAAGGGGTGAATTTCAATTGTTCTGCCACGGCAACAATCCATCGCGCGAACAGATCAAAAATAGCGCCATAACGAAGGGGTTAGCAATAGGGAGCAGGTAGTGGCAATTTTGAGAAATAGCGCCACGCAGCGCAAAATCTTCCTGAGAACGCACCATGTATTTGGGCGGGGACGCTCCGCCGATACCGTACTCGACAACCTGGATGCCTCGCAACTGCACGCGACAGTCTGCTGGAATGGAAGGTTTTGGGAATTGCGCGATCACAGCCGCAATGGCACGCTGGTAGACGGCACCAGGCACCGCAACGCCCAGGGCATGGAGTTGCACGTTGGCAGCATCATTGGATTTGGACTCGGTGACACCTGCACGTGGTCAGTGGATGACCTATCCGCTCCTTCCAATTTGCTGTGGCCCGTGGGCCATAACGCCCCTCCCATCGCCTTGGGCCTGTCCAATCTGCTCCCCCAGGGAAAAGACGCCGAGGTATCCATCCATTGCAGTGCGCAGGGTCAGTGGATATACACCGCTGCACAAGGCAGTTGGGCTCTGGAGGACGGTGACAAGGTCCGTTTCAACAATCAGGATTGGTGTTTCATTCAGATGGCGGAAGTAGCCTCCACGCTGGACGCCGTGGCATCCGGCCATGCCCCTCGCCCATCACGACCAACCCTCTACTTCAACGTCAGCCTGGATGAAGAACATGTCCACCTCCAGGTGCGAGACACCCACTACCAACTTGACCTGGGTGAGCGGTCCCACCATTACGCGTTGCTGATACTGGCGCGCTTGCGGTTGGCGGACGCACAACGCCACCTGGATAGACATGCGCACGGCTGGGTGGAAATGGAACGCCTCGCAAAAATGCTGGGACTGGATCCCAGCCATCTGAATATCCAGATATTCAGAATGCGCAAGCAACTCGCACTAGCCCTGCCCCCCGGCGCACAGGTGCCTGAATTGATCGAGCGCCGGCGCGGCTCCTTGCGCTTTGGCAGCCTGCGCTTTCACATCACAAGAGGCTCCCAAGTGGAAGCCTACTATGACCCCATGATCCAAGGAATTCCCGCCGCCTTTGCTGAAGAGTTGCTCGTGGCCTGACCCTGCGTCACATCGACATGACGCCCGTGCCCGCGCACGGCTTTCCCGTGGGCGTTCCGGGCTACCAATCGTTGGGCTTGCTGGGACAAGGCACGTCAGGCCAGGTGTTCAAGGCCCGCCAGCGCAGCACCGGACAGTTCGTGGCCATCAAGATTCCCAATGCACCCACCTCGGGCGACCCTGCAACGCGGCGTCGGGTGCAGCAGCGCCTTCACCACGAAACCCGTCTGCTGGCTATGCTGCAACATGCCCACGTTGTGCGGCTGATTGACAAGGGCCTGGCCAGTGGCGGCCTGGTATTCGCCGCCTTGGAATATGTTCCTGGCGAAACCTTGCGAAACTTTCTGCAGAACAACGGCGGTCTCCCCCTGCTGGACACCCTGACTTTGATGGCCCAACTCCTGGATGTCCTGGCATTTCTGCACATGAACCAGATCGTTCACCGAGACCTCAAGCCGGAGAACGTCATGGTTGTTTCCTCCGAGACTGTATTGCACGCCAAGGTGCTCGACTTCGGGCTAGCAACCTATCGCGGAGAGCCATCTGTTCTCGCTGACGCGGCAGGCACACCCGCCTATTGCGCTCCCGAGCAGCTACGGGGGCAACAGTGCCTCCCTGCGACTGACATCTACGCCTGGGCGTTGATGTTTGTCGAGTGTCTGACCGCGAAGCCCTGCATCCAAGGAGCCAACGTGGATGAGATCTTGCAAAACCAACTCGACCCATCTGCCATAGCACTGCCTTACGAGCTGCTAGGGTCACCGCTCGCAGCTCTGCTGAAAAAGTCCTTGCACAAGGACGTGCACCAACGTGCGGGCGATGCAGTCCAACTCCATGGGGAGTTAATGCATTGCTTGGCGCTTTTGCGTAACGCTGGCGCAGACAGAGGATCATCTGGGCCCCGTCGGCCACGCCTGACGCCATCCAGGCAGGTGACCGCAGACCCCATAGGCATCGCACCCAGGGGCGATCTTTCAACAACCTTCCGAACCATCCTGTGCCTGACCCTGCGCCTATACCCCACGGACGAAGCATTGATGGCGCTTTCCGACCTGAAAGAGATGCGGGAGCAGCAAATGGATTGGTGTACCAGTGCTGTAAGAGACGGACACGGGCATGGTGTCGGCATCCTGGGGGACTGCTTGCTCTTCCATTTCGAACACAACACAAAGCCTGGAACCAGCCACCTGGAACACGTTGCAAAACTCGCGCTGAAATTGTGCGCACGGATGGATCGAAGAAGTCGCATCCTGGAAGTGCAGCGCGGCGTACGCCTGGAGGTGTCGGGTGCCTTGCACATGGTCACGCTGACCGCCCCTGGCAGCGTCAGCATTGCCAACCATGCCACCAACGTGGCCTTGCATTTGAGCGGCCTGACCGCCCCAGGCAACGTTGTGATCAGCAGCGAAACGCAAGCGCAATTGGCAGGCCGCATGCCAACGGTGCTGTACACCAGTGCACGACATGCCCAAACGAAACCCTTTTACCGTCTGGTAGCCCAACCTTCCCCGTGAACAATGGCCGGCCGGACCTTACCGCATCAACTGCTCAATCTGTTCCACCGGATAGCTGCGCCACCGTCTGTTCAAGACATCCTTTGGACTGGTGTTGCGAGCATGCACGCGCGCCACGTACAGGTGCTGATCGGGGTTCATGGCAACACGCTTGCTCCGTTGCCCCCAGACGAATGCATTGTCCTCACCCACGCTGATGTCGGCGAACGGAGCCGCGCGCCAGAAGTCGCGGCGGTAGCACAACGTGCCACCACACACCCACGGCATGCGGCCGTCATACACATACTGCCAGGCCAAGCGCGTGTCCGGCGCGTAGAAAAAGACCTTGTCCAGGCCGCAAATATCCGCACCCTGGTCCAGCAAAACACGGACCTGCGAACGCAACCAGCCGGGTGCCATCCAATCGTCGTCATCCCAGTGTGCAATCAACTCGCCCTGAGCCAATTCGCAGGCAATATTGCGTTTGGTGCCCACCGTTGATTTGCGATCCAGCCGCAGGTAGCGAATGCGATCATGCTGTGGAATGAGGTCAGCCACACTGTCGCGCCCATCATCCAACACAATCAGTTCACACGGGCCATAGTCCTGCGCCAAAAAGTTCCGAATGGCCTGCGGCACGAATTCGCGCCGATCCGCCGTGGGCATGATGCAACTCACCAAAGGCCTGTCCTCAGAGGAGCGGCCGGTCGGCACAACAGGGAAATAAAAGTCCTGGTCTGGCTGCAGGCAATCGGGTTGGGGGACAAGGAACCAGGCGGTTTGCTGCAGGTAGTGGCCTTCCTTGAACTTCCAGGTGTTACCGTGGTGGCGCACATAGACACACAAGGCTCGCCCGGAGATGCGGCACAGACGAGCACCTCCGCGCTGAATTTTCAGCAGAAAATCTGCATCCTCACGCAGGGACGTATCGGGATATGGACCGTGGCGCTCCCACAGGCTACGCCGATAGACCAGTGTTCCACCGCTGACGTTCTCGACGAACATGCGCCGAAACAAGGCCCGACTGCACGCCCAGAACTCGCCCAGCGTGCGGGCCATGAACAACATGTCGTTGAGTCCGGTCACGTCCGCCAGGTTCTGCCATATCGGTTCTGCCTGTCGGCTCAAGCGCTGCCTCCCATACCAGTCGTCGTCATCCCAATGCGCGATGAGTTCGCCTTGCGCCAGGCGTACCGCCTCGTTGCGCTTGGCGCCTATGCTGGTTCTTGCGGGAACTTGTACACAGCGTATGCGCGCGTCGTCAATACCCGGGGGAACATCCGCCTCGCTTTCATACACGATGATGAGCTCCAGGGCCGGGTAATCCTGGCGCTGAAAATACCGGATGGACTGGGCCACAAATTCCGGGCGCCCGCGCGTGGGCATGATGCAACTGATGAGCGGCTGAGCGGCCGGAAACAGCGGCACGAAAATGGATGCCCCCATGGGTGGCAAAGGCAGGAAGACCCGCATCTGCTCGGGCAAGGCAAAGTACCTGCACGCATCCCCCGCACAATGTGCGTGGTAGGACGTGCTTTCTTCCAGACGAGCTTCGCCACGCGACGCGCAAAAGCGGTCCTGGTAGAGGCGCTTGTTGATCTCCAGCAGGCCATCGTGGAGCAGCGACACGGTGGGGCATGGCGGCGCGCGGTACACAAAGGCAGACTGTGCCCAAACACCGCGGAAGCCGGCCCGCGCCGCCCGGATGTTGTAGTCCATCTCCCAGCAAGGCCCTTGGGCGTAGACCGTGTCCGCCGCTCCGATCGCCGCGACCACTTCGTTTTTCACGACGTAACAGAAGTCCGCCAGGCTGTGCAGCGGCTCCAATGGTACGCAGGCACTGCCAAAGCGTGCCAGCAACGCATCTGCCTGGTCCCACAGTGCGTCCTGGGTCACGCCGCAAGCCGGTGCGACCGCTTGCTCGTTCCAACACCGATTGGTGGATGGCCCCGCCAGTCCATGGCATGCATCACTATCCAGCGACGCCAACAACAACTCCAGCCAACCCGGGCAGACCCGGACTCCATTCTCCAGGAAGACATAGATGTCGGCGCTCTCGCCAACCAGTTGGTTGAAGCATGCGGCGGCTCCAGGCCGCTCCGGCGGGGGCAGTTGGACGATATACGGGAACCGTGACAACTGTTCCTCCACCAACGGTTCCTGCTGCACGTCGACGCGGTCACGCAACAGGCGCAAGGTAAAAGGCAGCGGCGTGTTTTCGTAGATGCTGACGAGTGTGGATTCCAGTACTTGCGCATGCCCTGCCACATGCACACCAATCAGAATCTGGAGATTGTCCATGTGCGGCATTCACCACTCCTCGTCCGTTGCCACCAGGCCCGCACCCAACACGCGCTCCAGGGCGCACCAGGGGCTGCCGGGGTCTTCGTCTCCCCAATCACGCACTGCGGCAACCGCTTGCTCCAGTGGCACGGCTTGCGCGCTCACCGCACTGTAAAAGCGCGGGTAGCACAGCAACAGCTCGTCCAGGCAGGCGCGCATCAACAGCTCACGCCGTGCCGGTTCCGGAGCATGAAAGGAGACATACAGCGTCGGCTGACCATGGCACCGCAAGCGGCGCCAGAGGCCGGGAATGACGGCGTATTCGCCACCCTCGATATCCATCTTGATGAAATTGCAGTCATGGATGGCGTGCAGCTCCATGAAATGCTCCAGGTCCATGCCCTGCACCTCCCGCGAGGGCTGAGTGGAAGCGTCGGCCGTGGCGAACATGCCGGACATGCTGTCGCCGAACTCGCTTTGCGTCCCATGGTAAAGACCACCGGCATAGAGCTGCAAGGACTCCGTCCGCGCGGCAACGCCAACGGGGTGCAAGCAAATCTTGGACAGCAGCGCGGAGTTGGCGGCGACGTTTCGGCTCAGTTCGGCAAATGCCACGGGGTCGGGTTCCAGCGCATGCACGCGGCGTGACAGCAACGCGCCATACAGCACCGTGGGGCCAATCCAGGCTCCGAGGTCCATGTAGCTTGCGTCGGGCCGCAAGAACCGCTGGAACACCTCAAAGGTTTGCGGCTCCCACAGACCCGCGCCGACGCGGTTCCAGAAGGCGAGCCGCTCATCGCTCGCCACCACCCGGTAGGCCCGCCGATGCACGAACACACTGAGTTCGTGCAAGGCGCGGGGGATCCGTGGCTTGGAATGCATGACCGCGGCACCCCGGTTCACCAAACCGTCATCGGCGCCGGCCCATCCACTGTGGCGCTGAATTCAAACGCATGTCCTTCGAACACAAAGCCCGGCACGGAGATCTTGCACCACACGCCCCCCGCGTAGGGACTACTGCCCGGCACCATGTTCATCTGGATGCGCACATCCTGCTTCAGCGAGTCTTGCGTATGCAGTGACAACGGCAGGAAGTAGTTGTTGCCATAGAAGTTGGTCTTCTTGCTGCGTATCTCGCACAGCAAAGTGGCGAAGTTGCCCGTGCTGCCATAGACCAGTTGAAAGATGAACTGGTAGTCAGGGCTGGCCGGCCAATTCAACGTGACCGTGCTGCCGGGAACGGTCTGCTGCGCGGGTATGGGCGACGCCGGATAGATGTTGACGACGCCAGGCCCCCTGGCGTACAACGAGCTGATGGGAACATCCAACACCGGCGAAGTGCTTTGCAGCGCAATGGGCGCGTCGTCAACCGGCGTGCTGCTGAGAAGTGCCACGCTGGCGAGGGGCGGCACCTGCTGCGCCAGATCGGAGTGGCTGGTCGTTCCATAGCCATCGCAATTGAACACGTAGCCGCCGGCCTGCGTGATCACGCTGGGCGCTTGAATGCCCATGCCGCACGAGGGAACGACTTGCAGCTGAATCAGGTTCTCACCAGGCAATTGAGGCGACTTCTGCAGGCGGCGCACGGTGGCGCTGTGGTCCAGGCAGACCTCCAAGCCCCACGTGATGCCAGCCAATTCGAACACGCCGGCTCCGTCGTAGTTGACCTCTTGCTGCTCACGCCCCAGGCTACCGGTGGTGGATGCGGGCAAATGTTCCACGTCTCCCAGCAAAAGCCCACCGGGGTTGGCCACAAGCGCAATAAAGTCGACGCCCGACATCAGTTCCTTCATCACCACCCGCGCGCCGGTATCGCCTTGCGCGGCCACGCCGCCCTGCTGCACTGGGGCGAAGTTATAGACCTCTTGGGTGGCGAGCGGGTCGATGTCATAGGGCGGCGTCGTCACGGTGGGCGAGGACACGCCCACGACGGTGCCAAAGACAAATACCCAATCCTCCCATTGGGCGTCGGCGGCCATGCGTTGCAGGGTTGTGATAACCAACTGCACGTCGTCCATCTGGTAGGCCCCTGAGGCGCTGCGGAAGAAGAACTCCGGCGCCACGAAGACGTTCAGCGTGCTGCCGGCCGGCGCTGGGGGGGACTGCTGGGGCAGTGCGCCCCGTGCGGTTTGCATGGCTCGCAGCATCAAATCGCACCGCGCCTCGATGTCGAGTTGCGGATTGCTCAGACCCAGGTAGGTCTGGGAGCCATCGGGGTTGGTCTGCGGCGCGGTGTCTAGCACGTAGCCGATGAATTGGACGTTGGTGTAAGCCATGCGTTTTCTCCTGTAATGGGTTGCGGGGGCTACTGCGGTTTCATCTCACCAACGGGTTGAGGCCGTAAGTGAACTTGATGATGTAGTTGACATAAACATTGAGCGGTCGCGTCTCAAACTGGCTCACCGGCACCTTGCTGGTCTGGCCCTGCCCGGGCACCGGACCGCCCGTGGTCAGCGTGCTGGTGACGCTGGGCGCGCCGGCCGCGGTGCCACTGGGCGAAGTTGCCGACGGGGCCGGCGCGCTGCTGTACGTGTGCTCGTGGTTTTCCAGCGCGCTGGACTGAATGGAGCCCACGCCGCTGCTGGAGCCCTGTCCACCCGGGGGCGCAGCACGGCTGCTAATGTCGGGGTCGTTTTGCGTGCCCGTGCCATTGCCGCGCAGGAAATAGCCACGGTAGTCGGGGATGTTGAACTGGTTGCCGCTACCCCCATAGACATAACCCAGCACCGCAAAAAGTTCCGGGTATTGCTGGGTGGCCAGCGACCGGCCATCGCACGCCATCCAGCCCCAGGCCTCCAAAGGCGCGGTCACAAAGTCTTGCGGTGTCACACTGGCTGGCGGGCTGGAGCTGTCCGCGGCGCCCAGCGTGCCGGCAAACGCCGTCACCGAACCGACGGGCAATTCGCCAATGCCTGGACGCGCAAAAAGTGGAGGAACCATGGGTGGCTGTATCACGATGCTGAACTCCCGATGACAAATATGCTGGAGCCGGCATCGCCGCCAGATTCATCGAGAACCTGCATGGCCGTGGGCACAACCACCTCCCAGCACGGTCCCACGCGCTGGATCGTATGGTGTTTGGGCTCGGACTGCTTCCAGTCATTGACCAAGGCGACGTCGCCGGGGTTGACCGGCGCCAATGTGTCGTCGGAAGGCCACAACATGCCAGCACCATAAAAATACAAAAACGCCATCACATGCCTTGGCTGCACCGGCAACAGGACCCGCGCCTGGTCGGCCTGCAGGAAGCTGCCAAACAAGGCGTCATCATCGTTCGCGAGACTCCCCAATTCGACGCCGACTCCGGCAGCGCCCGGCGTGGCCGGCAAGGGGCTGGCGTAGAAGCTGTAAACCATTTCGCTCCACTCCAGCACCTCGTCGAGGAATTGCAGGTAGCGCGGCTCATTGACGGTGAATTCCGACGGCGGCGACAGGCGGGCGGCATCGGCGGGCATGCCGGTCAGCGTCAACAGACGCTCCAGCAGCAAGCGCAGGCAGCCGTTCTTCAATTCGCGCTGCTCAATCTGACGATTCGCCAGCGGCGAGCGACCGGCTCCGCGGGCCGAGGCACCCCCGTCGGAACGGGCCTGGTAGGCCGCGAGGCGCTCTTGGTAGGCCCGCATGACACTGGCGTAGGTGCGAATGCGCCACTGGTCCATGCAGCGCTTCGACGGTGCGCACATGACTTCGACATTGACCAGCACCTGCGGGTCGCTGGGTGGAGACAGGCTGGGTGGATAGTCCAGCACCGACACCGGAACGCTGTCATCCTCGCCCTGCAGGGGCGCAGTGCCCGCGGCCACCGTCGGGCTGAAGGTCTGGCGCCCAACCAGCACCACCGGCGTGGGCAGGCCGGTCGGCGTGCAGACGTAGTTGACATAGGCAGTGGTGGCACAGTAGCCCGATGGAACGGCAATCAGCTTTTCCTCGCCGCCGCGCAGGGTGGCCGAGGCAAAGCGCTGCGCCAGCGGCGGGGGCTCCAGATCCAGCACGCCGTAATAGGCACCCAGGCGGGCATAGTTCTCCGGTGTGATGCTTTCGAACGTGCTCACACCCCATTGCAGTGGCGGACGTGGCTTGACAAAGTCCTGCCCGGCCAACGCCTGCTCCTGCGCGATGAAGGCGGCCGCAGGTTGGCACAGCATGAACTCCACCATCAGGCGCTGCCCATAGTTGACAACACAGGCCTCGTACACCTTGTTGAGCCAGCGGAACACGCCCCGCAGGCTATGCGCTCCGCCGGTGTTGTCGATCAGGCTGAGCACCATATCCTCGGTTTGGTTCATGGTGCTGCTGGAGCGCGTCTGGCTGACGCTGCGGCTGATGCGGTTGACCGTCTTGTTCAGAATGTCCCGTGCAAAACGCGTTGTGTCGTCCTGCCCCGGGTTGGCACCCTGCTGTATGACTTTGCTCCAGGAACCATCCAGTGTCGCCTGAGTGGGAGGGCCGTAGCTGCTGGTGAATTTGTTGTACTGGTTGGTCTCGGTCGCCTCCGCTACGGTCTTGCGGGCCTCTTGCTGCAGATTGCTGCGCTCGTCGGCCGCATCGTTTTGCAGAACCTGCATCTCCGCGCTGGTCTGCTTGTACGTGTCCACCTGGCGGTGGGTGCGCTTGTGTGTCACCTCGCGGCGTTCACCGCGCATCACATTCTCGATGCGGGCGATTTCACCGCTCTGGTAACGCAGCAGGCGCTGGCGCACCATTTGCAGATCACCCATTGCATAAGGCTCCATCCAACCCAGGGGAGCCGATGGTGGCGAGAGGGCTGGCAGTTGCGCGGGCGGCAGCGGGAACACCTGTGCCGGCAGCACCACCGTGGCGCGGAGCAAGACTTTGACCTGGGCCACACTCACATGCACGGGCTGCGGCAACACGGCAGAGGCATCGGTGCCCGCAGCACCAGGGCCCCCATACGGCACCAGGGCCACCTCGATCAGGTGCGCCATCACCAGCACGCGGGTCAGCGCATCCAGCAAGGCGGTGTCGTAGCCCAGCGTGACGACCAGGGCAAAGTAGCTTTGCCAGACACGATCCAGCGCCTGGGCGTACTCGGCAGAGCCAAAGTAGCTCCATGTGAGCGCGTGCGACGCCAACAGTTGGGATAGCTGTTCGCGGGCCTTGGCCAACCAGTCCGACGCGCTGGTCTCGGGCCGGGGCAGTTGCCGCAAGACGTCGGCAAATTGACCGACCGGACCCGCGAGTTGGCCCAAGCTGCCGACAAAGTCGTTCTGGTACGGCGGGTCCCCGTCAATGAATTGCAGGGCCAAGGCCTGGGCCGCGTCGCGGCCGTGGTTGCGAGCAAGCACCAGATCGTCGAAAAACGTGCTGGACGGTGGGCTGGCGCCGACATACTGGACAAACCCCATCAGCAGATCGAGCGCGCTGACCTTGGGCCAGCGCCGCACATACACATAGGGGAACAGCTCCTCGGGATGGCTGTTGATGATGGGAATCGGCTCGACCGGGTCAATCGGGTCAACCGGACGATCCGGCTCGATCGGCGTGGGCTGCGGCGGCCAGGGTTGGGGCGGCGGCACCGGTCCGCGAATGGGACAGGCCACCATGATGCCCTCAAAGTGGTGCTCGTCGGCCTGGCCCTTCATGCCATAGCGGATGTCGGCGAAGATGGCCGTGTTGGTGACACCGTCGATGTGCACCGGGGTCTTTTGTTGCAGAAAGCCGCGCACATAGCAACCCGAGCGGAATTTGAAATCGAAGGCATGGGTCGGCCACTGCTGGGTGATCGTGACCATTTGGCTCTCCGCCGGACCCGATTTGCACGAGATTTCGGCGCGGGAAGGCACGTTGTCGAGCGGCTCCCGATTGAGGGTGATGTCGAAGACCAGGCAGCCATCCAAGGCCGTCCACCGTCGCTTAACCATTTCGTTCACGTCGTGCTTCCTGTGTGAGAGCAGCATGCGATCCCGCGCATCGACACGGTGCAGCCGCGCTGCCCGTGTCGATGCGATGGATCAGCACATCACGATGTTTTCCAGATTGAAGGCAAAGGGTGTGGAGTTGGCGCCGGGGCCGCCGCCAGTCATCACGATGTCCGCGCTGGCGATGCCCAACAGGGACAACTCGGTGTTGATGTTGGAAATGATGGCCGAGTTCATGACCTGGCCTTGGACGATCTGGGAGGCCACGCCAATCCAGATGGTCGGCTTGAACTCGAACACCGCCTTTTGCTGGGGCGCGATCGAAGTCTTGACGGCCAGCAGCTTGCCGTCCTTGTAGATGCTGGCGTTGATGGCGCCCTTGGGCAGGTTGTTCAGCACCTGCACTTCCTTGGAGCTGGTTCCGTTGCCGCCGGCCACGAGGCGGTCACCCGAACTGGTCAGGGCCATCTGGAACAACTGGCCGTTTTGCGCGTCCAGTTGGGGGGTGTAGTTGCCATAGCTGTCGCTGGCCCCCACCTGCATGCCCATGGGGAAGGTGAACGGGTGGTTGTCACCCTGACCGCAGTACTTGATGACCTGCCAGGCCACGGCCAGTTCGTCGAAGTTGGTCGCGACGTTCTTCTGGAAGATCACGACCTCCGAATTGTTCGTGTCGTTCGAGTTGTTGATGAAGTTGAGTTGGACGCCCATGAGTTTCTCCTGTTGGTGGAAATGATGGCAACGCACCATGCGCTGCCTGTTTGCCACCGAGGCACACGGCCCCGATGACGAACCTTGCTGACCCCGATCCGTCGTTGCTAGATGGAAACGACGTTTTCGAGGTTGAATTCGTAGGGTGTGGAGCCCTGCCCCGGGCCGCCGCCGGACATCACGATGTCGGCGCTGGCGATGCCGATGAGCGAGAGCTCCGTATTGGTGCTGCTCATCACCGCCGAGCTGATCGCCACGCCTTGTGCAATCTGCGAGGCCACGCCGATCCACAGCGCGGGCTGGTACTGGAAGACGGCCTTCTGCCCCGGCGTCACCGTGGTCTTGATCCCAGCCAGACGGTTGTCGCGGAATATGCAGACGTCCACCGCGCCCTGCGGCAGGTCATTGAGTACATCCACCTCGGTGGAGGAACTGGCTGGGCCGGCGCGCAGCAGGCGACGTCCCCCGGTGGGCGTGGACACGACCTTGACCAACTGACCGTTCACAGCCAACACGCGGGGGGAGAAGTTGCCGTGCTGATCGGCGATGCAGACCTCGTAGCCATCGGGGTACACGAAGGGGTGGTAGCAGTCCCGTCCGCAATAGCGGATCACCTTCCAGGCCACTGCCAGCGATGCCATGTTCGCAACCAGATTCTTCTGGTAAATCACCACCTCGGAGCGGTTTCCGTCGCTGGATCGGTTCACGAATCGCAGTTTGATATCCATGAGAGCCCCTACCTGATGTCTTGTTGCCGGAGTCACTTGCCATCGCGTTTTGCGCGGCATGTGGGCAACTGTAGGGAGCCCTCGCGAGCAAAGCGATTACAGGCAATTACAAGATGACAGCAACGCGTCCTGCGCAGCGGGTTCCAGGACCCCCAAACGCACCCAGCCGGGCAGGCCGAACGATGCCGCATCGCGCAGCTTCACACCGTGCGCACGCAGTAGGCTCAACCATGTGGGCACCTCCATGCCCAGCGGTAGCACGGGCTGGGCGCAGAAGAAATTGGCGCCGCTGGTTCGGCAGGTCCAACCCAGGGTGCTCAGGCACCCCAACTGGCGCGCCTTCCACTGGCGCAGCGTCGTGCGGCTGCGGTCCAGCCAGGCCTGCACCTCGGGCCGCGTCCAGGCCTCCAGCATGGCCACACCGTGGGCGCCGACGGCCCAGGAGGGGGCCAGCGCGTCCAACTGGGCCACGACTGGTTCGTGGCCCAGCGGGGCGATGGCATAGGCGGCACGCACGCCCGTCAGGCCCAGGGCCTTGTTGGGGGAAAACAGCTGCCACACGCGCTGCAACTGCGCGTCGTTCAGGCTGGGCGTGCCGCTCAGGTGCAGCGGTGCGTAGGCCCGGTCCAGCACCACGGTGGGCAGTGATTGGGAATGTTCGCCGTCCAGCAGCGCAGGCGGCCAGGGTGTGTGCGCGCCACCCAGCGGGCTGGCGGGCTCGCAGGCCCAGAGCAGGTCGAAGCGGTCCAGACCCGCACTGCCCTGCCCTATTGGTTCAACTTCCAGGCCCCAGGCACGTGCGGCCTGGGCGTATTCGCCGTAGGCGTGCGCCGGCACGCCCACGCACCGCGCGCCCAGGCGGGCCTGCCAGGCCGTGAGGCGATGGATGCATTCGCTGGCGCTGGCGCCCAGCAGCACGCGCTCAGATGCAACACCGTGGAAAGCGGCCAGTTGGGCACGCAAGGCCGTGTAGCGCGGATCGGGGTAACGGCTGGCGTCGGCGGCCTGCACGGCGGCCAGGGCCTCTGGACAAGGGCCGCAGGCGTTGGCGTTGGTGGAAAAGTCCCAGCGCGGCACGCCGAAAGCATCGGGGCCACCATGCACGGGCGCGAGGGGCTGCGTGGGCTCGCCTGCACTGGCGCGCGGGAGGGTGCGTGGCGACGACAACGGCCTCATACCATCCTCCAGATTGCTATCAAAATAAGAGCTGCCTGTGCAATGACGACGATGGCTAGCAGCGATTTTGATGCATGAGCAACAGCGCAGGCAGTGTCCGCTGCCTGGGCCGCACGGCCATCGGCGTGCAGCACATAACCGCCCGGCTTGGCCAGGCGCACGTCCAGCGCCAACGCCATCGCGGCCATCGGCCAACCGCTGTTGGGCGACGGCGTGCGCGCGGCCTCGGTGCGCAGGCGGTTCAATGCGCCACCGCTGACCACGGCCAGCGCCAGTGCGGTGATACGCGCCGGAACCCAGCCCAGCACGTCATCCGCGCGGGCCGCCCATTTGCCGGCCCAGGCCCAGTTGCGGCCCTGGTAGAGACCCGGGTAGCCCCACATGGCATCCGCCGTGTTGGCAAAGCGGAACAGCGCCGCGCCCGGTAGGCCCAACAGCACAAACCAGAACAGCGGCGCCACGACCGAGTCGTTGAGGTTTTCGGCCAGCGTCTCGATGGCGCTCTCGCGTACCTGGGTTTCGCTCAAGGCGCCCACGTCGCGGCTGACCAGCCAGCGCAGACGTTCGCGCCCACTGTCCAGCGACTCGCCCAAGGCGCCCTCTACGGCCCGCACCTCGCTCGCCAGCAGGGCCCAGGCCAGCAGCGGCTTGAGCAGCACGCCCAGGATCAGCGCCTGCGCCCACCAGGGCCAGGAGGTCAGCGCCGTTTGCAGCCACCAAGATGCTACAAAAACCGTAGCTGCTCCCGCAATCCACACGAGGGCTCCCAACCAAAACGCCTTGAGGTCCCGGGCCGCGGGGTCCTGCACCGCCCTTCCCTGCACCCAGGCACCTCCGCGCGCAAGGTAGGCGCCCATGCCCACCACCGGGTGCAGGCGCGCAGGCGGCTCACCCCACCAGCGGTCCACCGCCAGGGCGACAAGGATGGCCAGGGCCGGCACCAGGGCGTGCGTCATGTTCAACCGCTCAGTCGCGCGGCACCGGCTGGCCGGTCTTCAGGCCCAGCTTGGCCAGCAGCGCCAGGTCGGCATTGCCCTCGGGGTTGGGCGTGGTCAGCAGCTTGTCGCCGTAGAAGATGGAGTTGGCGCCGGCCAGGAAACACATCGCCTGCACCGCCTCGCCCAGGCCCTGGCGCCCGGCCGACAGGCGCACGCGCGCCTTGGGCATGGTGATGCGGGCCACGGCGATGGTGCGCACGAATTCCAGCGGGTCCAGGTCCGGCTGGTCCGCCAGCGGCGTGCCGGCCACCTTGACCAGGTGGTTGATCGGCACGGACTCGGGGTACGGCGCCAGGTTGGCCAACTCGGCAATCAGGCCGGCGCGCTGCAGGCGCGACTCGCCCATGCCGACGATGCCGCCGCAGCACACGGAGACGCCCGCATTGCGCACGCGCACCAGCGTGTCCAGGCGGTCCTGGTAGTCGCGGGTGGAGATGATGTCGCCGTAGAAATCGGGCGCGCTGTCCAGGTTGTGGTTGTAGTAGTCCAGCCCGGCGTCGCGCAGGGTCTCGGCATGGCCATCGGCCAGCATGCCCAGCGTGCAGCAGGCCTCCAGCCCGGTGTCCTTGACCGCCTTGATCAGTTCGGCCACGGCCTCGATGTCGCGGTCCTTGGGCGCGCGCCAGGCCGCACCCATGCAGAAACGCGTGGCGCCGGCCTGTTTGGCCTGTTGTGCGGCGTCGCGCACGGCATCCACACCCATCAGCTTGCCGGCCTCGACACCCGTGTCAAAGTGCACGCTCTGTGGGCAGTAGCCGCAGTCCTCGGGGCAGCCGCCAGTCTTGACGGACAGCAGCGTGGCCAGTTCCACCAGCTCCGGATCCCAGTGGGCGCGGTGCACGGTCTGGGCCTGGAACATCAGCTCATGGAACGGCAGGTTCAGCAGCGCCTGCACCTCCTCCACCGTCCAGACGCGCTGGTCCACGTGGGCACGCTCCGGGCGCGAACGCTTGTCTTCGCAGGGGTGGAAATGCAGGGTTTGTGCAACGACGTCAGTGGTCATGTGTGTTTCTCCAACGAAAAATCTAGTTGTTCAATCTTCAATGCCGCGCTGGGCCGGTATGCCCGCCTTGAAGGCGTGCTTCACCATCTGCATCTCGGTCACGGTGTCGGCCAGCTCGATGATCTCCGGCGGGCAACGGCGACCGGTCAACGCCACGTGGACGTGGCTAGGGCGGGTTTTCAGCGTGGCCAGCACATCGTCCAACGGCAGCCAGCCGTAGATCAGCGGGTAGGTGATTTCGTCCAGCACGACCAGGAAGAAGTCGCCCCCCAGGATGGCAGCCTTGGCCTTTTGCCAGCCATCACGGGCGAGTTGGGCGCTGTGCTCCAGGTCCTGGCTCTTCCAACTGAAGCCGTCGCCCAGGCCTTCGATCGGTAACCCGATTTGCTCGAACATGCGATGCTCGCCAAAGCGCGCAGTGGGCACCTTCATGAACTGGAAAATTTTGACCGCCTTGCCCCGGCCATGCGCGCGCAGGGCCAGGCCAAAAGCGGCCGTGCTCTTGCCCTTGCCGTCGCCGGTGTTGACGATGACGATGCCGCGGCGCTCGCCCTCGGCTTTTTCATAGGGTTTGACGCTGGGTGGGGTTTCGATTTGCATGGTTTTTCTCTAAGGGGCTACGCGGGCAAACAGGCTGCGGGAAGGCTGGGGTGGGCCTTCTGCGCAGGTAAAGGAGGAGGCCGAAGGCCGGGGGACACGGAGCAGAAGGCCCACCCCAGCCTTCCCGCCGAATACCTGGAACACGCGGTTCATGGCGTCTTGGGCAGCGCCACCCACTGCCCCTCAATCGCATGGATGGCAATGCGCTGGTCAAACACGTTGATCAGTGCCTGGTGCGTGGCCGCGTCGCCGCTGGCACCGTGGTGCAGCAGACGCCCGTTGGCCATGACCACCACACGGTCGGCGTGCAGGGCCATGCCGATCTCGTGCAGCACGCTGACCACGGTGTTGCCCTGGGCCACCAGGGCCTGCACCACGGCCAGCCAATCGGCTTGGTGCGGCGGGTCCAGATTGGCCAGCGGTTCGTCCATCAGCAGCACGCCAGCCTGCACCGCCAGGGCCCGGGCCAGCAACACCCGCTGGCGCTCACCGCCCGAGAGCTGGCCCAGAGCGCGGAAACGCCAGTCCCAGGCCTGCGTGGCGCGCAGGGCCTGTTCGACAGCAGCTTCGTCGGCCGCGCTGGCCGGTGCCAGCCAGGCCTGGTGCGGCAGACGGCCCAGCATGGCCACGTCCCACACTGTCAGATCATCGGCCGAGGTTTCGTTCTGCCCCAACCAGGCCAGTTGGCGGGCGCGTTCGCGCAGCGGCAGTTCCAGCAGGGGCTTGCCCCACAGCGACACCGTGCCGCTGTGCGGCAACACACCGGCCAGTGTCTTCAGCAAGGTGGACTTGCCGGCGCCGTTGGGCCCGACGATGCTGGTCCACTGCCCGGCCGCGATCTCCAGCGACAGGCCGTGCAGCACGGCGGTGCGCGAAGGCCCGCTGCCCATGGAGGCATGGATGGCTTCGGCCTGGATGGCAATCTTGGCCGTGGTCATGCGGCACCTCCCACCCGGGCCGGACCGCGGTGCATCAGCCACAGCAGATAGCCGCCGCCCAGCACGGCGGTCAGCACACCCACGGGCAGCTCCTGCGGTGCAACCAGCCAGCGCGCCAGCGTGTCGGCCGCCATCAGCAGCACGCCGCCGACCAGGCTGGCCAGCACAATCAACTGGCCGTGCGTGGTCTTGACCACCGAGCGCACCAGATGCGGCGCCGCCAGGCCGACAAAGGCCACCAACCCGGTCTGCGCCACGGCCGTGCCGGTGGCCAGAGCCAGCACGGCGACCAGCGCGGCACGCATCGGCGCCACGGCCAGGCCCAGGCTGTCCGCCGTGGCATCCCCCAGGCTGAGCCCGTCCAGCACGCGGGCCAGCATCCAGGCCGCGGCCACGCACACGCACCACACCACGGCCATCAGCGCAAACGAGACCCAGCCGACAAAGGCGGTGGAACCCAGCATGAACGCCTGCATGGCCTGCAAGGAATCGGGTGACAGCAGCAACACCAGGTGCGTCATCGCGCCCAGCACCACGCCGACGACGACGCCTGCCAGCAGCAGGCGCAGTGTGTGGCCTACGCCGCGCGACAGTGCCAGCGTCAGCAACACGGCCAGCACCGCGCCAGCAAAGGCTGCGCCGGTCAGACCCAGGCGCACAAAGAGGCTGCTGGAAAACACGCCGACGACCACGCCGCTGCTCATCATGCTGCCGCCCAGCATGCCGGACCCGCCGCCCATGGCCGCCAGCGCCAGCGCCACACCCAGCGATGCGCCGGAGGCGCTGCCCAGCAGGTACGGGTCGGCCAGCGGATTGCGAAACAGGCCCTGCGCCACCGCGCCGGCCAGACCCAGCAGCGCGCCGGCGGCCCAGGCACCCAGGGTGCGCGGCAGGCGGATCTCCCACACGATCTGCTTGGCCATGGCGGTGCGCTCGGGGTCGTCCACCGGGTTCAGCAGCGGCTGCAACAGGTTCTCGAAGCCCACGCTGCCCACGCAGATGCCCAGGGCCGTGAGCGCCAGCGCCCCCACGACGGCCAGCCACAGCATCCAGCGAACGCGCGTCTGCATCATGACTTGGGGGCCTTGTCCGCGCCGCCGGGCGACGCCGCAAGCGTGGGGGCCTTAGTCTCCAGGCACTTGGCCATCAGCCGCGCGCCCTCGGCCATGCGCGGGCCGGGGCGCACCAGCACATTGGCGTCCTCGGTCGGGAACACGCACAGGCGCCGCTCGCGCAGGGCGCGCGTGCTTTGCCAGCCGGGGCGCTGTTCCAGCCCGTCGGCGCTGCGCTGGCCGATCATGATGACATCGGGGTTGGCGCGCACGATGTATTCGGGGTTGAGCTTGGGAAACGGACCCAACTTGGCTGGGACAATATTTTTCGCGCCCAGGCGTGTCAGCGTCTCACCAATGAACGAGGACTCCCCGGCCGCATAGGGCCCCGGATTGACCTCAAAGTAGACCCGGGCGCCGCGCAGGTGCGGCGGGATCGATTGCGCCGCGGCCGACACGCCGGCGTCGATGGCACGCCAGATGCGCTGGGCATCGGCCACCTCCAGCAGTTGGCCGAGTTTCATCATGACGCGCTGCACGTCGGCGTGGGACTTGGGCTCCAGCGCCACGACCTTGATGCCCAGCGCCTCCAGGCGCTCGCCCACGCGCGAGGACTTGGCCATCAGCACCACGTCGGGCCGCAGCGCGACGATGGCTTCCACATTGGGGTCCAGGCCACCGCCAACCTGGGGCAGTTTTTGCACGCTGGCCGGATAGTTGGAGTAGCGGTCCACACCGACCAGGCGCGCGCAGTAGCCCAGTTCGCACACGGTCTCTGTCAACGACGGCAGGATGCTGACGATGCGCTGTGGCACGCCGGGCAGCGTGACGGTCACGCCACGGTCGTCGGTCACCTGGGCGGCGTGCAGTGCGCTGGCGCCCAGCAGGGTCAGGCTCAGCAGCACGTTGGCTGAAAAGTTTTTGGCAAAAAGCATCATGGCTGGTCTTTCAAGTACAGCGGCAGCCCGGCCGCCATCAGGGTCACGCGCTGGCAGACGCTGGCCACGTCTTGGTTCAGGCGGCCCAGGGCATCGACAAAAGCACGCACCTCAGCGCCCATGGGAATCACGCCCAGGCCGATCTCGTTGCCGACCAGCACCACGGGACCGGAAGCTGCTTCAATTGCTCCTAAAAGCGTAGCTGTCTGTGCAGTGTTTACGAGGGCTAGCGGCTTGTACGGATGGACATTTTGCTCCGTGTCCCCCGCCCGCGTTGCGGGCTCCTCCTTTACCTGCGCAAAACGCCCAGCCGCACAAGCCTCGGTGGGCTCGCTGCGCTGTCCCTCCATCGGCATGCGCAGGTTGGTGAGCCATAGGGTCAGGCAGTCCACCACGACCAGCGTGTCGGGGCGGCTGTGCTGGGCAATGGCCTCGGCCAGGGCTAGCGGTTCTTCCACCGTCACCATGCCGGGCACACGTTCGGCGCGGTCGGCCTGGTGGCGGGCGATGCGTTCGCGCATCTCGTCGTCCCAGGGTTGGGCGGTGGCAATCAGCACGGCGCGATGGCTGCTGGAGCTTTCCAGCCAAGTACGGGCCAGCAATTCTGCGCGGCGCGACTTGCCGCTCTTTTGGCCGCCGAGGATGAACTCGCTTGGAGCAATGGTGAGTGGGTTCATGAATGCGCGTCCATCCATTGCAAGATGACCTTGTGCATCTTCGCCACGCCATCGGTCAGCGCGGCCGGGCCGGGTTGCAGGATCTCGGGCGACTTGATTTCAAACAACTGCTGGTCGCGCACTGCGCTCACCGCACCCCAGCCGTCGCGCGCGGCGACCAGCTCGGGGCGAAATTTCTTGCCGCACCAGGAGCCGAAGATGATGTCCGGGTTGCGCCGAGCGATCTCGCTGCCGTCGGCGATGATGCGGTTCTTGCCCAGCGGCTCATGTGCCAGTTCGGCAAAGCAGTCGTCGCCGCCGGCAATGGCCATCAGCTCGGACACCCAGCGGATGGCGCTGATGTGCGGCGTGTCCCATTCCTCGAAATACACCCGGGGCCTGCGGGCGCCGGCCGCCACGCGCGCGGCCACCGTGGCCTGCATGGTGCGCAGGTCGGCCTGCATGGCGTCGATGCGGCGCAGGCCCTGCTCACCCTCGCCCACCATGGCGGCCACCTGGTACAGCATGGAAAAAATCTCGGCCACGCTGCGCTGGTTGAAGATGGTGACCTGCACACCCCGGCGCACCAGCTCGGAAGCGATATCGGCTTGCAGGTCGGAAAAGCCCAGCACACAGTCGGGTTGCAGCTCCATGATCTTGTCGATCTTGGCGCTGGTGAAGGCACTGACTCGGGGCTTTTCATCGCGCGCGCGTTTGGGCCGCACCGTGTAGCCGGAGATGCCGACGATACGCTGCTCCTGCCCCAGCAGGTACAGCCACTCGGTGGTCTCTTCGGTCAGGCAGACGATGCGCTGCGGGCCGCGGGCAAAGTTCAACAAGTCATCCGCCATGGTCAAACCTTCTGGGTTCCGAACAGTTCCACCACCGCTGGCTGGCAGGAGGGAAACCACGCATGGAAGTAGCTGGCACGCAAGGCACCCTGCTGCCACAGCGCCTCGCCGGCATCCGGCTGCGGCGTTTCATTCGGGCGGGCCGTGCGCACCACAGCCTGCAACGGCGTGTGGGTCGTCGAATAGTGGAAGGTGTGACCGCGCAGTGTGCCACTGGCCAGCGTCAACTGCTGTGGCCCCAAGCCAGCCAGACGCTTGTGCATCGTCACCTCGCCGGGCAGCAGGCCCCACTGCGCGTGGCGCTGGCCGTCGGCCAAAACCAGGGTCTCAAACAGCGCCATCATGCCGCCGCATTCTGCCCACAGCGGCTTGCCATCGGCGATGTGCCGCGCTAGGCCGTCGCGCAGCGCGGTGTTGGCAGCAATCGTTTCAGCGTGCAGTTCGGGGTAACCACCGGGAATCCACACCGCGTCACACGCAGGCAAATCCGCGTCGACCAGCGGCGAGAAGAACACCAACTCCGCCCCCAGTGCCCGCAGGCAGTCCAGGTTGGCGGTGTAGATGAAACAGAAGGCGGCATCGCGCGCAACCGCAATGGTCGTGCCATGCAGCGTAGCAAGGTTTGGGGGCTGCGTGTTCTGCGCAGGTAAAGGAGGAGCCTGCGAAGCAGGCGGGGGACACGGAACAGAACATGCAGCCCCCAAGCCTTGCGGGGCCATCTCGGGCGCGGCGAAATCCACCGACCAGCGCTGCAGTTCCTCCAACGTCATCCGTCCCAAGGGGGTATCCGCCAGTGCATCCGCTGCCGCATCCAACCGCGCCAACGCATCCGGCACCTCAGCAGCCACCGTCAGCCCCAGATGCCGCTCAGGCAACACCAGACCCGCATCGCGCATCACGGCCCCCAGCCAGGCCGCAGGGTCTTGCAGGCTGGCTTGCAGCATGTCCGCATGGCGCGCACTGGCCACGCGGTTGGCCAGCACACCGGCCCAGGGCATATCCGCACGGTAGTGTTGCAACCCGAAAGCCAGTGCGCCAAACGTGCCCGCCATGGCAGACGCATCCACCACGGCCAGCACCGGCAGGCCAAAGCGCTGGGCCAGATCCGCAGCGCTGGGCTCGCCGTCAAACAGGCCCATGACGCCTTCCACGATGATCAGGTCCGCCTCCTGGGCGGCAGCATGCAGGCGGGCGCGGCAGTCGGCTTCGCCGGTCATCCACAGATCGAGCTGGTAGACCGGCACGCCACTGGCCAGGCTGTGCCAGTACGGGTCCAGAAAATCAGGCCCGCACTTGAACACACGCACCCGCCGCCCCTGGCGCGCGTGCAACCGCGCCAGGGCGCTGGTCACCGTAGTCTTGCCCTGGCCGGAAGCCGGGGCCGCCACGAGAACAGCAGGACAGGCCGCGTGCGCCATGCTTACAGGGTCCAGTTCAGCGAGGCAAACAGGTTGCGCCCCGGCATGGAGAAGCCGTTGGCCAGCTGGTACTGGGTGTCAGTCAGGTTGTTGGCACGGACCAGCAATGACAGGTCCTTGCGCAGCTTCCAGTTGGCACCCAGGTTCAGCACGGTGTAGCCAGGCAGCAGGTCGCGCCCGCTGAAGGACAGATTGTTGTCCTCGCGGTCGCTGGACAAACGGAACTCTCCAAAGTAGCTCACACTACCCAGCTGATGGCTCAGGCGGGCGTTGAGCACATTGCGCGCGATGCGCACCAAGCGCAAATCGTTCTGCGCGGGGTTGGTGGAGTAGGAGCGCGGATCGGCGTAGTCGTAGCTGACGTTCAGGCTGGTGTCGCCCCACTGCACGTCGCCAGTCAGCGTGACGCCACGCAGCACGGCCAGCGAGCTTTGCACGTTGGTGGACGGCGCAATGAAGCCCTGGACATCGTTGTTGTAGACCACGGCGCCCAGCGCCACATTGTCCTGGCGGTACTTCAAGCCCACCTCGGTGGCGCGGTTGCGCTGCGGCAGCAACGCGGGGTTGCCGAAGCCGGGGTAGTAGAGCTGGTTGAAGGTGGGAGCCTGGAAGCTGGTGCCCACGCTGGCCACGGCGCGCAGGGCCGGTGTGAGGCGGTAGCCGCCCGAGGCCGACCAGTTGTTGACGTTGCCGAACTGCGAGTTGTCATCGTTGCGGGCCACCAGCAACGCATTCCAATCCGTGCGATTGAAGGCGTAGGACGCCAGGGCACTGCGCAGGTCGCGGCTGGTCACGGTGTAGGCGGTGTTGCTGTCCACCGACTCATTGCGGCTCTCCAGCGCAAGCGAGAGCACGTCCTTGTCCAGACTGATGTCGTTTTGCCAGGTGGCTTGGCGTCGGCGCGTGTTGAACTGCGTGGAGCCGCCCGCGGCGCCATCGCTGGCGCGCAAATAGTCACCCAGGGACTGGTCATCGCTGCTGCCCAGGGTCACGGTGGAGCGCCAGGCCGGCAGCCACTGCGCGACCCATTGCAGGGTGGCGTTGTTCAGGCCGGCCTTGGCGCGCGCGTCGGTGGTCAGCGCCGTCAGGCCCAGCGGATTGGGAAAGGGCGTACCGTCAAAGGAATAGTTCGTGTCGCTGTGCAACAAAGCCAGGCTCAGGCTGTGGTCGCGGTGGATGCGGGCGGTGAGCTTGGCGTCCACGCTGGTGGCCTCGAAACCGTCCAGATCGGGGTTGTAGCTGGACGACGCCGGCGTGGCCACCGTGCTGATGCCGGTGGCCTTCTCGCGCGAAACGCCCAGGCTGAAGCCTACATCCCCGCTCGTGCCACGGATGGAGGCGCCTGCCTGCTGCTGACCGTCGCTACCAAAGCCAATATTGGCCGTAGCCGCCAGGCCTTGGCCGGGGTCGCGGGTGAAGATCTGGATCACACCGCCCACGGCATCGGGTCCATACAAGGCGGAGGCGGCACCGCGCAGGATTTCGATGCGCTCAATGCGCTCCAGCGGCAGGTTCTCGAAGGAGGCGCCACCCGCGGTGGCCGAGCCCACGCGCATGCCGTCCACCAACACAATGGTCTGGGACGAAACGGCGCCGCGCAAGAAGACCCCCGTGTTGGAGCGGTAGCTGCCGTTGGGTGCGATCTGGATGCCCGCCTGCTGGGCCAACAGATCACGCAGCGAGGACTGGCCGGCCAGGTCGAGCTGGGTGCGGTCGATGATGGAGACATCGGCAATGACGTCGGTCACGGGCGTGGCCACGCGCGAGGCGGTCACCACCTGTTCCTTGAGTTGCAATTGGGCGTGGGCGGAGAAAGCCGTGCCCAGGGCCACGGTCAGCGTGGCAAGGCGCGCACGGGGAGTGCAGTTTTTCATAAAAAAGGAATCACTAACAGGATTGCCCTCGCCGTCTTCCCCGACAGCACTTGGGCGTCACGACCGCGCGCAGGCGCGCAGCCACCGTGTTGGCCGGTATCCGGGCTGGTGGAGCAACTCCCCTCGCCTTCCCAGACGCTTGTTCAAGACGTCCAGTGGCTGTTGAGGGGAGCGGAATCAAAGGCGATCCGTCCACTTACCGTTGCGGGGGCAGCGCAGGTTAGGTTTGCCAGGGTTGGCGCACCCTCCTGCTTCCCGTTGAACTGCGGCGTGTGAACCACGCCACGAGAACCAACGGCGGGATTTTATGTCAGTTCCATCTGGCAAACCCTACAATGAGCAGTCTATGGCGAACCAGAACCTCATCGACCAAATTGCCGAGCGCGTTGAGCGCTTGCTGGTGCGTTACGGTGAATTGCAGCGCACCAATGCCCTGCTCACCAGCCAAGTGGATGCCCTGACGCAGGAGCGCGACGCACTCAAGTCGCGCCTGAACACCGCACGCGCCCGGGTGGATGCCTTGCTGGAGCGACTCCCGGAGAGCGACGCCGCGGAGCAAAAAGACCCAACATGAAACAGCTTGAAGTTCAAATCATGGGGCAAACCTATCTGCTAGGTTGCCCGGAAGGCGGCGACGCGCGCTTGCTCGAAGCCGTGGAGCGCGTGGATACGGCCATGTGCAAGATCCGTGACGCCGGCAAGGTCCGCGCACGCGACCGCATCGCCGTGTTGGCGGCGCTGAACCTGGCCTTCGACGTGCCCGAACGCACACCCGCGCCCAGTGCACCAGCCAGCGCATTCCCCGCCGCCGTGTCGGCCGAGGCCTCGCCCGATTCCCACGTGCTGCTGGTTTCCCTGCTGGAGCGCCTGGATGAGGCGCTGAGCGAAGACGGCCGATTGATTTAGCCTTGCTCCCCCACGCGTTGCGGAGTAAATTACGCCGGGTCGCGCAACGATAAAACCATAGCCAACCACCGGGTTGCGCGGCTGTTCACGTCAGTTCGAGCTAGCCACGCAGAGGAGACGCCGATGCTTGCAAGAATGGTATGTGCCGCGCTGTGCGCGCTTTCAACGATGGCCGCCGCGCAATCGTTCCCGGCCAAAACGATTCACCTGGTAGTTCCCCTTCCTCCCGGCACCGCAACCGACATCGTGGCGCGCACGCTGGCGGGGCCGGTCGGGCAGGCACTGGGGCAAACGGTGATCGTTGACAACAAGGCCGGGGCTGACGGTGCGATAGCCGGTGCGGAGGTGGTCAAGGCCGCCCCCGACGGCTATACGCTGTTCCTGGCAACAAACAGCCCGATGTCGGCCGTTCCCGCGCTGCGCAAGACCCCGCCCTACGATCCCACGACCGACTTCACCCCGATCACCGATGTGGGGCGGTTTACCTTTTTCGTGGTGGTGCACCCGTCGATGCCCGCCAACACACTGGCCGAGCTGATTACCTTCGTCAAGGCCAACCCTGGCAAGCTGAACTACGCGACAGGCAACACCACGGGTATTGTGACGATGGCCTACCTTCGCTCCGAAGCAGGACTACAGCTGGTTCATGTGCCCTACAAGGGAGAGCCTCAGGCACTGACAGATCTCGTTTCCGGGCGTGTCCACATGATGGTGGCATCCGCAACCAGCGCCATACCGCATGCGAAGGACGGCACGTTGCGCATCCTGGCCACGGCATCGCCGCGCCGCAGCCCCGCCGCCCCCGATGTGCCCTCGCTGGCGGAAACGGGCTTCCCCCAGTTTGAGCTGACATCCTGGGCGGGATTGTTCGGACCACCCAAAATGCCGAAGGACATCGTAGACCAGCTCAACCGGGTGTTTGTGTCCGCGCTGGGAACACCCGAAGTTCGCGCCGCCCTTGAAAAACAGGCCTTTGCACTGTCGGCTTCCACGCCGCAGGAACTGAGCCAACTGGTTCGTACACAGTTGGAGAACTACAAACAGGTTCTCGCCGCCGCAGGGGTGCAACCCGAGTAAAAGTTGCGCCGGCCACCCGTAGCGCCATGCACCGTGGTACCGCTTGGGAGGTGAACTTCGCCGCCGGAAGGCCTACAATGGCGGTGTCTGCAAGCCCGCCGGGCTTTATATTTCCTTGAACCAATGCTCTATGAGCCCGGGCTTGGAACATTGCCCTGCCAGCGTGATCATCTCGCGTCAGATGAACCCAAGGCTTGCGCTGACCTCGCCCACCTGAACCCCCGGTTCAGGATGACGGTCCGGTGGCACTTGCAGACACCTACGCTGCTTCCTCCCCCACCGCTTCTCGCCTCCCTGCGCTGCCGTCCGCATGCTTGACCCTGCTTTGATTGTCGAATTGGCCGTCCTGGGCCTTGCCACCGGTTTTCTCGCGGGCCTCCTGGGCATTGGCGGGGGCATGCTGATCGGGCCCTTCATGACCCTGATCCTGTCAGGCGTGGGCGTGGCGGCTGACTTGGCGGTGAAGATGGCCATTGCCACCTCCATGGCCACCATCATGTTCACCTCCATCTCCAGCGTGCGTGCCCACCACCGGCGTGGCGCGGTACGCTGGGACATCGTCAAGGGACTGGCCCCCGGCATCCTGCTGGGTGGCGCGGCCGCCAGTGCCGGGGTGTTCGCCCTGCTCAAGGGTACGGCGCTGGCGATCTTCTTCGCACTGTTCGTGGGCTTCTCGGCCACGCAGATGTTCCTGGACAAGAAGCCCCGGCCCAACCGGCAGATGCCGGGCACGGCCGGCCAGGTGGCGGCCGGTAGTGTCATTGGCTTTCTCTCGGGGCTGGTGGGTGCGGGCGGCGGCTTCATTAGCGTGCCCTTCATGGTGGCACACAACATTTCCATCCTCAACGCGGTGGCCACCAGTGCGGCGCTGGGCTTTCCGATTGCGCTGGCCAATACCGTGGGCTATGTGGTCAGCGGCGCGTCCCTGCCCCATCTACCCCCGCATTCGCTGGGGTATGTCTGGCTACCGGCCCTGGGTGTGATCGCCTGCTGCAGCGTGCTGACGGCGCCGCTGGGCGCCAGGATGGCGCACCGCCTGCCGGTGGCCAAATTGAAGAAGGTCTTTGCGCTGATCCTGTACGGATTGGCTTCCTACATGCTCTGGAAGGGCCTGCACGGCTGATCCGCGGAGCGCACGCCAGCGCGGCCGCACAGACTACTGCGGCAGGGTCTGGCGCAAGCCATCCAGCTCCGCGGCCGGCAAGCCCGGCGCACACAGAAAGCCCTGGAATGCCGCGCACTGCACACCCTGCAGGTAGTTGCGCTGCTCAGCGGTTTCCACGCCTTCGGCCACCACGGTCATCTTCAGCGCGCTGGCCATGGCGATGGTGGCACTCACAATGGCGCGGTCGCCCTCGTCTTCGGGCAGGCCCATGACAAAAGCCCGGTCGATCTTGAGTTTGGAGATGGGGAACTTCTTCAGGTAGGCCAAACTGGAGTAGCCGGTACCAAAGTCGTCGATGGCCATGCTCACGCCCAAGGCGGAGAGCGCGTGCAGACGGGCCAGCGTCTCGCTCACGTCCTTGATCAGGATGGACTCGGTCAGCTCCAACTCCAGCAAGGCCGGGTTGAGCCCGGCATCGCCAATGGCGCGGGCCACGCGCTCCACGAAATCGCTCTGCTGGAACTGCAGCGCCGAAACGTTGACCGAGACCACGGTGGCGCGCCCCCGCTGCTGCCAGACCAGGGCCTGGCGCACCGCCTCTTCCAGCACCCAGTTGCCAATGGCGACGATGAAGCCGGACTCCTCGGCCAGCGGGATGAAGGTGGATGGCGAAACCGACCCCAGGTCGGCATCGGTCCAGCGGATCAGCGCCTCCACACCCAGCAGGCGACCGTCATCCAGCGCGATCTGCGGCTGGTAGTGCAGGCGAAACAGGCCCTGCTCCATGGCCTGGCGCATGGCGTGGTCCATCTTCACGCGTGAGAGCAGGTCCACGTTCATCTGCGGCTGGTAGAAACGGAAGTTGCCCCTGCCGCGCTCCTTGACGCGGAACATGGCGGTATCGGCGCACTGGATCAGGGTGTCCAGGTTGCGCCCATCCTCGGGGTACATGGCTACGCCGATGCTGCAACCCAACGAAAAATTGACCGCATCCACCATGAAGGGCTGGGCCAGCTTGTCCAGAATGCGCCGCGCCACGATCTCGGCACCAAAGGCATCGGCCTCCTGCAGGAAGGCGATGAACTCGTCGCCACCCACGCGGCACAGCGTGTCCACCTCGCGCAGCGTCTGCTGGATGCGCGCGGCAGCCTCAATCAGCGCCTGGTCGCCAAAGGCGTGGCCCAGGGAATCGTTGATGTTCTTGAAGCGGTCCAGGTCAATGAACAGCACCGCGAAGGTGGCGCCGGTGCGCTGCGCCGCGCGCAGGGCCACGGCCACGCGCTGGCCCAGCAGCAGGCGATTGGGCAGGCCTGTGAGCACGTCGGTGTAGGCCAGGGTCTCAATACGCTTTTGCGCGTCCAAGCGCTCGGTGAGGTCGCGGAAGGAGTACACCCGCCCCAGCACGCGGCCACGACTGGTCTGCGGCAGGGTCACGCGCTCCAGCATGCGCCCAGAGCGCAGCAGGATGACGTCGGTGCGCTCCACCTCGGGGTCTTCGGCAATGGCCGCCAGGTGGTCGCGGTAGCCGGCCTCGTCCTGCACGCAGCTGCCCATGTGGGCAAATACCGCCTCGCCGCCCGGCGCGACCGCCAGATCGGGCGGCAGGTTCCACAGCTCCACGAAGCGGCGATTGAAGTGGCGCACCGCCCCGGTTGTGTCCACCACCAGGATGCCGTCGCCGGTGGATTCCAGCGTGGCGCGCAACTCGGCCATGCGGTTTTCCAACTGCTCCTCGGCCTGGCGCTGCTGGCGCAGATCGCGCACGCCAACCAGGAAATACGGGTTGCTGGCGCTCAGCCAGATGCGGCTGACCTTGCGTTCCACGGGAATGGCGATGCCGTCGATGCAGCGCAAGCGCGACTCGGACAGAATATGGTCGGCCAGGCCGGCGGCCACGTCCTCCCAGAAGAACAGGTCCTCCGGCGCCGTGGTCAATTCCACCACCGGCTTGCCGACAAACTCGGCGCGTTCCAGGCCCACCAGATCGGCCAGTGCCTGGTTGGTGGCGATGATGCGCAACGTCTTGGGGTCTACCAGGCAGACCGCCTCAATCATGGCGTCCAGTACCGGAACGCACTCGGCTGGCGTCATGCAAGCCCGCCCATCTGGGAATCGCTGACGCGCTCGAAGAAGTAGCTCACCCGTTGGCGCGGGGCCAGGAAGTCCATGGCATCCGGCGGTAGCGCCGAGGGCTTGATGCTGCGGCGAATGCCCACGTTGGGCGTCTGCTCCAGGTCGAGGATCAAGGCTTCGTGTTTGGAGACGATGGGGTCGTGCACGACCACGCGCGGCTTGAGCGGGCGCGCCGAGTTGACCGACACGACCATGGCATAGCGGTCGTCCATCAGTTGCACCACCGAACCCGGCGGGTACACACCCATCATGCGGATGAAGGCGCTCAGGGCCACCGAGTCGAAGCGGTTTTTCAGCTGCGCGAAGATCAGTGACAGCGACTCGTGCGGCGTCATGGCCGTGGCCGCGCGGCTGGGGTTGCACAGGTTGTCGTAGCGGTTCACCAGGGCCAGGATGCGTGCCGCGGGCGTCATGGACTCACCCTTGACGCGCATGGGAAAGCCGCTGCCGTCGGTCAGCTCGTGGTGCTGGGCGATGGCCATCAGCGCGGCCTTGGTCAGCTCCATGGCCTTGGCCGCCTGCACGCCCTGGGCCACGTGCTCCTGGTAGAGCTTGTATTCGGCGGTGGAGAAGTTCTCCTCCAGCCAACGCACGCGATCCGGCAGGTTCACCTTGCCCACGTCGTGCAGGAAAGCGGCCATGCCGAGGTCCACCAATTCGGGCTGTCCCAGGCCCATGGCCTTGCCCAGCAACAGGGAGACGATGGTGACGTTGACCGGGTGCATGGCGGATTTGTCGCCCGCCGCCTCGGACAGCAGGCGGATGGCCGATTCGCCTTCGGCCAGCATCTCGCCAACAAAGCCGCTGACCATGGTGTGGCACAACTCGGCCGCCGCCTTGGGCTGCGAGGACATCAGCTCCAGGGTCTTGCGGTAGGTGCGCACGGCCTCGCCGAAGCGGCGCTCGCACACCACCAGGCTGCGCTGCTGCTCGGCCAATTGTTCGGAGCGCGCCTGGCGGGCCGCAGCGGCCTGCTGTGCGGCGGCGGCCTGCTGCGCGGCCAGGGCTGCCTGCGCAGGGTCAACCGTAACCACGGGTTCGGGCTCGGGGTCGCTCTTGGACCAGTTGACGCGCACCTTGTCCTGCCCCAGGCCCCGAATCGTATCGATCTGCTTGGCCGACGAGAGCTTGAAACTACCCACCGGAAACGGGTGGGCCAGCCACCCCATGTCCAGTTCCACGAACAGGCCGACCCGCAGGGACCGCACATCCACCAGTTCGACGCCATCGTTCTTGCTATTCAACGGCTTTCCTCTCAGAGACTCCAACAACCCAACCTCTCCAACAACGCTAATTTAGGCCCAGGTCATTATGGCCAAACTATCTTGGGCAACGCTTGCAAAGCCCCCACGCCGGCTTGCGGCACATCACAAGTCAAGCAAAAAAACCACACTCCACGCCGCTCCGCCGGCACCGTGTGCGAAACAGGATACTCCGCCCAGATGACCAAACGGTCAAGTTCACCACCGCAAGCCGCGCTACCGCCCGGCCTGGGCCACGCGCAGGGCGTAAAAAAACCCGCCGCGGCGGGTCTGGCGCCCAGGCGCCGCAGGGCCTCTGCGGCGCCTTGCGGGGATCAGCTCATGTGCAGGCCGCCGTTGACGGCGAACTCGGCACCGGTGGCATAGCCGCCCTCTTCGCTGGCCAGCCAGGCAACGATGGAGGCGATCTCGCTGGGCTCACCCAGGCGCTTGACCGGCACGGTGCCGACGATCTTGTCCAGCACGTCCTGGCGGATGGCCTTGACCATGTCGGTGCCGATGTAGCCGGGGCTCACGGTGTTCACCGTCACGCCCTTGGTTGCCAATTCCTGCGCCAGCGCCATCGAGAAGCCGTGCATGCCAGCCTTGGCGGCGGAGTAGTTGGTCTGGCCGGCCTGGCCCTTGGCGCCGTTCACCGACGAGATATTGATGATGCGGCCCCAGCCCTTTTCCACCATGTCGCCCACCACCTGCTTGGTGACGTTGAACATCGAGGTCAGGTTGGTGCCGATCACGGCATCCCAGTCTTCCTTGGTCATCTTCAGGAACATGCGGTCCTTGGTGATGCCGGCGTTGTTCACCAGCACATCAATGACGCCGTGCTCGGCCTTGGCCTTGCTGAAGGCTTCGACGGTGGAGTCCCACTCCCCCACGTTGCCGACCGAGGCGTAGAAGGTGAACCCCAGGGCAGCCTGTTCGGCCAGCCACTTGGCGTGATCCCGAGTTGGGCCACAGCCGGCGATGACCTTGAAGCCTTCCTTGTACAGGCGTTGGCAGATGGCGGTACCGATGCCACCCATGCCACCGGTTACGTAGGCTACTTTTTGACTCATTTTTGACTCCTCGTTAAAACCACTCACTACAAAAATAATAGCTGCCTGCGCATTATCCACGAGGGCCGGCAGCCCATTGACTCCCTATCGCTCGATGGTGAGGGCAACCCCCATGCCACCACCGATGCACAGCGAGGCAATACCCTTCTTGGCGTTGCGGCGCTGCATTTCGTGCAGCAGTGTCACCAGGATACGGCAGCCCGAGGCGCCGATGGGGTGACCAATGGCGATGGCGCCACCGTTGACGTTGACCTTGCTGGTGTCCCAGCCCATCTCGTTGTTGACGGCGCAGGCCTGGGCGGCAAAGGCCTCGTTGATTTCCAGCAGGTCCAGATCCTGCGCGTTCCAGCCGGCGCGTGCCAAGGCCTTCTTGGAGGCCGACACCGGGCCCATGCCCATGATGGCGGGGTCCAGGCCACTGGTGGCGAAGCTGGCGATGCGGCCCATGGGCGTGAGGCCCAGCGCGGCGGCCTTCTTGGCCGTCATCACCATCACGGCGGCGGCGCCGTCGTTGATGCCGGATGCATTGCCGGCGGTCACGCCACCGGCCTTGTCAAAGGCGGGGCGCAGGCCGGCCAGGGCTTCGGCGTTGGACTTGCGGTTGATGAATTCGTCGGCCGCGAAAATCAGCGGGTCACCCTTCTTCTGGGCGATGCTGACGGGCACGATTTCATCGACAAACTTGCCGGCGTCTTGCGCGGCAGCGGCCTTCTGCTGGCTGGCCAGGGCCAGGGCGTCCTGCATGTCACGGGTGATGCCGTACTGCTTGGCCACGTTCTCGGCGGTGATGCCCATGTGGTATTGGTTGTAGACGTCCCACAGGCCGTCGACGATCATGGAGTCGATCATCTTCCAGTCGCCCATGCGCTGGCCGTCGCGCGAGCCCAGCAGCACGTGGGGCGCGGCGCTCATGTTTTCCTGACCGCCGGCGATGACGATCTCGCTGTCGCCATAGGCCACGGCCTGGGCCGCCAGCATCACGGCCTTCAGGCCCGAGCCGCACACGGCGTTGATGGTCAGCGCCGGGGTTTCCTTGGCAATGCCGCTCTTGATCAGCGTCTGACGGGCCGGGTTCTGGCCCTGGCCGGCGGCCAGCACCTGGCCCAGGATGACCTCGCCGATCTGGTCGGCACCCACGCCGGTGCGGGCCAGCAGGCCCTTGATGACGGTGGCACCCAACTCGGGGGCCGAGGTCTTGGCCAGTGTGCCGCCAAACTTGCCCACGGCGGTGCGGGCGGCTGAAACGATGACGATGTCTTCCATGGTGTGGTCCTTCAGTGAATCGGATTCTTCAAGTCTTCAATCGGTCAGGCCTTGGCCTTGACGTAGCTGCCGGGTGCCGGCTGTGTGGCCTTGTATTTGCCCTTGCCATAGGCCTTGGGTGCAGCAATTTGCTTGCCAGCATGACCCTTGAGCCAGGTGGACCAGTCCGTCCACCAGCTGCCTGGGTGCTCGGTGGCGCCGGCCAGCCATTCGGCCTGCGTCTTGGGCAGTTTGCCATCGGCGCGAATCCAGTGGCTGCGCTTGCCCTTGGCGGGCGGGTTGATCACCCCGGCGATGTGGCCGGATGCGCCCATGACAAAGCGCTTCTTGCCCGGCAGCACCTGGGTGGAGGCGTAGGCACCGCCGATGGGCACGATGTGGTCCTCGCGCGAACCGTAGATGTAGACCGGCAGGTCCACCTTGTTCAGATCGATCTTCTGACCGCAGGTGGTGGCCTTGCCGGGCTTGACCAGGTTGTTTTCCAGGTAGGTGTTGCGCAGGTACCAGGCATACCAGGGGCCGGGCAGATTGGTGCTGTCGGAGTTCCAGTACAGCAGGTCAAAAGGCGGCGGCGTTTCGCCCTTGAGGTAGTTGCCCACCACGTAGTTCCATACCAGGTCGTTGGGGCGCAGGAAGCTGAACGTGGAGGCCAGGTCCTGGCCCTTCATCAGGCCGCCCTCGCCCATCTCGGCCTCGCGGAACTTGACGAAGTTTTCGTCGATGAACACGTCCAGGATGCCGGTATCGGTGAAGTCCAGCAGGCTGGTGAGGAAGGTGGCGCTGGCCACGGGCTTTTCGCCGCGCGCGGCCAGCACCGCCAGGGCAGTGCCCAGCATGGTGCCGCCTACGCAGAAGCCCAGGGCGTTGATGGTCGGCGAACCCGAGATCTCCTGCGTGACCGTGATCGCCTTGATCACGGCATCCTGGATGTAGTCGTCCCAGGTGGCGGTGGCCAGCGAGGCATCGGGGTTGCGCCAGCTCACCACGAAGGTGCGGTGGCCCTGCTCCACGGCGTAGCGCACCAGCGAGTTCTCGGGCTGCAGGTCCAGGATGTAGAACTTGTTGATGCACGGTGGCACCATCAGGAAGGGCCGCTCATAGACCTTGGCGGTCAGCGGCTTGTATTCGATGAGCTGGAAGTAGGCGTTCTCGAACACCACGGCGCCCTCGGTGGTGGCGACGTTCTTGCCGACCTCGAACAGGCTCTCGTCGGTCATGGAGACATGGCCCTGGCGCAGGTCGTGGAACAGGTTCTTGAGCCCCAAGGCAATGCTCTCGCCCTTGGTCTCCAGGGCTTTCTTCTGCGCCTCGGCGTTGAAGGCCATGAAGTTGCTGGGCGCGGCGGCGGCCAGCCACTGGTCCACGGCGAAGCGGATGCGGTTGCGGGTCTTGGCATCGGCCTGCACGGCATCGGCCAGGCCCAACAGTGTCTTGGCGTTGAGCTGGTAGACGGCGGCCGAGTAACCCGCCACGGGGTTGCTGCCCCAGGCCTCGCCGGCAAAGCGTTTGTCCCCGCTGGGCACCGGGGCCGTCAGACCATGGCCGAACAGACCCATGGCGTCTTGCAGGTATTGCTGCTGCAGGGCCTGCAGCTTCTCCGGCGCAAAGCGAATCTCCGGCTGCTGTGCCCCCACGGCGGGCAGTGCCACGCCGAGCGCGCCGATGTCGATGTTCTGGAAGGATTGGACCGCCTTGGCCCAACTCTCGCTCATTGCCTGCTGAAACTGTTCTGCCGCCTGGGTCCAGAATTCGGGGGCGTTCTGCGTCACACTGTCACCTCAATTTCGTTGCGCTGATCGTAGTATCTCAGCATACGCCCTACGATACGCTGACACCCGTAAAAACACTGGCTCATGTACCTCATTCCGATAGCCTGGCTGTATGTCGCAGTCATGATGGCCGTGGCCGAGGCCACGAATTCCAACGGCACCATCCTGGGCGCCATCATCACCTTCCTGCTGTACGGACTGTTCCCCATTGGGCTGATCCTGTACTTCATGGGCGCACCGGGCCGCAAGCGCGCCATCCGCGAGCGCGAGGCGGCTGAACGGGCGGCGGCACGCAACGAGGCGAATGCCCCATCAAGCAGCCAACCAGACGCAGGCGGCCAGCCGCCCGCTGACGCCAGCGTCCCGCCGGTGGGAAAAGAACCGTAGCGGATCGCCCACGGTGCACCACGGTGCGCTGCCATCGTTGCCGTACACGCACGTGACACCCAGGGCACGCAGGCGCTGGCGCGCCAGACCCGGCAAATTGGCCAGCCACTTGCCGTTGGGCTGCGGCGTGAAGCAGTCCTGGGCCGCGGGGTGCTCGTCGGTGAACGCGGCCACCACATCGGCACCCACCTCAAACGCCTGCGGCCCGATGCATGGCCCCAGCCATGCTATCAATTCAGGAGCTTCCCGTGCAGCATCCACGAGGGCTGGCGGCATAAAACACTGATGAGCCTGCTCCAAAACACCCCGTCCCCGCACACCGGCCAGGCCACGCCAGCCGGCATGTACGGCCGCCACGCGCGTGCCGGCGGCGTCGCACAGCAGCACCGGCAGGCAGTCGGCCACCATGATGGTGCAGGCCAGACCCGGCGTGGTGGTGGTGGCGCCATCGGCCTGCGTGCCATCGGGTGTGTCCGGCACCAAGGTGTGAATGGCCGTTCCATGCACCTGACGCAAAAACACGGGCCGCGCGCCCAGCGTCCGATGCAGGCGCTCGCGGTTCTGCGCCACGTGCGCGGGGTCGTCGCCCACATGGTCCCCCAGATTGAGGCTGGCGAAGGGGCCTTGCGATACACCGCCGCCCCGCGTGGTGCACAGGGCACGCACGTTGGACGGTGCCGGCCAGTCGGGAACCCAGTAGTCGACCGGATCAAGTGGGAGACAAGTCATGCGAACAAGGATAAACCACTCCCGTTACCATTCATGCCACACCCCAAACACCCTCTGGAGCCCGACCATGATTCTCGAACTCGCCGACATCCGCATCCACCCCGGTCAGAACGCCGCCTTTGAAGAAGCCATCCAACGCGGCCTGGCCACGGTCATCGGCAAGGCCAAGGGCTTTCAGGGCTACAAGGTCAACCGTGGCATCGAGAACCCCGAGCGCTACATCCTGCAAATCTTCTGGGACACGCTGGAAGACCACACCGTGGGATTCCGCCAGTCCGAGGCCTTCACGCAGTGGCGCGCCATCGTCGGCCCCTTCTTCGCCGGAGCGCCCACGGTGGAGCACTTTGAACTGGTGACCAAGTCCGCCTGAACCCGCACCACCCGAAGGAGCACCACACCATGTCGTCCTACGTCTTTCCCCCCGCCGCCCCCGTGAGCCTGCCCGTGGTGGGCCACACCGAGCGCTTTCCCGTGCACCGCATCTACTGTGTGGGCCGCAACTACGTCGAGCACGCCCAGGAGATGGGCCACACCGGGCGCGAGGCGCCGTTCTTCTTCATGAAACCGGCCGATGCCGTGCTGCTGGCCGAGCCCGGCCAGACCGCCGTCATGCCCTACCCCAGCCTCACCAGCAACCTGCACCACGAGATCGAACTGGTGGTGGCCATCGGCAAGGGCGGCAGCAACATCAAGGCCGCCGATGCCGCCCAGCACATCTACGGCTACGCCGTGGGCCTGGACATGACCCGGCGCGACCTGCAGAACGACATGAAAAAGCAGGGCCGCCCCTGGAGCATCGGCAAGGGCTTCGACCACTCCGCACCCATCGGTCCCATCACGCCGGCCGAGCAGGTGCCGGGCATCCACAGCGCCGCCATCAGCCTGCAGGTCAACGGACAGGACCGCCAGCGCAGCAACATTGCCAAACTGATCTGGAACGTGGCCGAGACCATCGAACAGCTCTCCAAGGGCTGGACGCTGCAGAGCGGCGACCTGATCTATACCGGCACCCCCGAGGGCGTGAACGCCGTGGTGCGCGGCGACACCCTGGTCGGCCATGTGGATGGCTTGCAAGACATCCAGGTCCGCATCGCATGAGCGCCGCGCCGGGCCGCCCCAAGCAAGCTTGCACCGCAGTGCGCAGCACGGAGGTGCTTCAATGAGTCACCACGCTTCCGACAAACACCCCACATCGGCCTACACCGCCCTGGCGGACGGCAACTACCAGTCCAGCGTCCTCACCCGCGGCCCCTGGCACCCCGACCACCAGCACGCCGGCCCGCCCATTGCGCTGGTGTGTCGCGCGGTGGAGACTGCGGCGCGCGAACACGGCCTGACACACATCTCCCGCCTCACGGCCAACCTGCTGCGCCCGGTCCCCATCAAGGACCTGTCGATCACCGTGACGCCCGTCTACGTGGGCCGCAACGCGGGCCACTTTGCCGTGCAACTGGTGGCCGAGGGCAAGGAGGTGGGCGTCTTCACCGCCCTGGCCCAGCGCGAGAGCGACTTCGTGGTGCCCGAGGGCATTCCCGGCCACCCGCTGCCTACGCTGGCCATGCCACCGGCCGATGCCAAGCCGGCCCACTTCCCCTTTCATGGCCGCCACGTGGGCTACTCCGACCTGATGGAAACGCGCACCGCGCACGGCGAAATCTTCAACGGCCCCTGCGCCATCTGGTTTCGCATGCGCCACCCGCTGGTGGAAGGCGAAACACCCAGCGCCTACCAGCGCGTGGCCGTGGCGGCGGACTCGGGCAATGGCATCAGCGCCGTGCTGGATTACGAACGCTACAGCTTCGTCAACTCCGACCTCACCATCAACCTGCTGCGCCACCCGCAGGGCGAATGGATGGCCCTGGAATCCCGCACCTGCCTGGGTGCCAATGGTTGCGGCCTGGCCGAGTCGGCGCTGTATGACGAGCTGGGTTTGGTGGGCCGCTCCACGCAGAGCCTGGTGGTGCGCGCGCGCTGAGCCCCGTCCCGCAAATCGTGGAATACTGAGGCGCCAAAAAACCTTCTTCCCCACAACGCCCCAAGGAACCTTGACATGATCAAAGCCAGCATTCCCCTGTGTGCCGCAGTCCTGCTTGCTGCCTGCGCCAGCAGCCCCCAGGGCCCCTCGGCAAGCGCCCAGTTGATGGCAACCAAGGGCAACACTGTCACCGGCGAGGTGGCATTCACCACGCAAGCCGATGGCGTGCGGGTATCGGGAGAGATTCGAGGCCTGGCCCCCAACACCGAGCATGGCTTTCACATCCACGAAAAAGGCGATTGCTCCAGCGGCGATGGCATGAGCACGGGCGGCCACTTCAACCCCACAGCCAAGGCCCATGGCGCCCATGACCACAGCGAGCACCATGCCGGTGACCTGGCCAGCCTGAAGGCCGACGCCAACGGCGTGGCGCGCTTCAGCTACACCACGACCGCCCTGTCCGTGGGCATGGGTGCCACTGATGTCGTCGGGCGCGGACTGATCGTGCACCGCGACCCTGACGACTTCAAGACCCAGCCCACCGGCAACTCCGGCCCTCGCCAGGCGTGTGGCGTCATCAACCGGAGTTGACCACCGCCCATGCTGCACCAGCCCATCAAACACTGCCGGGAATGCGGCACCGCCGTGGTCTACCGCCTGCCCGACGACGGTGACACCAAGGAACGCGCCATCTGCCCGGCCTGCCACACCGTCCACTACCAGAACCCGCTCAACGTGGTAGGCACGGTGCCGCACTGGGGTGACAAGGTGCTGCTGTGCAAGCGCAACATCGAGCCGCGCTGGGGCAAGTGGACGCTGCCGGCCGGCTTCATGGAGCTGGGCGAAACCACGGCCGAAGGCGCCGCCCGCGAGACCGACGAGGAAGCGGGCGCGCAGTTCGAGTTGCAAGGCCTGTTCAGCCTGCTCAATGTGACCCGCGTCGGCCAGGTGCACCTGTTCTACCGGGCGCGGCTCTTGAGCGATCATTTCAAGCCCGGCATCGAAACCATCGAGGCGCGCCTGTTCACCGAAGACGAGATCCCCTGGGACGAAATCGCCTTTCGCACCGTGAAGGAAACGCTGGAGCGCTACTTCGCCGACCGGCGCAGCGGCCACTACGGCGTGCACACGGTCGACATCGTCTGAGCCCACGCCGTGCCTGCGCAGCCACCGGCGGGTACCCCCGCACCCGAGCCCACTCCACTGACCGACGCAGTGCTGGCCCTAGTCCTGAACGTGCCCGACAGCGCCGAACCCGTGGGTGAGCACCCAACCCAGCGCGCCCAGGCCATTGCACAGGCGGCCGCGCGCAATGCCAGCGTGCTGTCGGGCTCGCTGGCGCTGCCGCCGGGCCTGCTGGGCTGGCTCACGGTTGTCCCAGAACTGGTGGGTGTGTGGCGGGTGCAGGCGCAGATGGTGGCCGACATCGCCGCCGTCTACGGCCAGCGCCACGCCTTGGGGCGCGAGCAGATGCTGTACTGCCTGTTCAAGCACGTCGCGGCCCAGTTGCTGCGGGATGTGGTGGTGCGCGTGGGCGAACGCGTGGTGGTGCGCCAGACCTCGCTCAAGGTGCTGCAAGGCCTGGCCCAGCAGATCGGTGTGCAGGTATCCAAGGCCATGCTGGGCAAGAGCGCCGCGCGCTTCGTGCCGCTGCTGGGTGCGGTGGGCGTCGGCGCCTACGCCTACTTCGATACACTGCAGGTCGCCAAAAATGCGGTGGAACTCTTCGAGCGCGCCACTGTCATTGACGAAAACGAGCGCTAGCCCTCGCAGACTCTGCGTAGAGCGCTACTCAATTCATAGCACCCATGGCCAAACTCTTCTTCCGCTACTCGGCGATGAACGCCGGCAAGTCGACCTCGCTACTGCAGATCGCCTACAACTACGAGGAGCACGGCCAGCAAGTGCTGCTGTTCACCGCCAGCATCGACGACCGCAGCGGCGTTGGGACCATCGCCTCACGCCTGGGGCTTACGCGCCAGGCCGAGACCTTTGACACCACCACCGATTTCTGGGCCCTGCTGCAGGCCCGCAAGGAGCTGGCCTGTGTGCTGATCGACGAGGCCCAGTTCCTCACACCCGAGCAGGTGGTGCAGTTGCACCGCCTGGCCAATGTCGCCAACCTGCCGGTGATCTGCTTCGGCATCCGTTCCGACTTCCAGGGCAAGGCCTTCCCCGGCGCGGCGCAGCTGCTGACGCTGGCCGACGACATTGAGGAAATCAAGACCATCTGCGCCTGCGGTCGCAAGGCCACGATGCAGGTGCGCCTGGACGACGCGGGGCAGCGCGTGCGGATCGGCGCGCAGATCCAGATTGGCGGCAACAACCGCTACCAGCAGGTCTGCGCGCGCTGCTTTTACATTACTTGACCAGATCCTTGATCTGCTGCAGCGCAGCCGGGTCTTCCATGGTCGTCAAGTCACCCGCATCACGGCCTTCGCACACCGCCTGGATGGCGCGGCGCAGCAGCTTGCCGCTGCGGGTCTTGGGCAGCACCGAGACAAAGCGCACACGCGCCGGGCGGCCCACGGCGCCAATGGTGTTGTCCACCACCTTCATCACCTCGGCCTCCAGCTTGGCGCGGGCGGCATCGTCCACCAGGCCACTGGCGTCCTTGACCACCGCAAAGGCCACGGCCACCTGACCCTTGAGGTCATCGGCCACGCCCACCACGGCCACTTCAGAAATATTGGGGTGGCTGGAAATGGCCTCCTCGATCTCGCGGGTGCCCAGGCGGTGGCCGGCGACGTTGATCACGTCGTCGGTGCGGCCCAGGATGAAGAAGTAGCCGTCGGCATCGCGCACACCCCAGTCGAAGGTGCTGTAGATGTACTTGCCGTTGAGCTTTTGCCAATAGGTCTTGACGAAGCGCTCGTCGTCGCGCCACACGGTCTGCATGCAGCCGGGGGGCAGCGGGCCCTCGACCATGACGACGCCCTTCTTGTCGCCGCCGATCAGTTCCTCGCCGGCATCGTCCATCAGCTTGACGTTGTAGCCGTACATGGGGATGCCGGGGCTGCCGAACTTGCTGTTTTTTTTCTCGACCCCATTGGCCAATCCCAGGATGGGCCAGCCGGTTTCGGTCTGCCAGTAGTTGTCGATGATGGGCTTCTTCAGGCCGTCGCTGATCCACTGGGCCGTGGGTTCGTCCAGCGGCTCGCCGGCCAGGAACAGGGCGCGCAGGCTGGAGAGGTCGTACTTGGTGAGCAGGGCCGGGTCCTGTTTCTTGAGCACGCGCACGGCGGTGGGCGCACTGAACATGACGGTGACCTTGTACTTCTCAACCAGGCTCCACCAGACGCCGCCGTCGGGGCGGATGGGCAGGCCCTCGTACATGATGGTGGCCATGCCGGCGATCAGCGGGCCGTAGATGATGTAGCTGTGGCCCACGACCCAGCCGATGTCGCTGGTGGAGAAGTAGGTCTCACCCGGGTTGCCGCAATAGATGTGCTTCATCGACGCGGCCAGCGCGACGGCATAGCCGCCGGTGTCGCGCTGCACGCCCTTCGGCTTACCCGTGGTGCCGCTGGTGTAGAGCGTGTAGCTGGGGTGCTTGGCATCGACCCACTCGCAGGGAACGACAGTGGACAGGTGCTTCTCGCGCAACGTGGTCCACAGATGGTCGCGGCCGGCCACGATGTTCATCACCGCCAGCTTGCGGTCGGCCAGCAGCACAGCGTCGGGTTTGTGGCTCGACAAGTTGATGGCCTCATCCAGCAGCGGCTTGTATTCCACCACCTTGCCGCCGCGCGAGCCGCCGTCGGAACTGACGATGACCTTGGGCGAAGAGTCTTCAATGCGCGATGCCAGCGAACCCGAAGCGAAGCCGCCAAACACCACGGAGTGGATGGCGCCGATGCGCACGCAGGCCAGCATGGCGAAACACGCCTCGGCAATCATGGGCATGTAGATCAGCACACGGTCGCCCTTTTGCACGCCCAGGTCCTTGAGCACGGCGGCCATGCGCTGCACCTCGGTGTGCAGTTCGGCGAAGGTGTAGACCTTCTCGGTGTTGGTTTCGGTCGAAACGGCGATCAACGCGGCCTGGTTGGCACGGTCTTTCAGGTGGCGGTCCACCGCGTTGTGGCACAGATTGGTGGTGCCACCGACGAACCAGCGCGCAAACGGCGGGTTGCTGTAGTCGCACACCTGCTGCGGCGGGGTCTGCCAGTCAATGGCCTTGGCCTCTTCGGCCCAGAAGCCGTCGCGGTCGTCGATGGAGCGGCGGTAGAAATCTGCGTAAGCGGTCATGGTGTGTCCCTCGGTGCCGATAAAACTGAATTCATAATTATGGAGATTCAGCTTGCAGTCACCTGACTGACACAGGTCAAACCTGACCCACATTTCTTGCGGGCCGTTAATGGGTTTGGCTTACTTGATCAGGGCCTGGACGGCCTTGAAATCCGGGTGCTCCGCACTGCGAATCCACTCGAAGGCCACCATCTCGGTGGTCACCAGCTCCACGCCGGCACCAGCCAGGCGGTCGAAGGCGGCATCGCGGTTGCGCTCAGAACGCGAGCTGCATGCGTCGGTCACAACCCAGACGTCGAACTCGTCTTCCAGCAGGTCCAGCGCCGTTTGCAATAGGCAGACATGGGCCTCGCAGCCGGCCAGCACAATGGTGTCGCGAGCGGGCGCCTGGTGGGCCTTTTGCAAGTGCTTGGGCAGGCTGCGGGCGTTGCCCTGGGCCGGCTTGGGTTCGGGGCGTAGCCACTCGCCCAGTCCCTCCTCCACCGCACTGAACTGCATCTTGGCCAGCACCCGGGCGCGGGCGTCCTTCATGGCTGCCTGCAGCTCGGGCGCGCTGGCGCCCAGGCCGCTGGGGTTCTGCTCGGTAACGAAGGTGGGCACACGCAGCAGCGCGGCCATGCGGGCCAAGCGCACGGCATTGACCAGCGCCGCTGCCCCGTCAAACAGGGCCGGCAGCAGGCGGGCCTGGTAATCGACCAACACCAACTGCGACTCTTCAACATCCAGCAGCATCAAAACCCCTTAAAAACAATCCAAAGTGCCGCTTTCGGCGACAACGTCCATCAACGCGCTGCTGCTGCAGCGGCGGCTTCGTCCAACGCCTTACACGACGGCGAGCACACGGCCTGGGACTTGCCCAGCACCTTCTTGGTGGTCATGAGCGAGCGCGCACGGTGCTTGCCGCACAGGAAACACGACATGGTGGCCCCGCCAAAGGAGGCGGCCGCCATGAAGGGAGACCCCGAAACCTTGGATTTGTAACGCAGTCCGTCCGGTAGAACGGTCGTTTTTTGCTCAGCTTTTGCCATAGTAGATACCCTCAGTAGCCTGTCTTGACGCCGTGAACACCACGGGTTAAGCTCGTTAGATGCGAATTATCCTCGTTCTGGCCATGCTTTTGCTGGCCAATGTGGCATTAGCTGAACCAACCCCCTCCCCAGATGACATCAACCGGCTTCTCGCAGAACGTGGATTGATCGCCCGCATCGGTGACGTGGGCGGCAAGGTCGAGGCCAAGGCCTCGGAGCTGGTCCTCAACGCCATGACCTTCCTGGGTGTCCCCTACAAACGCGGCGGCACCAGCAGCGACACCGGTTTTGACTGCAGCGGCTTCGTTCGCGCCATCTACGAACAGACTGCGGGCTTGCTGCTGCCGCACAAGGCCAGCGAGCAGGCCGCCACCTCCCAAAAGATCGACCGTGCCGACCTGCAACCGGGCGACTTGGTGTTCTTCAACACCATGCGCCGCGCCTTCAGCCATGTGGGCATCTACATTGGCGACGGTAAATTCATCCACTCGCCCAAGCCCGGCGCCGAAGTCCGCATAGAAAGCCTGTCCCTGGCTTACTGGGCCCGCCGCTTCGATGGCGCCCGGCGCGTGCCGGTTGAGTCAGAAACTGCTGACAAGCCCTGACGCGGGCCACCACCACCCCATGGGTGGTCAACTTTGCGCAGCTTTACCTGACTGACCATCTTGACGTGGTCAAAAATTCACGGTGGCTGGCTATCATCCAGACCCGGGCCGTGGCAGCCCCGGCGTTTCCCGTTCCGTTTCACCCACTGGCAGCACGTTGACATGCGCATTTCCCGCCCCGTTCACCGCCTAACCCGTTCCCTGGCCGACCTCCCCCGCTCCGCCCTGGCACTGGCCACCCTGACCTGCCTCTCCGCCACCGCCCAGGTAAGCCCCGCGCCGGTCACGACGACCACCGCCCCGCAGACCGAGGGCCAGGACGCCAAGCCGGCCCCGGGCACCACGTTGAATCGCGTGGAAATCACCGGCACCAATTCGGAAACCGAGCAGCGCCGCGCCTCGACCGCCTCCAAGATCATCATCGGCAAGGAGGACATTGAACGCTTCGGCGACAGTTCAGTCAGTGAGGTACTCAAGCGCCTGCCCGGCGTGACCACCGGCGGACGCCCCGGGCGCGGGGGCGATGTGCGCATGCGCGGCATGGGTGGCGGCTATACACAGATTTTGGTCAACGGCGAACGCATGCCGCCCGGGTTTTCGCTGGACGAACTGCCGCCGGACCAGGTGGAGCGCATCGAAGTGCTGCGCGCACCGACCGCCGAGTACGGTGCCCGCGCCGTGGCCGGCACCATCAACATCGTGCTCAAGGAGCCGCTCAAACGGACCCTCAATGAACTGAAACTGGGCATCGGCAAGGAAGAGGACCGCTACTCGCCCAGCGTGTCCTGGACACGCAACGACAAGCTCGGTGACAAGATCACCTACAACCTGACCCTGACGGCCAACCGCAGCGACAGCCGCGACGACAACAACACCCACACCCGCTGGTACGACCTCACCAGCGGCAACCAGATCCTCGACCAGCATGAGTTCGGCTACACCACCAACCACCGCGAAGGCGTGCACCTGAACGGCCGCATCCAGGCCAATCTGGCGCCGGGCGAGTCGCTGATCCTGATGCCGTTCTTCGTGCTCTCGCAGGGCACGTCCTATACGCAGAGCGAACTGGACCAGGCGCCCGGCGGCGCCATTGCCCAACCCTATGCCAGCTACACCAGCAACGGCGATGGGCGCTTCACCATGCTGCGCACCAATGCGCAATGGCAGAAGAACCTGGGCGACGGCACCCGCGCCGAGGTGCGCTACGGCGTGGGCAGCGGCAAGTTTGAAAGCCACAGCCTGCGCAATGAACTGGACACCACCGGCGCCCTGAGCCGCACCGTGGACGACACCTCCAGCACCCGCGAGGACAGCTGGAGCGCCCTGGGCAAGATCTCGCACCAGATGGAAAACGAACACAGCCTGGTGGGCGGCGTCGAGCTGGAGAGCAACAAGCGCCGCCAAAGCCGCACCACGCTGCAAAACGGCCTGCCCATCCTGACCGAATTCGGCGACGACCTCAACGCCTCCACCATGCGCATGGCAGCCTATATCCAGGACGAGTGGAACGCGACCAAACAGATTTCCGCCTACGCCGGCCTGCGTTGGGAGGGAATAGAAACCCACAGCGACAGCGATGACTACGACGTGAGCAACCGCAGCAGCGTGGTGACCCCCCTGTTCCACGCCACCTGGCGCCCCGACGAGAAAAGCCGCGACCAATGGCGCACCAGCCTGACCCGCAGCTACAAGTCCGCCACCTTGCAAGACCTGATCGCCCGCCCGTCCATCTCGCAGCAATTTCCCACCGGCACCAACGTGATCAGCAGCCCCGACCGGGCCGGCAACCCCAATCTGGCCCCGGAGTTGGCGCGGGGGTTCGAAATTGCGTACGAACACTACCTGACCAAGGGTGGACTGCTGAGCGCCAACTATTTCCTGCGCCATATCAGCGATCTGCAGCGCAACGTCATCTCGCTGGAAACGGTGTCCTGGTCCACCAGCCCACGCTGGGTCTCGCGCCCGCAGAATGTGGGCAATGCCACTGCCCAAGGTATCGAGCTGGAGGCCAAGTTCCGCCTGGATGAGATGTGGGCCGACGCGGTACCTGTATCGCTGCGCACCAATGTGAGCTTCTTTGACTCCGCCGTGGACCAGGTTCCCGGCCCCAACAACCGCCTGGAAGGACAACCCAAGGGCACGGCCAATATCGGCGCGGACTACAAGTTCCGCGGCTGGCCGCTGAGCGTGGGTGCCACGGTGAACTACACCCCACCGTACGAAATCCAGCTCAGCGACATCCAAAGCACCACCCAAGGTGCCAAAGTGGTCACCGACGCGTTCCTGCTCTGGACCATCAACCCCAGTGCCCAGTTGCGTATCAGCGCCAACAACCTGTCGCCACGCGACTACCTGACCACCGGCAGCATTCTCAATGGCACGCAACGCATTGACACCGACAGCGCCAACCCTTCGCGCATCCGGCTGGGCGTGCGGCTGGAGTTGAAGATCTAGGCAGGCCTCAGGTCTTGGCGGCCGGCTTGGCGTTGAAGACGCCTTGGCAGGCCGCGCGTGCCGCATCGCCCTCGGGCAGCTTGCCGCAGACGCCGCCCAGTTGTGCCGTGAGCCGCTTCAACTCCGCGGCATGCTTGCCAGCGGCGTTCCAGGTGCGCAGTTGGGCGCCCATCTTCTCCAGGCTGCGGCGGTTGCGCTCGTAGAAGGTCTCCGGCGCCGGGTCGAGTTCGCCGATGACCTGCGCGGCCGCCTTTTCGATGCGTGCGCTGTCCTGCGGCGCCAGTTCGATGAGCTTTTGCACATAGCCGCTGCCCCATTGCAACCGGGTGGCCGGCCCCAGGGAACCGGCGTAAGCCTTCTCGGCCCAATCCAGCGAGGCGGCCTTGTCGCCGCGCAGCTTGGCCGTGGAGGCCAGCACCAGCATGTGGTAGTAGGCGGATACCGCCTTGGGTAGCTCGGCCTGCATCAGCGCATCCGAGGCGTCCAGCAGACCCACGTCGGTCAACAGGTGCGCGGCGTTGGGCATGACGGACTGGCGCTCAAACTTGTCGCTGATGCGCTGGTCCATTTGCTCGGCCATGGTGCGCGCCTGGGCCACCAACTCGGGCGGTAGTTCGGGCTTGGCGCTCTTGGGTTTGCCCATCAAGGCCAGGTCCACCTTGGCCTGCACCGCGCCCAGCCGATCCAGGTTGGACAAGGTGGTATCCCCGGCCACGCGGTCCAACGCCGCCGTCAACGCCGCTTGCAGCTCGGCGCGCTCCGGGCTGGCCGTTGCGGTCAGCGCCTCCAGCAATTCCCGGGCGTAGTTGGTCAGCAGGTCCGCGTTGTCGTGCGTCAGCGCGGCATCGGCCAGCACGCTGCGCGCTGCCGCCAGCACCGTGGCCTTGTCGCCAACGGCCTGCTGGTTCTGAGCCGCCAGCGAAGCGGCGCGCAGGCTCAGGCGCATGCGCAGACCCGCGTATTGCGCGGGGCAAGCACCAGCCAGCTTCTCCACGGTGGGTGCGGCATCCTTCTTGGGCAACAGCTGCGACTCGTCGGTATCCCACGCGTAGTAGGCCAGCATGCGCCAGGCATCGGCGCCCAGGCTCGCGGCCTGCGCGGAAGTGGCCGCGGCCAGGGTCTGTTGGATGGGTTGGGTGGCGGTCATGCCCAGTTGCAGCACCTGCATGAACAGTGCGGCATCCACCTCACCTGGCAGGCGCGTCAGCTCCGTGCCGTTGGGTGCGAACAGGATGGTGGTCGGATAGCCGCGCACCTTGAACTGGGTGCCAAGCTTCTGCGCACCAGGGGTGTCGCCATCCAGGTACACGGGGATGAAGCCGCGGCTGCGCTCGATGAAATCGGGCCGGGGAAATACCGTGGCCTTGATCTGGTTGCACGGCGGGCACCACACCGCCCCCCAGTACAGGAAGACGGGTTTGTTCTCGGCCTTGGCACGGGTAAATACGGCGTCCAGGCTGGCGCCGTCGGGCTTGACCCAGGCAATGCCACCCCCGTGCGCCTGGGCCGGACTCGTGGATGCAGCAGGCGCCGGCGCGGGGGCGGACGCCACAGGTTGCGGCTCCTTGGAACAGGCGGCGAGCAAGGCCACCGCGGTGGCCAACAGGACAAAACTGCGCATGGTGGAAAGACCCTCGGAATCAGGAAACCTGGATTGTGCGCCAAACGCGTCCGCCCCAACCTTTCATAGCCAAATACGCATCCAGCCCTCGTGGTAATTGCATAGGCAGCTACTGATTTAATAGCAAGCTCTAGCCACTCGGGCGCCCTAGCCGGCGCGGCCAGCGTGCTCCGTATACTTGCGGCACATACCAAAAACCCATGTCCACCACCACCACGGAGCCGGCAACGGCCATCGGCCCCTGGCAGTCGCTTCAGACCCGACTCACCCTGTCCATGCTGGCCCTGTTTCTGGCCGGCCTGTGGTCCCTGTCCTACTACGCCAACCTGATCTTGCGCGAGGACATGGAGGCCCTGGCCGGCGACCAGCAGTTTTCCACCGTGTCCGTGGTGGCCGACAGCGTGAACGACGACGTCAAGGACCGCCTGCGGGCGCTCGACGCCGTGGCCGCGGGCGTTAGCCCGGCGCTGCTGCGGGACGGCGACGCCTTGCGCGGCTACCTGGATCGGCTGCCGCTGCTGAAGAACTACTTCAACGCGGGCGTCCTGGCCTTTAACCTGGACGGCATGGCCATGGCCGGTACCCAGGCGCTGGCTGACCGCGCAGGCACCAGCCACGGGGACCACGATGCCGTAACCAGCGCGCTGCAACACGGCAAGCAGGCAGTGGGCTATCCAATACTGGACAAGGCGCTGCAGGCGCCGGTGTTCAGCATGGCGGTGCCCGTGCGCGACGAGCAGGGCCACATCATCGGCGCCCTGTCGGGTGCCACCAACCTGAGCCAACCGAATTTCCTGGACCAGGTGACACAGTACCGCTACGGCCGCACCGGCGGCTACATGCTGGTGGCCCCACGCCAGCGCCTGGTGGTGACCGCAACCGACAAGGCACGCACGCTGGAGGCCCTTCCCGGGCCCGGTGTCAGCCCGCTGATGGACCGCTTCCTGAACGGTTTTGAGGGCGCGGGCGTCTCCACCAATCCCAAGGGCGTGGAGGTGCTGGCCTCGGCCAAGGGCATTCCCACCGCCAACTGGTACCTGGCGGCGGCGCTGCCCACGTCCGAGGCGTTTGGCCCCATCCACAACATGCAGCGGCGCATGTGGATTGCGACTTTGGTCCTAACGGTGTTGGCTGGGGCATTGACCTGGTGGATGATTCGCCGCCAGTTGGCCCCATTGGCCTCCACGGCCCACAACTTGGCGGCCATGTCGACCTCGCAAAATCCTCCAGAACCCCTGCCCATCACCCGGAACGACGAAATTGGCCAGGTCCTGGGTGGCTTCAACCGCCTGCTGGCCACGCTGGCGCAGCGCGAGGACGCGCTCAAGCGCAACGAGCGCAAGTTCCTCGACATCCTGGAAAACGTCGATGCCTACATCTACCTCAAGGCGCCCGACGGACGCTACCTGTTCGCCAACCGGACCATGCGCCGCCTGTGCGGCGTGAGCATGGAAGGCATCGTCGGCAAGACCGATGCCGACTTCTTCGACGCCCGCACCGTGGAGCAACTGCGCGCCAATGACCACCGCGTCCTGACCGACGGCGTCACGCTGCGAACCGACGAATCGGTCCACAACCTGGCCACCAACACCACGACGACCCACCTCAGCGTGAAGCTGCCCCTGCGCAATGCCGCGGGCGACATCTATGCGCTGTGCGGCATCTCGGCCAATATCTCCGACCGCAAGCAGGCCGAAGAGGAATTGCGCATCGCCGCCATCGCCTTCGAGTGCCAGGAGGGCCTGCTGGTGCTGGACCCCGAGCTGCGCATCCTGCGGGTCAACCGCGCCTTCACCCGCATCACCGGCTATGAGCGCCAGGACGTGGAGGGCAAGGTTTCGATCTTCGGCAAGTCCGGGTTGCAGCCCACCCAGGTCTACGCCAACACCTGGGACCACCTCCGCAGCCACGGCATCTGGCATGGCGACATGTGGCTCAAGCGCAAGGATGGGGCGGACTACCTGTGCCGCACCACCATGACCGCCGTGCGCGACAACCAGGGCACCATCACCCATTTCGTGGGCAACTTCACCGATGCCACCGACTCCTACCTGCAGGAGCAGAAGCGCGTGCTCAACGAGACCGCGCACCGCAATGCCCTGGTGCGCGAGGTGCATCATCGCATCAAGAACAACCTGCAGGGCATCACCGGGCTGCTGCGCCAATTCGCCGCGGTGCATCCCGAGACCCGCGAGCCGGTCGACCACGCCATCAGCCAAGTGCGCAGCGTGGCCGTGCTGCACGGCCTGCAGGGGCGCAAGTCCATGGACACCGTACGCCTGTGCGAGCTCACCAGTGCCATCGCCAGCGACGTACAAAGCGTCTGGCAGACACCGGTCCACGTGGACATCCCCCCGCACTGGACGGCAGGCATCGTAGCCGAGTCCGAGGCCGTGCCCATGGCCTTGGTCATCAACGAACTCCTGGTCAACGCCGTCAAGCACGGCGGCAAGGCCGACGGCCAAGTGCAGGTGACCCTGCGCAAGGGAGTGCGCCCTGAGCACATCCAGATCGCCATCCACAACGCCGGCCGGCTGTCGCGCGGAGCGGACTACATCCCCGACAACCATGTGGGGCTGCATCTGGTGGATTCGCTGATGCCGCGCCACGGCGTCACGCTGACCCGTGAACAAGACCAAAACACGGTCGTCACCCGCCTGCTGGTGGAGCCGCCCGTCATCACGCTGGAACAAGTCGAAATGTATGAGCCCGAATAAAACCACCTTTTCCCCGCACCTGCTGCTGGTCGACGACGACCGGCTGGTGCTCTCCACCTTGACGCTGGGTCTGCAACAAAATGGCTACCGCGTCAGCAACGCCGAATCGGCCGAGGACGCCGAGGTGTATCTGGCCAGCGGCGAGCGCCCGGACCTGGCCATCCTGGACATCCGCATGTCGGGCAACAGCGGTTTGCAGCTGGCCGAGCGCCTGCAACAACTGGACCACATCCCGTTCGTGATCCTCAGCGCCTACAGCGACCAGCCCATGATCGACCGCGCCACACAGCTGGGCGCCCTCGCCTATCTGGTCAAGCCCATGGACATCCCCAAGCTGGTGCCTTCACTGGAGGCAGCGCTGGCGCGTGCCAACGAGCTGCAGGAGCTGCGCGTGTCGCGCCAGCAGTTGCAAGCGGCGCTGGACGCCGAACGCAACATCAACGTCGCCGTGGGCATCACCATGATGCAGTACCACATCAAGCGCGCGGAGGCCTTCTCCATGCTGCGCAACGCCGCGCGCGTGCGCCGCATCAAGCTGGCCAACCTGGCCAACGACATCGTCCAGGCTGGCGAGGCGTTGAATCTCTGATGTATTTATGTCACATAAGCTTTGACCAAACGCAAAGTTTCCTGCTATAACTAAACCTGTATTTTGTTTGCCGGTCCGAGCCCCTGACCGCAAGCAGCCAAGGCCCTGAACACGCCTTACAGCCAGTCCACACGCAGCCCCCTGCGCATGGACGGATGTGAAAGTCATTCTTGACGACGAGACGTGCGTGTTCAACCTGTTTGAAAGATTCCATTTCTACATCGCCAAGCGCCTGTTGCACGTCAACATCGGTGTGCGCCTGTTCGTGCTGATGGCGGTGGCCGCGTCGGTCTCGCTGCTGCTGGCGGTGGCCGGCATCCTGGGCCTGTCCGCGTCCAAGGAAAGCCTACGCTCGGTCTATGAGGACCGCATGCTGCCGCTGCAACAACTGTCCGACATCGCGGGGCTCATGCTGCACAACCGCACCCTGCTGCAAACCGCGCTGAGCGAGGTCAACCTGAGCACACCCCGGCGGGGCTCGGCCGAACTCCAGTTGGAACCCAGACTGGCCCGGGCCACCGCTCAGGCCATCGAGGACAACATCACCGCCATCGACACCCAATGGCACACCTACGCCACGCAAGACCATACGCCGGCTCTGGCCGAACTGGCACAGCGCTTCGCCAGCAGCCGCAGCACCTACATCCAGGAAGCGCTCAGACCCGCCGCAGCCGCGTTGCGCGCTGGCGACTACGGCCTCGCCCATTCACTGGCGAGCCGTGCCGCCGATCTCTACGGTGCCGCCATCCCCGACCTGCAGGCCTTGAACCAGGCCCAGATGGCGGTGGCTCAGAACACCTATGCCGACGGCGTGCGCCGCTACGAGAACACGCGCTTCATGGCCCTGGCGGCGTTGGTCGTGGCCATGGGGGCCATGACCTGGCTGGGGCTGATGCTGACCACCTCCATCATCAACCCGTTGTCCCGCGTCATTGCCATTTTTCGGCGCATCTCCAATGGCCTGTACGACTCCAACATCGTCGTGGAAGGGCGTGACGAAATCAGCCGGGTCATGCGCGCGCTGTGCGACATGCAGACCAAGCTGGGCGTCGATGAACGTGCCATCCACCAACTCGCCTTCTACGACCCGCTGACCAATCTGCCCAACCGCCGCCTGCTACGCGACCGCCTGCAGCGCGCCCTCTCGGCCAGCGCCCGCAGCCACCTGGTGGGCGCGGTGCTGATGATCGACCTGGACAACTTCAAGCGCATCAACGACACACGCGGCCACGACATCGGCGACCGCCTGCTGGTCGAAGTGGCGCTGCGCATCCAGGCCAACCTGCGCGAAGCCGACACCGTGGCCCGCCTGGGCGGCGACGAGTTCATCATCGTGCTGGTGGACCTGTGCGCCGACGAGGTGCAAGCCGCGCTGACCGCTGAGGCTGTGGGCGCCAAGATCCTGGCAGCCCTGAGTCAGCCCTATGTGCTGGACAACCAGAACTACCACGGCTCGGCCAGCATGGGGCTGTGCCTGTTCCAGGGGCAGAGCGAGGGCATCGACGACCTGCTCAAGCGCGCCGACATCTCCATGTACCAGGCCAAGGGCTGCGGGCGCAACGCCCTGCGCTTCTACGACCCGCAGATCCAGGCCTCTCTGGAAAGCCACACGGCACTGGAGTCCGAACTGCGCGAGGCCCTGGCGGGCAATCAGTTGCGCCTGTACTACCAGATCCAGGTGGACAACCGCCACGGCGTGCTCGGCGCCGAGGCCCTGTTGCGCTGGGAGCATCCGCGCCACGGCCTGATCATGCCCGACCAGTTCATACCGATTGCGGAGGAGTCGGGCCTGATCCTGCCCATTGGCGAATGGGTTCTGCGCACGGCCTGCGCCCAGTTGCGCGCCTGGTCGCTGAACCCACCGTCGGAGCATTTCGTGCTGTCGGTCAACGTCAGCGCGCGCCAGTTCCTGCAATCCGACTTCGTTGACCTGGTCACCCGCACGCTGGCGCAATACAACGTCAACCCGCGCAGGATCAAGCTGGAGTTGACCGAAAGCCTGGTACTGCACAACGTGGCCGACACCATCGACAAGATGAAGGCCCTCAACAACCAGGGCGTGCATTTCTCCATGGACGACTTCGGCACGGGCTACTCCTCGCTGTCACACCTGACCGAACTGCCGATCCAGCAACTCAAGATCGACCGCCGCTTCGTGCGCCACATCGCCACCAACTACAACGACGCCGTGGTGGTGCAGACCATCATCGGCATGGCGCATAACCTGGGTGTCGCCGTCATCGCCGAAGGCGTGGAGACCGAGGCCCAGCGCGCCTGCCTGCAGCACTTTGGCTGCCCCACCTACCAGGGCTACCTGTTCGGCAAGCCCCTGCCCCTGGACGAATTCGAGGACCTGGCCATGCCCTTGGTCCTGGCCGCCGCCTGAAACCGGCCCCTCTTTGACAACAACCACACCAACCGGAGACCCGCGTGAACCAGCTCAAAATTTCGACCCGCCTTTGGATGCTGATTGGCGTGCTGTCAGCCCTGCTGATCGCCATCGGCGGCGTGGGCCTTTACAGCACCGCACAGTCCAACGAAGCCCTGCACGCCACCTACCAGAGCCGCCTATTACCGGCGGGCCAGATCTCCGAAATCCAGAAACTCCTGTTGCGCAACCGGTTGGCCATTGCCACCTCGCTGGTCACGCCCGATGCGCAAACCATCGGTCCCGCCACCGACGAGGTGGAGGCCAACATCGCCACCATCACCCGCATCTGGGAAGCCTACATGGCTACCAGCCTGAATGCGGACGAGCGCACGATCGCCCAGGCCTTTGCCGAAGCGCGCGCCAAGTTCGTGCAGCAGGGGCTGCGCCCCGCCGTAGCGGCCCTGCGTGCCAATGACATTGCCGGTGCCAACCGCGTCGTGGTGGAGGCCGTGCGCCCCCTGTATGGTCCGGTCAACGAAGGCATCGATGCCCTGATGCAATACCAGTTGCACGACGCCCAGAACGCCTATGAAGCCGCGCTGCAACGCTATGGCACGGTGCGCATGCTGTCGGTCGGCTCCATCCTGGTGGGTGTACTGTTTGCCGCCCTGTTCGGCGCCGCGCTGATCCGCGGCATCTCTGGCTCGCTGGACCACGCCATCGAGATCGCCGACGCAGTGGCAGAGGGCCACCTCAGCCAGGCAATCCAGACCCGCGGCGCCGACGAGGTGTCTCAACTTCTGCACGCCCTGACATCCATGCAGGGCAATCTGTCCAAGGTGGTATCCACCGTGCGCTCCGGGTCCGAGGGCGTGGCCACCGCCAGCGCACAGATCGCCAGCGGCAACCACGACCTCTCGGCCCGCACCGAGCAGACCGCCAGTGCCCTGCAGGAAACCGCCGCCGCCATGGAGGAACTCAACGCCACAGTGCAAAAAAATGCCCTGGCCGCCACGCAGGCCAACCAGGTGGCGCAAGAGGTCAGCACCACCGCCAAGCAAGGCGGCACCGTGGTGACCCAGGTGGTGGACACCATGCGCGGCATCAACGAAAGCTCACGCAAGATCGCCGACATCATCGGCGTGATTGATGGCATCGCTTTCCAGACCAATATCCTGGCGCTCAATGCCGCCGTGGAGGCAGCCCGCGCTGGTGAGCAGGGCCGCGGCTTTGCCGTGGTGGCTGGCGAAGTGCGCAGCCTGGCCGGCCGTTCGGCCGAGGCCTCCAAGGAAATCAAGAACCTCATCAGCGACAGCGTGGATCGCGTGGAGCAAGGCACTGCCCTGGTCAATCAGGCCGGAGTGACCATGGGCGAAGTTGTCAACGGCATCCAGCGCGTCACCGACCTGATGGGCGAGATCAGCATGGCCAGCCACGAACAAAGTCAGGGCGTGGCCCAGGTGGGCGAAGCCGTGAAGCAGATGGACCAGGTAACCCAACAGAATGCCGCCCTGGTGGAGGAAATGGCTGCGGCCGCCAGCAGCCTGAAGTCGCAGGCCAATGACCTGGTCGACACCGTGGCCATCTTCAAGCTCACGGCCGACGCCCACCCCATTGCGGCACATGCCGCCAGCCTGTCCGCACCGCTGCGGCCCATGGCCATTGCCCACGCCAGCCTATCGGGCGCGTGACAACGGATAGGCCTCGGTCCACGTTGTATAGGCCCCCGGAGGTCATTCGCGCGTGCCAGGGTTGACCGCCCATGGTACTCGCAAAATGATCGCCGGATAAGTTCCTCTTCCACCGTGCAAATGCACTGGTCAAGCCGTGCGAACGGTGCTTAAATGAATGAACTTCGTGGTGTATTTCTGACCTAACCCGCAGACAACGCCATGGGGCGGAAGTGGGCTTGGTTGGAAACAGGAGGCCTTATGGACGCAATTGGAAATTTCGTCGCGCGCTACGCGCGCAACCGCGAGGAAGAGCTCAGCATCGATGAGTACCTGGCGGAATGCAAACGCCAGCCCATGGCATATGCAACAGCGGCCGAACGCATGCTGGCCGCCATCGGTGAGCCCGAACTGATCGACACCCGCAACGATCCGCGCCTGTCGCGCTTGTTCGCCAACAAGGTCATCAAACGCTACCCCGCCTTTGCCGAGTTCTATGGCATGGAAGACTCCATCGAACAGGTGGTGAGCTTCTTCCGCCACGCCGCGCAAGGCCTGGAAGAGCGCAAGCAGATTCTTTACCTGCTAGGCCCCGTGGGTGGCGGCAAGAGCTCCATCGCCGAGCGGCTGAAGTACCTCATGCAGAACGTGCCTTTCTATGCACTGAAAGGTTCGCCGGTGAACGAAACCCCGCTGGGCCTGTTTGATCCAACGGAAGACGGCGCAGTGCTGCAAGAAAACTTTGGCATCCCGCCACGCTACCTGCAGCGCGTGCTCTCGCCGTGGGCGGTGAAACGCCTCGAAGAGTTTGGTGGTGACATCCGGCAGTTCCGCGTGGTCAAGCGCTTCCCCAGCGTTTTGAAGCAGGTCGGCATCGCCAAGACCGAGCCCGGTGACGAAAACAACCAGGACATCAGCTCCTTGGTCGGTAAGGTGGATATCCGCAAGCTGGAGAGCTTTGCCCAGGACGACACCGACGCCTACAGCTACTCCGGCGGCCTGTGCCTGTCCAACCAGGGCCTGCTGGAATTCGTGGAAATGTTCAAGGCCCCGATCAAGGTCCTGCACCCGCTGCTCACAGCCACGCAGGAGGGCAACTACAAGGGCACGGAGGGCTTTGGCGCCATCCCCTTCGATGGTGTGGTGTTGGCCCACAGCAACGAGAGCGAATGGAAAGCATTTCGTAACAACAAAAATAACGAGGCCTTCCTGGACCGCATCTACATCGTCAAGGTGCCCTACTGCCTGCGCGTGAGCGAGGAAACCCGCATCTACGAAAAGCTGATCCGCGAATCCTCCCTGGGCGCGGCCAAGTGTGCGCCCGGAACGCTGAAAATGATGTCCCAGTTCTCCGTGCTCACCCGGCTGAAGGAGCCGGAAAACTCCAGCCTGTTCAGCAAGATGCAGGTCTATGACGGCGAAAGCCTGAAGGACACCGACCCGCGCGCCAAGAGCTACCAAGAATACCGTGACTATGCTGGCGTTGACGAAGGCATGAGCGGAGTCTCCACGCGCTTTGCGTTCAAGATCCTGTCCAAGGTGTTCAATTTCGACAGCGCCGAGGTCGCCGCCAACCCCGTGCACCTGATGTATGTGCTGGAACAGCAGATCGAGCGCGAGCAGTTCTCCGCCGAGCTGGAGACCAAGTACACCGGCTTCATCAAGGAATTCCTGGCGCCGCGTTATGCCGAGTTCATCGGCAAGGAAATCCAGACCGCCTACCTGGAGAGCTACAGCGAATACGGCCAGAACATCTTCGACCGCTACGTCACCTATGCCGACTACTGGATCCAGGACAACGAGTACCGCGACACCGACACCGGCGAGGTGTTCGACCGTTCGGCCCTGAACGCCGAGCTGGAAAAGATCGAGAAGCCCGCCGGCATTGCCAACCCCAAGGACTTCCGCAACGAGATCGTCAACTTCGTGCTGCGTGCCCGCGCCAACAACCAGGGCAAGAACCCGAGTTGGACCAGCTACGAAAAGCTGCGCCTGGTGATCGAGAAGAAGATGTTCTCCAACACCGAGGAGTTGCTGCCGGTCATCAGCTTCAATGCCAAGGCCAGCGCCGAAGAGGCACGCAAACACGAGGATTTCGTCACCCGCATGGTGGACAAGGGCTACACGCCCAAGCAGGTGCGCCTGCTCTGCGAGTGGTACCTGCGCGTTCGGAAAAGCTCTTGATGAGGCGCCGAGGCCGGCGCTGAATCAGAACAAGGGGCACGAAGATGGCACTGCACATCATCGACCGCAGGCTGGCCGGCAAGAACAAGTCGGTCGGCAACCGCGAACGGTTTCTGCGCCGCTACAAAGAGCAGATCGGCGAGGCGGTGCGCAAGGCCGTGTCCAGCCGCGACATCCGCGGCATCGAGCAGGCCGAGAACATCACCATCCCTAAGAAAGACATTAGCGAACCGGTGTTCCACCACGGCCAGGGCGGCATCCGCGACACGGTGCACCCCGGCAATATCGACCATGTACGCGGCGACCGCATTGCCCGGCCCAAGGGCGGTGGCGGTAGCGGCTCGCAGGCCAGCGACTCCGGAGAGGGCGAGGACGATTTCGTCTTCACACTGACCAAGGAAGAGTTCATGCAGCTCTTCTTCGAGGACTTGGCCCTGCCCCACCTGCTGCGCACCGCCATTGGCGACAACCCGCAATGGAAGACGCACCGCGCCGGCTACACCCACGACGGCACGCCCAACAACCTGGCCATCGTACGCTCGATGCGCGGCGCGCTGGGGCGGCGCATCGCGCTGGGCAAGGCCGACCACCGCGAACTGGCGGTATTGCAGGAGCGCCTGATGGCATTGCTGCGCCAGGGTCTGGACAGCACGGCACCCGAGGTCATTCGTCTACGGGCCGAGATCGAGGAGCTGGAGGCTCGCCTGCGGCGCATCCCCTTCCTGGACCCCATCGACCTGCGGTTCCGTGGCCGCGTGCGCGTGCCGGTGCCTAGCAGCAAGGCCGTGATGTTCTGCCTGATGGACGTATCGGGCTCCATGGACCAGGAGCGCAAGGACCTGTCCAAGCGTTTCTTCATCCTGCTCTACCTGTTCCTGACCCGGCATTACGACAAGATCGACATCGTCTTCATCCGCCACCACACCCAGGCCCAGGAAGTCACCGAAGACCAGTTCTTCCACGCCACCGAAAGCGGCGGCACGGTGGTCAGCAGCGCGCTGGTGCTGATGCACCAGATCATGCTGGAGCGCTACCCCAGCAGCGAGTGGAACATCTACGGCGCCCAGGCCAGCGATGGCGACAACTTCACCAACGACAGCGGCAACTGCCGCGAACTGCTGGACGAAAAAATCCTGCCCCTGGTGCGCTACTTCGCCTATGTGCAGGTGGCGCAGGAAGAGCAGAACCTGTGGACCGAGTACCAGCAGTTGCAGGAATTCCATGGCAACTTCGCCATGCGCAAGGTGTCCGACGCCAGCGAGATCTACCCGGTGTTCCGCGACCTGTTCAAGCGCGAGGGAGTTGCCACATGAGCCCGTCCCCTGGCATGAACGCCACCACCCACCCGGTGCTGGAGCGGCGAAGTGTCGAGAACCTGCGCCGTGTGCCACCCACGGGCGACCGCCGCCCACACGAGACCCTGCGCGCGCCCCACCCGGCCCCGCCGCGCGCAGAACAGCCCCTGCCAGACCCCAGCGACTGGACGTTTGAGCTGATCGAGCGCTACCACGAGGTCATCCGTCAGACGGCCGAGCGCTTTGGCCTGGACACCTACCCCAACCAACTGGAGATCATCACCGCCGAGCAGATGATGGACGCCTACGCCAGCGTGGGCATGCCCATCAATTACCGCCACTGGAGCTACGGCAAGGAATTCCTGGCCACCGAACGGCGCTACCGGCGCGGCCACATGGGCCTGGCCTACGAGATCGTCATCAACTCCAACCCCTGCATCAGCTACCTGATGGAGGAAAACACCACCGCCATGCAGGCCCTGGTGATTGCCCACGCGGCCTACGGACACAACAGCTTCTTCAAGGGCAACTACCTGTTTCGCATGTGGACGGATGCCTCCTCCATCATCGACTACCTGGTCTACGCCCGACGCTACGTGAGCGAGTGCGAGGAGCGCCACGGCCTGGACGCGGTGGAGGAAATCCTGGACTCTTGCCACGCACTGGCCAGCTACGGCGTGGACCGCTACCGCCGACCCACCAAGCGCACCTTGGCACGCGAAATGGCCGAGCGCCAGGAACGCGAGCGCTACGCCCAGCAGCAGGTCAACGAGCTGTGGAGCACCCTACCCCTGCGCGCTGAGAAGGCCGAAGGCCCACAGACCGCGGAGCGATTTCCGAAGGAGCCGCAGGAGAACATCCTCTACTTCATCGAAAAAAATTCGCCCCTGCTGGAGCCCTGGCAGCGCGAGATCGTGCGCATCGTGCGCAAGATCGCCCAGTACTTCTACCCGCAGCGCCAGACCCAGGTGATGAACGAGGGCTGGGCCACCTTCTGGCACCACAAGCTGCTCAACACCCTGTACGACGACGGCCACCTGAGCAACGGCATGATGCTGGAATGGATGACCTCGCACACCAACGTGGTCTACCAGCCGCCGGTGGGCCACCGCGCCTACAACGGCATCAACCCCTATGCGCTGGGCTTTTCCATGTACAGCGACATCGTGCGCATGTGCACCGCCCCCACCGACGAAGACCGCGCCTGGTTCCCCGATGTGGCCGGTGCGCCCTGGCTGCCCACGCTGGACCACGCCATGCGCAACTTCAAGGATGAGAGCTTCATCGGTCAGTACCTCAGCCCGCGCCTGATACGCGAGATGCGCTTGTTCTCCATCCACGACGACGAGCGCGAGACCGACCTGGAGGTCAGCGCCATCCACGACGACGCCGGCTACCAGCGCGTGCGCCAGACCCTGTCGCAGCAGTACGACCTGGGCACGCGCGAACCCAACATCCAGGTCTGGAACGTGAACCTGCGCGGCGACCGCAGCCTAACGCTGCACCACACCCAATACCAGGACCGCCCGCTGGGCGAGAGTACGCTGGAAGTGCTCAAGCACGTGGCGCGGCTATGGGGCTTTGGCGTGCAGTTGGAGAGCGTCAACGGCGCCGGCAAGACCACCCAGGAGTGGAGTGTGTCCAGCCCGGCCTAATACGGTGCCACCACCTGTGCCTGACCCGCCGCGTCGGTGAACAACACACCTTGCTCGGGGTCGATGGAGAACACCCCGTCACAAAACTCGGTGCGCAGACGCGCGTGCTTGGCGCCAAAGGACAGGTCCACCGCACCATCCACACCCTGCATCACCTCCACCCGTGCCTTGAGGGTGAGCGCAATTTGCTCCTCCAGCTCGCGGCGTTCGGCCAATGACTTGGACCAAGTCTGCACGGCCTGCTTCCATGACGCCTTGACCCGTCCGAGCATGCCCTTGGGATCACCGGTGGCGGCCAGGTGCTTGCCCAGTTTTTGCAGGTTTTCCTCGGTGGCTTTTTCCTTTTCCAAGCGCTCGTTGAGCGCTTGCAGCTGCGCCTCCAGTTCCGCGTTGGCGCCCAGTTTGACAACGGTGGTGCCGCTCTTGTTGGAGCCCAGCAGCGGCACGCGCAGCAGCATCATGGCTGTGGCGCTGCCGCCCACCAGGCGGCCACGCTGGGGCACCTTCTCACCGATGGTGATCTGGTTGAGCGACTCCAATTCGCAACCCAGGGCCATGTCGTCCAGCGCGATCACCGTGCCGGCATGGATGCTGCTGGCCTCGGCAAAACGCGCCGATACCGCCCCTTGGGCCTGCACGCGGGCCTGGGCAATGATGCCGCCGCCCACATGCACATCCCCGCCGGCCTCCAGAATGCCGCCATCCACCGTGCCCTTGACCACAATGTCGCCGGTGGCCTGCACCGTCATGCCGTGGGCAACCTCGCCACCGATCTCCACCGTGCCGTCGAAATGGATGTTGCCGCTGGCCATGTTGACCTCTTTCAGGCGCAGTACCGGCTCCACCATGACGCCGTGGTCCACCAGCACCGGCTGGCCCACCACCGACGCCTCCAGCAGGTTGGGATCACCGCTGGCGGGCCGGGCGCCGGACAACTGGGGGGCGAACGGCTCGTCCAGACCCGCGCGCGGCGGCAGCTCGCGGCCCTTGACGGTGTGGCCGGCCACGCCGGGCGTGGGCGGCGTACGCCGCATCAGCGGCTCACCCGGATGCACCACCAGGATGCCGCTGTGCTCGCGGTAGTCGATCAGCCCGTCGTCGTCCACCTTGGGCGCGCGGTCGGCGGTGAGCGTCAGCAGCGTGTCGAAGCCGGTGTCGCGGCCATCCTGCGGCGGCGCGCCGCAGGCAATGGGCAGGTGCTCGGCATGCCCGGCGCTGCAGGCCTGGATGAGCGCCGCCTCGTCGATGCCAAAGACCACGCCGGCCTCACGCAGCGCCTGCTCGATGTCGTCCCGGGACGCGGGCCTGCCGCCCTGCGGCGCAACCAGGTTGAGCTGCGCCACCATTTCATCGGCGGCGATCTCGATGCGCACACCGGCATCGCGGCGCTCGGCCACCGGCACCACAAAAGGCTTTTGCATGGTGTTGCAGTCGGCGGCGGCTGCGACGATGGCGTCTTCGTGGAACAGGTAGTTGCCATAGCCCGTCTCGCGCAGCAAGGTGCGCAGCATGTCGGCGTCCACCGCCGGCCGGCCGGCCAGGGGTTGGTTGCGTAGATACACCTGGCCGTCGGTCTCGGCCAGGGTGATGCCCGTCAAGTCCATGATCAGCGATTGCCTTTCAACGCACCGGGTCCGCTACGGCACGGACCACTGCGCGGAGAAGTGTAGGCGTTTTATCGCCAGATTGCGCTATTTTTTTTATAGCTTGCCACGCAGATTCCACGAGGGCTGATGGCACTTTTTGATCATACCGATCAGCCAGAAACAGCTTACCGCACCTGCGCGCAAGCCGAAGCAACGAACTCGCGCAGCAGGCGCAGACCCGGCGTGAGCTGGCGCCGGTCCGGCAGCACCATGTACAGCGGCGCAGCGTCGGTCTGCCAGTCCGGCAGCAGCTCCACCAGCCGCCCGGCGGCCAGATCGGGGGCCATCTCGATGCGCGACTTGTTGGCCAGCCCGCGCCCCATCAGGGCCCAGCGGCGCACCACGTCGCCATCGTTGGCCACGTGGTGGGGGCGGACCTTGACCTCCACTGCCTGGCCATCCTTCCAGAAGTTCCAACGGTCGTTGAGCTCATCGCCCAGCAGAAAGCACACAGCGTCGTGTTCCGCCAGTTCGCTCGGATGGGTGGGCGTGCCCCGTCGCGCCAGGTAGCTGGGCGCGGCGCACAGCACGCGGCGGTTGTCCGGCGCCACCGGCAGCGCCACCAGGCTGGAATCCGGCGGGTGGCCGTAGCGAAAGGCGGCGTCCACCGGCTCGTTGTAGACATTGGCGCGCCGGTCCGAAATCTGCAGGCGAAAGCGCACCTGGGGGTGTTGCGCCTCAAACGCATCCAACCAGGGCAGCAGGATGTTGCGGCCCAGGTCGGAGGACACGGCCAAGCGCAATGTGCCGCGCACCTCGGTGCGGCCGGTGTGCAGCGTCTGCGCACCTTCCTGCAACGTGGCCAGGGCGGCGCGGCAGTGCTCCAGGAACACGGCGCCTTCGGGCGTGAGCCGCAGGCTACGGGTGGAACGCACCATGAGCCGGGTCTGCAGCTCGTCTTCCAGGCGTTTGAGTGCGGCACTGGCCGCCGCCGGGGTGATGTCCAGCGCACGCGCCGTAGCCGACAGGCTGCCGGAATCGGCGGTGCGAACAAAGATGTCCAGGTCTTGCAGGGCCTTCATTTTCAAATTTTGTTTGAAAGCGAATTCAATCTAAGGATTATTTATCAAATTCCAAAGAAAAAAGAAGATGCAGGCCTTGTTTCACTGTTCAAGGAAAAAGACCATGAAAGCCATCGGCTACACCGCCCCCCACGCACTCTCCGCCACCACCGGTCTGGACGACATCACCCTGCCCGCCCCCGTCGCCACGGGGCACGACCTGCTGGTGGAGGTGCGCGCCATCTCCGTCAACCCGGTGGATGCCAAAGTGCGCGCCGCTGCGGCCCCGGCCCCGGGCGAGCAGTACAAGGTGTTGGGCTGGGATGCCGCCGGCGTGGTGCGCGCCGTGGGGCCGGACGTGACCCTGTTCCGCCCCGGTGACCGCGTGTATTACGCCGGCTCCATTGCCCGCGCGGGCACGAACAGCGAACTCCATCTGGTGGACGAGCGCATCGTCGGCCATATGCCCACCACGCTGGACTTCGCCCAGGCTGCGGCCCTGCCACTGACCACCATCACCGCCTGGGAGCTGCTGTTCGACCGGCTGGGCGTGCAGCCCGGCAAGAAGCCCAACCCCAAGACACTGCTGGTGATTGGCGCTGCTGGCGGCGTGGGTTCCATCCTGGTGCAACTGGCTCGCCGGCTGACGGCGCTGACCATCATCGCCACCGCCTCGCGCCCGGAAACCCAGGCCTGGGTGCGCGAGCTGGGCGCCCACCACGTGATCGACCACCGCCAACCGCTGACGGCGGAACTGGCGCGCATCGGCATCCCCCAGGTGGACAGCATCATCAGCCTGACGCACACGGCCGACCACCTGCCCCACATCCTGGAAGCCTTGGCGCCCCAAGGCCAGTTCGCTTTGATTGACGACCTGCCCAGCCTGGACGTGATGCCCTTCAAGCGCAAGGCCGCGTCGGTGCACTGGGAGATGATGTTCACCCGCCCCCTGTTTGGCACGCCCGACATGATTGCCCAGCACCACCTGCTCAATGAGGTGGCTCAGATGGTGGATGCCGGGCTGATCCGCACCACGCTGGCCGAGAACCTGGGCCCCATCACCGCCAAGAGCCTGCGCCGCGCCCACGCGCTGGTGGAGTCCGGCACCATGCGCGGCAAGGTGGTGCTGGAAGGCTGGGCCTAAGCTGACACGGCGAGGTAGGCTGCGGCAATGGCCGCCGCCAGGCGCGCGTTGTTGCGCACCAGCTGGATGTTGGCGGCCAGGCTGTCGCCCCCGGTGATCTCGCACACGCGCGCCAGCAGGAAGGGCGTGGAGGCCTTGCCGCTGATGCCCTGCTCGGCGGCCTCCCGCAGGGCCTGCTCCACGGCAGCATCGATGGCGGCCGGCGGCATGGCGTGTTCCTGTGGAATCGGGTTGGCCACCACCATGCCGCCATCCAGCCCCAAGGACCACTTGGCATGCAGCGCGCCAGCGATGGCCTCGGCGCTGTCGAGCTGGTAGTCCACCCTGAACGGGCTCTCGCGGGTGAAGAAGGCCGGCAGCCAGGGCGTGCGGTAGCCCACCACGGGCACGCCGTGGGTCTCCAGGTATTCCAGCGTCAGACCCAGGTCGAGGATGGACTTGGCACCTGCGCAGACCACGGCCACCGGGGTGCGGGCCAGCTCCTGCAGGTCGGCTGAAATGTCAAAACTCTGCTGCGCGCCCCGGTGCACCCCACCGATGCCGCCCGTGGCAAACACGCGGATGCCGGCCATCGCGGCGATCAGCATGGTGGCTGCCACCGTGGTCGCGCCCATGGTGCCGGAACTCACGATGAAAGGCATGTCACGCCGGCTGACCTTGGCCACGCTGTGGCCGGCACGCCCCAGGGCTTCGATCTCGTCGGCGCCCAGGCCCGCCTTGAGCCGTCCGCCAATGATGGCAATGGTGGCCGGCACGGCACCGTGGGAACGTACCTCGGCCTCCACCTGCAAGGCCGTCTCCACATTCTGCGGATACGGCATGCCGTGGGAGATGATGGTGGACTCCAGGGCCACCACCGGGCGGCGCTCGGCCAGGGCTTGGGCCACTTCGGGATGGATGTCGAGGGTGGGATGGGTCATGGTTGAAATCACTCGGCAGTGGCGCGCAACAACTGCGCAACCGAAATAACGGACAGGCTGGGGTGGTTGGCCTGCTCAGACTGCAAGGTCAACGCCGCGCAGGCCAACGCAAATGGGATCGACTCCGCCAGGCTCTGGTGGTGGATAAATCCGTGCACCAGCCCGGCCATCAGCGCGTCACCAGCACCGCTGGCGTTGACCACCTCGCCCGGGACCACGGCCTGCCAGCCATGGCCGCTATCCAGGTCACTCCAGTAGACCCCGCGCGCGCCCAGGCTCAGCACCACCTGCTGCACGCCCTGGGTGTGCAGCCATTGCGCTGCGCGTTCGATGTCGGCATCGGTCTGCAGCGTGAAGCCGCACAGCGCCTGGGTCTCCTGCCGGTTGACCTTGAGCGTGTGCACCTGGGCCAGCCAGGGGCGGATGCGCGGGCACTTGAAGGCCGACACCGTGTCCACAAACACCGGTGTGGCGCCCCGGTTGGCAAACAGCCAGGCCAGCGCGTCTTCCGTCACATTGCAGTCCACCACCAATGCCGCGGCATGGCGCGCGCGGTCGGCGTGGGTGGCCAGCTTCTCAGGAGTGATGCACTCCAGGATGCGCATGTCGTTGACCGCTATTTCCAAGTGGCCATCCGGTCCATGCAGTGACACATAGGTGGGCGTGGCCTCGCCGGTCAGCACCCAGCAGCCCTGCACGTCCACGCCCGCCCTCTGCGTGGCCTCCAACAGGCTGCGGCCTGCGGAATCGTCACCCACGGCGCTGACCAGGCGGGTGTCGTGGCCCAGGCGGGCCAGGTTTTCCGCCACGTTGCGGGCCACACCACCGGGCGCACTGCGCACGCGCCCGGGGTTGGAGTCGCCCATGGCGGGCGGCGCATCGGTGGTGGCGGTAATGTCCATGTTGGCGCCGCCCAGCAACAGCACAAAGCGCTGGTCGGCGAGCACATAGCCCTTGCCCAGGATGAGGCCCTTCTGGGTCAGGTTCATGATGTGTCCGGCCACCGCCGGACGGCTGATGCCCAGCCGGTCCGCCAGCGCCTGCTGGGCAATCAGCGGCTCATCGCGCAGGATGGCCAGGATTTGTTGCTCGCGCTCCGTCATAAACAAAAGTATAAATTACAAACTTAAGTTTATAACTTTGTTTTACTTCGATCTGAAAATGCTATTGATTGCATAGCACCCTACGCTTATTCCACGGGAGCTATGAACCAATTCGCCGTGCATCATGCCGAATAGGCATGAGAAACCGGTCTATTTTGGTTTGCTTTTCTAGGGTAAACCCTTATTCTTGAATCATGACAACTCGCCATCCGCAACGGTGGCACCTAACAATCATGAACACCCTGCTTCAACAAATCGCCCGTTTCCTGCCCAGCTTTCGCGCCGTGCGCGAGGACGACGGCGTAGCCCACCAATTGATGGAAAGTGCTGAGGCCTGCGCGGGCACCAACCCGCACGACGCGCAGGAACTGCGTCAGGCGGCCAGCGCTTACCTGCGCGTGGTGCGCTGAGCGCAGGGGCTGTCGGCGCGCCACGCGCGCATGCGGGACAATAACGCCCATTTTGGGCACCGCCCCGCTACAGGAATCCATGCCATGGCCTTTGCCGACAACCTCAAGCAACTCCCCTCCATCGCCCACTTGGCTGCGCTGAACCTGATCGACGCCACCGGTAGCACCGCGGCCACCATCGAAAACAAACCCGGCAAGGCCGGTTCGCTGGCGGTGTATGCGGCCCTGGCAGCCAAGCATGGCGCCATCAACGTGGCCGCGGCGGAGGAAGGCCTGGTGCTGTTTGCCGAACACACGGACAGCGCCCGCGCCCATCCCGGCAGCCACCCCAACATCGACCGCCTGCTGGAGGTGATTGCCAGCGGACAGGGCTACACGGTGCAGTTGGTTGCGGCCTGATACACCAGCACCTTGAGCGCGCGCTCGGGTGCCACGTCGTCAAACTCCGCCGGGTTGGCAACGCGCTCCACGAAGCGCAACTCCGGCGCCAACTCAGCCATCAGTTGGTGCAGGAAGTCGGTGCCCAGTTCGGGCGCATTCAGGCATAGCAGCACTTGGCCACCGGGCATCAGCAAGTCCGGCAGGCGGCGCACCAGGCGCGCATAGTCCTTGGTGGCGACGAAGCTGCCCTTCTGGTAGCTGGGCGGGTCCAGGATGACCAACTCATACGGCCCGCCGCGCTGAATCTTGCCCCAGCTTGAAAAAATGTCGTGCGCCAGGAAACTGGCACCCGATGTGATGCCATTGAGTTGGTGGTTCTGCTGCCCCGTGGCCAGCGCGCCCTGGCTCATGTCCATGTTCACCACCTGCTTGGCCCCGGCCTGCAACGCTACCACTGAGAAGGCGCAGGTGTAGGCAAACAGGTTGAGCACCTTGTAACGCGGCCCACCGGCTGCCACCTGCGCACGCACCCAGCGCCGCCCTGCCGCCATGTCCAGAAACAGTCCGTGGTTCTGCCCCTTCAACACCTGCACGCGAAACCGGGAGCCATCCTCCATCACGATGTGCGGATCGGGCACGCTGCCCGCCATCAGTTGGGTCTGCGCGCGCTCCCCGGCGCGCGACTGGAACACCCAGTTCAGCGCCTGCCCCGGCGCCAACTGCTGCCAGCGCGCCTCCAGCGCCGCCTGCACGGCGGCAAGCAACGCATCGTCCACAGGCTCGAAGCTGGTCAACAACCAGACCGGTGGATAGAAGTCCAGCGACAGGTGCTCGCACCCCGGAAACCGGCCACCACGCCCGTGGAAGATGCGGCGGGCGTCGGTGGGCAAATCAGCCTGCGCAATGGCGTTCAACAGGGCTTGCATGGAACTACATCACGAGAAAAAGCCATGGATCACGTCTCTCACATCCCTCTGGGCAAAAACCTCAAAGCATTCCTGCGAATACCGACTCCGCAATTCACGGTCTTGCAGCAACTCGGCACACAAATCGGGGATCTGTCGGCTATCACCAAACTTTAAAACCGCCTTCATGTCGCTCTCAATCACTTGATCAGCTTTCGCTTCACAAACGACGGCTTTGCGGTTTGCCAAGTAGTACGAGACCCGAACAATCTCAAATATCTTGGTATCGATTGACGGATTGCTCAAGTTCAACATCACTTTCGCGCGCGAGATGAATTCGTCACGCTGCTGGCCCCAGACGTTGGTTAAGCTCATCACCGAATATGCGTTTTCCGAGATAACTTTGCCGCAATTGAAGAGGTTTTCGGCGCGCGTGGGATAAAGAGCCCCCACGAACAGGAGGTCGATATCCTCACTCACACGGGGTTCTATGCGCGTCAAGCAGGGCGCATAACTCACCCTTGCGTAGTACGGCCTATAGCGCGGGTTGAACTGAAGCCACCACGCAACATTGACCTGGGAGTAATCGAAAATTTGGTAGCGATCCGCGATGGCGGCGAAAGTCTCCCGCGACGCCGGCTCAAACCCCGCGTATTGCTCCATGTTGTACAGAATCGTACCTGGCGGAAATGTATTGCCCGTATTGATGGCGGCGACGAATCCAAACACGATGTTGGTGCATGAGTGGTCCAGTTCATTGAGACGAAACGTGCACGCATAGCCAAGGGCCTGGAACCCCCATTGCAAACTTTCGATGACCTCCATGTAACTGTTCATGCAATTCCAGGCCGACACAGGGGGCCGAAACAGTGTTAGGTTGACTTTCTTCAAACCGCGTACCTTCCGTTGAGAATGATTGAAGCCACCTCGAATTTCTGAGTCGGTCAGAAGCGGGGGTTGGGGGATTGTTCCACACGGGATTCGTTCGATGCGCAGCCCCTCCTCAGGTTTATGCGCCGATGGCGTTGAACGTCCTGAAGCACCGTCACACAGGTGACGCCCGCACGCCCTTCGCGGACCGAAGATGCGTGGTTCTGACTCCTCCACCATCCGTTCCCAAGGACACACCAACCATGAAGACCCGCATCACCGAACTCTTTGGCATCGAACACCCCATCATCCAGGGTGGCATGCACTACGTGGGCTTTGCCGAGTTGGCCGCGGCCGTGTCCAACGCGGGCGGGCTGGGCATGATCACCGGCCTGACTCAGCGCACGCCGGCCGACCTGGCCAACGAAATCCGCCGCTGCCGCGAGATGACGGACAAGCCCTTTGGCGTGAACCTGACCTTTCTGCCCACGGTCAGCTCGCCGGACTACCCGGGTTACATCAAGGCCATCATCGACGGCGGCGTCAAGGCGGTGGAGACCGCAGGCAATAACCCGCAAAAGTACCTGCCTGCGCTGCATGAGGCCGGCATCAAGGTGATCCACAAGTGCACCTCGGTACGCCATGCGCTCAAGGCCGAATCCATTGGCTGCGACGCGGTGAGCGTGGACGGCTTCGAGTGCGGCGGCCACCCCGGCGAGGACGACGTGCCCAATTTCATCCTGCTTCCGCGCGCGGCCGAGGAGCTGAAGATCCCCTTCGTCGCCTCCGGTGGCATGGCCGGCGGCCGCTCCCTGGTGGCCGCGCTGGCCCTGGGCGCCGAGGGCATGAACATGGGCACGCGCTTCATTGCCACCAAAGAGGCGCCCGTGCACGAGAACGTCAAGCAGGCCATCGTGGCTGCATCCGAGCTGGACACCCGCCTGGTCATGCGCCCCCTGCGCAACACCGAGCGCGTGCTGCGCAACGCGGCCGTGGACCGCTTGCTGGAGAAGGAGCGGACCCTGGGCGCAAACATCAAATTCGAGGACATCATTGAGGAAGTGGCCGGCGTCTACCCGCGCATCATGAAGGAAGGCACGCTGGATGCTGGCGCATGGTCCTGCGGCATGGTGGCCGGCCTGATCCACGACGTGCCCACCGTGCGCGAGCTCATCGACCGCATCATGGCCGAGGCCCACGGCATCATCTCCCAACGTCTGCGCGGCCTGCTGTGTGCCTGAGGCACCAGAATAAGCCCATACAAAGTGACATTCGCCATAGAATGGTCCAACACCTTCGCTTGGAGCCGTTCGGGAGATGTCGTCTAGTTCGCACAATGCGCAGGCGCTGCACATCGAGCGCCTCGCCGACGTGGTTGCGTTGCCCATTGGGCGATGGGACAAGGGCGCGCGGCTGGTGTTTTGCAACACACCCTATCTGGTCTGGTCGGGCCGCTGCCGTGAGCAACTGATCGGGCACACGCTGGAAGAGTTGTTTGGCGCAGCCGCTTGGGCCGCCGCGCTGCCCGCTTTTGAGAAGGCCTTTGGCGGCCAGACCGCCAGCTATGAGCGTGTGCTGGTGCATCCGCCGCATCCCCAGCGCTGGGCGCGGATACAGGTGTTCCCGGATACAGACGCCCGGGGCTCAGTCGCCTCGGTTTTCACCATTGCCACCGATATCCACGAAGATGTGGTCGCCCGCGAGGCACTGACCGCCGCCCGCAAGCGCCTGGACCGGTTCACCGACAACATCCCCACGCCACTGACCTATCTGGATCGTGGCTGCATGCTGCGCTTCGTCAACAGGGCATGGAGTGCCATCACCGGCATCCCTGCCGACCGCGCTTTGGGGCGTCATGTCAGCGAAGTGCGCGGAGTCGCCAGTTGGCTGGAACAGCAACCGTACTACCAGAAGGCGCTGGCCGGCGACACGGTGCATTTCTCACGGCTGGTGGATGGCTTGATGGATGGCCCTCGCTGGTTGCGCACCAGCTACGTACCCGACCTGGACGAGACGGGATCGGTTGCCGGTGTTTACACCATCACCACGGACGTACATGACCTGACCATCACGCAAGAGCAATTGCGCCGCAGCGTGGAACGTGATGCCCTCACCGACGCACTGAGCCGTCACACCATGCTGTCCTTCATTGAGGGTTCCATTGCCGATCCAGCTCTGGAATACGCGCTGTTTTTCATTGACCTGGACGGCTTCAAGACGGTCAACGACGAAAAGGGCCACCACATGGGCGATCGGCTGCTGGCAGACGTTGCCGCGGCACTGCGTGCCGCCGTGCGCTCCGAAGACGCGGTGGGCCGCTACGGCGGTGACGAGTTTCTGGTACTGGCCCGGGTCAACGGGCAGGGGGGCGCCGAGACGCTGGCCGAGCACCTGCGCGTTACCGTCAAGACCGTGGCGGAAGCCGCCGGCGATCAGGTCAGCGCCAGCATCGGCTACGCCCTGGCACCCCACGACACGCGCGACTCCATGCAATTGCTGCACCACGCCGACGAAGCCATGTACATCGCCAAGCGGCAGGGCAAGAACCGGGTCATGCCCTGGTCGCGGGCCAGGGCCTGAGCGGCCCCGGCGTCAGACGCGCGGTACGGGAGCCCCGGAATTGACGCACAGCGCCATGTTGAGCGCCTTCACAGCCGTCTTGTAGTCGGCTCGCTCGATGACGAACTGCATGTTCACCTGGCGCAGGGTTTGCGACACACAGTTCACATTCACCTGCGCATCCGCCATGGCCTGTGCCGCCTTGGCCAGCACCCCCGGAATGCCGATGTTGGAGCCAATGGCGCACACGATGGCACTTTGCTTGATTGTCACCACCTGGTACAGGGACTCAAGCGCGGTCACCAGTTCCGGCGTCACCTGGTTGTCCCACACCAGGTGGGCAATGGAGTTGGCATTGGTCGCCTTCAGGATGTAGCTGATGTCGTGCTTGCAGAACACCTCCATCAGGCTGGCATCAAAGCCCACGGTACCCACCATGCTGGGGTCGTGGATCTCGATCAGCGTCACCTTGTCGGTACCCGTGACGATCTCCACGCGGGCGCGTTCACCCACGAAGTCCTTGGTGATGAGTGTGCCGGGGTGGTCCGGCTCAAACGTGTTCTTCAGGCGGATGGGAATACCCGCCAACTCCATGGGCTTGGCCGCCTTGGGGTGGATGGCTTCCATGCCCACGTCAGCCAATTGGTCGGCCACATCATAGTTGGTGGCGCCCACCACGATGGCGTTTTCCAGGCCCACGAGGTTGGGGTCTGCCGACGACAAGTGGAATTCCTTGTGGATCACGGCTTCGGCCGGGCGTACTTCCACCGCAATCTTGCTGAACGTGACTTCCGAGTAGCCGCGATCAAACTCGCGCATGATGCCTTCCGTGCCCTTGGTGTACCCGGTGGCCACGATCACGTTGTTGGCCACGTTCAAGTCCTGGAAGCTGTGCTGGATGCGCTCATCAATGCTCCAGGCCTCATTGTCATCAAAGCCGGCCAAGTCCATCAGCACGGCCTTCACGCCATTGGCCTTGAGGATTTCCACCGAGTTGAACGCGCTGTGGGATTCACCGATGGAGGCGAGCACCTCGCGCGCCGCCAGCAGCACATCCGTGCGGTTGAGATAGCCGCTGGCCAGCACGTGCTGCATGGCGCTCAGGTACTCACGGGCCTGGGCAATGCGATGGTCAATGAAGGCATCTGCAACCGCCAGCGGCAACCCCAGGTCGGCGTAGCCGGCGTTGAGTTTCTTCAGGCTAGTGGCGAGCTGGGTCAGTGCTTCCTGATAGCCCTTGCCCTCGGCAAACAGGGCGTAGATGCCACGCTCGCCAGTCTTCTTGTGCTCCAGCAACTGGTTGGTCACGCCCGAATAGGCTGACACCACGTAAATGCGCCCATAAATGCGCTTCGGATCGTGCAGCATGATGTGGCGCAGCACATCGCCAAAGGCGGTCATGGAGGTACCGCCGATCTTCTCGACAGAGATCTTGGGGGAAGTTACGTCTTGCATGGACAAGCAAAGAGGAGCAAATGGAAAAAAGACCGGGCCGGACTTACTACCGGCGGGGACTGACGACGGGAAACCCCCTATTTTCGCCCATATTGGACGTGGGCTGATCGTTGGGCGCCTGCGCAGGGCTTCCCCACTCCTCCCACCCCTCGCCAAACAGCTCCACCGGATGCATGGTCCGGTCCGAGCCATTGCCACAGCGCATGTCCTTGGCCGAGCAGAACAGGTCACAACCCCAGCACACCCGCTCGGGATGAGCGGGGTTGATGGGGAATGTCTTGCGCATGCTGGCTCCGGCTTGTTAAGACCTGCCTACTTGCGTTGCGGCGGCACGTCCGTGCAACTGCCGTGCGCAATCTCCGCCGCCATGCCGATGCTCTCGCCCAGCGTGGGGTGCGGATGGATGGTCTTGCCGATGTCGACGGCGTCGGCACCCATCTCGATGGCCAGCGCGATCTCGCCAATCATGTCGCCGGCGTGGGTGCCGACCATGCCGCCGCCCAGGATCTTGCCGTGGCCGTGGGCCTCGGGGGAGTCATCAAACAGCAGCTTGGTGACACCCTCGTCGCGGCCATTGGCAATGGCGCGGCCGGATGCCGTCCACGGGAACAGGCCCTTCTTGACCTTGATGCCCTGTGCCTTGGCCTGGTCTTCGGTCAGGCCCACCCAGGCCACTTCGGGGTCGGTGTAGGCCACGCTGGGGATGACGCGGGCATTGAACGCGGCGCGTGCCAGCTCGGTGTTGCCTTGCAGCTCACCGGCAATGACTTCCGCCGCCACATGCGCCTCGTGCACCGCCTTGTGCGCCAGCATGGGCTGGCCCACGATGTCGCCGATGGCGAAGATGTGCGGCACATTGGTACGCATCTGGATGTCGACGTTGATGAAGCCGCGGTCCGTCACCGCCACACCGGCCTTGTCCGCCGCAATCTTCTTGCCGTTGGGCGAGCGGCCCACGGCTTGCAGCACCAGGTCGTAGGTTTGCGGTTCGGGTACGGTCACGCCGTCCTCGGCCGGTGCAAACGTGACCTTGATGCCCTCGGGTGTGGCCTCGGCCGCCACCGTCTTGGTCTTGAGCATGATGTTGTCGAAGCGCTTGGCATTCATCTTCTGCCAGATCTTGACCAGGTCGCGGTCGGCGCCCTGCATCAGGCCGTCCAGCATTTCCACCACGTCCAGGCGTGCGCCCAGCGTGCTGTAGACGGTGCCCATTTCCAGGCCGATGATGCCGCCACCCAGGATCAGCATGCGCTTGGGGACTTCCTTCAGCGCCAGGGCGCCGGTGGAGTCGACCACGCGCGGGTCGTTGGGCATGAAGGGCAGGCGCACGGCTTGCGAGCCGGCAGCGATGATGGCCTTCTTGAACGCAACCACCTTCTTGGTGCCGGTCTTGTCCTGGCTGGTGCCTGTGGTCTCTTCCACCTCGACATGGTTGGCACCGACAAAGGCACCGTAACCACGCACCACCGTAACCTTGCGCATCTTGGCCATCGCGGCCAGGCCGCCGGTCAACTTGCCGATGACCTTTTCCTTGTGGCCGCGCAGCTTGTCGATGTTGACGACCGGAGCGCCAAAGTCCACGCCCAGGTCGGCCATGTGGCTCACCTCGTCCATGACGGCGGCCACGTGCAGCAGCGCCTTGGACGGGATGCAGCCCACGTTCAGGCAGACGCCGCCCAGCGTCGCATAGCGCTCGACGACAACGACCTTCAGGCCGAGGTCGGCCGCGCGGAAGGCGGCCGAGTAGCCGCCAGGGCCGCCACCCAGCACCAGCACGTCGCAGTCCAGATCCACCGTGCCGGCGTAGCTGGCACCGGCCGGCACCGGAGCCGCGGGAGCCGCCGCGGCAGGCGCTACGGATTTAGGAGCGGCTTGCGCAGGTTCGGCGAGGGCTGGAGCCGGATTGGACCCTACATCCGTTCGCCCTGAGCTTGTCGAAGGGCTTTGAGGGGCTTCGACAGGCTCAGCCCGAACGGACGTTCCAGCCGCCTCCAGCATCAGCACGACAGAACCTTCCTTGACCTTGTCACCCAGCTTGACCTTGAGCTCCTTGACCACGCCAGCAGCGCTGGACGGGATTTCCATGGAGGCCTTGTCGCTCTCCACGGTGATCAGGCTTTGCTCGGCCCGGATGTGATCGCCCGGCTTGACCAGGAGTTCGATGACGGTGACGTCGGCGAAGTCGCCGATGTCGGGGACCTTGATTTCGATCGCGCTCACAGCAGGACCCTCCGGAAGTCACCCAGGATCTGGCCCAGGTACACGTTGAAGCGCGCAGCGGCCGCGCCGTCGATGACGCGGTGGTCCCAGCTCAGGGAGAGCGGCAGCATCAGGCGCGGCACGAAGGCCTTGCCATCCCACACCGGCTCCATCTGGCTCTTGCACACGCCCAGGATGGCGACCTCGGGCGCGTTGATGATGGGCGTGAAGTAGCGCCCGCCAATGCCGCCCAGGCTGCTGATCGTGAAGCTGGCGCCCGACATCTCGCCGGGACTGAGTTTGCCGTCGCGGGCCTTCTTGGCCAACTCGCTCATTTCCTGGCTGATCTGGAAGATGCCCTTCTTGTCGGCGTCCTTGATGACCGGCACCATCAGGCCGTTGGGCGTGTCCGCCGCAAAGCCGATGTGGAAATACTGCTTGTAGACCAGTTGTTCGCCGTCGATGCTGGCGTTGAACTCGGGGAACTTCTTCAGCGCGGCCACGCAGGCCTTGATCAGGAAGGCCAGCATCGTGACCTTGATGCCGCTCTTCTCGTTCTCCTTGTTGGTGGCCACGCGGAAGGCCTCCAGGTCGGTGATGTCGGCGTCGTCGTGGTTGGTGACGTGGGGAATCATCACCCAGTTGCGGTGCAGGTTGGCCGCGCTGATCTTCTTGATGCGCGGGCGGTCCTTGCGCTCGATGGGGCCGAACTTGGCGAAGTCCACCACCGGCCACGGGATCAGACCCAGACCCGCGCCGTCACCGCCGCCGGTCTTGGCCGTTGCAGCAGCGGCCTGCGTCTGCAGCGCGCCGCTCATCACGGCCTGGGTGAAGGCCTGCACGTCGGCCTCGGTGATACGGCCCTTGGCACCGCTGCCTTTGACCTCGTTCAGCGGCACGCCCAGTTCGCGGGCGTATTTGCGCACGGAAGGGCTTGCGTGCGGCAGGCCCACGGGTGCGGTCGTGGGGTTGTGGGCGGGCATCGCGGCTGCCGGCGCAGCGGGAGTCGCAGCCACAGGCGCTACAGAAACAGGAGCAGCCTGCGCAGGTTCTGCGAGGGCTGGAGCCGGATTTGGCGCGGATGCATTGGCCTCCGTTCGCCCTGAGCTTGTCGAAGGGCTTTGAGGGGCTTCGACAGGCTCAGCCCGAACGGATGCGCCCTCGCCTTCCAGCACGACGATCAGCGAGCCTTGCTTGACCTTGTCGCCGAGCTTGACTTTGAGTTCCTTGACCACGCCAGCGTGGCTGGAGGGGATTTCCATGGAGGCCTTGTCGCTCTCCACGGTGATCAGCGACTGCTCGGCCTTGACCGTGTCGCCGGGCTTGACCATCAGTTCGATGACGGTGACTTCGTCAAAGTCGCCGATATCGGGGACCTGGATTTCAATGGATGCCATGTTGTTGTCTCCCGATTACGCGTACAGCGGGTTGATTTTGTCGGCCTTGATGCCGTACTTGGCGATGGCCTCTGCCACCTTGGCCACCGGCACGGTGCCGTCTTCGCTCAGCGCCTTCAGGGCGGCGACCACGATGTAGTGGCGGTTCACCTCGAAGTGCTCGCGCAGCTTGCTGCGGAAGTCGCTGCGGCCAAAGCCGTCGGTACCCAGCACCTTGTAGGTCCGGCCCTTGGGGATGAAGGGGCGGATCTGCTCGGCGTAGTTCTTCATGTAGTCGGTGGACGCCACGACCGGGCCGGTGTGCTTGTCCAGTTGCTGCGCCACGAAGGACACGCGCTGCTCACCCGTGGGGTGCAGCAGGTTGTAGCGTTCGCAGTCCTGGCCGTCGCGGGTCAGTTCGTTGAAGCTTGGGCAGCTCCAGACGTTGGCGGCCACGCCCCAGTCCTTCTCCAGCAGTTCCTGGGCGGCGATGCTTTCGCGCAGGATCGTGCCCGAGCCCAGCAGTTGCACGCGCGGGGTCAGCTTAGGTCCTTCCTTGCACAGGTACATGCCCTTGATGATCTGCTCTTCGGTGCCAGCCGTCAGGCCGGGCATGGCGTAGTTCTCGTTCAGCAGCGTCAGGTAGTAGAAGACGTTGTCCTGCTTCTCCACCATGCGCTTCAGGCCATGGTGCAGGATGACGCCCACTTCGTGCGCGAAGGTCGGGTCGTAGGAGATGCAGTTGGGAATGGTGCCGGCCATGATGTGGCTGTGGCCGTCCTCGTGCTGCAGGCCTTCGCCGTTGAGCGTGGTGCGCCCGGAGGTGCCGCCCAGCAGGAAGCCGCGCGCCTGCATATCGCCGGCCGCCCAGGCCAGGTCACCGATGCGCTGGAAGCCGAACATCGAGTAGTACACGTAGAACGGCACCATGATGCGGTTGCTGGTGCTGTAGCTGGTCGCTGCGGCAATCCAGCTGCTCATGCCGCCGGCTTCGTTGATGCCCTCTTGCAGGATCTGGCCGGCCTTGTCCTCGCGGTAGTACATGACCTGGTCCTTGTCGACCGGGGTGTAGTTCTGCCCTGCGGGGTTGTAGATGCCGACCTGACGGAACAGGCCTTCCATGCCGAAGGTGCGCGCCTCATCCACCAGGATGGGCACCACGCGCGGGCCCAGGGCCTGATCGCGCAGCAGTTGGGTCAGGAAGCGTACATAGGCTTGTGTCGTGGAGATCTCGCGGCCCTCGGCCGTGGGTTCGATCACCGACTTGAAGATGTCCAGCGACGGCACGGTAAAGCTCTCGTCCGCCTTGGTGCGGCGGTGCGGCAGGTAGCCACCTAGGGCCTTGCGGCGCTCGTGCAGGTAGCGCATTTCGGGCGTGTCGTCGGCCGGCTTGTAGAACGGGATCTTGGGCAGCTCGCTGTCGGGCACGGGAATGTTGAAGCGGTCGCGGAAGGCCTTGATGTCCTCGTCGGTTAGCTTCTTGGTCTGGTGCACGTTGTTCTTGCCCTCGCCGGCCTTGCCCATGCCAAAGCCCTTGACGGTCTTGACCAGCACTACGGTGGGCTGGCCCTTGTGGTTCTGGGCGCGGTGGAATGCGGCGTAGACCTTCTTGGAGTCGTGGCCGCCACGGCGCAGGTCGAACACTTCCTCGTCGCTCATCTTGGCCACCATCTCCAGCGTGCGCGGGTCACGACCGAAGAAATGCTTGCGCACGTAGGCGCCGTCGTTGGCCTTCATGGCCTGGTAGTCGCCGTCCAGCGTGTCCATCATGACCTTGCGCAGGGCGCCGTCCTTGTCGCGCGCCAGCAGCGGGTCCCAGCCGGAACCCCAGATCAGCTTGATGACGTTCCAGTCGGCGCCACGGAATTCGCCTTCGAGCTCCTGGATGATCTTGCCGTTGCCACGCACCGGGCCGTCCAGGCGTTGCAGGTTGCAGTTGACGACGAAGACCAGGTTGTCCAGCTTCTCGCGCGCGGCCAGGCCGATGGCGCCGAGGGATTCCACTTCATCCATTTCACCGTCGCCACAGAACACCCAGACCTTGCGGTTCTCGGTGTTGGCAATGCCACGGGCGTGCAGGTATTTCAGGAAGCGCGCCTGGTAGATGGCCATCAGCGGGCCCAGACCCATGGACACGGTGGGGAACTGCCAGAACTCGGGCATCAACTTGGGGTGCGGGTAGCTGGACAGGCCCTTGCCGTCGACTTCCTGGCGGAAGTTCAGCAGTTGCTCTTCCGACAGGCGGCCTTCCATGAAGGCGCGGGCGTAGACGCCGGGCGCCACGTGGCCCTGGATATAGAGGCAGTCACCGCCGTGGCCTTCGCTCTCGGCGTGCCAGAAGTGGTTGAAGCCGGCGCCGAACAGGCTGGCCAGCGACGCGAAGGAGCCAATGTGGCCGCCCAGGTCACCGCCGTCCACCGGGTGGTGGCGATTGGCCTTGACCACCATGGCCATCGCGTTCCAGCGCATGTAGGCGCGCAGGCGCTCTTCGATCTCCAGGTTGCCGGGGGAGCGTTCTTCCTGGTCCGGGGCGATGGTGTTCACGTACGCGGTCGTCGCGGAGAACGGCATGTCGATGCTCTTCTGGCGCGCGTGGTCCAGCAGTTTTTCCAGCAGGAAGTGGGCGCGCTCGGAGCCTTCGGACTCGATGACGGCGGACAACGCGTCCATCCACTCACGGGTTTCCTGGCTGTCCAGGTCAAGGGGGGCGGCGCTGTTTGCGCCTGGGGGAACTGCCGACATGGTGTGTCTCCTGGTTGTTTTGGGGCCAATTTAGTACGTTCCGTCTATTTTCACACAGGATTTTTGAAATTTCAAGTTGTGCCATTCGATTTCATAATATGAATTACAATAGAACGACCGTGCGGCGGCACGCCCTACACTTGCGCCATGCCGTTTCCGAGAATTTCCACCCTGCCCAACCAGTTGGGCCTGTCCACCGTGGGCCGCGCGCGGCGCTGGTGGCAGCGGCTCACGCCGCAGCGCCAGGATCGCGTGGCGGTGCTTGCGCCCCTGGCTGCGGTCATGCTGTTTTTTGCCGCCATCGTGGCCGCGCTGGGCTACCTGCGGCTGGAGGAAATGGACCGCGAGCAGCAGGCCGTGCAGCGGGATGTGGAATACACCCACCAGCGGCTGCGCCTGCGCCTGCTGGAACGCCAAGAACAGTTGGCACGCATCGCCCGCGAAATTTCCAACCGCGAACTCGACACCGAAGACTTCCGCGCCCGCGCCCGCTCCATGCTCAACCAGTACCCCGAGTTGCAGGGCCTGGCCTGGGTGGACGAACGCAAGAAGCTGCGATCAGCCCTGGGCACTGCCGTGCTGGTGGCCGGCCAACTCAACCCCGGCAGCAGCGACAACCAGCGCAACGACACCCTGGGCGGCTTTGTGGCCGCGCGCGAATTCCAGCAACCGGTATATGTGCAGCCCCTGGGCACCGCCACCGACACCCCACTGCTACAAATGCACTTGCCGCTGAACGAGCGCGGGCACTTTGCCGGCGTGCTGCTGGCCGAGTATTCGGTGGACGGCCTGTACCGCTACGGCGTTCCGGCCGAGGTCACCTCGCGCTACGCCATCTCCTTGCACGACGGCAAGGGTGCCCTGCTGGCGGGCACGGACATCCCCAGCCGCAAGAGCGTCAAGAGCTTGCTACCTTGGACCAGCCCCGCCGTCGAATTCGCCATGCCGATCTCCCCCGTGGGCAACGCCCTGGTGGTGCGCGGCCAGGCCTACCGCGCCTCACTGGGCGTGATCGGCAGTGGCCTGTTCTGGCTGGTCACCGCGCTGAGCGTGATGACCGCCTGGATGCTGATCGCCAACTGGCGCCACACGCGTCGGCGCCTGCAGGCCCAACAAGCGCTGATGTCGGAAACGACATTTCGCCGCGCCATGGAAAACTCCATGCTCACCGGCATGCGCGCCATGGACCTGCAGGGCCGCATCACCTACGTCAACGCCGCCTTCTGTCAGATGACCGGCTGGACCGAATCCGAGCTGGTCGGGCGCACCGCGCCCTTCCCCTACTGGCCCGAGGCCGACCGCGACCAGCTCAACACCCTGCTCAACGAGGAACTGGCCGGCAAGACCGCGCCCGGCGGCATCCAGGTCCGCGTCAAGCGCCGCGACGACACCCAGTTCGACGCCCGGCTCTACGTCTCGCCCCTGATCGACGCGGTGGGCAAGCAGACCGGCTGGATGACCTCCATGACCGACATCACCGAGCCCAACCGGGTGCGTGAGCAGCTGTCGGCCTCGCACGAGCGCTTCACCACCGTGCTGGAGGCGCTGGACGCCTCCATCTCCGTGGCGCCCCTGGGCAGCGACGAACTGCTGTTTGCCAACAAGCTGTACCGGCAATGGTTCGGCACCCAGACCCAGGGCCACCTGCGCCTGATCGCCCAGGCCGGCGTGCCGCCCAGCCCCACCAGTGACGAAGGCTCCGACAACGTAGACTCCTTCGCCGGCCTGCCCACGACGGCCCTGCCTGACACCGAGAGCGAAAGCGCCGAGATTTACATCGCCGAATTGGGCAAATGGCTGGAGGTGCGCAGCCGCTACCTGAGCTGGGTGGACGGCCGCCTGGCGCAGATGGTGATTGCCACCGACATCACCTCGCGGCGCATGGCCGAGGAACAGGCCGCCACCCAGACCGAACGCGCGCAGTCGGCCAGCCGCCTGATCACCATGGGCGAGATGGCCTCCAGCGTGGCGCACGAACTCAACCAGCCGCTCACCGCCATCAATAACTACTGCAATGGCATGGTCTCGCGCATCAAGGCGCAGCAGATCTCCGAGGACGACCTGCTGGTGGCCCTGGAGAAGACCGCCAGGCAGGCTCAGCGCGCCGGCCAGATCATCCAGCGCATCCGCTCCTTCGTGAAGCGTAGCGAGCCCAACCGCACGCCGTCCGAGGTCACGGCCATGGTGGCCGAGGCGGTGGAACTGGCCGAAATCGAACTGCGCCGCTTCAACGTGCGCCTGAACCACTATGTGGCGGCCCGCCTGCCCACGCTGATGGTGGACCCCATCCTGATCGAGCAGGTGCTGATCAACCTGCTGCGCAACGCGGCCGAATCCATCGACATGGCGCTGCGCCAGACCTCGCAGCGCATCGTGGAACTGCGCGTGGTGCCCAAGGTGCTGGATGAGAAGCAAGTGGTGGAGTTTTCGGTGCAGGACACGGGCAAGGGCCTGTCGCCCGAGGTGCAGGCCCGCCTGTACGAGGCTTTCTACTCCACCAAGGCCGACGGCATGGGCATCGGTCTGTCGCTGTGCCGCTCCATCATCGAATCCCACCTGGGGAGAATCTCGGCAGAGAACCTCTACAATGGCGGCGACGTGTCGGGGTGCCGATTTTCATTCTGGATACCGCTGACGGAAGTTGGCACCGGTTTGACCGAACATCCACGCAAAAGCAACTAGAACCCTGGAATTTCCGCATGAGCCTGCTCCCCAAAAAAGGTACTGTTTACGTGGTGGACGACGATGAGGCCGTCCGCGACTCCTTGCAATGGCTGCTGGAAGGCAAGGGCTTTCGCGTGCGCTGCTTCGACTCGGCGGAATCCTTTCTCAGCCGCTACGACGCGCGCGAGGTGGCTTGCCTGATCGCGGACATTCGCATGGGCGGCATGACCGGCCTGGAACTGCAAAACCGCCTGATCGAGGGCAAGTCCCCTCTGCCCATCGTCTTCATCACCGGCCACGGCGACGTGCCCATGGCGGTGGACACCATGAAGAAGGGCGCCATGGACTTCATCCAGAAGCCTTTCAACGAGGACCAGTTGGTCACCCTGGTGGAGCGCATGCTGGACCACGCCAAGGACTCGTTCTCCGAATTCCAGACCGCTGCCAACCGCGATGCCTTGCTCTCCAAGCTGACCTTGCGCGAATCGCAGGTGCTGGAGCGCATCGTGGCCGGCCGCCTGAACAAGCAGATCGCCGACGATCTGGGCATCAGCATCAAGACGGTGGAGGCGCACCGCGCCAACATCATGGAAAAACTCAGCGCCAACACGGTGGCGGATCTGCTCAAGATCGCCCTGGGCCAAGCTGCTCCGAAAACCTGACACTCACAATTTCATAGCATCCGACGCCCACCCGACGAGGGCTATGGGCGTTTTTCTTTTTAAAGGCCTCGGTATGACCACCACCACTGCCCAGATCATCGACGGCGTTGCCCTTTCCAAACAATTGCGCGACGAGGTTGCCCAACGCACTGCCGCCCTCAAGGCCCGCGGCCTCACCCCAGGGCTGGCCGTGGTGCTGGTGGGCGAGAACCCGGCCAGCCAGGTCTATGTGCGCAACAAGGTCAAGGCCTGCCAGGACGCCGGCCTACACTCCGTATTGGAAAAGTACGATGCCAGCATGACCGAGGCCGAGCTGCTGGCCCGCGTGGAAGCACTCAACAACGACCCCACCATCCACGGCATCCTGGTGCAGTTGCCGTTACCGAAGCACATCGACGACCACAAGGTCATCGAAGCGATTTCTCCCGCCAAGGACGTGGACGGCTTCCACGTGGCCAGCGCCGGCGCGCTGATGGTGGGCGAGACCGGCTTCAAGGCCTGCACGCCCTACGGCTGCATGAAGATGCTCGAATCCATCGGCATGAAGGACCTGCGCGGCAAGCACGCCGTGGTCATCGGCCGGTCCAACATCGTGGGCAAACCCATGGCCATGATGCTGCTGCAAGCCAATGCCACCGTCACCATCACCCACAGCGGCACCGCCGACCTGGGCGCCATGACGCGCCAGGCCGACATCGTGGTCGCCGCCGTGGGCAAGCGCAATGTGCTCACGAAGGACATGGTCAAACCCGGCGCCGTGGTCATCGACGTCGGCATGAATCGCAACGATGAAGGCAAGCTCTGCGGCGACGTGGACTTTGACGGCGTCAAGCAGGTGGCCGGGTACATCACCCCCGTGCCTGGCGGCGTCGGTCCCATGACCATCACCATGCTATTGGTCAACACCATCGAAGCCGCCGAGCGCGACGCCGCCCAACGTGGCTTGAAATGAGCAACGGCGCATCCAACTAAGACACCATGAATCCTCTCCTGCGCACCGCCCCTCTCCCCCTGTTCGACCAGATCCGCCCGGAGCATGTAGCGCCGGCTGTGGAAAGCCTACTGGCCGAAGCCAACCAGGCGCTGGAAACGGTCACGGCGGCTGACTTTCCCGCGCAGTGGGAGGCGATGGCCCGCGTGCTGGATGTTGCCACCGAACGATTGGGCCGCGCCTGGGGCGTCGTGAGCCACCTGAACAATGTGGCCGACACGCCCGAACTGCGCGCCGCCTACAACGCGGCCCTGCCCACCGTCACCGAGTTCTGGACCCGCCTGGGAGCCGATGAGCGCCTGTACGCCAAGTACAAGGCCATTGACATTGGCACCCTCAACGCCGAACAGCGCCAGGCCCACACCAACGCCATGCGCAACTTCGTGCTGGGCGGCGCCGAGCTGCGGGGCGCGGCCCGCGAACGTTTTGCCGCCATCCAGGAGCGCCAGGCCGAACTGGGCCAGAAGTTCAGCGAAAACACGCTCGATGCGACGGACGCCTTCAACTACTACGCCACCGACACCCAATTGGCCGGTGTACCCGATGACGTGCGCCAGACGGCCCGAGCCGCCGCCGAAGCCGAGGGCAAGGAGGGCTACAAGCTGACGCTGAAGATGCCCTGCTACCTACCGGTGATGCAGTTCGCCCACGACAGCGCGCTGCGCGCCACGCTGTACCGCGCCTACGTGACCCGCGCCTCCGACCAGGCCGAGGGCGAGGCGACGCGGTACGACAACTCACAGACCATGCGCGGGTTGCTGGCCTTGCGCCGGGAAGAGGCCACCTTGCTGGGCTACCCCCACTTCGGCGCCCTGTCTCTGGTGCCCAAGATGGCCCCTTCCACCGATGCCGTGATCGCCTTCCTGCGCGACCTGGCCCGCAAGGCCCGCCCCTACGCCGAGCAGGACGTGGCCGACCTGCGCGCCTTTGCGCGCGAGCACCTGAATCTGGCGGACCCGCAACCCTGGGACTGGGCCTTTATTGGCGAAAAGCTCAAGGAAGCCCGCTACGCTTTCAGCGAGCAAGAGGTCAAGCAGTACTTCACCTTCCCCAAGGTGCTGGCCGGCCTGTTCAAGATTGCCGAAACCCTGTTCGAGATCTCCATCCACCCCGACCAGGCCCCCATCTGGAACGCCAACGTGGTGTTCTACCGCATCGAGCGCACCACGCCCACCGGCCCCCAGTTGGTCGGCCAGTTCTACCTGGACCCCACGGCCCGCGCCGGCAAGCGCGGCGGCGCCTGGATGGACGACGTCTGCGCCCGCTGGCTGCGCCCCGACGACCAGCAGTTGCAGACCCCGGTGGCCCACCTGGTGTGCAATTTCGCCGATGGCGTGGAGGTGGACGGCGTGCGCCAGCCGGCCCTACTGTCGCACGACGACGTGATCACCCTGTTCCACGAATTCGGCCACGGCCTGCACCACATGCTCACCCAGGTGAACGAGCACGATGTCTCCGGCATCAGCGGTGTGGAATGGGACGCCGTGGAACTGCCCAGCCAGTTCATGGAGAACTTCTGCTGGGAGTGGAATGTGCTGCGCCACATGACCGCCCATGTGCAGACCAGCGAGCCCCTGCCGCGCGCCCTGTTTGACAAGATGCTGGCCGCCAAGAACTTCCAGAGCGGCCTGCAGACCCTGCGCCAAATCGAGTTCGCCCTGTTCGACATGCTGCTGCACACCGAACACGATCCGCAGGCGGACTTTCTGCCGCTGCTGGACCAGGTGCGCGCCGAAGTTGCCGTGATGCAGCCTCCTAGCTGGAGCCGCGCGGCCCATACCTTCAGCCACATCTTTGCCGGCGGCTACGCGGCCGGCTACTACAGCTACAAGTGGGCAGAGGTCCTGAGCGCCGATGCCTATGCGGCCTTCGAGGAAACCGCTGGCCCCGACGGATTGCCAAATCTGGAAACCGGTAGAAAATACCGCCAGGCCATCCTGGAAGCCGGTGGTAGCCGCCCGGCCATGGAGTCCTTCAAGGCATTCCGCGGCCGCGAGCCCACGCTGGACGCCCTGCTGCGCCACCAGGGCATGGCACCATGAACCGAAAACCACCGCCACGCGGTACGTCACTACAAGGGATTTGCGCATGAAACACCACACCGCCGCCGTTCTGCTGGGCAGCTTGGCCATGCTGGGTGCCGCCATGGGCGTGCAGGCGCAGACCGTCTACCGCATCATTGGTGCCGACGGCAAGGTCACGTTTTCGGACAAACCACCAGTCACGGCCGACCAGGGCAAGGTGACCAGCACCGGCGTGGGCGCCAAGGTGGATGCCAGTGGCGGCACCGCCCTGCCCTTCGAGTTGCGCCAAGTGGTGGCCAAGTACCCGGTCACGCTGTACACCGCCAAGCAATGCGCACCTTGCGACAGCGGCCGCAGCCTGCTGGCCGCGCGCGGCATCCCCTTCATGGAGCGCACCGTCAGCACCAATGAGGACCGCGACTACCTGCAGCGCCTGACCGGCGACGGCTCTCTACCCTTCCTGACCATCGGCAGCCAGCGCATCAAGGGCCTGTCGGAAGGGGAATGGACGCAATACCTGGACGCCGCCGGCTATCCCCAGGCCTCCGTCCTGCCGGCCACCTACAAGCGCCCAGACCCGTCGCCGTTGGTCGCGGTGCAAAAGGCGTCCACCGATACGGCCAAGCCCAGCGACAAGGCATCCGCCCCAGCCCCCGAACCCGTGGCTCCGGCGCCCGCCGGCCCGTCGCCATCCAATCCGGCCGGCATCACGTTCTAACGCGCACGCCGCCGACCATCACCACCGCGCACGGGGCGGCAAAATTGATGTACCTCAAATTGCGGTGATTTAGCGCTATCCCGGCGCCGAACGGGCTTGGACGAAAAACAAGCACTTGATAGACTGATTTTTTTGTCTCTAACGGGCAGGTTATACGCTTGCCCGCCATCCGCACATGAAAGTCAACCTGCCGGTCTCCCAGCACGAGTACGAATTGCCCGATGGCGAGACCCTGGTCTCCACCACCGACCTCACGGGGCGCATCACCCACTGCAACCAGGCCTTTGTGCTGGCCAGCGGTTTTGACTACCACGAGCTGCTGGGGCAACCCCACGACATTGTGCGCCACCCGGACGTTCCGCCCGAAGCCTTCAAGGATCTCTGGTCCACGATCGGGCGCGGCCGTCCCTGGAGCGGTATCGTCAAAAACCGGCGCAAAAACGGTGACCACTACTGGGTGGTGGCCAATGTCACCCCCGTCATGCAGGCAGGCAAGCCGGCAGCCTATATGTCGGTGCGGCTGAAGCCCACCCGCGAACAGGTTCGCGCCGCCGAGGCCCTCTACGCCAAGATTGCCGCCGAGCGCGAGAGCGGTAAAAAGACCTTTTTGCTGCACGCCGGCAACGTGCGCGCCATTGGATGGCGCGACTGGCTCGGCAAGTTGCACCGCATGACCCTGTTGCAGCGCGCCAGCCTGGGTGTGGTGGCCGTGGTGGGCCTGACTGTTGCGCCCCAGTGGCTGCTCAACACCAATCCGACATGGACCGCCTTGGCAGCCCTGGCTGCCGGTAGCATGGGCGCAGCCATTTTTCTCACATGGTTCCGCCGTGCCGTGACGGAACCGCTGGCACGTGCCGACCAATTGGCCGGCGAGGTGGCCGGTTGCAATCTGGACGGCAACATCACCTACAACACCACCAGCCCCCTGGGTTCATTGATGCGCCGCCTGTGGCTGGTCAACCTGAACATGCGCGCCATCGTGGCCGACGTGCGCGCCGAGGTGGCGGGCATGAACAACGCCACCCAGTCCATGTATTCCGGCAGCGTGGAGCTGGCCGACCGCACCAACTCCCAGGCTGCCGGCGTGGAAAAGACCTCGGCCGCGGTGGAGCAAATCGCTGGCGCGGTCAAGCAGACTGCCGAAACCGCGCACGAGCTCGCCAGCATGAGCACACAGGCCAGCGGCCTTGCCGACCGCGGCGGTGAGGCGGTGGACCAGGTGGCGCAATCCATGCAGCGCATCCAATCGTCATCGCAGCGCATCACCGACATCATCGAGGTGATCGAGATGCTGGCCTTCCAGACCAATCTGCTGGCGCTCAATGCGGCGGTGGAAGCCTCACATGCCGGCGAGCATGGCCGCGGGTTCGGCGTGGTGGCCTCCGAGGTGCGGGCCTTGGCCGGGCGCAGCACCCAGGCGGCATCCCAGATCCGTGACCTGATCCGGGACTCCATTCAGGAAGTGGAGCAAGGCTCCAGTACGGTGGAAAGCGCCGCGACAACCATCCGAACCGCCGTCACCTCGGTCCAGCAGGTCAGCCAACGTCTGAACGAGATCACCCATGCCACGCGCGAGGAAGCCCAGGGTGTGAATCAGATCAGTCAGGCCATGCAGGTGCTCGACGACGTGACCCAACAAAACACGGCCTTGGTACAGCAACAGACCACAGCCTGCGAGGGGCTGGACGCGCGCGCCACCACGCTCACGCGTGCCGTCGCCGTCTTCACGATGAAGCACTGAGCGGCACGCTGCCGCTGTAAAGACCTAGAAGGTCAGCGTCTTGACGCCGCCGGCCGTGCCCAGCAGGCAGACCTGGGCGCGCTGGAAGGCGAACACGCCCACCGTCACCACGCCGGGCCACTGGCTGACCTCGGCCTCAAAGACCAACGGGTCGGTGATCTTCAGGCCGGTCACGTCGACGATGTACTGGCCGTTGTCGGTCACCAGGGGTTTGCCGTCCTTCAGGCGCACCGTACCCACGCCGCCCTTGGCGGCAAACTGGGCGATCACGCGCTGCGTGGCCATGGGAATCACCTCCACCGGCAGCGGAAAGGCGCCCAGCGTCTGCACAAGCTTGGATTCGTCGGCAATGCAGACAAAGCGGTCGGACTGCGCCGCCACGATCTTCTCGCGCGTCAGCGCCGCGCCGCCGCCCTTGACCATATTGCCCGCACCATCAATCTCGTCGGCGCCGTCGATGTAGACCGACAGGCGCGGCACGTCGTTCGAGTCGAACACCGGAATGCCCAGTGCCTGCAGGCGCTCGGTGCTGGCCACCGAACTGGACACGGCGCCCTTGATCTGGTCTTTCATCGTGGCCAGCGCGTCGATGAACTTGTTGACCGTGGAGCCGGTACCAACACCCACAATTTCGCCCGGCACCACATATTGCAGGGCAGCCTGCCCCACCAGGGTCTTGAGCTGGTCTTGTGTCAGGGCGGGCGCGGCGGGGGTGGTTGAGTTGGTCATGGGCGAAAATCGGGGGAGTTACAAAAATATTGCAGGAATTATCCAATGTCTCTAGTCCCCTACGGTTTGGCGCGGCGCGTGTTTTTCAGCATGGACCCCGAGGTTGCCCATGAACTGACCATGGCCAGCCTGGCCCGCGTGCAGGGTACGCCGCTAACCTGGGCCTACTGCGTCTCCACCGTGGACGACCCCATCGAGCTGGCCGGCCTGACCTTCCCCAACCGTGTCGGCCTGGCTGCCGGCCTGGACAAGAACGCCCAATGCATCGACGGCCTGGCATCCATGGGCTTTGGCTTTGTCGAGGTGGGCACGGTCACGCCCAAGGCGCAGCCCGGCAACCCCAAGCCGCGCATGTTCCGCCTGCCCAAGGCCAACGCGCTGATCAACCGCCTGGGCTTCAACAACGACGGGCTGGACGCCTTTGTGGAGAACGTGCAGCGCTCGGCCCTGCGCCGCAAGAAGAAGCCGGGCATGCTGTTGGGCCTGAACATCGGCAAGAACGCCGCCACGCCGATCGAGAACGCCACGGACGACTATCTGATCTGCCTGGACGGCGTCTACCCACATGCCGACTATGTAACCATCAACATCTCCAGCCCCAACACCAAGAACCTGCGCGCTCTGCAAAGCGACGAGGCGCTGGACGCCCTGCTGGGCGCCATCGCCACGCGCCGTGAAGCCCTGCACAAGCAACACGGCAAGCGCATCCCCATCTTCGTGAAGATCGCCCCCGATCTGGATGAGGCCCAGGTGGCGGTGATTGCCGCCACGCTGCAGCGCCACGGCATGGATGGTGTGGTGGCCACCAACACCACGCTGAGCCGCGATGCGGTCAAGGGTCTGGAGCATGCTGATGAAACTGGCGGCCTGTCTGGTGCACCGGTGTTCGAGGCCAGCAACCGCGTGATCCGCCAGCTGCGCGCGGCACTGGGGCCGAAGTTCCCGATCATTGGCGTGGGCGGCATCATGAGCGCCGAGGACGCCGTGGAGAAAATCCGCGCCGGGGCGGATGTGGTGCAGATGTACACCGGCTTGATCTACAAGGGGCCGGAGCTGGTCAAGGCATCGGCGCAGGCGATCAAACAAGCATTCCGCTGACCACCTCGGCAATCGCCAGGCAACTGGTCAACCCCGGCGACTCGATACCAAACAGGTTCACCAGCCCCGCCACGCCATGGTCTTGCGGACCCTGGATACAGAAGTCGCGTGCCGGCTCGTCCGGGCCGCTGATCTTGGGGCGGATACCGGCGTAGGCCGGTTGCAGCGCGCCGTCCGGCAGCGCGGGCCAGTATTTGCGCACCTCGGCGTAGAACGCGTCGCCGCGTTCTGGCGCTACCGGCGTGTCGTCGGGCGTATCCACCCATTGCACGTCCGGGCCGAAGCGGGCCTGGCCGCCCAGGTCCAGCGTCAGGTGCACGCCAAGCCCGCCCGGCTCGGGCACGGGATAGACCAGACGGCCAAACGGTGCACGTCCAGCCAGGCTGAAGTAGTTGCCCTTGGCAAAGTGGGCCGTGGGCACATGCCGCGCATCCAGCCCCTGGAAGCTGGCCGCCAGCGCCGGCGCGTGCAGGCCGGCGGCGTTGACGACCGACTTTGCCGTCAGGCGCGTGCCATCAACTGCTACCAATTTGATAGCTCCTTGTGCACATTCTGCGAGGGCTAGAGGTGAATTCAATGCAAGAACACCGCCAGCATGCTCGGCATCGGCCAGCAGCGACAGCATCAGGCCGTGGCTATCCACGATGCCGGTGGACGGCGACAGCAAGGCGCCCACGCAGTGCAAGGAGGGCTCCAGTGCCCGCGCTTCGGAAACGTCGAGCCACTGCAAGTCGTTGACGCCATTGGCCTGCGCCTGCTGCACGATGCGCTGCAACTGCGGCATCTGTTCCGCGCTGGTGGCAACGATCAGCTTGCCGCATCGGCGGTGCGCCACGCCACGCGCGGCGCAATAGTCGTACAGCAGGCGGTTGCCGCGCACGCACAACTGGGCCTTGAGCGAACCGGTTGGGTAGTACATGCCGGCATGGATGACTTCGCTGTTGCGCGAACTGGTCTGCGTGCCAATGGCCGAGCAGGCCTCCAGCACCAGCACCTCGCGCCCGGCCATGGCCAGCGCGCGTGCCACCGCCAGGCCGACCACGCCGGCGCCGATGACGACGCAATCGACTTGTTCCAAACGACGCTCCCTACTTCTGCCGCTCAGCGCAGTTCCAAGCTGTTGCCTTCGGTGCGGTCCAGCAACTGCCGGTTGGGCGGCACGGTCAGGTGCGCGCGCGCCTCGACCGGCGTCATGCCAAAGGTCAAGCTAACCAGTCCGGTGGCGGTCTGGCCATAACCGTAGCCGCGCGTTTCACCAATCAAGGCCATGCGCAGGTCGGCCACGGAGCCGTCGTTGCAGCGCAGGTCGATGCTGCCCATGGTGGTGGACGTGTAGCGCAGGCGCCCCACGCAACTGCTCAGCAATATCTTGCCGCCCGCTGGTGGAGGTGTCGCCGTGGCGAAGCCGTTGACACCCACCGTGGGCTGCACGTCGCCGCGCAGGACCACAGAGCCGGTGTGATCGGTGAACAGTGTCATTTCGCCCTGCACCAGTTGTTCGTTGACGATGGCGTGAGCCGGCACGCGGGTGGCCAGCGCGGCCATGCCGGTGTCGTTCAAGTCGGCACAACCGGCCAGCAACACGGCGCAGGCCATGCCGACCATGGCGACGCCCCAGGTCGGGGTCCGACGGTGCGCGGCGGGCGGTTGTTTCATGCTCAACTCCTTGATCAATCCCTGCCCGGAAAGACACGGCAGCGGTGTACCATCTTAGCCAGAATTGATCGGCGCAAAAGTGCGATCAAGACCGTTTTTCCGACCGCAGCCGCTGCGGCGGCACCACCCGAAAGCGCCTTCATGAGCACCGAAGAATCTCCCGCCACCGATGTCAGCCGCATGCCCTTGAAGGCGCTGGGTCTGCGCACCGGCATGGCCCTACAAACCCGCCGCCTGGTGGAAGGCGCCAGCAAACGCGAATCCCAGTTCTTTGGCGCCATTGAGGGCAAGGGCGTGATGGTCGGCCCCATGGGCCCGGAGGGCTTGAGCACCGAGTTGGACGACGGCGAGGTCTGCGTCGTGCGCGGCTTTACCGGGCAGTACGAATTTTCGTTCCTGAGCAAGGTGCTGCAAACCTTCCAGAAGCCGTTTGCCTACGCCCTGCTTGCCTACCCGGCCCAGGTGGATGCGCGCAAGGTGCGCCAGTCCATGCGCACCAAGACCTCCTGGCCTGCCACGGTGCAGGTCGCCGCCAAGGGTGGACTAGCCGCCAGCGCTGCGCAACAGGCCGTGCTGGTGGACATCAGCATGCATGGCGCCATGGTCCAGACTGATACCAGCTTGTCCACGGTGGGCGACATGGTGCACCTGTGCCTGACCGTCACGGTGGATGACGAGCCGATGCAGTTGAACCTGAACGCCAGCATCTGCCACAACAACCGCTCCGCCGCCGACGCAGCCTATTACGTGGGCCTGGCGTTTCGCAACCTCACGCCCCAGGACAAGCTGGTGTTGAACTACGCCACGCAGACACCCCAAGGCGAAACGGCCTGATTGGCCGCGTATTGGCAGGCAATTAAGGCTTTCACGGCGCCGACAATCGGCGTACAGTGGAATCGGGTCCGACGGCCCCCGCGTTTATGTTCCCTGAGCGCGGGTCTGCAAAGACACTTTACCCAGCCTCAGCCGCTGGGTTTCTTTTGACCAGCCCGCGTTTCGACGCGCCAAAACAAAAAAGGACTTGGGTAAAACCTAAGTCCTTTTTGCACCAATCAATTGGTGGGCAGTGCAAGTTTCGAACTTGCGACCCCTGCAGTGTGAATGCAGTGCTCTACCCCTGAGCTAACCGCCCTGAATTCGTATTCAGTGGAGCCTCAAATTATACAACAACTTTTAGGCGATTTTGCGCCACACCGTTTTCCCGCCGCTGGATTTGTCCATTTGCGTAAGCACGTCGTCGTGCGCGGCCAGTTCCTGGGCGTTGGCGGCCACCACCGGCAGGTCGAAACCGCGCAGGTCCACCTGCACGGCGGCCGCGCCGCTTTCGGTGGGCGCACCCACGTCCATCAGCAAGGCGTCCTGACCGCGGGTCATGTTGATATAGACGTCGGCCAGCAGCTCCGCGTCCAGCAAGGCGCCGTGCAGCGTGCGCCCGGAGTTGTCCACCTCCAGGCGGTCACACAGCGCATCCAGGCTGTTGCGCTTGCCAGGGAACATTTCCTTGGCCATGACCAGGGTGTCGATCACGCCGCTCACATGCTCCCTGAACTTCGGCCGCCCGGCGCGCGTCAGCTCCGCGTCCAGAAAGCCCACGTCGAAGGGGGCGTTGTGGATGATGATCTCCGCACCCTGCACGTAGGAGATGAATTCGTCCACCACGGAGGCGAACAGCGGCTTGTCGCTCAGGAATTCGGTGGTCAGGCCGTGTACGCGCAGCGCGCCCTCGTCGCTGTCGCGCTCGGGGTTGAGGTAGATGTGGAGATTGTTGCCGGTGAGCTTGCGGTTGAGCAGCTCCACGCAGCCGATTTCCACCAGTCGGTCGTCCTTGTCGAAGTAGAAACCGGTGGTTTCCGTGTCCAGGATGATCTGGCGCATGGTCAGTGGTTTTCCTTGGCGTGGTTGATGGAGTACTTGGGTATCTCCACCACCAGGTCTTTCTGTGCCACAAAGGCCTGGCAACTCAGGCGCGAGTTGGGCTCCAGGCCCCAGGCGCGGTCGAGCAGGTCTTCCTCGTTCTCGTCGAGCTCATTGAGGGATGCAAAACCCTCGCGCACGATGACGTGGCAGGTGGTGCAGGCGCAGCTCATGTCGCAGGCGTGTTCAATGGCGATGTGATTTTCCAGCAGGGCCTCGCAGATCGAGGTGCCCGGCGTGGCCGTGATCTCGGCGCCCTGTGGGCAGTATTCCGGGTGCGGCAGGATTTTGATGGTTGTCATAGGCTCTCGATGTTCTTGCCAGCCAGGGCGTGGGCAATGCCGCGGTTCATGCGCTTGGCGGCAAAGGACTCGGTGGCCTGGGCCAGTGCCTTGCCCAGGGCCTCGATGGCGGCGGCATCTTCACCGGTGCGCCCCACGGCCAGCGCGGCCATGGCGGCGTCAATGTCGGCACGCTCCTGTGCATCCAGCAGATCGCCGTCGGCATCCAGCGCGCTGTGCGTGGCCAGCAGCAGGCGGTCGGCGTCGACCTGGGCTTCCACCAGGGCACGGGTACGGATGTCCTGCTCGGCGGTGGCAAAGCTGTCCTGCAGCATCTTGGCGATCTGCGCGTCACCCAGGCCGTAGGACGGCTTGACGTTGATCTCGGCCTGCACGCCGCTCACCTGTTCGCGGGCGGCGACGTTGAGCAGGCCGTCGGCATCCACCGTGAAGGTGACGCGGATGCGCGCCGCACCGGCCGCCATGGGCGGGATGCCGCGCAGCTCGAAGCGGGCCAGGCTGCGGCAATCGGCCACCAGGTCGCGCTCGCCCTGCACCACGTGCAGCGCCAGCGCGGTCTGACCGTCCTTGTAAGTGGTGAAGTCCTGCGCCATGGCGGTGGGAATGGTCTGGTTGCGCGGCACGATGCGCTCCACCAGGCCGCCCATGGTCTCCACGCCCAGCGAGAGCGGAATCACGTCCAGCAGCAGCAGGTCGCCCGCCGTGTTGTTGCCCGCCAGCTGGTTGGCCTGGATGGCGGCGCCCAGGGCCACCACCTCGTCGGGATTCAGGTTGTTCAGCGGTGCACGGCCAAAGAACTGGGCCACGGCCGCCTGCACCTGGGGCATGCGGGTGGAGCCGCCGACCATGACCACGCCCTGCACGTCCTGCGCCGACATGCGGGCGTCGCGCAGTGCCTTGCGCACGGCAGTGATGGTGCGGGCGGTCAGATGGGCGGTGGCCGCCTCGAACGCCGAGCGGTTTACATCAAATTCGATACTAGCCCTCGTCAATACTGCGTGAAACGCTACTGAATCTGTAGCAGTCAGCGCCTCCTTGCAGGTGCGCGCGGCGCGCTTGAGGGCGGCCTTGTCAGTGGCGTTGACGGCTTCCACGCCGGTTTGCGCCTGCACCCAGTCGGCCAGGGCATGGTCGTAATCGTCACCACCCAGGGCGGAGTCACCGCCGGTGGCCACCACCTCGAATACGCCCTTTGTCAGGCGCAGGATGGATATGTCGAAGGTGCCGCCACCCAGGTCGTAGATGGCGTAGATGCCTTCGCTGGCGTTGTCCAGCCCATAGGCAATGGCTGCGGCCGTGGGCTCGTTGATCAGGCGCAGCACGTTCAGGCCGGCGAGCTTGGCGGCATCCTTGGTGGCCTGGCGCTGGGCGTCGTCGAAGTAGGCCGGCACGGTGATCACGGCGCCATACAGGTCGTCGTTGAAGGTGTCTTCGGCGCGGTAGCGCAGTGTGGCCAGGATCTCGGCGCTCACCTCCACCGGCGACTTCTCGCCTGCAACGGTCAGCAGGCCCAGCATGCCGGGGTGGTCGGCAAAGTGGTACGGCAGTTTGCCGGCGCCGGCCACGTCGGCCAGGCTGCGGCCCATGAAGCGCTTGACCGAGGCGATGGTGTTCTGCGGGTCGGTGGCCACGGCCTCTTGGGCCGGGTAGCCGATCTGGCGGCCGCCACCCTCCAGGTAGCGCACCACCGAGGGCAGGATCACCCGCCCCTGCTCATCCGGCAGGCATTCCGCTACGCCGTGACGCACGGAGGCCACCAGGGAATGGGTAGTGCCCAGGTCGATGCCCACCGCGATGCGACGCTGGTGCGGGTTGGGCGCCTGGCCGGGTTCGGAAATTTGTAGGAGGGCCATAAATCGTTGCGGCGTCGTCGTGGCGCCGCTCGGAGTCGCGCAGCGGGCGCCGGGTTGTCGTTCTAGTTTTCCAGTTTGTCGAAGGCCTGGTCCAGATCGTGGGCAAACTTCTCGATGAACATCAGCGAGCGCACGGTCTGCACGGCGCCAGCGTAGTCCCGCTGCGCGTCCAACTGCCGCGCACACAGGGCTAGCAGATCGCGCTGGGCCAACTCCACATTGTCGCGCAAGGCGTCCAGCGCATCGGTGCTATCGGCGTCATCCAGTTCCTCGCGCCACTGCATCTGCTGCATCAGGAAGGCCGGCGGCATGGCGGTGTTGCTATGGGCATTCACCGGAGATCCGGCCAGCTCGCACAGGTAGGCGGCGCGTTTGAGCGGGTTCTTCAGACGCTGGTAGGCCTCGTTGATGCGCACCGACCACTGCATGGCCACGCGCTGGGCGGTGGCGCCATGGGCGGCGAAACGGTCGGGATGGGCCTCGCGCTGCAGTTCCTTCCAGCGCGCGTCCAGCGCGGATGGCTCTTGGGCAAACTGCCGGGGCAGCGCGAACAGTTCGAAATCGTCGGATTGGAGGTTCACGCCAGACGTCACACGCGGAAGGACTCACCACAGCCGCAGCGGTCGCGCTCGCGGGGGTTGTTGAAGCGGAAGCCCTCGTTGAGCCCTTCGCGCACGAAGTCCAGCTCGGTGCCGTCGATGTAGGCCAGGCTTTTGGGGTCCACCAGCACCTTGACGCCATGGCCTTCGAAGACCAGGTCCTCGGGGGCGAGTTCATCCACGTACTCCAGCTGGTAGGCCAAGCCGGAGCAGCCCGTAGTCTTGACGCCCAGGCGCACGCCGATGCCCTTACCCCGTTTGGTGAGGTAACGCGTCACGTGGCGCGCGGCCGCTTCTGTCACTGTGATTGCCATGCCTAAGCCGCTTCTGTGTCAGTTGAGGTGCTTCTTTTTGTAGTCGTCCACGGCCGCCTTGATGGCGTCTTCGGCCAGGATGGAGCAGTGGATCTTCACGGGGGGCAGCGCCAGTTCCTCGGCGATCTGGCTGTTCTTCAGCGCGGCCGCCTCGTCCAGCGTCTTGCCTTTGACCCATTCGGTCACGAGCGAGCTGGAGGCAATGGCCGAGCCGCAGCCATAGGTCTTGAAGCGGGCATCCTCGATCACGCCGGTTGCGGCATTGACCTTGATCTGCAGCTTCATCACGTCACCGCAGGCGGGCGCGCCCACCATGCCGGTGCCAACGCTGTCGTCGCCCTTTTCAAAGCTGCCAACGTTGCGGGGGTTTTCGTAGTGATCAACGACTTTTTCTGAATAGGCCATGGTTAACTCCTTAGTGGGCGGCCCACTGGATGGAACTGATGTCGACGCCGTCCTGGTACATCTCCCACAGGGGGCTGAGCTCGCGCAGTTTGGCGACGTTTTTCTTGATGGTGTCCACGGCGTAATCGATGTCCGCCTCGGTGGTCCAGCGACCGATGGTCATGCGCAGGCTGCTGTGAGCCAGCTCGTCGCTGCGGCCCAGGGCGCGCAGCACATAGCTGGGCTCCAGGCTGGCCGAGGTGCAGGCCGAGCCGCTGCTCACCGCCAGACCCTTGATGCCCATGATCAGCGATTCGCCCTCGACGTAGTTGAAGCTCATGTTCAGGTTGTGCGGGACGCGCTGGGTCTCGTGGCCGTTGATGAAGACCTGCTCGATGCCTTTCAGGCCGGTCACCATGCGGTCGTGCAGGGCCTTGATGCGCAGGTTCTCGGCGGCCATTTCTTCCTTGGCGATGCGGTAGGCCTCGCCCATGCCGACGATCTGGTGCGTGGGCAGCGTGCCGCTGCGCATGCCGCGTTCGTGGCCACCGCCGTGCATCTGGGCCTCCAGGCGCACGCGCGGTTTGCGGCGCACGAACAGCGCGCCAATACCCTTGGGGCCATAGGTCTTGTGGGCGGTCAGGCTCATCAGGTCGACCGGCAGCTTGGACAGGTCGAACGCAACGCGGCCGGTGGCCTGGGCAGCGTCCACGTGGAAGATGATGCCCTTCTCCCGGCACACCGCGCCGATGGCGGCGATGTCCTGGATGACGCCGATCTCGTTGTTCACGAACATGACACTGACCAGAATGGTGTCCGGGCGAATGGCGGCCTTGAAAGCGTCCAGGTTGACCAAGCCGTCGTCCTGCACGTCCAGATACGTCACGTCAAAGCCCTGGCGTTCCAACTCGCGGCAGGTGTCCAGCACGGCCTTGTGCTCGGTCTTGACCGTGATCAAGTGCTTGCCCTTGGACTGGTAGAAATGCGCTGCCCCTTTGAGGGCCAGGTTGTTGGACTCGGTAGCGCCCGAGGTCCAGACGATCTCGCGCGGGTCGGCGCCAATCAGGTCCGCCACTTGGCCGCGGGCCTTTTCCACAGCGGCCTCGGCTTCCCAGCCCCAGGCATGGCTGCGCGATGCGGGGTTGCCAAAATGGTTGCGCAGCCAGGGCACCATGGCATCCACCACCCGCTCATCGCAGGGGTTGGTGGCGCTGTAGTCCATGTAGATGGGGAAATGGGGCGTGGTATCCATGGGGGAGTATTTGATCAGGTCTTGGAAAAGGCATTGCCCAGGGCGAACACCGAATTCGGCGCATTCACGCGGATGGGTTTGCTCAGGGGCATGGCGGAAATGGCCCGCTTCACGCTGGGCTTGTCTTCCACCTGCAGGCCCTTGGCCAACTGGTCATCCACCAGCTTCTGCAGGGTGACCGAGTCCAGGAACTCGACCATGCGCACGTTGAGCGAGGCCCACAGGTCGTGGGTCATGCAACGTTCGCCCTCGCCCAGGCAGTTTTCCTTGCCGCCGCAGTGGGTGGCATCAATGGGTTCGTCGACCGACACGATGATGTCGGCCACGGTAATATCGGAGGCCTTGCGGGCCAGGGTGTAACCGCCGCCGGGGCCCCGGGTGGACTCCACCAGTTCGTGCCGGCGCAGTTTGCCGAAGAGCTGCTCCAGGTACGAAAGCGAGATCTGTTGGCGCTGGCTGATGGCGGCCAAGGTAACAGGACCACCGCTTTGGCGCAGCCCCAGGTCGATCATCGCGGTGACTGCAAAACGGCCTTTGGTTGTGAGACGCATCGATAGCTCCTAGAGTCGTACTTGGTTGACTAACCGACTCAAGTATACCAAGAAACCAAGCAATTCTCTCGGGTATTGGGGAAATTCAGGAAATTCGGGTTTCCCCTCGGGTGAATGGGCGTTCAGTTCATGGACACCATGCTGTCGGCTCCGGGGGCGCCAAAGGCCTGTTCCTTGAGGATGTGCAGTTGGTCCCGCACCCTTGCCGCCTTCTCGAACTCCAGGTTGCGGGCGTGCTCCATCATCAGCTTTTCCAGACGCTTGATTTCGCGGGAGATGTCCTTCTCACTCATGTCTTCCACCTGGGCGCGGGCCAGCGCGTCCCGCTCCAGGCGCTCGGCCTCCTTGCCGGCCTTCTCGCTGTAGACCCCGTCAATCAGGTCACGCACCTTCTTCACGATAGCCTTGGGCGTGATGCCGTTGGCGGCGTTGAACGCGATCTGCTTGGCCCGGCGGCGCTCGGTTTCACCGATGGCACGGCGCATGGAGTCGGTCACCACGTCGGCATACAAGATGGCGCAGCCGTTGAGGTTGCGCGCCGCACGGCCAATGGTCTGGATCAGCGAACGCTCGGATCGCAGGAAACCCTCCTTGTCCGCGTCCAAAATGGCGACCAGGGACACCTCCGGCAGGTCGATGCCTTCGCGCAGCAGGTTGATGCCCACCAGCACGTCGAAGGTGCCCAGGCGCAGGTCGCGCAAGATTTCCACCCGCTCCACCGTGTCCACGTCGCTGTGCAGGTAACGCACCTTGACGCCGTTATCGCTCAGGTACTCGGTGAGCTGCTCGGCCATCTTCTTGGTCAGCGTGGTGATCAGCACCCGCTCCTGCAGCTCCACCCGCAAGCGGATTTCCTGCAGCACGTCGTCCACCTGGGTGCTTGCGGGGCGCACCATCACATTCGGGTCCACCAGACCCGTGGGGCGCACCAACTGCTCCACTACCTGGCCGGCATGGGTCTTCTCGTAGTCGGCTGGGGTGGCCGAGACGAAGACCACCTGGCGCATGCGGCGCTCGAATTCCTCGAACTTGAGCGGCCGGTTGTCCAACGCGCTGGGAAGGCGAAAGCCGTATTCCACCAGCGTGGTCTTGCGCGAGCGGTCGCCGTTGTACATGCCGCCGAACTGGCCGATCAGCACGTGCGACTCGTCCAGGAACATCACCGCGTCCTTGGGCAGATAGTCGGTCAGCGTGGCCGGCGGCTCGCCGGGGGCGGCGCCGCTGAGGTGGCGTGAGTAGTTCTCGATGCCCTTGCAGTGCCCGACCTCGCTAAGCATCTCCAGGTCGAACCGGGTGCGCTGCTCCAGGCGCTGGGCCTCGACCAGCTTGCCTTCCTTGACGAAGAAGTCCAGGCGCTGGGCCAGCTCCAGCTTGATGGTTTCCACCGCGGTCAAGACCTGCTCGCGCGGGGTGACGTAGTGGCTGCTGGGGTAGACGGTGAAGCGCGGAATCTTCTGGCGGATGCGCCCGGTCAGCGGGTCGAACAGCTGCAGGGACTCGATCTCATCGTCGAACAGCTCCACCCGCACGGCCATTTCGGAGTGTTCGGCCGGGAAGATGTCGATGGTGTCACCCCGCACGCGAAATGTGCCACGGCCAAAGTCCATGTCGTTGCGCTGGTACTGCATGCGCACCAACTGGGCGATCATGTCGCGCTGGCCCATCTTGTCGCCACTGCGCAGGGTCATCACCATCTGATGGTAGGCCTCGGGTTGGCCGATACCGTAGATGGCCGACACGGTGGCCACGATCACCACGTCGCGCCGCTCCAGGATGCTCTTGGTGCAGGACAGGCGCATCTGCTCGATGTGCTCGTTAATGGCCGAGTCCTTCTCGATGAACAGGTCGCGCTGCGGCACATAGGCCTCGGGCTGGTAGTAGTCGTAGTAGCTGACGAAATACTCGACCGCGTTCTTGGGAAAGAACTCGCGGAACTCGCTGTACAGCTGCGCCGCCAGGGTCTTGTTGGGCGCGAACACGATGGCCGGGCGCCCCAGGCGGGCGATCACATTGGCCATGGTGTAGGTCTTGCCCGAGCCGGTCACGCCAAGCAGGGTCTGGAATACCTCACCGTCCTCTACACCGGCCACCAACTGGTCAATCGCCTGGGGCTGGTCTCCGGCTGGCGGATAGGGCTGGAACAACTCAAATGGGGAATCGGGGTAGTGGATGAAATGTCCGGCCGACGCTGACGCGGCATCGGGGTCGGCGATAGGTTTCGGGGCGGGCATGTCGTTGTAGCTTGGCAAATGGGCAAAGGTGGAACTGTAGTCCATGCGGGGAAATTCCGTTTTCGTTGTCTTGTGGTGCGCGCGCGCCGGGCCAGCGGAGCGGGCCGAGCGCCCCTGCCGCGTGGGCCCTGCGGGCTGCCTTGCGGTGCTCGTGCCGGTCGGGGTCTGGCTAAACTCGCCCTGCGGGCTCAAACAACGCCAGCCCTGATCCGCCCGGCCCTGCGCTCCTCAGCCACGCACAAGGGATCGCCCAGCCCGCACCGCTGACCCGGCTTGGGGAATTGGTTACAGTGGCTGGGGTCAACACCCCTATTTCATTGGCGCGGGGTTTGTTGCTATTTTTATGGGAGCAGACTATGTATATTCGGCGAGAACTAGGCTCCACTTTCATGCAGAGATATTCCAGAATATCCCGCAACGTTTTTCGGTCTACATTGCGTTAGGCATTTCGTGTACCAAGAGGTCAAGTCCACTTCAGTCGACGGGCGCTTCCAGATACGTACAGACGTGTGGGAAGCGAGGGCTTCTCTATGGGTAGAAAGTCCGGCAATCTTCAGTACAGAGGCGGAAGCCCCGTTGCTTCAGTTCTTAAGCGAGCTGTGGTCGCTCGATAGAGCCGAATGGAGCTCCAACGAGATCGTTGAACTGACGATGCGTAAGTACCCGGGCAATCACAAGCCATCGCAAATCGCCGTCACGATCAATTGCAAAGAAAGAAGCGCCTCTCTTGGCTCTTCCCAATCAGTACCCCTGAGCGAGCTTGAAGCTTTGCTAGAGAAGCAGCTAAGCTGGTTCTAGAAGCATGAGGCATTGCTCCGTGCCACCCTTGGGCGGTGCCGAGCAGCGCAGCGGCGGGCGGATCAGGGCTGGCGTTGTTTGAGGCAACGCCGAGTTTAGCCAGACCCCGCCCGGCGCGAGCAGCGCAGGGGAGTCGCGTCAGCGACCAACGCCGTAGGGTGGCACGGAGCAATGCCTCATGCGCACCTCGTCTGCAACAATGCCGTCCATGACTCCCGCCCCCCTCCCCTCTGCCGAAAACGTCTTCACCTGGCCCGTCCGTGTTTATTGGGAAGACACCGACGCCGGCGGCATCGTGTTCTACGCCAACTACCTGAAGTACTTCGAACGGGCCCGCACCGAGTGGCTGCGCGCGCTGGGCGTGGCACAAAGCCGGTTGCAGCAGTCCCAGGGCTGCATCTTTGTCGTCAGTGACGTGCAGCTCAAATACCTGCACCCGGCGCGCCTGGATGACGCCCTGACGGTGACCGCCCGGCTCGTGGAGATGGGGCGCTCGTCGTTCACGCTGGAGCAGGAAGCCCGCCTGGAGGCGCCAACGCCCACGGTGCTGTGCCGTGGCACGGTGCGCATCGGCTGCCTGAACAGCCAGAGCATGCGCCCCACGCGCATCCCGCCCGAGGTGCAGCAAGCGCTTACGGGCGCCTGAACCATGCGCAATCCGCATCGGCAGCACGCGGGTTAACCCGCCCGGCCCGGTAGAATTGGCCCTTGCGTCAGCGCATAGCAGACGCCCCGCCGCCGCATTTTTCTCTCTCACAGGACCCCGCTATGTCTCTCTTTTCCGCCGTCGAAATGGCCCCCCGCGACCCGATCCTGGGTCTGAACGAACAATTCAACGCCGACACCAACCCCAACAAGGTCAACCTGGGTGTGGGCGTGTATTTCGACGACAACGGCAAGCTGCCCCTGCTGCAATGTGTGCAAGCCGCCGAAAAAACCATGATGGACAAGCCCACCGCCCGTGGCTACCTGCCCATCGACGGTATCGTGGCCTACGACAACGCCGTCAAGGGTCTGGTGTTTGGCGCTGACAGCGAACCCGTCACCTCCGGCCGCGTGGCCACGGTGCAGGCCATTGGCGGCACCGGCGGCCTGAAGATTGGCGCCGACTTCCTGAAACGCGTCAGCCCCAACGCCAAGGTGCTGATCTCCGACCCGTCCTGGGAAAACCACCGCGCGCTGTTCACCAACGCAGGCTTTGAAGTCGACACCTACGCCTACTACGACGCTGCCAAGCGCGGCGTAAATTTTGACGGCATGCTGGCCAGCCTGAACGCCGCCACCGCAGGCACCATCGTCGTGCTGCACGCCTGCTGCCACAACCCCACCGGCTACGACATCACCCCCGCCCAGTGGGACCAGGTGATTGCCGTCGTCAAGACCAAGGAACTCACGCCCTTCCTGGACATGGCCTACCAGGGCTTTGGCTACGGCATTGCTGAAGACGGCGCCGTGATCAACAAGTTTGTTGCCGCCGGCCTGAACTTCTTTGTGTCCACCTCGTTCTCCAAGAGCTTCAGCCTGTATGGCGAGCGCGTCGGCGGCCTGTCGGTGCTGTGCAAGGACAAGGAAGAAGCCGGCCGCGTGCTGAGCCAGTTGAAGATCGTCATCCGCACCAACTACTCCAACCCACCCACCCACGGCGGTGCCGTGGTGGCCGCCGTGCTGGGCAACCCCGAACTGCGCGCCCTGTGGGAAAAGGAACTGGGCGAGATGCGCGTGCGCATCAAGGCCATGCGCCAGAAGCTGGTCGACGGCCTGAAGGCCGCCGGCGTCAAGCAGGACATGTCCTTCATCACGACCCAGATCGGCATGTTCAGCTATTCCGGCCTGACCAAGGACCAGATGGTGCGCCTGCGCAGCGAATTCGGCGTCTACGGCACCGACACCGGCCGCATGTGCGTGGCCGCGCTCAACAGCAAGAACATCGACTACGTTTGCGCCTCCATCGCCAAGGTGCTGTAAAACCGGTCAACAAAGGCCCTTCCACCCAACAGGAAGGGCCTCTGGGCCCCGCGACCGAACCTTGTCAATTTCCTGACAACCACATGGTCGCGGCGCGCCCGGCGCACCAATAGTGGGCGTCATCGACCTTTTTTTGCCGTTCAACCAATGCCCAGCCGTCCCATGGGCGACTTGACCTATGGCAAACCATAATCCTCGGGCAAAGTAAAACTGATATATTGCACTGCAGCAAATTGCTGTAATGACCCGATTCCGAAAGCGAGTGCTCTGATGTTGTACCAGTTCTACGAGACCCAACGTTCCCTGATGGAGCCCTTTGCAGATTTGGCCCAGACCGCCTCCAAGGTGTTCGCCAACCCCATGACCCTGGCCGGCCAAAGCCCGTTTTCCCAGCGCATTTCCGCTGGCTACGACCTGCTGCACCGCCTGGGCAAGGACTATGAGAAGCCCGAATTCGGCCTGCGCACCATCGACGTGGATGGCGTGGAAGTAGCCATCCATGAACGCGTGGAGGTGAACAAGCCCTTCTGCGAGTTGCGCCGCTTCAAGCGCTTCACCGACGACCTGGCGACCCTGGACAAGATCAAGGGCCAGCCCGCCGTACTGATTGTGGCGCCGCTCTCCGGCCACTACGCCACCCTGCTGCGCGACACCGTCAAGACCATGTTGCGCGACCACAAGGTCTACATCACCGACTGGAAGAATGCCCGCATGATTCCGCTGTCGGAAGGCGAATTCCACCTGGACGACTATGTCAACTACGTGCAGGAATTCATCCGCCACGTGCAGGCCAAGTACGGCAACTGCCACGTGATGAGCGTCTGCCAGCCCACCGTGCCCGTGCTGGCGGCCGTGTCGCTGATGGCCAGCCGTGGTGAGTTGACCCCCCTGACCATGACCATGATGGGCGGCCCCATCGACGCACGCAAGTCGCCCACGGCCGTGAACAACCTGGCCATGAACAAGAGCCACAACTGGTTCGAGAACAACGTCATCTACCGCGTACCCACCAGCTTCCCCGGTGCCGGCCGACGCGTCTACCCCGGCTTTTTGCAGCACACGGGCTTCGTGGCCATGAACCCCAGCAACCACGCCAAGAGCCACTACGACTACTTCAAGGATCTGGTCAAGGGCGACGACGCCAGTACCGAGGCCCACCGCAAGTTCTATGACGAGTACAACGCCGTGCTCGACATGGATGCCGACTACTACCTGGAAACCATCAAGGTGGTGTTCCAGGACTTCAGCCTGGTCCACGGCACCTGGGAAGTGCTCAACGAAAAAGGCAAGCCCGAGAGCGTGCGCCCGCAGGACATCCGCAACACCGCCCTGCTGTCGGTCGAAGGCGAACTGGACGACATTTCCGGCTCTGGCCAGACCCAGGCCGTGCACGACCTGTGCAGCGGCGTGCCCGATAGCCGCAAAACCCACTACGAGTGCAAGGGAGCCGGCCACTACGGCATCTTCTCGGGCCGGCGCTGGCGCGAGCTGGTGTACCCCAAGGTCAAGGCATTCATTCTGGAAAATCAACCAATCAACGCCCCAGCCCCCGTGGCGACTGCACAGGCAGCTCCTAAAAAGGTAGCAACTGCCAAGCGCGCCCCGGCCAAGAAGTGACAACCCCGGCAGCGGTTTCACCGTCGGAGCTGGCAGCGCGCATCCTGGATGCGCTGCCGCAGACCCAGTGCACCCGCTGCGGCTACCCGGACTGCACAGCCTACGCCCAGGCCATTGCCACCGGTGAGGCCGGCATCCACCAATGCCCACCCGGCGGCGCAGAAGGTATCCAGCGGCTGGCCCGCATCACCAACCTGCCGGCGCAGCCGCTGGACCCAGACTGCGGCGCCGAGGGTCCGCGCACGGTGGCCTACATCGACGAAGACTGGTGCATTGGCTGCACCCTGTGCCTGGCCGCCTGCCCGACCGACGCCATCATGGGCGGCAACAAGCGCATGCACACCGTGATCGAGGCCTATTGCACCGGCTGCGAGCTGTGCCTGCCGGTCTGCCCGGTGGACTGCATCCTGCTGGAAAACGCCAGCGGCGACGCCACCGGCTGGGCCGCCTGGTCGCAACCCCAAGCCGATTTGGCGCGTGAGCGCTACGCCAGCCACCAGCAGCGCCTGGCGCGGGACAAACAAGAAAACGATGCCAAGCTCGCCGCCCTGGCGAAGATGAAGCTGTCGGACCTGACAGCCCATTCCCGCATCGAAGACCCGCAACTGCTGGACCGCAAACGCTCCATCATCGAGGCCGCCATGGCCCGGGCTCGGGCCAAGCGCACCGGCGGCTCAGAGCCAAATCGCTAGCCAGCCCTCGTGGATGCTGCGTAGGCAGCTACCAATTTAGTAGCACTTTGGTGCCACCACCCTAGCCGATGTTCAGGTTCTTGTAGACGCCGCAGCCGACGTACAGGTCACCCATCTTCTCGACGAAGGACATCTTGGTCTGCACCTTGCCGGTGGTGGGATTTGCAATTTCGTATTCCACCCAGCCGGGCTCGAAGTTGGCCTGGTTGATGATGGACTGCACCAGACCCTGCCCGTCGATGCCCGGAATGTCCTGCACCCGGGTGCCGACCTTGGCCGGGTTGCCGCCAAAGGCCAGGTAATGGCCGATGTCATCCAGGGCAAAGACGTACATGTCGCGGTCGAAGAAGCCCTTGCCGGGGTCCGTCAGGTCGCGCAGGAAGGCGTCGCGCGAGGTGTGGCGGTGGTGCGCCAGCGCGCGCTGCACCAACTCCACCGCCTCCTCGGCAGTGCCCTGCTGCAGCTTGAACATGGCGACCGAATCCACCAGCGTGCTGGCGCGCCCCTCCATGGCCACGGCCTGCACCACCGAGTGCTCCACCATGTGGGCATTGCGCTGGGTGATTTCGTCAAGCTGGCGCACGGCGGAGGTGATCTCGCTCAGGCCCGTGCTCTGTTCGGCGCTGGAGGTGGAAATCTGCGACATGCTGGCTGCCACCTCGCGGATGCCGTGCACGATCTGGGTGATGGCGGAACCGGCCTCGCGGATTTTCAGCACGCTGCCCGCCACCTGGCTGGACGAGGTACCAATCAGCTGCCGGATCTCCTTGGCGGATTCGGCCGAGCGCTGCGCCAGTGAGCGCACCTCACTGGCCACCACCGCAAAGCCGCGCCCCGACTCGCCGGCCCGGGCCGCCTCCACCGCCGCATTCAGGGCCAGGATGTTGGTCTGGAAGGCCAAGCCGTCAATCACACCCACGATTTCGTCCATGCGCTTGGCGCTGGCCTGGATGGCCTCCACCGACTCCACGGCCTGGGCCATGGTGCTTGCGCCCTGGTCGGCCACATCGCGCACGGAACTGGCCTGGCCATTGGCCTGGCCGGCGGTGCCAGCGTTCTCCTGCACCGTAGAAGCCAACTCTTCGACGCTGGCGGCCGTCTGTTCCAGGTTGGCGGCCTGCTGCTCGGTACGGTCCGACAGGTCGCGGCTGGCGCGCGCCAGGCTCTGGCTGGAATGGGCGACGAAGGCGGCGTTGCTGCGCACATTGGCCACCATGGCGGAAATGGTGCGGCCCAGGTGGCCCATGGAAGTCAGGAGTTGGCCAAACTCGTCCTTGCTATTCTGGTCAATCTTCAGACGCAGGTCACCGGCCACCATCTGGTCGGTGGCGTGCATGACCTGACCCAGATCCACACTCACGCTGCGGTGAAAGGCGGCCAGCACGTACAGCAACGCACCCACATCCAGCACCCCCAACACGGTCACCGCCATGGCGGCCGTGCCGGAACCGCTACCCAAGACCAGCTGCCAGATCAGCGAGAGCGCCGGCAGCAGCGCCAACACCGCAATCAACGCCAGCTTGGCGGCGAACGACAAACGACGCATCAAATGCAGTCCAGGCTTCAATACGAGCATGTAGGCCCCCCACCGTAGCGGCTTCGAAATTGTTGTGGCATGTCCCCTCCACCATTGTGAGCGGTCCGGGCCAGCATTTCGACACCGGACTTACCCCAGCGCGTCGTTCACCTGCTCATGAAATTCGGCCAGGCTGACGGCATTGCCAATTTCGCGTGGCAAGGCGTCGCGCACCGAAAACACCCCCAGGATCTTGCCGCCGGCCGCCACGATGGGCAGGTGCCGGAAGCCGCGTTCAATCATGATAAGCACCGCATCTGACACCAAAATTTCAGGGACGACGCAATGGGGATTGCGCGTCATGATGTCGGACACGCTGGTGGTCTGCGGGTCCAGCGCCTTGGCCAGCACCCGGGTCATGAGATCGCGCTCGGTGACGATACCCAACAGCGTGCCGGGCGTGTCCACGATCAGGACGCTGCCGCAGTTGGCACGCGTCATGACACAGGCCGCGTCCCATACGCTGGCGTGGGGCCCCAGGCTGACGACGTGCCGTTGGGACATGGATTGGAATACGGTGCGTTCCGACATGATCACCCCTTTCGACGACAAACAACGACGCCCCTACTCTACGCCCTAGCGCAACGCGGCGTTGATCTTTTCCAGTGCCTTGGCCCCCGGGCTGAGCTGGGCCGGGCCCAACGTGTTCAGCGGCAAGCGCGTGGTGTTGAGGGCAATGTGCAGGTCCGTGGCCAGCGGGTCCACGTACAGCAAGCCAGTCACCACCTCGCCGCGCTCCTGGTGTTCCTGCATGTAGCTCATGGCCTTGAAGCGGTCCGTGGGGTCGTAGTCGGGGTGGAGCTTGCGCAGGCGCAGGAGCGACCCGTCATGCTGTTGCACCTCCACCACCTCGCCAGCCGAGTAGTCGGCCGTGATCTCGCTGTGCTGGTCCATGAAATCGATGCGGCTCACGGCCTCGTTGTGCTGGCGCACGTAGTCGTAACTCTTGGTGCTGCCGCCGTGGTTGTTGAAGGTCACGCAGGGGCTGATCACGTCGATGAAGGCCGCGCCGCCGTGCGACATGGCGCCCTTGATCAGCGGCACCAGCTGCGCCTTGTCGCCCGAGAAGCTGCGCGCCACGTAAGTGGCACCCAGTTGCAGGGCCAGGCCGACCAGATCCACCGGGCTGTCGCTATTGACAACACCTTTCTTGCTCTTGGAGCCGCGGTCCGCCGTGGCGGAAAACTGGCCCTTGGTCAGGCCGTAGACACCGTTGTTCTCCACGATGTAGGCCATGTTCACGCCACGGCGCATGGCGTTGGCGAACTGCCCCAGGCCGATGGAGGCGGAATCGCCATCGCCGGAGACACCCAGGTACAGCAGGTCGCGGTTGGCCAGATTGGCGCCGGTCAGCACCGAGGGCATGCGCCCGTGCACGGTGTTGAAGCCATGGGAGGCACCCAGAAAGTAGTCCGGTGTCTTGGAGCTGCAACCGATGCCGGAGAGCTTGGCCACGCGGTGTGGCTCAATGTCCAGCTCCCAGCAGGCCTGGATGATGGCCGCCGAAATGGAGTCGTGCCCGCAGCCGGCGCACAGGGTAGAGATGCGGCCCTCGTAATCGCGGCGGGTGTAACCCACCTTGTTCTTGGTCAGCGTGGGGTGGTGCAGATGGGGTTTGGCGATGTAGGTCATGCGAGCTCCTTGGTGCCGGCCTTGGGTGCTGCCTTGGGCGCGGCAGCTTCCACGTGCTTGCGGATGGCATTGGCGATGAAGCGCGCGGTGATGGGCGTGCCGTCGTAGTGGAGCACCCGTACCAGGTGGGCCGGGTCCACATCCAGCTCGTTGATCAGCATGTAGCGCATCTGGCCGTCGCGGTTCTGCTCGGCCACGAACACATACTCATGCTCGGCAATGAAGCGGGGCACCGAATCCGGGAACGGAAAGGCCTGCAGGCGCAGGGCATCCACGTGGATGCCCTCCTCTTCGAGCACATCCAGCGCCTCGCGCATGGCCGGCGTGGTGGAGCCGAAGTAGATCACGCCGTAGGGTGTCTTTTGCGCAGCCGGTCGCAACACCGGCTGCGGCACCAGATCGGCCGCCGTGCGGAACTTGCGATTGAGCCGCTCCATGTTGTAAATGTAGTCCGGCCCGCGCTCCGAATACTGGGCATACGGGTTGCGGGTGGTGCCGCGGGTGAAAAAGCTGCCCTTGGTCGGGTGGGTGCCGGGCAGTGTGCGCCAGGGAATGCCGTCGCCATCCACATCCTTGTAGCGGCCAAAGTCCTTGCCCGCCTCCAGTTCGGCGGCGGTCATGACCTTGCCGCGGTCGTAGGCGCGGGCATCGTCCCAGACAAAGGGTTTGCACAGGCGCTGGTTCATGCCGATATCCAGGTCGGTCATCACGAAGATGGGCGTCTGCAGGCGGTCGGCCAGGTCCAGCGCTGCAGCCGAGTGCGTGAAGCACTCATGCGGGTCCTGCGGGAACAGCAGCACATGCTTAGTATCGCCGTGCGAGGCGTACGCGCAGGACAGCAGGTCGGCCTGCTGCGTACGCGTGGGCATGCCTGTGGACGGCCCGCCGCGCTGCACATTGATGATGGTGACCGGTATCTCGGCAAAGTAGGCCAGGCCGATGAACTCGGTCATCAGCGACACACCGGGGCCGGACGTGGCGGTAAAGGCGCGTGCGCCGTTCCAGCCCGCGCCCACCACCATGCCGATGGAGGCCAACTCGTCCTCGGCCTGCACGATGGCGTAGTTATGCTGGCCGGTGGCCTCGTCGATGCGGTACTTGTCGCAGTACTTCTGGAACGCCTCGGGGATGGACGACGACGGCGTGATGGGGTACCAGGCCGCCACCGTGGCGCCACCGTAGACGCAGCCCAGGGCCGCCGCGCTGTTGCCGTCGGTGAATATCTGATCACCCACCTTGTCGGAGCGACGCACGCGCAGGCCCAGGGGGTATTGCAGGTGCTGCTTCACGTAGTCGCGGCCCAGGTGCAGCGCCTTGATGTTGGAATCGAGCAGGCGCTCCTTGCCCTTGTACTGCTCGGCGAACAGGGTCTCGAACGCGCTGGCATCCACGTCCAGCAACACCGACAAAGCGCCGACGTAGATGATGTTCTTGAACAGCTGGCGCTGGCGCGGATCGGTGTAGGCCGCATTGGTGATCTCCGTCAGCGGCACGGCAATGGTGTGCACGTCTTCGCGGAACTTGTTGGGCGGCAAGGGGCGCGTGCAGTCGTAGAACAGGTAACCGCCGGGTTCGATCTCCGCGATGTCGGCATCCCAGGTCTGCGGGTTCATGGCCACCATCATGTCCACGCCGCCGCGGCGGCCGTGGTAGCCCTTTTCGCAAATCCGCGCCTCGTACCAGGTCGGCATGCCCTGGATGTTGCTGGGGAAGATGTTGCGCGGGCTCACCGGCACGCCCATGCGCATGATGGCCTTGACGAACAACTCGTTGGCCGAGGCCGAACCGGAGCCGTTGACGTTGGCGAACTTGATGACGAAATCGTTGATGGCTTCCAGGCGCTTCATGCGAACTCCTTCTGTGCGACCTTCTTGTCGCGGCATCCCGCTCCGGCCTGCGTGGTGTTGAGCAGGAATTTCTGCATGTCCCACGCCCCGGTCGGGCAGCGCTCGGCGCACAGGCCGCAGTGCAGGCACACGTCCTCGTCCTTGACCAGGATGCGGCCGGTTTTGAGCTCGGCCGACACATACAGATCCTGCGTGGTATTGGTGGCCGGTGCCTTGAGCCGCGTGCGCAAGTCCTCCTCGTCCCCATTCATCGTGAAGGTGATGCAGTCCATCGGGCAGATGTCCACGCAGGCATCGCATTCGATGCAGGTGTCGCGGTTGAACACCGTCTGCACATCGCAGTTCAGGCAGCGGCTGGATTCCTTGAACGCGGTGGCGGCATCAAAGCCCAGCTCCACCTCCACACGAATGTTGGCCAGGGCCTTTTCCGCCTCGGCCCATGGCACGCGAAAACGCGCATCGTTGATGGGATCGTTGCGGTAGCTCCACTCGTGGATACCCATCTTCTGCGACAGCAGTTTGGTCAGCGGTGCGGGCCGCACGGCAACCGACTCGCCATGCAGGAAACGGTCGATGGACACGGCCGCCTCATGCCCCTGGGCCACGGCGGTGATGATGTTCTTGGGGCCGTAGGCCGCGTCGCCACCGAAGAACACGCTGGGCACGGTGGACTGGAATGTGTTCTCGCCCAACACCGGCAAGCCCCACTTGTCAAATTCCACGCCGCAGTCGCGCTCAATCCACGGAAAGGCATTTTCCTGGCCCACGGCCACCAGGACTTCGTCGCATTCAAAGAACACATCGGGCTCGCCGGTGGGGATCAGGCTGCGCCGGCCCTTGGCGTCGTACTCGGCACGCACGATTTCGAAGGTCATGCCCAGCAGCTTGCCGTCCTGGTGCTGCACGCTCTTGGGCACGTGGTAGTTGATGATGGGAATACCCTCGTGCATGGCGTCTTCGCGCTCCCAGGGCGAGGCCTTCATCTCTTCGTAGCCGCTGCGCACGATGACCTTCACGTCCTTGCCGCCCAGGCGCCGGGCCGAGCGGCAGCAGTCCATGGCCGTGTTGCCACCGCCGAGCACGATCACGCGCGGCGCGATGCGCTTGATGTGGCCGAAGGACACCGAGGCCAGCCAGTCGATGCCGATGTGGATGTGGGCCGCCGCCTCCTTGCGGCCGGGCACATCCAGGTCCCGCCCGCGTGGGGCGCCGCTGCCCACGAAGATGGCGTCGTAGCCCTGCCCCATCAGGCTCTTGAGCGAGTCCACGCGCTGACCGCTCTTGAAGTCCACGCCCATGTCCAGGATGAAGCCGGTTTCCTCGTCGATCACCGACTCGGGCAGACGGAAACGCGGAATCTGCGAACGCATGAAGCCGCCAGCCTTGGCCTCGCCATCGAACACGGTCACGGCATAGCCCAGCGGAGCCAGGTCGCGGGCCACGGTCAGCGAGGCCGGCCCCGCACCCACGCAGGCCACGCGCTTGCCGTTGCGCGGGGCAATGGCGGGCATGCGCGCCTTGACATCGTCCTTGTGGTCGGCCGCCACCCGCTTGAGGCGGCAAATGGCCACCGGTTCCGGCTTTTCACCATTGTTCTCTTCCACGCGGCCGCGGCGGCAGGCCGGCTCGCAGGGGCGGTCGCAGGTGCGCCCCAGCACGCCGGGAAAGACATTGGAGACCCAGTTGATCAGGTAGGCGTCGTTGTAGCGACCCTGGCCGATCAGGCGGATGTACTCAGGAACGGGGGTGTGGGCGGGACAGGCCCATTGGCAATCGACGACCTTGTGGAAGTACGCCGGATCATGTGTGTTGACGGGTTGCAAAGCTGCCTCCTAGACCCGCACAACCTGAAACAAACTGACGACGGCCGCACAGGTATGGTGCAGTCTACGGCGCGCACCCTGCGCGGGGCTACGGGTAATCCCTCACGCCCAGGGCCATTTCGGGTTTCCCTGACGCGGATCAAGAAAAACCGCCTGCACTCAATCGCTGAGCGAGAAGAAGCTGCGTATGCGGTTGAGCAGGTCGTTATTGCGGTTGGCGTTGGCCTGACCGGCGCGCGCCATCAGGGCATGGCGTTCCTCGTTGCGCGCCTCCACGATGGCGGTGATTTCCGTGGCGATCTCGGGGCGTTGCTCGATCACCTTGGCAAAGCCCTCCTTGTCCAGTCGGTAGCAGTCCACCGAGCTGACGGCCACCACCGTGGCGCTGCGCGCCTCGCCGGTGAGCATGCCCATCTCGCCGAAAATGGCACCATCGTGCAAAGTGGACACCTGCAGCCGGCCTTCGGGTCCGTCCACCACCACGTTGGCCTCGCCCCGGATGATGAGGTACAGCCAGTGCGCCACCGCGCCTTGGCGCGTGATGATGTCGCCAGCGGCAAAGGGCGCGTGGATCAGGTGCCCGGCCAGGGTCTTCTGCTCCTGCTCCGGCAACTGGGCAAACAGCTCGGTGCGGCGGATGGCCGCCAGGCGGCGCTCGAAATCCTGCTGTCCCTGGGCAGCCCGCCAGCTTTCGTTCTCCTTGATCGTCAGGCGCTCCTCCTGCGGTACACCGGGACGTATGCCAGCGCGTCCCAGGGATGCCAAGGCATGCACGCGCACGCTAGAGTCGCCGGGATCGTCAAAGCGCGGTTCGGCCAGCCAATAGCGCAAGGTATAGCGGCAGTAGCCCGAGGCCACCTCGCTCAAAATGGCGCTAGGCGGCGGATCGGTCAGCACGTGGGGAATCTCGGCATCCAGCACCGCGCGCTCCAGGGCTTGTATGACTGCCGCCGGGTCGGCCGTGGGGTCGATGTTGAACTGAACACCCCGACGCCAGGCAAAGGGAGCATCCACCGGCGCACGCAGCACGGTGAAACGGTTCTTCATCAGCCAGCCGTTGGGCATGATGACCAACTCGCGGGCGCGGGTCTCGATCACGGTGTAGCGCCAGTGCACGTCGGTCACCAGGCCGCTCACGTCATCCACCCGCACCCAGTCACCCACGCGCAGGGAGTTGTCCAACTGCAGGGTCACGCCGCCGAGCACATTGCCCAAGGTGTCCTGCATGGAAAAGGCCAGCACGGCGGTGATGACCGCCGACGTGGTGAACAGTTGGGTGGGGTCCACGCCCGCCAGGCGCAGCCACAAGATGCCCCAAGCCAGGGACAGGCCGGTGAAGGTCAGATCGTGGGCGATGCGCGGAATCACAACACCGAATGCCGGCAGCAGCCCGCGAAACACCACGGTAGCCACCAAGTGGATGAAGGCCACCCCCCCCAACACCAGCGCGATTTCCATGGCGGTGGTGGCCACCACCGGGTAGTGCGCCAGCTGCCCCATCAGCGCCAAGGCCAGCCACGCCAGAACCACCACCACCCAGGTCACGCGCAGGGAGCGCCGCTCGCTGGGGCGGATGAAGCGAAACACCAAAGCCGCCAGGGCCACGCCCAGCAGGGCCCAGCCCAACTCGGCCTGGCGTTCCATCGCCATCTCAAGAACCGTCATGCATCCTCCCTGGTCATGGCACCAGAGTATCCACCGAAACGCGGCTCACGCCGGTGGCAGCTCCACCACGGGCGGGATCAGCGGCTTTGGCCGGGGTGCGCGAGTTGCGAGAACGCCTTCACCACCTCGGGCGGTGCCTGCACCAGCTCGATCAACACGCCCTCGCCCCCGATGGGAAACTCGTCGTTGCTCTTGGGGTGCAGGAAGCAGATGTCAAATCCGGCTGCACCCGGGCGGATGCCGCCCGGCGCAAAGCGCACGCCCTGGGCGGTGAGCCACTCCACGGCGGTGGGCAGGTCGTCGATCCACAGGCCCACGTGGTTCAGCGGCGTGGCATGCACGGCCGGCTTCTGGTCGGGGTCCAGCGGCTGCATCAGGTCCACTTCCACCTTGAAGGCGCCGGCGCCGATCACGCAGATGTCCTCATCCACGTTTTCGCGCTCGCTCTTGTAGGTGCCGGTGACCTCCAGGCCGAACATGTCGACCCAGAGCTTCTTCAAACGCTGCTTGTCGGTGCCGCCAATGGCGATCTGCTGGATGCCCAGCACTTGGAAGGGACGCTTCATTTAGACGAACTCCACAATGGGCTGGTCCACGGTCAGGCTCTCGCCCTTGGCAGCCAGCACCTTGCCAACGACGCCGTCCGCGGCTGCGAACAGCACATTCTCCATCTTCATGGCTTCAATCACCGCCACGCGCTCGCCGGCCTGCACCTTTTGGCCGGGCGTGACGGCCACGTCCACCAGCAGACCGGGCATCGGCGACAGCACATAGCGGCTCATGTCCGGCGGTGCCTTGTGCGGCATCAGCTTGTGCAGCTCGGCCATGCGCGGTGACACCACCAGGGCGTCGATGCGCGTGCCGTTGTGCTGCAGGCGCAGTGCCAGCGGGTTCTTGGGCGTGCCACGTTCGACCTGCGCGGTGAACGGCTTGTCATTGACGGTACCCGTGATGGCCACGTCGTTGATGCGTGACGTGCTACGGATTTCATAGCTTGTTGCGCCCACACGCACGCGGGCAAAGCCGGTCTCGCCAACATACTCGTCCACATGCACCGGGTTGTAGCTGTGGTTGCCGTCCTGCGCCAGGGAGACGACTACGTAGTCCTTGCCGGCCACCACGGCATAGCCGGGCAACTGGCCGGTGATGGCAGTGGCGCGCTCGCGCGACTTGCGCCGCACAAAGGCCGCCAGGGCCAGCAGGAAGGACGGGTCTTCGTGGGGCACGTCCTCGGCGGCAAAACCCTTGCCGTAGTGCTCGGCGATGAAGCCGGTGTTGAACTGGCCGGTGACGAACTTGGGATGCGCCAGCAGCGCCGCCTGGAACGGGATGTTGGAGCTGATGCCGCGGATCACGAAGCCATTCAGCGCCTCGCGCATCTTGGCGATGGCGTCATTGCGGTCGGTGCCGTGGACGATGAGCTTGGCGATCATCGAGTCGTAGTACATCGGGATCTCGCCGCCGTCCTGCACGCCGGTGTCCACGCGCACGCCCAGCAGGTCTTGTGTGTTGGCCTGCCACATGGTCTGCGGCGGCGCCACGAAGCGCACGAGGCGCCCGGTGGAGGGCAGGAAGTTGCGGAACGGGTCCTCGGCGTTGATACGGCACTCGATGGCCCAGCCGTTGCGCTTCACATCCGCCTGGGTCAGCGGCAGCTTCTCGCCGGCGGCGACGCGGATCATCAGCTCCACCAGGTCCAGGCCGGTGATGCATTCGGTGACCGGGTGTTCCACCTGCAGACGGGTGTTCATTTCCAGGAAGTAGAAGTCCTGGTCCTTGCCGACGACGAATTCCACGGTACCAGCGCTCTGGTACTTCACGGCCTTGGCCAGGGCCACGGCCTGCTCGCCCATGGCCTTGCGCGTGGCCTCGGAGATGAAGGGGCTGGGCGCCTCTTCAATGACCTTCTGGTGGCGGCGCTGGATGGAGCACTCACGCTCGTTCAGGTACACCACGTTGCCGTGCGAGTCGCCCAGCACCTGGATCTCGATGTGGCGCGGCTCCAGCACGTACTTCTCGATGAACACGCGGTCATCGCCAAAGCTGTTGCGGGCCTCGTTGCGGCACGATGTGAAGCCTTCAAACGCTTCCTTGTCGTTGAAGGCCACGCGCAGGCCCTTGCCACCGCCGCCGGCCGACGCCTTGATCATCACCGGGTAGCCAATGCCCTTGGCAATCTCCACGGCACGCTCGGCGCTCTCGATGGCATCGTTGTAGCCGGGGATGGTGCTCACCTTGGCTTCATTGGCCAGCTTCTTGGAGGCGATCTTGTCGCCCATGGCGGCAATGCTGTAGTGCTTGGGGCCGATGAAGGCAATGCCCTCCTCCTCCACGCGCTTGGCAAAGTCCTCGTTCTCACTCAGAAATCCATAGCCGGGGTGCACGGCCTGGGCGCCGGTCTGCTTGCAAGCGGCAATGATCTTGTCGGCCAGCAGGTAGCTCTCGCGGCTGGGTGCTGGGCCGATGTTGACCGACTCGTCGGCCATCATCACGTGACGGGCGTCCTTGTCGGCCTCGGAGTAAACAGCCACGGTCTGGATGCCCATCTTGCGGGCGGTGGCGATGACGCGGCAGGCGATTTCGCCGCGGTTGGCTATGAGAATTTTTGTAAACATGGTTCCTATCCTTCCATTTCCCGTTCGGGCTGAGCCTGTCGAAGCCCCGCCCGTACGGTGAAGTGCCCTTCGACAAGCTCAGGGCGAACGGTTATCTAACGACGACGTCAATCCGATTACAGCGGAATGTTCCCGTGCTTGCGCCACGGGTTTTCCAGCTTCTTGTCTTTCAGCATCACCAACGAACGGCAGATGCGCTTGCGGGTTTCGTGCGGCAGGATCACGTCGTCGATGAAGCCGCGTGCGCCGGCCACGAACGGGTTGGCAAAACGGGCCTTGTACTCGGCTTCCTTGGCGGCCAGCTTGGCGGGGTCGCCCTTGTCCTCGCGGAAGATGATTTCCACGGCGCCCTTGGCACCCATCACCGCGATCTCGGCATTGGGCCAGGCCAGGTTCACGTCGCCGCGCAGGTGCTTGGAGGCCATCACGTCATAGGCGCCGCCGTAGGCCTTGCGGGTGATGACGGTGATCTTGGGCACGGTGCACTCGGCGTACGCGTAGAGCAGCTTGGCGCCGTGCTTGATGATGCCGCCGTATTCTTGAGAAGTGCCGGGCATGAAGCCGGGCACGTCGACAAACGTCACCACGGGGATGTTGAAGGCGTCGCAAAACCGCACGAAGCGCGCAGCCTTGATGGAGCTCTTGATGTCCAGGCAGCCCGCCAAGACGAGGGGCTGGTTCGCCACGATGCCGATGGTCTGGCCGTCCATGCGGGCAAAGCCGATCAGGATGTTCTTGGCGTACTCGGGTTGCAGCTCGAAAAAGTCGCCATCGTCCACGGTCTTGACGATCAGCTCCTTCATGTCATAGGGCTTGTTGGGGTTGTCCGGCACCAGCGTGTCCAGGCTCTTTTCCATGCGGTCGATCGGGTCGCCGCTCTTGCGCACCGGAGCCTTCTCGCGGTTGGAGAGCGGCAGGTAGTTGTAGAGGCGGCGCAGCATCAGCAGTGCCTCGACATCGTTCTCGAACGCCAGGTCGGCCACACCGCTCTTGGTGGTGTGGGTCACGGCGCCGCCCAGTTCCTCGGCGGTGACTTCTTCGTGCGTCACGGTCTTCACCACCTCGGGGCCGGTCACGAACATGTAGGAGCTGTCCTTGACCATGAAGATGAAGTCGGTCATGGCGGGCGAGTACACCGCGCCGCCGGCGCTGGGGCCCATGATCATGCTGATCTGCGGAATCACGCCGCTGGCCATCACATTGCGCTGGAACACGTCGGCATAGCCGCCGAGCGACGCCACGCCTTCCTGGATACGGGCACCGCCCGAGTCGTTGAGGCCAATCACCGGGGCACCGACCTTCATGGCCTGGTCCATGATCTTGCAGATCTTCTCGGCATGGGCCTCGGAGAGCGCGCCGCCGAACACGGTGAAGTCCTGGCTGAACACGAACACCAGGCGGCCGTTGATCATGCCGTAGCCGGTGACCACGCCGTCGCCGGGGATCTTTTGCTCGGCCATGCCGAAGTCCACGCAGCGGTGTTCGACGAACATGTCCCACTCTTCAAACGTGCCCTCGTCCAGCAGCAGTTCGATGCGCTCGCGTGCGGTGAGCTTGCCCTTCTTGTGCTGGGAGTCGATGCGCTTTTGGCCACCGCCCAGGCGTGCCAGTTCGCGCTTGGCTTCCAGTTGTTCCAGGATGTCGTGCATGGTTTTCCTTCTTTCGGGTCAGTAAGGGGTTGGATTCCGGTTTCGGACTTGCTATGAATTCAGTAGCTGCTTACACAGTGTTGTCGAGGGCCGCAAGCAGATTTCGTGCTGCGGTCGAGGCGGCGATCTGGCCCGCCTCCACGGCGCGGGTCATGTCGGGCAGGCGCGCGCGCACGGCCGGGTTCTGGCGGAAGGCCAGCTTCAGGCCGGCGTCGATGCGCTCCCACATCCAGGCTAGCGCCTGGTGCTGGCGGCGCGCCGCAAGCTGGCCATTGGCCTGACCCAGCCTGCGGAATTCGCTGACCGCCGCCCAGAAGGCCTCCACACCGGTGCCGCGCAGGGCGCTGATCTGGATGACCTTGGGGTGCCAAAAGGCCTTGCTGTGCGCGCTGTGCGGGTCATGGTCGACATTGCCATACATGCCCAGCAGGCGCAGGCTGGACGTGATCTGGGCGCGGGCGCGGGTCGCGGCATCGGGGTCGATGTCGGCCTTGTTGATGGCCACCAGGTCGGCCAGCTCCATGACGCCCTTCTTGATGGCTTGCAGGTCGTCGCCGGCATTGGGCAGTTGCAGCAGCACAAACATGTCGGTCATGCCGTGCACTGCCGTCTCGCTCTGGCCCACGCCCACGGTTTCGACAATGACGACGTCGTAGCCCGCGGCCTCGCAGACCAGCATGGCCTCGCGCGTCTTCTCGGCCACGCCGCCCAGCGTGCCGCCGCTGGGGCTGGGGCGGATGTAGGCTTCCTCGCGCATCGAGAGGTGCTCCATGCGCGTCTTGTCGCCCAGGATGGAGCCGCCCGACACGCTGCTCGACGGGTCGATGGTCAACACCGCCACGCGGTGGCCTTGGGCGATCAGGTACAGGCCCAGCGCCTCGATGAAGGTGCTCTTGCCCACGCCGGGCACGCCGCTGATGCCCAGGCGCAGAGACTTGCCCGTGTGCGGCAGCAAGGCGGTCAGCAGCGCATCCCCCTGCGCGCGGTGGTCGGCGCGGGTGGATTCCAGCAGCGTGATGGCCTTGGCAATGGCGCGGCGTTGCGCCATGGGGGAGCCTTGGGTGATGCCGTCCAGCAGCGGGAGAGGATTGAGCGCGCTCACACAGCCCTCCGTTCGGGCTGAGCCTGTCGAAGCCCCGCCTGTACTGGCGCATGGGCTTTGCCAACGGATGATTTGGATTTCGCCAACGTGCTGACTTGCTCCCAATCGCCTCGGATCAAGGCTTCCTTTTTGGCCCGGGACCAGCCTTTGATCTGTTGCTCAAACGCAATTGCCCCGTCCCGTGTTTCAAACTCGCCCTGCCACACCAATTCAACAGGCTTCCTGGTGGAGGTGTAGCCGACTTGTCCAAACGCATGTTGCTGCATGCGAGCGTCCAAATCGTCCGTCTGGCCCGTGTAGTACGAGCCGTCAGAACAACGCAGGATGTAGACGTGAAAAGGCTTCATGCACTCGCTTCTCAAAAAAACGTGCGATGTACCTCAACGGGCTTCGACAAGCTCAGCCCGAACGGCAAATAGCTCACGCGATGGCCTTCTGAATCTGCTCCAGCACCTCGCGCGCCGACACCGGGATCGGCGTGCCGGGGCCGAAGATGCCCTTGACGCCGGCGGCGTTCAGGAAGTCGTAGTCCTGGCGCGGGATCACGCCGCCGACGAACACCACGATGTCGTCTGCGCCCTGCTTCTTCAGCTCGGCGATGATGGCGGGCACCAGGGTCTTGTGGCCGGCCGCCAGCGTGGACAGGCCGACCGCGTGCACGTCGTTCTCGATGGCCTGGCGGGCACATTCCTCGGGGGTCTGGAACAGCGGGCCCATATCCACGTCAAAGCCCAGGTCGGCAAAGGCGGTGGCCACCACCTTGGCGCCGCGGTCGTGGCCGTCCTGGCCCAGCTTGCCGATCATGACGCGCGGACGGCGGCCCTCGTTTTCCGCGAATGCGGCGATGTCGGCCTTCAGGGCCTCCCAGTATTCCAGGGTGTCGCCCTTGGCGGCGTCATAGGCGGCTGCGTACACGCCGGAGACCTTGTTGGTGTCGGCGCGGTGGCGGCCGAAGGCTTTTTCCATGGCATCACTCACTTCGCCGACCGTGGCGCGCAGGCGGATGGCCTGGATGGACAGGTCCAGCAGGTTGCCCGTGCCGGATTCTGCTGCAGAAGTGATAGCAGCCAGCGCAGCATTGACGAGGGCTGCATCGCGTTTTTGCTTGATGGCATTGAGTCGGGCGATCTGCGACTCGCGCACCGCCATGTTGTCGATATCGCGTGCTTCAATCAGGTCTTCGTTCTTCAGCTTGTACTTGTTGACGCCGACGATCACGTCCTGGCCGGAGTCGATGCGGGCCTGCTTGTCGGCAGCGGCCGCCTCGATCTTGAGCTTGGCCCAGCCGCTGTCCACGGCCTTGGTCATGCCGCCCATGGCCTCGACCTCTTCGATGATGGCCCAGGCGGCATCGGCCATGTCCTGGGTCAGCTTTTCCATCATGTAGCTGCCAGCCCAGGGGTCGATCACATTGGTGATGTGGGTCTCTTCCTGGATGATGAGCTGGGTGTTGCGGGCAATCCGCGCGCTGAACTCGGTCGGCAGCGCGATGGCCTCGTCAAAACTGTTGGTGTGCAGCGACTGCGTGCCGCCGAACACCGCGGCCATGGCCTCGATGGTGGTGCGCACCACGTTGTTGTAGGGGTCCTGCTCGGTCAGGCTCCAGCCGGATGTCTGGCAGTGCGTGCGCAGCATCAGGCTCTTGGGGTTCTGGGCGTTGAAGCCCTTCATGATGCGGCACCACAGCAGGCGCGCCGCGCGCATCTTGGCCACTTCCAGGTAGAAGTTCATGCCAATCGCCCAGAAGAAACTCAGGCGGCCGGCAAATTCGTCCACGTCCATGCCCTTGGCAATGGCCGTCTTCACATATTCCTTGCCATCGGCCAACGTGAAGGCCAGCTCCAACGCCTGGTTGGCGCCGGCTTCCTGCATGTGGTAACCCGAGATCGAGATCGAGTTGAACTTCGGCATGTTCTTGGCCGTGTACTCGATGATGTCGCCAATGATGCGCATCGACGGTGCCGGCGGGTAGATGTAGGTGTTGCGCACCATGAACTCTTTCAGAATGTCGTTCTGAATGGTTCCGCTGAGCTTGTCCTGGCTCACGCCCTGCTCTTCCGCCGCCACCACATAACCGGCCAGCACCGGCAGCACGGCGCCGTTCATCGTCATGGAAACCGAGACCTTGTCCAGCGGGATCTCGTTGAACAGGATCTTCATGTCCTCCACCGAGTCGATGGCCACGCCGGCCTTGCCCACGTCGCCGGTCACGCGCGGGTGGTCGGAGTCGTAGCCACGGTGGGTGGCCAGGTCGAAAGCAACGCTCACACCCTGACCACCTGCCGCCAGCGCCTTTCTATAGAAGGCATTGCTCTCCTCGGCCGTCGAAAAACCAGCGTATTGGCGAATCGTCCAGGGGCGCACCGCGTACATCGTGGCCTGCGGGCCGCGCAGGAAGGGCTCAAAGCCCGGCAGCGTGTCGGCGTAGGGCAGATTGGCGGTGTCTGCTGCTGTGTAGAGCGGCTTGACGCTGATGCCGTCGGGCGTGACCCAGTTCAGGGCGTCCACATTGCCACCGGGCGCCGACTTGGCGGCGGCCTTGTTCCAGGCTTCCAGGGTGCTGGCTTTGAATTCGGGTTGCTTGTCAGTCATGGCGGGGTCCGGTTGGGCTCAATGGTGATCGTTTTCAGGAAAACGGTCGAGTGGTAGCAAGGTGTTTAGTGTACATTATTCATAATTATTGATTCAAAATATTCAACTTCGCTTACAGTTCGACCATGCCGAACGCACTTTCTGTTGACCCGACCAGCCATGCCCTGGCGCCCAAGGCCCTGTATGTGGAGGTGGCGGAACGCCTGCGCCAGCGCATCTTCAAGCGCGAGCTGGAACCGGGTAGCTGGATCGACGAATTGAGGATTGCCGAGGAATACGGCATCAGCCGCACGCCGCTGCGCGAGGCCTTAAAGGTGCTGGCCGCCGAGGGCTTGGTGACGATGAAGGTGCGTCGCGGCGCCTACGTGACCGAGGTATCACCCCACGACTTGGCCGACGTCTACCACCTGCTGAGCCTGCTGGAAAGTGATGCCGCCGGCGTAGTGGCCGCCCGTGCCACCGACGCCGAACTGGCCGAACTGCAGGTGATGCATGCCGCGCTGGAAGAGGCCGCCCTGCCTGGAACGGCCAATACCGATGCCTTCTTTGCCGTGAACGAGCGCTTCCACATGCGCCTGCTGGAGATCGCCAACAACCGCTGGCGCGACCAGATGGTGGCCGACCTGCGCAAGGTGATGAAGCTCAATCGCCACAACTCCCTGCTCAAGACCGGGCGCATTCAGGAGTCGCTGGAGGAGCACCGTGCCATCATGGCAGCCCTGATGACACGCGACGCACAGGCCACCGCGCAGCGCATGCGTGAGCATTTTGCGAACGGGCTGGAGGCGGCGGCCTGACGGCCGCAAGGCCCCAAGTCGAATCGACGGTCAGCCCTCGTCGGGTATGCGTGGAGCGCTACTGTTTATATAGCAAGCATCAGAACGCTTCGCCAGTCCCAGACCAAAGCGCCATGATGTCTTGCGGGAACTCAATGGCAATCTTTGAGCCCGACGTAGTTCGGAAGTGGGGGCGGAACCGGACCGTCGGCATTGCCGTCCAATAAGAGCGCGCTTGCCTTTTCGTGCAATTGCCAGTCGCAGCTTGCACGGCCCACACCTGTCCAACTTTCAAACGACCTTATCGCAGTGGCGTCGTGTTGTTTGAGTGACAAAGCAATACGGCATTGAACTGCCGGGTCAACACTTAAACTGGGGTGACAAAATGGGGTGACCCGCGGCTATGGAAATTTGGGAGGAAACAAATGAGCATTTTGAACATTAGAGCTTTTGTTGCCGTAGTGGCCACATCCCTACTGGCCGCTTGCGGCGGCGGTGGCTCTTCACCGAATGTTGCCGTAACCGCAACTCCGAGTACTCCCAGTGCTCCTACCCCTACCCCTACCCCTACGCCGCAACCTCAACTAGGTTGGAGTCAGACTGCGGGCCTGCAAGCGGCTCGCCTTAGCCATACAGCCACGCTACTTGCAGACGGAAGGGTGTTGGTTGCTGGGGGGTACAGTACAACGTACCTCCCGGACAATCCCAATCATTTCCTTTCCACTGCAACGAACAACGCTGAGTTGTATGACCCAACTACTAAGCTTTGGTCGCCCGGTGGCACTCTGGCTGTGGCGCGAACCTACCATACGTCTACATTGCTGCCAAACGGCAAAGTTCTGGTAGTTGGTGGCTTAAGCTCAAAAGCGTCATCGTCTAATGAACTGTATGACCCAGTTAACAATTCCTGGACGTTAGCCGGCAATCAGATCCCGATGCGTTACGGCCATACGGCGACTCTGCTTCCCAATGGTTTAGTAATGGTTGCCGGGGGCATTGGATATACGTTGAACCCAACAGAGTTTGCAGCGCCAGGACTTAATTCGGTCCTGCTGTACGACCCGTCAACGGATGTATGGACGGATGGTGGCACGCTGGTGTCTATACGCGCATTCCATACTTCCACATTGCTGACAAATGGCAAGGTCCTGCTAAGTGGGGGGGCCTATCAGGGCCAACCTGCAGATGTCGAGCTGTACGATCCAAGTGCAAAATCAAGCGTAGCTGTTGGCGGCTCCATCAAAAGAGCCCTTTCTGGCTCAGCCACACTCCTGTCTAGTGGTAGCGTGCTTTTCGTAGGCTCAGGTAGCTCTCCTGCGGCATCGGCACTGTATAACCCTACAACCAATATCTGGACAGATGCTGGCATATTGTCAAAGTCCCACGTTTGGCACACCGCAACGGCTTTGACCAATGGCACGGTACTTGTCGTGGGCGGGGACGATTACACAAATGGCGTGGGCTCTAACGCCACCGACGTCTGTGAACAGTATGACCCCGCAACTAACAATTGGTCAATTGTCGATCCAATTATTGTTGGGCCAAGGTTGAGGCATACGACAACATTGTTGCCTAGTGGCGCACTGCTAGTCGTCGGTGGAACCGCAAGCCAGAACAGATACGGGAGCCTCGATACCGCCAGTGCTGCCGCCGCGCTTTACAACTACTGATGTTGATCACCACACGCCTTGAGGATTCGAAGTGAGCGTTCGAAGCCCGTTTCAGTGACCGATGTCGACCTCCGCGCAAAAAAAGTTGGACACACGCCCAAAGCGTCACCACTGCAGTCTGACCAAATGCTCCGCGCGCACCTTGAACCGCACTCAAGGGAATGCGCTGATCTAAGCTGATCAGTCTCCCGCCATTCTTTACCGCCAACGCCAGCAAATACAAGTCGGTCAACTGGTTATGGCTGTGCATGTGTGGATGGTGAAAATACCGCGCGTCTAGCAGGCTGATGTCGTCGCCCCACAGGGCGTGGAAATCCCATTGCAAAGCCACCGCCCAGCCCATGCGCGAACATTTCGCGAACGGGCTGGAAGCGGCGGCCTGACGGGTTTGCTACTGAATTAGTAGCTGTCTACGCACTATCTGCGAGGGCTGGCGGTCAATATTGCCAGAAAATGCGCTGCAGCTCCTTGGTGTCGCTGGTCTTGGTCAGCGCCACGGCGGCCAGGATGCGCGCCTTCTGCGGCTTGAGGTCGTGCGCCACCACCCAGTCGTATTGGTCGTCGGGTTGCTCGGCGTTGCGCAGCACAAAGCCGTCGGGCACGCGGGACGAGCGGATGATCTGCACGCCGTGGCTGCGCATGTCCTTCAGCACCGGAACGATGCGGTCCGCCACCGAGCCGTTGCCGGGGCCGCCGTGGATGAGTGCCTTGATGTTGGTCTTGGCCAGCGCGTCAAAGGCCGTGCTCGGCACGTTGCCGTAGCTGTAGACGATGTCCACCGGGGCCAGCGCCGTGATGGTGTCGATGTCGAACTCCGACTGCCAGGTGTGGCGCTTGACCGGCGCGCGGAACCAGTAGTTCTTGCCCTCCACCACCATGCCCAGCGGACCCCACTGGCTCTTGAAGGCCTCGGTCTTGATGTTGACGGTCTTGCTGACGTCGCGCCCGCTCTGGATCTCGTCGTTCATGGTGACCAGCACGCCCTTGCCCACGGCGTCCGGGCTGGCTGCCACGGTCACGGCATTGAGCAGGTTCAGCGCGCCGTCGGCCGACAACGCGGTGCCCGGGCGCATGGAACCCACCACGATGATGGGCTTGTCGGTGTGAATCACCAGGTTGAGGAAGTAGGCGGTCTCTTCCAGCGTGTCGGTGCCGTGGGTCACCACGATGCCGTCCACGTCGGCCTGCTTGACCAGGGCGGAGACACGCCGGCCCAGGGTCATCAGCGTGTCGTTGGTGAAGCTCTCGGAGGCGATCTGGAACACCTGTTCGCCCTTGACGTTGGCCACGTTGGCGATTTCCGGCAGGCCGGCGATGAGTTTGTCCACCGGCACCTTGGCGGCGGCATAGGTGGCGCTGTTCACGGCCGACGCGCCGGCGCCGGCAATGGTGCCGCCGGTGGCCAGAATCACCACATTGGGTTTGGCGGCGTGCGCCAGGGGCAGCGTGACGGAGGCGGCCAGGGCCAGGCTGGTCAGCATGTTCTTGAAGGTCATTTGGGAAAGCAAGGGGTATCTCCTGTGTTGTGATGCTTGTGCCCTGCCCGGTTGCAGCAGGGTGGCCCATGGTAGGAAGCTTCACCCCCCGCCAGCGCTGAAAAATCGACTGCGGGGTGTGAGCAAAACTCACAGACCAAGCCCTTAAACTCCGGCCATGAATCTGCGCCAACTCGAAGTCTTCCAGGCCGTCATGCAGAGCGGCAACATGAGCGCCGCCGCGCGGCTGATCTGCATCACGCCGTCGGCGGTGAGCAAGACCGTGGCGCATGCCGAGTTGCAGTTGGGCTACAAGCTGTTCAACCGTACCAAGGGCGGCCTCACCCCCACGCCCGAGGCCCGCGTGCTGTACGAGGAGTCCACCCGCATCCACCAGCAGCTGGACGAGCTGCGCCGCATCGCCGTGAACCTGCGCGAGGTGGACCAGGGCCAGGTCCGCCTGGCGGCGATTCCGTCCATCTCGCACGAATTTCTGCCCACCGTCATGGCCCAGCATGTGGCCCGCTACCCGCGCGTGAAGCTGGAGGTGCGCACCCTGCACCACGAGCAGATGGTCCCCGCCCTACTCACGCGCGCAGCGGACTTTGCCCTGGGCTACTACCGCCACCCCCATCCGCAGTTGGTGAGCGAGCTGCTGGTCAGCGGCCCCCTGTACCTGGCGGTGCGACGCGACATCTGGCAGCGCGCCGTGCGGGTCAACCGCGCCGACCCGATGGCCTTCATGTCCAACACGCCGCTCATCCGGCTGGTGGGTGACGACCCCATGTGCCAAACCATTGACGACCTGGCCACCCAACTCAATGTGCGTGGCGAGCCCCAGGTCCAGGTGCAGACGTCCCGCCTGGCGCTGGAGCTGGTGCGCCTGGGGCTGGGCTGGACGGTGATCGACTTCCTGAGCGCGGCCCGGCTCGACCCGGCCACCGTGGTGGCGGTGGAGCTACACAACCTGCCGCTCGTGCCGCTCTACGCCTACCACGCACAGGCCTTTCCGCCAGGGCGTCACGCCATGGGCCTGCTCGACATGCTGCCCGGTCAACTGGGCGTGGTCCTGTCGCACCGGCCCGGCGCGCCCGTCTGAGCAATAGCCGAGCGATTACCGCAAGATACCTCCCCAGGTGTCGGCACCTTGTGCCAGAATGATTTGCCATTCAATCGCTTGGAGGGGTGCGTATGCGACAGTTCACGCTATCCAGTCTGCGCAACAAGATCATCGTGGCGGTGGGCCTGCTCACCTTCGCGGGGCTCGCGGCACTGACCGCCACCAACTTGGTCATCGGCAAACGCCACGCCATGGAGGCCCTCACCCAGCAGACCCGGGCCCTGGCCAAATCCCACGCCGAGAGCATCAGCGCCTGGATCACGGCGCGCCAGCAGGTGGTGCGCAGCTTCAGCACTGCCGCCGACATGGCCGACCCGCTGCCCGCACTGCAGCAAGCCAAGATCGCCGGTGGTGTGGACACCGCTTACATGGGCTTCCCCGACAAACACATCGTTTTCTCGGAGAAGCAGGACCTACCCCCCGACTACGACCCAACCGCCCGCCCCTGGTACCAGAAGGCTGTGGCTGCCGGCGGCATGGCGCTGACCGACCCGTATGTGGACGCCTCCACCAAGAAGCTGGTCATCACCTTTGCCAATGCGGTGAAGGACGGCGGCACGCTCAAGGCCGTGGCGGGGTTGGATGTGTTCATGGACGGCATCGCCACCAACGTGGCCTCCATCCGCCCCACACCCGGCACTTTTGCCTTTCTGGCCAACAAAGACGGCAAGGTGATGGTGCATGAGTCGGTGGACCGGGTGCTCAAGCCGGTGTCCGACCTCGCGCCAGGCCTGAGTGCCGGCGTGGTGGCGCTGGCCAATGGCGAGCTGGCCGACGTGCGCGTCACCGATGCCGACCGCCTGGTCTACGTGGAGCCCGTCAAGGGAACCGACTGGTACCTGGTGGTGGCCCTGCACCGGGGCGAGGCTCTGGCCGGCCTGACGGCCATGACCACCAATGCCGTGCTCAGCAGTGTGGTGATCTCCATCGTGACGGTGCTGGTCATTGGCGCCCTGCTCACCCGGCTGCTGGGGCGCATGAGCACCCTGCGCGACGCCATGCAGGACGTGGGCTCCGGCCACGGTGACCTGAGCTTGCGCCTGGCCGTGGCGGGCAGTGACGAGCTCACCGCCATCAGCCAGGGCTACAACCAGTTCGTAGAAAAGATGCAAAGCGTGCTGGTCAAGGTGCGCGAAAGCGCCGAGGCCGTGGCCTTGTCCAGCGCCGAGATCGCCCAGGGCAACAACGACCTTTCCGCCCGCACCGAGCAGCAGGCCAGCGCGCTCCAAGAGACGGCGGCGAGCATGGAAGAGTTGGGCTCCACCGTGAAGCAAAACGCTGACTCCGCGCGTCAGGCCAACCAGTTGGCGCAAAGCGCTTCCACCGTGGCAGTTCAGGGCGGCGAGGTGGTGGGCGAAGTGGTGGAGACCATGAAGGGCATCAACGACTCCAGCCGCAAGATCTCGGACATCATCAGCGTCATTGACGGTATTGCCTTCCAGACCAATATCCTGGCCTTGAACGCCGCCGTGGAAGCCGCTCGCGCCGGCGAACAGGGCCGCGGCTTTGCCGTCGTCGCTAGCGAGGTGCGCGCACTGGCCCAGCGCAGCGCCGAAGCCGCCAAGGAAATCAAGACCTTGATCAATGCCAGCGTGGAACGGGTCGAGCAAGGCACGGCCCTGGTGGACAAGGCCGGCGCTACCATGACCGAGGTCGTGACCAGCATCCGCCGCGTCACCGACATCATGGGCGAGATCAGTGCCGCCAGCCAGGAGCAGTCGTTGGGCGTAAGCCAGGTGGGTGAAGCCGTGGGCCAGATGGACCAGGCCACGCAGCAAAACGCCGCCCTGGTCGAGCAAATGGCCGCCGCCGCCAGCAGCCTCAAGGCCCAGGCCAACGACGTGGTGCAGGCCGTGGCCTTCTTCAAGCTGGGCATCGAACACAAGGCGCCCCTGCGGGTGAATGTGCGCTCCGCCACGCCGCCGGCCACCCCGTTCAAGGGGTCCGAGCGACGCGGCACTGGCATAACCGGCGGCAAGGCCAGTCGGCCATCCGCACCGGCCACCAATGCACCGGCCGAACAGGCACCCCAGCAGCCCGCCGCGGCGGCCAAGCCGTCAGCCGCCTCGGCGGAAGGCGATTGGGAAACGTTCTAAGAATAATCCAGCGCCAGCCCTCGTGGAAACTGCGCCAGCAGCTATCTATTCGATAGCAACCGGGTTACCCCGCGCCAGTGCCATGACGGTCCGCGGGGACTCGGTTTTGAGCCGGTGGTCGCTCCAGACCTGGCGCCAGTGCCGCGCGCCCGGCATGCCGTGGCGCAGGCCCAGCATATGGCGGGCGATATGGCTCCAGGGTGTGCCGTGGGACTCGTGCTCACGCACCATGTAGTCCACCATCTGCTCTTCCACGGCTTCTCGCGTCAGCCTGGTGGGTGCCGCGCCATGGAATAGAGCATCCCACTCGCTGAGCAGCCAGGGGTTGTGGTAAGCCTCGCGCCCCACCATCACGCCGTCCACCACCTGCAACTGCTCGGCAATCTGGGCGTTGGTGGTGATGCCGCCGTTGATGGCGATGGTCAGGTGCGGGAAGTCTTTCTTGAGCTGGTGCACCAGGGCGTAGCGCAGGGGCGGCACCTCGCGGTTCTCCTTGGGCGAGAGGCCCTTGAGCCACGCATTGCGGGCGTGGACGATGAACACTTGGCAGCCGGCCTGGCCGACCGTGCCGATGAAGTCGCGCACGAAGGCGTAGCTCTCGGTCTTATCGATGCCGATGCGGTGCTTGACTGTGACCGGCACGTCCACCGCATCCACCATGGCCTTGACGCAGTCGGCAACCAGTTGCGGCTCGGCCATCAGGCAGGCGCCAAAGGCGCCGCGCTGCACGCGCTCGCTGGGGCAACCGCAGTTGAGGTTGATCTCGTCATAGCCCCACTCCTGGCCCAGCTTGGCGCAGTGGGCCAGGTCGGCCGGGTCGCTGCCGCCTAGTTGCAGGGCCACCGGGTGCTCCTCGGCGTTGTAGCGCAGGTGGCGCGCCACGTCGCCATGGATCAGGGCGCCGGTGGTCACCATCTCGGTGTACAGCAGGGCGTGCCGACTGAGCATGCGGTGGAACGTGCGGCAATGCCGATCCGTCCAGTCCAACATGGGGGCGACGGACAGGCGGTGCGGATAGGCCAGCGGCCCGGAAGAAGCGGTGGACAACGGGGAAACCTTCACAAATGGGAGACCAGCCAGGATCGCCGGTATTAGGCGCAACACCTACAACACCGGCCGGCTTTCGGGGGTAAATTATCCCCTCGCCCCATAACAACAAGCTTCGGCATCCCAAAATCACCCCAGCACCATGAGCAAACTGTCGCTACTCGATCTTGGCTTTTTCATCGCGGAATCCGAGGCCAGCCCCAAGCACGTGGCCGGCCTGTTGATCTTCAAGCGCCCGCCCAAGTCCAGCGCGGCGTTTGCCAAAAACCTGTACCGCGACTACCTGGCCGCCAGCGACGTCAAGCCGCCGTTCAACCGCGTCATCCACTTCTCGATGAACGCCCTGCCCCACTGGCAGGCCGCGGAGCATGTGGACATGAACCAGCACGTGTTCTTCCACACCCTGCCCAAGGGCGCCAATGATCGACGCGCGCTGTACGAGCTGGTGTCCACGCTGCACACACCGATGCTGGACCGCAGCCGCCCGCTGTGGGAGGTGCATGTCATCGACGGCCTGCCCGATGGCCACTTCGCCCTGTACCAGAAGATGCACCACGCCTATGCCGACGGCATGACCATGGCGCGTTGGACGGCCGAGTGCTACACCCACTCACCCACCGACATGGAACTCACCCCGGTGTGGACGCAAAAGCATGGTGGCCACGGCAGCCGCGCCAAGCAGGAACTGCTGCAGCTCACCTGGCGCGAGGTCACCGGCAACACCCGCCGCTTCCTGGGCATCGGGCGCCTGGCGGCGATGCTGTTCCTGGAGAGCGTCAAGCTCACCAAGAACGCCATCGCGCTGCCCTTTGTTTCCAGCGCCAAGACGCCGCTGACCGGCCAGGTCACGTCGGGGCGGCAGTTCGCTACCGCTGGCGTCTCCATGGCGCGTGTCAACGCCATCCGCACCCGCACGCGCTCCACGCTGAACCACATTGCGCTGACCTGCCTGGACGGGGCGCTGCGCCGCTACCTGCAGGACCAGGGCGTGGAGCTGCGCCGGCCCATCACCATCCAGATGCCGGTGAACCTGCGCAAGGAAGGCGAAAAAACGGCAGGCAACAAGATCGGCATCATCCAGGTGGAACTGTCCCCGCCCACGGATGACCCGTATATCCGCCTGCGCAACATCGGCTACAGCCTGCGCAACGTGCGCACCATGGTCGACAGCGTGGCGCCCGAGGCGATTGAGTCCTACACCATCATCACCGGACTGGTGGCACAGATCGCGGAGATGCTCAAGCTCAGCAACAAGATGCCCCCCATGGGCAACACGCTGGTGTCCAACGTGCCGGGGCCCAAGGAACACCTCTACATCCGCGGCGCGCGCATGGAGGAGATGCACCCCATCAGCACCCTGCCGCCGAGCAACCTGCTCAACATCACGCTGTTCAGCTACGCCGGCGACCTGTACTTTGGCCTGATCGCCACCGATGAGTTGCCCAACCTGGATCGCCTGGGTGACTATGTGCAAGAGGCTTTCACCGAACTGGAAGCCTCGGTGCGCGATGCGCACGCGTGATCAGGGCGTAACGCACCAAGGCGCGGTGTTGTGCGCCAAGGCCATCCACAAGGCCCAGCCGGAGCTGGCTGCCAGCGCGGCGCCGGCCAAACGGATGCCCCATTGACCACTGCCCAAACGGGCCGATGAACCGCTGAGCCGTAACCACAGCCACGGACCAATCACCATGGTGACGCTGGTGCCGGCGGCAAACAAGGCCATGACCATCGCACCACCGACCGGGCCACCCGCCAGGGCCGCCACCAGCAGGGCCGAATACAACAACCCGCAGGGCAGCAGCGCCCAAGCCATGCCAATCACCAGCGGCGCGCCCCGGCCGCGGTTGGCCGCAAAGGCACGCGTGCGCATCCAGACCTTGCGCGCGGCAGACTCCAGCCACACGGGCTGGCGCGCCTGGAACAGCAGCAGCAGGCCCAACACCACGGCTGCGACATGAAACAGCGACCACACCGGGCGCAGCGCGGCCGACTGCACCGTCAACCAACCCAGGCCCTGCAGGGAGGCCGCGGCCAGTCCACCCAGTACACCGTAGCCAATGATGCGGCCGAATTGGAAGAACCACAGCGCCGCCGTCTTGTGCGCGCCAGAGGCTTGGCTGATGCCAGCACAGGCCGCGCCGCACATGGCAACGCAGTGGGGGCCACCGGCCAACCCCATGAGCAGCGCCGTCAGCGCCAGGGAAGATTGCATCGGTCGATGCTAAATGATCTTGGAAAACCGCGCCCGGGTGCGGTCGGTCTGCAGGTAGCGGTCAAACACCATGGCCACCGCCCGCACAAAGAACCAGCCCTGGGCCGTGACCTGGATGCCGCTGTCGTCCAGGCTCACCAGGCCCTGATCCTGCAGGGCCTTGAGTTCTTCCAGTTCCTTGGCGAAATAGGTACGGCAGTCCACCAGATAGGCCAGGTCGATGGATTCGAACAACACCTGGCCCAGGCACATCAGCGACATGATGACGGCGCGGCGCACCAAGTCGTCGCGCGTGAGCGCCAGGCCGCGCACCACGGGGAAACGCCCCTGGTCGAGCAGGTCGCAGTATTCCTCCATGGTCTTGGCATTCTGGCTGTAGCTGGCACCCACGCGGCCGATGGACGACACACCCAGGCCGATCATGTCGCAATCCGGCTGCGTGCTGTAGCCCTGGAAGTTGCGGTGCAGGCGCCCCTGGCGCTTGGCGATGGCGAGTTCGTTGTCGGGCAACGCGAAGTGGTCCATGCCCACATACACATAGCCGGCCGACAGGAAGGACGACAGGGAGCGCGACAGCATGGCCACCTTGGCCGCGCCATCGGGCAAGGCCTGTGCATCGATACGCCGCTGCGGCTTGAATCGCTCGGGCAGGTGAGCGTAGGCGTACAGGGCAATGCGGTCCGGGCGCAGTTGGTTGACCTGGGCCAGGGTGCGCTCGAAGGACTCCGGTGTCTGGCGCGGCAGGCCGTAGATCAGGTCGATGTTGATGGACTCGAAGCCGCGCGCACGCGCCGCCTCAACCAGGGCAAACACCTGATCGGCGGGTTGCACGCGGTGCACCGCTTTTTGCACGGCTGGGTCAAAGTCCTGTACGCCAAAGCTCAGGCGGTTGAAACCCAGTTCGGCCAGGGTATCGAGTCGCTTGGGATCGACGGTGCGCGGGTCGATCTCGATGGAGTACTCGCCGCCCGGTGCCAGCGTGAAGCTGCGCCGCAGCATGGCCATGAGCTCGGCCAGTTCCGCATCGCTCAGGAAGGTCGGGCTGCCCCCGCCCAGGTGAAGTTGGCTGATGGCCTGCCCCACGCCCATTTGGGCAGTGTGGAGATCGATTTCACGGCCCAGGTAGCGAAGGTAGGGCTCGGCCCGGTCATGGTGCTTGGTGATGATCTTGTTGCAGGCGCAGTAATAGCACAGCGATTCGCAAAACGGGATGTGCACATAGACCGACAGCGGCAGCGCGCGTGCCGCCAGGCCAGCGCGGCGCTGGGCCAGGGCCTGGGCGTAATCGTCGGCCGTGAATGCCTCGACAAAGCGGTCGGCCGTGGGAAATGACGTGTACCGGGGACCGGGCACATCAAATCGGCGCAACAATTCTTCGGGGACTGTTTCAACAGGCACGTTCATGAAAACTCCGGGCAAAACGGGCCCAACTGTGCAGCAATTTCAAAATGGGTCGCTTGATGTGTATCAAGGACTACGAAAGTGGGTAAACTGGGGGGTAACGACCTTTGGCGCACACTATGTTTGATCAACAATCCTCACATCTTCTCTGCCCCGAAGCCAAATCCCAAACGGGTGCCAAGGGGGGCGCCAAGGTTGTTCCGCTGGCCGCGCAGGCGATCAAGGTTGCCTGTTCCAACTGTAACTTGCGCGAGCTGTGCATGCCCATGGGGCTTACCCCTGCAGAGCTTGATCGCATTGAGGATGTGGTGGCCAGTCGCCGCAAAATCAAGCGCGGCGCCACACTGTTTCGCAACGGCGAAAAGTTCACCAGCCTGTACGCCATCCGCACCGGTTTCTTCAAGACCTGCGTGGCCTCGGAAGACGGGCGCGACCAGGTGACGGGCTTTCAGATGGCGGGCGAAGTCATTGGCCTTGACGGCATCGTCAACGACAACCACACCTGCGATGCGGTGGCGCTGGAGGATGCCGAAGTCTGCGTCATGCCCTTTGACCGCATTGAGGAACTCTCCCGCGAGGTCAATGCACTGCAACGCCATGTGCACAAGATCATGAGCCGCGAAATCGTGCGCGAAAACGGCGTCATGCTGCTGCTGGGCAGCATGCGCGCGGAGGAGCGTCTGGCGGCCTTCCTGCTCAACCTGGTGCAGCGTCTGCATGCGCGGGGCTTCTCGCAGTCCGAATTGGTGCTGCGCATGACGCGGGAAGAAATTGGCAGCTACCTCGGCCTGAAACTCGAAACCGTGAGCCGCACGTTCTCCAAGTTCGTGGAAGACGGCATCATCGAGGTCAAGCAGCGCCACGTGCGCATCCTGGGCACGGACGCCCTGCGCGAGATCGTCAACACCCGCGTGGGCGGCTAGCAGGATTCCTGCTTGGGGCAGCCGTCGGGCCGCTCGGTTGCCGGCAACGGGCAGCGATTCACCTCAAACGGCGACATGGACAGTAGGGTCGTCAGGCCGCTGGAAACCACCATGATGGCCCAGAAAACGAAAAAGGCAATCGTGTAGATCGATTGCCTTGACCATTCCAGTGGCAGCCCGAACCAATGGATGTCCTGCGGGTCCACCATGGCAAACACCAGCATTTCCAGAACGCCGGCCATCAAGAAGGCCGGCCATATCACCCACATCAGTCGCTGCTGCAACATGGCTCACCTCTTGGGGGCATTCACCCCGGTAGCGGCATGGTTGCGCGCCTGGGTGGCGGGCGCCATGCTTTGTGCGTTATTGGCCTCAAGCGTCTTGTTGATCTCCAGGCCCTTGCGGTAGTAGTCCTCTTCCACCACGGGATCCTTGGACGAGCTGGCCAGATAGAAGGTGAAAAAGGAGGCCACCACCACCAGAGCCGGACCAGCAATCACCATCCAGACATGTCCGAATTTCCACCACGGGGTTGCGGAAGGTATCAGTGCGGATTGAGACATAAGAGCATCCTTAGCGAGGAACAATAAAAACCGATTTTTCTGCCACCTGCCCTGTCGAACCCTGGCCAGTCACCACGAAGTGAATCGTGTGCGAGCCTGCCGGTGCTACATCATACGGCGCTTGCACGCGCACCGCCACCCAACGGGCTTGTGTGGATTCGATGGCCACGTCGCGCTCGGAAACCACGGTCAGGCCCGGCAGCCCGTCCACGGCGATGGAGAAGGCCTGATTGGATTCGGTGGCGTTCATGATCTGCAGGCGGTACACGTTCTCGATGCGCCCGCCGTCCACCAAGCGCGCCAGCACGCCGCGGTCACGCACCACATCCACCTTGAACGGTGTACGCAGCACCAAGCTCACGACCATGGCCAGCACCACCGCACCCAAGATGGAGGAGTAAATCAGTACCCGTGGCCGCAGGACGTGGCGCAGGATCTCACCGCGCGTCCAGTGCTGGCTCATGGCATTCTGGGTGGAATATTTGACCAACCCGCGTGCGTAGCCCAGCTTGTCCATCACCGTGTCGCACACGTCTGCACACGCGCCGCAGCCGATGCACTCGTACTGCAAACCCTTGCGAATGTCGATGCCGGTGGGGCAGACCTGCACGCACAGGCTGCAGTCCACACAGGCACCCAGGTTGAGCGCAGCCGGATCGGCCTTCTTGGAGCGCGCGCCGCGCGGCTCGCCACGCTCGGCATCGTAGGTGACGATGAGGGTGTCACGGTCGAACATGGCGCTCTGGAAGCGCGCATAGGGGCACATGTGCTTGCAGACCTGCTCGCGCATGAAGCCGGCATTGCCATAGGTGGCAAAGCTGTAGAAGAAGAACCAAAAGATTTCCCAGGAACCCAACTGCCATTGCGCCAGCTCCAGGGCCAACTCCTTGATGGGGGTGAAGAAGCCGACGAAGGTGAAACCGGTCCACAGGGCCACGGCCAGCCACAGCACATGCTTGGCGGTTTTGCGCAGGACCTTATCCTGGCTCCAGGGGCCGCCATCACGACGCATGCGGGCGGAACGGTCCCCTTCGATCAGTTTCTCCAGCCAAAGGAAGATTTCGGTGTAAACGGTTTGCGGGCAAGCATAGCCGCACCACAGGCGCCCAGCCACCGCGGTAAACAGGAACAGCGACAGCGCCGAGACGACCAGGATACCGGTCAGATAGATGAAGTCCTGGGGATACAGGACCAGACTGAAAATATAGAAACGCCGTGCCCCCAGGTCGAATAGCACGGCTTGACGCTGCCCCCATTCCAGCCAGGGGAGGCCATAAAAAATCAACTGGGTCAGGAACACGAGGCCCCATCGCCAGTTGGAGAACAAACCCGTGACGCTGCGCGGGTAGATCTTTTTGTGGGCCTCGTACAGCGAAAACATCACCTTGTCAGCGGTGGTCGCGGGGGCGGCAGCCCCTGCGCCGTTTACTGGAACAATGGGAATGGTTTTACGCGGTGACGGGCCCTTATCGCTCAAAAGACTAGACTTTCTGCTGGCAGATTACTTGTTGGAAAGGCCCCAAACGTATGCAGCCAGCACCTGGATCTGGCCAGCCGACAGACGTTCGCCTTGGGCGGGCATCTGGTTGACCTTGCCGTTGTTGACCATGGCCATGATGGCAGCCTCACCGAAGCCATGCAGCCAGATGTTGTCGGTCAGATTGGGGGTGCCCAGGGCTTGGTTACCCTTGCCGTCCGGACCATGGCAGGCCGCGCACACCACGAACTTGGCCTTGCCCAGCTCAGCACGCACGGAGTCGTGCGGGCTGTTGGACAGGCTCAGGACGTAGTTGGCGACGTTCTTGACATCGTCAGCCGTGCCCACGGCCGCAGCCATGGGGGGCATGTTGCCGATGCGGCCCAAGGTGATGGTTTCCTTGATTTTGTCAGGTGTACCACCGTGCAGCCAATCGTTATCGGTCAGATTGGGGATGCCCTTGGCGCCGCGTGCGTCAGAGCCGTGGCACTGGGAGCAGTTGTTCATGAACAAACGCTCACCAATGGCGTGGGCCTGCGGGTCGCGCGACACGTCTTCGATCGACATGCCGGAGAACTTGGCGTACAGAGGTGCAACCTCGCTCTCGCCCTTGTCCACCTCGGCCTTGTGCTGGCCAGCCGATGTCCAACCCAGCTTGCCACCAAAAGTGCCCAAGCCGGGGTACATCGCCAAGTATGCGGCAGCAAAGACGATGGTGATGATGAACAGCCACACCCACCAGCGCGGCAGCGGGTTGTTCATTTCACGCAGGTCTTCGTCCCACACGTGGCCGGTGGTGTTGTCATTGGCCGTCATGGCCTTAGCCTTGCCGCTGAACCACAGCAGAAGCGCGCAGGCGAGAATACTCACCGCGGTGATGCCGGCCACATAGACCGACCAAAAGTCACTTGTAAAGTCGCTCATTTCAAATCCTTAATGGAGGGGTCAGTCCTGCTCGAACGGCAGGTTGGCGGCTTCCGAGAAGTCGGAAGCGCGCCGCTTGGACCAGGTCCACGCCACAATGCCGATAAACGTGATGAAGCTGGCCACAGTGGCCACGGACCGCAGGGTGTTGATATCGAAGAGTTCCATATTCAACTCCTTGGCAATTACTTCAGCGCCAGACCCAGAACCTGCAGGTAGGCAATCAGGGCCTCCAGTTCGGTCTTGCCCTTGACGTCTTCCACGGACTTGTTGATCTGCTCATCGGTGTAGGGAACGCCCACGGTGCGCAGGGCACGCATGTGCGCAGGCATCACAGCCGCGTCCACTTGATTCTGAGCAAGCCAGGGGTAGGCAGGCATGTTGGACTCGGGCACCACGTCACGGGGATTGTTCAGGTGGGTGCGATGCCATTCGTCGCTGTACTTGCCACCCACACGGGCCAGATCCGGACCGGTGCGCTTGCTGCCCCACTGGAACGGGTGGTCGTACACCGACTCGCCCGCCACGGAGTAGTGGCCATAACGCAGGGTTTCAGCACGGAAGGGACGGATCATCTGCGAGTGGCAGTTGTAGCAGCCTTCGCGGGTGTAGATGTCACGACCGGCCAACTGCAGCGCGGTGTAGGGCTGCAAGCCCTTGATCGGCTCGGTGGTGGACTTCTGGAAGAACAGCGGAACAATTTCCACCAAGCCGCCAACCACCAACACCAGGAGGATCAGGACGATCATCAGGAAGTTGTTGGTTTCGATAGCCGCGTGCGACAGCCCAGAGCTTGTATTTTGATTTGCCATGTTGGTTACCTCTTAAGCGTGTGCAGCAGCTGCCGGAATGGTGATGTTCACCGCGCGACCGGCGGTAGCCGTCTTCAGGGTGTTCCAGAGCATGATGACCATGCCGGAGAGGTACAGCAAACCGCCCGTCAAACGCAGCACGTAGAACGGGTAGGTGGCCTTGACCGACTCGACGAAGGTGTAGGTCAGAGTACCGTCGGCGTTGACGGCGCGCCACATCAGACCTTGCATCACCCCGGCAATCCACATCGCGGCGATGTAGATCACGATACCGATGGTGGCGGTCCAGAAGTGCACTTCAATGGCCTTGACGCTGTACATCTGCTTCTGGCCGAACAGGCGGGGAATCAGGTAATACATGGAACCCATGGTCACCAGACCCACCCAGCCCAGGGCACCGGAGTGCACGTGGCCAACGGTCCAGTCGGTGTAGTGGCTCAGGGCGTTAACGGTCTTGATGGACATCATCGGGCCTTCAAAGGTGGACATACCATAGAAGGACAGGGAAACGATCAGGAAGCGCAGGATGGGATCGTCACGCAGCTTGTGCCAAGCGCCGGACAGGGTCATGATGCCGTTGATCATGCCGCCCCAGCTGGGAGCCAAGAGGATCAGGGAGAAGACCATGCCAAGGGATTGGGTCCAATCGGGCAAGGCGGTGTAGTGCAGATGGTGAGGGCCCGCCCACATGTAAGTGAAGATCAGCGCCCAGAAGTGGACGATGGACAGGCGATAGCTGTAGACGGGACGACCAGCTTGCTTGGGGATGAAGTAGTACATCATGCCCAGGAAGGCAGCGGTCAGGAAGAAGCCCACCGCATTGTGACCATACCACCACTGAATCATGGCGTCCTGCACCCCGGCGTAGGCCGAGTAAGACTTCATGGGACCAGCAGGAATGGCGGCACTGTTGACCAGGTGCAAAATCGCGACGGCGATGATGAAGGCACCGAAGAACCAGTTGGCCACGTAAATGTGCTTGACCTTACGGGTACCTACAGTTCCGAAGAACACCACGGCGTAAGCCACCCAGACCAGCGTGATCAGGATGTCGATCGGCCACTCCAGTTCGGCATATTCCTTGCCCTGGGTGTAGCCCAAAGGCAGAGAAATGGCCGCGGCCAAAATGACAATCTGCCAACCCCAGAAGGTGAAGGACGCCAACGCGTCGCTGAACAGGCGTACCTGGCAGGTACGTTGCACCACGTAGTACACCGTGGCGAACAAGGCACTGCCACCAAACGCAAAGATCACTGCATTGGTGTGCAACGGGCGTAGTCGCCCGTAGGTGAGCCATGGGATACCCAGGTTCAGTTCGGGCCAAGCGAGCTGGGCGGCGATGATGACGCCAACCAGCATGCCAACCACACCCCAAACCACCGTCATGATGGCGAACTGCCGTACAACGGTGTCGTTGTATACAGTTGCCTGTTGATTTGCAAATGCCATTTTTACCTCTTCTCTTATTAAACCCAGCGGGGAGTGTCCATGCCGATGCTGGCGGTCGGGTTGATCAATGTCAAAGCCTGCTAAAAGTTCTTAACATTTATTAAGAATCTTTCAGTATTCTTTCACCTTCTGCCTCGATGTCTTCGAACTGTCCGCGGTGAATCGCCCACCACAGCCCCCCCAAAATAAAAAATACCAATACCACTGACAGGGGAATCAACAGGTACAAAATATCCATCACAAAACCTTTTCAAGGGATGCGGCGCGCGCCAGCCGCAAGGCATTGAGCACCACCAGCAGCGAGCTGGTGGCCATGCCCAGACCGGCCAACCAGGCCGGCAACAGGCCGACAACGGCCAGCGGCACGCAGGCGGCGTTATACAGCAGCGCCCACCAGAGATTTTGCCGGACCACCGCCATGGTGCGGCGCGACAGAACCAAGGCCTGCACCACCGCCATCAATTGCTCGCCCAGGATCACAAAATCAGCCTTGGACTGAGCCAGCGGCACCGAACGCCCGAAGGTGAAGGACACGTCAGCGCCGGCCAGCACCGGCCCGTCGTTCAGCCCATCACCCACCATGGCCACCTTGTGCCCCTGGGACTGCAGCGTGCGCAACACCTCCAGCTTTTCATCCGGGGTGCAACCGCCGCGGGCTTGCACGATGCCGGCCTGGGCTGCGACCCGCGCGACCGCGTCCGCCCCGTCGCCCGACAGCATGTGCACCGCCACACCGTGCGCGGCCAGCGCCTGCACCACGGCCGTCGCTTCGGAGCGCAGGTCCTCCTTCAACTCAAACGTGGCCAGCCAGCCCTGCTCGTCAGCCAGATAGGCCCGCAAACCGCTGCCACCGCTGACCGGCGGCACGCCGCAGAAGCCGGCCGATCCCAGGCGCAACGACCGTCCTGGCGCGCCCGAAGAGCGGCCGTCTGTCACGCTACCCACCACGCCCTGCCCCGCTTGCTCGGTCGCGGCCGGGCAGTCCCAACTTGCGACGCTCCTCTGCCCGGCCGCCCCACGCTGCGCCTGGGCACTGGCCAAGGCGCGCGAAACGGGGTGCAGGGAATGGCGCGCCAAAGCGGCGGCCATGGCCAGCGCCTCATCCTTCGAAGTTCCCAAACGAACCGCAACCTCACCCAAAACCATCGCATCGCGCGTCAACGTACCGGTTTTGTCAAAAACCAGGGTATCCACCGACGCCAGCGCCTCCAATCCCTGCAAACGCCGCACCAGCACGCCACCGCGCGCCAGCGCACCGGCGGCCGCCAGCATGGCGGCCGGCGTGGCCAGCGACAGGGCACAGGGACAAGTCACCACCAGCACCGCCACGGCTACCATCAGCGCGTGGCCGGGGTCACGCGCCCACCACCAGGCGGCCGAGGCCGCCGCAGCCAGTAGCACGCCCACCAGGAAGGGCTTGGCCAAGCGGTCGGCCAGTTGCGCGCCCTTGGGTTTGGAGGCGGAAGCGCTCTCCATCAGGGCCACGATCTGGGCAAAACGGGTTGCTTCACCCGTGCGCTCCACCCGGATCTGCACCGTGCTGCTGAGGTTGTGGCTGCCCGACAGCACCTGGGCACCCACCGAACGCGCCAGCGGCCGGGACTCGCCCGTGAGCAGGGCCTCGTCCACCAGGGTGTCGCCGCTATGCACCACGCCGTCTGCGGCAAAAGTCTCGCCGGGGTACACCCGCAGCACGTCCCCCACCGTCACGCGGCGCACGGCGATGCGCTCGAAGCCTCCATCGGGTAGTAGACGCTCCACGCTGTCGGGCAGGCGGTTCATCAACGCCTCCAGCGAGCCGGCGGTGCGGTCGCGCAGGCGCAGCTCCAGCCAACGCCCGGTGAGCAGGAAGAACACGAACATGGTGAGCGAGTCGAAATACACCTCGCGCCCGAAGATGCCGGTTGGCTCGAAGGTGCCGGCAGTGCTCATGGCAAAGGTAATCAGTATGCCCAGCGCCACCGGCAGGTCCATGCTGACCTGCATTTGGGTGATGTCGCGCCAGGCACTGCGGAAGAACGGGCCGCAGGAAAACAGCATCACCGGCAGGCTCAGCACCCAGGAGGCCCAGCGCAGCAGTTGCTCCATCTCGCCGGACAGCTCACCCGTCCGGGCGATATACGCCGGGTAGGCGTACATCATGACCTGCATCATGCACAGCCCGGCCACGCCCAGGCGCCACAGGGCCTGGCGGGTCTCCTGCTTGCGCCGCTCGCTGGCAAACACGTCATTGGCCGGCACGGCACGGTAGCCGCTGCCCTGCACCGCCCGCATCCAGGCCGAGGGCAGCACCTGTTCGTCGCTCCACACCACCTTGGCGCGGTGGCTGGCGGCACCCACCTGCACGCTGAGCACGCCCGGCACGCGGCTGAGCGCGTCCTCCACCGTCAGCGCGCAGGCGGCGCAGTGCATGCCCTCGATCACCACGCTGGACTCCCAGCAATGCGGCCCGCGCGCCGATGGCCGGCTGAAAGCGCCCCACTCCTGCGGGTCGTCGAGCAGGCGCAGATCGCCCTCGGTATGGGGCGTCAGTGCGAGCTGCGCGGTGGATGCCCCCAGGGACACGCCTCCTGAAGAAGGCAATGGGGACGGCGACGCGGCACCCGTGGCGGGCGCCGGCGCGAGGGCGGTGGAAAGCATGGGCTCAGAGTGTGCAGGGGAAGCGTCGCCGCCTTCTTGATGCAAATCAAGACTGCGGATGCTGCGAAGCGTAATCTTAAGTGACCAACACTGCAAGGAGCTTACGCATGTACCAACGCATTCTGGTCGCCACCGACGGTTCCACCCTGTCCAAAAAGGCGGTCAAGACGGCCATCGACCTAGCGGCCCTGTGCGGCGCCGAACTGGTCGCGCTCAAGGTGGTACCGCGCTATCCGCAGAGCTATTTCGAAGGTGGCATCGCCCTGCAACCCGATGAGGTGCGCCGGGTCGAGGCCCAGTGGGCGGACGAGGGTCAGGCCGTAGTCGACGCCGTGAAGAAGTCCGCCCTGGCCAAGGGCGTCACCACCAAGGCCCTGACGGTCAAGTCCGACGTGGTGTCCGACGCGCTACTGGCCGCCGCCAAGAAGCATCAGTGCGACCTGATCGTCATGGCCTCGCACGGACGCAAGGGCATCAAGCGCCTGCTGCTGGGCAGCGAAACCCAGCACGTGCTGACCCATGGCAGCATTCCGGTGCTGATCCTAAAATAGAAAAAGTGGTCTTAGCCCTCATGGAGATTGCGTGAGCAGCTATCTATTTGATAGCATTACGCAATCCCGTCATGCGTCTTCCTGGTAGCGGGCGCGGATTTCCATGACGTCGTCCCAGGCGTCCAGGAAGGCTTTGACGCAGTTCGGGTCGAAATGCGTGCCCGAGCCTTGCAACAGAAAGTCCACCGCCGCTTCTAGCGTCCAGGCCGTCTTGTAAGGCCGCTCCGAAGTCAAGGCGTCAAACACATCGGCCACCGCCACAATGCGGCTGAAGATGGGTATTTCTTCACCCTTGAGCCCACCGGGGTAACCGGAACCGTCGAACTTCTCGTGGTGACTGCGGGCAATCTCGGCGCCCGCCTTCAGCACGCGCGAGGAACTGCCCTTGAGCAGCTCGTAGCCATACATGGCGTGCTGCTTCATCACCTCGAACTCGTCCGCGTCCAGCCGTGCCGGCTTGAGCAAAATCTTGTCGGCAATGCCCACCTTGCCGATGTCGTGCATGGGCGCCGCCTCCAGCAGCAGGTCCTGCTCCTGTTCCGACAGGCCCAGCCCACGCGCGATCAGCTGCGAGTAATGGGCCATGCGCAGGATGTGGGCGCCGGTCTCGGGATCGCGGTATTCGGCGGCCTTGCACAAGCGGATCACGGTTTCACGCTCGCGTGCGACGATCTCGGCGGTGGCCTTGCGCACCTCGTCGGCCAGCCACCGAGCGCGGTCGGCCAATTGCTTGTTGGCTTCGCTCACCAGCAGCATGTTGCGGCTGCGCGCCAGGAATTCGACCTTGTCCACCGGTTTGGTCAGAAAATCGTTGGCGCCCATGTCCAGGGCACGGTAGCGTAGCTGCTTTTGGTCGTTGGCGGTGATCATCACGATGGGAACCACCGCGCAGCCGGGCATCTCGCGCAGCAGGCGGATGAACTCCAGCCCGTCGATGTCGGGCATCATGTAATCGACGATAACCAGGTCGGGAATCCGTTCCTTGGCCCAATCCAGCCCGCCACGCGCCGTGGCGAATGTGTGCGCCTCGCAGTCATCGAGCTTCTTCACAAGCGCGGCGAACAGGATCAGGTTGATATCGGTGTCGTCGATGATCAAGACATGGTGTGTCACGGGGTCCGGTCTCTTTTCTGGTCGCGTACGTGCGGCCTACAGTGTGGCATCAATGGGAATCACCGGCAGTAGCTGGTCCATTTCCTGCGTCAGGGCGTCCAGTAGATCGGCAATGGCGGACGGCTCCTGCTGTGCCGCGCAATGCTCAATCCGGGCGGCCAACAGGCAGGCCGGAACGGCACCGAACAGGGACAGCGTGCCCTTGAGCGCGTGCGCCGTGTGCAAGACGGACTTGAGGTCGTCATGGGCCAGCCCGTCGAGCATCTTCTGTCGGTCGGCCGGCCATTGGTCTACAAAGGCCTTGGCAATGATTTGAACCACCTCCTGATCGGCCTGCGCCAACGCGGACGCGTAGTCGAAGTCAGAAGATTTCAACGCCTCGGGATTCGTCCCGAGGGGCGCTGGCCGGGAGTGAGCCAGATGTGTGCGCGGCACGGAATAGTGCTGCAGCAACTGCTGCAACTCATGGGCCTTGATGGGCTTGGAGAGGTAGTCATCCATGCCGGCGGCCATGCAGCTTTCCCGGTCGGATTCCATGGCATTGGCGGTCATGGCGATGATCGGCGTGCGCCGCAGGGTCTCGCTGGCGCGGATGCGGCGGGTGGCCTCCAGCCCATCCATCACCGGCATCATCATGTCCATGAGGATGAGGTCGAATTGCCGCTCGGCCAACAGGTCCAGCGCGACCTGCCCGTTGTCCGCCACCACTACATGATGGCCCCAACGCTCCAGCAGGGTGGTGGCCAGCATCTGGTTGATGGCATGGTCCTCCACCAACAGCACGTTCATCAACATCGGCGTGTCAGGTGGCGTGGGTCCGTCGAAAAATACTGCCGGTTGACTAGGCACCGCAGCCGCCGACACATCCCGATCCAAGCGCAATGTGAAATGAAACACGCTGCCCTTGCCCACCTCGCTCTCCACCCAGATGCGTCCACCCATGGCGCCAACCAGGCGCGCGCAGATGGTCAGCCCCAGACCAGTTCCGCCGTACTTGCGCGTGGTGGAGCTGTCCTCCTGGGAAAATGCGTCGAAGATGGTGTCGAGCTTGCTGGCCGGAATGCCGATGCCGCTGTCGCTGACGGAGAAGTGCAGCAGGTTCGCGCCCGCATCACCAGACTCCGGCGCGATGCGCAACACGATCTGGCCGTGTTGGGTGAACTTGATGGCGTTGCCCAGGATGTTGATCAGAATCTGGCGCAACCGCCCCGGGTCGCCCAGCACTCCCACCGGAACCTCGGGTGCCATGTCGAACACGAGCTCCAGCCCCTTTTCGTTGGCGCGCAGGGCCAGCGATTTCAAAGTCTCATTCATCGAAGCCGCCAGATTGAACGGGATGCGCTCAATCTGCAGCTTGCCGGCCTCGATCTTGGAGAAGTCCAGGATATCGTTGATCACCCGCAGCAGTGAATCCGCCGAGGACTTGACAACGCCCAGGTACTCGCGCTGTTCAGCATCCAGCCCGGTGTCCAGCAGCAGATCGGTCATGCCGATCACGCCATTCATCGGGGTACGGATTTCGTGGCTCATATTGGCCAGGAAGTCGGACTTGGCGCGGCTGGCGGCCTCTGCGTCGTCCTTGGCCTTTTGCAGCTCGTCGGCAGCCTGCTTGGCCTGCGTGATGTCGGTGAAGTAGCCGTTCCACACCCAGCCACCATGGGACAACTGGCGCGGATGCGCCTCGCCATGCACCCAGACGATGGCACCTGTATGCTGGTGCACCATGCGAAAGTCCAGCGACTGCGCCTGGGCCTGTGCATTGGCAGCCCCCAGCGCAGACAGGAAAACGTCCCGATCCTGGGGGTGCACGCGGTCCACCAGCAACGCCGTGGTTTCCAGGATGGCATCGGCCCGCACGCCGCAGATGGCCTCGATGGTGTCGCTCATGAAGCTGATGCGAACGCGCCCATCGGCCTCCACGTAGTACTGGAACACCGCCACGGGAATGTTCTCGGTGACCTCACGCAGGCGGGCATCGGCCTCCTTGATGGCGGTCACGTCCTGCCAGATGCCGGTGAACACGGTAGCCCCATCGGCGGCCAGGTCGGCTTCGGGGTCGATCTCGGAGCGTATCCAGCGCAGCGTGCCGTCATGCAGCCGGACACGGTACTCGCCCACCCAGACCACGCGGCGCCGCGCGGCGTCAAGCACCCCCTCCATCACCCGGGAGCGGTCCTGGGAAAGGATCTGCCGGAAGGCGAGCGTGGCATTGGCCTTGACCTCCTCGGGTGAGAAGCCCAGCACCTCGCGCACGCGCTCGCTCACAAAGGTGAAGTGGTAGTGGTCCGGCGCCACATGCCACTGGAACACCACGCCCGGCACCGTGTTGGTGATGTGGCGCAAGCGCGCTTCGGCGGCCTTCATGGAGGCCTCCATGCGCTTGCGCTGCGTGATGTCGGTGCGGATGGCGATGTACATGGTCGAGGTGCCCACCTCATCGGCCAGGGGAATGATGGTGGCGTCCACCCAGTACAGCTCGCCGCGCTTGTTGCGGTTGCAGATCTCGCCGTGCCAGACCATGCCGGCCGTGATCATGTCCCACAGCTCGGCAAAAAACTCCTTGCTGTGCACGCCGGAGTTGATGATGCGGTGGTTCTGGTTGAGCAGCTCGGCGCGGCTGTAGCCACTGATCTCGCAGAACTTGTCGTTGGCGTAGGTGATCTCGCCGGCCAGGTTGGTGGTGCTGACGATGGCGTGCTGGTCCAGTGCAAACTTCTGGTAGGCCAAATCGGTCAGCGCGGCATGCAGGTCGCGCTGGCTTTCCTCGTGCTGGCGCACCAGGTCACGCATCAGCGCGGCCAACGTCTCCAAGTTGTCGTCAGCGTCCAGCGACTGGTCGGTCTCAATGGAGGCCATCAGCTCCCGAGCCGATGTGCGCAGCGAGTCGATGGCACGCGTGCGACTCGCCAGTTCTTCTCGCAAACGGGCGTTCTTCTCCGTCAGCTCCTGAGAACTCAGCTCCAGGCTGCGGGTCTTGAGCTCCAGGTCGCGGTCGTTGTGCTGGTAGGCCTCATCCACGCGCTCAAGGAATGCCGGAAAACCTTCCAGAAACCGTCGCGTCAGATCCGATGCCCCCGGTGTGCCGGCGAGTTGCCTCAGATCTTGCAGCACGGCCGGCAGGCCCGCAGGGTCGGTGCCCAGCAGGCGCTGGATCTGGCGCGCAAGGAGCTTGTGCATGCAAAAACACCATTGCCCCGCTTCAAGCGGCTTCGGCAATGTAGGTAACGGTCATGGTTTGATTATGCAGCTTGCATTCCACCCCGGGCGTGAAGGGACTGATTTCGCCATACGAATAAAAGCCGGCCAGGGTCGCCCCCTGGCCAAACACCTGGGCCACGGCCTCCACCTCCTCGTCCACACGGCCGCCCATGACCAGCTTGCGCCCCACACAACTCACCAGCAGCACCAGGCCGCTGGCGTCGCTGGACTGCATGGCCCTGGCGGCCTGGGCAGCAGCTTCGGCTCCGTCCACCAACGCATCGGTGCTGGCATGCATGAGCCGCAGGTAGCCGTTGGGATCGATATCCCCGGCCAGCGTGAGGCTGCCCTGGGCTTCATCGACGCCCAGGATGGTGCGGATCAACCCTACCTCGGAATGGTCGCTGCCCAGCATGGCAAATGGGAACAGTAGCCCCGAGGCCGGTAGGCCGTTGGCATGATCGCCCAGGTAGCGCTTGTAGACCTGCAGCGCCGGCTCATCGTCCAGCGCATACAGCACATTGCCCCGGCAGCGCGTGACCTTGCGCGCGGGACCGAAAGGGGTCCAACCGCCAAAGGAGCCGTGGGCAAACACCAGGCCATCACCATAGAGGCCGATGGCGGTCAACCGGTCGTCACTCACGCCCTGGGCATCCAGCACCCAGGTCTGCGCAAAGGCGCCCGCGTCGCCGGCCAGGCCACCAGTGATCGGCACCCGCGGACCCAATATGTCAGTCAAACCGGCCAATACCGCCGACCCATTGATCTGCACCCCCTGCCCCAGCAGCAACACCGCACGCAAGCCCCCCACCGGCAGGCTGGCCGCCAAACGCCGGCCGGCCGCCTGGGAGTCGTCCATGCCGGCGAGCCGGGTGCTGACCTGGGTCGCGCGCACCCGGTCAAAATGCATGGCGGTGACCACCAGCGTGCCGTCCTCCACGCCCTGCCCCGCAATCTCTCCCGCCGTGGAGCATCCCGCGCGCGCGGCACCGGGAAAGGCCTGGGCCAGTACCTCGGCCGCGTCGCGCACCGCCTGCACCGAGCCGAACGCCAGCACCAGCTGCGGCGTCAGGGCCGCCAATTCCGAAAAGTCTTCCATGCGGGCCGGCCGGCCGCGCACAAGGGTCTGCAGTGTCTTCATGGTGCCACCTGGATCAGGGTCGGGAACAACTTATTGGTACTGCTGGCGCAACAGGTTCTTCTGCACCTTGCCCATGGTGTTGCGCGGCAACTCCGCCACCACATGGCAGCGCTTGGGGATCTTGAAATTGGCCAGCATCTTCTTGAGTTCGGCCAGCACCTGGGCCGGGTCGACCTGCGCACCTGGCTTGGCAATGACCACTGCCACGCCCACCTCACCAAAGTCGACATCCGGCACGCCCACCACGGCGCTCTCGGCCACGCCGGGCAGGGTGTTGATATAGCCCTCGATCTCGGCCGGGTAAACGTTGTAGCCGCCGCTGATGATCAGGTCCTTGCTGCGTCCGACGATGGTCACATAGCCGTCGGCATCCACGCGGCCCACGTCGCCGGTCTTGAAGTAGCCGTCGGCCGTGAACTCCTCCTTGGTCTTCTCGGGCATCTGCCAATAGCCGCTGAAGACGTTGGGGCCCTTGACCTGGATGCCGCCAATCTCACCCACCTGCACGGTTTGGCCCGCATCGTCCTGCACCCGCAGGCTCACGCCCGGTAGCGGGAAGCCCACCGTGCCACCACGGCGCTCGGTGCGCCCGCCGTAGCGCATGTCGGGCTCACAGGGGTTGGAGGTGAGCATGATGGTCTCGCTCATGCCGTAGCGCTCCAGGATGGTGTGGCCGGTGCGCGCGATCCAGTCGTTGAAGGTCTCGATCAGGAGCGGTGCCGAACCGGAGATGAACAGGCGCATGTTGCGCGCAGCCTCCCGGTTCAGACCCGGCTCGGGCAGCAGGCGAACATAGAGCGTGGGCACACCCATGAACACGGTCGCCTCGGGCAGTTTCTCCAGTACGCGCTTGGGCTCGAACTTGGCGAACCACAGCATCTTGCTGCCATTGAGCAGCGCCCCATGCACCGCCACAAAGAGGCCGTGCACGTGGAAGATGGGCAACACGTGCATCAGCACATCGCCAGCCCGCCAGCCCCAGTAGTCCTTCAGGACCCGGGCGTTGGACAGCATGTTGCCGTGCGACAGCATGGCGCCCTTGCTGCGCCCGGTGGTGCCGCTGGTGTAGAGGATGGCGGCCAGGTCGTCGGCGCGGCGCTCTGCCACCGTGTGGTGGTCGCTGCACAGGGCGGCGCGCTCCAGCAGGGAGCCGGTGCGGTCGTCGTTCAGGGTGAAGACGTGGGCGGTGCCGGCCTTGAAGGCGATCTGGCTGACCCAGCCAAAATGCTTGGCACTGCACACCACCACGGCCGGTGCGGCATTGCCGATGAAGTATTCAATCTCGGCACTCTGGTAGGCGGTGTTCAGGGGCAGGAACACAAAGCCGGCGCGCAGCGTGGCCAGATACAGCATCAGCGCTTCCACCGACTTGTCCACTTGCACGGCGATGCGCGTGCCGGCCGGCAGCTTCAGCGACTCCAGCAGGTTGGCCATCATGGCGGTGGCGCGCTCCAGGTCGCGCCAGGAGTAGTGCAGACCGTTGTCAGTCTCGATGGCGGTGGTGTCCAGATTGGCGGGAAAGGCTGCGCGCAGGGCCGCAAACAGGTTGTCGTTGGTCATGGTGGTGTCATCAAACAAGAGGTGGCGGCCGTGTGCCGTCACGGGGCAAAACGGGGTGGGCGCTTCTCGACAAAGGCCTGGATGCCTTCCCGGTGCTCGTGGGAATCGGCGTAGCGGTAGGCATTTGCTATCAAATCAGGAGCTTGCTGCGCACTGTTGACGAGGGCTAACGCCCTAAACGTCTGTTTGTTCATCCGCGCAGCCTGGGGTGCCAGGGGCAGCATGCGCTCCACGCAGGCATGCACCACGGCGTCCAACTCATCGAGTGGCACCACGCGGTTGAGGAAGCCGCGCTGGTGCATTTCGTGCGCGTCCAGCACGGCGGCCGAGAGCAGCATCTCGCGGGCCGTGAGCTCGCCCACCGCGCGCGCGACCAGGGCTGCCTCGCGCGGAGCCATGGGAAAGCCGAGCTTGGCAATGGGCGCACCAAAGCGGGCGTCATCGGCGGCAATGCGGATGTCGCAGCAGCTGGCGATCTCCACGCCGGCACCCATGCAATTGCCGGGAATCTGGGCGACGATGGGCACATCGCAGTCCAGCATGGCCTGCAGGCCGCCCCAGACATCGTCCTCGTGGAAGGCGCGCAGGCTCTCTTCCTGGAAGCGAAAGCCGGCGTATTCGGATATATCGCCCCCGGCGCAGAAGTGGCCCGTGCCGCGCACCACCACGCAGCGCAGGGTTGCGTCGTCCTGGATGCGCCGGAACACGTCACGCAACTGGCGCCACATGCCGCGCGACATGGCGTTGAACTTGGCCGCGTGGCGCAGCTCCACCGTGGCCCAAGCGCCATGAACCTCCAACAATACCGACTTAGTCACAGAAAACCTCCGTGCTACGCACTGCGGTGCGAGCTTGCTTGGGGCGGCCCGGCGCGGCACTCATCCCTTCGCCCCCACGGCGCCCATGACGGCATCCGGCAGGCTGGTGGCGATGCCGGGGAACACACAGATCAGCACCACGGCCAGCAGCATCAACACCACGAAAGGCAGCACGCCCCAGATGATGTCCTTGAGCGCAATGTCCGGGGCGATGTTCTTGATAACGAAGATGTTCAGGCCCACGGGCGGGTGGATCAGGCCGGTTTCCATGACGATGGTCATGAGCACGCCGAACCAGATCAGGTCGAACCCGGCGGCCTTGAGGGGTGGAAGAATGATGGGAGCGGTCATGAGGATGATGCTAACCGGTGGCAGGAAGAAGCCCAGCAGGATCACCATCACCAGGACCGCCGCCAGCAGCACCCATTTGGACAACTGCATGGCGACGATCCACTCCGCCGTGCTCTGGCTGATGCGCAGGTAGCTCATCACGTAGGAGAACAGCAGCGACATGCCGATGATCATCATCAGCATGGTCGATTCCCGCAGGGTGGCGCTCAGGATCGGCGCCACATCCTTGGGTCGCCACACGCCGTAGATCGTGGCAATCAGCAGCAGCGCCAGCAGTGCGCCCAGGCCCGCGGTCTCGCTGGGCGTGGCAAAGCCGCCGTACAGCGCCACCATCACCCCCACCAGCAACAGCACAAAGGGCACCACGCGCGGCAGCATCTCGAACTTCTGCCGGGTGGTGAAGGTTTCATGCGCCAGCAAGGCGCTGGCTGCACCGCTGCGCTCATACTCGGCCAAGGCCAGGCGGTGCTCCTTGCGGTAGCGCAGCACGGCGTAGCCGGCAAACAGCAGCACCAGCAAAATGCCAGGGAAGATGCCCGCCAAAAACAACCGGCCCAGCGACTGCTCGGCCGCCACGGCGTAGAGGATCATCGTGACGGACGGCGGCAGCAGAATGCCCAGCGTGCCCCCGGCGGCGATGATGCCGGCGGCGAAGCCGGGCGAGTAGCCCCGGCGGCGCATCTCCGGGATACCGGCGCTCCCGATGGCCGAGCAGGTGGCCGGACTCGACCCCGCCATGGCCGCAAACAGCGCGCAGGCCAGCACGTTGGCAATGCCCAGCCCGCCGGGGATGCGCCCCATCCACACATGCATGGCGGCGTACAGGTCCTGCCCGGCACGCGATCGCCCGATGGCCGCGCCCTTGAGGATGAACAGCGGAATCGACAGCAGCGTGATGCTGGCCATTTCCTCGTAGACGTTTTGCGTGACCGTGTTCAGGGCGGAGGCCGGCATGAACAGGTACATGAACAGCACCGCCACACTGCCCAGGGCAAACGCGATGGGCGCGCCCGAGAACATGAACAGCAGCGTGACCACGCCAAACAACAGGCCCAGGGTCAGCATGCTCATTTGCCACCCTCCCCCGCCAAGGCCTTGCGTAGCCGGTTGGCGCGCGCACCCAACTGCACCAGCAGTTGCAGGCTGAGCAGGCTCATGCCGGCAGCCATCAGCGCATAGGGAATCCACAGCGGTGGCGCCCAAGAGGACGAGGTGGTTTGCTGCTCCACCCACGCCTCGTGGAACAGCGTCCAAGACTTCCAGGCGAAGAAGCTGCAGAACAGGCTGCTCAGCAAGTCCACGCACAGCAGCCGCCAGCGGTTCAGCCCGGCGGGCAGCATGCCGGCCATCGCCTCGATGCCGACATGGCCGCGCAGCGCCTGCACAAAGGCGCCGCACAAAAAGGTGGCGCCCACCAGACAAAACACCGCTGCCTCGTCCTGCCAGTCGGTGGAGGCCTTCATCACGTAGCGCGAGACCACGCTGTAGGTCAGCACCAGGGACGCCACCAGCAACGCCACCATGCCCAGGAACACCATGGCGGTGTTGGTCCATTGCAGCAGGCGCGCCAGGGGCAGCAGAAAGCGCGGCGTGTCGGGGTCTGGCGCCGCGGCGGCGAAGACCGAACCCGGCTCGGGGCCGGTGGCAAGGGTCACAGCAATTTCTGCGCGGCCTTGAGCAACGCGGCGCAGGATTCGTTCTTGTCGTTGAAGTCTTTCCACGCCGTATCGCGGGCGATGACCTGCCATTTCTTCAGCGTGGCCTCGTCCATGTCGTAGACCTTGGCGCCCGCCTTGGCATAGATGTCCGCAGCCAGCTTGTCGTCCGCCTTGGCCGCGTCGCGGGCAAAGGTTTCCAGCTCGCCGCCCACGGCCATCACCACGTCCTGCTGCGCCTTGGGCAGCTTGGCGAACACCTCCTTGGACATGAGCAGCGGCTCGAACATGAACCAGTAGGTCTTGTCGCGCCCGGTGGTCAGGTGCTTGGCGATTTCTTCGAGCTTGAAGGAGATGAAGCTGGTGCTGGAGGTCATGGCAGCGTCCATGGCCCCGGTCTGCATGGCGGCGTAAATTTCGTTGGACGGCAGGGTGATGACGGAGGCACCGGCCTGCTTCAACATCATGTCCATCTCGCGGCTGCCGCCGCGCACCTTCAGGCCCTTGGCGTCGTCCGGTGTCAGCAGCGGGCGCGTGCGGCTGGCCACACCGCCAGCCTGCCAGATCCAGCTGACCACGATGATGCCCTTGTCGTCCAGCACCTTGGACAGCAGCTTGCCGATTTCGGCCGTCTTCCAGGCCGCGCCCTGCTCGTAGCTGGGCACCAGGGCCGGCATCAGGCCGATATTGGTCTCGGCAACCTCGCCGCCGGCGTAGGACAGGGGCACCAGGCTCATGTCCAGCGCCCCCTTGCGCATCGACGAGAACTGGGCGTTGGTCTTCATCAACGACGAGCCGGGATAGACCGCGGCCTTGAGCGCGCCGGCCGTGCGTTTTTCCACCTCCACGGCAAACTTGCGGCACAGGCGGTCGCGGAAGTCGCCCTCGGTCAGCGTGCCGCCGGGGAACTGGTGCGAAATCTTCAGGCCGCCACCGGTGGACTGGGCCCAGGCGGTCGTGCCGAGGGCGCCCACGGCCGTGGCACCTAGGGCCTGGATCATGTTGCGTCGTGTGATTGCCATGTTTGTCTCCTGTTGTGAATCGTTATGCTTTGACCGGTTTAAGGAACAGTGATTCCACCGCCTTGGACACGGGAATCTTCCCCTGCGCCAGCTGGCTGCGGTGCCGGTCCAGACGCTTCAAGTCGTAGAGGTAGTTCACCATCAGCCCGTAGGACTGCTTGAGCCCCTTGCCGCTGGGGTCGCCGCCCCAATTCAGCCGTTCGATGCGTGCGCCATTGCCCAGGTGGAAGCGCGCCACCGGGTCCACCGGTTTGCCCTCCACCAGTGCCTGACCCAGGTAGTGGGCTGCGCAGCGCTGCAGCAGCTGGCGCAGCGGCGAGCGCTCGGGCAGCTCCAGCGGTGCCTCCCACGCCGCCAACACGCGGGCCGCGTCGGGCGCTGCGTCGCCGCCCAGGGCGCGCGCCAGGGCGGCGTGCTCGCGTTCGTCCAGCGCGGTGAGCAGACCTGCCAGGTGCTTGCCCAACCAGGGGCGAAAACCGGGAATGGGCGACAGCGTGGCAAAGGTGCGCAGCTTGGGGAATTCTTCCTTCAGCGTCTCGACCACGCGCTTGATCAGCGAATCGCCAAAGCTCACGCCACGCAGCCCCACCTGGGTGTTGCTGATGGAATAGAAAATGGCGGTCGTGGCGCGGCCCAGGTCTGCCTCGGCGCCCTTCTCGTCCAGCAGTGGCGTGATGGCGCTGGCGATGTCATCGATCAGCGCCACCTCCACAAAGATCAGCGGCACCCCTGGCAAGCGTGGGTGAAAGAAGCCGTAGCAGCGCCGGTCGCTGTCCAGGCGGTTCTTCACGTCGGCCCAGCTCTTGATGTCGTGCACGGCCTCGTACTGGATCAACTTCTCGATCAGCGACGCCGGTGAATCCCAGCTGATGCGGCGCAGGTCCAGGAAGCCGACGTCGAACCAGGTGGAGAACATGTACTCCATCTCCACGTCCAGTGCCTGCAGGCGCTTGTCCTGCTTGAGGCTGGGCTGCATGTCGGCGCGCAGGTTCACCAGGAACTGGATGCCGCCGGGGTACACACTGAAACGCTGCAGGATGCGCCGGCGCGGCGACACCGTGGCACGGCGGTAGTTGACCTCGGCCACGGCCTCGTCGGGCGTGCCCACGGCGGCGGCGAATTGGGCCTGCGCGGCCTTGACCTTGGCCGGATCGGCCACGAACTGCTCGCTCATCAGCAGCCACAGGTCGCGCTTGCGCTCGGGCGTGGCGCCGGCATACCAGGCAGCGATGGCCTGGGCGCGGCGCCCGCCCTCCACTTCGCTCACCCGCTCGTCGATGATGGCCTGCAGCTCCTGCAGCGTGCGGCGCAGCATGCGCGGCGACAGGCCTTCGTCCCGGCGGCGCAGCGTGGCCTTCAGGCGCTCGTGCGTGGAGCGGGGGTGCTTGTCAGACTCGACCGCCGAAGTTGCTCCTGATTTTGTAGCTGCCTGTGCAGTTCTGGCGAGGGCTGGAGGCCGATTTGCCTCTGAGGGCCCAGTCGGAAGCAGGCGTGAGACGCCTCGGCTGATCCAATCTGCCGCGCTCATGCCAACAACCTGCTTTTCTGCTCACGCGCCAGCACGCGCAGGGCCTCGCGCTGGCGGGTGATGTGTTCGCGCATGGCGGCGTCGGCGCCTTCCGCGTCGCGTGCGCGCAGGGCGGCGTAGATCGTCAGATGCTCGCCCAGGCTCTGCTCCAGGCGACCCGGCGCGTAGAGTTGCTGCTGGCGCGCCAGCTTCAGAATCTTGCGCAGGTCGGCAATGGCCTGGGCCAACCAGCGGTTGTTGGCCAGGGTGATGATGGCCTCGTGGATGGTGTAGTTGGTGGCGTAGTAGTCCTTGATGCGCTTGGCCTGGGCATGCTCCTGCAGCCGGGTGTGCAGGGTGTCCAGCGCGGCAATGTCGGCGTCGCTGGCGTTGCGCGCGGCCTCGAAGGCGCAGCGCCCTTCCAGCAGCGCAATCACCGGGAAGATTTCATCCATGTCCTGCTCGGTGATCTGGTTCACAAAGCTGCCACGGCGCGGCTCGTGGCGCACCAGACCCTCGGCCGCCAACACCTTTAGCGCCTCGCGCAAAGGGGTGCGCGAAATCTTCAGCCGGGCGCACAGCGCGACCTCATCGATGAAGCTGCCCGGCGCCAGATCGCCGTCGAAGATCTGGTCGCGCAGCAGATCCGCCACTTCATGGTGCAGGGATTTGGGAACCAAGCGCATGGTCAAAAATTACCGGTTATTTTGCATAATTACAGGTAATTATTGGATGCCGGATGGTTGGTTGGCAAGAAGTTGGGGCTAGTGATAAACCCTGACTTCTATTGAACACACCCCCTATCCCCCCGCCCCTTTCCACCCTCGCCAGGGCGGAAAGGGGAGCCAAACAGCCATATTTGGCCTTGTTTTTGAAGGTGGGACGTACACGCGCCGAGGAGCGTTGAGGCAAGGTTTGCTATGTTTCCGATAGCTGCCTACGCATACTCCGCAAGGTCTGCAGCCCAATTTACCTCAAAGAGTCTGCCCCAACCGGCCAAGTCCCTTGCACTCCCCCTTGTTTGAACACGCGGCCAAATCGGCTGTTAAGGCTCCCTCTTTCGCCCCGGCGGGGGCGAGAGAGGGCGGGGGGTGTGAGGGGGGAAAGTGAGGAAGCCGCCTGCAAGGCAAAAGATCAATCTGTGCCGCGCCGCCCAAACCACCACCACAGCCCCGCCCCACCCAGGATCATGGGCACACACAACCACTGTCCCATGCTCATCCCAAGGGACAGCAGCCCCAGATGCGCATCCGGCTCGCGGAAGAATTCGGCGGTGAAGCGCATCACGCCGTAACCGAACAAGAATGCCGAGGCCACCTGCCCCCGTTTGGGCGCTTTGCTGGCGTACCACCACAGCAGCACGAACAGCAGCAGCCCCTCCAGCAAAAACTGGTAGACCTGCGAGGGGTGGCGCGGCAAGTCACCCGCGCCACGGAACACCATGCCCCAGGGCAGATCGGGATCGCACAGGCGGCCCCAGAGCTCGCCGTTGATGAAGTTGCCCACGCGCCCCGCGGCCAGCCCGGTGGGCACGCACGGCGCCACGAAATCCGCCACCTGCCAAAAGGGTTTGCTGCGCGAGCGCGCGTACCAGACCATGGCAGCGATCACGCCCAGCATGCCGCCGTGAAAGCTCATGCCACCCTGCCAGACGAAGAACACCTCCAGCGGATGGGCCAGGTAATAGATTGGCTTGTAGAACAGGCAGTAGCCGATGCGTCCGCCCAGCACCACGCCCAGCACACCCATGAACAAGATGTCTTCCACGTCGCGGAAGGACCAGGCGCCCGGCCCTTGGATCGCGGCAAACGGTGCCTGGCGCACGCGCAGGCGGCCCAGGAACATGAACAGGGCGAAAGCCGCCAGGTAGGTGACGCCATACCAGTGCACGGCCACCGGGCCGATCTGGAGGGCAATGGGATCAATTTGGGGGTGAATCAGCATGGCCCGTATTGTGCCCCGGGCCTGAGGCAGCCCAGTTACTTGCGCCGCTTCTTGGCGCTGAGCATGCCCATGGCATCGCGGTTGCGCTCAACGCGCGCCTGACGGCGGGCGTCCTCTTGCTCCATGGCCTTGCGCTTGGTGTAGCCCGTGGCGTCGGCCCAGGCCCACCAGGCCACGGCCAGTCCGAACGGGGCCAGCACCACCCACCAGTCCCAGGCGGCAACCGGCCCGAACTCCATCCACTTCATGGTCAGCAAGACCAAACCCAGGCCTAAAAAATACATGGCTAGCTCCTGTTACGCGGCACTTGGGGCGGCGTTTCTCCGCCCCTTTTTTCATCCGTCCACTGTACCCCATGCAGGCAGCTTGTCCAATGAAAAAAGCCCGCTGACGCGGGCTTCGTGGAGTGCCACAGTGGGCCTGGATCAGTAGGCCTGGCCCAATTGGTCCAGGATCGCCGGATTTTCCAGCGTGGAGGTGTCCTGGGTGATGGCCTCGTTCTTGGCGACCGAGCGCAGCAGGCGGCGCATGATCTTGCCGGAACGGGTCTTGGGCAGGTTGTCGCCGAAGCGGATGTCCTTGGGCTTGGCGATGGGGCCGATTTCCTTGCCCACCCAGTCGCGCAACTGCTTGGCGATGGCCTTGGCCTCGTCGCCGGTGGGGCGCGGACGCTTGAGCACGACGAAGGCACAGATCGCTTCGCCGGTGGTGTCGTCGGGGCGGCCCACCACGGCGGCTTCGGCCACCAGCTCGGTGCAGCTCACAAGCGCGGACTCGATTTCCATCGTGCCCATGCGGTGGCCGGACACGTTGAGCACGTCGTCGATACGGCCGGTGATGGTGAAGTAGCCGGTCTTCTCGTCGCGGATGGCGCCGTCGCCAGCCAGGTAGTACTTGCCCTGGAAGTCGGCCGGGTAGTAGCTCTTCTTGAAGCGGTCGTCGTCGCCCCAGATGGTGCGAATCATGGACGGCCAGGGCTTCTTGCAAACCAGGATACCGCCTTGGCCGTTGGGCACGTCCTTGCCGGTCTCATCGACGACGGCGAACTGGATGCCAGGGAACGGCAACGTGCAGGAGCCGGGCACCATGGGGGTGGCACCGGGCATGGGGGTGATCATGTGGCCGCCGGTTTCTGTCTGCCAGAAGGTGTCCACGATGGGGCACTTGCTGCCGCCCACATGCTTGTAGTACCACTCCCACGCTGCGGGGTTGATGGGCTCGCCCACCGAGCCCAGCAGACGCAGGCTGGACAAGTTGTAGCTCTTGGGGTGCACGGCCTCGTTGCTTTCCGCCGCCTTGATCAGGGAACGGATGGCCGTGGGCGCGGTGTAGAACACGGTGCACTTGTGGTCCTGGATCATCTTCCAGAAGCGGCCGGCGTCCGGGTAGGTGGGCACGCCCTCGAACACGATCTCGGTGCCGCCCAAAGCCAAGGGGCCGTAGGTGATGTAGGTGTGGCCGGTGACCCAGCCGATGTCGGCGGTGCACCAGAACACGTCGTCGGCCTTCAGGTCGAAGGTCCACTTGGTGGTCAGTGCCGCATGCAGCAGGTAGCCGCCGGTGGAGTGCTGCACGCCCTTGGGCTTGCCGGTGGAGCCGGAGGTGTAGAGCAGGAACAGCGGATGCTCGGCCTCGACCCACTCCGGTTCGCAGGTGGTGGCCTGGTTGCCCACCACGTCCTGCATCCACTTGTCGCGGCCGGCGGTCATGGCGATGTCCGCGCCGCTGCGCTTGACGACCAGCACGTTCTGGATGGAGCCGCAGCCGCCCAGGGCCAGGGCTTCGTCGACGATGGACTTCAAGGGCAGTTGCTTGCCGCCGCGAATCTGGTGATCGGCGGTGATGACGGCCTTGGCGCCAGTGTCTTCGATACGGTCGCGCAGCGACTGGGCGGAGAAGCCGCCGAACACCACGGAGTGCGTAGCGCCGATACGGGCGCAGGCCTGCATGGCGGCCACACCGTCGATGGACATGGAGATGTAGATGACCACGCGGTCACCCTTCTTGATGCCCAGGGACTTCAGGCCGTTGGCGATCTGGCAGGTCTTGGCCAACAGGTCCTTGTAGTTGATCTTGGTGACCTCGCCGCCGTCGGCTTCAAAAATGATGGCAGTCTTGTCGCCCAGGCCCTTTTCCACGTTGCGGTCCAGGCAGTTGTAGGAGGCGTTGAGCTTGCCGTCGGCGAACCACTTGAAGAACGGTGCGTTGCTGTCGTCCAGCACCTGGGTGAAGGGGACCTTCCAGCTGATCAGTTCCTTGGCCAGACGCGCCCAGTAGCCTTCGTAATCGGTCTCGGCTTCCTTGCACAGGGCCTCGTAGGCGGCCATGCTGGGAATGGCGGCGTTCTTGGAAAACTCTGCGCTGGGCAAATACACGTGGCTCTCGCTAGCAGCGGTGTCGGTCATGGAATGTCTCCTCGGTTGAATCAAAACTGCGCGGATGTTGGAGGGCAGCACTTACATATCACTGACTGGCTCTGACCGCAAGAGGGCCAACTGCACTGCAACCAATCAGATTGGCTAAACTCCAAGGGTTAACCCCCAGCCACTTCCATCGGGCATTCACCATGACTACATCCATCCGCCAGGCCGACCTCGTTGAGTCGGTCGCCGCCGCTCTGCAGTACATCAGCTACTACCACCCTGCCGACTACATCACCCACTTGGCCCGCGCCTATGAGCGCGAGCAAAGCCCCGCAGCCAAGGACGCCATTGCGCAGATCCTGACCAACAGCCGCATGAGCGCCACGGGCCACCGCCCGATTTGCCAGGACACCGGCATCGTCAACGTGTTCCTCAAGGTCGGCATGGACGTGCGCTGGGAAGGCTTCACCGGCAGCCTGGACGATGCCGTCAACGAAGGCGTGCGCCAGGGCTACAACCACCCCGACAACACGCTGCGCGCCTCCGTAGTGGCCGACCCCGAATTCCTGCGCAAGAACACCAAGGACAACACCCCCGCCGTGATCTTCACCGAGATCGTGCCCGGCAACACCGTGGAAGTGACCGTGGCCGCCAAGGGCGGCGGTTCCGAGAACAAGAGCAAGATGATCATGCTCAACCCCGGTGACTCGGTGGTCGACTGGGTCTTGAAGACCGTTCCAACCATGGGTGCCGGCTGGTGCCCGCCCGGCATGCTGGGCATCGGCATCGGCGGTACCGCCGAGAAGTCCGTTCTGCTGGCCAAGGAAAGCTTGATGGACGACATCGACATGTACGAGCTTCAAGCCAAGGCCGCCAGCGGCGCCGAGCTGAACAATGTGGAAAAACTGCGCCTGGAACTGTTCGAGAAGGTCAACGCCCTGGGCATCGGCGCGCAGGGCCTGGGCGGCCTGACCACGGTGCTGGATGTGAAGATCAAGATGTACCCCACCCACGCGGCCAGCAAGCCCGTGGCCATGATCCCCAACTGCGCGGCCACCCGCCACGCGCACTTCGTGCTCGACGGCAGCGGCCCGGTCTACATCGACCCGCCCAGCCTGGACCTGTGGCCCGACGTGCACTGGGCTCCCGACACCGAGAAGAGCAAGCGCGTCGATCTGAACCAGTTGACGCCCGAAGAAGTGGCGAGCTGGACGCCCGGCCAGACCCTGCTCCTGAACGGCAAGATGCTCACCGGCCGCGACGCCGCGCACAAGCGCATCAAGGACATGCTGGCCAAGGGCGAGAAGCTGCCGGTGGACTTCACCAACCGCGTCATCTACTACGTCGGCCCGGTCGACCCGGTCAAGGGCGAAGTGGTCGGCCCCGCCGGCCCCACCACGGCCACCCGCATGGACGGCTTCACAGAGATGATGCTGGCCCAGACCGGCCTGATCGCCATGGTCGGCAAGGCCGAGCGCGGCCCGGTCGCCATCGAAGCCATCAAGAAACACAAGAGCGCCTACCTGATGGCCGTGGGCGGCGCCGCCTACCTGGTCAGCAAGGCGATCAAGGCCGCCAAGGTGGTGGGCTTTGCCGACCTGGGCATGGAAGCCATCTACGAGTTCGACGTGGTGGACATGCCGGTGACCGTGGCCGTGGATGCCGGCGGCACCAGCGCCCACATCACCGGCCCCGCCGAGTGGCAGAAGAAGATCGCCACCGGCGAGTTCAAGAACATTCCGGTAACCGCGAAGTAAGCACAGCCGGATGACGGCCGACGCCGCCGCACAGGCACCGGCTCGCGCACAAGACCCCATTGGCGTTTTTGACAGTGGGGTCGGGGGCCTGAGCGTTCTGCGTGCCCTGCGCACCGAACTGCCCCACGAGCGCTTCGTCTACGTGGCCGACAGCGGCCACGCCCCCTATGGCGAGCGCGACGATGGCCATGTCATCGCCCGCGCGCGCGCCATTACCCGCTACTTGGTGCAACAGCACCACATCAAAGCCCTGGTGGTAGCCTGCAACACGGCCACCGCCGCCGCCATCCAGTTGCTGCGCGACGAGTTGGCGGACCTGCCCATCGTCGGCATCGAGCCGGCCCTGAAGCCCGCCGCGGCGCAAAGTCACACCAAGCGCATTGGCGTGATGGCCACCCGTGGCACCCTGCAAAGTGAAAAATTTGCCCGGCTGCTGGCCTCGCTGCACGGCCAAGGCACCTTCGTGCTGCAGCCCTGCGACGGTCTGGCGGATGCCATCGAGCGCGGCGATGCTATCAAAACAGAAGCGCTCTGCGCACATTTCACGAGGGCTATAGGCCAGTTTGGCTTGGAACCCGGGGCCATGGACACACTGGTGCTGGGCTGCACCCACTACCCCTTTGTGGCGGATGTGCTGCGGGCGCACGTCGGGGATGGCGTGGCGTTTCTGGAGGGTGGCGCGCCAGTGGCACGCCAGACCCGTCGGCTGCTGGAGGCGCGTGCCTGGCTGGCAGCCCCTGCGCCGCACATGGCCGAAACGCCCCCGCTCTTCGGCAGTACGGGGGACCCGCGCCAACTCCAGTCCGCCCTGCTGCGCTGGCTGCACCTGGCAGCGGACGTGCAGAGCCTGCGCATCGGCTAGCGGTCGGCCTCTCCACAGAACCCACGCTCCTTGTGCCAGGTCAAGGCGAGACGCGCTCGTCTGCTGACAATGCCTGCGAGGCCGCTGCACCAGCCAGCGGATACGCACCACAAGGAAGGCCCATGCTCCACTCCCCCGCCCAACCCATCCCCCTCGTCCGCCTGCGCACACTGACGCTGGCCCTGCTGGTGGCCACGTGCGCCCAGCCGGCCCTGGCCCAAAGTGCCAAGAAGAAGGCCCCCCAGGACCCCACCGCCGGTATCGCGGTCCCCGTGACGGCCGATATGACCGGCGCCGGCATCGTCTCCAGCGGCGTCACGCTGCCGCCCATCCCGCCGGTGACGGGCAGCCGCGCCAACCGCGTGCCATCCTGGGGCAAGCCCCTGCCCTACCCCATCGTCATTGCCGATCGGCGCAACAACCGCTTGATCGAGATAGCGCCCGACAAGAGCATCGTCTGGGAGATGCCCTCGCCCGACCTGGCCTACTACCGCGGCAATGAGGACGTGAACTTCTCGGCCGACGGCAAGCAACTCGCCGTGAGCGAGGAAGACAACTTCGACATCCACCTGGTGGACTACGAGAAGAAGCAGGTGACCTGGACCTATGGCATCCCCGACCATCGCGGCAAGGCGCCGGGCCTGCTGAACTACCCCGACGATGCCCACTTCCTGGCCGACGGCCAGGTGGTGACCGCCGACATCCGCAACTGCCGCATCCTCATCATCGACCCCAAGACCCAGGCCATTACCACCCAATGGGGCACACCAGGCCAATGCAAGCACAACCCACCCACACAGCTGGCCTACCCCAACGGCGCCACCCCCATGGAAAACGGCGACCTGCTGGTCACCGAGATCCAGGATTCGTGGATCTCGCGCGTGACGCGTGAGGGCAAGGTGCTGTGGAGCGTGAAGGCACCCAATGTGCGCTACCCGTCCGACGCCTTCCCCACCGTGGATGGCAAGCAGGTCATCGTGGCGGACTTCTGGAAGCCCGGGCGCGTGGTGATTTTTGATCCCGCCACCCGCAAGGTGACCTGGGAATACTTCGTGAAGGACGGCGACGGCATGCTGGACCACTGCTCCATCGCCCGCGAGTTGCCCGACACCGGCGACATTCTGGTGGTGGACGACCTGCATGACCGCGTGATGGTGATCGACCGCAAGACCAAGGCCATCATCTGGCAGTACGGCGAGATGGGCAAGAAGGGCCACATGCCGGGCTTGCTGAACTACCCCGACGGCGTGGACATCGATGTGTTCCGCGACTGGAAGGCGGCGCTGAAGAAATAGCAGGAGGATTGGCGTGCCCGGAGGGGATCGAACCCCCGACCCACAGCTTAGAAGGCTGTTGCTCTATCCGACTGAGCTACGGGCACAAAGCATAAAGGCCCCACAGTACCGAAACCTTGGGGCCTTTGCTCATTGTGATGGTCGGGGCGAAAGGATTCGAACCTTCGACCCTCTGGTCCCAAACCAGATGCGCTACCAGACTGCGCTACACCCCGACAGCTGGTATTCTAACCCGACGCAAGGGGGCCGGCCCTGGTTGGCAGCCCTATTCTTGCCTTTCCTCACACCAAAAGTTTCCATTACCCATGCCCCGCCCCACGCCCACGCCCACGCTGCCCTGGTTGGAGCCGGGCGATCCATTCCCGCCCGTGGAAGGATCCTGGGGGCCGGGTTCGGATGCTCCGGGCCTGCTGGCCGCCGGCGGCGACCTAGACGTATTAACCCTGCTGGATGCCTATAGCCACGGCATTTTCCCTTGGTACAGCGAAAGCCAACCCATCCTTTGGTGGAGCACCGACCCGCGCATGGTGCTGACCGTGGCGAGCTTTCGCCTGCGCCGCTCCTTGCGCAAGGTGCTGGCGCACTTCGTGGCCAACCCGCGTTGCGAAATCCGCTTCGACAACGCCTTCGCCGACGTGATCCACGCCTGTGCCACCACACCGCGGCATGGCCAGACCGGCACCTGGATCCTGCCGCCCATGGTGCAGGCCTACACGCACCTGCACCTGGCCGGTCATGCCCACAGCGTGGAGACCTGGGTGGATGGCGAACTGGTTGGCGGCCTGTACTGCGTCGCCCTGGGGCGCGCGGTGTTCGGCGAATCCATGTTCGCCCACGCCACCGATGCTTCCAAGATCGCGCTGGCGGCACTGGTCTGTTTTTGCCGGGCACACGACATCCCGGCTATCGATTGCCAGCAGAACACCGCCCATCTGGCCTCGCTGGGCGCGGCCGAAATCCCGCGCTCGGCCTTTCTGGCGCAGATACGCCACACCCAACGGCTGCCGGCGCCCGAATGGCGTTTCAGCCCCCTATACTGGGATCACCTCTTGTCGACCTGAAGTCGGCATGATGTCTACACCGTGACGGACCTCAAAGACTTTCCGCTGCAAACACTGCAGTTCTACGCCACCGCGCCGTATGAATGCAGCTACCTGCCCGACCGGATGGCGCGTTCGCAGGTCGCCACTCCCAGCCACCTGATCAACAACTCCACCTACTCGGAACTGGTCAGCAAGGGCTTTCGCCGCAGCGGCATGTTCACCTACCGCCCCTATTGCGACGGCTGCCAGGCCTGCACGCCGCTGCGTGTGATCGCCGACCGCTTTCAGCCCAACCGCAGCCAGCGCCGTGCCTGGAAACGCCACGAGAACCTGTCGGCACGCGTGCTGCGCCTGGGCTTTGTGCCCGAGCACTACGCCCTGTACCTGCGCTACCAGAACAGCCGCCACGCGGGCGGCGGCATGGACGAGGACAGCGTGGACCAGTACACGCAATTCCTGCTGCAAAGCCGGGTGAACTCGCGTCTGGTGGAGTTCCGCGAAACCCTGCCCGACGGCTCGGCCGGTGCGCTAAAGATGGTGTCCATCCTGGACGTCATCGACGACGGCCTGTCGGCGGTCTACACCTTTTTTGAACCGGAAGACGGCGCCAGCTACGGCACCTTCAACGTGCTATGGCAGATCCAGCAAGCACGCCGCCTGGGCCTGGCCTATGTGTACCTGGGCTACTGGATCCAGGACAGCCCCAAGATGCGCTACAAGGCCCGTTTTGCGCCCATGCACCTGCTGGTCAACGGCCAGTGGCACGAGCACGAAGCCATGCCACAAGGTTCCTCGCCATCGCGCGCCGCGGATTCCACGCTATAAGATAGCGGGCTGCACACCATGACGAAATACCACAACGACATCCCCAGCAAGCCCACGGTTCAGGTGATTGAACGCATGTTCACCCTGATCGACGTGCTGGCCTCCCGGGAAGAGGCGATCAGCCTCAAAGACATCAGCGAAAAGGCGGGGCTGCACCCCTCCACCGCGCACCGCATCCTCAACGATCTGGCCACCGGCCGCTTCGTGGACCGCACCCAGCCCGGCAGCTACCGGCTGGGCATGCGCCTCCTGGAGCTGGGCAATCTGGTCAAGGGCCGCCTCAATGTGCGCGATGCCGCCGTTGCTCCGATGCGCGAGTTGCACAAGTTGACCCAGCAGCCGGTCAGCCTGAGCGTGCGCCAGGGCGACGAAATTGTTTACATCGAGCGCGCCTTCAGCGAGCGCTCCGGCATGCAGGTGGTGCGCGCCATTGGTGGCCGCGCGCCGCTGCACCTGACTTCCGTCGGCAAGCTGTTCCTGGCCGCCGATGACCCGCAGCGCATCCGTGCCTACGCGGAGCGCACCGGGTTGCAGGGCCACACCAAGAACAGCATCACCCAGCTTGAAAACCTGGAGCGCGAGCTGTCCAAAGTGCGCCAGTACGGCCAAGCGACGGACAACGAAGAGTTGGAGCTGGGCGTGCGTTGCATGGCGGCCGGTGTCTACGACGACCAGAACAAGCTGGTGGCAGGGTTGTCGATTTCAGCGCCGTCGGGCCGCATGGAAGACACCTGGATGCCCCGCCTCAAGGAAACGGCACGCCAGATATCGGAGACCCTGGGGCACCGTGCCCCCAATACGCCCTGAGGTGCAGGGCGCGCCGCCTCAGTTGACGGCTACCTGCGATGTAACACGCGTGCTAGCCACCGGAACGGCTGATTTGGCCGCAGCAGCCGGCGGCAGGGATTCCACCCATCGACGCACACGCTCAGCGTCGGCAATGCGGCTGAACTTGCCAGCGGAATCCAGGAACACCATGATGAGCTTGCGCCCAGCCACCTTGGCCTGCATCACCAGGCACTGGCCGGCCTCGGAGATATAGCCCGTTTTTTGCAGGCCGATGTCCCAGGCCGGGTTCTTCACCAAGCGGTTGGTGGTGTTGTATTGCAGCGTGCGGTGGCCCACGGCCACCTGGTAGTTGGGCGAGGTCGACAACTCGCGCAATAAGGGGTCGCCATAGGCAAAATTCACCAAGGTGGCCAGATCACGTGCACTGGACTGGTTCTTGCTGGACAGGCCGGTGGGCTCGACGTAGCTGGTGTCCGCCATGCCCAGCATCTTGGCGCGGGCGTTCATCAGGCTGACAAAGGTGGGCAGGCCGCCGGGATAGGTGCGACCCAGGGCGTTGGCGGCACGGTTTTCGCTGGACATCAGCGCCAGGTGCAGCAACTCGCCACGGCTGAGTTCAGTGCCCACGCGCAGACGCGAGCTGCTGCCTTTTTCGGTGTCTACATCGTCCTGGGTGATGGTGATCATCTCGTCCATGGGCAGCTTGGCCTCGCTGATCAGCAAACCGGTCATGAGCTTGGTGATGGAGGCGATGGGCAGCACGGCGAGTTCGTTCTTGCGCAGCAAAACCTCTTGCGTGTCCTGATCCACCACGAAGGCCACGCTGGATTTCAGATCGAGCGGGTCGGTAGAGCCATGCAGGCCGGCCAGCTGTCCGTACGAGGGGGTTTGGGGGACCACCGCCGCCGTGCGAACAACGGCAGCCCTACGAACCGTCTTGGCCTTGACCGTAGCCTTTTTGACATGGTGCTTGTCATTGGCAGCGTGGCGGTGGACAGCAGCCTGCGCCGACATACCAGCCATGGCCAGCGTGGATACAACGGCAAAGAAGCCGAACTGGGCAAAAAAACGCTTCATTGTGGATCCCAATAGGCGGAGCAAAGTGGATAGAAAAATCTGCAATGCAAATGCCTGCGGGTGCCAGTGTAAACAAAAAAGTCGCGCAAGATCAACTACTTGCGCGACAAACTTCAAGAAAGAACCGACAAATCGGTATAAACCCGGGCTTTAACCCTGGGCAGCGACACGGTCGGCCTTGCTTTGCAGCTTGTTCAGGGCACTGAGATAGGCCTTGGCCGAGGCGACCACGATGTCCGGGTCGGCCCCCACGCCATTGACGACACGACCGCTGTTTTGCAGCCGCACGGTGACCTCACCCTGGCTCTCGGTGGAGCCGCTGATGGCGTTCACCGAGTACAGCACCATTTCCGCGCCGCTCTTCACGTGGGATTCAATGGCCTTTAGGGATGCGTCCACGGGACCATTGCCGTCGGATGTGCCCTTGACCTCATGGCCATCCACCGTGAAAACGATGGTGGCCTGGGGGCGCTCGCCAGTTTCACTGTGCTGCGCCAGCGAGATGAAACCGTAGTGCTCGTTCTCGTGGGAGACGCTTTCGTCGCTGACCAGGGCCAGGATGTCTTCGTCGAAGATTTCGCTCTTACGGTCGGCCAATTCCTTGAATCGGGTAAAAGCGGCATTGATGTCGCCTTCGCTCTCCATCTGCACGCCCAACTCCTGCAGGCGCTGCTTGAAGGCGTTGCGCCCGCTGAGCTTGCCCAGCACGATCTTGTTGGTGGTCCAACCCACGTCTTCGGCGCGCATGATCTCGTAGGTGTCGCGCGCCTTGAGCACGCCGTCCTGGTGGATGCCAGAGGCATGGGCGAACGCATTCGCCCCCACCACCGCCTTGTTGGGCTGCACCACGAAGCCGGTGGTCTGACTGACCATGCGGCTGGCGGCCAGGATGTGGCGGGTGTCAATGCCGATGTCCAAGCCGAAGTAGTCCTTGCGTGTCTTGACGGCCATCACCACCTCTTCCAGGCTGCAATTGCCGGCGCGCTCGCCCAGGCCGTTGATGGTGCACTCGATCTGGCGCGCGCCGCCAATCTTCACGCCAGCCAGGGAGTTGGCCACGGCCATGCCCAGGTCGTTGTGGCAGTGGACCGACCAGATGGCCTTGTCCGAATTGGGAATGCGCTCACGCAGGTTCTTGATGAAGTTGCCGTACAGCTCGGGGATGGCATAGCCCACGGTGTCGGGCACATTGATGGTGGTCGCGCCCTCGTTGATCACGGCCTCGATCACGCGGCACAGGAAATCGGGATCGCTGCGGTAACCGTCCTCGGGGCTGAACTCGATATCCTCCACCAGATTGCGGGCGAAGCGCACGGACTGCTTAGCCTGCTCGAACACCTGATCCGGTGTCATGCGCAGCTTCTTCTCCATGTGCAGGGCCGACGTGGCGATGAAGGTGTGGATGCGCGCCCGGTTGGCGCCCTTGAGTGCCTCGGCCGCGCGGGCAATGTCGCGGTCATTGGCGCGCGACAGGGAGCAGATGGTGGAATCCTTGATGTGGTTGGCAATGAGTTGCACCGCTTCAAAGTCGCCGTTGGAGCTGGCGGCGAAACCGGCCTCGATCACGTCCACCTTCAGGCGCTCCAGTTGGCGGGCAATGCGCAGCTTTTCGTCGCGGGTCATGGACGCGCCGGGGGACTGCTCGCCATCGCGCAAGGTGGTGTCGAAAATGATCAATTGGTCGGTCATCGTTTTACTCCTGTTGATTTCACCGCCCCGCAAGCAAAAACTGCAACCCAAAGAAAAAGGCCCGTTGCGGGTGCTAACGGGCCTTTTGGGATTCAGTGCGTGCGCTACTTCTTCCGCCCGTTGTGGCGTAGGAACGATAGCGATAGCGTGTGGAAATGCATGCCTTCAATGTACCACAAGAATGCGCTGTTGGCTGACATGGGGCTAATGTTCGCTGCGTTACTTGTGCAGGCCACGTTCTTCCGGCTCGTCGGTGGAGATGCTGATCACGCTAGTGCGCAGACCCTTGGCCCTGCGCCAGCCATAGATCACATAACCACTCAAGCTGTACGCAACAAAAACGCAGAACAGCACCGTGGGCGGGTCGATGTTGATCACCGCAATACCCAGCGCAATGGCCACCAGCACCGCAAACGGCACGCTACGCTTCATGTGCACGCCCTTGAAGCTGTAGAACGGCACATTGGTGACCATGGTCAGGCCCGCAAACAGGGCGATGCCGAAGGTGATCCAACGCACGTCGAACACGCCCAGCCGGTCAGCACCGGTGATACCCAGGTCCGTCATCAAACCAATGAAACCTACCACCAACGCCGCCGCCGCCGGTGACGGCATGCCTTGGAAGAAACGCTTGTCCACCACGCCGGTATTCACGTTGAAGCGCGCCAGGCGCAGGGCCGCACAGGCGCAGTAGACGAAGGCGGCAATCCAGCCCCAGCGGCCCAGGCCCTTGAGCGTCCACAGGTAGGCAATCAGGGCCGGCGCGGCGCCGAAGGACACCATGTCCGACAGCGAATCCATCTGCTCGCCAAACGCGCTCTGGGTGTTGGTCATGCGCGCCACGCGGCCATCCAGGCTATCGAGCACCATGGCGCAGAAGATGCCAATGGCGGCCTGGTCAAAGCGGCCGTCCATGGCCATGACAATGGCATAAAAACCGCCAAACAGGGCGGCCAGGGTGAAGAGATTGGGCAGTATGTAGATGCCCTTGCGGCGTTTCTTGACCACGACCACTTCCGTGTCGTGCCCATCGAAATCGTCACCATCATGCATAAATTGGCCTCCAGCCCTCGTAAACATTGCGTAGCAAGCTATTGAATTGATAGCAAATCCGAAAAACGGAACTACCGGGCTCGCCGCAGAATGCACGATGGTAGTCGGGAATCATGGCTGCCCATAAAAAATGGCCACCGAAGTGGCCATTGAACAGAACATTGAACGCTTAGTTGCGGGTCTGGTCGACCAGCTTGTTCTTGGCGATCCAGGGCATCATGGCGCGCAACTGGGTACCGACCTTCTCGATGGAGTGGTCAGCGGTGTTGCGGCGACGGGCCGTCATGCTGGGGTAGTTCAGGCGACCTTCCTGGATGAACATCTTGGCGTAGTCGCCGTTCTGGATGCGCTTCAAGGCATTGCGCATGGCGGCGCGCGACTGGTCGTTGATGACCTCAGGGCCGGTCACGTACTCGCCAAACTCCGCGTTGTTGGAGATGGAGTAGTTCATGTTGGCGATGCCGCCTTCGTAGATCAGGTCGACGATCAGCTTCAGTTCGTGCAGGCACTCGAAGTAGGCCATCTCGGGGGCATAGCCGGCTTCGGTCAGGGTTTCGTAGCCCATCTTGATCAGCTCGACGGCGCCGCCGCACAGCACGGCCTGCTCGCCGAACAGGTCGGTCTCGGTCTCTTCCTTGAAGTTGGTCTCGATGATGCCAGCCTTGCCGCCGCCATTGGCCATGGCGTAGCTCAGAGCCAGGTCACGGGCCTTGCCGGACTTGTCCTGGTGCACGGCGATCAGGTGGGGCACACCGCCACCCTGGGTGTAGGTGTTGCGCACTGTGTGACCGGGGGCCTTGGGGGCGACCATCCACACGTCCAGATCGGCGCGGGGCACGACCTGGTTGTAGTGCACGTTAAAGCCGTGGGCGAACACCAGGGAGGCGCCCTGCTTGATGTTGGGGGCCACGTTGTTGTTGTAGACCTCGGCGATCTGCTCGTCGGGCAACAGGATCATGACCACATCGGCGGACTTGACCGCGTCGTTCACTTCCATCACGGTCAGGCCGGCCTTGCCAACCTTGTCCCAGGAGGCACCGCCCTTGCGCAGGCCCACCACGACCTTCACGCCGCTGTCGTTCAGGTTCTGGGCATGGGCGTGGCCCTGGCTGCCGTAACCGATGATGGCAACTGTCTTGCCCTTGATCAGGCTCAGGTCACAGTCCTTGTCGTAAAAAACCTTCATGTCATCTCTCCGTTGTAAAAACTAATGAAATTGTGGGACAGACCTTCAACGCTGCCCCTACTGACTCGATCAAACTCAAACGCGCAAAATGCGCTCGCCGCGGCCAATGCCGCTGGAGCCCGTACGCACCGTCTCCAGAATGGCGGCGTGTTCCAGCGCCTCCAGGAAGGCGTCGTTCTTGGACTGGTCGCCGGTCAACTCGATGGTATAGCTCTTGTCGGTGACGTCGATGATACGACCGCGGAAGATGTCGGCCATGCGCTTCATCTCCTCGCGCTCCTTGCCCACCGCACGCACCTTCACCATCATGAGCTCGCGCTCGATGTAGGCGCCTTCGGTCAGGTCCACCACCTTGACCACTTCGATCAGGCGATTCAGGTGCTTGGTGATCTGCTCGATGACGTCATCCGAACCGGTGGTCTGGATGGTCATGCGCGACAGGCTGGCGTCCTCGGTGGGTGCCACCGTCAGCGATTCGATGTTGTAACCACGGGCCGAGAACAGGCCCACGACGCGGGACAGAGCACCGGGCTCGTTTTCCAGCAAAACTGCAATGATGTGTTTCATGATGTCTGATTCCTCTTTTCGCCGCCCTCCCCCGCAACCGGTAAGTTGCGGGCTTGGCGGACAATAGATTCGTCTTGAAAAATGCTAGCCTTTTGATAGCTAGCTACGCATAGTTGGCGAGGGCTAGAGCCTCATTTACCTTACAGGTCTTCGCTTCCCAGCAGCATCTCGGTGATGCCCTTGCCGGCCTGCACCATGGGGAACACGTTCTCGGTCGGGTCGGTACGGAAGTCCATGAACACCGTGCGGTCCTTGAGCTTGCGCGCCTCGCGCAGCGCCGGCTCCACGTCCTGCGGACGTTCGATCAGCATGCCGACGTGACCATAGGCCTCGGCCAGCTTCACGAAGTTGGGCAGCGCATCCATGTAGCTGTGGCTATAGCGGCCTTCGTACTCGACCTCTTGCCACTGGCGCACCATGCCCAGGTAGCGGTTGTTCAGCGAGCAGATCTTGATCGGCGTGTTGTACTGCAGGCAGGTCGAGAGTTCCTGGATGCACATCTGCACCGAGCCTTCACCGGTGATGCAGAACACCTCGGCGTCGGGCTTGGCCAGCTTGATGCCCATGGCGTAGGGGATACCCACACCCATCGTGCCCAGACCGCCGGAGTTGATCCAGCGGCGCGGCTCGTTGAACTTGTAGTACTGAGCCGCCCACATCTGGTGCTGACCGACGTCGGAGGTGATGTAGGTCTCCGTGTCCTTGGTCATGTTCCACAGCGTCTCGACGACGTACTGCGGCTTGATGACATCGCCCGAACCCATGCTGTACTTCAGGCAATCGCGCTTGCGCCAGCCGTCAATGGTTTCCCACCAGGCGCCCAGGGCGTTGGCGTCGGGCTTGGTCGAGCTTTCGCGGATCATGGCGATCATCTCGGTCAGCACATCCTTCACATCGCCGACGATGGGGATGTCCACGCGCACGCGCTTGGAGATGCTCGACGGATCGATGTCGATGTGGATGATCTTGCGCTCGTTCTGCGCGAAGTGCTTGGGGTTGCCGATCACGCGGTCGTCGAAGCGGGCGCCGACGGCCAGCAGCACGTCGCAGTTCTGCATCGCGTTGTTGGCTTCCACCGTGCCGTGCATGCCCAGCATGCCCAGGAACTTGGAATCCGTGGCCGGATAGGCACCCAGGCCCATCAGGGTGTTGGTGACCGGGTAGCCCAGCATGTCCACCAGGGTGCGCAACTCGGCTGTCGCATTGCTCAGCAGCACGCCGCCGCCGGTGTAGATGTAGGGGCGCTTGGCCGACAGCAACAACTGCAAGGCCTTGCGGATCTGGCCGCCATGGCCCTTGCGCACCGGGTTGTAGGAGCGCATCTCCACGGAGGATGGGTAGCCGTTGTAGGGCACCTTCTTGAAAGACACGTCCTTCGGAATGTCCACCACCACGGGGCCGGGGCGGCCGCTGCGGGCGATGTGGAAGGCCTTCTTCAGCGTCTCGGCCAGGTCGCGGGCGTCCTTGACCAGGAAGTTGTGCTTGACGATGGGGCGGGTGATGCCGACGGTGTCGCATTCCTGGAACGCGTCCAGGCCAATCGCGTGCGTGGGCACCTGGCCAGAGATGATCACCATGGGAATGCTGTCCATGTAGGCGGTGGCGATACCGGTGACGGCATTCGTCACACCCGGGCCGGAGGTGACCAGGGCCACGCCCACATTGCCGGTGGCGCGCGCATAGCCGTCGGCGGCATGCACGGCGGCCTGTTCGTGGCGCACCAGCACGTGCTGGATGGTGTCCTGCTTGTAGAACGCGTCGTAAATATGCAGAACGGCACCACCGGGGTAACCCCAGATGTACTTGACGCCCTCGGCCTGAAGCGCCTTGACCAGCACTTCGGCGCCACGCAACTCTTGCGTGCCGGACGATTTTTGGGATGCAGCAGATGCTGAAGCGATTTCAGCTTTTGAAATTTCCATGATGAACCTTTGTGAATTTCTCTGACGAAAAACCTTGGGTGCCCCTTCGCAAAACTCTTGTGGAGTCGCGTCGGGACTTAGGGCAGAGACCATGGGCACATTGAATGCTGCGCCGGATCAAAACCCGTTTGCCTTTTGATTGCAAGCGCATTATCGCACCGAGAAACGTGTTTCTGGGCGATCCGGCCCAATCTTGACGGCGCAAGTGCGATAATTCGCGTTCAATAACGTAAAAAAACGCCCGCCTGGGCGATCTGTCGCTGACTCTTTGCCGTTTTTCCCGGCTTCTTCCACTTGGCTTCTGAACGCGAACTGTCCGATTTTTTGAAGAGCGTTGAAAAACGCGCGTTCAAGCGCTCGGTGTACCACGTCCGCAACGACGAGTCCGCCCTGGACATCGTGCAGGACGCCATGATGAAGCTGGCCGAACACTACGGCCACAAGCCCGTGGAGGAGCTGCCGATGCTGTTCCAGCGCATCCTGTCGAACTGCACGCTGGACTGGTTTCGTCGGCAAAAGACGCAAAAGGCGCTGTTTTCGACCCTGAGCGACTTCGAGTCGGCCGGTGATGACGAAAACTTCGACCTGCTGGAAACCCTGGAATTGTCTGGCAACGGGGAACAAAACGAGAGCGCCGAAACTCAGACCGAGCGGGCACAAACCTTGCGTGAGATCGAAACCGAGATCCAGCAGTTGCCCGCGCGTCAACGGGAGGCCTTCTTGATGCGTTATTGGGAGGATATGGACGTAGCCGAAACGGCTGCGGCCATGGGTTGCTCACAAGGCAGTGTCAAAACGCACTGTTCCAGGGCGGTCCAGGCTTTGGGAAAGGCCCTCAGCGCAAAGGGAATACGACTATGAACACACTTGACGCCCGCCAGATCGACAATTACCAGGACCGCTTGGGCCGCGCCCTTGCCGCGCGCCTGTCCGACAGCACGGACAGCCTTCCCAACGACATCAGCGAGCGCCTCAAGGCCGCCCGCATGCAAGCCCTGGCCAAGCGCAAGGTCGTCAAGCTGCAGACCGCCACCGCCGTTCAGACCAATGGCGGCGCGGCCACCCTGAGCCTGGGTGAAGACAGTGGCAACAGCATCTGGAACCGACTCGGTTCGCTTATCCCCTTGTTGGTGCTCATCGTTGGCTTGCTGGCCATCGCCGCCATGCAGGAGCAGAAATTCGCCAAGGAAGTCGCCGATGTGGACGTGGAGTTGCTGGCCGACGAGTTGCCGCCTTCCGCCTACACCGACCCTGGTTTCGTTCATTTCCTCAACGCCAAACGCCGCGACTAGCGCCCACCCATGCCGTTTGTTGCCACCCTCGCACATACCTTTGCACACCTGACCCCAAGCCGCTGGGCTGGAGTCGCTGCACTGTGCGCCGTGGCATCGCTGGCAGGCCTGTTCGCCGGTTGCACCCCATCGCCCCAGCCGATCACATCGGCTGCCACGGCCACCCCGCCCCAGGACAAGGCCTCCGCCCCGGCAGCCGCGGCTCGGCCCGGTCCGCAATGGAGCGAGTTGAGCGCCGCCCACAAAAAGGCCCTGCACCCCCTGGCCGAAACCTGGAACTCCCTGGGCCCCAACCACAAGAGCAAGTGGATTGCGCTGGCCAACAACTACGCCAACCGTTCCCCCGAGGAACAGGCCAAGTTGCAGAGCCGCATGGTGGAATGGGCCGCGCTGACGCCGCGCGAGCGCGAACAGGCCCGGATGAACTTCGCCGAGTCCAAAAAGCTGCACCACGCCGAACTGGCCGCGGAATGGGCTGCCTACCAGGAACTCAGCGCCGACGAGAAGCGACGCCTGGCGGCCGCCAAGATGGCCGAAAAACCCGCAGGCGCCGCAATCGCCATCACAACGGCCCCCAATGACAAGATCACCGCCGTGCCCATCACCCGACGCACGGCCCAGTTGCCGGAATCGGCAGCAATTGCCAAGCCGCAGATCAACCCCAACACGCTGCTGCCCAAGGTCGTCATTCCCGCTGCGTCGGAAGCCCCACCCGCGCCCGACGTCACTACGCCGGGCGTCTCCGCCGACGCCCTGTCGCCCAACTAGCATCTGCGCCCACCGGCGAGCAGCCGGCCGTCGTTCCCGTCGGGCCAGGCCCTACAATCCCGGGGCGCTTGAAGACCGACACTTTCCCCATGCCCATTGAAATGAAAACGCCCGGCCTTTGGCGCCGCATGGCCTGCTGGCTCTACGAGGGCATCCTGCTGTTTGGCGTGGTGTTCCTGGCCGGCTACCTGTTCAGCACCCTGAGCCAGACTCGCAACGCGCTGGACAACCGCAACGCCCTGCAAGCCTTCATCTTCATCGTGTTCGGCATCTATTTCGTCTGGTTCTGGGCCAAGGGCCAGACCCTGGCCATGAAGACCTGGAACATCCGCGTGGTGGACCGTAACGGCAACGCCATCACCCAGTTGCATGCCCTGGGCCGCTACGTGCTGAGCTGGCTGTGGTTTCTGCCGCCCCTGCTGGCCGCCTGGGCCTTTCAGCTCAGCGGCGGTGAATCCATCGTCGTCCTGCTGGGTTGGGTGGTGGTGTGGGCTCTACTGAGCCGCTTCCACCCCCAGGGCCAATTCTGGCACGACGCGCTGGCCGGCACCCGACTGGTCTCCTCCCCTCCCCTGAGCCGCTGAATTCCGTGGAAAACACCGCCGATTCCGTCAATCCGCAAAAAGCACGCAAGGGCCTGAGCCGTGTCTGGCACGCCACCGGCTATTCGCTGGCTGGGCTGCGCGCCGGTTGGGGCGAGCCCGCGTTCCGCCAGGAGGCCATTGCGGCCATCCTGCTGGTGCCGCTGGCCTTCTGGCTGGGCCAGTCCTGGGTGGAAACCGCCCTGCTGGTGGCCAGCGTGGTGTTTGTGATGGTGGTGGAGCTGCTGAACACGGCGGTCGAAACCGCCATTGACCGCATCGGCCCGGAGTGGCACGACCTCTCCAAACGGGCCAAGGACATGGGTAGCGCGGCCGTGCTCCTGAGCCTGCTGCTGTGCGTGGGCGTGTGGGCGGCGGCACTGCTGCACCGCCTCTAGATCAACGCGGCGATCAGATCGCCGATTCGTCCTGCTCACCGGTGCGGATACGCACCACGCGCTCCACGCTGGTGACGAAGATCTTGCCGTCGCCGATCTTGCCGGTGTGGGCGGCCTTGACGATGGCGTCCACGCAGCGGTCCACGTCGTCGGTCTTGACCACCACTTCGACCTTCACCTTGGGCAGAAAGTCCACCACGTATTCGGCACCACGGTACAACTCGGTATGGCCCTTCTGGCGGCCAAAACCCTTGACCTCGGTGACGGTCAGACCGGTGACGCCGCATTCGGCCAGGGCCTCGCGGACTTCTTCCAACTTGAACGGTTTGACGATGGCGGTGATTTGTTTCATAAGTTTCCTTTAATCAGTTGGGGTCAGAGCACATTTGCTGCGCAAAGTGGTCTGACCCACAAGGCTTCAGGCCCTAAAACGGTTGGTAATAGGATAACGCCAATCCTTGCCGAAGCTGCGGTGGGTCACTCTAATCCCTACCGGCGCCTGGCGGCGTTTGTACTCGTTGAGCTTGATCAGCCGCGTGACCTTCTCCACATCGGCCTTCTCGAACCCGGCCGCCACGATGGTGGCGATGCTCTGGTCGTTTTCCATGTAGCGGTCGATGATGGCATCCAGCACCTCGTAGGGCGGCAGGCTGTCCTGGTCCTTCTGGTCGGGGCGCAGCTCGGCGCTAGGCGGACGGGTGATGATGCGCTCGGGGATGGGGTTGGCGCCGGTGCCGTACGGGTCGTTGGCATTGCGCCAGTGCGCCATCTTGAACACCGTGGTCTTGGCCAGATCCTTGATCACGGCAAAGCCGCCGGCCATGTCCCCGTACAGCGTGCAGTAACCCGTGGCCATCTCGCTCTTGTTGCCGGTGGTCAGCACGATGCTGCCGAACTTGTTGGAGAGCGCCATCAGCAGCGTGCCGCGGATGCGGGCCTGGATGTTTTCCTCGGTGGTGTCCTCGGCGCGGCCGGCAAAGTCGCTTGCCAGCGACGCCTTGAAGGCCTCGAACTCCGGCACGATGGAAATCTCGTCGTAGCGCACGCCCATGCGCTGCGCCATGTCGCGCGCGTCCAGCCAACTGATGTCGGCCGTGTAGGGTGACGGCATCATCACCGCGCGCACCTTGTCGGCGCCCAGGGCGTCCACGGCAATCGCCAGCACCAGCGCCGAGTCAATGCCACCCGACAGGCCCAGCAGCGCACCCGGAAAGCCGTTCTTGCCCACGTAGTCGCGCACGCCCAGCACCAGGGCGTCCCACAGGTCCTGCTCGGGGCTGCGGATCGGCTCCACGTTTGCTACGATTTTCATAGCTGCCTGCGCAGGTTCCACGAGGGCTACGAACTGATTTTCCTTGAAGCTTGGGGCGCGTCCGGCCACCGTGCCCTCGGCGTTCAGGGCAAACGAATGCCCCTCGAACACCACCTCGTCCTGGCCGCCCACCAGATGGGCGTAGACCAGAGGCAGGCCCGTCTCCAGCACCCGGCGCTGCATCATGGCTTCACGCTCATAGCCCTTGCCCACATGGAAAGGTGAGGCGTTGATCACGGCCAGCAACTCGGCGCCTGCGGCACGGGTCTCGCTCGCGGGTTGCTCGAACCAGGCGTCCTCGCAAATCAGCAGGCCCACCTTCACGCGCGCACCCGTCTCACCGGCCTCGAACACACACACGTCATGGCCGGGCGTGAAGTAACGGCGCTCGTCGAACACCTGGTAGTTGGGCAACTCACGCTTGCGGTAGGTGGCCACCACCTGGCCTTCACGCAAGACGCTGGCGGCGTTGAAGCGCTGCTGCACCGCCACCGAGCGCGTGCGGCTGTCGCCACCGGTGGGATGGCCCACCACAACGGTCATGTCTTTTAACCCGGCCAAAGCCTGGGCCACCGATTTCACGGCATCATCACAGGCGGCGATGAAGGCCGGGCGCAAGAACAAGTCCTCGGCGGCATAGCCGCAGATGGAGAGTTCGGGCGTGAGCAGGAGGCGCGCGCCCTGAGCGTGGGCGTCGCGGGCGGCGCCGATGATCTTCTGGGCATTGCCGTCCAGATCACCAACGATGAAATTGAGTTGTGCAATGCACAGTGTGAGAGCCATGAACCGGAAAAATGGGGTTGAATGCGGCCTGCAGCGGCCCGGCGCGCCCAGGGAGACGCGCCTTGTCTGAGGATTATGTCATTGGGGTGACGGATACGCTCTCCAGTGTGGATGCCGCCACCTGGGACGCCCTGCTCCACACCCAGCCGAACCCCAGCCCCTTCATGCGCCACGCCTACCTGGCTGCGCTGGTCGAGAGCGGCAGCGCCTGCGCGCGCACCGGCTGGCGCCCGCACTGCTTCACCGTGCGCCAGGGCGGCGCGCTGGTAGCGGCCTGCGTGGTGTTTGAAAAATCCCACTCCTACGGCGAATACGTATTCGACTGGGCCTGGGCCAACGCCTATGCCCAACACGGGCTGGACTACTACCCCAAGGCCGTCTGCGCCGTGCCCTTCACGCCCGTGCCCGGCGCCCGGCTGATGGCGGCCAACCCGGCCGCGCGCGCGGCCCTGCTACAGGCGTTGCTGCGCTGGTGCGAGGACCACCGGCTGTCGTCCCTGCACCTGCTGTTCCTGGAAGGGGACGACGCGGTTGCATGCGAGCAAGCGGGCCTGATGCTGCGCCACACCGTGCAGTTCCACTGGAAGAACGCCAACTATCCCGACTTCAACGCCTTCCTCGCCTCCCTTACCCAGGACAAGCGCAAGAAGATTCGCCAGGAGCGACGCAAGGTGGCGGAGGCCGGTGTCACGTTTCGCTGGTCCCAGGGCCGCGACATCACCGCGGCCGATTGGGACTTCTTCTACCGCTGCTATGAACGCACCTACCTGGAACACGGCAACGCCCCCTACCTCACCCGCGACTTCTTCCGACGCATGGCCGACACCATGCCCGAGCATTGGCTGCTGTTCACGGCCGAGCGCGAGGGCCGCCCAATTGCTACCAGTTTGATAGCGCTTCACGCACATTCCACGAGGGCTGGAGGCGCAAATGTCGCATACGGCCGCTACTGGGGCGCGCTGGAGCGGGTGGACTGCCTGCACTTTGAGGCCTGCTACTACCAGCCGCTGCAGTGGTGCATCGCCAACGGCTATCAGCGGTTTGAAGGTGGCGCCCAGGGCGAGCACAAGATGGCCCGCGCCCTGCTGCCGGTCAAGACCAGCAGCGCCCACTGGCTGGCGCACCCCGCCTTTGCCGATGCGGTGGAGCGCTTTCTGGCGCGCGAGGGGGAAGGCATCAACGGCTATCTGGACGAACTGGAACAACGGAGTCCATTCAAACGGGGGATGGAGCCCATCCAGAGCGAATAACGTCTTAAACGTTAATTTCGACACAAACACTTAATTCGATTAAATCGATTGACAACATCGATTTAATCGAATATTCTCGCTGCCAGGCATCACTTCCATGCATTGAAGGAGCGGCGAGCATGAACCCATCCCCTGCACCCCAGGACACCACCAGCGCGGCAGCGCCACCAGCGGCAGAGGCATCCGCCGATGCGGTCAAGCCCATCCAGGAATTTCTGGCTTTCAAGCTCGGTTCCGAGGAATACGGCATTAACATCCTGCGTGTCCAGGAAATCCGGTCCTACGAGGCTCCCACCCGCATGGCCAATACGCCGGCCTTCATCAAGGGGGTGATCAACCTGCGCGGCGTCATTGTTCCCATCATTGATCTGCGCCTGAAATTCAACCTGGAGCAGGCCAATTACGACAGCTTCACGGTCGTGATCGTGCTCAACATCGGCCGCCAGGTGGTGGGCGTCGTGGTGGATGGCGTGTCCGACGTGATCACGCTGGCGCCCGAGCAACTGCACCCGGTACCCGAGTTTCGTTCCACGATTGACAGCGATCACGTCTTGGCCATCGGCTCGGTGGAAAACCGCATGTTGATCCTGCTGGACATCGAAAAACTCATGGGCAGCGCCGACATGGGCCTGGGCGGACAGCTCCTCCAGTAACGATCCCCCCTCTTCACTTCACCTTTTCCGCCATGAACATCTCCAATATGACAGTGGGCGCCCGTCTGGGCCTGGGTTTTGCGCTGGTGATCGTCGCCGGCATCGTCGGCGCCATCATCGGATGGATTCAGCTGGGTCGAGCCACCAATGAAGTGCAAATGCTGGTCGAGGACCGCATGGTCAAGGTCGAGACCATCAGCCAGATCAAGGACAACCTGAACCTCACCGCCCGCGCGTCGCGCAATATCGCATTGATGACCGAGGAAAAGGATCGGCTGGCCGAGAAGAAACGCATCGAAGACGCACGCGCGAGCAACAACAAATTGCTCATCTCGTTGAAAGATGGCGTGCGCAGCGAAAAGGGCCGTGCGCTGTTGCAAAAGGTCGAAGAAATCCGCGCTCCCTATGTGCAAACCACCGACAAGGCGATCACCCTGGGCCTGGCCGGCAGGAACGAAGAGGCGCGCGATGTCCTGATCAAGGAAAACCGTCCGCTGCAGGCCGCCTATTTCAAAACACTGGAAGAGCTCAGCACCCTGCAGAAAGAGGCGATGAACGAGTCGGCCCACAAGGTCCAGGACATTGCCGCCACCACCAGCATGCTGATGCTGGTCATCGCCGCTATGGCTGCCCTGGTGGGCGCAATCATCGCCTGGGCACTGACCCGCTCCATCACGCGTCAACTCGGCGGCGAGCCGGACTATGCTTCCAGCGTGGCCCGCGAGATCGCGGCAGGGAACCTGGCCATGGAGGTGCGCGTGCAGTCCGGCGACCAGGGCAGCCTGCTGTCCAATATGAAAACCATGCAGCTCAGCCTGGCCAAGGTGGTCACGCATGTGCGCCAAGGCTCGGAGAGCGTGGCCACGGCCAGCGTGCAAATCTCGCAGGGCAACCACGACCTCTCCGGGCGCACCGAGGAACAGGCCAGCGCGCTGGAGGAAACGGCGGCGTCGATGGAGGAACTGAGCTCGACGGTCAAGCAAAACGCCGACAACGCGCGCCAGGCCAACCAGCTCGCGCAAAGCGCCTCGAACGTCGCGGTGCAAGGCGGCGAAGTCGTCGGCCAAGTGGTCGAGACCATGAAGCACATCAACGACTCCTCCAAGCGGATCTTTGACATCATCGGCGTGATCGACGGCATTGCCTTCCAGACCAACATCCTGGCGCTCAATGCCGCCGTGGAAGCGGCGCGCGCCGGCGAACAGGGACGCGGCTTTGCCGTGGTGGCATCCGAGGTGCGCAGCCTGGCCGGGCGCTCGGCCGAGGCAGCCAAGGAAATCAAGGGCCTGATCGGCGCAAGCGTGGAGCGCGTCGAGCAGGGCAACGTGCTGGCCGATCAGGCCGGCGTGACCATGACCGAGGTGGTGAGCGCGATCAAGCGCGTGACCGACCTGATGGGCGAGATCAGCGCGGCGAGCGCCGAGCAAAGCCAAGGCGTGGCGCAGGTGGGCGAGACCATCATGCAGATGGACCAAACCACGCAGCAAAATGCCGCGCTGGTCGAGGAAAGTGCCGCCGCCGCCGACAGCCTCAGGACCCAGGCGGAGCAACTCGTGGCCGCGGTGAGCGTGTTCAAGCTCTCGAGCGTGCACACCCGCGAGATGACTGCCGCGCAGAAATCCAGCGCACCGATTCGCGCCGCGATCAACGCCCCCGCCAAGGCGGCGCCCCGGGTGCCGGCACCCCCCAAAGCAGCGGCCATCCCCAAGCCTGCGCAGGCATCGATTGCGCACAGCGCCCCTCGCCTCGCCAGCACGGCTGATACCGGCGAGTGGGAAAGTTTCTGATCAACACCTCAACCGACCTGAAGAAGACTCACATGAAACTCTCGATTGCAAAACGACTAGGGCTGTTGATTGCCAGCGCTCTGCTGGGCATTGTGGTGCTGGTGGCGATCTTCCTGCTCTCCGAGCGCACCCTGATCATGGAAGAGCGCAAGCTCGGCCTGCAACAGAACGTGGAAACCGCGCACAGCCTGATTGCCCACTACCAGGACCTGGCCAGCAAGGGCACCATGCCGGAAGACGAAGCCAAGCAGCGCGCCATCGCGGCAGTCAGAGCCTTGCGCTACAGCGGATCGGATTACTTTTTTATTCAGAGTTTTGAATCAAAAATGCTGATGCACCCGATCACCGCGGCCCTGGAAGGCAAGGACGTCTCGGAGCTCAAAGACTCTACCGGGAAGCTCTTCACCGCCGAAATGACCAGCATCGCAAAAAGCGCTGGCTCGGGTTTTGTCTTCTATATGTGGCCCAAGCCAGGCGACAAGGAGCCGGTGCAAAAGGCTACCTATGTCAAGGCGTTTGCGCCCTGGGGATGGCTCGTGGGTTCGGGTGTCTACGTCGACAATGTGGACGCTGTGATTGCCAAGCGCGTCATCGCCGCGACCGTTGCCGCCGTCGTTCTGGCTGGCATCCTGCTCGGGGTCAGCGTGTTGATTGCACACGGCTTGTTGCGCCAGCTCGGCGGTGAGCCCGATGTGGCGGTCGACATCACGCGCCGGATCGCGCAGGGCGACCTCACCGTGGACATTGCGCTCAAGAGCAACGACCAGTCCAGCCTGCTGTTTGCCATCAAGAGCATGCGCGACAGCCTCTCGTCCATCGTTGGCCATGTCCGCACGGGCTCCGAAGGCGTGGCATCTTCCAGCGCGGAGATTGCGCATGGCAACAACGATCTCAGTGCCCGCACCGAGAGCCAGGCCAGCGCGCTGCAAGAGACAGCCGCCTCGATGGAGCAACTCAGTTCCACCGTCAAACAAAACGCCGACAACGCCCGCCAGGCCAACCAGCTCGCGCAAAGCGCGTCCACCATTGCGGTGCAAGGTGGCGAAGTCGTGGCCCAGGTGGTGGACACCATGAAGGGCATCAACGACAGCTCAAGCAAGATCGCTGAGATCATCAGCGTCATCGACGGCATTGCCTTCCAGACCAACATCCTGGCACTCAACGCGGCGGTGGAAGCCGCTCGCGCCGGCGAGCAAGGCCGCGGCTTCGCGGTGGTGGCCTCCGAGGTGCGGTCCCTGGCCGGGCGCTCGGCCGATGCCGCCAAGGAAATCAAGACACTGATCAACGACAGCGTGCAGCGCGTCGAACAGGGCAGCGCCCTGGTCGACCAGGCCGGCGCCACCATGACCGACGTGGTGCAGTCGATCCGCCGGGTGACGGACATCATGGGCGAGATCAGCGCCGCCAGCTCCGAGCAGAGCACCGGTGTATCGCAGGTGGGCGAGGCCGTGACGCAGATGGACCAGACCACCCAGCAGAACGCCGCGCTCGTCGAGGAAATGGCCGCCGCGGCCGCCAGCCTCCGGTCCCAGGCGCACGAACTGGTGGACACGGTGGCGGTATTCAAGCTCGCTTGATCCTCGGCCTTTCCCATCTTCACCTTCGCTGATTGGACCCACCATGCGCACCAACCTGCCCATTACCCAGAACGAACACCCGTTTCCAGACGGCGCAAGCCTGGTCTCCACCACCGATTTGAAGGGGCGGATCACCTACTGCAACGAGGCGTTCATCCACCTCAGTGGCTACACGCAGGACGAACTGCTGGGACAGCCCCACAACCTGATCCGCCACCCGGACATGCCGTCCGAGGCATTCCGCGACATGTGGCAAACACTGAACGAACGCCTGCCATGGACGGGCGTGGTGAAAAACCGCCGCAAGAATGGCGACCACTACTACGTGCTGGCCAACGTCACGCCGATCACCCACAACGACCAGGCCATCGGCTACCTGTCGGTGCGCACCCAACCGACGCAGGCACAAATTGCGGCGAGCGAGTCGCTCTACGCCACCATGCGCGCCGAGCAGCAATCGGGAAGGCTGGTGCACCGCCTGCGCCACGGCGCCCTGCAACACGCAAGCCTGCGCAAACGCCTGGCACGATGGAGCATGCCCTCTGTCGATGGGCGCATCACCCTGGCGAGCCTGCTCGTCGGCGGCATGGGCACCACCGCTGGCGCCTGGGCGGCGGGCGGAGATGCGGCCCTGACGCGTCCCGGTTTCATGGGCGCGGTCTTGTTCACCGTGGCAACGGGTCTGCTGGCCGCGTGGCAGATTCGCGCCGTCACCACACAACCCATGCAGGAATTGCTGGCGTTCGCCAACAGCCTGGCCGCAGGCGACCTCACGAAGGAGTTGCGGGGGAAAAACAGTGGCGTGGCCGGTCGCCTGGAACGGGCCCTCAACCAACTCAAGGTCAATATCCGCTCCATCGTGGGGGATGCCCGCAACGAAGTGGTCCGCATGGGCGGGGCCACGGCGGAAATCGCCGCAGCCAGCCAGGACCTGTCCGGCCGCAATGAATCGCAGGCGGCCTGCCTGGAGGAAACCGCGGCGGCGATCCACCAGATCGCCAGCAACGTGCAACAGACCGCGGCGGCCGCCCGCCAGGCCTCCGAGCTGGCCGCCAACGCCACGCGGATCACCGAGCGCAGCAGTGAAGCCGTCCAGGCCGTGACCCACACCATGCGGGACATCAACGAATCCTCGCGGCGCATTGGCGACATCATCCAGTTGATCGACGGCATTGCCTTCCAGACCAATCTGCTGGCGCTCAACGCCGCCGTGGAAGCGGCGCGGGCTGGCACCCAGGGGCGCGGCTTTGCCGTCGTGGCGGCCGAAGTCCGCAGCCTTGCGGGGCGCTCCGCCAATGCGGCCCAGGAAATCAAGCACCTGATACAGGACTCGGCCCGGAAAATCGAGGAAGGTGCCCGCCTGACGGCCCATGCGCGCGGCACCATGGACGAGGCCGTGGCGACATCGCGCCAGGTCAACGCCCACATCGCGGACATCCATGGCGCGGTCGAGGCGCAAAGCTCGGGCATCGTGCAGATCAATGCGGCCCTGGAGCACATCGAAGACCTGACGCAAAAGAACAATGCGCTGGTGCACGACTTGGCGGACGCCTCGGCGGCACTGGACGTGCAGTCGGGCAGCGTCGTGGACGCCATGCAGATCATCCGGTTGGCATCCACGGACACCGTCATGCGCTCCGATGCCGTTGCACTGCGCCAGCAAGCCAAGGCAAAACAGTTGGAGGCACCAGTAAAACCCTCCCGGAGTATCGGCCCAGCCCTGCTCGAACTGCAATCTGCTTGATATCGATTAAAGTGACAAAACCGATTAAAACCAGATCGTCCGCTTTGTAATGAAAACCGCACCCGAAGAACTCAAAGACAAACCCTACCTGACCCCCAACGAGGTGGCTCAGTGGATGATGGTGTCGCCCATCACCGTGCGGGGATGGGCGCAAAAAGGCATGCTGCAAGCCGAAGTAACCCCCGGCGGGCACCGCCGCTTTCGCCGTGAGGAGGTGGAGCGCTTTGCCCGCCAGTGGAACCCGGCGGGAAACCGCGGCGCGCTGCGTGTGTTGATTGTGGATGACGACCGCTCCGTGGTCGGCTTCCTGAAAGAGCTGCTGGAGGGTGCCTCCGCCCCGGTCACGGTTGAGGTGGCCTACGGCGGCTTCGAGGCGGGCCGCAAGGTGCATGCCTTCACCCCCGACGTCGTCTTGCTGGACTACATGATGCCGGGCATCAAGGGCTCGGAGGTTTGCCAACAGATCAAGCAGATCCCGGGACTGGCCGACGTGCGGGTGATTGCCATGAGCGGCTTCCTGAGCCCGGAATACGAGGCCGAGCTGCTGGCGGCGGGGGCGGAATGCTGCCTGACCAAGCCCATCGATACCGCGCAGTTGTTCTCGCTGCTAGGCCTTCCCGACTGAAGGAACGCAACGCGATGGACGATGCTAACCGTCGGCGGTTGCACGGACAGATCGTGCTGGTGGTGGCGCTGGCGCTGACCACGGCGTTCGCCACCCTGCTGCCCCTGCGGGACGTCAAGCTGCCCATGCAGCACTACCTGGCGTTCCACACGGTCCTGGAATTTGGAGCGATCCTGGCGGCCTTCCTGGTGTTCACCACGGTGTGGCACACCCCCACCCGGCAGGTGTCCACCTCGCTGCTGCTGATAGCGGCAACCTTGCTGGCGTCCGGCTGGCTCGATTTTGCACATGCCCTGTCCTTCAAGGGCATGCCGGACCTGGTCACGCCCTCCTCCGTCAGCAAGTCGCTGTACTTCTGGCTGCTGGCACGCGCCCTGGTCGCCCTGACCCTGTTTGGCGTGAGTTTTTATCCCCGCATGGCCCCGCCGTCGCAGAGCCAGCGCTACCGGATTTTGGCCGCGTACACCGTGCTCAACTTCATCCTGATCGGCGGGGTGCTGGCCTTCGAACGGGATCTGCCACCCGTTTACGTGGATGGGCTGGGTGTCACGGGGATCAAGGTGGCCATCGAATGCGGCATTACCGGCCTTCTGGCCCTGGCGGCGCTGCGCTATTTTCTGTTGGCGCTGAAATCAAGCGATGAGTTCCCCGCGGTCATCTTCGGCGCATCGGCCGTTGCCGCGCTCGGTGAAATGTTCTTCATGCGCTACACCGACATCAACGATGCCCAGAACGCGCTGGGGCATCTCTACAAAATCCTGAGTTACGGCCTGATTTACCGCGCTATGTTTGTCATCAGCATTCGCCGCCCCTACGCCATGCTGGAGGAACAGGCGCAGTTGCTGGAGCGGGCCAATGAGACGCTGCGTATCCAGGCCATGGCACTGGAATCCACCACCGCCACCGTGTTCGTCACCGACAAGACGGGCCGATTTCGTTGGCGCAATCGGGCCTCTTCCGCGCTGTTGGGGTATGTCAAACCGGATGAGATCAGTCAGCTCTCCCTGTTTACCGCCCCCGTAACGCCGGACCCGATTGTTGCGGATGCGATTCGGGAAACCGTCTCTGCAACCGGGCGCTGGAGTGGGGTTGTCGAGATACTGGATCACGAGGGAAAACGGCTCGTCATGAACCGCACCGTGACGTCCTTGCGCGGCGAAGACGGTGCACTGGAAGGCTTTGTGTCGGTGGCGGAGAACGTCACGGAGAACCGGCGTGCGCGAGACCGGCACAAGCGGGTGCTGGACACGGCAATCGACGGTTTTCTGATTGCCAGCGTGCAGGGCACCATCTTGGAGGTGAACGCCGCCTTCGAAAAAATCTCCGGCTACGGCGCGGAAGAACTGCAGACCCTCGATTTCCGCCAGGTGGCGTTGAACTTTGCAGACGAAGTGCAGCAGCAAATGGCTCGGGCCACGCATTCGGGACACAACCGGTTTGAAACCCGCCTGCGGCACAAGCTGGGGCACGACATCTTCGTGGCGGTCTCGGTGACGTTTGACCCGGAAGTCCAGCAGTTCTTCGTCTTTGTGCGCGACATCACCGACCAGAGGAAGTCCGACGCCGTGCGCACGGACCTGGAGCGCCAACTGCAGCAGGCGCAAAAGATGGAGGCCATGGGGCAACTCACCGGCGGCATCGCGCACGACTTCAACAACATCCTGGTCTCCGTGCTTGGCTACTCCAAGCTCGCGCTGGACCGCCTCGTCCCCGACAAGCAGAGCAAACTGGCCAGCTATTTGCGTGAAATCATCATGGCCAGCGAACGGGCACGCGACCTGATCGCCAAGATGCTGGTCTTCACCCGCACTCAGGCCAGCACCAACCTGGAAGTGGTCTCGCCCGCCACTGCCGTGCAGCAGGTTCTGTCCATGGTGCGCCCCTCCATCCCCTCCAGCATCGAAGTCGATGTCCAACTGGACGACGACCTCACCATCTGGATGGACGCGGGCGAGTTGCACCAGATGCTGCTCAACCTGATCATCAACGCCCGGGACGCCATTGACGGGCGGGGCGTGATTGGCATCCGGGCCCACCGCGTGGAGACCCGGGGATGCCTGTGCGCGGTATGCCAGCAACGCCTGAGCGGCCCCTACATGGCGCTGGAGGTCAGCGATACCGGCAGCGGCATCGCGCCCGAGAACATGCCGCGCTTGTTCGACCCCTTCTTCACCACCAAGGATGTCGGCAAGGGAACCGGCCTGGGCCTGTCCATGGTGCAGGGGCTGCTGATCCGCTCCGGCGGACACATCACCGTCGAATCCCAACCCGGGCACGGAAGCATCTTCCAACTCCTGCTGCCACTGGCATCCAAGCAAGGGCCGCTGCCCCGCGCGGGCACCGAAATGGAGGAAGCCCACCGCGGCACCGGCCAACACATCGCGGTCGTGGACGACGAACCCGCCGTCACGCGCTACCTGTGTGAACTGCTGGAGGGCCAGGGCTACCGGGTCACGCCGTTCAACCAGTCCATCGACGCCCTGGCCGCCTTCGAGACCGGGGCACAGCGGTTTGACCTGGTCATCACCGACCAGACCATGCCCGCCATCAACGGGACCGAACTGGCCGTGCGCCTGCACCGCACCCAGCCGAATTTGCCCGTCATCCTGTGCACGGGCTACGGCAGCGGCATCGCCGAAAGCGCCGTGCAGCAGGCCCGCATCCGCCACCAGTTCACCAAACCGGTACCGGCCAACGCGCTGCTCCAAGCCATTGCCGATGCCCTGAACGGCTGAGGGAGCACATCCGGGCACCGACGGCCCGGCTGGCAAAATCCCCCTCCATGCACGCCACCCCGGAAAGCCCAGCCCCCGCCCCCATCAACCACTACGAGAACTTTCCAGTCGCCTCCTGGCTATGCCCGGCGCATCTGCGCGCCCCCATTGCCGCCATCTACCATTTCGCCCGTACGGCAGACGACATCGCCGACGAGGGCACGGCCAGCGCCGAGCAGCGCCTGGCCGAGTTGGACGCCTACCGCGCCGACCTGACCGCGACCTGCCAGGCCGCCGCGCAAGACGCTCCAAACGGCGCAACCAGCCAACGCTGGCCGGCGGTCTTCGGCCCGCTGCGCGTGGCCATCCGCAACCACCAACTGCCGCCCCAGCTGCTGCACGACCTGCTGGACGCCTTCGCGCAGGACATCCGCAAGACCGCCGCCGCCGAGGGTTACGCCACCCACGCCGAACTGCTGGACTACTGCCGCCGCTCGGCCAACCCGGTGGGCCGGCTGCTGCTGCACCTGTACGGCGTGACCGACGCCCTGGCGCTGGAACGCAGCGACGCCATCTGCAGCGCCCTGCAACTCATCAATTTCTGGCAGGACCTGAGCGTGGACATTCCCCGTGGCCGCTACTACCTGCCGCACGATGCTTGCCAGCGTTTTGGCGTCTCCCAGGCCGATGTTCTGGCCCAGCGCCAGACCGAAAACGCTACACAATTGATAGCTGCCTGCGCAACAACAGCAAGGGCTAGCATGCAATATGGCTCTGCATTGGTGCACCAGATCCCGGGTCGTGCCGGCTGGGAACTGCGCCTGGTGGTACAAGGTGGCCTGCGCATCCTGGACCGTATCGAAGCCCTGCGCTTCGCCACCCTGAACCAGCGCCCCACCCTGCGCTGGTGGGATGTGCCGGTGATGCTGTGGCGGGCGGTTTGGATGTAACTCTGGGCGACAATGGGGGGTTATGACCCCCGCGCAATACGTCCAGGACAAGGCCGCCGCCTCGGGCAGCAGCTTCTACTACGCCTTCCTCTTCCTCCCCGCGCCCAAACGCGCCGCCATCACCGCCTTCTACGCCTTTTGCCGCGAAGTGGACGACGTGGTGGACGACATGGTCGATGCCAGCGTGGCCCGCACCAAGCTGGGCTGGTGGCAGTCGGAGGTCGCCAAGTCCTTCGCCGGCCAACCCAGCCACCCCGTCACGCAGGCCCTGATGCCGCTGACCCAACAGTTCGGCATCGAACAGCGCCATCTCCAGGCCGTGATCGAAGGCTGCCAGATGGACCTGGAGCAGACCCGCTACCTGGACTACATCGGCCTGCAGCGCTACTGCCACCTGGTGGCCGGTGTGGTGGGCGAGGTGGCCGCGCGCATCTTCGGGCAGACGCAGGAGCAGACCACCCAATACGCCCACACCCTGGGCCAGGCGCTGCAGCTCACCAACATCATCCGCGACGTGGGCGAGGACGCGCGGCGCGGACGCATCTACCTGCCGGTCAACGAACTGCAGAAGTTTGATGTGAAGGCACACGAGATCCTGAAGGGCACCTACTCGAACCGCTTCACCGCGCTGATGCGCTTTCAGGCCGAACGCGCCCACGGCCTGTACGACCAGGCCCTGGCCCTATTGCCGGACCAAGACCGCCGCGCCCAGAAGCCGGGCCTGATGATGGCCAGCATCTACCGCGCCTTGCTGCGCGAGATCGAGCACGACAACTTCCAGGTGCTGCACCAGCGCATCAGCCTGACGCCGCTGCGCAAGCTGTGGCTGGCGTGGAAGGTGCAAGCCCTAGGGCGCCTGTGAAGGTAGGCATCGTCGGCGCCGGCTGGGCCGGCATGGCCGCAGCCGTTGCGGCCTGCGAGGCGGGCCACACCGTCACCGTGTTCGAGGCCGCGCGCACCCTGGGCGGCCGTGCCCGCGCGCTGGCGGCCACCCTGCCCGACGGCACGCCCGTCACGCTGGACAACGGTCAGCACATCCTGATCGGCGCCTACACCGAGACCCTGCGCCTGATGCGCCAGGTGGGTGTGGACCCCACCGCCACCCTGCTGCGCCGCCCCTTGGCCCTGCCCTTCGTGGATGGCACGGGGCTGCAGACTCCCGCCTACGCCACCCACTGGCCGGCGCCGCTGGACGCCATCGCCGCCATTGCCACCGCGCGCGGATGGAGCTGGGGCGAACGCGCCTCGCTGATCCGCGCCTCCCTGGGCTGGCAGTGGCGCGGCTTTGTGTGTGACCCAGCCCTGTCGGTGGCGCAGCTGTGCGCGGGCCTGGCGCCACGCGTGCTGCATGAGCTGATCGAGCCGCTGTGCGTCTCGGCACTCAACACGCCCGCCACGCAGGCCAGCGCCAGCGTCTTCCTGCGCGTGCTGAAAGACGCGCTGTTCGGCATCCGTGGCGGCTCGCACCTGCTGTTGCCCCAAACCGATCTGGGCGACCTGTTTCCCGTGGCCGCCGCACGCTGGGTCGCCCAGCGCGGCGCCCAGGTACGCCTGGGCCAGCGCGTGGGGGCGCTGCGCTGGCAGGCGCCACACTGGCTGCTGGACGGTGAACCGTTTGACCGCGTCATCTGGGCCACTTCATCGGCAAATGCGGCTCCAACCCTTGTGGAATGTGCGCAGAACGCTCCTGATTCGATAGCATCCACGGTCACGACCTGGGCCGCACAAGCCGCCGCCCTGCGCTTCGAGTCCATCGCCACCGTCTACGCCTGGACACCCGCAGCCCGCCTGCCCCATCCCATGCTGGCCCTGCGCGCCACAACCGATGCGCCGGCCCAGTTCGTGTTCGACCGTGGCCAGCTCGGCGGCCCGGCTGGGTTGCTGGCGTTTGTGGTCAGCGCCTCCAGCGGCAGTGCGCAGGCCATCGAAGCCGCCGTGCTGGAGCAAGCCCGCAACCAACTGGCCGGCCTGCAACTGCCGCGCCTGCAGGTGGTGCAGACCGTGGTGGAAAAGCGCGCCACCTTTGCCTGCACCCCGGCCTTGCGGCGCCCGCCCCAGCAGGTGGTGCCCGGCCTGCTGGCCGCAGGCGACTATGTGGAGGGCCCCTACCCCGCCACGCTGGAGGGCGCGGTGCGCAGCGGTTGGGCGGCGGGAAGCTTTGCCGTGCATCAAACGCGGAACACGACCGCCTAGGCAATCCGTCCGCGCCGGCCTACTATGGAGGTAGAACCTCCACCGGAGACGGCCATGGACATCTACGATCTGCACGACCTGCTGCGCCGCATGGTGGAGTGCAATGCCTCGGACCTGTACCTCACCACCGGCGCGCCGCCCCAGGTCAAGATCGACGGCGTGGTGCAAGCCCTGCCATTGGCCGCCCTGGTGCCGGGGCAAGTCCACAAGCTGGCGTATTCGGCCATGGGTCCGGCGGCCATTGCCGAATTTGAGCGCACCTTGGAGTGCAACCTGTCGTTTGCGCCGCACGGCATCGGGCGCTTTCGGGTCAACATCTACCAGCAGCGCCGCGAGACCGGCATGGTGGCGCGTCTGGTCCGCAGCGAAATACCGGCGTTCGACGTGCTGGGCTTGCCATCGGTCGTGCGCCAACTGGCCCTGCTGCCGCGCGGCCTGGTGCTGATCATCGGTAGCGCCGGCTCGGGCAAGACCACCACGCTGGCATCCATGGTGGATTACCGCTCACAACACCAGGGCGGCCACATCCTCACAGTGGAAGACCCCATCGAATACCTGTTCCGCCACGGCCCTTCCACGGTGGACCAGCGCGAGGTGGGTATCGACACCCACAGCTTTTCCAACGCGCTGCGCAACGCCATGCGCCAGGCGCCGGACATGATCATGATCGGCGAGATCCGCGACCGCGAGACCATGCAGCACGCCATCACCTACGCCGAAACCGGCCACCTATGCGTCTCCACCCTGCACGCCGCCAATGCCAGCCAGGCCATCAAGCGCGTGCTGAATTTCTTCCCCGACAGTGCCCACGCCCAGCTGCGCATGGACCTGGCGCTGAACCTGCAGGCCATCGTGGCGCAGCGGCTGTTGCCAGCCACCAGCGGCGGGCGCGCCCTGGCCACCGAGGTACTGCTGCAGTCAGCCTACGTGTCCGAGCTGATCCAGCGCGGCGCGGTGGACGAACTGCGCCAATCGCTGGAGAAGACCAGCGTCATGGGCACGCACAGCTTCGACCAAAGCCTGCTGGACCTGCACCAACGCGGCCTGATCGACCAGGAGGTGGCGCTTGCCAACGCCGACTCGCGCGCCGACCTGAGCCTGCGCATGCGCATGCACTCCAGCCACGATCCGCACGGAACTCTTGCTCACTGAACGCATAACGACCGCATGACTCTCAACACCCTCTCCCGCAGCGACCTGCGCCTGCACATCGCCGCTGACACCCTGGGCTTTGCCGACACCTCCGAACTGGTTCACCAGACCCTGCCCTGGGTGGGCCAGGAGCGCGCCGAACAGGCCGCGCGCTTTGGCCTGGGCATGGAGCAGCCCGACTACAACCTGTTCGTGCTGGGCGAGGTGGGCAGCGGGCGCTCCTCCCTGCTGTTGCAAAGCATGCAGGCCGTGGCCGCCAACCGCCCGGTGCCGCCGGACCTGTGCTACCTGCACAACTTCGACGCGCCCGAGCACCCGCGCGCCCTGCGCATGCCGCCCGGCCAGGGCCGCCAGTTGCGCCAGTTGATGGCCACCTTGGCGCACACGCTGCAGACCGAAATCCCCCAGCGCCTGTCCAGCACCGACTTCAAGGCCGAAAGCGAGCGCATCCAGGACGCCTACAAGCACGAAGAAGCCAAGGCCTATGCCGAGCTCGACGCCTTTGCCGAGGCACGCCACTTCACCCTGTTCCGGGAATCCGGTCACCTCGTCTTCACCCTCATCGGTGAGCAAGGCCACGCCCTGACCGAGGCCGAGGCCCGCGCCCTGCCCAAGGACAAACGCACCGAGATCGATCAGGCCGAGCAGGAACTGCGCGCCGAGATCGCCCGCTTCATGGAAAAGACCCGCCCGCTGGAGCGCGTGATGAACGAAGCCCTGGCCGCCCTGCGCCGCCAGAGCGTCAAACCCCTGCTGGACCATGAGCTGCAGGACATCCGCGTCAGCCTCAAGAAGCAGATCAAGGACTCGGTCAAGCTCGGCACCTACCTGGACCAGGTGGCGCACGACGTGCAAGAACACCTGGGCCTGTTCACCCCCGCCATCGAGGACGAAGACGAACTCGACCGGCGCGAGGCCCTGACCCAGTTGCTGGCGCGCTACGCCGTCAACGTGGTGGTGGACAACGCCAACCGCACCGGAGCGCCCGTCATCGTGGAGCAGAACCCCGTGGTGCGCGCCATGTTCGGCAGCATCGAATACCAGGCCGAGGAAGACGTGCTGATGACCGACTTCAGCCGCATCCGCGCCGGCAGCCTGCTCAAGGCCCACGGCGGCTTCCTGATGCTGCACATGCGCGACCTGCTGGCCGACGAGTTGGTGTGGGAAAAGCTGCGCCGCTACCTGCGCAGCGGCCGCGTGCAGATCGAGGAACCCGGCGCCGCCGTCATGCCCATGGCCGCCATGTCGCTGGAACCCGAGGCGGTGGACGCCGACGTGAAGATCGTGCTGATCGGCTCGGTGGAGCACTACTACGAGATTCAAGAGGCCGACCCCGAGTTCGCCCGACGCTTTCGCACCAAGGTGGACTTTGCAGAGAGCTTCTTCGCCAGCGACGACACCCGCACCGGCACCGCCATCTTCGTGGCCCACACCTGCCGCAAGCTGGGTCTGCCCCACTTCTCCAGCACAGCCGTGGTGCGCCTGCTGGAAGACGCCCACCGCCAGGTGGACGACCAGACGCGCCAGAGCGCCAACTTCGCCCGAATCGAAACCCTGGTGGCCGAGGCCGCCGCCGTGCGCCGCGCCCGTGCCGGCACAGGGGGTGGTGCCAATCTGGTCGAGGCAGAGGACGTGATGGAAGCCCTGGCTCAGCGCCGCCTGCGCCACGACTACCCCGAGCAGCGCTTGCAGGAATCCATCGCCGAGGGCGACCACCTCATCTCCACGCAAGGGGCGCGCATCGGCCAGATCAATGGTCTCACGCAGATCGACCTGGGCGACTGGCGCTTTGGCCTGCCGGTGCGCGTCAGCGCCCACAGCCACGCCGGCCACAACGGCCTGCTCAACATCGAGCGCGAGGTGGCCATGTCCGGCCCCATCCACGACAAGGGCGTGCTCATCCTGCACAGCCACCTCACCGCCCTGTTCGCCCACATCGCGCCGCTGGCGCTCAATGCCTCCATCGTGTTCGAGCAGGAGTACCAGGGTGTGGAAGGCGACTCGGCCTCGTGCGCCGAACTGTTCGCTCTGCTCTCGGCCCTGTCCGGCCTGCCGCTGCGCCAGGGCATTGCCGTGACCGGCGCACTCAACCAGCATGGCGACGTGCTGCCCGTGGGCGGCATCAACGAAAAGATCGAGGGCTGGTTCCGCGTCTGCGAGACCGCCGGCCTGGACGGCCAGCAGGGCGTGCTCATCCCCGAACGCAACCGCCGCCATTTGATGCTGGACGCTACCGTGGTCGAAGCCGTGGAACAAGGCCTGTTCCACATCCACACCGCCACCCACATTGGTGATGGCCTGGAACTGCTGACCGGCCAGCCCAGCGGATTGCCCTTGGCCCCTGCGCTGGGTGGCTATCCGGCGGAAAGCCTGCTGGGCCTGGCCGAGCGCAGCCTGCAGGCCTACCGGCGCGCTTGCCGTGCGGCCATATCCCCTCGCCCTCCGAGACGCGGTTTGCGGGGCTGAACTTTAAACCCGCGCAACCGCACGTATTGCGTGGGCGCGGCTCAATACCCCAGCGCAAGCCCGGTGTTTCGACGCGGATCGTTCGCCCCATAGAACCGGTTGCTGCCAACCGGCTTGCCGCCCAGCGCGGGGGCGCCAATCAGAATGGCGGCCAGATGATTGGCCGGCTGCGGCGCCCCAAACTTGTGGCCTGCGGCTTCCAGCAACTTGCGCGTATCGGGTGACAGTGCGAACGTGTCCACGTTGGTCACGTCGGGCAACCACTGTTGATGGAATCGCGGGGCATCCACGGCCTCCTGGACATTCATGCCATAGTCAACCACATTGAGGATGGTGTGCAGCACGGCGGTGATGATGCGGCTGCCGCCAGGCGTGCCGACCACCATCACCGGGGTGTTGTCCTTGCTCACGATCGTGGGGCTCATGGACGACAGGGGTCGCTTTCCCGGTGCAATGGCATTGGCTTCACCCTGCACGAGCCCGTAGAGATTGGGCACGCCCACCTTGACCGTGAAGTCGTCCATCTCATTGTTCAGTAGCACGCCTGTTCCCGCGGCCGTGATTTTGGCACCAAACCAGTCGTTGAGCGTATAAGTAACAGACACCGCATTGCCAAACCGGTCGGCAATCGAGTAGTGCGTGGTGTTGCTGCCCTCATGGGGCTCCACCCCAGGCTTCAGGTCTTTCGAAGCGGTGGCCTTGTTGGGGTCTATCACCGCACGGATCTGGCCTGCATAGCCCTTGTCCGTTAACCGCGCCACAGGGTTTTTGATGAAGTCCGGGTCACCCAGGTAGCTGTTGCGGTCCACATAAGCATGGCGCATGGCTTCAATTTGATAGTGCACGGCCTGCGCGGAGCGGAAACCCAGTTCCTTCAGCGGATAACCCTCCAGGATATTGAGCACCTCGCAGATCACGACCCCGCCGGAGCTTGGGGGCGGTGCCGACACCACGTGCAGACCCCGGTAGTCGCACTCGATGGGCGCCAATTCGCGGGTGCTGTACTGATCCAGGTCCGCCTGCGAGAAAATCCCACCACCACTCTGGCTGGCCTTGACAAGAGCCGCCGCAACGGCGCCCTTGTAGAAGCCATCGGTACCGCGTTGGCTGATCGCCCCGAGCGTCCGTGCCAAGTCCTTCTGCACCAGACGTTGGTTGACCTTCAGCGGCTCGCCCTTGTTCAGGAAGATCGCCGCGCTGGCGGGGTCCTTGCGGAAGTCCGCCGTCGCGGTGGCCAACATGTCAATGTCGCCCTGGTTCAGCGCAAAACCATCCTTTGCAAGGCGTATAGCCGGAGCCAGCAAGGTCTCCCGCTTCATGGTTCCGTACTTGGTCCGCGCATACTCCATGCCGGACACACTGCCTGGAATGCCTGCGGCAAGGTAGCCGTTGGTACTCAAGCCCTTGACGACGTTGCCATCCTTGTCGAGGTACATATTGGCCGTCGCAGCCAGGGGCGCCTTCTCACGGAAGTCGAGAAATGTCTTGCGCCCATCGGCCAACTGGATGGTCATGAAACCACCCCCTCCCAGGTTTCCCGCTGCCGGGTACACCACCGCCAACGCATAGCCCACCGCCACTGCGGCATCCACGGCATTGCCACCCTTTTGCAGGACGTCCACGCCCACCTTTGTTGCCAGGTGCTGCGCCGTCACCACCATGCCGTTTTCCGCCGCGACAGGTGCCACACTGGCACACCAAGCGCCTGTGCTGACGAACGAACACGCGAGACACACGGCCAACAGCCTGCGGGGCTTGGCGAAATCCAGTTGATGCGACATTTGCTCACTCCTCGGTTAAATCGAATAGGCTCGGTCCATGCAAAGCATCCGGGTACCGGATGCGATGTACTCCTTACGAATGCGCAATATGCCTCAGAAGCCACCCTCTACTGATAAGCCGCCGATGCAACACTATTCAATGAAATTGAATAATTTCGACGACCTCCGTCTGCTGATAGCTGTAGGAGAAACAGGCAGCTTCACGGACGCCGGTCTGCGGTGCGGGATCAGCACGGCTGCGGTGAGCACCGCAATCAAGCGTGTCGAAGGCGCCCTTGGAGCACGTTTGTTCGTTCGGTCAACACGGTCGGTGCAGACAACCCCGGAGGGGGAAATCATGATTGACCACGCCAGGCGTGCGCTCGATCTCCTGGCACTTGGTCAGATGCAGCTGAGTCAGGCAGGCACCACCCACCAGGGGAAGATCCGAATTACCGCTCCGACCTTGCTGGCGCAATCCTTTTTATCGGACTGGATTGGCAAGTTTTCGAATGAAAACCCCGGGCTTTCCATTGAACTGCTGGTCACGGACCGCCACATGGACCTGGTGCGCAACGCAGTGGACCTGGGTATCCGGCATGGTCCGCTCCCGGACTCCAGTCTAGTCGCCAAGCTGCTGAGGCCGGTGCGCAGAATTGCATGCGCCAGCCCTGAATTTGTTCAAAGACGGCCCACCTTCACGCACCCGCAACAGCTGGCCAATCACGAGTGCCTGACATGCATGGTTCGTGGCCGCATGCAAGACGTCTGGGAGTTCTCCGACACCCGCAAAGCCGAAGATACAGAGACTATCCGCGTAACGGTGCGGGGCAGATTGACCAGCAGCGATGCCTCCACCTCCGTCCAATGGGCCATTCGAGGCTACGGAGTGGTTTACATCCCTCAGATTGCCGCTGACTTCTATATTCGATCAGGACAACTCGTTCGCGTACTCCCTGACTTTGTTGGCGAATCCGCGCCGCTGTTTACGGTGTTCCCCGGTGGGCGTTTCATCCCACCGCGCGTCAGTTACTTCATCGAGCAGTTGGACCAGAACCTTCTCACCCCAGGGTCGACCGCTTGCGTATGATGGGCGCTCCCAAGGAGTAGCCCGCCCATGCACATCGCCGTGAAAATCGCCGCCGCTGCCGTGACCGCCATCGTGGTGGCCGTGGGCGGCACCGCCACCTGGCACATGCACAAGAAGATGCCGGTGCGCACGGGCGACCTGACCCTGCTGCAGCTCAAGGCCCCGGTGAAGGTGGCCTACGACGAGCGCGGCGTGCCCCACATCCGCGCCGAGAACGAGGCCGACCTATACCGCGCCCTGGGCTATGTGCATGCCCAGGACCGCCTGTTCCAGATGGAGATGGTGCGCCGCCTGGCCAAGGGCGAACTGGCCGAGGTGCTGGGACCCAAGCTGTTGGAGACCGACAAACTGTTTCGCACCCTGGGCATCCGTGAGCGCGCCAAGGACATGGCCGCCGCGCTGGACCCCGCCAGCCCCGTGGGCGTTGCCCTGCTGGCCTATCTGGACGGCATCAACCAGTACCAGGCCACGCGGCCCGCGCCGCTGGAGTTCGAGGTGCTGGGTATTCCCAAGCGGCCCTTCACCCCGCTGGACAGCTTTGCCGTCTCGGGCTACCTGGCCTACAGCTTCGCCCAGGCCTTCAAGGCCGAGCCGCCCATGACCTTCATCCGCGACAAGCTGGGTCCCAACTACCTGCGCATGTTCGATCTGGAGTGGCATGGCGAGGGCGTGATCGACCAGAGTGCCGCGGCGAAACCCACTACCGGCCCCAGTCACGCGCTGGCGCTGGATCGCAAGGACTGGCAGGGTCTCTCCCAGCTCGCTAGCCTGAGTGAACACGCGCTGGAGGCTGCCGGCGTGCCCGCCTTTGAGGGCAGCAACGCCTGGGTGGTGTCGGGCAAGCGCACGGCCAGCGGCAAACCCTTGCTGGCGGGCGACCCGCACATTGCCTACTCGGCCCCGGCCGTGTGGTACGAGGCCCATCTGACGGCGCCGGGTTTCGAGCTGTATGGCCACTACCAGGCGCTCAACCCCGTGGCCCTGCTGGGCCACAACATGAAGTTCGGCTGGAGCCTGACCATGTTCGAGAACGACGACGTGGACCTGATCGCCGAGAAGGTGAACCCCGCCAACCCCAACCAGGTCTGGGTGCACGACCAGTGGGTGGACCTGCAGCAGCGCCAGGAAACCATCAAGGTCAAGGGCGCGAACGACGTGGTGCTGACCCTGCGCCGCTCGCCCCATGGCCCCATCATCACCGACGCTTTCAAGGAAAACTTTGGCAACACGCCCATCGCCATGTGGTGGGCCTTTCTGGAAACCGAGAACCCGGTGCTGGAGGCGTTCTACGATCTCAACCGCGCCGACACCCGCGACAAGGCCCGCGCCGCCGCCGCCAAGGTCCACTCACCCGGCTTGAACATCGTCTGGGCCAACGCCGCCGGCGACATTGCCTGGTGGGCTTCGGCCAAGCTGCCCATCCGCCCCTCTGGCGTGAATCCCACTTTCATTTTGGACGGCAGCACGGCCGAGGCCGACAAGCTCGGGTTCTACAACTTCAGCTTCAACCCGCAGGAAGAAAACCCTGCGCGGGGCTACATTGTCTCGGCCAACCACCAGCCCCAACCGGCCAGCGGCGTGCCGGTGCCGGGCTACTACTGCCTGGCTGACCGGGTGCAGCGCCTGGACGGTGCCCTGCGTGACCCTAAGCGCAAATGGGACACGGAGGCCGCCCAGGGCCTGCAGCTCGACAGTGGCAACGGCTACGGGCCGCGCGTGCTGAAAGACCTGCTGCCTATTTTGAAGGCAGTCACCACCGACCCCTACGAAAAGGCCTTTCTGGAGCCCCTGCAGCAGTGGGATGGCGACTACACCCGCGACAGCGTGGCCGCCCTGCTGTTCACCCAGCTAATGTACGAAATTGCCCACGCCGCCATGGCCGACGAGCTGGGCGAGGTGCAGTTCAAGAACATCATCCGCACCTTCGCACTGGACACCGCCCTGCCCCGCCTGATCGCCGATGCCAACTCCCCCTGGTGGGACAACGTGAACACCAAGGCGGCGGAAAGCCGCTTCGAGACGGTGCGCATCGCCTGGGTCGCCACCATCCGGCACATCGAGACCATGTACGGCGAGGATCTGCTCAAGTGGAACTGGGGCAACTCCCACACGCTCACCCACGTGCACCCGCTGGGCATGCAAAAACCGCTGGACAAGCTGTTCAACGTCGGCCCCTTCAACATGGCCGGCGGGCGCGAAACACCCAACAACATGAACTGGTCCATGGGGCCCGGACCATGGGCCATCCGCTCGGGCCCGTCCACCCGGCGCGTGATCGACTTCGCACGGCCCGACAAATCGGTGGGCATCAACCCGGTGGGCCAAAGCGGTGTGCTGTTCGACGCGCACTACGCCGACCAGGCGCCCTTCTTTGCCGAAGGCATTTACCAGTCGCAGTTCCTGAGCCCGGCCGACATCAAGGCACACACCACCAGCACCATGACCTTTCGGCCCTGACGACGCCCGGCCCTAGCGGCCGAGCAGGTCACAAAGCTCCAGCAGGTCGGCCACCGTGGCATGCGGGTGCACGGGCTGGGTCCACAGGTGCTCGGCGCGGTTGACCCATACCGTCTGCATGCCAGCCGCCAGCGCGCCCACCACGTCCAGCGCGGCGTCATCCCCCACATGCAGCACCGCCTGCGCCGGCACACCGGCCGCCTGGGCCCCCGCCTGGAAGATGCGGGCATCGGGCTTGCCCACGCCCACATCGCGCGCCGTCACGGTGGCGGAGAAGAAGTGGCCGATACCAATCTGCCCCACATCAGCGTTGCCGTTGGACAGCGACACCACCGGCATGCGCTGGGAGAGCCACTCCAGCGCCGGCAGCACATCGTCGAACAGGGTCACCTTCATGCGCTCGGCCAGGAAGACCTCAAAGGCCGGCTCGGCCAGGGCGGTGTCTTCCTCCGCGCGCGCCAGTTGCAGGCGGATGGCCTCGCGGCGCAGGGCGCCCAGGTCGTGTGCCAGTTCGGGGTGGCGTTCCTCCACCTCGGCGCGCAGGGCCACGCGGGCATGCGGGTCGCCGGCCAGGGCGGCGGCTCCGGGTGCGTGGCCCTGTAGCCAGGCCAGCAGGTGTTTTTCAGCGCGGGCGATGGTGGGCCAGATGGGCCAGAGGGTGTCGTCCAGATCGAGCGTGATCGCCTGGACGGTTGAAATATCAAACATAGGTGAACGAGAATACCCCATGCCCTTCGAAAAAGAACCCGCCTACACCCATGGTCAGGCGCCCCGTACCGCCGTCTTGCTGTGCAACCTCGGCACCCCCGATGCCCCCACCCCCGCCGCCGTGCGCCACTACCTGGCGGAATTCTTGAGCGACCCGCGGGTGGTGGAGATTCCGCGGCTCATCTGGTGGTTCATCCTGCACGGCATCATCCTGCGCTTTCGCCCGGCCCAATCGGCCGCCAAATACGCCAGCATCTGGACGCCCGAAGGCTCACCGCTGAAAGTCTGGACCGAGAAACAGGCCAAGCTGCTGCAGGGCTGGCTGGGCCAGCGCAATCACCAGGTGAAGGTGTACTGGGCCATGCGCTATGGCAGCACCTCCATCACCGCGCAGCTCAGCGCCCTCAAGGCCGAGGGCGTGACCCGCGTGCTGGTGGTGCCGGCCTACCCCCAATACAGCGCCACCACCACGGCCAGCGTGTTCGACGCCGTCTACGCCTGGGCGCAGCGCACGCGCGCCCTGCCCGAGCTGCGTTTCATCAACCACTACCACGATGACGCCGACTACATCGACGCCCTGGCCGCCAGCGTGCGCCGCCACTGGAAGGCCAACGGCCGCTCCGAGCGCCTGGTGATGAGCTTCCACGGCGTGCCGGCCCGCACCTTGACGCTGGGCGACCCCTACCACTGTGAGTGCATGAAGACGGCCCGACTGTTGGCCGCACGCCTGGGCCTGGAGGAAGCTGAGTACACCATCACCTTCCAATCCCGTCTGGGTCGGGCCGAATGGCTGCAGCCCTATACGGAGCCCACCCTGATCGCCCTGGCGCGCTCGGGCGTGAAGCGGGTGGACGTGATCTGCCCCGGCTTCAGCTGCGACTGCTTGGAGACACTGGAAGAAATCAACATGGAGGGCCGCCACGCCTTCCTGAACGCCGGTGGCCAGGAGTTCCATTACATCCCTGCCCTCAACGACGACCCGGAGTGGATCACAGCCCTGTGCCGCTTAAGCGAACGCCACCTGGCCGGCTGGCCCACACAGACACCGGCCCAGCCGGCCACCCTGGCCGCTTCACGTGGCGCAGCCCTGGCCAAGGGGGCACGGCAATAACATCTGACCCGATGCGAACAGTGCACCACTCTCGACGCGGTTTTGCGAAAAGACTAGGATGGCGAAACCGCGTTGGAATGGCGGCATGCTGACCGCCAGAAAAGAAGAACCATGCAGGCCGATCTGACAGACGATCAATGGGCGTTCCTGGCCACCAAGCCGGCCCAGCCACGAGACATCCGCCTGGCCCTCACGGCCACGGCCGTGTCCTTTGCGTTTTTCCTGGGCGCGCTGCCGTTTGCCAGCCAACCGCTGTCCCAGGTTTCGGCCTTCATCCCGGTGTATGTCTCGCTGCTGGTGATCTGCGACCTCATCACCGCCGCGCTACTGTTTGGCCAGTACAGCGTGCTGCGCTCCGCCGCCCTGCTGGTGCTGGCCAGCGGCTACTTGTTCACGGCCTGCGTCACCTTTGCCTATGCGCTGATCTTTCCGGGGTTGTTCGACCTGCCGGGCGTGCCCCGAGCCGGGCCGCAGACTTCGTCCGCCATGTACATGTTCTGGCATGCCGGCTTTCCGCTGTTTGTCATGGCCTATGCCCGCCTGAGCGGCGCTGTACCGGCCAGCCCTTCGGCCACCGTCCCGCGTGTCGCGCACCGCGCCATCCTGCGCGCCATCGCAATCGTGGTTGCCGTGACCCTGGGCTACACCCTGTTCGCCACCCTGGGCCAGGCCTATCTGCCGCGTTTTCTGGAGGGCAACCGCACCACGGTGGCAGGCCATGTTGTGTTGGCCGGCATCTGGTTGCTCGATCTGTTGGCCCTGGCAGCGCTGTGGCGGCGCAAGTCCCACACGGTGCTCGATATCTGGCTGATGGTGGTGCTGTGCGCCTGGCTGTTCGACATCGCCCTGGGCGCCGTGTTCAACAGCGGCCGCTACGACCTGGGCTGGTATGCCGGGCGCACCTACGGCGTGGTGGCGGCCAGTTTTCTGCTGGTGGTCTTGGTCACCGAAAACACGCGCCAGTACGCGCAACTGGTGCAGGCCTCACTGGAGCTGCGCGCGGCCAACGCCACCCTGGCCACGCTGTCGCGCCACGACGCGCTGACCGGGCTGGCCAATCGGCGCTCCTTCGACGAATACCTGGCCGAACAGTGGGCCTCGGCCCGCCGGCACCAGCGCAGCATGGCGCTGGTCCTGTGTGACGTGGACCACTTCAAGGCCTACAACGACCACTACGGCCACCCGGCTGGGGACGCTTGCCTGGCGCGCGTGGCCGCCGTGCTGGGTTCCAGCTGTGCCCGTCCGGCCGATCTGGCCGCACGCTATGGCGGCGAAGAGTTCGCCCTGATCCTGCCCGACACCGACATCGCCGGCGCCACCCAGGTGGCCGAGACCGCCCGCCAAGCACTGGCTGCACTCAAGCTGCCCCACGCCCACTCCAGCACCGGCGCTTCTGTGAGCCTGAGCTGCGGCGTGGCCGTCCTGCACCCGGATTCGGTCATCACGGCGCAGGAGCTGATCGCCGCCGCGGATGCGGCCCTGTACCAGGCCAAGCACGGTGGTCGCAACCGGGTGGCGCTGGCCCCCGTGGCGTGAGGCTGGCGGCATAATCGAGCCGGCGCCACACCAGAATACGCTATCAATTCGGTAGCGTGTCGCGCTTATTCCACGAGGGCTAAAGCCCGATTTGACTTAGACCCATTCCTCCAAACCCATGCCTGACGCCCTGTCCTTGCTGCGCAGCGCCACCCCCCAGTTCTGGCGCAACCCTGCACGCGACGCTGCGGCCACTGGCAGCACCCCTGTGAACCCGCAAGGCATGCTGGCCGCACAGGCGCGCTTTGCCCGCTTCGCCCCACTGCTGGCCAGCCTGTTTCCCGAACTGGCGGCCAGCCAGGGCCGCATCGAATCGGCCCTGGTGCCCGTGCCCGCGCTGCAGCAAGCGCTGGGCCTGGCACCCACGCAAGGCCGCCTGTGGGTCAAGGCCGACCACAGCCTGCCCGTGGCCGGCTCCATCAAGGCACGCGGCGGCTTTCACGAGGTGCTGGAACATGCCGAGCGCCTGGCCCTGCAGCACGGGTTGATCACTCGGGAGAGCGATTACCGGTTGCTGGCCGGACCACCAGCGCGCACCCTGTTCGCCCAGCACCAGGTGGCCGTAGGCTCCACCGGCAATTTGGGGCTAGCCATTGGCGTGATGGCCGCTGCCCTGGGCTTTCGCGCCGTGGTCCACATGTCCACCGACGCCAAGGTCTGGAAGAAAGACCGTCTTCGCCGGCACGGCGTGGAAGTGGTGGAGCACAGCGGCGATTACGAGGCGGCCGTGGCTGCCGGACGCGCCGAGGCGCTGGCCAACCCCCGCTGCCATTTCGTGGACGATGAGCGATCCGAATCCCTGTTCCTGGGCTACAGCGCCGCTGCCTTGCACCTGCAAACCCAGTTGCGTGACGCTGGCGTGGTGGTGGATGCCCAGCACCCGCTACTGGTCTACCTGCCCTGCGGCGTGGGCGGTGCGCCCTCAGGCATTGCCTGGGGCCTGCACCAGCTGTTTGGGGAGCATGTGCACTGCTTCTTTGCCGAGCCGGTGCAATCGCCCTGCTTCCTGGCCCACCTGCTCTCGCCCGAAGGCAGCCACTGCAGCGTGTACGACTACGGTTTGACCAACCGCACCGAGGCGGACGGCCTGGCAGTTCCTCGCGCCTCGCTGCTGGCGGCAGGCGCCATGCGCAGCATCCTGGCGGGCGTTTTCACGGTGGCCGACGCCACGTTGTTCGAGCACCTGGCGCTGGCCCAGCGCACCGAGGGCCTGCGCATCGAACCTTCGGCGGCGGCCGGATTCAGCGGCCCGCTGCATCTGCAAGGCGGCACCTTGGCCAGGCCTGGCACCACACACGTGGTCTGGACCACGGGCGGGTCGTTGGTACCCGAGGCGCAGTACGCGGAGTTTCTGGCCAAGGCTGGTAGTTAGAAACAGCCCGCTGGTTCAGGTCGCTCAGGCGCCAGCCTGTGCGTGGTCGATAAAGCTCCGCACGCGGTTCAACTGGTCCGGCACATTGAGTGCCGGGGCGTGGCCGCAGTCGGGAACTTCCATCACTTGCAGGCGTCCCGCAGCACCTGGGCCGCGGTGGCGCATGGCTTCTATCGTTTCGTCCAGTACCAGGTCGGAGTCCACACCGTGCAAAGCCAGCACGGGGATCTGCAAGGCGTCGTAGTGTTCCCAGATCAGGTAGTCGTCCGGGTGGTAGACGAACTGCTGCACCATGGCTGGGTCGTAATGGGGCGTCACCCGCCCATCGGGCAGGCGCCGGGTGGAGGTTTCGGTCAGGCGGCGCCATTGGGCGTCGCTCAACCAGCCGTAGGGTTTGTAGACGGTGCGAAAGAACGCCTCCAGTTCCACCACCGTGGCAAAAGCCGGGGGGCTACCGGCGTACTCGCGGATGCGGGCAATGGCCGGTGCGGCCAGGGCCGGCGCGTTGTCATTCAGGGTCAAACTCAGGATGCGCCCAGGCATGGACGGCTCGAACAAGCCGGAGGCACACACTGTGCCGATGGCCCCACCCATGGAGGTCCCCACCCAGTGGGCCCGGGTGATGCCCAGGCCGTCGAACAAGTCGGCGGCGATGCGCGCGTAGAACGCCAGGCAATACTCGTGCGCCGGGCGGCTGCTCCACTGGCTTAAGCCCCGACCGATGGTGTCGGGGCAGATCACACGGTAGCGGTCGCTCAGGTGCGCGGCCAGCTCGTCCATGTCGCGCCCGGTGCGCGCCAGGCCATGCCAGGCGATGACCACTGGCGCGTCAGGAGCGCCCCACTCGGTGTAGTGGATTTCGTGCCCTGCGCAGTGCAGGTAGTGGGAGGAGTAGGCGGTCATGGCTGGTTCACTTTCTACACATCACGGTTGCCGGCAACCCGTGCCCTGCCCGGACACGGGTTGCTCTGGCGAACCTAGTTGGGAACGTTCAACGACGATCCGGCAAAGCCGATGGCATCGGCTGCCGCTGGGTTGGCGCTGATGGCCGGCACGTTGGCCGTTGCGATGGCCGGCGCAGCACCCGCCGTGCCGCCACGTGCCGTGGTGCGCACCACCTGGCTGGGCGGCAACGCGGTGCCGCTCTTGAGGTTGGCGTACATGGCGTTCATGGCCTGGATGAAATAGGTGTGCAGGGGCACGAAACGGGTGTCAAAGCCCGACAGCGAGTTGAAGGTGTCAAAGTGCTGGGCGTTGGTCACCTCGATGTAACGCAGCTTGCTGTTGGCACCCTCCACCGATCGGTTGTAGGCGGCATAGGCGCGCTCGGAGTTGTTCACCGGCAGCAACGCGTCGCTGCGACCTGCCAGCATCAGGGTGGGCTTGCCACGAAGATTGCCGTTGAGCAGCACCTCGCCCACGCCGGCACGCACCGCATCGCTCTGCGCCTTGGTTGGCGTGGAGCTCGTAGTGAGCGCCGCGCCGGTGACCGTATCCACACCGGTGTACAGGGCGCGCTGGCACAGGGCCGCATCCAAGGAGAAGTCGGCCACGCCCGTGCTGGGCGAGATGCCCAGGTTCCAGCTCTTGGCACCGCCCGCGGAGTCGTTGTAGATCACGGTGGCAGGCGTGCCATTGATGGTGCCGTTGCCGGTGGCAAAGCTGGCTGCCTTGGCGGTGGCCGTCATGGCAGCGGGTGCACCGGCCACAGCGGCGGCGGCGCTCATGCCGCACACGTTGTCCGCCACGGAGAAGCGACCGTAGGCGTTGGTGTACATCATGGAGATGATCACGGCATTGCCCAGCGCGTAGTGGGCGTTGTGCATGGTGTCGTTGTCAGCTGTCCAACCGGCCGCGCGCAGCTTGGACAGCGCGTCGGCAGACTGGGCTGCCGTGGTGGAACCACTGACCAGGCCCTTGGCCGCGAGTTGCGTGCAGCGGTTGGTGGCCGTGGTGGTCTGGGCGGTCAGGCCGAGGTAGTTGTAGACCGAGACCTCGGTCAACGCCGCACTGGCAGCCAGTGCCGCGCAGGGCTGGTACAGGTTGGCTGTTGTGAAGTAGTCCATCAGCGGCTTGCCAATGGCGCCGACATCCACGCCGCCCAATTGCACGGCATAACCACTGGTAGATGTCGGCTGGGCGCTGGGCTCTCCGGCCACCACGCCGTCGATCAGGCCCGCCGTGTCCTGCTCAGCGGCGCGCAGCACGGCGGCGCCACCGTTCGAGACCGAGGCGGCAATCACCATCGTGTTGGCGGCGGTGAAGCGTATGCCCTTGGATGTGGTGTTGTTCACCGTGGGCGCGAATTGCTGGTTCAGCACATACAGCGCATAGGCACCGGCCGCCAGGGTGTCGTTGCCCCAGTCCTTCTCGGGATTGAGCTGGGAGTGTGCGTGCTTGAGGGCCACGCGGTTGGGGAAGGCAGTGTTGAAGGCGGTACGCACCGCGTCGGTCAGGTTGGCGGCAAAGTTGGCCAAGGTGCCGGCGGCCGTGCGGGTGGCGCGCGTGCCGTCGATGCGGTTGACGCTGTCGTCTCCCAGGTCGTGCAGGCCCATGCCCTTGCCGGCGTCGGTCAATGCCACGGCGCAACCGCGCTTGAGGCCCCAGTCGGACGCGGTGGCGATGGCGCCGTACACGCCGCGCGAGCCGGACGACGGCCCAATCACCACGCAGGGGTTGTTCACGTCAAAGCTGTCGGGCACCTGCACCACCATGGTCACGCGCTTGCGCCCGGCTGCATCGTCCAATACCCCGGTGTACTCCAGGCCGGGAATCAGACCCTCGCCCAGGGTGGCATTGCCGGCCAGGTCGATGTTGGGACCGTAAAGAACACCAAAGCCGCCATTGGCCGTGTTGTCCACCAGGCCACGGTAGTTGGACTGGATGGTGTTGCGACGCATCTCATCGGCCGTGGGGTTGGCCGGGTCGGCAAACGTGGTGAGCGCTGCGGCGGCCGTGCTGGCGATGCCGCTCTTGCCCAAGCCGGCCGTCAGCAGGTCCTGCCCGGCTGCGGTACTGGCCGCGCCCGTGGCGGTGGCGCGGTAGACCTTGGCGCCCAGGTCGGTGATACCGCTGGGCAGCAGGTTGACCGGGTCCAGGGGCGTGGAGGACCCACCGCAGCCCGTGAGAGCCGATGTACAGACCAGGGCCGCGGCGGCGGCCACCATGGTCAATGCCCGATTATCGAAATGGCGATGCATGCATGTCTCCTGTTGTGGTTTGAATCAAGTGCAAGAGCGTGGTCACAGTTGCGCGCGATGTGCGCGCAGCTTCCCCACCACGCCAGAGGGGAAGTAGTAAACCGAGAGAACAAACAGCACGCCCAGCCAGAGCAGCCAGCGGTCGGGCGACAACAGGGCCGACAGCCATGGCAGGCCGGCGGTGGCTTCGCTGCCAACCCGCAGCAAGTCCTGCAGGTAGCTTTGCGCCACCAGGAACAGCGCGGAACCAACGATGGCACCGTAGAGCGTGCCCATGCCGCCGATGACGACGATGAGCAGCACGTCCATCATGATCTCGAACGAGAGCGAGGTGTCCGGCCCGTTGTAGCGCAGCCAGAGCGCCAGCATGGCGCCGGCCAGCGTGGCAAACAAGGCCGACAGAATGGCCGAAGTGGTGCGGTACACCACCACGCGGTAGCCAATGGCCTCGGCGCGGAATTCGTTCTCGCGAATGGCCTGCAGCACGCGACCAAAGGGCGAGTTCACGATGCGCAGCATGGCCAGGAACAGCACCACCGCCGTGACGAACAGCAGGTAATAGCACAGCAGGCGGCCATCGAGCGAAACGCCCAGGAAGGGCTCTTCGCTGAACTCGTAGCTGGGCGACAGGATCTCGGGAATCTTGAACGAGAGGCCGTCCTCTCCGCCCGTGATTTCATGCAGCTGCGAGGCCAGCGTCAAGAAGGCTGAGGCCACAGCCAGCGTGATCATCGCAAAGAAGATGGCCCGCACCCGCAGCGAGAACAGCCCCACCACCAGCGCCAGCAGGAAGGACAGCACCAGCGACCCGACCAGGCCCACGGCCAGCGCCTCCCAGGTCGGCCCCATGCGGGTGGTGGCAATGGCAACGCCGTAGGCGCCAATGCCGAAGAACATGGTGTGGGCAAAGCTGACGATACCGGTATAGCCCAGCAACAGGTCAAAGCTGGCCACCAGCACGATGAACACCAGCACCTTGGCCGCCACGTTGAGCGCCTTGACGCCGGGGAAGACAAAGGGCGTGAAGGCCAGGGCCAGCACCAGCAGGATCAGCAAACCGGCCAGCCAGCGGCTGCGTGGCGTGTCGTTGGAAATAAAGCGTTGGAACATGGTGATGGGTCCTCAGCGGTTGGCCACCGGGTAGACACCCTGGGGGCGCCACAGCAGCACGGCCACCATGAGCGCAATGTTGGAGAACAGCGCCACCTTGGGAAGGAGGAAGCCGGTGTAGTTGGCCATCAGCCCCACCAGCAGGGAACCGATGAGCGCACCGCCGGTGGAGCCCAGGCCGCCAATGATGATGACGATGAAGATCAGCACGTTGACCTGCGCCCCCATCTGCGGCGTGACGGTCTGCTGGTACAGGCCCCACATCACGCCACCCAGGCCGGCCAGCGCGCTGCCCACCACAAACACGCCCACGAACAGTCGCTTGATGCGGTAGCCCAGGCTTTCCACCATCTCACGGTCCTGCACACCAGCGCGGATCAAGAGGCCGATCTTGGTGCGCGACAGCACCCAGGCCAGTGCCGCGAACACGGCCAGGCCAACAACCATGGCCAGTAGGCGGTATTTTTCGATGGCTGCATCGCCCAGCAGCACGGACCCGCGCATGGCCTCGGGCAGGGGTAGCGCGATCTGCGCTGGGCCCCAGATGACCTTGATGAGTTCCTCGCCAATGATCATGCCGCCCATGGTGATGAGGATTTGCTTGAGGTGGTCGCCGTACACCGGGCGCACGATGAAACGCTCAAAGACCAGGCCCAGCGCGCCGGCCACCGCCATGGCCACCAGCATGGCCGGGAACACCGCCACCCAGTTGCGCCACAGTTGGTCCGAGCCGGTCCAGTCGCCCATGGCACCCATGACACTGGTGGCCACGAAGGCGCCCAGGGCAATGAACACGCCATGGCCAAAGTTCAGCACGTCCATCAAGCCAAACACCAGCGTCAACCCCGAGGCGATGATGAAGATGATCATGCCCATGGCCAAGCCGGCCACCGTGAGCGTGAGCCAGGTGGACGGGGAGCCGATGAGCGGCAGCACCACCATTGCCAACAGCGGTACCAGCACCAAGGGTTTCCAGTCGAAATTCACGGTCTTCATATCGCCAACCCCAGCAGCGCGTGCTGCATGTCTTCGTTGTCGGCCAACTCTTGCATGGAGCCGGCGTGGACTACCTTGCCGTTGTCCATGACGGCGACAAAATCACCCAGGCGCTTGGCAAAGCTGATGTTCTGTTCCACCAGCAGGATGGTGGTGCCGGTCTGCTTGAGCTGCGCAAAGGCATCGATCATGTTGTTGATGATGGCCGGCGCCAGGCCCTTGCTGGGCTCGTCCACGATGAGCAGCTTGCGCGGCTCCACGATGGCGCGCGCCACCGCCAGCATCTGCTTCTGCCCGCCCGAGAGCTTGCCGGCCGGGTGGTTCCAGAACTTCTCGACCGCCGGAAACAGCGAGAAGATCCACTGCAGGCGTTCGGTGTCGATCTGCTGCACGCGACTGGCCTTGCGTGCGGCCAGCAGCATGTTTTCCTTGACCGACAGGTCGGCAAAGATGCCCATGTTTTCGGGCACGTAGGCGATGTCCAAATTGGCAATGCGTGGCGTCTCGGCAGCCGTGATGTCCTGGCCGTCAAACACCACCGTGCCTTGGGATGCGTGCCACAGGCCCATGATGGTGCGCAGCGTCGTCGTCTTACCCGCGCCATTACGCCCCAGCAGCATGGTGAGTTGGCCGCGCGGCACGGCCAGGTCCACACCATGCAGGATGTGGTAGGCCCCGATGTGGGTGTGTACGCCCGACAGGGTGAGGAGGTTGTCTGCGCTCATTGGGAAACCTCCGTGCTGCGCACTGCGGTGCGAGCTTGCTTGGGAACGGCCCGGCGCGCGCTCATGCGGCCTCCTTGGCGCTCACGCCCAGATACGCTTCTTGCACCACCGGTGATGCGATCACGGTGGCGGGCTCGCCGTCAGCCACCAGGGTGCCGTTGTGCAGCACGATGATGCGGTCGGCCAGCTCGCGCACCACGTCCATCTTGTGCTCCACCAGCAGAATGGTCTTGGTTTTGTCGTGCTTGAGGGCACGGATCAGGTTGAGGATGACCGGCGCCTCGTCGGCGCTCATGCCGGCGGTGGGCTCATCGAACATGTAGACCGACGGGTCCAGCGCCATCAGCAGGGCAACTTCGAGCTTGCGCTGGTCGCCGTGCGGCAGGCTAGCCACCGGCTGAGCTTGTTTGTCGGCCATGGCGACCGTTTCCAAAATGTCGCGTGCGTGGCGGGTCAGATCGAGGTGATCGCTCCAGATGCTCCAGAGGTTCAGCCCCCGCAGGTGCGCACCCTCGCGCGCCGCCTGCACTGCCAGGCGCACGTTCTCCAGCACCGATAGGTGCGGGAACAGATTGGTCAGCTGAAAGGCACGACCCAGGCCGGCGCGCGTGCGCGCCGAGGGGCTCAAGCCCGTCAGGTTGTGGCCGTTCAGGAACACCTCCCCTGCCGTGGCCTTGAGTTGGCCCGAGATCAGGTTGAAGTAAGTGGTCTTGCCCGCGCCATTGGGTCCGACGATGGCCGTCAAAGTGCCCGGCTGAAAAGCGCAGGACACAGCATTGACCGCCACGTGGCCACCGAAGCGGATCGTGAGTTCTTTGGTTTCGAGCATGTTGTTGGTCCCCCCTGGAAAAAGGATGGGAGCGGTAGCGAGCGGATCGGAGCGAAGTGCCCCGCGCTGAGGAACCGGAGCGCACTCCGGTTCGTGGTGACTTCTAGCGGTTACCGTTTATTCCGAATGGGGACATCCATCTCGTCCGGACGGATCTCACGCACCAGTTCCGGCACCCCCCAGGCAAAGGCTGGGTCCACCTTGATCTTGAAGTGGAACATGCTCTGCATGGCCTGGTGGTCTTCCTTGCGGAAGGTCATCTTGCCCTTGGGCGTGTTGAAGCTCATGCCTTCCATGGTCTTGATCAGGGTGTTGGCCGAGGTGTCACCACCACTGGCGGTCAGCGCCGATACCACGGCCATGGCAGCAGAGAAGCCACCGGCGGTGAAGAAGTCCGGGGGCGACTTGAATTCCTTGTAATGGCGCGAGACCATGGCGTCATTGATCGGGTTGCGCGGCATGCCGAAGTAGTAGTAGGCCGCACCTTCCATGCCGGGGAACTGCTTGAACGCGGTCATGGCCGGCAAGATGTTGCCGCCGGTGGCGATTTCGATTCCATAGCGCTTCAGGTCCATATCCGCGATCTTGAACGGATTGCCACCCGCCCAGATCACAAAAATGATCTTGCGGCCGGGTGCATCCTTGAGCTTGTCGATCATGCGCTGGCCACCGGCGGTGAAGTCGGTGGTCGCGGGCGGCAAGTACTCCTCATGCACGATCTTGGCCTTCTTCAAGGCCTCCTTGAACGCCTTCACGCCATCACGGCCAAAGGCCGAGTCCTGCGCCATGGTGACAATGCTCACGCCGGCACGGTCCAGTGCCACGGCGTTGGCGATGGCGTCCTGCGAGCTGTTGCGGCCGGTGCGGAAGATGTACTTATTCCACTTCTCGCCGGTGATGCTGTCGGCCACGGCGGGCTCCACCAGCAGAATCCTCTTGTATTCCTCGGCCACCGGCAGCATGGCCAGCGCCACGGGCGATGCCGTGGGCCCAACCGCCAGGTCCACCTTGTCGTCGCCGTAGGCGGTGGCCAACAGGCTCTTGCCCAGGTCGGGCTTGCCCTGGTCGTCCTTCTCGATGACGACGATCTTCTTGCCGGCGACCTTCATGGTGCCCTGCGTGGCGTAGTCCAGACCCATCATGAAGCCCACGGCCGTCTGCTTGCCATAGGCCTCCAGCGGACCGGTCTTGCTGTAGATGTGGGCGATCTTGATTTCCTTGGCGTCCGCAGCCAATACGGTGCTTGCGGCCAAGGCGGTGAACAAGCCGGTCGCCATCAGCGATGCCTTGAAAATCCAGCGGCGTGGGTACATGAAAGTCTCCTGTTGTGGTTGTCTGGTCCCGCAGATGGTGCACAAAGCGTGCCACACAACAGTGCATTGATTTCATTGGGATTTTTGTTCTTGATTCGAACAAACATGCCCAAAATGTCTGAATATTAGACAATATTGATTGTCTGTAATTCAGACATATCGTCTATTTTTCAGACACATCCAACCGCGCGTACAAGGTCGCCCGTGAGATCCCCAGGGACCGTGCGGCTGCAACTTTGTTGCCTTGGTGAGCCACCAATGCAGCCTGAATAGCACGCCGCTCCAACTCCGCCACCTGGTCGGCCAAGGGTCGCAGCAGCGCGCCGGGATCGCCGGTGGTCTCGCCATTGGTCATCTTGGACGCGGATGAATCAGTCGGCCCAGCTTCTGCCGGCTCGATCCACTGCACGCCGGACTCCCGCAGCACCTCTTCCAACTGCGCCACCTCGATGCGCGCCGTGTCGCTGCGCATGGCGGCCTGCTCCAGCACGTTGCGCAGCTCACGGATGTTGCCGCGCCAGGGCTGGGCCTGCAGCAACGCCAGGGCCTGGGCCGAGAGCTCTGGCGGCGGCATGCCGCTGCGCATGGCCACGTCCTCCCCCAGGGCCTCCAGCAACGCGGCAATGTCGCCCCGGCGTTCGCGCAGCGGCGGCACCCGAATGGGCAGCACGTTCAGGCGATAGAACAGGTCTTCGCGGAAGCCGCCATCGCGCACCAGGCGCAGCAGGTCGCGCGAGGTTGCGGCGATCACCCGCACATCAATGGGAATCAGTTTGTTGGAACCCAACGGCTCGATCTCGCCTTCCTGCAAGGCGCGCAACAGCTTGGACTGCAGGGCCAGCGGCATGTCGCCAATTTCATCCAGGAACAGCGTACCGCCATGGGCCAGGCGGAACTTGCCGTCGCGCCCCTTGCGGTCGGCGCCGGTGAAGGCGCCGGGAGCAAAGCCAAAGAACTCCGCCTCCAACAGCGTATCTGGTACCGCCGCAATGTTGACGCTGATGAAGGGCCCGCCGGCACGGTTGGACGCGGCATGGATAGCGTGCGCCAGCAACTCCTTGCCGGTGCCAGTCTCGCCCAGCAGCAGCACCGGGCTGGACGACTGTGCCGCACGGCGCGCCTGGCGCTTGACCTCGACCGCCGCGGCGCTCATGCCGATGAAGCTGGCAAAGGTGTACTTGGACTGACGCTGCCCTGGCTGACGCAGGCGCTGCGTGGCCAGTTCGCGCCGCGCGTCGTCCAGGTCCCGCTGCAAGAGCGAGAACTTCTCGATCAAGGGCTGCAACGTGGTTTCGGGATGGTCGAACAGCACGATGCCCAGGGCGCCAATCACCTGCCCTACCGCGTCGCGCAGCGGAATGCGGCTGACGACAAAGGTGCCGGCGCGGTTGGTGAGCAGATCGATCAGGATGGGCTTGCCCGTTTCCAGAACCTGGTGCATCTGCGTGTTCTGCACCACCTGGGATACGGAGTGGCCGACAAAGTCTTCCTCGCGCTCAAAGCCCAGTGCGGGCAGAAAGCGCTTGTACTGGTCGTTGATCCAGACCACGCGTGCCGCGCGGTCCACCAGCATCATGCCCTCGCTGGCGTTGGCAAACAGGTCGAACATGGAGCGCGCCGCCAACTCCAGAATGCTCTGAGCGTCACGCGGCAGGGTGTCCATGTTGTCCATGCGCGCATGTTACCGTGGCTGCTACCATGACACGCTAGGCATCACTACCATTCCATGGACAGCACCCGCATCGACAAGTGGCTCTGGGCCGCGCGCTTCTTCAAGACCCGCTCCCTGGCCACGGAGGCCGTCAACAAGGGCCAGGTCCTGCTGGGCCAGCAAACCATCAAGCCGTCCCGCGATGTGCGCGTGGGTGATGTGTTGACCGTCTGGCAGGCCAAGATACCGCACACGGTGATCGTCAAGGGCATCAGTGAGCAACGCGGCCCCGCACCGGTAGCGCAGCAGTTGTACGCTGAAACACCCGAGAGCATCACCCAACGCGCCCAGGAGGCCGAACGCCGCCGCCTGAGCCCTGAGCCCGCGCTGGCCCAGGAGCACGGCCGCCCCACCAAGCGTGATCGACGCGAACTGCAAAAGACCTGGGATGCGCGCTGGAGTGCGTCGCTGGATGACGGGGAATAATGAGCAGAAATGAAAAACGGGCCACAAGGGCCCGTCTTTGCTTGGTTGTTGGCGGAAACGGAGGGATTCGAACCCTCGATGAGGCTCTACACCCCATACTCCCTTAGCAGGGGAGCACCTTCGGCCACTCGGTCACGTTTCCAACAAGACTCACATTATCGCACGAGTCTGGGCGTTTTTCACGAACTGCTATGCCCGGCTGCGCAAAAGGTGTACTCGTAGCCTCAGGTCGCCCTTTGCAAGCTAGACAGCATGCCATGCCAGGCCATCGCGGTCGCGCTGCACAAATCCCTCGCCCACCTTGATGTGAATGCGGTGGCCGCGCGTGGTGCAGGCTGCCACCTGGTCCAGCAGCTCGGCCAGTTGCGCGGCGCTGGGCACCACGGCGTACGTCGTCTTCAGCCAGTGACGCAGCGCATTGGCCTGGCGCGCGCGGCTCAACGCCTGCAAGGCCTTGATGCGAGGCGCGCCATCGCTGGGTCGCGCCACCTGGCCCAGGTCGGCAGCGGCGACATCCTCCAGCAAGGCTTGCGCCTGCGCGGCATGGGCGGCGCTGCGAGCCAAGGTGTCGCGGTACTGCGGGAACACGGTCTCCAGCGCGGGTGTGAGCTGGGCACGGATGCGGTTGCGGGTGAATTGCTCGTCCCGGTTGGTGGGGTCTTCCACAAAGGACGCGCCGCGCGCGGCCAGCCAGGCCCGGATATCGGCCCCCGCCACGGCCAGCAGCGGGCGGTAGAAGTCCAGCCCGTCGCGCCGCCAGTGCGCCGGCATGGCACTCAGGCCTGCCAGGCCGGCGCCGCGCCCCAGGGCCAGCAGCAGGGTCTCGACCTGGTCATCGGCATGTTGAGCGATTGCTATTGATTTGATAGCTGGCTGCGCAATGTCTGCGAGGGCTAGAGCCCCAAAAGCCTTATAGCGCGCCTGGCGTGCGGCATCTTCCGGGCTTTGGCCGGGTTGCTTGCCGGCATCCACCTGTTGCACCCGCAGCGGCACACCCAGGCGCTGGCACAGGTCGCGGCAATGCGCTTCAAAGTCGGCCGCGGCGGCTTGCAGGCCGTGGTTCACGTGCAGGGCCACCACCTGGCCCGGCCATTTGTCCACACAGGCTAGCAGCAGGGCCACGGAGTCGGCGCCGCCGCTGAGGGCCACGCCCAAAGGCAATGCGGGGTCGAAACCCCGCATGGCTTGTTCAACGGATTGGGTCACGGGCGTGCGCCCGGCGCCGTGTCAGCGCGCTGTGGCCTTGGTGTCGGTGAAGCGGCCATAGCTTTGCAGGCGCTCGTAGCGGCGGTCCAGCAATTCCTTGACCTTGAGGTCGCTGACCTGGCGGTAGGCGTCGGCCAGGGCGCGCTTGAGGAAGGCAGCGGCCTGTTTCATGTCGCGGTGGGCACCGCCGACGGGTTCGTTGACGATCTTGTCAATGACGCCAACCGCCTTCAGACGGTGCGCCGTGATACCCATGGCTTCCGCCGCATCGGAGGCTTTTTCCGAGGTCTTCCACAGAATGGAGGCGCAACCCTCGGGGCTGATCACCGAGTAGATGGAGTACTGCAGCATGATGACCTGATCGGCCACCGAAATCGCCAGCGCGCCGCCGGAGCCGCCCTCGCCGATGATGGTGGTGATGATGGGCACTTCCAGCTGGGCCATCTCGAAGATGTTGCGGCCGATGGCCTCGGACTGGCCACGCTCCTCGGCATCAATGCCAGGGTAGGCACCGGGCGTGTCGACAAAGGTGAACACCGGCAGCTTGAATTTTTCGGCCAGTTTCATCAAGCGCAAGGCCTTGCGGTAGCCCTCGGGCTTGCTCATGCCGAAGTTGCGCAGGCCGCGCTCCTTGGTGTCGCGCCCCTTCTGGTGACCCAGCACCATGCAGGGAATGCCGTTGAATCGGGCCAGGCCGCCGACGATGGAGAGGTCATCGGCAAAGTGACGGTCACCGTGCAGCTCCACGAAGTGGGTGAACAGCTCGCCCACGTAGTCCAGGGTGTAGGGGCGCTCGGCGTGGCGGGCGATCTTGGTGATCTGCCAGGGGGTCAGGTCACTGTAGATGTCCTTGGTGAGTTGCTGGCTCTTCTTGCTCAGCTGATCGATCTCGGCGGAGATGTCAACTGCGGATTCGTTCTGCACGTAGCGCAGTTCTTCGATCTTGGTTTCGAGGTCCGCGATGGGCTGCTCGAAATCCAGAAATGTCTTCTTTGCCATGGTCCTGTCCTTCTCTTATGCGTGCGGGGCCTGCGCGGCGCGCGAGGCTGGTTCGGTGGCGTCAGTAATCCACCGGCACGGGATCCAGCGATCTCCAAATATACCAAGTTGCAACGGTGCAGTACGGCGCCCAGGCCGCGGCGACCTCGCGCGCATCGCTGCGGCTGACCACATCGCCCGAAAAATAGTTCTGGCTGATGCCGTTGATCAGGCCCACATCGTCCAGCGGCAGCACGTTTGGCCGCATGAGGTGGAAGATCAAAAACATCTCGGCCGTCCAGCGGCCAATGCCGCGGATGGCCACCAGTTCGGCGACGATCTCGTCGTCGCTCATGCTGTCCCAGGATTTGACGTGCAGCGCGCCACTGTCGAAGTGCAGCGCCAGGTCGACCAGGTATTCGATCTTGCGGGCGGACAGGCCGGCGGCGCGCATGTCGTCCACCTTGAGTTTGAGCACGTTGCCCGGCGTCATGCGTTTGGGCAATTGGGCAAAACGCTCCCATACCGTCTGCGCCGCCTTGACCGAGATCTGCTGGCCGACGATGCTGCGCGCCAGGGTGACGAAGGCGTCCCCGCGGGTTTCCAGGCAGGCGTCGCCAAACTGGGGGATCAGGCGCTTCATCACCCGGTCCTTCTTGACCAGGTGCTTGCAGGCCTCTTCCCAGAAGTACGGCGTGACGGGCGTTGGCACCGGTGCCTTGGCCACTGCCATCATTTGACGACTTCCCAGGTGGTGCCGGCGGGCGAATCCTTGAGCACGATGCCCTGGGCCAGCAGGTCCTTGCGAATGCCGTCGGCCAGTGCAAAGTCCTTGGCGGCCTTGGCCGCGGCACGTTGGGCGATCAGCGCCTCAATGGCGCCAGCATCCAGCGCCGCGCCGGCCTTGAGATAGGTTTCTGGATCGCTTTGTAGCAACCCCAGGCAGCCACCCAGTGCGCGCAACAGGCCCGAGCGTTCGGCCGACTGGGTGCGATTGACCTCCGCCGCCAGTTCAAACAGCACGGCCACGGCTTCGGGCGTGCCGAAGTCATTGTCCATCGCAGCCTTGAACCGAGCGGCGAACGGATCGGCCCAATCGATCCGGGTAACGGCCGCAGGCGGCACCGCCTGCAAGGTGGTGTACAGGCGCTTGAGACCCGAACGCGCATCGTCCAGGTGGCGGTCGCTCCAGCCCAGTTCGCTGCGGTAATGCCCGCGCACCAGGAAAAAGCGCACGGTCTGGGCGTCGTAGTGCGCCAGAACGTCCGGCACCGAGAAGAAATTGCCCAGCGATTTGGACATCTTCGCGCCATCGATGTTGAGGAAGCCGTTGTGCATCCAGACGCGCGCCAGCGGCACGCCGTGCGCGCCCTCGCTCTGAGCGATCTCGTTCTCGTGGTGGGGGAAGGTCAGGTCGATGCCGCCGCCGTGGATGTCGATGGTCCGCCCCAGCAGCGCGCAGGCCATGGCCGAGCATTCGATGTGCCAGCCCGGCCGACCGCGGCCCCAGGGGCTGTCCCATTTGGTGTCTTCGGGCTCCTCGGGCTTGGCGGACTTCCACAGTACAAAGTCCAGCGGGTCGTGCTTGGAGGCGGCCACAGCCACGCGCTCGCCCGCGTTCAGGTCGTCCAGCGACTTGCCCGACAGCTTGCCGTAGCCCGGCATCTTGCGCACGGCGAAGTTCACATCGCCGTCATCGGCCGTGTAGGCCAGGCCCTTTTGCTCCAGTGCACGCACAATGTCCAGCATCTGCGGCACGTAATCCGTGGCGCGCGGGTCGTGCGTGGGGCGCAGCACGCCCAGTGCGTCGTAGTCCGCGTACATCAGCGCGGTCATGCGCTCGGCCAGCGCGCGCACGGGCTCACCATTGTCCAAAGCGCGGCGAATCATCTTGTCGTCGATGTCGGTGATGTTGCGCACGAATTCGACCGCATAACCACTGACCTCCAGCCAGCGGCGCACCACGTCGAACGCCACGGCCGAGCGCGCATTGCCGATGTGCGGGCGGTCGTACACGGTGACACCACACACATACATCCGCACACGGCCGGGTTCAAGGGGGGAAAACGGTTCCAGCGCACGCGACAGCGTGTTGTAAATGCGCAAGCTCATGGGTGGTTCAATGCCCCTGGCGCCGGGAGTTTGGCGTCCTGGCAAGGGCTTATCGTCGTGCAGGTGTGGTAAGGGTAAGTTCGGGGCTTTCGCCAAGGAGCGGCTCAACCCCTCAGCTACAATCCAGCGCAGTATAAAGCCCCCCGCCAGAGGGTCCGTTCAACGCCTGAGATTGCTAAAGCTCTATGACGTATTCCCGCCTACCCGTACTTGGAACCCTGCGATTATTGGCCCTTGCCGCCGCCATGGTGGCGGGTACCGCTCATGCGGACGACTACGCGGACGTTTCCCAACTGGTGCGCGCCGGCAAGCTGACGGATGCCCTGAACAAGGCCGACCTGTACCTGGCCGGCAAGCCGCGCGATCCGCAGATGCGGTTCTTGAAGGGCGTGATCCAGCGCGACTCCGGCAAGACCACCGACGCCATCGCCACCTTCACCCGTCTGACCGAAGACTTCCCCGAACTGCCCGAACCCTACAACAACCTGGCCGTCCTGTATGCCGGGCAAAGCCAGTTCGACAAGGCCCGCACCGCCCTGGAAATGGCCATCCGCACCAATCCGAGCTACGCCACCGCCCACGAGAACCTGGGCGATGTCTACGCCAAGCTGGCCAGCCAAGCCTATAACAAGGCCCTTCAGTTGGATGCCTCCAACACCGCCGTGGCGCCCAAGCTGGCCCTGATCCGCGAGCTGTTCAACCCCGCCGCGGCCAAGGGCCAGCGTCCGACGGCTGCACCGGCTGTGGCCCCGACACCGCCGACACCCGCCGCACCCTCACTGCCTACCCCAGCCGCCACCATCGCCAAGGCACCACCAACCCTGCCCGGACCGGCCGTTGCCAAGACGCCTGCCGTCACACCGGTCGCGTCGGCGCCCACGGCCGTGGCTGCAACCACGCCGGCCAACCACGCCGCGCCCGCAGCCAGCCAAGCCAGCGCCGCAACACCTGCGGTAGCAACGCCCACCCCGGCCGCCACCAGTACTGCCGGCAATGGCGCCCACGATGCCGAAGCCGCCGTCAACGCCTGGGCCAAGGCCTGGGCCGCGCGCGACGTCAAGGCGTATCTGGCAGCCTATGGCAAGGACTTCACCCCGCCCTCCGGCTTGAGTCGCAGCGCCTGGGAAGACGAACGCCGCCAACGCATCACCAGCAAGTCCAAGATCAGCGTGAAGCTGGAAAACCTGACCGTCACCGTTTCTGGCAACACGGCGGTGGCCAAGTTCCGCCAGGATTACAAGGCCAACGGACTGGCAGTATCCAGCCGCAAGACCTTGGACCTGGCGAAGACCGGGGACCGCTGGTTGATCACCAAAGAGTCGACCGGCACCTGACGGCGATTGACGACTGAGATGGTCAGGTCGGTTCTCAACACGCTGCTGTTGACCCTGGTGGTGAGCGGTAGCGGTTCCACATTTGCGGGCACGCACAACAAGCACGTGGCCAAGTCCAAGCCCCCCGTGCGCAAGGAAGTCGAAGTCGTCAAGGACACCGACGGCGTGGCCGAGGCGCGCTTGATCGAAGTCTACAAACTCATCGGCCAGGCGCAGAACCGCGAGGCATTGTCCAAGGCCGACGCCTTGGTGACGGACTTTCCCCACTTCCAACTGGCCCAACTGGTCCATGGCGACCTGCTGGCCGCGCGCACCCGCGCGCTCAAGACCTTTGGCGATGTACCCGAGGACGTGGCCCGCACGGCCAGCACCACCCTGGGCGAGCTGCGCGAGGAATCGGCACGCCGGGTGCGAGCCCTGCGCGAGCGCCCCCAGCCGGGCACCATCCCCTCGCAGTTCCTGGCGCTGTCGCAAAAGTCCAAGCACGCCATCGCGGTGGATGCCTCGCGCTCGCGGCTGTACCTGTTTGAGAACAGCGCTGCGGGCCTGAGCCTGGTGGCCGACTATTACATCTCCGTGGGCAAGGCCGGCACGGCCAAGTCGGCCGAGGGCGATCAGCGCACACCGCTGGGCGTGTACTACATCACCAGCAACCTGGACCCGAAGTCGCTCAAGGACTTCTATGGCTCCGGTGCGTTGCCCATCAGCTACCCCAATGTGTTGGACGCCAAGCGCGGCAAGACCGGCAGTGGCATCTGGCTGCATGGCACGCCGCCCAACCAGTTCTCGCGCCCACCCCAGGCCACCGACGGTTGCGTGGTGCTGGCCAACCCGGACTTGCAACACGTCATCCGCACGGTGGAAGTGCGCACCACGCCGGTGGTGATCGCCGCCAAGCTGGACTGGGTGGTGCCCCAGAGTACCCGTGCCATCAGCAAACCGTTTGAAGACGCCTTGCTGGGCTGGCGCAACGCCAAGACCTCGGGCAACCTGCAGCAGCTGCTGACCTACTACACGCCCGACTTCAACAGCAACGGCAAGAGCCTGTCCCAGTGGATGCCCACGCTCAAGACCGAGCTGGACCAGACCCAGGGCCGCACCATCCAGCTCAAGGACGTGTCCTACCTGCGCTGGACCGACACCAACGACACCATGGTCGTGACCTTTGGCGAAGTGGCCGACGGCACGCGCGTGGGCTGGACCAAGCGCCAGTACTGGATCCGCCAGGAAAACCAGTGGAAGATTTTCTTTGAAGGAGTGATTTGACAATGAAGCAATGGAACGCATGGAGCCGCCGCGCCCTGATCGCCAGCCTGGCCATCGCACTGGCCCCCACCGCCGTGCTGGCGGACGCCGCGCCGCAGGTGAAGTTCCAGACCAGCGCGGGTGACTTCGTGGTGGAGCTCAACCCCGAGAAAGCTCCCAAGACCGTGGACAACTTCCTGCAGTACGTGAAGGCCAAGCATTACGACGGCACCATCTTCCACCGCGTGATCAACAACTTCATGGTGCAAGGCGGCGGCTACACCACCAGCATGAGCGAAAAACCCACTCGCCCGCCCATCGCGCTGGAGGCCCAGAATGGCCTGAAAAACGACCTGGGCACCATCGCCATGGCACGCACCAGCGACCCCAATTCCGCCACGGCGCAGTTCTACGTCAACGTCAAGAACAACGACTTTCTCAACGCCAGAGGCCCTGCTGACGGGTACACCGTTTTCGGCAAGGTCGTGAGCGGAATGGACGTGATCCATAAAATCAAGCAAGTCCCCACCGGGCCGGGCGATGTCCCGCAGACCCAGATCGTCATCAACTCCGCCACTTTGGTGAAATAAACATGAGCAACCCCCAAGTCGAACTCCACATTGCCAACTACGGCGTGATCACCCTCGAACTCGACGCTGCGAAGGCGCCAAAGACCGTGGAAAACTTCCTGGCCTACGTGAACAAGGGCCACTACAACAACACCATCTTCCACCGCGTCATCCCCGGCTTCATGATCCAGGGCGGCGGCATGGAACCCGGCATGAACCAGAAGACCTGCGACGCGCCGATCCAGAACGAAGCCAACAACGGCCTGAAGAACGCCAACTACACCGTGGCCATGGCCCGCACCGGCGACCCGCACTCCGCCACCGCCCAGTTCTTCATCAACGTGGCCGACAACGGCTTCCTCAACCACACCGCGCCCTCGCAGCAAGGCTGGGGCTACGCCGTGTTTGGCAAGGTGGTGTCCGGAACCGACGTGGTGGACAAGATCAAGGTCGTGAAGACTGGCCGCAAAGGCTTCCATGACGACGTGCCCAAGGATGACGTCGTGATCGAGAAGGCCGTCGCCCTCTGATTGCTCCGGGGCGCGCGATGGAACTGCACGCGCCGCCCCGCTGGCAATGCGTCGACTTCCTCTCCGACCTGCACCTGCAGGCCTCGGAGACGCACACCCTGGCTGCCTGGCAGCACTACCTGCAGAGCACGGTGGCCGATGCGGTGTTCCTGCTGGGCGACATCTTCGAGGTCTGGGTCGGCGACGACACCCTGACCCAGCCCGGCAGTTTCGAGGCGCAATGCGCCGACACCCTGCGCGCAGCCGCCCAGCGGCTGGACCTGCACATCCTGCACGGTAACCGCGACTTCCTGATGGGCCCGGCGCTGGCCACCGCGGCCCACATGACCCTGTTGGACGACCCCACCGTCCTGGTCTTCGCCGACGAACGCTGGGTGCTGACCCATGGCGACGCCCTGTGCTTGGATGACACCGATTACCTGCAATTCCGCGCCAAGGTGCGCGGCCCGGACTGGCAACGTGACTTCCTGGCCAAGCCGCTGGCCGAACGCAACGCCATCGCACACGACCTGCGTGCCCAGAGCGAGGCGCGCAAGCGCAGTGTGCGTGTCTACGCCGACGTGGACACCGGCGCCGCCCTGGACCTGCTGCACACCCACGGCGCGCACCACCTGGTCCACGGCCATACCCACCGCCCAGCCACACACCGCCTGGACGACACGCACGAGCGGCTGGTGTTGAGCGACTGGGATCTGGGGGCAACACTTCCACGGGCCGACGTACTGCGCCTGCGCCGCCCTGCCCCCGGTGCCCACACCGCATTCACACTGGAACGCATTCCGCCAGCGATGGCCGGCCGGTCTGGTGGCGCCTAGCTGAACCGAGACCTTCAGACCCAGGCGTTGGGGTCCACCGCGTCGATCTGGGATGGGTGGAGAAATTCCTTGGCATAGCGCTCGTACACGCGCTCCTGCACGAAGATGTCGAACAGATCGGGATCGATGTGCCCACCGGTGCGGAACTTGTGCATGATGCCCATGGCCTGCGACAGCTTCATGCCCTGCTTGTACGGCCTGTCACGTGCGGTCAACGCCTCGAAGATGTCGGCAATGCCCATCACCCGCGCCTGCACCGACATCTGGTCGCGCGTGAGGCCCTTGGGATAGCCCTTGCCGTCCATGCGCTCATGGTGCCCGCCCGCGTACTCGGGCACATTCTTCAGGTGCTTGGGCCAGGGCAGTTGCTCCAGCATCTTGATGGTGGCCACGATGTGGTAGTTGATGACATCACGTTCCGCCGGTGTGAGTGTGCCGGCGCGGATGGTCAGGTTCTCGATCTCATCGGCGGTCAGGAACTCCGACTCCACCCCGCTCACACTGCGCCACGTGTTCTGTTGGGCGATGTCGCGCACGCGCTGCAGGTCGGCATCCTTCATGGACTCGGCACCGCGGTTGACAGTGCGCAGGAAGTCACGATCCGCATCCAGGGCCTCGATCCGCTCGCGGGCTTGTGCCCATACGGCGGCCTCGGCCGGTGCGTCGCGCACCTCGCGCAGGGCGAGTTGCGCGTTCAAGGCGGCGATTTCCTGGTCGCGCTTGAGCACCTCGTAGCGCGTGTCGATCAGGTCGATGCGGTCGAACAGCGTCTGGAGTTTGGTGGCCTTGTCCACCACATGCACTGGTGTGGTGACCTTGCCGCAGTCGTGCAGCAAACCGGCGATCTTGAGCTCGTACCGGTCGCGGTCGTCCATATGGAATGACGCCAGTGGGCCTTGTCGGTGAACATTCACCGCCTCGGCCAGCATCATGGTCAACGCCGGCACGCGCTGGCAATGGCCGCCGGTGTAGTGCGATTTTTCGTCAATGGCCAGGTTGATGAGGCTGATGAAGGATTCAAACAGCGTCTCCAACTGGCTCATCAGGTTGCGGTTGGTGATGGCGATGGCCGCCTGCGAGGCCAGCGATTCGGCCAGGCTCTGGTCCGCGCTGGAAAAGGCCACCACCTCGCCGCCGGGTGTCGGTGTGCAGTTGAGCAACTGCAGCACGCCGATCACGTCGCCCTCGTGGTCCTTCATGGGCACGGTCAGGAACGATTGGGACCGGTAGCCGGTGCGCGCGTCGAACTGGCGCGTGCCGGAAAAGTCGAAGTTCGGCTCCGTGTAGGCGTCGGCGATGTTGACGGTCTGCTTGCGGATGGCGGCGTAGGCGGCCACCATGGAGTCGTTGGGGCGGCCTTCGGCGTCGTGCAGCGGCAGGTTGGGGAAATTGATGGGGTTGCCCGAGGTGCCGCCCATGGCGATCTTGAGCGAGTCGGTCTTGATGATCTCGAAGCGCAGGGCCTGGCGATCATCCGTCACCCGGTATAGCGTGCCGCCATCGGCGTGGGTGATGGTCTTGGCGGCCACCAGGATGCTCTCCAGCAGCCGGGTGATGTCACGCTCCTTGGACAGCGCGGCACCGATCGCATTCAAACGCTCCAGCCGGCGCAATAGGTCTTCGATGGAGTCCATCGGCTTCCCCCTCGCAAAAGAAGTTCTCGTTCACCGGGGCGAACGTGCCATTCTTCCACAACCGACCACAACGTGTCGGCGCCCTGCTATTTCTTCAGCAAAACCTTCAGCACGTTCTGGACACGGCGCGCCTTCGTGGCGTCAAACGGCGCTGCCAGCACCGAAGCCGCGTCCTGGCCCCAGGTCTGCGCGGGCGGCGGATCGTTGCGGCGGGTCAGCAGTTGCAGTTGCAGGCTGCGACGCGCGTCCAGGTCTTCGGCCGGCGTGGGCACCTCGGCCGCCATCTCCAGGCGCAGCAGGGCCACCTGCGGATCGGTAGGCTTGGCAGTCGGCACACCCTTGGCCTCGCCGCCCAGGGCCTGCACCCAGGCCGCACGCACGGCGGGCGCGGCGCGGCTGCCCAGTTCCTGCGTGGAGGGCACCAGCGCGGCGTCGCGTTTCTCCCAGGCGCTGAGCAACTGGGTGAGGGCTTCACCATGGGCTTGCACGGCCAATTTCTTCAAGGCCTGCTGGGCCTGTTCCAGCGCATCGCGCTGGGCACGGAAAGCGGCATCGCCCAAGCGCGGGGTGTCGGGGCGGGCATCGCCGCGGCCACGCCCTTCCCCACCGAAACGACCGCCAGTGCGGGCACCATCGCGCCCGCCATCGCGCGAACCGCGGTCGGCGCCACGGGGGCCGGCCTTGGCATCGCGCGGGCCACGGGCACCGTCGCGCTCGCCCCACTTGCCCGGGCGCGCGCCAGCGGCGGCGGGTGCTTCCTTGCGGGTGCCGGGACGGTCATCGCCGCGCGCGGCCACCAGGGGTTTCACCGGTTTGGGGGCGGCTGCGGCTGGTGCGGACACATCGGCGGCTTCCTCGGTTGCTACACTTTCTGTAGCTGCCTGTGCAGTATCTGCGAGGGCTGGAGCCGTATTTTCCGTAGAGACTTCGGCCGCAGATGGTGTTTCCGTGGCAGCGGCTTGCACTTCGGCCTGGGCCGCTGCCTGGCCTTGCAGCGCGGCCTCCAGTGCGGCCATGGCAGTGCGGATGGCCTGGGCGTCGCCGCCCGCGTTGGCGGCATCGAGCGCCTTGGCGGCCTGGAGCACGGCGCGGTCGCGCACGCCCAGTGCGGCTTCGGCCTGTTCACGTGCGGCGGTCTTGCGGTTGAAGGCGTCGTCGATGGGCTTGCGGAAGGCATCCCACAGCTTTTGTTCCTGGCGGCGGTCCATGGGGACGCGGTGCGCCTGGGCCTGCCAGCGCTGCTGCAAGGCCTTGACGGCATCGATGCGCAGTTCGGCCGCGGCGCCCAGAACCTTGGCCTCTTCGATCATGGCGTGGCGCAGGGCCAAGCTTTCGGCCTGCAGGGCTTCCAGTGGGGCTGCGGCCTTGGCAAGGGCTGCCTTCCACAGCGGTTGCAGCTCGGCAAAGGCCTTCTCGCCCAGGTGACCGGCCTCGCGCCAGCGGTCGCCAAACTGGTGCAGGATGCGGTTGAAGCCCTTCCAGTCGTCGTCCAACGCCGTGGTGTTGGCCTCGGCCCAGGCCTTGACCTCTTCGATCAGGGCCAGGCGCTGGGCCTTGTGCTCGGCGGATTCGGCGCGCACCTTGTCCAGCCAGGCTTCGACCACTTTGTGGGCCTCGTTGCAGGCCTCGTCAAAGCGTTTCCACATGGCGTGGTTGGGCACACCGCCTTGGTCGGTCTGCTTCCACTGCTCGCGCAGGGAACGCAGGGTTTCCTGCATCTTGCGTCCGCCAATGGCCTGGCCTTCGGGGCGCTTGAGCAGGCCTTCGGCCTGGGCCACCAGGGCTTCGCGCAGTTGGTCGGCGCGCCAACGCTGCCAGCCTTCCAGCTCGCCGGCGGCGGCCAGGGCGGCATGGGCCTGGTTTTCCAGCTTGTCGTCGATCAGGCGGCCGTTTTCCTTGAGGGCCTGGCGCAGCGCGTTGGCGGCACCGGCGCTGGCCTTGCCGTGGCCTTCGGCCACTTCCTGCTCCAGCGTGGCCAGGGCTTGCTTGACCGCAGCGCTGGCCTTGGCGCGCACCTCGGGATCGATCTTGGGTTTGGCGGGCTTGGGTGCGGCTTCGACGGGGACGCCGCGCGCCACGCGCAGTTCATCGGCCCAGACCGGCACGGGCGGCAAGGGTGCTGCGCCATCTTCGGCGGCAGTCACGGCCTGTGCCAGGGCGGCCTGGAAGGCGTCCCACACCACCAGCAGCTGGCCCTTGGAGGCGTCCAGCAGCGGCGGAAACTTCACGTCCACGCTGGCCCAGTTGCCATCGGCCACCAATTGGGCGGCCTGCGCCTGCCACTGGTCCACGTCGACACGCAAGGCGTCCAGTGCCGTTTGGGCGTCCTTCCAGGACTTGGTGGACAGCACCTCAATGCGCTGGGCCAGCAGCACAGCGGCCTCGCGCTGGACCTGGACGCGACGCTGCAGGTCCTCAATCACACGCACGCGATCAGCGAGTTGGGTCTTGAGCATGGCCAGCGGGTCGCGGCTGAGCGGCGCACCGGCCTTGGCGGCGTCGCGCTGCCAGGCCAGGGCGTCGGCGATGTTGAGCTTGGCCATGTCCAGCAGGGCCTGGGCCTTGGCGGCCCACTCGGCGCCTAGGGCTTCTTGGCCTTTGATGCGGCGGGCTTCGTCGATCTTTTCACGCACCAGCTTGGCGGCACCCTTGTCCTTGACGCTGAGTTCCTTGAAGACATCGGCCAACTGCTCCGGCGTGGGCGTGCTTTGCAGCCACTCGCGGATGCGCGAGGCGCGCTCGCCAGAAGTCGGGGCCGTGAAGGCGCCACCGGTGAGGCTATCCAATTGGGCAATATCGTTGTTTTTGGCGGTAGAAGGCGACGTCACGGTGGGCTCGGCAATGGGTTGAAAAAGAAATCTGCAACTGCGTATTTTCGCCCGAATTGAACGGCGCCCGCGGTTTTTTGTCCGGCCGCTAGCCCTCTGTCCCCGCTCGCAGCCGGTTCGCCGCATCATGCAGCGAGAAAACGGCCGCCAGCCCTCGTGGAATATGCATAGACCGCTACCAAAATAGGAGCATCCAAACAAACCAATCGGCGACAGGAGCAAGCGCCACAACCACGCCGCTCCAAGGAGCACGCCGACAGTGCACATATATATAGAAGCAGGTTGGCGCCCAAAGAAGAAAGCCCGACAGCCGAACCAGAGTTCAACTGCCGGGCTCGACGGCTGACCACAGGTCCATGCCGTCTGGGCTGACACCGAAGGAGATGGAAGTCCCCCGGTGCGCTGGAAGCAATAGATTGCCTCCGTGAGTTACCGGGGCCGCTTCATCACGGGTACCGTCACGGTACGGACTGGCTACTGCCGGAACAAAACCTGAATGAACAGGCAAAGCCAGTCTAACGGCGGCCCCCAGGCTTGGCAAATGCGCTTTTCTAATGGGTTTGAGTGGCCTGATTGGGAGATTTTTGAACCCCAAAGCCCAGTCCCGCAGGCCGCTCCAGGCTTGAAAAGCGCGCTCTCATCGATTCAATTAGAATAACAAACCTATTCAATATTGTTGACTCGATATATTCGAGCCCCCTAGAATCCGCCCATCCCAAGTTTTTGAGCTAGGGATTACCCGTAACCGCTGCCGAACCCGGCATATTCAAATCGCTGCACATGTCGAGACGACGCCGCAGGATATTGATAGCGTACCAACCCAAACGCGGAGACTGACGGCCACGCCCTGCCCCTTCTGGCAGCGCACGGTCACCATCAGTCCCCACGCCTAAGAAGGAAGAGCTATGACAGCGTTCGAGAAATTCTCCAAGGGCCTGGCGACTTTCGCCACCGACATCGCCCAAGGTTTCTTTGAAATCACACACAACGGTTTTGCCCTGCTGGGCCTGGCCGTGATGTTTGCCGTGATCACTTTGACTGCACGGCCCGAAATCCGCCAGGCCGGCGAAGTCCAGCTCATGAGCTGGCTGCAGACCCGCCAGGCGGCCGTGACCGGCGTGGCGGGCGACGCCGAAGCCATTGACCGCGCCACGGCCACCAACCCGCAAAGCCTGCCTAAGCAGCAGGCTGCCGTGGCGTACTGGCTGAGCAAGAAGTACAACGTGGCACCTGAGCCCGTGAGTGCCCTGGTGGCCGAGGCTTTTGAAACCGGAAAGAGTGCCAAGCTCGACCCCACGCTGATCCTGGCCGTGATGGCCATCGAATCGGGTTTCAATCCCTTCGCGCAAAGCGCCGTCGGTGCCCAAGGCCTGATGCAGGTGATGACCAAGATCCACAGCGACAAGTACCAGGACTTTGGTGGCAAGCTGGCCGCCTTTGATCCCATCTCCAACCTGCGCGTGGGCGTGAAGGTGCTACAGGAGTGCATCACCCGCGCCGGATCGGTGGAAGGCGGCCTCAAGCTGTACGTGGGCGCCGGCAACATGGATGACGACAACGGCTACGCCGCCAAGGTCATCGCCGAGCACAACCGCCTGCAACTGGTGTCCACGGGCCGCAATGTGCCCCTGACCGCACCGCAGGCGCTGCCTGTGAACCAGCCCGCCAAGGCCGTGGACACACCCGAGCGCGTGGCCGCAGCCTATTTCGCCTCGTAGAGAGAGCTTCTTCGGGTAAACTCGTACCCGCACGCGACTGGCGATAGGCGCGGCGAGCTGTAAGGCCGCCGACGCTGACGTGGGGAACCACTGGGAAGCGTGCCGCGGCGTCCGCGCGGATGCCAGCGTTCAGCCGTTCGCCTGGGCAGCCCTTGTCCCGTACCTCACGTGACCAAGGTTGAATGTCTTAAAGGACTGCCATGTACCACCGCAACATCCTCGTCGAACAGACCGATCCCGAACTGTGGGCCGCCATCCAGGCCGAGAACGCCCGCCAAGAGCACCACATCGAGCTGATTGCCAGCGAAAACTACGCCTCCCCCGCCGTCATGGCCGCCCAGGGCAGCCAGCTGACCAACAAGTATGCCGAGGGCTACCCCGGCAAGCGCTACTACGGTGGCTGCGAGCACGTGGACGTGGCCGAACAACTGGCCATCGACCGCATCAAGCAAATCTTCGGTGCCGAAGCCGCCAATGTGCAGCCGCACTGCGGCGCCTCCGCCAACGAGGCCGTGTTCCTGGCTTTCCTGAAGCCCGGCGACACCATCATGGGCATGAGCCTGGCCGAAGGCGGCCACCTGACCCATGGCATGCCACTGAACATGTCGGGCAAGTGGTTCAACGTCGTCTCCTACGGCCTGGACGCCAAGGAAGCCATCGACTACGACGCCATGGAGCGTAAGGCCCATGAGACCAAGCCCAAGCTCATCATCGCCGGTGCCAGCGCCTACAGCCTGCACATCGACTTCGCCCGCTTTGCCAAGGTTGCCAAGGACGTGGGCGCCATCTTCATGGTGGACATGGCCCACTACGCGGGTCTAGTCGCCGCCGGCGTCTACCCCAACCCCGTGCCCCACGCCGATGTGGTGACCTCCACCACCCACAAGAGCCTGCGTGGCCCGCGCGGCGGCATCATCCTGATGAAGGCCCAACACGAGAAGGCCATCAACAGCGCCATCTTCCCCGGCCTGCAAGGCGGCCCGCTGATGCACGTGATCGCCGCCAAGGCCGTAGCCTTAAAGGAAGCACTGAGCCCCGAATTCAAGGCCTACCAGCAGCAAGTGGTGCGCAACGCCCAGATCGTGGCGGAGACGCTGACCGCGCGCGGCCTGCGCATCGTGTCCGGCGGCACGCAAAGCCACGTCATGCTGGTGGACCTGCGCGCCAAGGGCATCACCGGCAAGGAAGCTGAAGCCGTGCTGGGCGCCGCCCACATGACCATCAACAAGAACGCCATCCCCAACGATCCGGAAAAGCCCATGGTCACCAGCGGCGTGCGCATCGGCACCCCCGCCATGACCACGCGCGGCTTCAAGGACGAAGAAGCCCGCATCACGGCCAACCTGATCGCCGACGTGCTGGACAACCCGCGTGATGAGGCCAACATCGCCGCCGTGCGCGCCAAGGTCAACGCCTTGACCGCGCGCTTCCCGGTTTACGGCTGAACCGGAAGCCATGAAATGCCCGTTCTGCGGTCACTCCGAAACCCAGGTGGTGGAGACGCGGATATCTGAGGACGGGGATTTCATCCGGCGGCGCAGACAATGCGCCTCTTGTGAAAAGCGCTTCACAACCTACGAACGCCCGGACGTCAGCTTCCCATCGATCGTCAAGAAAGATGGGAGGCGCATTGATTACGACCGTGTCAAACTGCTGGCCTCATTCAACCTGGCGCTACGCAAACGCCCGGTCAGCACCGAACAAATCGACAGCGCCATCGAGCGCATCGAGGAAAAGCTACTCAATCTGGGCCAGCGCGAAGTACCCTCCGCGCGCATTGGCGAACTGGTGATGCGCGAGCTCAAGAAGCTCGACAAGGTTGCCTATGTGCGCTTTGCCAGCGTGTATCGCAGTTTTGAAGATATTGACGACTTCAAGACGGTGGTGGATGAGGTGCGGCGGTAGGGCCCGCACCCTCTACCCCGTTTGCAAGGAGCCTTACTTCCAACAGTTGGCAATATCCTGGGTACTGGGCGTGCTCGGCACGCTAATACCTTTCAGACCGGTGTTATCCAAGGTCAAATTTCCGCACTTACTTACCGCGTTGATTGGCGCGGCCACTAATGTGTAGGAATTGACAGTGGGAGCTGGGTCTGTGGGAATAGAGATGGTGTACTTAGGTGACTCCGCTGGTACCGACTGCAACCTCGCTGGCAATGCAACAGCATTGCCAGCTTTATCCTGATCGTATCGATCATTCGTGCTGTAGAACCGCTCCATGAACTGCTGTGCCTCCATCAATCCAGCTCGTGCGGAAGCTCTGTCACCGCGCTCCACATATGACTTGTAGCTGGGTAGGGCAATCGCCGTAAGAATGCCGACGATTGCCACTGTGATCATCACCTCGATCAACGTGAACCCATCTTGCTCATGGTGTAAGGCCACATGACAACGGCGATGCATATCAAATTTCATGGAGCTATTCCTTGGGAAATATTCAGTGAATGGGCGGATTGATAATACGCCGCCACACACGGTCATAAGTCCGCGTTGATGCCGCCGGCGTCGTCGGCTTGGGCGGCTGTTTGACGCACACGGGTGTTCCTGCAGTCGCCGACTCGATAGCCGACAAACAAGTGTTCACTTCCGTGCAGAACGCACTGGGCACACAGTCATCCGGTGGAGGCGTCGTACCACTGCATGCAGCCCCCGTGCAATCCCCTTCTGCGCCACCACCACCGCGGTCAGACAAAGGATCAACCGAACCACCTCCCGGTGCGTCAGAGCATGTACTGATAGCCCCGGTGCTGCACGAAGTACTGCTACTGGTGCGTTGACTGTGAATCACAGCGTCCACACCACTGGCGGTCGTCATGAATCCAACCGCATAGGCATCGCTACCATTTGCCATGCCGTCACCGTTGGTATCGACATTGTGATTTGGGGGCGTAGACCCCGTTTGTACCGGCAGCAACAACTCCAGAGAATTACCTGTCGACGAGTCGCATGCAGCAGGTGTTCCTTGCACGGGAGCAACTGCCTTGACCAAGGCCGTGTCGTAACCCAACACCTGCAAGGGGTAGACGATCTTGCCTCCGGGGAGAACACCCGTTATATCCATCAACCAACCACGTTGCGAGGTCCAATCAATCGTACTACCCGAAATACCGATAAAGGTAGTTGAAGAGGCCGTCCCAGTCCCAGCAAAAGTGGTCAACGAACGCGTAGCCAGCGCAGAACGTGCAATCGGTCGCAAAACCGTGTCAGCAGGTTTGTCCCACACAGCATAAACACTTTGAACAGAAGTATCTGTCCCATCTGCTGTACTGAACAACTTGCCGGTTCCAAACAGTACGAGCCAGCCGCCTTGGGCATGGTTGTAGACAACGGGGCTGGCCGTAATCGGTTGCGCGGTACCACTGCCATTCGTTGCGGTGAACATCGCACCCCCACCGGACACCACGAAATTGCTGGCAGCTGACGAACTGTAGTCAAACTTCCAGAGCCGTCCCTTGAGATCACCAGCAAATATGTTAGAAATTTTCCCGTTCGCATCGTGAATCAATGTGACGCCACCCAACCCATTGCTTCCGGTCGTATCGACAGTAAGTTTCTGCACGGCAGTAGCTCGTGTCGATGCGCTGGTGCTGGCAGCATTTTCGATATCCACGACAAACAAGGTCGCGTACCCGTTGGAACTGGAAAAGCCGTTCCCAAAAATTGCGACCCAACGCCCATTGGACAATATCCCAACTTTCACGGGCGAGAGAACATAACCGATATCGCCATCATTGGCGTCTGACAACTCCCAACGAACAGTGTTCGGCCCTAGATTGGTGGTATCTGTCACATCCAGTGCATAGACTGCCCTGCCACCCTGCCCCAAAGATCCAATGAGGTAATTCCGCCAAGAAGCAGTGCTGGCACCTGGTGCCTTGACATAGGCATCCGACTCGCGTAGCGGGCCGTCAACAAAGTATTGGTGCTCCAATGCACCAGGATTGCCGTAGGTCTTGTCGGTCAATTTGTACAAGTTGGGATACACCGCGCGTGGAACATAAGCAAATATTTCCTGGCCATCAGTCAGCATATTCGAACCAGAGGTGGATTCCGTATCTTTGAAGGCGTGCAGCATTCCATCGTTCCCACCCGCGAACAAAACGGCTGTTCGAGCAGCCTTGTTTGCAAAGAACGTCGTGTAATTTGGATCCGAGGTGGTTCCCGCACCGAGGTTCAGATTGCTATACATGCCATTGAAGTTACCTTGAACCACAACCGGTGTTCCATTGATGAAGTCACCCAGAATGAAAGGATTACCAGCAGCATTCAGCCGTGCCCTAAATGGCTGCGCATCACCCTCATTGGCATGGCTACCCCAAAGGAAGTCCATGAATTGGGTTGTATAGGTCGCAGCAACTGGCCCCAGTGCCGCAATATTTCCAGCACTCAGGCTAGTCCATTTGAAGGCTACACCGGAAGGCGTCGCCAAACCTGTATCCCAAGTCACAATGTTGCGAGCACTCCAGACAGGCATTCGGGTAGCTGCTTGCCATACAGACGTTGTGGAAGTCCCAGTCGCAGTCAGCGGCAGTGCAGAAATGTCACCCGCCCAACTTCCTGCCGTATATGAGGGCACGTATTTGCGAGTTGATCCCGTTGTAGAAAATACTGACTGCGAAGTTGCAGTACCGGCCACTGAATTTGCCCCCCCTACAGCGCCCGCCAAAGCGGTCTTGATAGCGTTTGCCAACTCCTGCGGGTCCTTGGCGCTGAAATACTGGCCACGGCTATTGACCGCGGCGTGCCATAGATCATCCACATTGTTGGCCGTCTGAGTGGGGCCTGCAGGTGGCCAAACCTTGGTTCCTTTAACGAGAGCAGGCAAGTCGGTTGCAGGATTGAGCGTACCGCGCACGCCCAAACCGACAGTAAAAGTTGTCATGTTCTGCCAGAAGGACGTGTTATCACCAACGGGAGGAACCTTGTTATCCATACCAGGATTTGCAGCACTAACATAGGGCTGCAAATCAGTTTTCCAGTAATACATAGCCACATCCGCCAGCGTATTGCTTGTGCCGTCCATGTAGGGGGTCGTCGGCGTATACGTGTATGAGATACCGACCCCATTGATCTGCGTACCAGCAGTATTGTCGGCATTGCCAATTGTGGTAACGCCGCTGCCGTTCCAATAGCCGTCCGTCGTCAGAATCGCATAGGAACGACGGCAGGTCTTGTTCGCAGATACCGTATTAGTCACCGAAGGATCGTCTGTCCACGGACCACGGTTATCCGCCCGCTTGTAATAAACACCATCAGTGTTGAGCGCCTCGACCAACGGCGTTCCGCCACTGGCTGGCATATCTTCCAGCCACTTGAACAAGTTGTTCCGGCGAAGGGCACTGAAATCACGAATACCACCGCTTGCATAGCCTGACGTACTGCTCTCCGCTTCAATCACCTTGGTAGAAACGCCGTCAACGGTCCCACCACTGCTATTGATACGACCGAAACCCAACCTAAAGGTCGACGTACTGGCCGTGCCAGTCCCACTACCGGCCCCGGTCGCAGTGAACGCAACCCCTACCGTGTTACTTGAAGCTCCAATGGAAGTAAAGGATGTGGTCCCAACATTGGCAATCACATAACGCGAACCAATCTGAAATGCGCCCGCCGTAATCAGGCTTGTCTGAGGTCCAAACGCTTCCATCATGGCACCACGCGCCATGAGATTACGGATACGGTAGTACGTATACCAATTTGCAAAATTTTGACGTTCTTCGTCTCGGGTGCAGGTTGTCGCACCAACACAATCGGTTCGTGCACTGTACTTGGTATAGGTCGTTGCGGCAGCCGCGTTGATGGTGAAGGAGTTGTACTTTGTGTAGTCGGTCACGGAGTTGTATGTCGTTCCCGTCTTCGTGAGTCGGAAATACGCGCCCGGATCATGGCTAAACGTCGATGAGACCGTTGAACAGTTTGAAGTATTTGTCAGCGCAAAGCACCACCCATTGGGAGACGCCACGGTCACGGTGCCAGTACCGGTACCGACAGCGGTTGCCGTAAACGTAGTGCCTGAACTATTGGAAGAAGACCCAATGCTGGTGAAGCTCGTTGTACCGGTGGTCTTGATCGTATAGGTTGCTCCAGGAACAATTGCGGTCGCGGCAATTGCTGTGGACGATTGCCCGCTAGGCAGCACTGTAGTCAAGTCCAAAATGTCAGACTGAACAACACTCCAAGACAAACCCGTGCCACTGCCCATCGTCTTGGTCACGCTAACTGTCATCGCGCCCGTGCCAGCGGTAAACGCAGTAATTGCCCCGAACATCCAATTGGTAGAAGGCGTGGTAGTACTGGCAATCAGAACATTGGAACCCACTGTGAACGCCAAGCCAGTCTGAGACAACGTCAACAATTTGCTACCTGTCACCGTGGTCAACGAGGTTATAGAAGTGCCACGAATGATCGGAGGGCTCAAATAGGCAGCGTTGACAGGCGAATTTGGCAGCCGTGTCATCCCGTCATTGGACAGCCAAGGTTGGTATCGAATCTCAGGGTTGTAATAGATGGTATTGGTATCCGGCGAACGCAGCGCGCGAATGACGTAGTTTGCTGCTGTCAAATCACCGGGAACGGTCCCCATGAAATTGGTGGTTGTCTTGTAAGTATCCGAGGGATCCCAGCGAACGGTGTTACTCCCCACAGGATTAGTCGTAGCGAATGTATCGCTGGCAAATTTGTCTTCAGGCATGTGGCGAAAAGCCATGGACCCGGAGTCGTCCATCGTCAGCATGATGTTAGGCGAGACGGCGGGACCCGCCTTGGTGATCAACGAAGTCTGGGCAGGCGTCTGCGCATACGCCATGGGCGCGGCAACCATTAACAAGGGAAGCAATGCCCGGCAGGCTATCTGCACTGGGATACACAGCAGTCGAGGAGCGTTCATTTCAATACCCCCTTCACTCGTACGAATTAGTTTGCGTTGATGATGGACTGCAGCCACACGGCAGCCCCCGATTTGGTCTTGCCCGTTGCGGAATCCCGCGTGTAGTCCGGGCTGAACCCCCTGGCGGTGACTACAGCCACTGTTCTGGTTGCATCTGTCGAACTCAATGTCTGCATTTCAACCATGCACTCCGGTGGATAGGTCGGCGCTGCGGCCGTATTGGCATCGGAAATCTGCGCTGCAGTCAATATCACTCGGGAAGTCGCTCCGGTTCCAGTCCAACTCGCAGCACTCTCCCAAGCCCCCGTGGCACCAAAGGCCTGGGTTGGGATATTGGCCGCACGCAAATTGACAGTCCGACTAGCATCGACCTTTTGCATTTCCCCCTCGCAATAGCGCAGCGCAGCCTCCGCATACTGCTGAGCTACGGCTTCCATGCGAATATTGTTGGTTGCACGTTGCTCCGAAGTTGCACTGCGCATGGCCGTCGCAGATGCAATGCCAATGATGATCAACATGATCAGAACCACCAAAAGGGAAATTCCACGGGTATAACTTCTAGGTGCAACGAAAATTCGGGCTGTACGCATGATCTTGGCATCCATCATCAAAATGCCATCTTGGACCGCAGAGTTGCGGTGGTGAAATAGGCTCGGCGCAGGTACCGATCTGTACCGGTTTGACTCACTGAATTGCAGTCCAGATAGGCCTTGGACTCATCACTATCCAAAACCTCTTCTTCACTGCGCATCAACAAACAGATACGGACGCTAATAACCTTGTTCCACTCCGCCGCTCCCGCTGCATTAACGGTATTCGTGGTGCTGTTATCCGTATTCTTGCTCGCCTTGGCATAGCGAATAACTTGCCTATCAGTAGCAACCGCAGTTGCCTTCACGCCATACCAAACCTGCAAATCTTCCACGTTTTCAATCAACGGCTGTTTGGACGTCGCATTCTTGTCGCTTGCACAATACAGTTCAGGTCGCCCGGTGGCACCCGAGCCAGAAACGGTGTCGATGTAGTAGCGATTCCGCGCAATGTAATACAACGGCACTCCCGCTACGGTTACTGGGTTGATCGCTTGTCCAAGACAATCAGAAGGAGCGCCCGTCGATGTCGGCACGGTGTTCTTTACATCGGCCTCATACACGACGGCCATGCCAGCGGAGGTAGCTCCCGTGCTGGCCGAACACGCCAAAGCGGTTGCCGTCGGATCCGTAAACGGCTTCGCCCCCTTGGTCCCATCACAACCGGAGATGAACGACGTTGTCGACACCACAAACGTTGTTGCGCAGGCGCTGTCACCGGCAGGGCATGTCAAGTCGTGATAGCTAATGACACTCGGGTTAGCTGTCGACAGGGCAGCGGGGGCGGAATAACCAGCCAATTGCACTTCACGCGTAAGCATATTCAGTCCGATCTGAGCATCCTGGTTCATCTGCGTCAAAGCCGCCTGATATCGACCAGCCTTGCCGGAACCGATAAAGCTGATGAGCACGGCAACCACGACGACAAAACCAATCGCCACAGAAATCAGCACCTCCATCAAGGAGACACCGGCCATTCCATGCAAAGATCGGATAGGCTTCATAGATTGATACGGAAGAAGCTGCAACGAATGCTTCTGTCGGTACCCAAATTCAGGCTATTCGGGCATTCCTTGGCGACATCTGCCGCCGTATTTCTGGACTCCGTGGAGTTGTCATCTGGATCGGCCACTGCCGGATCACGCCAGGCAATCCAGACATCGGCAACAGTCGTTCCAAGTGGGACCGAGATGAACACCGACCCCTCAGGCAATTGGAACCGCACCAAGCGACGCCAGGTATTCACATCGTATGCGGCCAGTGTCGCCGCCGTGCAAGTTTGCGTATAGGATTCGCAGGATGTATCAGCTGCAGCGATGGTTGCCTGCGCGGCAAAATCATTGGCGCTGTAGTCGTAATTGGCTATAGCCGCCTTGTTGGCACGCATCCGCTCCGCCAAATCCGATGCCAGCATGGTTGCCGTACCACGATATTGCGCCAGCTTGGAATACCGCACCGACGCCACATTGGATCCCGCCAAAGCCAACAATCCCATGGCGGCAAGCAAGATGGAAACCAGGACCTCCAGCAACGAGAAGCCCCGAACCTTGCCACGGCAGCCATTCCGCGCCACCCCAGGAAGAGACATTACGAACATTGGATCGCCCCCTGTGGCAGGATGCGCACCCGCCCTTGCAAAGAGACACACACAGTCCGAATGGCGTCCGCAGATGGTGTTCCCGATGGCGTTACAACAAAAGTCTCGGTCGCGGCCTTGGACCAACCACTGGCGTCATATGGAATGTACGGCCGCGTGTTACTTGGCGTTGTCGCCTGCTGAATCGTGGCAATCCCGGAATAAGGTTGTTGAACCCGAATGACCTCTTCACCTGCATCGTGCGTGCCTCGGGTTCCAGAATCGGAAGGGTCCACAAAAACCATCCAACCATTGGCCCAATTTGCGGGAGCACCAGAGCAAGCACTTGTGCTGTTGACAGCCAGAGCGCACACCGATACTCCAATGGAACGTCGCACCGCCTCAGACCGCGCCAAACGGAAATCACTGATCAAAGCCAACGCGGCCCCCTGCGCCGAGCGCTTTTGCATCATCGTATTAAAGCTGGGCAACGCTAACGCAGACAGAATCGCAACGATCGTCACGACTACCAACATTTCAATCAGCGTAAACCCATGCGAATGGTTTTTCATATCGTGGAGCCTACCTTTCTCAACGAACAACAACAACGCGTTTCCGACACTCGGTAACAATTGACGACCAAACGGCATACCAATCCCTCCGCTCGACGCCACACGATGCACCAGCCTGCTCTCAAACACGCACTCTCACTAGCCCAGCTGGGTCGCAACCAAACGCCACCGAATCCCTCGGTTGGTTGCATCATTTCCGCCCCCGACGGTAGCGTCCTCGGCCAAGGCCATACCCAACCGGTGGGCGCCCCCCACGGCGAGGTCATGGCCTTGCGCGATGCACAGGCCAAAGGGCACAGCGCGGTCGGCGCCACCGCCTACGTCACCCTGGAGCCCTGCTCCCACCACGGCCGCACGGGCCCTTGCTGCGACGCCCTGATTGCCGCCGGCATCCGTAAGGTGGTCGCCACCAACACCGACCCCAACCCCCTTGTGGCCGGGCAGGGCTTTGCTCGGCTACGGGCGGCCGGGGTTGAGGTGGAGGTGCTGGACAAGAAGGACCCATTGGCCATTCAGGCACGCGACCTTAACATCGGCTTTTTCAGCCGCATGGTGCGCAAGACGCCCTGGGTGCGAATGAAGATTGCAGCCTCCCTGGACGGCAAGACGGCGCTCGACAACGGCGCCAGCCAGTGGATCACCTCGCCGGAGGCACGGGCAGACGGCCACGCCTGGCGCGCACGGTCCTGTGCGGTGGTAACCGGCATTGGCACTGTTCTGGCCGACGACCCCATGCTGGACGTGCGTCTGGTGGAAACCACCCGCCAGCCCCATCTGGTGATCGTGGATAGCCAGCTTCGCACCCCACCCGAAGCCAAAGCGTTGCAAGGCCAACGCCGCATCTACATCTACACCGCAGTGCAGGATGCCGCCCGCCAGGCGGCACTTGAGCAGCGCGGTGTCACCGTCATCAGTTGCCCCCAAAACCCAACCCCAGGACAACCACCCCGTGTCGATCTGCGCGCCATGCTGCGTGACCTAGCCCAGCGCGAGGTCAACGAGGTCCATGTGGAGGCCGGCTACCAGCTCAACGGTGCACTGATCCGCGATGGACTGGCCGACGAACTGCTTGTGTATCTGGCACCCAAACTCTTGGGCCAGGGCCGCAGCATGGCGGATTTTGGCCCGCTGACTGCGTTGGATCAGGCTTTACAACTTGATGTCAAATCCCTGGCATCCGTAGGGCCAGACATCCGAATCGTGGCCCGCGCCCGAGGTAAAGACGATTTTTAGCCTCGGTGCACGGGCAGCTGCCCAATCCCTGCGAAAATACTGGGATGTTTACAGGAATCATCACTGGTGTGGGCCGCATCGCCGCCGTCCACGCCCTGGGCGACGCGCCCACCCACGGCAAGCGCTTGACCATTGCGGCGCCGGCCGGCTATCTGGGCGACGTGGGCCTGGGTGACAGCATTGCGCTCAACGGCGCCTGCATGACCGTCACCAGCCTGGACACCGCGGCCAACCAGTTCACCATTGACATTTCCGCCGAATCCCTGGGCAAAACGGCCGGTCTGGACGCCGTCGGCACCATCAACCTGGAAAAAGCCCTGCGCGCCAATGACCGCTTGGGCGGGCACCTGGTGTCTGGCCACGTGGACGGCATCGGCACTGTCACGCATTTCGCCCCGGTGGGCGAGAGCTGGGACCTGCGGATATTGGCGCCGCTGGAACTGGCCAAATACCTGGCCTACAAGGGGTCCATCACCGTCAATGGCGTGAGCCTCACCGTCAACCGCGTCGCCGACCAGGCCGACGGCTGCGAGGTCAGCATCAACCTGATTCCCCACACGGTGGAAAATACCGCCCTGAACACCCTGCAACGCGGCTCGCGGGTCAATCTGGAGATTGACCTGATCGCCCGCTACGTGGAGCGCATGCTCGGCACCAGCCCAGCACCCGCAGCCTGAGCCCTCGTCGCCCGCTGCCCTCCCCCATTTATTAGATTTGACCAAGGACAACCATGAAACGAGTAGATGACTTTCGCCTGAAGTTCGGCAAGAAGGAGTACGTGCCGATCATGATCGGAGGCATGGGTGTCGACATCTCCACCGCCGAGCTGGCCCTGGAGGCCGCCCGCCTGGGTGGCATTGGTCACATCTCGGACGCGCTAGTGCACGACGTGTCCGACCGGCGTTTTGACACTGAATACGTCAAGGGCAAGACCAAGTTCTACAAGGCCAACATCAACAACTCCGACAAGAGCAGCGTCCAGTTCAACTTGGGTCAACTGGCCGAAGCCACCAAGCTGCACGTGGGCAAGACCATGGAAGCCAAGCGCGGTGAAGGCCTGGTGTTCGTGAACGTCATGGAAAAGTTGACCATGAATTCGCCCAAGGACACCTTGCAGACACGCCTGTGCTCGGCCCTGGACGCTGGCATTGATGGCATTACCCTGAGCGCCGGCCTGCACCTGGGCTCGTTCGCCCTGATGGCGGATCACCCGCGCTTCCGCGATGCCAAGCTGGGCATCATCGTTTCGTCGGTGCGCGCGCTGCAACTGTTCCTGCGCAAGACGGCCCGCCTGGAGCGCCTGCCTGACTTCGTCGTGATCGAAGGCCCCTTGGCCGGCGGCCACCTGGGCTTTGGCATGGACTGGGCCGAATACGATCTGGCCACCATCGTGGCCGAAATTGCCGCCTACCTGAAGGCCGAGCAGCTCGATATCCCCTTGATTGCCGCCGGCGGCATCTTCACCGGCAGCGACGGCGTTTCCTTCCTGGAAAACGGCGCATCCGCCATCCAGGTGGCCACCCGCTTCACCGTGGCCAACGAATGCGGCCTGCCCAACAAGGCCAAGCAGGCGTACTTCAAGGCCAGCGCGGAAGACGTCATCGTCAACACCATTTCCCCCACCGGCTACCCCATGCGCATGCTGCGCAACTCGCCCGCCATCGGCACCGGCATTCGCCCCAATTGCGAGGCATACGGCTACCTGCTCGACGGCAATGGCAACTGCTCCTACATCGACGCCTACAACCGCGAATTGGCCGCACACCCCGACGGCAAGAACATCTCCGTCAAGGACAAGACCTGCCTGTGCACCCAGATGCAAAACTACAACGTGTGGACCTGCGGCAGCAGCACCTACCGCCTCAAGGACACCACGCGCCAATTGCCCGACGGCACCTACCAGACCCTGAGCGCCGAGCACATCTTCAAGGACTACCAGTTCAGCGTGGATAACCAGATTCTGCTGCCCGCCTAAGGCCTCGCACCATGACAACTCTCTCCCCCGTGCCCATCTCCCCGGTTGAAGACATCGTTGCCGACATGCGCGCCGGGCGCATCGTGATCCTGGTCGACGAGGAAGACCGCGAGAACGAAGGTGATCTGGTTCTGGCCTCCGACCACGTCACGGCCGATGGCATCAACTTCATGGCCCGCTACGGCCGCGGTCTGATCTGCCTGACGCTGACCCGCGAACGCTGCGAACGCCTGCAACTGCCCCCCATGACCGCCCGCAACGGTGACAAGAAGGGCACGGCCTTTACCGTTTCCATCGAGGCCGCCGAGGGCGTCACCACCGGCATCTCCGCCGCCGACCGTGCCCGCACCGTGCAGGCCGCCGTGGCCGCCAATGCCGTGCCCGAAGACCTGGTGCAGCCGGGCCACATCTTCCCGTTGCAGGCGGTGGACGGTGGTGTGCTGATGCGCGCCGGCCATACCGAAGCCGGCTGCGACCTGGCCGCCATGGCCGGCTGCACGCCTTCGTCAGTGATCTGCGAAATCATGAAGGACGACGGCACCATGGCCCGCCTGCCGGACCTGCAGCTCTTTGCCGCCGAGCATGGCCTGAAGATCGGCACCATTGCCGACCTGATCGAGTATCGCAGCAAGACCGAATCCCTGATCCAGAAGCTGGGCTCACGCCCGCTGCAGACCGCCTTTGGCGAGTTCACGGCGCACGCCTTCCGCGACACGACCACAGGGCTCGGCGTGCATCTAGCCCTCGTCAAAGGTGCGTGGAGCGCTACAGATTCTGTAGCGGTCCGGGTGCACGAACCGCTTTCCGTGCTGGACGCCCTGGAGACCGGGCGCGTCATGCACTCGTGGAGCCTGGAAGGCACACTGCAACACATGCAGCAGGAGGGCGCCGGCGTCGTCGTGCTGCTGAACTGCGGCGAAAGCGGCGAGCAATTGCTGGCTCAGTTCGACGGCACGGCACAGTCCGCCCAGGCGCCCGTGCGTGGCCGCATGGATCTGCGCACCTACGGCGTGGGCGCGCAAATTCTGCGCCACTGCGGCGTGCACAAGATGCGCCTGATGGGCAGCCCGCGGCGCATGCCCAGCATGACCGGCTATGGCCTGGAAATCACTGGCTACATCAATAAGAACGACTTTGCGGGACAGACCGCAGCGTAGCGGAGCTCTGTCCCCAACACTTTAAGGAAACCGAATATGTTTGGCGCAGACAAAGGCCACGTGGACGCCGCCGACGCCCGCATGAACGGCAAGAAACTCCGCATCGGCATCGTGCAGGCGCGCTTCAACGCCTCCGTGACCGACGCGCTGGCGCAGGCCTGTAGGGCCGAACTGCTGGCATTGGGCGTGGCCGAGAAAGACATCGACCACATCACCGTCCCGGGCGCGCTGGAAGTGCCGGTGGCCCTCCAGGCCCTGGCCGAGAAGGCCCACTACGACGCGCTGGTGGCGCTGGGCTGCATCATCCGTGGCGAGACCTACCATTTCGAGCTGGTGGCCAACGAATCCGGCTCCGCCGTGACGCGTGTTGCACTCGATTACCAATTGCCCATTGCCAACGCCATCCTGACCACCGAGGATATGGCCCAGGCCGTGGCCCGCCAGGAAGACAAGGGCCGCGACGCCGCCCGCGTGGCCGTGGAAATGGCCAACCTGCTGGAGTCCATCTGATGACTGAAGCCAAGACCGCTAGCGCATCCAAGCGCCCGCCACGCCAGTCCCGCACGGGACTGACCAGCACCGGCGCGCGCAAGGCTGGCAGCAAGAACGACCGCAGCCGCGCCCGCGAATTCGCCCTGCAGGGCCTGTACCAAAGCCTGGTCGGCCGCAACCCCGTGGACGACATCGACCTGTTCACCCGCGACCTGTCCGGCTTCAGCAAGGCCGATGCCGTGCACTTCGACGCCCTGCTGCAAGGCTGCGTGGCCGAGTCCGAGGCGCTGGACGCCCTGATCGTGCCGCTGCTGGACCGCCCCATGGGCGAGATCTCGCCCATCGAGCATGCCGTGATGTGGATCGGCGCCTATGAGCTGCGCCACTGCCTGGACGTGCCCTGGCGCGTCGTGCTCAACGAATGCATCGAACTGGCCAAGGAATTCGGCGGCACCGACGGCCACAAATACGTCAATGGCGTGCTCAACGGTCTGGCCCCTGCCCTGCGCGCCGCCGAGGTCGAACACGACCGCAACGCCCCCGCCAAGAAGCCCCGCGCCTGAAAAGAGCCCCGTCCCACCACATGCAGATATCCTCGCGCGCCCAGAGAATCGAACCCTTTTACGTGATGGAAGTGGCCAAGGCCGCCTCCACCCTGGCCCACCGGGTGGCACACACCGATGCCCCCATGATCTTCCTGAACATCGGCGAGCCCGATTTCACGGCACCGCCCCTGGTGCAGGAAGCCGCCGAGAAGGCCATCCGCGATGGCCGCACCCAGTACACCCCCGCCACCGGCCTGCAGGCCCTGCGCGAGCGCATCAGCCACTGGTACGCGCAGCGCTTTGGGGTGAACGTGGGTGCCGAGCGAATCGTGGTCACCGCAGGTGCCTCGGCCGCGCTGCAGTTGGCCTGCCTGGCCCTGATCGAGTCGGGTGACGAGATCCTGATGCCCGACCCCAGCTACCCTTGCAATCGGCACTTTGTCAGTGCCGCAGAGGGCAAGGCTGTGCTGATCCCAACCACGGCGGCCGAGCGTTTCCAGCTCAGCGCCGACAAGGTCAAGGCCGCTTGGGGAGCGCGCACGCGCGGCGTGCTGCTGGCCTCGCCGTCCAACCCCACCGGCACCTCTATCCACCCCGAAGCCCTACGCGGCATCCACCAGGTGGTGCAGTCGCACGGCGGCATCACGCTCATCGACGAGATCTACCTGGGTCTGAGCTACGACGCCCAGTTCGGCCAGACCGCGCTGGCGATGGATGAGCACATCATCAGCATCAACAGCTTCAGCAAATACTTCAACATGACCGGCTGGCGCCTGGGCTGGATGGTGGTGCCGCCCGCGCTGGTGCCGGTGGTGGAGCGCCTGGCACAGAACCTGTTCATCTGTCCCAGCACCATTGCCCAGCACGCCGCGCTGGCCTGCTTCGAGCCGGACAGCCTGGCCATCTATGAACAGCGCCGCAGTGAGTTCAAGGCACGGCGCGACTACTTCCTGCCCCAGCTCAATGCCCTGGGCCTGAGCGTTCCGGTCACGCCCGATGGCGCCTTCTACGCCTGGGCCGATTGCTCGGCCGCCTGCGCCAAGCTGGGCGTCAAGGACAGCTGGGACTTCGCCTTTGCGGTGATGAACCAAGCCCACGTCGCCCTCACGCCCGGGCGAGACTTTGGCAGTGCAGAGACCCACAACTTCGTGCGCTTTTCCACCGCCAGTTCCATGGCCCATTTGGAGCAGGCCGTGGCCCGCCTGCGCAGCCTGCTGGCCTAGCCGTTTTCAACCGCTGATATGAACCAAGACCTTTCCATCCTCCATCTGGTCATCAATGCCAGCTTCGTCGTGCAGTTGGTCATGGCGCTGCTGCTCACGGTGTCCATCACCAGCTGGGCGGCGATTTTTCGCAAGTTCTTTGCCTTGAAGCGGGTCAAGTCGCTCAACGAGTCCTTCGAGCGCGAGTTCTGGTCCGGCTCCAGCCTGAACGAGCTGTTTGCCTCCGCCTCCAAGAACGCGGCCCAGGCCGGCCCCATGGAGCGCATCTTCGGTAGCGGCATGCGCGAATTCCAGAAACTGCGCGAGCGCCGCATCACCGACGTGGGCACGCTGATGGACGGCGCACGCCGTGCCATGCGCGCCAGCTTCCAGCGCGAGATGGACGAGGTCGAGACCAACCTGTCCTTCCTGGCCTCGGTCGGCTCCGTGTCGCCGTACGTGGGACTGTTCGGCACCGTGTGGGGCATCATGCACGCCTTCAGCGGCCTGGCCGCGCTGACCCAGGTGACCCTGGCCACGGTGGCCCCCGGCATCGCCGAGGCCCTGGTGGCCACGGCCATCGGCCTGTTCGCCGCCATTCCGGCGGTGGTGGCCTACAACCGCTTCGCACGCGACATCGACCGCATTGCCACGCAGCAGGAGACCTTCATCGAAGAGTTCTCCAACATCCTGCAACGCAACGTGGGCGCGCAGCCTCCACAAGGACGCTGACATGCCCGCCGTCTCCCACCGCGGCCGCGGCCGGCGCACCATCAACGAGATCAACATGGTGCCCTTCATCGATGTGATGCTGGTGCTGCTGATCATCTTCATGGTGACGGCGCCGCTGATCACGCCCAGCATGATCGACCTGCCCAGCGTGGGCAAGGCCTCGCGCCAGCCGGACCAGATCATCCAGGTGGTGCTGGGCAAGAACGACAGTCTGGAAATGCGCATCAAAGAAAGAACGATGTCGGTCACGCTCAAGGACCTGGCTGCGAGCGTGAAGAGTGAGCAGGGTGCGCGCGACAGCGTGGGGGCCGCCAACTCAGCCGTGGTCATCAGCGCCGACAAGGCCGTCAAGTATGAGAGCGTGGTCAAGGTCATGGACACGCTGCAACGCGCCGGCATCCAGCGCGTGGGCCTGTCGGTGCAACTGGCCAATTAGCGCCCGGGACACTGCCATGCACACCGCCACCGAACGCCTGGAGTTTGCACCACCGCCCACTCGGGGCCTGGTGCGTGCCGTGGCTCTGGCGATTGTGGCCCACGCCCTGCTGCTGGCGATGCTGACCGTGGGCGTGCACTGGAAGCGCGATACCACCCCGGTCACGGTGGAGGCCGAACTCTGGTCCGCCGTACCCCAGGAGGCCGCGCCGCCGCCCGCTCCCCCGCCCCCGCCTACACCGACGGAGCCCGCACCTGTTGCGCCAACGCCTGTGCCACCTACGCCGGCAGCGGAACCACCGGACGTCGAGAGAGCAATCGTGGAGACACCACCCGCCCCTACGCCGCCACAACCCGACCCGGCCATTGCCATCGCCAGGGAAAAGGCCCGCCTGCAGAGAGAAAAGGAACTGCAGCAGCAGCGCCTGGAGCAGGAACGCCTGGCCAAGGCCAAGCTGGAACAAGAGAAGAAGCTGAAGGAAGCCCAGAAGCAGAAGCAGCTGCAGGAAGAAAAGGCCGCCCGCGAACGCGAGCAGCGCGAGAAGCTGGCCCGTGAGAAAAAGCAGCAGCAAGAACAACAGAAGCAGCAAGACGCCAAGTCCGCCGCCGAGGCCAAGAAACTGGCCGAGATGCGCCAACAGCAGATCGACCGCGCCTTGCGCATGGCGGGTCAGGCCGAGGGCAGCGGCAGCGTCGATTCGCGCGGCTCGGCGGCCAAATCATCCGGCCCGTCGCCCAGCTACGCCGGCCGCATCAAGGCCCGGGTCAAGCCCAACATCACCTACACCGACACGCCGGTGGGCAACCCCACGGCCGAGGTGGAGGTGCGCACCTCGCCCGACGGCACCATCATCAGCCGCAAACTCGTCAAATCCAGCGGCGTCAAGTCCTGGGACGACGCGGTACTGAACGCCATCGACAAGACCGAGGTGCTGCCGCGCGACGTGGATGGCCGTGTGCCTTCCTCGCTGGTTCTGGTCTTCCGGCCGAACGATTGACCGGCAGCCCCTGTCCGCTACACATTCAATAGCGCCCTACGCAGTATCTACGAGGGCGAGCGATCAATTTCCTTATATCTTGGGGGTGGAAGGCGGCGTCTTGGCCGCTTTGCGCCGTGGCGGCGGCTGGATGGCGCTCAGGGGAATATGGCTCACCACCGCCCCCTCCGGCGTGCGGTTGGCGAAATTGGCCTGGGTGATGTCGGCCAGTGTCACGCTGTCGAGCTCGGCCAGATAGGCCTCCAAGGCACGGCCGATCACGCTCTTGAGCTTGCAGTGGGCGCTGAGGTTGCAGGAGTTGCTGGCGGCATCGAAGCATTCGACCATGCGGAAGTCGGTCTCGCTGTTGCGCACCACGTCACCAATGCGGATCTCCGAGGCCGGCTTGAGCAGGCGCAGGCCGCCGCCGCGCCCGCGCGTGGTGTGCAGGATGCCCTGGCGCGCCAGATCGTTGACGATCTTCATCAGGTGGTTCTTGGACACCGCATGGCTTTGCGCGATTTCGGCAATGGTGATGGGACGCTCGGGACGAACCGCGCAGAACATCAGCACACGCAGGGTGTAGTCGGTGTAATCGGTCAAGCGCATGGTCAGTGGTCGCTGCCTGGGGATGTCAATTGATGCATTGAATATGCCATTTTAAGACGCTTCCGCTTCTGGGTGGTGTGGGGTTTCTACGGGTTGAATTAAATATGTACAACACTTGCATCTTTAATAAGATGCATGTAACATACATTTATTCTGCAACCCCGTGAAAGGAAACCCCACCATGCATGCCACGCGCAAACTATGGACCTGGCTCGCAGTCATCTGCGCCATGTCCTTTGCCGTCCTGGGCTGGGTCGGCACCGAGATCTACCTCTCGGCTCCGCCCATCCCCAACCACGTCGTCAACTCCAAGGGCGAAGAACTGTTCTCCCCCGGTCAAGTGTTGCGCGGGCAGGAAGCCTGGCTGGCTGCCGGCGGCCAGCAGTTGGGTACCGTCTGGGGCCACGGAAGTTACGTGGCGCCGGACTGGTCGGCCGACTGGCTGCACCGCGAGTCCCTCGCACTGCGCGAGGTCTGGGCCCAGCGCGACTTCGGCAAGGCCTTTGCGGACCTGGATGCCGGCCAACAGGCCGCGCTGACCGCTCGCCTGAAGACCGAGATGCGTGCCAACACCTATGACGCCAGCAGCGGCACCATCACGCTCTCCATCGAGCGTGCCCAGGCCGTGCAGGCCGTGGCAGAGCACTACCGAGGCCTGTTCGGCACCGATCCGGCGCTGGACAAGCTGCGCGAGCAGTACGCCATGACCCCCGGCTCCCTGCCCGATCCCGCCGACTTGCAGGCGCTTGCTGCCTTCATGTTCTGGTCGTCCTGGGCCGCAGCCACGGATCGTCCCGGTGAGGCCGGACTGAGCTACACCAGCAACTGGCCGCACGAGCCGCTGGTTGCCAACACGCCCACCGCAACTGCCGGCATCTGGTCGATTGCCAGCGTGATCCTGATGATCGCCGCCATTGCCGGAATGATCTTCTTCCACTCCACACACGCCGAAGAAAGCGACCCGACACCGCCCAAGGCCGACCCGCTGTTCAGCCTCAAGCCCACGCCATCCATGCTGGCCACGCGCAAGTACTTCTACGTGGTCATCGGCCTGATCCTGGCCCAGGTGGGCATGGGCGCCATCACCGCCCACTACGCGGTGGAAGGCCAGAGCTTTTTCGGCATTCCGCTGGCACAGATCCTGCCGTTCACGATCAGCCGCACCATCCACACGCAGTTCGCCGTGCTGTGGATCGCCACCGCCTGGCTGGCCACCGGCCTGTACATCGCACCGGCCATCTCCGGTCACGAGCCCAAGTACCAGAAGCTGGGTGTGAACGTGCTGTTCTACGCGCTGCTGTTCATCGTGGTGGGCTCCACCGCCATGGGTTGGCTGGGTAGCCTGCAGCACCTGGGCACCGACTTCTCCTTCTGGGTCGGCAACCAGGGCCTGGAGTTCACCAGCATGGGCCGCGTCTGGCAGATCCTGCTGTTCATCGGCCTGTTGTTCTGGGTCACGCTGTTGGGTCGTGGCCTGCTGCCCGCGCTCAAGACGCCGTCGGAGAGCCGCGGCCTGATCGCCATGGTGTTCCTGGCGGCCCTGTGCATTGGCGGCTTCTACGCCACGTCCCTCACCTGGGGCAAGCACACGCACTACTCGCTGATTGAATACTGGCGCTGGTGGCTGGTGCACCTGTGGGTGGAAGGCTTCTTCGAGGTGTTCGCCACCGCCGTCATCGCCCTGCTGTTCACCCGCCTGGGCCTGATCCGCGCCAGCACCGCCAACAGTGCCATCGTGCTGGAAACCATCGTGTTCCTGTTCGGCGGCATCCTGGGCACGCTGCACCACCTGTACTTCACCGGCACACCGACCTTCGTCATCGCCATCGGCGCCATGTTCTCGGCGCTGGAGGTGGTGCCCCTGGCCATGATCGGCGTGGAAGCCTACCGCAATTACCAACGCTCCAAGGCCGCGGCCTGGGTGCAGGCCTACAAGTGGTCCATCCTGTGCTTCATCGCCGTGGGTTTCTGGAACGTGGTGGGTGCCGGCCTGTTGGGCTTCTCCATCAACACGCCCATCGCCCTGTACTACATGCAAGGCCTGAACATGACCGCCGCCCACGGCCACGCCGCGCTGTTTGGTGTCTACGGCATGCTGGGCATTGGCCTGCTGCTGTTCTGCCTGCGTGGGCTGTCGAGCCGCCTGGCCTGGTCGGACCGCCTGCTGGCGCCGATGTTCTGGCTGCTCAACATTGGCCTGGCCATGATGGTGTTCATCTCGCTGGTGCCGGCCGGCATCTACCAAGCCTGGGCCAGCATCACCCAGGGCATGTGGTTTGCCCGCTCGGCCGAGGTGGTGCATTCGCACTTCATGGAGAGCATGGTCTGGCTGCGCGTACCCGGCGACATCGTCTTCGCCGCTGGCACCCTGTTTCTGGTGGCGTTCGCGCTGCGCCTGCTCAAGGGAGATCGCACGCAGGAAGAGGTCTTGCCGCTCACCGGCGTGAAGGCGCGCAACGCCTGATAGCCAACCGACACAAGACCACAGCGCAACGGGTGCAAACCCGTTGCGCTTTTCTTATTGGTAGTGACAAAAAAGAGGGGAAACGTGGAAGACCAAAGCGGCGCGGCCAAGCGCGCCGTCGGTTTCAGCGCAAGAGGAGGTGACGCTTGACGACCACCGGCGCCCACTGCTCGGCATCGGGTAACGCCGGCTTGGTGCGGGTGATGGGCTTCCACTGGGGCGCGAGTTCGGCATTGAGCGCTGTGAAGTCGCGCTGATCGGCCGGCACGTCCTCCTCGGCATAGATGGCGTTGACCGGGCATTCCGGCACGCAGACGGCGCAGTCAATGCATTCGGCGGGATCGATGACCAGGAAGTTGGGGCCTTCGCGGAAGGCATCCACCGGACAGACGTCCACGCAGTCGGTGTACTTGCAGCTGATGCAGGATTCGGTGACGACGAAGGTCATGACCCGCCCTCCCGATCAGCCGCAACAGGCCCCGCCCGAACAGCAATTGCTGGCGCCGGCCAGCACCTTGCCGATCTGCACCCGCCATTGATCAGGCCCGGACTCCAGCGCGGTCCAGCTGAAACCATCGCCAGCACGCACCTGCAACTGGCTGCGCAGGCTCTTGGGATCATGGCTGGTCAGCAACTGGCAGGACTGGCCCACGCGCAGCTGCTCAAAGTGCTGCAGCATGCGCTGCGCCGCGCTCAGGGGCGTGGCATCGCGGACATCCAGGGTGGAGAAATCGTGGGACATGGAAAGGACTCCTAGAAGGGTTAGCGGTTGATGATTTATTGATGCATTATTTTTGCATCTTATTGTACGCCCACCCCCTTCTGACCCCGATGGCCTTAGGGATAGGGGCCATTGCGTCGGCATTGCGCTTGCCATGCCTCGCATGAACGTGCGAGGGCGGTCGGCCATTTCCCGTTGGACCTGTGGTGAAATCCGCGCATCCACTCCTCGGTACCGGCGCGTGACATGGCAGCACTCCCCTCCAACATTGGCAAATACCGCATTGAACGCGAACTGGGCCGCGGCGCCAGTGGGGTGGTGTACCTGGCCCGCGACAGCTTTCGCGATGCCTGGGTGGCCATCAAGCAGATGCACCCGCACCTGCTGCGCGACCCCGCCCAGGCCACCCGCTACCGGCGCCTGCTGCACAACGAGGCCGTGCTGTCCGGGCAAATCAGCCACCCGCACATCGTCTCGCTGGTGGACGTGGACGAGCGGGCCGACCCGCCCTACCTGGTGCTGGAATACGTGCCGGGCCGCTCCCTGGAAGAACACACCGCGCCCGACACGCTCCTGCCGGTGTCCGAGGTGCTGGACATTGCCTTCAAGTGCTGCAACGCCCTGGAGTACGCCCACTTTCATGGCCTGGTGCACCGCGACATCAAGCCGGCGAATCTGCTGCTGCGTGACGACGGCGAGGTGAAACTCACCGACTTCGGTGCCGCCCTCTCCCAAAACGGCGACGTGACCCAGTTGGCCGGCCTGATGGGTTCGCCGGCCTATATGTCGCCCGAGCAGATCCGCGAGGAAAAGCTCACCCAGCATTCCGACATGTTTTCGCTGGGGGTGGTGCTGTACGAATTGCTGACCGGCCAGAAGCCTTTTCAGGGCGAGACCGACTACGCCACGCTGTTCAAGATCGGCGCGGAAGACGCCGTGCCGGTGCGCGTGCTGCGCCCGGACCTGCCCAGCGCGTTGGACGATGTGGTGCGCACGGCTTTGGCCAAGAAGCCGGCCCACCGCTTTGCCAGTTGGAGCGACTTTGCCAACGCCATCAGCGGCGCCAGCAGCAGCCTCACGCGCATGGCCTCCCAGATCACCGAGGTGCAGCGTTTCCAGAGCCTGCGCCAACTGGACTTCTTCAAGGATTTCAGCGACGTCGCCATCTGGGAAACCCTGCGCCTGGGGCGCATGCGCACCCTGGAACGTGGCACGGTGCTGATGGAGGAAGACAGTGTCGGGAACTCGTTCTACCTGCTGCTGGACGGCACGGTGCGCGTCACCAAGAAGAACCTGTCCCTCACCCGGCTGCGCGCCGGTGTGAGCATCGGCGAGATGGTCTACCTGCAACCCGGCGACAACCGCCGCTCGGCCACCGTGACGGCCGAAACGGATATCTCGGTCCTAAAGATCAAGAGCGCCTCGCTGCAGCAGGCATCTGCCGAACTGCAGTCCTGCTTTGACAAGGCCTTCATCAAGATGCTGGTCACGCGCTTGATTGCGACGAACCAACAGTTGTCGGAGTGGGATGTGCGCTGACGGCACCCAAGAAAAAACCCCGCTACCGATGCGATAGCGGGGTTTCTTATTTATCTGGGGTGGCTAATGGGACTCGAACCCACGACAACAGGAATCACAATCCTGGACTCTACCAACTGAGCTATAGCCACCGTGAGCCTGCAATTATAACCTGTGTTTTGGCCTATTCGGTGGCAGTTTGTTGGCCCAGCGCGGTTGCACTGGGGCGCGGCACCTTGATCTGTACCTTGAAGCGTTGGGTCAGCAGCTTGTAATAGGCTTGGCTTTCCGCGTTGCCCACGGATTGAGCGAATTGCTTGCGGCCCTGCTCGGCAGCAGCGGCAGCGGGGGTGCCGCTGGGCAGCACCTTGTTCACGCGTGCCACGGTGTAGCCCTGGGCACCCAGGTCCACGCCCACCCATGCGGGCAGGTTGGTGGCGTCGGCTTGCAGCACGGCGTCGAGCACCGCAGCAGGCACGGCCTGGGCGTTCTCACGGCTCACCACCACTGGCGCTGCCAAGTTAGCCGGTGCCGTCTGCTTCCAGGCTGCCAGCTTTTCGGCACCATCCTTCTTGGCCAACTCGGCCGCCTGGCTGGCAACCAGGCGCTCCTTCACATTGCCACGGACTTCGGCCAGCGGCTTGGTGCGGGCGGGTGTGTATTCGACAACGCGCGCGGCAGCCAGCTGGCTGGGCGCCACCTCGATGGCCTCGGTGTTGCGCTTCTTCTCCAGGGAATCCGGGCTGAAGATGGCAGCCAGCAGCTTGGGGTTGACCAGAACACCGGTGGCACCGGGCGCGGGCTTGCGCTGCAGGGCGCTGGCCGTCTTGACTTCGAGCTTGAGCTTCTCGGCTGCCGGCTTCAGACTGTCGGACTGCTCGTACACCGTGTTGGTGAACGACTCCGCCACCTCGGCAAACTTGCGTTGCGCCTGCTGGGTCTTGAGATCGGCCTCCATGCTGGGGCGCAGTTCTTCAAAGGTCCGCTGCTTGGGAGCCTTGATGTCGGTGACCTTGATGATGTGGAAGCCAAAGTCGGACTCCACCACGTCGCTGATGTCGCCCTTCTTCAGGGCAAAGGCAGCGTCCTCAAACGGCTTGACCATGGCACCACGGCCGAAGTAATCCAGATCGCCGCCATTCGGCGCGGAACCGGTATCCTGGGAGTTCTTCTTGGCCACGTCGGCAAAGCTGTCGGGTGCCTTACGCACCTGCTCCAGCAGGGCCTGCGCCTTGTCGCGCGCGGCCTTGCGGGCCTCGGCCGGCATGTCCTTGGGCGCGTTGATCAGGATGTGGCTGGCGCGGCGCTCTTCCTTGCCGCTGAGGCGTGCCACGTTCTGTTCGTAGTAGGTCTTGAGGTCGGACTCGTTGAGCACGATGGACTTCTTGACTGTGTCCAGATCCAACACCGCGTATTCGACCGTGGCGGCTTCCGGTGCCTGGAACAGGTTGGGGTTGGCTTGGTAGTAGGCCTCGATCTCGGCATCGGTGGGGTTGACCTTGGCCTTGTAGTCCGCCATGGCGAACGGCATGATCTGCACCTCGCGGCGCTCGTAGAAGGCATTCAGCGCCACATCGGCCAATGCGGCCGGCGTGAATGCGGTGGTGGATGCGGCCGTCTCCATTTGACGCGTTGTCAGTTGGGTGCGTACGCGGGCCTCGAAGCCATCGGGTGTCAAACCCTGGCTGGCGGCGAGCTGGCGGTAGCGTTCCATGTCCAGGCTGCCATCGGGCTTGCGCAGCGAAGCAATCATGGGGCTTTGCTGCAGCTCACGCGCCAGGCGAGTGTCGGAGGTGATCAGGTGCGCATCCTTCACCGCCTCGTCCCACACCTTTTCGCGCACCAGACGCTCCAGTGTCATGTAACGCGCGGCGGGGGAGTCGAGCAGCTTGATGTCCAGGTTGGGCACCTGGGCACGCAGGCGGTCCACCTCGGTCTTGTGCGCGGCATCCCAATCGGCCTGGCCGATGCTTTCGCTGCCGATGGTGGCCACGGCATCGCCCTTGGCGTTGATGCGGCGGTATCCGTCCACGCCAACAAGCACAAACGCGGGAATGATCAGCAAGAACATGAGGAACATCATGACCTTGGTGTGCTTGCGTACGAAATCGAACATGCGCTAACTCTCTAGTAAATAACAAAAAAGGCGAACAACGCTGTTCGCCTTTCTCTGGGTATCGGTGGTGGGTGATGACGGGCTCGAACCGCCGACCTACGCCTTGTAAGGGCGCCGCTCTACCAACTGAGCTAATCACCCCACCTGAAACCAAAAAATCAATTCAGGGCATCTTTCAATGCCTTGCCAGGACGGAACTTTGGAACCTTGGCTGCCTTGATTTTAATAGCAGCGCCGGTACGGGGATTGCGGCCGGTGCGGGCCGCGCGTTTTCCGACCGCAAATGTACCAAAACCCACGAGCGACACCGAGCCGCCTTTTTTCAACGTGGTTTTCACGGCACCAATGGTGGACTCCAGGGCGCGCGTAGCGGCGGCCTTGGAAATATCAGCGTGTTTCGCAATGTGCTCGATCAGTTCAGTTTTATTCACAAAGACCCCTTGTTTGGAAGCAGCGTTTATCGAATTGTCTCGTCAAATTTTGTGTCGTCACCGGACTCAGTTTTCGGTTCTCTGCATGGTGCGCAAGCGGGCCTGAAGCTGGTCTGGATTACCCTGTTTGCGGCCACGAAAAACCGCAGTCGATTAGAGCCCACCGGTCTTTGGCATGTCAATACGCCATGCAGCATTACAACGGTGCGGTCGCAGATTCTAGCGGCATTTCTGCGTGCGTTCCGTCAGAGAAAATGCAGATAAATGTGGTAGTGCGGCATGCACCAAAGTTGGTCACACGAGAGTGCCAAGCCCATCGAACCGGTATCGGAAAACACGGTGGTGTGCGGTGGCGCTAGCGCGCGCGCGCGCGGATCTCCGGCAGGGCTTTTTGCAGGTAATAGACCATGGACCAGATGGTCAGCACGGCCGCTGCCCAGATCAGCCAAACACCCCAGGCATGGGTGTTGATCAGACCAAACAGCATGCCGTCAAACAGCAGAAACGGAATTGCAACCATTTGTACAGTGGTCTTGAGCTTGCCCACCATGTGGACGGCCACGCTCTTGGACGCACCGATCTGCGCCATCCATTCGCGCAGGGCCGAGATGGCGATCTCGCGCCCGATGATGATGAGGGCCACGAACACATCGGTGCGCTGCAGGTGCACCAGCACCAGCACGCAGGCACACACCAGGAACTTGTCCGCCACCGGGTCCAGGAAGGCGCCGAAGGAGGATGTTTGATTGAGCTTGCGCGCCAGATAACCATCGAGCCAGTCGGTGGCGGCGAACACCACGAACATCACGGTGGCGATCAGGTTTTTCTCGGCCTGCGATGCAAAACTCTCGGGCAAATAGAAGACGCCCACGATGAGCGGAATCGCGAAGATCCGCGTCCACGTCATGATGGTGGGGATGGTCATAAACATCGTTCGATTGTGGCACGGTTAGTGCAGCGCCCGGTAAATGTCTTCCGCCAATTCGCGCGAGATGCCCTCCACCGTGGCGATGTCCTCCACGCTGGCCAACGCCACACCGCGCACTCCGCCAAAGCGCTGCAGCAAACGCGCGCGCCGCTTGGGGCCCACGCCCGGAATTTCTTCCAGCTTGCCGCCGCTCACGCGCACGCGGGCGCGCTGGGCGCGCATGCCGGTGATGGCGAAACGGTGCGCCTCGTCACGGATCTGCGCCACCAGCATCAGCGCAGCGGAGTCCGAGCCCAGGTAGACCTTCTCGCGCCCGTCGGCAAACACCAACTCCTCCAGGCCCACCTTGCGGCCCTCACCCTTTTCCACGCCGACGATCAGCGCCAGGTCCAGCCCCAACTGCTCAAACACCTCGCGCGCCATGGACACCTGGCCGCGCCCGCCGTCCACCAGCACCAGGTCGGGCATGCGCGCCGTGCCCCCGGTGGGCTGACCGGTGTGCTTGGCCTCTTTCAGCGCCTCGGCCAGCTTGCCGTAGCGCCGGGTCAGCACCTGGCGCATGGCGGCATAGTCGTCGCCGGGGGTGATGCCCTCGATGTTGAAGCGGCGGTATTCGCTGTTCTGCATCTTGTGGTGGTGAAACACCACGCACGATGCCTGCGTGGCCTCGCCCGCCGTATGGGAGATGTCGAAGCACTCGATGCGCAAGGTGTCCAAGTCTTCCAGCGTCAGGTCCAGCGCTTCGGCCAGGGCGCGGGTGCGGGCTTGTTGCGAGCCCTCCTCGGCCAGCAGGCGGGCGAGCTGCAGGTCGGCATTGGTCTGTGCCATGTCCAGCCAGGCGCGGCGCTGCCCGCGCGGCTGGTGCACCGCCGACACCTTGAAGCCCACCTGCTCCGACAGGGCCTTGAGCAGGGCCTTGCTGACGGGCTCGCTCACGATCAATGTGGGCGGCATGGCCACATCGATGTAGTGCTGGGACAGAAAGGCCTCCAGCACCTTGACCTCAACCGAGGTGGCGACAACCGCCTCGCCTTCGCCCTCCTCGTCCTCCAGGCCGGCGGCGTCTTCCACGTGCACCGGGAAATACGGCCTGTCGCCCAGGTGACGCCCGCCCCGCACCATGGCCAGATTGACGCAGGCCCTGCCGCCCTGCACCTTCACGGCCAGGATGTCCACGTCACGGTCCTCCACGTTGTCCATGGACTGCTGGTGCAGCACATTGGACAGGGCCGCCACCTGGTTGCGCAGCTCAGCGGCCTGCTCGAACTCCAGCTTCTCGGCGTGTGCCATCATGCGAGCCTCCAGTTGCCGCATCACACCCTGGGCATCACCACGCAGGAACTTCTCGGCATTGGCCACATCGGCGGCGTAGTCCGCCTCGGAAATGTGCCCCACGCACGGCGCCGAGCAACGCTTGATCTGGTACAGCAGGCAGGGCCGGCTGCGGTTGCTGAAAAAGGTGTCCTCGCAGGTGCGCAGGCGAAACACCTTTTGCATCAGCAGGATGGCTTCCTTCACCGCCCAGGCGCTGGGGTAGGGCCCGAAGTAGCGGTGCTTCTTCTCTACCGCCCCTCGGTAGTAGGACACACGCGAAAAATGCAGCGCCACCGGCGCGGCCGCGTCCTTGGCCGCACCTTCGCCCGAAGCAGGGGTGCGCTTGCCCACCGGCGGCACGCCGCTCATCTTCAGGTAGGGGTAGCTCTTGTCGTCCCGAAACAGGATGTTGTACTTCGGGTTCAGCGTCTTGATCAGGTTGTTTTCCAGCAGCAGGGCTTCGGCCTCGGAGCGCACCACCGTGGTCTCCATGCGAACGATCTTGCTCACCATGTGGCCGGTTCGCGTGCCGCCGTGGTTCTTCTGGAAATAACTGGAGACGCGGCGCTTGAGGTTGATCGCCTTGCCCACGTAGAGCAGCTGATCTTGCGCGTCGAAATAGCGGTACACGCCCGGCAGGGCCGGCAGGGCGGCCACCTCGCGCAACAGGGCTTCGGAATGCTTGTCTGACATGGGCGCTATTGTGCGGGCAACGACAATTGCCAGATGCAAGACTCCACGACAGCCCCCAACCCTGCCCCCCTGCTGTGGGACGTGTTCTGCCGCGTCATCGACAACTTTGGCGACATCGGCGTGTGCTGGCGCCTGTGCGCCGATCTGGCGGGGCGCGGCCACACCGTGCGCCTGTGGGTGGACGACGCCAGCGCCCTGGCCTGGATGGCGCCGGGCGCGCTGGAAGGCCAGTGGCCCGGCGTTACGGTGCGGCCCTGGTCTGCCGCAGCAGAAGCCCACACGCTATCCACGCTGGCTCTCGCCGATATCTGGGTGGAAGGATTCGGTTGCGATATTGCTCCTGAATTCATAGCTGCCTACGCATATTCCACGAGGGCTAGCACTACAAATGACTACAAGCCACCGGTCTGGATTAACCTCGAATACCTGTCGGCCGAGCCCTATGTGCTGCGCTGCCACGGTCTGCCCTCCCCCGTCCTGCACGGCCCGGCCGCCGGCTGGACCAAGCACTTCTTCTACCCCGGCTTCACGCCCGGCACCGGCGGCCTGCTGCGCGAGCCCGACCTGCTGGCGCACCAGCAAGCCTTCGCCCAGCCCGGAGCCAAGGTGCAGTGGCTGGCAAGTCAGGGCATTGCATGGAAAGGCGAACATCTGGTATCCCTGTTCTGCTACGAGCCACCGGCACTGGAGGCCTTTCTGGCGCAGCTCGACAGCGCCCCCACCCAACTGCTGGTGGCCGACGGCCGCGCCAGCGATGCGGTGCGCGCGGTGCAGGCTCGGCGTGTGGCACAAGGCCTACCAGGCTGGACTCAGCTCACCATCCACTACCTGCCCCGCCTGAGCCAGCGCGACTTCGACCACCTGCTGTGGGCCTGCGACCTGAACTGCGTGCGTGGCGAGGACTCGCTGGTGCGCGCCCTGTGGGCCGGAAAGCCCCTGGTCTGGCACATCTACCCGCAGGACGACGACGCCCACGTGGCCAAGCTGGACGCCTTTCTGGACTGGCTGGGCGCAGACGCCAGTCTGCGCGCCTTCCACCACGCCTGGAACGGCACGGACACGCCCCTGCCCTTGATCGACCTCAAGGCCTGGGCCGATACCGTGCAGCTGGCACGCGAAAAGCTGCTCCAAATGGACGATCTGACCACCCAATTGTTGGGGTTTGTGCTCGGATTCGCAGCAAAAAAACGGTAAAATTCAAGGCTTTGCAGAAATTGCCATCCTCGTCCCAGGTGGCGACTGCCTCCGCCGCGAATCGCGGCCTATGCGCGCAGTGCGCGCCCTTCACACGAGACCCCTATGAAAATCGCTCAAGAAATCCGCGCCGGCAACGTGATCATGCACGGCAAGGACCCCATGGTCGTGCTCAAGACCGAATACGCCCGCGGCGGCCGCAATGCAGCCACCGTGCGCATGAAGCTCAAGAGCCTGATCGCCAACTTCGGCACCGAAGTCGTGTTCAAGGCCGACGACAAGATGGACCAGATCATCCTGGACAAGAAGGATTGCACCTACTCCTACTTCGCCGACCCGCTGTACGTCTGGATGGACCCTGACTACAACCAGTACGAAGTCGAAGCCGAGAACATGGGCGACGCCCTGAACTACCTGGAAGACGGCATGACCGCCGAAGTGGTGTTCTACGAAGGCAAGGCCATCTCCGTGGAACTGCCCACCAGCGTCGTGCGCGAAATCACCTGGACCGAACCCGCCGTCAAGGGCGATACCTCCGGCAAGGTCCTGAAGCCCGCCAAGCTCGCCACCGGCTTTGAAGTCGGCGTGCCGATCTTCGTGGCACAGGGTGACAAGGTTGAAATCGACACCCGTACCGGCGAATACCGCAAGCGCGTCTAAACCGGCGTTCTCGCATGGCAATCAAGGCTCCTTCGGGAGCCTTTTTTGTTGCTGCAACGTGCCGGGTTGCGCCCCCGTTTGGGTGTAGGCTTGCAGCATGAGTTCCAACGCTCCCGAAGCCCCTTCCCCCGCGCGCCTGGCCCTGCGCCGCGTGCTGATCGACACCTACCACGAGAACGTGGCCTACATGCACCGCGACTGCGACGTCTACCGGGCCGAAGGCTTCAAGGCCCTCTCCAAGGTCGAGGTGCGCACCAATGGCCGCAGCATTCTGGCGACGCTCAACGTGGTGGATGACGCCGCCATCGTGGCCTGCGGGGAACTGGGCCTGTCCAAGGCAGCGTATGCGCAAATGGGCGTAGAAGACGGCCACACCGTCACGGTCTCGCAAGCCGAGCCACCCGAATCCATTGGCGCGCTGCACCGCAAGCTGGCCGGCGAGCGCCTGGGCCTGCAGGATTTCGAGGCCATCGTGCGGGATGTTGCCGAACACCACTATTCCAAGATCGAACTCACCGCCTTTGTCGTCGCCACCAACCGCGATGAACTCGACCGCGAGGAGGTCTACTTCCTGACCCAGGCCATGATAGCCGTGGGCCGCCACTTGAACTGGCACGAGGGCCTGGTGGTGGACAAGCACTGCATCGGCGGCATTCCGGGCAACCGCACCTCCATGCTGGTGGTGCCCATTGTCGCGGCGCACGGCATGCTGTGCCCCAAGACCTCGTCGCGCGCCATCACCTCGCCCGCTGGAACTGCCGACACCATGGAGGTGCTGGCCAACGTGCAGTTGCCCGTGGAACAGTTGCAGGACATCGTGCGCCAGCACCGCGGCTGCCTGGCCTGGGGCGGCACGGCCAACCTGTCGCCAGCAGACGATGTGCTGATCTCCGTGGAGCGCCCTCTGTCACTGGACTCACCGGGCCAGATGGTGGCCTCCATCCTGTCCAAAAAGATTTCAGCGGGCTCCAGCCATCTGGTGCTGGACATCCCCATCGGCCCCACGGCCAAGGTGCGCTCCATGCCCGAGGCCCAGCGCCTGCGCCGCCTGTTCGAATACGTGGCGCGGCGCATGCAGCTCTCGCTGGATGTGGTCATCACCGACGGGCGCCAACCCATCGGCTTCGGCATCGGCCCGGCCCTGGAGGCGCGCGACGTGATGCGCGTGCTGGAGAACGACCCCCGTGCCCCCATGGACCTGCGCCAGAAGGCGTTGCGCCTGGCCGGGCGCCTGATCGAATGCGACCCCGACGTGCGCGGCGGCGACGGCTTTGCCATTGCGCGAGACATCCTGGACAGCGGCCGCGCCCTGGCCAAGATGAACGACATCATCGCCGCCCAGGGCAGCAAGGGCTTTGACCATAACCACCCTGGACTCGGTGAACTCACGTTCGAGGTTCATGCGCCGCAGGCCGGCGTGGTGGTCGGCATCGACAACGTCCAACTCGCGCGCATTGCCGGCCTGGCCGGTGCACCGAAGGTCAAGAATGCTGGGGTGGACGTGCTCTGCAAGCTGGGCGACACGGTGCAGGCCGGCGATCTGCTCTACCGCGTACACGCCAGCTTCCCCGCCGATCTGGAGTTTGCCCGCCAGGCCTGCAAAAAATCCCTCGCCTACAGCATCGGCTCGGCCGACCAGCTGCCGCACGCCTTTGTGGAGTTCTGATGACTGCACCCCAACTGCTCCTGCACGTCGCAGAAGACCATGCCTGCGCCCAGCGCATTGGCGACGCGGCCGGCATCCCCTGCGCGGTGATTGAGCGCCACCGTTTCCCCGATGGCGAGCTCAAGCTGCGCCTGCCCGCCACCCTGCCCGAGCGCGTGGTGATCCTGCGCTCCTTGGACCAGCCCAACGAGAAGCTGGTGGAACTGCTGCTCACCGCCCGCACCGCGCGTACGCTGGGCGCCCAGCAATTGACCCTGGTGGCACCCTACCTGGCCTATATGCGCCAGGACATGGCCTTCCAGCACGGCGAGGCCGTGAGCCAGCGCATCATCGGCCCCTTCCTGGCCGAACTGTTCGACGCCCTCATCACGGTGGACCCGCACCTGCACCGGGTCGCCACCCTGCAGGAGGCCGTGCCGGTGACCCGCGGCGTGGTGCTCAGCGGCGCGCCCTTGCTGGCCGACCTGATCGCGCGCCACCATGCGCGGCCCCTCTTGATTGGGCCCGACGCAGAATCCACCCAGTGGATCGCCCAGGCGGCCCGGCGCCATGGCTTTGAGCATGGCGTGTGCCACAAGGTGCGCCATGGTGACCGCGAGGTGCAGATCGCGCTGCCCGAGGGCCTGGTCGTGCAAGGCCGTTCCGTGGTGCTGCTGGACGATGTGGCCAGTAGCGGGCACACCCTGGCCGGTGCGGCGCGCCTGCTGCTACAAGCCGGTGCGGCATCGGTCGATGTGGCCGTGACCCACGCCCTGTTCGCAGGCGATGCGCTGCAGGTGATCCAAGACGCTGGCGTCAGCAGGGTCTGGAGCACCGATTGCATCAACCACCCCAGCAATGCCGTTAGCATGGCATCCAGCATTGCCGACGCATTGCTGGCGTAATTTTTCCCACTGTTAGGACATTTCCGTTTGGATACCTCGAAAGACCTCAACGAACGCAGCATGGCCGATGCCTGGGCCTACATCCAGGCCCAGGCCGATGCCGGCGTTCCCCTCAAGCCCAACGCCTACCGACTGGCCTTTGCCGATCCCGAATTCCTGCTGCGCCGCGAAACACGCGGCATCCGGCTGCAACTGGAGTTGCTCAAACCCGACCTGGACCAGACCGAGCAAGGCATTGAAAACACCATCGTGGTGTTTGGCAGCGCGCGCTTTTGCGCACCGGAGCAAGCCGAACACAATCTGCAACTGGCCCAGGCCAGCGGCGATGCCAAGGCCCTGGCACAAGCCCAGCGCGATGCGCGCAACGCCCACTACTACGAGCAGGCGCGCCGCTTCGGCCATGTCGTGGCCGACTACAGCAACGCCCTGCCTCGCAAAGACCGCCTGTACATCTGCACGGGCGGCGGCCCCGGCATCATGGAAGCGGCCAACCGCGGCGCCAGCGAGGCCGGTGCACCCACCCTGGGCATGAACATCGCCCTGCCGCACGAGCAGCAGGCCAACCCCTACGTCACGCCGGAGTTGAGCTTCAAGTTCCACTACTTCGCCGTGCGCAAGATGCACTTCATGATGCGCGCCAAGGCCATGGTGGCCTTCCCCGGCGGCTTCGGCACGTTGGATGAGCTGTTCGAGGTCATCACCCTGGTGCAGACGCGCAAGTCCGCGCCGGTGCCCATCGTGCTGTTCGGCAAGGACTACTGGCAGCGCCTGATCAACATGCAGGTGCTGGTGGACGAAGGCGCCATCTCGCCTGAAGACCTGAACCTGTTCCGGTACACCGACGATCCGCAGGAGGCCTGGGACATCATTCGCGGGTTTTACAAGCTCTAGGGCCTGATTTTCCACGCCAGGCGCGCACCCAGCCCCACGGCGGTCCCCACCGTCCAGAACACGACCGGCACGCCCGCCACGGCACCGGCCGTGCCGAACACCATGGGCATGAGCACGCTGGACAGGTTGATGGCCGCCAGGCGCAGGCCCAGCGCCTGGCCGTGCAGGTGGTGCGGCGTGATCTGGTGCAGGGTGCTCATGATCATGGGCTGCACCGAACCCAGGGCCAGACCCAGCAGCACGGAACACAGCCCCATGGACCAGGGCGCTTGCATCCAGGGGTAGATCGCAAACAGCATGGCCGTGGCCACCATGGCGCTGGTCACCACTAGCCATTCCTTGAGGTGGTGCGCCAGCAGCGGCATCAACACCCGCACAGCCGCGGCCGCAATGGCAAAGGCACCCAGGATGGTGCCGATGACCGAGGCGCTGTAGGCCCGCTCGTGACCCAGCACTGGCACGACAAAGGTGTGCACGTCCCAGCAACTGGACAGCAGCCAGTTCACGAACAGCAGGCGGCGCATCTGCGGCTCACGCAACAGGTGCCACACATGGCGTTGCGTGCCGTCTGCAGCGGGCTCCACCGGCGGCAGCTCCACCGTGCGGCGCACCCACAGCCAAGTGGCCCAGGGCAGCAGTGCCAGCACCACGAAGGCGCCGCGAAAGCCGTTGTCGTCCGCCGGCGTGCCGCCCATCCACACCCCAACGTGGTCGATCAGCAGACCGGCAATGACCGGCCCCAGGAAGTTGGACACGGCCGGCCCAATGGCCAGCCAGCTGAACACGCGTTTGAGTTCGGTCGAGTCGTGCGCGGCCCGCCCCACGTGGCGCTGCAGCGCGATGGACGCGGCACCGGTAGCGCCCCCCACCAGCAAGGCCCCGATGCACAGGCACCAGAACTGCGGCCAAATGGCCGCCAGCAGCACACCAGATGACGCCGCGACGACACCCAGCCGCATGGGCCGCTTGAGGCCGTGGCGGTCCGCATAGCGCCCGGCCGGCAGGGCCAGGAACACCTGGGTGAGCGAGAACAGCGCCAGCAGCACGCCCACCGACATCGCGCTATAGCCTTGGCGCAGCGCCAGCAAAGGTGCGGCCATGCGCAGGCCGGCCATGCTGCCGTGCAAGCAGATGTGGCCGGCAATCAGCCGCGCGAGTGCCCACGATTGGGCTTTTTCACTTTCAGGCGAGTTGGCTGCTTCGGTCATGCACTCTCACCGTCGCCCGCATCCAGATCCTTGTCAAACGGGATCAGGGCCTGCGCTTGGGTCTCGGGCAAGGCCTCCACCTTTTTCAGGGCGCGGCCCATGGCGCGGCTGCGCGTCTCGGCGCTATCCAGCGTGTTGAGCACGGTCTGCGTCTGTGACTTGACCTTGGCCAGCACGCCACCGAACTTCTCGAACTCGGTCTTGACGGCGCCCAGCACCTGCCAGACCTCGCTGGAGCGCTTCTCCAGCGCCAGCGTGCGAAAGCCCATCTGCAGGGAACTGAGCATGGCCAGGAGCGTCGTCGGGCCGGCCAGCGTGATGCGGTGGTCGCGCTGCAGACTCTCCATCAGGCCCGGACGGCGCAGCACCTCGGCGTACAGGCCTTCGGTGGGCAGGAACAGGATGGCGAAGTCGGTGGTGTGCGGTGGCTCCAGATATTTGTCCGCAATCGAGCGGGCCTCCAGGCGGATGCGGGCTTCGAGCGCCTTGCCAGCGGCCTCGGCACCGGCCACATCGGCATTGGCCTGGGCGTCGAGCAGGCGTTCATAGTCCTCGTTGGGGAACTTGGCGTCAATCGGCAGCCACAGCGGCGCGCCGCTGTCCAGCTTGCCCGGCAGTTTGATGGCGAAGTCCACGACGTTCTTGCTGCCCGGCCGCGTGGCGACCTGTGCAGCGAACTGGTCGGGCGTGAACACCTGCTCCAGCAGGCTGGCCAGCTGCGCCTCGCCAAAGATGCCGCGCGTCTTCACGTTGGTCAGCAGGTGCTTGAGGTCGCCCACGCCCTGGGCCAGCGTCTGCATCTCGCCCAGGCCCTTGTGCACCTGTTCCAGCCGGTCGGCCACTTGCTTGAAGCTCTCGCCCAATCGGGCCTGCAATGTGGACTGCAGCTTCTCGTCCACTGTGGCGCGCATCTCGTCGAGCTTGGCGGTGTTGGTGGTCTGCAGCTGCGCCAGTTGCTGGTTCAGGGCGTCGCGCATGGCCGTCATGCTGCGCGTGTTGGCATCATTCAAATCGTTGAGCCGGCGCGCAGTGGACTCCGCCATGCCGGAAAGCTGCGTGTGCAAGGTGTCGGCCACCGTCTTCTGCATCAGCGCAAGCTGCTGGCCAAAGGCATCGATCTGGGTGTTCTGCGTGCGGGTAGCCTCCGCCCCCTGCTGCGTAAGGGTTTGCTGGAAGGTCGCCAGCGTTTGGCCCAACTCCTGGCGGGCGCCCTGGCTGGATTGCTGGATCTCGTGGCGCAGTTCGCGTTCCAAGCGCTCGCTGCCCTGCTGCACCAGGGCGCGCAGGTCCTGCAGCTCCTTGCGCTGCAGTTGGGCGTCCAAGTCGTCGCCCCGTGCGCGACCAAGGGCCACCAGCACCCAGGCCACCAGTGCCAGGTTCACCACCGCCAACGCCAGCAGCGCCCATACCGTCATGTCAATCACCGTGTTGTGTCCTTGCAGCCAAGTCGTTATCAGTCAAATCGGGCTTTAGCCCTCGTGGAATGTGCGTAGACAGCTATGAAAACCGTAGCATTCACACAGTGGCCCGGGGCGCCAGATTGGCCGCATTCAGCGGCGTCACCGCCTGTCCGTGCACCAGGTAGCCGATCAGGTTGTCCACTGCCAGCATCGCCATGGCGCGCCGGGTCGCCACCGTGGCGCTGGCGATGTGGGGCGTGAGCACCACGTTGCTGCAGGCCAGCAGATCGGGGTGGACCGTGGGTTCGCCCTCGAACACGTCCAGCCCGGCGGCGGCAATCTGCCCCGCGCGCAGGGCCGCGGCCAGGGCTACGTCGTCCACGATGCCGCCACGGGCGATGTTGATCAGCGTGGCGGTGGGCTTCATCAGCGCCAGCTCGGCCGCGCCGATGGTGTGGTGCGATTCCTTGGAGTACGGCACCACCAGCATGATGTGGTCGGCGGTCTTCAGCAGTTCGTCCTTGCCCACGTAGCGGGCGCGGCAATCCGCCTCCAACGCGGCGTCCAGGCGGCTGCGGTTGTGGTAGATCACCTGCATGCCAAAGCCGTGCGCGGCGCGGCGTGCAATGGCCTGGCCGATGCGGCCCATGCCGATGATGCCCAGTGTGGAGCCATGCACCTCGGCGCCGGCGAACATGTCGTACTGCCAGCGGTTCCACTTGCCGGCGCGCAGGAAATGCTCGCTCTCGGTGACGCGCCGCGCGGTGGCCAGCAGCAGCGCAAAGCCGAAATCGGCCGTGGTCTCGGTCAGCACGTCGGGTGCGTTGGTGCCCAGCACGCCGGCGGCGCTCATGGCGGCCAGGTCGAAGTTGTTGTAGCCCACCGTCATGTTGGCGCAGATCGTGAGCTGCTGGCACTGGGCCAGCAGCTCGGCGTCGATGCGCTCCAGGCCGAAGGTCAGGACACCGGTCTTGCCTTGCAGGCGGCGCAGCAGTTCGTCGCGGCTCCAGTCGGCGTCCTCGGTGTTGGATTCGACCTCGAAGTGTTCGGACAGGCGCTGGGCCACCTCGGGGAAGATGGCGCGGGTGACGAGGATGCGGGGACGCGGGGCAGATGGGGACATGCGGTGGACCTTAGCTGGGAATGTCGAACACCTGGCGCAGATAGGCCAGGTACTTTTCATCTTCGCACATGTTCTTGGACGGCGTATCCGACAGCTTGGCCACCGGCTGCCCGTTGCACTGGACCATCTTGATGACGATCTGCAGCGGCTCATAGCCCAGGTCGTTGGTGAGGTTGGTGCCGATGCCGAATGCCAGCTGGCAGCGGCCCTGAAAGCGTTCGTACAGCTCGATGGTGCGCGGCACGGTCAGGCTGTCGCTGAAGATCAGCGTCTTGGTGCGCGGGTCCACGCGCTTGCTGGTGTAGTGGGCCAGCATGCGTTCGCCCCAGTCGAAGGGGTCGCCACTGTCATGGCGGGCGCCGTCGAACAGCTTGCAGAAGTACAGATCGAAGTCGCGCAGGAAGGCGCCCATGCCGTAGACGTCAGACAGGGCTATACCCAAGTCGCCGCGGTACTCGCGCGCCCAGGATTCGAAGGCGAAGATCTGGCTGTCGCGCAGGCGTGGGCCCAGGGCCTGCGCGGCCTGCAGGTACTCATGCGCCATGGTGCCCAACGGCGTGAGCCCGATGCGCATGGCCGCCAGGACGTTGCTGGTACCGGCCAGTTGCCCCGGCGTGCCGGAGCTGTTGCCTGGGCTCTGCACGGTGCCCAGGCGGGCCACCAGCACGCGCAGCACTTCGTCGTGCCAGGCGCGCGAGAAGCGCCGCCGGGTGCCGTAGTCTGCAATCTTCAGTTCGGACAGGCCGCCGGCGCGCAGTTGGGTGATCTTCTCGTCCAGGCGCAAACGCCCCTCCTGGAAGTCGGGCACGGGCTGGGTGTTGCGGAAGTAGACCTCGTTGACGATGGCCAGCACCGGGATCTCGAACAGGATGGTGTGCAGCCAAGGGCCGGTGATGAGAATCTCCAGCTCACCATTGGTCTTGGGCGTGACGGTGATGTACTTCTCGTTGAGGCGGAACAGCCCCAGAAAGTCCACGAAATCGCTCTTGATGAAGCGCAGGCCGCGCAGGTAGGCCAGTTCGCTGTCCTGGAACTTCAGGCTGCACAGGGCGCGGATTTCCTCGCGGATGTCATTGGCGTGTGCGGCCAGGTCCACGCCCGGGTTGCGGCACTTGAAGCGGTAGGTGACCTGGGCACCGGGAAACTGGTGCAGCACCGCCTGCATCATGGTGAACTTGTAAAGGTCGGTGTCCAGCAGGCTGGTGATGATCATGGGGTCAATTCACAGGGTGAGCGCGGTCTGCGCGCGCAGGGTTATCACACGGTCGGCGCGTTCGGCCAGCACACCATTTTGCTCCGCAACCAGCATCGCCAGCCCGGTGCCCTTGAGCGCCAGCAGGGCATCGCGGATGGACTCCACCAGAACGGGGGCGATGCCCTCGCAGGGCTCGTCCAGCAGCAGCAGGCTGGGGCCGGTCATCAGCGTGCGGGCAATGGCCAGCATCTGCTGCTCACCGCCGCTCATGTGGGCAGCGCTGCGGTCCAGCATGCTGCGCAGGGCGGGAAACAGCTCCAGCACCTGGGCCTCGCGCAGGGCCAGGCCCCCTGCCCGGCCCGATTCGGAGCGCGCGGCGATGCGCAGGTTGTCGCGCACGCTCAAGGAGCCGAACAGGCGCCGGTCCTCGGGCACGTAGCCCAGGCCGAAGCGCGCACGCCGGTGGCTGGGCCAGCCGAGAATGCTCTTATTTTGGTAGCGCACCACACCCTTGGTACGAGGGCCCATGCCCATGATGGCTTGCAACAGGGTGGACTTGCCGGCGCCGTTCAGGCCCTGCAACACCACCAGCTCGCCGGGACCCACGGTCAGCGACACGCCAAACAGCGCCTGCGCCGCACCGTGCCAGGCACACAGGTCGCGCACCTCAAGCATGGCCGCCTCCTGACGATGCACCGGCCAGTGCCGCGTGGCTCCACCACTGGCCCAGGTAGCGGCTGCGCACGGTCGGGTCCTGGGCTATTGCGTCGGGGCTGCCCTCGGCAGCAATCACGCCGTCGATCAGCACCAGCACGCGATCCGCCACGCCAAAGACGGCGTCCATGTTGTGTTCGGTGTAGAGCACGGCCATGGGCGCGCGCGGGCCTAGGCGAGTTTGCGTGAGCCCGCGCACCAGGTCCATCAGCGCGGCGCGCTCTGGAGCGGCCAGGCCGGCGGCGGGTTCGTCCAGCAACAGCAACTGGCCGTCCGTGGGCCGCTGCTGGGGCACGGCAGCTGGCATGCGCTGCAGCCCGGCCAGGGCCATGGCCAGCTCCAGGCGCTTCTTTGCGCCGTAGGGCAGATCCTGCGCGAAGGACTGCGCACGGTCCGCCAATCCGACCTGCTCCAGCAAGGCCATGGCAGGCTCACGCGCCACAGCATCCAATACGTCATAGGCCGCCAACCCCCGTGGAGACTGCGTGAGCAGCTGCACATTTTGTAGCACGGTGAGTGCCTCGAAGGTCTGTGCCACCTGGAAGGTGCGCGCCACGCCGCGGCGCAGGCGCTGTTCTGGCGCCAGGGTGTCGATGCGGGAACCGTTCCACCAGACCTCGCCGCGCGTGGGCGCCAGCTGGCCCGCAATGCAGGCAAAACTGGTGGACTTGCCCGCACCATTGGGGCCGATCAGGGCCACGCACTCGCCCGGCTGCAGGGAAAAGCTCACGCCATTGACGGCCTGCACGCCATCGAAGTGCTTCACCAAGCCCTTGACCTCCAGACTCATTCGATAACCTCCGCACGCCGCTGCGGGGGACGCAGCCCCAAGAGGCCCGAGGGCGCCAGCACCATGACCACCATCACCACCAGGCCCAGGGCGCCACGCCAGTAGTCAAAGCCGCGGCCCAGTTCCGCCCCGGCCCAGACCAGGATGGCAGCACCCGCCGCACTGCCCCAGAGCTGGTGCACGCCGCCGAGCAGCACCACCAGCAGGGCGTCCACCGAAGTCGACACCGACGCCACCGACGGGAACACCGCCCCCTGGTGCGCCGCAAACAAGCCACCGGCCAGGCCGGCTAGCACGGCGCTGGCCACGTAGATGCGGTACTTGATCCAGGCCACCGACAAACCGCTGGCCTGCGCACGCTGCGGCGCGTCGCGCACCGCCTGCAGGGCCGCGCCCAGGCTGGAGCGCGCCAGGCGCGCCAGCGCCGCCACGCCAGCCAGCGCCAGGGCCCACAACAGGGCAAAGAACATCGGGCGGTCTTCCGCAGCCACCAGGGTCAGGCCAATCACACCGTTGTCACCACCGGTCACGGTGACCCACTGGCTGGCCACGGCCCACAACACCTGGGCCAGGGCCAGCGACAGCATGGCCAGGTACACACCCGAACGGCGCACCAACACGCCGCCCAGGGTGGCCGCCACGGCCAGTGCCAACACGCATCCGGCCACCAAGGCGCCACCCAGGCCCCAGCCCCAGGCCGTGTGGCTCAGGGCCGCACCGTAGGCACCCAGGGCGAAATAGGCCGCGTGGCCAAAGCTGACCAGGCCGCCCAGGGCCATCATGGCCTGCAGGCTCAGGCCCAACAGCAGCAGGATCAGCATGTCCGCCGTCAGTGACTGCCAGTAGCTGCCTGCCAGCCAGGCCAGGATGGCCGCCACCCCTGCCCCGCCGCAGACGGCCCCAAAGCCGCTGCGCGTGGCGGGCGTAAGGTGAAAGCGGTGCGGCAGTTCCTGCGGACCCGCATCCAGCGCGCCCCCCAGCAGGCCCTGCGGACGCACGGCCAGCACCAGGGCCATGGTCAGGAACACCAGCACCAGCGTGGCCTGCGGAACCAGGCTCACGCCAAAGGCGTGAACCAGACCAATCAACAGCGCCGCACCAAAAGCCCCACCAATGCTGCCCAGCCCGCCGGTGACCACCACCACAAAGGTTTCCACCACCACATTCACATCCATCTGCAAATGGGCCGGCTCGCGCGGCAGCTGCAAGGCGCCGCCGAGACCGGCCAACGCGCAGCCCAGCACCACGGTTCCCAGCATCAGCGGCGCCGGGTTCACGCCCAGGGCACCCAGCATGGCGCGGTCCTGCGTGGCGGCGCGGATGCGCTTGCCAAAGGCGCTGCGGGTCAACAGCAGGTGCAGGCCCAGCCACACCAGAGGGCCGAGCGCGATGGTCACAGCCTGGTATGCGGGGAAGAATTCACCGCCCAGCTCAATCGAGCCCTTGAGTCCGGGAAAACGCGGCGCAAACACCTCGTCCGGGCCGAACACCCAGCGCATGGCGTCGTGCAGCACCAGGCTCAGGCCAAAGGTGGCCACCAGTTGGTACAACTCGGGCACGCCGTAGAGCCGGCGCAGCAAGACAAATTCGGCAGCAGCCCCCGCCAACGCTGCGCAGGCAGCTCCCAAAAGCATAGCAAGCACGTAGAGCCCGGCGCTCTCGCTCCAGGCCGGGAACCAGTTCACCAGCCAGTGCGCGCTGAACAACGCGCCCAGCATGAAGAAGCTGCCGTGGGCGAAATTGACGATGCGGGTGACGCCGAAGATCAGCGTCAGCCCGGCGGCCATCAGGAACAGCGTCGTCGCGTAGCTGAGGCCGTTGAGGAGTTGGATAACAACTAAAGTCAACAGGAAACCTCCGTGCTACGCACTGCGGTGCGATCGCCTTCGGGCGGCCGGGCGGCGATCATTCCAGCCAGTGTGTGAACTCCGACACCGGCACGCGCGGTGTGTGAAAGCCATTGACCGGCGCGGTCTCGTCGGCAAAGCCCAAGGCCATGCCGCAGACCAGCATCTCGTTCTCGCCCGCGCCGATGTGCGGCATGATGAGCTTGTGAAAGCCGTTCCACGCCGCCTGCGGGCAGGTGTGCAGACCCTGGCCGCGCGCAGACACCATGATGTTCTGCAGGAAGGCGCCGTAGTCCACCAGGGAGCCACGGCCCATGACGCGGTCCACGGTGAACATCAGGCCCACCGGCGCGTCGAAGAAGCGGTAGTTGCGCTGGTGCTGGGCGTGCATCTTGTCCTTGTCGCCCTTGCCGATGCCCAGCAGGCCGTACAAACCCCAGCCATTCTCGCGGCGGCGATCAATGTAGGGGCTGACCCATTGCTGGGGGTAATAGTCGTACTCTTCGGTGTACTGGGCGGCCACGGCCGGATCGGCGCGCATGGCGTCGTGGGCGGCGCAGACTTTTTCCACCAGCGCGTCGCGGCTGGCGCCCTGCAGCACATAGACCTTCCAGGGCTGGCAATTGGTGCCCGAGGGCGCGCGGCTGGCCACCTGCAGGATGTGCTCGATGGTGGCACGCGGCACGGCACGGTTGGTGAAGGCGCGCACCGACATGCGCGTGGTGATGGCCGCATCGACTGCCGACTGGGTCATAACAGGGTCTCCAAAACAGATTTCAGGGGTGCCGGCAGGGGTACCGGGCGGCGGGTTTTCTGATCCACATACACGTGCACGAAATGGCCCTTGGCGGCGGTCGTCTCGCCGGCGCCGAAGATACCCACCTCGTAGCGCACGCTGGATGTGCCCAGTTTGGCCACGCGGATGCCCACGTCCACCGGCTCCGGGAAGGCTAGCGAGGCGAAGTAGTTGCACTGGGTCTCGATTACCAGGCCGATGGTCTCGCCCTGGTGGATGTCGAGCACGCCGCGCTCGATCAGGAAGGCATTGACCGCCGTGTCGAACCAGCTGTAGTAGACGACGTTGTTGACGTGACCGTAGGCGTCGTTGTCCATCCAGCGCGTGGCAATGGTACGAAAGGCCTTGTAGGCGCTGCGCGGTTCGGGTTGGGGTTTTGCGGGAGGCATGGGGGCTTGCATCACCCGATTTTGCCAGCACCCAGGTGGTGCACCGGCGAAGTGCTGGTCGCCCTGCGCGGCGGCAGTCATCTGTGTGACGCGGCCATGACAAAGCCGGTTTTTAGAGAATTTGTACCAAATTGTTGCATTGCAACAAAAAAGACTTGCAAGGTCGAAAGGCGTCCCTATAATTTGAACCATGCTGCGCTGCAACATAAACAGGCCATCAGGGCAGGTTACGGGGCAGTTGGTGATTTTTTACCTCAACCTCTGGAGAAATGAACATGCTGACCGTAGAACAAGTCGTCGCTTCCAACAAAGCCAACCTGGAAACCCTGTTTGGTCTGACCAACAAGGCCTTCGAAGGCGTGGAAAAGATCGTTGAACTGAACCTGACCGCCTCCAAGGCTGCTCTGGCCGAAGCCAACGCCCACGCCCAGTCCCTGCTGAGCGTGAAGGACGCCCAGGAATTGCTGGCCCTGCAATCCAGCCTGCTGCAGCCCCTGGCCGAGAAGACCGCTGCCTACAGCCGTCACCTGTACGACATCGCCAGCGCCACCGGTGCCGAGTTCAGCAAGAACTTCGAAGGCCAAGCCGCCGAAGCCCAGAAGAAGTTCATGGGCCTGGTTGACAGCGCCGCCAAGAACGCTCCCGCCGGTTCCGAGTCCGCCGTGGCCATCATGAAGAGCTCCGTTGCCGCCGCCAACAACGCCCTGGAATCCGTGCAAAAGGCTGTCAAGCAAGCCACCGAAATGGCTGAAGCCAACTTCAACGCCGTGGCCGCCACCGCGACCAACGCCACCAAGCAAGCCGCCAAGAAGCGTTAATTACGACAGAAGGCGAACCACATCAAGATTTGGAGCGCCTTCTCTAGCCCACAAGGGAAAACCCTGACATAATCAATTCATCGAAACACACATGACTGTGTGTTTCCACCGGTTGTCTCCTCGGGTCCTTTCGAAACCATTAGGTTCAGGGATCCCTTCAAGGCCTCGTTGCAAAACGGGGCCTTTTTTTTGGCCCATCCGGTTTTATCCCTTGGACTGGGCGGCGTAGGCAGCCAAGCCGCTACTCACGGACGCCGAAGACAGCTTGGCCTGGGCCGCCTGCACGGCCTGCGCCAGGGCCTTTTGCTGGGCGGTCAGGCCGGTGTTGTGCTGGTTCAGATTGCTCACCCCGTCGGTCACGTTGCCATTGTTGGCCAATTCGTTGCTGGCGGCGGCATCCACCTTCTGGCCCAACTTGGCCAGAGCTGCGCGCACGGCAGCCGGGTTCGATTGCAGGGAAGCAGCGAATTTCTTGGCGTCGTGCGTCAAGGTGCCATCGCTTTGCAGGCGCAACCCAAGCAGCTTCATGGCATCGGTCATGGCGGGCGAATTGCTCAATGCCCGCTGCATGTCCTTGTCCACCCGTGTGGCGGCCTGGGATGCGGCCAAAGTGGCAGTGCCGGAGGCGGCCGTCTTCGCGGCAGCCGCCACGCCATTGAAGGCATTGAAGAAGACCCCTACCGCTTTGGTCACATCGTCTGCCGAAGAAGTGGCAGACAATTTGCCCAACGCCTGTGCCGCCGATTGGCTGGTTGCCACGGCAGATTTCAAGAGTCCGAAAGAGGACAGCTGCGCCTTGGTGGCATCCATGTCCGTCTGCACGCGCTGCACCAGCTTTTGCAACACCGGGGATACGGCATTCGTAGCCGTGGTGGACTGCGAAGACGTCGTCGCGTTGCCCGTAAGGCTGGTTGTACTGCTGCTACTGCTGGTGAGGGAATTGATGTTCATGGGCGGTACCTCGCAAGTAGCCCCATGCCGTCTGGCAGGAACCCGCGACAAGGTACCACGGCCCCCTTCAAGGCAAACGCTTCAAATGGGCCCAAAGCCCCATCCAAATCGTTCAGTGCGACTTGGCAACGATAGCAGCACGCAACTGCGGCATCAACTGCAGCATGGCTTGGCGGCCAGCCTCGATGGAGCGCTTGCGCGCCCCAAAGTCGGCGCTGGAAATACCGGCCAGCGCGGGGCGCACCACCACGTCGGCTTCCTTCAACTCGAAGTAGTTGATGCTCTTGCTCATGATGGAGAAGGTTTGCAGCAGCACGTCCAGCGTGCCGCCGGCCTGGTTGTTTTCAGGCGCGCTGGAAATGTCCACCGCGATCACCAGCTCGGCGCCCATCTGCCGTGCTGCCCGCACCGGCACGGGGGAGACCAACCCACCGTCCACATAGTCACGCCCGGAAATGCGCACGGGCTGGAACACCGCCGGCACGGAACTGGAGGCGCGCACTGCCGTGCCGGTATCGCCGCGCTGGAACAGCATGCTCTGGCCACTGTTGAGGTCGGTAGCGACGATGCCCAGGGGCATGGGCAGATCCTCAATCAGGCGCGATCCGACCTGGGTGTTGACGTATTTGGCCAGGGCGTCACCGCGCAGCATGCCGCGGTTGAACAGCGGCAACGTCCAGTCGGCGAAGGTGGCTTCCTCCATGGTCTCGGCCACTTGCTGGAGCTGCTTGCCGTTTTTGCCGCTGGCATAGATGGCGGCCACTAGGCTGCCTGCGGACGTGCCGGACACCAGCACTGGGCGAATGCCAGCCTCTTCCAGCACCTGGATCACGCCCACATGGGCAAAGCCGCGGGCAGCGCCGCCGCCCAACGCCAGACCGATGCGCGGTGGCGTCTTGGGTACGACCACCGCAGGGGGTGGCGCCATGATCGTGGTTGCAGGGCCATCAGGAACCGGTGCCTTGGGTGCACTCGCGCAACCGGCCAGGACCAGCACGGCAAGCAGCAGAGAAATTCGCTTCATATCGTGGGTTTTCAGTGATTGCAGCACCACAGCAAATAGGGCCCGGTTCGCTGGAACCGGGCCCTATATTTGTGGGTGCAGCTTCGCGCAGATCAGCCGGCTGTGGCCTCTTCCGGCTTGGCCTTGCCTTCCTTCTTGGGCAGCGGCTGGATGTCCAGCGTGACTTCGGTCTTGCTCTCGTCCTTGTCGTCCAAGTCCACCGTCAGGCGACCGCCCTCGGTCAGGCGCCCGAACAACAACTCGTCGGCCAGCGCGCGGCGAATGGTGTCCTGAATCAGACGCTGCATGGGGCGCGCGCCCATCAGCGGATCGAAGCCCTTCTTGGCCAGGTGCTTTCGCAGCTTGTCGGTGAAGGTGACTTCCACCTTCTTGTCGGCCAACTGGGTTTCCAGCTGTAGCAGGAACTTGTCCACCACGCGCAGAATGACGTTCTCGTCCAGCGCCTTGAAGCTGACCATCGCATCCAGCCGGTTGCGGAATTCCGGCGTGAACAGGCGCTTGATGTCCGCGGCCTCATCGCCGGCCTCACGCGGGTTGGTGAAGCCGATGGTGGCCTTGTTCATGGTCTCGGCACCCGCATTGGTGGTCATGATGATGATCACGTTGCGGAAGTCGGCCTTGCGTCCGTTGTTGTCGGTCAGCGTGCCGTGGTCCATGACCTGCAGCAGCACGTTGAAGATGGCCGGGTGCGCCTTCTCGATCTCGTCCAACAGAAGAACACAGTGCGGCTTCTTGGTGATGGCCTCGGTCAGCAGACCGCCCTGGTCAAAGCCCACGTAACCCGGGGGCGCGCCGATGAGGCGGCTCACAGCGTGCTGCTCCATGTACTCGCTCATGTCGAAGCGTATCAGGTCCACGCCCATGATGTAGGCCAACTGCTTGGCGGCCTCGGTCTTGCCCACACCGGTGGGGCCGCTGAACAGGAAGGAGCCAATCGGCTTGTCGCCCTTGCCCAGGCCCGAACGCGCCATCTTGACGGCGGAGGCCAACACGTCCAGCGCCTTGTCCTGGCCGAACACCACGTTTTTCAGGTCGCGTTCCAGCGTCTTGAGCTTGCCGCGGTCGTCATTGGACACGTTTGCCGGCGGAATGCGGGCAATCTTCGCCACGATCTCCTCGACCTCGGCCTTGCCAATGGTCTTCTTGCGCTTGCTTGCGGTCAGGATGCGCTGAGCAGCACCGGCCTCGTCAATCACGTCAATGGCCTTGTCCGGCAGGTGGCGGTCGTTGATGTACTTGGCGCTCAGTTCGGCAGCGGCCTGCAGGGCGGCCACGGCATACTTGACGTTGTGGTGCTCCTCGAAGCGGGACTTCAGTCCCTTGAGGATTTCCACGGTCTGCTCCACCGAGGGCTCCACCACATCCACCTTCTGGAAGCGACGTGACAGCGCAGCGTCTTTTTCGAAAATGCCGCGGTACTCAGTAAACGTGGTGGCGCCAATGCACTTGAGCTGTCCCGAGCTCAAGCCCGGCTTGAGCAGGTTGGATGCATCCAGCGTACCGCCCGATGCGGCGCCCGCGCCGATCAGCGTGTGAATTTCGTCGATGAACAAAATCGCATGCGGCTTGTCCTTGAGCGCCTTGAGCACACCCTTGAGGCGTTGCTCGAAATCGCCGCGGTACTTGGTGCCCGCCAGCAGAGCACCCATGTCCAGGGAGTACACGGTGGCCTCGGCCAGAATCTCGGGCACGTCCGCCTGGGTGATGCGCCAAGCCAAGCCTTCGGCAATGGCGGTCTTGCCCACACCGGCTTCGCCCACCAACAGCGGGTTGTTCTTGCGGCGCCGGCACAGGATCTGGATCACACGCTCAACTTCATAGTCACGGCCGATCAGCGGATCAATCTTGCCATCCTTGGCTAACTGGTTGAGGTTGATGGTGAACTGCTCCAACGGCGAAGCCTTCTCGTTCTTTTCGCCGCTGGCGCCCTCGTCGGTATCCGCCGGGTTTTCGCTGGACTTGGCAGCCTCGGGCGGGTCGCTCTTCTTGATGCCATGGGCAATGAAGTTGACCACATCCAGGCGGGTCACGCCCTGCTGGTGCAGGTAGTAGACGGCGTGCGAATCCTTCTCGCCAAAGATGGCCACCAGCACGTTGGCGCCGGTCACTTCCTTCTTGCCACTACCCGTGGACTGCACGTGCATGATGGCGCGCTGGATCACGCGCTGGAAGCCCAGCGTGGGCTGCGTGTCCACGTCATCGGTACCGGCTACCTGAGGCGTGTTGTCCTTGATGAAATTCGAGAGCGACTTGCGCAGGTCGTCGATATTGGCCGAGCAGGCGCGCAGGACTTCCGCGGCACTGGGGTTGTCCAACAACGCGAGCAAGAGATGTTCCACGGTGATGAACTCGTGGCGCTGCTGGCGTGCTTCGACAAACGCCATGTGCAGGCTGACTTCCAATTCTTGGGCAATCATGAGATTTCCTTTTTGCCTTGCGTTGATGATTCACTGTAAACCGTTTACCGGCTCACTTTGTCTTGTTTCTTGCCTTCACGCCGCTAGCCCACCGGCTCGCAGACGCACTGCAATGGATGGCCCGCCTTGTGGGCCGCGTCCAATACCTGATCCACCTTGGTCACCGCCACATCCTTTGAATACACGCCGCACACACCTTTCCCATCCAGGTGGATCTTGAGCATGATGCGCGTCGCGGACTCCAAGTCTTTGCCAAAAAATTCCTGTATGACCACCACCACGAATTCCATCGGGGTGTAGTCGTCATTCAACATCACCACCTGGTACATCTGCGGCGGTTTGACCCGCTGCGTGCGACGCTCCAGGACGACAGCATCTCCCTCGTCCCGCTGTGGCTGTTTCACAGGCGGTTCAAGTGGGTCAGTCGGGTTATTAGTAGCCATGAAAACCATTCTATCGGTCACCTCAAAGGACTGCACCGCAAGAGTGAATTGGTGCCAACCTGCTCTGAATCAAGTCCATTAGCAAAAAAAATGCCGCCACGACCCCAACCCGGGTCCTGGCGGCACGCCTGCCATTGCGAAAACCAGACGCCCTGCCGGGGCCTGGCCTTCGGCTTACATGTTGTCGATCATGACCTGCCCAAACCCGGAGCAGCTCACCTGGACTGCGCCCTCCATCAAGCGGGCGAAATCGTAGGTGACCTTCTTGCTCTTGATGGACTTGGACATGGAGCTGATGATCAGGTCAGCCGCCTCAACCCATCCCATATGGCGCAGCATCATCTCCGCCGACAGGATCTCGGAACCCGGGTTCACATAGTCCTTGCCGGCGTACTTGGGTGCCGTGCCGTGGGTCGCCTCGAAACAGGCCACGGAATCGGACAGGTTGGCGCCAGGAGCGATGCCGATGCCACCCACTTGCGCCGCCAGGGCGTCGGAGATGTAGTCACCATTCAGGTTCAACGTTGCGATGACGCTGTATTCGGCCGGACGCAGCAGAATCTGCTGCAGGAACGCATCGGCGATGCTGTCCTTGATCACGATGTCCTTGCCCGACTTCGGGCTCTTGAACTTGCACCACGGGCCGCCGTCGATCAACTCGGCACCAAACTCCTTTTGCGCCAAGCCATAAGCCCAGTCACGGAAGCCCCCTTCGGTGTACTTCATGATGTTGCCCTTGTGCACCACGGTGACACTGGGCTTGTCGTTGTCGATGGCGTACTGGATGGCCTTGCGCACCAGGCGCTCGGTACCCTCGCGCGACACAGGCTTCACGCCAATGCCGGAAGTCTTGGGGAAGCGGATCTTGGTCACGCCCATCTCGTCCTGCAGGAACTTGATCAGCTTCTTGGCCTTGTCGCTCTCGGCCTCCCACTCGATGCCGGCGTAGATATCTTCCGAGTTCTCGCGGAAAATCACCATATTGGTCTTGTGCGGCTCCTTGACCGGGCTGGGCACGCCATCGAAATACTGCACGGGACGCAGGCAGACATACAAGTCCAATTCCTGGCGCAACGCCACGTTGAGCGAGCGAATGCCACCGCCCACGGGCGTGGTCAGCGGCCCCTTGATGGAGACAACATACTCGCGCAGCGCCTGCAGGGTTTCTTCCGGCAGCCACACATCCGGGCCATAGACGTTGGTGGACTTTTCACCCGCGTAGACCTCCATCCAGTGGATCTTGCGCTTACCGCCATAGGCTTTCTCAACCGCCGCATCCACCACCTTCAACATCACCGGCGTGATATCCAACCCCGTGCCATCGCCCTCGATATAGGGAACGATGGGTTGGTCGGGCACGTTCAAGGACATGTCCGCGTTGACGGTGATTTTTTTGCCCTCGGCCGGGACTTGGATGTGCTGGTACATGGAAGTAACGTCTCCTTCGTGTATTGGAAGCGCAAAGGCCTCGGAAGTTCTACTTCAAAAAGTGCACAAATTCTATTCCCAATTATTTTGGCCACTCTCGCAGGCGGTAAGATAAGCGTGCCTTGGAAAAGTACCATGGGCGCTGCACGATAATTGGCATTGGTGCCAAGTCATTTTTTTAGGAATTTCATATGAACAAACTTCTCGCTGCCCTGGTTGCTGGCCTCGTGTCTGTTGGCGCATTCGCCCAAACGGCTGCCCCTGCCCCCGCACCGGTTGCTCCTGCCGCCCAGGCTGCGCCTGCCGCAGCTCCCGCTCCTGCCAAGGAAATGAAAAAGAAGAAGGCTGGCCACAAGGCCAAGAAGGCTGGCCACAAGGCTAAGAAGGCCAAGAAGTAATTCCTGGTTTCTTCACCGAATGCCCGCGACAGCGGGCATTTTTCATTGTTGCGCCACAATCACGCCATGAAAACCCTGTCCTCTCTTTTGCTGGGTACCTTGTTGTTGGCCGCGAGCGCGGCCCACGCCCAGGACGCACCACAGACCCAGTTGCAGCGCACGCGGCTGTCGGCTGGCATCCACCAGATTGACGCACAAGTGGCCGTTACCTCCGACGAGCACCAGATCGGGCTGATGTACCGCCAGGAAATGCCGCAACACGAAGGCATGCTGTTTGTGTTCGACAATCCCAGCCGCCTGTGCTTCTGGATGAAGAACACACTGATCCCGCTGACGGCAGCCTTCATCGCCGACGATGGTGCCATCGTCAATCTCGAAGACATGAAGCCCCAGTCACTGGACTCCCACTGCGCCGCCAAGCCGGTGCGCTACGTGCTGGAGATGAACAAGGGCTGGTTTGCCAAGAAGGGCCTCAAGGCCGGCAACAAGCTCGCTGGCGGCCCCTTCAAGCCATAAAAAAACCGACCCGCGGGTCGGTTTTTGTTGGTTGCGTTAGAACTTCAGGCGAAATTCTTTTCCGCAAAGCCCCAGTTCACCAGCTTGTCGAAGAAGGTCTCGACAAACTTCTGGCGCAGGTTGCGGTAGTCGATGTAGTAGGCGTGTTCCCAAACATCCACCGTCAGCAGCGCCTTGTCGGCCGTGGTCAGGGGCGTGCCAGCGGCACCGGTGTTGACGATGTCCACAGAGCCATCGGCCTTCTTCACCAGCCAGGTCCAGCCAGAGCCGAAGTTGCCCACGGCGGACTTCACGAACGCTTCCTTGAACGCAGCGTAGCTGCCCCACTTGGCGTTGATGGCGGCTGCCAGCGTACCGGTGGGCTCGCCACCACCGGCGGGCTTCATGCAGTTCCAGAAGAAAGTGTGGTTCCAGATCTGGGCTGCGTTGTTGTAGATGCCGCCACTGGACTTCTTGACGATGTCTTCGAGCGACATGCTCTCGAACTCCGTGCCCTTTTGCAGGTTGTTCAGGTTCACGACATAGGCATTGTGGTGCTTGCCATGGTGAAACTCCAGGGTCTCTTTGGAGTAGGCGGGCGCCAGCGCATCAATCGCGTACGGCAAAGCAGGCAGGGTGTGTTCCATGAAATCCTCTTTTGGTTGGTTTACTGACCGAATGATTGTAGGAATTAATTGACTTTCCGGCTTGACACGGTGAGGTCAACCGCACCGTCCGTAAGGGTTGCCCGCACCCGACTCCCCGGCTCGGCCTGAGCGACCTGTGTGAGGGTGCTGCCATCCTCCAGGCTGAGCCAAGCATAGCCACGCTGCAGGACCAACGCCGGATCGAGCAAGCCCAAGCGCAATTGCGCGCGTTGCGTGCGGTCCACGCAGCCCCGCAGCGCACGCCGCACCGCCGGCAACACGTCTTGCGCACGTCGCTCCAGCACCTGGCTGCGCGCCTGCAGGCTCAAGCGTACGCCATGCTGCAGGCGCTGCTGCAAGGCCGTCAGCACCACCTGTTGGCGGTGCGCCATGGCCGACGGCCGTCCCAGGCGGCTGGTAACTTGGTCCAGACGCTGGGACTGGCGATCCAGATGGCGCAGCACGGTGGCCTGCAACCGTGTCTGTTGGGCATCCACCGCACCCAGCCATGCGCTGGTGGGCTGCGCAGCCAATTCGGCCGCAGCCGTCGGTGTGGGCGCACGCAGATCAGCCACGAAGTCGGCGATGGTGAAATCGGTTTCGTGCCCCACCCCGCACACCACCGGCACCGGGCTCTGCACCAGGGTACGCGCCAGTTGCTCGTCGTTGAAAGCCCACAGGTCTTCCATGGCGCCACCGCCGCGCACCAACAGGATCACGTCAATGGGCACTGAGCCGGGCACGCCCGATGAATCAGCCAGGCGGTACAAAGCGGACAAGGCCTGCGTCAGCTCCCGCGGTGCGCCCTCGCCCTGCACGGCCGCCGGCGCCAACACCACGGGAATGTGCGGCACGCGCCGCTGCAAGGCGGTCACCACGTCATGCAAGGCTGCCGCGCCCAGTGAGGTAACGACACCAATGCCCCGCGGCATGATCGGCAGGGGCCGCTTGCGCGCAGCGTCGAACAGCCCTTCTTGCTCCAGCTTGGCCTTGAGTTTGAGGAATTGCTCGAACAGAGTGCCCTGCCCGGCCGGGCGCATGGCCTCCACCACCAGTTGCAGCTCACCCCGCGGCTCGTACACGCCCAGGCGCCCACGCACCTCGACCCGGTCACCGTCCCGGGGGTTGAAGTTGAGCAGACTGGCGGCGCGACGGAACATGGCGCAGCGCATCTGGCCCGCATCGTCCTTGAGTGCAAAGTAGCAGTGGCCGCTGGCGGCGCGGGTGAAGCCGCTGATCTCCCCGGCCACGGCGATAGGGTTGAAACGGGCTTCCAGCGTGTCGGCAATGGCGCGGCACAGGGCGCCCACCTGCCAGACCCTGCTGCCCGTTACGGGCGTGGGCGTGAACTCAGCCATGGTGTCCCCCAACTCCGCCCGTGTGCGGCCGCGCAACGTTCCACATGCGGGGCCAACCCGCGCGGGGCGGCACTGCACCCGCCGCACAGCGGCATTCCATGGTGCAACTCATTGATTTCATTGATTTTTTTACTGCTCTATTTGTCAGCAATCTGTCAAAAACACGCGTGGATGCGGCTTCGCACCCACTGCAAGCCAAGTTCTGCACAAAGTTATCCACACGATCTGTGGGCTGTCCGGCCATTTGGCTGGGCCATAATCGCGGGGCATTTCATCCGCACGGAGTCACCCCTTTGTTTTCGATCATACAAGCCGCCGGTTGGCCGATCTGGCCCCTCATTGCCTGCTCCGTCCTGGCCCTGGCCATCGTCATTGACCGCTTCATCAGCCTCAAGACCACCAAGGTGGCGCCGCCGCGCCTGCTGGACGAGGTGCTGAGCGTGACGCGCACCGCCATTCCCGGTCCCGACGTGGTGACGCAACTGGAGCAAAACTCCGCACTGGGCGAGGTGCTGGCCAGCGGGCTACGCGCCATCAACGCCGACCCGCGCTGCACCGAGGACGACCTGCGCGCCCACATGGAGAGCACCGGCCGCATCGTGGCGCAGCGCCTGGAACAGCGCCTGAGCGCACTGGGCACCATCGCCTCCGCCGCACCGCTGATGGGCCTGTTCGGCACCGTGGTGGGCATGATCGAGATCTTCGGCTCGCAAGCGCCCGGTGGCGCCACGGGCGGCAACCCGGCCCTGTTGGCGCATGGCATCTCGATCGCGCTGTACAACACGGCTTTTGGCCTGATCGTGGCCATTCCCTCGCTGATCTTCTGGCGCTACTTCCGCGCCCAGGTGGACGCCTACCTGCTGACGCTGGAACTCTCTGCCGAGCACCTGGCCCGCCACCTCAAAGTGTTCCGCAAGTAAGCCATGAACTTTCGCCCGCGCAAACAGGACGACCCGGAGATCAACCTGATCCCGTTCATCGACGTGCTGCTGGTGGTGCTGATCTTTCTGATGCTGTCCACCACCTACAGCAAGTTCACCGAGATGCAGCTCAAGCTGCCCGTGGCCGACACCGAGGCCGCCCGTGATTACGCCAAGGAGTTGATCGTGGCCGTCAGCTCCGACGGCGCCTACAGCGTCAACCGCACCCCCATCGTGGGCCGCAGCCTGGAAGCAGTGGCCGTTGCCATGGCCGAAGGCGCCAAGGGCGGCAAGGACACGGTGGTCATCATCAGCGCCGATGCCGCCGCCAAGCACCAGTCCGTGGTCACCGTGATGGAAGCGGCCCGGCGCGCCGGTTTGCACCAAATCACCTTCGCCACCCAGTCCTCGGACCAGGCGGGCGGCCAATAAGACCATGCCCGGCACCTGGCAGCAGCGCCTGCAACGCGGCCTGCTGCGTGCCTGGACCGGGCGCGGCCTGGTCTCCACCCTGCTCTGGCCCATTTCCCTGTTTTACGGCGCCCTGAGCGGGCTGCGCCGCACACTTTATGCCGCGGGCGCGCTGCGCATGGAGCGCGTGCGGCCCATGGTCATCGTGGTTGGCAACGTGGTGGCTGGTGGCGCGGGCAAGACGCCCACCGTCATTGCCCTGGTACAGCACCTGCGTGCGCGTGGCCTGGCGGTAGGCGTTGTCTCGCGCGGCTACGGGCGCGTGCAACCGGACAGTTGTCAGGAAGTACAGTCCGATTCCGCACCACAGACCGTGGGCGACGAACCGCTGCTGATCCAGCGCGCCACCCAGGCGCCGGTGTTCGTGGGCCTAACCCGCTACGCTGCCGCTTGCGCCCTCCTGGCGCGCCATCCACAGACCCAGGTGCTGGTGTGTGACGACGGCCTGCAGCACTACGCCCTGTACCGCGACCTGGAGGTCTGCGTGTTCGACGACCGCGGCGTGGGCAACAACCGCCTGCTGCCCGCCGGCCCCCTACGCGAGCCCTGGCCGCGCCGGGCCGTTACGCGTGCCGGTCAAAGTGAGCAGCACCTGCTGGTGCTGCACACCGGCCAACAGCCCGCCTTTGCCGGCTACAGTGCGCGCCGAGCCCTGGCCCCCTACGCCATCAACCGCGAGGACAAACGCCTGGCGCAGGACGCCTGGACACAGGCTGACACCCGCCCCGTGTTGGCGCTGGCCGGTATTGCCCAGCCGGAGTCGTTCTTTGGCATGCTGCAGGCCCAGGGTTGGCCCGTGGCGCAGACCTTGGCGTTGTCAGATCACTATGATTTTGATAGCTTGCCACGCAGCATCCACGAGGGCTACCGCCTGATTTGCACCGAAAAGGATGCCGCCAAGCTGTGGCAGACGGTACCCGATGCCTGGGCCGTTCCACTGCGGTTCGAACCTACACCGGACTTCTTCGCCGCCGTGGACGCGCACGTGGAGCGGCGCAAGGAGGCGGCGCTATCATCGCTCCATGGACACCCGACTACTTGAACTCATCGTCTGCCCCGTGACCAAGGGCCCCCTGGAATACGACCGCGAGAAGCAGGAGCTGATCTCGCGCAGCGCCCGCCTGGCTTACCCGGTGCGCGACGGCATCCCCATCCTGCTGGAAAACGAAGCCCGCACGCTGACCGACGAAGAACTGGGCCTGTAAGCGCCATGGCCTACACGGTCCTGATCCCAGCGCGCCTGGCCTCCAGCCGACTGCCCAACAAACCCCTGGCCGACATCGCCGGCGTGCCCATGGTGGTGCGCGTGGCGCAGCGCGTGCGCTCCGGCATGCCCGCCGGCACGCGCGTCGTGGTGGCCGGCGACCACCCCTCCATCTTGGCGGCCTGCCAGACGCATGGCATCGACGCCGTGCTCACCCGCGAAGACCACCCCAGCGGCAGCGACCGCCTGGCCGAGGCCAGCCAGTTGCTGGGTCTAGGGGACGACGATATCGTGGTTAACGTGCAGGGCGACGAGCCCCTGATCGATCCCGCTCTGGTCGAAGCCGTGGCCGCTGTTCTATTGGCTCAGCCCGCGGCCAGCATGGGCACAGCCGCGCACGCCATCGACAACGTCAAGGACTTTGCCAACCCCAATGTGGTCAAGGTGGTGCTGGACGCACGTGGCCTGGCGCTGTACTTCAGCCGCGCGCCCATCGCCTGGTGGCGCGACGGTTTCGCACAGGGTTTGCATACCCTGCCCCAGCCCGCGCCGCTGCGCCACATCGGCATCTACTCCTACCGGGTTGGATTTCTGCGCCAGTTTCCGCAACTGGAGCAGGCACCCATCGAGATCACCGAGGCCCTGGAGCAACTGCGTGCCCTGTGGCACGGCCACCGCATCGCCGTGCACGTGAGCGAACACCCCCCCGGCCCCGGCGTGGACACGCCCGAGGACTTGGAGCGCGTACGCGCCCTGTTTGCGGCGTGACGGCACTACGTCACACGGACTACACGGCTGTAAGTTAGCCGCCGGGTGGTCCATGCTATTCTCGGGGGAGTGATCGCGCATCGTGGTGCACCCTCGGGATGCCACCTTCCGCGCTGATGGTTTTTGTTCTATCCGAGGGTATCCATGAAACTCATTTTGTTGGGCGCGCCAGGCGCGGGCAAGGGCACACAGGCCACGTTCATCTGCCAGAAGTACGGCATTCCGCAAATTTCCACCGGTGACATGCTGCGCGCCGCCGTCAAGGCCGGCACACCGCTGGGCCTGCAGGCCGACGCCGTGATGAAGTCCGGCGGCCTTGTCAGCGACGACCTGATCATCAACCTGGTCAAGGAACGCATCGCTCAGCCCGACTGTGCCAAGGGTTTCCTGTTCGACGGCTTCCCCCGCACCATCCCCCAGGCCGACGCCATGAAGGCTGCCGGCGTGGCGCTGGACTACGTCGTGGAGATTGACGTGCCCTTCGAGGCGATCATCGAACGCATGAGCGGCCGCCGCTCGCACCCCGCCTCCGGCCGCACCTACCACGTCAAGTTCAACCCGCCCAAGGTGGAAGGCAAGGACGACGTGACCGGCGAAACCCTGGTGCAGCGTCCCGACGACCAGGAAGAGACCGTCAAGAAGCGCCTGGACGTGTACAGCGCCCAGACCCGCCCCCTGGTGGACTACTACTCCAGCTGGGCCGCCAAGGACGCCGCCGCCGCGCCCAAGTACCGCAAGGTGGCTGGCATTGGCGAAGTGGACGAGATCAAGAACCGCGTGTTCGACGCGCTGGCCAGCTGATCGGCTGCCGCGCCCGCACACCAAGGCCGCTTTCCAGCGGCCTTTTTTATGGTTGGCGCGCGAGCTACGACGCCATCAGTTCCAGCATCAGCGCGATGCGTGCCTTGACCGGGGACAGGCCCACGCTGGGCAAGCCATCTTGCGATGCCCCCACCACTACGCTGCCATAGGCGCAGCGCGTGGTGCGCAACACCCGCACGCCCTGCGCCTGGGCATGGCGCAGCGCAGCTTCCAGGTCAGCCTGCAGCGTGCCGTTGCCGGTTCCGGCCACCACCAGACCTCGCACCGGGGCATCGCCCTCTGGTGGGGCTGCGCACAGGGCTCGCACCATGGCGCCGCTGCCCATGGCATGGCTGAGCACGACCTCCACCCGCGGCCAGGCCTCGGGCGCGGGCAAAGTGCCCTGGCCACTGAGACGGTCGTCGCCCGGTTCGGTTGGGCAGGCGTGCAACCAGCGCACCGCGCCCTCTTCCACATAGGCCAGCGGCCCGGCGTCGCCGGAGTCAAAGGCATCCAGTTGGTAAGGATGGATCTTTTGCACATCCCGCGCGCTGTGCGCCGTGCCCGCACACACCGCGAGCACCCCCCGCGCTTCCGTCGCGCGCGCCACGGCAACGGCATCCAGTACGTTCTGCGGACCGTCCGACGACTGGGACGAGGCCGGGCGCATGGCGCAGGTCAGCACCACCGGCTTGGCATTCAGCAGCGAACCACCCACCACGCGCGACAGAAAGTAGGCCGTCTCTTCCAGCGTATCGGTACCGTGGGTGATGACCACCGCCGCTACCTCGGGCTGCTGCAGGTGGAACTGGACCCGCTGCGCCAACGCCATCCACTCTGCAGCCCCCATGTCCTTGCTGTCGATCTGCGCCACCTGCTCGAAGGCCGTGGCCCAGTCGCCCAGCGTGCCGGCCAAGGCCGGGATCGCGCCCAGCAACTGGCCCACGCCCACCTCGCCAGCCTTGTAACCCACGTTGTCGGAAGCACTGGCCGCCTTCCCGGCAATCGTGCCGCCCATGCCCAGAAACACCAACTTTTTCGCCATATTCACACGTCCCACTTGCAAACAAAATAAAACTGGTTAAAAATACAGGCACTGGATGTCGAAACAGTGTGTACAGACCAACAGCCAACCGGCCCAGCACCAAGGAGTCAGCATGCTTGAAAGTCCCAAACTTACCGCACGGCAACAACAGATTCTCGACCTGATTCAAAGCGCCATCGCGCGCACCGGTGCGCCCCCCACCCGGGCCGAAATCGCCAACGAGCTCGGCTTCAAGTCGGCCAACGCCGCCGAAGAGCATTTGCAGGCCCTGGCCCGCAAAGGTGTCATCGAACTGGTCAGCGGCACCTCCCGCGGCATCCGCCTCAAGAGTGACACCTTGCGCTCCATCCACGAATCCCGCATCAAGCAATTCGCCCTCCCCCTGCCGGGCCTGGCCCAATTGGCCTTGCCCCTGGTCGGTCGGGTTGCCGCCGGTTCGCCCATTCTCGCCCAGGAGCACGTGGACCAGACCTACTACGTGGAAAACAGCCTGTTCCAGCGCCAACCCGACTACCTGCTCAAGGTGCGCGGCATGTCCATGCGCGATGCCGGCATCATGGACGGCGACCTATTGGCCGTGCAGGCCACCAAGGATGCCAAAAACGGCCAGATCATCGTGGCCCGCCTGGGCGACGAGGTCACGGTCAAACGCTTTCGGCGCAACAAGAACCTGATCGAACTGCACCCGGAAAACCCGGACTACCAAACCATCGTGGTGGAGCCCGGCGAGCCGTTCGAAATCGAAGGCCTGGCCGTGGGCCTGATCCGCAACACCATGCTCATGTAATTCCCGTTGGAAAGGCCTTTGCCATGAACATCGCTCTCATCGCCCAAGCCGGGGTTTTCGGCTCCCTGCAGCGCCTGACCCGCCAATGGCTGGCCCCGCGGCGCTCCCACCGTGTCCAGCCCGCGCCCTCGCTGGCAGGTAGCCGGCCCCAGAACGCTCCTGAATTTGTAGCATCTCACGCAAATTCCACGAGGGCTAGCGGCCAAAATGCCTCCGTGCTCCAACCGCTGCGGGTGATCCGCGTGGTGGAAGCCGGCCAGGCCCGCAGCAGCAGCGGGCGCATGGTCATCTCCGGGCGCATGGCCGACGTCTGCGCCGAGCTGGACCGCCTGGTGGCACGCGAAGCTGCCCTGTCCTGAGTAGCCCGCAACAGGCGGGCACGGCCAGCCCAGCCCGTGCACCCCTGCAAGCCAGACGCGGGGTTTGACAAGGCACAATCGCATCCATGAATATCGTGATCCTGGATGACTACCAAGACGCCGTTCGCAAGCTCGAATGCGCCACCAAGCTGGACCCTTACCAAGCCAAGGTTTACACCAACACCGTCAAAGGCCTGGGCCAACTCTCCGTGCGGCTCAAAGACGCCGACATCATCGTCCTGATTCGCGAGCGCACCCACATCAACCGCCTGCTCATCGAGAAGCTGCCCAAGCTCAAGATGATTTCGCAGACCGGCCGCGTCGGCAACCACCTGGACGTGCAGGCCTGCACCGAGCGCGGCATCGCCGTGGCCGAGGGGCTGGGCTCCGGCATCGCGCCCGCCGAACTTACCTGGGCCTTGATCCTGGCCGCCATGCGCCGGCTGCCGCAGTACATCGGCAACCTCAAACACGGGGCCTGGCAGCAAAGCGGCCTGAAAGCTGGCTCCATGCCGCCCAATTTCGGCCTTGGCAGCGAGCTGCATGGCAAGGTGCTGGGCATCTGGGGCTATGGCCGCATCGGCAAGCGCGTGGCGGGCTACGGCCGCGCCTTTGGCATGCAGGTACAGATTTGGGGCAGCGACGCATCGCTGGAGAGCGCCCGCCAGGACGGCTACGCCACCGCCAGCAGCCGCGAATCCTTCTTCGAGGAATGCGATGTCCTGAGCCTGCATCTGCGCTTGAGCGACACCACGCGCCACATGATCGATCACACCGATCTGGCCCGCATGAAATCCACGTCACTGCTGGTCAACACCTCGCGCGCCGAGTTGATCGAGACCAACACCCTGATCAGCGCGCTCAACCGGGGTCGCCCCGGCATGGCGGCCGTGGACGTGTTTGAAGCCGAACCCATCCTGCAAGGCCATGCCCTGCTGCGCCTGGAGAACTGCATCTGCACGCCCCACATCGGCTACGTGGAGCAGAACAACTACGAGCAGTTATTTGGTGCCGCCTTCGACAACGTGGTGAGCTTCATCAAGGGCACGCCCACCAACATCGTCAACCCAGGCGCCTTGCAGGTACGCCGCTAGGGCGGCTTAGGCGCCCCGGCGCGGCGTGGGCGGCTTGTAGCTGCCCAGGTCTTCGGCATTGAAGTCAATCAGGTTGCTCGGCTCGGACAGGTCCAGGTCCACCGTCGTGCTTGCCGGTGCCGTGGGCTCCACGGGCGGCGGCACTGTCAGTGCACTGGTCGCCAGGTAGGCGGAGGGGCTGGTATCAGCCGGCGAGGAGGCCCGTGCGGCGCTGAACGGCTGCAGCTTGGATTCAGAACTGGCCGCCATGCGCCGCGCCACACCATGCAGCATCAGCAGGTCGCGAAAGGCTTCCAGATCAAAGGCGTGAGCCCGGTCATCGGCCGACGCACGCACCAGGCATTGTTCGATATAGCTCACCACCTCCTCCGACGGCCATAGCGCGCTGATCTGCTGGCAGACATCGGGATAAGCCTCCAGCCCTTCGCGGATCTGGTTGAATTCGGCATACGCCGGCACATGGCCGGAAAATAGCTCGTTAAACGCCGCGCGGTAGTGGTCGTAGTCACTCTTGCGTCCCAGGGTGTGCAACACGCGCAGCAGGTCCAGGTACACCAGAGGGTTGGAGTCGTCGCTGTGACTGATGCTGTCTTGCAGCAGGTGGATGGCGTCCTCGTGCTGGCCCAGTGTCATGAAGAACTCGGCTTGCTGGCGCACATCCAGCATTTCCTGGGTGTTCAGAGCCCGCAGGCTGGCGTTCATGCTGTGGGCGAAGTCGGCATGTCCCGACGTCCGCCCTACGACAATGGGCGCCTGGGCCGATGCAGGCGTGGGCTGTTCCGGCGCGGCAGGCGGCGGCTGAGGCGTACGGACCGGCTCGCCCAGATGCAGATCAATGTCCACTGCACTCAGCGGCGCGGCCGGTGCGGGTTCGGCGGCCTCGACTGGCGTGGTTGCAGCGGGCTCGGTTGGCCGCCCTGGCGACAGCGTGTGCTGCCCGTCGGCCCAGCCTGAGCCAGCGGACACGCCGCCGTCGCGCCACCACGGAGCATCGGATTGGCTGACCCGGCGCAGGCGCATCCAGACGTAAACCACACCCGCACCGCAGGCCAGCAAAAACGCCAACAGGCCATACACCACAGGGTTGAGGTAGCGCTCGGATTCGGCACGCTCCAGACGGCTGGTCAACTCCTGGAGGGCTTGGCGGTTCTTGGTGGTGACGGCCTGCAGACCCTTGAGATCGGCCTCCATGGACCGGCGCCGGTTGTCCGCATTCAGGATGTCCTGTGGACTGGCGTTGAGAGCACGCCACAGGGCCGCAGCCTCGGCGCGCTTTTGCAGGTCTTCGCCCTCGCCCACCACCATCTCGTTACTGAGCTTGAGGGTCGGGTCGCGCTCCACCGACAGATCAATCGGCGCCAATTTAAGGCGGGACCGGCGCGTTGCCGGTGTTGCGGGCGCAGGTACGGGTGTCGGCTTCGTGGGCGCAACTGCAGTTGTTGGCGCATCGGCCACGCGCTCGGCTGCACGCGCCGGGGCAGCCTTGCGTAGCGGCTTAACGGGCTTGTCTGCCACGGCCTTGGCCTCCGTGTCTTCAGCGAGGGTGTCGGCTGCGACAGGCTTGGGTTTGGCCGACGAGGCAACCGGGGGCGGGGCCACGCGGGGAACAGGCTCCCGCGCCTCCTGGGGCGTGGCGGCGGTTTCGGATGCCAAATCGGCCAGCAGCACGTAGCGGCGCGTGGTCTTGTGTTCGCACCCGGCGCGCAGATAGACGGTAACCACAGGTTCGTCCACGCGCGCGGTGGCAATGACCTCAATCACGCCGGACTGGAAACCGGCCGACAGGCCATTGCGGACGCTGACCCGACTGGCGTCCTGCTTGGCATCTCCATAGAAAACATCGGCCTCAAAGCAGGCCGTGGCCGCATCCTCCGCCGACTCGGCCTGGAACGGCACGCTCAACTTGAGAGGCTGACCCAACAGCACCGCACCCCGGGCGCGCCCCAGCGTGAGGGCTGGGCTGCTGATCGCGGTGCACAGCAACGCAGCTCCCAGGAATGCAAATTTATATTTTCTATAAGGGCTCATCAATGCGATCAATTTTCGCATAAGCAACACGAACGTGGGCTCACAACATCCCAGACACGCAGGCGACAAAGAGACAGACGCGCCAGCACCCTGCAGGTCACAATAGTGCTGTCACCTTCGACACACGCAGTCACCCAAAAGACAAGCCATGGACGAACCCATCCTTACCATTGATGAACGTTCAGCGATCAACACCGGTCGCTGGTTTTCATCCCTGTCTCCTTCGCTCAAGCACGACATTCTGCGATGCGCTTACGTCAAACGTTTCAAGGACGGCGATCTGATCACTGCCCGCGGGGAGCCGCCAGAGGACTGGATCGCCTGCGCCAAGGGCGCGGTGCGCGTGAGCTCGACCTCGATCTCGGGCAAGCAGATCACGCTGACCTACGTGGAGCCGGGCATTTGGTTTGGCGATGTGTCGATCTTCGACGGGGACCGGCGCACGCACGATGCCTACGCCCATGGAGACACCACCATCCTGTGCGTGGCCAAGGCCGACTTCAAGAAGATTCTGGCCTTGCACGTGGAGCTGTACGAAGCCCTGCTGCGCCTGCATGCACGGCGCATCCGCCAGCTCTACGGTCTGGTGGAAGACCTCAACACCCTGCCGCTGCGCGCGCGCCTGGCCAAGCAACTGCTGCACCTGGTGCGAAGCTATGGTGTGCCCTCGCTCAGCGATGCCGCGGAGATGCGCATTGGCCTGCAACTGGCGCAGGAAGAACTGGCCCAACTGCTGGGTGCTTCGCGCCAGCGGGTGAACCAGGAACTCAAGGCCATGGAGCGCGAAGGCGCCATCCGCATCGAACAAGGCGGCCTGGTCATTCGCGACCGCGAAGCCCTGATGCACATCATTGAAGACGACAACTGAATTCCCAGCCACTGCAACCTACCGTCCTACATCCATGAGTGAATTCGACCATTTCCTGGGCACGCGCCCCGTGTCCGAGCAGCATGCCTTTGACGTCAGCGCACTGGCTGCCTGGCTGGAAAGAAACCTGGCGGGGTTTGCCGGCCCATTGAGCGTGGAAATGTTCAAGGGTGGCCAGTCCAACCCCACCTACAAGCTGATCACACCCACCAAGTCCTATGTCATGCGCGCCAAGCCGGGTCCTGTGGCCAAGCTACTGCCATCGGCCCATGCAGTGGAACGTGAATATGCTGTGATGCACGGTCTGCGCGACACCGATGTGCCCGTCCCGCGCATGCACTGCCTGTGCGAGGACGAGTCCATCATCGGCCGCGCCTTCTACGTGATGGAGTTCATGCAGGGCCGCGTGCTGTGGGACCAGTCCCTGCCCGGCATGAGCCGCGAACAGCGCCATGCCATCTACAACGAGATGAACCGTGTCATCTCCGCGCTGCACAAGGTCGACTTTAAGGCGCGCGGCCTGCAAGACTATGGCAAGCCCGGCAACTACTTCGAACGCCAGATCGGCCGCTGGAGCAAGCAATACACCGCGTCCATCACCCAACCCATCCCCGAGATGGACCAACTGATGGAGTGGCTACCCAAGAACATCCCCGCCATGGCCCGCAACGACAGCATGGTGAGCATCGTGCACGGCGACTACCGCCTGGACAACCTGATGTTTGACAGCGAGCAGGCCAAGGTCATTGCCGTGCTGGACTGGGAGCTATCTACCCTGGGCCACCCACTGGCAGACTTCAGCTACCACTGCATGGCCTGGCACATCCCACCCGGCTCCTTCCGTGGCATTGCCGGGCTGGACATGGAGGCGCTGGGCATCCCCTCGGAAGACGAGTACATCCGCCTGTACTGCGAGCGCACCGGCCTGGTCACACCCGACCAGTTGAAGGCTGACTGGAATTTCTACATGGCCTACAACATGTTCCGCATCGCCGCCATTCTGCAAGGCATTGCCAAACGCATCGAAACCGGCACAGCATCCAGTGCGCAGGCCGTCAAATCCGCCGCCGGCGCCCGCCCCCTGGCCCAGATGGCGTGGAAATTCGCCTGCGCGGCTTGATTGATCCGCACACTCCACCCTACCCCCACATCATTGGCACACATCAACTGGAGAACCCATGGACTTTGACTACTCAACCAAAACCAAGGAATTGCAAGCCCGTCTGCTGCAGTTCATGGACGACCACATCTATCCCGCCGAAGGCGCCTACCACGCCGAATTGGCCGCGAACACGACCGCTGGCAAGCGCTGGACGCCGCTGCAGACCATCGAAAACCTCAAGCCCAAGGCCCAGGCCGCCGGTTTGTGGAACCTGTTCCTGCCCGTGGACACGGCACAGGCGTCCGGTTACCACGGCGCTGGTCTGACCAATGCCGAGTACGCACCACTGGCCGAGATCATGGGCCGCGTGCTGTGGTCCAGCGAAGTATTCAATTGCTCGGCGCCCGACACCGGCAACATGGAAACCATCGCGCGCTACGGGTCCGAGCCCATCAAGGCCACCTGGCTCAAGCCGCTGCTCGAAGGCAAGTTTCGCTCGGGCTTCGCCATGACCGAACCCGAAGTGGCGTCCAGCGATGCAACCAACATCGCCACCCGCATCGAGCGCCAGGGCGATGAATACGTCATCAACGGTCGCAAGTGGTGGACCTCTGGTGCGATGGATCCACGCTGCAAGGTGCTCATCACCATGGGCAAGACCGATCCCGAGGCACCCAAACACTCACAGCAGAGCATGATCGTGGTTCCCGCCGACACCCCCGGCGTCAAGATCGTGCGCGGCCTCAATGTGTTCGGCTACGACGACGCACCACACGGCCACGCCGAGGTGCTGTTCGAGAACGTGCGCGTGCCCGCCACCAACATCCTGTTGGGTGAGGGCCGCGGCTTCGAGATCGCCCAAGGCCGCCTCGGCCCCGGCCGTATCCACCACTGCATGCGCCTGATCGGTCTGGCCGAGCGCGCACTGGAACTCATGTGCAAACGTGCCGTCTCACGCGTGGCATTCGGCAAAACCATCGCCCAGCAGACCGTGACGCAAGAGCGCATCGCCGAAGCCCGCTGCAAGATCGACATGGCCCGCCTGCTGACGCTCAAGGCTGCCTGGATGATGGACGTGGCCGGCAACAAGTTCGCCAAGAACGAAATCGCCATGATCAAGGTCGTGGCCCCGAGCATGGCCTGCCAGGTCATCGATTGGGCCATTCAGGTGCATGGCGGCGGCGGCGTGAGCGACGATTTCCCGCTGGCCTTCACTTACGCCCAGGCACGCACGCTGCGCTTTGCCGATGGTCCGGACGAGGTGCACCGCAATGCGATTGCCAAGAACGAGTTGGGCAAATACAGCCCCAAGGGCTGAGTCAGACTCTCTGTTGACTTAAAAAGAATGGCGCCCAAGGGCGCCATTCTTCGTTTGTGGGCGGGGCGATTACCACGGCGCTTGACTGAGGCCCGACCACAGTTCGTTGAGGTCGGCAAAGCGCCACTTAGCCGGGTCTTCACGGCTCACGATCTTTTCGGTGCTGCTCTGCGACAGGTCCACCAGTTCGGGAACAATGCGCATATTGGACTTGGTGGAAAAAAAGACCTTGACCACCGGTGTGGTCAGCGACTTGCCACCCTGCTCCACGACCACACCCAGGCGACCCGAAGTCAATTTGACCAGGGAGCCAATGGGGTAGATACCCAGGCTCTTCACGAATGCCTGGAACACCTTGGCGTCGAAGTGGCCCTTGGCCCATTCGGCCATCTTGCGCAACGACTCCGCCGGATCCCAGCCAACCTTGTAGGGACGGTTGGAGGTGATGGCGTCGTAGACATCGCACACAGCACCCATCTTGGCAAACAGGCTGATCTCGTCGTCCTTGAGCCCCTTGGGATAGCCGGAGCCGTCGGTCTTCTCATGGTGGTGCAAACACACGTCCAGCACCAGGGGATGCACGTCCTTGCCAGTCAGCAGCATGCGGTGCCCCTCCACCGGGTGGGTCTTGATGATGGCGAATTCGGCTTCCGTGAGCTTGCCGGGTTTGTTGAGGACCTCCATGGGCATCAGCGCCTTGCCCAGGTCGTGCATCAGACCAGCCATGCCAGCGAGTCGGGTCTGCTCTTCATCCAGGCCCAACTGCTTTGCCAGCCCCACCATCATGGCGCACACGGCGACCGAGTGCATGTAGGTGTAGTCGTCAACCGTCTTCAAACGCGCCAAGCTGATCAGCGCTCCGGGATTGCGAACAATCGAATCGGTGATTTCCTCCACCAGCTTGCGGGCACCACCCGTGTCCACCGCCTTTCCCATGCGGGCTTCCTGGAACATGGAGATGACAGCCTGTTTGGACTGCAGGCAGATCTTGGCGGCACGTTCAATCTCGACCCCGGTCGATACGGGGGCCAGCTCACGCTTGGCATCGCTTTCCTGCTGAAGTTCGGCTTCCACCTGTGCGTCGGATTCGGCCTCCGATACGGCGGGAGCACCAGCGGGCACATCAAGGCCCTTGCTGACATCGATCCAGACCTCACGGATGCTGCTGGAGAGGATGGCCTTGATGTCTTGTGGGTCGGAAACCACAAAGCCATTGCGCCAGAACGGGTGCTCCATCCAGGAGCCACAGAACTCCTTCAGGTGCATACCCAGCACGAGCTGTTCAACTTTGATTTTTTTCAGCATTTGTGCACCACGCTCAATGCACCCATCCTAACACCCAGCGTCGAATTTATTGCCCCAAAGAGCAAGGGGCGTTATCGAACCTCTGTGGCAGATCAATGTAAATGCCGTGGTTTGCGCCCGCCGCCGCCATGGCCGCCACCGTGGCCACTGGCTGGCTTGCCCAGTGCCAGCGAACTCACCAACGCATCGAAGCGCTGCGAGAACAGTTTGTCCACTTCAGCCACCACGCCGCTCAACTCCGCGCCATCGAAGTGGCGCTCCATCAGGCTGATGACGTCTTGCACCAGCAAGTCGCGCTGCACCTGCATGATGGCTGCCGGGTTGGGCCCGACAAACAGCATCAGAAAGTCGTCACGCGACTCGCTACCCTGTGCGCTATCTTCTTCGTCAAACTCCGCGTCGTAGAAGGTCACCTCCACGGCGGCACCTGTTTCCGCGATGTCATTGAGGTTCATGCACAAGTCGTCCAGGTTCTGCCGGAAGTCGTTGTCACCTGCCACAGTCCAGCACATTTGCAACAAGTGCTCATGGGCGTCGAACTTGATGCCAGGCTCGTCCTCGTAAGAGCTATTGGCACCATCGGACAGCGACCGCGCGCCGGCGTACTTCCACAGCGGCTTGAGCGCATCCTGGAGTTGCTCGAAGCGCACATCCTTGCGCAAGGCAATCTGCCCATGGACATGGATTTCAAAGGGGGCGTTGTAGCGTGGCATAGGGTGGAGTGTAGTGGTGCCCGAGACCGGAATCGAACCGGTACGCCCGTTATTCACGAAGCGGCGGATTTTAAGTCCGATGTGTCTACCAATTTCACCACTCGGGCACGTTCGGTCTATTGTGGAACAAAAATGCCCCGCCAGCGAACGTTGACGGGGCACTCTGAACCAAATATCTGGAGGCGCGGTCCGGAGTCGAACCGGACTAACCGGATTTGCAATCCGGGGCATAACCGCTTTGCTACCGCGCCATGTGTATCCGCTCATGTGAAGCCTTGTGGACTCAACCTGGGCGAATGAAAAAGGGAAGCGTGAGCTTCCCTTTTTGGAATTTGGAGCGGGAAAAGAGTCTCGAACTCTCGACCTCAACCTTGGCAAGGTTGCGCTCTACCAACTGAGCTATTCCCGCGTTTCAAGCCTCAAATTATAGCGCGATTTTTTGGTCTTTTTCAGAAACCTGAAAAAATTTGCACGTCACACGCGCCATCTTTCAATGCTTAACGGCCTCTTGGGTCTGGACTGCGGGAACCACGGCAGGAACTACGGCAGCAGCCGTGTCTTCCTCTGGCAAGGGCACCGGCATGGACTCCAAGGCACGCTCCAATACCTTCTCGATCCAGCGCACCGGGACGATCTCCAGTCCGTTCTTCACGTTCTCGGGAATGTCTTGCAAGTCCTTGGCATTGGCTTCGGGGATCAGCACGGTCTTGATGCCACCGCGCAACGCGGCCAGCAGCTTTTCTTTCAAGCCGCCGATTTCGGTGACTTCCCCGCGCAAGGTGATCTCACCCGTCATGGCCACATCGCCACGCACGGGAATCCCCGTCAGCGCGGACACAAAAGCAGTCGTCATGGCAGCGCCGGCGCTAGGACCATCCTTGGGGGTTGCTCCATCGGGCACGTGGATATGAATGTCCTTCTTCTCGAACACCTCGTCCTTGATACCCAGGCGGCGAGCCCGGCTGCGCACCACAGTCCGCGCGGCCTCAACCGATTCCTTCATCACGTCCCCCAACGAACCGGTACGCGTGATGGTGCCCTTGCCTGGCGTGAGTGCGGCTTCGATGGTCAGCAAATCGCCACCGACCTCAGTCCAGGCCAGGCCTACGACCTGACCCACCTGGTTCTGCTGCTCGGCGCGGCCGTAGGTGTACTTGCGCACACCCAGATAGTCGTTGAGGTTCTCTGCCGTTACCACCACCTGCGGTTTCAGTTTTTTCAGCAACAGCCCCTTGACCACCTTGCGGCAGATTTTAGACAGTTCACGCTCCAACGAACGCACACCTGCCTCGCGGGTGTAGTAGCGCACGATGTCGCGCACGGCGTCTTCCATCACTGAGAGCTCGGTGTCCTTCACACCGTTGTTCTTCATCTGCTTGGGTAGCAGATAAGTCTGGGCGATATTGGTCTTCTCATCCTCGGTGTAGCCCGACAGGCGAATCACTTCCATGCGGTCCAGCAAGGCCGGCGGAATATTCATGGAGTTGGATGTTGCCACGAACATCACGTCGCTCAAGTCGTAGTCCACCTCGACGTAGTGGTCGCCGAACTTGTGGTTCTGCTCGGGGTCCAGAACCTCCAGCAATGCGCTGCTGGGGTCACCACGGAAGTCCGTACCCAGCTTGTCGATCTCGTCCAGCAGGAACAGCGGATTGCGCGTGCCCACCTTGGACAGGCTTTGCAGCACCTTGCCCGGCATGGCGCCGATGTAAGTGCGGCGGTGGCCGCGAATCTCGGCTTCGTCACGCATGCCGCCCAGCGCCATACGGACATATTTGCGTCCGGTGGCCTTGGCGATGGATTGCCCCAACGAGGTCTTGCCCACGCCCGGTGGGCCGACCAGGCACAGGATGGGCGCCTTCACCTTGTCCACCCGCTGTTGCACCGCGAGGTATTCCAGGATGCGGTCCTTGACCTTGTCCAGCCCGTAGTGGTCTTCATTGAGCACGGCCTCGGCATTGGTCAAGTCGTGCTTGATCTTGGTCTTGGTGGACCAGGGCAGCCCCACCAGCACGTCGATGTAGTTGCGCACCACCGTGGCCTCGGCCGACATGGGCGACATGAGCTTGAGCTTCTTGAGTTCGCCCTCGGCCTTCTTCAAGGCCTCCTTGGGCATCTTCGCGGCTTTGATCTTTTTCTCGATCTCTTCGATGTCCGCGCCCTCTTCGCCTTCGCCCAGCTCCTTCTGAATGGCCTTAACCTGCTCGTTCAGGTAGAAGTCGCGCTGGTTCTTTTCCATCTGGCGCTTGACGCGCCCGCGAATCTTCTTGTCCACGTTGAGGATGTCAACCTCACGCTCAATCTGCTCAAACAGATTCTCCAGGCGATCCTTCACGCTGGGGAGGCTCAGCACGGCCTGCTTGCTATCGAGCTTGAGCGGCAGATGGGCTGCAATGGTGTCGGCGAGACGGCCTGCATCATCGATGCTGGAGATGGAGGTCAGGATTTCTGGCGGAATCTTCTTGTTCAGTTTGACGTACTGATCAAACTGCTGCATCACGGCGCGGCGCAGGGCCTCGACTTCGCTTCCGCGCCCCTTTTCGGCACCTTCCGCCTCGACGGCAATCGGTGTGACATCGGCGGAAAAATACGACTCGCCTTCCACGATGCGGTTGACCGAGGCGCGCTGGTGTCCCTCCACCAGCACCTTGACCGTGCCATCGGGTAATTTCAGCATCTGCAGGATGGTCGAGACACAGCCCACATCGAACATATCCGACACCAGCGGATCATCCTTGGCGGCGGTCTTTTGGGCCACCAACATGATGCGGCGGTCCGATTCCATGGCGGCTTCCAGGGCCTTGATGCTCTTGGGACGACCCACAAACAGCGGGATCACCATGTGGGGGAACACCACCACATCGCGCAAAGGCAACAGCGGCAGCTCAATGGGGGTAGCAGGCAGTGGGGAATGGCCAGACATGGGGTACCTCGTAGTTACCTGGTGAATATGGACTGGTAAACCTGAATTTCAAGCGCACTGCCATTATCAAAGCAGTTCGCCCGCAAATATCCGAATGGACCTGCGCAAAGACCGGCCATATCCGGCCATTGCGCCAGTGCAGTCACGCCTTTTTGGCAACCTCGCGGTACACCAGCAGCGGCGGCTTGTTCTCTTCGACCGTCGACTCATCCACCACCACCTTCTCCACGTTGGCAACGTTGGGAAGTTCGTACATGGTGTCGATCAGGGCCTGCTCCAGAATGGAACGCAGGCCGCGTGCACCCGTCTTGCGCACCAGTGCCTTTTTGGCAATCGCCTTCAGGGCCGACGGACGCACCTCCAACTCCACGCCTTCCATGCCCAACAGTTTGGTGTACTGCTTGACCAGGGCATTCTTGGGTTCTGTTAGGATCTGAATCAAGGCGTCTTCCGTGAGTTCCGCCAACGCGGCCACCACGGGCATACGACCCACCAGTTCGGGAATGAGGCCGAACTTGATCAGGTCTTCAGGTTCCACCTCCTTGAACACATCGGTCAGGGTGCGCTGCTGTTTGCTCTTGACGGTGGCACCAAAGCCCATGCCAGAGGCTTGGGTACGGTTCTCCACCACTTTCTCGAGGCCGGCAAAGGCGCCACCGCAGATGAACAGGATGTTGGTGGTGTCGATCTGCACAAAGTCCTGGTTGGGGTGCTTGCGCCCGCCTTGGGGCGGCACGCTGGCCATCGTGCCTTCGATCAGCTTGAGCAGGGCCTGCTGCACGCCCTCGCCCGACACGTCGCGCGTGATGGAGGGGTTGTCGGACTTGCGAGAAATCTTGTCGATCTCGTCGATGTAGACGATGCCGCGCTGGGCCCGCTCCACGTCGTAGTTGCAGCTCTGCAGCAACTTGAGGACGATGTTCTCCACGTCCTCGCCCACATAGCCGGCCTCGGTCAGCGTCGTCGCGTCAGCCATCACAAAGGGCACATCCAGCATGCGCGCCAGCGTCTGCGCCAGCAGGGTCTTGCCGGAACCGGTGGGACCAATCAGCAAGATATTGCTCTTGGACAGCTCCACCTCATCCTTCTTGGCCTTGTCCTTGTGGCGCAAGCGCTTGTAGTGGTTGTACACCGCCACGGCTAGCGTGCGCTTGGCGGGCTCCTGGCCAATCACGTAGTTGTCCAGGTTGGCCTTGATCTCGGAGGGGGTTGGCAACTCGTTCTTGCCGTCCTTGCCCTCGGTGGTGGCGGGCAGTTCGTCGCGAATGATTTCGTTGCACAACTCGATGCACTCGTCACACACGAACACGGAAGGCCCGGCAATCAGTTTTTTGACCTCGTGCTGGCTCTTGCCGCAGAAAGAGCAATACAGGGTTTTTTCGCTGGAGGAGCCTTTTTTCTCGGCCATGGAACGCTCGCCTTTTCGGAAGATTTCCGAATGATACTCAAATGGAAAGCGGTGCTTGCGTCACCGCAAAACACCGCCGCAGGGGCTCAACGCCCCAATTGTCAGGGACGCTTGGAAATGACCTGGTCGATCAGACCGTATTCCTTGGACTCGTCGGCCGACATGTAGTAGTCGCGCTCCGTGTCGCGCGCAATGCGCTCCAGCGGCTGCCCAGTGCGTTCGGCCAGGATCTTGTTGAGCTGCTCGCGGGTCTTGAGGATTTCGCGCGCAGCGATCTCGATCTCGGTCGCCTGGCCCTGGCTGCCGCCGGAGGGCTGGTGGATCATGACCTTGGAATTGGGCAGGCAGAAGCGTTTACCCTTCTCGCCAGCCGCCAACAAGAAAGCGCCCATGCTCGCGGCCATGCCAATGCACAGCGTGGAGACGGCGGGCTTGATGAAGTTCATGGTGTCAAAAATCGCCATGCCGGCGCTGACCGAACCACCAGGGGAGTTGATGTAGAAGGAAATGTCCTTGTCCGGGTTTTCACTCTCCAGGAACAACAACTGCGCGACCACCAGGTTGGCCGTCTGGTCATTCACCGGACCGACCAGGAACACCACGCGCTCCTTGAGCAGGCGCGAATAAATGTCGTAGGAGCGCTCACCCCTGCCCGACTGCTCGATGACCATGGGAACCATGCCCAAGCCCTGCGGCTCCATGGTGCTTCCCATTGCGAATTTCTGATGCATAGCGCCTCCAATAAACGGTAGTGACTGTACCGAAAAAAACAGTCCTCCATGCAAATGGGGCTTGTCGGCAGAACTGCAAGCCCTGCCCAAGCCCCATGATGCCGTCGGATGCCAGCCGCACGCGTGCGGCAAGCTGCTTAGCCTTGACCCATCAACTCATCGAACGTGACGGTCTTGTCCGCGACCTTGGCCTTGGACAGCACAAACTCGGTCACGTTGTTTTCCATCACGATGCCTTCGACCTCGGCCATGCGGCGGTTGTCGCCATAGTACCAGCGCACCACATCGGCGGGCTTCTCGTAGCTGGCGGCCAACTCTTCCACGTGGGCCTTGATCTGCTCGGGCTTGGCCTGCAGAGCGTTGGCACGCACCAATTCGGACACCACCAGGCCCAGGCGCACGCGCTGTTCGGCCTGAGGGCGGAAGATGTCTTCGGGGATCGGCGCCTTGTCGGCGTCCTTGATGCCGCGCTGCTTCAGATCGGCACGAGCGCCTTCGATCATGCGATCCAGTTCGGCCTGCACGCTGGACTTGGGCAGATCCAGTTCGGCCTGGGACAGCAGCGCGTCCATGGCGGCTTGCTTGTTGCGGGCCATCAGGCGGTACTTGACTTCGCGCTCCAGGTTCTTGCGGATGTCGTTGCGCAGGCCTTCGACGCTGGCGTCGGCAATGCCCAGGGACTTGGCCAGGGCGCCGTCCACTTCGGGCAGGTTGGCGGCTTCCACCTTCTTCACGGTGACCATGAAGTCGGCGGTCTTGCCGGCCACGTCCTGGCCATGGTAGTCGGCGGGGAATGCCAGGGGGAAGGTCTTGCTCTCGCCCAGCTTCATGCCGCGCACGGCTTCTTCAAATTCCTTGAGCATCTGGCCGTCGCCCACGACGAACTGGAAGTCCTCAGCCTTGCCGCCGGCAAAGGGTTCGCCGTCGATCTTGCCTTCGAAGTCCACAGTCACGCGGTCGCTATCCTGCACGCCAGCGTCCTTGGGACGCAGGGCGAAGGTGCGGCGCTGCTTGCGCAGGATCTCGATGGTCTTGTCGATGGCGGCGTCGGTCACGTCGGCGTTGATCTTTTCGACCGTGGCGTTGGACAGATCGGCAATCTTGACTTCGGGGAACACTTCGAAAATGGCGTCGAAAGCCATCTGACCTTCGGGCGAGGTTTCGCTTTCGGTGATGCGGGGCTGGCCGGCCACGCGCAATTGCGCTTCATTGGCGGCGGTGGCAAAGGCCTGACCAACCTTGTCGTTCATCACCTCGTAGTGCACGGAATAACCGTAGCGCTGGGCCACCACATTCATGGGCACCTTGCCGGGACGGAAGCCGTCCATCTTGACGGTGCGGGCCAGCTTGCGCAGACGGGAATCCACTTCGGTCTGGATCGCGCCAACCGGCAGGGTCAGGGTGATCTTGCGCTCCAGCTTTTCCAGAGTTTCAACGGTAACAGCCATGGTCAGTCTCCTCAACTAAACGGTTGGGGACAGAGCGCGTCGCCTTGCGACTACGGACTGCCCCGCAAAAAATGAAGTGGTGCGCGGGGGGGGACTCGAACCCCCACACTGTTGCCAGCGTCAGGACCTAAACCTGGTGCGTCTACCAATTTCGCCACCCGCGCAAAAAACAAAATGGGAGGTCAGCGGGCCTGGCAAACTGCATTTACCAGACCCCGACCACCCATATGAAATTGGTCAACCTGCTATTTTAACCTGCTATCGAGGCCGGGTTGACACTGACTATTCCCTACGCACCCGAAACCAGGCCGCATACATGGCCGGCAGGGCCAGCAAGGTCAGCACCGTGGCCACGATCAGGCCGCCCATGATGGCAACCGCCATGGGCCCCCAGAACACCGAGCGCGACAGCGGAATCATGGCCAGCACGGCGGCAGCGGCCGTCAACACGATGGGGCGCAACCGGCGCACGGCGGATTCCACGATAGCGTCCCAGGTCGGCACGCCAGCCTCACGGTCCTGCTCGATCTGGTCGATCAGGATCACCGAGTTGCGCTGGATCATGCCCATCAGAGCGATCACACCCAGCAGCGCCACGAAGCCAAACGGACGCCCCGACACCAGCAGGGCCCCAGCCACGCCGGCGATTCCCAAAGGACCGGTCAGGAACACCAGCATGGCGCGGCTGAAACTGTGCAGTTGCAGCATTAGCAGCGTGAAGGTGATGAACAGCATGATCGGAATGCCAGCGGCAATGGAGGCCGAGCCCTTGCTGCTCTCTTCCACCGCACCGGCCACCTCAATGCGGTACGCGTTCATGCCTTTGGCTTTCCACGACGCTTCCAGCTCACGCAGCTTGGGCAGCAGCTCGGCCGTGACGGTGGCGCCCTGCAAGCCTTCCACGATGTCGCCCTGGACCGTGATGGAATAGTCGCGCCCATCACGCCACATCACGCCTGGCTCCCAGGTGAAGGTGGGTTTGGCGATCTGCGTCAGCGGAATCGACTTGCCACTGGCGGTAGGCAGGTAGGCGTTGCCGATGTCGGTGATGGCGTTGCGCTCGTCCAGCGGCTGGCGCAGCACGATGTCGATCAGCTTGTCACCCTCGCGGTACTGGCCCACGGTGGTGCCCGACAGAATCGTCTTGGAGGCCTGGGCGATGGACTGGCTGGTCACGCCCAGTGCACGTGCCTTGGTCTGGTCCACTTCCAGGCGCAACACCTTGACCGACTCATTCCAGTTGTCGTTCACGCCGCGCATGTTCGGGCTGGCGCGCAGGATGGCCTTGACCTCGTCAGCGCGCTCGCGCAGCACGATCGGTTCGCCACCGACCACGCGGAACTGCACGGGGTACGGCACCGGCGGGCCATTGGGCAGGATCTTGATGCGGGCCCGCACCTCGGGGAATTCCTGGGCCATCAAGGCCGGCAGGCGGATGCGCAGCGGCTCACGTAATTTAAGGTCCTTGGGCAGGATGATGAATTGCGACACATTGCTTTGCTGGAAGATGGCATCCAGCGGCAGATAGAAGCGCGGCACGCCGGAGCCCACCCAGGTGGTGACGCTTTGCACGTCGGCCTCCTGCATCAGACGCGCCTCGATGCGCTTGGTGGTTTCCTCGTTGGCGGCGAAGGCCGTGCCCTCGGGGTACCACACGTCCAGCAGGATTTCCGGGCGTGAGGAATCGGGGAAGAACTGCTGCTGCACCTTGCCCATGCCGACGATGCCCAGCGCGAACATCAGCACGGTGGCACCAATGGTCATCCAGCGGTGCTGCACGCACCAGTTCACCGCCTTGCGGAAGGTGTTGTAGAACGGGGTGTCGAACAACTCATGCGGTTGCCCGTTGCCGTGGTGCGGCTTGACCTTCAGCACCACGGTGCCCAGATACGGCACGAAATACACCGACACGAACCAGCTCAACACCAACGCCAGCACCGTCACCCCAAAGATGGCAAAGGTGTACTCACCAGTGCTGGAGCGCGCAATGCCGATGGGCAGAAAACCCACGGCGGTGATCAGCGTGCCCGTCAACATGGGCATGGCCGTGATCTCGTAGGCGAAGGTGGCGGCGCGGATCTTGTCGTAGCCCTCCTCCATCTTGCGCACCATCATCTCCACGGCAATGATGGCGTCGTCCACCAGCAGGCCCAGCGCGATGATGAGCGAACCCAGCGATATCTTGTGCAGGCCTATGCCCCAGTACTGCATGCCCAGGAAGGTGACGGCCAGCACCAGCGGAATGGTGATCCCCACCACCAGACCGGGACGCAGGTCCACGTACCACCGGCGCCACAGGGGGTTCTTGCCCTCGCGCTTGTGCAGCCCCAGGCTGATGAAGCTCACGCCCAGCACCACCACCACAGCCTCGACCAGCACGCCGATGAATTCATTCACCGACTTGGCCACGGCCGTGGGCTGGTCCTGCACCTCCACCAGCTTGATGCCGGCCGGCAGCGTGGAATTGATCTTCTCGGTGGCCAGCTTGAGCGCCTTGCCCATGGCGATGATGTCGCCGCCCTTGTTCATGGACACGCCCAGACCGATGATCTGCTGGCCCTGGAAGCGCATCTTGACCTGGGCCGGATCGATGTAGCCGCGCTTGATCTCTGCGATGTCTCCCAGCCGCAACTGGTTGCCGGAACTGCCGCGGATCGGCATGGCGCGCAGGTCTTCCACGGCCTCGAACTGGCCCCCCACGCGCACCTGCAACACGTCCAGCGGGGTCTGAACCGTGCCCGCGCCCTCGATGGCGTTCTGTTGATTCAACTGGGCCAGCACCTGGCTCATGTCCAGCCCCAATTGGGCCAGGCGCTTTTGCGAGATCTCGATGTAGAGCTTCTCGTCCTGCACGCCGTAGAGCTGGACCTTGTTGACATCGGCCACCTTGAGCAGCTTCTGCCGCACATCGTCGGCAAACACCTTGACCTCGGCATCGGAGAAGCCATCGGCCTGCAAGGCGTAGATCACACCGTACACGTCGCCGAACTCGTCATTGAAGAACGGGCCTTGCACGCCACCGGGTAGCGTCTGGCGCATGTCACCCACCTTCTTGCGCACCGTGTACCAGGTGTTGGCCACGTCGGAGCCGCGGGTCGAGTCCTTCACCTGGAACAGGATGGTGGTTTCGCCGGGCTTGGAATAGCTGCGAATCTTGTCCGCGTTGGGCACTTCCTGCAGGGTGCGCTCGATCTTGTCGGTCACCTGCTCGGCCATCTGCTGGGCAGTGGCGCCGGGCCAGAAGGCTTGCACCACCATCAGGCGGAAGACGAAGGGCGGGTCCTCATCCTGCCCCAACTGGAAAAATGCTGCCGCGCCGAGAACCATCAGCACGATCATCAAAAACTTGGTCAGCGGAACATGGTCCACCGCCCAACGCGAGAGGTTGAACCCCTTCTCGGGGTGCAGATGCTGGTCGGACATGGTCAGATCACTTTCCCGACGCGGCAGAGGCCACCGAAGCGGCCGGGGCCGGACTGGAAGTTGCTACAGAATTGGTAGCTGCCTGTGCATTACCCACGAGGGCTGGAGCCTGTTTTTCCTTATAGATCGTGACCTTCTGGCCGGGCGACAGCACATGCACGCCGGCCGTCACCACCTGCATGCCGGGCTGCAGGCCGCTGGCCACCACCACGTCGTTGCCGTCGGCCGTGGCAATCACCACCGGCTGCAGCTTGACCGTCATGCTGGCCGTGTCCAGCACCCACACGGCGGAAGATTGTCCGTCCTGGCGGAACGCGCTGGTGGGCAGCTTCACCACCTGGGTGCCGCTGCGGTCCAGTGCCTGGGGCGAGACCGCCACCGTGCTGCCCAAAATCAGCGCTTCGCTGGCGGGCATGGCCACCTTGACGGTGAAGGTGCGCGTCACCGGGTCGGCACTGGCACCCACCTCGCGCACGCTGCCCTTCTGCACGCCGTTGGCGCCCCACACCCGCACCTCCACGGCGGAGCCCGCCTTCACGCGGGCCACCTTGTCCTCGGGCACCGAGAACACCACGTCACGCGGGCCGTCCTGGGCGATACGGATCACCGGCGTGCCGGCGGCCACCACCTGGCCCGGTTCGGCTTCCACCGCCGTGATCACACCCGATACGTCGGCCACCAGCGTCGTGTACGCCGCCTGGTTGCCTTGCGCCGAGCCCTGGGCCAGAGCCTGGTCGAGCTGGGCCTGGGCCGCCTTCAGCGCGGAGTCGCGGCGCTCCAGTTCGGCGCTGCTGATGAAATTCTGCTCGCGCAGGTCCTTGTAGCGCTTGAAGTCGGCAGCGGCCAGATCGCGGTTGGTCAGGGCGGCGGCCACCTGGGCCTTGGCTGCGGTGGCGGCCAGTTGGTAGTCCTGCGGGTCTAGTTGGGCCAGTACCTCGCCGGCACGCACACGTTGGCCGACCTCGGCCTGGCGGCGCACGATCTTGCCGGCGACCCTAAAACCCAGGCGCGACTCGATGCGGGCGCGCACCTCGCCAGCGTATTCGCTGCCGGCATGCAGGCCATCCACGCCCACGGTGGTGACCTTGACGGCGCGGATCGGTTCTTCGGTGGGGGCTGGCCGGGAGCAGGCGCTGAGCATAAGCGCGGCTACGACCAGAGTCAAAGCGGTAAGCGGGTGTTTGGATGGCATGGCGGGCGGTGGAAAGGGGCTGATGGGTGGAGGGAGTACGTTTAATGACCAATTGGTTAGTAATTTAGTTTAAACGAGAATTCCTGTCAACCGCAAACCCGGGGCGCGACCGTTCCCGGGAGCCGCGAGCCCCATGGCAATTGGATCGGAATGGCCGCCGTCGGCCCAGTTGATCGGCTCGTGAGGCCGCGCAAGCTCAGTCGTAGGCGATGACGGCCTGACCCTGGTCCGCCTGTGCACGCCAGCCCGCCAGGGCCGCATCGCTTGGGTAGAAGCGCACGTTGTCACCCAACTGCAGGTGCACGTTGGCCGCGTCACAGGTGGCCGCCGGGTCAGCGTCGGCGGTGGGCACCTCCGCCGCGCACTGCACCACCAGGCGCAAGGCCAGGCCGCGCACCAGTTCACCATGCTCCGACATTTCCCGCTTGGCAGGGAACTCGCGTAAGAGCGCCGCCACGTCCACGCCGCGCGGGTTGGTGGCGGTGTTCACGGCGACCTTGAGGTAGCGGCCATAACGGCAGCGCGCCGCCGTCAGATCCCAGATCTCCTTCACGGAAAAGCGCGCTTCGAAGCCGCCGCGCGCCGGCTGGTACTTGCCGCTGACGATCAGCAAGGCATCGTCCTGCAACAGCGTGCGGTGGGTGTTGAGCAGTTCCTCGTCCACTGTGGCCTCGATGGCGGCGGACTTATCGTCCAGCTTGAACACGCCCCGCCGACCGCGCTCGCCGTTGATGACGCGGAAGTCGCTGACGATGCCGGCCACCAGTTGCGGTTCGCGCGTGTCCAGCAGCTCCTCGACGGGGCGCTTGGCGAAGCGGCGCACCTCCAATTCCACCTCGTCAAACAGGTGGCCCGAGAGGTAGAAGCCAATAGCCGACTTCTCCTGCACCAGGCGCTCCTTGACGCCCCAGGGCAGCGCGTCCACCAGGTCCGGTTCCTGGGTGCTGGAGCCGTGGTCGTCCTCGCCGCCCATGTCGAACAGGCCGTGTTGGTTGGCATTGGCGGCCGACGCCGCGGCGAAGTCGAAGGCGCGGTCGATGCTGGCCACCAGCGACGCCCGATTGAACTGCAGCGTGTCGAAGGCGCCGGCCTTGATCAGCGCCTCCACGCAGCGCTTGTTCAGGCGGGTGCGGTCCACCCGGCGGGCGAAGTCAAACAGGCTCTTGAAGGGGCCGGCCTCGCCGGTAGGGCCCTTGCCCTCGCGCGCGGCGACGATGGCCTCGATGGCCTGCTGGCCCGTTCCCTTTACGGCACCCAGACCGTAGCGGATCTGCTTGTTGGACACCGGCTCGAAGCGGTAGAAGCCGCGGTTGATGTTGGGCGGCTCAAAGCTCAGGCCCATCTTCTCCGCGTCCTCGAACAAGACCTTCAGCTTGTCGGTGTTGTCCATTTCCACCGTCATATTGGCGCAGAAGAACTCGGCCGGGTAATGCACCTTGATCCAGGCCGTGTGGTAGGCCAATAGCGAATACGCGGCGGCGTGCGACTTGTTGAAGCCGTAGCCGGCGAACTTCTCCATCAGGTCGAAGACCTCGTCGGCCTTCTCCTGCGGAATGCCGTGGGTCTTGAGCGCACCGGCGCGGAAGATGTCCCGGTGCTGGTCCATCTCCTCTTTCTTCTTCTTACCCATGGCACGGCGCAACAGGTCGGCGCCGCCCAGGCTGTAGCCGCCCAGGATCTGCGCGGTCTGCATCACCTGCTCCTGGTAGACCATGATGCCGTAGGTCTCACTCAGCATCTCGGCCACCGCCGGGTGCGGGTACTCCACCTGCTCCTTGCCATGCTTGCGCGCCACGAAGCTGGGGATCAGGTCCATCGGTCCCGGGCGGTACAGCGCGTTCAGCGCAATCAGGTCTTCCAGGCGACTGGGCTTGGCGTCCTTGAGCATGCGCTGCATGCCGGTACTTTCAAACTGGAACACGGCCTCGGTCTTGCCCTCGGAGAACAGGCGGTAGACCCGCGCATCGTCCAGCGGCAGGTTCTCGTACGCAAAGTTCTCCTGCCCCGGGTGGCGCTTCATGATGAACTCGCGCGCGATCTCCAGAATCGTCAGCGTGGCCAGGCCCAAGAAGTCGAACTTCACCAGGCCGATGGCTTCCACGTCGTCCTTGTCGTACTGGCTTACCGCCGATTCGCTGCCGGGCTGCTGGTACAGCGGGCAGAAGTCGGTCAGCTTGCCCGGAGCGATCAGCACGCCGCCAGCGTGCATGCCGATGTTGCGGGTCATGCCCTCCAGCTTGCGAGCCAGCTCCAGCAAGGTCTTGACGTCTTCTTCCTTGGCCTCGCGCTCGGCCAGGATGGGTTCGGCCTCGCTGGCGTAGATGTACTTGTCGCTCTTCTTGCCGTCCGTCGGCGGCAGCTGCAGCGTGACGTTGGTGCCGGGCTTGTTGGGGATGAGCTTGCTGATGCCGTCGCAGAAGGTGTAGCTCATGTCCAGCACGCGGCCCACATCGCGCACCACGCCGCGCGCGGCCATGGTGCCGAAAGTGGCGATCTGGCTCACGGCGTCTTTACCGTATTTTTCCTTGACGTAGTCGATGACCAGGTTGCGGTTGCTCTGGCAGAAGTCGATATCGAAGTCGGGCATGGACACCCGCTCAGGGTTCAGGAAACGCTCGAACAGCAGCTTGTAGCGGATCGGGTCCAGATCGGTGATCTTCAGCGCATAGGCCACCAGCGAACCGGCACCAGAACCCCGCCCCGGCCCCACCGGGCAGCCATTGTTCTTGGCCCAGTTGATGAAGTCGCCCACGATCAGGAAGTAGCCGGGGAAACCCATCTTCAGGATGGTGTTCAGCTCAAACTCCAGACGCTCCACATACTCCGGCATGCGCTGCTCGCGTTCGGCCGCGTTCGGGTACAGGTGCGCCATGCGCTCCTTGAGCCCCTCGTGCGAGGCATAGCGGAAATACTCCTCCGGCGACATGTGTTGGCCGTTGACCTCGGGCGTCGGGAAGTCCGGTAGCTGCGGCTTGCCCAGCACCAGCGTCAGGCTGCAGCGCTTGGCAATCTCCACCGTGTTGGTAATCGCGGAAGGCAGATCAGCAAACAGCGCCTGCATCTCAGCGCCGGTCTTGAAGTACTGCTCGCGCGTGTACTTGCGCACGCGCTTGGCATTGCCCAGGATTTCGCCATCGGCAATGCAGACGCGGGCCTCGTGCGCCTCGAAGTCGTCTGCCGTCGTGAACTGCACCGGGTGCGTGGCCACCACCGGCAGCTTGAGGCGCGCCGCCAGTTGCACGGCACCAGCCACATGGGCCTCATCGTCGGCACGGCCGGCGCGCTGCAGCTCCAGGTAGAAGCGGTGCGGGAACACGCCTGCCAACTGCAAGGCCACATCCGCCGCACGTCCGGCATCACCCTGCACCAGGGCCTGGCCCACGGGCCCGGCCTGCGCGCCGGAGAGGCAGATCAAGCCGTCCTGCAACTCTTGCAGCCAGGTCAGCTTGATGACAGCCTGGCCCTTGACCACGTTCTGGGTAAAGCCGCGCGCCAGCAGCTCGGAAATATTGAGGTAGCCCTGCTTGTTCTGCACCAGCAGCACCATGCGCGACAACGCGGTGGTGTCGCCACCCAGACCTTCCAAAAAGATTTCGGCACCGATGATGGGCTTGGTGCCCTTGGCGCGGCCCTGCTTGTAGAACTTGAGCGCCCCGAACAGGTTGCTCAGGTCGGTAATGGCGATGGCGGGCTGGTTGTCGGCCACCGCCGCGGCGATGACATCGTCGATGCGGTTGGTGCTGTCGACAACGGAAAATTCGGTGTGCAGGCGCAGGTGTACAAACATCTTGGCATTGTAGTTTTCTACCTGGGCTGGAGGGCGTTTTGCTCCATGGATTGCCTTGCAGGCGGCTTCCTCACGCCACCCCCTATCCCCCCCCGCCCCTTTCCACCCTCGCCAGGGCGGAAAGGGGAGCCTGAACAGCCGATTTGGCCGCGTTTTTGAACAAGGGGAAGTGCAAAGGACCTGGCCGGTTGGGTCAGGTCCTTGCAAGGAAAGATGGCGATAGCCCTCGTGGAATATGCGTAGGCAGCTATCAATATCGGAGCACCTGTGCCTCTGCGGACCGGGGCGCGTGTACGTCCCACCTTCAAAAACAAGGCCAAATATGGCTGTTCAGCTCCCTCTTTCGCCCCGGCGGGGGCGAGAGAGGGCGGGGGGTGTGAGGGGGGAGGTGAGGAAGCCGCCCGCAAGGCAAACCCCCAGCAAAAACTTAGCCCGCCGCCAGCGCCGCAATGCGCGCCCCAAACAACCGACCCGTTTCCAGATCCCCCGCATTCATCTCTTCACCACTCGCATCACCCGGTGTCTGCGCCATCGGGCCGGCGCTGGAGGCCAGGTAGTTCACATCGCTGCGCTGCGACGCCTTGGTGTTGTTGTAGTTGTGGCCGGTGCCGGCCCAGATGCCGCCGTGCTGCATGGCCAACGTCATGAAGTAGTGCAGCGTGGAATGCTTGTCGCCATTGACGTTGGCGCTGGCCGTGAAGCCGCCGAAGATCTTGTCCTTCCAGGCTTGCGTGTACCAGGGCTTGCTGGAGGCATCGGCAAACTTCTTGAACTGCCAGCTCACGCTGCCCATGTAGGTGGGCGAGCCGAAGATGATGGCGTCGGCCGCCCCCAGCGTCTCCCAACCACCGGCGGGCAGGTTGCCGTCCTGGTCAATGGCCAGCAACTCGGCATTGGCACCCTGGGCGACCGATTGCGCCAGGCGCTGGGTGTGGCCGTAGCCGGAATGGAACACAACAACAACTTTCGCCATCTGAAAACTCCTCGACAGGTTAAGAAAAGTACGGGAACGAAAAACTCATGCGGCCAGGTCAAACACCAGCACCTCGGCACCCTGGGCCTGATCCAGCGTCAGGCTGGCTTCCTGCGCCAGCAGGGCGGCGTCGCCCGCGCCCAGGCGCTGACCATTGACGCTGATTTCGCCGCGCACCAGGTGCACATAGGCCTTGCGCTGTGGGTCCAGTGCCAGGCGTGCGGTCTGCGCGCCATCGAACAAGCCGCTGTACATGCGCGCATCGGCGTGGATCAGCACGGAATCCTCCGCGCCATCAGGCGATGCGACCAGGCGCAGCACGCCCTGCTTTTGCGCGGTGGGCACGGTCTTTTGCTCGTAGCTGGGGGCGATGCCTTGCACATTGGGCTCGACCCAGATCTGGAAGAAATGCGTGGTCTGGTCGGGTGCGTGGTTGAACTCGCTGTGCTGCACGCCGCGCCCGGCGCTCATGCGCTGCACATCGCCTGGGGGAATGCCCTTGACGTTGCCCATGCTGTCCTTGTGCGCCAGTTCGCCGGAGATGACGTAACTGATGATCTCCATGTCGCGGTGGCCGTGCGTGCCAAAGCCGGCACCGGGGGCGATGCGGTCTTCATTGATCACGCGCAGATTGCCCCAGCCCATGTGGGCCGGGTCGAAATAGCCCGCGAAGGAAAAGCTGTGGAACGACTGCAGCCAGCCATGGTCGGCATAGCCCCGGTCAGCGGATTTGCGCAGTGTCAGCATCATGGTCTCCTAGTGGAACCCGCCTTGCGGGCCTTGAGACTGAACTTTAGGGCGACCAGGCGGCATTTCCATCCACGGTGTTTGATGGCATCATTCAAACCGTTTCAATTTGAAAGGCATCACCATGCAAAATGCACGCGATGTTCTGACCCCTGACGCGCTCGCCATGCTGCAGGCCATCGATGCCGCCGGCAGCTTTGCCGCCGCCGCCCGCGCCATGGGCATGGTGCCCAGCGCCCTGACCTACCGCGTGCGCCAGATCGAGGACGCGCTGGATGTGCTGCTGTACGACCGCAGCTCGCGCCAGGCCGTACTGACCGAGGCCGGCGCCGAACTGCTGCGCGAAGGCGCGCGCCTGCTGCAGGACATGGAGGCCGTGGCCAACCGCGTCAAGCGCGTGGCCACGGGCTGGGAGCCGCAGTTCACCATTGCGGTGGACACCATCATCTCCAAGTCCACCGTCATGGAGCTGTGCGATGCATTCTTCGCCCAGTCGCCGCCCACGCGCATCCGCCTGCGCGATGAAACCCTGTCCGGCACGCTGGAAGCGGTGACCTCAGGCCAGGCCGACCTGGCCATCGGCACCACCCATGACGCCAACAACACCGCCGACGTGCACATCAAACCTCTGGGCCATGTGAGCTTCATCTACGCCGTGGCCCCCCATCACCCATTGGCCAACGCACCGGAGCCGCTGAGCGACTCCGTCATCCAGCAGCACCGTGCCGTTGCGGTGGCCGACTCGGTGATGCGCGGCAGCGCCCTGACCTTTGGACTGCTCAGCGGCCAGGACGTGTTCACGGTTGGCAGCATGCAGGCCAAGCTCGACGCACAGTTGCGCGGTCTGGCCGGCGGCAACTTGCCGCACTGTATGGCCGCGCCCTACATCGAGACCGGGCGCCTGGTCGTGAAGCGCACGGAGCGTGATCGCCGCCAAGTCTCCATCCACTACGCCTGGCGTGGCGGCAAGGCCGCCACCCGCGGTCGCGCCCTGCAATGGTGGCTCAAGCAACTGGAAAGCCCCACTACCCGCGCCGCGCTGCTGGAGAAACACCGCGGCAGCTTCTATTGATCCTGCGCAAATGCCCCGCGTATACACTGGCACCACACACAACTGCCGGAGACCTGCCCCATGACCGTGAGCCAACACATTGCCATCATCGGAGCCGGCATGGCCGCCATCACCTGCGCGCGCACCCTGGCCCAGGCCGGCCACCGCGTCATGGTGTTCGAGAAGAGCCACACCGTGGGCGGACGCATGGCCACGCGCAACAGCCCCTTTGGCACCTTCGACCACGGCGCGCAATACTTCACCGTGCGCGACCCGCGTTTCACGCTGGCCCTGCAGACCACGCCCCACGTCTGCAAAGCCTGGAGCGCCACCGCCGTGCAGGTGCTCGACGAGCACGGCCGCCTGGTCGCCGCCGGCCTGCCCCCGCGCGAGTCGCACTGGGTGGCCATCCCTGGCATGAATACCCTGCTGCGCCGTTGGGCCCAGCCTCTGGTGGACGCGCATTGCCTGGAACTCAATACCTGCGTCACCCAAATTGAGCGCGACACCCTCAACCCCGCCCAATGGCAGCTGCGCACCCAAGGCGAAGGCGACAGCACCCACGTCTATGGCGGCTTCGACGCCGTGCTGCTGGGCATTCCCTGTGGACAGGCGCAAGACTTGTTGCAAGACACCCCCGAAGCGGCCGGATTGTTGCGCAAGACCCAGAATGTGGTGGTCGACCCCTGCTGGACCCTGATGCTGGCCTATCCCCAGGCCATGCAGCCCGGTTTTTGCACGCTGGGCCCGCAGTGGAACGCCGCGCGCAGCACCCACCACCGCATCGCCTGGCTGGCGCGCGAATCCAGCAAGCCCGGCCGCGGCGCCGTGGAGCGCTGGACGGTGCAGGCCAGCGCGGAGTGGTCGCGCGAGCACCTGAACGACGCACCCGCGCGCGTGCAAGCCAAGCTGATCAAGGCCTTTGCCGAAGTCACCGGCATCCACGCCGAACCCGCCCACGTCGACACCAAGCGCTGGCTGCACGCCAAGACCGACCAGGCCCTGGGCCAATCCCACCTGTGGGATGCCAAGGCCGGCCTGGGCCTGTGCGGCGACTGGTGCCTGGGCAACCGGGTGGAAAGCGCATTTGTGTCTGGACTCGAATTGGCGTTGGCCATCGCCTGAGCGTTGCAATACCGCGGTCGCTTCGCCCCCTCCCCCACCGGCCCCTTGCACGCCGGTTCGCTGGTGGCCGCGCTGGCCAGCTGGCTCGACGCCCGCGCCCACAACGGCCAATGGCTGGTGCGCATCGAGGATGTGGACACGCCGCGCACCGTGCCCGGCGCCACCGACACCATCCTGCGCCAACTGGCCGCCTGCGGCCTGCACTCCGATGAACCCGTGCTGGCCCAATCCACGCGCTCGACCCGCTACCAGCAGGTGCTGGACGACCTGGTGCAACGCGACATGGCCTACCCCTGCTGCTGCTCGCGCAAGGAGATTGCCGAAGCCCTGCAACGCCAAGGCCACACCCGCGCGCGCCACGCCGAAACGGTCTACCCCGGCACCTGCCGCCACGGCCTGCCGCCGGGCAAGACGCCCGCCAACACCCCCGTCGCCTGGCGCCTGCGCACCGAAGCTTGCATGGAAAATTGGCCTCCAGCCCTCGCGGATACTGCACAGCAAGCTCCTGAATTCATAGCAACATCCACCGCCCGCTGGCACGACCGCCGCCTGGGCATGCAGCAACAAGATGTGGTGGCCGAGGTTGGCGACTTCGTGCTCAAACGCGCCGACGGCTGCTTCACCTACCAACTCGCCGTAGTGGTGGACGATGCCGACTTTGGCATCACCCACGTGGTGCGCGGGGAAGACCTTGCCGACAACACCGCCCGCCAGATCGTCCTGCAACACGCCCTGGGCCTGCCTACGCCCACCTACCTGCACACACCTCTGGTGCTGGGCGCCAATGGCGAGAAGTTGTCCAAGCAGAACGGGGCACTGGCGGTGGAGGTGGAGAGCCCGCAAGAGGCTTTGACAGCACTGGTGCATGCGGCACAGGTGCTGAACTTGGTCAGCGGTGTGACACACACCAGCCCAACCGAGGCCCTGGCAACCTGGGTGCAGGCCTGGCGGGCTCGCTGGAGCCCCGGTTCAACCGCGCCTCACGGCACCGTCAGACGCAAGCTTTCATAGGCTGAGGCCGGCAGGGTCAGCGCCCCATCAGGCACGGTGTCGATGCCGAAATACACGTCATAGCTACCCGAAGGAAGGTTGGCATAGGGCAACTGGGAAAATGCAATGTCGCTCAACGCCCCGGTAAAAGTCGGGGAAATGCCGGGTTGCCACGTCATGGTGCCCAGGTCAAAATGGAAACCGACACCATTGGCTACGGCAACCAGCCACCAGTCCACCGCTTGGCCAGCCAATGAGCCGGCCTTCATGCTGACCGAGGGACGCAGCAACTCCGATGTCCGCGCCGCCGCGTAGCTGTGGCGGAAGCCATTGACGCGCAGCGCCGGCATGGCCCCCGTTGCTGGAGCCATGATGCGCACATCCCATGCGATGGCCCGCCCCGTGGGCAGTTGCCCGCCCGTTCCCACCGTGATGGTTCCGGTGTAGGTGGAGCCCTGCAACGTGCCGGTGAAGGTGCTGGTGACGTTGCTGAAACCGGCCACCGTCGCGGTTCCCGCCAGACTGAAGGACCCGTCCGGCATGATGGTTCCTGCAAGAGGCAGCCATGCGGCGCTACCAGTCATCGTCAAAGCCGTCCCGCTGGTGGCCAGGCTCGGCGCCGCGGGTGGAGCATCCACGCAGCAGCTGTGCCCCGCCGGATCGTTGGTGCGGATAACGGTTTCGGTCACCGTAACCGGTGGTGGTATGTATTTTTCGCAAACCACCTCGCGCATGGTCCGGTTGCGAAAACTGTATTGCCCGTTGGCGTCGGCCGGCCCCAGATACTCAAACTTGAACCCGGAAGGACCAGCGCCCTGGCTATCGGCATTGGGGTTGGCCGCATCGGCCTGAATCAGATCGGAAGCATGCAGAATCCAGGGCTGACCACGGTAGCGGCCCGCGCCCACGATATCCACGGCATGCGCTCCGTTAGACCAGCTGTAGATCATCTCGCAGTCCTGTCCTTCCTTCAGGGCCTGCAAGACCTCGTCAAAGTTCACCGTACTGCCCTTCGCAGTGGACGTGGCGGTCACGCCGTTGACCGTGACCGAACCGTTAACACCGGCTGCGTCATTGCTGAAAGAACCCCAGCTAGTGGTGCTGATCCTTCCTGCCAAGTTGTTGGTCGCCAAATAGGTCAGTTTGGGTGTAAGCAGGCTCCGCAGGCCGCTGCCATGCTGGCGGTCCACCACCGGGCGCGCACCGGCCACGTCGAGTTGCCCCACCAGAGAGTCGTCTCCGTTCTGACCGGGCTTGTGGGTGTGCGGTAGCTGCAAGCCCTGTGTGTCCTTCAGATACTGGAGGCTGTTGGCAATGGACATGGGCACACACTGGTTCTTGGCAGTCTCGATGTTGGGGTGCTCCCATTGGATGCTGGTGTCGGTATCACTCGGGTTGGCAAACAAAATGTCGGTGAAAGTGGGTGGCACCACCGGCCCGCCCGCCCCGGCTCCGCCATCGGCCCCACCCATCAACAGCGACAGCGCCGCCACCGGAAAGACCGTGGCAGGCGTCGCACTGAACGTGGTCATTGCACTGGGCGTGTACTGCAGCGCAACCGCCAGTTGCGTGACCGGCGTCCCAATGGCCACGCCCAGATCGAAATCCATGTTGATGGCGGAATAGGGATAGACGTTTTCCGCAAAGACCGGCAGGTTCCTGACCACCCAGCCGGTCGCAGTCGCAAGATTGATGTACCCGGACGAGATGCCTGTGCTGTTGCGCAGAACATTCAGATCCACCGCCATGACGCCAATCGGGGTGTTGGCCCGGGTCGGGTCATCCGAATAACTGGTCTGGGCAAAGCTGACACCCTGCCCCGTGGCCAGATCCACGGCCCACGCGAGTTGACAGGCCAATGACCACAGCAATGCCGTCAGAATGGAGCGGAGGGTTTTCATGCTGGCTCCTTGCGTTTCATTTCCATGACAAAACGAACGACCGCAGTTTTCACGCCATGCGGTTGCAGTGAGCGATGTGTTGCCGCGAAGGCAATGTCAGCCGTCGGCCACGGGCCGAGCAAAAGTAAAGTCTAGTGTTCGCCCCCGAAAAGTCAAAGCCAAGTTTGGCCGTGCCGGGAGCAACGGGCGATAGCCACCATCGTGCCGTCAATGCGGCAAAGGCTTCGGCCGTGCTGCCACGGCCACGAAGTCGCTGCGCAGTGCGCCACTGGTGATCAGGGCGTCCTCAATGGCAAACAGCATCTCCAGCACCACCATGGAGCCGGGATCCTCCTCGCGAAAGTTGCCGGCGATGCCGTGCAGCACAAACTGCAGCAGCGTGCCGCCGCAGGGGTTTTCCGCCACGATATCGAAGTGCTGGCGCACCACGGACAGGATGTCGGACGAACGCACGGCTTCGGACGGATCCACGCGCGCCACCTCGCGCGGATCGGGCATCAGCACGGCGTCAAGCACCTGCCCACCGTGGCCGGCCACAAAAGAGCGGCGGTAACGCTGCGGGATCAGGCCAAAGGCATGCGCCATGGCCGCGCGCTGGGTGGCGCCGAAGTCGAAGTGGTTGGCACCCACGTATTCGTGAAAGAACAGCCAGCCATCGGGTTTGAGCGCCTGGCGCACTTGGGCACACACGGCCTCCAGCGCGCGCACATGGTGCAGCGATCCGTTGAACCAGATGGCGTCGTACTGTTGGTGCGCCAACGGGGTGTGCTCCACATCCTCCACGCGGTAATGGATGGCGGCTTCGGCGCCGATGGCGCGGGCCTCCTGCCGGGCCTGGGCGATGGCGCCGGGCGCAATGTCAATGGCATCACAGGTTACGAAGGCACCCAGGGCATACAGCTCACGCTCCAGCGTGCCACTGCCGCAACCGATGCTGAGCATGCGGGCCAAGGGCGTGCGCGGGCGCACGAATGCCTCCACGCAGTAGTGCACCCAGCTCGGGTGGTCGGCCCCAGCGCAGGCTTGGCGCTGGAAGCGGCGCTGCACACGCGGCACGGCCAACCAGTACAGCTGCGGCGAGAACGGGTTGCTGCCCGCCAGGTTGTCGGACCAGTAGTCGGCGGTGGTTTGCTTGTCGTCTGCGTCGGCCATGCACACCCGCCGAAACGGCGGCTCCATTGGGGTCTTCGCACGGAGTGTATGCGTCAGGTCGCATAATGCCTCGTCGCCACCTTTCGCTACACCGGCTCCCTTTTTGAAAACCCTCGTCGTCAACAGCGGCTGTCAGAGTTTCGGCCTTGCGGCCGTACTGCAACTCCTCTTACCGGACTGCACCGTCACGGCCAATCCCCTACCCAGCACCTTCGACACCCCCCAGCAGGCACGCGCCAGCGCCCTGGCGCTGGAGGGGGTGGACGTGTGGGTCAGCTCCGACCATTTCGACCTGCCCGAACAGCACCACGGCGCCAGCGGCTTGTCCAGGCTGCCGCGCGTCCTGCGCGTGCCGCAGATCAACTTCGCGGCGTTCCAACCGGACATCTGTTACGCCGTCGCGCGTGACAGCGGCCAGTTGACCCATCACCACTACAACTCGGCCATCGCTGCCTGGGCTTACAACCACGACGTCACGCCACAGGATGCCCAAGGTCTCTACACCACCACCGTGTTCCGCGACCTGGGCTACCTCAGTCTGTGGGAACCCAGCGTGGCCGCGCTGCGCCACAGTTTCGCCCAGAGCGACCTGGCGCCCGACTTCGACACTTTTTTCCTGCACGTGCAGCGTGGCGGGAACTTCATGCATTCGATCAACCACCCCAAGCTAGCAGTGCTGGCCCGACTGGCCAAGATCGTGGCCCTGCACCTGGGGTGCGATGCCACCGTGCTGACGGCACCGGCGGAGGCGGACGATTTCCTGGCCCAGTCCAGCTGGCCGATGTACCCCGAGATCGCACGCAGCCTGTCGCTGCCCGGCGGCGGCTACCAATGGAAAATCAATGCCGGCACGCGCGTCGAGGGCTTGCGCGCCTTCATCGACTTCTCCTATGCCGCCTACCAGGCCCAGGGCATCGCGGCGCGGGACTTGGTCATGCTCAACCGAGACGACGCGCTCTACGACCGCGTTCTGGGTGCCGCCCTGGAAAGAACCGCGCCATGACCCACCCCTACCAGAACCTGCCGAGCCACCGCTACTGGAACACGGCCATGACCGCGCCTGCGCCGGGGCACATCAATCCCGTGATCGCGCCGCCGCGCATCGGGCGCGACCAGAAGATGGTGTCACTGGGCAGTTGCTTCGCCCAGCGCCTGGCGCAGCGCATCCAGGCACAAGGTTTGCCCTACCTGGTGACCGAGCCCGCGCCGGCAGGCATGGGCGCCGCCGAGGCCCGCCGCAAGGGTTACGGCGTGTACTCAGCGCGCTATGGCAACGTCTACACCGCGCGCCAGGCGCTACAGCTGTTTGACCGGGCCTTTGGCCATTTCCAGCCACAGGAACAAGCCTGGGCCCGTGACGGCGTGCTGGTGGACCCCTATCGCCCGGCGGTGGACCCGGATGGTTTCACGAGCCTGGACGCCTTGCTGGCCGACCGCCGGCACCATCTGGCCTGCACCCGCGCCGTGTTCGAACAGGCCCAGTGGATCATCCTCACCCTGGGCCTCACAGAGGCCTGGTACTCGCGCGCCGACGGTGCCGTCTTCCCAGTAGCGCCCGGCGTTGCCGGCGGCCAGTACGACCCGCTGGTTCATGGCTTTGTCAACTTCACCGCGCAGGAAACGGCGCAGGACCTGGCCACCTTGGTACGTCGCATCGCCGGCGTGAACCCGAACGCGCGCATCATGCTCACGGTATCGCCCGTGCCGATTGCAGCCACCTTTGAGGACCGGCACGTTCTCACCGCCTCCACCCTGACCAAGGCCGCGCTGCGCGTGGCCGCCGACGCGGTGGAGCGCCAGTTCGACCATGTGGTGTATTTCCCGGCCTACGAGATTGCCACCTCGCCGGCAGCGGGCGACCACTACTTTGAGGATGACCTGCGCCACCTCAGCGAACTGGGCGTGGAGCACGTCATGCGGGCCTTTTCCAGCTACTTCGAGCCACCTGGTGGCGACACCACAATGACCACCGCCGTCCCGGCACAAGCCCAACGCGTGCTGGCCGACCAGGACGTGGTGTGCGACGAAGACCTGCTGGTGGAGGGCCTGCAACAACAGGCCCTGCAACAATCCACCGCGGGCCCTCAAGCGCAACAACGCCCCTTCGACGAAAGCCGCTACCTACGCTACAACCCCGACGTGGCCGCCGCCGTGCGCCAGGGCCAGTTCAACTCGGGCGCCGAACACTACACGCTGCACGGCCAGCGCGAGGGGCGTCTGTACTGACGCGATCTCCGCGACCGACTTGCCCTCAAGCAGCGTTGGCGGCCGTCGGTGCCCAGCGTGACGTAGTAGAAGACGTCCCTTTGCTCGACCAACATCTCGCGCATGCCAGCGTCCACGATGACGGCCATCTCGCCCGCAAAGGCCGGGTCATACGCCTTGCAGTTGGGGATGGTCGCTGCGACCAGTTGGCTGCTGCCGTCCTGGTGCTGCAGGCCCTCGCCGCCCAGCGTCATGCGCCCGGAGGTGGGCTGCACCATGAGCATTGGCGTCGCCACCAACAGCACGACGGACAACACCGTGGACAGTTTGTTTGCGTGGACCGATGCTGCCATATACCGCGCCAAGTCGCTGGGACGCAAACGGGTGGAGACGGGCTGAACCGCAGCCACGCGTGTAACTGTCCGTAATCGCCAAGCCAGTCCCCTCTAACCACAATGAAACGGTTCCATCCATGGGAGATGGAGTCGAGGTCGCCGAAAATCGTCACAGAGTAGGCATTGTGGAGAGCCCAAAATGAAGAAAGCAACGCTTGCGGTGCTTGCTGCCGTGTTCTGCGGCGCAGCCCTGGCCAAACCCATCTATGACTTCCAGCCGGGATGGGACGACGATGGAAACAATGACCTGAACAACCCCAACACGAACCAGCCTTACACCCAAAGCGGTATCAAGAGTTTCCTGGATGGGAAGAAGGACAAGCACGCCATTCCCTTGGGAGATCGGCTGCTCGCGGTGTGCGGGGAGGTCCAGGTTCGCAAGGGCTGCCACCAGGCCAATGATCGGCACGTGAGCATCTACGTGGACCCCCGCAAGTCCAGCAACAAAGTCAAGGCCTGCGCGGACATCAACACGGGCCGCGGCGTGCACGTGGACGGTTGCTAGCCAGCGGGGGGGGCTGGCGGGCCCCGTTGGCTAGGGTGGCGACGGAACGAGACTTCCGTTCGCCATCGCAATCCGCGCCTTGGCTTCGGGACTTCCTTCCTTGTAGTATTTGTCCGCCCAGTTGCGCGTTCCCTGTAGCGCCAGCCGGCGCTCACCTGGTTTCTTGCCTACGTCCTTGATGGCAATGGCTCGCGCACGATAGTGCTCATAGAGCCGCATGAACTCCGCAAGGTAGACGCCCGCGATGTGCTTGTCGCGCAGCTCGATCAAGTTCTCGTCGTTGTTGTGCTCCGAGTTCTCGCTCATGTTGGCCGAGCCGGTATAGATAATCGGGTTGTCCCCCTCCGCGTCGATGACGACAAACTTGTGGTGGATGACCACGGCGCCAAAATCCTGCGTCTTTTCACCGGGAAAGACCGTCAGCTCTGGCTTGAAACCATCCGGCACGGTTGTCGGCGAAAAGTGGGCGCCGTCAATGACATCCTTGTTCTCTTGCGTGCGGTGGTAGAGCTCCATATTGGCAAGCTCCGCAGCATCGATGATCTCCCCGTTCGCCTGCGCCGTCGCCGCCGCCTGTGCCGACTTCGGACTGATGCTGTTGACGATGCCGAACATCATCAGCCCTCTGTCGCCGGCATCGAAACAGGCCTGCCGGAGCTTCTTGTCGGTAGGCGTGAAGATGCAAAACAACACGGAATGCTTGGCTTTGGCAATGGCCTCGACCACGGTGTCGATCTGCTCGCGCTTGGCCGCAGCCTCAGGAGAGAACGTGGCGCGAACCGTGGCCGTGCCAACCTGGATGGCGTTCGACCAGCCCGGTGACAGCGCCGCGGTCTTCGCCTTGGTCGGGTTGCTGGATATCCCGGCGGCGCGTTCGTTGTACAGCTTTGCCAGCGCCGGTGAATCAAAAATGTGCAGCAGGTTGGCCTGGGTCGTCAGCCCACCCGTCGTGAAATTGGCGGAGCCCATCAATACGCGCTCGGGCTGGCCGGAACCGTTCGGCCCATCGCTGACGATGAACTTGTTGTGCATGATGCTGGTCTTGTCGCGCGGGGAGAAATCGATGACGCCGCCGAGCGCGTCAACCACGTCCTGATTGGGAGAAGGCCCCGCAGGCTGGGTTTTCGTCTTCGCGATCGTGTGCGCATCGTAGACAAGCGCCAGACGGCGCGCGTCGGTCTTCGTCCCGGCAAAAGTCTTCAGTTGCGGGATGGCCCAGAGTTTGTCCGTCAGGTGGTAGGTCGCACCAACGGCACGCGTAGCGCCTTTCAAGATTTCCCCAAAGACCTGCTCCAGATCATTGGCCAGCCATTCGCGCAGCACCAACGCTTTCGCAGGTGGCGGCGCTTGGCCGGGGGCCAGCCCCATCGCACCGAGTTTGCGCGAGAGGGCTTGCGAGCTGAGTACCGCCCGGTTGAACCACGTACCCACGCCGTTGACAACGTGATCGGGCAAGTCGACTTGGCAGGTTCCCATTTCGGTCTCTTCGATTTGTGGATTCTGCGCGGTCCCCGTCACGGGGTAGGCCGTGTAAATGAACTGGCCGTTGCGGTCCGCAGGATCGATGCGCGCATCCCACCACATGAACTTCTGAATGGGTGCATCCTTGGTTTTCGCGTCGGGCTGGCCTTCAGGAACCGGTCCGTCGAATGTCACGCGGTTGGGCAACCAACTTTCCGGCTCTCGTGACTGGCCATCCGCAGCGTGAAAACCCGGCTTGCGCTTGATCGCGAAGCCCAGGAAGTCCTTGCGCTTCTCACCTTGGTCCCAATCGAGCGCGAGCAGCACCAGTGTTGGGGACAGATACGCACGAATGTTCACCGCCATGATTGCCTCCCGAAAAGATTTGCCGGACATGCGATTCGCCACGGACGGGCGCGCGTGCCTTTATACCGGCGCAGCGAAACTTTGTCCCTCCCACAAATAGCTGATGGGAATGCAAACAGTGTGGGCAGATCGGCCAAAATCAGATCATTGCTGTCAACAAGCGGAGGCTCCATATGTCACTTTTTGAAATAGGCTTTTCCTGTCTTCTTGTCGCTGCCGGCGTAGCGGGACTCGTGACACCTTTCCTGCATTACGTTTTGGTGGGGTGGAAGGCCAAGCGCAAAGACATCATGGATGGTCTCGATCGAGATGCTCGGTTGGCGTACTTTGATATGTTCGCCCGAACCGACAAGAAGCCTTCGGCGGATGAGGCGATGGAGGCCTTCGAAGCGCTGTACGACTCTTGGTATGGGCGCAGCTATTTCCTGGCCCCCGGGATTTTGTTGTTTGTAGTCGCACTGGTATCCGTCGGGTTGGTTGCCCTGACCGGTTTGCATGGCCTGAAATTCATTGACCAGAACCCGATATTGGATTTGCCCGACACGGCAATGGCTGCAATGGCTGGTGCCTACTTATGGGTATGTGACGATTTCATTTCACGCGCCAGGCGATTGGACTTTTCTCCAACCGATGTGCTGTGGGGCACGCTCCGGTTCTCGATCGCCATACCGATGGGGTACGCATTTGCCAGCATAGCGCCCGAGCACGGGTCGTTTGTTGCCTTCGCACTGGGTGCATTTCCGCTCACCACATTGACAACCATGCTGCAACGGGTCGCCAACAAGACTCTGGGCATACAGCCAACTGCGGATGATGCTTCCGACGACATCATCAAACTTCAGGGCATCAACCGGACCATTGTGGAGCGGCTTGCTTTGGAAGACATTACCACGGTGACCCAGATTGCGTATTGCGATCCGGTTCGTTTGACCATGCGCTCCAACCTGACATTCAATTTTGTGACGGACTGCATGAATCAAGCCCTGGCATGGATGTACTTTGAAGACCAACTGGGCTCCGTCATGCGCCCTCTTGGCCTGCGCGGAGCCGTGGAGATTAAGCATTTTGTCGATGAATACGACGACACCAGTCCAGAACCGACAGCCCAGGCGAACCGCCAACGCGCAATCGCAGCCCTTCCACAGATCGCCGACAAACTCGGACGCAGTCCCGAGACTCTGCAGTTGGCGCTACGGGAAATTGCGGAAGACCCATTCACGATTTTTCTGCATCGTGTGTGGACCTGAAGGCCGCCCTGAATGGGCGGCAGCTTGTGCGCTTCCACCGCGGACTTCAGACCCGTTCTTCTATTGCCCCAACGCCGCCCGCACAATGCTCGCCGCATCTACCCCAAAGAACCCGCGCAACGCAGCCCGCGTGTCGCTGCGGCCAAAACCGTCGGTGCCCAGCGTCAGGTAGCGCCGGCCCTCGGGCATGTAGGCGCGCACGCTCTCGGGCACGGCGACCACGTAGTCGGTGGCGGCGATGATGGGGCCTTGGCTGCTCTGCAGTTGCCGGGTGATGAAGGGGGCCGGCACATCGGCCTCACCCGCCAGACGGCGCTGCTCGCAGGCGCGGCCTTCGCGGGCCAGTTCGCTCCAACTCGTCACGCTGTAGACGGTCACGTCCACGCCCTGGGCGGCCAGTTGTTCGGCGGCCTGGATGACTTCGGTCAGGATGGCGCCGGAGCCCAGCAGCGTGATGGGTTTGGATGTTTTAGGCCCCTTGCCCTCGTCGCCATTGCGTGAGTAGCTAGCAAATTTATAGCAACCCTGCACCACATCTGCCTCCACGCCGGCCGGCAGATCGGGCTGGGCGTAGTTCTCGTTCATCAGCGTGACGTAGTAGAAGACGTCCTTCTGCTCGACCAGCATCTCGCGCATACCGGCGTCCATGATGACGGCCATTTCACCCGCAAAGGCCGGGTCATAGGCCTTGCAGTTGGGGATGGTGGCTGCGACCAGGTGGCTGCTGCCGTCCTGGTGTTGCAGACCCTCGCCGCCCAGCGTGGTGCGGCCCGAGGTTGCGCCCAGCAGGAAGCCACGGGCACGCTGGTCGGCGGCGGCCCAGATGGCGTCGCCCACGCGCTGGAAGCCGAACATGGAGTAGTAGATGTAGAACGGCAGCATGGCCAGGCCGTGCACGCTGTAGCTGGTGGCGGCGGCCGTCCAACTGGCGATGGCACCGGCCTCGCTGATGCCCTCTTCCAGGATCTGGCCATCCAGCGCCTCGCGGTAGCTCAGTACCGAGCCGATGTCTTCCGGCTCGTAGCGCTGGCCCACGCTGCTGTAGATACCGACCTGCTTGAACAGATTGGCCATGCCGAAGGTGCGCGCCTCATCCGCCACGATGGGCACGATGCGCGGCCCCAGTTCCTTGTCCTTGAGCAGGCTGCCCAGCAGGCGCACAAAGGCCATCGTCGTGGACATGTCCTTGCCGCCGGCCGCGGTGGCAAACGCCGCGTAGCTGGACAGCGCCGGCACCGGCACCACGGCGGCATCGGTGCGCCGACGCGGCAGGTAGCCGCCCAGCGCCTGGCGGTGCGCGTGCAGGTAGCGCATCTCGGCGCTGTCCTCGGCCGGCTTGACGAATTCCAGGTTGACGGCCTGCACGTCGGTCAGCGGCAGGTGGAAGCGGTTGCGGTATTCGATGAGCGCGGCCTCGTCCAGCTTCTTCTGGCTGTGCGTCGTCATCTTGCCCTGGCCGGCCTGGCCCATGCCATAGCCCTTCTTGGTGTGCGCCAGGATCACCGTGGGTTGGCCGTGGTGCTGGTGGGCGGCCGCGTAGGCGGCGTGGATCTTGACGATGTCGTGGCCGCCGCGCTTCAAGCGGTCGATCTGCTCGTCGGTCAGGCCCTGGGCCAGGCGTTGCAGCTCGGGGTTCTGGCCAAAGAAGTTGTCGCGGTTGAAGCGGCCGTCCTTGGCGGCAAAGGTCTGCATCTGGCCGTCCACGGTGTTGGCAAAGGTCTGCACCAGGGTGCCGGTCAGGTCGCGGGCGAACAGGCCGTCCCAGTCGCTGCCCCAGACCAGCTTGATGACGTTCCAGCCCGCGCCGCAGAACAGCTTTTCCAGCTCGTCGATGATGCGGCCGTTGCCGCGCACCGGGCCGTCCAGGCGTTGCAGGTTGCAGTTGACGACCCAGACCAGGTTGTCGAGCTTCTCGCGGCTGGCCAGCGTGAGCGCGCTCATGCTCTCGGGCTCGTCCATCTCGCCATCGCCAAACACGCCCCACACCTTGCGCTGCGTGCAATCGAGCAACTGGCGGTGCGTCAGGTAGCGCATGAAGCGCGCGTGGTAGATGCTGCTGATAGGCCCAATGCCCATGGATCCGGTGGGGAACTGCCAGAAGTCTGGCATCAGCCAGGGGTGCGGGTAGCTGGACAGGCCCCGGGCATCCCGGCTGGGGGCCGTGATCTCCTGGCGGTAGTGGGCCAGGTCGTTCTCGGTCAAGCGACCCTCCAGGAAGGCGCGGGCATAGACGCCGGGCGCACTGTGCGGCTGGAAGAACACCAGGTCACCGCCATGGCCGTCGTTGCGGGCGCGGAAGAAGTGATTGAAGCCCACCTCGAACAGGTCCGCCGCGCTGGCATAGCTGGCGATGTGGCCGCCCAACTCGCCGTATTCGGTGTTGGCGCGCACCACCATGGCCAGCGCGTTCCAGCGCATCAGCGAGGCCAGCTTTTCCTCAATGGCCAAGTCGCCGGGGAAGGCGCCCTGCTGGTCCACGGCGATGCTGTTGACATAGGGCGTGGCCAACTCGGGCGACCAGCCAATCTGCGCGGCGTGGGCGGCGCGCACCAGTTGGTCGAGCACGAAGCGGGCGCGTTCAGGGCCGGCGCTGTCCACCAAGGCCGCAAAGGCGTCGGTCCATTCGGCGGTTTCAATCGGGTCGGTGTCGCGGCCAGGTGCGACGGCGGGCAAGGCAAGGTGTGCGGTGTTCATGGGTGGAGACTATACGAACGAAGGCCGCGCAGGTGCTGCCAATTTGCAGCCCGGGCGGCCCGCTTTGAAGCAGAAACTGCTGGTTGGGGCCACGCGTGCGCGCCCCAACCGCGAAGTGCCTTAAACGCTTTGCACGCCGTCCAGCGCCTGCTGGATGTCGGCCAGCACGTCGGCCACGTCTTCCAGGCCGACGGACAGGCGCACCAGGCCGTCGCTGATGCCGCGGGCGGCGCGCTCCTCGGGCGTGTAGGTGCTGTGCGTCATGCTGGCCGGGTGCTGGGCCAGGCTTTCGGCGTCGCCCAGGCTCACGGCCCGGGTGACCAGGCGCAGTGCGTCCATGAAGCGCATACCGGCCTCCATGCCACCCTTCAACTCAAACGCGATCATGCCGCCGAACTGGCGCATCTGGCGCTGGGCCAGGTCGTGTTGGGCAAAGCTCTTCAGGCCGGGGTAGTACACGGCGGCGGTGGCGGGGTGGGACTCCAGCAGCTCGGCTACGGCCTGGGCGCTCTGGCAGTGGCGGTCCATGCGCAGGGCCAGGGTCTTCAGGCCACGCATCACCAACTGGGCATCCGGCGCGGACATCACGGCACCGGTCATGTCCTTCAGGCCGACCAGGCGCACCTGCGTCGCCAGTTCGGCATCGGCAAACACGGCGGCACCGGCGGTCAGGTCGCCATGGCCACCCAGGTACTTGGTCATGGAGTGCACGGACACATCGGCGCCCAGCAGCAGCGGCTGCTGCAGGTAGGGCGTGCAGTAGGTGTTGTCCACCACCAGCTTGGCACCACCGGCGCGGGCAATCTCTGCCACGGCGGCAATGTCCACCAGGCGCATATTGGGGTTGGCCGGGGTCTCGCAGTACACGACCTTGGTCTTGGGGCCCATGGCCTTGGCGACCTCTTCGGGGCGGGTCATGTCGACCTGGCGCACCGTCACGCCAAAGCGGGTCAGGCCGTGCTGCAGGAAGGCAAAGGTGCAGCCGTACAGCGTCATGTCGGCCAGCACCTCGTCACCCTGCTCCAGCAGCGTCCACAGCGTGGCGGTGATGGCGCCCATGCCGGAGCCAAACACCACGGCGGCAGCGCCCTGCTCCAGGCTGGCCAGGCGCGACTCCAACAGCGCCAGCGTGGGGTTGGCAATGCGGGTGTAGAAGTAGCCGGGCTCGGTGCCGGCAAAGCAGCGACCGCCGTAGGCGACATCGGGAAACGCGAAGGTGGACGTGGCGTAAGTGGGCGGCACCAGAGCGCCATGGTGGTCAGCCGGGTTGTAGCCCCAGTGGATGGCGCGGGTGCTGAAGCCGCTGGCCTGGGGTTTGGCGGCGGTGGGAATGGCGTCAAAAGGCAGGTCGTTGGGTTTCATGGCGCGGTCTCCTCAATGTGTTTGGTGTGTGAGAATTTTTGTGCAGTTCTTCGGGAAAAACTTCGTTCAAATGCACAATCCGTGGTCATAATTTGGATAAATTTAGTCAAATTTCATTGATTCATGGAAAAAATTACCCAAACACCCCATGAACCCCTTTGACCCCACCGACCAGGCCATCCTGTTGGCCCTGCAACGCGATGCCCGCCAGACCATGGCCGAGCTGGCCGAGCACGTTTCGCTGTCGCAGTCGCCGTGCTGGCGCCGGGTGCGCCAGTTGGAAGAATCCGGTGTGATTGATGGCTACCACGCCCGCCTGAGCCGCAAACACCTGGGCTACGGCGTGACCGGTTTCATCCACCTGCAGATGGCCAACCACACCACGGAGGTCATGGCGGCGTTTGAGCGCGCGGTGGTGGCCGTCCCCAAGGTCGTGGCCTGCCACAACCTGTCCGGCCATTACGACTACCTGATCGAAGCCATCGCCACCGACCTGGAAGCCTTCTCCACGCTGGTGCGCAACCAAATCCGCTGCCTGCCGGGCGTGAAGGAAATCGCCACCAGCTTCTCACTCAAAGAGGTCAAGGCGGCAGGCAACCTGCCGGTGGGCGCTTAGCCGCGCTTTCGGGCAATCACTTCCATGGACACGCGGTAGCGCTCACTCACGCCAAAGCGCACGGGCTCGAATCCCGTGTCTTGTAGCAGGCTAAACAGGCGCCGCCGGCCGAAGTTGTGGTAGTGCTCCAGCTCCGCCCAGTAGGGGTTGAGTTCCCCGTCGCCTAATACCTTCCAGAGAATGCCGTCCATATTGGGCATGGACAGCAGCAAGACCCCGCCGGGCGCAAGCAGCTGGTGGACGGCCTTAAGCCCCTCGACCGGGTAGGGCATGTGCTCCAGCACGTCCGCCATGCTGGCCACACTGAATCGCTCGGACTGCACCAGTTCGGCCACGTCGACACAGTGCGCCTCGACGCCGACACCCCGTATGGCCTCGACATTGCCTTTGCGCAGGTCCAGGCCCACGGGCGTGAAGCCGTATTCCTCGGCGGTAAACAGCAGGGCTCCATTGCCAAAGCCCACGTCCAGCCAGGCCCCGGCGTTCGCATACGGCAGCACCTTTTCCACCATCTTGGCCGACACAAGGCGTTGCCGCTCCAGGTCGAAGCCGACCTCCTGGTGGGCGTGGGTGGAGGCAAACACCAGTTCCAACGCGGCGGGCGTAAAGTAGCCATCGGTGAACACGTGGCCGCAATCCGTGCAGGCCATCCAGTTCATGGTCGGCGACAGCTCGGCCTTGTACGCGGGATGGCGTGAGCAATCCGCACGGACCCGGTGAACCATCGCGGTCGATGCGCACAGGGGGCAGGCCTCAAAGGCGATGCGGTCAGGGGTGCGAACAGGCATCATGGAAGAACCTCGGTCGATTGGATAAAGGGAGGCGCATGGAAGGAAGTAGGACCATGGAGCGCCATATTAGGCGGCGGCACCCGCAGCGGCCGTCCAATAAGCCCGCACAAGGCCTGCTTTTTCTGCGCCGAAGCGCATCGGGCCAAGCCAGCCCGCCCACTCCGGGTTAACCCTTGATTCACATCAATTGACGCGAAATGAAAAATTGCTGTCGCCTTATGCGTAGTGCGGTGCTTAGCGCTCTCCTACAGTCTGCCCTACGCGCTACCCAACCCTTGGGGTGGCCGCCATAGGAGAGTAAGCATGACCAAGGCAGTACGGTTTTACGAAGCCGGTGGACCCGAAGTTTTACGGTATGAGGATGTGGAGGTAGGTGAGCCCGGCCCCGGCCAGGTGCGCCTGCGCCATGTGGCCGTCGGTCTGAACTTCGCCGACACCTATTTCCGCAGCGGCATCTACCCTATTCCCCTGCCCAACGGCATGGGCGTGGAAGCCTCCGGCGTGGTCCAGGCCGTGGGCGACGGTGTGACCAACGTGGCCGTGGGCGACCGCGTGACCTACACCGGCTTTCTGAACACGCTGGGCGCCTACAGCACGGAGCGATTGATTGCCGCCGCCCCCCTGATCAAGCTGCCGGAGGCCATTGGATTCGACACAGCTGCCGCCATGACCATGCGCGGCCTGACCAGTGCCTACCTGATGCGGCGCATCGTGCCCTTGAAGGCCGGCGACACCATCCTGCTGCACGCCGCCGCCGGTGGCGTGGGCCTGATTGTTTCGCAGTGGGCCAAGCTGCTGGGCGTCAATGTGATTGGCACCGTATCCACCGAGGAAAAGGCCGCCATCGCCCTGGCCCACGGTTGCACCCACACCATCAACTACAGCCATGAAGACGTGGCCAAGCGCGTGCGGGAGCTGACCAATGGCGTTGGCGTGAACGTGGTGTTTGACAGCGTGGGCAAAAACACCTTCATGGCCTCGCTGGACTCGCTCAAGCGCCGCGGCACCCTGGTGTGCGTGGGCACGGCGTCGGGCACCATCCCACCGTTTGATCCACAGATCCTGGCGATGAAGGGTTCGCTCTACATCACCCGCCCTGCTCTGGCCGACTACATCGCCGACCCCGCCGAGAAGGCCGAACTGGCCGCCGAGATTTTCGGCCATGTGGGGGCCGGACGCATCAAGATCGAAATCAACCAGCACTACGCCCTGCAGGACGCCGTGCAAGCCCATCGGGACCTGGAAGCGCGCAAGACCACCGGGTCGTCCATTTTTGTCATCTAGCCAAGACCGCAGCAAGAGAACCGAGGAGAACAAAAATGAAAGTCGAACAAATGACCTGCGCCGTGGGCGCCGAATTGTTGGATGTGAACCTGGGTGACGCCGTGCGCGACGACGGACTGTTCAACGAAATCTACGCCGCGCTGCTGAAACACAAGGTACTATTCCTGCGCGACCAGACGCTGGACAAGCTCTCGCGCCTGGACCACGTGGCGCTGGCCCGCCGTCTGGGTGAGCTGGAAGACCACCCCATCGCCCCCACCCACCCCGAGGCACCCGGCCTGGTTCAGATCTACAAGACCCCCGACACCCCCATCGACCGTTACGAGAATGCTTGGCACGTGGACGGCACCTTCCGCGCCACCCCGGCCAAAGCTTGCATCCTGCGTTGCATCGAGTGCCCGCCGGTGGGTGGCGACACCATGTGGGCCAACATGGCCCTGGCCTATGACAAGCTGCCCGAGCACGTCAAGGAACAGATCGACGGCCTGATCGCCAGCCACACCTTCAACGGCTCGTTTGCCGCCGCCATGCCTTTGGAAAAGCGTCTGGCCATGAAGGCCCAGTACCCCGACTCCGAACACCCCGTGGTACGCACCCACCCGGAGACCGGCGAGAAGATCCTGTTCGTCAACGCCTTCGCGACCCATTTCGTGAACTACCACACCAAGGCCCACGTCCGCTACGGCCAGGACTTCAATCAGAGCGGTGGTGACCTGTTGCAGTACCTGATCAGCCAAGCCTACGTCCCCGAGTACCAGGTGCGTTGGCGCTGGAAACCCTACAGCATGGCCATCTGGGACAACCGCAGTTCCCAGCACTATGCCGTGATGGATTACCCACCTTGCCACCGCAAGATGGAACGCGCAGCCATCGTGGGCGACAAGCCCTATTGATGGCCTGACGCCCCCCTTTTTCACCCCTTCACACTTCACCAGGAGAGAACCATGAATTTCATGGATGGATCGCTGTTTCCCGAAAACCAGCAAAAGCTCGTCATTACCTGCGCTCCGTATGGTCCCGAATGGGAACCGGCAGACTTCCCGCAGGACATTCCCGTCACCATGGAAGACCAGATCCAGAAGGCGGTGGACTGCTACAACGCCGGCGCAACGGTCATCCACATTCACGTGCGTGAACTGGATGGCAAGGGCTCCAAGCGCCTGTCCAAGTTCAACGAACTGATCGCCGGCATCCGTGCCCGCGTGCCCGACATGATCCTGCAGGTGGGCGGCTCCATTTCCTTCGCGCCGGAAAACGAAGGCGACACCGCCAAGTGGCTGTCGGACGACACGCGCCACATGCTGGCCGAACTGACGCCCAAGCCCGATCAGGTCACCATCGCCATCAACAGCAACCAGATGAACGTGGTCGAGCAAATGTGCGCCGCCGACGTGGCCGGCACCAGCCTGGGCACCGCTGCCGGCATGGCCGCCTACAGCGAGATGACCATCCCCGCCGGCCCGGCCTGGGTCGAGGAACACATCAAACGCCTCTCCGCCAACGGCATCCAGACCCACTTTCAGTTGGCCAACATCACGCAGTTGGAAACGGTCGAGCGCAACATGCGCCGCGGCGCCTGCAACGTGCCGCTGATCCTGACCTGGGTGGCCATTGGCGGCGGCTTTGATGCCCCCAACATCTACAACCTGGCCAACTTCGTGCGCGCCTGCCCGGACGGCGCCGTGCTGACACTGGAGACCTCCATGCTCAACGTGCTGCCCATCAACATGATGGCCATTGCCATGGGCCTGCACGTGCGGTGCGGCATCGAAGACAACATCTGGACGCAAGACCGCTCGCGCAAGATGAGCACGGTGGAACAGATTGAGCAGTTGGTGCGCATCGCCAAGGAATTTGGCCGTCCCGTGGCCAACGCCAAGGAAGCACGTGAGATCTACAAGATCGGCACCTTCTACAAGGACGCCGATGAAACGCTGGCGCAGAATGGCTTTGCGCCCAGCCGCAAGCCCAGCCAGCGCGGTTTTACCGCCCACGCCTGAGCCACGCGAGACCCGCAGGAGACAAATAACATGGCCATGCACTTTGAGAATGCCGCGTCCGACGGCAACGACAACTACCTGATCGGCAAGCCGCAAGCGTGGTTCGCCTTCGCGATGACGTTCGCGCTGATGCTGTTCGACTACATCGATCGGCAAGTGATCGTGTCCCTGTTCCCGCACATCAAGACGGAATGGAACCTCAGCGACAAGCAGCTCGGTGCGCTGGTGTCCATCATTTCCATCGTGGTGGCGGTGGGCGGCATCCCGGTGTCCCTGGTGGCCGACCGTTTCAGCCGCGTCAAGAGCATCTTCGCCATGGCCACCACCTGGAGCGTGGCCACGGTGGCCTGCATGTTCACCGCCAACTACGGCCAGTTGTTCGCGGCCCGCGCGGTGGTGGGCTTGGGCGAGACCGGCTATGGATCGGTGGGTGCGGCCCTGCTGTCCACGCTGTTTCCGAAGCGCCTGCGCGGCGCGCTGATGGGCGCCTTCTTTGCCGCCGCCTCGCTGGGCTCGGTGCTGGGCGTGGTTCTGGGCGGCGTGATCGCCTCCAAATGGGGCTGGAAGGCCGCATTTGGCGTGGTGGGTGTGCCGGGCCTGGTCCTCGCGCTGATGTACCTGCTGGTGCGCGACTACAAGACCGTGGCCCTGACACCGAAGCTGGACCGCGTCACGCATTCCGTGGGCGGCATGGTTCAACACATTTTCGGTACCCTGTGGCGCACCCGCACCCTGTTGTGGGTGTGCTTGGGTGCATCCATGCAACTCATCGTGGTGTCGGCCGTGTGGTCCTGGTTGCCCAGCTTCCTGAACCGCTACCACGGCCTGGCCCCCGACCAGGCTGCCAAGCAGGCTGCCCTGGTGGTGTTGATGGGCGCCGTGGGTAGCGTGATCTGGGGCTTTGTGGCCGACCGCCTGAGCCTGCGCCAGGCGCGCAACAAGCTCACCACCCTGGCCGTGCTGTGCGTGGCGACCCTGCTGGTGTTCCTGGCCGCCTTCTCCACCGGCCAGGAAGGTGCAGCCCAGTTCAAGCTGATTCTGCTGGGCGGATTTGTCATGACCTGCACGGTGGGCGTGGTGGCCGGCGTCACCATGGACGTGATCCACCCCGGTGTGCGCTCCACCGGTGCGGCCGTGCTGTCCCTGTTCCAGAATCTGTTTGGTCTGGCCGTAGGCCCCTTCCTGGTGGGCGTGCTGTCCGACCTGTGGAGCCTGCAGCAGGCCATGGCGGTGATTCCGGCTTTCAGCGTGCTGGCCGCCGTGTTTTTCCTGGCCGCGGCCCGCTGCTACGACCACGACGTCCGCCAAGTGGAAGGCGTGGTGCTCAACGCCGCAGGTCGTACCGCTACCGGCACCGCACCCGCAACTGCTTGAGCGCTGACTCCCTCCTCCCATGGCCACCGTGATCACCATCGACGTCACCTTTGACCTGATTTGCCCCTGGTGCTGGATTGGCAAGCGGCACCTGGCACAGGCACTGTCCCAGTGGACGCAGGCCGAACCTGCCGCACCGGTGGAGGTGCGTTGGCACGGCATGCAACTGCTGCCCCAGCTACCACATGGCGGTGCTCCGTATGAGGCGTTCTACCTGAATCGCCTGGGTTCGGCCCAGGCAGTGCAGACCCGCCAAGCCCAGGTGCAGGCGGCCGCCCACGGCGCGGGCTTGGAAATCAACTTTTCGGCCATGCACGTCATGCCCAACACGGCACGGGCGCACCGCCTGCTGACCGCAGTGCTCGACAAGGGCTCCTCCGCACAGCATGCGGCTCTGATGGAGCGCCTGTTTCGTGCCCATTTTGTCGAAGGGGCCGACATCGGGGACGCCCCCACACTGGTCGCCCTGGCCCAGGAGTGCGCGGTCGATGCCGGCCTGGCGGAACGTGCAATGGCGGTTCGCAAACCCGTCGAGCCCCCCGACCTGCCCCCGCAGGCCGGAGTACCGCATTTTGTCTTTGACCGCCGCTGGTCCCTCTCCGGCGCGCAACCACCGCATGTGCTGCTCAGTGCAGTGCGCCGGACGCATGCCCAGCCGTCCCCCCAAGAGGAGACACGCTGATGCGACACCTCGCCCTGACCGACGCCCAGATTCCAGCGCCCGGAAAGCGCACGCTGTTGCGCGCAGACGGCCTCAGCATCGCCATTTTCAACGTGGACGACACGCTGTATGCCATTGACGACAGTTGCCCCCATGCTGGCAGCTCCCTGCTCACCGGCCGGCTCGACGGACTCAACCTCCAATGCCCCGCACATGGCCTGCGCTTCAATCTGCAAACGGGGTGCATGCCCGGTGGCAAGGGCCTGGCGGTGCAGAGCTACGCCATCGGCCTGGTCGACGGCCACCTGAGCATCACCCTGCCCGACAACGCCCAAACACCCCCCACACCATGACGACCCTTGCCCAAGCCCCGCTGGCCGCGCGATTGCAATCGCTGTTCCCCGGCTTCATCGCCAGTGCCATGGTGGCCGCGGCCGCCAGCTTCCTCTCCGAGCACTACCACGCCCCGGTGATGCTGTTTGCCCTGCTGTTGGGCATGTCCATGAACTTCCTCGCGCTTGAGGGCGCCTGCAAGCCCGGCATCGAATTCACCGCCCGCGAAGTTTTGCGCCTGGGCGTGGCGCTACTGGGCATGCGGATCACGTTCTCGCAGATCGCGGCCCTGGGCTGGAACCCGGTGATTCTGGTGGTGGTGGCCGTCGTGGTCACCATCGTAGTTGGCATGCTCGCGGCCCGCGCGCTGGGCTTTCAAGTGCTGTTTGGCCTGCTCACGGGCGGTGCCACCGCCATCTGCGGTGCCTCGGCCGCGCTGGCACTGGCGGCCTCGCTTCCCGCGCACCCAGGCAAGGAGCGCGCCACGCTGTTCACGGTGATCGGCGTGTCGGCACTGTCCACCCTGGCCATGATCGTCTACCCCATGGTGGTGCGCGCCCTGGATCTGGATGCGGTGCAGGCCGGCGTGTTCCTGGGCGGCACCATCCACGACGTGGCCCAGGTGGTGGGCGCGGGCTATGGCATGTCGCAGGAAACGGGCGACACGGCCACCGTGGTCAAGCTCATGCGCGTGGCCATGCTGTTGCCGGTGATACTGTGCGCGGCCATGATCACACGCGCCCGTGGCGCCACCGACGGCGGCAAGCGTCCGCCCCTGCTGCCGTGGTTTGCCGTGGGCTTCATCATCCTCGCCGCCGTCAACAGCACCGGTTGGGTGCCGAACGTTGTGCAGCAGCTTGCCAACGAAACCTCGCGCTGGTGCCTGGTGATTGCCATCAGTGCGCTGGGCATGAAGACCCAGCTCAAGGAACTCGCAACCGTTGGCATCAAGCCCATCCTCTTGATGGTGGGCGAAACCGTCTTCCTGGCCGTTCTGGTGTTGCTGATGCTGCGCTGGGGGCTTTAAACCTACCCTGTTTCTCATGACAACACCCCAAGCCACCATCCTCATCATTCCCGGCCTGCGCGACCATGTAGCCGAGCACTGGCAAACCCTGCTGGAAGCCAGGCTGGCACCCCACCGCCCCGTGCGCAGCGTGCCGCCGCTGGAAACCGACAAGCTGAGCTGCGCGGCCCGTATCGAGGCTATTCAAGGCATTGTGGCCGGCATCGACGGCCCCATCATCGCCGTCGCCCACAGCGGTGGCGTCATCATGCTGGCGCACTGGGCACAAAAATACCATCGCCCACTCCAAGGTGCCCTGCTGGCCGCCCCACCCGACTTTGAAACACCGCTGCCCGCCGGCTACCCCACGCTGGAGGTGCTGCAGGCCAACGGCTGGTTGCCCGTGCCGCGCACACGCCTGCCCTTTCCCAGCCTGGTGGCGGCCAGCACCAACGACCCGCTGGCCCGCCTGGAGCGGGTCGAGACCATGGCCCGCGACTGGGGCAGCACCTTGGTGAACGTGGGTGCCGTGGGCCATCTCAACCCAGCATCGGGCTATGGGGAGTGGCCCCAAGCTGAACGGCTGATCGAACGACTGGATGCATAGCGTCCAAGGCCCACCGGGTCTATGATGGCAGCCCAATCGCTGCCTTGACCATGTCAACACTCCGCATTCTCCGAGCGCTGACCGTCGGCGCGTGGATCGCCCTCGCTTGTGCTCTGGCCGTTGCCGCGCAGGAAATCCCTCGGCGGATTCTGGTGGTGCAGTCCCAGCCGGTGGGCGACTTGTTCCATTCGGTCATCGTGTCCACGCTGATCGGGGACTTGCCACGCACGACACCACGCGCCCAGGTCTTTGTAGAGGCCCTGGATTCCAGCCGACTGGCGCATTGGCGCGGAGCGAATTTCCGCCGTTACCTCGAACTCAAATACGGTTCCGCCCCGTTCGACATCGTCATCACCGTCGGTTCGCCGGCCGCCAGTGCCATGCGTGGGCCAGGCGCAGATTGGGTGGCCCGCACACCCTGGGTGGTGGTCAATGCCGGCCCCAGCGAACTGGAAGAATTGCGCCGCCGCGACAACGTCGTTCCCATGGGCAACGTTGGCGCCGAATTCGCGCACAACATTCGGCTGATCAAAGCCCTCGTGCCAGATACCGAGCACATCGTTGTCGTGGGACGCGCCGCCACACCCCAGATCCAGACGGACATCCAGGCTGCCATCACTGACGTAGGGCCGGAATTCGCATCGATCGAACGCTGGGACGAAGGTCGAGACACCGTCTTGCGTGAGCGCCTGCACCAGGCCCCACCCCACACCGCCGTGTTCTTGGCGGGCTGGTTGGAAGATGCCAGTGGACTCCCCTTGCAGGGGCGTGAGCTGCTGTCGGCACTGGCGCCCCGCATCCGGCAGCCCGTGTTCACCGCGTGGGACTTCGTCCTGGGTGAGGGCATCATCGGTGGCAAGCTGATATCGGCCAACGAACTCGGGAAACGCACCGCCGCCGTGGTGAGTGGACTGCTGGCGGGCCAGACACCTTCTGATTTCGCCCACCTGGACCCGGTAGCCAACCACCACATCTTTGACTACCGCGCGCTGGAGCGCCATGGTATCGCCCAATCCCGCCTGCCAGCCGGCAGCGAAATCCGCTACCGCCCACCCAGTCTGGCCGAGAGCAACCCGGTTGCTTTCTTCTCAGGCCTGGCCCTGATTGCCGTCCTGACCACTACCCTGGCAGCGACGGTCGTGGTACTGCGCACACGCCGACGGGCCGCGGAAGAAAGCGCCCGCAACGAACGGCAGTTCCGCATGCTGTTCGATGCCAACCCAACCGGTCTGCTGGTGTTCGATACCGAAGGGCTGGCCATCCTGGCGACCAATCGGCGCGTCGAGGAAATTCTGGGCCCCACCATCGCGGTGCGCGGCGCTCCCATTTCCGCCTTGGGATTCATCCCTGTCGAAGATCACGGCGCATTTGAAAGCGACGTGCAACTCCACAAGGAGCAGCACCGGCGCTACATCGCTGAACGCAGACTGATTCGCAGCAATGGTGAAACCGTGATCTGCGAAATGCTGACCCACGCCATTGACTACTATGGCCGCCCGGCCCGACTGGTGATGATCAATGACATCACCCAACGCGTGGAAGCCGAAAACCAGATTGCCGATCAGAACGAGTTTCTCAACACCCTGCTCAATACCATTCCGCAACCGGTATTCTGGAAGGGCGCCGACGGTCGCTACCTCGGCGGCAACCAGGCCCTGTCGCAGGTTTTTGGGCGTCCGCTCTCCGAAATCATTGGCCGCACGCTGACCGAGCTGACACCCGATGCCGACTTTCAGCGCTATGTCGCCTCCGATGCCCAACTGATCGCCCACCCGGGCATTCAACGCTTCGAGGACCAAATGGTCTTTGCCGACACCGTGCGACACGACGTGCTCATCAGCAAGGCCACCTACCGGCACTTGGGAAACCAGGTAGCCGGGCTGGCGGGAACCATCACCGACATCTCGCATATCAAGCGCATCGAAGCGCAATTGCGCGAAGCCAACGCGGCGCTGGAGCAAAAGGTGGAGGAGCGCACAACCGAATTGGCCAGCGCCAATGACGAATTGCACAAGGCCATGCAACAGTTGGTTCAACGCGAAAAGCTTGCAGCCTTGGGCACGCTGGTGGCCGGCGTGGCCCACGAACTCAACACGCCCCTGGGCAATACGCTGACGGTGATCACCACCCTGGAAAGTCTGCTGCAGAATTTTCAGCGCGACGTCGAGCAGGGCACCTTGCGCCGGTCCCATTTCCAGCAGTTTCTACAGGACGCCATCCAGGCGTGCGAGATGGTGGAGCGCAACGCGCAACGGGCGGCGGAGTTGGTGGCCAGCTTCAAGCTGGTCGCCGTGGATCAGGCCAGTGCCCGACGACGCGCGTTCGATCTGCACACCCTGATCCGGGACACCTTGAAGGCCCTGGCCCACGTGCACAAGGGCCTGCCGGTACACGTGGAGACCGATGTCATAACCGACATCACCCTGGACAGCTTCCCCGGCGCCGTGGAACAGGTCATCACCAACCTGCTGCTCAACGCCGTCACCCATGGCCGCAACGGGCAGGCCCCTTTGCGCGTGCGCCTGCGGGCGCACACGGAATCCGAAACCGGCATGGTGATTCTGGCCATGGAAGACGACGGGGTTGGCATGGACGCCGACACCCTGCACCGCGCTTTTGACCCCTTCTTCACCACCCGCCTGGGCCAGGGCGGCAGCGGACTGGGCTTGTATATCGTCTACAACCTGGTGCACGGCGTACTGGGTGGAACGGTGGCCGTGGAAAGCCGCCCCGGCGCGGGGACGCGGTTCAAGCTGCGCATCCCCAAACGCGCGCCCGAGGACGTCGGTCAGGCCTGACCGGTCACGGCACCGGGCGGGCGGTGCCACATCAAAACAGGGTCCAGTGTTCGACGAACAGGGAACGCCCGTCGGCTGCGGGGGGCGTGTCCTCCGCGGTAGGCACGGCCGACGCCGGCAACGGTTCCGCGTCCGCCGTCTCGGCGGCGGCCAGAAAGCCCTGCGCCACCAGGTGGTCCACATCGGCCTGCGTGGCGGCAACCGCAGCAGTTGCGGTCAGAACCGCTGCCACGCTACGTTGCCCATCGCACAGCAAGAAGATGGAGCGCTGGCGCAGCGACATCAGGGGCGAACGCTCCCGAAACGCCGCAGCCCCCTCGGTGGTTTTGCTCAAGCGCTGCATGGTCACCGCACCAATGCGAACACGGAAACGGCACGCCGCACGCCAACGGTCCCGGCGCGCAGTGTCTCCACCGCCGCGGCGGACTCCTCCACCAAGGCAGCATTCTGCTGGGTCATGGCATCAACCTGGGACACGGCCGCGTTGATCTGCGCGATACCCTGGGATTGCTCCTGGCTGGCCTCGGTGATTTCCTTGACCAGGACATTCATCTGACTGACTTCGCGCACCACTTCGTGCACCGTGCGCGATGCGGCATCCATCTCACGCGCGCCTTGGTCCACGCGCGCCGAGGAACTCCCGATCAATTCGCGTATTTCCTTGGCGGCGCCCCCGGCGCGCTGGGCCAGGCCCCGCACCTCCGAGGCCACCACGGCAAAGCCTCGCCCCTGTTCGCCGGCGCGCGCAGCCTCGACCGCCGCATTGAGCGCCAGGATATTGGTCTGGAAGGCAATGCCTTCGATCGTGCCGATGATCTCACCCATCTTGCGGCTGGAGGCAGTGATCTCCTGCATGGCACGCGTTGCGGCCTCAATGACCTCACCACCGTGCTGCGCGGTTTGGGTGCAGCGTGCGCTGCTGTCGAACACCCGCAAGGCGGTCTGGGCAGACTGCCCCACAGTTCCCGCCAGCTCATCCAGCGTGGCCGACGTTTGCTGCAGGCTGGAGGCTTGGGATTCGGTGCGTTCTGACAAATGACCGCTGCCGCGCGCAATCTCATCCGCCGCCAGGGAAAACGCCTCGATCTGGCCGAGCACATCCCCCACCACGGCGCACAGATTGATCTGGATCTGGCGCAAGCGCACCGGCAGCGACCCCAGCGGCGTATAAGGGTCGTCGTCGATGGTCGTCGTGAGGTTGCACGCCGCCAGTTCCGAGGCAAAGCGCTCGGCATCGCGTAGCTGGCGGTTGATGCGCTTCTCAAACCAGCGCAGCACTACGGTGGCGCCCAAGGCCATGAAGCCCAACTGCGCCCATGCGCTGCCCGCCCACGCCACGCCCAGCATATGCGGCAGCATGGCAATCAGCATCATCAGTGCCAGCCCCAGGCTCAGGCGTGCGGTGACGCCGGCACGCCAGAAGCGAACGAATGGCGCGCGCCACCCTATGGGGACCACCCGTCCCTCCCGGATCTGGAATGTCTGGCGACCACTGGCGCGCTCACGGTCCATGCGCGCATAGAGCTGCTGCGCCGCCTGCACCTGGGCCGTGCTGGGCTTGGTGCGCACGGACATGTAGCCGCGGGGCTTGCCGTTTTCCAGAATGGGAGTCACATGGGCCACGACCCAGTAGTGGTCGCCATTCTTGCGGCGGTTCTTCACCACGCCACTCCAATGCTTGCCGCGCCCGATGGTGGACCACATGTCCTTGAATGCCTCGGCCGGCATGTCGGGGTGGCGAATCAGGTTGTGCGGCTGACCCAGAAGCTCCTCGCCGGAAAAGCCGCAGACGCGCGAAAACGCCTCGTTGCAATGGGTGATAATACCCTGGGGATTGGTGGTGGAAACCAGCATTTCACTGCTGGGGTAGTCGTATTCCCGCTGGGTAACGGGTTGGTTGTCGCGCATTCGAAGAGACCTCGCCAAGACTGTTGCCACGCCGCGCGCACCTGCTGCGCAGCCATACGGCATTCTGTGGAACAGGCCTGTATTTATCTTCTCATTCGACGACAGCTCTTATTCTTTTTGTGACACGACAGCACCGCTTGTCGTCTGCCCTTTTTGCGCACGCCACACAGCCGGCGCCACACCGAACTGGGTGATGAACCAGCGGGTGAAGGAGCTATGCACGGAATAACCCAGCATGGCCGCGATGCGGCCGAGCGAGTAGCGGGGATTTTCCAGGTAGCGCACCACCAGATCACGACGCACACCGTTGATCAGGTCGGAGAAACTCTCACCGGCATCGCCCAAGCGGCGCTGCAGGGTGCGCACATTCATGCCCAGTGACTGGGCGATCTGCTCAATGGTGGCGCGCTCCATGGGCAACAGCAGGTAGATGGCCTTGCGCACCTCCAGCACCACAGACGGCTCGTTGGTGCCGGGCAGGGACTCCACAAAGCGGCGCGCGTAGCGGGCCATCTCGGGGTCGGCCTTGGGGTTGGGGGTGTCCAGGTCTGCCGCGGTGCAAACAATGCCGTTGAACTCACTGTCAAAGTTGACGGGGCAACGAAACATGCGTTGGTGCAATTGCAGATCGGGGGGTGGGGCATGCGTGAAGTTCACGCTGCGTGGGTTCCAGTGCGGACCCAGCAGCGCGCGGCACATGCGGTAGAGCACGCCCACCGCCAATTCGGTAGCCTGGCGAGTCTGCAGCGGCTCGTCCGTGATGATTTCCTCTCGGATGACAGCCGTGCTCCCCACGTCCTCGATGAACATGGCCAGAGACTGGTTCATCAGGTGGCGGTATTCGATCAGGGTCTGCAAGGCATCACGCAGCGTGGCCTGGTGCGACAGCAGCAGGCTCACCTCGCCAAAGCTGGCGAGCTGGCGCAATTCGGCCATGCGCAACCCGAAATTGAGGCACTGCGCCTCCTCGGCCGAGGCCTCCAGCATGGACACGCCGGCCGCCAGGGGAATGAGGTTGTCCGGGTTCTCCAGCAACCGCGGGCTGAGCCCGAAGCGGCGCAGCACCGGGTGGGGGTTGAGCCCCACCAGTTGCGCCACCTCCAGGTAGGTGGCCAGGGATGCGGTGCGAATCAGGGTTGCCACGGCAATCGATTGGGTGGTTGGATGGCCATGTGGCCTGCGGGTAAGCACATCATGCAGCAAACGGGCGCGCCGCACAAAAAAGAGGGGCTTGCGCCCCTCTGTCAATTCATCGCTCCGAAATGTCTGTCTGTGCCAGCTCTTCCTAGAACCGCAGGCCCGCCACCAGGGTCAGGTTGCTGCGGTCGGCCAGGATGTTGTAGTCGCCACCAGCCATGCGGGTGTAGGCCAGGTCCAGGTAGTACTTCTGGCCCCACTCCATGCGCAGGCTCGGACGCACCGTGGTGCGGCCTTGGGAATAGGTGCCGTCGTACGAATAGCCGCTGATGTCCTTGGCAATGAACAGCGAAGGCACCAGGGTGGCGCCCCACAGGGCATCGGGGTAGCGTGCCGTCACGTTCAGGCGCAGGCCCACCGCGTCGGTGGTCACAAAACCATCGGTCGTGCAGGTCTTGCCCGCCACGCCGGCCGGAATGCCATTGGCCGCCACGGCCTCGGAGCACGCCGACAGGGTGCCGTTCAGCTGGATGTTGGGCGCGGCGCCGTAGGAGAAGGCGCGTCCGTAGCGCAGCACATTGGGGTCGGGCAGGTTGTCCACATGGCTCACACCCACCTCGGCCACGACGACGACGCGCTCGGCCCCCAGCACCTTCGGGAATACCTGGTTGCCACCGAGCATGGCGGTGGTTACCCGCAGGCGGTCAAAGGTGTCGTACACGCTGCCCAATGGCAGGGTGTTCAGGCCCTTGGAGATGTTGAGCGCGGCATTCACCACCAGAGGCTGCAGGGCGGCGGTGAGCAGGTCGTTGCCGTTCCAGTTGAGCTGCGCGTTGGGGCGCACGGCGAACTCGCCATAGACGCGGGTGCCCGGCGCCGGCTTGGAGTCAAAGGCCAGACCAAAGAGCTGCACGTCATTGGCGTAGCTCGCACCGTACTTCAGGCCGTTGGGATCGGTCAGCGAATTGAAGGCGTAGTTGAACACCGCGCCGGTGGGACGCTGGGCCGCCGGCAGCGGCGCCAGGTTGATCGGCGTGTTGTTGGCCAGAGCCACGGTGGGCATGTAGATGCGGATGCCCGGCACCGTGCTGCTGGTGTTCATGGCATAGCCGCGGAACTCGGTGTTGATGGAGTCGGCCAGGTAGCGCAGCGACAGACCCCACTGGCCGTCGTCCTTGGTCTTGGCGTCTTCACCGCGGTGCACGTAGTAGCCGCTCTTGTAGATGCCCGGCTCGCTGAGCGAGGCCACCGTCGTCAACGGGCTGCCCAGCGCCGCAGGGAACGGGCTGGCATTGCCAAAGGCGGCCGCCAGGTTGCAGCCCTGCGGCAGCCACGAGGCGACGTCGAAGTAGGTGCCGCAACCCGGGAAGTTGGGGTTGCGGTTTTCCAGCTTGATGAAACCGTCGGCCCCCCAGTTCTTGCCTGCGGCCAGGCTGGCCGAAAGCATGGATGTGGGCAACTTGCTTTCCTCGGGCAGGGCACCGGGGCGGAAAGCAGCGGCGTAGTCCTGGGGGTTGATGGCGGCATTGATGCCGCCGCCGATGATCATGGCCTTGCCCCAGTCCAGGGTCTGGCGGCCCAGGCGTGCCTTGAGCTCGGCACCCTCGGCGGGCTGGAAGCTGCCATACAGGTACACGTCGCGCAGCAGGATATTGCTGAACTTGCTCTCGGGGGAGAAGCCGGCGTCGCTCAGTGCGGTTCCGGCCTGGTAGCCGTTGGCAAAGTTGCCGTAAGGGCGGCTGCCGTTGGACAGTTCGGTATCGGTCCAGCCATAAGCGCGGGCGAAAAAGCCGGCGTTCTTGCCGTGCACGTCAAAGTCCAGGGTGGCCTTGAGCACGGTGGAGACCGGCTTGTTCTTTTCGAAGTTCATGTCGGCGGCCCCGGTGGTTCCGACCAGGTGGCCGGCGGGCAGACCGACGACCTGGGAGTTCACGTAGGTGTAGGCATCGGGGCTGGGGTCATCCATGCGCAGCATGGTGCCGATGGTGGCGGTGCCAGTGAGCTTGGCGTCAAGCTCGCCGAGCTTGAAGTCAACCGCCAGGACGGGCACGCTGGCACAGGTCAGGGCCGCTGCCAGGGCGATGTGATTAGGACGAAAGCGGGTCATGTTTGTCTCCGGTTTTTTGCTTGGGGGGCGTTATGCGGGCTTGATTCTTGTCAGTTCCGCCGCCCTGAACTTTTCAAATGGCGACAAGTTTTTAGCGTTTAGCGACACATTAGGGACAACCCTGGGTTCCGGCGGGGCGAGGGGCGCACTCCCTACAATCCACTGCCTGGGCCGATTTCGGCACCTCCTTTTTGCCTGCCTTTCACCCTTGTTTCTCCATGAGTTCCGACGCCAACGCCCCCACCCCAACCGACAGCACCGAAGCCACCAAGCCCTTCATGCGCACCATCAAGAGCTTTGTGAAGCGGGCCGGGCGCACGACCACCGGCCAGGCCAAGGCGTTTGCCGACCTGGGGCCGAAGTTTTTGTTGCCCTACGCGCCAGGCACTATCAATTTCGAAGCGCTCTACGCAGATTCCACAAGGGCTGGTGGCCAAAATGACCAACAGCCATCGCCCATCGTGCTGGAAATCGGCTTTGGCATGGGCGAGGCCACGGCGCACATTGCCGGCGTTCTGCCCGACACCCGCTTCCTGTGCTGCGAGGTGCACGAGCCCGGCGTGGGGGCGCTGCTGAAACGCATCGGCGAGAACAACCTCAGCAACATCCGCATCTGCGCCCACGACGCGGTGGAGGTCATCGACCACATGCTGCCCGAGCAATCGCTGGACGGCGTGCACATCTTCTTCCCCGACCCCTGGCACAAGACCAAGCACAACAAGCGCCGCCTGATCCAGTCGCCGCTGGTGGCCAAGCTGGCCCGGCGGCTCAAGGTAGGCGGCTACATCCACTGCGCCACCGACTGGGAGCCCTACGCCCAGCAAATCCTGGAAGTGCTCGGCGCCGAGCCCCTGCTGAAAAACCGCGCCCTGGCCACCCACCCCGAACTGCACGGCTACGCCCCCAAGCCCGACTACCGCCCGCTGACCAAGTTCGAGAAGCGCGGCCTGCGTCTGGGCCACGGCGTGTGGGACCTGGTGTTTGAGCGGGTGTGAGCCGAGAGTGTGAGTCGGTACAGGCCCAATGCCCCGCCCCCACGCGATGGCGTGAGCGCCAGTTGCGTGGTGACGCCGCCGGGTCCGTGGACCACCCTGCTGCAATTCCTGAACGAACGCTTTGCCACGGTCCCGGGCGCCGATTGGGCGGCGCGCCTGCAGGCCGGCGACGTGGTTGATGACCAAGGCATTCGGCCCAGTCTGGATACACCCTTCACGCCGGGGCGGCGGCTCTACTACTACCGCAGCCTGGTCCACGAACCCCGCATCCCCTTCGAGGCCGAAATCCTCTGGCAGGACGAGCACCTGCTGGTGGTGGACAAACCCCACTTCCTGCCGGTGCTGCCCTCGGGCAAATACCTGCACGAAACCGTGCTGGTGCGGCTCAAGCAGGCGCTGGGGTTGGAGGCCCTCTCCCCCATCCACCGCATCGACCGCGACACCGCCGGGTTGGTGCTGTTCTCCAAGCAGGTGGCCAGCCGTGCTGCCTACCAGGCACTGTTTCGCTCGCGCCAGGTAGATAAGCGCTACGAGTGCATCGCCCCCTGGAACCCCGATCTGGACTGGCCCATCACACGCGCCAGCCGCATCACGGCCGGTGCGCACTTCATGCAGCAGGCCGAGGTGGAGGGTGAGCCCAACGCCTTGACCCATATCTCCCCCGCGGAGGTGCACGACGTGCTGGCGCGCTACACCCTGCGGCCGGTGACCGGCCAGCGCCACCAGCTGCGCGTGCACATGGCGGCACTGGGCCTGCCCATCGTGGGCGACGGCATCTACCCCACCCTCACGCCCGAGGGCGCCGCCGACTACGCGCGCCCGCTGCAGTTGCTGGCCCGCTCCATTGCCTTCACCGATCCCGTGAGCGGTGAAGCGCGACGTTTCGAGAGCCGGCGCAGCCTGTTGCCGTTGGTGCAACTGCACCTCTGAGCAACGGAAAAATCCGCATGACTTTTGCCCAGCGCAGGTCCACAATGGATTGTGTGTCAGGGGGGAGCGTCATCCATCGGGAGAGGCACCATGCTGAAACTTCACGCGGTCACCATCACGCAGCGACTGGGCGTGCTCATCGCCGGCTCGGTCTGCGGCATTGCCATCCTGTCGGCCATCTTCCTGTGGACCGAGCGAACGCAGATTCTGGAGGAACGCCAGGCCAGCGTGCGCCAGACGGTGGAGACCGCGCACAGCATGGTGACCTATTTCTACAACCAGGCCAGCACCGGCAAACTGCCCGAAGACGAAGCCAAGAAGCTGGCCCTGGCCACCCTGCGCGGCATGCGCTACAGCGGCAACGAATACTTCTGGGTCAACGACATGCAACCCAAGGTGCTGATGCACCCCATCAAGCCCGAGATGGAAGGCAAGGACCAGTCCGAGAACAAGGACCCCACCGGCAAATACCTCTACCTGGAATTCGTCAAGACGGTCAAGGCCAGCGGCGCGGGCTTCGTGTCCTATATGTGGTCCAAGCCGGGCAACGAGAAACCCGTGCCCAAGGTGTCCTACGTCAAGGGCTTTGAGCCCTGGGGCTGGATCATCGGTTCGGGGGTGTACATGGACACGGTGGACGCCTCCATGGGTGAACGCCTGCTGAGGGCCGGCCTGGGCACGGTGGTGCTGGCGGCGATCCTGCTGGTGTTGAGCGTCATCATTTCGCGCAGCGTGGTACGCCAGCTCGGCGGCGAACCCGGCGAGACGGCCGACATCACCCACCGCATTGCCCGGGGCGATCTGACGGTGGACATCCAACTCAAAAACGACGACACCACCAGCCTGCTGCACGCCATCAAATCCATGCGCGACAGCTTCTCGGGCATCGTGGGGCGGGTGCGCACCGGCTCCGAGAGCGTGGCCACGGCCAGCGCCGAGATCGCCCAGGGCAACCAGGACCTGTCCTCCCGCACCGAGAGCCAAGCCAGCGCGTTGGAAAAGACCACAGCCTCCATGGGCGCACTGGGCTCCACGGTGAAGCAGAACGCCGACAACGCCCGCCAGGCCAACCAGCTGGCGCAAAGCGCCTCCAGCGTGGCGGTCAAGGGCGGCGAGGTGGTGGGCCAGGTGGTGGAGACCATGCGCGGCATCAACGAGGCCTCGCGCAAGATCTCCGACATCATCGGCGTGATCGACGGCATCGCCTTCCAGACCAACATCCTGGCGCTCAATGCCGCCGTCGAAGCGGCGCGTGCGGGCGAACAGGGCCGCGGTTTTGCCGTGGTGGCGTCCGAGGTGCGGGCCCTGGCCGGACGTTCCGCCGAGGCGGCCAAGGAGATCAAGGCCCTGATCGGCACCAGCGTGGAGCGCGTGGAGCACGGCAGCGCCCTGGTGGATCAGGCGGGCTCGACCATGACCGAGGTGGTCACCGCCATCCGGCGCGTGACCGACATCATGGGGGAAATCAGTGCCGCCAGCGACGAACAATCACGCGGCGTGTCCGAGGTGGGCAGCGCCATCGCGCAGATGGACCAGGCCACGCAGCAAAACGCCGCCCTCGTCGAAGAAATGGCCGCCGCCGCCGGCAGCCTCAAGGCCCAGGCCAACGACCTGGTGCAGGTGGTGGCGGTGTTCCAGTTGGCACACGACACGGCGCAGCGGGCCGTGTACAGCGTTCAAACTCCACAGCCCCCGCAGGTGGGCATGGCCGCGCCGGTGCGACGCCTGCCACGCTGACCCTAGATCAGGCCCACTGCACCTTGCCGTTGCTGGCGTACCAGGTTTCGACCTTGGCCGTGACCTCGCTCTCGATGCGGCTGCGCTTGATCTTCATGGTGGGGGTCAGGCAGCCGTTTTCGATGGACCAAGGCTCGCGCGCCACCACCAGCATTTGCAGCTTCTCGTGGCCCACCAGGCCGGCGTTGACCTCGCCCAGCAACTTGGCCAATTCGGCCTCGACCTGGGCGCGCACGGCCGGGTCCTTCTGCTTGGGACGCAATTCCTCGTTCAGCACCACCATGGCGTAGGCGGCGGCCTGGCCGGCGCCGGAGACCATGCAGGCCTCGATCATGGGGTGGGCACCCAGCTTGTTCTCGATGGGCGCGGGCGAGACGTATTCACCCTTGGAGGTCTTGAAGATTTCCTTGACCCGGCCGGTGATCTTGAGCAAGCCATCGGCGCGGCGCTCGCCACGATCACCGGTGCGGAAGAAGCCGTCGGCGGTGAAGACCTCGGCGTCCAGATCGGGGCGCTTGTAGTAGCCCACCAGTTGGCCGGGTGACTTGATGAGGATTTCACCCTCCTCGCTGATGCGCACCTGCACGCCGGGCAGGGGCACGCCCACGCAGCCGGGCTCATTCACCTCGGGCGTGGAGTTGTGGGAGTAGGCAAAGTCTTCCGACATGCCATAGCCCTCGATCAGGTTCAGGCCCAGGTGGCGGTACCAGGCGATCAGCTCGGCCGGAATGGGGGCCGAGCCGCTGCCGGCCAACAAGGCCTGATCCAGGCCCAGGTTCTTGAGCACCTTGCGCTTGACGATGCCGCTGAGGATGGGAATCTTGAGCAGGCGTTCCAGCTTCTTGGGCGGCATCTTGGCGAACACGCCCTGCTGGAACTTGAGCCACAGGCGCGGCACCGAGATGAAGGTGGTGGGCCGCGCACGGTTGAGATCCTGAACAAACGTTTCCAGCGTGTCGGCGAAGTAGACGCGCGTATTGCCGTCCACCAGGGACATGCACTCCACCCAGGCGCGTTCGAACACGTGGGCCAGCGGCAGATAGGACAGGATGCGGTTCTCCAGCACGGGGCCGATGCGCAGCTTGATGTCCTTGGCCACGTACTCGGCCACCTGGGTGATGCGCTCGAAGCTGTGCATCACGCCCTTGGGCGTGCCGGTGGAGCCGGAGGTGTAGAGCAGGATGGCGATGTCGGTGCCGGCACGGTTGATGCGGCCGGTCAAAGGCTTGGTCTTGCCGACGATGGCGTCCCAGGTCTCATAGTGGGTCTTGGGCGCCAGCGGCAGGGCGATGCAGGGCAGGTCGTCCGGCACGCCGGGCGCCTGGGCGGCCCAGGTGTCAAGCTTGCCGACGAACAGCAGGCTGGCGCCGCTGTGCTCCAGCACGTAGCTGATGGTTTCGGCCGTCTCGGTGGGGAAGATGGCCACCGTGGTGCAGCCGGCCATCCAGATGGCCAGCTCGGCCATGATGAAGTGGGCGCAGTTCTTGGACAGCAGGGCCACGCGGGCGCCCGGCTCCAGCTTCATGGCCTTGAGGTGCGCGGCCATGCGACGGGATTGGTCCAACGTCTGGCGCCAGGTGTAATCCACAACCTGCCCGCCGCCCACGGGCTGGGTCATGTAGACCTTGTCGGCCTGCTTGGCTTCAAAGTCGTAGACGTAATCCAGAATCAGTTTGGGCTTGGCCACCGCAGGTCTCCTTGGCTTTTCTTGGGGAGCCCGCAGAATACCGCAGCAGCGGCCAATCGCCCTAGGGGAAAGTCCCCAATGCAACAGACGAAATACCGGCCTCAGGCCTTGATCTCTGTGGCGGTGATCTGGTATTTGAACTGGTCCGGGTCGTAGGAGTCGAAGCGGCCCTCGGCGTCCTCGGCAATGGGGTACATGAGGAAAGCCAGCTTGGCGCCCTTGGCATGCGGCAGGGACACATCATGAGCCATGTTGAAACCGATCCAGTTGCCCTCCCAGCCGCCAAACAGGTGGCGGTTGACCGGGACGATCAGCGGGTCCTTGGCCGACTTGATCCACTGCGGCGTTTCCTGGCGCATGACCTTGGCCACATCGGCCGGGTCCATGGCCACCCAGCCCAAGCCGGCCAGATACACCTCGGAGCGGCAGTGCTGGGCACCCTTGAGGCTGGTGGGGTTGCCACCCAGCTCGCGGTAGCCAAAGGCACTGGGCGCCACGCGCAGGCCGTACACGTCGCGCGCCGGCACGCCAGCGGCGCGGCACAGGCCCACGAACAACGCGTTCAGGTCGGCGCACTTGCCGCCCAGGTTGCCAGTCTCCAGCATGGTTTCGATATCGCCGGCGCCACAGCCGCGCACCTTGGGCTCACGGAAGGTGTTGGTCACGATCCAGTCGTAGATGCGGCGCACCTTGTCCACGTCGGTGTGGGCGCCGCGCGTGGCCTCCAGCGCGGTCTTGCGCACCAGGCCGCCGGTGGGCATCAGCTCGGTCGGGCGGGTCCAGAATTTCAGGGTGGCGGGGTCTTCCTGGGCCGCGGTCTTGTGCGACCAGTCCTGGGCGCGGTTCTGGGTGCGCACCTGGCTGGTCAATTCGACGAAGGGCTTGGCCTGGTCGGCGGCAAACTCCACGTAGAGCATGCGCGCGCCGTAGTGGTCGTCGTCCTCCAGGAGGGCCGTGCCATTGGTGGTGAAGCTACTGATGCCGGACTGCTGCCAATCGGTGTTGACGGAGGGGATGGGCAGCCACAGCCGGGTCGCGCCCTTGGCCTTCTGGATGTCGACGCGGGTAGTCACGTCGAAGGTGCGCCAGGTACCCGGCATAGGGTTGAATTGGCGCTCAGCGGTCGCGGAATCTGCTGCGAAATTGATAGCTGGCCATGCACTGCTGGCGAGGGCTAGAGCCGAATTTTTCAAAAATGTGCGGCGCAGGGGCGCACGTGCGGCGGCGCGAACGGTGTTCATGTAGAGAGCTCCGAATAGGGTGAAACGGGCGCAATCGGTGGTGATACAGACACCGCGAACTTGGCACTGGCCGGTGCAGCTTGCGCCGCGCAGACCCGTCGATTATCGCGCCGACACCGCGTTGGCGCAGGCGCTGCCGGTATAGTCGGACCCTCCCGCTCACCTGCCCTGCTTCCCGTCTTTCCTTGTCCGCGCGCCCTCCCGTGAATTCTGACGATCTGGCCGACCTGTCGCTGGCCGCCTTTGAGCGCGTGGTCAGCGCCACGCCCGGCTTTCGCGCGCGCACCGGCCAGCACGAAATGGCCGCCTGCGTGGCCACCACCCTGGCCCAGGGCACCCTGGGGGAACACGCCACGCCCACCAAGGCCATTGCCGTGGTCCAGGCCGGCACCGGCGTGGGCAAGTCCGCCGCCTATGCGGCCACCGCCGTATCGCTGGCCATGGCGCGCAAGACACGGGTCATCATCTCCACCGCCACCGTGGCGCTGCAAGAGCAGCTCATGGGCAAGGACCTGCCGGCCCTGGCGCAGAGCATGGAACAACCCTTTGTCTTTGCCCTGGCCAAGGGGCGCGGGCGCTATGTGTGCAAGCTCAAGCTGGAGCGCCTGGTGGGCAGCGGCGGCGCGCCGGAAGACCTGTTCGATGCCGACGACGACGCCCCCAAGCCAGCCACGGCCAGCGCCAACCTGTCGACCGAAGAAGCCGAGGAGCGCCGCATCCGCCTCTACGAATCGATGGCCGCCCTGCTCGCCACCCAGCAGTGGAACGGCGACCGCGACGCCCTGCCCGAGGTGCCCGACGCCCGCGACTGGGCCGTGGTGGCCGCCGAGCGCCACACCTGCACCGTGCGCCATTGCCCACGCTTTCGGGAGTGCAGCTACTACGAGGCCCGCACCCGCCTGGCCGAGGCCCACGTCATCGTCGCCAACCACGACCTGGTGCTGGCCAGCCTGGGGATGAAGACCCTGCCCGACCTGGACAACTGCCTGGTCGTCTTCGACGAGGCCCACCACCTGCCCGGAGTAGCGCTGGACCAGTTCGCCAGCCACATGGACCTGTCCAACCTGCGCTGGCTGGAGAAATTACCCAAGACCATGCAGGACGTGGCCGGCACCCTGCAACTGAACGTGAACGCCGACGCGGCCAGCCTGACCAGCAACCTACGCGCCATGCTCACCCAGCTGGCACGTCTGGGCATGGACCTGGTCTGGGCCCACACCGGCCGCAGCGCGGACGGCGGCGGCCAGGACGGCACGCTGCGCTTTGCCAACGGCGTGCTGCCCGAGGTGCTGATGGAGCCGGTCTCGCAGGTCCACACCCTGGCAACCGCCCTGTCCAAGACGCTGGAGAGCCTGGGAACCGACATCAAGGCCGTGGCCAAGGAAGACCCCAGCCAGGGCGTACTGTGCGCCCAGCTGTATGCGCGCCTGGGTGGCCTGGCGCCGCGCCTGGGTGCCCTGGTGTCCACCGCCAGCCTTCTGCTGGAACACGGCCCTCAGCCGCTGGCCAAGTGGCTGCAGGCCGAAAGCGCGCACGGTTACCTGACCATCACCGCCCACGCCTGCCCCATCGTGCCGGGCGACCTGCTGCGCCAGTTCCTGTGGAGCCAGGTGCGCGCGGCGGCGCTGACATCGGCCTCGCTCACCAGCTGCGGCAGCTTCGACTACTTCCTGCACGAGGCCGGCCTCTACGGCAACCCCAACGTCACCACCCTGGAAGTGGCCAGCCCCTTCGACTACGCCCACCAGGGCACGCTGACCGTGGTCCACACACGGTCCGACCCCAAGCAGGCCGAGGCCTACACCCAGGAGATGGTGGCCGAACTGCTGCAAGACCTGGAGCAGGTAGAAACCGGCGCCCTGGTGCTGTTCACCTCCCGCGCCCAGATGCGCAGCGCCACCGACGCCCTGCCCGCACGTTTGCAGGACCGTGTGCTGGTGCAGGGCACGCAGTCGCGCACGCGCCTGCTGGCATCGCACACGGCGCGGGTGGAATCCGGCCTGCCCTCGGTGATCTTCGGCATGCAGTCCTTCGGCGAGGGCTTGGATCTGCCCGGCAAGCTGTGCGACACCGTGTTCATCACCAAGCTGCCGTTTGCTCCGCCCTCCGAGCCAGTGGACGAGGCCCGCGCCGAATGGCTGCGCAGTGTGGGCCGCGACCCGTTCAACGAACTGGTGATCCCGGCCACCGGCATCAAGCTCCTGCAATGGACCGGCCGCGCCATCCGCACCGAAGACGACCACGCCGCCGTCATCTGCTACGACAAGCGGCTGGTGTTGCAAAGCTACGGCAAGCGCATGCTGGCTGGGTTGCCGCCGTACCGGCTGGAGCAGCGCAGGGCGGGTACCTACTGAACACCGCCACTGGCCCTTGACTCGTAAACCCGACTCATCAAGGTATTCGTGGCGACTGAAGTCGTCTCGACTCAGGCACTACAACAACGAGACCGCGGGCGTACGGGAAGAAATGGCGTTCATCGAACGTGTGACAGTTTCATCCAGTTCCCTCGATAAATACGATCTCACCGCTTGGACAGCAACACTGATATCCTGTGCTTCACTAGCATTTCCCTTATCAACTCTCCAGTCAAACGCGTCGAAATCCACATGTAACAACTGAGGCAAATTCGTTGTATTGGGTGAAGTTGCTCGCAAGTGTTCACGCTCTGCAAGGGTCACTATTGAACTGTATATACAAGCTGTCGCAAGAAGGATTCGCCACAAAACGGGGCGCTCCTTTGGGTGGAAATTTACGAAGAGGTAGCCAATCCTTTCGAGCGCACCGCCGACTGCACCGTCGACATTCTTGCGCGCCGCTTCAAATTCAAGAAATGACATGACTCGACGTGATCCATCATCCTCCTTCACAAGCAACGTCTGAATTGCACTGTCCAAAATACCCCTCGGCACACCCTGTTGCCAATACGTGGCGGGGTTGAATGTGCGCAATGCCTCCGCTGTGGGGGTGTGCGGCTGGTATGAAAGTTCCGGTAATGCTGCACGGGCAAGTTCAAAGTCATCAGAAATGACTCGAGCTGCCTGACGGGCCAAGACATATATCAGATGTATCTCAGGGTCCAGAGACATGTCTAGGCGTGTTAACCGTTGCTGCAGCAATTTGAAAGTTGCTAATGGCGCAAGAAGACGGTATTCCGTCGATGCCCTGTAGTACCGATATCGGTTTGATGTCAACCACGAGTGCGAACCAGGACCAAGATTTCCCTGCGCGGCTGTATCCGCCAAGCCACGTATGCGATCAAGTGCCAACATGGCCTGCTCGGACAATTGAAACAGTAGCGGCGAGCACTCTTGGTACAAGCGCTTCAATGCTTCATATTCATAGTCACGCCGTGCATCGCGTTCAGCACGCTTTTCATCAATCTCAGCCTGCAGCCTTTTTAGGTCTTTTTCATAGCGTTGTAGTTCAACTTGATTCTTAATATTCAACTGCTGATTGCTGCGAGACGCCAACCAAGAGATGACAGATACTGCCAACGCACCACCTGCGGCGATAAATGCGGCGATTGTTGATGTTTCCACTCCCACTGGATCCCCCCTTCCTGCATCACAGCCAATGCCCGGCAGCTTAATCGAAGTACAACAACGTCAACTATTGAGGGCAGCGCGAAACAAATCCTGAGCCCTGCAAATAGCAAGTCATGCACTCTGTGCTACTTGCTCCAACGCAATACGCTCCACCGGTGAACTCCAGCCGTCTGCGAAGTCGTATGCCAAGGCCCGCTCCAAAAAATAGTGCGCCCCGTCACCGACATCAGTTACTGCACTGGATTGCTGGTCCGGATTTCAGTTGTTTCCTATCCCGATCAGCCAGATTGCCGGAGTAGGTCCACTACGAGTCGCAATGTTGCAGTAGCTAATGGCATCGAGAAGCTCTCTTGGAAACTCTGCAATAGGCACAGAGTCGTCAAACACCCATTCGAAGTAGCGGATCAAGAGATTGCGCAACACTCGAATACTGAAATACCAGTGAACATCTACCGTCACAGCAGGTATTTCTTCGTGGAAAAAGTACTCGTAGAACCCGACCTCTTCGCCTGTGTGGACTTCACACACTCGACGCTTTGAAGCGGCATCAGGATTCAGTTCAAAGTGCTTGCTCCCATTTACCAAGTCACGTACGACATCAAGCACCAAATTCATTGGCTCCGGAAGCCGCTTCCTTTGGCGCTTCATACGAGACAGCGCCCTCGGATCCTCGCTCTTTACCCAATCCTCAAACAGGTGCCATCCCGTCACCAAGAAATTGAAAGCGTCGTATGGGTTCCACCCCAGCTCCAATCGAGATGACTCGAATTGCAACTTGTCAAACATGGAAGCACTGGAGTCGATTCCCAGGACTGGCCCTTGTTTATCAGCGATTAGTTTTCCCATTGAAAACCGGCAAGGTCTGCGGTTAGGAAAAGAGCAAGCAGATCGTTCTAGCGCACGAGCAGATTCCCTTTGTCATCCTTTTCATGCCCCCTCAGTGGTAATCGTCTTCCCGTTGATGCCGCACGGCACCGATGATGACGGTTGCGCTGTCCACGATCTCGAACAACGCCACATAGCCGGTACTACCAAAGGGGATCACCAGTTCCCGCACGAAAGGGCTATCTCCGACTTTGCGGCAGGCAAAAGGTGACGCCCGCAAAAAGGCCATGCCGTCCTTGATGGCCTGCAGGGCTCGGGCGGGGATGTCCAGGTCGCCGGTTTCGCTGTCCAACTCGCGCTGCAGCGCAAAGTCAAACAGCCGCTCCAGATCTTCGGCAGCCGCCGTGCTGAATTGGACCGTGTAGGCCATCAGCCGCGCCGGGCCTTTGCCTGCTTGGCTGCGGCCAGCTTGGCGTCCATCTTGGCCATCACCGTCTCGGCGGGGATGCCATCCCCCGTGCGCTTGGTGTCTTCAATGGCGGCGATGCCGCGACGCACAAACTCTGCCTGATTCTTGCGTTTGGCCACTGTGGCGCGAACCGCGTTTTCAACAAATTCGGAGAGCGACTCACCCTGCTCCAGCACACCTTCCAGTTCGGCTCTGAAGTCGGGTGCAACGCGAATGGGAGGCAAGGTAGCTGTTTTCATGGATGCATTGTATTGCAGATGCAATACATATGAAAATAAGCCGTCGGCCCTCGTGGAATAAGCGTAGCAAGCTACCAAAACCATAGCATTTGCGCTGCGTCAAATCCCCGCGCATTCCCGCTGGCGCCGGCTTGGGGAGCGCGCCAGGATGCGATACTTCACCCCACCAAGCGCTGTCGCCGCCATCCTGCGCGGGCTGCTTCCCCCAAAGGATCGTTGTTTCCGTGAAATCGTTTCTCCAGCGCTGTCTGCCCTGGTTGTCTGCCAAGCCGTCGCCGGCCCCCCAGCCGGTGGTGGGCGCTGCTGCGGCCATGCCGGACGCGGAGCGGCGCGCGCCCACGCCGCCGGATCAGGCCCAGGCGCGAACCAGCGCCGAGGCGACGGCCATCAGCGCGCGTCGACCGCTGATCGCCGCCGATGGCAGCGTGGCGGGCTTTGAGTTCCGCATCAACGAGGACATGGCCCGCTACCTCAAGCGCAACACCGATGCCCAGGCCCGTGCGGACCGCGTGGCGGCGCTGCTGACGGCCGCGCAGGCCATTGGCCAGACCGGGCGCATCGGCTTCGCACGCATGCCTGCCCCCTGGCTGGTGCATGCCGCCACCCAGGCCGAGCTGGGACCGGGCGTGATGATCGCCCTGGAGAGCATGCCAACGGTAGTGCAGATCCCGCAGTCATCCGCCGCCATCGAGCAGGCCGCGCTGGCCCTGCGCGCCAAGGGTGTGCAGGTCGGCTGGGGGCCGGACTTCGACGCCCGCATCCCGCCCGACTTTGTGCTGCTGCGCCAAGGCGCCAACGCCATGTCCACCCTGCTGGAAGCCCGCGGTGCCTGGCCGGCAGCCTGGCAGGCGCTGCCGGTGGTGGTCACCGACATCAGCGACGTGGAAGAGCTGGAAATGGCCCTCTACAACGGCGTGGCCTATGCCTGCGGCGTGCTGGAGCGCGACAGCGCACCGGCAGCCAACACGTCGCCGGTGCCGCCCCAGGTGCGGCGCATCGGGCTGCTGCTCAATCAGCTGGTGGCCGGCGCGGACACGGCGGTGATCGTCGAAGAGATCAAGGGCGATGTCGGCCTGTCCTACCGCCTGCTGCGCCTGATCCATAACGCCAGCTACGCCCAGCTGGGCAGTCACGCCAGCGTGGAGCAAGCCGTGCTGCTGCTGGGGCGTTATGAACTGTACCGCTGGCTGTCCATGCTGCTGGTGGACTTTGCCGGTAGCCGCAGGGCGGGCACCGCACTGCAAGAGGCCACGCTGTGGCGCTCGCGTCTGCTGGAGTTGATCGCCACCGAAAAGCGGCTGTCCACACCCGACCAGTTCTTCACCCTGGGCCTGGCGTCCATGCTGGGCCAATTACTGCGGATCAGCGACTCCGAGGTGGCCAGCACTCTGAACCTGCCCACCCAAGCGCGCCAGGCGCTGCTGGAGCACACCGGACCGTGGCATCCCTATCTGGACCTGGTCCGGCGCCTGGAGGCACGCACCCTGGACCTGACGGTGGAGCTGTCGCCGCTGTTCCGCGACAGCGCCCACCTGCTGATGCTTTCCGACCAGGCCTGGCACTGGGCTGCGCAGCAGATCGCACTGGGCAACGGCTAGGCCATCCGGGGCGTTGTACGATGCGCGCTTCCAACCCCACCGATTCATTGCCCCAAGAGAGGTCCGCATGCTGCCTCGCACGTCGCGCTCCCTGATCCGCTTCGCCCTGCCCCTGGCGGCAGCCCTGGCGCTGGCCGGATGCGAGTCCATGTCGGTATCCGAGTGCAAGGTGGCCGACTGGTACCGCGTGGGTCTGACCGACGGTGCCAAGGGCGAGAGTGATCGCCATATCGCCGACTACACCGAGGACTGCGGCAAGGCTGGCATCGTCCCCAACGCGGCGCTGTTTCGCCAGGGTTGGAACGCCGGCATCGTGCAGTTCTGCACGGCGGCCAATGGCTGGCGCGAAGGCGTGCAGGGGCACAGCGGCAAGTCTTCGGTCTGCCTGGGTCAGGCCGGCTACCCTGCGTTCTCGCGCTACTTCGAGGCTGGATTGCAGGTGTACCGCACGCAAGAGCAGATGCGGCGCAACAACGACGAAACCAACCGCTTGCAAGGCCGGCTGGACGCATCCAAGAGCGATGACGAGAAGAAATCCCTGCGGGAAGACCTGCGCCGCCTAGACCGCGAACAGTCCCGTCTGCGCAACCAACTGGCCCAGCAGCAGATGCTGGGCCCCTGATCGGCTACCGGTCAGGCAGCGACGTGCTGCTCGAACGCCGCCTTGACCTCGGCCATGGCGGCGTGGCTTAGGCGGTTGCCGTATTGGCTGACGACACGGCCTGCCGCCTGATTGGCCAGCCAGGCAGCCTGTGCGTGGCTGTGGCCGTGGGTAACGGCGTAGAGGAAGGCACCGGCAAACATGTCGCCCGCGCCATTCGTGTCCAGTGCCTTCACGCTGGCAGCCGGCACCTCGGTGCGCTGGCCGTTTTCCAGCACCAGGCAGCCCTTGGCACCGCGCGTCAGGCACACGGTGCGTGCCAGGCGGCCCATCTGGGCGCAGATCGCGTCCAGGTCCTTGGTTCCGCACCAGACCTGGGACTCTTCTTCGTTGCAGAACAGGTAGTCCAGCCCCTCGCCGACCATGGCCTCCAGGCCGGCGCGGCAGAAGTTGATCATGCTCATGTCGCTGAGCGTCGTGGCCAAGGCCACACCGGCTTCCTTGGCCATGGCGCGGCCTTTCAGGGCGGCATCCAGCCCGGTAGGCGATGCGGCCAGGTAGCCCTCCATGTAGTAGACCTTGGAGCGGGCAATGTCGTGCGGGTGCAGCGCCGTGTGGTCGATGTCGGCCGTGGCGCCCAGGAAGGTGCTCATGCTGCGCTCGGCATCGGGCGTCACCATGACCATGCAGCTACCGGTCTGGCCCTGCGGCGGCTTGGTGTGGTTCAGGTTGGTGGCCACGCCGTTGGCGGCCAGGTCTTCACGGTAGAAGGCGCCCAGCTCGTCATCCGCCACGCGGCAGGAGTAGAAGGCGTTGCCGCCCAACTGGGCCAGCGCCACCACGGTGTTGCCGGCCGAGCCGCCGCCGGTGCGCCGGGCATGCAGGCCCTGCACATGGGCCAGCAGGTCGGCGCGGCGCGGCGCGTCGATCAGCGTCATGTGGCGCTTTTCCACGCCCATGGCCTGGAGTTGCGCGTCGCTGACCTCGTATTCGGAATCGACCAGGGCGTTGCCGACGGCGTACAGGTGGTAGTGGTGCGTCATGGTGGGCGCGCCGCTCACTGCTCGACGAAGGCGCGCTCGACGACGTAGTCGCCAGGCGAGGTGGTGCTGCCTTCGACAAAGCCGCGTGCGTCCAGCAGCTCGCGCATGTCCTTGTTCAACGCCGGGCTGCCGCAGATCATGATGCGGTCACGCGACGGGTCCAGCTTGGGCAGGCCCAGGTCGGCCTCCAGCTTGCCGCTGGCGATCAGGTCGGTGGCACGGCCACGGTTCTTGAACGGCTCGCGCGTGACGCTGGGGTAGTACAACAGTTGCGCCTTGACGTACTCACCCAGGAACTCGTCGGCGGGCAGGTCGATATTGATGAAGTCGGCATAGGCCAGTTCATTGACCTCGCGCACGCCGTGGAACAGGATGACCTTTTCGTACTTCTCGTAGGTGGCCGGATCGCGGATCAGGCACAGGAACGGCGCCAGGCCGGTGCCGGTGCCAATCAGGTACAGGTTCTTGCCGGGCAACAGGTAGTCGATCAGCAGCGTGCCGGTGGGCTTGCGGCCGACGACGATCTTGTCACCCACCTGGATGTGCTGCAGACGCGAGGTCAGCGGGCCGTCCTGCACCTTGATGCTGAAGAATTCCAAATGGTCTTCGTAGTTGGCGCTGACGATGCTGTAGGCACGCAGCAGCGGCTTGCCGTTTTCCAGGCGCAGACCAATCATGGTGAAGTGACCGTTGGAGAAGCGCAAAGACTGGTCGCGGGTGGTTTTGAAGCTGAACAACCGGTCGGTCCAGTGGTGGACGCTCAATACGGTTTCATCCTGGAATGCACTCATGGGGGGCCTTGGAAAGATTCGAAATACGGACTTCGGGAAAACCCTTTAGTGTAAATCGTTCCGATAACCCTTCTGTCGCCACCTATACGTCACACTTCAAGGCATGAACACTGCCGTTGATTTGCGCTCCGATACCGTTACCCGTCCCACGCCAGCCATGCGCGCGGCCATGGCCCATGCGGAGGTGGGTGACGACCAGTATGGTGAAGACCCGAGCACCAACCGGCTCCAGGCACGGGTTGCGGAGATGCTGGGCAAGGAAGCGGGTCTTTGGCTCCCCAGCGGCACCATGGCCAACCAGGTGGCGCTGCGCACCTTGACCCGGCCGGGGGATGAGGTGATCGCCAGCCGAGAGTCCCATGCGGCCTGGCACGAGGCCGGTGGCGCCGCCGTCAACGCCGGTGTCCAGATCCATGAGATCGGGCAAGGTGGCGTCTTTACCGCCGAAGAACTGCGGGCGGCAACCAAGCCGCGCAATATGTCGATCTTTCCTTTGACGACCTTGGTGGAGGTAGAAAACACGCACAACCGGGCAGGCGGTGTGGTCGTACCCCAGGCGGAAGTGGTGCGCATCTGCGAAGTGGCGCGCGAGTTGAAGCTGGCAACGTTTCTGGATGGCGCGCGACTGTGGAATGCGCGTGTGGCCAGTGGCGTTGCGCTGGAGACGATGTCTGCCCCGTTCGATCTGGTCGCAGTGGCGTTCAGCAAAGGCCTTGGCGCACCGGGTGGCTCCCTGCTGGCAGGTTCCAAAGACCTGATCGCCATCGCAGACCGGCACCGCCGCCGGCTGGGCGGCGCCATGCGGCAAAACGGGATTTTCAGCGCAGCGGCTTTGCATGCGCTGGATCACCACATGGACCGCCTGCCTGAAGACCATGCCAATGCCTACGCATTCGCCGAAAGACTATGCGCGGGCACACCCGTGGAGTTGGACTTGAAGACGGTTCAGACGAACATCGTCGTCTTCCGACTGCCACCGGCGATTTCCATGGATGCCCCCGAGTTGACTGCACGCGCAAGGGCGCGCGGGGTGCTGGTGAACGCCTTTGGCCCGCGCACCATCCGGGCTGTCACGCATCTGGACGTGAACCGGGAGCAGTGTGAACGGGCGGCGGATGTGCTGGTTGAGTTGATGGGGGGCTAGGACGGGGTCAGGCTGTTAGCGGTCTTTTACCTCGCTCAAAAGCGGACAAACCGGTAGGCGGTTACGGTTAGCCTCCACACCCACTTGCGACTGCGGCAGAGTTGACCCGTGGCATGGAGGGAGGTGTGGGCCTATCTGGTTCCCGTAACAAGCGGCCAAGTCTGTCGGTCTCGGCGAGGACTTGCATCAATCCCGTGTCATGGTTCACCAGGACCAACCTCTTAGCCGTGTTGAGCGCGGACTTTGGTATGGAGAACTGAAGCGTGCGGACAAACTCGCATTTGGAGCTAAATAGTTGTACACGAGGCCGCGCAACCCAAACGTGAACATTCACCGTGCCATCCTCGCTCTTGGTCATGGTTGGAACCTGTACTTGCCCTAGTGAGTAAAAAAACTCCAACTTCTCGACATGGAGCGCATCCGTTTCCATGTGCGTGCGCATTTCAACCGAGAAGTTAGCGGGTGGGTCTGCGGGAGAGGAGACCGAGACGTCGGAGAGAACCTGCCCGAATACAGCATCAACGGGAGCAGGCGCTTGAGAGGTCAGCAGAAATAGTCCACCCGCGATGATGCAGCCAACAATAGCAAGGGCAACGCGCCTAAGAGTCAATGTGGGGCCTCTAGATGAAAAATGCAGTCCGCGACGATAGCGCATAAAGCTGGAGGTAAGTCTTTGCGCCTTTTTTGCCTAGGCCTCGGATGACTCCTTTCGCTGCAAACCTGCGGCGGTGACGGGCTGGAGATTTGGTCATGGAAGACTGAGTCGAAATCAAACATCGATGGCCAATCGCAACCAATCCGTTCTCACCATCCGTGAAATGATGCGTTTTGCACCGGACTTGGGTATTTGGCAAAAACTGCCAGGACTCCCCATCCGGAACATTTCCTTGCAGTAGGTAAATGTCAACTGCTATGTGTTTCGCCGGAACTGGACGCCAAACTGGGGTCCCTTCATTAAGTAGTGCTACAAAGACTTCATGTGACGTTGTCATAGCTCAAGTATCACTCGATTGGGGGATACTGCCGCAAGTCCGCTTTCGCTGCAAACCTGCAGCGTCCATAAGATGCAGGAAGTCATTCAGCATTGCTTCGCACGGGACGAAGCTGTTCGACGCTATCAGGGGTCACGCCCAATAGCGCTCGACTGCGTTTGTTAAAGCGAGTAGCCGGACGCGAGTTGAGAAGCAAAACTGACGAATCTCGGTCATAGGGAGCAATCGCCAGTATTGCGCAATCAATGATGCGCTCTGAGCGCCAACCGAAACTGACTTTCGCTGTTTCGAGGAAGGGTTGCAATGCAGCATTGCGAAGCTTCTGAACTGACGCAACAGCCCAGAGAATTGCATAGAGCCCTCCCAATCTTCTCAGCCCATGAGGCTCATTGGAAATGACCTCTAGCAATTTGCCTGTGTGTTTGCGCGCGCTAAGAAGATTGACCTGGATGAGTTGCGTCAGTGGCCACATTGCCACTGAAGCAACGCGGTTGGGTTCAGGTTGGCTGTACGCGGCCATTAGCGCTTCATCCAAAATGACTTCCGCATTGGCGTGAGAGGGGTTGGCTTCAACGATGTAGGCCAATGCTTGACATCGATACCATGGGTGTTGAATTGAGCGTGCGATAACCAGTGCCTGACTCGGGCTACCCTTTGCCAATCGTGCAACCTCCGACCGGTCTGAAACACCAACACCAGACAGGCGTTCGTAGTTCTCCGGTGGCTTGTAGTGATTCATGGCATCGGGATTGTCATTCAAAAAGAATACCGCGATATACCGTCATTTGAGTGCTGTCTCTGAATGCCCGCTTGCGCTGCAGTACAGACGAATGAACATTACTCATAGAGCTTTAGCTCATCCTTAATGGCTGTCCTTAGTTGCAGCGGATTGACAAAAACGCCCTTCATACTTGTCGTCGGAAAAACTGCGACTGACACTCCTTGTTGCAACAAATTTGGGAGCCATGTGTCAACGAACTCATGCACTTCGACTGCACTTGATTCGTAGCCACTCCATTCATCTCTGGCACAGGCATTTGCATATTCTGAGTGCGGCCAGAACGGGATGCCATTGTTGCCGTCATCATCGCAAACACTCACCCAACCATCCTTATCCCGCAAACCCCAAACCAATTCACTATCCGCAATTTTCTTTACAAAATGCGCAAACCGTTCTGGGCCTGGAAGCGCAGAGACTGCAGAAAGTTGCTCTCTAGAAAGTGGTTTTTGATTGTTCATTTGGAACTGAACAGGTTTCAACGTGCCTTAACTGGACCCCGTCATTGCAAGTCCGCTTTCGCGGCATTCCGGCGGCGCATCGAAATCCGGGGTACCTATATATCATCGTCCGATAGCTCTTCAAAGTTGTCGGAATGTAGGCCTGCAAGTACTTTTCCGCTCTTCATCGAAGACACCACACAGTGTTCGGGCATGTTCGGAATTTCACCCAGATAGACAAATTCCTGCTCACCGTTTGACAGCTTCATGATAGAACTTGAGCCTGGATGCGATAACAGCAATTTAACAATTGATAAAGGCCTAGGACGCTGTCTCACATTGACCCTTTCAAAAAGTCACATCCTACAAGTTGGACGAACCTGACCGACGACCGCTATCGCTGCAATTCTGACCAACAACAACACCGTAGTCATCCCACAAATGCGGGGGCAGTGGCATGCAGAAAGCCGACTTCTTTGGCGCTCCAGAGCAGCCGTTTAGCTCGACGGAACCGAGACTATTTTCCCATTCCGATTTAGCTTTGCCCTTTCGTTTGGGTCTGTAGAGAAAAATTGGAAGTAGGCCGCGAAGGCGGGGCCATCTTTTGGCCGTTTACAACCCTCAAACCATATCCAGACTTGTAGCCCCGGTTTAAGTGCGTCAACTGCTTCATCACCACCGTAAACGCTGTAGACGGCGCCTATTTTGGAGACAGAGATTTGTTCAAGCTGCTTTTTCTTGCCATTTCTAACGAAGACATTCGGCAACTCAACTCGCTCAATGTCTCCAAAAATGTTCTCCTTGGACGGTGAGTAGTTTTCACTTCCATCTGGTGCTCCTCCGTCGGGCGTAGGCAATCGACAGCCTGCATGCACGTGCACAGCGAAAAGCAGGGCTCCCAAAACTATGGCTGCAGACCGTTGAGACTTCATGTTGATTTAAGAATACTTTTGTCCGCTTTCGCTGCTCACTCGACTTCCATATGACTAGGCTCCAGGGCCAAGGAATGTGAAGTCGAATTCCCTTCGCCTTCGAACCACCATTTCTCAACCCATGCTCTGCCGTAGGCATCCACCTCGTAAACCGTCAAGCATAGGTCGACCATTGAAAGAACGCGTTCGCGTGTTTGGTTATCTGAGTCGCCAAGCGCCGAATCATCTACCGCGAGCAAACGGACAACAGAGCCAACCTTCACGGCTTTGCCATTTATGTCTAGGGTCCCCAGTTCACTCATTGATGCGGCCTTATAGAAATGCTTGGTAGATTTTCCAGCTACGACTCATGCTAGAAGTTGAGACTGGAAGTCCGCTTTCGCTGCTTAGCCATCGCTCTAAAGCAGTCACTAGTTAGGGACGTAACGTAGAAATGACCGGCGGACACTAGGCCGGCAACAACCGGCAGATAGGTTGCTCGTGTTTATTGCCATGTCAGAGCTCATGCTCCACCCTTTCCCGTGCCTTCTCAAAGTGCTCCAAATCGATGGAATCAGCGAACTGTGCAATGTGTTCCAGCCACAGATCGAGAACACACCACTGCTGTTGAGTGTACGGTGGACTAGGGTCCCAGCGGTGGTCATTCTCCAAGGCATAGATCACTGCGCTAGCTTCGTCGGGTAGCCAAGGCTCTTCAACCTCAAGGCAGCGGAGCAACCAGGCAGGCAAGTAGTAGTGCTTCGCCTCGGCTGAGAGGAGCGGCATATCCCAAACGTGGCGACGAAAAATTGCATCGGGCATCTGTGATGCGTCGAAGGGAGCAAGTTCCTCCGCAAGTTCGTCACATTCCATGCATCGATGCGGTGCGATGTCCGCTTGCACCGGTTTCGGCACGCAAGCGAACGCTTTGATGATTTGGTCGCGGAGTTCGGGCACTTCCATGAGCTCTAACGTCGAAGCGGTCCGGCACGCAGCTCGTGCCGAGAAGCGGCATTTTGCCGCTGCGTGTCCGAGACGAGCAACCAGTTATGCGTCATTGCTTTCTCGACGCGATGCAAGTGCCCTAAGACCGACAAAGATTCCAAAATAAGCCGCTGTCTGAATAAGGGCACGTTCCGTATGAGTGACAAAGTACCCCGTGAACAAACCGCCGATTGGCAGTAGGAGGAAAAACCAGCCCAATAGGCGCAAGCCACTCGGCGTGATAAGACCTCCGTGCGTCTTCTTACCGGCAATGAGGCGAACGCATTTGACGAAGCCCCAGAAGCCGACCAGCGACATGATGAGTCCACCGATAGGCGCTGCAATTGGGGCCTTTTCATTCGGCAAAAACACCATCATGAGGGAGCCTGCTAAGCAGAGTAGAACGATTCCCCCAAGTGCGAAACCAGCCAGTACCTGCACCAACCGAGGCAGTGAGGGGTCGGCGGGTTGTTCAACTTGAGTCTGCTCAGGCGCTTCGTTCATGACGGATAGCAATGAAGAATCGGACCAAGTTTCCCATGGTGTTTAACGTAGTTGAATTTTGTCGCATCGAATGAACACTCGATTTGACAGACCGCTTCCGCTGCATTCCACGCTTAGAGATCAGCCTAGCGATTCCGAATGCTATTTCGGCAAGCGTTCTCATTCCGACTCTCAACGCTGTAGTTAGCTTACCCACGCCATGCTCGTCGAAAGCTGACGCCAAACTCCAAATCGCCTATGCATGAGGATGAAATGTCCTGAGCCACCTAAGCCTTCCGGTGTCATTGAAAAGAAGAAAAGCGCCTGCTTGGATTCGTCGTCAAGTCCGACGCGTGAGAGGCGTGTGAGACCTGTCGCCGTTGGATATTTTCGATAGAAAGTCTTCCAACCTTCACTTATCGAATTACTGCCAAAAACTTGCTTCAAATCCGATTCTTTGGCGATTGACCACCTAATTTCCTTCCGAAAGAGTCTGTGTGGGAGTTCAAGCGGCAAAGGGGAATCGAGCAGTTGTAAGAAGTCAGCAATCACCGCGTCGCTTGCCTCTGGGAGCTCTTTCTTTAGTCTTTCATAACGTCTGTCATCGCCAATGAAAACTTCGTTGGCAGTCGCAGTTGATGGTGCAAATACGAAAGACTTACCAGTGGAGACCTCCCCGGCGACCGAATTGAAAAATGCGGCAATAGCTTCCTGCTCATTTGCACGGGTTACCTGAGCTAATGTTGGTCCGCATGCCGCAAGTGCTGCAAGTGCTGCAAAAAGCGAAAGGAATTCCCGCCGTGAATGTAATCGCAGTGCAGCCATAGTAGTAAATTGGAATTGGTCTTGCAATGACGGCTAACGCTGCACAGGAGTCCGGCATTGAACACCTATTGCGTAGGATTAGAAGGTTGATTGTTACTTGAGGGTTGTGGGCAATACATACTCAGTAACAGATGACGAAGGGTCTACGGGGTTTAGCTCGACCGCGGCCAGTTTGCTGCCCAAAGAATACAAAATTAACAGTCGGCCCGAGTCGAGGATTGTGGCTTCATTTAGCCGGTCTGCCTTGGGTATGAGAACACGATAGTTCTTTCCATTTGGGGCCGAGATGGCGATTTGCTTTGTATCTGACTCTGTGAGTCGGTTGTCGCCGTTGGAGTCTTTGTCAACAATGACGTGGACATAGGCAACGACATCTTTTTTATTCTCTCCGTATGCGGGGGAAGGAAGTGCGACAGAACTGAGGATGACGCCATCCATTGAAGAACGAAGCCAATGTGCGGTGTGCTTCGTTGGCTCGACGTAAAGGTAGTTGCGTATTGAGCCCGCTTCTTTAGAGCCCGAGCCAATGGAGTAAGTTTGGCGGACGGTGAGCGGTGCGCGAATCACCGTACTACCCTGAATTGAATCAAATGAGCCCAGTTCTGCAGCAGACTCTAGAACGTCACCAAGCGCTGTATTGGCTACATTGTCGACATGCCGTGTTCGCATCGAATCCCTGAGCAGCATGTAGCCAGTAATGCTGAGGACTACGCCAGCCATCAATCCAACAAGCAAGATGATGACGGCGTTGATGCGCCAAAGGTGGGCAAAAAACTTTCTGGTTTGCATGGAATAAGCGGTTCCGACTTTAGAGGTGTTGCCATAAGTCAGCTTCGGCTGCAACGTGGCAATCAATGAGTGGAAACGGATTCTTCCCAATCAAGTGAATTTTTGGGAGTCGACCTACGCTGCATTGTCACTACCGGTCCCCAGATTGAACATCCCCCGAACGGGTGATTTTTCGGATGACTGCTTTCGCTGCAAAAGAGCCGTCCCATGCCAGCAGCCCCGCTTCCACATAGTCTGATGCGATGACCCACGCCGACTTCTAGGCGCGTGGCAGCATGAGGCGCGGGCGTTTGCCCCAAGGCTATGCCCCACGCCCCTTCCTCAATCGCGACGCTTAAGCAAACGCCGCTGCATTGGCCACCGCCAACGCCGTCATATTGACGACCCGCCGCACCGTGGCCGAGGGCGTGAGGATGTGCGCAGAAGCCGCAGCGCCCAGCAGGATCGGCCCCACGGTGACGCCATGGCCGGCCGTCATCTTCATCACGTTGAACAGGATGTTGGCCGAGTCCAGGTTCGGGCAGATCAGCAGGTTGGCTTCGCCGTGCAAGGTGGTCTCGGGCAAGGCGGCGCGGCGCACGGTTTCGGACAGGGCGGCGTCGCCTTGCAGTTCGCCATCGCACTCAATGTCGGGCGCCATCTTGGTGAACAGTTCGCGCGCCAGGCGCATCTTGCGGGCCGAGGGGCGGTCCGACGAGCCGAAGTTGGAGTGCGACAGGAAGGCCACCTTGGGCGGCACGCCAAAGCGGCTGACTTCTTGCGCGGCCATCAGGGCGATGCTGGCCAGTTGCTCGGCGGTCGGGTCCTCGTTGACATAGGTGTCAGCAATGAACAGCGCGTATTTCTCCAGCATCAGCGCATTCATGGCGGCCATGCCGGGGGCGCCGGCCTTGAGGCCGATGATGTCGCGCAGGTGCTGCAGGTGGGTGTCAAAGCGCCCCACCATGCCGCACAGCATGGCGTCGGCGTGGCCCAGCTTGACCGACAGCGCGGCGATGGTGGTGTTGGAGCGGCGCACGGCGGCCTTGGCGGCTTCCGGCGTCACGCCGTGGCGGCCCATGAGCTTGTGGTACAGCTCCCAATACTGGCGGAAACGCGGGTCGTCCTCGGGGTTCACGCAGTCCACCTCACGCCCGATCTGGATGCGCAGGCCGGCCTTGGCCAGGCGTGCCTGGATGACCGCAGGGCGGCCAATCAGAATGGGGTGTGCCAGCCCCTCGTCCACCGCCACCTGCGCGGCGCGCAGCACGCGTTCGTCCTCGCCCTCGGCATAGGCGATGCGCTTGGCGGCCGGCTGGATCGCCTTGGCGGCACTGAACACCGGGCGCATGAACATGCCGGTCTGGTAGACGAAACGGGTAAGTTGCTGGCGATACGCCTCCATGTCCTGGATCGGGCGGGCTGCCACGCCAGAGTCCGCAGCCGCCTGGGCCACGGCCGGAGCAATGCGCAGGATCAGGCGCGAGTCAAACGGCGTGGGGATCAGGTAGTCCGAGCCAAACACCAGTTCCTTGCCGGCGTAGGCGTTGGCCACTTCTTCGCTGATGTCGGCCTTGGCCAGGTCGGCGATCTGGCGCACGCAGGCCAGCTTCATGGCCTCGGTGATCTTGGTGGCGCCGCAGTCCAGCGCACCGCGGAAGATGTAGGGGAAGCACAGGACGTTGTTGACTTGGTTGGGGTAGTCCGAGCGGCCGGTGGCGATGATGCAGTCCGGGCGTACGGCCTTGGCCAGTTCGGGGCGGATTTCGGGTTCCGGGTTGGCCAGGGCCAGGATGATGGGCTTGTCGGCCATGGTCTTGACCATGTCCTGCGTCAGCACGCCAGCGGTGGAGCAGCCCAGGAACACGTCGGCGCCCTTGACGATGTCCGCCAGGGTGCGGGCATCGGTCTTCTGCGCAAAGCGGGCCTTGGATTCGTCGTAACCGCCGGGGCGGCCTTCATAGATCACGCCCTTGGAATCGCAGGTGAACACGTTCTCCACACGCACGCCCAGGCCCACCATCACGCCCAGGCAGGCCAGGGCTGCGGCGCCCGCGCCCGAGACCGCCACCTTGACGTCCTCAATGCGCTTGCCCACCAGCTCCAGGCCGTTGAGCAGCGCGGCGCTGGAGATGATGGCCGTGCCGTGTTGGTCGTCGTGGAAGACCGGGATGTTCATGCGGTCGCTGAGCTTCTTCTCGATGTAGAAGCACTCGGGCGCCTTGATGTCTTCCAGGTTGATGCCGCCCAGCGTGGGCTCCATCGCGGCGATGATCTCGACCAGCTTGTCCGGGTCGTTCTCGGCTAGCTCAATGTCGAACACGTCCACGCCGGCAAACTTCTTGAACAGGCAGCCTTTGCCCTCCATCACCGGCTTGCCGGCCAGCGGGCCGATGTTGCCCAGGCCCAGCACGGCCGTGCCATTGGTGATGACACCGACCAGATTGCCGCGCGAGGTGAAATCCGCCGCCAGCGACGGGTCGGCCTGGATGTCCAGGCAGGGATAGGCCACGCCGGGCGAATAGGCCAGCGACAGGTCACGCTGGTTGGACAGCGGCTTGGTGGGGGTGACGGAAATCTTGCCGCGTGTGGGGGTGCGGTGGTATTCACGGGCTGCTTCGCGCAGCGCTTGTTCGGCGGGGGAAAGGTCTTTCATGGTTCTTCTTCTCCAAAAGGGTTCTTCAATCACCCAGGCAGATGCCCAGGTCGCGCGCGGTTTGCAGGGTGTCGCTGTCCAGTGGAACGGCCTTCATGCGGCCGGCCACCTCTTCCAGTGCGATGTAGTTCACATTCGGGAAGGCCAGGGATACCATCACGCCCGACAACCCCTCATCCAGGGCTCGGGCGGCTGCCGCGCCAAATCGCATGGCGGCCAGACGGTCAAATGCGGTCGGCGTGCCGCCCCGCAGCAAATGGCCCAGTACCACCACACGGGTGTCTTTGCCGGTACGGTCGGCCAGGGCCTTGGCCACGCGCTCGCCCATGCCACCCAGGCGCTCGGCGTGGCCGATCTCGGCCGGGGCCTGTAGCTCGGTATGGCCGTCGCGCGGGGCCGCACCCTCGGCCACCACCACCACGGAGTAGAGGTGGCCTTCGGCGTCACGGGCGTGAATCAGGTCGGCCACGCGGTCCAGGTCAAACGGGATTTCCGGCATCAGGATGGCATGCGCATTGCCGGCAATGCCGCTGTGCAGCGCGATCCAACCGGCATAGCGCCCCATCACCTCCACCACCATCACGCGCTGGTGGCTCTCGGCGGTGCTGTGCAGGCGGTCCAGGCACTCGGTGGCAAAGGCCACCGCAGTGTCGAAACCGAAGGTGGTCATGGTCTTGTCGAGGTCGTTGTCGATGGTCTTGGGCACACCCACCACGCGCAGGCCCTTCTTGTGCAGGGCATCGGCAATGGTCAGCGAGCCGTCGCCACCGACCGACACCAGCGCATCGATTTCCTTCAGCGCAAAGTACTGCAGGATTTCATCGGAGCGGTCCACCTCGCGCGTCGTGCCGTCGGGCATGCGGGTGGGAAAGTGCAGCGGGTTGCCCTTGTTGGTCGTGCCCAGGATGGTGCCGCCCAGGTGGCCAATGCCGCGCACCTTGTCGCGCGTGAGGCGGATCACGCCGCCCTCCACATAGCGCTCGGGAAACAGGATGCCGTTGAAGCCGTCGCGGATGCCGTAGCACTCCCAGCCCCGGTTGATGGCGGCGATCACCACCGAGCGGATCACCGCATTCAGGCCCGGCGCGTCACCGCCGCCAGTGCAGATGGCGATACGGCGAATGGGTGAGGAAGGCATGCAAACTCCAACGCAAAACCTTGATTATGCGCAAGTTGGATGACTCAAATATCCTCCGGCACCATGGCGATGGCGCCACAGGGGCATTCAGCCACGCAGACACCGCAACCCTTGCAGTAGTCGTACTTGAAATCAAAGCCCTTGCCGGGGCCGTGCTTGGTGACCGCGTTGTCCGGGCACACGCCGTAGCAGTTGTCGCACTCGAAGCAGTTGCCGCAGGACAGGCAGCGTCGCGCCTCGAACAGCGCGTTGCTTTCGTCCAAGCCGCCCTGCACTTCCTCAAACGTGCTTTGGCGGCGGATGATGTCCAGCATCGGCCGCACGGTCTTGGGGGCATCGCTGTAGTACCAGGTGTTGAGCTTGTCGAAGCTGGCCAACTCGTGCTTGGGCGCGGGCGTGTAGGTGCCGCCCTTGAGCCAGGCATCGATGTTGCGTGCCGCCTTCTTGCCGTGGCCGATGGCCACCGTGACGTTGCGCTCGGCCGGCACCATGTCGCCACCGGCAAAGATGCCGGCGTGGCCGGTCATCATGTTGGCATCGACCTTGACCACGCCGTCTTCCACGACCAGCCCAGGCACGCCGTCGATCAGCGACAGGTCCACGTCCTGGCCCAGGGCCAGCACCACGGAGTCGGCCTCCAGCGTCTCGAATTCGCCGGTCGGTTGCGGAAAGCCCTTGTCGTCCAGCGCCATCTTCTCCACGGTGATAGCCGATTCGCCGGCCTGCTTGATCGTGGACAGCCACTTGATCAGCACGCCCTCCTGCAACGCTTCCTCCACCTCGAAGTCGTGCGCCGGCATCTTCTCGCGGGTACGGCGGTAGACGATGATGGCTTCCGTCGCCCCAAGGCGCTTGGCGGTGCGGGCCACGTCGATGGCGGTGTTTCCTCCCCCGTAGACCACGACCCGGCGGCCCAGCATGGGCTTGTCCTCGCCCTCCATGGAGCGCAACACGGACACGGCATCCAGTACCTTGGCCGAATCACCGGCAGGAATGAAGGCGCGCTTGGCAATGTGCGCACCCACCGCCAGAAACACCGCGTCAAAGCCGCCCTGCTGCTGCGCCTCCAGCACGTTGGAGACTTTCTGGTTGTATTCGATGCGCACACCCAGATCGACGATGCGCTGCACCTCGGCGTCCAGCACCGGGCGCGGCAGGCGGTACTGCGGAATGCCAAAGCGCATCATGCCGCCGGGCAAGGGGCCGGCCTCCTGCACCGTGACCTGGTGGCCCATGCGGGCCAGGTGGTAGGCCGCGGACAGGCCAGACGGCCCAGCGCCGATGACCAGCACCTTCTTGCCGCTGGCCTTTGCGGGCGGTACAAACTTCCAGCCCTTGGCAATCGCCTGATCACCCAAGAAGTGCTCCACCGAGTTGACTCCCACCGGCGCATCCAGCTTGCCACGGTTGCAGGCACCTTCGCAGGTGTGGTAGCAGACGCGGCCCATGATGGCGGGGAACGGGTTGTCCTCCACCAGTGTGCGCCAGGCTTGTTCGTAATCGCCGGACTCGGCGTGGAACAGCCAGGCCTGGATGTTCTCGCCGGCCGGGCACTGGTGGTTGCAGGGTGGCAGACGGTCCAAGTACACGGGACGCGAATTGCGCCAGGAACCGGTGTGGTTGACCAGTGAGGAACCGACGTCCAGCGTGATGGCAAAGGGCTTTTGCATGGTGGTCTCCTTTGCTGTCTCAGTGCGCCACATCCAACTGGGCGTAGCGGCGGATATTGCGGTCGGCCAGGGCTTGCAGGCGCGCGATGGTGGCGGTGTCCGGTTCCTTGCCAAACAGGTGCGCAAAGCGCTTCTGCGGCCGCAGGAAATCTTCCACCGGCACCTGGCGACGGATCTTGGCCGAGCCGGTGACCTCGCCGCGCTCGGCCTCGAACACCGGGAAGAAGCCGCTCTCATGCGCCAGGCGTGCCAGGCGGATGGTGTCGTGCGAGGCCGCGCCCCAGCCCAGCGGACAGGGCACGAAGATGTGGATGTAGCGCGCGCCGCGCAGCGTCATGGCCTTGGTGACCTTGTATTCGAGGTCGCGCAAATCCGCCACGGTGGCGGTGGCCACGTAGGGAATCTCGTGCGCCATCGCAATCTGCGGCAGGTACTTGCCCTGGCCGAACACATTGCCGGGCGTGGGGCCGACCGGCATCGTGGTGGCGGTGCGCGCGGCCGGCGGTGTGGCGCTGGAGCGCTGCACGCCGGTGTTCATGTAGGCCTCGTTGTCGTAGCAGATGTAGAGCACATCGTCGTTGCGCTCGAACATGCCCGACAGGCAGCCAAAGCCGATGTCGGTGGTGCCGCCATCACCGCCCTGTGCTACGACGCGCACGTCACCCCGGCCCTTGACGCGCATTGCCGCCGCAATGCCAGTGGCTACGGCGGCGGTGTTGCCAAACAGCGAGTGGATCCACGGCATCTGCCACGAGGTTTCCGGGTATGGCGTGGAGAACACCTCCAGGCAGCCGGTGGCGTTGGCGGCAATCAACTGGCCCTGGGTCGCCTGCATGGCGGCGTCGATGGCATAGCGCGCGCCCAACGCCTCGCCACAGCCCTGGCAGGCACGGTGGCCGGAGTTCAGCGAGTTGTTGCGTTCAGTGTTGGCCTGCACGCTGCGCTGGGTCGGCTCCAGCAGGCGATTGCCCACGGTGAAGGTGCCGGTCTGGTAGAACTTGACGACGGTGTGTTCCATGGTGGATTTCCTCACGCAATCTTGGACGACACGGTGCCGATGTCGCGCAGAATGCCCTCGGCCACCGGGCCGGAGCGGCGTTGCTGCTTTTCGCGTTCCAGCACGCGGTTGACGATTCCCCAGTCCAGATCCAGGAAGGTCAGCAGTTCCAGCTTGTCGGCTATCGCTTTGATCAGCATCTTGTGCAGGGATGCCTTGGTGATGGCGCGCCCACCCAAGCCGGCGACCACGGCATACACCGGCTGCGGGCGGCTCTGCACGGCGCTGCGCACATCGCGCGAGACGATGCCGCCAATGCCCACGGCAAAACACTTCTCGATGACGACGATGCGCTTGGCATGGCCGGTCACCGCGCGGATGGCCTCGATCGGGAAAGGACGGAACGACGTGATGCCCAGCACGCCGATCTTGACGCCCTCGGCCCGCAGATCGTCCACCGTGTCCTTGATCGTGCCCAGCACCGAGCCCAGCGCAATGACGACGGTCTCGGCGTCATCGAGCAGGTAGGGTTTGACCAGGCCACCTGAATCACGGCCGAATACTTCTTTGAACTCGCGTGCCAGTTCCGGCAAGCGGTCCAGGGCCTGCAGCTGCTTCGCGTGGGCCAGGTAGCGCACCTCGGTAAAGGCCTCGGGGCCGACCATGGCACCGATGGTCACCGGGTCATTCGGGTCCAGCACCTGGCGCGGCTCATACGGCGGCAGGTAGCGGTCCACCTGGGCCTGCTCGGGGATGTCGATGCGCTCGTAGGCGTGGGTCAGGATGAAGCCGTCCATGCACACCATGACCGGCAGCGACAGCTCCTCGGCGATGCGGAAGGCCTGGATGTGCAGGTCCAGCGCCTCCTGGTTGCTCTCGGCAAAGATCTGGATCCAGCCGGCATCGCGCATCGACATGCTGTCGGTGTGGTCGTTCCAGATGTTGATCGGCGCGCCGATGGCGCGGTTGGCCACCGTCATCACAATCGGCAGGCCCAGGCCGGAGGCGTTGTACACGGCCTCGGCCATGAACAGCAGGCCCTGGCTGGCCGTGGCAGTGTAGGCCCGTGCCCCGGCGGCCGACGCGCCAATCGCCACGCTCAACGCGGCAAATTCGGACTCGACGTTGATGAATTCACAACGGGCCAGATCGCCACTCTTCACCATCTCGCCCAGGCCCTCGACGATATGGGTCTGCGGAGAGATCGGGTAGGCGCAGATCACTTCGGGGCGGGACAGCGCCACGGCACGCGCAACCGCGTGGGAGCCTTCGCATTGTTCAAGCATGGTGGGCCTCCTGCGCCTGCTTTTCCTGTTCCATGGCGATGGCATAGGCCTCGCTGGCGGCATCCTTGTTGCCCTGCGCGACCTTGCCATGAAATTTTTCGTCAATGGCCGCGTGCACGGCCGCCAGCGACACCAACCCACCCACCGCCGCAAAGGCCCCCAGCAGCGGCACATTGGGCACCGGGCGGCCCACATGCTTCATCGCCAGTTCGGTGGCCGGCACGGTCAGCAGATGGTCCGGCTGAAACCATTTCACGAACTCGCCCAGCCCCAGCTGGTCAAAGGTCTTGGTGGTGTTGATCAGGATGTAGCCATCCTTCTTGAGGCCACTGAACACGTCGACCTGGTGCAGCAGCGTCGGGTCCTGGATGATCAGCGCGTCGGGCTCCATGATGGGCTCGCGCAGCCGGATTTCCTTGTCGTCCATGCGGCAGAAGGCCACCACCGGCGCGCCGGTGCGTTCGGACCCGAAGCTGGGAAAGGCCTGGGCGTGGCGCCCGCCCTCGAATGCGGCGATGGACAGCATTTCGGCGCCGGTCACGACGCCCTGCCCGCCACGCCCATGGATACGTACCTGGAACATGTTCGATTCCTTTCGTCTCCCCGGGATGGTCTGCGCTTGAAGATGAAACGCAATCCCAGATCCCGAAATGTGCTCCTTTGCTGGGAGCCGTTCTTGATGTAGGTCAGGTTTCGGTTTCGCCGCCGGATTGGCGATCCGGTTCTGCGATCATTGCGGCATGAAAGAATTCATCGTTGCCTGCCTGTGCGCCCAGTGGTGCGGCACCTGCCGCGAGTATCAGCCGCTTTTCGAGCAGCTTCAAGCCCAGTTCCCCCAGACCCGTTTCCTGTGGATCGACATCGAGGACGAGGCCGATCTGGTGGACCCGATCGAGGTGGAAAACTTCCCCACCCTCCTGATCGCCCGCGACAGCCAGACCCTGTTCTTCGGCACTGTCACCCCGCACCTGCAGACGCTGGAACGCCTGCTGCGCAACACGCTAGAGAGCGGCGCGCCGGCCCTGGCCCCGGATGCCGAGCGCGATGCGCTGGTGCAGCGCCTGTGGCGGCATGATACTTAGTCGAATCGGGCTCTAGCCCTCGTGGAAGCTGCGTGGAAAGCTACTACTTTTATAGCACCACACCCGACAGCCGAGCTACGCAACTGGCCCTTGAACGGCCTTTTTCTCGCGCTCGCGGCGCATGGCGCGTGATGGATGGTGGACGGTGCGCTCCACCCAGACCTTGAAGCGGATGTGTTCGTCCGTGTGCGCCTTGCTCAGCCAGTGCAGCAGGGCGTCGGAGCGCATGGCCAGATGCTTGCCGGATTCGTCGCGCTCGGTGCGTTCCGGCTCGATCAGCTGCAGGGTGGCGTCCTTGGGCAGGTCGCGCAGTGTGCGGCGCAGGTCGGTCACGCGCAGCCAGCGGAAACCGTCGTCGCCCTCCAGCACCTCGATGGGGTTGTCCTTGTAGGCGTAGTAGTTGCCCTGCAAGTGGTGCAGGGCCAGCCAGCGGGTGGTGTGGTAGCCCAAAGCCCCACTGTCGTACAGCACCGGCGCAATCAGCCAGCCCGCCAGGGGCGCCGCAAGAATCACTCCACCGGCTCCTCCCAGCCACCAACCGGTCCCCAACGCGCCCGCCGCAAAAACGATGCGGTAGGCCGTGTCGAACCGGCTGGCGGACATGGTGGACCCTAGAGCTTGGCGCTCACCCAGGCTTGCACGCTGTCCAGCGCGCCGGCCAGCTTGGCGGGTTCGGTGCCGCCGGCCATGGCCATGTCGGGCTTGCCGCCGCCCTTGCCGCCGACCTGGGCGGCGATGAAGTTCACCAGCTCACCGGCCTTGACCTTAGCCGTGGTGTCGGCGGTGACGCCGGCGGCGATCTGGACCTTGTCACCCTCGACGACGCCGAGCACGATGACGGCGGTCTTGAGCTTGTCTTTGAGCTTGTCCATGGTCTCGCGCAGGGTCTTCACATCCGCGCCGTCCAGCTTGGCCACCAGCAGCTTGACGCCGTTGATGTCCACGGCCTGGCTCAGCATGTCGTTGCCCTGGGCGCTGGCCAGTTTGCCTTTCAGCGCGGCCACTTCCTTCTCCAGCGCCTTGACGTGGTCCAGCACATGGCCCAGCTTGTCGGTGAGTTCGGTCACGGGTGCCTTCAGAGCGCCGGCTGCGGCGCCAACGGTGTCTTCCAGGTTCTGCAGGTAGGCCAGCGCGTTCTGTCCGGTGACGGCCTCGATACGGCGCACGCCGGCGGCCACGCCGCTCTCACCCACCACCTTGAAGATGCCGATGTCACCGGTACGGGACACGTGCGTGCCGCCGCACAGTTCGCGGCTGGTGCCGATGTCCAGCACGCGCACGGTCTCGCCGTATTTCTCGCCAAACAGCATCATGGCGCCGGTCTTCTGCGCGGACTCGATGTCCATGACGCGCGCCTCGGTGGCGGCGTTCTTCAAAATTTCGGCGTTGACGCGGAATTCGATCTCGTGGATCTGCTCATCCGTCACCGGCGCGTTGTGCGCAAAGTCGAAACGGGTGCGCTCGGGCGTGACCAGGCTGCCCTTTTGCTGCACATGTTCGCCCAGCACCTCGCGCAGGGCCTTGTGCATCAGGTGGGTGGCGGAGTGGTTGCGCATGGTGGAGGCGCGCAGCGTGGCGTCCACGTGAGCGTTGACCAGGTCGCCAACCTTGATGCTGCCGGTTTTGACCTCGCCGTGGTGGCCGTAAACGTCGGCCTTGATCTTCTGCGTGTCATCCACCATGAACAGCGCGTGGTCGCAGAAGATGGCGCCCTGGTCGCCGACCTGGCCGCCGCTCTCGGCGTAGAACGGCGTGGTGTCCAGCACCACGACGCCGGCCTGTCCTTCTTTCAGCTCGTCAACCCTCGTGCCATCTGCGTAGAGCGCTACGATATTGGTAGCAAATGTGTAGTGGTCGTAGCCGACGAAGGCGTTGCCGTGGGCGTCGTATTCCAAGGCGCGGTCCATCTTGAACTTGCCGGCGGCGCGGCCCTTGGCCTTTTGCGCCTCCATGGCGGCATTGAAACCGGCTTCGTCCACGGCCACGCCGCGTTCGCGGCACACATCGGCAGACAGATCCAGAGGAAAGCCGTAGGTGTCGTGCAGCTTGAAGGCGACATCGCCAGGCAACTGCTTGGCACCGCCAGTCAGAGCCTCGTCCAGGATTTCCATGCCGGTGGCCAGCGTCTCGAAGAAGCGTTCCTCCTCCATGCGCAGAGCATCGGTGATGCGCTGCTGCTGGGCGGCCAGCTTGGGGTAGGCATCGCCCATGACGGCAACCAGGTCGGCCACCAGCTTGTGGAAGAACGGAGCCTTCTGGCCCAGCTTGTAGCCGTGGCGGATGGCGCGGCGGATGATGCGGCGCTGCACGTAACCGCGGCCTTCATTGCCAGGCAGCACGCCGTCGCTCACCAGGAAAGAGGTTGCGCGGATGTGATCAGCAATGACCTTGAGCGAGGGGTTGGACAGATCGCTGGTGTGGGTCTCGCGCGCGGCGGCCTTGATCAGCTTGTCGAACAGGTCGATCTCGTAGTTGCTGTGCACGTGCTGCAGGATGGCGGCCAGGCGTTCCAGGCCCATGCCGGTGTCCACGCAAGGCGCGGGCAGACGGGTGACGGAGCCGTCGGCGGCCATGTCGAACTGCATGAACACGTTGTTCCAGATCTCGATGAAGCGGTCGCCGTCTTCGTCGGGGCTGCCCGGGGGCCCGCCGGGGATGTGGTCGCCGTGGTCGTAGAAGATTTCCGAGCAGGGGCCGCAGGGGCCGGTGTCGGCCATCATCCAGAAGTTGTCGCTCTTGTAGCGGCCACCCTTGTTGTCGCCAATGCGGATCACACGCTCGGGCGGCAGGCCGATGTCTTGGGTCCAGATGGCATACGCCTCGTCGTCCTCGGCATACACGGTGGCCAGCAGGCGCTCCTTGGGCAGCCTGTAGACCTCGGTCAGCAGCTCCCAGGCCCACATCAGCGATTCGCGCTTGAAGTAGTCGCCGAAGCTCCAGTTGCCCAGCATCTCGAAGAAGGTGTGGTGGCGCGCGGTGTAGCCCACGTTTTCCAGGTCGTTGTGCTTGCCGCCGGCACGCAGGCAGGCCTGCACCGAGGCGGCGCGCACATAGGAGCGCTTGTCGTGGCCCAGGAACACGTCCTTGAACTGCACCATGCCCGAGTTGGTGAACATCAGGGTGGGGTCGTTGCCCGGCACCAGCGGGCTGCTTTCGACCACGGTATGGCCCTTGGATTCAAAGAAATCGAGGAAGGTTTTGCGAATGTCGGCGACATTCATGGTGGCTTGGGTCATGTCAGTGCTACTTGGTACGGATTTCACTACAACCGGCTATTATCGCCGGCCCTCAGCTTCAGCGTGCGCCTATCGCGGCCTCTCGCTGGGCACGCAGGAAGGCGAACAGGGCCGGATCCTCACAGAAGGCCACGTTGAAACGCATCCAGGGGCTGGGCCCCATGTCCAGGTTGAACAGCGCGCCAGGGCCTAGCAGAATGTCGTGCTCACCCGCCTTGTAGGCCAGCTCCGTGGGATTGGGCAGGTCCGGGTGGCGTATCCAGAGGAACATGCCGGCCTTGGGTTCCAAAAACAGGGTAAAGCCCATTTCGAGCAAGGCCGCGGCAGTTTGCGCATGCGCACGTTGCAGGCGCTCGCGCAGGCCCTTGAGGTGCTTGCGCCAACGGCCGTCCATCAGCGCGCCATAGGCCAGCCGCTCGGTGAATTCGGAGGACGTGAGACCGGAAATCATCTTCAGCTGGGCCAGGTCCTCCAGCAAATCGGGCGCTGCCGCCAGGTAGCCCACCCGGATATTGGGCGAAATGGTCTTGGAGAAACTGCTGATGTAGACCACGCGGTTGAGCTGGTCCAGGCTGGCCAGCGACGGCCGGGGCTCGGGGTCCAGGTCGGCGTAGATGTCGTTCTCCACCACCGTGATGTCGTACTTGTCCGCCAGCTGCATCACGCGGTGCAGGTGCGCCAGCTGCGCCACCGAACCGGTGGGACTGTGCAGGCGTGGTTGGGTGAAGAACACCTTGGGCCGGTGCTGGACAATGCGCGCCTCGAGCACACCCAGGTCGTAGCCGGCCGGCGTGCGCGGCACACCCACGAGTTTGGCGCCCAGGAAACGCAGCGAGAACAACAGGTTGGGGTAGCCGGGCTCGTCGACCAATACCGCATCCCCGTTGTGCACCAGACGCCGCGCCACCAGGTCCATGGCCTGACTGGAGCCGTGGGTCAAAAGGACACGCTCGGAGGTGACGGCAATTTCCTGTTCGCCCAGGATGTCGCGCACCAACTGGCGCAAGGGCAGGTAACCCTTGGGCTCACCATAGCCCCCCAGGTCCACGTTGTCTGTCGCCAGGGCGCGCAGGCCCCGGCGCACGCCATCGGCAAACAACCAATCGCCGGGTAGCCAGCCACAGCCGGGCTTGAGCCGCAGGGCCCGGTTCTCAAAGATACGGCGCAAATACCAGGCCGCGTCGAAGTTGAAGCCCGGCCCCTGCCCCGGGGCCACCGTGCTCGATGAGGGCCGGTGTTTGACAAAGAAACCCTGGTGGGGGCGAGAAGCGAAATACCCCTGGGCCACCAATCGGTCATATGCATCGACCACGGTGTAGACACTTACCGCGTGGGCATGGGCGAACTGGCGGATGGACGGCGCCTTGGAGCCCGCGCGCAGGGCACCCTCGTCGACCAACTGGCGAAAGCCGTCAACGATCTGCTGCACCAAGGGGGTGCTTCCTTCTGGATTCAAAGTGAACATACGACTACCGATGCACCAACACAGGTTGCAAGCAAGCCAACGGGGACCAAATATGCCCCATTAGGGTTTATATGTAGTGGGCCGCACAACTGCACAGTACACCCGCAAACCACCACTGTGTGTATATGGTAGCCGCGCCTACCGCCACCTACAGTTGCCATCAGTAGCCTTAGTGCCCCTTAACCGCAACGACCCACATCGAAAACACCATGCAACGCGAATCCAATCTCAAGAACGCCGCCCTGATGGCCCGCCGCCGCGCCGCCCTGCCCGCCGGGCTGGGCCAGGCCTTTGAAATCTTTGTCGACCGCGCCGAAAACGCCGAAGTGTGGGACGTGGAAGGCCGCCGCTACATCGACTTCGCCGGCGGCATCGCCGTGCTGAACACCGGCCACCGCCACCCGGCACTGGTCAAGGCCATTGAGGAACAGATGGGCCGCTTCACCCACACCTGCTTCCAGGTGCTGGCTTACGAGCCCTATGTGGAACTGGCCGAAAAGCTCAACGCCCTGGCACCCGGCAACTTCGCCAAGAAGAGCTTCTTCATGACCACCGGCGCCGAAGCGGTAGAAAACGCCGTCAAGGTGGCGCGCGCCTACACCAAGCGCCCAGGCGTCATCGCCTTTGGCGGCGGCTTCCATGGCCGCACGCTGATGGGCATGGCGCTGACCGGCAAGGTCGCTCCCTACAAGATGGGCTTTGGCCCGTTCCCGGCCGACGTGTACCACGCCAAGTTCCCCTGCCCGCAGCACGGAGTCAGCGTGGACGACGCCATCGCCTCCATCGAGGCCCTGTTCAAGTACGACGTGGAACCGTCCCGCGTGGCGGCCATCATCCTGGAGCCGGTGCAAGGTGAAGGCGGCTTCTACATTGCCCCGGCCGACTTTGCCCGCCGCCTGCGCGCGCTGTGCGACCAGCACGGCATCGTGCTGATTGCCGACGAGGTGCAGACCGGCGCCGGCCGCACGGGCACCTTCCTGGCCTGCGAGCAGTGGGATGTGGCGCCTGACGTCATCACCATGGCCAAGTCTTTGGCCGGCGGCATGCCCTTGTCGGCCATCATCGGCAAGGCCGAGATCATGGATGCCGCCAGCGTGGGCGGCCTGGGCGGCACCTATGCCGGCAACCCGCTGGCCTGTGCCTCGGCGCTGGCCGTGCTGGAGGTGTTCCAGAAGGAGAGCCTGCTGCAGCGCAGCCGCGACGTGGGTGCCCGCATGATGGCCCGCCTGAACACGCTGGCCGCCAGCAACAAGGCCGTTGGCGACGTGCGCGGCATCGGCGCCATGGTGGCCATCGAACTGTGCCGAGGAGGTGACCTGAACCAGCCCGACGCGGACCTGACCAAGCGCCTGGTGAGTGAGGCCATCAAGCGCGGCCTGGTGCTGCTGTCCTGCGGTACCTACGGCAACGTGGTGCGTATCCTGGTGCCCTTGACGGCCAGCGACGCGCTGATCGACGAAGGCCTGTCCATCATCGAAGCCTCCCTGGCCGCGGCCCAGGCGGCGTAATTCCCTGAAAAGCCCAACCGACATGGCAACCAATGCGCTTGTGAAATTTGCCGGGGTCCAGAAGACCTACGACGGCAACGCCCTGGTGGTGCGCGATCTGAACCTGGAGATCCAGACCGGCGAGTTCCTCTCGCTGCTCGGGCCCTCCGGTTCGGGCAAGACCACCACCCTGATGATGCTGGCCGGCTTCGAGTCGCCCACCGCCGGCGAGATCTTCCTAAACGGCACGTCGATTACCCGCACGCCGCCGCACAAGCGCAATTTCGGCATGGTGTTCCAGAACTACGCCCTGTTCCCGCACATGACGGTGGCCGAGAACGTGGCCTACCCGCTGATGGTGCGCAAGGTGCTGGCCGCCGACCGCGACAAGAAGGTCAAGCGCGCCCTGGAGATGGTGCAGATGGGTGGCATGGGCAACCGCTACCCAGCGCAGATGTCGGGCGGCCAGCAGCAGCGCGTGGCCCTGGCGCGTGCCCTGGTGTTCGACCCCCAACTGGTGCTGATGGACGAGCCGCTGGGCGCGCTGGACAAGCAGTTGCGCGAGCACATGCAGATCGAGTTGAAGGAACTGCACCGCCAGTTAGGCCTGACCTTTGTCTATGTGACGCACGACCAGTCCGAGGCACTGACGATGTCCGACCGCGTGGCCGTGTTCAACGACGGAGCGATCCAGCAGATCGACGTGGTGACCGAGCTGTATGAATCCCCGGTGAACCGTTTCGTGGCCAACTTCGTGGGCGACAACACCGTGTTCCAGGGCACCGTCACCACCACGACCGACGACAACTGCGAGGTGCGCCTGCCCTGCGGCACCCTGCTCAGCGGCCAGAACATCAACGCCGTGCACACCGGCACCACCATCCAGGCTTGCGTGCGCCCCGAGCGCATCGTGGTGCACACGGTGGACGAAAAGCCCTGCGACAACAGCATCCGCGCGGTGCTGGACGACGTGATCTATTTCGGCGACCACCTGCGCCTGCGCTGCACCCTGCAGGAGCAGGAAGAAGCCACGGTCAAGATTCCCCTCTCCAGCATCGAAGTGCCGCAAACAGGCCAGGCCCTGTGGCTGCACTTGCCACCCGAGCATCTGCGCGTCTACCGCTAGGCCGCATGCAATTCCCACCAACCTCCTTTTAACCATCCCCTAGGAGACAACCCATGAAACTCAAACCCATCGTCGTCGCAGCCGCCGTGCTGGTGTCCCTGGCCGCCCAAGCGGAAAACCAGATCACCGTGGTGAACTTTGGCGGCGCCAATGGCAATGCCCAGAAGAAGGCCTACGTCGAGCCCTTTGAGAAGAGCACCGGCAACAAGATCGTCAGCGTGGAATACAACGGTGAGCAGGCCAAGATCAAGGCCATGGTCGAAGCCAAGAACGTGACCTGGGACGTGGTGGAAGTGGAAAGCCCGGACGTGACCCGCGGTTGCGACGAAGGCCTGTTCGAGAAGCTGGACTACAGCAAGATCGGCAACAAGGCCGACTTCGCCCCCGCCGCCGTGCATGAGTGCGGCATCGGCGTGTTCATCTGGTCCACCGTCATGGCCTACAACGCCGACAAGATCAAGACCCCGCCCGTCACCTGGGCCGATTTCTGGGACACCAAGAAGTTCCCCGGCAAGCGTGGCATGCGTAAGGGCGCCCGCTACAACCTCGAATTCGCCCTGATGGCTGACGGCGTGGCCGTGCAAGACGTCTACAAGGTGCTGGCCACCAAGGACGGTGCCGACCGCGCCTTCAAGAAGATGAGCGAGCTCAAGTCCAGCATCCAGTGGTGGGAAGCCGGCGCACAGCCGCCCCAGTTCCTGGTCGCTGGTGACGTGGCGCTGACGACCGTGTACAACGGCCGTATCGACGCTGCACAGCGCGAAGGCAAGAACCTGGGCATCACCTGGACCGGCGGCATCTACGACCTGGACTACTGGGTCATGCCCAAGGGCGGCAAGAACCGCGACGTGGCGCTCAAGTACATCGCCATGGCCTCCAGCGCCAACGAGCAAAGCGAGTACGCCAAGCTGATCTCCTACGGCCCGACCAACACCAAGGCCCTGTCCAAGCTGGACAAGACCGTGCTGGACAAGCTGCCCACCTCGGCCGCCAACAGCAAGACCGCACTGCAGTTCAACGTGGGCTTCTGGGCTGACCAGGGCGAGGCGTTGGAAAAGCGCTTTGCCGCCTGGGCCGCCCAGTGATCTGACGCACGACTGAGAACGAGATCGAGATGAACATGACGTCCACGACCGCCCTGCCCGCCACGGCCGCCATGCCAGCGGTTGGCGCATTGCCCGCCAACCTGGCCGGCCAGTTGAAACGGGCCGAGCGCCGCCGGCGCCTGTTCTCGATCTCGCTCACGCTGCCCCTGCTGGTGTTCCTGGTGGTGATCTTCCTGGTCCCCATTGCCGCGCTGCTCTTGCGTGCGGTGGAGAACCCCGAGGTTGCCAACACTCTGGGACGCACCGGCTCGGCGCTGGCGCAATGGGACCGCAAGTCCCTGCCCCCGGACGCGGCCTATGTGGCCGTGGCCCAGGACCTGGCCGGTATCCAGGAACAATCCGATGCCGGCGCCCTGGCGCGACGGCTCAACAGCGAAGTCAGCGGTGCGCGCTCCCTGGTGATGAACACCTACCGTGCCCTCCCCTTCCCCAGCAGCCTGAACGCCGCGCAGGTGCACGCCATGATGCTGACCGTGGACCCGCGCTGGGACGAGATTGCCTACTGGCAAGCCATCGCCAAGAACAGCGAACGCTGGACGCCCGACTACCTGCTGGCCTCGGTGGACCTGCAGCGTGACGCCCAGGGCGCTATTCAGCGCGTGCCCGATGATGCCGCCGCCTTCGGCAAGATCCTGCTGCGCACCTTCAAGATCAGCGCGGTCGTGACACTTTTTGCCCTGCTGCTGGGCTACCCGCTGGCCTACTGGCTCTCCACCCTGACGGCACGCCAGGCCAATATGTGCATGATCCTGGTGCTGGTGCCGTTCTGGACCTCGATCCTGGTGCGCGTGGCGGCCTGGATCGTGCTGCTGCAGTCCAACGGCCTGGTGAATCGCGCGCTGATGGGGCTGGGCTTCATCGACGAGCCGCTGGCCCTGCTGTTCAACCGCCTGGGCGTGGTGATTGCCATGGTGCACATCCTGCTACCCTTCATGATCCTTCCGCTGTACAGCGTGATGAAGTCAGTGCCGCCCACCTACCTGCGCGCAGCCGTGTCGCTGGGCTCATCCCCTCTGGCCGCCTTCTTCAAGGTGTATGTTCCGCAGACCTACCCCGGCGTCGGCGCAGGCGGTCTGTTGGTGTTCATCCTGAGTATTGGCTACTACGTCACACCCGCCCTGCTGGGCGGTGCCGACGACCAGATGTTGAGCTACTACATCGCCCAGTACACCAACGTCACCGTCAACTGGGGCATGGCCTGCGCCCTGGGTGCCGTGCTGCTGTTCACCACCCTGGCGCTGTATGGCGTCTACCGCAAGGTGGTCAAGTCCGAATTGAGCCTGGGGTAAGCCACCATGTTGTCCGCAATGTTTCCCGTCTTTCCCGCCTACGCCACGTGGCTTGACAAGCTAGGCTGGTACGCCCTGCGTGCGCTGTGCATTGGCGTGCTGCTGTTCCTGCTGGCGCCGATCCTGGTGATCATTCCGCTGTCGTTTTCCAACAGTTCCTTCCTGGCCTACCCCATTCCCGGCTGGTCGCTGCAGTGGTACGACAACCTGTTTTCCAGCGACGACTGGGCCCGCGCCACGCGCAACAGCTTCATCGTCGCCCCACTGGCCACGGTGCTGGCCACGGTGCTGGGCACCATGGCAGCGGTGGGCCTGGCGCGCGTCAACTTCTTTGGCAAGGCCACGCTGATGAGCCTGCTGATCTCGCCCATGGTCGTGCCCATCGTGGTCGTGGGCGTCAGCACCTACCTGTTCTTCGCCAAGATCGGCCTGGCCGACACCTACACCGGTCTGATCCTGGTGCACGCCGCGCTGGGCGCACCCTTTGTGCTGACCACCGTGCTGGCCACGCTGCAGGGCTTCAATCACAACCTGGTGCGGGCGTCCTTAAGCCTGGGTGCCGGACCGCTGGAAACCTTCTTCCGCGTGACGCTGCCCATCATCGCCCCGGGCGTGATCTCGGGCGGCCTGTTTGCCTTTGCCACCTCGTTTGACGAAGTGGTGGTGACGCTGTTCATCGCCGGGCCCACGCAGGTCACGCTGCCGCGCCAGATGTTCACCGGCATCCGCGAAAACATCTCGCCCACCATCGCCGCCGTGGCCACGCTGCTCATCATCTTCACCACCGCGCTGATGCTGGGTCTGGAGTGGCTGCGCGGACGCCGCCGCTGATCGCATCCCTCTTACCCCACCGCCACCATGCACATCCTGGGCCGATTGGACCGACTGACGCTGCGCGCACGCCTGGCCTGGGCCTTTGGCCTGCTGCTGGTGCTGCTGATCGCCATGGCGGGCATGGCGGCACGCCAGATCGCCACCATCCACGGCGCGCTGGACTACTACACCGCCACCACCACGCCGTCGCTGGCGGCGGTGAAGTCCTGGCAGGAAAAGGTGGCCGCCATCCGCATGCTGCAGGCCCAGCACTTGATGACGGTCTCGGCCGACGAGATGGGTGTGCTGGAGGGCAGCATCGACCAGGCCTACGCACAACTGAACCAGGCGCTGACCGCCCATGAGCCGCTGCTGGTGGACGACGAAGACCGCGAGCTGTGGAAGGCCGTGGCCGACAGCACGGCCCTGGCCCTGACCAACTGGGACAAGCTCAAGACCCTGTCACGCGCCTCGCTGGCCGATGGCGACAAGGTGGAGGAAGCGCGGCGCCTGTTCACCGGCAAGTCCGAACGCCTGTTCAAGGCCACTATGTCCGCCATTGACAAGGAGTGGGAGTTCAAGTCCGCCACCGCCGCCCAGCTCACCGAGAAGGGCAGCGCTGTCTACGCGCTATCGCTCTCGCTGCTGGCCGGAGCCTGCGCGCTGGCCGTAGCGCTGGGCGTGGGTGCGGCCTGGGTGGTGGTGCGCTCCATATCCGCGCAGATGGGGGGCGAGCCCACCGATGTGGCACGCATCGCCCTGTCCATTGCCGAGGGCAACCTGGACAGCGCCGTGCACACCCGCACGGGCGACCACAGCAGCGTGATGGCGGCCATGGCCACCATGCGCGAGCGCCTGGCCAGCCTGGTGGGCGCGGTGCGCCTGAGCAGCGACAGCATCGCCAGCGGTTCGGCTGAGATTGCCAGCGGCAACGCCGACCTGAGCCACCGCACCGAAAGCCAGGCCGGCGACCTGCAGCGCACCGTGGCCTCCATGGAGCAGCTTACCCAGACCGTCAAGCACAACGCCGACACCGCGGAAGAAGCCAGCCGCCTGGCCACCAGCGCCGCCGGCGCGGCCACGGCTGGCGGCCAAGCTGTGGCACAGGTGGTGTCCACCATGCAGGGCATTGCCGCGTCGTCCAGGACCATTAGCGACATCACCGGCGTGATCGACGGCATCGCCTTCCAGACCAACATCCTGGCGCTGAATGCCGCCGTGGAAGCCGCCCGTGCCGGCGAGCAGGGCCGCGGCTTTGCCGTGGTGGCGGCCGAGGTGCGCTCCCTGGCCCACCGCTCGGCTGAGGCCGCCAAGGAAATCAAGAAGCTCATCGGCGACAACGTCGGCAAGGTGGAGGCCGGCACCCAGCAGGTCAACGCAGCCGGCGAGGCCATCCAGGCCATCGTGGACCAAGTGCGCCATGTGAGCGACCTGATCGTCGAAATCCACAACGCCACCGCCGCGCAATACCAGGGTATCAGCGAAGTCAGCGGCGCGATCAGCCGCATGGACCAGGTCACGCTGCAAAACGCCGCCCTGGTCGAACAAAGCAGCGCCGCTGCCGACAGCCTGCGCCAACAGGCCGCGCGATTGGCCGACGTGGTGGGTGTATTCCGCCTGGGTCACCAGGGCAACGCACTCGCATCCCCGCAACAACCGCTTCTGGAGGCCTGATGCCCATCAAGAACCAACCGCTCTCCGGCAACGCCATGCCGCGCTTTGGCGGCATCGCCAGCATGATGCGTCTGCCCATTGCCACGTCGGCCCAGGGACTCAATGCCGCCTTCATCGGCATTCCGCTGGACACCGGCACCAGCCACCGCCCCGGTGCGCGCTTCGGCCCGCGCCAGATCCGCGCCGAGTCCTGCCTGCTGCGCCCCTACAACATGGCCACCGGTGCCGCGCCGTTCGACGCCCTGCAAGTGGCCGACCTGGGCGATGTTCCGATCAACACCTACTCGCTGGCCAAATCGCTGCCCATCATCACCGACTTCTATGAGGAAGTGCTGGCCAGCGACTGCATCCCGCTGACGCTGGGCGGCGACCACACCATTGCCCTACCCATCCTGCGCGCCATGGCCAAGAAGCACGGCCCCGTGGCCCTGGTGCACGTGGACGCCCACGCCGATGTCAACGACGACATGTTTGGCGAGAGCATTGCCCACGGCACACCGTTTCGCCGCGCCGTCGAGGAAGGCCTGCTGGCCTGCGACAAGGTCTACCAGATCGGCCTGCGCGGCACCGGCTACGCGGCCGACGACTTCGAGTGGCCGCGCAGCCAGGGTTTCACCATCGTCCCGGCGCACGAGGTCTGGTACCAGTCGTTGGCACCGCTGATGGAGCGAATCCGGGGACACCTGGGTGACACGCCGTGTTACCTCAGTTTCGACATCGACGGTATCGATCCCGCCTATGCCGGCGGCACCGGAACACCCGAGATTGGCGGCCTTACCGTGCCGCAGGCGCTGGAGATCGTGCGCGGCTGCCGCGGGCTTAATATCGTGGGTGCCGATCTGGTGGAGGTTTCGCCGCCCTACGACCCCTCGGGCAATACCGCGTTGCTGGGTGCCAACCTGCTGTTTGAAATGCTGTGCGCCCTGCCGGGGGTACCCATCCGCTGATCCGCCGCGAAGCGCTATCGTTTTAGTAGCTGCTCACGCATGTTTTACGAGGGCTAGAGCCCGATTTTGTTTATACGCTTAGGAGCAAACCATGTCTGCATCGCCTCTTTCCCTGCTCAAGGACCCCAGCCTGCTGAAGACCGACGGTTTCATCAACGGCCAGTGGCAGAAGGGCGCCAACCGCTTTGACGTGCTCGACCCCGCCACCGGCGAGAAGCTGGCCGACGTAGCCAACCTGACCGCCGCCGATGCCGAAGCGGCAATAGCCGCCGCCAACGCCGCCTGGCCGGCCTGGAAGGCCAAGACCGCCAAGGAGCGCAGCATCATCCTGCGCAAGTGGTACGACCTGCTGATGGCCAACCAGGACGACTTGGGTCGCCTGATGACCGCCGAGCAGGGCAAGCCGCTGGCCGAGGCCAAGGGCGAAGTCGCCTACGGCGCCAGCTTCGTGGAATGGTTTGCTGAGGAAGCCAAGCGCGTCAACGGCGAGACCCTGCCCCAGTTCGACAACAACCGCCGCCTGATGGTGATGAAGCAGCCCATCGGGGTGTGCGCCGCCATCACCCCGTGGAACTTCCCGCTGGCGATGATCACCCGCAAGGTGGCACCGGCCCTGGCCGCCGGCTGCCCCGTCATCATCAAGCCCGCCGAGCTGACACCGCTCACGGCTCTGGCCGCCGCCGAGCTGGCCGTGCGCGCCGGCATCCCGGCTGGCGTGCTGAACATGCTCAGCGCCGACAGCGCCAACTCCATCGCCATCGGCAAGGTCCTGTGCGCCAGCGACGTGGTGCGCCACATCAGCTTCACCGGCTCCACCGAAGTCGGCCGCATCCTGATGGCGCAAAGCGCGCCCACCGTGAAGAAGCTGTCGCTGGAACTGGGCGGCAACGCGCCCTTCATCGTGTTCGACGATGCCGACATCGACTCGGCCGTGGAAGGCGCCTTTGCCAGCAAGTACCGCAACGCCGGCCAGACCTGCGTCTGCACCAACCGTTTTTACGTGCAGGAAGGCGTGTACGACCAGTTCGTGCAGAAGTTCGCCGCCAAGGTCGCCACCGCCAAGGTTGGCAACGGTTTCGCGGACGGCGTGAACCAAGGCCCGCTGATCGAGGAAGCCGCACTGGAAAAAGTACAGCGCCATGTGGATGACGCCGTGGCCAAGGGTGGCAAGGTGCTGGCCGGTGGCAAGCGCCTCAAGAGCCTGGGTTCCGGCCAGTTCTTCGAGCCCACCGTGGTGGCCAACGCCACGGCCGACATGCTGTGCGCCAAGGAAGAGACCTTTGGCCCCTTCGCCCCAGTGTTCAAGTTCAAGACCGAGCAAGAAGCCATTGACGCCGCCAACAACACCGAGTTCGGCCTGGCCAGCTACTTCTACAGCCGCGACATCGGTCGCATCTACCGCGTCGGCGAGGCACTGGAGTACGGCATGGTCGGCATCAACGTCGGCATCCTGGCTACCGAGCACGTGCCGTTCGGCGGCGTCAAGCAATCCGGCCTGGGCCGCGAAGGGTCGCACTTTGGCATGGACGACTACGTGGAGGTGAAGTACCTCTGCATTGGCGATATCCTGAAGTGATCACGCCGCGCTAGAATCGCCGGCAACGCGGGCGTCGTTCAATGGTAGGACTCTTGCTTCCCAAGCAAATAACGTGGGTTCGATTCCCATCGCCCGCTCCAAGTTAGCGTTTCAAGACGCATCAAGCAGCCTCAAAAGCCCACCTTCCCCAGGGAAGCGGGCTTTTTTGTTGTCATCAATGAAGAATGACCCGAACGACACCCCAGGCGGCCCCCAACCACAGGCCAGCAAATGCGGCCATGCCAAGGCCAAACGCCGGTCCACGTTTTGCAGGATTGGCCGAGTACGCAAGGGCATACCAAATTCTCGCCAGTAGCCAGACGCCGCCGGCAATGGCCGCCCCACGATCACCAATGAACCCCGCATAAAGCCACAGCGCTGGCAGCATCATTACCGTGTTTTCCAAGGTGTTCATCTGCACCCGGTAGGCACGTTCAAACAGCTCGTGGCCCGTCACTGCCGGGGCCTTGATCCCATAGCGGCCGCGTGCACGGCCAACGTTGATACCGGTGGCGAGTATCAACAGGCATACCAAAAGAGTGACCAACGAAGTGAGTGGCAAAGCTGTCAATTCAGTCTCCCCCTATTTTCGAGAACGTATTTGAACGGACTATAGCCGAGCGGTTTGCAGCCAAATCCACGCCTGCAATGGCGCCGCTGTTCTAACCCAGGCAAGCCGTCGCAAGTTCCTGGATGGCAAATTTTCGATAGACGTAACACAATACAGTTCGCCGAAATGTCGTAGGAGCCTTTGCGCGATGTCAACAAGTTGGAATGACGCATATTTGGTGGGGCACGCGGACATTGATTCGCAACATAGGGACATGTTTGCCCTCGCGGAGTTGCTCATCCATGCAGATACCCAGTCTGGGCGGCTGTTGTGTGCCCAGAGTCTGTATGACTACACAAAGAATCACTTCGCCCATGAAGAGCATTTAATGACTCAGAGTGACTACCCGGAACTTCATGAGCACAAACAACAGCACGATCACCTGCTCGCAATGTTGGACCGAATCGCGCAGGACATTGAAGCCGGGGTCGTGAAGCTTCACGACTTGGAGCGTCTGGTCAGCGATTGGCTGGTTTCGCACATCAATACGTCCGACGCCAAGCTGTCACTCTTCTTGGGGGTAACAGCAGAACAAGGATAGATGGCGAGAGGATTTTTCTTGCCTGGTTACAAAACTTTGCAAACCAGACGCAATAGTCGCATGGGGCCAACCTACAGTGGGCTTGCGCGGTTGCCCCTCTGATCGCGTGGCCTCTCCAAACATGGCCTATTCACCCAGCCCTTGCGGCTGGGATTTTTTTGTCTGCCAGGTACCGGTCAAAGGTACTGATCAGTCCCGGTTGCCGTGCCCGCGTCCATGGCCACGCCCGTGGTCATCGCGGTCGTGGTCGCGGTCATGGTCTTCGTGGCGGCGGCGCTCCTCGTAGCGCTCGCGCACCCAATCCTCCTGCACGAAGTACACCGGCTGGCCGCAGGCGTTGTAGCGGGCGCAGTGCTTGGCCCAGTTCTTCTGGTGGCCGGGCGGCACATAGAGGTAGACCGGTTGCTGGTACACCGCCACAGGCGACGGCGCGATCACCACCGGCTGCGGATAGACGAGGCGCGGCGCCGGATAGTTGCCGATGTCGATGCGTCCATAAACGCCTGGCTGCTGGATGCCAATGGACACGCCCACCGAGGTCTGCGCCATGGCCGGCGCCATCGCGCAAGCCAATACACAGGCACCCAACGCTGCAATTTTCAGTTTCATACACACACTCCTGGTTGAGAGCCTATCCAACGCCCCAATGGCCGTGGCGGCGGACACGGTTGCCAAGCGTTACATCTCGATACGCCAGCCTTGCACATGCTACGCGCCAATGGCGCACGCCGCCAGGGCCTCAATGGCGGTGCTGGTGGTGGATGTCCGGGTAATGCGGATGGCTGTGGCGCACGTACCCGTGGTGGTGGGGGTGCACGTGGGGTTCGGCACCGTCCCAGGCAAAACCATGGCTGTGCTGGTGGTGGGCGTCGTGGCTGTGGGGATGGGTGTGTTCCAGCGGTTCGTGGGCATGCTCGTGTTCGTGGCGTTCGCTCACGTGCAGCACCACACCCAAACCCATCAGGGCGGCCGCAAGCCAGAACGCGCCCGTCGTTGGCTCTCCCCAGAACACTATGGCCACCAAGGCCCCCAGGAAGGGGGCGGTCGAAAAATACGCCCCCGTGCGCGCCGTGCCCAGGCCCCGCAAGGCCAGCACAAACAGCACCAAACTCACACCATAGCCCAGCAACCCCACCGCCATGGTGGTCAGCACCAGACTCCCGGTTGGCCACGGCACCCCCTGCCCCAAGGCCAGCGCCGTATTTACACTGCCCGCCACCAGGCCCTTGCAGGCGGCAATGAACAGCGCGTCCGACGCCGACACCTTGCGGGTGAGGTTGTTGTCGATGGCCCAGCACAGGCAGGCCAGCGCAACGCCCGCCGACCCCGCCCAGCCCCAGGCAGAGGTGCCTACATCCGCCCAGGCCAACACGGCGCCGCCCGCCACGATGGCCGCCATGCCCAGCACCACGCGGCGGTCGGCGTTCTCGCGGAACACCAGCCAGGCAATCGCGGCGGTCAGCACCGCCTCCAGGTTCAGCAGCAGCGAGGCAGTGGCCGCGCTGGCGGTGCGCAACCCCGCCATCAGGCCCAGCGGACCCAGCACACCACCAAACAGAATGGCACCCAGCAACCAGGGCCACTCGCGCGCGGCAAGACCGGCTGGCTTCCAGCCGCGATCACGCACCAACCGCGCCAGGGCCAGGCCCAGCCCACTGCCCAGGTACAGCAGACCGGCCGTCAAAAAGGGCGACAAGCCAGCCCCTAGCGACTTGGCCAGGGGTGTGCTGGCGCCGAACAAGGCGGCGGCGGCGAGGGCGAAAGCAATACTGCGTGGCATGGCGTGATTGTCGGCGCATGCAAAGGGGAGTCGGCTCCTGTCCATCGTAGGTGGAAACGAGTGCCCATCTTGGTCAAAAGTGCGCTATGGTATTTCCACCGCGAACCGATTCGACTGATGGAGCAAGCCACATGAAACTACGCCACAGAATCTTCCTCATCATTGCAGCGGCACTCGGCGGGATAGTGCTGACCAGCGCGTTCGGCCTCTACGCACTGCGCCAAAATCTGTACGAGGGCCGCCAGGAAGAAATCCACAAGGTGGCGCTCTTGAGCCGCGGCGTGCTGGAACGCTACCAAAAGCTGGAGGCCAGCGGCAAACTCAGCCGAGAAGAAGCACAAAACCAAGCCAAGGAGGCGTTATCCGGCCTACGCCACGAAGACGACTACATCTTTGTCCGAACCATGGACAACCAGATGCTGGTCCATGCGGACCAAAGCCGCATTGGAAAGGTCGACAAGGGTTCACCAACCGCCGATGGGCGGATGACGTCGGATGTCTATGTCGATGGATTGGCCAAGTCGGATCGCGTTTTCATGATCGCGTACGTTGCGCGCCCCGGCGATGCCACCAAGAAAAATGTGCCCAAACTCCTGGGGGCGATCCGGTTTGAGCCGTGGAACTGGATCGTCGGCAACGGTGTGTTTATCGACGATCTGGACGCCGCCTTCATGTCCTATGCCTACAAGTACCTGGCCATCGGCGGCGCGCTGTTGCTGATCATGGGCACACTGGGGGCCCTGCTCTTTCGCTCCATCCAACGGCAATTGGGCGGAGAGCCGCAGTACGCGTCGGACGTGGTCAATCGGATCGCATCCGGTGACCTGAGCACAGCCGTCACCGTCGATGGCCCCACCACCAGCCTGCTGGGCTCCATGGAGCGCATGCGAGCCAGCCTGGCCGAAGTGGTGAGCAAGGTTCGACACGGTTCGGAAAGCGTTGCGACCGCGAGCGCCGAAATTGCCCATGGAAACAACGACCTGAGCGCCCGCACGGAGCAGCAGGCCAGTGCCTTGGAGCAGACGGCCGCATCCATGGAGGAGATGGGTTCGACGGTGAACCAAAATGCCGACAGCGCGCGCCAGGCCAATCAGCTCGCGCAGAAGGCGTCCAACGTGGCGGTCACCGGCGGTGAGGTGGTGGGGCAAGTGGTGGAGACCATGAAGGGCATCAATGAGTCCAGCCGCAGGATCAGCGACATCATCGGGGTCATCGACGGCATTGCCTTCCAGACCAATATCCTGGCGCTCAATGCGGCGGTGGAGGCCGCTCGCGCGGGTGAGCAGGGCCGCGGTTTTGCGGTGGTAGCCAGTGAGGTGCGCTCCCTGGCCGGGCGCAGTGCGGAAGCGGCCAAGGAAATCAAGACCCTCATCAACACCAGTGTGGAACGCGTGGAACAGGGCACGGCCCTGGTGGACAAGGCCGGCGAAACCATGACCGAAGTGGTGGGCAGCATCCGCCGCGTGACCGACATCATGGGTGAAATCAGCGCCTCCAGCAGCGAGCAAAGCCGGGGCGTTTCACAAATTGGCGAGGCCATCCACCAGATGGACCACGTCACGCAGCAAAACGCCGCCTTGGTGGAAGAAATGGCCGCCGCGGCATCGAGCTTGAAGAGCCAAGCCCAGGAACAGGTGCAAACGGTGGCGATGTTCAAACTCGACAACCGCCACATGCCAGCCAAGCTATGAGCATGGGCCCCAACGGTAGAATGCGCAGGGTTTCCAAAGCACGGCTCACTAGACCCCACAGGGGGTCGGGCGCCCAGCTACCAGCCCTGCCATGCAAGAACCCTCCGACCACAGCTACCAGCGCCCATTTCTGACCCCTGAGGAACGCGAGGCCATCAACCGCGGACGCTGGTTTGCCGCACTCAGCCCTTCCCTGCGACACGACATCTTCCGTCTCGGCACAGTGACGCGCTATGCCCACGGCGACATGTTCATGGAGCAGGGCAAACTGGCGCAGTACTGGTTTACCTGTGCCAGCGGCGCCATTCGCATCCGGCGTACATCGTCATCCGGCCGCCAGGTCACCCTGGCCTATGTGGAACCCGGTATCTGGGTCGGCGAGGCCGAAGTGCTGCACTGCGGCCCCAACACCTACGATGGCCACGCCCACGGGCCTACCACCGTGCTCAGCGTGGCTGAAAAGGTGTTCCGCCAACTGCTGCGCGAGCATTCCGAATTCGGCGAGGCCCTGCTCACCCTGCAGGCGCGGCGCATGCGCTTTCTCTACATGATGATGGATGACATGGCCACGCTGCCGCTGCGCGCGCACCTGGCCAAGCAGTTGCTGCACCTGCTGCGTCGCTTCGGGCCGCGCACACCGCCGCCAAATGGAGAAAGCCCGCTGGGCATCACCCTGGTACAGGACGAACTGGCCCAGCTACTGGGCTGCTCTCGCCAACGCGTGAATGTGGAGCTCAAGGCCATGGAGCGCGAAGGCGCCATCCGCATCGGCCAACGCGGCATCGTGGTGCTGGACCGCCCGCGCATGGAGGCCATCGCCCAGCAGGAAAGCACCGACGAGCGCCCAGCCTAAGCCAACTCCGGCAGCCGGTCGGATGTGTTCAGCCGTTGTCCAGCCGCTTCTCAGCCCATGGAGGGCGGCGTACCAACAGCGGCCTTGGTCTGGGCCGCGCCACGGCCACTGCCGTTGTTGACGGACCAGGGAATGGCCAGGCCCTGCTCGATCGGCTTGGCCTTGGCCAGCAGGGCCTGCCAGAAGAAGCCGCCCTGGAAGATGATGACTTCAAACAGGATGTAGCTCTGCGAGCTGCTGGAGAGCCACAGGTTGTACGTGGGGTAGAACACGAAGGGCGATGTCAGGATGCTCAGCACCAGGCGCTCCACCTGCACCGACTCCATGCCCTTGCCCATGTTGAACAGGTCCCAGTAGTAGCTGGTGAACATGCCGGTCACCATCCAGCACGCAAGATGCCACACGAAGACGATGCCGTGGTTGCGCGCGAGCAAACCGATCCAGGGCGCCGAGTTCTCGTCCGCGTTCACGATGAGAACCATGAACGCCCCCGTGGTCAGGAACACCACGAAGTAGATGAACATCAGAAATTTGAGCGCTCTGGACATGGTTCCCCCGGGAAAAGTTCGCGCTATCTTACCCGGTGATCCAGCGCTTCCAACAAAGATTTGCGGACAGGGCCCAGCCCTGTCCCACACGCGTTCAGACCAGGGTGACGCCGGTCTTGGACTGCACCTCTTCGCGCGTCACGCCGGGTGCCAATTCGACCAGTTTCAGGCCCAACGGGGTCACGTCCATCACGGCCAGATCGGTGATGATGCGGTCCACCACGCCCACGCCGGTCAGCGGCAGGGTGCACTTGGGCAGGATCTTCAGGTCGGTGGTGCCGTCCTTCTTCTTGGCCACGTGTTCCATCAGGACGATGACGCGCTTCACGCCGGCCACCAGGTCCATCGCGCCGCCCATGCCCTTGACCATCTTGCCCGGGATCATCCAGTTGGCCAGGTCGCCCTGCTCGCTGACCTGCATGGCGCCCAGGATGGACAGGTTGATCTTGCCGCCGCGGATCATGGCAAAGCTCTCATGGCTGCCAAAGATGCTGGAGCCCTTGAGCGTGGTCACGGTCTGCTTGCCGGCGTTGATCAGGTCGGCGTCCACCTGGTCTTCCGTCGGGAACGGGCCGATGCCCAGCATGCCGTTCTCGGATTGCAGCCAGACTTCCTTGTCGGCCGGCACGAAGTTGGCCACCAGCGTGGGGATGCCGATGCCGAGGTTGACGTAGAAGCCGTCCTGCAGTTCCTGCGCGGCACGGGCCGCCATTTGGTCTTGTGTCCACGCCATGATCAAGCTCCTGTCTTCTCGGTGATGGTGCGCTTCTCGATGCGCTTTTCGGGGTTGGGGTTGTGCACGATGCGGTGCACGTAGATGCCGGGCAGGTGCACTTCATCGGGCACCAGGTCACCCACTTCCACCACCTCTTCCACTTCCACCACACAGATCTTGCCGGCCATGGCGGCGGCCGGGTTGAAGTTGCGCGCCGTCAGGCGGAACTGCAGGTTGCCGGACTTGTCGGCGCGGTGCGCCTTGACCAGCGACACCTCGGGCACCAGGCCGCGCTCCATGACGTACATCTCGCCGTCGAACTCACGCAGCTCCTTGCCTTCGGCCACGATGGTGCCGACGCCGGTCTTGGTGAAGAAGGCCGGGATGCCGGCGCCACCGGCACGCAGCTTTTCGGCCAGCGTGCCCTGGGGCGTGAATTCCAGCTCCAACTCACCGGCCAGGTACTGGCGCTCGAACTCCTTGTTCTCGCCGACGTAGGAAGAAATCATCTTCTTGATCTGGCGCGTTTCCAGCAGCTTGCCCAGGCCAAAGCCGTCGACACCGGCGTTGTTGGAAATCACCGTCAGGCCCTTGACGCCGCTGTCCTTCAGCGCCTCGATCAGCGCCTCGGGAATGCCGCACAGACCAAAGCCACCGACCGCCAGCAGCTGGCCGTCCTTGACGATGCCCTCAAGCGCGGCTTGCGCGCTGGGATAAACCTTGTTCATTGCACCTGTCTCCTGTTAAGAATCCACCAATTGCCGTACGATACTACTTATTCGTCTACGTAGTTTTCCGTAAAGCCCAACCCGCAACCCCATGGATATCGATTACCGCCTCGCCTTCGACCTGGCTCCCGTGGGCCTGGCCTTGTCAAGCAACCGCACCATCACCGACTGCAACCAGCGCCTGTGCGAGATGTTCGGCACCACGCGCGAGCAACTCATCGGCCAATCGTTCCTGGTGCTCTACCCCAGCGCCGACGAGTACGAGCGCACCGGCGCGCGCATCGCCCCGATTCTCAACCGAAACGGCACCTACGCCGATGACCGCATCATGCGCAGGGTGGATGGCCGCTTCAAGGGCGAGGCCTTCTGGTGCCACGTGACCGGGCGCGCGCTGAACCGCGAATCGCCGCACGAATCCGGCATCTGGTGCTTTGAAGACCTGAGCGAGCGCCGCCCGGTCAAGGCCGAGCTGACCGCCCGCGAGCGCGAGGTGGCCGCCCACCTGATGCAGGGCCTGACCTCCAAGCAGATCGGCAAGGCGCTGGACATCAGCCACCGCACGGTGGAGATCTACCGCGCCCGGCTAATGCGCAAGTACAAGGCCGCCACCGCCGCCGACCTGGTGCACAAGCTCATGGCGTCTTGACCCGCATCAAGACCCCACTGTTTGCGGGGTTAGTTAAATCAAACGTTTGTTTGAATTTGACTAGAATCGCCGCGTGCCCAAAACCCGCTCCCCTCACCCCACCTCCTCCACCCCAGCCTCCGCCGCCGCCAAGTCCTTGCGCAGCGACGGCCTGGAAGCCCGCACCCGGCTGCTCGACGCCGCCCTGGCCCTGTTCGCCGAAAAGGGCTTCGCCAAGACCTCGATCCGCGAGATCGCCCAGGCAGCCCAGGTCAATGTGGCCTCCATCAGCTACTACTTCGGCGACAAGGCCGGCCTGTACCGCGCCGTATTCAACGACCCGCGCAGCAACCCCCATGTGCTGCCCGACGCCGACCACGGCGCCGCCATGGAGCTGCAACCCCTGGTCACTGTCCTGCTGCAAAGCTTTGTGGAGCCGCTCAAGCGGGACCACCTGATCCAGCAGTGCATGAAGCTGCACTTCCGCGAGATGCTGGAGCCCACCGGCGTCTGGCAGGAGGAGGTGGAAACCAATATCCGCCCGGCCCACCACGCCCTGGTCACGGTGCTGTGCCGCCACCTGGGCCTGGCCGCGCCGGACGACGACATCCACCGCCTGGCCTTCTCCATTGCCGGCCTGGGCGTGATGCTGCACATCGGCCACGACGTGGTCGGCACCATCACACCACAACTGCTGGCCTCGCACGACGCGCTGGATGCCTACTGCGAACGCCTGGTCGGCTACGCCATGGCCATGATCGCCGCCGAGGCCCAGCGCCGGGGCGTCACGCCCGCTCCCGTTTCCCCTTCCCTCAACCAACCAACCAACCCATGAAATCGCCTTCCTTCCGAACACTGGCGCCATTGGTTACCGCCATGGCGCTATCGGCCTGCACCAGCTGGATGCCACCCGTCCAGGTCGATGCAGCCGCGCCCGACACATGGCACGCACCCCTGCCCCACCAGGGCAGCACAGGCAAGCTCGCCGAATGGTGGCAGCAGCAGGGCGACCCGCTGCTGGTGGAACTGATTGACGCGGCCCAGGCCGCCAGCCCCACGGTGTCGGCCTCGCTGGCCCGCGTGGAGACGGCGCGCGCCCAGCAGGCCGCCGCCTTTGGCGCCCTGGTGCCCAACGTGGGCGCCCAGGTGGCTGCCAGCCGTGGCGTGAGCCAGTTGGATCTGCCCTTGACCACCATCCAACAGACCGGCCTGCAGGCCTCGTGGGAGATCGACCTGGTCGGCGCCAACCGCGCCGTCAACCGCGCCGCCAGCGCCAATGTGGAAGGCAGCCAGGCCCAGTGGCACGACGCCCGCGTGTCGGTGGCGGCCGAGGTGGCCAATCTGTACTACGGGCTGGCCAACTGCAACCAGCAACTCGCCCTGGCCCAGCGCGATGCCGCCTCGCGCCAGGAAACTGCCCGGCTGACCGAGATCAGTGCCAAGGCCGGTTTCGTCGCGCCCTCGGTCGCCGCCATGGCCCGCGCCAGCGCCGCCGACGGCAGCAGCCGCGTGACGCAACAGGCCGCGCAGTGCGAGATCGCCACCAAGGGCCTGGTCGCGCTGACTGCCGTCCCCGAGCCAACGCTCAAACAAAAACTGGCGCTAGCCCCCGTCAAACCTGCACAAGGCGCTTCCATTTCGATAGCAAACGTGCCAGCCCAGACGATTGCCCAGCGCCCCGACATCTTCAGCGCCGAGCGCGACGTCATGGTTGCCAGCGCCCAGGTCGGCGCCGCCGTGGCCCAGCGCCTGCCGCGCCTCACACTGACCGGCAACATCGCCGCCACGCGCATGACGACGAACGGCGTGGACACGGATGGCACCACCTGGTCCTTCGGCCCGCTGGCCATCAACCTGCCGCTGTTCGACGGTGGCCAACGCGCCGCCGCCGTGCAGTCCGCCGAGGCCAACTACCGCGCCGTGGTCAGTGCCTACCGCGCCAAGGTGCGCAACGCCGTGCGCGAGGTCGAGGAGTCGCTGGTCACCCTGCGCAGCACGCAGGACCGCGCGCACGACGCCCAGGTTTCTGCCGACGGCTATGCCCAGACCCTGACCGCCACGCAGACCCGCTACGGCCAAGGCCTGGCCAGCCTGGTGGAACTGGAAGACGCCCGGCGCAATGCACTGGCCTCCGAGTCCGCCCTGCTCGGCCTGGACCTGGAGCGCAGCCGCGCCTGGATCGCCCTGTACCGCGCCCTCGGCGGCGGCTTCGAGCCCCAGAGCGTGACCGAGCCTACCGCCGCCCAAACCGCCGCTGCCAACTGATCGCAGCGCCCTCCCCCAATACCGAAGTGAAGCGAATAACCATGAAAACCCGTTTCTCCGTGATGACCCAAGCCCTCTCCCTGCAACCCGCCACGCTGAGCCTGGTGCTGGCCGGTGTGCTGACGCTGGCCGGTGTCGGCCTGTTGGCCTCGCGCAGCCAGGCCGCCGATGCGCCCAAGACCGGCGCCCCCAAACCCGCGCTGACCGTGGTGCTGACCCAACCCAAGGGCGGCAACCTGCCGATCCGCCTGGCCGCCAACGGCAGTGTGGCCGCCTGGCAGGAGGCCAGCATCGGCGCCGAGGCCAATGGCCTGCGCGTGGCCGAACTGCATGCCAATGTGGGCGACAAGGTGCAGCGTGGCCAGTTGCTGGCCAGCTTTGCCGCCGAGAGCGTGCAGGCCGACGTGGCCCTGGCGCGCGCCAGCTTGGCCGAGGCCCAGGCCAACGCTCTAGACGCCGCCGCCAACGCCGACCGCGCCCGCGCCGTGCAAGGCAGCGGCGCACTCAGCGCCCAACAGGTCAACCAGTACCTGACGCAGGAGCAGACCGCCAAGGCCCGCGTAGCATCCGCACAGGCCCAGTTGGACGCCCAACTGCTGCGCCTGAAGAACACCCAGGTGCTGGCGCCGGATGCCGGCGTCGTCTCCGCCCGCACCGCCACCGTGGGCGCCGTAGTGGGCGCCGGAACCGAGATGTTCAAGCTGATCCGCCAGGGCCGCCTGGAGTGGCGTGGCGAAGTCACCGCCGCCGAGCTGGGCCGCATCGCTCCGGGAACCGGTGTGTTGTTGACCGCCCCCAGCGGCGCCCAGGCCAAGGGCAAGGTGCGCACCGTGGCGCCCACCGTGGACGCCGCCACACGCAACGGCCTGGTCTATGTGGACCTGCAAGGCGTCACACCGACCGTTGCGTCTGGCTTCAAGCCCGGCATGTATGCCCGTGGCGAGTTCGAACTGGGCAGCTCCAACGCACTGACGGTGCCGCAATCGGCCGTGGTGGTGCGCGATGGCTTCAGCTACGTGGCCCGCGTGGGCACGGACAACCGTGTGGCCCAGCTCAAGGTGCAGACCGGACGCATCGTTGGCGGCGAGGTCGAAATCCTCTCCGGCCTCAAACCCGAAGACAAGCTGGTGGCCAGTGGCGGCAGCTTCCTGAGCGATGGCGACCTGGTCCGCGTCTCCGAAGAAAAATCCGCGCCAGCCCTCACCAAAACTGCGCCGGCAGCTAGCAAATAAGGAGCACAACCGTTATGAATGTCTCCGCTTGGTCGATTAAAAATCCCATCCCCGCCGTCATGTTCTTCGTGATGGTGACGCTGGCCGGCCTCTATTCGTTTGGCGTGATGAAGGTGCAGCAGTTCCCCGACATGGAACTGCCCACCGTCTCCGTCTCGGCCAGCTTGCCCGGTGCCGCACCGGCGCAGCTGGAAACCGAGGTGGCGCGCAAGCTGGAAAACGCCATTGCCTCGCTGCAAGGCCTGAAGAACATCTACACCAATGTGCAGGACGGCAACGTCACTGTCACCGCCGAGTTCCGCCTGGAAAAGCCCACGCAGGAAGCGGTGGACGATGTGCGCAGTGCCGTACAACAGGTGCGCAGCGACCTGCCCGGCGACCTGCGCGACCCCATCGTCAGCAAAATGAACCTGTCCGGTGCGCCCATCCTGGCCTTCACCGTGCGCTCCAACAACATGGACGACGAGGCTCTGAGCTGGTTCGTGGACAACACCGTCTCGCGCCTGCTGTTGGGCGTGCGCGGCGTGGGCTCGGTGGCCCGCGTGGGTGGCGTCACGCGCGAGGTGCAGGTGGCGCTGGACCCGCTCAAGCTGCAAAGCCTGGGCGCCAGCGCGGCCGACGTGTCGCGCCAACTGCGCCAGGTGCAGCTGGAAACCGCCGGCGGCCGTGCCGACCTGGGCGGCTCCGAGCAACCCATGCGCACCCTGGCCACGGTGGCCACGGTGGACGAACTGGCACGCCTGGAACTCACCCTTTCCAGCGGCCGGCGGGTCCGCCTGGACGAGGTGGCCAGTGTGAAAGATACGGTGGCCGAGCAGCGCAGCTTTGCCACACTCAATGGCAAACCCGTGGTGGGCTTTGAGGTCACCCGCAGCAAGGGCGCCAGCGAGGTGGAAGTGGGCGCCGCCGTGCATAAGGCGTTGGACGAGCTGAAAGCCAAGCACCCCGACCTGGAGCTGACCCAGGCCTTCGACTTCGTGACGCCCGTGCAGGAGGAGTTCGACGCATCCATGACCATGCTGTACGAAGGCGCCATCCTGGCCGTGATCGTGGTCTGGTTCTTCCTGCGCAACTGGCGCGCCACTCTTGTGTCCGCCGTGGCCCTGCCGCTGGCGGCCATCCCGGCCTTCATCGGCATGAACTATATGGGCTTCACCACCAATGTGGTCACGCTGCTGGCGCTGTCCCTGGTGATCGGTATCCTGGTGGACGACGCCATCGTCGAGGTGGAAAACATCGAGCGCCACCTGCGCATGGGCAAGTCGCCCTACCAGGCCGCGATGGAGGCGGCGGACGAGATCGGCCTGGCGGTGATCGCCACCACCTTTGCCCTGATTGCCGTGTTCCTGCCCACCGCCTTTATGAGCGGCGTGGTCGGCAAGTTCTTCAAGCAGTTCGGCTGGACCGCCGTGTTTGCGGTGTTCGCCTCGCTGGTGGTGGCGCGCATGCTCACGCCCATGATGGCGGCCTACATCATGAAGCCGTCCACCCACGTGCACGAGGAGCCGGTGTGGATGCCGCTGTATCTGCGCATCACGCGCTGGACGCTGCACCACCGCTGGATCACCATGTTCTCGGCCATCGGCTTCTTCATCGCCTCGCTGATGCTGGTGCCCTTGATCCCCAGCGGCTTCATTCCGCCGGACGACAACTCGCAGACCCAGGTCTACCTGGAGCTGCCCCCCGGTACCACGCTGGCGCAGACCCATGTGGCAGCCGAACGCGCACGCGCCATCATCATGCAGGTGCCGCACGTGAAAAGCGTCTACACCACGGCCGGCGGTGGCTCGGTGGGTTCCGACCCCTTCATGGGCGGCGCCAGCACCGAGGTGCGCAAGGCCACGTTGACCGTGCTGCTGGACGAGCGCGGCCAACGTCCGCGCAAGCAGGTGGTGGAAAACGACATGCGCACTGCCTTGTATGCGTTACCGGGTGCCCGCTTCAAGGTCGGCCTGGGCGGATCGGGCGAGAAATACATGCTGGCCTTGAAGGGTGAAGACCCCGCCACCCTGGCCCAGGCCGCGGCCGCGGTGGAGAAGGACCTGCGCACCATCCATGGGCTGGGCAACATTTCATCCAGCGCCAGCCTGACCCGCTCCGAAGTGGCCATCCACCCAGACTTTGCCCGCGCGGCTGACCTGGGCGTGACCAGCGCCGCCATTGCCGAGACGCTGCGCATCGCCACCCTGGGTGACTACGAGACGGCGTTGCCCAAGCTCAACCTGAGCCAGCGCCAGGTGCCCATCGTGGTGAAGCTCGCCACCGATGCGCGCCAGGACCTGGATCTGCTGGGGCGCCTGATGGTGCCCGGCGTGAAGGGGCCGGTCATGCTCAGTCAGGTGGCCACGTTCGAGATGTCGGGCGGGCCGGCCATGATCAGCCGCTTGAACCGCGTGCGCAACGTCAACTTCGAGGTGGAACTCTCCGGCGTCCCGCTGGGCGAAGTGACCGACGCCGTGGCCAAGCTGCCCAGCATCGTCAACCTGCCGGCCGGCGTGCAGCAGGTGGAAATCGGCGACGCCGAGGTGCAGGGCGAAATGGTCGCCGGCTTCGGCCTGGCCATGGCCACGGGCGTGCTGTGCATCTACGTGGTGCTGGTGCTGCTGTTCAGGGACTTTGCCCACCCCATCTCCGTCATCCCGGCGGTGATCCTGTCCTTCGGCGGTGCCTTCATGGGCCTGTTGATCAGCGGCAAGATGCTGTCCATGCCCTCCTTCATCGGCCTGGTGATGCTGATCGGCGTGTCCACCAAGAACTCCATCCTGCTGGTGGAGTACGCCATCATGGCGCAGCGCGAGCACGGCCTGTCTCGCTTCGACGCCCTACTGGACGCCTGCCACAAGCGTGCGCGCCCCATCATCATGACCACCATCGCCATGGTGGCCGGCATGATTCCCCTGGTGGTCGGCCTGGGCCACGCCGACAACAGCTTCCGCGCCCCCATGGCCGCGGCGGTGATCGGCGGGCTCATCACCTCCACCATCCTGAGCCTGCTGGTGACGCCGAGCTTCTTCTCCATCGTGGATGACATCGAGCATTTTGTCGCCGTGGGCAAGAACTGGCTCTTTAGCCAGCGCTGGGCTACACTGATCCGACGCAGGGCATAGAGGAGTAGAGGGGTGGCGCATGTTTGACTTTTTGAACCGCGGGCGGGCCAAGGTTGACAAGCCGGACTCCGGCCCCTCGACCATGCCGCAGACCGTGCAGACCAACAGCACGCAGCGTGACATGGCGCGCCTCACGCTGCACCACATCCTCAAGCACCACGGCATCCCGGCGCACTGGATCGCCGGTGAGTTGGTGCCCATCCGCATTCCCGGCGATGGCGTGGCGGTTCTGCTGCAACTGGAAATCATGCACTGGCACGACAGCTTGGTGCTGCATGCGCCGGCCCTCCAGGAAGAGCTGCTTCAGGGCCTGCGTCGCTTTGACCCGGCCAGCAACGGCACGCGCTACCTGTTTACCTGGAAGTTCTCACCCGACTGTGGCTGCCCGCACACCCAGTTGCCCGAGCCGGCGTTCTGGACGGGTGCCACGGCTACCGCCGCCGCACCCGCTCCAGCCCCCACGCCACCCACAGTAGCGCCGGCACCCGCGCAAGGCCCGCTGGATGCGTCGCAAATCCCCTTTGATCTGCCTGACCGCCACGACGATGACGACCACGGCTTCGCGCCCACGCAGATCCACGGTATCCGCTGATCTCACGCACAACGCGCTATTCATTTCATAGCGCCTCATGCACTATCCACGAGGGCTAGCACCCAAATCAACTCTTGGCCGTTGCCGCCACCACCTCGTTGGCGGTGCGAAACGCCTCCACCGCCGTCGGCACGCCGCAGTAGATGGTGGCGTGCAGCAGCACCTCTTGCAGCTCTTCCACCGTGGCGCCATTGTTCAGCGCGCCGCGCACGTGGCCCTTCAGCTCGTTTTGCTTGCCTAAAGCGGTGAGCATGGCCACGGTGATCAGGCTGCGGGTCTTCAGGTCCAACCCCGGGCGCTGCCAAACGTCGCCCCAGGCGGCGCGCGTGATGTGCTCCTGAATGGGCTGGGTGAACGGGGTGGCGTTGGCGAAGGCGGCGGCCACGAAGTCGTCGCCCATCACCTGCTTGCGCGTGGCCAGACCGGCCTCGTACTGCGAATCCATGCTCGGGGTCTCCAAAGAAAAAGGACCCCGAGCATAGCGCCCGCGCGAGGCTTAGCGCAGGTCGAAGCGGTCCAGGTTCATCACCTTGGTCCAGGCGGCGGCAAAGTCCTGCACAAACTTCGCCAGCGCATCGGCGCTGCCATAGACCTCGGCCAGGGCGCGCAGCTGCGCATTGGAACCAAATACCAGGTCCACCACGGTGCCGGTCCAGCGCACCGCGCCCGTCTTGCGGTCACGCCCCTCCAGCACACTTGGCTGGGTGGCAGACGGTGCCCACTGCGTTCCCATGTCGAGCAGGTTCACGAAGAAGTCGTTGCTCAGGGTTCCGACGCGGTTCGTGAAGACACCATGCATTGCCCCGTCGGCATTGGCGCCCAATGCGCGCAGACCGCCGACCAGCACAGTCATCTCCGGTGCGCTCAGCGTGAGCAATTGCGCCTTGTCCACCAGCAGTTCGGCGGCGTGCGCCTCCAGGCCAGGGCGGACGTAGTTGCGGAAACCATCGGCCTGGGGCTCCAGCACGGCGAACGACTCCATATCGGTCTGTTCCCGACTCGCATCGGTGCGGCCGGGTGCGAAGGGCACGCCCACCGTCACGCCGGCCTTCAGGGCGGCGGCCTCCACCGCGGCGCTGCCGCCGAGCACGATCAGGTCAGCCAGCGAGACCTGTTTGCCACCGGTCTGCTGGCGGTTGAAGTCCTGCTGGATGGTCTCCAGCCTGGCCAGCACCGTTTGCAGTTCAGCGGGCTGATTGACCGCCCAGTCCTTCTGCGGCGCCAGGCGGATACGCGCACCATTGGCGCCGCCGCGCTTGTCGCTGCCACGGAAGGTGGAGGCCGACGCCCAGGCCGTGCGCACGAGCTGGGCCGTGCTCAGGCCGCTGCCCAGGATGCGCGCCTTGAGCGCGGCCACGTCCTGCGCGTCCACCAGCGGGTGGCTCACGGCCGGAACCGGGTCCTGCCAGATCAGTTGTTCCTGCGGCACCAGTTTGCCCAGGTAGCGGGCGCGCGGTCCCATGTCACGGTGGGTGAGCTTGAACCAGGTCCGGGCAAAGGCGTCGGCAAACGCGGCCGGGTCCTGGTGGAAGCGCCGGGCGATCTTCTCGAAGGCCGGGTCGAAGCGCAGCGACAGGTCGGCCGTGGTCATCATGGGCGCATGCTTTTGCGTGGTGTCGTGCGCATCGGGAATCAGGTGCTCGGGCTTCACGTTCTTGGCGCGCCACTGGTGGGCGCCGGCCGGGCTCTTCGTCAGCTCCCACTCATAGCCGAACAGCATGTCGAAGTAGCCGTTGTCCCAGGTCGTGGGGTTGGGCTTCCAGGCGCCTTCGATGCCGCTGGTGGTGGTGTGCACGCCCTTGCCGGAACCGAAGCGGTTGATCCAGCCCAGGCCCTGCGCCTCGATGGGCGCACCCTCCGGCTCGGGCCCCACCAGCGCAGGCGAGCCCGCGCCGTGGGCCTTGCCGAAGGTGTGGCCGCCAGCGACCAGAGCCACGGTTTCCTCGTCGTTCATGGCCATGCGGGCAAAGGTCTCGCGCACATCGCGCCCAGAGGCCACGGGGTCAGGGTTGCCGTTGGGGCCTTCGGGGTTCACGTAGATCAGGCCCATCTGCACGGCGGCCAGGGGGTTCTCCAGGTTGCGTTCGCCGCTGTAGCGCTGGTCGCCCAGCCAGGTGGCCTCCTTGCCCCAGTAGATGTCTTCTTCAGGCTCCCAGATGTCCGGGCGGCCGCCGGCAAAGCCAAAGGTCTTGAAGCCCATGGACTCCAGCGCCACGTTGCCGGCCAGGATCATCAGGTCGGCCCACGAGAGCTTGCGCCCATACTTCTGCTTGATGGGCCATAGCAGGCGGCGCGCCTTGTCCAGGTTGCCGTTGTCAGGCCAGCTGTTGAGCGGCGCGAAGCGCTGGTTGCCGGTGCCCGCACCGCCACGGCCGTCGTGAATGCGGTAGGTGCCGGCACTGTGCCAGGCCATGCGGATGAAGAGGCCGCCGTAGTGGCCCCAGTCGGCCGGCCACCAGTCCTGCGAGTCGGTCATCAGGGCCGTCAGGTCGCCCACCACGGCGTCCAAGTCCAGGGTCTTGAATTCCTGGGCGTAGTCATAGTCCGCGCCCATGGGACTTGACTTGGCGGTGTGCTGGTGCAGGATGTCCAGGCGCAGGCGGTTGGGCCACCAGTCGGTGTTGCTCTGAGCCTTGCCGGTGACGGCGGGGTTGACGGCAGCGGCGTGGACGGGGCACTTGGATGCTTGGCTCATGGGACTCTCCTGGTGGGGTTTGCAATAAACTGGTTCAGGCAGTTTAGATTTCATGTGCCTATTGATCCATTAAGTTTCATTCATCAAAGCTATAGAGAATCACAATGTCCCAGCCCACACCCCGCTATCCCCTGCCCGACCTCAACACGCTGCCCGATGACCTGAAGGCCAAGATCCTGGAGGTGCAGGAGAAGTCCGGCTTCGTGCCCAATGTGTTCCTGGCGCTGGCCCGCCGTCCGGCGGAGTGGCGCGCCTTCTTCGCCTACCACGACGCCCTGATGGTGCCGGACTCGGTGGGGCGCACCAGCGGCCTGACCAAGGGCGAACGCGAGATGATCGTCACCACCACCAGCGCGGCCAACCACTGCCTGTACTGCGTGGTGGCGCACGGCGCCATCCTGCGCATTTATGAGAAGAAACCCCTGGTGGCCGACCAGGTGGCGGTGAACTACCGCAAGGCCGACATCACGCCGCGCCAGCGCGCGATGCTGGACTTTGCGATGAAGGTCTGCCTGCACTCCGACGCACTGGAAGAGAGCGACTACACCGCCCTGCACGCCCACGGCTTCAGCGACGAGGACATCTGGGACATCGGCGCCATCACCGCCTTCTTCGGCCTGTCCAACCGCATGGCCAATATGTCGGGCATGCAGCCCAACCCCGAGTTCTATTTGATGGGCCGCGTGCCCAAGCAAAAGTAAGCGTCTGGCCATGACCCGGACCACGGCCCGCACACTGCACTGGCTGGCCTGCGCCGCCCCAGCCCGAGGCCGCCAGCGGCTGGGCCAGCCGCACCTACGCCGTGACCGCCGCCAATCCCCTTGCCACCCAGGCTGGCCAAGAAATGCTGCAACTGGGTGGCGGCGCCTTCCTGCTGCACTTTGACGGCAGGCGCACCCAGGCTTTTGACGGGCGCGAGACGGCACCGGCCGGCGCCACGCCCAGGCTGTTCCTGGGCCGTGGGCGCGGCTACTTCGGCGGCGCCGATCCACGACGCGAGGGCGTGGTGCTGGGGGATTGAGACCCTTTTGCGCCTCCAGCCCTCGCAGAATATGCGTAGGCAGCTACGAAATTCATAGCAAGCCAGGGCTTCCTACAATCCTCCCATGGCCATCCCCCAAAGTTTTCTGCAGGAACTGCTCGCCCGCGCCGACGTGGTCGAGATCGTGGGCCGCTATGTGCAGTTGAAGAAGGGTGGCGCCAATTTCATGGGCCTGTGCCCGTTCCATGGCGAGAAGTCGCCGTCGTTCTCTGTCAGCCCCACCAAGCAGTTCTACCACTGCTTTGGCTGCGGCAAGAATGGCAATGCCATCAGCTTTCTGATGGACCACGCCGGCATGAGCTTCATCGAAGCCGTGCAGGACCTGGCCCAGCAGTACGGCATGCAGATCCCCGAGGACGATGCCAGCCCCCAGGAACGCGAGCGTGCCAAGGCCCAGCGCGAACGCCAGCAGACCCTGACCGACGTGCTGGAAAAGGCCGGCGAGGCCTACCGCAAGCACCTGAAAGACTCGCCGCGCGCCATCGCCTACTTCAAGGGCCGCGGCCTGTCCGGCCAGATTGCCAAGCAGTTCGGCCTGGGCTACGCGCCCGAAGGCTGGCGCAGCCTGGCCAGCGTGTTCCCGCACTACGACGACCCGCTGCTGGTGGAAAGCGGCTTGGTCATTTCCAGCCAGGAGGAAGGCAGCTCCGAGGAAAAACGCTACGACCGCTTCCGCGACCGGGTGATGTTCCCGATCCGCAACATCAAGGGCGAATGCATCGGCTTTGGCGGGCGCGTGTTGGGCGATGACAAGCCCAAGTACCTGAATTCACCCGAGACGCCGGTGTTCAGCAAGGGCCGCGAACTCTACGGCCTGTATGAGGCCCGCCACGCGCTGCGCGAGGCCGGCTACGTGCTGGTGACCGAGGGCTATATGGACGTGGTGGCGCTGGCCCAGTTGGGCTTTCCGAATGCCGTGGCCACGCTGGGCACGGCCTGCACCGCCGACCACGTGCACAAGCTGTTCCGCTTTACCGACTCCGTGGTGTTCAGCTTCGACGGCGACGCCGCTGGGCGGCGCGCGGCGCGCAAGGCGCTGGACGCCGCCCTGCCCTATGCCACCGACGTGCGATCCATCAAGTTCCTGTTCCTTCCGGCCGAGCACGACCCGGACAGCTTCATCCGCGCCCACGGCCAGGAAGCCTTTGCCCAGTACGTGGGCGAGGCCACGCCGCTGTCACGCTTTGTGCTGGAGGCCGCGCGCGAGGGTTGCGACTTGCAGACCGCCGAGGGCCGCGCGCATATGGCCAGCAACGCCAAGCCCCTATGGCAGCTGTTGCCTGAGGGCGCGCTGAAGCTCCAATTGCTGGCCGAGATCGCGGCGCAGGTCCAGTTGGGCAGCCAGGAGCTGGGAGCGCTGTGGGCCCAATCCGCCCCCGGCGCCAAACCCGGCCCAACCGCCCCGGAACGCCGCGCCGAAGCTGCTCCGGCGCCAGAGTACTACGACGGCTATGTGCCCCCCGGCGAAGCCTGGGAGCACCCACTGGACGGCGAACCACCAGCCAGCAATTGGAATGCGGGCAGCGGTGGCAAGCGCAAGTGGGAGGGCAAGGGTAAATGGCAGGGCAAGGGCAAATGGGGCGACAACCCGCGCCCGTTTCGCCCGCCCCTGCGCGGCCCGCTGGCCACGCGCGCCGACCACGCCACGCGCATTCTGCTGGCGCACAGCGGGCTGTGGGAGACCCTGAGCGGCGAGGACCACGCCCTGCTGTGCGAGCTGCCCGCCCCGCACGGACCGCTGATGGCCTGGCTGGAGGCTCAGCTACATGAGCACGGCCCGTTGGCCTGGGGCGCGCTGCGCGACGAACTGGTGGGCCACGACGCCGAAGACCTGGCCCTGCGCCTGCTGGCCGACCCGGCCATTGCCAGCGCGCCGGCGGGTGACACGCTGGAAGAATCCGCCGCCGAGCTGCGCGACCTGCTCAACCGCATGCTGGTGGACCGCATCAAGGAGCAGGAGACGCAGGCCATTGCGGCCTCCAGCACCGACCCCTCGGCCCTGGAACGCTACCGCGAGCTGCACGCCCGCCGGGTACAGTTGGAACTGGTCACACGACCCACAAGCTGAACCGCGTCCGGCTCGTGCAGCCAGACTTCTGGAATATTGGCAATTTCGAGCTATACTACCCGGTTGTTTCGGCAAGAGCGACAGCAGCACCTCCGGGCCAGGCCAAGCGTTGACAAGAGCACAACCGGCCACCTTACCGCAAGGACTGCATTCCAAATGTTCGCCCTCCCATCTTGCCAGCAAGGGAATTCGTGAAGGGATCGGCCCTCCTGCATTCCCCGCCACGCCAACTGCCCGCCGTGCCCGCGGTGTAGCCGGCACCCGTTCTGTACGTACGCTGTTTTTTTGATGTTCTGAGGTCTTCGCATGCCTGCTCAAAAATCTGTCAAAGCTGTTCAGTCCCCGTCCAAGTCCGATAAGAAAGCCAAAGCCGTGCCAGCCTCTAAAACGCCCGCCAAGTCCAAAGCCCAGCTTCTGAAGGAAGCGGCCGACGCCCTGCTCGAAGGAGCGGCCGCCGCCAAGAAAAAACCCGGACGCCCACCCAAGGCCGCCGCCGCGGAATCCAGCGCACCTGCCAAGACCACTGGCGCCAAGCGTGGCCGCAAACCCAAGGCCGCCGCCGCGGAGTCCAGCGGTGACGACATGGACATGTCCGACATCGAGGCGGATCTGGTCGGCGAACCGGAAGCGGCCAGCACGGGCGAGAAGGTCAAACCCCTGCGCATGAAGATCAGCAAGGCCAAGGAACGGGCCTTGATGAAGGAATTCGGTCTGGACGAGACCGTGCTGTCCGAAGAGGACATGCAAAAGCGCCGCCAGCGCCTGAAGCTGCTGATCAAGCTGGGCAAGAGCCGCGGCTACCTGACCCACGGCGAAATCTCCGACCACTTGCCCGACAAGCTGGTCGATGCCGAGACGCTGGAAGTGGTGATCTCCATGTTGAACGACATGGGCGTGGCGGTGTACGAGCAGACCCCCGACGCGGAAACCCTGCTGCTGAACAACAACGGCCCCACGGCCGCCACCGAGGAAGAAGCCGAGGAAGAAGCCGAAGCTGCCCTGTCCACCGTGGACAGCGAATTCGGCCGCACCACCGACCCAGTGCGCATGTACATGCGCGAAATGGGCACGGTGGAACTGCTGACCCGTGAAGGCGAAATCGAAATCGCCAAGCGCATCGAAGGTGGCCTGATGGCCATGATGGAGGCGATCTCCGCCTCCCCCGCCACCATCGCCGAGATCCTGCGCCTGGGCGAGGACATCCGCGAAGGCAAGGTCGTCATCACCACCATCGTGGACGGTTTCTCCAACCCCAACGAGGCCGACGACTACGTGGCCGAGGAAGACTTCGACGAATTCGACGCCGATGACGACGACGACGGCAAGGGCGGCTCCAAGGCGCTGACCAAGAAGCTCGAAGAGCTGAAGAAGCAGGCGCTGGAGCGCTTCGACAAGATGCGCGAGCTGTTCGAGAAGGTGCACAAGGTCTACGACAAGGAAGGCTACGGCACGCCGCACTACGTCGCCGCCCAGCACGCGCTGAGCGATGAGCTGATGTCCATCCGCTTCACGGCCAAGGCCATCGAGAAGCTGTGCGACATGGTGCGCGGCCAGGTGGACGACATCCGCAAGAAGGAGCGCGAGCTGCGCCGCATCATCGTGGATAAGTGCGGTTACCCGCACGACCAGTTCGTGGCCGAGTTCAGCGGCCGCGACAAGAATGGCAACCGCGTGGCCAGCCAGCTGCTCAACCTGAAGTGGATCGAGAAGCAGGCCGCCGCCGGCAAGTCCTGGAGCGCGGTCATGGGCCGCAACATCCCGCCGGTGCAGGACCTGCAGCAAAAGCTGGCCGACCTGCAAGCCGCCGTGGTGGTGCCGCTGGACCAGTTGAAGGACATCAACAAGCGCATGAACGCCGGCGAATACGCCTCGCGCGCGGCCAAGAAGGAAATGATCGAGGCCAACCTGCGCCTGGTGATCTCCATCGCCAAGAAGTACACCAACCGCGGCCTGCAGTTCCTGGACCTGATCCAGGAAGGCAACATCGGCCTGATGAAGGCGGTGGACAAGTTCGAGTATCGCCGCGGCTACAAGTTCTCGACCTACGCCACCTGGTGGATTCGCCAGGCCATCACCCGCTCCATCGCGGACCAGGCGCGCACCATCCGCATCCCGGTGCACATGATCGAAACCATCAACAAGATGAACCGCATCAGCCGCCAGCACCTGCAGGAGTTCGGCTTCGAGCCCGATGCATCCGTGTTGGCCGAGCGCATGGAGATCCCCGAGGACAAGATCCGCAAGATCATGAAGATCGCCAAGGAGCCGATCTCCATGGAAACGCCGATCGGCGACGACGACGACAGTCACCTGGGCGATTTCATCGAGGACGCGGCCAACACCGCGCCCATGGAAGCCGCCATGCAGGCCGGCCTGCGCGACGTGGTCAAGGACATCCTGGACAGCCTGACGCCGCGCGAAGCCAAAGTGCTGCGCATGCGCTTCGGTATCGAGATGACCTCCGACCACACGCTGGAAGAAGTAGGCAAGCAATTCGACGTGACGCGCGAGCGCATCCGCCAGATCGAGGCCAAGGCCCTGCGCAAGCTCAAGCACCCCAGCCGCTCGGACAAGCTGCGCAGCTTCACCGATAACCTGTAAGCCCACGCGGCGATGGCAAACGACCGCCCTTACAAGCTGGCCGGGGTCATGGGCTGGCCGGTGGCGCACTCGCGCTCACCGGTCATCCACAACCACTGGATCGCCCAGCACGGCCTGCGCGGCGCCTACGTGCTGCTGCCGGTGCAACCCAACAATCTGGCACAGGCGCTACGCGCCCTGCCCGTGCTGGGCTTTGCCGGCTGCAACCTGACCATTCCGCACAAGGTCGAGGCGCTGAAAATCGTGGACCGGGTCGAGCCGCTGGCCGCGCGCATCGGCGCGGTCAACACCATTGTCGTAGAGGCCGACGGCTCACTCACCGGGCGCAACACCGACGGTTTTGGCTACATCCAGAGCCTGCTGCAGGAGCAGCCCAGCTGGCGCGCCGCCAGCGGCCCGGCCGTGGTGATCGGTGCCGGCGGCGCATCGCGTGCGGTCATCGTAAGCCTGATCGACCAGGGCGCCCCTGAAATCCGCCTCACCAACCGCAGTGCTGCCAAGGCGCAGGACATGGCTGCCGAGTTTGGCGCTCCGGTGCGCGCCATTCCGTGGGAAGAACGCCATGCCGCGCTGGACGGTGCGGCCCTGCTGGTCAACACCACCAACCAGGGCATGCACGGCGAGCCGGAACTGGACCTGCGCCTGGACCTGCTGCCAGACGATGCGCTGGTGTCGGACATCATTTACGTGCCGCTGGAAACGCCGTTGCTAGCGGCTGCACGCCGACGCGGCAACCCCACGGTCAATGGCCTGGGCATGCTGCTGCACCAGGCACGACCGGCCTTCGAGGCGTGGTTTGGCGTACTACCCGAGGTTGACGCGAACCTTCGGGTACAGGTGGAAGCCACCCTGGCGGTCTAGCGCTGCGCCAGGCGAGTGCTGCGCTCCAGCACAAAGTCGAAGCCGAACTTCAGGGCATCGTCCAACGCCGTCTCGATGGCATGGCGCTCCTGCTCGGTCAGGTAAAACATCATGTCCACATCGTGGCGCACATAGCGCGCCGGCAGGCGGTTCAGGGCCACGCAGGCCACGTCGCCGAGCATGTCCGAGGTGAATTGGGGGTGCGCTTCCGAGCGGCGAGCCACCTCTTCGAACACCAAGCGCTCAAAGTAGTTGTGAACCTGTTCAAAGTTAAACACCATGGGAAGTCTCCAAATCGAGGGCTACGGACGCGCTGCGCCCAACCTTAGCACCTCCACCCGGGGCTGACAAGCAAGCCCCCCACGGCCCCACGATCAGCTATGAAACTTGTAGCATGCCGAAAACTGCGATATAGTTTCACCCGATGTAGTGCCATGCGCCGGGTTGCGATGGCGGCGTATGGGACCGAGCAGATGGTCGTCCAGAAAACCGAATCGAGGAGAGGTTATCAATGAGTTCGAAAGAATCGGTCGCCATCGGCCAGTTGCTGAGTCTGTTGGAATCACGCTACGCCATGCGCGTGCTGTGGGCTCTGCGTGATGGCCACGCCCAAACGTTTCGCCTACTGCAGGACAGCGTGGGCAGCATCACGCCCAACACCCTCAACACCCGCATCAAGGAACTGCGCGAAGCCGGTCTGATGACCCACGGCAGCGAGGGCTATGCCGTCACCGCTGCCGGTTCCGACCTGCTCAAACGCCTGGGCGACCTGCAGGCCTTCGCCACCAAGTGGGCCACCAGCCAGGCCAAAAAGGCCAGCTAAGCTCGCAACCCAGGGCCACAGGGCTCTGCCCACCAGACAGGCCCGGCCTGTCTTTTTTTTGCCTGCGGCATAATTCCACCCTTTGCAGGCGGTCTTTCCGCCTGCAACCACGTTGGGCCTGCCACAACCCGCCAGGGTCCACCGTGCTCACCCGAACCACACAAAAGGACACACCATGATCACCACTCCCAGCGGCCTGCAATACGAAGACACCACCGAGGGCACCGGCGCCGTTGCTGCCAAGGGCCAGAGCGTGACCGTGCACTACACCGGCTGGCTGTACAACAACGGCACCCAGGGCGCCAAGTTCGACTCCAGCAAGGACCGCAACGACCCCTTCGTGTTCCACCTCGGCGCCGGCATGGTGATCCGTGGCTGGGACGAGGGCGTGGCCGGCATGAAGATCGGCGGTGCCCGTACCCTGATCATCCCCGCCGAACTGGGCTATGGTGCTCGCGGCGCTGGCGGCGTGATCCCCCCCAACGCCACCTTGAAGTTTGACGTGGAATTGCTGGGCGTCTCGGGTTGATCCGCATCAAGCCAGCCCCTGGCAACGCAAAAAAGCCATACCGGCACCCTTGAATTGCTCCGACGCGCCCCCATTACTGGGCACATCGTTTTGAACCCGAAGCACCATCTTCACCACTTGCATGTCTGACAAGCCCACCTATTCCCAAGCTGACGCCGTTGATGCGGCTTACCAGAACACCGACGACGCGACAGCGTCCTCGCCCGCCACCGAAACCGAGGCACTGGCCCAGGTGCAGGCTGAGCTGGCCACCCTGCAGGCCAAGAGCGCCGAGCTGGCCGACCAGTACCTGCGCGCCAAGGCCGACGTCGAGAACGCTCGCCGCCGCGCCGAGGACGAGATCGCCAAGGCGCGCAAGTTCGCCGTGGAGGCCTTTGCGGAAAGCCTGCTGCCCGTGGCCGACAGCCTGGAAGCCGGTCTGGCGATCAAGGACGCCACGGCCGAGCAGATCCGCGAGGGAGCCGAAGCCACCCTGCGCCAGCTGGTCGCCGCCCTGGAGCGCAACAAGGTCATTGCCATTGCCCCGGCCGCCGGCGCCAAATTCGACCCGCACCAGCACCAGGCCATCAGCGTCGTGCCCAGCGAGCAGGAAGCCAACACCGTGGTCGGCCTGCTGCAAAAGGGCTACTCCATTGCCGAGCGCGTGCTGCGCCCGGCCCTGGTGACGGTGTCCGCCCCCAAGTAAGGCCTCGGCCCGAAAAACCCTACACATCCACTTGAAATACCCGCAACCGGCTTCAAGTGACCCCCATCTGAATTATTGAAATCGCAGGAGTAAAACATGGGAAAGATCATCGGCATTGACTTGGGCACCACCAATTCGTGCGTGGCCATCATGGAAGGCAATACCGCCAAGGTCATCGAAAACGCGGAAGGTGCACGCACCACGCCGTCCATCATCGCCTACCAGGAAGACGGCGAAGTGCTGGTCGGCGCCTCGGCCAAGCGCCAGGCCGTGACCAACCCCCGCAACACGCTGTACGCGGTCAAGCGCCTGATCGGTCGCAAGTTCACCGAAAAGGAAGTGCAGAAGGACATCGACCTGATGCCCTACACCATCGCCGCCGCCGACAATGGCGACGCCTGGGTGGAAGTCCGTGGCAACAAGCTGGCTCCCCAGCAGGTCAGCGCCGACGTGCTGCGCAAGATGAAGAAGACCGCCGAGGACTACCTGGGCGAGGCCGTGACCGAGGCCGTCATCACCGTTCCCGCCTACTTCAACGACGCCCAGCGCCAGGCCACCAAGGACGCAGGCCGCATCGCCGGTCTGGATGTCAAGCGCATCATCAACGAACCCACGGCGGCGGCCCTGGCCTTCGGCCTGGACAAGAACGAAAAGGGCGACCGCAAGATCGCCGTGTACGACCTGGGCGGCGGTACCTTCGACATCTCCATCATTGAAATCGCCGATGTGGATGGCGAGAAGCAGTTCGAGGTGCTGTCGACCAACGGCGACACCTTCCTGGGCGGTGAAGACTTCGACCAGCGCGTGATCGACTTCATCATCTCCGAGTTCAAGAAGGAACAGGGCGTGGACCTGTCCAAGGACGTGCTGGCCCTGCAGCGCCTGAAGGAAGCCGCCGAGAAGGCCAAGATCGAGCTGTCCAGCAGCGCCCAGACCGACATCAACCTGCCCTACATCACGGCCGATGCCTCCGGTCCCAAGCACCTGAACATCAAGCTGACCCGCGCCAAGCTGGAGTCGCTGGTGGAAGAGCTGATTGAGCGCACCATCGCCCCCTGCCGCACCGCCCTGAAGGACGCCGGCACCTCTGCCTCTGACATCCACGACGTGATCCTGGTCGGCGGCATGACCCGCATGCCCAAGGTGCAGGAGAAGGTCAAGGAACTGTTCGGCAAGGACCCACGCAAGGACGTGAACCCCGACGAGGCCGTGGCCGTTGGCGCCGCCATCCAGGGCCAGGTGCTCTCCGGTGACCGCAAGGACGTGCTGCTGCTGGACGTGACCCCGCTGTCCCTGGGTATCGAAACCATGGGCGGTGTCATGACCAAGATGATCACCAAGAACACCACGATCCCGACCAAGTTCGCCCAGACCTTCTCCACCGCCGAGGACAACCAGCCGGCCGTGACCATCAAGGTGTTCCAGGGTGAACGCGACATCGCCGCCGGCAACAAGCTGCTGGGCGAGTTCAACCTGGAAGGCATCCCGCCCGCACCGCGTGGCGTGCCCCAGATCGAAGTGTCCTTCGACATCGACGCCAACGGCATCCTGCACGTCGGCGCCAAGGACAAGGGCACCGGCAAGGAAAACAAGATCACCATCAAGGCCAACTCCGGTTTGTCCGAAGCTGAGATCCAGCAGATGGTGAAGGACGCCGAACTCAACGCCGCCGAGGACAAGAAGAAGCTGGAAATCGTCCAGGCCAAGAACCAAGGCGAAGCCACGGTGCACAGCGTCAAGAAGAGCCTGACCGAGTACGGTGACAAGCTCGACGCTGGCGAAAAGGAAAAAATTGAGGCCGCCATCAAGGATCTGGAAGCCGCGCTCAAGGGCGACGACAAGGCCGCCATCGAGGACAAGAACACGGCGCTGATGACCGCCAGCCAAAAGCTGGGTGAGAAGATGTACGCCGACATGCAGGCCAAGGAAGGCGCCGAGGGTGCGCAAGCCGCCGGACCTGAGCAGGCGCATGCCGCCGGTGCATCCGCCGGCCAGACCGCAGACGACAACGTGGTGGACGCCGAGGTCAAGGAAGTCAAGAAGGGCTAACCGAGGCTGGTCGGCACGCCACTTGCGTGCCGAATTGGCGCGCCGCGCCCGATGGATTCGTCCAGAATCGTCGGCGCGGCGTTTTGCATCACGTTTGGGCAACGAAACTAAGACCAACACAGTCGGGCAACCATGGCTAAGAGAGATTTTTACGAAGTTCTGGGGGTCCCCAAGAACGCCTCGGAAGAGGACATCAAGAAGGCTTATCGCAAGCTGGCGATGAAGCACCACCCGGACCGCAACCAGGGCGACTCGGCCAAGGTGGCCGAGGAAAAATTCAAGGAAGCCAAGGAAGCCTACGAAATGCTGTCGGACGCGCAAAAGCGCGCGGCCTACGACCAGCATGGTCATGCCGGTGTGGACCCCAATATGCGCGGCCCCGGCGACGGTTACGGCGGCTTCGCCGAGGCCTTTGGCGACATCTTCGGCGACATGTTCGGCCAGCAGCGCGGCCGTGGCGCCGGCGGACGCCAGGTGTTCCGCGGCAGCGACCTGTCCTACGCCATGGAGATCACGCTGGAAGAGGCGGCCAAGGGCAAGGATGCCCAGATCCGCATCCCCAGTTGGGACTCCTGCGAGGTCTGCAAGGGCAGCGGCGCCAAGCCCGGCACCCAGGTCAAGACCTGCAGCACCTGCTCCGGCTCCGGTGCGGTGCAGATGCGCCAGGGCTTCTTCAGCGTGCAACAGACCTGCCCCACCTGCCGTGGCTCCGGCAAGGTCATCCCCGAGCCCTGCCACGCCTGCCATGGCCAGGGCAAGGTCAAGAAGCAGAAGACGCTCGAAGTCAAGATTCCCGCCGGCATCGACGGTGGCATGCGCATCCGCTCCACCGGCAACGGCGAGCCCGGCACCAATGGCGGCCCGGCGGGCGACCTGTACATCGAAATCCGGCTCAAGAAGCACGACATCTTCGAGCGCGACGGTGACGACCTGCACTGCTCGGTCCCCATCGGCATCGCCATCGCGGCACTGGGCGGCGAGATCGACGTGCCCACGCTCGCGGGCAAGGCGGCCATCGACATCCCCGAAGGCACCCAGACCGGCAAGCAGTTCCGCCTGCGCGGCAAGGGTATCAAGGGCGTGCGCGCCAGCTACCCCGGCGACCTGTACTGCCACATCGTGGTGGAAACGCCGGTCAAGCTCACCGAGCACCAGCGCCGCCTGCTGCGCGAGCTGGACGAGTCGCTCAAGAAGGACGGCAACAAGCATTCGCCCTCGGGTGACACCTGGGCCGACCGCCTCAAGAGCTTCTTCAGCTAAACCCGGCCATGGGCGTCAGCATCACCTTCCTGGGCGGAGCCGATACCGTCACCGGCTCCAAGTACTTGGTGCGCCAGGGAGGAAAATGCCTGATGGTCGATTGCGGCCTGTTCCAGGGCTACAAGCAGCTGCGCCTGCGCAACTGGAACCCGCTCCCCTTTGCGCCCGACGCGGTGGACGCCGTGATCCTGACCCACGCCCACCTGGACCATAGCGGCTACCTGCCGCTCCTGGTCAAGGAAGGCTTCACGGGCCCGGTCTATGCCTCGTCCGGCACGCAGGACCTGTGCAAGATCCTGCTGCCCGACAGCGGTCACATCCAGGAAGAGGACGCGGCCTTCGCCAACCGCCATGCGCTGACCAAGCACGCACCGGCCCTGCCGCTCTACACCCGCCAGGACGCGCTGGACTGCCTGCCGCGCATCAAGCACGTACCACTGCACAAGGCCATCCAACCCATTCCCGGCTGGAAGGTCACGCTCAGCGGTGCCGGCCACATTTTGGGCGCTTCCAGCGTGCTGCTGGAAGTGGCCGGGCGGCGCATCCTGTTCTCGGGCGACCTGGGCCGGCCCGATGACTCCCTGATGTTCCCGCCCGATGCGGCGCCGGCCGCCGACACCGTGCTGGTGGAATCCACCTACGGCGACCGCCAGCACCCCACGGAAAGCCTGATGGCCGAGCTGGGCCCCGCCCTGCACCGCCTGGCCGCACGCGGCGGCGTGGCCGTGGTGCCGGTGTTCGCGGTCGGCCGCGCCCAGGCCGTGCTGCTGGCCATCGCCCAGCTCAAGGCCAGTGGCAAGATCCCGCATGGGCTGCCCGTCTTCCTGGACAGTCCCATGGCCGTGCACACCACCCACCTGTTCGAGCAGCACATGGGTGAACACCGGCTCAGCGCCAAGGAGGCCCACGCCCTGACCCACAGCGCCACCATGATCAACAGCACCGACGAGTCCAAGGCGCTGTCCACGCGCCATGGCCCCATGGTCATTCTGTCGGCCAGCGGCATGGCCACCGGCGGGCGTGTGCTGCACCACCTGGAGCAGCGCGCCGGCAACCACCGCAACATGATCATCCTCACCGGCTACCAGGCACCCGGCACGCGCGGCGCCAAGCTGGCCAATGGCGAGAAATCCATCCGCATCCACGGCCGCGACGTGGCCATCCAGGCCGAGGTGGTGCAGCTGCAGACCGCCTCCGCCCATGCGGATGCCGGCCAGTTGCTCACCTGGCTGCGCAGCATGCCCGGCCGCCCGGACCAGGTCTACGTGGTGCATGGCGACCAGCAGGCCTCCGACGCCCTGCGCGCGCGCATCGAGCACGACCTGGGCTGGCGCGCCATGGTGCCCGAGCACGGTTCAACCTGGCCCTGCTAGCACACCGCCTTTCACGGTTTGGCAACCGTTTCGAAGGCCTGTACCAAGGCGTCGCGCAACGGATGCGCAGATGCGACTTCCGGCAGCAACAAGCTGACGCGGAAGGCAATCTCATCCACCAAGGGGCGAACCACCAGATCGGGTCCGGCCATGGCGGCCGCAGTTAACGGGTTGACGATGGCCACGCCCAGCCCCTGCGCAACCAAGGCACACACCGCCACGGCGCTGGCGGTTTCGAGCAGCATGGCACGCTCCACCCCGGCCCGCGCGAACAGATCATCGATGGCCTGGCGGTACGGGTCGCCCTCGGCCAGGCTGATAAACCGCTCGCCAGCGAAGTCACGCGCACGCAGCACGGTCTTGGCGCACAGGCGGTGACTGCGCGGCAGCACCGCCACCTCCCGTGCCTGCATCAAAGGGCGTAGCGCGACGCCAGCGGGCGCCTCGGTGGCTTCGCCCAGGCCAAGGTCGAAACGCTGCTCGCTCAAGGCCTGCTCCAACCAGGGCGACTCCAGGGGCACCACGCTCACACTGGCCTGGGGCAACCCCTTGGCGAACTGCACCAGGGCCTTGGGCACCAAGGCATGCGCCAGGGCAGGCAGACAGGCCAGGCGTAAGCGCCCGGTGGAAAGCGTGCGCAACTCCTGCGCACGGCGGGCAATCTGGTCCAGCCCGATGAAGGAACGCTCCACTTCCTGCAGCAAGGCCAAGGCGCGCGCTGTGGGGCGCAGGCGCCCCCGCACACGGTCGAACAAATCAAAGCCCAACACCTGCTCCAGCCGCGCCAACTCGCGGCTCAGGGTCGGTTGCGAAGTACCCACGTCCTCGGCCGCGCGGCTCAAATTGCCGTGCGCCATGATGGCGCGAAACAGCGCCAATTGGCGGTGGGTGGGTGCGGGGGCCGTGGGAACGGGCATTGGCTTCATTCCCAAACTATATCCATATTGAATGGATTAACCAAAGAATTGGCATTGCATGCATGAAATGCCACAGGCATCATGCCAGCCATGAACCCCTTCACCCCCACCACCCTGGCCGCATTGGCCCAAGAACATGGCACCCCGCTGTGGGTCTATGACGCCGCCACCATCGAACGCCAAGTCGCCGCGCTGCGTGCATTCGACGTGATCCGCTTCGCCCAAAAGGCCAACTCCAACACCCACATCCTGCGCCTGATGCGGCGCCTGGGCGTGGCGGTGGATTCCGTGTCTCTGGGCGAGATCGAACGCGCCTTGGCCGCCGGCTACCAGCCGGGCCTGCACAACGGCCACGCCGAGATCGTGTTCACCGCCGACCTGCTGGACCGCGCGACGCTGGCGCGCGTGGTGGAACTGGGTATCCCCGTGAACTGCGGCTCCACCGACATGCTGGACCAACTGGGCGCCGTGAGCCCCGGCCACCCGGTGTGGCTGCGCATCAACCCCGGCTTTGGCCACGGCCACAGCAACAAGACCAACACCGGCGGCGAGCACAGCAAGCACGGCATCTGGCATGCCGAACTGGTGGCAGCACTGGCCAAGGTGCGCACCAACGGCCTGGTACTGCAAGGCCTGCACATGCACATCGGCTCGGGCGTGGACTATTCGCACCTGCAGGAGGTATGCGGCGCCATGGTGGCTCTGGTGCAGACCGTGAAGGCCCAGGGCATGGACCTGCACGCCATCTCGGCCGGGGGTGGCCTGTCCATCCCCTACCGCGCCGGTGACCCCAGCATCGATACCGCCCACTACTTCGCGTTGTGGGATGCCGCTCGCAAACAGGTCGCAGCCCTGCTGGGCCACGCCGTCACGCTGGAGCTGGAGCCCGGCCGCTACCTGGTAGCCGAAAGCGGCGTGCTGGTGAGCGAGGTGCGCGCCACCAAGCACCAGGGCAGTGCCCACTTCGTGCTGGTGGATGCGGGCTTCAGCGACCTGATGCGCCCATCCATGTACGGCAGCCACCACGGCATGGAGATCATCCATGTCGATGGCACGCCGGCCACCGGCGCGCCGCAACCCACCGTGGTGGCCGGTCCCTTGTGCGAGTCGGGCGACGTGTTCACGCAGGGCGAAGGCGGCGTCGTGCTCGACCGCGATTTGCCCGCGGCCCAGGTCGGCGACCTGCTGGTGCTGCACGATACCGGCGCCTATGGCGCATCCATGTCCTCCAACTACAACACCCGCCCGCTGATCCCCGAAGTGCTGGTGGAAGGCGGCCAGGCGCGGCTGATCCGGCGCTGCCAGACGGTGGCGGAGTTGATGGCGCTGGAGGCCTGAGGGGCGCATCCAGCCCCGCCAGGTCCTTGCCGAGTTACTATCAATTTGATAGCTATTCACGCATATACCACGAGGGCTAGCAGGGGTTTTTGTTGCCAATAAGCGGCTTGGAGACGGCTTGGGCACAATCCGCGCATGCCCAGCCGCCCCTACTTGACCGCCGCCTTCTACCAATTCGTCGAGCTGGCCGACTACGCCGAGCGCAAAGCGCCGCTGCTGGCCTTTTGTGAACAGCACCAGATCAAGGGCACCATCCTGCTGGCCCGCGAGGGCATCAACAGCACCATCGCCGGCGCGCCGGACGATGTGCGGGCCCTGCTGGCCTATCTGCGCAGCGATCCGCTGCTGGCCAACTTGCAGCACAAGGAGTCCTGGGCCGAGGTGGCGCCGTTTCGCCGCATGAAGGTGCACCTCAAGCGCGAGATCGTGACCATGGGCGTGCCCGGCGTGGACCCGACGCGCCTGGTGGGCACCTACGTCAAGCCCGAGGACTGGAACGCGCTGATCTCCGACCCGGATGTGGTGGTGGTGGACACACGCAACGACTACGAGGTGGCCATCGGCACCTTCCAGGGCGCCATTGATCCCCACATCCGCACCTTTGGCGAACTGCCGGCCTGGGTGGAGCAGGCCGATGCGCTGCAGGAGCACAGCGGCAAGAAACCCAAGGTCGCCATGTTCTGTACCGGTGGTATCCGCTGCGAGAAATCCACCGCACTGATGCGCGCCAAGGGCTACGACGAGGTCTATCACCTGGACGGCGGCATCCTGAAATACCTGGAGACCATCCCGCCCGAACAAAGCCTGTGGCAAGGCACCTGCTTCGTGTTTGACGAACGCGTCTCGGTGGACCATGGCGTGGTGCCCGGCACCCACAAGCTGTGCCGCGCCTGCCGCATGCCGCTGGAAGACGGCGCGCAAGAGTCGCCCCTGTATGAAGCCGGCGTGAGCTGCCCGCGCTGCCACGCCACCACCAGCGACACGCAAAAGGCCCGTGCCCGCGAGCGCCAACGCCAGTGGGAGCTGGCCAAGGTGCGCGCCCGGAAGGCCGCCGACCCGACGCGGTGATGGCAGCCACCCTGCCCGTCCTCTACTCCTTTCGGCGCTGCCCCTATGCCATGCGGGCGCGTCTGGCGCTACTGGCCAGTGGCACGGTGTGCGAGTTGCGCGAGGTGGTGCTGGCACGCAAGCCAGCTGAACTGCTGCAGGCATCCCCCAAGGGCACAGTGCCGGTTCTGGTGTTGCCCGATGCCACGGTGCTGGAGCAAAGCCTGGACATCATGCTGTGGGCACTGCGCCGCCACGACCCGCTGGGCTGGTTGCCCGCCGCAAGCCCAGATAGGGACGCCGCGCTGGCCCTCATCTCGCAATGCGATGGTGACTTCAAAGGCCACCTGGACCGCTACAAATACCCCAACCGCTACGCCCTGCCCAACGGGCTGGCGCACCGGGACCAGGGCTCGACGTTCCTGCAGGCCCTGAACACCCGGCTGCAATCGCAGGCCTATCTACACGGCGCCCGCTTTGGCCTGGCCGATGCCGCCATTGCCCCCTTTGTGCGCCAGTTCGCCCACACAAATGCAGACTGGTTCGCCGCCCAGCCCTGGCCTGCGCTGCACGCTTGGCAGCGCGCCTTTGAAAACTCCGCAGACTACGCGGCGGTGATGGACAAACAGCTGCCGTGGGTCAGCGGACAGGCGTCGGTCCACTTTCCGGCGCCGACCTAGCCGCTACCATTTCGATAGCTGCTTGTGCATATTCCACGAGGGCTAGCGGCCTGAATGGCTTGCAACCACCTTACCAACGCTCCATGTAAGGCCGCAGATCCAGCTCAAAGGTCCAGGCGTCACGCGGCTGGCTGTGCAGGTACCAGTAGTTCTCGGCAATGTGGTCGGGGTTGAGGATGCCGTCCTGGTCCTTCAGCGCATAGCGCTCCGGGAAGGTGGTGCGGATGAAGTCGGTGTCGATGGCACCGTCCACGACCACATGCGCCACGTGGATGTTCTTGGGACCAAGCTCGCGCGCCATGCTCTGCGCCAAGGCGCGCAGCGCATGTTTGGCGCCGGCAAAGGCGGCAAAGTTGGCGGCCCCTCGCAGCGCCGCCGTGGCGCCGGTGAACAGGATGGTGCCGCGCCCGCGCGGGACCATGCGCTGGGCCGCGGCCTGGGCGGTGAGGAAGCCGCCGAAGCAGGCCATCTCCCAGATCTTGAAGTACTTGCGCGCCGTCTCTTCCAGGATGCTGCAGGGCACGTTGGCACCGATGTTGAACACCAGCACCTCGATGGAGCCATGTTCCGATTCGATCTGCTCGAACAGCGCCTTTACCTCCTCTTCCTTGCGCGCATCGCTGGCGTAGCCAAAGGCCTGGCCGCCCTCGGCGCGGATGCTGTCCACCAGCGGCTGCAGCTTGTCGGCGCTGCGCCGCGTCACACAGGCGATAAAGCCCTCGCGCGCAAAGCGCCTGGCGATGGCGCCGCCGGTGGAGTCGCCGGCGCCGATGACCAGCGCGACCTTGGGTTGTTGGGTGTTGGATGTCATGCAGGGCTCCTGGGTTGAGGGAAATGAATGACGGCCTACCGCGTAGCGGTAGCCTTGGTGGCGCTGGCAGGCAGCGCCTGGTCGAGAAAACGGCGGCTGGCCGCGAGGATTTCCTTGCGCGTGCGCTCGCTCTGGACGGCGCGCGCCAGCACCACGGCGCCCACGCACTGGGCGATCAGCGCCCAGCCGGCATCCGGGTCGCCGGTGCGCTGGCTCCAGCTCTGCTGCGTGCGCTTCAGCGCAGCTTCAACTGCGGCGCGCACCTCCGGGCCGGCCTGGGCAATCTCGGCCCCCAGCGCGGGCAGCACGCAGCCGACCTCAGGGTTCATCGCGTGGAAGCTGCTCAGGTAGTCACGCAGGCACTTGGTGACGTGGTTGTCGGGCGAGTCCGCATCGCCGGCCAGCATGGCGCTGCTGTGCGCCATCTCTTCTTCCACCACGGCCTGGAACAGGGCCTGCTTGGACGGGAAATGGCTGTAGAAGGCGCCACCGGTCAGACCGATGGAGGCCATCAGCGCATCAACGCCGGTGGCCTTGAAGCCGCCCTTCTTGGCGATGGCGCGGCTGCTGTCCAGCAGCTTCTGGCGGGTTGCATCCTTGTGGGTCTTGGCGTAGCGCATGGCGGTCCTTGGGTTTGTCCGGTTGACAAGTCACAGGTCATAGCATAACGTACGTTTACTAAACGATCATTTAACCATGGAGCCAACAATGCCAAAATTCGCCGAATTCTTCTTTGACGTGGGCAGCCCCGCCAGCTACCTGGCCTGGACGCAGATGCCCACCATTTGCGCGCAGACCGGCGCGGACTTGGTCTTCAAGCCCATGCTGCTGGGTGGCGTGTTCCAGGCTACGGGCAATGCCTCGCCGGCCATGGTGCCGGCCAAGGGGCGCTACATGACGCAGGACCTGACCCGTTTTGCCCAGCGCTACGGCGTGCCGTTTCGCATGAATCCGCACTTCCCCATCAACACGCTGCAGTTGATGCGCGCCACCATTGCCATGCTGATGCGCGAGCCGGCGCAATTCATGGCCTTTACCAATACCCTCTTCACGGCAATGTGGGTGGATGGTGCCAACCTGAATGACCCAGCCACCATCGCCACCGTGCTGGCCAAGGCCGGCTTCGATCCGGCCGAAGTAATGGCCCTGGCGGGCGACGCCGAGGTCAAGGCCGCCCTCAAGGCCAACACCGAGGAGGCCGTGGCGCGCGGTGTGTTTGGCGCGCCCACGGTGTTCGTGGGCGACACCCTGTTCTTCGGACAGGACCGGCTGGACTTTGTCCGCGAGGCCCTTGCGGCCCGTCCGTAAGCGCTGCGCCGGGCGTGGTGCTAGGCAGGCACTGCCTGGGCTGCAACGGCGCTGGCGGCAGCCTGCTCGCGCACGAGATGACCGACCAGCGGCTGCGTTCCATCCAGTTGCCCCCACTGATCAAAGTAGACCAACTCCTCGATGGGCAGCCGTGGCAGCCAGCCAGCAGATTCGAGTTCCGGCTTCTTGTGGAAGTGGCTGACGTAGCCGACGCATAGGTAGGCAATCGGCGTGATGCCCTTGGGGATGCCCAGCGCCTCCTGCAGCGCCGCCTGGTGGAAGATGCTCACCCAGCCAACGCCGAGCCCTTCCGCGCGCGCCGCCAGCCACAGGTTCTGCACGGCGCAGACGCTGCTGTAAAGGTCCATCGTCTTCATGTGCGTGCGTCCGACCACCACGGGGCCGGTGCGCTCGCGGTCGCAGGTGATGCAGATGCCCACGGGCGATTCGACGATGCCTTCGAGCTTGAGCGACTTGTAGGTCTGGCGTTTCTCGCCGTCGAACATCTCCGCCGCTTCCGCATGCGCCTGGGCGAAGGCGGCATGCAGCCTGCGTTTCACCGCGTCGGATCGAACGACCAGGAAATTCCAGGGCTGCATGAAACCCACCGATGGCGCGAAATGCGCCGCCGTGAGAATGCGGCTGAGCACCTCGTCGGGTACCGGCTTGGGCAGAAACTGGCCGCGCACGTCGCGGCGCGAGAAGATGGTTTGGTAGATGGCCTCGCGCGCGCTGGCGCTGAATGCGTGAACGTCGGAAACGGAAGAGTCGGCTTGCACGGTATTCCCCTTGAAAAAGTTGAGCGCACCCACCTGGCCTTGTGGGGCGCGAACTTATCAGGCCGGTCTTCTGACTCGGATTCGACTGCCATCGGCGCCTTCCCGGTTTTCACCAGTGGCATTTGCCGACGACATCCTCCTCACAGCGTTGGGCACGTGGCGGAGTCACACCGCCTTCCCGATTCTCCCCACGCCGTATACAGCGCAGGGCACCTGAAGGCTGCGGATGATACCAGCTGCTAAGCGATAGCAATTTCAGTCAGGACGCTGGCTCACATACCCGGCGTCCGCCGGCCAGCAAGCCCTGCACGGCTCGCACCACGGCCGCCCCGTACAGGATCATGCCCAGGGCCGCGGCGATCAACGGTAGGGCCAGAAACACCCAGCCGTTGAGCTGTTCGTGGCCAATGCCGGCACCCACCAGCAGGGCCACGGCTGGGTTCACGAAGGAGTAGCTGCCGGCCATCGCGGCGGTCGTGTTCTGCAGCAGCCAGAGGTAGGCGTTGAGCGCGATCAGCGTGCCGAACACCAGCAGGTAGGCCCAGGCCAACCAGGCCGTGGCGCTAGCGTGGGTCAGGCCACTGACGGGCTCCTGCCAGGCCGCCACGGCCAGCCCCAGCGCCCCACCCAGCAGCCACTCGGCGGCCGAAGCCATCGCCGGGCTGGGCAGATCCAGCCGGCGCGAGGCGTAGGAGCCCACGCTCCAGCACAGCGGCGCACCAAAGGCGGCCAACGCACCGATCCAACTGGCGGAGAAGTCACCCTCCAGCGACAACAACGCCGCCCCGGCCACGCCCAGGCCCAGACCGATCCAGCTCGTGGCCGGCACGCGCTCGCCGCCCAGGCGGGTCCACAGCGCCAGCCACATCGGCATCGTTGTCACCACGGTGGCCATCAGGCCGGAGCCGATGCCGTGGCTCTGCGCCACCATGACCAGCGTCATCGCGCCAAACACCATCAGCCCACCGACCAGACCAGCATTGCGCCACTGGCGCAGCGTGGGTAGACGCTCACCGCGCCACAGCGCCCAGGCCAGCATCAATACACCGGCCAGCGCAAAGCGTGTGCCATTCATCCACAGCGCCGGCATGCTTTTCAGGGCCACGCCAATCGCGAAGTAGGTCGTGCCCCAGACGATGTAGACCAGCAGCAAGGCGGTCACCAGCGCGGCCAGGCGGGGTTTGGCGGATGGATTCTGAATATTCGTAGGCATTTTGGTCAACTCTCCGTAAAATTTACAGCAATCAACTGCACAGACGGAATAATACCTAAAAATGGCGAATTTTCAAGAAAACTTACGGATAGATGAAGTTGACGCGAGAATTATTTCGGCGCTCAGCACCGACAGCCGACGTTCTTACGCCGACGTGGGTGCCGAAGTGGGCCTGTCCACCGCAGCCGTGCACGAGCGGGTGAAGAAGATGCTGGAGCGCGGCGTGATCCAACGCTTTGCGCTACAGGTGGACCACGAGGCCGTGGGCCTGAACTTCACCGCTTTCGTGGCTATCCGCAACGACGGCGGTGCCCACTGCCGCGAAATTGCACCGCGCCTGCGCGAGATCAGCGCCGTGCAGGAGCTGCACAGCGTGGCCGGCGAATACGATTTTCTGGCCAAGGTGCGCACCGCCCACGCGCGCGACCTGGAAGCCGTGCTCTACCAGATCAAGGCCATCCCTGGCATTGCGCGCACCACCAGCACCGTGGTGCTCAACACCGAGTTCGAGGGCCAGCCGCTCAAGCTGTAGCGCGGCCCGACATCAGGTCGTTCGCATCGGCATAGGCGCACAGGTAGTCCACCAGCGCACGTACCCGCGCCGGCAGCGCACCTTGGCGCGGCCAGACCGCATGGACCGAACGCGCCACGCCGCGCCAACGCGGCAGCGCATGCACCAAATGGCCGGCTTCCATCGCCGCCATGGCGGGTTGCAAGGGACAGTACACCACCCCCAAACCGGCGATGGCCATGTCGACGGCCAACTGCATCTCATTAACACGCATGCGGGGTGCGGATGGCATGGGCGGGCACACGGTCCCGCCGGTGTCTGCGTGCACCAGCCACCATTGGGAAATCGGCTCCGCCAGCAGCAGCGCCAAGCCACCCAAGTCCGCCGGGCTCTGCGGCCAACCCTGTCGCTCCAGGTAGGTGGGTGACGCCACCAACGCGGTCGGTGCCACGCCCAGGCGGCGCTGGTTGAGCAGTGAATCCTCCAGCTCACCCACGCGCAGGGCGATGTCCGCGCCCTGATCCAGCAGATCCTCGATGCTGTTGCTCAAGCGCAGGTCCAACCGCACATCCGGGTAGCGCTCCAGAAACCCCGCCCACGCCTCGCGCAGCAGCCCGTTGGCCAGGGTCACGGGTGCCAACACACGGATGCTGCCGGCGATCTGGCTCAGCTCCGCGTCCAGCGACGCCGTGGCCTGCTGCAACGACGCCAGCAGCGGTCGGCAACGCTCGTAGTACTGCCAGCCTTCAGGCGTGGGCAGCAGGCGCCGCGCGCTGCGGTGCAGGAGCTTGCAGCCCAAGTCCTGCTCCAGCTTCTGCAGACGCCGAGTCAGTGTGGCGGCAGGCATCTGCGCCTTGGTCGCCGCCGCGCTCAGGCTGCCACTTTCCACGATGCGTACGAACAGGGCCAGGTCATCGAGCATGATTTCAATTTTGGAATTTATGTCTTTTATTTTGTCTATTTTCTCAAAAATGATTGCGAAATATGCTTCGTCATCGTTTTACTCATTGGAGATTGCATGACACCGACCTTCCGCTTTCGACTGCTGTTCTCGGCCCTGATGTCGCTGTTGATGTCGGCCCTGATGACCGGCTGGGTCACCTGGCTGAACCTGGGCCTGGTGCCCGACTTCTTGCAACGCTGGCGCCATTCCTTTGGCAGCGCCTGGCCAGCGGCCTTTCTGGTGGTGTTGGTGGCCGCCCCCACAGTTCAGCGCGCCAGCCAATCCCTGCTGCAACGGTGGCAAGCATGAGCGACACGCTACGCCAACCCTATGCCCAGCTATCGCCCCGGGCGTTGGCTGGCTTGCGCCAGACCAAGCAGGCGCTGGCCGATGGCCCGTTGGACCTGAACCTGCTGGAACTGGTCAATTTGCGGGTCTCGCAGATCAATGGCTGTGCCTATTGCCTGGGCCTGCACGCCGCGGCGTTGCGCGAGCGCGGTGAGTCCACCACCCGCTTGGACGCCCTGGCCGGATGGCATGCCAGTGGCCTGTTTACCGCACGGGAACGGGCCGCCTTGCGTTGGGCCGAATCGCTGACCGATGTGGCCCGCACCCATGCGCCGGATGAAGACTACGCAGACCTCACCCTGCACTTCTCGGCCGCGGAGATTTCCGATTTGAGCTTTGCCGTGGCCCTCATGAACGCATTCAACCGCCTGGCGGTCGGCATGCGTCAGTAGGCCCCTTCACCCCGGCCAACTTGGCTGGGTTGCGCTGGAAATACAGGCCGCGCACGCGGCCATCGGCGTCCAGGTCCAATGCACAGACATCGTCCAACTCGCCTTCGGCATTCCAAGCCAGCGCACCGGGTTGGCCGTTGACGGTGGCCGCACGCAAGGTCTGGGCACCGGGGGTGCGCTGCCAGGTGCGTGCAAAGGTGAGCAAGGCCTGGGCCACACGCAAACGGCCGCCCAGGGGGGCGGGCACAGCGCAAACCACGCCGCCGCCGTCGCTGTACAGGTGCACGTCTTCAGCCAGCAGCTCGGCCAATCCTTGTACATCGCCTGCGGCCAGGGCCTGGGCAAAGGCTCCCAGCAGTACTTGGACGCGGGGATCGTCAGGCGGTGTGGGAGCGGGTGCGTCGGGGCCAAAGCCTTGTGCCTGCAAGCGTTTGCGCGCACGGCTGGCCAATTGGCGGCAGGCTGCCTGGCCACGCCCCAGCGTTTGGGCCACTTCATCAAAATCCTGGTCGAACACATCATGCAACAGGAACGCGGCACGCTCCAGCGGCGAAAGGTGCTGCAATGCGAGCAGAAAGCCTAGGCTGAGGTGCTGGCGCAGGCCCAGCGCCGCTTCGGGGCCGGAGTCGCAGTAGTCGGCCCGCGCGTCATCCACCAGCGGCTCGGGCAGCCACAGGCCTACATACTGCTCGTGCCGGGCTCGGGCACTCTGCAAATGGTCCAGGCACAGGTGGGTGGTGGTGCGACACAGGTAGGCCAACGCGTCTTGCACCTGGCTGGGGTCCACAGCCTGCCACCGCAACCATGCTTCCTGCACCATGTCCTCGGCATCGCTGCGCGTGCCCAGCATGCGGTAGGCCAGCGCACGCAGGCGGGGGCGGTGGGTCTCAAACGTGGCGAGCATCAGGGCTAAGAGGACGGTGGAGCATGCACTTGTACCACGCCCGAACGCGCCTGCTGCAGTACCCGCAACACCGCTTGCACCACCCGGGGAGCTTGGTCCACGTGAGGGTAGTGGCCGCTGCCCGCAATGGGTTGCGCGGGCACGCCCAGCTCCTGCGCCAACTGGGACTGGCGCCGTGCCCACAGAGACTGCATGCCCGGGGTATCGAACCCGGGTGGAAAGTCCCGCGCCTCGGTGCTGCTAAGCACGGCGGCGGGCACCCGTGGCAGCGGACCAGCTTGGCGCGCCTGGGACAGCCAGTCATCGAAAGCCGCATTCTCATCGCGGATGGCGGCGTAGGCAGAACGCGACCACGCGGCGGCCATCGCCTGGCTGCGCGCCGGCTCCGGCAAGCGCGGCGCCACCAGGCTGGCACTGGTACCGCTCAGACGCAGCACGCCGGTGGGTGCCAGCCACACCGCCCATTGGGCCAGCCGTGTCAGCGCACTGCGCTGGCGGGCGTACTCCCCGCTGTGCACGGTGGGGTGGTCATCCACATCCTGTGTGCGCGACACGGCATCCACCAGCACCAACCCGGCGACGCGCTCAGGGTGGCGGCGTGCATAGTCCGCAACCAGCAGACCGCCCATGGAGTGCCCGACCAGCAGCACGGGACCGGACAGTGCATCGCTATCAAGAAGTTGCTGCAAATCGCTCTGGGGGGTGGGTGCCTGACCAGACATCGTTGGGTCCGAGGCACCGTAGCCCGCGCGGTCATAGGCACAGGTGCGGGTGTGGGCGGCCACAGGGGCCTGAACCAAGGCCCAATCGGTGGACCAACCGGCCATGCCGGCCTCCAACAGCACGGTGGGCGAACCGCTGCCCTGGCAGTTCACATGCAAATGGCGCCCCGCAGGAGCCAGGGTCACCATGGCTCCCGACTGCTTGGAGGCACTGGGCTCCGGCGCGGAGCACGCCAACAGGAGCGCCAACATCGCGGCACTGGTGCCGAAGCGCAGCAAGCGCAGTCGGAATGTGGGAAAAAATTTAGGCCCGCAGGCCGTATAGGTAGGGTCGTGTGAGGTGTTCATATCCCCAAGACGACGCAGCCCCAAGCAATGTGACACGCGTGGGCAAGAAAAAGGGCGCTACCGCACCCTGCTTCTTTGAACACCGGGGACCCGGCAAGTCATCAGGCCGCCAGCAGACGCGCCCTAGCCTGGGCGTACTCGCGCTGGAGCTGGGCCACGAACTCTGCCGCGCCCTGCACCTTGTTGATGACGCCAATGCCCTGCCCGCAGCCCCAGATTTCCTTCCAGGCCTTGGCCGAACCGGCGCCGCCGAAGTTCATCTTGCTGGGGTCGCTCACCGGCAGGTTTTCCGGGTCCAGACCCGCCGCGCGGATGCTGGGTGCCAGGTAGTTGCCATGCACGCCGGTGAAGAGGTTGCTGTAGACGATGTCGTCGGAGTTGCCCTGCACGATGGCGTGCTTGTAGGCATCCACCGCGCGGGCTTCCTCGGTGGCGATGAAGGCCGAGCCGATGTACGCAAAGTCCGCACCCAAGGCCTGGGCCGCCAGTACCGCGTCGCCGGTGGAGATGGAGCCGCTCAATGCCAGCGGGCCATCGAACCACTGGCGGATTTCCTGCACCAGCGCAAACGGGCTCTTCACGCCGGCATGGCCGCCCGCACCAGCCGCCACGGCGATCAGGCCGTCGGCGCCCTTCTCGATGGCCTTGCGGGCGTGCTTGTTGTTGATGACGTCGTGCAACACCACACCGCCGTAGCTGTGCGCGGCGGCGTTGATGTCCTCGCGCGCACCCAGGCTGGTGATGATGATCGGCACCTTGTACTTCACGCACAAGGCCATGTCGTGTTCGAGCCGGTCGTTGCTCTTGTGCACGATCTGGTTGATGGCAAAGGGTGCGGCCGGCTTGTCGGGATGGGCCGCGTTGTAGGCGGCCAGGCCCTCGGTGATCTCGATCAGCCATTCTTCCAGTTGCTCGGCCGGGCGCGCATTCAGCGCGGGCATGGAGCCCACCACGCCGGCGATGCACTGGGCAATCACCAGCTTGGGGTTGCTGATAATGAACAGCGGCGAACCGATGACCGGAAACGGAACGTGCGCCAGCGCGCCGGGCAGCGTGCGAGCCATGATCAGAACGCCTCCAGCGGCAGGGCCGTCACGCTGTCGGCACCGTCAACGATGCTGTCGCGCACGCCGGCGGCCTTGACCAGGATGTGGTCGGCGTAGAAACGGGCCGTGGTGACCTTGGCCTGCATGAAGGGCACATCATTGCCGGCGGCGATCTGCTCTTGCGCCACCAGCAAGGCACGCGCCATCTGCCAGCCGGCCATCAGGTTGCCGGCCAGCATCAGGTAGGGCACGCTGCCGGCGAACACGGCATTGGGGCTGGCCTTGGTGTTGCCGGCGACGAAGTTCACGACGTCGATGAAGGCTTCGCGTGCGGCCTTCAGGCGCTTGGCCACGGCCAGCGCGTCGGGCGTACCGCTCTTGATCAGTTCGGCTTCGGTGGTCTCGATCTGGGTGGCGATGGCCTTGGCGTTCTGGCCGCCATCGCGCGAGGTCTTGCGGCCCACCAGGTCATTGGCCTGGATGGCGGTCGTGCCTTCGTAGATGGTCAGGATCTTGGCATCGCGGTAGTACTGGGCCGCTCCGGTCTCTTCGATGAAGCCCATGCCGCCGTGCACCTGCACACCCAGGGAGGTGACCTCCAGGCTCATCTCGGTGCTGTAGCCCTTGACCAGTGGCACCATGAATTCGTAGAAGGTCTGGTTGACCTTGCGCACCTCGGCGTCGGGGTGGTTGTGGGCGGCGTCGTAGGCCGAAGCAGCCACGCTGGCCATGGCACGGCAACCTTCGGTATAGGCGCGCATGGTCATCAGCATGCGGCGCACGTCGGGGTGGTGGATGATGGGCGCGGCTGCCGGCAGCGAGCCGTCCACCGGGCGGCTTTGCACGCGCTCGCGGGCAAAGGTGGCGGCCTTCTGGTAGGCACGCTCGGCAATGGCGATGCCCTGCACGCCCACGCCGTAGCGGGCGGCGTTCATCATGATGAACATGTACTCCAGGCCGCGGTTCTCCTGGCCCACCAGGTAGCCGATGCCGCCGCCATGGTCGCCAAACTGCAGCACGGCCGTGGGGCTGGCCTTGATGCCCATCTTGTGCTCGATGCTGACGCAGTGCACGTCGTTGCGCGCGCCCAGCGAACCGTCCTGGTTGACCAGGAACTTGGGCACGACAAACAGGCTGATGCCCTTCACGCCTTCGGGTGCGCCCTGCACACGGGCCAGCACCAGGTGGATGATGTTTTCGGCCATGTCGTGCTCACCCCAGGTGATGAATATCTTGGTGCCGAAAATCTTGTAGCTGCCATCGGGTTGGGGCTCGGCGCGGGTGCGCACGGCGGCCAGGTCGGAGCCGGCCTGGGGCTCGGTCAGGTTCATGGTGCCGGTCCACTTACCGGAGATCAGGTTCTCCAGGTAGATCGCCTTGAGCTCGTCAGAGCCGGCCGTGAGCAGCGCCTCGATGGCGCCGTCCGTCAGCAGCGGGCATAGGGCAAAGCTCATGTTGGCGCTGTTGACCATCTCACCGCATACGGCACCGATGGTCTTGGGCAGGCCCTGGCCACCGAAATCGGTGGGATGCTGCAAACCTTGCCAGCCGCCGTCCGCAAACTGCTTGAAGGCTTCCTTGAAACCGGGGGTGGCCGTGACCACGCCGTCCTTCCAGCTGGAAGGATTCTTGTCGCCGTCCACGTTCAGCGGCGCCAGCACGCCACCCGTGAACTTGGCCGCTTCTTCCAAGACAGCCTGGGCCGTATCCAGACCAGCATCTTCAAAGCCGGGGATCTGGGCGATCTGGTCGATCTTGGCCAGGTGTTCGATGTTGAACAGCATGTCTTTGACGGGGGCGACGTAGCTCATGGGGTACTCCGTTGGGGGGCGAGGGACAAAACTTCAATACACACGAAAAAAAAGGGCATCGCAAGCGATGCCCTTTGCGGGACCGCGCTTAGAGCGCTGCAATCAGTTCCGGAACGGCGGTGAACAGATCAGCCTCCAGGCCATAGTCGGCCACGGAGAAGATCGGCGCTTCGGGGTCCTTGTTGATGGCGACGATGACCTTGGAATCCTTCATGCCAGCCAAGTGCTGGATCGCGCCAGAGATACCGGCTGCGATGTACAGCTGGGGCGCCACGATCTTGCCGGTCTGGCCGACCTGCAGGTCATTGGCGGCGTAGCCCGCGTCCACGGCAGCGCGGCTGGCGCCGATAGCGGCACCCAGCTTGTCGGCCAATGGGGTCATGACCTCATTGAACTTCTCGGCCGAACCCAGCGCGCGACCACCGGAGACGATGATCTTGGCGGCGGTCAGCTCGGGGCGGTCGTTCTTGGCGATCTCGGATCCCACATAGGCGGACTTGGCACCGGCAGCCACGGCGGCCACGGTTTCCACGGCAGCGCTGCCACCGGTGGCGGCTGCGGCGTCGAAGTTGGTGGTACGAACGGTGACGACCTTCACGGCGTCGGCACTTTGCACGGTGGCAATGGCGTTACCGGCGTAGATGGGGCGCTCAAAGGTGTCGGGGCTGTCGATCTTGGTGATGTCGGAGATCTGACCGACATCCAGCTTGGCGGCCACGCGCGGGGCCACGTTCTTGCCGGTGGCGGTGGCGGGGAACAGGATGTGGCTGTAGGCAGAGGCCACGGCCAGCACCTGGGCGGTCACGTTTTCGGCCAGGCCATGGGCCAGGGCATCGCCGTCGGCGTGCAACACCTTGGCCACGCCAGCGATCTGGGCGGCGGCGGCAGCGGCGGCACCGGCATTGCTGCCAGCCACCAGGATGTGGACATCACCACCACATTGCAGGGCGGCGGTGACGGTATTGAGGGTGGCACCCTTGATGGATGCGTTGTCGTGTTCGGCGATGACGAGTGCGGTCATGGTTGCAATACCTTCAAGAGATTAGATGACTTTGGCTTCGGTCTTGAGCTTGGCGACCAGGGTAGCCACATCGGGCACCTTGATACCGGCGCTGCGCTTGGCGGGCTCGGCCACCTTCAGGGTCTTGATGCGCGGGGCCACGTTCACGCCCAAGGCCTCGGGGGTCAGGGTTTCCAGCGGCTTCTTCTTGGCCTTCATGATGTTGGGCAGGGTCACGTAGCGCGGCTCGTTCAGGCGCAGGTCGGTGGTGACCACGGCGGGCAAGGTCAGGCTCAGGGTCTCGGCACCACCGTCGACTTCACGGGTGATGGCGGCCTTGCCGTCGGCGATTTCCACCTTGCTGGCGAACGTGCCCTGGGGCAGGTCGGCCAGGGCGGCGAGCATCTGGCCGGTCTGGTTGCAGTCGTCGTCGATGGCCTGCTTGCCCAGGATGACCAGGCCGGGTTGCTCCTTGTCCACCAGGGCCTTCAGGAGCTTGGCCACTGCCAGGGGCTGCAGGTCTTCATTGGATTCGACCAGGATGGCGCGGTCGGCGCCGATGGCCATGGCCGTGCGCAGGGTTTCCTGGCACTGGGTGGGGCCGCAGGAGACCGCGATCACCTCGGTAACCACGCCCTTTTCCTTCAGACGCACGGCCTCTTCGACGGCGATTTCGTCAAAGGGGTTCATGCTCATCTTGACGTTGGCGATATCCACACCGCTGTTGTCGGACTTCACACGCACCTTCACGTTGTAGTCCACCACGCGCTTGACGGCGACCAAAGCTTTCATTGCTCTCACTCCAGTAGTTAGAAACAGGGTGTTTACCTTTACGTAAACGTCAATTCATTCGATTTTATGCTGCGCCGCGACAAGCAGGGAATGTTTGTCGCCCAGCCGACACGATTCAGAAAAAAGAACGATCGTGCTTTTTTGATTATACCGCCACATTGTCCCCCCACAAGCCCCCTTGGGGCGGCCCTGCTGTCACCTTTGGTGCACCACCCGCTGAGGGAAGGGAATCTCGATGTGGTTGGCCCGTAGCGCCGCCAGAATGGCCTTGTTCACGTCCGAACGCAGGTTGAGCTGGCCGCCGGCCACGTCACGCAGCCAGTAGCCCACGGTGAACTCCAGTCCATCGGCTCCGAAGGACGACAGGTAGACCGCCGGTGCCGGGTCCTTGAGCACGCGCTCCTGCGCCAACGCCGCCTGCAGCAGTAGCGCGGTCACTTGATCCACATCGGCGTCGTAGGCCACGGACACGGTGGTGGTCTGGTGCAGATGCGAGTCCGCCAGCGACAGGTTCTCCACCCGGCTGGTGATGAGCAACTCATTGGGCACGATGGACTCGCGCCCGCCCTGCGAGCGCACCACCGTGTAGCGGGCATTGATCTGAGTGATGATGCCCTCGAAGTTGTCCACCCGCACGCTGTCGCCAATGCGCATGCTGCGCTCGGCCAAGATGACAAAGCCACTGATGTAGTTGGCCGCCAGCTTCTGCAGGCCAAAGCCGATACCGACGCCCACCGCACCACCTAGAACGGACAAGGCCGTCAGGTCGATACCCACCGCCGACAGCGCCAGCATCAGCCCCACGAACATCAAGAGCGCCCGCGTGGCATTGCTCACCGCCTTGCGCAGCGACAGCTCGCCACCCGTGGCCGAGCGTAGCAGGCGCGTCTCCAGCGCGGACGAAATCCACAGCGTGATGATGAGCACAGCACCGGCGGTCAACAGGCCCTCGATGATGTTGCGCACCGACAGCGTGGCGCCGCCCACCTTCCAGGTGATCTGGTCCAGTTCGTTCAGCACCACGGGCAGCAGGCCGCTGACCCACATCACCATGGCCAGCCAGGCGACCCACGAGATGGTGTGCTCCAGGGAGCGCGCCCAGCGCGCCTCTTCAAAGGTCGCGCGCAACACCTTGACGCCGATGCGGATCACCACCAGCGACACCAGCACCGGTATCGCCACCTTGAACACCGCCAGCGACACCAGGTGTTCCACCAAGGTGCGCGCCACATAGCCCAGGCACAGCAGGACCAGCGGAAACAGCACGCCGTCCACACTGCGCTTGCCAAACCAGATGGAGCGGTCATCGGCCTGGCCCAAGGCCCGGCGCAGGCCGGCGACCAGGCCCCAGGCCATCGCCACACACAGGCCCAGCACCGCCAGCTCCACCAGCACGGTGGGCTCGGTGAACGCACGCAGCCAGCCGTCCAGATCGTCGATCGGCTGGGGGGCCGACATCTTCAGGGTGTTCGCCATGGTCACAGATCCGCCAGCACGCGCAGGTGCGCTTCCACGCTGCGGCCCAGTGCACCCAGGCAGTAGCCGCCTTCCAGGCAGGACACGATGCGCCCCTGCGCATGGCGATCGGCAACGTCCTTGACGCGTGCCGTCATCCAGGCGTAGTCGGACTCCACCAGGCCCATCTGGCCCATGTCGTCCTCGCGGTGGGCATCGAAGCCGGCGCTGATGAAGATCAGCTCGGGCCGATAGGCCTCCAGACGCGGCAGCCAATGCGTCTCCACCAGTTCACGCACCTGCGGGCCCTTGGTGTAGGCCGGCACCGGCAGGTTGACCAGATTGCTGGCGTGCGAGCGCGAGCCGCCTTCGGGGTAGAACGGATGCTGAAAAAAGCTCACCATCAGGATGCGCTGGTCGCCGGCGACGATGTCCTCGGTGCCATTGCCGTGGTGCACGTCAAAGTCCACGATAGCCACGCGCTTCAAACCGTGACGTTCCAGCGCATACAAGGCGGCGATGGCCACGTTGTTGAAGAAGCAAAAGCCCATGGCCTTGTCACGGCAGGCATGGTGGCCCGGCGGGCGCACGGAGCAGAACGCGTTGCTCAACTCCCCGGCCATCACCGCATCGGTCGCGGCCACGGCGGCACCAGCGGCGCGCAGGGCCGCGTCCCAGGTGTGCACATTGATGGAGGTGTCGGGGTCGATCTGGGCGTGGGGCGGGCCGCCGGCCGCGATCTCCTCCCGCAGGCCGTCGGTCAGGCCACGCAGGGCCGCCACGTGCATGCGGCCGTGGGCCAGCTCGATGTCGGTCACCGAGGCCTGGGGCGCCTCGCGCCGGTCCAGCAGGTCCGACAAGCCGCTGGCCAATAAACGGTCTTCGATGGCGGACAGGCGCTCGGGGCATTCAGGGTGGCCGGCGCCCATTTCATGTTTCCAGCAATCGGGGTGGGTAAAGTATCCGGTCTTGTTCAGCACAGCACTCGCCTATCGAATTTTCGGGTAAGGTCCTCGCATGGACGCACAACACAAACTCAAATCCTTGCTGGATCAGCTTAACACGGTGATCGTGGGCAAACCCGCGCAGATCCAGGATTGTGTCGCCTGCCTGCTGGCCGGAGGACATTTGCTGATCGACGACGTGCCGGGCGTCGGCAAGACCACGCTGGCCCATGCGCTGGCGCGCACCTTTGGCCTGCAATTCTCGCGGGTGCAGTTCACCTCGGACCTGATGCCCAGCGACCTCTCCGGCGTATCCATCTACGAGCGCGGCAAGGAAGCCTTTGTGTTCCACCCCGGCCCCATCTTCGCCCAGGTGCTGCTGGCCGACGAGATCAACCGCGCCAGCCCCAAGACACAGAGTGCCCTGCTCGAAGCCATGGAGGAAAAGCAGGTCACCATCGAAGGCGAGACCCGCGCCCTGCCCCAACCCTTCTTCGTGATCGCCACGCAGAACCCGCTGGACCAGCTGGGCACCTATGCCCTGCCCGAGTCGCAGATGGACCGCTTTTTGATGCGCATCTCGCTGGGTTACCCAGACCGCAAGGCCGAGCGCGAACTGCTGGCCGGCCATGACCGGCGCGACATCGTCGAACGCCTGCCTGCCCTGCTCTCACAGGTCGAGCTGCAGCACCTGCAGCGCCAGGTATTGGCGGTGCACGCCGCCGACCCGCTGCTGGACTACGTGCAGGACCTGATCGCCGCCACCCGCTCGGGCCAGTGGTTCGTGCAAGGCCTGTCACCCCGCGCCGGCATTGCCGTGGTGCGCGCGGCCAAGGCCCAGGCGCTGCTGAGCGAACGTGATTACGTAGCGCCGGACGATGTGCAGGCGGTGCTGCCCCAGACCATTGCCCATCGGCTGATCCCGGTGGGCGACTCCGGCCGCGGCGCCGTGGAGCAGGTGCGCGCCATGCTGGCCGCCGTGCCACTCCCCTAACACCAGCCAACTACCTGTGGACGCCGCGGCATCTGCATCTCTCAGCCTGGGTGGCATCCTGCACCCGGTGCGGTTTGTGCGCCAGCGCTTTCAGCTTTGGTGGCAGGCCCGGCTGCCACTGCGCGACAGCACGACGCTGACACAGCGCAACGTCTACATCCTGCCCACGGCGCCGGGCTTCATGCTGGGCCTGACGCTGCTGGTGCTGCTGGTGGCCAGCATCAACTACCAGCTCAACCTGGGCTATGTTCTGACCTTTCTGCTGACCGGCAGCGCCGTCATCGGCATGCATGTTTGCCACGGCACCCTGCGCGGCATTACTATGAATTTGGTAGCACCCGACGCACAGTTTGCGGGGGCTAGCGTCACGGTTGGCATCAACCTGCTGAGCCAGCGCAAGACGCCGCGCTACGGCATCGGCCTGGCGGTGCTGGGCACCGAGCACTGGAGCTGGACCGACGTGCCGGCCCAGGGCAGCGCCCGCGTGCAGATCGCCTTCCCGGCGCCGCGACGCGGCCTGCACACCGTGCCGGCCCTCACGGCCGAGACGCGCTTCCCCCTGGGCACCTTCCGCGTCTGGACCGTGTGGCGCCCGGCGGCCCAGGTGCTCGTCTATCCCGCCCCCGAGGCCCACCCACCGCCCCTGCCCCCCGGTGAGCCGCGTCCCGGCGGCACGGCCAGCGTGCACCGCCAGAGTACCGGCGAGTTCGACGGCGTGCGCGCCTACCGCCGTGGCGACCCGCTGAAACTGGTGGTTTGGAAAAAGGCCGCCAAGAGCGATGAACTGGTCAGCCGCGACGCCCAGCAGGTGCAGCGCTTTGAACTCTGGTTGGACGTGGCGCAAACCGGCGTCAGCGGCGCCTTGCGCGGCGGGCCGGCGCTGGAGCAAGCTCTGTCGCGCCTGTGCGCCTGGGTGCTGGCCGCCGACAAACAAGGGCTGCAATACGGCCTGCGCCTGGGCCCGCAGGCAATCGCCCCCGGCAGCGGCGAGGCACACCGCAAGAACTGCCTGCAGGCGCTGGCGCTGGCCGCCATCTAAGCCATGCTCAACGACCTCAAGACCCTGCCGCGCGAAGCCCGCGACACCCTGTTCCTGCTGACGGTGATCGCCTGGATCATCGCGCCCCAGGTCAACAATCTGCCCGTCTGGTGCAGCGCCATGGCCGCTGTCATCCTGATGTGGCGCGCCTACCTGGCCGTGCGCGGTTTCGCCCTGCCTTCGCGCTGGTGGCTGCTGGGCCTGCTGCTGCTGGCCACCGCCGCCACCTATGGTACCCACAGAAGCCTGATGGGCCGCGATCCGGGTGTGACCTATGTGGTGGTGCTGCTCAGCCTCAAGACCCTGGAGATGCGCAGCCGCCGCGACGCCTTCGTCATCTTCTTCCTGAGCTTCTTCACGCTGTTGTCGAACTTCTTCTTCTCGCAAAGCCTGCTCACCGCCATGGCCATGCTGATTGGCCTGCTGGGCCTGCTCACCGCCCTGGTCAACAGCCACATGCCGGTGGGCCGCCCGCCATTGGCGCAGGCCGCCAAGACCGCCGCCTGGATGGCGCTACTGGGCGCACCCATCATGGCGGTGCTGTTCGTGCTGTTCCCGCGCATTGCGCCACTGTGGGGACTGCCCAGCGATGCCGTGGCTGGGCGCAGCGGGCTGTCCGCCACCATGCAGGTCGGCAGCATCGCCAGCCTGGCGCTGGACGACAGCATCGCCATGCGCGTGCGCTTCGAGGGCACACAACCGCGCATGAACGACCTTTACTTCCGAGGCCCGGTGCTGTCCACCTTCAATGGGCGCGACTGGGTGGCGCTGGAGTCCGCCTTCACCCGGCGCGCGCAACTGTCGGCTGACTTGGCCGTGCAGGGTAAGCCCCTGCGCTACCAAGTGACCCTGGAACCCAACAACCGCCCCTGGCTGCTGGTGCTGGATGCTACGCCCAACAAGCCCGACCTGCCCGAGCGGCGCGCCATCATGACGCCCGACCTGCAATGGCTGCTGGACCGACCGGTGACCGAGCTCATGCGCTACGACGCCACAGCCTACACCGACTTCCGCCACGGACCGCAACGCATGGTCACCGGCCTGCAGGACTACCTGGCCCTGCCCGCCAACTACAACCCCCGCACCCAGCAGTTGGCCAACACCATCCGCGCCGAACCGCGCCTGTCAGGCGCCGACACCCCAGCCCTGGTCGAGGCGGTGATGGAGCGCCTGCGCACCGGCGGCTACAGCTACACGCTGGAGCCCGGCGTGTTCGGCACGCATACGGCGGACGAATTCTGGTTCGACCGCAAAATGGGTTTCTGCGAGCACATCGCGTCCAGCTTCGTGCTGCTGATGCGTGCCATGGGTGTGCCGGCGCGCGTGGTCACCGGCTACCAGGGCGGCAACTTCAATGGCGTGGACGGCTACTGGACCGTGCGCCAGAGCGACGCCCACGCCTGGGCCGAGGTCTGGGTGGCCAACCAAGGCTGGGTGCGGGTCGACCCCACCTCCGCCGTCGCGCCCGGGCGCACCGGCAGTATTGCGCGACTGCAAGCGCCACGCGGCGTGATCGCCACGGCGCTGAACACCATCAGCCCGCAGTTCACCCTGAGCCTGCGCGCCCTGTGGGACGCCGCCAACAACCGCTGGAACCAGTGGGTGCTGAACTACACGCAGAGCCGCCAGCTCGACCTGCTGCGCAACCTGGGCTTTGAGTCGCCCAGCTGGGAAGACCTGAGCTACCTGCTGATCGGCCTGGTGGTGGCCGCCAGCCTGACCGGCGCCGCCTGGAGCCTGTGGGAGCGCCACCGGCAGGACCCCTGGCTGCGCCTGCTGCACGCCGCCACGCTGCGCCTGCGCCAGGCCGGCCTGGACCTACCCGACCACACACCGCCGCGCAGCATGGCCGTCCTGCTCCAACAGCTGGCTGCTGCGCCGGTGGACCAGCGCCGAGCCATTGGCGACTGGCTGCTGCGCATGGAGTCCTGGCGCTACGCCCCCCACACGGACGCACGCGCCCAGCGGCTGGCTACACTGCAACGCGAATTCCGACAACTGCCCTGGCCCCGCCGCACGCCGTGAAACCGACCTCCGTCACCCGAGTCCTGCTCTCGATTGCTATCATTTTGCTAGCTGCCTGCGCAATACCCGCGAGGGCTGGCGATGCAAATGGCACCAAGATGTCGGCCAGCAAGGCGGGCAAGGGCCACGCCAAGCACCCGCGCAAGTCCGCACACAAGTCGGATGCCGTCGGCCCGCTCTACGCCACCCGGCCCGAGGTGATGCAGGCCGCCAACGCCATCGCCGCGCGCCTGGACATCGAGCCGCAATGGGTGCGCCACGCCATCGGCCAGTCGCACTACATGGCGGCGATTGCCCGCGCCAGCACGCCACCACCGGCGGGTACGGCCAAGAACTGGGCCGTGTACCGCAGCCGCTTTGTGGAGCCCATCCGCATCCGCGCCGGTGTGAAGTTCTGGCAGGACAACCGCGAGGCCCTGGAGCGCGCGCAGGCACAGACCGGCGTGCCGGCGGCCATCGTCGTCGGCATCATCGGCGTGGAGACCATCTTCGGCCAGCAGACCGGCGGCTACCGGGTGATGGATGCGCTCACCACCCTGAGCTTCGACTTCCCACGCGATCACCCGCGCGCCACCGAGCGCGCCGCCTTCTTCCTGGGTGAGCTGGAAGCCTTTCTGGAGCTGACGCACCGCACCCACACCGACCCGCTGGCCCTGCGCGGCAGCTATGCCGGCGCCATGGGCCTGCCGCAGTTCATGCCGTCGAGCTGGAGCAAGTACGGCATCGACTTCGACGGCGACGGCCGCACCGACCTGTTTCACAGCAATGCCGACGTGATCGGCTCCGTGGCCAACTACTTCAAGGCCTTTGGCTGGAAGCCCGGCATGCCCACCCACTACCCCGTGCGCCTGACGGCCGAGGGTGTGGACAAGGCCGCGCTGCTGGCGCCCGACATCCTGCCCACCTTCACCCCCGCCGCCATGGCCGCCAAGGGCGCCGAGCTGGACGCCACCGCCCTGCAGAATCCGGGACCGCTGGCCCTGGTGGAGCTGCAAAATGGCGATGCACCGCCGCTTTACATCGCCGGCACGGAGAACTTTTACGCCATCACCCGCTACAACTGGAGCAGCTACTACGCGCTGGCGGTGATCGAATTGGGTCAGGAAATCGCCGCCGCCATGTCAAAATAAACCATGACCACCGCCGTCCAGTCCCCTGCCGCCGCGCCAGCTCCGGAAGAAGACGTCACCACCGCGTTATACCGGGCGGCCATCGGTCCTGTCAGCACCCGTTACTACCTGCCCATCTTCACCCGCTTCGAGGAAGGTGGCCACGCCGGCATCAGCTGGAACACGGCGGCCGGCCTCACCACCTTCAACTGGCTGGTGTTTCGCCAGCTCTGGGCCGCAGCCCTGGCCTATGTGGGCATCCTGGTGGCGGTGCTGGTGCTGGTGTTCGGCATAGGCCGCCTGGTGTTCCAGTTTTCCGACACGTTGATGATGATCCTGGGCCTGGGCTTTGGCCTGGCCGCCTTCGTGCTACCCGGCCTGTTCGGCAATGTGGTGCTGCACATCGAGAGCCGCAAGCGCATGGCCGCCGCCATTGCCGCCCACGCCGACGTCAAGGACGCCCTGGCCCAGCTCAACCGACAGGCCAGCACCCGCCGGCGCGCCATTGCCATCGCCGTGGCCAACGTCGCCTTCTGGCTGTTGGTGGTATCGGCCTACCAGCAACTGTCTTCACTCGGCGGCGTCACCGCAATGCCCCAGGGTGCACTGGAGTCCGGCCATGTGGCGGTGGGGCGAACGGTAGACGGCACGGCCCCATCCAGCAGCCAGCCCATCATGCCCGCCATGGCGGTGAGCGCGGCCTCCGCTGCGGTGGCATCGGCTTCGGTGCCGGCCTCAGCGCCGGCGTCCGCTCCCGTTCCCACGGCCACGCCTGCGTCGGCGCCAGCCGCTGCCGCTTCGCAAACTGCCAGCGCACCCGCCACCACACCGGCACCAGCAGCCGCGGCCTCTGCACCCACCCCATCGGCATCATCCGCCGCACCTGCGGCCTCCGCGCCCACAGCCTCCACACCCGCTACGTCCGCACGGGCAGCGGCGCCCGCAACGCCTGCCAAGGGTGACAAGGCGCAACCCAAGAAGGCCGCCGCAACCGTTGCCAAACCCACGCCCAAGCCCAAGCCCGCGGCATCCAAGGCCGTGCCTGCGGCGGCGAACACCGAGCACCCCTACTTCGTCAACGTCGGACTGTTTGCCGTGGCGGAGAACGCGGCCCGCGCCCATGAAAAGCTGCGCAGTGCCCAACTGCCCTCAGCCACCAAGGAACTGAAGTCGGCCAAAGGCCCGCTGACGCGCGTGCGCGTGGGCCCCTTTGCCAGCCAGGCGGAAGCACAGGCCGCGGTCGAAAAGATCAAGGCCCTGCAACTCGACGCCATCATCGTCCAGCCGTAAGCAGCACGGCCCGCATGCGGGCGCGGAAAAGACCGGGTTTCACCGCCCTACTCGGGCCACGCAGCACGCAGCGCTGGCCGACAATGCCTGCACACAACGACAACAAGCAGACAGACACACGAAGGCAGGCATGGACTCGCAACGGCAACACCCCCAATACCTCTCGCAACAGGATCTGGCCAAGCGCTGGGGGCGAACCGAATGCGCGATTGGCCTGGCCAGCGCCCTGGGCAGCGGTCCGCGCTACGTGAAGATCGACGGCATGCTGCACTACCCCTTTGACGCGGTGCGCCAATACGAGCAAGACCGCCTGCTGCTGGAGGCACAGGACCTGGACGAAATGCACACGCTCAACTGAGCGCACGCGCCAACGGCCCACCCAGGCGGCCGGAATGCCGCTCTAATCGTCGCTGAGATGCGGTGTTGACAGGCCCTCGGCCAGTCCGCCGGTGTCGGGGTCGATCCAGTCGGACACACCGAGTTCGTCTTCCGCTTCCTGCAGAGTTTCCCCGGGCTCGGGGTTTTCTTCGCTGGCCAATTGCATGTCGGCCAAGGCCAGTTCCAGGCTGGCAAAGGGGCCAAATTCTTGCTTGCCGTCCGGGGTCTGCCAGTAGTAGCCGTCGGGGCGCAACAGGGTGTAACCCACATCGACTTCGGTGACCGACTCGTCACCCTCATCCACTACCGCGTCGTCTTCCAGTACGGGTGCATCATGTTTGTCGGTCATATCGCTCTCCAAATCTGCGCTATCGCCAATGCCTTGATACTACGCCTGCGCAGCGGCCCGCGTTTGACTTTCGACAATGGATGCGAAGGCGCTCAGGTCGGAACGACGCTTTGGAATACGGGATGCAGTGCGTCGATCCACGAGTCCAGTTCGGCCTCGCCCAGTTCCAGGTAGGCCAGGCAGGCCGCACCATACGCAGCCCATTCGCGCTGCGGCTCGGCCCCCTCGTGCAACGTAACCAGATGTTCGGCGATCAGCGCCATGGCCACCAGGGTGCGCACCAGGGGCTGGGTCTGGTTGTCGCGCAGCACGGTGAAGTCGTGGTGCAGGCGCACCGCCAGGTAGATGGGCGACGGCAGGCGCCAGGTGCGTGCCACCAGGGCACCCACCACGGCGTGGTCGGTCTTGTGGGCGGCGTTCTCGGTCTCGGTGAAGCTGCGGTCCTGGCGGGCCAGGGCCTCGGTCAGCGTGCCCGCATAGCCGCGCACGCCCTGCATCAGGATGGGAATGCCCACGTGGCCGAACAGGCCGCAGCTATAGGCCAACTCGGGGTCCACACCGTAGAGCTGGCGTGCAATGTGGGCCATGGCCAGCGCGCGGCGGGTGGAGGAATCCCAGAAGTGCTCCAGCAAGGGCGAGCTCACGCGGATGGCGTTGCGCATCAGGAAGGCGGTGAGCAGCTTCTCGGACATGCGCATGCCCAGCAGGCCCACCGCCTCGTAGGCCGAGGTGACGGCCCGCGACCGGGCGTAATACGGGCTGTTGGCGGTGCGGATCAGGGAGGCGGCCATGGCCACATCACGTGCGGCGATGTCGGCAATGGCCTGCGGGTCGGGATCGGCCTTGTCCATCTCGGCGCGCAAGGCCAGCAGCAGCTCCGGGCAGGGCGGGATGGTGATGTCTTTCAGCGGGCCGGACGCCAGCGCACGGTCCAACTCGGTATCCGTGTCGGCGCGGGTGGATCGGGAGGCCAGCGGGGTTTGCATCTCAGCATTATTGCCCCGTTCTCTTGCTCATTTCCTGACATAGCGCATGTTTAGCGACGCCACCCTGCGCCGGGGCCCAATCTGTAGGATCATCCTCGCATGAACGCTGATTTGATCAACGGCCTGCTGCAACTGCTCGTGTTTCAGGCCATGGGAGAGTTGCTGAGCAAATTCCTGATTCCCTTCATTCCCGGCCCGGTGATTGGGTTGGCCCTGCTACTGGCCTACCTGGGCGTCAAGGGCGCGGTACCGCAGCGCATCGAACTGGTGGGCGGCACCATCCTGCAGCACCTGGGGCTGCTGTTCATCCCGGCTTCGGTGGGCGTGGTGATGTACTGGCCCCTGCTGAAGGAGCATTTCGGGGCGGTGCTGGTGGCACTGACCTTGAGTGTGACAGCCACCATCCTGGTAACCGCCCTGGTGCTCAAGGCCCTGGCGCCCACGCGCGCGGAGGACGAGCATGCGCGCTGAGTTGCCACCCATCACCGAAATCTGGGTCTACCTGGCCGGCAGCCCCCTGTTTGCCCTGGTGCTCACCCTGGGTGCCTACTCGGTCGGACTGGCCATCTACGAACGCACGCAACGCAACCCGCTGGCCAACCCGGTCCTGATTGGTGTGCTACTGGTGGCCGCAACCCTGGCCGTGGTCGACATGCCCTACAAGAAATATTTCGAGGGCGCGCAGTTCGTGCACTTCCTGCTGGGCACCGCCACGGTTTCGCTGGCCATCCCCATCTACAAGGGCTGGGCGTCCATGAAGGGGCGCATGGGTGTGCTGCTGCTGGCCATGGTGGCCGGCGGCATCACGTCCATCGCGGTGGGGGTTGGCGTGCTCAAGGCGTTTGGCATCGAAGGCGTGCTGGTGCAGGGCATGTATGCGAAATCCGTCACGGCCCCGATTGCCATGGGCATTGCCGAGCGTATCCACGCCTCGCCCACCTTGACGGCGGTGTTCGCCATGGCTACCGGGGTACTGGGTGCGGTGCTGGGTCGCTTCATCCTGAATGCCGCGCACGTCACGGCCTGGTGGCAGCGCGGCTTTGCCATTGGCGTGGCGGCCCACGGCATCGGCACCTCGCGTGCCTTCAGCGTCCACCCCGCGGCCGGCGTGTTTGCCAGCCTTGGCATGGGAATGCACGGCGTGGTGAGCGCCGTGGTGCTGCCGGCCGCCCTGGCCCTGCTGCTATAGCGGCGCCTGCCCGGCCCTACTGGCTGACCGGCACCAGGAATTCCCGGCTGACGTGCACGCCCAGGTCGTTGACGCGGTCCAGGAACTGCGTGAGGAAGGCGTGCAGCCCCGTGGCCAGGATTTCATCGATGCGGCCAAACTGCAGCTCCGCGCGCAGCTTGCCGGCGCGGCGCAGGGTTTCGCTGGCGGGGTCGCTCACCACCAGGCGCAGGTTGTTCACCACTTCGTTCAGGCTGGCGTGCAGCGAACGCGGCATGTCCGGGCGCAGGATCAGCAGCTCGCCCACGCGCTCGGGCTTGATGACGTCACGGTAGACCTTGCGGTAGACCTCGAAGCCGGAGACGCTGCGCAGGATCGCCGACCAGTGGTAAAAGTCGTACTCTTGGTCCTTTTCGCTGGCGGTGCCGTAGAAGTCGCTCTGCAAGGCGTGGAACTTCACGTCCACCAGGCGCGCGGTGTTGTCGGCCCGCTCCAGGAAGGTGCCCAGGCGCATGAAGTGCAGGGCCTCGTCGATCAGCATGGTGCCCACGGTCACGCCGCGTGACAGGTGCGAGCGGAACTTGACCCACTCGAAGAACTGACCTGGGTCGCGCTCGAACTCCCCGCTCTTGAGCATGCGCTTGACCTCCAGCCAGGTGGTGTTCTGTGTCTCCCAGACCTCGGTGGTGAGTGTGCCGCGCACGGCACGGGCATTCTCGCGGGCCGCGCCAAGGCAGGAGATGATGGAGGACGGATTGCTCTCGTCCTTGACCATGAAGTCCATCACCTCGCGGGCCTGGATGGCGCCGTATTTCTGGGTGTAGGTGGACAGCAGCTCGCTGATGGACAGCAGGCCCTGCCAGCCCATCTGGGCCACGGCCTCGGATTGCGGCAGCAGCGCGGTCTGGTAGTTGACATCGAGCATGCGCGCGGTGTTCTCGGCCCGCTCGGTGTAGCGGGACATCCAGTAAAGGTGGTCGGCAGTTCGTGACAGCATAAAAATCCCTCAAACTTCCAAAATCCAGGTGTCCTTGGTGCCGCCACCTTGGGACGAATTCACCACCAGCGAGCCTTCCTTCAGCGCCACGCGCGTGAGGCCCCCTGGCACCATTTGCACCGTCTTGCCGGACAGCACATAGGGCCGCAGGTCGATGTGGCGCGGGGCAATGCCGCTTTCCACAAAGGTCGGGCAGCTGGACAGGCTTAGCGTGGGCTGCGCGATGTAACCACTGGGGTTGGCCAGGATGGCCTTGCGGAAATCCTCGATCTCCGCCTTGGTGGAAGCCGGCCCGACCAGCATGCCGTAGCCACCGGCGCCGTGCACCTCCTTCACCACCAGGTCCTTCAGGTTGGCCAGCGTGTAGGCCAGGTCGTCCGGGTTGCGGCACATGTAGGTGGGCACGTTGTTCAGAATGGGCTTCTCGCCCAGGTAGAACTCGATCATCTTGGGCACGTAGGGGTAGATGGACTTGTCGTCCGCCACGCCAGTGCCCACAGCATTGCAGATGGCCACGTTGCCGGCGCGGTAGGCGCCCAGCAGGCCCGCGCAACCCAGGGTCGATGTGGGGCGGAATACCAGGGGGTCGAGGAAGTCGTCATCCACCCGGCGGTAGATCACGTCCACCCGGCGCGGGCCGCGCGTGGTGCGCATGTAGACGAAGTTGTCCCGCACGAACAAGTCCTGCCCCTCGACCAGCTCCACGCCCATTTGCTGGGCCAGGAAGGCGTGTTCAAAGTAGGCGCTGTTGTACATGCCCGGCGTGAGCACCACCACCGTGGGCTCGTCCGTGGTGGCGGGGCTGCTGGCACGCAGCGTCTCCAGCAACAGGTCGGGGTAGTGGGCTATTGGGGCGACGCGGTGGGCGCTGAACAGGTCGGGGAAGAGCCGCATCATCATCTTGCGGTCTTCCAGCATGTAGCTCACGCCGCTGGGCACGCGCAGGTTGTCTTCCAGCACGTAATACTCGCCCTTGCCGGCGGCATCGGGCGCGCGCACGATGTCGATGCCCGAGATGTGCGAGTAGATCTGGTGCGGCACGTCCACGCCCACCATCTCGGGGCGGAACTGCGCGTTGTTCTCGATCTGGTCGCGCGGGATCACGCCGGCCTTGATGATTGCCTGGTCGTGGTACACATCGTGGATGAAGCGGTTCAGGGCGGTGACGCGCTGCACCAGGCCCTTTTCCATGTCGGCCCACTCGTGGGCTGGGATGATGCGGGGAATCAGATCGAAGGGAATCAGCCGCTCGGTGCCGGCACCGTCCTCGTCCTTTTCGCCGTACACCGCGAAGGTGATGCCGACGCGGCGGAAGATCATTTCTGCCTCTTCGCGGCGCTTGGCCATCATGTCGCCGGGTTGGCGTGCCAGCCATTCGTCGTAGATCTTGTAGTGGTCCCGCACCTGCTTGCCCTGGCTGAAAAAGGCATAGGGCAGGCTGGTGTACATCTCGTCGAACTTCTGCATCAATCGCTCTCCTGAAACCGTGCTGAACAACCCCTAGCGTAGCGCTGTCCTGACTCCTTGGCTAGCAAGGAACGGGCCACGCACCTGCCGCACCTGAAGCACCAAATACGACACCGCCAGGGCACCACTATGGCACACGATGGTGCCAATAGCGCAAGCCTTGCACGCGGGTGCATGCACCAAGCTGGGACGGGTCGGAGAACCAGGTGTAGGCACCACAGTGGGGCGAATCCACCGTGGCGACATCGCGTGCGCGCAGGCGCTCCAGCACGGGGGCGGCCGGGTGGCCGAAGCGGTTGCGGTAGCCCGCCTGAACGATGGCCACCTCGGGCTTCACCGCGTCCAGAAACGCCGTACTGCTGCTGGTCTTGCTACCGTGGTGGGGCAGGAGCAGCACGTCAGCCTTGAGGTCGGCTTGTGCCTGGACCAAACGCGCCTCCTGCGGCTGTTCAATGTCCCCCACCAGCAAGGCGGTGCGCGTGCCGTTGCCGATGCGCAGCACGCAGGACATGGCGTTGGGCTTGGCGGGCGCCGCATAGTCAACGGCTTGCGGGTGCAGGATGTCGAACTGCACGCCGTCCCACTCCCAATGCTGGCCGGCCTCGCATCGTTTGGCCGGGCGCAGGGCCTGCAACGGGTTGTCCTGCGCAATGGAGCTCAGCAACGCGGCCTGCGGCTGGCTGGTGAGCACGGCCACGGCGCCGCCGGTGTGGTCGGTGTCACGGTGGCTCAGCACCAGGGTGTCGAGCCGTGTGTCCAGCGCCTGCATCAGCGGCGCCAGCACGCGGTTGCCGGCATCGCTCTCCAGGCTGTAGCGCGGGCCGGCGTCGTACAGCAGGGCATGCGTGGCGGTGCGCACCAGCACGGCATTGCCCTGACCCACGTCCGCCGCCAGCAGCTCAAACTGGCCCGGAGCTGGCAGCGGTGCGTGCCACAGCAGCACCGGCAGCAACATGGGCAGGCCTAAGGCCCGCATGCTCCAGGGCCAGGGCAGAACCATCAGCAGACCACCGAACACGCCCAGCACGGCCACCCACAGCGGCGGCATGGCCAGCGCCAAGGTGGCCCAGGGCCAGTGCGCCAGCCACTGCAGGTATTGCATCAAGAACCCCATGGCGCCGGCGGCCAGATCCCACAGCGCGGGCAGGAACACACCCAGCATGGCCAGCGGTGTGACGAGCAGGGTGATGACCGGTATGGCAATCGCGTTGGCCGCCAAGCCCACCAGCGAGACCTGGCCAAACAGCAGCAGCGTGAGCGGCGTCAACGCCACGGTAATCACCCACTGCTCCCGCAGACCCGCGATCACTTTGCCAAACAGGCCACCAGCCCCCGTGGAATGTGCGTAGGCCGCTCCTGAATCCGTAGCAAACAGCACACCCACCGCCACAAAGCTCAACCAGAATCCGGCCTGCAGCAGCGCCCACGGGTCGCTGGCCACCACCACCGCGCAGGCCAGCAGCCACACCAACTGCCAGGGCCAGCGCGCGCCCGACAAGCGCAAGGCCGCCACCGTGGCCAACATCAGGCAGGTGCGCTGCGCCGGCACGCCCCAGCCCGAGAAGAAGGCATAGGCGCTGGCCAGCAGCACGCCACCGCACAGCGCGGCAAATGGCGCCGGCCACCAGCGGCACAAGCGTGGCGAACGCCGCCACAGCCAGCCCACCGCCAGGGCAGCGCCCCAGGCGAACATGGTGATGTGGAGCCCAGAAATTGAAACCAAATGGGCCACGCCCGTCGCACGGAACACATCCCAGTCCCCGCGCTCGATGGCGGCCTGGTCGCCCACCACCAGCGCGGCAATCACGCCAGCCAGGGCGCGCGGCTGCACCTGGCGCTCGATGCGCTCGCGCACGCTCTGGCGCGCCCATGCCACCGGGTGCAGGCCCGTCTGCGCCAGGCGCTGCGGTGGCGCGTCGCGTGGGCCGGCGCGCACGTAGCCGGTGGCCTGCACGCCCTGCTCCCACAGGTACAGCTCGTAGTCGAAGCCATGCGGGTTGCGCGCGCCATGTGGCGCCTTCACGCGCACGGTGAGCGTCCAGCGCTCGCCAGCCCGCAGGTCGGCGGGCTGGCGGTTCAGGCCCAGCAGGGGCACGCCCGGCTCGCCGCTGGGGTTGGCTTCAGCCTCCACCGCCGTGGCCGGGCCGCCGGCGTAGACACCGCCGTACCAGGCCACGTCCATGCGCGGTGGCAATCCGGCTGGGGCGCCGTCCAGCGTGGCGGACTCCACGTCGAGGCGAAAGCGCAGCCCCACGTCGCTGCGCCGGGGCAGGTCCGTCACCACGCCGGTCACGCGCAGGTCGCGCCCCTCCAGCGCCGGGTCCAACGCGTCGGCCAGGTAGGCGCTGGCACGCAGGCCGGTGGCGGCAAAGCCCAGCAGCGCCAAGGCTACCAAGACCACGGCACCGCGCACCACATCTGCTATTGTTTTGGAAGCACTCCACGCACATCCGACGAGGGCTATCGCCCCAATTCCCATATAGACTTGCCACGGCAACAGGTCTGGCTGCTGCAGTTGCAAGGCCGCGCCCAGCACCCAACCCAGCAGGGCCGCCGGCAAGACGCCGGCCAGGCCGGGCAAGGGAAATGCGTTGTTGAGCACGGCACCATGCTAACCGGCGCCGCCACGGCACTGGCCTTGCCACACGCCTGTCATTGCGTGGCCCGAGAATTGCTTGCTACCATGGTTGAAGCACTGCCCACGGCAGCGCACCGACCTACCGCGAGCCACACACGCCATGTCCATCCACGTCGCGCTGAACCACGTCACCCACTACCGCTATGACCGCCTGGTGGGCCTGGGCCCCCAGGTCATCCGCCTGCGCCCGGCCCCGCACTGCCGCAGCAAGATCCTGTCGTACTCGCTAAAGGTGGAGCCGTCCGACACCTATTTCCTGAACTGGCAGCAAGACCCGTTTTCCAACTACCAGGCCCGCCTGGTGTTCCCCAACCCCACGCGCGAGTTCAAGGTCACCGTGGACGTGGTGGTGGAGATGGCCGTCTACAACCCGTTCGACTTCTTCCTGGAGCCTGGTGCGGAGAACTTCCCCTTCCAGTACGACCCAATGGTGAAGGAGGAACTGCAACCCTACCTGCAAACGCTGGAACCCACACCGCTGGTGGACGCCTATCTAGCCAAGATCGACACCCACGAGCAGCGCACCATCGACTTCCTGGTCAACCTGAACCAGCGGCTCAACCAGGACATCCGCTACCTGATCCGCATGGAGCCCGGCGTGCAGACGCCGGAGCAGACGCTGACGCTGGCCAGCGGCTCCTGCCGCGACTCCGCCTGGCTGCTGGTGCAACTGCTGCGCCGCCTGGGCCTGGCCGCGCGCTTTGTGTCCGGCTACCTGATCCAGTTGAAGTCCGACGTGAAGGCGCTGGACGGCCCCAGCGGCACCGAGGTTGACTTCACCGACCTGCACGCCTGGTGCGAGGTCTACCTGCCCGGCGCCGGCTGGATCGGCCTGGACGCCACCTCGGGCCTCTTGGCCGGCGAAGGCCATGTGCCGCTGGCCTGCACGCCCCAGCCTTCCGGTGCGGCACCCATCGAAGGCGGCGTGGACGAGAGCGAGGTGGATTTCAGCCACCACATGCAGATTCAGCGCATCTACGAATCCCCGCGCGTGACCAAGCCCTACACCGAAGACCAGTGGGGCGACATCATGACCCTGGGCGAGGCAGTGGACCGTGAACTCATTCAAGGCGACGTGCGTTTGACCATGGGTGGCGAGCCCACCTTTGTCGCCGTGGACGACCGCGACGCGCCCGAGTGGAACACCGATGCCCTGGGCCCCACCAAGCGCGGCTTTGCCACCGCCCTGGTCCACAAGCTGCGCGCCCAGTACGGCCAAGGCGGCTTCCTGCACTTTGGCCAAGGCAAGTGGTACCCCGGCGAGCAACTACCGCGCTGGGCGCTCAACATCTACTGGCGTGCCGACGGCCAGCCCGTGTGGGCCGACCCCGCCCTGTTCACCGACGAGCGCACGCCCACCCACTACACCAGCGAAGACGCGCGCCGCTTCACCTACGCGCTGGCGCACCGGCTCTCTTTAAGCGACCGCTTCATCCAGGCCGGCTTTGAAGACAGCTGGTACTACCTGTGGCGCGAACGCCGCCTGCCGGTGAACGTGGACCCGTTCAACTCCAAGCTCGATGACGAGATGGAACGCGCCCGCCTGCGCCGCGTGTTCGAACAAAAGCTCGACACCCCCGTGGGCTATGTGCTGCCCATCAAGGCCACCGACCCCTGGGCCAACGCCGGCGCGCGCTGGGCCACCGGACCCTGGTTCTTCCGCGACGAGCGCATGTACCTCATGCCCGGCGACTCGCCCATGGGATTGCGTTTGCCGCTGGACTCCCTGCCCTGGGTGAGCCAGGCCGACTACCCCTACATGATCGAGCGCGACCCTACCGAAGACCGCGGCGCCCTACCCGCCCACGCCGTGCTGGCCGGTCGCTATACCCAAGCCCCGTCCGTTCGGGCTGAGCCCTTCGGCTCAGCTCAGGACAGGCCTGTCGAAGCCCTTCGACAAGCTCAGGGCGAACGGGTGCGGGACGTGCGCTATCAATGGCAGAACCCCCTTACTGCAGGCATCGCCAGCACCCGCGCACAGGCCGACCTGCAGCCCGAGCCACCCGAATACACCCAGGTGCCCGCACGCCACCAGTCCGCCCACTGGGTCACCCGCACCGCACTGTGCGTGGAGGTGCGCGACCCGCGCCGCGCCAGCGGCCCCAAGGCCGAGGCTGTGGGGGAGAAATCCGGGGTGCTCTACGTCTTCATGCCGCCACTGGAGCGCCTGGAAGACTACCTGGAACTGCTGGCCGCCATCGAGGCCACGGCCCAATCCCAGGGCGTGCAACTGGTGCTGGAAGGCTACCCGCCCCCGCGCGACCCGCGCCTGAAGCTGCTGCAGGTCACACCCGACCCCGGCGTCATCGAAGTCAACATCCACCCCGTGACCCACTGGAAGGAACTGGTGGACAACACCGAGTTCCTCTACAACGCCGCGTTCGAGTCGCGCCTCTCGGCCGAAAAGTTCATGACCGACGGCCGCCACACCGGCACCGGCGGCGGCAACCACTTTGTGATGGGCGGCGCTACCCCGGCGGACAGCCCCTTCCTGCGCAGGCCCGAACTGCTGGCCAGCCTGCTGGCCTACTGGCACAACCATCCGTCCCTGAGCTATTTGTTCAGCGGCCTGTTCGTCGGCCCCACCAGCCAGGCCCCGCGCGTGGACGAGGCGCGCAACGACCAGCTGTACGAGCTGGAAATCGCCCTGGAGCAGATCCACGCCAACCGCGCCAAATACGGCCAGAGCATGCCGCCCTGGCTGGTGGACCGCACGCTGCGCAACATCCTGATCGACGTGACCGGCAACACCCACCGCAGCGAGTTCTCCATCGACAAGATGTACTCGCCCGATTCCGCCACAGGCCGCCTGGGGCTGCTGGAGCTGCGCGCGTTCGAGATGCCGCCGCACCCGCACATGAGCAGCGTGCAGCAGCTGCTGCTGCGCGCCCTGATCGCCCGCTTCTGGAAGACGCCCTTCCAGGCGCCGCTGACGCGCTGGGGCACCGAGCTGCACGATCGCTTCATGCTGCCCACCTTCATCCGCATGGACTTTGACGACGTGCTGGCCGACATGCGTGCCGCCGGCTACCCGTTTGACCCCACCTGGTTTGCCCCGCACCTGGAGTTCCGCTTCCCGCTGGTGGGCGCCGTGAACGCCGCCGGTGTAGAGCTGACCCTGCGCAACGCGCTGGAGCCCTGGCATGTGATGGGCGAGGAAAGCGCCGCCGGCGGCACCGCGCGGTATGTGGACTCGTCCCTGGAGCGCATCGAGGTGCAGGTGAAGGGCTTCAACGAGAGCCGTTACGTCATCACCTGCAACGGCCGCGCCCTGCCCCTGCACCCCACCGGCACCGTGGGCGAGTTTGTGGCCGGTGTGCGCTACAAGGCCTGGAACCCACCCAGCAGCCTGCACCCCACCATCGGCGTGCACGCACCGCTGACCTTTGACATCGTGGACACCTGGATGAAGCGATCCTTGGGCGGCTGCACCTACCACGTGGCCCACCCCGGCGGGCGCAACTACGACACCTTCCCCGTCAACGCCTTCGAAGCCGAAAGCCGCCGCCTGGCGCGCTTCAGCACCCTGGGCCACACGCCGGGCCTGTTGCATGTGCCGCCGGCCACGATCAATGTGGTGGGGAGCAAGGAGTTTCCGTTTACGCGGGATATGCGAAGGGGGTGAGAGGAGCCGGGCGAATTTGGCTTTTATTGCCGAATGGCTATAGGTCAAATTGGCTTGCAGCCCTTGTGGAATGAGCGTGAACAGCTACGGATTTGATAGCTATTGCGTCAAGCCGACGATTCGAACCGGCCCAGTCTAACGCCTCTAAGTCGGCGACGACCTGCGATCCTTACCCTAGCGGTGTATTGAATCCGCCCGAATTAGAGGGCTTTTCAGGGGCGAAACCGGTCGGTGCCACAAAGCTGTGAACCATTCATAGACTTGTCGATATCCCTCTAGTACGACACGCGGGACAACGTGCACAAACCAAACTACCAGCCAGTGTCAACCAGCGCGTTGGTTTGCTGTCGCTCTTTGAATCTGTTCCAAATCTGCAGCCCGTAGCAATGTCAATTGGCAGGAACGCCTCCGATCTGGAACGGTTTGAGTCCTCGTTGGCAACGATCCCAGGATCGCATCAGTTGAAGCCTGTTGCGCGCCACCCAAGCGCGCATTTCAGTATCGTACTTCGGTGGCCCCAGCTCTCTCCCAAAAACATCGAACCGATACTTTGCGAACGTCTCGCTGCTGTGCCGACCGTACAAAACGTGGACATGGGGCGGCCCATGTTCGGCAGGTGCTGAGTACATAACAATAGGACGGCCATCAATCTCGTCGATGCGCGCCGAGACAGAGATTGCAGTCCCAAAATCGTGCAGCGCGTTTCGCCAATGGGCTGCATGTTCTTGGCAAGCCACGTTGGGGAGTTCGAATTTTTGTGGGCCAACCATCGCTCCTGATTCATCGAGGTCATAGCGCTCAGCAGAGACGCCTACGACGTCATAGGTATCCCCTTTCCCCTGCACACTAAATATCCATCCGATGGAGTGCTCGGTTGCACACAGGTCGGCGAGCGTAGCTCCAATACACGTTACCCCACCCAACCTTACATCCCGAGATCCCAACGCCGCTGCGATTTGGGCTGGTTCAAGAGGGCGAAGCCCGGCGAGTACCTGTCTGTATTGATCCTTTGGACAGCAACTCGCGAAGAGGTCTAAGAGTGTCTGCTCGAAGAGTACGCGCTGCAGCGTCGTGCGTTCAACGCAAAACTGACTGCCAGGCCGAAGGGTCAGAACAGTCGCCGCAGCGTTAACGAAACGGCGCAGATTCCCCTTGAGATGATTTAGGTCTACGACAGGTGTGCCAAGCGATGCATCATTAAAATAAAGGTTGGGTGCTGGCATGAGTCAGGTGAGCAGCGCTTGCAAACTCTTCTCCCACTCATCGAAGAATCCAACTGGCCAGGTTGAGAGTTCTCCATTGGGAAGGATCGACGGGGCTTCGATGTAGCTTGCTGCTGTTTCCGTGTCCCGAACAAAGTTGCAGAGTTGACAAGCCTGCGAATCGACGATCCCGTTCTTCACCGCGAGCCGGATGCCATTCAAAACATGGTCGCTGTGCGTTTCGACCAGCACCTGCACGCCATCAGATGCAACGCGCGCAATCAGAGTCCCAAGAGCAGCCTGTCCTCGCGGGTGTAGGTGCGCCTCAGGGTTCTCCAGCAACAACAACGTGCCAGGTGGCGATGCCAATAACGCTGTGACTACCGGAAGCGAATAAGTCAGTCCAAACCCAACGTTCGCAGGGCGACGAAACTTTGAGTCATGTCCAATCTCAGTAGACATGTACTGGAATTTCAATGACACCAGATCTGTCGCACTGAGACGGGAAGCGCTGATCCGGACACCAGGACTTAGCTCCTGCATCCACCCCGATACTTGGTCACTCAACCGTGGCGTACCGACAATCCGACCGATCAATTCCGAACGGACACCTGACATCGAAATCGGACAACGGCGGCGCTCCGACACCTCTAGCCTATCACCTTGGTTCGCGAGATAGTCGGGAGTGAATTGCCCCTGCGCGCCCAAAAGTCCCATACGCTGGGTGTCAAACGAGTCACTGCGTTCGTAATGCGTGCGAGGCGTTAGCCTATCGGCCTGGAGGTATTGAAAAGGGCAGTCGCGTACCGCCTTGAACGGTTCGAAATCACCATGCAGTTGGGCACCAAGTACGTATTGACCCGGTTCAAATGCCGTCGCTTCTACGCGTCCTTCGTTCGCTCCGCAACGGATAGCGATGCTGATCAAGTTGTTTGAGGCGTTCTCGCATAGGAGGTCTTCGGCACCGCCGATCTGTACTAGGGGTCCGCGCAGCTTTAGCGTTTCGCAGCGATCAGTATGCGGATCCAGACTCTGCCGCAGAAGTGCGATCGACTGCAGAGCAGTACTCTTGCCCGACCCGTTAAATCCGCTGAGGACTGTCAGCGAGGAGAGCGGCACTTCGAGGTTTTGTGCCGACTTGAAGTTTACGAGAGTAATTCGATCAAGCATCGAGTACCCTTTGATAAAGCCTCGTGAGCTCCGTTACGCGCGCGTTCGATGCCTCCGCGTGGCCCGTACCCGAACGCAAGCCACTGCTGAAGCGGCCTGGGCCATTCAGTAACGCTTTGAACTCTTGATAGACGTTCTTTTGCCTTTTCGCCAGAGTCTTTATGTCCGCATTCGGGAGCGCGGAGAGTGTTACTACCTGCGACTCGAAAAGACCTCGATTGATCGGCGCGCGCGCTACATCCCCGAAACTTTTGCGGAACGCATGCCTGCCAAAGACATCAACCGCGGCTTTTATCCCTTTGAAAAATGCTTCCTGACACGACTCCCATCGGCGGCCATTCCACTTCGGCAGCCGCTGCTCGACCGTCTCGTTAAGGAAGCCATCGAGCCCTTGGTCGCCTGTTCTCTCATACGGGCTTTCAAGCGACCACAATGCGATGAAGCGCAACACCATCTCCATGTCTTGCTGCCGATCCTTTGGGACCTTCCCGTCCGTCGCGTTGGCGAATTCCTGACTGTCGGCTAATTGACGCACGTGATCGCGCCATGCGCCTGGATAGATCGCATTTCGAATCTCTTGTGCGGAAAGGGGTAAGCCTCCTTGGTTCAGCCGTGCAAAGACGTTGAACATTACAGCTTTCGGCGTCGTGGCACGAATCACATTCACGTTCACTTCGAGTTCATTGATGCGCCGCTGAAACGGTCGATCCAATTCGCTGAATGCCTCGTCTTCCTTTTCCAAATACTGCAGACCCTTAAGGCGGAGTGGGACCAGCTTGGAGCGAGTCGCCCTGTTTAGCGCGGCGTGATCAATGAAATGAAAAATTGCACACAGCCTCTGAAGGCCGTCCACTACCTCAAAGTTTCCGTTTTCGTCTTCACTGAAATAGAACGATGGCAGCGGGATTCGGAGGAGAATGGACTCAATTAGGCGACTTTTGCGCTCCGTATCCCAGAGATTCGCTCGACGTTGGAAATCTGGGGTCAACAAGAGTTCGTCGTGCTTAAGTCGCTCAAGCAACGAGCCAATCGTGAATTTTTTGTCAAAGATGTCGACGTTTGCCGGATCAAACGGCGTGTGAATCATGTCTCGATCAATGTCGCCTTCCTCGACCTGATCGATCTCCTCGTTGATCTCCTCATGTTGGAAATCCTGGGATGTCGTCATCTTCATCATCAATACTCCACGAGCTTCCTACTTCAGAATTGTGCAATGTTAAGCGCATTGGTCGCATCCCATTCAGGATCGGCGCCCATAATCAAGTCGGGACCAGCTAGATCGCTGCACAACTGGCGATGGCATCGCTGTATTGGCCGACTGCGGCATCTGGAATGCCTAACTTGGCTGAAAGTAACTAGTCTGATACTGTAGTCCAGCCGTTCCGATTAACACCATGCAAGACTCCGGTGCTCCTATGGACGCATAGATCACCAAGCAAAAGCAGCACAATTTGTCCATAATCAGCCTAACCAGCCAACTCCCCGCCATCGCCGCACTGTGCGAGCGGTACGGCGTGGCGCACCTTGAGTTATTTGGGTCGGCGACCGGGCCTGACTTCAATTCGGAATCCAGCGACTATGACTTTCTAGTCGAGCTGGACAAACAGGCACCTGGCTCTCTTGCGCGGCGTTGGATTGATCTGGCAGAGGCGCTGGAGCAATTGCTAGGCCGCCACGTGGATTTGGTGAACCCCAGCTACATTCGCAATCCGTATTTCTTGAAGGCCGTCAACCAGAGCCGTACCCTCGTCTATGACCGACAGAGCGCCCAAACTACTGTTTGACGCACTTAGGATTTGACTCGGTTGCTGGCAATGCGGGGTTGAGGGTCTGAAACCTCAATCGCCCGCCCTCGGCCTCTCACTAAACCTCTTCTCAAACTCCCTGCGCAACTCCTTGCGCGCCGTTGCTGCCGCGTGTCGGCGCTTCTCATCCGGTGTGGACGGGCTCAGGGGTTTGACGGCAATCGGTTTGCGGTTGTCGTCCACCGCCACCATGGTGAAGAAGCAACTGTTCACGTGGCGCGTTTCCTGCGAACGGATGTTCTGCGCCACCACCTTGATGCCCACCTCCATGGACGAGGTGCCGGTGTAGTTGATGGATGCGAGAAAGGTGACCAGTTCGCCCACGTAGATGGGTTGCCGAAAGGTCACCTGGTCCACGGACAGGGTCACCACATAGGCGCCGGCGTAGCGGCTGGCGCAGGCGTAGGCCACCTGGTCCAGCAGCTTGAGGATGCTGCCGCCGTGCACGTTGCCCGAGAAGTTGGCCGTGTCCGGCGTCATCAGCACCGTCATTGACAGCTGGTGGGTGGGTAAGTCCATGGTTTTTACTGCGCAGCCGTTGCCTCTTTTTCGATCTGCGAGGTGGCCTTGGTGTCGCGCATGAACCAGCATACCAGCAGGGTGCAGGCGATGACGCCCGTGGCGTACCAATAGAAGCTGCTTTCCGCGCCGGCCTGCTTGAACCACAGGGCCACGTACTCGGCCGTGCCGCCAAACATGGACACGGCAAACGCATAGGGCACGCCCACGCCGGTGGCACGGATGCTGGCGGGGAAGAGTTCGGCCTTCACCAGCGCGTTGATGGATGTGTAGCCCGAGACAATCAGCCACGCGCAGGCGATCAGCGCAAAGGCTTCCCAGGGGTCGCTGGCGTGGCGAATGGCCGTGAGCAGCGGCACGGTGAACAGGGTGCCCAACAGCGCAAAGCCCACCAGCAGCGGGCGGCGGCCAATGCGGTCCGACAGGGCGCCGTACAGGGGCTGCAGGCACATGGCAAACACCAGGGATGCGGCCGACACGGCGGTGGTCTGCGTGTCGGTCAGGCCCACAGACAGGCGCAGGAACTTCTGCATGTAGGTGGTGTAGACATAAAAGGCCAGCGTGCCGCCCATGGTGAGGCCAATCACCAGCAGCACTTCACGCGGATGGCGGGCCAGCTCCTTGAATGAACCCAGGGGTTGGCGGCTCTTGCGGGCGGCTTCAAAGGAGCTGGTCTCCGGCAGGTCGTGGCGCATGCGCAGGGCCACCAGGGCCAGAGCGGCCCCCACCACGAAGGGGATGCGCCAGCCCCAGGCGCGCAGCTCGTCCGCGCTGAGGAAATAGTGCTGCAGCACCAGCAGCAGCACCAGGGCCAGCAGCTGGCCGCCGATCAGCGTCACGTACTGGAAGCTGGCATAAAAACCGCGGTGCTTGGACGCGGCCATCTCCGACAGGTAGGTGGCGCTGGCGCCATATTCGCCGCCCAGGCTCAGGCCCTGCAGCAGGCGCGCAAAGAGCAACAACGCGGGCGACCAGATGCCAACCGATGCATAGGTGGGCGCGCAGGCAATGAGCAGCGAGCCCAGGCACATTAGCAGCACGGATGTCATCAGCGCCGTGCGCCGACCATGGCGGTCGCCGATGTAGCCAAACAGGAAGCCCCCCACAGGGCGGATGAAGAAGCCGAGCGCGAAGATGCCGGCGGTGGACATCATCTGCGCGGTGGGGTCCTGCGCGGGGAAGAACGAGTTGGCGAAGTACAGCGCAAAGGCCGCGTAGCTGTAGAAGTCAAACCACTCCACCAGGTTGCCGGCCGACCCGACGATGATGGCCCGCAGGCGCCGCGGGTCGATGCGCTCGCTTGCCGGCGTCTTGGCGGCGGTGGGTGCAATGGGTAGCGGTAGGTCCGCAACGTGTGTGCTCATCACGATCTCCTGTGTGGTTGTTATGGACGCAGCACACGGCGGTGCTTGCCGGGCAAAGTATCTGCAGCGCAGGCCGGCGGCGCATCCGTTGCAACGCGATGGCGGCTCTGCGTAAAACTACGGAGAACGCGGGGCGCGAGCGCGCCAGAAAACCCGCTATCGTGTGGCCATGCCCCTCTTGCCCCAGCCATTTCCGTGGAAGCGCCTCTGGCGCTGGGCCGCGCCGTTGGCCGTCTTTGCGCTGCTGGTGGTGGCCACCGGCCGTTGGGCCGAGCGGCGCGAAATCGAACTGAAGACGACCGAGCTGCAGCAGGCCGCAGAGACCAACACGCTGGGCCTGCGCGGCATCATTGCACGGCACGACTACTTGCCCTACGCCGCCGCCCGCCACCCCGACATCAGCGCCCTATTGCGTCAGCCCAGCACTACCGCACTGGTCCAGAAGGTGAATGGCGAACTGGCCGCGCTGCAGCAGGCATCGGGCTCTGCCGCGCTGTTCTTGATCGACGCCAATGGCACCACCTTGGCCGCCAGCAACTGGGCGGAGCCGGGCAGCTTTGTGGGGCAGTCCTACAAGCGCCGCCCCTACTTTGAAGACGCCATGCAGGGGCACCGCGGCTTTTTCTATGGGTTGGGGCTGACTACCGGCGTACCGGGGCTGTTCATTGCCGAGCCGGTGCGCAGCGCCGACCGGGTGATCGGCGTGACGGTGGTCAAGGTGGGGTTGGAATCGCTGGCGGCGGCGTGGTCGCGCAGCATCAACCCCGTGGTGCTGCAGGACAGCCGTGGCATTGTGTTCCTCAGCTCCACGCCCGAATGGCTGTACCACAGCGAAAAGCCCCTGGCTGCGGACGATGTGGCCTGGCTCACCCAGCACAGCCAGTATGGCGAGCGCCAAAGCTACCCGCCCCTGCCGTGGAAGCGCGTAGCAACCGAGGCCGCGCCCGAGTCCCGCTTCACCACCCTGCTTGCCGGGCGCGAGCGCGAGTTTCTGGCGCTGTCCACCACCATCCCCGAGCTGGGCTGGCGCCTGACACTGACCGGCGACTTTGCCGAGATCCGCCAGGCGCGGCACGAGGCACAGGCCATTGCGGCACTGCTGAGCGCGCTGGTGGTGATGGGTTTTCTGTACTGGCGCTTGCGCGAAAAGCGCCAACTGGAACGCGATCAGCGCGAGAAAGAGCGCCAACTGCAACGCACGGCCCGCCTGGCCAGCGTGGGCGAAATGGCGTCCACATTGGCGCACGAGTTGAATCAGCCGCTGATGGCGTTGTCCAACTTCGCCATGGCCACGCGCTCGCTGGTGGGCAAGGCACCGCCGGAGATGATCATCGCGTCGCTGGACGACATCGTGCAGCAGTCCAAGCGCGCCAGCGAGATCGTGCGCCGCGTGCGGGCTTTCATCAACCCGCAGCGCGCCAGCTACGAGGTGCTGGACATGGCGGGTGTCATTGCGCAAGCCATCGGCATGCTGCAGGCCGAGCTGCAACGCAGCCCGGTGGCCGTGCACACCACCACCGCGCCGGACCTCCCGCCCGTGCGGGGCGACCGGATCTTGCTGGAGCAGGTGGTGGTCAACCTGGTCCAGAACGCCATCCATGCGCAGCTGGAGTTGCCGCCGTCCGAACGCGCCATCGACATCGCGGCCACGGCACAGGATGGCCTGGTGCAGATCGCCATTGCCGACCACGGACCTGGCATTGCGCCCGACCAGAAGGACCAACTGTTCACCCCCTTCTTCAGCACCAAGGCCGAGGGCCTGGGCCTGGGCCTGAACATCTGCCGCACCATCGTCGAAGCACACGGCGGGCACATCACCGTGGGCAACCGCATTGACGGCGGCGCCGTCTTCACGATCACACTCCCATCTGCGAAACAGGCCCCATGAAAGAAACGCCCCTCACCCTCTACGTGATCGACGATGACGAAGCCCTGCGCCGCTCCATGGCCATGCTGCTGTTCTCGCAGGGGCTGGCGGTGCAGTGCTTTGAGTCGGGCGAAGCGTTTCTGGCGGCCCTGCCGGCCGATCAACCCGGCGTGGTGATCCTAGACCTGCGCATGGGCGGCATGAGCGGCCTGGCCGTGCTGGAGCAAATCAACCAAAAGAGTAGCCCGCTGGTGACGCTGTTTCTGTCTGGCCATGGCGACATCCCCACCGCGCTGGAGGCCGTCCGCCTGGGCGCATTTGACTGGGTGGTAAAGCCCGACACGGAACAGCTATTGGCCAAGCTGCCCGCCGCCATGCTAGAGGCCCGCGAGCGGCAAACCGCGCTACGCCTCTGGCAGGAGCTCACGCCACGCGAGCGCGAAGTGGCCCGCCAGGTGGGACTGGGGCAGCCCAACAAGGAAATTGCCCGCCTGCTGAACCCACCCTGCAGCCCACGCTCGGTGGAAACCCACCGGGCCAACCTGTTTGCCAAGCTGGGGCTGCCCAACGACAACGAGCTGGGCCGCTGGCTGGCGCGCCATACCTGGTTGCCGCAGTAAGGCCAACGGCATAATCCGCCCATGCGCACACTCGGCAACCTCCTCTGGCTCATCTTCGGCGGCTTTCTCATGGGCCTGGGCTGGTGGCTGGCGGGGCTGTTGTGCGCCATCACCATCATCGGCCTGCCCTGGGCCAAGTCGTGTTTCGTGATCGGGCAGTTCGCGTTTCTGCCGTTCGGGCGCGAAGCGGTGAACCGTGCGGTGGTCAATGGTGCGGAAGACATTGGCACCGGGGCGCTGGGTTCTGTGGGCAATGTGATCTGGTTCCTGGTGGCCGGCATCTGGCTGGCGCTGGGGCACCTGGCGGCGGCGCTGTGCTGCTTTGTCACCATCATCGGCATTCCGTTTGGCATGCAGCACCTCAAGCTGGCCGGCCTGACGCTGGCGCCGGTGGGCAAGACCATCGTCCTCAAGGGTGCGCGGCCCAGCTGAGCGTAGCCCCCGCGCCGCCAAAGTGGCCCAGCCCGCCAATGAAGATGCTGGACCCCACGAACAGGAAGGCAATGCCGACCACCGTGCCGGCCAGCAGGTAGACGGCGTTCAGGATTTCCCCCAACTGCAGCTCTTGCATCAGTGCCGTCACCACCGGCGGCGGCGCGTTGGCGGACTTGCGCCAGGCAAACTGGGCGCGTACCTCCGGGTCGCGCAGGCTGCGCAGCGTGGCGCTGGTGTACAGGCGCATGGGCAGGCGCAGCAGGGGCAACACCCCTGCGGCAATACCCGCCAGCGCGCTGCCCAGGGCGGCCGCCAACACCGTGGCAAAGACACCCAGCACCAGGCGGCCTTGCGTATCCAGGCCCATATAGACCTGCCAGGCGTGCGCGGCGATGCGCGGCGCATTGCGCAACACGTTCCACACAAAGGGAATCATGGCCGCATAGGGCGCGGCGCGGTGTCCAGCGGCCTCGGACGCCTCCAGCGTCTTGTCCAGTACGTCCAGAAAATCTTCGATGCCGGTCTCGTATTGGCCGCACGCAAACGCGGGCACCAGTTGCTCGGACAGCAAACGGTAGGCCAGCGCATCGGGCACCACGGTTTCCAGCCCGTAGCCCACCTCCAGGCGCATCAGGTGCTCGTCACGGAACACGAACAGCAGCAGGCCGTTGTCCACACCGCCCGTGCCCACCTTCCATTGGCTGGCGGCCGTGATGGTGAAATCCTCCAAGGCCGTTCCCGGCGGCACGCGCGGCAGCGTCACCACCTGGATCTGCGCGATGCGCATGGTGCGCGAGAGGTGTTCGATGTACTGCTCCTTGGCCGCGGCAAAGCCCGGTGACAGCAGGCCGGCGCGGTCTTCCAGGTAGTGGCTGGGTGGCGCCAGCGCCGGGTCGGTCTGCATGGGGGCACGCTGTACCCACAGCGCAGCCAGCACGGCGGCCACCAGCATTGCGCAGCCGGCCACCACGGCGGGTAGCCAGCGACCAAGTCGCATGGGCGTGCGGGCTTTGCGGGCGCGGGGTTTGGTGGGCACAGGTGTCACGGCGGGGCCAAGGATGCGCCATCATGGTCGGCCACCAGGTCGAAGTCAACGACCAGCGCGTCCTGCACGGCCAGCAGACCGCCCAGCACCGACAGTGGACGCACGCCAAACTCGCTCTGGCGCAGCACCAGTGCGCCTTGCACCCGCAGCCGCTGGGGCAGCCCAGTCACGGTCAGCGGCACCCACTGCTCGCGGGTCTGGCCGTGCAGCTCCACGGCCACGCGCGCCGCCACCTTGGGCACCTCACCGGCCAGCTCCAGGGAACGCAGGCGCACCCAGGGGAAGTGCTGGGCCTGCAAGGCGTCGTCGCCCAGCATGTTGGCACGCGTGCCGGCAATGGCCTCGGGCGACAGCGGCGCGGCAAAGGCTCCGCCCAGGGCGGCGCGGTGTTGCGGGTCATCCAGGGTCAAGGCGTCCAGGCGAAAGGCCAGGTCAAAACGGGAGGCGGCCAAACCGCTCGCCGCCGTCAAGGCGTAGCCCGTGAACGCCGGCGCCGCCAGCACATGGTTGTGCCCCAGCGCGGCCGCGCGCCCGGCCCGGAACACGTGGATGCGCACCACGGAACGCGTGGCATCCAGCCGCCATACGCGATCACCCGGTGCGGCCAGGCCGCCGTAAAGGGCACCCAGAGATTCAGGGGCAGGCCAGAATCCACTCGCCGCGGTGGTTGAGGCATCGGGCTGGGCAGGCGGCGCGGGGCTGGCGCAAGCCGCCAACAGGGCAACGGCTGCCGCAACCACCATCCCCCATTGCGCTGTGCGGAAAAAACGGACCATGCGGACCTCCTGGTGCTGCCGGGGCCGTTATGGCGACCCGCCCGAGCCCGAGTCTAGCTTTACGGCATACTTGGGCGGGTGACTCCCGCCAGCCCCGACTCCGTTACCCACGCCTTCGCACCGTCCGAGCCCCTGGCGCTCGCGCTGGCGGCACAAGCAGCCGTGCCGGAACACTACGACGAGTTGCGCGGCCGCGCATCCCCTTCGGCACCAGCCGCGCAAGATGCTACCAAATCAATAGCACCTCACGCACTGTTGACGAGGGCTTGGAGCCAATTCTTCTCTGATTGCTCGTCCGACGGACTGGGGGGACTGGACCAGCGCGCTAGCGCCCTGGCGCGACAGATCCGCGACAACGGCGTCACCTACAACGTCTACGCCGATGCCGACGGCCCGCAGCGGCCCTGGTCCCTGGGGCTGTTCCCGCTGATCATCTCCGCCCAGGATTGGCAGCACATCGAGGCTGGCGTGCAGCAGCGGGCTCGCCTGCTGGAGCACCTGATGGCCGATGTGTACGGCCCCCAGACCCTGCTGGCGCGCGGACTTCTGCCGCCCGCCCTGGTGCAGGGCCACCCCGGCTACCTGCGCGCCCTGCATGGCGTGGCGCCGGTGGGTGGGCGCCACCTGCACATCGCCGCCTTCGACCTGGCACACGGGCCGGACGGTGCCTGGTGGCTGGTATCGCAGCGCACCCAGGCTCCTTCGGGCCTGGGCTACCTGCTGGAAAACCGCTTGGCCGTATCGCGCCTGTTCCCGCAGGCCTTCGAGAACCTGCAGGTGCAGCGCCTGGCCGGCACCTACCGCGCGCTGATGGACAGCCTCAAGGCGCAAAGCCCCGCCGGGCAGGATGCCCACATCGCTCTGCTCACCCCAGGCCCCTACAACGAAACCTATTTTGAGCACGCCTACCTGGCCCGCTACCTGGGCCTGAGCCTGGTGGAAGGCAGCGACCTGGTGGTGCGCGACCAGTGCCTGTTCCTCAAGACCCTGCGCGGCCTGGTGCCGGTGCACGGCCTGCTCAAGCGCCTGGACGACCAGTACCTGGACCCCCTCGAATTGCGTGCCGACTCCACCCTGGGCGTGCCGGGGCTGCTGCAGGCCATTCGCGCGGGCAACGTGTTGGTGGCCAATGCGCCGGGCTCGGCCTTTCTGGAATCGCCCGCGTTGCTGGGCTTTCTGCCAGCCCTGGCGCAGCAGTTGCTGGGCGAGGAACTGCAACTGCCGGCCCTGCCCACCTGGTGGTGCGGCGAGCGCTCGGCCCTGGACGATGTGCTGCCGCGCCTGGCGGACTGCGCCATCAAACCCACCTACCCCGGCTCCGCCATCCACGGCAACTTCGACGCCGCCCTGGGCCACCGCCTGAGTACCCGTGAGCGAGATGAATGGGCAGGCCGCATCCTGCGCCAGAGTGACGACTACACGCTGCAAGCCTACCTGCCGTTCTCGCAACTGCCCACCTGGCAGAGCGGGAACGCCCCCCGTCTCGGAGCCGTCGTGCCGCGCTCGCTGCTGCTGCGCGTGTTCGCCGTGTCCGACGGTTTGCAGGGCTGGCGCGTGCTGCCCGGCGGCATGGCGCGCGTGGCGGGCAACAACACCGAGGTGGCCTCCATGCAACGCGGCGGCAGCAGCGCCGATGTCTGGGCCATCGCCAGCGGCGCGGTGGACAAGACCACCTTGCTGCACCCGCCCCTGACCGCCGCCGACCTGGCCCAGCGCAAACGCCTGGTCACCAGCCGCGCCGGCGAGAACCTGTTCTGGCTGGGCCGCTACACCGAGCGGGCCGAGAACGCCGTACGCTTGGCCCACATGACGCTGGAGGCCCTGGCCGGCGAGGACCAGACCAACGAGCCCCTGCTGGCCTGGCTGGGCCGCCTGGCCGTGCACAACACCCTGGTCCTGCCCGGCACGCCCACCCCCACACCAGCCACGCAAACGCGCAAGGTGTTTGAACGCTCCCTCATCGCCAACCTGGCCAGCACGCAGGGCGCCACCAGTGTGGGCTTCAACCTGCGTGCCCTGCGCCTGGCCGGGGCGGCCGTGCGCGAACGCCTGTCGCAAGACCATTGGAACCTGATGCAGCGCACCGAGGACGGCTTCCACCAGGCTTGCGCCGCGCACCTGGCCAGCGGCGATTACTCGCCCGTGCAGGCCATGGCCACGCTGCAAAGGGCCAGCGACCACCTGGCCGCCATCACCGGGCTGCAGACCGACCGCATGACGCGCGACGATGGCTGGCGCCTACTCAGCATCGGGCGCCACATCGAACGTCTGGTCTTCCTGGCCAGCGCGCTGCGCCTGGGTTTCGAGACCGGTTCGGTGCACCAGGACGGCGGCTTTGAGGCCATGGTGGCACTGTTCGACAGCACCATCACCTTCCACGCCCAGTACCAGCAAAGCCGCGACCTGGCCGCCCTGCTGGACCTGCTGGTGCTGGACCGCGACAACCCACGCTCGCTGGCCTGGGTGGCGCACACCCTGCGCGGGCGCCTGGCCCGCCTGGCGGGCAGCCCGAGCGATCAGCTCAGTCTGCTCTCGCTGGGCGTTCCCGATTCCACGCAATGGCAATTGGAAGCCCTGTGCGAGGCCGATGCGGAAGGCCAGCACAGTGCCCTGACGGAGCTGCTGTACGCCTGCAGCGACGCCGCCTTTGAGGTATCGGAATCCATCAGCGCCACCTACTTCACCCACACCGGTGACGGTGGCCACAGCCTGGGCGCCTGATGGCGTGAGCGACCATGCAACTGCACGTGACCCATGAAACCCGCTACGACTACAGCCCTGCCGTGGACGTGGCCCAGCACATGGCATTTTTGCGCCCGCTGGACACCAGCCACCAGCAGTTGCTGGCGCATAGCCTGCAGATCACGCCCGAACCGGTGCAGGCCCAGGACACACAGGACGTGTACGGCAACACCCGCCACTTCTTCGCCCTGCAAAGCGCGCATGCCCAACTCACCGTGACCGCGCGCAGCCTGGTGGCCACCCGCGCGCCGGATGGTGCCGACAGCAGCGCGGCCTGGGAGGCGGTGCGCGAGCGCTTTCGCTACCGCGCCGGCGCGCCGTATGACGCCGCTTCGGAATTCGTCTTCGCCTCGCCCTTCGTGCCGCGTCATGCCGACTTTGTGGCCTATGCCCGGTCCAGCTTCGCGCCGGGTACCCCGCTGCTGTTGGCCGCACGCGACCTGATGCAGCGTATCCACCGCGACTTCACCTACGCCAGCCAGAGCACCGAGATCAACACCCCCGCGCTGGAAGCCCTGGCCCAACGCCGGGGGGTGTGCCAGGACTTCGCCCACATCATGCTGGCCTGCCTGCGCGCCCAGGGTGTGGCGGCACGCTATGTCAGCGGCTACCTGCTGACCCAACCGGCTTCAGGGCAGCCCCGCCTGGTGGGCAGCGACGCGTCGCACGCCTGGGTGTCGGTCTATTTGCCGGACCTGCCAGAGGGGGAAGGCCGCACGCGCTGGTGGGACTTCGACCCGACCAATGACCGCGACGGTTGCGGCCCCCCAGGGGAAGACTATGTCACCCTGGCGGTGGGGCGGGACTTTGCCGATGTCTCGCCCCTGCGCGGCGTGATCCGCGGCGGCGCCCACCACACGCTGACCGTGGGCGTGACGGTGGAGCCCTTTGCCGCGCATGGGTGACAATCTGGGTTTGTTTTGGAGACACCCATGAGCATTTACGACACCCTCGCCAGCCTCAACATCACCCTGCCCCCGGTGGCCATTCCCGCCGCCGCCTACGTGCCCTTCGTGCAAACCGGCAATCTGGTCTTCCTGAGCGGCCACATCGCCAAGAAGGACGGCAAGCCCTGGGTCGGCCAACTCGGCAAGAACCTGAGCACCGAAGAAGGCAAGGCCGCCGCGCGCGCCATCGCCATCGACCTGATGGGCACACTGCACGCCGCCGTGGGCGACCTGAACCGCGTCAAGCGCATCGTCAAGCTGATGAGCCTGGTCAACTCCACGCCCGACTTCACCGAACAGCACTTGGTGACCAACGGCGCCAGCGAACTGTTCGGCCAGGTGTTTGGCGACAAGGGCGCGCACGCCCGCAGCGCCTTTGGCGTGGCCCAGATTCCGCTGGGTGCCTGCGTGGAAATCGAGCTGATCGCCGAACTAGCGTAAACCAGTCCGGCGGCGAAACCTCACCTGAGCATCAGGGCCGAGCCCTGGTGATCACCGACGCGGAACACCGAGACCGCGTCCTTCATCCGGTCAGCCTGTTCGCGCAGGCTCTCGGCGGCTGCGGCGCTTTCCTCGACGAGGGCCGCGTTCTGCTGGGTCATCTGGTCCAGGTTGCCGATGGCCTGATTCACTCCCGCAATGCCGGCGCTTTGCTCGTTGGCGGCGGCGGTGATTTCGCCAATCACGTCGGCCACCCGGCGCACGGACTGCACGATGTCTTCCATGGTGGCGCCGGCATTGGTCACCAGGGCCGTGCCGGATTCCACATTTTCCACCGACGTCACGATCAGGCTCTTGATCTCACGGGCAGCCTCCGCGCTGCGCCCGGCCAACGCGCGCACCTCGCTGGCCACCACGGCAAAGCCGCGCCCCTGTTCGCCGGCGCGGGCCGCCTCCACTGCGGCATTCAGAGCCAGGATATTGGTCTGGAAGGCAATGCCGTCGATCACACTGATGATGTCGGCAATCTTCTTGCTGCTGGCATCGATCTGCTGCATGGTGTTGACAACCTGGGTCACCACCTCGCCGCCGCGCTGCGCCACGGTCGAGGCGCTGGTGGCCAGTTGGCTGGCCTGGCGTGCGTTGTCGGCGCTGTGCTGCACGGTGCTGGTCAGGTGCTCCATGCTGGAGGCCGTGGCCTGCAGGTTGCTGGAGGTTTGCTCGGTGCGCTGCGCCAGGTCATTGTTACCCGTGGCGATCTCGGCACTGGCGATGGCAATGCTGTCGGTGCTCTGGCGCACCTGTGCCACCATGCGCCCCAATGACTCGTTCATGCTAGCCAGGGACCGCAGTAAAGTTCCAAACTCATCCTCGCGCTGGGTACTGATGCGCGAGCTCAAGTCGCCACCAGCGATGCGCGCGGCCAGCTCGTTGGCCTGGTCCAGCGGCTCGCGGATAGAGCGCACCAGCCAGACCGTTCCAATGGCAATCAATACTACGATCACCGCCAATCCGACCAGGATACCGATGCTGTTGGTCTGGCGCCGGCTCTCGGTGGCCTCTTGCACGTCTTCCACCCGCTTTTCCTGCATGCGTACCAGTTCCTTTTGGGCAGCGATGTAGGCCGTCAGGGCCGGCAGGAATTGCGTATTGCGCGTCTGAATGGCTTCGTCTGCATTGCCGGCCGCCCGTGCGGCACGTGCTTTTTCACGCGTGGCGATGACGGTCTTGCGCAGATCAGCGATCTTTTGCAACTGCGCGCGGTCCGCGTCGGTGAGGGGCAAGGCATCCAACTGCTTCTGCATCTCTGATATCTCGTTCGTGGTGGCATCCACCGGCCCCTTGAAGGTTGCAGCGATATCGGGGTCTGCACTGACCATCATGGCAAGATTACGTGCAGCATTGGTTTCGGTCAGGCCATTCCAACGTGTGGCCACTTGCACCATCTTGTAAGCCACCTGCTGCTGGGCTCGGCCCTCGGCCAGGATGCCGGCACTGCGCACCAGACCGATGCTGGCCACCGCGGTGAGAAGGGTCAGTACCACCCCAATGAATATCCACAGTTTGCTGGCGATCTTCAAGCGACTGATACCCATTTTTCTCTCCTCCGGCGAACGCTGTTCTTGGCTCCCTAATGTGCGTCAAGTTCGGCACCGCAAGCCTGATGCAAGTCAAGAGTTAGGTCAAGTGCGTTCACCACGGACACATTGGCGGTGTGGCCTTTGCCGGGGCGGCCTAGAAACTGTCCACGGCTGCGGCCAGTTGGGTTGCCAGCCGGGAACTGGCCTCGCCCAATAAAGTGGTGGCCAGGGCGCCATGTTCACGCGCCAATACGTCGAAATCGGCGCGGGAGATGGCATAGACCTCCACGTCGCTCAGCGCCACCGCCTCCAACGCCAGCGCGTCGCCATGCAGAAAGGTGCCGCTGCACAGAATGCCGCCCAGGCCAACGCGGGCCAGCTCGTGCGGCACCTTCTTGTGCCCGGCCAGGGAGAGCTGCACGCTGCCACTGCGCAGCAGGTAGAGGCTGGCATCATTACCGCCAGCCTTGAACAGCTTCTTGCCCGCGTGCACGCTGCGCAGCGGCATGCGTGCATACAGCGCCGCGACCTCGTCCGCACGGGCCTTCGCCAGCACCGGCATGGCGGACAGGTCCAGCGCCACCTCCTGGGCCAGAGCCTCACCGGCCTGGGGATGCTGGGGTAGCTCGCGGGCCTCCACCCATTGCAGCGCCTCTTCCAACTGGCGGAAGGCAAAGGCCTTGTTACTGGGGCGCACCACACCCGTGTCCTTGAGGAAACGCTTCATCTTCAGGCCACTGGGCAGGTCCTTGGGGATGTCGCAAAACACCAAGTAGGCGCCGTTCTTTTCCAACTGGTCCTTGATCTGCTCCAGCACATGGGTCGCGGTCACGTCCAGCGACTGCACGCGGCGCATGTTGAGGATCACGTACTTGCGCGAACCGGTCTCGGGCTCCAGCGCGGCATGCAGCTGGCTGGCCGTGCCGAAGAACAGACTGCCTTGCAGCTCAAACACCACGGCCTCGCGCGCCTTGGCCTCGGGCCAATCAGAGGTGCCCGGCGCCAGGTGGCGCCGGCGCGCGAACACATCGGCGCCGTCCAGGCGCTTGCGCACCACCGAGCTGCGCGTCTGCTCGCGGATGAACAGCAGAATGGCCAGCGCCACACCCACACCTGAGGCTGCAATCAGGTTGCCAAACAGGGCCACCAGGATCACGGCCACGATGACCATGAAATCCAGCCGTGTGGCCGGTGTGTAGAAGAAGGCCAGGCTGTGGCGGTCGATCATGCGAAAGCCGGTCACGATCAGAATCCCGGCCAACGCCGCCACGGGCACCCAGGCAATCAGTGGCGCCAGGAACACCAGGGCCGCCAGCGCCGTCGCGCCACTCACAAAGCCCGAGCGCCGCGTGGTGCCGCCGCTGGAGATGTTGATCAACGACGCCCCCATGGTGCCCGCGCCGGGAATGCCGCCCAGCAGTGAGGAGGCCATATTGCCCACGCCCTGGCCGATCAGCTCGCGATTGGAGTCGTGCCCGGTGGCGGTCATGGCGTCGATCACCAGGCAGGTTTTGAGGGTGTCGATGGACAGCAGCACGGCCAATGTGAGCGCCGGCACCGCCACTTGCACCAGGATCGGCCAAGTGAGCAGGTCGGCGCTGGGTACGCGGATGCCCAGCGTGTCCAGCAGCTGCACGCCGCTGTCGGTCAGCGGGCCTACCAGCAGCGGGTTGTGCGCGGCCGTGCGCAAGGCCGGGTCCAGCCAGGCCAGTACCCCGTAGCTGGCCGCGCCACAAACCAGGGCCAGGATGGTGGCCGGGATGCGCTGCGTGAGCAGCGGCATGAGCAGCATGGCCGCCATCACCACGCTGCCAATGAGCAGGCTTTCCCAGGCCCAGGCCTGGGGATGGGCAAGCGCGGACCACAGCCCTTCGCCACCACTCAGGCCCAGGAACTTGGGGATCTGGCTGCCGATGATGATGAGCCCCACCCCGCTGAGGTAACCGCTGACCACAGGAAAGGGAATGAACTGGATGAGCTTGCCAATACCGGCCAGCCCCAACGCAATCTGGATCAGCCCGGCCAGCAAGCCGATCAACCCAAGCAACAAGAGCGCCTGCTCGGGCGCCATGCCGCTTTGCGCGAAGCCGGCCGCCAAGGCCGACAGCACGGCCGCTGCCGGTGCGCAGGGTGCAGTGATGAGGCGGCTGCGGTCTCCCACCAGCGGAGCGACCATGCCCAGAGCCACGGCACCCAGGATGCCGGCTACCGCACCTTGTGCCCCCAGCACACCCCCCAGCGGTGCCACGATGGCCACGCCAAAGGCAATGGCCGATGGCAGAGCTACCAGCATGGCCGCCAGACCACCCCATAGATCGCCCATCAGGGGCGATGGCGCCGGGGCCGCTGCGGGGACTTCAGGCGTCGAGGCGTTCAATGGCCTGCTCCAGAACGGCACGCAAGGCGTGATCGTCCACCCACTGCGGCGCAATCTCGGCCAGGGGCACCAGCACAAAGGCACGCTGCCCCATGCGCGGGTGCGGCACGGTCAGGGTCGGGCTGCTGATGCGACCTTCGCCGTAGAGCAGGATGTCCAGGTCCAGCGTACGCGGCGCATTGCGGTAGGGGCGTTCGCGCCCGGCCGCAGCCTCAATGCCCTGCAGCACCCGCAACAGGGCCGGTGCGGTGAGTGTGGTGCTGATTTGCAGCACCGCGTTGAGGTAGTCCGGTCCGCTGGAATCAATGGGCGCGGTGCGGTACAGGGCCGAGCGCGCGGTAACCGCGATGCCAGGACTGTGGCCAAGCGTGTCGATGGCGGCATGCAGCGCGGCGCGCGCATCCCCCAGGTTGGCGCCCAGGCCCAGGTAGGCGGTGACCGGTGCATCGCGCATGGCGCTGCCGCCCCTATCCTGCGTTGCCGGAGTGACCCGCTCCCGCATCGGGGTGGCCGCCACCCTGACCACCACCACCACCACCGCCCCCGCCGGGACGGCGACGGCGGCGACGCTTGCGTGCCGGCGCGGCGCTGCCAGGTTCGCCATCGCCGCCACCCGGCTGATCTGGCTCGCCAACTGGCGCCGTGGCCTGTGCAGCAGTGCCATCAGGCGTCGGGCCGCGCGGGGCGCGGTGCACCCGAGGGGCATTGCGGCGTTGCTTTTGCTGTTCTTCGCGCACCTGGTCTACCAGGTCCTGGCGCAGGTTGTCGTTGGCCATGCTGAACTCCTGCCACCAGTCGGCCAGCAGTTCGTCCACCTCGCCAATGTCGGCACGCAGGCGCATGAAGTCGAAGGCGGCGCGGAAGCGCGGCTGCTCCACCATGCCAAAGGGGCTGCTGCCCACGCGCTTCTCGAAGCGCGGCTGCATGACCCAGATCTCGCGCATATCGCCAGCCAGCTTGCCGCCGCCCGACACATCACCAATGCGCGAGCGGAACACGTCGTCGATGGCGTCCATGAGCGCGGGATGCGAATGCTGCCCTTGCGCCGTGCGCCGGGCCCAGCCGTCGCGCACGTCGGCCCACAGCACGCAGGCCAGCAGGAAGCTCGGTGCCACCGGCTTGCCCTCGCCCACGCGGCGGTCGGTGTCGCGCAGGGCAGCGGCCACAAAGGGTTGTTCAGAGCGCTCCACCACCACGTCCAGCAGGGGGTAGATGCCCCGCGCCAGTCCCAGCTTCTTCAAGGTCTCGATGGAGGCCAGGGAGTGGCCGGTCTGCAAGAGCTTGAGCATCTCGTCAAACAGGCGGCTCTGCGGCACATCGGCCAGCAATGCCTGTGACTTGACCAGCGGGCCGGCCGTCTTGGACTCCAGCGTGAATCCCAGGGCGCTGAGCTTGGCGGCAAAGCGCACGGCGCGGATGATGCGCACCGGGTCCTCGCGGTAGCGTGTGGCAGGGTCGCCGATCATGCGGATCACGCGGTTCTTCACGTCCTTGAACCCATTGTGGTAGTCCACCACGATTTGGGTCTGCGGGTCGTAGTACATGGCGTTGATGCTGAAGTCGCGCCGCGCGGCGTCCTCGTCCTGCGGACCCCAGACGTTGTCACGCAGCACGCGCCCCGACGAGTCCACGGCATGCTGCATGCCGGCCAATTCATTTTTGCTGGTGCGTTCGTTGCCGGCCACCTGCTCGGCGGCGGCGTTGTCCAGGTAGGCGCGGAAGGTGGAGACCTCGATCACCTCGTGTTCGCGCCCGCGGCCATAGACCACGTGGACGATGCGAAAGCGCCGCCCGATGATGAAGGCGCGCCGGAACAGCCCCTTGACCTGCTCGGGCGTGGCGTTGGTGGCCACGTCAAAGTCCTTGGGCCGCAAGCCCACCAGCAGATCACGCACGGCGCCGCCAACGATGTAGGCTTCAAACCCGGCGTCATGCAGGGTGCGCACCACGTTGATGGCGCGCTCGTCCACCAGGTTGGGGTCGATGCCATGGGTCTGGACCGGCACCTCCACACGCTTGCCGAACTTGCGTTGCTTGCCGGATGCGCCGGGTGCTTTGCCCAGCAGTTTGTCGATGAATTTCTTGATCATTTTTCTTAGCTAAACAGGTCGAGTATGCGCCATCCCCGCTCCTGCGCCAACGCCCGCAGGCGCGCATCGGGGTTGGTGGCGACCGGCTCGCTGGCCTTTTCCAGCAGGGGCAGGTCGTTCATGGAGTCCGAATAAAAGGTGGTGTGGGTCGTATCCCAGCCCAGGCCGCGCGCGTCCAGCCACTGCTGCACGCGTGTCACCTTGCCCTCGCGGAAGGACGGCACGCCACGGATGGCGCCGGTGAACCAACCGGTGCCGCCAGGGGCATCGTCGCGCTCCAGCTCCACGGCAATCAGTTCGGTCACGCCAAAGGCCTGGGCAATGGGGCGGGTGACGAATTCATTGGTGGCGGTGACGATGGCCACCACGTCGCCGGCGCGCTGGTGCGCCTGGACCAGCTCCCGCGCCTGGGGCTTGATGGCATTTTCGACCACAGCCCTCATGAAATCAGCGTGAGCAGCTATCGAATTGGTAGCACCCTGGCGGCGGATGGCCTCCGTGGCAAAGCGCACATAGTCACGCACATCCAGCGTGCCGGCCTGGTACTGGGCGTAAAAGGCATCGTTTTCCTGCTTAAAGGCGACCGGGTCCACCCAGCCGCGCGCGATGGTGAATTCGCCCCAGGCATGGTCGGAATCGATCGGAATCAGGGTGTGGTCTAGGTCGAAGAGCGCTATTCGGGTCATCAGTTGTTGTCCATCATGGATTTGATCAGCGGAATGGTGATAGCGCGCTTGGTCTGCAGGGCGTAGCCGTCCAGCAATTCCAGCAGCTCCATCAGGCTGCCCAGGTCGCGACTAAAGCGGCTGAGCATGAAGTCCATCACCTCGTCGCTCAGGAACACGCCGCGCGCATCGGCGGCGCGGCGCAGCACGGCACGGCGCTCCGGCTCGCTCAGTGCGTGGAGCTGGAAGATGTGGCCCCAGCCCAGGCGGGTGCGCAGGTCGTCGCGCAGGCGCAGGTCCACCGGCGCGCTTTCGCCGGCAGCCAGCACCGGGCGCTGGTGGGTCTGGGCGTTGACGAACCAGTTGAAGGCGGTGTGCTGCTGCGCCGCCGTGTACAGGTGCACGTCATCCAGCACCACCGCCGCCCAAGACTCGTTGAACTCCGGTGGCTCGTGCACCGAGGCATCGAGCCAGCCGACGCGCGCACCCTGCTCGCGCAGCGACTCACGCGCGGCCTTGAGCAGATGGCTCTTGCCGGCGCCGCTGGCGCCCCAGAAATAGGTTGGCACGGGGGACCGGGTGGCCGCCTGGGCCCCGACCCACAGCTCCAAGTGACGCAGGGCGGCCTCGTTGGGGCCGGCGCAGTAGTTCGCCAGTGTGGGGCCGGTGGGTAGGCCAATGTCCAATGCGATCTGCTTCATGCCCGCCGCCTCACCCCTGGTACAGCCGGCTGGACAGATAGCCCGACGTGATCCGGCGGATCGCCACCAGCAGCACCGCGCTCAGGGGCAACGCCACCAGCACCCCCACAAAGCCCAGCAGTTGCCCAAAGGCCAGCAGGGCGAAGATGACGGCCAACGGGTGCAGGCCAATGCGCTCACCCACCAGGCGCGGCGTGAGGAAGAAACCCTCCAGCACCTGACCGCCGCCATAGACCACGGCCACCATCACCAGGGCGCGCCCCATGCCCACCGTGGCGGAAAACTCCAGCAGCCCGGCGAAGGTGGCTAGCAGCAGCCCCAGGCCAAAGCCCACGTAGGGCACGAACATGGCCAAGCCGGTGAACAGACCGATGGGCAACGCCAAATCCAACCCGAACAGCGACAGGCCCAGGCTGTAGAACACCGCCATCAGCAGCATGACCAGCAACTGCCCGCGCAGGTACTGGCCCAGCACGGCGTCGGCCTCGGCCAGGAAGCTGTCCGCGCCGGCGCGCAGGCGCGGCGGGATCAGGTTGCGCAGCTTGCCCATGAAGTGCGTCCAGTCCATCAGCAGGTAGAACAGGGCCACCGGGATCAGCACCGCGTTGCCGATGATGGCAAAGGCCACGCTGCCACCCAGCTTGAGCGAGGTCAGCAGCGAGGCCAGCGCGTCTTCCACGTTGGCGCTGAAATACTTCATGGCGAAGGACTTGATGCCGGGCACGTCCAGCGTCAGGTGGATGCCCAACTGCTTGAGCCAGGGTTTGGCCGCCGTATTGAGGGACTCCAGCACGGCGGGCAGTTGATCGCGCATCAGCGGCAACTCCTTGGCCAAAATGGGCACCATCAGGAGGAAGATGCCGACCAGCGCAAAGATGAACAGCAATTCCACGACGATCACGGCCAAGAGGCGCGGAATGCGCCCGCGACCCAGGTTGTCCAGCCAATCCACCACCGGGGTGAGCGCATAGGCCAGCACACTGGCCACGACAAAGGGTGTGAGCACCGGTGCCAGCAACCACAATGCCAGGCCCAACACGGCCGCGATCAGGCTCCAGGCGGCGATTCTTTTTTGGGTCAGGGTCAATTGCATACAGGAATGGCAAGGGTGAGCCATTAAAATCAGGACAAATTCTATCGGCCCGCGTCGTGGCCGCACTCCCAGGCTATTTCTCCATGACCCAATCCAGTTCCACCACCCCCTTGTCCTACAAAGATGCCGGCGTTGACATTGTTGCTGGCGACGCCCTGGTCGAGCGCATCAAGCCCCTGGCCAAGAAGACCATGCGTGAGGGCGTGCTGGCCGGCATCGGCGGCTTTGGCGCCCTGTTCGAGGTGCCCAAGCGCTACAAGGAACCCGTGCTGGTGTCCGGTACCGACGGCGTGGGCACCAAGCTCAAGCTGGCCTTCGAGTGGAACATGCACGACACCGTGGGCATCGACCTGGTGGCCATGAGCGTGAACGACGTGCTGGTCCAAGGCGCCGAGCCGCTGTTCTTCCTGGACTACTTTGCCTGCGGCAAGCTGGACGTGGACACGGCCGCCGCCGTCGTCGGTGGCATTGCCAAGGGCTGCGAGCTGTCTGGTTGCGCCCTGATAGGCGGCGAAACGGCGGAGATGCCCGGCATGTACCCCGCCGGCGAATACGACCTGGCCGGCTTTGCCGTCGGCGCCGTCGAAAAGTCCAAAATCCTGACCGGCGCCACCGTGCAGGCTGGCGACGTGGTGCTGGGCCTGGCCTCCGCTGGCGTGCACTCCAACGGCTTCAGCCTGGTGCGCAAGTGCATTGAGCGCGCCGGCGCCAACACCCCGGCCACGCTGGACGGCAAGCCGTTCAAGCAGGCCATCATGGAACCCACCCGCCTGTACGTGAAGAACGTGCTGGCCGCACTGGCCGCCCACCCGATCAAGGCCCTGGCCCACATCACCGGTGGCGGCCTGCTGGAAAACATCCCCCGCGTGCTGCCAGAAGGCCTGGCCGCCCATCTGACCAAGGGCAACTGGCCCCAGACCGAACTCTTTGCCTGGCTGCAGAAGACCGCCGGCATTGACGACATCGAAATGAACCGCACCTTCAACAACGGCATCGGCATGGTCGTCGTCGTGGATGCGGCCAACGCCGAAGCCACTGCCGCCACCCTGCGCGCCAGCGGCGAAACCGTCTACACCGTCGGCGTGATTGCGTCGCAGGGCAGCGGCGCCCAGGTCATCGTGTCCTAATTTGATCGAAACCGGTCCGTCAGGGTAGGGACGGATGGCTGTTCAGCAGCAAAAATAAAGACTCCAAACACCACTACCATGGAGTCTTTATGAGCAAGAGCTGTCTGATTGTGATCGATGTGCAGGAATCCTTCCGCCATCGCCCCTACTCCACCGAACGCGACATGCCGGCCTACCTGGCGGCACAAAACGCCTTGATCGCAGGCTGCGTGGCGCAAGGCATTCCCGTGGTGCGGGTGCTGCATGTGGACGGTCCCACCGTGGCCAGCAACCCCTTCGCCCTAGAGTCCGGCCATGTGGTACCACTCAAGGGTCTGGCCAATTTTGATGCCGCCGCCACCTTCATCAAGCACCGCCACAGCGCCCTGGTTGGCACCGGGCTGGACGTGTGGCTGACCAGCCAGGGCATCCAGCGCCTGATCGTCAGCGGCATCCGCACCGAGCAGTGCTGCGAAACTACCACCCGCCACGCCTCGGATTTGGGCTGGAGCGTGGACTATTGCACCGACGCTACGCTCACCTTCGACATGCAGCAACCCGACGGCCAGCCCCTGGGCGCCGCCGACATCAAGGCCCGCACCGCCACCGTGCTGAAAGACCGCTTCGCCACCCTGGTCACCGTGGAAGAGGCCTTGCAGCGGGCACAACAGGCCCTGGCGGCATAAGCACCGCCCGCCAGATGGACTATGCATGGAACCGCCAGGCCTGATTGACGTTTTCTTTGTGCTGCTGCCCGACAGCCTGTTGCTGGACTGGGCCGGCCCGGCCGAGGCGCTGCGCATGGCCAACCGGGCGCTGGTGGCCCAGGGTCAACCACCACGTTTTGCCCTGCACTTTGTGGGACCGCAGCCGTCCGTCACCGCCTCGGTGGGGGCTCAGCTGTGCGCGCTGGAACCCTTGCCAGGCCTGCCGGCCGCGCGCCCGGCTTGGGTGGTGCTGGTCGGCCAACCGGGACAGTTGATCGAGGTCGCTGGCGAGCCGGCACGCGCCACCCTGCACTGGCTGCGCGGCCTGCGCCTGGGTGCTGGGCTGGAACTGGTCACCATCTGCGCCGGCGCTGTGATCGCCGCCCACGCCGGCCTGCTGGCCGGGCGGCGGGCCACCACCCACCACCACCATCTGGACGAACTGCGCCACGTCGAGCCGCGCTGCGACGTGGTCTCCAACCGGGTGTTCGTGGAAGACGCCCCGGTCTACAGCAGCGCCGGCGTGACCACCGGCATCGACTTGGTGCTGCACCGCATCAGCGTCCTGTGCGGCGCGGCCCTGGCCGCCCAGGTGGCGCAGGCCATGGTGGTCGCGCTGCGCCGCGGCCCGCAGGACCCGGAACTGTCGCCCTTCCTGGCCTACCGCAACCACATGCACCCGGCCTTGCACCGGGTGCAGGACGCCGTGAGCCAAAAGCCCACCACCGACTGGTCGGTGCCGGCCATGGCCGAGGTGGCCCACACCTCGCCGCGCCACCTGACCCGGCTGTTCCTGGAGCACACCGGCATCGCCCCGCTGCAGTACCTGCGCCGCATCCGTCTGGCGGTGGCACAGACGGCTCTGCAGTCCGGGCGCAACGTGACCCAGGCAGCGCAGGCCGCCGGCTTCCACTCCGACACCCAGCTACGCCGAGCCTGGCAGCAGTTCGCCCTGGGCGGCACCCCGTCCGACGCGCAACGCGGCAGTACCGTTCATCCGGCTCAGTAGCAGCCTCTCCCGTCCAACTGCCATTCGTCGCAAAGCCCGTGAAATGCGCGGGCCGCGTGCCTACAGTGCGTGCATCGGGTCGCCCAGGCCCTTAACCGGAGAAGAAAATGCCCAACGCCCACCACGCTCCCCTCAGACTCGCCGGCCTGTCCTTTGCCCTGCTGATGACCCTGGCGGTGGATGGCTCCATGCTGTGGCGCCTGGACGCCATCGCACAGGAGGGCGCGCAGGCCCAGGCTTTGGCCGCCGCCAATCGCCCGCAACTGACCCTGCCCACCGTAGTGGTGCGGGCACCGCAGGCCTGAGCGCCGATGGCGATGCAACAGCCCGCCACTCGCCGGCGCGCCCTGACCTCCCTGGCCGCCTGGGCGGGCGGCAGCGCCCTGCTCTGCGCTGGCACGCCGGCATTGGCTTGGCCGTTTGGCACCGATAAGTCCCTCAGCGGGTCCGGTCGTCTGGCACAGGACAAGCGCGCGGTCACCGGCTTTCACGCTCTGGCCGTGAGCCTGCCGGGCACCGTGACACTGGTGCAAGGCACCAGCGAAGGGGTCGAGATCGAGGCGGACGACAACCTGCTGTCCCTGATCGAAACCGTGGTCGAGAACGGCGAATTGCGGTTGCGCATCGCCAAGGGTTATCGCCTGAGCGGGAACAGCCGTATCCGCCTGACGGTTCGTGCGCGCCAGGTGGACAGTCTGTCCGTATCGGGCTCAGCCGAATTGACGGCACCCAGCCTGCAGACCGCCCGGCTAGACAGCGCCATTGCGGGTTCCGGGCGCATCACCCTGGCGGCGTTGCGCAGCGAACGGCTGTCGGTGTCTATCTCTGGCAGCGGCGACTTCGAGGCGCGTGGCAGCGGCCAGACCCTGGAGGCCAGCATCGCCGGTTCGGGCAACTTGCGTCTGCCGCAGTTTGCGGTGCAAAACGCCACGGTGGATATTGCCGGATCGGGCGACGCTACATTGTGGGTGCGCCAGGCGTTGGCGGTGAGCATTGCCGGATCGGGCGACGTGCGCTACTACGGCGAAGGGGTCAGTCCGACCACCTCGGTGGTGGGTTCGGGCAAGGTGCGCGCGCTGGGCGCCAAGCCGCCGGGCGTATGAACACCGCAGCGGCGGCGTGCGTTCACACCTCGCCACGCACCATGGCCAACAGGCGGCCCAGCACGGCGCCGCCGTCGGCGCGCAGGCCGTTGTGCTCGTACTCGTTGGTTACCCACAGGCGCAGGTTCGGCACCCACTGCGCCGTCTCTTCGGAGAACTCACGGTGCACGTACATGTCGTCGTGGTAGACCACCGCTGCGACCGTCACGGTGTTGGCGCGCAGGCGCTCCAGGTCATAGAGCGCAGGCCAGGCATCCGTCTGGGCCAGCAGTTCGCCAGCTTGCTTCAAGGGCCGCAGTTGGGCGTAGCTGTCGAACATCCACGGGTAGACCATCTCGCCGGTGAACAGCACCGGGTCGGTTCCCTCCAAGGCAAAGGCAGGAAATTCCTCCAGCAGGCGCTGGGCCGACCACTGACTGGCCGCTCCCTGGGTGTAGCAGGCCTCGTGCAGCAGTGCGTAGATGGGGTTGGTGTCGAAGCTCTGCAACTGCTCCAGGTGGGCCAGGAAGTTCCAATTCAGTTCGGTGCCGCCTTGCGGCCCAGCCACGAAGGCGTCTTCCAGCAGGTAGTGCACGGTCTCAAAACCGTCGCTCATGCCGAACTGCAGGCCCAGTTGCAGGAAACGCCGCGCCGTCAGTTGCCCGCCGCTGGGCAGGCGTACGTCGTTCTGCAGCAAGTGGTCCACGATGGCACGCACCCGCACGGCGTCGCCGGGGTAGCGGCGGTAGTACTGGTCATTCTTGTCGGCCACGCGGCGGTAGGTGGCGCGGTAGACATCGTCCGTGGGGCGCCACAGGGAGGGAATGCCACCGGTGATCAGCACGTGGCGCAGGCCCTGGGGCGCGGCGCTCAGATACCGCATGGCGCAGAAGCCACCATAGCTCTGGCCCAGAATGGTCCAGGGCGTGTCGCCAATCAGTTGGGCGCGGATGGCCTCGGCGTCTTGCACGATGGCGTCGGCACGGAAGTGCATCAGGTAATCGGCCTGTGCCTGCGCGCTGGGCAGATGGGCCAGTGTCTGGGCCGTGACCGGGCTGGAGCGACCGGTGCCGCGCTGGTCCAGCAACAACACCCGGTAGTCCTGCAGTGCGCGGCCCAGCCAGCCGCCGCCACCCATGGGACGCGGTGAGCCGAAACCCGGGCCGCCCTGGAAATACACCAGGTACGGCAGATTGGCGTCTTCCTTGCCCGGCGCCACCGCCTCGCGGGCGTAGACCTTGAGGGTCGGCCCGCCGGGCTGGGCGTAATCCAGGGGCAGGTCAAAACTGTGTTCCCGCAGCACCAGGCCAGGAATACGGTGGGTGGCAAGCATCACCATGGTCGTCCTTGTCGGGGTTTACTGCCCGGAGATTTCCTTGAAGAAGGCGTCCGGCGAGGGCTTGCGCTGCAGGAAGGCCTCCACCAGTTCAGAGGGCGCGCGCTGGCCGCCGTTTTCGAGGATCAGGCTGCGGTAGCGCGCACCGACCTTGGTGTCCATGACGTTGTCGCCAAAGGCCGAGCGCATGTCCAGCGCCAGGACCTCGGACCACATGTAGCCGTAGTAGCCGGCCTGGTAGCCGCCCATGATGTGGCCGAATCCGGCCGGGACCATGGTGCCGGGCTCAAAGCCCAGGGGCGTCTTGCTCTCCAGGTCGATCCACGCCTGCATCGGGTCCACCAGCGTGGGGGTGTGCAAGGCCATGTCCCAGGCGGCGTACAGGCGCTGGCGCGCGTAGAGGATGCCCTTACCAAAGGCACGCGAGGCGTTCATGCGCTCGATCAACTGCGGATCAATCGGCTTGCAGGTCGGGCAGACCTTGGCAAACAGGGCCAGGGATTCGGGGCGGCGCGACCATTCCTCGTACATCTGCGAAGGCGCCTCGACAAAGTCGCGCTTCACGCCCGTGCCCGCATTGAGCACGTAGCGCGTGCGCGAGAGCACGCCGTGCATGATGTGGCCGAACTCATGGAACAGGGTTTCCAGCTCGCGCTGGTCAAAGCCCTCACGGCTGAAGTTGGTCACCAGCACCGACACCGGCGTGCGCCCCGCCAGCAGGGACACGCCGCGCACCGGGAAGGCGGCTGCGTGCTTGTACTTGCCATCGCGCGGGAACAGATCCAGGTAAAAGCTGGAGAGGTACTGGCCGCTCTTGGCGTCGAACACGTCATAGCCGCGCACATCGGCCTGCCAGACTGGTAGCGCCTTGTTGGGCTCGAAACGCACGCCGTAGAGCTGGCTGGTCACGGCCATCATCCAGGCGATGGTGGGGTCGGTGGGGAACTGGGCGCGCACGGCATTCTGGTCCACGCTGTAGCGGGCCTTCTTCAGGCGCTGTTGCAGCAGGGGCACGTCCCAGCGCTTGAGAGTGGCCTGCGGGTCGCCGGTGAGTGCCACCTTCTCGGCGCGCAGTTCATCCAGTTCCTTGCGCTCCAGCGCCTCCACGCGGCCGTTCACATCGGCCAGGAAACGGTTCACCGCCTCGGCAGAGCCCGCCATCTTGCGCTGGATGGCCCAGTCGGCAAAATTGGTCTTGCCCATGAGCTGGGCCAGCTCCAGCCGCAGCTGCACGGCTTCCTTGAGCAGGTCCAGGTTCGCCTGGCCGCCACGCTGCTGGAAGGCGGTCCAGAAGGTCTTGCGTGTGCCCTCCACCAGCACATTGTTCATGATGGCGTCGTACTCGGGGTAGTCCAGGCCGAACACGTATTTCCCATCCGCATCCTTGGCGCGGTTGGCCAGTGCGCTGGGCAGAGCGCCCTGCAATTCGGCTTCGGAGAAGGTCAACGTGGTCTTGGTGTCACGCACGTTGCGGGCAAAGTCCTGGGCCAGTTTGTCCAGGCGTTCGAAGATGGCCTTGGCACGCTCACGCTTCGCAGCAGGCAGGCTCACGCCGCGCTCGTCGAAATCGTCCAGGATGCTCTGGCGCGCCATGGCATCAATGGGGTCGGTGGTGCGCAGGGCCTTGACGCGCTGGAACAGCTCCTCGCTCTGCAGGTATTCGTTGGGCAGGGCCGAGAGCAGCAGGTCACAGGCTTCGGCGGCCTTGCGTACCTCGGGGTCCGGACTGGTTTCGGCCAGCAGGCCGACGGGGCCGCCGATGTCCTGTAAACCCATGTCCAACTGGTTCCAGGCGTGCAACACCGTCTTGGCACTCACCTGGTTCAGCGGGAGCTTCTTGAGCTGGGCAATACGGCCACGCGCCCGGTCGATGCTCTGGGCGCAGAGTTTGGGGATCTGCTGAGCACTGGGCTGGGGGATGGCACCGCGCTGGGCGGCAAAGGCAGGAGAAAGAACCAACGCGGCACCGGCCGCCAGCAACGTGAACTGAAGCTTCATGGGCAATCCTTTTTAGAGCCGCTTCGGCCTTCTGGGCGCGCGGGCTGCGGGATTATAGGAAGGCCCCGGGATTCAGGTGCGGCGCAGGGCTTCCACCCAATCGACGATGGCGTCCAGGTTCACCTGGTCGTCGGCGTGCACCAGGTAGCACTCCAGATCGGCCAGAGCCTGCTCGGTGTGGCCCAGCTCGGCGTGGGCCAGGCCGCGGTCGCGGTATTCGGTCCAGTTTTCCGGCAACAGGACCACCAGGCGCTCCTGCACCGCCAGCAGGCGCTGCCAGTCGCTTTGCGATTTGTGGATTTCCTTGAGGTTGCGCAGCATGCGGGCAATGATCTCGCGCGAGGGCGCCGTCTGAAGGTACAGGCCCAGCGGCGCCTCCAACTCGTCATGCAAGCCGTTGCGCTGGCGGTAGGGCTCCAGCCGCTCGGACAACTCTTCGCGGCTCAGGGACTTGCCGCTCATGGGGTCCAGCACCACCTGGCCCATGGGCAGGTTCACCTTCACCAGGAAGTGCCCGGGGAAGCTCACCCCCCGCGCCGACAGGCCCAACCCCTGTGCCAACTCCATCCACAGCACCGCCAAGGTGATAGGAATGCCGCGACGGGTGTGCAGCACGACGTGGATGAAGCTGTTGTCGGGATCGTAATAGTCGTTCTGGTTGCCGGCGAAGCCAAGATCGTGGAAGAAGAACTGGTTGAGAATGCGCAACTTCTGCACCGGGCCGGCGTCGGCCGCCAGGCGTCGGCGCACGCGGGCCAGCAATTGGTCCACCTCGCCCAGCACGGTCTGCACGTCCATGTCCGGGTATTCATCCTGGCCCAGGCTGACGGCGGCCTCGAACAGCGCAAAGTCGCCATCGCTGTCCACCAGGGAAGCGAAATAATCCAGCGCCGAAGGCGGATCGAAAGACAGGTTCATGGCGTCACCCCCCTCGCCAACTTAGCGTCGAAGGAATTGTCGCAGCTTTAGGCCGGCAGCCCAAATCGCTACGAAATAGATAGCAGCGCCACCAGCAACCATGAGGGCAAGAAGCCCCATTCGCTTGAGCTTTTCGGCCTTCAGGGCGATCCAGGGCAGCGCGGAGCTGCCCCACATCAAAAACACCGCCAGCAAGGCGCTGGCCGCCAGGACCTGCAGCACAAAGCGCCCCCAGCCCGGCAGCGGCACATAGGTGCGGCTGCGTACCAACCCCACCAGCAGCCACAGGGCATTGACCAGGGCCCCCGCCCCGATGGACAGGGCCAGCCCGGCGTGGGCCAACAGAGGAACGAACACCAGATTCAACGCTTGCGTCACCAGCAGCACAGCCAAGCCGATCAAGGCCGGTGTGCGGATGTTCTGGCTGGCAAAGTAGCCCGGCGTCAGCACCTTGATGGCCACCAGGCCCAACAGGCCGGCCCCATAACCCATCAGGGCGGCGCTGGTCTGCAACACGTCCGTGTCGCTGTAGCGGCCGTTGTGAAAGATGGTGGCCACCAGCGGCTGGGCAAACGTCACCAGCGCCACCGCGCTGGGCACGGCCAACAGCACCACCAGGCGCAGCCCCCAGTCGATCATGGCGGAAAAGCGCTCGGTGTCATGCGAAGCCTTGGCCGCCGCCAGTTGCGGCATCAACACCACGCCTAGGGCCACCCCGAGCATGGCGGTGGGGAATTCCATCAGCAGGCTGGCGCCGTTCAGCCAGGTCACCGAACCGGTGGCCAGGTGGGAGGCGATCTGGGTGTTGATCAGCAACGAAATCTGCGACACGCTGACACCCAACAGTGCCGGCCCCATCAGGTGCACGATGCGCCGGCTACCCGGCTGCGCCCAGGCCGCACGGGCGTTGGCCAGCCCCAGCCGGATGCGGGGCAACAAGCCCATGCGTTTGAGTCCCAGCAGGATGGCGCCCAGTTGCATCACGCCGCCCAGCATCACGCCGCCGGCCATGGCGTAGATGGGCTCCACGCCCATGCGCTGGAACCAGGGGGCCCCCAGCCAGGCGGCTGCGATCATGGCCACATTCAGCAGCACCGGCGTGGCGGCGGGAATGGCAAAGTTCTTCCAGGTATTGAGCACGCCTGCCCCCAGCGCCACCAGGGACATGCAGGCAATGTAGGGGAACATCCAGCGTGTCATGGCGACAGCGGCATCGAATCCAGTCGGCTCCAGGCCGCTGGCCAACACGTAAACCAGAACCGGGGCACCCACCACACCCAGTACGCAGGTGATCAGCAATGCCAGGGTCAAAAGCGACGCCACGGCGTCGATCAGGGCATGGGTGGCAGCATCTCCGTCTTGTTCCTTGCTGGTGGCCAGCACGGGCACAAAGGCCTGGCTGAAGGCGCCCTCGGCAAACATGCGCCGCAGCATATTGGGGATGCGAAAGGCCACCCAGAAAGCATCGGTCATGGCGCTCACGCCGAAGGTGGAGGCCATGAGCAGGTCGCGCACCAGTCCGGTGATGCGGGACGCCAGGGTCATAAGGGAGACGATGGACGCGGATTTGAGAAGGCTCACGATACCCAGTGTAGTCAGAAATTGCCCGATTCCGGGCGCGATGGTACAATTGTGGGCTTTGCTGGCATCATCCTCAGACACAAGGAATTAAACAATGGCTTCTGGAAAACCCAAGAAAAAGAACCCGCGCCTGGCGTCGGGTCGTAAGCGCGCCCGTCAGGACGTGAAACTCAACGCTGCGAACACCTCGCTGCGCTCCAAATACCGCACCGCCGTCAAGAACGTCGAAAAGGCTGTTCTGGCTGGTGACAAGACCAAGGCAAGCGAACTGTTTGCCAAGATGCAAGCCGTGGTGGACACCGTGGCCGACAAGGGCATCTTCCACAAGAACAAGGCTTCTCGCGACAAGAGCCGTCTCTCCGCCAAGGTCAAGGCCCTGGCACTCGCCGCCTAAATTCAGGCGCATCGCACAGATCCTTCGGGATCTGCCGTTTGTACCGGGTGCGCTGCCAGCAAAGCAAAAAAGCCGTTCATTGAACGGCTTTTTTGCTTTTGGGGCCTCGGGGCGCTTACCGGGGGCCCGCCTCGGGCGGACGCACCTCGCTGACCTGCAGCTCGTTGTCCTTAGCGAAGTTCAGACAGAAGTCCCAGGCCATCACCTCGTACTCACGCAGATCGCTGTGGACGATGACGCACTTCACCCCGCCGATGGAGGTCGGCACACACCAGGGCGAATACGCCAGGTGGCTGCCCGGCTGCGGGCCACCCGGGCGGAATTGGCTCATCACGCCGGCCAGGCGCTCGGCCCAATCGCTGGGCCGAAACGTCTTGCCGCTTCGGGTCACTCCCAGGATGTAGATTTCTTTGTGCGACGACAGGGGCATGGTGTTGAGGGGCAACAGGCAAGTGCAAGCTGTTGCGCCGAGCGCGGATTCTATCCGAGGCAGGCCGCGAGTTTGCTGACAGTACCGGGGCATCACAGTGATGCCGAATCGTCAACGAAGCGTCGGGGCGCACCGCCTAGAATTGCCACTCCGCGGCCCACCCCGGCCACTTTTTGAACTGATCCTGGAGCCACTGCACATGTCTGCTGCCCCTGCCACGCCCGCTTCACCCCACGTGATGAACACCTATGGCCGTCTGCCCATCGCCCTGAGCCATGGCCGAGGCAGCCGCGTGTGGGACGTGAACGGCCGCGAGTACCTGGACGCGCTCGGTGGCATCGCCGTCAACACGCTGGGCCACAACCACCCCAAGCTGGTGGCCGCGCTGCAAGACCAGGTGACCAAACTGATCCACACCTCCAACTACTACCACGTGCCCTTGCAGGAAGAGCTGGCCAAGCTGCTGGTGGAACGCTCAGGCATGACCAACGTGTTCTTCTGTTCCACCGGTTTGGAAGCCAACGAGGCCGCGCTCAAATTGGCACGCAAGTTCGGCCATGACAAGGGCATCGAGCGCCCCGAGGTCGTCGTCTACGAGAAGGCCTTCCACGGCCGCTCGATTGCCACGCTCAGCGCCACCGGCAACCCCAAGGTGCAGGCCGGCTTCGGCCCGCTGGTGGAGGGTTTCATTCGCGTGCCGATCAACAGCATCGAGGCGCTGAAAGCCGCCACCGCCAACAATCCGAATGTCGTGGCCGTGTTCTTCGAGGCCATCCAGGGTGAAGGCGGCGTCAACCCCATGCACATGGACTACCTGCGTGACGTGCGCAAACTCTGCGATGAGCGCGACTGGCTGATGATGATCGACGAGGTGCAGTGCGGCATGGGCCGCACCGGCAAGTGGTTCGCCCACCAGTGGGCCGGCATCACGCCCGACGTCATGCCCCTGGCCAAGGGCCTGGGCTCTGGCGTACCGGTCGGCGCGGTGGTGGCCGGTCCCAAGGCGGCCAGCATCTTCGCTCCCGGCAACCACGGCAGCACCTTTGGCGGCAACCCGCTGGCCATGCGCGCCGGCGTGGAAACCATCCGCACCATGGAGACCGAGGGTCTGCTGGCCAATGCCGAAAAGGTCGGCGCCCACCTCAAGGCCGGCCTGGAAAAGGCGCTGGCGGCCGAGTTGGCCAGCGGTGCCGTCAATGAGATCCGCGGCCAGGGACTGATGCTGGGCATTGACCTGTCCAAGCCCTGTGCCGCCCTCGTACAGCGCGCGGCGGACGCCGGCCTGCTGATCAGCGTGACGGCCGACACCGTGGTGCGCATCGTGCCGCCGCTGATCCTGACCGCTGCCGAGGCCGACCAGGTGGTCGCCATCCTGTGCCCGCTGATTTCTGCCCTGCTCAAGGAGGCCGCATGAACGCCAAAGCCCTCGCATCCACGTTGCCCAAGGGTGCGCCGCCGGTGCGGCATTACCTGCAGTTCGTTGACTTCACCGCCGACGAATACCACTACCTGTTCACCCGCGCCGCGTTGATCAAGCAGAAGTTCAAGACCTTCACCAAGCACCACACGCTGGTGGACCGCACGCTGGCCATGATCTTCGAGAAGGCCAGCACCCGCACGCGCGTGAGCTTCGAGGCCGGCATGTACCAGTTGGGCGGCAGCGTGGTGCACCTCACCACGGGCGACAGCCAGTTGGGCCGCGCCGAGCCGATCGAGGACAGCGCCAAGGTCATCAGCCGCATGACCGACATCGTGATGATCCGCACCTTCGAGCAGACCAAGATCGAGCGCTTTGCCGCCAACTCGCGCGTGCCGGTCATCAACGGCCTGACCAACGAATTCCACCCCTGCCAGATCCTGGCCGACCTGTTCACGCTGCTGGAGCACCGCGGCACCGATGCAAACGGCCAGATCGACCCGAACTACCTGCGCGGCAAGACCGTGACCTGGGTCGGCGATGGCAACAACATGGCCAACACCTGGCTGCAGGCCGCCGCCACACTGGGTTTCCACCTGCGCGTGAGCACCCCCAGCGGCTACGAGGTCGATGAAAAAGTGGCCGTTACCCCTCGTGGAATGGGCGTAGGCAGCTATCAAACTTATAGCAACCCGGTGGAAGCCTGCCGTGGCGCGGACCTGGTCACCACGGACGTGTGGACCAGCATGGGCTATGAGGCCGAGAACGAGGCCCGCCGCAAGGCCTTTGCCGCCTGGTGCGTGGACCGCCCGATGATGGCCGCCGCCAAGCCCGACGCGCTGTTCATGCACTGCCTGCCGGCGCACCGCGGCGAGGAGGTCGAGGCCGAGGTCATCGACGGCCCGCAAAGCGTGGTCTGGGACGAGGCTGAAAACAGAATGCACGTGCAAAAGGCACTCATGGAGTACCTGCTGCTCGGTCGCCTGGCCTAACGCCCGCCATGGCGGCCGTATTCGCCGAGGGCAGCGAGGCCTGCGCGCGGGCGCGGGCCAGGCATGGAATGGCGCCCTTAATCGGCTTTTAAACGCGCCAAGTCAGAGTATGCTTGTCAACGTATGGCAAAGAAGAATCCTAACGAAGAACCCAAGGTCTGGGTCACCGCGATCAAGCTGATCGTGGGGCTGATCGTCATCATCGGCGGCGTGGGCCTGGCCCTGTGGTACGCCAGGGACATGGACACCGGCGCGCCCAAGCTGCCGGCGCAAGACCAGTGGGGCATCTCGCACGATTCACCCCTGCGCATGAAGCGCTGAAATTCACTACTCGTTGCGGATGCCCTGGCGCTGAATCACGCCACCCAAGAGGGCCGTGTCCTGGCGCATCCGATTGGCCAAACCTTCCGGGGATGAACCCACCACCTGCCAACCCTGGGCGTACAGGCGCTGGCGCTGCTCGTTCGCACGCACGATGCCGCTGACCAGCACCGCCAGGCGCGCCACCAGCGGCGCGGGCAGGCTGGCCGGTGCCACCAATGCATTCCACACCTCCAGGTCCAAGCTGGGCATGCCCAGTTCGCCTAGGCTGGCCAACTCGGGCACCAAGCTGCTGCGCCCATTGGACGTCACACCAATGGCCTTGAGTCGCCCGGCCTGCACCTGGGCCATGGCCAGGCCCGGCGGCAGCAAGGCCAGTTGAATTTGTCCGCCCAGCAGGGCGTTGATCACCTGCGGGTTGCCGGGGTACGGTACGTGCACCGGGGCGAGTCCCGTGCGTGCCTTGAGCAGTTCCATCCCCAGGTGCGCCACCGTGCCCTGCCCCGGGGTGCCGTAATTCCAGCTGGCGCCGGCCTGCAGGCCCAGCTTGACGAAGTCGCGCGGTGTGCCGGCGTAGCTGGCGGGCACCACCAGCACCAAGGGCGCGCTGCCGATCAGCGAGATGGGGGCCAAGTCCTTCTGCGGCTCGTAGGGCGTCTTGGGATTGAGCAGCTTGGCAATGGTCAGGTTGCCATTGATCATCAGCCCCAGGGTGTGGCCGTCGGTGGCCTTGGCCACCATGTCGGCCGCGATGTTGCCGCTGGCACCGGAGCGGTTATCCACGATCACCGGCTGGCCCAGCGCCTTGGACAGAGGCTCAGCAAGTAGCCGGGCTGTCAGGTCCGGGCTGGAGCCTGGGGGAAAGCCGACCAGGATACGCACCGGCTTGGTCGGCCAGGCGGGTGCCGTTTGCGCGTTCACCCCACCCCACGCAACCAAGCCACCCAGGCCCCACGCGGTGGAAGTCGCCAGCACATGGCGTCGCGTCAGCACGCGCTCAACCACCACGGTACAGCCAGGGCACATCCAGCAGACGCTGCCCCAGCAAGGCCATGGACATGTCGCGCCCCCAGCGCACCAAGCCCTTGGCGTGGAAGATCTGGCCATTGCGGATGGAGCGCGCCTGCACCCGGGCATTGCGGCGCCAACGCTGTTTGGCGTACTGCGCCAGCCGCCTTTCCATCGGGGTGTCAACACCGGACAGCACGCGCTGCAGGCAGGCCGCGTCTTCGATGGCCATGCCGGCGCCTTGTGCCATGTAGGGGCGCATGGGGTGGGCCGCATCACCCAGCAGCGCCACCCGGCCCCGGGCTTGCTGGCTGGCGCTGGTCATGGGCGGGCGGTCGCACAACGCCCACAACCGCCAATTGGGCAAGGCGCTGATCAAATCCTGCAGTTTGTTGCAGGTCTTGCCCATGGCGTCTTCCAGGTCCGATGCATGGGTGGCATGGTCCCAGTCGTCCACGTCGCCCTTGACCTCGCCCTGCACAATGGCCACCACGTTGAGCATGTGCCCACGGCGCACCGGGTACTGCACCACATGCAGGTCCGGCCCCACCCAGACCGTGACCTGGCCGCTGCGCAGATGGCCGGGCAATTGCTTCTGGTCGATCAATGCGCGATAGGCCAGGTGGCCGGTGACGCGCGGGCCATCGTCCTTGAGCATCAAGTGGCGCACGGTGCTCCACAGGCCGTCGGCACCCACCAGGGCTTCGCCGTCGAGTTCGACGCCATCCAACGTGCGCACCTGCACGCCGCTGTCGCTTTCGATGTAGTTCTCCACCCACTGCCCCAGGTGCAGCTCGGTGTCGCTGTGCTGCTGCACGGCTGCCAAGAGCAGCTTGTGGATATCGGCACGGTGGATGGTGGCGTAGGGCGCGCCATACAAAGTGCGGGAACGCTCGCCCAGCAGCAGGCGGCCCAGTTCCTCGCCCGTCTCGGCATTGCGCACGCGCAGCATGTCGGGGAAGGCGGCCACGCGGCTCAGCTCCTGACCCAGGCCCCATTCGTGCAGGATGCGCACGACGTTGGGCCCCATCTGGATGCCGGCACCCACCTCGCCAAATTCACGGGTGCGCTCGAACAACTGCGCGCTATAACCGGCGCGCGAACAAGCCAGCGCCGCGGCCAGCCCGCCGATGCCGCCGCCGGCGATCAGTATCTGTTTCTGCATGGCGGGTATTGTCGGGCCAAATAGGTGGAAAAAGACAAGGGGGATGCGCTGCGGGACAATACGGCCCATGTCTCTCAAATCCCCCGAATTGCTGCTGCCGGCCGGCTCGCTCGACAAGATGCGCGCAGCCTACGATTTTGGCGCCGACGCCATCTACGCCGGCCAACCCCGCTACTCCCTGCGCGCCCGCAACAACGAATTCAAGCTGGAGCAGATCGGCATCGGCATCGCCGAGGCCCATGCCCGTGGCAAGAAGTTCTTCGTCACCAGCAACCTGCTGCCGCACAACGACAAGGTGCGCACCTACATGCGCGACATCGCGCCGGTGATCGAACTCAAGCCCGATGCCCTGATCATGGCTGACCCTGGCCTCATCATGCTGGTGCGCGAACAGTACCCGGACATGCCCATCCACCTCTCGGTGCAGGCCAATACCGTGAACTACCAGGCCGTCAAGTTCTGGCAGAAGATGGGCGTGGCGCGCATCATCCTCTCGCGCGAGCTGAGCCTGGACGAGGTGGAAAAAATCCGCCAGGAATGCCCGGACATGGAGCTGGAAGTGTTTGTGCACGGCGCCCTGTGCATCGCCTACTCCGGGCGCTGCCTCTTGAGCGGCTACTTCAACCGCCGCGACCCCAACCAGGGCACCTGCACCAACGCCTGCCGCTGGAACTATGCCACCCACGACACCGCGGTGGACGCCAACACCGGCGAGGCCATCGCCACCAAGATGGACGCCGGCTTCAACTTCAACCAGGCGCAAGAGGAAGCCGAGCAATCCTTCGCCGCCTGCGGTGGCAGCGAGCGCCACCCCGCCGCCGACAAGGTCTACCTGCTGGAAGAGGCCGGCCGTCCCGGGCAACTGATGCCCATCATGGAAGACGAGCACGGCACCTACATCATGAACAGCAAGGATCTGCGCGCCGTGGAGCACGTGGAGCGCCTGGTGCAAATCGGTGTGGACTCGCTCAAGATCGAGGGCCGCACCAAGAGCCTCTACTACGTGGCCCGCACGGCTCAGGTGTACCGCCGCGCCATCGACGACGCGGTGGCCGATCGCCCCTTCAACCCCGCGCTGATGCTGGAACTGGAAGGCCTGGCCAACCGCGGCTACACCAGCGGCTTCCTGGAACGCCGCCCCTCACAGGACTACCAGAACTACATCACCGGCCACTCCGACATTGGCCACAGCCATTTCGTGGGTGAAGTGCGTTCCGTGTCCGGCGGCTGGGCCGAGGTGGAAGTGAAGAACAAGTTCCAGGTGGGCGACCGCATGGAGGTGATCCACCCCAGCGGCAACCACATCGTCACGCTGGAAGCGATGCGCAGCCTTGACGGCGAGGCCATCAGCATCGCCCCGGGTAGCCCGCTACAGGTACGCATTCCGCTGGAAGACCGCTACGCCGGCGCATTGCTGGCGCGGCTGCTGCCGGCCTGACCGCGGTCGGTCTGGGGTCCAAAGCTGTATACACACGGAAGTAAAGCAGGAAATCCCTCAACCAAAGCTTGCCCAGCCCGGCCATGCGTGCCATCATGGCTCCCACTTCAGCAGGGGGTGCCATGGATACCAAAGCGGTTTCGATTGGACTCATCTTGGCGGGGGCCGCGCTTGACGGTTCGGCTGTCACCCTGGGAGCAGCACAGGGTGCGGCCTGGATCGGCCAGCCGCTGGCGCTGAACTTCCCCGTCACCCTGGACGCTGGCGTCGATAGCGGCCCACTGTGTCCCGCGGCCGACGTGTTTTACGCCGACTCCCTGCAAGAGCCTGGCCGCATCCAGATTCAGTCCGAGCCCGGCGCCACGCCCGACACCCTGCGCCTGCGCCTGACCAGCAGCGCCCAGGTGGACGAGCCCGTGGTTCGCGTGGTGGTGCGCGTGGGCTGCCAGCAAAAGGTGTCGCGCAGCTATGTGATGTTGGCCGACCTGCCCATCGGCAATCCGGCTTCCGAGCGCGCCGCCCTGGCCACGGCGCCGGCCGTACCCCTGGTCACGCCTCCGGTGGAAGAGGCCAGTACCGTGCCCGCCCCCACTACGGCGCCGCTCCCGGCGCCACCCCGGAGCAACACCAGCCCCACAGTGGCCGATGATGCACCGGCGGCAGCGGCCACCGCCCCTGCCACACCCCGGGCACGCACGCCGAACCGCCACGTCGGCAACCGCATGCACGCACCCGTGCGGACAGCGGCCAAAACCCAAGCGCCCACCGCCACGTCCGAACCGCATACCGCGCCGGCCGCAGCGGGTTCGCGGCTGAAGCTCGACCCGTTGGAAATCCTGGTCGAGCGCGTCAAGACCCTGGAATCCACCACCGCCGCCGTGCCGCTGGAAGACCTGGCCAAGGACGCCGGCCGGGTGCAGCAATTGCAAAACGACATGCAGGCCCTGCTCTTGCAGGCCGAAAAGAACGAAGTAGCCCTGCAATCCATGCGCGAGCGGCTGGAAAAGGCCGAATCCGACCGACTCACCACCCTGCTGTCCTTTGGCTTGGCCGCCCTTGCGCTGCTTTGCGCTGTGGTCATCGCGGTGGTCTGGAGCCGCCGCCGCGAACCGGCCTGGCGCCAGGATCCAGGCCAACAGCGCGATCCACCACCCAGCCGCCCCGAGATCAACACCGGAGACACCACCCTGCCCGCGCAGGAGCTGCAGTTGGTCAAGACGGCGCCAGCCCCCACCGCCGCGCCCACTTCACGCCCGCCCGTGGACGTGGATTTGGTGGAAATGGATGAATGGGATTGGCCAAAAGCCGGGCGGCAGGCCATGCCGCGGCGTTAGCGCCTACGTGGCCCCGTAACCTTGGGGATTGACGCTCTGCCAGCGCCAGGTATCCAGGCACATGTCCTGCAGGCTGCGTCGTGCCTCCCAACCCAGCAAGAGGCGGGCCATACCGGGGTCTGCCCAGCAAGCGGCCACGTCACCCGCACGGCGAGGTTGCATTCGGTAGGGCACCGTGCGCCCGCTGGCAGCCTCGAAAGATCTCACCATATCCAGGACGCTGTATCCAGAGCCTGTACCCAGATTGATGGGGGTGCATTGCCCTTGTGCTGCGTCCTGCAGCATCCGCAACGCACACACGTGTCCGTACGCCAGATCGACCACATGCAGGTAGTCCCGCACGCCGGTGCCATCGGGCGTGGCGTAGTCGTTGCCCCACACGTTCAGGAAATCCCGACGCCCCACTGCAACTTGGGCTACGTAGGGCATCAGGTTGTTGGGCTCGCCCTGCGGATCCTCACCAATCTGGCCGCTGGGATGTGCCCCCACGGGGTTGAAGTACCGCAGCAAGGTGCACTTCCACCGCGCATCGGCGGCAGCCAACGCACACAGCATGTTTTCGATGTCCAGCTTGGTCTGTCCATAAGGGCTGGTGGCCGACAGCGGATGGTCTTCGCGCAGAGGAAGCTGTTGCGGCGTACCGTACACCGTGGCCGAAGAGCTAAACACCAGGGTGCGCACGCCGCAAGCGTCCATGGCTTGCAATAGACGCAAGGTGCCCACCACATTGTTGTCGTAGTAGCGCAGCGGCTCGCGCACCGATTCACCCACCGCCTTGAGCCCTGCCAAATGGACCACTGCCTGGGCACCGCTGCCCCGCAACGCTACCTCTAGCGCAACCGGATCACGCACATCGGCGTGGATGACTCGCAGGCTGCGCCCCGCGATGCGCTCCACACGGCGCAGACTCTCGGGGCAACTGTTGCTGAAATTGTCGACAACAGTGAGCTTATAACCCGCCAGCAACAACTCGACACAGGTATGGCTGCCAATGTAGCCGGCGCCACCGGTGACGAGAATATGCTGGGTCAACTGACTGCTCCCGGAATTCAACTACGCATGCTATCGAACAGGCACAACTACGCCATCATTCCGCGCTGACGTTTACGGGGTACCCATGTCGCTTGAGCAAAGCGAATTGTTTGGCCTTGGCCAAATCGACCGCCACCATTTCAGCGCACATTCCCTGCGCGGTGATTTCGGGTGCCCAGCCCAATTCGGCCTTGGCCTTGGATGAGTCACCCAGCAGGGATCGAACCTCGGTCGGCCGGAAGTAGCGGGTGTCCACTCGCACCACCACGTCTCCCACGCACACGGCAGGTGCCTGCTCCCCTGTAACCGCCTCGACAACCGCAACCTCTTCAACGCCATTGCCTTCGAACCGCAATACCATTCCTAGCTCCGCGGCAGTCCACACAATGAATTCCCGAACACTGTGCTGGGTCCCGGTTGCAATAACATAGTCCTGCGCCTTTTCCTGCTGCAGCATCAACCATTGCATGCGGGCGTAGTCCTTGGCATGTCCCCAGTCCCGCAGGGCATCCATATTGCCCATGTACAGGCAGCTCTCCAGCCCCTGCGCGATATTGCACAACCCGCGCGTGATCTTGCGCGTAACAAAGGTTTCGCCTCGGCGCGGGCTTTCGTGATTGAAAAGAATGCCGTTGCATGCGTAGATACCATAGGCCTCGCGGTAATTCACCGTAATCCAGTACGCATAGAGTTTCGCCGCCGCGTAGGGACTGCGCGGGTAGAACGGCGTGGACTCCCTTTGCGGCGTCTCTTGCACCTGGCCAAACAACTCGCTTGTGCTGGCTTGATAAAAGCGGGTCTTCTTTTCCAGGCCCAGGATGCGGATGGCCTCCAGCAGCCTCAATGTGCCAATGGCATCCACGTCCGCTGTGTACTCGGGGGATTCGAACGACACGGCCACATGGCTTTGGGCACCCAAGTTGTACAACTCATCAGGTTGCACCAATTGGATGATGCGCGTGAGATTGCTCGTATCGGTCAAGTCCCCATAGTGCAATTTGAAACGAGCCCCGTCAATGTGGGGATCTTGGTAGATGTGGTCCACCCGCTCGGTGTTGAACAGGCTGCTACGACGCTTGATGCCATGTACCTCGTAGCCCTTTTCCAGCAAAAGCTCAGCCAGGTAGGATCCGTCTTGCCCCGTAACGCCAGTTATGAGGGCTACCTTGGGGGTTAATGCGGTGTGTGTGCTCATCGTGTGGTGGCGCGCTTACTGATCGTAGTGTCCAACAAAGTCGGCATAGGCCTGCAACAGGCCCTCACCCAGTGCCATCGTCGGATGCCACCCCAAGGCGCACAGCCGACTGCTGTCGAGCCATTTACGGGGCGCACCGTCCGGTTTGGATGGGTCGAAGACAATGTTTCCCTGGTAGCCCACGGCATGCGCTACATGACGCGCCAAATCAGCGATCGTGACATCGCTGCCAAAACCCACATTGATATGACTGCACATGGGTGTAGTGTTGGCGCCGTAGGTTGTCTTGTCCAGATTCATGACAAAGACACAGGCTGCTGCCATGTCGTCCACGTACAAAAACTCGCGCCGTGGTGTTCCAGAGCCCCAAACAGCCACTTCCGCCGCACCCGATACCTTGGCGTCATGGAAGCGCCGGATCATGCCCGGAATGACATGGCTGTGTTCAGGATGGTAGTTGTCGCCAGGTCCATACAAATTCGTTGGCATGACACTGCGATAGTCCACCCCATGACTCGCACCATACTGGCGGTTGTAGCTTTCGCACAGCTTGATACCGGCGATTTTCGCAATGGCGTAGGGCTCGTTGGTCGGTTCTAGTGTGCCCGTTAACAAAGCGTCTTCTTGCATGGGCTGGGGCGCCATACGGGGATAAATGCAACTACTACCCAGGAACAGGAGCTTTTTCACGCCATGCGTGAAGGCCGCATGGACGACATTCGCCTGTACCATCAAGTTCTGGTAGATGAAATCTGCGGGTAGGGTCTGGTTGGCATGTATTCCCCCAACCTTGGCGGCAGCCAGATACACTTGGCTGGGCCGCTCGGCATTAAAGAAATCGTTGACATCAGCCTGGCAAGTCAGGTCCAGTTCAGAGTGTGCACGTCCGACGATTTGGTCAGTTTGGACTCCTCGTGCAACGAGCGCGCGTACGATGGCACTACCTACCATGCCACCATGCCCGGCCACGTATATCTTCTGTGAAGCAGAATCCATGGTCTCTCGTTTCACCAACACTCAATTAAGAAAGAGTGTGTCCCTAAAAAAAGGCCACAGCCCACCGACCAACAGCGGCTCGCCGCCGTATGATCAAGGACCAACTACAAACTTCATAGCACCTCACGCACCATCAGCGAGGGCTAGCACCCGATTCAATACGTAATCGTCAACGAATCCGCGTCCACGTTGATGACCGGCTTGCCCAGCACGGCGGCGGCGGATTGGGCAAAGGCCAGGGCCCATGCGGCGTCGGCGAACTTGGCCGGACCGGCGGCCTGGGCCACCACCACCACGCGGTCGGCCATCAGCAGCTTGCCGGTGGGGCGCAGGGGCTCGCACTCCATGGCGGTGAACTGGCCGTCCAGCCATTGGCGGGCGGCATCGCGGTCCATCGCCTGCTCGGGGCTGAGTTCGGTGCGGAAGGGGGCGGTGTTCTTGAAGCTGACGCTAACTTGGCTACGCATGGTTTACTCTCCTGTTGGCCCAATGATAGAACCAAAACCCAGCCGTCCATGGTGAAATGGGGGCTGACCGGCGCCGCCATCTGGCGTCCCTTTGATCTGTCGCACAAGGCTTCACCATGCGCAACCGTCTGATCCTGGCCCTTGCCCTCACCGCGCCCTTGCTCCCGGGTCTGGTTACTCCCGCAGCCGCGGCGCAAAAGACCAAGCCGCCGGCCGCATCCGTGGCACACGATCTGACCATCGAACTGCGCCAGATCCGCGAAGGCCGTGAGAGCGCCGACAACGCATCCGCCTCCGGTGCTGCCTACACCGCTGGTACCACCAGCCAGGGTGCCGACTTCGCGCCGCAGCAGGTACGCGTGCGCAGTGGCGAGAAAGCCAGCCTGAGCCTGAACCAGTCCCAGCCCCTGCAATGGGTGCAGCGCGTTGACACCGCCAGCGCCTCGCTCAGCGCGGCCAGCGCATCTGCCAGCAGCCAGACCGGCGGCGTGACCCAGGCCGTGACCTGGATGGAATCCGGTCAGAGCCTCACTGTGACGCCGCACTGGACCGGCGGCAAGCAGCCCGCCAAGCTGGAGATCGAGATGCTGGCGGCCCAGGTGGACGACCGCACCGGCGCGGACCTGCCCGCCACCCAACGCCGCCACCTCTCGACCACGGTAACGGCACCGCTGAACCAGTGGGTAACCCTGGCCACCACCGGCAAGGCGGCCAGGCCCGGCACCTACAGCAGCGCCGGCGGCAGCGAAGGCCGTGTGCTGGTGCAGATCCGCGTCAGCGCGGACCGGTAGGCCGTAGCGCGGCAAACACCCCCATCGCCAACAACGACAACGCCGCCGCCAACCCAAAGGCCCACGCCGGCGCCACGCTCCACAGCGCGCCAGCAATCAGCGAAGCCGGCAGGTAAACCACACCGGTGACAAACTGGTAGACGCCCATGGCGGTGGCGCGGCGCTCATGCTCCAGGTCGGCGATCAGCGCCTTGCTTTGGGAGTCTTCAATGGCGTAGAACAGGCCATAGCAGCCGAACAGCACCACGATTTCCCATGGCCGGCTGGCAAACACCAGGGCCAGGTTGATGCTGCCGTACAGCGCGTAACCCAACAGCACCACACGGCCACGCCCCACCACGTCGCCCAATCGCCCCACCCAGGGCGCGACCATCACACACGTGGTGTTGAACAGGGCGTAGAGCAGCACGATATCGCTGGCGCTGAAGCCGGTGTCGTGCGCCTTGAGCAGCAAAAAACCCAGGCTGTAGTAGCCCAGCGCAAAAATGCCGGCCGGCAACAGAAAGCGCTTGAAGGCCGGCTGCAGTTGCGCCCAGTTGCGCACCACGCTCTCTTGCGCGTGCACGGCGCCGGGCTGCTCGGGCACGCGGGCCAACACCCACACGCTGGCCACCGCCGGCACGAAGGCCACCCAAAACAGCGTGCGGTAGGCGTCGGGCGTCTCGCCCAACCAACGCAGCAAGGCGTAGGCCAGCAGCGGCCCCACCACCGCGCCGGCCTTGTCCAACGCCTTGTGCACGCCAAAGGCGTAGCCGCGTGACGCCTTGGGCGCAATGGCCGACAACCAGGCATCGCGCGGCGGCCCGCGAAAGCCCTTGCCCAGGCGCTCGATCACACGGAACAGGCTCAACCCCACCACTGAGGAACTGACCAGCAGAATCGTCTTGGCCAGGGTGGAAAACCCATAGCCCGCCAGCGCGAACACCTTGCGCCGCCCGCCCCGATCCGACAACCAGCCGGCCAGGTAGTTGAGCGAAGACGCGGAAAAGTCCGCCAGACCTTCAATCAGCCCCAGCAAGGAGGCCGTGGCGCCGGCCACGGTGGTAAAGAAGATGGCGAACACGGAAAAAATCATTTCCGAACTCAGGTCCGTCAAAAAGCTCACCAAGCCGAGCTTGATGATGTCCGGGTGCAGCCGGCCGCGCACCGAAGTGGGCTCGGGTGGTGTTTTCATGCATTCAACTCCAGCCGGTAGTGCAGGCTCACTGGCGCGCCGTTGGCACCGGGCAGCGTCCCCACCGGCCGCAGCCCCAGCTTGTCCAGCACGCGGATGGAGGCCGGGTTGCCCGCCTGCACCAGGGCGTGGACCTCATGCAGGCCACCCAGCGTACGGGCATGCTGCAACGCGGCCGTGGCGAACTCGGTCGCAAAACCTTGGCCCCAGGCCTGGGGCGCGAAGCGGTACCAGAGGTTGGGATGGCGTTCCCCGCCAAAGTCACGCCAACTCAAGCCGCCAAAACCCACCACGGCATCGGGCGCCTCCTGGGCGGTGATGACCCAGGTGCCCACCCCGTGCTGCTGCCAATGCGCCGCCCAGGCTCGCAGCAAGGCAGTGGCCTCGGCAACGGTGGTGAGTGGCGCCAACGGACTGAGCGCGCTGGTGCGGGCATCCCCATAGATGCGCAGCACCGCCGCCCGGTCGGTGGAAGCGGGTCGCCGGCACGCCAGGCGTGGGGAATGCAGGATCACGCAAAAACCTCCAGAATCGGTGCCACCAGACGCGACGGCTCAGGCACGGTGTACCACAGCCGCGTGGTGCACCGGGAGTCACCTGCGTTCTGGACAAGCTGGCATTGACATGCGTCAATATTCCTTTCAGGAACACGACCACGAGGAGCCCATGACCGACACGACCACCACCACCCACCACCGCATCTGCCCCCTATGCGAAGCCTGCTGCGGGCTGGAGATCAAGGTCCAGCAGAGCAAGGTTATCAGCATCCGCGGGCACGAGGCCGATGTGCTGAGCCGCGGCTACATCTGCCCCAAGGGCGTGGCCCTGAAAGACCTGCACGAGGACCCGGACCGCCTGCGCACGCCGCTCATCAAGCGCAACGGGGTGTTCCACGAGGCCACCTGGGACGAGGCCTTTGCCGAGATCGCCGCTCGCCTGCCCACCATCCAGGCCGCACACGGGCGCAACGCGGTGGGCATCACCGTGGGCAACCCCTCGGCCCACAAGATCGGCCTGCTGACCTACTTCGGCAAGCTGGCCCGCGCCCTGGGTACCCACAACGTGTTCTCCGCCTCGACGCTGGACCAGATGCCAAAACAGCTGGCCAGCGGCCTGCTATACGGCCACTGGCTCTCCATCGCCCTGCCCGACATCAGCCGCACCGACTACCTGCTGGTGCTGGGCGCCAACCCGCTGGTGAGCAACGGCAGCATGTGGACGGTGCCCGACTTCCGCGGCAAGGCCAAGGCGCTGCAGGCGCGCGGCGGCAGGATGGTCGTCATCGACCCGCGCCACACCGAGACCGCCGCCGTGGCCGATGCCCACCACTTCATCCGCCCCAACGCGGATGTGTTTCTGCTGGCCGCCATGGTCCACACCCTGTTCGCCGAGGGCCTGGCCACGCTGGGCCGGGTGGCGCAATGGGTCAACGGCGTGGACGAGGTGCGCCAGGCCGTGGCGCCCTTCACCCCCGAGGCCGTGGCGCCACGCTGCGGCATCAGTGCGGACACCATCCGCGCCCTTACGCGCGAGCTGGCCGCCGCGCCGCGCGCTGCCGTCTATGCCCGCATCGGCACCTGCACGCAGGAGTACGGCACGGCGGCGAGTTGGCTGGTGGACGTGCTCAATGCCCTGACCGGCAACCTAGACCGCGAGGGCGGCGTGCTGTTCACCAAATCCGCCGCCTTTGCCTCCAACACCGCCGGCAAGCCCGGCGTGGGCAAGGGTGTCAGCACCGGCCGCCACCACGCCCGCGTGAGCGGCGCGCCCGAGGTGTATGGCGAGCTACCCATCACCTGCCTGGCCGAGGAGATCGAGACCCCTGGCGCGGGCCAGATCCGCGCCCTGATCACCGTGGCCACCAACCCGGTGCTGTCCAGCCCCAACGGCCCGCGCCTGGCCCAGGCGCTGGACCAGTTGGACCTGATGGTGAGTCTGGACATCTACCTGAACGAGACCACCCGCCATGCCGACGTGATCCTGCCCGGCCTCTCGCCGCTGGAGGACTTCCACTACGACGTCGCCTTCCCACAACTGTCCTGGCGCAACCACGCACGCTACAGCCCACCGGTGTTCAGCGCGAGCGCCGACCAGCCCGAGGAATGGCAGACCCTGACGCGCCTGGCCGCCATCGCCCAAGGCAAAGGCGCCGACCACGACGCCAACGCGCTGGACGACGCCCAGTTCGCCGAAGACGCCCTGCGCCTGTTTGGCGAGCATGCCGGCGCCGTGATTGCCGCCACCCAAGGCCTGCGCGGCCCGCTGCGGGCATTGGAAGTTGCCCTGCGCAGCGGCCCCTACGGTGATCAGTGGGGCCGCAAGCCCGACGGCCTAACGCTGGCCAAGGTGCAGGCGTCCAACGCGGCTGGCGGCATTGACCTGGGCGAACTGCAGCCGCGCATCCCCGAAATGCTGCGCACACCCAGCGGCAAGGTGGAGCTGGCACCGCCCAGCCTGCTACAAGATTTGGAGCGCGCCACGCAGGATCTACGAGGGCCAGCGCCCGATTTGGTCATCATCGGTCGGCGCGACGTGCGCACCAACAACAGCTGGATGCACAACCTGCCCATCCTGGCCAAGGGGCCGTTCCGCTGCACCGCGCTGGTCCACCCGCAGGACGCCCAGCGCCTGGGCCTGCAGGACGGCGCCCTGGCCGACATCGTGAGCCGCACCGGCCAGGTGCGCGCCCAGGTGCAGGTCAGCGCGGAGATGATGCCCGGCGTGGTCAGCCTGCCGCACGGCTGGGGCCACGACGCCCCCGGCGCCCAGCTGCGCGTGGCGGCGGAGCGCCCCGGCGCCAACGTCAACGCCCTGCTGGACGACCAGTGGCGCGACCCGCTCTCGGGCAACGCGGTGCTGGGCGGCGTGCCCATTCGCATGCAAGCGGCGCCGTGAGGTCGCGCCGCGCCCTGCAGAAAATACTGGGGTCGGGTATGCTCGGCAACTCGGTAAACACATGCATGGGGTGCGCGCCTTGCCGCGCCCGGCCGAGGCAAGGGAGTGGCGGCGATTGATGGACTCACAGGACACCGAACAGGCGGCAGCGGCTGAGCCGTTTTCCATTGCGCGCCAGCCCATCGTGGATGCCGAGCAATCGGTGGTGGGCTACGAGCTGTTCAACCGTTCGCAGGCCGACCACCGCCACAGCCTGGCCAGCGATGTCTCCATGATGATGCATTCGCTGGCACAGGGCGGCAAGACCATCACGGACAAGCGCTCCGACCTGTTCATCAACACCACCCACGAGGGCCTGGCCGGCGCGCACTGGGACTTTCTCTCGCCGCGGCGCACCGTGATCGAGGTGCCCCCGGTGCGCAACCACGCCGTCGAGACCATCGACGGCCTGCAACCCACCCTGCACGACCTGCGCGAGCGCGGCTTTCGCCTGGCCTTCCACTACACGGTGGTGGCGCCGCAATACAAGGCCTGGCATGGCCTGGCCGACTTCGTCAAGGTGGATTGCGCCACCATCGAAACCGCCAAGCTCAAGCCGCTGGTCCATGCGATCCATGGTCGCACGGGGGCGCTGTCGGTTGCGGAAAAGGTGGAAAGCGCGGCCCAGTTCGAGGAACTGCGCGACACGGGCTTTCTGTTCTTCCAGGGCTACTGGTTCTCCCAACCCGAGCTGGTGCAGACCAAGGTGCTCAACCCCGGGCAAGTGGCCGCGCTGCAGCTGTACAACCTGCTGCGCAAGGAGGATGTCGACATCGGCGCCGTGGAGACCGCCATCAAGCGCGACATCTCCCTGGGCTTCAACCTGCTGCGCATCATCAACGCGGCGGCCTTCGGGCGCGAGCAGAAGGTCACCTCCATCCGCCAGGCGGTGGCGCTGATGGGCATGAACAAGCTGCAGAAATGGGCCGCCATGCTGGTCACCGCCAAGCCCGGCGGGCGGCCCACCATCTTCGGCACCACGGCCGTGGTGCGGGCGCGCATGATGGAACTGCTGGCCGAGACCCTGCTGCCGCCCGAGGAGCGTGAGCGCGCCTTCCTGATCGGGCTGTTCTCGTTGCTGGACCGCCTGCTGGGTTGCCCCCTGCCCGAGGCGCTGGCCCTGGTGGCGGTGGACGACGTGGTGTCCGAGGCGCTGCTGAACGGTGTCGGCCCCTTTGCCGATCTGCTGGCCCTGGCCATTGCCTGCGAGAAGGACGACGGCGACGCCTTTGCCCAGGCTTCCGCCAAACTGCAGCTGAGCTACCGCCAGATCAACATCGCCCAGATGGAGGCCCTGGTCTGGGCCGACGAAGCGCAAGGCTGAATCAGGCTGTAGCCCTCGTCAATACTGCACAGGCAGCTACCAAAATAGTAGCAATCAACCGGCGGATCGCAGTCCGCCGAGGTACATCTCCAGCACCTGTGCCCCCACCGCCTCCAGGTCGAAGGCGCGCGGGTCCAGCAGCCAGTTGTGCATCAGACCGTCCAGCAACGCGTGCAGGCCGATGGCGGCAATGGCCACCGGCGTGGCCGCCCGCAGTTGCCCCGCCGCCACGGCCAGGGAGAGCAAACGCTCCAGGTCCGTCATGCAGCCGGCGCGCTCCATCAGGTGGCGGTCGCGCCCGGCCTGCAACTCGTCCACGTACTCCACCTTGTGCGAGGCGATCTCGAACACGCGCTGCACTTGGGGGTCGTGCACCGTCTGGCGCAGGGCCGTGGCCACGTTCTGGCGCAGGCGGCCCAGGGGGTCGGCGGCCTCCAGCTCGGCCTCGGCGTTGAGGCTGGCCGTCATGGGCAGGGTCACGCGCTGCATCATGGCGTGGAACAGGTCGGCCTTGTCCTGGAAGTGCCAGTAGATGGCGCCACGCGTCAGCCCGGCCTCCTGCGCGATCTCCTGCAGCGAGGTGCGCGACACGCCCCGGCGCTGGAACACGCGCTCGGCAGCGTCCAGGATCTGGTCGCGGGTCTGCAGGGCATCTTCTTTGGTACGGCGGATCATGATGGGCTCGGATTTACGAGGGGTTTACAACATACATTCAGCAATGTATGTATACTAATCCAGAAAATTACTCTTGCAAACCCGCTGACCAGCAGTTTTTGCGGCGCCGCTCTAGACTGGCGCACCAAACCCTGCCCAGCGGCACCCCGGCCCCCCTTCTTCGTCACAAGGATTACGCATGTCCTCATCCTGTTCCGTTGCTGTTTCCCAAGGTCGCCCCGACACCTACGCGCGCCCTGCCCTGTTCACCCTGCTGCCGCTGGTCGCTGCTGCCCTTGCCACCCTGCTGGCGGCCTGCGGCGCCAAGGATGGCGCACCCGGCGCGGGCGGCGGCGGCGGCATGCCCCCCGCCACCGTGGGCGTGGTCACCGTGGCCAACCAAGCCGTAGCCCTGCAGACCGAGTTGCCCGGGCGTGTAAGCCCGGTGCGCGTGGCCCAGGTGCGCGCCCGCGTCAACGGCGTGGTGCTGCAACGCCTGTTCCGCGAGGGCAGCGAGGTCAAAGCCGGCCAGTTGCTCTACCAGATCGACCCCGCGCCCTACAAGGCCGCGCTGGAAAGCGCCCAGGCCAGCCTGGCCAAGGGGCAAGCCAACCTGGCCCAGGCCAGTGTGCAAGTGGAGCGCAACAAGCCCTTGGTGGAAGCCAATGCCATCAGCAAGCAGGATTTCACCGCGCTGGTGACCGCGCAGAAGCAAGCCGAGGCCGACGTGGCCGCCGCCAAGGCCGCCGTGCAGACCGCCCAGATCAACCTGGACTACGCCGCTGTGAGCGCGCCCATTTCCGGTCGCATCGGCCAAGCCCTGGTGACCGAAGGCGCCCTGGTCAGCGCCACCGAGGCCACGCAACTGGCGGTGATCCAGCAGACCGACACCATGTACGTGAACTTCACCCAGAGCAGCACCGACGTGCTGCGCCTGCGCAAGGCCATCGCCGCCAAGCAATTGCGCGCCTCCAACGACGGCTCCGTGCCCGTGCGCGTGGTGCTGGAGGACGGTACCGAGCTGCCCAAGCCCGGCAAGCTGCTGTTCTCGGACCTGACGGTGGATGCCACCTCCGGCCAGATCACGCTGCGCGCCGAGGTGGCCAACCCCGACGGCCTGTTGCTGCCGGGCCAGTACGTGCGGGTGCGCCTGTCGCAGGCCGAGCTGCCCGCGGGCATCTTGCTGCCGCAACAGGCCGTGACGCGCACCAACCAGGGCGACACCGTGCTGGTGGTGGGTGCCGATGGCAAGCCCAACCAGCGCCCGGTCAAGGTGGGCAACGCCCAGGGCAGCCAATGGGTGATCCTGGACGGGCTCAAACCGGGTGAGCAGGTCATCGCCGACGGCTTCCAGAAGATGATGGTGCCCGGCGCGCCGGTCAAGACCGTGCCGTGGACACCGGGCGGTGCATCGGCTCCTGCCGCGCCCGCCAGTGGCGCATCGGCCGCGGCCAGCGCCGCTTCCGCCCCGGCATCCGCGGCCTCCGCCGCCGCCAGCAAGTAAGAAGGGAAGCGGCACATGGCCCAGTTCTTCATCAACCGACCCATCTTTGCGTGGGTGATTGCCCTGTTCATCCTGGTCGTGGGTGGCGTGGCCATCACGCAATTGCCCATCGCGCAGTACCCGCCGGTGGCACCGCCGTCCATCGTGATATCGGCCGGCTACCCCGGCGCCTCGGCGCAGACGCTGGAAGACAGCGTGCTCTCCGTGATCGAGCGCGAAATGAACGGCTCGCCCGGCCTGATCTACATGGAATCCGTGGCCCAGGCCAACGGCACGGGTTCCATCACCATCAGCTTCGAGCCCGGCACCAACGCCGACCTGGCCCAGGTGGACGTGCAAAACCGCCTCTCGCGCGCCACGCCGCGCCTGCCGGCGGCGGTGACCCAGCAGGGCGTGCGCGTGGACAAATCGCGCTCCAACTTCCTACTGTTCACGATGCTGTCATCCGACAACCCGGACTTCGACATCGTGGCCCTGGGCGACTTCGCCTCGCGCAACATCCTGCCCGAAATCCAGCGCCTGCCCGGCATCGGCCAGGCCCAGCTGTTTGGCACCGAGCGCGCCATGCGCATCTGGATCGATCCGGCCAAGCTCACCGGCCTCAACCTGTCGGCGGCCGACGTGAACAATGCCATCCGCGCGCAAAACGCGCAGGTCTCCGCAGGTGCCATCGGTGATCTGCCCATCGTCAGCGGCCAGTCCATCTCGGCCACCGTGGTGGTGGATGGGCAACTGAGCAGCGTGGAGCAGTTCGGCAACATCGTGCTGCGCGCCAACGCCGACGGCTCCAGCGTGCGCCTGAAAGATGTGGCCCGCATTGAGCTGGGTGCCCAGGCCTACGCCACCTCGGCGCGCCTGAACGGCAAGCCGGCCACCGGCATCGGCGTACAGCTCTCGCCCACCGGCAACGCCTTGGCCGCGGCCCAGGCCGTGAAAGACCGCATGGCCGAGCTGCAGCCCTACTTCCCCAAGGGCGTGAACTGGACCATCCCTTACGACAGTTCGCGCTTCATCAAGATTTCCATCAGCCAGGTGGCCGAGACCCTGGTCATCGCCGTGGTCCTGGTGTTCCTGGTGATGTTCCTGTTCCTGCAGAACTGGCGCTATACGGTGATTCCGACCATCGTCGTGCCGGTGGCGCTGCTGGGGACGTTTGCCACTCTGCTCGGATTGGGGTTCTCGATCAACGTGCTGACGATGTTCGGCATGGTGCTGGTGATCGGCATCGTGGTGGACGACGCCATCGTGGTGGTGGAGAACGTGGAGCGCATCATGAGCGAGGAAGGCCTGCCGCCGCTGCAGGCCACCCGCAAGGCCATGGGCCAGATCTCGGGCGCCATCATCGGCGTGACCGTGGTGCTGATCTCCGTGTTCGTGCCGCTGGCCTTCTTCAAGGGCTCGGTGGGCAACATCTACCGCCAGTTCTCGGCGGTGATGGTGGCGTCCATCGGCTTCTCGGCCTTCATGGCGCTGTCGCTCACTCCCGCCCTGTGCGCCTCGCTGCTCAAGCCGGTGGAAGCCGGCCACCACCACGCCAAGACCGGCTTCTTTGGCTGGTTCAACCGCGGCTTCTCGCGCACCGCCAAGGACTATGAAAGCCTGGTGGCCCGCATCCTGCGCCGTGCCGCCCGCTATCTGGTGATCTACGGCGCCATCATTGCCGCCGTGGCCGTGGTCTACCTGCGCCTGCCGGCCTCCTTCCTGCCCAACGAAGACCAGGGCACCATGCTGGTCAACGTGCAGTTGCCGCCCGGCGCCACCCAGGAACGCACCCTGTCGGTGATGCAACAGGTGGAAGGCTTCATCCTCAAGCAGCCCGAGGTGCAGAGCATGGTCGGCGTGCTGGGATTCAGCTTCTCCGGCCAGGGCCAAAATGCCGCGCTGGCCTTCGTCACGCTCAAGGACTGGGCCGAGCGCAAGGGCAAGGAACACTCCGCCGAGGCACTGGCCGGGCGCGCCTTTGGCGCCATGATGGGCATCCGCGATGCGTTCATCTTCCCCTTGAGCCCGCCGCCCATCCCCGAGCTGGGTACGGCATCGGGCTTCACCTTCCGCCTGCAGGACCGCGGCGGCAAGGGGCACGACGCCCTGCTGGCCGCCCGCAACCAGTTGCTGGGCATGGCTTCCAAGAGCAAGGTGCTCACGCAAGTGCGCCCCGACGGCCTGGAAGACGCGCCCCAGTTGCAGATCGACATCGACCGCGACAAGGCCAATGCCCTGTCGGTGAGCTTTGATTCGATCAACAACACCATCTCCACCGCGCTGGGTTCGGCCTACATCAACGACTTCCCCAACCAAGGCCGTCTGCAACGTGTGGTCGTGCAAGCCGAGGCCACGGCCCGCATGCAGCCCGAGGACATCCTGAACCTGACCACGCCGAACGCCCAGGGCAAGCCGGTGCCGCTGTCCGCCTTTACCAGCGCACGCTGGATCAAGGGCGCGATGCAGACCGTGCGCTACAACGGCTACCCGGCCATGCGCATCGGCGGCAGCGCGGCGCCCGGCTACAGCACGGGCGACGCCATGGACGAGATGGAAAAGCTCGCCGCGCAGTTGCCCGAAGGCTTTGCCTTCGAGTGGACCGGCCAGTCGCGCGAAGAAAAGCTCGCCGGCTCGCAGGCCATGGTGTTGTACGCCTTTGCCATCCTGGCCGTGTTCCTGTGCCTGGCCGCGCTGTATGAGAGCTGGTCCATCCCGCTGGCGGTGATTCTGGTGGTGCCGCTGGGCGTGCTGGGCGTGGTGCTGGCCACGCTATTCCGAGGCTATGCCAACGACGTGTACTTCCAGGTCGGCCTGATCACCATCATCGGCCTGTCGGCCAAAAACGCGATTCTGATCATCGAATTCGCCAAGGACCTGCAGGCCCAGGGCAAGAGCGTGGTGGAGGCCGCCCTGGCGGCCGCGCACATGCGGTTCCGCCCCATCCTGATGACCTCCATGGCCTTCATGCTGGGTGTGCTGCCGCTGGCCATTTCCACCGGCGCCGGCTCGGCCAGCCAGCGCGCCATCGGCACCGGCGTGATCGGCGGCAGCCTGGCCGGCACGGTGCTGGCGGTGTTCTTTGTTCCCATCTTTTTCGTGGTGGTGCGCGGCCTGTTCAAGGTCAGCGAGCGCCAGCACCAGTTCGATATGGAGCACGCCCACCAGATCGGCGTCGATACCCACCATGAATAACTTCCGCATGAAGCACACCCTGCGCCTGTCCGCTTTTGCCGCAGCGGCCACCCTGGCCGGCTGCAGCCTGATCCCCACCTACGAGCGCCCTGCCGCGCCCGTGGCCGATGCCTACGCCAGCGCCTGGGCCACACCCGCGCCGGCCAACGCGCGCGCCGCGGCCGACGTGCCCTGGCAGGACTTCTTTCAGGACGCACGCCTCAAGCGTCTGATCGAGATCGCCCTGCAAAACAACCGCGACCTGCGCGTGGCCGTGCTCTCCATCGAGCAGGCCCGTGCCCAGCTGGGCCTGCGCCAGGCCGACCAGTTCCCCACGATCAACGCCGGCGTCACCGGCACCCGCGGGCCGGCCACATCGGGCGCCATCACCGCCACCTACACGGCGGGCCTGAGCGTGACCGCCTACGAGCTGGACTTCTTCGGCCGCGTGCGCGCGCTCAGCGAATCCGCGCGGGCCCAACTGCTGGCCAGCGAGGAAGCCCGCAAGACGGTGCAGATCAGCCTGATTGCCACCGTGGCCAACACCTACCTCGCCACCCTGGCGGACGACGAACTGCTGCGCGTGACGCGCGAGACCGTGGCCACGCGCGAAGAGTCCCTACGCCTGACGCAGCTCAAGTACGACAACGAGACCGCCTCGCAACTGGACCTGAGCCAGGCCCAGTCCCTGCTGGAGGGCGCCAAAGCTGCGCTGGCCCAGGCCCAGCGCCAGCGCGCCCAGGACGAAAACGCCCTGGTGCTGCTGCTGGGGCAAAGCCTACCGGCCGACCTGCCCGCGGGTCTGCCCGTCACCGGCCAGGGCCTGCTGCCGGATCTGCCGGCGGGCGTGCCGTCCGACCTGCTGACGCGCCGGCCCGACGTGCGCCAGGCAGAACAACAACTCATCGCCAACAACGCCAACATCGGTGCCGCCCGCGCCGCCTTCTTCCCGCGCATCACCCTCACCGGCAGCGCGGGCGTGGTCAGCAGCGACCTGGACAGCCTGTTCAACAACGGCACCGCCGCCTGGACCTTTGCGCCACAGCTGTTGCTGCCCATCTTTGACTTTGGTCGCAACCAGGCCAACCTGGAGTCCAGCAAAGTGGGCCGCGACATTGCCGTGGCCCAGTACGAAAAGGCCATCCAGACCGGCTTTCGCGAGGTATCCGACGCCCTGGCCGCCCGCGCCACCCTGGCCGAGCAACTGCGCGCCCAGAACGCGCAGCTGGCCGCGGACCAGACCCGCACCCGCCTGACCGAACTGCGCTTCAAGGCCGGCACCGCCAGCGCCTTCGAGCTGCTGGACGCCCAGCGCAGCCTGTTCGCCACGCAGCAGGCCACCGTGCTGGTGCAGGTGCAACAGGTGCAAAGCCTGGTGACGCTGTACAAGGTGTTGGGGGGTGGGTGGAATTAGGGACTTATCGCACGGTATAAACGGCTAACCCCTCACCGTGCGATACCACTCCCATGCCCAAATTCCTTAACTTTCCTCGCTTCCTGGACCTTGCTGCACCCGCATGCGCGCCCCGGCAACGCAGCCAACATACGTCTCAGACACGGCATTCCTGGATATACCCCCGTACTCACGCCTCTTGACCGCCACGGGTTTCGCGCGTGGCCATGGGGAATCGCTTTTCGATTGGGGTCCTGCTCTGCCTGGCCCTGGGCTGGCTGAGCCCGTCTGGTGCGCGAGCGCAGCAGCCCGAGACGTTCGACACCTTGCTTGCCGAATTGACCCGAATTTATGGCTCGTCGCAACGCGACAAAGATGCCATCCTGGACAAGCTCACGGCGCTGCAACCCACGTTCACACCGGACCAGAACGAGCGCTACCAACTGGTCTACGCCCACTCCCTGGGTGATCGAGGCCGGCACGCGGAGCGTGTCGCCCTTGTGGAATCGTTCATCAGCCAGGTGAAGGCGCCAGCGCGGCGCGTGCGGTTTTACTACGAGTTGATCGACGGCTACACGGTTTTGGGGCGCTACGAACCTGCCTTGAACGCGATGAACGAGTCGATTCGCCTGCTCCCAGGGATCGAGAAAACCTCGCAAAAAGTCGTAGCCCTCCAGGGTGCGGTGAACCTGCTGGGGTCGTTGCGGGCCTTTGACGAAGCGCTCGCTCTGGCTGATCGCATCTACGCCCTGCGCGACAACGGCCCCGACACCCTGCCCGCCTGCGTAGGCCTGGCCGACAAGGTGGAACTCCATTTCATGCACGGCCAACGGGAACTGGCCTACCCCCTGGTGCAGAATGCCATCACCGCCTGCCAGGCCGACAACAACGAACTATTCGTCCTCATCGTCCGCACCCTCGTGGCGATTGACCGGATGGACACGGGCAACCCCGCCGACGGCATCGCAACCGGCCTATCCGCGCTCCAGGCGCTTTCCGCGCTGAACCAGGATTCGGACTACGTCCCGCAACTGGAAGAAGCCCTGGCCCGCGCCTACCTCCAAACCGGCAATCTGGAGCGCGCCGAACATTTTGGCCTGCGGGCGTTTCAGCGCGCCCAGGCCGGGCGCGTCCTGCTGCTGCAGGAAAAAACCAGTGCCACCATGGCCGCCATCAAACGCGCCCAGGGGCAGTTGGTCGCGGCCGTCGGCTACTACGACATCCTTCGGGCTCTTCAGCAAAAAACACTCGACGACCAGATGCACAAGGATCTAGCCTACCAGCGTGTCAAATTTGACAGCCAGGACAAGGCCAACCAGTTGGCCCTGCTGGCGCAGAAGAACCAGAACCTCCAAATGGAAAAAACGCTGCAGAAACGCCAGTATGAAAACCTGACCCTGCTGATGATCTTGAGCCTGTTCATCCTCTCCCTTCTGGGTACTTGGCTAGTACGAACCCTGGGAAAAATGGACCGGTTCCGCCACTCTGCGCAGGTGGACGGGCTTACGGGCGTCAGCAACCGTCCCCACTTCATCAACTGCGCGCGCCAAGCCTTTGACGAAAACCGCCACACCGTCAGCCTGATCCTGTTCGACATGGACCTGTTCAAGCACGTCAACGACAGCTACGGCCACGCCACGGGCGACTGGGTGCTGCGCACGGTGTGCGACACCATCAACGCCCATCTGCACAAGACCGATCTGTTCGGCCGCCTAGGCGGCGAGGAATTCGCCCTGTGCCTGACCAAGTTCACCCCCGAAGAGGTGCTGATCCTGGCCGAACGCTGCCGCGTTGCCGTCCTGGCCATCGACACCCGGCCCAGCGGCTATGCGTTCACCATCACCGCCAGCTTTGGCATCGCCACACGCGCCGTGGGCGACAACACCAGTTACGAAGACCTGCTGGTTGCGGCAGACAAAGCGCTGTATGCGTCCAAAAATAGCGGTCGCAACCGCGTGTCGGCGTATCAGCCGGCAGCACCGGAGCCGGCCGCCCGCGAGATGCGCAGGCGCCATCTGCGGCCGAAAGCCTGAATAGTCTTTTGTTGGGGGATATAAACGTGGACAAGGCCCCTAGAATGGAATTGGCTCGTAAATCCGCAGGCCGCTGTCCCTAACTCCACTTTCACCAAGGTTTTAGCAATGTCCAAATTAGTCGATTACCTGAATCTTCTCGATAAAGATGCCGCTGCACGCCAGGCGCATAGCAGTGACCCGAAAGCAGCGATGACGGCGTTTGGTTTGAATGCCGCTGAGCAGCAGGCCGTTATGTCGGGGGATAGGGCGGCAATAGCGAACTTGGCGGGAGTCGATGCCAGTGCGCTGCCAATGACAAACATGCCAAATACTGACCTGACGTACTAACTGGTCTTTGCAGGATACATCACGGCGCAGATGGCACGCGACTTCGTAAGAGTCATTGCGGGCATTGCCTTTAGTTTGGCCTGTTCGTTTGGCGCGTGCGCAGAGGAGCAAAGTACCTTCGACACTTTGTTTTTCCAGGTCCGCGAAAAACTGGGGGTAGCGCCGAGAGAGGCAGATGCTGCCTTGGAAAAACTCAAGACCTTGCAACCCACGTTTACGCCAGAACAGAACGAAAAGTACCAACTGGCCTATGCCCATTCCCTCGGAGACCAGGGCAGGCATGAAGAGCGCATCGCGCTGGTGGAATCCTTCATTGGGCAAGTCAAGGTACCCGCACGGCGGGTACAGTTCCTCTATGAATTGATCGACGGAAATACCGCCTTGGGCCGATATGAACACGCCCTCCAGGCGATGAATGAGTCGATTCTTCTGGTTCCGGCTATCGAAAATACGTCCCAGATACTCGTTGTCTTAGCGGGAGCCATGAACCTATTGGTGTCACTGCACGCCTACGACGAGGCGCTGGGGCTGGCGGAACGCATCTATGCCTCACGAGGAAATACGTCAAACTCCCTCGCCGCGTGCGCGGGCCTCACCGATAAGGTCGAGGTGAATTTCATGCGAGGCGATGGGGAGCAAGTCCGCAGGTTGGCTCCAGCAGCTATCACTGCCTGCGAGGCCAATAAAAATCAGTTGTTCACACTGATCGCGAAAACCCTGGCAACGATCAACCTGATTGACTCGGGAGAACAAGCAAACGGTATTGCATCCGGATTGCCACTGCTGAAGGAGTTTGCCACGCTAGCCCCCGATTCTGACTACGCCGTGCAACTCCAGGAGGCCCTGGCCCGCGCCTACCTCAAGACCGGCAACCTAGAACGCGCGGAACAATTCGGCTTGCTGGCGTTTAAACGTGCCCAAGCCGGTCGCGTCTTGCTATTGCAAGAAAAAACCAGCGCCACCATGGCTGCCATCAAGCGCGCCCAAGGCCAATTGGCCGCGGCCATCGGCTACTACGACACCAACCTGGCACTCAAGAAAAAAGTGCTGGACGACCAGGTGCAAAAGAATCTGGCCTACCAGCGCGTCAAGTTCGACACCCAGGACAAGGCCAACCAGTTGGCCCTGCTGGAGCAGAAGAACCAGAACCTGCGCATGGAAAAAGCGCTGCACGAGCGCCAGTATGAGAACCTGATCCTGCTGATGACCCTGGGCATGATCCTGCTGACCGCCCTGGGGGCCTGGCTGGTCCGCACGCTGGGGAAGATGGATGCATTCCGCCAATCGGCGCAGGTAGACGAACTCACCCAGGCCAGCAACCGCGCGCACTTCACCGCCAGCGCGCACCAGGCCTTCAAGAACAACCGCCGTACCGTGAGTCTGGTGCTGTTCGACATGGACTTGTTCAAGCACATCAACGACAGCTTTGGCCACGCCACGGGCGACTGGGTACTGCGCACGGTGTGCGAGACCGTCAAGGCCCAACTGCGCAAGACCGACCTGCTTGGTCGCCTGGGCGGCGAGGAGTTCGCCCTGTGCCTGACCGAATTCACCCCCGAGGAGGTCCTGATCCTGGCCGAACGCTGCCGGGTCGCCGTCCTGGCCATCGACACCCGGCCCAGCGGCTTTGAGTTCGCCATCACCGCCAGCTTTGGCATCGCCACGCGCACCGTAGGCGAAAACACCAGTTACGAAGACCTGCTGGTTGCGGCGGACAAGGCGCTGTATGTGTCCAAGAATAGCGGCCGCAACCGCGTATCGGTGTACCAGCCATCAGCCGCGGATGCGAGCGTCGCGCCTGCACCCGCGCCCGTCCCAGTACCTGTATCTGTACCGGTCTGAACACGACCTTTTCCAGAGGAATCCATGGTATCGACCCCCAAAGGCAAACTCATCTGCGTCGGCACCGGCATGCGCATGGCCGGCCAGATCACACCGCTGGCGCAAAGCTACATCGAGACCGCCGACGTGGTGGTCTCCGCCGTACCCAACATCTTCACGCGCGACTGGATCAAGGGCATCGCCAAGGACTTCATCTGCGTGCTGGACCACTACGACGATTGCGAGGTGGAGGGCAAGAACCGCCGTGATACCTACCGCCGCATGGCCGACACCATCCTCGCGCAGGTGCGCGCGGGCAAGACGGTGTGCGCTGCCTTCTACGGCCATCCGGGCATCTTTGCCTGCATCTCACACATCGCCATCAAGGACGCGCGTGCCGAGGGCTATAGCGCCGAGATGCTGCCCGGCATTTCCGCCGAGGACTGCCTGGTGGCCGACCTGGGGCTGGACCCGGGCCGCACCGGCATGCAGTCCATGGAGACCACGCAGTTCATGATCTACCAGCGCCGCATAGACCCCACGGCCATGCTGATCCTGTGGCAGCCGTTCCTGGCCGGTGAGCTGAGCCTCAAGCGCTTCGAAACCACAGCGGCGCGGGTGCAGGTGCTGGTGGACAAGCTGGCGCGCGACTACCCGCTGGACCACGAGGTCATCCTCTACGAAGCCGCCACCAACCCGCTGGAGCGGACCCGCATCGACCGCCTGCCGCTACGCGACCTGCCCAGCGCGCCCATGGTGGGCGCCACCACGCTGGTCATCCCCGCCGCGCGTGCCCTGGAGCGCGACCAAAGCATCGTGGACCAGCTCAACGCCCTGCCCGAAGCGCCGCTGCCGCAAGACGCTTGACGATATCGGGTAGCCAAGCGCTATTAAATCAATAGCTGCTTGTGCACTGTTGACGAGGGCTAGCAGCCCATTTTCCCAATATCCACCCGCACAACGGCCTGCGCCAGCAGACGCATCGCGGCCGTGGTACCAGCCCGGTCGCCGGTGGTGATCAGGTCCAGCAGCAGGCCGCGCATGCCGGCCACCGCCAGCCGGGCGCGGGCCTGGGCTTGTGGGGCGTCGCAGCCCAGCGCCTGACCCGTGGCCACAGTCAGCGGCTCCAGCCAACGCGCCACCACCGCGTCCAGGAAATGGCCGAAGCGCGCACGGTCGTGGATGGCGCGGCCATACAGCTCAAACAGCAACTGCATGACGGGCAGGTACTGCGGGGCGGAAAAGCGCTGCCAGGCCGCAACCAAGTGAGCCTCCAAATCGGCCGCATCCACGCTGGATGGTGCTAGCAGCGCGGGCCACGCAGCCAACTCCTGCGAGCGGATGTGCTCCAGAACGGCATCCCAGAACCCGTCCATGCCGCCGAAGTGGTAGCTCAGCATGCGGTGGCTGGTGCCCAGGCGCGCGGCCATGCTGCGCAACGACCCATCGCCCAGGCCTTGCTCCAGCAACACACGCACCGCCGCGTCCAGCAACTGGGCCGGCGCGTCACCCCGCTGGCGCTTGGCGGCAGCCGGCGGCACGGACGGTGGGGGCGTGGCGGCGGGGACCGTGATGGGTTTGCGGGGCATCGCAGAAATGTACCACATGGTACATTTACACCTTCAAACCTTCCCACCACCCAACCCAAGCCCCAACCCATGATCACCGACGACGAATACCGCCAGCGCCGTGCACACCTGCAGGCCCGCATGGCAACCGAGGGGGCGACTGCCTTCGTGGCCACGGCAGCCGACAGCATCCAGTACCTGTGCGGGGCCAGCTACGAGGCGCTGGAGCGCCCGTTCTTCCTGATCCTGCCGCTGGCGGGTGAGCCGCGCCTGGTCGTGCCCTTTCTGGAGAAAGACCACCTGAAAAAGGCCCGTGCACTGCAGGCCGACCAGGTCTTCACCTACTGGGACTACCCCGCCCCACCCGAGCGTAGCTGGACCACCCAGCTGGAACGCCATGGTGCCCTGCAGGGCCGCTTTGGCTTTGACGCCAGTTGCCCGGCCGAGGTGGCCCAGCACCTGCAAGCCTTGGGTGGCCACTGTGCGGCCTGGGTGGAAGACCTGCGCCGCATCAAAAGCCCGGCCGAGATCGCCCTGATCCGGCGCGCTGCCCACTATGCGGACCTGGGCGCCATGGACCTGCTGCAAGGTGCCTACCCCGGCGCCCGGGTGGCCGAAGGCTTTGCCCGCACCAGCGCGCTCACCCAACGCATCGTCCGCGAGACGCCGGGCTGGGACCCTCTGACCACCAAGGTGTTGACCGTGAACTTCCCCGCGCCCTGGAGCGCCATGCCCCACAGCGTGCCCGACGCCCGCGCCGAGCTGCATGGCGGCCCGCACGTGGCGCTGGTGCTGACGCGCGTGAACGCCTACGCCGCCGAGTGCGAGCGCACCTTCTTCACCCAAGCACCCACGCCCCAAGAGCAAGAGGTATTCGACAGCATGGTGCAGGCGCGCCGCGTGGGGCTTGCACTGCTGCGCCCCGGTGTGGCGTGCGCCGAGGTGGACGCGGCGGTCAACCACTTCCTGGCCCAGCGCGGGTTCGGCACGCCCGAGCAACGGTTGCACCGCGTGGGCCACGGCTTCGGGCTGGGCAACCACGAGGGCCCCTGGCTGGCCGAAGGCAGCAGCGATGTGCTGGCCGAGAACATGGTGGTCTCCATCGAGCCCGGCATCTACCTGGACGGGCACGGCGGGTTTCGCCACTCCGACACCATCCGCATCACGGCGGACGGCTACGAACTGCTCACCCGCGCACCGGGCGTGGACACGCCCCTGGTGCAGGGCCGCAACAGCCTCAAGAAACGCGTCTACCGCCACCTGGTGGCACGGGCACTGGGCCTGGGGCGCCCTACTCCACGCGGGTAACGCTGGCGGGCTTGAAGCCCAGGTCGGCGGCCTTGCCCTTGCGCGCGCGGGCGGCGCGGGCGTTGTTGAGGCTGCGGATCTCCAGCGTTTCCTCGCGCTCCTTGCCACCGCGGCCCACGCCTGCGATGCGGATGGAGCGGGTGTAGGCGGCCGCGCCGGCCAGGGTGTCCTTGGCCTCCAGATCGATCAGCATCAGGCCACGGCCACCGTTGGTCATGGCTTTGAGTTCGGTGATTTCGAAGGTCAGGATGCGCCCGCCCGTGGACGCACAAGCCACATGCGTGGCTGGGGCCACCACGGTCGCTGGCGTGCCAGCCACCGTGACCTTGCCTTGCGCACCAGACACCAACGACGGGCAGCACAGCGTTTCGCCGGCATTGATGGTGACGAAGGCCTTGCCCGCCTTCTGGCGCGAGACCATGCTCTCCACCGTGGCCAGGAAACCATAACCCGCGCTGCTGCAGAGCAGCAGCGTGGCGGCCGCCGGACCGGCAAAGTAGTACAGCAACTGCGTGCCACTCTCCAGCTCAATCAGGGTCGTGACGGGCTGACCATCGCCACGCCCGCCGGGCAGTTGCGACACCGCCACCGAGTAGACGCGGCCGTTGGAGCCAAACACCAGCAGCGTATCCACACTGCGGCATTCAAAGGTGCCATACAGGCCGTCGCCAGCCTTGAAGGCAAACGTGGATGCCTCATGCCCATGGCCGGTACGAGTGCGCACCCAGCCCTTCTGGCTGACGACCACGGTGACGGGCTCGTCCACGACCTTGACTTCGGCCACGGCTTTTTTCTCGGCCTGGATCAGCGTGCGGCGGGCGTCAGCAAAGGTCTTGGCGTCCGCCTCGATCTCCTTGACCATCAGACGGCGCAGCGCGGCCGGGCTGCCCAGGATTTCTTCCAGCTTGCCCTGCTCGGTACGCAGTTCGGACAGCTCCTGTTCGATCTTGATGGCTTCCAGCCGCGCCAGTTGGCGCAGGCGGATTTCCAGGATGTCTTCGGCCTGCCGGTCCGACAGGTTGAAGCGTGCAATCAGCGCCGCCTTGGGCTCATCCGACTGGCGGATGATGGCAATCACCTCGTCGATGTTGAGTAGTACGGTCTGGCGCCCTTCCAGGATGTGGATACGGTCCAGCACCTTGGAGAGGCGGTGCTGCGAGCGGCGCTGGATGGTGCCCTGGCGGAACTCGATCCACTCCAGCAGCATCTGGCGAAACGACTTCTGCGTGGGCCGGCCGTCCAGCCCGATCATTGTCAGGTTGATGGGCGAGGAGGTTTCCAGGCTGGTGTGGGCCAAGAGCGCGGTGATGAGTTCCTGCTGTTCGATGCGGCTGGTCTTGGGCTCGAACACCAGGCGCACGGGTGCTTCCTTGTTGGACTCGTCGCGCACGCCGTCCAGCACGGCCAGGATGCTGGCCTTGAGCTGGGTCTGCTCCTGGCTCAGCGCCTTCTTGCCGGCCTTGACCTTGGGGTTGGTCAGCTCTTCGATCTCTTCCAGCACGCGCTGGCTGCTCACGCCGGGCGGCAGTTCGTTCACCACCAGTTGCCACTGGCCGCGCGCCAGGTCTTCGATCTTCCAGCGGGCCCGCACCTTGAGCGAGCCACGGCCACCGCGGTAGGCGTCGGCAATGTCACTGGCACTGCTGATGATCTGGCCGCCGCCGGGGAAGTCCGGGCCGGGCACCAACGTGAACAGTTCGTCGTCGCTCAACTTCTCGTTCTTGACCAGGGCCACGCAGGCGTCGGCAATCTCGCGCAGGTTGTGGCTGGGAATCTCGGTGGCCAGGCCCACGGCAATGCCGCTGGCGCCATTGAGCAGGCTGAACGGCAGGCGCGCGGGCAACTGGCGCGGCTCTTCGGTGGAGCCGTCGTAGTTGGGCTGGAAGTCCACCGTGCCCATGTCGATCTCGTCGAGCAGCAGGCTGGTGATGCGCGAGAGGCGCGCCTCGGTATAACGCATGGCGGCGGCACCGTCGCCGTCGCGCGAGCCGAAGTTGCCTTGGCCGTCGATCAGCGGGTAGCGCTGCGAAAAGTCCTGCGCCATGCGCACCAGGGCGTCATACGCGGCCTGGTCGCCATGGGGGTGAAAGCGGCCCAGCACATCACCCACCACGCGCGCACTCTTGACCGGGCGGGCGCCGACCGTGCCGTTGGCACCGCCAAAGCCCAGACCCATGCGGGACATGGAGTACAGAATGCGGCGCTGCACGGGCTTCTGGCCGTCACACACATCGGGCAGGGCTCGGCCCTTGACCACGGAGAGGGCGTATTCCAAGTAGGCGCGCTGGGCGTAGCTGGCCAGGTTGAGTTCGGCGTCGCCGCCGTCGCGGGGCGGCTCGTCGGTCAGGGCGAGAGAGATTGGGTCGGACATGGATTCGGGAATCGGTTATTCGGTGGGGGCAACGGGCGCTGCCGCTTCGAGCGCGGGGCCCGTGCCGTGGAACTCGCCGCGCACGCGTGCCGGTTCCGTCGCGGCCACGGTGGTGGTCTGGCGCGGCGTAGAAGCGCTCAGGCGGCGGTACAGCGCCATGACGGAGCGCACGTAGTTCTGCGTTTCCTTGAAATTGGGGATGCGGTTGCCGGCCTTCTGCACGGCGCCCTCGCCCGCGTTGTAGGCGGCCACGGCCAGCTCCAGTTGACCGGGGAACAGGTTGACCAAGTCGCGCAGGTAGCGGGCGCCGGTGTGGATGTTGGTCTTGGGGTCGGTCAGCTTGGCGGCCACCGTGCCGCCTTGGTCGCTGGTCAGGCCATAGCGTTGGCCGGTGGCGGGCATGACCTGCATCAGCCCAACCGCGCCCTTGCGCGAGACGGCCGTGGCGTCAAAGCCCGATTCGGTGGCAATCACGGCCTGCAGCAGGGCCATGTCCAGCTGGTTGGCATCGGCCGCCGCACGCACATGGGGTTTGACGGCCAGGAAACCGGGCGAAAACTCCAGGTTGCCCACGGATTTGACCGGCGCAGTGGCCGCGGCCAGGCGCGCGCTGCCGATGGACGCAACATCCGCCGCACCACCGGCTTCGGGTGCCGGCATGCCACGGAACATGAGCTTGTAGCGGCTGTCGAGTTGGCTGGAGGCAAAGTGCTTCACGCCACGCTCGTCCACATAGGTCCACATGTCGGCACGTGCCGCCTGCGCAACGCAGGCCAGCAGAACCGCCAGCAGCCAGGCGGAGGGTATTCGGGGCGGCATCAGACGTCCACCTCCACGGAGTCGCCATGCAGCTCCATCAACTCGCGCCGGGCGGCGGCCTCGCCCTTGCCCATGAGCTTGGTGATCAGCGCCTCGGTCTGCATAAAGTCCACCGCGCCCAGGGTTACGGGCAGCAGGCGGCGGGTGTCGGGGTTGAGTGTGGTGTCCCACAACTGCTCGGCGTTCATTTCACCCAGGCCTTTGAAGCGGCTGATGGTCCAGGCGCCCTCGCGCACGCCTTCCTTGCGCAGCTTGTCCAGGATGGCGGTGAGTTCGCCTTCATCCAGCGCATAGGCCTTGCTGGCGGGCTTCTTGCCGCGCGCCGGTGCATCCACGCGGAACAGCGGGGGCCGCGCCACATAGACGTGACCAGCCTCGATCAGCTTGGGGAAATGACGGAAGAAGAGCGTCAATAGCAGCACTTGGATGTGAGATCCGTCCACATCGGCATCGGACAGGATGCAGACCTTGCCGTAGCGCAACCCGCTCAGGTCCGGGGTGTCGTTGGGGCCATGTGGATCCACACCAATAGCGACGGCAATGTCATGCACCTCGGTGTTGGCAAACAAACGGTCGCGGTCCACCTCCCAGGTGTTCAGGACCTTGCCGCGCAGCGGCAGGATGGCCTGGGTTTCCTTGTCGCGGCCCATCTTGGCGCTGCCGCCGGCGGAGTCGCCCTCGACCAGGAAGACCTCGTTGTAGGCCGTGTCACGGCTCTCACAGTCAGTCAGCTTGCCGGGCAGCACGGCCACGCCGGAACTCTTGCGTTTTTCCACCTTTTGGCCGGCTTTTTGTCGGCTTTGTGCGGCTTTGATCGCCAACTCCGCCAATTTCTTGCCAAAGTCCACGTGTTGGTTCAGCCAGAGTTCGAGCGCCGGGCGGACGAAGCTGGACACCAGGCGTACGGCGTCGCGCGAGTTCAGGCGCTCCTTGATCTGACCCTGAAACTGCGGGTCCAGCACCTTGGTGGAGAGCACGTAGCTGGCGCGGGCGAATACGTCCTCGGGCATCAGCTTCACGCCCTTGGGCAGCAGCGAATGCAGTTCGATGAAGCTCTTGACCGCCGTGAACAGGCCGTCGCGCAGGCCGCTCTCGTGCGTGCCACCGGCGCTGGTGGGAATCAGGTTGACGTAGCTCTCGCGCACCGGCTGGCCGTCTTCGGTGAAGGCCACGGCCCAGGCCGCGCCCTCACCCTCGGCGAAGCTGTCGTTCTGGCTGTCGGCAAAACCCTCGCCCTCGAACAACGGGATCACCGGGTCGGTGGTCAGGGTCTGGGTCAGGTAGTCGCGCAGGCCGCCTTTGTACAACCAGGTCTGCGTTTCCTTGGTCTTCTCATTGAACAGCGAAACGCTGACGCCGGGCATCAACACCGCCTTGCTGCGCAGCAGATGGGTCAGCTCATGTGCCGGCAGCGTGGCCGACTCGAAATATTTGGCATCCGGCCAGACGCGCACCGTGGTACCAGACTTGCGGTCGCCGTCGCCAGCCGGTCGCGCCTGCAGCGGCTGGGTGACATCACCGTGCTCGAACACGATGGTGGCGACCTGGCCCTCGCGGTAGGAGGTGGCCTCCAGCCGCTTGGCCAGTGCGTTGGTCACGCTCACGCCGACGCCGTGCAGACCGCCGGAAAAGCTGTAGGCACCGCCCTGGCCCTTGTCGAACTTGCCACCGGCGTGTAGGCGGGTGTAGACGAGTTCAATCACCGGGGCCTTTTCCTCGGGGTGCAGGCCAAAAGGAATGCCGCGACCGTCGTCCTCCACGGTGACGGAGCCGTCGGTGTGCAGGCTGACCTTGATCTTTTTGCCGAAGCCGCCCAAGGCCTCGTCGGCCGCATTGTCCAGCACTTCCTGGATCACGTGCAGCGGGTTGTCCGTGCGGGTGTACATGCCCGGACGCTGCTTGACGGGCTCCAGGCCCTTGAGAACGCGGATGGAACCTTCGGAGTATTCGGGGGTAGGTTTGACTGCCATAGGGGGCGCATTGTAATAGCTTGACGCGGATCACCTGTATGCATACACAGCTTGCACGTGCGCAAGGTGCTTTGGCGCGCAGGGTTAACCCGGATTGGCGACAATCCAAGGCATGAGCGTTCCCCCCAAACCCCTCTCCACCTTCCAGGTGCTGGCCTGCGGCGCCACCATCGTCACCCTGTCCATGGGCATCCGCCATGGATTCGGTCTATGGCTACAGCCGATTACCCAGGCCCAGGGCTGGACACGAGAGACCTTTGCACTGGCCATCGCCATCCAGAACCTGGCCTGGGGCTTTTCGGGAATCTTCGCCGGCATGGCGGCGGACCGCTTCGGCGCGTTTCGCGTCATCATCGTCTGCTCCATCCTGTATGGGCTGGGGTTGGTCGGCATGGCGCAGGCGTCCACGCCGCTGCTGTTCACACTCAGCACGGGCATCCTCATCGGGATGGCTCAGGCGGGCACCACCTATGCCGTGATCTATGGCGTGATCGGCCGCAACGTCAGCGCCGACAAGCGTTCCTGGGCCATGGGCGTGGCAGCCGCGGCGGGGTCGTTCGGCCAATTTCTCATGGTCCCGACCGAGGGCTTTTTGATCGGCCAGTTTGGCTGGCAGCAGGCGTTGGTGATTCTGGGCGTGGCAGCGCTCCTGATGATTCCGCTGTCCTGGGGTCTGCGCGAACCCGGGTTTGGCGGCAGCACACCGGCCCACCGGGAACAGACCATAGTCCAGGCCCTGGGCGAAGCCTTCCGCTACCCCAGCTTCCAGCTGCTGATGGCGGGCTACTTTGTCTGCGGCTTTCAGGTCGTGTTCATCGGTGTGCACATGCCCAGCTACCTCAAGGACCATGGCCTGTCGCCCCAGGTGGCCAGCTATGCGTTGGCGCTGATCGGCCTGTTCAATGTGTTCGGCACCTACGCCGCCGGCACGCTGGGCCAGCGCATGCCCAAGCGCCACATCCTGGCCTTCATCTACTTTGCCCGCGCCGTGGCTATCAGCTTGTTTCTGTTGGTGCCGCTGTCGCCCACCAGCGTGTACGTTTTCTCGTCGGTGATGGGATTTCTGTGGCTGTCCACCGTGCCGCCGACCAACGCGACGGTGGCGCAGATATTTGGCGTGGCCCACCTGTCGATGCTGGGCGGCTTCGTGTTCTTCAGCCACCAGATTGGCTCGTTCATGGGCGTGTGGCTGGGCGGCTACCTGTATGACAAGACCGGCAGCTACGACATCGTCTGGTACATCGCCATTGCCCTGGGCCTGGCCGCCGCGCTGATCAACCTGCCGGTGCGGGAAGGCGCCATCATCCGTCGCCCGCTGTCGCCCAGCGCCGCCACACCATGACTCCGGTACGGCGCCTGCTCTGGAGCGCCGTGGCCGTTGTGGCGTTGGCGGCGGTATTCCTCATGTACACCCGGCCCGACTTCATGGTGGACATGGCCAACCAACTGTGGTCGTGTTTCTGAAGCCGTCGGATTGGATCGCCCGCTGGGCCCATCTGCTGGCGCCTGGTTGCACGGTACTGGACGTGGCCTGCGGCGGCGGTCGCCATCTGGCCTGGTTGGCTCAGCGCGGCCATGTTGTCACGGGAGTGGATCAGTCCATTGAGGCCGCCCGCCAAGCCATGCCCGAGGCCGAGTTGGTGTGCGCCGACATCGAGAACGGCCCCTGGCCGCTGCGCGCCCCGGACGGCCAATTGCGTACCTTTGGTGCCATGGTGGTCACCAACTACCTGTGGCGCCCCCTACTGCCCACCCTGCTGGAGAGCCTGGCACCCGGTGGCGTGCTGCTGTACGAGACCTTTGCCGATGGCAACGCCCAGTTCGGTCGGCCCTCGCGCCCCGACTTCCTGCTGCAACCCGGTGAACTGCTGCGGGTCTGCGAAGCCCTGGACGTGGTGGCCTACGAACACGGCTATCTGCAGGATCCAGCGCGCGTGGTGCAGCGCATCGCGGCCATTCGTCCGATGCCTGGGACCGCCACCACCATCCATTGGGAGCGCCAGGCACTCTAGGTAGAATAGTTGATTACCGTACAAATGACTGACATGAACGCTCAACAAGGCCCCATTACCGGCAGCATCGTGGCGCTGGTCACCCCGATGCAGGACGACGGCTCCGTGGACTACGCGGCGCTGCGCAAACTGATCGACTGGCACATTGCCGAAGGCACCGACTGCATTGGCGTGGTGGGCACCACGGGCGAGTCCCCCACGGTCAACGTGGAAGAGCATTGCGAAATCATCCGTGTCTCCGTCGAACAAGCCGCCGGACGCGTGCCCATCATGGCCGGCTGCGGCGCCAACTCCACGGCGGAGGCCATCGAACTGGCCAAGTTCGCCAAAAAGGTCGGCGCCAACTGCCAGTTGCAGGTGGTTCCCTACTACAACAAGCCCACCCAGGAAGGCCAGTACCAGCACTTCAAGGCCATCGCCGAAGCGACGGGCGACCTGCCAGTGGTGCTGTACAACGTGCCCGGACGCTCCGTGGCCGATCTGCAGCACGACACCGTGCTGCGCCTGGCCCAGGTGCCCGGCATCGTCGGCATCAAGGAAGCCACCGGCAACATCGAACGCGCGCAGTGGCTGATCAAAGAAGCGCCCAAGGGCTTTGCCATCTATTCCGGTGATGACCCCACGGCCGTGGCCCTGATGCTGTGTGGCGGCCATGGCAACGTGAGCGTGACGGCCAATGTGGCCCCGCGCTTGATGCACGAGTTGTGCGTTGCTGCGATTGCCGGCAATGTCCAGCGAGCCATGGAAATCCAGCTCAAGCTGCTGCCCCTGCACAAAGCCTTGTTCGTAGAATCCAACCCGATACCGGTCAAGTGGGCGGTTGCCCGCATGGGCCTGTGTGGCCAGGCCCTGCGCCTGCCCCTGACGGTGCTGACACCCGCCAACCAGCCTGCGCTGGAACGCGTGCTGCAAGCCACCGGTCTGCTCTAAGTCGTCGTCACTCCATTCAGAGGATTTCCGTGAAGCCCGTATTCAAACTGACGCTCATCGGCGCAGCCATTTCGCTGACCGCCTGCTCCGTTCTTGAAACCGACAAGGTGGACTACCGTAGCGCCAGCAGCGTGAAAGCCCCGTCACTGGAAGTCCCGCCCGACCTCACCCAGCTATCCAAGGACACGCACTACGCCGTGGTCGACGGCGCCGTGTCGGCATCGGGGCTCAAGACCAACCAGGTGGCCACCACGGCCCCCACGGTGGCGGCCGTGACCCTGGGCGACGTGCGCATCGAGCGCTCTGGCAACCAGCGTTGGCTGGTGGTGAACCGCCCGGCCGACAAGCTGTGGGAGCCGGTCAAGGAGTTCTGGCAGGAAAACGGCTTCCTGTTGGCCATGGACCAGGTCGGATTGGGCATCATGGAGACCGACTGGGCTGAAAACCGCGCCAAGATTCCGCAGGACTTCATCCGCGCCTCGCTGGGCAAGTTGCTGGACTCGCTCTACTCCACCCCCGAGCGTGACAAGTTCCGCACCCGCCTGGAGCGCAACGCCAACGGCGAGACGGAGATCTTCATCAGCCACCGCGGCGTGGTGGAAACGGTCAACAGCCAGGCCAAGGACACCACCATCTGGCAGCCCCGCCCGACCGACCCCGAGTTGGAAGCCGAATTCCTGCGTCGTCTGATGGTCAAGCTGGGTGTGAACGAGACCCAATCCAAGGCCTTGGTCGCCAACAGCACTCCGGTCAAGCAAACCGCTTCCGTCACCACTGAGAATGGTCAACCGGTGGTTCGCATCGCCGAGGGCTTCGACAGCGCTTGGCGCCGTGTCGGCCTGGCACTGGACCGCACCGGCTTCACGGTGGAAGACCGCGACCGCAAGCAGGGCGTGTATTTCGTGCGCTACGTGCCGCTGGACCCCAACGCCACGGAGCCCGGTTTCTTCGCCAAGCTGTTCAACAGCACGCCCAAGAACGAAGCCCTCAAATTCCAGATCGCGGTGCGCAGCCAGGCCGATACAACCACCGTCTCGGTGCTGGATGCCAAGGGCACACCGGAAACGTCCACCAACGCGCAGCGCATCGTCAAGGTGCTGGCCGACGACATCCGTTAAGCGCCTTCACCCCGGACGCAGCCCTGCGCGGCGTTCGTCAGGCGAAAAAAAAGCCACCGCAAGGTGGCTTTTTTGTGTGCGCCAAGAATTACTTGGAAGCAGCGGCGGCAGGAGCGGAAGCTTCTGCAGCGGGAGCAGCGGCTGCGGGAGCCGAAGCGTCGGAAGCGGGAGCAGCAGCAGGAGCGGGAGCCGGTGCGGGAGCAGCAGCAGGAGCGGGTGCGGGAGCAGGAGCTTCTTCTTTCTTACCGCAGGCGGCCAAGGCAGCGGCAGCGATCACGGCTGCCAGGACGAGAGATTTGTTCATTTGTAAAAACTTGAGTGAGTTAACGAAACAATTTTTGGAACTTGTCAAAGCAGCACGCCGCCAAGACGAAGACAAAAAGCATTCGATCTCTTTTTGCCTAACCTACAAGTATACAGGAACTTGCAAGATTCACTCGGGAAAACCCTCTAAGTGCCGATTACGGGTCGTTACAGGCCCAGCGTACTGGCCGGGAAGCCCGGGCTGCCCTGACGACGGCATTCATCCAGTTCCTCCTGGAGCATCACGCGCCGCTGCCGCTCCAGCCCCGCTACACCGGTACTGCGCACCACATCGAGGCGCTGCATCGCCCAGCGAGGACTCCACAGCGCACTGGGCATGTCGCTGGCATCGCGGTGCTTGCAGATGCGGCACTCAATGATGTGGTCCCAGGTCTTGCGCCAAGTCACAAAACGGGGCTGATGGCGCACGATGCCATCAAATTCGCGCGCCAACAGCACCAGATGCCGCCCCGTGCCCGCCCAGGCATTGAGCGATTCGATCACCGCGCGCTCGCCCAACGGCCAGTCGAAGAAGCTGGCATCGCACCAGACCATGCTCGCCCAGCCTTCGCGGGCGGCACAGGCCACTGCTTCGCGCACCACATTGGCGAATTCGGTGGGGCCGGCAAATGCACCCGACAAAATCCCACCGCCGTGCCCCTTGTCTTCATCCGTGTTCGACATGCATCCACCCCGCTTCGCACCAATCCATCACCAGCGCGCGCGCCGCAACACTCAGGCGCCGCACGTCCGCGCTACCCAGGCTGCGTGCGTCGGCCAGCCGTCGCATCAGCTGCGCATCACGCCCACCCGCCACAAAGCTCTCGCCATTGATAAACACATGGTCCGTGTCGTACAGCATGCGGGTGCGCCGGTCCAGCACCACGGCGCCATCCAGTTGCACACCCTGCCCGCCATCAAAGAGCACGTGGCCCTTGGGCTCGCTCAAGTATGCACCCAACACCCGCTGCAAGGCCAGGGGATCGCGCAGCGCATCGGAAACGGCCGCATGGGCAAAGTCCACCAATGCAGTTGGAATGTCGGCACTGTGGGCCACCGCGCCTTGCCCTGGGTCGCGGTACAGCGTGTCGGCGCCCGCATCGTCCAGCACATCCTCGGCCAAACGTTGCAACAGTTCGCTGGCCAACTCACTACGCCGCGGCGCACGGAAACCAATGGAGTAGGTCATGCACTCACCCTCGGCAATGCCATCATGGGCGTAGCGCGGGGGCAGGTACAGCATGTCGCCGGGTTCCAGCACAAACTCCTGTTCTGGCTCAAAGTGCGCCAGTATCTTGAGCGGCATGTCCGGCTGCAGGCGCAGATCCTTTTGCCGGCCAATGCGCCAGCGCCGCCGGCCATGGGCCTGCAGCAGGAACACGTCATAGCTGTCGAAATGCGGCCCCACGCCCCCACCGTCAGTGGCGTAGCTGATCATCAGGTCGTCCAGGCGCGCGTCGGGCACGAAGCGGAACTGATTCATCAGCGCGTGCACCCGGGCATCCAGCAGGTCCACCCCCTGCACCAGCAGGGTCCAGCCCGGCTGCTTGAAGGCAGGCAGCGCCTTGCGGCCAAAGGGTCCGTGCTTGAAGCGCCAAGGCCGTTTGCCGTCCGCGCTGGGCTGCACCACCAGGCGCGACTCCACACCGTCCTGCGCGGCCAGATCCAACAATTCACTGCGCTCCAGCAGCGGCGCAAAGCCGGGAATGGCCTGGCGGATCAGCAGAGGCTTCTTGTGCCAGTGGCGGCGCATGAAAGTGGCGGGCGTCAATCCACCCAGGAGTTGCAAGGGTTCTTCGGTGTTCATGGGACAATTCTGCCCTATGGACATCACTGAACAATGCGTCGTTGCCCTGACCTGGACGCTGAAAGACACCCTGGGCGAAGAACTGGACGTGCTGGACGAGCCCGTGGAATTTCTGCTGGGCGGCAAGGACCTGCTGCCGGTGATCGAAGCCGCGCTGCAGGGCTACGGCGCGGGCGCCACCGTGCAGGTGCAGATCGAGCCTGAGCAAGCCTTTGGCGACTTCAACGACCAGTTGCTGTTCCTGGAGCCGCGCAACCTGTTCCCCGATGAACTGGAAGAAGGCCTGACATTCGAAGGCAGCGCCCTACCCGCCGGCTGCAACCCCAATGCGCCGCGTGACGTGCTCTACACCGTGACCGACATCTACCCCGACCACGTGGTGCTGGACGGCAACCACCCGCTGGCCGGTATTGCCATTCGCCTGACCATGAAGGTGGAAGGCGTGCGCGAGGCAACCGAGGAAGAAGTGGGACGTGGCAGCTGCGGCACGGGCTTCTTCAAGTTGCAGGTGGGTGGCGACACGGACGTGCCGCCGGATCGCACGCTGCACTGACTAGCATCAGTCAAATCGGTCTCTAGCCCTCGTGGATAGCGCGTAAGCCGCTATCCAATTGATAGCTTTCAGTGCTTGCCAGTAGAGCCGTAGCCGCCTTCGCCGCGCGCGCTGCCAGCCTCGAATTCCGACACGATGTTGAACTGCGCCTGCACCACCGGCACGATGACCAGTTGCGCGATGCGCTCCATGGGCGCGATGGTGAAGGCCACGTCGCTGCGGTTCCAGGCGCTGACCATCAACTGACCCTGGTAATCGCTGTCAATCAGACCGACCAGATTGCCCAGCACGATGCCATGCTTGTGGCCCAGCCCCGAGCGCGGCAGGATCAGCGCGGCGTAACCCGTGTCGGCCAAGTGAATGGCCATGCCGGTCGGTACCAGTTGCCAGGCATTGGGCTCCAGGGTCAGGGGCGCGTCCAGGCAGGCGCGCAGGTCCAGGCCGGCGCTGCCGGGCGTGGCGTAGGCGGGCATCTGCTCGTGCAGACGGGGATCGAGAATCTTGACGTCGAGTTTCATGTTGTTGTGTTGGGAAGGCGCCGGGCGATTTCCGCCACCAGTTGGCGGGCCAGGGTGAGTTTGTTGGCGTGGGGTAGCTCCTGGGTGCCATGGGCATCCACCAGCAGTAGTGCATTGTCGTCCTTGCCGAAGGTGGCAGGACCGATGTTGCCCACCAGCAGCGGCACACCTTTGCGCGCGCGCTTGACCGTGGCGTGGGCCACCAGATCGTGGCTCTCGGCGGCAAAGCCCACGCAGAACAAGGCGCCGCTTTGTGCACGCGCCGACTGCGCCACCGTGGCCAGGATGTCCGGGTTCTCGACAAAGGCCAGGGTTGGCGTCTGGCCGGAGCCGTCTTTCTTGATTTTTTGATCGGCCGCCTGGGCCGGTCGCCAATCCGCTACCGCCGCAGTTGCTACGAAAATAGTAGCTGCCTGTGCAGCATCCACGCAGGCTGCAAGCATATCTTGCGCAGATTGCACGTCGATGCGGCGGACGCCGCGCGGCGTCGCCAACCCCACCGGGCCGGCCACCAACGTGACCTGGGCTCCCGCCTCGTGTGCGGCGCGGGCGATGGCAAAACCCATCTTGCCGCTGGAACGGTTGGTGATGCCACGCACCGGGTCGATGGCCTCGAACGTCGGTCCTGCCGTCACCAGCACCTGCTGCCCAGCCAGCACCTTGGGCTGGAAGAAGGCGATCACATCGGCCAACAGCTCCGCAGGTTCCAGCATGCGGCCGTCCCCGGTTTCGCCACAGGCCTGGAAGCCGCTGCCAACGCCCAGGATCGTGGCGCCATCAGCCGCCAATTGCGCCAGATTGCGCTGCGTGGCCGGATGCGCCCACATCTCGCGGTTCATGGCCGGCGCCACCAGCAGCGGCACGGTGTCGATAGGCCGGGCGAGGCACATCAGGCTCAGCAATTCATCGGCGCCACCATGCAGCAGCTTGGCCATGAAGTCCGCACTGCAGGGCGCGATCAGAATCGCATCGGCCTCGCGGCTCAGATTGATGTGGGCCATGTTGTTGTCCGGGCGCGCATCCCACTGCGAACCGTAGACCGGGCGGTTGGACAGGGCTTGCATGGTCACCGGCGTGATGAATTGCGCGGCCGACTCCGTCATCACCACCTGCACGGTGGCGCCCTCCTTGATCAAGGCCCGGCACAGCTCGGCGGCCTTGTAGCAGGCAATTCCGCCGGTGAGGCCCAGGACGATATGTTTTCCAGCGAGGTCATTCATGGAAAGGCAATGTAGCAGACGCAGTGGGGGAGCGCAGGGGCACCGGTATAATCTCGCTTTACCACCTCCCAGAGCCAAAAGCTCCCCCCTGACATGACCAAATTTGTCTTCGTCACCGGCGGTGTGGTGTCTTCCCTGGGCAAGGGAATCGCCTCAGCCTCCCTCGCCGCGATACTGGAATCGCGGGGCCTCACAGTCACCCTGATCAAGCTAGACCCCTACCTCAACGTCGATCCCGGCACCATGTCGCCGCTGCAACATGGTGAAGTGTTCGTGACCGACGACGGCGCTGAAACCGACCTCGACCTCGGCCACTACGAGCGATTCATCGAATCGCGCATGCGCAAGGCCAACAACTTCACCACCGGGCAGATCTACAAGAGCGTGCTCGACAAGGAACGCCGCGGCGACTACCTGGGCAAGACCGTGCAGGTCATCCCCCACGTCACCAACGAAATCCAGGAATTCGTCAAGCGCGGCGCCCGCGTGGGCGAGCCCGACGAGGTGGATGTAGCCATTGTCGAGATCGGCGGCACCGTGGGCGACATCGAGTCCCTGCCCTTCCTGGAAGCCGTGCGCCAGCTGTCCCTGCGCATGGGGCCCAACAACTCGGCCTTCGTGCACCTGACCTATGTGCCCTGGATCGCCGCCGCTGGCGAACTCAAGACCAAGCCCACGCAGCACACCGTGCAGAAGCTGCGCGAGATCGGTATCCAGCCCGACGCCCTGCTGTGCCGGGCCGACCGCGTAATTCCCGACGACGAGCGCGAGAAGATCAGCCTATTCACCAATGTGCAGAGCTGGGGCGTGATCTCCATGCCCGACGTCAGCACCATTTACAAGGTGCCGCGCGTCCTGCACGAGCAAGGTCTGGACGGCCTGATCTGCGACAAGCTGCGCCTGAACACGCCGCCGGCCAATCTCAAGCGCTGGGATGACTTGGTGTATGAGACCGAGCACCCCAAGGGCGAAGTCACCATCGCCATGGTCGGCAAGTATGTCGACCTGACCGACAGCTACAAGTCCGTCAACGAGGCCCTGCGCCACGCCGGCATGAAGAACCATGTGCGCGTGAAGATCGAGCACGTGGATTCGGAAACCATCGACAACACCAGCCTGAACCAGCTCGCCAAGTACGATGCCATCCTCGTGCCCGGCGGCTTCGGCAAGCGCGGCATCGAAGGCAAGATCAACACCGCCCGCTTTGCCCGCGAACACAAGGTGCCCTACCTGGGCATCTGCCTGGGCATGCAGGTGGCAACCATCGAATTCGCCCGCCATGTGGCCGGCCTGAAGGACGCCAACAGCACCGAGTTTGAGCCGGCCTGCACGAACCCCGTGATCGCATTGATCACCGAGTGGAAGGACGCCGACGGCACCATCAAGACGCGCGACGCCAACTCCGACCTGGGCGGCACCATGCGCCTGGGCGCACAAAGCTCTGACGTGGCCAAGAACACGCTGGCACACCAGATCTACGGCGACGTGGTCACCGAGCGCCACCGCCACCGCTACGAGGCCAACGTCAACTACCTGGACAAATTGCGCACGGCCGGCCTGGTGATTTCCGCCTTGACGCAGCGCGAGCAGCTGACGGAGATCGTGGAGTTGCCGCAAAACGTCCACCCCTGGTTCGTGGGCGTGCAATTCCACCCCGAGTTCAAGTCCACTCCATGGAACGGTCACCCGCTGTTCAACGCCTTCATCAAGGCCGCTGTGGAACACCAAGCCGAAGGCAAGAGTTTGAAGGTAGCCGCCTGATATGAAGCTATGTGGATTTGATGTCGGCCTGGAGCACCGTTTCTTCCTGATCGCTGGCCCCTGTGTCATCGAATCCGAACAGTTGCAGATGGACACGGCCGGCACGCTGAAGGAAATCACCTCCAGCTTGGGCATTCCCTTCATCTTCAAGAGCAGCTTCGACAAGGCCAACCGCTCCAGCGGCAGCACCTTCCGCGGCCCCGGCATTGACAAGGGCCTGGAGATTCTGGCCAAGGTCAAGCGCGAATTGGGCCTGCCGGTGCTGACCGACGTGCATGACGAGGCCCAGGTGGCCCAGGTCGCCTCGGTGGTCGACGTCTTGCAGACGCCGGCCTTCCTGTGCCGCCAGACCGATTTCATCCGCGCCGTGGCCCAATCGGGCAAGCCGGTGAACATCAAGAAGGGCCAATTTTTGGCGCCGCATGACATGAAGAACGTCATTGACAAGGCCCGCGCCGCAGCGCGTGAGAAGGGCCTGAACGAGGACGCCTTCATGGCCTGCGAACGCGGTGCCAGCTTTGGCTACAACAACCTGGTCAGTGACATGCGTTCGCTGGCCATCATGCGCGAGACCGGCGCCCCCGTGGTGTTTGACGCCACCCACTCCGTGCAACTGCCCGGCGGCCAGGGCACCAGCAGCGGCGGCCAGCGCGAGATGGTGCCGGTACTGGCCCGCGCGGCCGTGGCCGTGGGCGTGGCCGGCCTGTTCATGGAGACCCACCCGGACCCCGCCAAGGCCATGAGCGACGGCCCCAATGCCGTACCCCTGAAACACATGAAGGCGCTGTTGGAAACCCTGGTCGAACTGGACCGCGTAACCAAGAAGAACGGTTTCCTGGAGAACCACTTCGGCGCCTGACCACCGATTTCCATTTTTCAATCTTTAAGGAAGAACCACCATGAGTGCAATTGTTGACATCGTTGGCCGCGAGATTCTGGATTCGCGTGGCAATCCCACCGTCGAGTGCGACGTGCTGCTGGAATCCGGCACCATGGGCCGCGCCGCCGTGCCGTCCGGCGCCTCCACCGGTTCGCGCGAAGCCATCGAGCTGCGCGATGGCGACAAGAAGCGCTACCTGGGCAAGGGTGTGCTCAAGGCCGTCGAGAACATCAACACCGAAATCTCCGAGGCCGTGTTGGGCCTGGACGCTGCCGAGCAGGCCTTCCTGGACAAGACCCTGATCGACCTGGACGGCACCGACAACAAGAGCCGCCTGGGCGCCAACGCCATGCTGGCCGTCTCCATGGCCGTGGCCCGCGCTGCAGCCGAGGAATCCGGCCTGCCGCTGTACCGCTACTTCGGCGGCATGGGCCGCATGCAGATGCCCGTTCCCATGATGAATGTGGTCAACGGCGGCGCGCACGCCAACAACAACCTTGACCTGCAAGAGCTGATGATCATCCCCGTGGGCGCGCCGAGCTTCCGTGAAGCCATCCGCTACGGCGCCGAGGTGTTCCACGCGCTCAAGAAGATCATCCACGACAAGGGCATGAGCATTGCCGTGGGCGACGAAGGCGGCTTTGCCCCCAACGTGCCCAGCCACGAGGCCGCCATTCAGATGATCCTGGAAGCCATCGACAAGGCCGGTTTCGTGGCCGGCGAGCAGATCGCCTTGGGCCTGGACTGCGCTGCCAGCGAGTTCTACAAGGACGGCAAGTACCACCTGGAAGGCGAAGGCCTGGTGCTGTCCGCCGAAGAGTGGACCAACATCCTGGCCACTTGGGTCGACAAGTACCCCATCATCAGCATCGAGGACGGCATGGCCGAAGGTGACTGGGACGGCTGGAAGCTGCTGACCGAGCGCCTGGGCAAGAAGGTGCAAATCGTCGGCGACGACCTGTTCGTCACCAACACCAAGATCCTGAAGGAAGGCATCGAGAAGGGCATCGCCAACTCCATCCTCATCAAGATCAACCAGATCGGCACGCTGACCGAAACGTTTGAAGCGATTGAGATGGCCAAGCGCGCCGGCTACACCGCCGTCATCAGCCACCGCTCGGGCGAAACCGAAGACAGCACCATCGCCGACATCGCCGTGGGTACCAATGCCGCGCAGATCAAGACCGGCTCGCTCAGCCGCTCCGACCGCATGGCCAAGTACAACCAGTTGCTGCGCATCGAGGAAGACCTGGGCGACGTGGCCAGCTACCCTGGCCGTGCCGCCTTCTACAACCTCAAGTAAGGCTCCGTGGGCGCCCGCCTCGTTTCTGCCACCCTGCTAGCCCTGCTCGTCATCGTGCATGGGCAGTTGTGGTTTGGGCGGGGCAGTGTGCCCAATGTGGCGCGCCTGACGCGCCAGTTGGAAGAGCAACAGCAAAGCAACGCCCAGGCGGCACGCGCCAACGAACGCCTGGCCGCCGAGATCGCCGACCTGCGCGAAGGCCTGGAGATGGTCGAGGAAAAGGCCCGTGCCGAACTGGGCATGGTCAAGAACGACGAGATCTTTGTCCAGATCGCACGGTAGCCAGCACCACCATGCGCATTGCCATCGTGGGTGCGCCCGGCACCGGCGCCGAGCAGTTACTGCAGGACTTGCCGGCCGCCCTCAGCCAAGCCGCCCTGCCCACGAACTGCGCCCTGTCGGTGCCCGCGGCGCACGATCTGACTGTTTTTGACTTCACCCTGCTGTGCGGGCTGGACGCGACCAACGCCGCCCCCGCCGAGCGGGACTGCGATGCCCGGCTACGCCAGGCACTGGAGGCGCAGGGCCGGCCCTTTGCGGTGGTGTACGGCGATGCCGCACGCCGCGTCCAGTGTGCCGTGCAAGCCATCGCCCATGCGCAACGCGCGGCGCGCCAGCTACCGACCGACGCGCCCCATTGGCAATGGCAGTGCGAGAAATGCTCCGACGCCGCCTGTGAGCACCGGCTGTTCAGCGCCCTGCTGAAGTCGGATTCAGTGCGTACCTGAGCCGCCCGGCGCCTGCTGCAGCGGCGCCAGGAATAGCTGGGCAGCATCCACCGGGTCGAAGTGGTACTGCAGCCCGCAAAACTCGCAGGCCACTTCGATGGACCCGCGCTCGGCCAGGATGTGCTCGGCCTCTTCGCGGCCCAGGCCCACGATCATGCGGCCCACGCGCTCGCGGCTGCAGGAGCAGGCAAAGCGCGGGCCGGTGGCGCCCTGCAGGGGCTCGAAGCGCGTGAGCGTTTCTTCCCAGAACAGGCGGCGCAGGATGGTGTCCACGTCCAGGCTCAACAACTCCTCACGCTTGAGGCTCTTGGCCAGGATGGCGATGCGGTTGTAGTCCTCATTCACACCAATCTGGTCCTCGTTCTCCTTGCTCACCAGACTGCCGGACAGGTTGGACGTGCCCTGCATGGGCAGACGCTGGATCAGCAGACCGGCCGCCACCTTGTCGTCGGCCGCCAGCACCAGGGTGGTATCCAACTGCTCGCTCTGCAGCATGTAGTGCTCCAGCACGGAACTAATGTTTTCAATGGGGTGGCGCTGGTCGTCAAACAGCGGCACCACACCCTGGTAGGGCTGCTGGCCGGGGAACTTGGTGTTGGGGTCCAGCGTGATGGCGCAGCGACCCAGGTTGCCCACGTTCACCATCTGGCTCAGGCTCAAGTCGGCCCCCACCTCGCCCACCACGGTGGCGGTGGCGCGCAGGGCCAGATCATGCTGCACCTCCACCACGGCCACCTTGACCGGGCCTTCGCCAAAGATCTGCAGCACCAGGGAGCCGTCGAACTTGATGTTGGACTGCATCAGCGCGGCGGCCGCCGCCATCTCGCCCAGCATGGACTGGACCGGCGGCGCATAGGCGCCGGTGGTGGTGTTGGACGCGCGCCGGCGCAGGATCTCGGTCCAGGCGTCGGTCAGGCGCACGACCATGCCGCGCACCGGCAGGCCTTCAAACAGGAATTTGTGGAGTTCGGACACGCGCTCAACCAATCTTCTTCAAGCCGCGCTGGAAACGGCGGGCGTTCTCGATGTAATGCACGGCGCTCATCTTCAGCGCGGCCTGTTGCTGCTCGGTCAGTTCACGCACCACCTTGGCCGGGCTGCCCATGATCATGGAACCGTCGGGGAATTCCTTGCCTTCCGTGACCAGAGAGCCGGCGCCCACGATGCAACCCTTGCCGATCTTGGCGCCATTGAGCACCACGGCGCCGATGCCGATCAGGGCGTTGTCACCAATCGTGCAGCCGTGCAGCATGACCTGGTGGCCCACCGTCACGTTCTCGCCCACGGTGAGGGGCTTGCCGATGTCGGCGTGCAGCACGCTGCAGTCCTGGATGTTGGAGCCGCGCCCGATGCGGATCACCTCGGTATCGCCGCGCACCACGGCGCCAAACCAGACGCTGCTGTCCTCGGCCATTTCCACATTGCCCATGACCTGGGCGCTGTCGGCCACCCATGCGGATTCCGCGATGCGGGGTGCCACCTGGCCGAGTTCGTAAATTGCCATGTCTGCTCGTGCTCCGTGTCGATCTCTATCCCTAGAATTGTAAGGATGGAACTGAGACAGCAATGCCTAGAGGCCTTTCGCCTGAGTGACCCCGACGCCAAGGCCGCAGCCGTGCTGGCCATACCCGGTGATGCCGTGCCCGACGCCCAGGCACCGTTGGCCCAGGAGGGACCACCGGGGCGGCCGGAGCGCCCAACGCTGGTGGCTCCGCAGTCGGTCCCCCACCGCTCGCCCTTTACCGTGGAAGGCCACTGCGCCCTGATGCACGCCATCGCCCACATCGAGTTCAACGCCATCAACCTGGCCCTGGACGCGGTCTGGCGCTTTGCCGATATGCCGCAGGACTACTACCGCGACTGGCTGCGCGTGGCCCAGGAAGAGGCCCGCCACTTCCGCATGGTGCGCGACCACCTGCGCGAACTGGGGCACGACTACGGCGACTTCCCCGCGCACGACGGCCTGTGGACCCTGTGCGAGGCCACCCGGCACAGCGCCGCCGCGCGCATGGCCCTGGTGCCGCGCACGCTGGAAGCCCGCGGCCTGGACGCCAACCCCGTCATCCAGGCCAAGCTGCGCAAGGTGGGCACGCCGCACGCGCTGGCGGCGGTGGCGATCCTGGACGTGATCCTGGCCGAGGAAGTGGGCCATGTGGCCATCGGCAACCGCTGGTACCACTGGCTGTGCCGGCACCAGGGCCTGGACCCGCTTGGCTATTACCGCGAGGCTGCCCGCCAGCACCGCGCCCCGGCACCCCGCCCGCCGTTCAACGTGACAGCACGCCGGCTGGCCGGTTTCACGGACGCCGAGCTGGCGGCGCTGGCATCGAACGGGGTTGCGTAGTGCTATCATTTAAATAGCTGGTCGCGCATATTCCACGAGGGCTGGAGGCCTAACCGGCTTGAAGCTCTCGACTCCGAAAGACCCAGCCAAGTTTTCCCCACAAGACCGGGACCCAAAGGCACAATCACCACAATCCGCCACTCTCCCCCGCAATGACGCAAGCCACGCCCACCGCCACACCGCGATTCGCACGCCCGCTGGCGGTAGCCGTGGCCGTTTTCGTTCTGGTAGCGTTGACATCGATCCTGGTGATCTGGAAGCTGGAGCAGCGCAACCAAAGCGCCGAGCGTTTACGCGTCGCGGCCCTGGTCACGGACCATGCCCACGCCATCCAGGCGACGGTGGAACGCGCCCTTTCGGCCACCTACTCCATCGCCGCCATGGTGCGCCAAGGCAAAGGCAACTTTTCGGACTTTGAAGGGGTAGCCACGCAAATGCTGCCCTGGTACCCCGGCGTCTCCATACTGGGCCTGAGCCCGGGCGGCGTGATCCGGCGCGTGGCACCGCTCAAGGGGAATGAGAAGTCCATCGGTTTCGACCAGTTGAACGACCCCATCCAGGGCCGCGAAGCCCGCATGGCGCGCGACACTGGCAAGCTCACCCTGGCCGGCCCGCTCAAGCTGGTTCAGGGCGGACTGGGCGCCGTGGGGCGCATGCCCATCTTCCTGGACGGCGAAGACGGCAAGCCCGTCTTCTGGGGCCTGACCTATGCCGTGATCCGCTTCCCCGAGGCGCTGTCCGGCGTGCGCCTGGCACAACTGAGCGACAGCAAGCTGGACTACATCCTGTGGCGCGTCAACCCGGACACCGGCGAGCGCCAGACCATTGTCGGGTCCACCCAGAAGCTGATCGACCCGGTGGATCGCAGCCTGAGCGTGCCCAATGGCGCGTGGACGCTGAGCGTGGCCCCGCGCAAGGGCTGGGGCAATGATTCCGACCTGACGGGCAAGATCGTCATCTGCCTGGCCTTCAGCCTGATGCTGGCCTACGCCAGCAAGCTGCTGGTGGAGCTGAAGAACCATGAAAAGGGCCAGGAGTCGCTGATCGCCCAGCGCACGCGCGAAATGGCCGCTTCGCAAAGCAAGCTCAAGGCCACGCTGGAGGCCATCCCCGACGTGATGCTGGAGATGAGCCTGGACGGCACCTACCACGACTACCACGCACCGCGATCCAATACCTCGTTCCCGCCGGCCGAGTTCTTCCTGGGCAAGAACGTGGCCGAGGTGCTGCCCGCCGACGCCGCCCAGGCCGTGATGCAGGCCCTGCAGGAAGCCAATGTCCAAGGCCATTCCGAGGGCCGCGAATTCCCCCTGCACACCTCGCGCGGCGCCTTCTGGTTCGAAATCTCGCTGACCCGCAAGAACGACCCCAGCGCCAGCGAGCCACGCTTCATCGTGCTCTCGCGCAACGTAACCCAGCGCAAGGCCTCCGAGGATGAGATCAACAAGCTCGCCTTCTATGACCCACTCACCAACCTGCCCAACCGCCGGCTGATGGTGGACCGCTTGCGCCAGGCGCTGGCGGTCAGCTCGCGCAGCAACCGCTTTGGCGCCCTGCAGTTCATTGACCTGGACAACTTCAAGACCCTGAACGACACCCAGGGTCACGACATGGGCGATCTGCTGCTGCAACAGGTGGCACAGCGCCTGACCGAATGCATGCGCCAAGGCGACACCGTGGCCCGCCTGGGCGGCGACGAATTCGTGGTGATGGTGGAGGAACTCAGCGAGGTGCGCGAGGAGGCCGCCGCCCAGGCCGAGATGATCGGCGAGAAAATCCTCGCCGCCATCGGCAGGCCCTACCGCCTGGGCGGGTTGGACTACACCATCACGCCCAGCATCGGCATCACGCTGTACGCCGGCAACGACCAGTCCACCGACGAACTGCTCAAGCAGGCCGACATGGCCATGTACCAGTCCAAGTCGGCTGGGCGCAACACGCTGCGCTTCTTCGACCCGGCCATGCAGGCCGTGATCACCACGCGCGTGGCCCTGGAGTCCGACATCCGCCACGGCATCCACAAGGGCGAGTTCACCCTGCACTACCAGCCGCAGATCAACCGCGACAACGCCCTCACCGGCGCCGAAGTGCTGCTGCGCTGGCCGCACCCGCAGCGCGGCTGGGTTTCACCGGCGGAATTCATCCCCTTGGCAGAAGACAGCGGCCTGATCCTGCCGCTGGGCAACTGGGTGCTGGAAACCGCCTGCACCCAGCTCGCCCTGTGGGCCAAGGACATCCGCTTTGCGCACCTCACGCTGGGGGTCAACGTCAGCGCGCGCCAGTTCCGCCAGCCCGACTTCGTGCCCTATGTGGTGGACCTGATCGCCTACACCGGCGTCAACCCGCGCCGGCTCAAGCTCGAACTCACCGAAAGCCTGCTGGTGGACGACATCGAGGAAACCACCACCAAGATGATGTCCCTGCGCGCGCATGGCGTGGGCTTCTCGCTGGACGACTTCGGCACCGGTTACTCCTCGCTGTCCTACCTCAAGCGCCTGCCCCTGGAGCAGCTCAAGATCGACCAATCCTTCGTGCGCGACCTGATGACCGACCCCAACGACGCCGCCATTGCCCTGGCCGTGATCACCCTGGGCCATAGCCTGGGCCTGAAGGTCATTGCCGAGGGCGTGGAGACGCAGGACCAGCGCGACCACCTGCACGCCCAGGGCTGCGACGCCTACCAGGGCTACCATCTGGGTCGTCCCATGCCGCTGGACGCCTTTGAAATCTTTGTGACCTCCCGCTAACCGCTCTGCATCCCACCATGGCCACCTCCGCCTCCCAGACGCCCGCCGCGCCAGGCCCCGTGCCCTACGTGTTTGCCCACCAGGCCATCCTGGATGCGAACCGGGCCATCGTCGGCTACGAGCTGTTCGACCGTTCGTTGCCCACGCACGACCACACCGCCGCCAGCGACGCGCAGTTGCTGTTCAATGTACTCAGCAGCAGCGACGGCGAATCCCCCATCGGCAGCAAGACCATCTTCGTCAACTGCACCCACGACAGCCTGGCCGGCGGCCACCTGGACCTGGTGGCGCCGCAGCGCGTGGTGCTGGAGATACCGCCGCTGCCGGTGTCCGACGTGGACCAGATCCTGACCCGGCTGCCCAACCTGCAGGAGATCAAGCGCCGCGGCTTTCGCCTGGCGTTCGACTACTCGGTGCTAACCCAGCCCTACACGCCCTGGCTGGCGTTGGCGTCCTACATCAAGTTCGACCTGTCGGTGATCCGCGCGCAGTCCGTTCCCAGCTTCATCAAGCTGGCCCAGGCCAAGAGCACGGCCCAACTGATTGCCGACAAGGTAGAGACGCCGGCCCAGTTTGAGCTGGTGTCCAACCTGGGCGTCAAGCTGTTCCAGGGCTACTGGTTCGCGCAGCCGGTGGTGGTGCAGGGCCAGACCGTGCGTCCGGCGCAGGCCAACATCCTGCAGCTCATCAACCTGGTGCGCAAGCAGGCCAGCACCGCCGAGATCGAGGAAGTGCTCAAGCGTGATCCCACGATGTCATTCAACCTGCTGCGCTTCATCAACTCCGCCGGCTTCGGCATGCGCCAGGAAGTCACCTCCTTCAAGCACGCCGTCATGCTGCTGGGCCTGAACCGCCTGTTCAAGTGGGCGGCCCTGCTGCTGACCACCTCCAAGAACGGCGACATGCCGCCCGCCGTCGGCACCACCGCCGTCGCGCGCGGGCGCCTGATGGAACTGCTGGCCACCGAACTGCTAGCACCGGAGGAGTGCGACAACGCCTTCGTGGTGGGCGTGTTCTCGCTCCTGGACACCATGCTGGGCATGTCCATGGAGGCCGCGCTGGCCACCGTCACCCTGCCCGAGGCCGTGACCCAGGCCCTGCTCCACCGCAGCGGCCCGCTGGCTCCCTTCCTAGAGCTGACCGAGGCCTGTGAGACGGGCAACGACGAGGCCTTTGCGCGGACCGCCACGCAGCTGGGACTGAGCAACAACCAGGTGAATGTGGCGCATATGGATGCGCTGGTGTGGGCGGAGGCGATGGGGGTCTAGAAGGCCTCTAGCCCTCGCAGAATCTGCGTAGCCAGCTACCAATTCAATAGCAAACACTAACCCCGCGGATGGTGCTGCCTGTGCAGCGCAGCCAGCCGTTCCCGCGCCACATGGGTGTAGATCGTCGTCGTGGAAATGTCCGCGTGCCCCAGCAGCATTTGCACCGCGCGCAGGTCCGCGCCGTGGTTGAGCAAATGCGTGGCGAAGGCGTGGCGCAGGGTGTGGGGGGACAGATGCTGGGTGATGCCGGCCGCCACGGCGTATTTCTTCACCAGCACCCAGAACATGACGCGCGACATGGCACTGCCGGAGTTGGTGCCGCGGGCGGTGATGAACAAATCGTCGGTCTGCTTGCCGGCCAGCAGCTCCGGGCGGGCCGTGGCCAAGTACTGGCGCAGCCACTGGCCGGCCACCTCGCCGAATGGCACCAGGCGCTCCTTGCTGCCCTTGCCCAGCACGCGCAGCACGTGGTCATTCAGGCTCACGTTCAAGGTCTTGAGCGTGACCAGCTCCGACACGCGCAGGCCGCTGGCGTACAGCAGCTCCAGCATGGTGCGATCACGCACGCCCAGGGCTTCGGACACATCGGGCGCGGCCAACAGGGCCTCCACCTGCGCCTCGGTCAAGGTCTTGGGCACGCGCAGTGCTTGCTTGGCGGATTGCAGGGTAAGGGTGGGGTCGGCAGTAATGAAGCGCTCGCGCAGGGCCCAGCGGAAGTAGCGCTTGAAGACCGTCAGGCGCCGGTTGGCCGTGGTGGCCTTGGTCTGGGCGTGGCGTACCGCGAAGTAGTGCTGCAAGTCCGGCTCTGTGGTCTGCAGCAGGCCGGCGTGACCCTGTTCTGCCAGCCAAGTGGCATACAGCACCAGATCACGGCGGTAGGCGTCCAGCGTGTTGCGCGCCAGCCCCTCTTCCAGCCAGAGGGCATCGACAAAGGTGTCGATGCTGGCCAGGCTGGCGGCGTCCGCCTGCGTCATTCCAGGCGCAGCTTGGCGGTGTCGACCACCTTCTTGTAGACCTCGTACTCGGCCTTGATCTGCGCGGCAAACTGCTCTGGCGTGTTGCCCACCACCAGGGAGCCGGTGTCCTCGATGCGCTTGCGCACCGCCGGGTCCTCCAGCACCTTGCGCACGGCGGCGTTGACCTTGTCCACCACCTCCTTGGGCAGGCCCTTGGGGCCGTAAATGCCGTAGAAGGCCATGCGATTGGCAGGCTCCAGGCCCACTTCCTTGAAGGTGGGCACGTTGGGCAACTGCGTGAGACGCTGCGGCGCCGCCACCACGATGGGCACCAGCTTGCCCGCATTGATGAAGGGCATGGCCGAAGGCATGTTGTCAAAGATCATGGGCACCTGGCCGGCCACTGTGTCGTTGAGTGCCGGCCCCGCACCGCGGTAGGGAATGTGCGTGATGAAGGTACCGGTCAGGCTCTTGAACAGCTCGGTCTGCAGGTGGCCGATGCCACCGGTGCCCGAGGTGGCGTAGGAGTATTTACCGGGGTGGGCCTTGAGCTCGGCCAGATAGCCCTTGAAGTCCTTGGCCGGGAAGCTGGGATGCACGGCAATCACGTTGGGCGTGGCCGCCACGTTGACGATAGGCGTGAAGTCGGTCAGCGGGTTGTAGGGGTTCTTGGGGTTGATGGCCGGGTTGGCCGCCACCGTGGACACGGTGGCCACACCCAGGGAATAGCCGTCCGGCGCGGCCTTGGAGGTCTCGGTTGCACCCACCACGCCGCCGCCGCCGGCTTTGTTCTCCACCACCACGCTCTGGCCCAGGATCTTGCCCATGGGCTCGGCAATGGTGCGGGCCACGATGTCGGTGGTGCCGCCGGGTGCAAAAGGCACCTGCAGCTTGATGACGCGGCTGGGATAGCTTTGCGCCAGCGCGGTGCCGGCGGCAAGGACAAGGCTGGCAGCGAAAAGTGGGCGGACTCGCATGTTCACTGTGCTCCGAATGGTTGTGGTTGAAATGCAGTCCACATCGTAACCGCTGCCCACACCCCTGCTTGCATGGGGCCGCTGGTATCCTCGTCCGGTGAACTACGCCCAACTGCTGTTTCCCGACTTTTCACTCATCCTCTGCGGCTACCTGGTGTGCCGCTACACGGCCCTCAACCGCGCGGTCTGGGAGCAGGTGGAGACCCTGGTCTACTTCTTCCTGTTCCCGGTGCTGCTGTTCCACTCCATCGTCAAGAGCCCGCTGGATGTGCATGCCGCCTCGCGCCTGATGGGCGCCGGCTGGGCCCTGGGCCTGACCGGCATCACGCTGGCCTATGCCCTGCCCCACCTGCCTCTGATCAATCGCTGGATCGACCACCGCGACCACGCGGCCAGCGCGCAGGTGGCGTTTCGCTTCAACTCCTTCATCGGCCTGGCGATTTCCGAGCGCGTGGCCGGACCGCAGGGCGTGCAACTGATTGCCGTGTTGATCGGCGTGTGCGTGCCCCTGTTCAACGTGGGCGCGGTGTGGCCCATGGTGCGCCATGCACGGCGCAGCCTGCTGCGCGAGCTGCTGCGCAACCCGCTGATCATCGCCACCGCCTCGGGCCTGGTGGCGAATCTGCTGGGCTTCACGATTCCGCCGTGGCTGGAGCCCTCGGTCACCCGCATTGGCGCGGCCTCGCTCGCGCTGGGCCTGATGGCCGCCGGGGCCGGCATGCAATTGGGGGCGCTGGCTCGCGCCAAGACTCTGGGTGTGGCGGTGCTGGCCATCAAGCACCTGTTGCTGCCGCTGGCGGCCGTGCTGGTGGCGCGTGGGTTTGGTCTGAGCCCGGTGGAGACCACCATCCTGCTGGCCTTCTCGGCCCTGCCCACGGCGTCCAGCTGCTATGTGCTGGCGGCGCGCATGGGCTATGACGGCGCCTATGTGGCCGGTTTGGTCACCGTGTCCACCCTGCTGGGCATGCTCAGCCTGCCGATGGCGCTGGGTCTGCTGCGCTAGCTAACCCTGCTCCAGCGCCCAGCTCAAATGCTCATGCACCAGGGCATCGTGGTGCGGCAGCAGGGCCTGCACGCGCGTGTGCAGTGCGATCTTGCCGTCTCCATCCGGGAGCGCCCGCAGCGCATTGCCCAGTGCCACGGCGATGTTCCGCTGCCAGCGAGCGTGCCCAATACGCCGGATCGGGCTGCCTTCGGTAAAGCGCAGGAACTGGTCTTCGGTCCAGGCGAAGAGCTGCAACAGGTCTTGCCCGGTCAGGCCGTCGCGCGGGTCAAAGTCTGGCAGGGCGCTGCGCCGGGCAAACTTGTTCCAGGGGCAGACCAGTTGGCAGTCATCACAGCCATAGATGCGGTTGCCCATCAGGGGGCGCAGCTCCAGCGGAATGGGGCCGGCATGCTCGATGGTGAGGTAGGAGATGCAGCGGCGCGCGTCCAGCCGGTGCGGCGCCACGATGGCCTGGGTGGGACACACATCAATGCAGGCGCTGCAGGTGCCGCAATGCTCCTGCACCGGCTCGCTCTCCGGCAGGGCCACGTCCACATAGATCTCGCCCAGGAAGAAAAGGGAACCGGCCTCGCGGTTGAGCAGCAGCGTGTGCTTGCCGCGCCAGCCCTGGCCGCTGCGCGCGGCCAGTTCGGCCTCCAGCACCGGCGCGGAGTCGGTGAAGACGCGGTGACCGAAGGGGCCAATGGCTTCGGCAATGCGGTCGCTCAGCTTTTGCAGGCGGCTGCGCAGCACCTTGTGGTAGTCCCGGCCCCGGGCGTAAAGCGAGACGATGCCTTCTTGCGGGTGTTGCAGGCGGTTCCACTCCAGGGCCTGCCAGCCCTCCGGCGTGGTGCGGGGCAGGTAGTCCATGCGCGCAGTGATCACGCACAGCGTGCCCGGCACCAGTTCGGCCGGGCGCGCGCGCTTGAGGCCGTGGCTGGCCATGTAGGCCATGTCGCCATGGAAACCTTGGTCCAGCCAGGCCAGCAAACCGGCCTCGGCCGACGAAAGATCGACACTGGCCACGCCAATTTGGGAGAATCCCAGTTCCAAGGCCCAGGCCTGCACCTGAGAAACCAACTGGCTGCCGTCGAATTGCGTACTGTTGAACGTCACGAACCCATTGTAGAAACCCGCCTCTGGCAGGACGAGGCCGACACCCATGCCTTCGCCGCGGCCTTGGCCGCTGAACCGGCGCTGGGCCACGCCTTCATCGCCCTGCACGGCGACCTGGGCGCCGGCAAGACCACGCTGGTACGCCACCTATTGCAGAGCCTGGGTGTGCAGGGGCGCATCAAGAGCCCGACCTATGCCGTGGTCGAACCCTACGAACTGCCGGGGTTGAACGTCTGGCACTTCGACTTCTACCGCTTTGCCGACCCGCGCGAGTGGGAGGACGCCGGCTTTCGCGACATCTTCGCCAGCCCCGGCCTGAAGCTCACGGAATGGCCGGAGAAAGCTGCTACCGTGCTGCCCATGCCGGATCTGGATATCCACCTGCAAACGCTGGGCGAGACCCAGCGCCGGGTCACGCTCACGGCCCGCACGCCCACCGGCGCGGCCCTGCTGCAGGCCACCCACGCGGAGGATCCGCGCCCTTGAGACGCCGCACCCTCCTGCAGACCGGCAGCGTGGTCCTGACCCTGGGCCTGGCCGAACTGGCGCGCGGCGCCACCATCATCACGGTGCGTATCTGGCCGGCTCCGGAGTATTCGCGGGTCACCATCGAGTCCGACGGTGCCCTGGTCGCCAAGCCCCTCTTTGTGCCCAGCCCGCCGCGCCTGGCGGTGGACCTGGAAGGCATCGTGCTGAACCCGGCGTTGAAAGAACTGGTGGCCAAGGTGCGCGCCGACGACCCCAACATTGCCGGCATCCGCGTGGGCCAGTTCACGCCCACCGTGGTGCGCCTGGTGGTGGACCTGAAGGTGCCGATCCGCCCGCAGGTGTTTGCGCTGACACCCGTGGCCGCCTACCAGCACCGCCTGGTGCTGGACCTGTACCCGGTGCAGGAGATTGATCCGTTGGAGGCCCTGATCACCGAGCGTATCCAGGCCCGCCCAGGCGCCGCCCTGCCCGCCCCCACGGCGTCGGCGGCCTCCACCCCGGCCAGTGCGCCGCCCACCGCCGCCAGCGCCGATCCACTGGGTGAATTGATCAGCCAGCACAGCCAGAAAGGCGTACCCGGTGGCGCAACCGGCGTGGCAGATGCTACAAAATCAGGAGCTGGCTACGCAGATTCCACGAGGGCTAGCGGCCAAAATGATCCAAAGACCCTGGCCAAGACCGAGCCCCCGCCACCCTCCGCGACCGACCGCCTGATCATCATCGCGCTGGACCCCGGCCATGGCGGCGAGGACCCCGGCGCCATCGGCCCCGGCGGCACGCGCGAGAAGGACGTGGTGCTGCGCCTGGCCCACCTGCTGCGCGAGCGCATCAACGCCGCCAGCGTGAACGGCAACGCCATGCGCGCCTACCTGACGCGCGACGCCGACTTCTTCGTGCCGCTGCAGGTGCGAGTGCAAAAGGCGCGCCGGGTGCAGGCCGACCTGTTTGTGAGCCTGCATGCCGACGCCTTCTTCACCCCCGACCCGCAGGGTGCCAGCGTGTTTGCGCTCAGCCAGGGCGGCGCCTCGAGCAGCGCCGCGCGTTGGATGGCGGCCAAGGAGAACAAAGCCGACCTGATCGGCGGCTTCAACGTCCAGGCCAAGGACGCCACCGTGCAACGTGCCCTGCTGGACATGAGCACCACGGCGCAGATCAACGACAGCCTGAAACTGGGCGGCACGCTCCTGGGCGAGATCGGCCGCGTGGGCAAGCTGCACAAGCCCAAGGTGGAGCAGGCGGCGTTTGCCGTGCTGAAGGCGCCCGACATTCCCAGCGTGCTGGTGGAGGCGGCCTTCATCAGCAACCCGCGCGAGGAGGCTCGGCTCAACGACGACGCGTTTTTGAACCAGTTGGCCGATGCGCTGATGCGTGGTATCGAGCGCTACTTCTCCAAGAACCCGCCGCTGGCGCGCAACCGAATCAGAAGCTAGTCAGGCAGCCGCGTTAGCCCTGCGCCGCGCACGCCAGGCGCCGAACAGGATCACCAGCCCCGGAATCAGGATCATGCTCCAGATGATCTTGTCCAAATGGGTCTTGACCCAGGGGATGTTGCCGAAGAAGTAGCCAATGGTGATGATGCCCGCTACCCACAGCGTGCCGCCCACCACGTCATACAGCGCAAAGCGCGTGCGCGTCATCTGCGCCACGCCGGCCACGAACGGCGCGAAGGTGCGCAGAAAGGGCATGAAGCGCGCCGCCACGATGGTGATGCCGCCGTAGCGCTCATAAAAGGCGTGGGCCTGGTCGAAGGCTCGTCTGTTGAAGAAGCGCGAGTCCTCCCACTGGAACACCCGCGGCCCGACGTGCCGACCAATGGTGTAGTTGGATTGGTTGCCCAGGATGGCCGCCGCCAACAGCAAGCCCACCGACAGTGGGTAGCTCATCAACCCCACCCCGCACATGGCGCCCACCACGAACAGCAGGGAATCCCCCGGGAGAAAGGGCATGACCACCACACCCGTCTCAACAAAGATCACCAGAAACAGCAGGGCGTACACCCACACACCGTAGGACCGGACAAAGGCCTCCAGGTATTTGTCCACGTGCAGGACGAAGTCGATGAGAAAGGTGGCGAATTCCATGGAGATCGTTGAGATGGCGACGGCGGCATAGCGCCGGATGGACAAAAAAAGGCTGCTAAGTGTAGGTCCTTAGCAGCCTTGGGTGGAGGCGTGTCACTGATTCTCACAGCATCGCGGCAAACTCGTTTGCGAATGCGTGCGCGTCGCCCGGCCAGCGCGCAGACAGGTAGTTGCCATCGCGCACGACGAAGCCTCGCTCCAGGTGATTGGGGGAATCCCGCAGCAAGGCCAGGGGGCCGACCCGAAAGTCCGCAGGATCCGCCAGGGCGTCCGTCACCTCCTGCTGCACCGTGGTTGGATAGGTGCGGTAATAGTTTCCCAACCACAGCCCCGTGAGCGCCCAGGCACTGAGTTCCATGCCACGTGTGAGCGCCGTGGTACGGCGTCCATACAGCACCGAACGACCATCCATGCCACGGGCGCGCGATGCCAGCACCACGCCGTGACAGATGGCACCGACCGGCATGCGGCGCGCAAATGCCGCGCTCACCAGCGCCTGCAGCCGATCCGACTCCAGATAGGTGCGCATTCCCGAAGCGTGGCCACCAGGCAATAGCAAGGCGTCCACTTCGTCGAGCGTCACCTGCTCATAGCGCAAAGGCTGCATGAACGCCGAACTGGCCACCATGGCATCGTGGGCCGCTCGACCGTTTTCATCCGCGCGCAGAATGGACCGCCAGGGCCCCAGGCCATCGCCGTGGAGCATCCTGGGATCGGCCCGTGCCGCAACACCGTCCGGCGTGGCAAAACGAACTGTGTGGCCACGTCGGTTGAGTTCCTGCCAAGGCACTCCCGCCTCGGTCGGGTCAAAGTCATGGCTGGGCAATGGAATCAGGATGCATGGCATGGCATGTTCCTGCGCAGAGACGTGCGATCAGACTGCCAGGTGTTTCCAGGCGTAGAGCAATACCAGGGCACCGACGATGGACATGATCAACCCTGCCGGGTGCACGATGGCGCCATCCGCCGGCATGCTGAACATGCGGGCCGCGAATCCACCAACGAATGAACCGGCGATGCCCAGTATCCCCGTCATGAAGATTCCGAGATGCTCGGAACCCGGCATGATCAACCTGGCAATCGCGCCAACCACCACACCCACGATAAACATCCAGAGGTAATGCAACATGGCGAGGTCCTTTCAGCATTGGGGACTTTTCATTCTATACCCCGCACCCCGCCGAGCACCCCCGGTTTCAAGGCCCCATCAAGCTGGAGGCTGCACCACAGATCAAGTCCGGCGGAGCGTTGTCGAATAGGCGTACTTCTGACAAGAAAAAACCCCGTTCTCCAGAGGAGAGACGGGGTTTTGTTGGGATGTCACCACAGACAATATGGTGGAGCTGGGGGGATTTGAACCCCCGTCCGCAAGCCTTTTTCGAGCAGTTCTACATGTGTAGCCGTCTGATTTGGATCTCGCCCCCTACCTCGCGCAGCGGCACGCTAGGTAGGACGCCAGCAACCTATTTTCTCAATCCGCCCTAAGTTACCCAAGGCAGACCCAGCCGAATGAAATTACCCCACAGCCTGGACGGCTTGCGCCACCCTTGCCCAGCCTATCGGCTTGCTGTTGTGAGGCTCACGCGCAATTAAGCGGCGAGTGCGAAACGTTCGTCGTTTGCAGTTAGTTTGTTTCTGCTGTTTTACGAGGTAACAGAACCTCGACATGCCCTGCGCCGCGTCCGAACCCACGTCGAAACCAGTGCAGCCCCGTAAATGCTATTTTAGGCCGTCGGAAGGAATTGCAAGAGTTCCAGGGGAGAATTTATCTGGACATCCGCCTCCCAGGTAGTCACATCCGTCTGCACGCCCAGGTAGCCGTAGGTCGCTGCCACGGTGGGCATGCCGGCAGCGCGGCCTGCCACCACGTCGCGCTCATCGTCGCCCACGTAAAGGCACTGGCGCGCCTCCAGGCCCAGGCGGCGGGCCGCCTCCAGCAGGGGCGCAGGGTGCGGCTTGGAGTGCGGCGTGGTGTCGCCACTGACAATGGCACCGGCGCTGGCAAATAGCGGCATGCCAGCGGTGAGCGGAATCGTGAAGCGCTGGGATTTGTTGGTCACCACGCCCCAGCGCATCTCGCGCTGGCTCAAAGCGCCAATCAACTCGGCAACACCATCGAAAACGATGGTCCGCTGTGTCATGCAACGGCTGTAGTTGACGAAGAACTCCTCGCGCAGGGTCTCAAACTGCGGGTCATCCACGCCAATACCAAAAGCCACACCCAGCATGCCACGCGCGCCAGCGCCGGCCATGGGGCGGTAGGCGTCCAGTGGCAACGATGGCAGACCGCGCGCCACGCGCATCTGGTCTGCCGCGGCGCCCAGGTCGGGAGCGCTGTCAATCAACGTGCCGTCCAGGTCGAACAGGACGGCTGCAATGTCTTCAAATACCACGGTTCGGCACCTACAGGGACTTGCGCGTGGCAAACAGGTAGTTCACCGACGTATCGCTGCTGAGGGAGTAATGCTTGGTCAGCGGGTTGTATTCCATGCCGCTGGTCTGCTGCACGTCCAAATCGGCGTGGCGGCAATAGGCTGCCAGCTCACTGGGGCGGATCATCTTGGCGTATTCGTGCGTGCCGCGCGGCAGCATGTTGAGCACGTACTCCGCGCCGACGATGGCGAACAGGAAGGATTTGGGATTGCGGTTGATCGTGGAGAAGAACACCCAGCCGCCGGGCTTGACCAGATCAGAGCAGGCCTTGACCACCGAAGCGGGGTCGGGCACGTGTTCCAGCATTTCCATGCAGGTCACCACATCAAAACTGCCTGGCGCCTCTGCAGCCAGCGCTTCAGCGCTGACCTCGCGGTAGGTAATGTTCGGGGTTTCAGCCTCCAGGGCGTGCAGCTGCGCCACCTTCAGTGCCTTGGTGGACAGGTCAATGCCCAACACCTCCGCACCCTTGCGGGCCATGGAGTCCGCCAAAATGCCGCCGCCACAACCCACGTCCAGGGCACGCAACTTGGTCAGGGGGCACATGGACTGGATCCAGTCCAGGCGCAGCGGGTTGATCATGTGCAGCGGGCGGAATTCGCTGTCCATGTCCCACCAGCGGTGGGCGAGTTCAGAAAACTTGGCCAATTCGGCCGGATCGGCATTCAAGGTGTTGCTCATGCAGGAATTATCGCGGCTTCCAGAAAACAAAAAACCCGCCGAAGCGGGTTCTTTGAAGATTGGCTGACGCCAATCGAATTAGTTGGCGCGGGTGCCGACCACTTCGATCTCGACGCGGCGGTTCTTGGCGCGACCTTCCTTGGTCTTGTTGTCGGCAACGGGTTGCTTCTCGCCCTTGCCTTCGGTGTAGACGCGGCTCTTTTCGATGCCCTTGGACACCAAGTAGGCCTTCACGGCTTCAGAGCGGCGAACCGACAGCTTCTGGTTGTATGCGTCGGTACCGATGGAGTCGGTGTGGCCCACGGCGATGATCACTTCCAGGTTGATGCCCTTGACCTTGCTGACCAGATCGTCCAGCTTGGCCTTGCCTTCGGGCTTCAGAACCGACTTGTCGAAGTCAAAGAATGCATCGGCAGCGTAGGTCACCTTTTGGGCAACTGCGGGAGCGGGTGCCGGTGCGGGAGCGGGTGCCGGTGCGGGAGCGGGTGCAGCCATGGGAGCGGGTGCGGGAGCGGGTGCGGGAGCAATCCAGCCGTCGCAGTTTTCAGCGGCGGTGGCAGGGGTCCAGCTGGAATCGCGCCAGCACTGGCCCACGGAATTCTTCCAGACGTCGCCGGCAGTGCTGCGCCAGTTGTGGATTTCTTGAGCGCCGGCCGCCGTGGCGAGCACTGCGGCAGCGAGGGCGATTGCTACTCGATTCAGTTGTTTCATGATTTTCCTTTTGCGTAACAAGCTGCAGCTGCGCTGCGAATGATCGGTGGACGCCCCAAAGACGGGACGTTCACACCATTGTGCCATAGCCAATTGCCGTTTTCTTGCGGCAACTGTCTTGAACCCCAATGTCTTTTCGACTATAGCGCCGATTGTTGCCTGCAAGCGACAGCGCCGGAGCCGTAGAATCGAAGGCTGTCCCCGACACTGCCCAGGCATTCATTCCATGACCCAGTTCGCCAAAGAAACCCTGCCCATCAGCCTCGAAGAGGAAATGCGTCGCAGCTACCTGGATTACGCCATGAGCGTGATCGTGGGCCGCGCCCTTCCCGATGCGCGCGACGGTCTGAAGCCCGTGCACCGGCGCGTGCTGTTTGCCATGCACGAGCTGAACAACGACTGGAACCGGGCGTACAAGAAGTCCGCCCGTATCGTCGGTGACGTGATCGGTAAGTACCACCCGCACGGCGACCAGTCGGTGTACGACACCATAGTCCGCATGGCGCAGGACTTCTCCATGCGCCACATGCTGGTGGACGGCCAGGGCAACTTCGGTTCGGTCGACGGCGATAACGCCGCCGCCATGCGTTACACCGAAATCCGCCTGGCCAAGATCGCCCACGAATTGCTGGCCGATCTGGACAAGGAAACGGTGGATTTCGGCCCCAACTACGACGGCTCCGAAAAAGAGCCGCTGGTATTGCCCACCCGATTGCCCAACCTGCTGGTCAACGGCTCGGGCGGTATTGCCGTGGGCATGGCCACCAATATTCCGCCGCACAACCTCAACGAGGTGGTGGACGCCTGCCTGCACCTCCTGAAAAACCCGCAGGCCAGTGTGGATGAACTCATGGAGATCATCCCGGCACCGGACTTCCCCACCGCCGGCATCATTTACGGCATCAACGGCGTCAAGGACGGCTACCGCACCGGACGTGGCAAGGTGGTGATGCGCGCGCGCTGCCACTTCGAGGACATCGACAAGGGTCAGCGCCAGGCCATCATCGTCGACGAGCTGCCCTACCAGGTCAACAAGAAGACCCTGCAGGAACGCATGGCCGAGCTGGTGCACGAGAAGAAGATCGAAGGCATCAGCCACATCCAGGACGAGTCCGACAAGTCCGGCATGCGCCTGGTCATTGAACTCAAGCGCGGTGAAGTGCCCGAGGTGGTGCTCAACAACCTGTACAAGCAAACGCAGTTGCAGGACACCTTCGGCATGAACATGGTGGCCCTGGTCAACGGCCAGCCCAAGCTGTGCAACCTGAAGGACCTGATCGAGGTCTTCCTGGACCATCGCCGCGAAGTGGTGACACGCCGCACCGTGTTCAACCTGCGCAAGGCGCGCGAACGCGGCCATGTGCTCGAAGGCCTGGCGGTGGCGCTGGCCAACATCGACGATTTCATCCGCATCATCCGCGAATCCCCCACACCCCCGGTGGCCAAGGCGGAGCTGATGAGCCGCCCCTGGGACAGCAAGCTGGTGCGCGAAATGCTCACCCGCACCCGCGCCGACGGCGGTGTGATCAATGCCGACGACTACCGCCCCGATGGCCTGGAAAAGGCCTTTGGCATGGGCAGCGACGGCCTGTACCGCCTGTCCGACACCCAGGCCCAGGAAATCTTGCAGATGCGCCTGCAGCGCCTGACCGGTCTGGAGCAGGACAAGATCGTGGCCGAGTACAAGGAAGTCATGGCCGAGATCGACGACCTGCTCGACATCCTGGCCAAGCCGGCGCGCGTATCGGTCATCATTGGCGAAGAACTGGGTGCCATCAAACAGGAATTTGGCCAGAACAAGCTGGGCGCGCGCCGCAGCCTGGTGGAACACTCCTCCTACGACCTCTCCACCGAAGACCTGATCACCCCCACCGACATGGTGGTGACCATGAGCCACAGCGGCTACATCAAAAGCCAGCCCCTGAACGAATACCGGGCGCAGAAGCGCGGCGGGCGCGGCAAGCAAGCCACCGCCACCAAGGAAGACGACTGGATCGACCAACTCTTCGTGGCCAACACGCACGACTACATCCTGTGTTTCTCCAACCGTGGCCGGCTGTACTGGCTCAAGGTCTGGGAGGTGCCGCAGGGCTCGCGCGGCTCACGCGGCCGCCCCATCGTCAACATGTTCCCGCTGCAAGAGGGCGAGAAGATCAACGTGGTGCTGCCGCTGACCGGCGACAACCGCAGCTTCCCGGCCGACCACTATGTATTCATGGCCACATCTATGGGTACGGTCAAGAAGACGGCGCTGGACGAATTCTCCAACCCACGCAAGGCGGGCATCATTGCCGTCGACCTGGACGAGGGTGACTACCTGATCGGAGCGGCGCTGACTGATGGCAAGCACGACGTGATGCTGTTCAGCGACGGCGGCAAGGCCGTGCGCTTTGACGAGAACGATGTGCGCCCCATGGGCCGCAACGCACGCGGCGTCAAGGGCATGCAGCTCGAAGAAGGCCAGGGCGTGATCGCCATGTTGGTGGCCGAGGACGAGCAACAAAGCGTGCTGACCGCCACCGAAAACGGCTACGGCAAGCGCACCAGCATCGTTGAATACACCCGCCATGGCCGTGGCACCAAGGGCATGATTGCCATCCAGCAGAGTGAGCGCAATGGCAAGGTGGTAGCCGCCACCCTGGTCCATGTGGACGACGAAATCATGCTGATCACCGACAAGGGCGTGCTGGTGCGCACCCGCGTCGCCGAAATCCGCGAACTCGGCCGTGCCACCCAGGGTGTGACCCTGATCGGTCTGGACGAGGGCTCCAAGCTCAGCGGGCTGCAGCGCATCGTGGAAAACGACGCCAACGCGGCCGCGGACGACGAGGCCGGTGACGGCGAATCCGACGCACAAGCGTCCTGAGCACAGAACCATGGCACGAACCCTTCCCGAACTGCGCGTCCTGATTGACGCGGTGGACCAGGACCTGTTGAAGCTGCTCAACCAGCGCGCTGCGCTGGCCAACGAGGTCGGCGAGATCAAGCGCATCGAAGGCTCGGCGGTGTTCCGCCCCGAGCGCGAGGCCCAGGTCATCAACCGCCTGCAGCAGACCAACGCCGGCCCGCTCAAGAACGCCAGCGTGGCCATGATCTGGCGCGAGGTCATGTCGGCCTGCCGCGCCCTGGAGGCACCACAGCGTGTCGCTTATTTGGGCCCGGCCGGCACCTTCAGCGAAGAGGCGGCCCTGCGCTTCTTTGGTTCCAGCATCCAACACGTGCCGTGCGACAACTTCGATGAAGTGTTCCATGCCACCACATCCGGCCAGTCCGAATTTGGGGTAATCCCCGTCGAGAACAGCACCGAAGGCGTGGTCACGCGCTCGCTGGATCTGCTGCTGGACACGCCGCTGCACATCATTGGCGAAATCAGCCTGTTGGTGCGCCACAACCTGTTGCGCACCACCGCGTCGATGGAGGGCATTGAGGTGGTCCTGGCCCATCCCCAGGCACTGGCCCAGTGCCAGCACTGGCTCAACACCCACCTGCCCCATGCCGAGCGCCGAGCCGTGTCCAGCAACGCCGAGGGCGCCCGCCTGGCGGCCCAGAACCCGGCCTGGGCCGGCATCGCCAGCGAACGCGCCGGCTCTCAGTTCGGCCTGCACGTCGCCTCCCACGCCATTCAGGACGAAGCCTACAACCGAACCCGCTTTGTCGTGGTCTGCCTGCCCGGCACCATGCCGGCGCCGCAGGCCACGGGACGCGACTGCATCAGCCTGGTCGTCTCCGTGCCGAACAAGCCCGGCGCCGTGCACGACATGCTGGTGCCGCTCAAAAAGCATGGCGTGTCCATGACCCGCTTCGAGTCCCGCCCGGCGCGATCCGGCCAGTGGGAATATTTCTTCTACATCGATCTGCAGGGCCACCCGTCGCAGCCACACGTTGCCGCGGCGCTGAAGGACCTGCAAGGCCTGTGCGCGTTCTACAAGGTGCTGGGTACCTACCCGCTGGCCGATTGATGCCTATTCCCACAGGAAAACCCATGTTTGAACAGCTCGGATTGATTGGATGCGGCTTGATGGGCGGCTCGTTTGCGCTGGCCCTCAAGCGCGCGGGACTGGTCAAGCGCGTGGTGGGCTACAGCAAATCGCCCAGCACCACGGAACGTGCCCGCGCCATGGGCGTGATCGACGTGGAAGCACCCTCGGCCTTGTTGGCTGTATCAGGCGCCGACATCGTGCTGATCGCCGTGCCGGTGGCCGCCACCGAGGCCACCTTCAAGGCCATCAAGCACCTGGTCACGCCCAACATGCTGGTCATGGACGTGGGCTCCACCAAGCGCGACGTGATCGACGCCGGTCGGCGCGCCCTGCGCGAGCACATCGGTTCGTTCGTGCCGGCCCACCCCATCACCGGCAAGGAAGTCTCCGGCGTGGACAACGCCGACCCCGACCTCTATGCCGGCCGCCAGGTCATCCTCACCCCCATTGAGCGCACGCTCACCGCGCAACTGCAAAAGGCGGTGGATGTCTGGACCGCGCTGGGCTGCCGCGTGCTCAAGATGGCGCCGGAGCAGCACGACGCCGCCTTTGCCGCCGTCAGCCACCTGCCGCACCTGATCGCGTTTGCCATGATGAACGCCATCTCCGGCCAACCCCAGGGCAAGGATTACCTGTCCCTGGCCGGCCCCGGTTTTCGCGACTTCACCCGCATCGCCGCCAGCGACCCCAAGATCTGGCGCGACATCCTGGTTTCCAACCGCGAAGAGCTGCTGGCCCAAAGCAAGATTTTCCAGCGCAACCTGCACGCTCTGGAGCTGATGATTTCCAGCGGCAACACAGAAGCCCTGGAAGGCCTGCTGGAGCAGGCCAGCATCACCCGCGGTACCTGGAGCATGACCTCCCGCCACAACCCCTGATGTACGCCACCGAATTCCTGGACCTCCCCCCGCTCGGCCACGCCGCCGGTTCCGTCACCCTGCCGGGCTCCAAGAGCATTTCCAACCGGGTCCTGCTGCTGGCCGCACTCTGCCAGGGCACGACCACCATCCACGACCTGCTGGACTCGGACGACACCCGCGTCATGCTGGCTGCCCTGCGTCAGTTGGGCTGCTCCGTGCACGATGACGGCGCATCGACGGTGCGCATCACGGGCCTGGGCGGTGCCCTGCCGCAGCAACAGGCGAAATTGTTCCTTGGCAACGCCGGAACGGCCATGCGCCCGCTCACGGCGGCTTTGGCCGTGCTGGGTGGCGATTTTGAACTCAGCGGCATCCCACGCATGCACGAGCGCCCCATCGGCGACCTGGTGGATGCCCTGCGCCAGCTGGGCTGCCATATCGACTACCTGGGCCAGGACGGCTACCCGCCGCTGCGCATCGGCCAGCCCGCGCTGCGCCTGGACGCCCCCATCCGTGTGCGCGGCGATGTCTCCAGCCAGTTCCTGACAGCCCTCCTAATGGCCTTGCCCTTGGCCGCGCAAAAGGACATCGTCATCGACGTGGTGGGTGAGCTGATTTCCAAGCCCTACATCGAAATCACACTGAACCTGCTGGCCCGCTTTGGAGTGCAGGTGCGCCGCGACGGCTGGCAGCGGTTCACCATTCCTGCCGGCTGCCGGCTGCAGTCACCAGGCAGCATCCACGTCGAGGCCGACGCCTCGTCTGCTAGCTATTTCATAGCGCTCGGTGCAATTGCGACGAGGGCTAGCGACCAAAATGGCATCAAGATACTTGGCGTGGGAGCGGACTCCATCCAGGGCGACATCCGCTTCATGGAAGCGGCCCAGGCCATGGGCGCCCACATCGAAAGCGGTCCCAACTGGCTCGAGGTGTCGCGTGGCAGCTGGCCGCTCAAGGCCATCGAACTGGACTGCAACCACATCCCCGACGCCGCCATGACACTGGCCGTGATGGCCCTGTACGCCGATGGCACCACCACCCTGCGCAACATCGCCAGCTGGCGTGTCAAGGAAACTGATCGCATTGCCGCCATGGCCACCGAACTGCGCAAGCTGGGCGCCACGGTGGTGGAAGGGCCGGACTTCATCCAGGTGACGCCACCGGCTGTCCATTCCGCATGGAAAGCCGCCAGCATCCACACCTACGACGACCACCGCATCGCCATGTGTTTCTCGCTGGCCGCCTTCAATCCAGCCGGGATTCCGGTACGAATTCTGGATCCCAAGTGCGTGGCCAAGACCTTCCCGGACTACTTCGAGGCCCTGTTCTCGGTCTGCCAGACGCAGCCGGAGGCCATCCCTGTGGTCTGCGTGGACGGCCCCACCGCGTCCGGCAAGGGCACGTTGGCCGCCGTGTTGGCGGAGAAGCTGGGTTACCACTTCCTGGACTCCGGTTCGCTCTACCGCATCACCGCCCTGGCCGCCCTGCGCGCCGGCCTGAGCCTGGACGCTGCCAGCGAGGGCGCCATTGCCGAATTGGTCCAACGCCTGCAGATTCGCTTCACCCACGGTCGCGTGCTGCTGGATGGGGACGATGTCAGCGACACCATCCGCACCGAGGAAGCCGGCATGAACGCCTCCCGGGTGTCGACGCTGCCCCAGGTGCGTAACGCACTGATAGCCCTGCAGCACAGCTTCCGCCAGCTGCCGGGCCTGGTGGCCGATGGCCGCGACATGGGCACGGTGATCTTTCCAGGCGCCCCGCTCAAGGTTTTCCTCACCGCCAGCGCCGAGCGCCGGGCCGAGCGGCGCTATAAGCAGTTGATTTCCAAGGGGATTTCAACTACACTCCCATCTCTTTACGCGGATCTCCAGGCCCGCGACGCCCGCGACTCATCTCGGAGCGTTGCCCCCCTGAAGCCCGCGGAAGATGCTCAGTTGCTGGACAACTCGGATTTGACGGTTGAAGAATCGGTCGATCTGGTGTTGGGCTGGTGGCAGAGCAAGCAGCCGTTCAAATCCATTTGACCGGTTGGTCGGCCCACACCGCCCCTCTCGCGCAGCAGCGCACCGGTGGTGTGGTTCTACAACGTAACCCCGCGGCTCCGGTCGCGATTAAACCTGCGGTTTACGCCGCGCAACAACATGTCAGAATCTTTCGCAGCCCTGTTTGAAGAATCCCAGAAGCGTTCCGAAACGCGCGTCGGTGAAGTCGTCACCGCCGAAGTCGTGCGCATCGAGCACAACTTTGTCGTCGTGAACGCCGGACTGAAGTCCGAAGCCTATGTGCCAATCTCTGAGTTCAAGAACGACCAGGGCGAACTCGAAGTGCAAGTCGGTGAATTCGTGTCCGTCGCCATCGTGGCCATGGAAAACGGCTACGGCGACACCATCGTCAGCCGCGACACCGCCAAGCGCCTGGCATCCTGGATGAGCCTGGAAAAGGCCCTGGAATCCGGCGAATTCGTCACCGGCACCACCTCCGGCAAGGTCAAGGGCGGCCTGACCGTTCTGGTCAACGGCATCCGCGCCTTCCTGCCCGGCTCCCTCGTTGACACACGTCCCACTAAGGACCTGTCTCCGTACGAGAACAAGACCCTGGAATTCAAGGTCATCAAGCTGGACCGCAAGCGCAACAACGTGGTGCTGAGCCGCCGCGCCGTGGTGGAAGCCTCCATGGGCGAAGAACGCGCCAAGCTGATGCAGACCCTCAAGGAAGGTTCCGTGGTCCAAGGCGTGGTCAAGAACATCACCGAATACGGTGCGTTCGTGGACCTGGGCGGCATCGACGGCCTGCTGCACATCACCGACATGGCATGGCGCCGTGTCCGTCACCCCTCCGAAGTGGTGACCGCTGGTCAAGAGATCACTGCCAAGATCCTGAAGTTCGACACCGAGAAGAACCGCGTGTCCCTGGGCCTGAAGCAAATGGGCGACGATCCCTGGATGGGCGTCAACCGCCGCTACCCGCAAGGCACCCGCATGTTCGGCAAGATCACCAACATCGCCGACTACGGCGCATTTGTGGAACTCGAACCCGGCATCGAAGGCCTGGTCCACGTGTCCGAAATGGACTGGACCAACAAGAACGTTGCACCTTCCAAGATCGTTGCCCTGGGTGACGAAGTCGAAGTCATGGTTCTGGAAATCGACGAAGACAAGCGTCGCATCTCCCTGGGTATGAAGCAGTGCAAGGCCAACCCCTGGCAAGAATTCGCGCAGAACACCAAGCGTGGCGACCGCGTCAAGGGCCCGATCAAGTCCATCACCGACTTCGGCGTGTTCGTGGGCCTGGCTGCCGGCATCGACGGCCTGGTGCACCTGTCCGACCTGTCCTGGAACGAGACCGGCGAAACCGCCGTGCGCGAGTTCAAGAAGGGCCAGGAAGTGGAAGCCATTGTGCTGGCCGTGGACGTGGACCGCGAGCGCATCTCCCTGGGTATCAAGCAGCTCGACTCCGATCCCTTCACCACCTTTGTCTCCATCAACGACAAGGGCTCCACCGTGACCGGCAAGGTCAAGACCGTGGATGCCAAGGGCGCCGAGATCGACCTGGGCGAGGACATCGTCGGCTACCTGCGCGCTTCCGAAATCTCCCGCGACCGCGTGGAAGATGCTCGCAACGTGCTGAAGGAAGGCGACGAAGTGACCGCCGTGGTCGTGAACGTGGATCGCAAGACCCGCAACATCCAGTTGTCCATCAAGGCCAAGGATGCCGCCGACCAGTCCGAGGCCATGGCCAACCTGAACCAGCAGTCCGCCCGCGAAAACGCTGGCACCACCAGCCTGGGCGCCCTGCTGCGCGCCAAGCTGGACAACAACAACTAAACCCTAGCTGTTGAACCGAATGAACGGCCGGCTTCCCCGCGCATGTGTAGGGGCACCGGCCGTTTTTCATGGATAGACCTCTCAGACTCCCATGACACGCTCTGATCTTGTTGAAGAACTCGCCAACCGGTTTGGCCAGCTCACCCATCGTGATGCCGAATTCGCCGTCAAGGCCATTTTGGACGCCATGAACGACGCCCTGGTGGCCGGGCACCGCATCGAGATCCGTGGTTTTGGCAGCTTCTCCATCAACCACCGTCCGCCCCGCATGGGTCGCAACCCGCGCAGCGGCGAAAGCGTGGCCATCCCCGAAAAACGTGTTCCCCATTTCAAGCCCGGCAAGGCCTTGCGCGAGTCCGTCGACCAGCGCACCGCCGAACTGGAGTCGCAAAACAAGCGCTGACACCAGCGCGGTGGCCGCTAGAATGCAAGGCCACCGGGGGGATCGATGAAACAACTTGTGTGGTTCTTTAAGTGGACGCTTAAAGCAGCCATTTTTTTTACCCTGTTTGCCTTCGCGCTGAACAACCAGCACGACGTCACGGTGCGCTTCTTCTTCGGCCACCAATGGACCGGTCCGCTGGTGCTGGTAGTGCTCAGCGTATTCGCCACCGGCCTGGTGATCGGCGTGCTGGGCATGGTGCCGCGCTGGTGGCGCCACCGCCGCGCCGCCGCCCTGGCCCGCCAGCAGGCCGCCAGCGCAGCCCCAGCGGCTCCGCAACCCGAGAAACCCGCCGCGCCACAGCCGCCCACCACGCAACCGCCCTATGGAATTTGATCTCAGCCTGATCCTGCTGGCGCTGCCGGTGGCCTTTGTCCTGGGCTGGATGGCATCGCGGTTCGACGTGCGCCAACTGCGCATGGAAAATCGCCAGGCGCCCAAGGCCTATTTCAAGGGCCTGAACTTCCTGCTCAACGAACAGCAGGACCAGGCCATCGATGCCTTCATCGAGGCCGTGCAAAGCGACCCCGACACCACCGAGTTGCACTTCGCCCTGGGCAACCTGTTCCGCCGCCGCGGCGAGTATGAACGTGCCGTGCGGGTGCACCAGCACCTGCTGTCACGCGGCGACCTCAGCCAGGACGACCGCTACCGCGCCCAGCACGCCCTGGCCATGGACTACCTCAAGGCCGGCCTGTTGGACCGCGCGGAAGAAGCCTTGCTCAAGCTCGAAGGCACGCGCTTCGAAGGTTCGGCCCGCCTGGCCCTGCTGGCCAACTACGAACGCTCGCGCGACTGGGAGCATGCCGCCCAGATCGCCCACAAGTTGGAGAGCGGTGGCCAGGGCAGCTTCAAGGGTCGCTTGGCCCACTACCTGTGCGAACAAGCCCAAGCCTGCGTTGCTGGCGACAACCTGCCCCAGGCCCAGGTCTACCTGACGCAGGCCCTGCACATCGCACCGGACGCGCCGCGCCCGCGCATGGATCTGGCCCGCCTGCAGGAACGCCAGGGCCAATTGGCGCAGGCCTACGACACCGTGACCCAGGCTCTGACCAGCGCCCCAGCTACTGCCGCCCTGATGGCCCCCTTGCTGGCCCAATACGCCCTGGGCTGCGGCCAGGGACCGCGCGCCCTGGAACGGCTCAAGACCCTGTACGCGCAAAATCCTTCGCTGGACGTGCTCGACGCCATCGTCGCGCTGGAAGCCACCAGCGGCACACCCAGTGCCAGCGCCCGCGACTGGTATGCCAAGCACCTGGCCCACGAACCCTCCCTGGTGGCGGCGGCCAAGTGGATCGCCGGCGAAAAGCTGGAGCATGAACAATTCCACCCCCAGGTGCAACGCGCCTTGGACCACGCCGTCAAACCCCTGACGCGCTACCGCTGCGCAGCCTGCGGCTTTGAGGCCAAGCAGTACTTCTGGCAATGCCCCGGCTGCCAGGCCTGGGACAGCTACCCGCCACGCCGGGTGGAAGAGCTTTGAACCCATAGGAACCCCATGGCAATTTCCCGAGAGCAGATGGCCCACGCACAGGTGCTGGTGGTCGGCGACGTCATGCTGGACCGCTACTGGTACGGCGCGGTCGACCGCATCTCCCCCGAGGCCCCGGTGCCCGTGGTGCGCATCACGCGCGAAGAAGACCGTAACGGTGGCGCCGCCAACGTGGCCTACAACGTGGTCACCCTGGGCGCGCAGGCCTCGCTGCTGACCGTGGTCGGCGACGACGAGGCCAGCCACAAGCTTGAAGGCCTGGTCGCACAGACCGGCATCCAACCCCACTTCGGCCGCGACACCGACCTCAAAACCACGGTCAAGCTGCGCGTCATCGGCCGCCAACAACAGCTGCTGCGTCTGGACTTCGAGAACACCCCCAAGAACGAGCTGCTAGCCTCGCAGACCGCCGCCTTTGAGAACCTGCTGCCAAGCCACGGCGCCGTGCTGTTTTCCGACTACGGCAAGGGCGGCCTGGGCCACATCACCGACATGATGGCCCGCGCCCGTGCCATCGGCAAACCCATTCTGGTGGACCCCAAGGGCCACGACTACGCCCGCTACCAAGGTGCCACGGTCATCACGCCCAACCGCGCCGAGCTGCAACAGGTGATCGGCGGCTGGAGCGACGAGGACGACCTGCGCACCAAGGTCCGCAAGCTGCGCAAGCAGTTGCACCTGGACGCCGTGCTGCTGACCCGCAGCGAGGAAGGAATGACCCTGTTCGATGCCCATGGCGAACTGCACGTTAGCGCCCAGGCGCGCGAGGTGTTCGACGTCACCGGTGCCGGCGACACCGTGATCGCCACGCTGGCCGCACTGGTGGCCGCCGGCCTCGGCCTGCGCGACGCCGTGCCCATCGCCAACCGCGCCGGCGGCATCGTGGTGGGAAAATTCGGCACCGCCACCGTCAGCTACGACGAGTTGTTTGCACCGAACGCATAAAGGATTCTCATGACACGCATCGTAGTCACCGGCGCCGCGGGTTTTATCGGCAGCAACATCATCAAGGGACTCAACGCACGCGGCATTGACGACATCATCGCCGTCGACGACCTCACGCAGGGCGACAAGTTCCGCAACCTGGCCACCCTGCGGATATCCGACTATGTGGACGCCGGTATCTTCTACGACGCCTTCGCCAGCGGCTCCTACGGCCAGTGCGAGGCCGTGTTCCACGAGGGTGCCTGCAGCGACACCATGGAGCACAACGGCAAGTACATGATGGACAACAACTACACGCTGTCGTGCCAGTTGTTCCAGGCCTGCCAGAAGCGTGGCGCGCGCCTGCTGTACGCCTCCAGCGCGGCAACCTACGGCGGCTCCGCCACTTTCCGCGAAGACCCGGAGTTCGAGCTGCCGCTCAACGTCTACGGCTACTCCAAGCTGCTGTTCGACCAGCGCATGCGCCGCGAATGCGGCTACGACTTTCACCGCACCCGCGCCGGCAAGACCAACCAGGTGGTGGGATTCCGCTACTTCAACGTCTACGGCCCACAGGAGCAGCACAAGGGCCGCATGGCCAGCGTGGCCTTCCACCAGTTCAACCAGTTCCACGCCGAGGGCAAGGTCAAGCTGTTTGGCGAATACGGCGGCTACCCCGGCGGCGGCCAGATGCGCGACTTCGTCTACGTGGACGACGTTGTGGCCGTGAACCTGTGGTTCTTCGACCACCCCGGCGAATCCGGCATCTACAACCTGGGCACCGGCCAGGCCCAGCCCTTCAACGACGTGGCCATCACCGTGGTCAACACCCTGCGCGAGCAGCGCGGCGAGACCGTCCTTACGCTGGAGCAGGCGGTCGCAAACGGGCTGATTGAGTACATCCCCTTCCCCGATGCACTGCGCGGCAAGTACCAGAGCTATACCCAGGCCGACCTGACCGCGCTGCGCAGCACCGGCTGCGACCATGTCTTTGCCACCGTGCAGCAGGGTGTGCGCAGCTACGTGCAGGCCCTGTCCGCAGGCCGCTAAGCCGCAGGCCAAGGGTTTGTCCGCGGAGCAGCAGACGCTCTCTGGGTCAACGTCTCGTCGCCACGGTGCGTTATGCTCAAGCGTCGGGCTTGCCCCGACGCTTTGTCTCCTCCTGTCACACCCCACCTGAAGGAACCGCACATGTTGAAAAAAATCCTCGCCATCATCGCCATGCTGTACGCCACCATTGCGTTTGCAGCCCCCGTCGATGTCAACAAGGCCACCGCTGCCGAATTGGACAGCATCAAGGGCATTGGCCCCGCCATCTCCAGCCGTATCGTGGAAGAGCGCAAGAAGGGCGACTTCAAGGACTGGAACGACTTCATCGACCGCGTCAAGGGCGTGGGCGAGCACAATGCCGCCAAATTCTCGACCGATGGCCTGACCGTCAACGGTGGCGGCTTCAAGGGTGCCGCCGCTCCCGCGGCCAAGGCTGATGCCAAGGCAGCAGCAACCCCCGCCGCTGCAGCTCCCGCAACGCCAGCAGCTCCCGCCGCCAAGGAAGAAAAGAAGGACCCCAAGGCAGAAGCCAAGATGAAGGCCGAAGAAGCCAAGAAGGCCAAGGCCGAGGAAAAGGCCAAGAAGGCGGAAGAAGCCAAGGCCAAGAAGGAAGCCGCGAAGCAAGCCAAGGAAGACGCCAAGAAAGCCAAGGCAGACAAAAAGGCCGCCCAAGCCGACGCTCCCAAGGATGCAGCCAGCGCTCCCAAGAAATAAGGCCTGCCACGACCCCAACGACCAACCCGCCTCGGCGGGTTTTTTTGCGCCCGTTTGCACGGTGTTTGCAATTAATGCCTTGACAACAATTGCCTAGGCAATTAATATCCATTCCTCATGAGTAAGCCAACCGCCCCCGATACCCACCCGGCAGCCCCCGCGCCGGCGGCCTTTTACTGCGCCAACGGCTACCGACCGGAGGAAAGCGCGGGCTACCTCATGCGCCAGATCCTCAACATGGTGAGCCAGGAGGTAGATCGCCAACTGGCCCACACCGGCCTGACCAACGCGCAGTGGATTCCCCTATTCAAGCTTTTCGTGGGCCAAGCCTCTACCCCGGCGGAACTGGCGCGCACCTGCCAACTGGACGCCGGCGCCATGACGCGCACGCTGGACCGCATGGAGGCCAAGGGCCTGTGCCGGCGCGAACGCTCCGCCACCGACCGCCGCGTGGTCACCATCACCCTGACCGAAGCCGGCCGCGAGTCCGCCCAGGTCATTCCCGAGGTGCTGAGCCGGGTGCAGAACGCCCACCTGGCCGGCTTCTCGGTAGAGGAATTTGAACTACTGAAGAGCCTGCTGCGCCGCATCCTGGCCAATGCGGCCGCCATCCACACCGCCCAACCCGATGACACCCCCTCGACCACCCCGCAAACCACAGGAGGCCCCGATGCGGCCTGATTTCCACCGTTCCTCCCCCTTGGCGTGCCACACCCGCTGGGCGCTACAAGCCGTGGTCCTGGCCAGCCTCACGGCCTGCGCCAACTACGCCGGCATCCACCCCCAGGCCCAGATGATGGGCAACGAAGCCCTGCCTGCCAATGCCGCCGCCGTGCCCGCCATCGACACCCAGTGGTGGCGCGCCTTTGGCGACGCCCAGCTCAACCACCTGGTCGACCAGGCGCTGGCCGCCAACCCCAGCCTGCGCGTGGCCCAGGCCCGCCTGGCCCGCGTGCAGGCCGCCAGCGACGCCGTGGCCGGCGCCGACCTGCCCCAGGTCGTGGCCAGTACCGACCTGAGCCGCCAGCGCTTCAGCGCCAACAGCATCTACCCGCCGCCGCTGGGTGGCGCCATCCTCAACACCGGCGACCTGCGCGCCAGCGCCAGCTGGGAGCTGGACTTCTTCGGCAAGAACAGCGCCGCGCTGGAAGCCTCCCTGGGTCAGGTGCGTGCCGCCCAGGCCGATGCCGCCGCCGCCCGCATGCTGCTGGCCAGCTCGGTAGCCCGCAGCTACCTCAGCCTGCTGCGCATCCAAGCCCAATTGGACGTGGCCGAGCGCACCCTGGCCCAGCGCACGCAGACGCGCGCCCTGGTGCAGGACCGCGTGAACGCCGGCCTGGACACCCAGCTGGAGCTGAAACAAAGCGACAGCGCCCTGCCCGATGCCCGCCTGCAGATCGAATCGCTGAAAGAGCAGCAAGCGCTGGCAAAAAATGCCCTGGCCGCCCTGACCGCTCAGCCAATTGGGTCGCTAGCCCTCGTGGATACTGCACAGGCAGCTATCAAACCCATAGCAGTTGCGAACAGCATCCCGCTCGACCTGCTGGGCCGCCGGCCCGACATCGCCGCCGCCCGCGCCCGCGTGGAGGCCGCCAGCGCCGACGTGGCCAGTGCCAAGGCCCAGTTCTACCCCAACATCAACCTGGTGGGCTTTGCCGGCTTCTCCAGCATCGGTTTTGACAAGCTCACCCAGTCCGGCAGCGACCAGTGGTCCGTAGGCCCGGCCATCCGCCTGCCGCTGTTCGAGGGCGGACGCCTGCGCGCCAACCTGCGCGGCAAGACCGCCGAACTGGACGGCGCCGTGGAAAGCTACAACGGCCTGATCCTGGACGCCGTGCGCGACGTGGCCGACCAACTGGCCTCTGCCCAATCCATCACCCGCCAGCAGACCGAGCAGGCCGCGGCCCAGTCGTCTGCCGAGGCCGCCTACGCCATCGCCACCCAGCGCTATCAGGCAGGGCTGGGCAATTACCTGCAGGTGCTCAGCGCCGAGACCGCCGTGCTGGCCCAGCGCCGCCTGGCCGTGGACCTGGCCGGCCGCGCACTGGACACCCAGGTGCAACTCATCCGCGCGCTGGGTGGTGGTTATTCCGACGCTGTCTCCACTGCCCCCGTCGCTACCGCCCGTGCCACTTCCTCCAACCCATCGTCTGCCCCCACACCATGAACGCTCCCACCTCCAACACCGCTCCCGCCCCCCACCCCGCATCCGCCAACGGTGCGCGCCGCAAGGCCCTGACCGGCGTTGCGATTGCCGTGCTGATCGGCCTGGCCTGGGGCGGCTATGAATGGTTTGCCAACCGCAACGAAGAGTCCACCGACAACGCCTACGTGCAGGGCAACGTCATCCAGATCACACCGCAGATCGGTGGCACGGTGACCGCCATCCTGGCCGACGACACCGACTTCGTGAAGGCCGGCTCGCCCCTGGTGCAGCTGGACCCGGCCGATGCCAAGGTCGCGCTGGAGCAGGCCGAGGCCAATCTGGGCCAGGCCGTGCGCCAAGTGCGCACCCTGTACGCCAACAACGGCATGCTGACGGCACAGATCACTCTGCGTGAAGCCGACATCGCCAAGGCGCAGACCGAGATCGCCCGCGCCACGGACGACCTCAACCGCCGCCAGGCCCTGTCCGGCAACGGCGCCGTGTCCAAGGAAGAGCTGCACCACGCCCAGACGCAATTGGCCAACGCCCAGAACGCCCTGGCCGCCGCCCAGGCCGGCGTGACCACGGCACGCGCCCAGCTCACCAGCAACCAGGCGCTGACCGAAGGCACGCGCATCGAGTCCCACCCCAGCGTGATGGCCGCCGCCGCCAAGGTGCATGAGGCCTACCTGGCGCTGCACCGCGCCGCCCTGCCCGCCCCCGTGGACGGCTACGTGGCCAAGCGCACCGTGCAATTGGGCCAGCGCGTGGCCGCCGGCACGCCGCTGATGTCCATCATCCCGCTCAACCAGCTGTGGGTGGACGCCAACTTCAAGGAAATCCAGCTGCGCAACATCCGCATCGGCCAACCTGTCACATTGACCGCCGACGTGTACGGCCGCAAGGTGGAATACAAGGGTACGGTCGCCGGGCTGGGCGCCGGCACCGGCGCCGCCTTTGCCCTGCTGCCGGCACAAAACGCCACCGGTAACTGGATCAAGGTGGTGCAGCGCGTGCCCGTGCGCGTGGCGCTGGACGCACAGCAAGTGGCACAGAACCCGTTGCGCGTGGGCCTGTCCATGGAGGCCCAGGTGGACGTGAGCGACCAGAGCGGCAAGGCCCTGGCCGACGCACCCCGCGCCGCCTCCAGCACGCAGACCGAGGTCTATGCCGCGCTGGACGCCAAGGCCGGCGCCGAGGTGCAACGCGTGATCGCAGCCAATGCCGGCGCCCCCATCAAGAGCGCGCAGTAAACCAACCCGTCCCCCATGAGCACCGCTCCCTATACGCCCCCGCCACCGCTACAGGGCTCGGCCCGCATGTGGGGCACGATCGCCCTGTCGGCCGCCACGTTCATGAACGTGCTGGACTCATCGATTGCCAACGTGTCCCTGCCCTCCATTGCCGGCGACCTGGGCGTCAGCCCCAACCAGGGCACCTGGGTCATCACCAGCTTCGGCGTGGCCAACGCCATCTCGCTGCCCCTCACGGGCTGGCTGTCGCAGCGCTTCGGCCAGGTGCGCCTGTTCACGCTGAGCGTGCTGCTGTTCGTGCTCAGCTCCTGGATGTGCGGCCTGGCGCCCAACATGACCACGCTGATCGGCATGCGTGCCGTGCAGGGCTTCGTGGCCGGGCCGATGATGCCCCTGGCCCAGGCCCTGCTGCTGTCCAGCTACCCACCGGCCTTGGCCGGCATGGCGATGGCCTTGTGGGCCATGACCACCCTGGTGGCGCCGGTGATGGGGCCGCTCCTGGGCGGCTGGATCACCGACCACATGCACTGGGGCTGGATCTTCTACATCAACATACCCGTAGGCATCATGGCCGCCTTCGTCACCTGGTCGGTCTACCACAAGCGTGAGACGCCGACCAAGCAGTTGCCCATCGACAAGGTGGGGCTGGCGCTGCTGGTGATCGCCGTGGGTTCGCTGCAGATCATGCTGGACAAGGGCAAGGAACTGGACTGGTTCCACTCCACCGAGGTGATGACGCTGGGCATCCTGTCGCTGGTCGGCTTTGCCTTTTTCATCGCCTGGGAGCTGACCGACGACCACCCGGTGGTGGACCTGCGCCTCTTGAAACTGCGCAACTTCTGGACCGGCACCGCCGCCATGGCCGTGGCCTACAGCCTGTTCATGGGCAACCTGGTGCTGCTGCCGCTGTGGCTGCAGCAGTTCATGGGCTACACCTCCACGCAGGCCGGCATGCTGATGGCGCCGGTGGGCTTGTTCGCCATCATCCTGTCGCCGGTGGTGGGCAAGAATATTGCCAAGTTCGACCCGCGTTCGCTCACCACCTTTGCCTTCGCGGTGTTTGCGCTGGTGCTGTTCATGCGCTCGCACTTCAACACGCAGGCCAACTTCGGCACCATCATGGTCCCGACCATCATCCAGGGCGTGGCCGTGGCGTTCTTCTTCATTCCGCTCACGTCCATCATCCTGGGCGGCATTGCGCCGGAGAAGATTCCCTCCGCCTCGGGACTGTCCAGCTTCGCCCGCATGGTGGGTGGCTCGTTCGGCACGTCGATTGCCATCACCATCTGGCAGGACCGTGCCGCCCTGCACCATGCCCAGTTGGCCGAGTTGGTCAACCAGGGCAGCCAGGCCGCCACCAGCGCCATCGCCGGGCTCACCGCGTCGGGCATGACCGCCGAGCAGGCGCTGACCCAGATCAACCGCCTGGTGGACCAGCAGGCCTTCATGCTGGCCGCCGACGATGTGTTCTACGGCTCCTCGCTGATCTTCCTGGCGCTGATTCCCATGGTCTGGCTGTCGCGCCCGGCACGCGCCACACCGGGCAAAGGCCCCAGCGCTGCGGCCGACGCGGCGGCGGGCGCGCACTGACGAGGGCTAGGAGCCCATCCGTCACACAGGAACCAGCGCAATCAGGTCCGTCACGCCGGGGTTGACCCCGGCCTGCATCAACAGCGCCGTGGCCTGGCCGCGGTGGTGCGTCTGGTGGTTGAAGAAGTGCGTCATCGCCTGCCAGGCCGGATGCTCGCGGCGCACGCCGGCCGAGTTGGCATAGCGCATGGTGTAGCCACCAAAATCCGTCGGCATTTCGGCCAGCCACTGCGCGATGGCGCCGTCCAGCTCCGCGCGGCGTGCGCGCAGGGCGGACCAATCGTCAAACAGCACGGTGGACAAGGTGGTGCCGGCGGGCAACTCCACCACGGCATCGCTCAGGCAGGCGGCGTCCCAGCCGTGGTCGCGCCCGCACTGGCGAAAGCGGCCGAGCCAGATCGGATCCGCCACCAGCAGGTGGCTGAGCGTGCGGTGGATGGAGCCAAAGAAGGCGCCGCGATCCAGCTTGCGCGCTGCGTCACTGAGCTGCTCGCAGGCATCCAGCAACTGGCCGTTGAACCACTGGTTGTAACGCCCCAGGAAGCGGTAGTTGTCGATCAAGGTGTTGTCCATGGCGGCATGGTAGCCGGGCAGTCCCGTGCTTGCATAAGGCCTGGTAAAGGCCTATGCTGCGCACCACTTCGGTGCTATTTGGCTGCATGCTCCGGCAAAACCAAAGAGGGAGTCCCGCCATGCTTCGGTCATTCCTGCGCAACGGTGCCCTGACGCTGTTCCTGGCCACTCTGGGCCTCTCGGCCCGCGCCGAGTGCACGCGCCTGGTGATGGCGGCGGACCCCACCTACCCGCCCATGCACTGGTACGACGGCAGCCAGATGCACGGCGCCTCGATCACCATCGCCAAGCGCGTGCTCGACGATCTGAAGATTCCCTACGAGGTGCGCTACCTGGGCCCCTTCCCGCGGGTCATGCAGGCGGCCGAGCGCGGCGACATCGACATGGTGGCCACGCTCAAGAAGACGCCCGAGCGCGAGCAGTTCCTGCTCTACCCCAAGACCTGGGCCCTGGCCAACCCGGTGGCGGCGTTCGCGGCACGAGACCGCATGTTCGAGTTCAAGGGCCGCGCCGATCTGGTGGGACTGCGCGGTGGCATCACGCGGGGCAATGTGTTCGGCGATGGCCTGGACGAGTACATGAAGCAAAACCTGCTTATCGAGGAAGCCAACAGCCCAGAGAACAACTTCAGCAAGCTCGGCGCCGACCGCCTCGACTACTTCGTCACCGGCTACTACGCCGGCATGGCCTACCTGATCAAACGCGGCGACGAACAGCGCTTTGTCGCCCTCTCGCCCATGCTGGTGGACACGCCCAACTACATCGTCCTCACCCGCCACGGCCGCTGCGCCGACAAGCTCGACGCCATCGACACCCGCCTGGCCCAGCTCAAGAAGGCCGGCGTGCTCGATGAACTGATCCGCCAGGCCTTCCTGCAGTGGAAGCAGAACCCGGTGGTGGTGGTGAAGTAGGCCGCCGCCGCCAAAAGCGGCCGCAAACAATGGCACACTAACGGCCCATGTGGCCTGTGATTGCAATCTGTCTGGGCGCCAGCGCGGGTGCCCTGGCGCGCTGGGGGCTGGGCCTGTGGCTCAGTGCTCCGGGCAGCGTCATTCCCTGGGGCACCCTGGCCGCCAACCTGATTGGCGGCTACCTGATCGGCATCTGCGTGGCCGTGTTCCAGGCCCTGCCCCATCTCGACCCTGTCTGGCGCCTGGCGCTGGTCACCGGTTTCCTGGGCGGCCTGACCACGTTTTCCAGCTTCAGTTCCGAGGTGGTCAACCTCCTGCTGCACGAACGCTACGCGCTGGCCCTGGGAACGGCGGCACTGCACGTGGCTGGCTCGCTGGCGCTGACGGTTGCCGGCATCTGGACGGTGCGGCATTCGCTATCGTTTCCGTAGCGCCTCACGCAGCTTTTACGAGGCCTAGAGGCCTTTTTTCTTTCTGATCGGGGTGGCTGGCCACTCAACTGAGCAGGCGCACCAGGGCGTCCGGGTGCAGACTCCAGCCCAGCAGCCCGGACAAGCCCATCAAAACGCCAAAGCCGGAGGGCACCAGCGCCAGCACGAACAACCAGGGCAACTGCGTGAGCGAGGTCACCGCCAGCACCGAGATGGCGATGGCGATCAGCGCGTCGGACAGGTCGAACTGGTCGTCCTTGAAGTTGAGCGCGTCGTACGTGGTCTGGTCCTTCTCGGCCAGCGCCTTGAGCGCATCCTTCTTCTGGTGCTGGTCCTGCGCCAGGTCCTCGTAGGCCTTGATCTGCTCCGCGTAGGCGCCGGCCAGCTTGGGCGGCGCGGCAGCAGCCTGCAGGCGCAGTTGCACCAGGGTGGACTTGGCAATCTCCTCGCGGATGTTGCGGGCCTGGTAGAACTCCCAGTGGTCGATCTTGTCGGCCTGGGCCTGCTGCATGGCCTGCACGATGTTGTCGTCCTTGACCTTGCAGATGCCCATGAAGGTGGCCAGCAAGGCCACCAGCACCGCCACCGCCGGGTTGAGCCAGGCGTGGCGCGACACGGGCGCGGGTTTGCTCTCGGGTTTGGCCGCTTCGACGGCGTTCATGGGGTCGATATCCATGCAGGTCGCTCCGGGCACGCGGGCCGCCTACTCCATCCGTTCACAGACACGCTCCACCGGCGCGGTCTGGTTGGGATCGAGCATGCGCAGGCGGTGCACATCGTCGTAGACGATGTCGGTGGGCGCGGTGAAGCCCAGGGCGGCGTGCACCTTGGGTGGCTCCTCCCAGGTGATGTGGTTGTTGACGACATCACCGTAGAGAAAGGTTTCGCCCACGCGCAGCTGCACCACGTCCATGCCATGGCGAAATGCCAGTCCAAAGGGCTTGGCAAAACCCAGGCAGGCATAGACGTCCAGATTGGTCGGGCGCGGCATCAGGCCGCCGTCGCGCACCACGCGCAGGCCGATGAAGCCCAGCATGACCACCACGGTGACGGCGGCCACGGGGATGACCACCGCTGGCAAGACCACCACGCCGTTGAGCAGCGCCTGCAGGCCGGTGGGTTTCTCGGGGGGCACGGGCGGCGTACCGTCGGATGGGTTGGTTTGATTCATGGGATTCTCCTCAATGCAATGGCGGTGTGGAGGTCAGCACCTCCTCGATCACGGTCACCCCCTCGGCCACGCGCAGGGCACCGGCCAGGCGCAGCGGGCGCATGCCGTCGGCAATGCCTTGGCGACGCAGATTGTCGATGCTGGGGTCGTGGGTGACCTTGGCCTTGAAGGCGTCGGTCACGCTCAGCAGTTCGTACAGGCCGGTGCGGCCCAGGAAGCCGGTCATGCGGCAGTCCACGCAGCCCACGGGCTTGTAGGGCTTGAAGCCGCCGTTGATCTGCCAGGGCTTGATCATCTCGGCGATGGTCTCGCGGGTGGTGTCCTCGTCGCGCACCTTGCAGTGCTTGCACAGCGTGCGCACCAGGCGCTGGGCCAGCACGCCCAGCACGGTGGCGTTGATCAGGTACTGCGGCACGCCCAGCTCCATCAGGCGCGTCACGGCCGAGGGCGCGTCGTTGGTGTGCAGCGTGGAGAACACCAGGTGACCGGTCAGCGCCGCTTGCACCGCCATTTCGGCGGTTTCGGTGTCGCGGATTTCGCCGACCATGATGATGTCCGGGTCCTGGCGCATCAGGGCGCGCAGGCCCTGCACAAAGCCGAAGTCCAGCTGCGGCTGCACCTGGGTCTGGTTGAAGGCCGGCTCGATCATTTCAATCGGGTCCTCCACCGTGCTGACATTCACCTCTTCGGTGGCCACGCGCTTCAAGGTGGAGTACAGCGTGGTGGTCTTGCCGGAACCGGTGGGGCCGGTGACCAGGATGATGCCGTGCGGGCGCTTGACCAGCGCTTCCCAGCGCGCACCGTCGTGGGCGGAGAAGCCCAGCGCGTCCAGGTCCTTGACGGCGGTGTCGGGGTCGAAAATCCGCATCACCATCTTCTCGCCAAAGGCGGTGGGCAGGGTGGAGATACGCATTTCGATCTCGTCGCCGGCGGGGTTGCGCGTCTTGATGCGGCCGTCCTGCGGGCGACGGCGCTCGATCACGTCCATGCGCCCGAGCAGCTTGATGCGCGCGGTCATGGCGTTGAGCACGCCCATGGGCATCTGGTAGACCTGGTGCAGCACACCGTCGATGCGGAAGCGGATCACGCCCTGCTCGCGCCGCGGCTCCAGGTGGATGTCGCTGGCGCGCTGATCAAAGGCGTATTGCCACAGCCAGTCCACCACCTGCACCACGCTCTGGTCGTTGGCGTCGAGCTGCTTGGTGGACTTGCCCAACTCCACCAGTTGTTCGAAGGTCGCGCCGTTGTTCACGCCGCCCTTGTTGGCCGCCTTGACCGACTTGGCCAGGGCATAGAACTCGGCGGTGTAGCGGTGGATTTCCTGCGGACTGGCCAGCACCCGGCGCACGCTGCGCCGCGACTGGCGCTCCACCTCGGCCACCCAGTCGATGATGAAGGGCTCGGAGGTGGCCACCGTGATCTCGCTGGCGTTGACTTGCACCGGCAGAATGCGGTGGCGCTCGGCATACATCGCGCCCATGGCATCGGCCACGCGGGCCACGTCCACCTTGAGCGGGTCGATGCGCAGGTACTCCATGCCGAAGCGCGTCGCCAGCCACTGGGTGAGCATCTCGATGTCCAGCGGCTTGTTGTCCGCCGCGCGGCGCATGGACACGCTGGCCAGGCGCACCAGCGGGTGCTGCACGCTCTCGGCCTGCGAGCAGCGGGCGATGGTGCGCGTGGCCTCCTCTTCCGAGATCACGTGGTCGCCGTGCAACCAGTCGACGATGTTGCGCCAGTTCAGCGGCCCGGTGGGCGCGGCGCTGGGCTTCTTCGCATGCGGATGAGCCGTCGCATGCGCATGGGCTGTGGTGTGTGTGGTCATGGAATCACCGGTTTGAAAACGCGCACCCATTTATCGGCTGGCAGGCCCCACTGGCGCTGGATGGTGTCGGCGCGGGCCATCAGCGTGGACCGGCTGGGGCGGCGCGGCGTGCGCTGCGCCAGCACCACGGTATTGCCTTCGCGCGTGGCCTTGAAGGCCCACAGCGCGTCTTCGCCAAAGGCGGCGGCCATGTTGTCCACGCTGCGCTGGAAGCTCGACGAGCGGCCAAACAGGTTCACCGTCATGCAACCTTCTTCGGTCAGGGCCTTGCGGCAGTCCGCGTAAAACGCGGCACTGTCCAGCACCGGGCCGGCCGCCTCCTGGTCGTACAGGTCCACCTGCAGGGCATCCACGGCACCCAGCCAGCGCGGGTTCTGGATTTCTTGCTCGGCATCGCCCAGGATGACCTGCAGGCGCTTGTCATCCTGCGGCAGCTTGAACCAGCCCCGGCAGGCAGCCACAACCTGGGGGTTGAGTTCGATGGCGGCCGTCTTCATGCGGATCACCTTGTGGCAGAACTTGGTGAGCGAGGCCGCGCCCAGGCCCAGCTGCAGGGCTTGGCGATCCACCACGGTGGCGGGGTCGATGAACAGCAGCCACGACATCATGCGCTGCACGTATTCATGCACCAGCACCAGGGGCGCGTCCACCAGCATGGAGCCCTGGATCCAGATGCTGTCCAGGTGCAGATGGCGGATGGGGCCTTCGTCCGAAAAGTTGACTTCGGGAAGGGCCAGGGATTCTTTTTTTACCATGGGGGTTTATACCAGCAGGACGTCAAGGCGCGGTAAAGCATGGCGCGCGTTGTGCGTGGTGGCCTGGGCCAGCGCCTCAGGCACCATGCCGCGCAGTTGCGCCACCACGGCGGCAATGCGCGGTAGCTCGGTGGGCGTGTTGCGACCTTGGGGCCTGCCGGCTTGGCGCTGTTCGGCCGTGGTGTAGAGCCAGTGCGGCGGAATATCGGGCGCATCGGTCTCCAACACCAGGGAATCGAGCGGCAGCGTTGCGGCGAGGCGGCGCAGTTGCAGCGCGCGCTCATAAGTCACCGCGCCGCCAAAGCCCAGCCTGAAGCCCAGTTGGATGAATGCACGTGCCTGCGCCTCGCTGCCGTTGAACGCATGGGCGATGCCCAACCAGGGCTTGCCAGCGGCCAGATCGCGCAGGTGCTTGAGCAGGCGGTCGGCCGAGCGGCGCACGTGCAGCAGCACGGGCAGGCCGAATTGGCGCGCCAGCTTGAGCTGTTCGCGGTAGACGTATTCCTGGCGCTCGGCCAAGGCACCGGTGCGCAGTTCGGGCACGAAGTAGTCCAGGCCGATCTCGCCCACGGCCACCAGGCGCGGGTCGTCCCGATGTGCCTGGAGTTGGGCCGCCAGCGCGGCCAAGTCGTCATCCGCGGCACGGGCAACGTACAGCGGGTGGATGCCCAGCGCGTAGCTGTCGCCACTGGCGTGGGCCAGTTGGCGCACCGTGTCCCAGTTGGCGCGCTCCACGGCCGGGATCACGCAATGCGCCACGCCAGCCGCGCGGGCCTGGGCATGCACAGCCGAGCGGTCGGCGTCGAACTCGGCGGCGTCCAGGTGGCAGTGGGTGTCGATCCAGACCATGGCGAACCGCGTCGGTGCGACGCCCCTCAGCCGTCCACCAGACGCCCAGACACCAGGCGCAACTGCCGGCTGCAGCGGGCCGCCAAGGCCGCGTCGTGCGTGACCAGCACGAAGGCCGTGCCGTTGGCGCGGGCCAGGTCCAGCATCAGGTCGAACACGGCGTCGGCCGTGGCGCGGTCCAGGTTGCCGGTGGGTTCGTCGGCCAGCACGCAGTCGGGCTGGGTGACCAGGGCGCGGGCGATGGCCACGCGCTGGCGCTCGCCGCCCGACAGCTCTGCCGGGCGATGCTGCAGGCGATGCTCCAGTCCGACGCTTGCTAGCATTTTGGTAGCTGCCTGCGCACATTCGGCGAGGGCTAGACGCCGAATTGTCAATGGCATGGCAACGTTGTCCAGCGCGCTGAACTCCGGCAGCAGGTGGTGGAACTGGTAGACAAATCCCAGGTGCTGGTTGCGCAGGCGGCCCTGCGCGGCCGCGCTCTGGTGCGCCAGGTCCTGGCCGTGCAGCTCCACTTGGCCGCTGCTGGGCGCGTCCAGGCCGCCGAGCAGGTGCAGCAGCGTGCTCTTGCCGGAGCCGGAGGCACCGACGATGGCCAGCGTCTCGCCCCGGTACACGTCCAGGTCCACGCCCTGCAACACGGTCACATCCAGGCGGCCCTCGGTGAAGCGTTTGCTCAGGCCCCGGGCGCTGAGCACCACCTCGGCGCCCGGGGCGGCGGCGGCAGGCGCCGGTGCGCTGCCCAGCCCGGCCACCATGCGGTAGTGCGCGGCACCAACTGCCGGGTTCACGTTGTTGGTTGCTTGTTCACTCATAGCGCAGGGCCTCCGCCGGGTTGACGCGGCTGGCGCGCCAGCTTGGGTACAGCGTGGCCGCAAAGGCCAGCAACAAGGAGATGATGGCAATCGGCAGGATGTCGCCCTGCTGCGGGTCGCTGGGCATGCGGCTGATGAGGTAGATGTCCTTGGGCAGGAAGCTGGCGCCCAGGGCATGCTCCAGGGCCGGCACGATGACATCGATGTTGAAGGCCACGCCCAGACCCAGCGCCAGGCCCAGGAAGGTGCCGATCACGCCCACCATGGCACCCTGCACCACGAAGATGCCCATGATGCTGGCCGGGCTCGCCCCCAGCGTGCGCAGGATGGCAATGTCGGCGCGCTTGTCGGTCACCGTCATCACCAGCGTGCTGACCAGGTTGAAGGCGGCGACCGCCACGATGAGCGTGAGGATGATGAACATCATGCGCTTTTCCACCTGCACGGCAGCAAACCAGGTGCGGTTCTGGCGTGTCCAGTCGCGGATATACAGATCGCCGCTCAGCGTGCGGCTGAGTTCATCGGCCACCTGGCGCGCCTGGTGCAGGTCGCGCAGCTTCAGGCGCACGCCGGTGGGGCCCTCCAGGCGGAAGATCTTGGCGGCATCGTCCACGTGCACCATGGCCAGCGTGGAGTCGTACTCAAAGTGGCCGGAGTCAAACGTGCCAACCACCGTCATTTGCTTGAGGCGCGGCACCACACCGGCCGGCGTGACCTGGCCGCTGGGGGCGACCAGCGTCACGCGGTCGCCGGTGCGCACGCCCAGGGACCGAGCCAGCTCCGAGCCCAGCACCACGCCAAAGGCGCCGGGCTGCAACTGTGCCAGCGCGGCGGTCTGGGCGCCGCCGGCCACGTCGGTGACGGTCGGCTCCAGGGCCGGGTCTATGCCCCGCACCAAGGCGCCCTTCATGTCCTCACCCCTCGCCAACAGGGCCTGGGCTGCTATAAAAGGTGCAGCACCCACAACCTCGGGGTGGCTGCGCACCTGGCTTAGGGTGGCGTTCACATCGGGCAGCGCCTGGCCACCGGCGGCGTACACCTCCACATGCGAAACGACGCCCAGCATGCGGTCGCGCACCTCTTTCTGGAAGCCGTTCATCACGGAGAGGACGATAATCAGGGCCGCGACGCCCAATGCAATCCCCAGCATGGACACGCCGGAGATGAAGGAAATGAACCCATTGCGCCGGGTGGCGCGCCCGGCCCGCGTATAGCGCCAGCCGATGCGCAGCTCGTATGGAAATTTCGACATGCCCCGGATTGTGGCATCCATGCAGGACAATCGACCCATGCACGTGCTCATTTCCCATGCGGCCCCGTCCGGCCCCCTGTGCCAGGAAGCCACGCCCAAGCTCACCCTGCCCCGCTTCACCGAGCTGCTGGGCTTGCTCACCCCCACGCCGCCCATGCTGGGCTCGCCCGAATCCCTCACACCCCTGCCCGAACGCCTGCGCGCCAACAGCCTGGGTGTGCAGGGTGCCGACGGCCTGCTGCCCTGGGCCGCCATCGATGCCCAGCATCTGGGCCTGACCAAGACCCGTGGCGATGCCGGTTGGGCCTGGGTCACGCCCTGCCACCTCGACGTACAGTCCAACCATGTGAGCATGCTGGACCCCAAGGACCTGCACTTGAGCACAGCCGAATGCGAAACCCTGCGCACGGCCATGCAACCCTACTTTGCCGAAGACGGCATCGAGCTGCACACGCTGTCGGACAGCACTTGGCTGGCCTTTGGCACGGTCTTCCGTGACCTGCCCACCGCCTCGCTGGAGCGTGTGGCGGGCACCAGCGTGGACGCCTGGATGCCGCAGCAGGAACAGGCCCGGCCGATCCGGCGCCTGCAGAATGAGATGCAGATGCTGCTCCACACCCATGCCGTCAACGACGCCCGCGCGGCGCGCGGCACCACCACCGTGAACGCCTTCTGGATCAGCGGCACCGGCACGCCCGCGGGTGCGCACGGACCCGCCACCGAGCGCCTGGACGTGGTGGATGCCCTGCGCGCACCGGCACTGGCCGAGGACGCACCGGCCTGGAGCGAAGCCTGGGCCACCCTGGACGCCACCGTGCTGGCCGACCTGGTGCAGCGCGCCAAGGCGAGCAAGCCGGTCAAGCTGACCCTGTGTGGCGAGCGCATGGCCGCCACGCTGGAACTGCAGGACAAGCCCTGGTGGAGTCGCATCCAGCAACGCTTTTCCACCGCCTCGCCCCAGCAACTGCTGCAATCCCTATGAGCCGCCACCACCTTCAAATCCGCCCCACGCGCGCCGTCGGCTTTCTGGCGCTGGTCGCCATACTCGCGGTCGCCCTGTCGGTAGCGGTGCTGCTCTACAACCTGCGGGACCGGGAGCTGCAACATGCGCGGCTGGAAACGGTGAGCCTGACCAAGGTGTTCATGCACCAGACCGAGCAAAATGTGGAGAGCATCGATGCCGTGCTCAAGGGTGTGCAGGAACGGCTGCAAAATGCCTACGGCAGCCAGTTTGAACTCAACAGTGTTCCCACCCACCTGCTGCTCAATGCACGCATCGGCGGGGCACGCCACATTCGCGCGCTGTATATCGTTGACGCCAAGGGTCAGGTCGTCAATTCGTCGCAGGAATATCCCGTGCAACCGGCTTCCGTGGCCGACCGGGACTATTTCCGGACCTTTCAGAACAGCAGAGACAGGGGCCTGTTCATTGACCGCCCCTCACGCAGCCGCAGGGACGGTAGCTGGAACTGGCATCTCGCCCGACGTCTGAGCAGCCCGGATGGCACGTTCCGTGGCGTCATCGTTGTCTCCATCAACATCAGCCTCTTTGAGCAGCTTTACAACTACGTCAAACTGGACTTCGAACGTCCCTTCTCCATCTACATGGACGACGGGACCTTGGTGGCCAGCATCCCCCACCGCGAGTCCCAGATCGGGGATCGGGCACCCGAACTCGGCTCGGAACCATTGCCCGTCATGGGGGAAGACGTCCGCATGCAGACCCATGCGCGGGGCGATGGGGGGCGGCAGGGTTTCGCATTGGGTCACACGGACGCCTACCCCATGCTCGTCAGCGTGACGAATGACGAGGAAGAGGCCTTGTTTTCCTGGCGCGAAACCGCATGGCCCATCGTGGCGGGCGCCGTGCTGATGGGCCTCTTGATCGCCGGCGCGGCCACCATGCTGGTCAATGAGCTCCTGCGCGAGGAAGCACTGGCTGCGGAGCTCAGCGGTGCGCACGATCGCTACCACCAGACCATCGACTCGGTGATGGACGGCATCGTGGCGGTAGACGACGCGCACAAGATTCTGGTATTCAACCCAGCCGCCGAACGCATGTTCGGCCTGCCGGCCCATGCGGCCATCGGCCAGCCGCTGGACAAGCTGCTTCCACACGATATAGGCCAGGCGCATCGGCAGTATGTCGATGAATTCGTGGAGTCCGCACAACCATCCAAGGCCATGGGTGCCCATCTGGACGTGATGGGCCGTCGCGCGGACGGCTCGGAATTTCCGATCGAGTCCACGGTGTCCCAGACCGTCATCGGCGGCAAGCGGCAGATGACGGCCGTGCTGCGCGACGTCACCGAGCGGCGCCGCAACGAGGAAAACCTGCGCGAGATGAACGCGCAGTTGCGCCAGCTCTCCGAGTCGCTGCAGACGGTACGCGAGGAGGAGCGCTCGCGCATCTCGCGCGAGCTGCATGACGAGCTGGGGCAGCAACTCACCGGCCTGAAACTGGAGTTCGCCTGGTTCTGCAACCGCCTGCGCGAGGGCCGTGAGGTCACCGCCGACGAAATCAATGGCATGCGCACCTCCCTGGACACCGCGTTGGCATCGGTGCGGCGTATTTCCAGCGAACTGCGCCCCCTGATCCTGGACGACCTCGGTTTTGCCGAGGCCATCGCCTGGCAAGCCGATGAGTTTGGCAAGCGGACCGACACCCTTGTCAAGCTGGACATCGCGGGGGCCGAGCGCGTGGTCGACCAGGGCATGGCCAGCGGCCTGTTCCGAATCGTTCAGGAGTCGCTCACCAACATTGCACGCCATGCGCAAGCCAGCGCCGTGGACATCTACATCGGGTGCGACGACGAGAATTTGAATCTGGTCATCCAGGACAACGGCAAGGGCATGGCAACGTCCGACCGGCGCAAGAGTGGCATCGGCCTGGTCAGCATGCGCGAGCGCGCCATCGCGCTGGGCGGGAGTTTTGCCATTTTCAGCGACCCCGGACATGGCACCACCATCGAGGTTCAGCTGCCCTTGACACTCGACAGCTTTTCGGAGACGGCCGCATGAGCATCTCAGTACTGGTCGCCGACGACCACGCCATCATCCGTGACGGGCTGCGCAAGATCCTGGCCGACACCGAGGACCTGGTGGTCGCGGGCGAGGCCGCGGATGGCAATGCCGCCCTGGAACTGGTGCGCAGTCGCGACTGGGACGTGGTGCTCATGGACCTGTCCATGCCCGGGCGCCACGGCATCGAGTTGATCAAGCTGGTCAAGGCGGACCGCCCCAAGCTGCCCATCCTGATCTTCAGCATGCATCCCGAGGAGCAATTCGCCGTGCGATCGATCCGCGCCGGCGCTTCGGGCTATCTCTCCAAGGAAAGCGACAGCAACCTGCTCGTGCCGGCCATCCGCAAGGTGGCCGCCGGCGGTGTCTTCATCAGCCCCAAGGTAGCCGAACTGCTGGCCACCGATGTCTCGCCGCGCACAGGCGCCCTGCCCCACACACAGTTGTCCGACCGTGAATTCGAGGTGTTTGGCGAGATCGTGCGCGGCACCAGCCTGACCGATATCGCGGCCAAGCTGTCGCTGAGCATCAAGACCGTCAGCACCCACAAGTCCAACATCCTGGCCAAGATGAATCTGACCAGCACCGTGGAGTTGTTCCGCTACGCGGTCGAGCACGAGCTGCTCGACCTGACGCGCGAGTAGGAATATTCCTACCAGCCCTGGGAACATTCCTAGGGTAATTTTCATCCGCCGCCGATAGCCACTGGCCACCCCGCTGGGGAGAATTCTTCTCATCCTGTGGTGGTGCATTGGGCCCGCCACAACCGATCCCAAGCAACGCAAAAAGGTGGTGAAGATGAAGAAGACAGTGCAGTCGATTCTGGCCCTGGCCCTGACGGGCGGGACCTTGCTCCTGGCGGTTCCCTCGGCGCACGCCCTGGATGTCGAGGCCGCAAAGGCATTGGCGCGACAAAACAAATGCCTGAACTGCCACGCCGTTGACAAGGACAAGGACGGCCCCGCCTACAAGAAGGTGGCCGAAAAATACAAGGGCAAGGCCAATGCCGAGGCACGCCTGATCGAACACATCACATCCGGTGAAAAGGCCAAGTTCCCAGACGGGCACGAGGAAGAACACAAGATCGTGAAGACCAGTCCGCCCAAGGACATGGAACAGATCAAGAACCTGGTGGGCTGGATCCTGGCGCAATAAGCCGCCACGACGCCCAAGTGACCCCATGAGGCAAAAGGAATCAAAATGAAATTGCTCCAGAAAATTCTTGGCATGTGTGTGCTGTTGGGAGCCGCCACATTCGGCGTCTCTGCACACGCGGCAGATGCCGCGCAGGCGGATCGCACCCTCAAAGGCGACGCGGTATGTACCCGTTGCCATGACGAAGGTTCCGACAAACCCATTCTGTCGGTGTACCAGCACCGCCACGGCAACAAGGCCGACGAGCGCACGCCGGGCTGCCAGTCCTGCCACGGCCCCAGCGGCACCCACCTGAAAGACAAGTCGCTTCCGCCGGACGTGGTATTCGGCAAGGGCAAGACCGCCTCAGCGGCCGACGTTCAGAACAGCACCTGTATCTCCTGCCACCAGGCCGGCAAGCGCAGCCATTGGGAGGGTAGCCAGCATCAAGGTCAAGGTTTGGCCTGCACCAGCTGCCATACCAACCACAACGGCGGCAATGACAAGGTGCTGAACAAGGTCACCCAGCCCGAAGTGTGCTTCAGCTGCCATAAGACCGAACGTGCACAGACGCACCGCATCTCCACGCACCCGATTGCCGCCGGCAAGATGGCCTGCTCGGACTGCCACAACCCGCACGGATCTACTGGCCCCAAGCTGCTGGCCAAGAACAACGTCAACGAAACCTGCTACACCTGCCACGCCGAAAAGCGCGGCCCCTTCCTGTGGGAGCACAGCCCGGTGACAGACGATTGCACCAACTGCCACACGCCGCACGGCTCGACCAACACGCCCCTGCTCAAGACCCGCGCACCCTTCCTGTGCCAGCAGTGCCACAGCGGGGATCACGGCAAGAGCATCTACAGCGGCGGCAACCTGCCCAGCGGAAACATCACCAGCGTCAACGGCCTGCAAGGTGTGGCCAACCAGGGCGCACCGGCACAGCTCAACGGCCGCGCCTGCATGAACTGCCACTCCCTGGTCCACGGTTCCAACCACCCGGCCGGCGCCAAGTTCCAGCGCTAACGAATTGGAGAAATTGAGATGAAAACGAACATGAATCGGTTTCCCGTCCGGCTCTCCGTGGCCGCGGTACACAGCGCCATCCTGGCCATGGCCATGGTGTCGGCAGCCCAGGCGCAAGACGCCACCGTCGCGGATCTGACCCAGCCCCGCAGCACGGTCGAGATTGGCGCCATGTATGTCAACCCGACCAACAGCGAGAACCGCAACAACGTGGTGCCCAACAGCAACGGCAGCAACACGTCCTACAAGTTTGGCGAATACAACGGCCTGCAAAAGCAGGGCACAACGGCCATCCTGAACTTCGACCTGCGCGGCGGCGGCAGCTATGACAGCGAGGATGCCACCCGCTACCGCATCACCGGCACGAACCTGGGTTTGGAAACCCGCAACCTGTCGGCCGACTTCGGCAAGCAAGGTTCCTTCCGCATCAACCTGGGGTATGACGAGTTGCTGCGCAACCGCTCCGACTCGTACCAGACCCCTTATCTGGGGGAAGGCGGAAATAACTTCGTCCTGCCGTCCAACTGGATCAAGCCCATAGTTCCGCAAACAGCCGGCACCGCAACGACCAACACCAGTACCAGCACCAACCTGCGCGGCCTGGACCCCACGGCCGGCACTGCCAGCGGTCTGGCCAATGGCATCGTGGTACCGCCCACCGCGGCAACGCTCAACACGCTGACGGGAATCCGCGCCGCCGATTTGGCGGACTTCCACAACGTCAACCTGTACACCAAGCGCAGTGCCACGAGCGCCGGTGCGACCGTCGAGATCGACAACCACTGGAGCCTCAAGGCCAGCATCAAGCGGGAAAACAAGACCGGATACAAGCCGTTGAGCGTGGTTACGTCGCAAGTCAGTGAGTACGCCACCACACTGGCCGACCCCATCAGCCAGACGACGGACCAGTACAACGTCAGCCTGAACTACCGCGACGCGAAAAGCTTCTTCTCCGCCGAGTACTACGGATCGGTGTTCACGAACGACATCAAGTCCGTCACCTGGAATGACATCAGCGATCCGACCAAGACCGCGACGATTGCATCCGCCCCCAGCAACCAGTTCCATCAACTCAATCTGACGGGTGGCTACACCATCAGCCCGGTGACCAAGTTTGTGTGGAACGCCTCCACTGCGCGCAATACGCAGGACGAGGCTTTCGTCACGGCCGGTCAGAACAACCAATTCCCCTTGGGCCTGCCGGGCACGTCGCTGCAGGGCGTGGTTGTCACCACGGCCTTCAACGCCAAGCTCACCAGCAAGGCAACCCAGGATCTGGGTCTGATGGCGAGTTACAAGTACGAAAACCGCGACAACCAGACGCCGGTCAACACCTACTACTTCCAGGATGCCAACGAAGCCAAGTCTGGTGTCAATTCCTGGTTGGCTGGCCAGGGTAGCAACCTGAACATGTACGCCAACCGGGCCTACAGCAAGAAGCTGAGCCAGTTGGACCTGGGTGCCGATTACAAGGTCAACAAGGACAACACGCTGAAGTTCGACTATGACGCCCAGCAGATCGATCGCAGTTGCAACGGCTCCTGGATCAACTGCGCCGATGCACCGACCACCAAGGAGAACACCCTCAGCGCACAATGGCGCACCCGCGTGAATGACGATCTGAATGCGAAACTCGGTTACGCCCGTTCGCAACGCACCGTCAACTACGACGAAAACGCCTTCCTGGCGCTGGTGCCCTACGCCAACGTGGTCCCCACGCTGGGCGCCGGTGTGGGCGCTACGCAAAGCCTCTACAGCTTCCTGACGGCTAATGGCCTCACCGGCTTCGGTCCGTGGGCGGGTCTGCCCACCACGGCGCTGACCGGCAATGCCGCGATCTACACCCCCAATAACAACATTGCTCCGCAGGCCCTGTACGGCAGCCGCAACAACATCAACGAGTTGATCGGCATGCGCCGCTTCAACATGGCTGATCGCAACCGCGACAAGCTGCGTACCTCATTGGATTGGCAGGCCAGCGAAGCCTTCTCGCTGCAAGCCAGCTACGACTTTGATCGCGACAACTACCAGAACTCGATTTTCGGTCTGCAGGGCTCTCAAGGTCGTACTTTGAATCTGGAAGGCAACTACGATGCCAGCGAAAACCTGAGCACCTCGGTCTTCTACTCCAACGAAGACAGGGTTTCGACCAGCGCCGGAGATGCCTACGGTGCCAATGCCCCGCTGACCGCCACCAACATCTTTGTTGGCAACGCGGGCAACGTCAACATCTCCCCGGCAGTCTGCTACGCCACCATTGCCGGCAAGGTCCGCGATGCCAAGGTGGACCCCTGCCTGCAATGGTCCAACCAGATGCATGACAAGGTCGACACCCTGGGCTGGACACTCAAGCAGAAGGGGCTGCTGGGCGGCAAGCTGGACCTCAGCACGACCCTGGTGTGGACACGCGCCCGCACCGACATCGACGTGACCGGTGGCAGCTACGTGGCCAACCCGTATGCGGCCATCACAGCGGTTGCCCAGCCCGGCGGTATCGCCAACTACTACATCGCAGCCTCGGCCTTCCCGACCGTGACCACCGACACGGCCGAGTTGCGCATCACCGGACGCTACGCGCTGGACAAGAAGTCCTCCATCCGCCTGAGCTATGGCTACGCGCAGACCAAGGCCGTGGACTGGAGCTACGACGGTTACCAGTTTGGCACGGGCACCAACTACATGCCCACCAACGAGCAGGCCCCCAACTACGTGGTGCAAACCCTGGGTGTTGCCTACACCTTCTCGTTCTAAACGCTTGGGATAAACGGAAAGCGATGCCATTGGGGCCAGTGAACCTGGCCCCTTTTTTTTAGACAACTGTTGGAGTCAACATCATGAGTACAACAACACCAGGCCTGATCGGCCGCATTTGGACCGTACTGAAGTCCCCCAGCGCCAAGTATTCCCTACTTGCCATTTTGGTCGTTGGATTTTTCTCCGGCTTGATCTTCTGGGGCGGCTTCAACACCGCGCTGGAAGCCACGAACAAGCTGGAGTTCTGCATCGGCTGCCATGAGATGCGGGACACGGTGTATGTGGAGTACAAGGAAACCATCCACTACACCAACCGCACCGGCGTGCGCGCCACTTGCCCGGACTGCCACGTGCCCAAGGACTGGACGCACAAGCTCATCCGCAAGGCCAAGGCCAGCTTTGAGGTCTGGGGAAAGATCATGGGCCACATCGACACGCCCGAGAAGTTCGAGGCCAAGCGCATGGAGCTGGCCACGCACGAGTGGGAGCGCATGAAGGAGACCAACTCCATCGAATGCCGCAACTGCCACAACTTCGATGCCATGAGCGGTGACATCCAGAAGCAGACGGTCTACAAGAAGCACATGGCAGCCAAGGAAAAAGGCGGCACCTGCATCGACTGCCACAAGGGCATTGCCCACCACCTGCCCAAGGAATACAAGGAAGACGACGAGTAATAAGTCTGCCCTCCGGTCCTTGAGCCCATGCTGTCCACCCACTCCATCCTGTCCGACCTGCCGATGGAAGCCGTTGCCGCCGGCACCGTGCTGCTACGCCGCGGACAGACCATGGAGACGGCGATCTTTGCCGAAAGCGGCTCGATCACGCTGGGCATCATTGGGCCGGACAACCGCATCGGTGAGGTGGAGCGCCAACTGGGTTCCCTGGAGGGGCCTTGCTGGCTGGAGGCGCCCGCCACCATCCTCGGTGTGCCCTGCCCCATGGACGCCGTCGCGCAAACCGACGTCCAGCTGCGCCGCCTGCCGCTGGACCAGTTCAAGGCGTTCATCCGGGGCAGCGCGCCCGGTGTGCTGGCCATGCTGACCGACATGGCCCGCGCCAACCACCATCAAACCGAATTGGCGGTGCAACGCATGGCCAAGGATGCCGAATCGCGTTGCGCGGAGTGGTTGCTGCGCAATGCCGAGACCGACGAACAGGGCCATCAGGTGGTGCACCTGCGCCAGTACAAACGCGCCATCGCTGCGCAACTGGGCATCGTCCCCGAGACCCTGTCACGGGCGCTGCGCGAGCTACGCGAATTGCACCTGATCAGCGGCAAGGGCAAGCAGGTCCGCATCCTCAATCCGGTGGAGATGCGCAAGCTGGCCGGGCAATCCGGCAAACGGCCGAATTAGGGCCACACCTGCCGCGCAATGTCCAGCGCGCGCAGACGCAACTCCGGCTCATACACGTCGCAGACCAGGATGAACTCGTCGGCCTGCGTCAACTCCTGCAGGCGCGTCAGCCCAGCATGCACGGTCTGCGGGCCGCCCACCACCGCCGCCGCCAAAAAGCCGCCGATGGCATCGCGCTCGCGCGGCGAGAGCGCATCCAGGTAGTTCGCCACTGGGGGCTGCAGCATGCGTCGCTCGCCGGTGAGGATGCCCAGCACCCGCTGGTGGATGCTGCTGGCCAGGAACTGGGCCTCTTCGTCGGTTGGCGCGGCCACCAGGGGCACGCCAATGGCCACATAGGGCTTGTCCAGCGCCTTGGAGGGGCGAAAGCAGGATCGGTAGATGTCCAGCGCCTGTACCAGCATCTGCGGCGCAAAATGCGAGGCAAAGGCGTAGGGCAGCCCCCGCTCGGCCGCCAACTGGGCAGAAAACAGGCTGGAACCCAGCAACCAGATCGGCACATGCGTGCCCGCCCCCGGGTTGGCCACCAGGCGCTGACCTGGGCGCACATCGCCCAACAACTCCTGCAGCTCCGTCACCTCGCGCGGAAAGTCCTGCTCGGTCTCGGCACGGTTGCGCCGCAACGCCCGCATGGTCAGCGGATCCGTGCCGGGTGCGCGGCCCAGGCCCAGATCGATGCGCCCCGGGTACAACTCGGCCAGCGTGCCAAAGGCCTCGGCCACCACCAGCGGCGCATGGTTGGGCAGCATGATGCCGCCCGAACCCACGCGGATGCGCTGGGTGCCGCCGGCGATGTGACCGACCAGCACGGCCGTGGCCGAACTGGCAATGCTGGGCATGTTGTGGTGTTCGGCCAACCAGTAGCGGGTAAAGCACAGGCTTTCGGCGTGACGGGCGGTACGCAGGGCCAGTTGCAGGGCATCGGCCACGTTGGCGCCTTCGCGCACGGCCACCAGGTCCAGCATGGAGAGTTTGGATCGTCGGGTGTCAGTCATGATGCCATTGTGGGCGCTCGCCAACAAACCTGCCGCGGCCAGGGTATGGGGGACAATCACCGCCCATGAACATCATTCCACGCGATATTCCGCCGCGCAGCGCCTGGGCGCTGGAGCAGGCCGGCATCCATCCGCTGCTGGCGCGCCTGTATGCCGCACGCGGTGTGCGCGGCGCCGACGAGCTGGACGACGCGCTGACCAAGCTGTTACCCCCTTCCACAATGAAAGGCTTGCCCGAAGCCGCCCGCCTGCTGGCCGACGCCATTGCGAATGACCGCCAGCTGTGTGTAGTGGCCGACTACGACTGTGACGGCGCCACCGCCTGCGCCGTGGCCCTGCGGGGCTTGCGCCTGCTGGGCGCGCGCAAGGTGCACTACATCGTGCCGGACCGCGTCACCGACGGCTACGGCCTGACCGCGCCCATTGCCCAGCGCGTGAAGGACAGCGGCGCCGACGTGCTGATCACCGTGGACAACGGCATCGCCAGCTTCGACGGTGTGGCCTTTGCCCGCCAACTGGGCCTGCTGGTGCTGGTGACGGACCACCACCTGCCGGCGGCCGGCCCCGATGGCAGCGTGCGCCTGCCGGAGGCCGATGTCATCGTCAACCCTAACCAGCCGAGCTGTGCGTTTGCGAGCAAATCCATAGCCGGGGTGGGCGTTATGTTCTACACCCTGCTGGCGCTACGCTCGGAACTGCGTGCACGTGGCGTGTTCAACCAGACCAATCAGCCCAAATTGGATGCCCTGTTGCCTTTGGTGGCCCTGGGCACGGTGGCCGACGTGGTCAAGCTCGACCCGAACAACCGTCGGCTCGTGGCCCAGGGGCTAAAACGGGTGCGAGCCCTCGCCATGCAAGCGGGGATAGCTAGCCTTTTTGTAGCATCGGGGCGCTCGGCACAGGTTGCCACCACGTTCGACTTCGGCTTTGCGCTCGGCCCACGCATCAACGCCGCCGGCCGCCTGGCCGACATGACGCTGGGCATCGAATGCCTGTTGACCGACGACCCGGCGCGCGCCGACGAACTGGCTCGCACGCTGGACGGCATCAACCGCGAGCGCCGCGCCATTGAGGGCGACATGCGCGAGCAGGCGCTGGAGGTGGCCGAGTCCCTGTTCGACGAAGGTGACGAGCCGCCGCCCGCCATCTGCGTGTTCGACCCGGACTTCCACGAGGGCGTGGTGGGCATCGTGGCCTCGCGCATCAAGGACAAGCTGCACCGCCCCTGCTTTGTCTTTGCCATGAGCGGCGCGCCGGGCAAGGAGCATGAGCTCAAAGGATCGGGGCGCTCCATTCCCGGCTTTCATTTGCGAGACGCGTTGGACCTGGTGGCCAAGCGCCACCCCGGCGTGTTGCTGCGCTTTGGCGGCCATGCCATGGCGGCCGGCTGCACCATCGACGAGGATGGCCTGGACACGTTTGAAGAGGCGCTGTCCGCCGTGGCACAGGAGTGGCTGGACGCCGCCACGCTGACGCGCCGCCTGGAGACCGACGGTCCGCTGGAGCCGCAGTACCGCCGCGTGGACCTGGTGGACACGCTGCACAAGGAGGTCTGGGGCCAGGGCTTTGCCGCGCCCACATTCAGCGAGGAGGTGGAGGTGGTGTCGCAGCGGTTAGTCGGCGAAAAGCACCTAGCGCTCAAGCTCAAGCACCGCGGTGAGCCGGTGGACGGCATCTGGTTCGGCCACACTGAGCCGCTACCGGCCAGAGTGACACTGGCGTTCAGGCTGGATGCCGACGAATGGCAAGGACAGCGCAGGGTACGGTTCCTGGTAGAGGGAGCAGAACTCTAGGCAGGGTGGTGAAGCGTTTTGCGTAGGTAAAGGAGGAGCCCGTAGGGCGGGGGACACGGAGCAAAACGCTTCACCGCCCTGCCGCCGCGCGCTCCACCGAACACCCTATCGCGTGATCACGACTTTTTGGTACAGGCCACCGAAGTAGGTCTGCTTGTCCACCTTGGAAATGCTGATGTCGGCGGGCAGCCAATCCGTGATCTGGCCATTCCACAGGTCCATGGCAAACGGCTCCAACGTGGTCAGCACCGGCACCATCAAATAGCGGAACGGACTGGCCACCACCGGCTTGTGGTAGTCCACGAAGATCAGTTTGCCGCCCGGCTTGGTGACGCGCAGGGCCTCGGCAATGGTCTTGCGGCGCACATCGGCCGGCTGCTCGTGCAGCAGGAAGAACACCACCACCGCGTCGTGGCTGGCGTCGGCAAAGTGCAGGTCGGTGGAGTCCTGTAGCAACGCGTTCACGTGCTGCGGCTTGCTCAGCTTGGCCTGCAGGTTCTGGATCTGGATGGGCGCGACATCGATCACGTCCACACTGCCTTGCGGCCCCAGGCGACGCACCAGGTGCTCGGTGAAGTCGCCGTACACGCAGGCCACCTGCAGCACGCGCCCGTTGATTGGGTCACCCATTTCCTGCAAGGCGGCATCGCGCAGGCGCGCGAAGTTGCCCCACAGGATGAGGTTGACCAGCCACTGGCGCTCGAAAATGTGCACCGCACGCGGATGCAAGTAGGCCCACCAGTAAGTGTTGTGCAGGTATTCGGGAATGCTGGTCGGTGTACGTGGCGTGCCCGCGATTTGCAGGGCTTGCAGGGTTTCTGTTTGGGCGATGGCTGCGGTTTGTTTGGGACTCACAGAGTGACTTTCAAATCAGATACGAAGCAAATAGAGTGCCGTCAGGAGCGTGCCCGCCGCTGCCGTCAAGTAGACCACGAAGGCCACGATCGTGTCCTGGCGCAGGCCGAAATCGTGCAGCGTGACCCGCAGCCGGTGGGCAGCATGCCACAGGAACAGGGTGATCACACCCAGCAGTGCCACCTTGCCCAGCCAACTGCCCGCAAAGGCCTTGAGACCGGCATAGGTGAGCACATGCGGTGTGTGGCCCAAGGCTAGCATCACGAACAACAGCGCCAGCACGGGGGCCAGAAAGGCCGCCAGCGTGCCCCCGGCCGCGAACAGGCTCCAGAAGATGGGTTTGTTCGACTTGGCCATGGCTACACCCCCGCCAGGAACAGGACGACCAGCGTGGCAATGATCCACGCCACGTAGTGCGCGCCTACGATGTACTTGCCGGGCAGGAACTCCTCGCCCATTTGCACCGGCAAGGCCTTGGGCGTGACGTTGAACCAACTGGTAGCGTTGTGCACCGTGAAGAGCAGCACCAATACCAATCCCAACACACTCATCGGACCCTGCAGGGCTTTGACGAACGACTCGTAGGCTGCCTGCCCTTGCGAGAGGCGTTCCAGCGCGCACACCATCAGCAGGGCGAACGCGCCGATGAAGACACAGGTGACCTCACGCGACATGTAGCGCATGTAGCGCGGGTGCTTGAGCCACCAGCCGGTCTTGGAGACCGGACGGACGTAAGGTTTGCGGGTTGTCATTTCGAACCTCCGGGAAGCAGATGTTCCTTGAACCAATCCAGCGTGCTGGCCACCTTGACCTGCTGCAGCGCGCCGGCAGGGTCCACTGCCTTTGGGCAGACCTCGGAGCAGGCACCAACAAAGGAGCATTCCCACACGCCTTCATTGGTGGCAATGACCTCCTGGCGCTCGTCCCGCCCGCCGTCACGCGAGTCCAGGTTGTAGCGGTGCGCCAGGGCAATGGCCGCCGGGCCGATGAACTGCGGCTGCAACGAATACTCGGGGCAGGCGGCGTAGCAGAGCATGCAGTTGATGCACATGGAGAACTGCCGGTACTTCATCAGCTGCGCTGGCGTCTGCTTGTACTCGCCTTCGGAAATGGGCTTTTCTTCCTTGGGGATGATGTAGGGCTTGACGCGCTTGAGCTTGTCGATGAAGTCATCGGCCACCGTGACCAGATCGCGTTCGATGGGGAAGTTGGCCAGGGGTTCGACGCGGATCACGCCCTCGTAGTCGCGCAGGAAGGTGTGGCAGGACAGCTTGGGCTCACCATTGACCATCATGCCGCAGCTGCCGCACACCGCCATGTGGCAGGACCAGCGGAAGTTCAGCGTGGGGTCGATGCGCTCCTTGACCGCGGTCAGCGCGTCCAACACCACCCACTCTTCGTTGCACTCCACCTCGTATCGTTGCAAGTGGGGCTCAGTGTCCTTCTCCGGGTCGTAGCGCAAGACCTCCAGTTGGACCAGCCGCTTTTTCAATTCAGTCATTTGTGACCTCCTGAATAGTCCCGCACACCGGGGGGCGATTTGGTGATCACCACGTCCAGGTAGTCCACACGGGGCATATCCGCGCCCTGGTAGTAGGCCATGCTGTGTCGCAGGTAGTTCACATCGTCGCGCTGAACATAGTCCAGTCGCTGGTGGGCGCCGCGCGACTCCTTGCGTGCCAGGGCACTGACGGTGAGTGCGGCGGCGCAGTCCAGCATGGAGCCCAACTCCAATACCTGAAAGAGGTCGGTGTTGAAGACGTTGCTCTTGTCGTGCAACACCACCTTCTGGTAGCGCTGGCGCAATTCGGCAATCTTGGCCACGGCCTCCTGCAGGCCCGCCTCGGTGCGGTACAGGCCACAGTTCTTCTCCATGGTGTCCATCATCTCCTTGCGCAGGCCGGAAAGGGACTCGGTGCCATCGGTTCGCGAGAACAGTTCGCGCACGCGGGCCTGGCTGGCTCGTGCCTGGTCCGCCAAGGCAGCCGTGTTGGCCGGGCCAACGGTCTTGATGTGGGCAATGGCCGAGAGCGCCGCACTCTTGCCAAACACCAACAACTCCACCAGCGAGTTGGAGCCCAGGCGGTTGGCGCCGTTCAGGCTCACGCACGCACATTCTCCCGCGGCGAATAGACCCGGCAACGGCGTGGCGGCCTGGGTGTTGGTGGAGATGCCGCCCATCATGTAGTGCACCACTGGACGGATGGGCACCGCATCCTTCACGATGTCCACACCCAGGTAGGAGATGGCGAGTTCGCGCACCAGAGGCAGGCGTTCGTCGATGTATTTTTCACCCAAGTGGCGCATGTCCAACAGCACGCACTCGCCCCACGGCGTAGTCACCGTGTTGCCCTTTTGCAGTTCATGCCAATAGGCCTGGCTCACGCGGTCGCGCGGGCCCAGCTCCATGGTCTTGAGCTGCGGCTCGCCCAGCGGCGTTTCCGGGCCCATGCCGTAGTCCTGCAGGTAGCGCCGGCCATGTTTATTGAGCATGACGCCGCCCTCTCCGCGGCAGGCCTCGGTCAACAGGCTGCCGGTGTTGGGCAAGCCAGTGGGGTGGTACTGCACGAACTCCATGTCCTTGAGCGGCACGCCCGCGCGGTAGGCCATGGCCATGCCGTCGCCGGTCTTGATGGCTCCGTTGGTCGTGAACGGGAACATGCGCCCTGCCCCACCGCCGCAGATGATGACCGCCTTGGCATTGAACTGCTTGATCATGCCGCTGCGCATTTCCATGGCCGTCAAGCCCTGGCAGCGCCCGTCATCCACCAGCAGGTCCAGCGCAAAGTATTCGTCATACCGCGTGATGGACGGGAACTGCAACGTAGTCTGGAACAGCGTGTGCAGGATGTGGAAGCCCGACTTGTCTGCCGCGAACCAGGTGCGCTGCTTCTTCATGCCACCAAAGGGCCGCACCGCCACCGAGCCATCGGCTTCGCGGTTCCAGGGGCAGCCCCAGTGCTCCAGCTGCATCAGCTCCTTGGGCGCCTCGTGCACGAAATACTCCACGCAGTCCTGGTCGGACAGCCAGTCGCCGCCACCCACGGTGTCGTCGAAGTGCAGTTCAAAACTGTCATCCGACTTGACCACGCCAGCCGCGCCCCCCTCGGCCGCGCAGGTGTGGCTGCGCATGGGGTAGACCTTGGAAATAAGCGCAATCTTGAGCGTGGGGGCGGTCTGCGCCAGCGCGATGGCCGCTCGCAAACCGGCACCACCGGCGCCAACGATGGCAACGTCTGCTTGGATCAGTTCCATGGCTACCTTTCCATCACCGCAGTGACAAGTTTCAAATGCGCGCTACACCACCTCTCACAGGCTGGTGAAGAAGCCGATGCCCACCATGGTCAACAGGGACAAACCGATGACGATGAGCGTGAAGCCAAACACCTTGGATGCCGCCAACTTGGTGGGCGACGGCGCATCCACCAAGCGACTCTCCAGCTCACCGCTATCCACCAGGCGCTGGTATTCCAGTGGGTGCTCGTGCTTGAACTCCTCCAGCGAGAAAGTGCCTGTGAACATCACCACTTCCAGCGGGAACTTGTCGGGCCGGAAGTGGTTGTTGAAGAAGTGCACCGTGAACAGGAACACCACCGCCAGGAAGGCCTCCTCACCGTGGAAGATGGCCGCCACGTTGAACACCCAGCCCGGCAGGAAGGCGCCGAAGAAGTTGGGCAGCCACATGATCAGGCCGCTGACACCGATGATGGTGACACCCCAGAACGGAGCCCAGTAGTCGAACTTCTCCCAGTACGTCCACCGGTCGAACTTGGGTCGCGGGCCCTTGCCGAAGAACCACTTGAACATACCGATCATGTCCGCCAGGTCCTTCAGATTGGGGATCAACGAGTCGGAACCGAACAGTTTGAAGTTCTTCCAGTTGCGACCGATGCGCCAGGCAATGTAGAACAGGTGCCAGAAGAACACACCCGCAAAGATCACCGCATTCGTGCGGTGGATGATGCCGGCAATATGCGGCCCACCCAAGGCCGCCATGAGGGCCGATGCCCACGGTGCATCCGGGTAGAACAGCGGCATACCGGTGAGCGTAAGGATCATCAGGCTGAGCGCGAACGTGATGTGGCCCAGGCGCCAGATCGGGCTGAAGCGTTGGATGTGCTTGCCGGCGTGCTTCTTGAGCAGGTCGTCGGCCTGGATGTGCATCTGGTTGGCCTTGGCCTTGCGTTCCTTGTATTCGCGGAAGAACCACAGCAGGGTATGCAGCCAGAAGAAGCCGAAGGTGCCCACCAACAGTTGCACCATGATCTGGAAGGCAATCCAGATTTCCGGGTAGCGCTTGAAGTCGCCGTGGTGGCCATGTGGCTGGAAGGTGGCAAAGCCCGCAGGAGCCTTGGCCAGATCCTTCTTGCCGTTGTGGCAACTCTCGCAGGTCTTCATGCGGTTGTTGGCATGAACCTTGGAATTGGGATCGTCGGCCTTGAGGATTTCGTGGCTGCCATGGCAGTTGTAGCACTTGGCCGTGTAGGTGTAGCCCAGGGTGCTGATCTGCCCGTGGTAAGTAGCCTTGTAGGACGCAAAATTGGCTTCGTGGCAGCTACCGCACTTGCTGGAGATTTCGGCCTTGAACGGATCGCCAGAGCTGTTGGCCACCGCGTGGGCACTGTGGCAGTCGGAGCACACTGCCGCCTTGGCGTTGTGCTTCTTCATGCTCTCCTGGCCGTGGATGGAGTCGGTATAGGCCTCCAGCTGGTCGGTGTGGCAGCTCTCACCGCAATTGGCAGCAATGCTCAGGCGCCAGGCTTTTCGCTCGGGTGAATCAGCCGGCAACGTTGCGGAAGGAACATTGAAGCTGTGCGTGTCGTGGCAGTTGTCGCACGAGGCGTTGGGCTTGGTCTTGTCATCCGCATTGGGCCGCGCGTGGAAGGACTTCTTGTAGTCCTCGATATTCTTGGCGACCACACCCAGGCGCGGTTTCTCCGCCGCCTTGCCTTCCTTTTGCGCCTTGTCCCACAGATCCTGGTGGCAGCCCGCGCAATCGACCTTCTTGGCCGGCTGAGCGGTCGCCTTCTGGTGGGCATTACCCACGGTGGCGTTATCAGTGATGTCCGTGTGGCAGGCCACACATTCCATCTTGGCGTGCACGCCCTTGGCGAAGGCTTCGGTGGCAATGCTGTGCAGTGGGCGTGGCTTGCCTTCGGCGTCGGGAACCTCCAACTTGCCCTTTTTGCCGTCGTGGCAGGTCTGACAGGTGGCGTTATCGAGCGCGCTCGCCATCGGAGAAGAGATTGCGGTGGAGGCTGCCCATGCTGGCAGACAACCCAGCGCCAACAGGCAGAACATCAGCCATCGCATCGCCACAAATCTAGTTTGCATGGTGCATGTTTCCCATAAAAAAAGCGCAACGTTCATTGTTGCGCTTTGGCTCCAACCAGCTTCAATGAAGACGTCATTATTGACATACATCAAGAATTTTCAGTGTAAAAACCCAGCCCAGTGCACGCGGGGGCGGCTGCCCCCGCGTTACCCGGTCACTATCAGAACGAATGCGTTACCGTGACACCCAACAGCTGGGTGGTCTGGGACGGACTGACGTTGACGCGGGTACCGTCCGTGAAGGTCCAGTTGGCCCAGGTGTAGTCGTCCATCTTGCGCAAGTCATAGATGTAGTCCAGTCGCAGCTTGGTCGCCTTGCTCACGGCGTAGCCACCGGTCAGGCTCAAGCGGTTGATGGAGTAAACCGTGTCCGGCAGCACCCCAGCACCGGCCGGCACCGAGTTTCCGGTTCCAGCCGGATTGAAGGTGATGCCGTACTTGGTGGTGTCCATCGAGTACAGGTATTTCGCGGCCAGTGTCCAAGCACCGACCGGTCCATTCACCCCCATGCCAAATACCTCGCCGCGCATGTCGAGGTCGGCCATCCACGGCACGCAAGAGTTGGTGGCCAAGACGCCGGTGCAGTTCTGGTCGGCTGCCAGGCGGGGGGTATAGACCTCGTTCTGGTGGGTCTTGTTGGTGTTCAGCGAGTAATAGGCATTGGCCTTCCACTTGTCGTTGATCTGGAAGCTGGCATCCAGGCCAATCAGGTCCGTGCGTCCATCGGTCATGCCCATCTGGGCGTTGCCCGAAGGCGGCGTAAAGGGGTAGGCATCCTTGCCATACTCGTAGAAGAACTGGAGCGACAGGGGATCGGTCGGACTCCAGTCCGCCATCAGCTTGGCCTTGTCGCGCTTGCGGTCGGCGAATTGCAGTGGCGCGGCCACGCCGGTGGTCGTGGAGAAAGTGACCATTCCGGGCGTCGGCGTACCGTCCAGCAGATCCCATTTGCCACCGGTGCGCTCGCTGTGCGCCAACATAAAGCGCCCATTCAGCGTTTCACTCAATGCCTTGCGCAGTTCAACCCGCACCGTCTGATCCGTCACCTCTTCGCGATAGGCCTTGGGCGTGGCCTTGTAGTCGTAGTCCACGCCTCCGGTCAAGCTGTAACCACCACCCATGCGGTACGTCAACTCGGCCTTGCCACGGTTGATGCGGTGCGACTCCAGGGGATTCAAATACCCTGTTGGAAATTCCGTCGACGCAGTGGAATCCAGGTAGTAACGTTGTGGCGTCTTGTCGTTGCGATCTTCATACCGCCATGAGGCCAGGAAGTCCAGGTCCTTGCTGAACTTGGAAGTCACCATCGCAAACGCCGACGTGGTTTCAACCAGGCCATTGAGGGCCGTGGCCGTGTTGCCAGCCGCGTAGGGAACGCCCGGCGGATTGATCTTGGTATAGGTGGTGGAGCCGGTCACCGAATCCCCATACGCGGAGATAAACGGTGAATCCTGGGTGCCGGTTTCCTTGGCCAGCTTGAAGCTTAAGCGGGTGTCATCGGTGAAGCTATAGCCGCCAGAAAGGTCCCACTGCGTGGAGCGGTTGCTCGGGGGCAGCGAGATCCACGGGCTGGTGATGGGCCCCGCGGTCCCCGTCAGGGAGTTCTGGCCCGGCGTGATGTTCATGGCGATGCTGGAGTTGTCCAGCACGCTCATGTAGAAGCCGCCACTGAGCTGGAACTTCTTGGTGAAATATTCGAAGTTCGCCTCGAACTGGTTGTGGCGGTAGTTCTCCGGCTGGGGAGCGAAAAACATCGCGGCGTAGTTCTTGGTGGGATACGTGGACCCGATGGGCGTGTTCCAGGTTGCGCCATACGCGGAGGACATGATGGCGCCTTGCTTGTCCTCCGTCTTCATGGAGAAGTTGAGTTTGAAGTTGTCCGTGATGAACTTGCTGCCGGACAATGCCGTGCCTCTGCGCTCCAGCTTGAGACTGCTCTCGGGGCCAAGGCCCTGGTAGGAACGGAAGTCGGTGTTCAAGGCCAGATTGGCCGTGCCCACACCCGCCACCTTGGTGTTGATGGTGTAGGGGGCAAAGCGCGTGATCTCGTTGTAGTCCAGGGCGACACGCCAATCACCCTGCTGCTCGGCAGAGGCATTGAACTCCTGGTTGCGTTGGCCCAGGTCCTTGCCCTGCACCGTCACCCACATGCCGGTGGCGTCCCGGCGGATCAGGTTGATCCCCAGAAGACCTTGCGCCCCGGTGCTGTCGATGCCGTTGTACAGGCGAAACAAGGGATTGACCTGGTCGACGCCACGGATGGTCAGCGACACGTCACTGGCATTGGGGTTGGTCAATTCCTCCACCGTGTCCGCATAGGCGAATCCGACCGGGAAAGCGAGCGTGATGGCGATCGCAAGGGCAGAGCGGACGGGAACATTACGTTGGGTTTTCATGTCCATTCTCCATTCTTAGCGCCAGAAACGCAGGGCGCGAGTTGAGTTCATCGGGTTGTTGCTGCCATGGATGTCGGTGTGGCAATTCATGCAGGACATCCCTTGGGTCTTGCCAACCACGCCACTGGACTGGTAGTTGTCCGGCGGGGTGGTGGCACTCAGGACGGTGCCTGCTGCGTTCTTGGACATGTCCACGCGACCGGCAACGCCGGGCACATTGCCAGGGTGGCTGGAGGGATCGTGGCAACCCAGGCACAGGAACGGGGGCCGGGTCTTGAGCATGGCGTCGGCGGTGGTGCCGTGCGGGTTGTGGCAGTTGCTGCAGTCATCGGTAACTGGTTGATGGCTGTGGATGAACGGGCCGCGCTTCTCGGCATGGCAGGTGTAGCAGGTGCCGGTCACGCTGTCCTTGACCAGCAGCTTGCCGCCCGGTGAGCCGTGCGGATTGTGGCAGTTGGAGCAGGTCATCTTGCCTTCGACCACCGGGTGGTGAGACGGCTTGTTGGCCAGGGCACGCTGTTCCTTGTGGCAGGTGAAGCACACCTCGGCCTGATCGCGCTTCGCACGCACCGCGTCTTGCTGGCTGTGCACCTTGTGGCAGGATGTACAGGCCACGTCGCGGGTCTGGTGCTGGCTGCCCTTCCAGAACGTGCGCTTGGCATCACCCTGGTGGCAGGTCAGGCAAGCCGCGTCGCGCGATTCGGCGGGGCTCTTGGTCTTGGCGCCGAAGGTCACATCGGGCGCCACCAATTGGTCTTTCTTGCCAGATTCGGCGGTCTTGATGTGGCGTTCGCTCTCACCGTGGCAACTGGTGCAGGTGGGGTTGCGCGCATCCGTCCGCGTGCCATGCTTGGTCTTACCCAGGTGCAGAACGCCCGGAGAGTCCGCTTCGTCGTGGCAGGACGTGCATTTAGCGTCACCCTTGATGAAAAGGTCCTGTGTCTCCGCCGCATGTGCGGACATGCCCGCCAAGGCCAGGACGCACCAGACCGCAACGGCCTGGGCAAAGCGTAAGAATTTCATTTCAGTGCCTCCGGTTCAAGATAAAACGCCTGTGAAAAAATGGAGTGATGGCCTGATGCCACGGGGACGCGAACACACTTCACAACATGCATCCATGGAACTGCTGAATGGGTATTCATGGGATGGGCCTGTCTTCGTTCTTTTGTCGTAAAGCCAACAACATTCGCAAGGTCATTCTCAAACAGCACCTTGACCAGGTCAATGTTTACAAGTGCTTTACTCGGGCTTTACCGTTGCTATCTTGGCGTTTACCTGAGCAGTGCATTCGACTTTTGCTTGCAATCGGCCGACAAGCGGCATAGGCAAATACCCACGACCACCCCGGTTTTCCCCGCACGCCCCCTCCATTGGCGCCGCAGGCGCCGCACGCCCTCCATCCGCCCCCTTGAAAAGCACACATGTTTGATGCAATCGGGGTTTGGGGCATAAAAAAACCCGCCGGATTCGGCGGGTCGGTTAGGCGATGCGGTCGTTGCAGACCACTACGGCCGCGTCATTGCGACAGAATCCAGTCGGCCAGGTTTTTCAACTGGGCCTGGTCTTTGGTGTCGATGATCTTGTGATCTTCCTCGGTACCGTCCTCCAGCTTGACCTTGGGGCCGGTCGTGAAGTTCTTGATGGCCTTTTCCTGACCTTCGGGCTTGCCCTTGTACTTGGCGGCGATCTTCTTCAGGGAAGGGCCCTTTTTGGTCTTGTCCACCGCGTGGCACTTGAAGCAGTCATTTTTCTTGGCCAGGGCCTGCGCAGCTTCCGCATCCACTGCGGCATGGGCAGGCGCCAGGGCGGCCAGGGACAAGGTTGCGCCGCACACGATGGCGATCAGCGAGAGGGATTTCATGGCTTGCATTTCTCCTGGGTTGTTGTACACATCAATTTGACTTGGGTCACAAACCGATTCTGCGCTGGCCCGTAACGGCCCGCAACGATTTTCAACATAAGTAAATTGACGTACGTCACATTACTGACACGGTTGGCCCGCTTTCGCTGGAGGTGCGTGCCATACTGACCATCGTATCGCCGTCGTGTCAGGCACCTGTAGACATGACCCGCGACACTCCCATTTGAACGCCTTTTACTACCAAGGAGACCCCCATGTCCCGTGAAGTTGTTGTTGTTAGCGCCGTGCGCACCGCCATTGGCACCTTTGGCGGAAGCCTGAAGGACATTCCCCCCACCCAGCTGGCCGCCCAGGTGGTACGCGAATCGCTGTCGCGCGCCCAGGTGGAAGGCAAGGACGTGGGGCACGTGGTGTTCGGCCACGTGGTCAACACCGAGCCCAAGGACATGTACCTCTCCCGCGTCGCCGCCATCGACGGCGGCTGCGCCGAGGGCACGCCCGCCTTCAACGTGAACCGCCTGTGCGGCTCGGGATTGCAGGCCATTGTCTCGGCCAGCCAGAGCATCCTGCTGGGCGACACCGACGTGGCCGTTGGCGGCGGTGCCGAGAACATGAGCCGTGCGCCCTTTGCCTCGCTGAACATGCGCTGGGGCGCCCGCATGGGCGACACCAAGATGGTGGACATGATGATTGGCGCTTTGCATGACCCCTTCCACACCATCCACATGGGTGTCACGGCGGAGAACATCGCTGCCAAGTGGGGCATCAGCCGCGAAGAGCAGGACCGCCTAGCCGTGGAAAGCCACAAGCGCGCGCAAAAGGCCACCGAAGCCGGCTACTTCAAGGACCAGATCATGCCCGTGATGCTCAAGAGCAAAAAGGGCGAAGTAGCCTACGTGACGGACGAGCACTTCCGCACCAACGTGACGATGGAAGACATGGCCAAGCTCAAGCCCGCCTTCCTGAAAGAAAACGGCACCGTGACCGCCGGCAACGCCTCCGGCATCAATGACGCCGCCGCCGCCGTGGTGCTGATGGAAGCTGGCGCTGCCAAGGCCCGCGGTGCCAAGCCCCTGGCCCGCCTGGTGGCCTACGCCCACGCTGGCGTCGACCCCAAGTACATGGGTATCGGCCCGGTTCCCGCCACCCAGACCGCACTCAAGAAAGCCGGCCTGACCGTGAACGACCTGGACGTGATTGAGGCGAATGAGGCCTTTGCCGCCCAGGCCTGTGCCGTGTCGCGCGACCTGGGCCTGGACCCGGCCAAGGTCAACCCCAATGGGTCCGGCATCTCGCTGGGCCACCCCATCGGCGCCACCGGTGCGCTGATCACCGTCAAGGCCCTGTACGAGCTGCAACGCATCCAGGGCCGCTACGCCCTGGTGACCATGTGCATCGGCGGTGGCCAGGGTATTGCAGCGATTTTTGAACGCATGTAACCACCCGCCCCACGGACGAACGCTCTGCTTTTGATAGCGCCTCACGCCCTTTCCACGAGGGCTTGAGGCGTTTTTCTTTTGGAATTGCTTTAAGTCAAGATTGCCCATCAGGGAAAACCCTAAACTCGCGCCAAGATGTCGCTTCGTACGACCGGCGCCACTTGGAGACCGTTTTGCTGCCCGCTTACATCACCCATGCCGATTGCGCCCGCCACGAAATGGGCCCTCACCACCCGGAATGCCCGGAACGGTTGAGCGCCATCAACGACATGCTGCTGACCAAGGGCCTGCTGGACTACATGCACCCCTACTATGCCCCGCTGGCCACCCACGAGCAGCTGGCGCATGCGCATTCGACGCTGTACATCGACGAATTGATGGGTTCCTCCCCGGTGGAGGGCTACCACCGCGTCGACCCCGACACCGAGATGAACCCCCACACGGTACAGGCCGCCCTGCGTGCCGCCGGCGCCGTTGTGCAGGCGACCAACCTGGTGGTGGGTGGCGAAGCACCCTCGGCCTTCTGCTGCGTGCGCCCGCCCGGCCACCATGCCGAACGCGGCGCGGCCATGGGCTTTTGCTTCTTCAACAACGTGGCGGTGGGCATCCGCCATGCACTGACCGAACACGGCGTCCAGCGTGTGGCGCTGATCGATTTCGACGTGCACCACGGCAACGGCAGCGAGGACATCTTTCGCGGCGACGAGCGGGTGCTGATGTGCTCCATATTCGAGCAGGGCATCTACCCTTTCACCGGCGAGAACGCCACCGGCCCCAATATGGTCAACGTGGGCCTGCCCTCGCGCTCGGGCGGCGAGGCCTTCCGCAATGCGGTGACCCAACACTGGCTACCGGCCCTGGATGCCTTTGCGCCGGAAATGATCTACATTTCGGCAGGCTTCGACGGCCACCGGGAGGACGACATGGGCAACCTGGGCCTAGTGGAGGCCGACTACGCCTGGGTCACCCAGCAACTGGTGGCGGTGGCCCAGCGTCACTGCAAGGGCCGCATCGTCTCCTGCCTGGAGGGCGGCTATGTGCTGAGTGCGCTGGCGCGCAGCGTGGCGGCCCACGTCAAGGTTCTCATCGGCGCAGACTGAGGAAACGCATGGACAAACACTACCTCACCCCCCTGTTCACCCCCGAATCCGTCGTCGTTTTCGTCGGCAAGGTTGACGATCCCGCCACGCAGACGCCTCAGGCCGTGACCCTGTTGGAAGCCCTGCGGGCCCAGCGCTTCACCGGCACGTTGCAATTCCTGGACATCCACACCAGCGGCACCCTGGCCGATCTGGCCCAGGCGCGTGCCGACCTGGCCATCATTGCCCTGCCCGCTTGCGACGTGGCCGCGGCGTTGGAGCTGTCCGGGCGCATGGCCTGCAAGGCGGCTCTGGTGATCTCCAGCGGCATCACGGCCGAGCAATCGACCGAGCTGAAGAAGATCGCCCGACGCGAAAGCATCCACCTGCTCGGCCCCAATTCCCTGGGCCTGCAGCGCCCACAATTGCAGCTCAATGCATCGGCGGCTGGCCCGCTGGCCAATCCGGGTAGCCTGGCGCTGATCTCTCAGTCGGGCGCGCTGACCTCGTCCATGCTGGACTGGGCCCGCATGAACGGTGTGGGCTTCTCCTCCGTCGTGTCGCTGGGTCCGCATACCGCGGTGGACATTGCTCAGGCGCTGGATTTCCTGGCCAATGACGCGCAGACCCACAGCATCGTGGTCTACATGGAGGGCATCTCCAACGCCCGGCGTTTCATGAGCGCCCTGCGCTCGGCCGCCAACGCCAAGCCGGTGGTCGTGCTCAAGGCCGGTCGCAAGGCCGCTGGCAACGAGGCGGCGCAGACCCACAGCGGCGCCATCGTCGGCAGCGACGACGTGTTCGACGCGGCGCTGCGCCGCGCCGGTGCCGTGCGCGTGCGCTCCTTCGTGGCCCTGTTCTCTGCAGCAAAATGCCTGGCCTCGCGCTACCGCCCCGTGGGCAAGCGTTTGGCCGTCATCACCAACGGCGGCGGCCCTGGCGTGCTGGCAGCCGACTGGGTAAATGAAATCTCGTTGCAGTTGGGCAAGCTGTCCAGCGAATCGGTGGCCGCGCTCAAGCCGCAGTTGCCCCCACTGGCCTCCCTCACCGACCTGATCGACCTGTCCGAAGAAGCCGGTCCCGAGCACTTCAAGGCCGCCATCGCCGCTGCGGAAAAAGACCGCCAGATTGACGGCATGCTGGCCATCTACTCACCCAAGGCCGGTGGCGACGCCGCCGCTGTGGCCGCAGCGCTGGCCGAGGCCAAGCAAAACATCGGCAAGCCCTTGCTCTCCTGTTGGATGGGCGACGCCTCGGTCGGCGCGGCCCGTGGCGTCCTGAAAGAGGCGGCCATCCCCAGCTTCCGCACGCCGGAAGCCGCAGTGGGCGCCTTCGGCAACCTGGCCTCGTTCTACCAGAACCAGTTGCTGCTGCAGCAAACGCCACCGCCCCAATCCACCCTGGCCAAGCCCGACATCGAGGGCGCCCGCCTGGTGATCGAAAGCGTTCTGGCCGAGCGGCGCAAGGTACTCACCGAGATGGAGTCCAAGGCCCTGCTGTCGGCCTTCCACATCCCGGTCACCTCCACCATGCTGGCGCGCACCGCCAACGAGGCCATGATGATCGCCACGCAGCTGGGATTTCCGGTGGCGCTCAAGATCGACTCACCCGACATCAGCCACAAGTCCGACGTGCACGGCGTGGCGCTCAACATCGTCAACGCCACCGGCGTGCGCGACGCCTTCACCGACATGATGCAGACCGTGGCGCGCCTGCAGCCCAAGGCACGCATCAATGGCGTGACGGTGCAAAACATGGCGGCCGCCAAGCGCGGGCGCGAGATCTACATCGGCCTGGTCACCGACGACCCCTTCGGCCCGGTGATCGCATTCGGCGCCGGCGGCACCATGATCGAACTGATCAACGACCGCGCCATGGAGCTGCCACCGCTGAACCAGTTCCTGGCCCGGCGCCTGATCGAGCGCTCACGCGTGGCCGAGACCCTGGGCGAATGGCGCGGCAACAACCCGGTCAACATGGACGCCCTGGAGCAGGTGCTGCTGCGCGTGTCCGAAATGGTGTGCGAGCTGCCGCAGTTGCGCGAGATGGACATCAACCCCTTCATCGTGGACGAGAACGGCGCCGTGGCGGTGGATGCCCGCATCGTCATCGACCACGCCGCGCAGACCGCCAGCAGCAGCACCAACTGCTACAACCACCTGGCCATCCTGCCCTACCCCGCCCGCTTCGAGCAGGTCTGGCCGCTGCCCGGTGGCGGCGAATACTCCGTGCGCCCCATCCGCCCGGACGACGCCCAGATGCTGCAGGACCTGGTGCACAGCCTCTCACCCGAGAGCCGCTATTTCCGCTTCGTCTCCTCCATCACCGAACTGCCGGCAACCATGCTGGCGCGCTTCACGCTGATCGACTACGACCGCGAGATGGCCCTGGTGGCCGTGTTCAAGGAACGCAAGCCTGCCGCGGACGGCGAATTCACCGAGACCGAACGCATCGTCGGCGTGTCGCGCTACATCACCAACCCCGACCAGTCCAGCTGCGAATTCGCGCTGGTGGTGGCGGACGATTTCAGCGGCAAGGGCCTGGGATCGCGCCTGATGCTCAGCATCATGGACGTGGCCCGTGAGAAGGGTCTGGCCGAGATCGACGGATTGGTGCTGGCCAACAACCCCAGCATGCTCAAACTCATGCGCAGCCTGGGCTTCTCGGTCAAAACCTACCCGGAAGACGCGGATTTCAAAATCGTCACACATGCGCTGTGACCCCACCTGCAACAACGAACTGGAGAACGGTGTGCCTGCACTCGAATGGTCTGAAGAATTTGTCCTGAACCTGCCCCAGATGGACGCCACCCACGAGGAATTCGTGGAATTGCTGGCCGATGTGGAGGCCGCCAGCGACCACGGCCTGCTACCGGCATGGCAGGCCCTGGTGGAGCACACCGACGCCCACTTCGGCCGCGAAGACCAGTGGATGCAACAGACCCGCTTTGCCGCCAGCAACTGCCACAGCACGCAGCACAAGGTGGTGCTGGACATCATGAAGCACGGCGCCGTGCAATGCGCCACCGGCGATCTGGCCATGGTGCGCCAGATGGCGCGCGAACTGGCCGTATGGTTCCCACAGCATGCTGCCTCGATGGATGCCGCCTTGGCTGCCCATCTGCACCGCGTGGGCTTCGACACCGAGACCGGTGTGATCCACAGCCCGCAGGCGCTGCCTACGGCAGAGATTCACGGCTGCGCCGGCCCCAGTTGCTCCAGCCCCGAGGCCGAGGAAGAAACCGCCGCGCAGGCGGCGTGACCATCAGCCGCCGACGATGCGGTTGCGCCCCTCGCGCTTGGCTTGGTAGAGGGCCTCGTCGGCCCGCTTGACCAGGGATTGGGCGTTGAGCCCAGGCTCCAACTGTGCGATGCCGCACGAGAACGTGCAGGCAAAAGAGCCTTCCGGCGCCGGGTGACGGAACTCCGAAAAGTCGACGCGGATGCGGTCCAGCAAATGGCGTGCACGCTCGGCATCGGCCTGCGGCAGGATCACCAGGAATTCCTCGCCACCGTAACGTCCCACTGCGTCGGTCTTGCGCAGACGCTGCTTGAGCAGCCAGGCCATGCTGCGGATCACCTGATCTCCCATGGGGTGGCCGTAGGTGTCGTTGACCTTCTTGAAGTGGTCGATATCGATCATGCCCACGCACAGCGGTGTCCCTTCGGCGAGCGCGGCCTGCACCGCGGCATCCACGCGCTGCTTGGACATGGTGTGGTTGAGCAGCCCGGTCAGACTGTCCAGGAACATGGAGCGGCGCAGGATGCGATAGCGCTCGATCTTGCTCTTGACCACTGCATTCAGGATCACGGGGTTGAAGGGCTTGGTCAGGAAATGGTCCCCGCCCAGGCGCAGGGCATCCACCTGCAAGGCAATGCTGGTGTCGGCCGAGAGGTAGACCACCGGCGTGGACAAAAACTCTTCGTGCTGGCGAATGACGCGCGTCACCTCCACACCGGTGCAGCCGGGCATGTACATGTCCATCAGCACCAGGTCGGGCTGGAACTTGGCCAGCGCCGTCAACACCTCCTGCGGTTTGGAAATGGCCATGGACTCCATCCCCGATTCGCGCAGCGTGCGCTGGATCAGGGTGCTGGCGGTCTTGGAGTCCTCCACCACCAGCACGCGATAGGGCGGCTCTTCCTCGCTGCCGCACAACTTGACGATGCGCGCCATGATGACCGACTGCGCCGTGCCCACCGGAAAACAGAAATCGCAGCCCACGCGCAGGGCCAGCTTGAGCCCCTCAAAGTCGTGGGGCAGTTGCAGGCCGATGATGCTGCTGGCCGAGAAACGGCTGCGCAGGGCCTGTACCCGCACGATGAAGGCCGTGGGTTCCAGTCCCTTGGCGTCGACCAGCACAATGGCGGGGTCGGGCATGCCCTTTTGCTCGTAGTGGGCACCGCAGATCTCGACCTTGATATTGAAGAAACCGGCGTGGGTGACCACTTCTTTCCAGGCGTCGGGTGTCGAGGTCACCAGCCAGATTTTCTTGACCGGAATCAGGTCGGTAATGACCTCGGCTTCCTGGTGCAAGCGGCGTTCGGGGTTGGCATCGATGTTCTCCGCCAGAAAGGCGTTGATGCGTTCATCGAAGTCGGCAATCTGCCCATCCAGGTCCGCCATGGGCGCATCGGGCATGGGATCGCTGTTCCAACGGTCGAATTGCGACAGCACTTGCTGCTCCAGCGCGCGGGCAATCTGGTGCAGGCCGGGCAGGCCCTTGGCGTCCAGGAACTCCGTGAAGCTGGAAACGGCCACGGCAAATTCCACAAACCCGTCCAGGCCGGGATGTGATTTGCAGGCGTGCCATTTGGAAAGAAATTCGTCGCTCTTTCTCTTCAGCTCGGCGGGCGAACAGGACATAAATCTCCTCGGGACCGGTGGTCCCGGTTCTTGCAGCTATTCTAGTGGGCCTATTTCGGCGCCTCGTCCTGAAAACCACCATGACGCAGGGTAACTACCAAGGTGTCGCGGTGACCGTGCAGCCCCTCGGGCTGGATCGGCGTGGACTCGTGGATCACCCGCGTATCGTCCAGCAACAGCACCGACCAAGGCTCGCGCAGCGTGAAGCGCTGGCCGTTGGGGCCGTCGGCCTCGAACACCCGCGTCTCGCCACCCTTGATGCCTTGGCGCTCCACCAGGAACACGGCCACCAGGTCCACGCCATCGCGGTGCGCGCCCTCGGGCGTGGGCCGGCCGATGCCGTCGGTGGTGTCAATGCGGAACTGGTGTGCCTCCACGAACCATGGCTGCACGCCCTTGAGTTGCGAGCACAGCCGCCCCAGCGCCAGCAGCAGTTGCGTCCACGCGGGCTGCGCCGCAGTTGCGGGCAGCACCGGCTCAAACCAGCGCTGCATGCCACCGTGCAGGGCGTTGTACTCCAGCGGCTGCCAGTGGGCGCGGTGCGGCACGGTCTGCACCGCATCAGCCTGCACGATGTAGCTGGCATGGCGGCGACGCCGGTAACGGCCGCCGTCCTTCAGGTACAGGTCCGCCGGCAGATCGCTCCAACTGGGCACCAGGCCCATCAGGTCGGTCAGCGGTACCTGCGCCATTGCGCACACGGACGTCGCACTCAATACGGCATAGCCCTGACGCTGCAGGGTGGGAACGGCGTCGGCCAGGGCGACGCAGGGGGGTTGGAAGCTGCTGGTGGTCATGCCCATAGCTTAAAGGCTGCGCCCGCTTTTAGCGCCATTGCCAACACACGGTGCCGGGGCACGGGCATGCCCCAGCGCGGCGCGTGGGATGTCACCTAGGCAACCTTGGTGGCCTATTGGGCGCGCTACCATGCGCCTCCCTGCTTTGTGGAGTCCTGCCATGTCCCTCGCCAACCTCGTCAACCACCAGACACGCCTCGCCGCCCGCCCGGTCGGCATGCCCAAACCCACCGACTGGAACCACACCACCGAGCCCGTGGCCGAGCCTCTGGAGGGCGGCGTCACCGTCAAGACCCTGGCGCTGTCGCTGGACCCGGCCATGCGCGGCTGGATGAACGAGGGCAAGAGCTACATCCCCCCCGTGGGTATTGGCGAAGTCATGCGCGCCGGCGGCGTGGGCGTCGTGATCGCCTCCAAGAATCCAGCCTTTGCCGTGGGCGACCACGTGTACGCCAGCCTGGGCGTGCAGGAGTACCTCACCATCGCCGCCGATGAAATCAAGCGCACCGGCCTGGCCAAGATCGACCTGCGCGCCGGCACCCAGAACCAGTGGCTCAACGTGCTGGGCATGCCCGGCATGACCGGCTACTTCGGCCTGATGGACGTGGGCCAGCCACAAGCCGGCGAGACCGTGGTGATCTCCGGCGCGGCTGGCGCCGTGGGCCAGACCGTGGGCCAGATCGCCAAGATCAAGGGCTGCCGCGTCGTCGGCATCGCCGGCGGCCCGGCCAAGTGCGAATGGGTGGTGAAGGAACTGGGCTTTGACGCCTGCATCGACTACAAGGCGGGCCCCGGCGCCGTGCGCGCCGGCCTGAAGGAACACTGCCCCAAAGGCGTGGACATCTACTTCGACAACGTCGGCGGCGAGATCCTGGACGATGTGCTGGCCAAGATCAACCGCAAGGCCCGCATCATCATCTGCGGCGCCATCAGCCAGTACAACAACACTACACCCATCCAGGGCCCCAAGAACTACCTGAGCCTCTTGGTCAACCGCGCCCGCATGGAAGGCATCGTGGTGTTCGACTACGCCGACCGCTACCACCTGGCCATCGCCGAGATGGCCGGCTACATCAAGGACGGCCGCATGAAGAGCAAGGAAGACGTGGTGGTGGGCCTGGACAAGTTCCCCGAGACCCTGCTCAAGCTGTTCAACGGCGAAAACTTCGGCAAGCTGGTTCTGGAAGTGGCCAAGGGTTAAGGTCGGTTCGTGCGAGGAGCGCTACGTTTTCAGTAGCGCCCCACGCACATTCCACGAGGGCTAGTTGCCGATTTGGCTACTCGTCATTCGAGCAAGGCCGCATACACCAGGTTGCGAAACAACGGCCGGTAGTAGTCGCGTTGGTTCGGTGCCTGGATCATCATCAGCGCGAAGAAGTCTTTGGCCGGGTCGACGAAGAAGGTGGTTCCTGCTATGCCGCCCCAGAAGTACAGGCCCTTGGAGCCGGCCATCGCGGCCACGCCCTCGTCCAGGCGCACGGCAAAGCCCAGGCCGAAGCCGTGGCCCGGTGGCAGCAGCTCGCCGGAACGCCCAGCCCGGTGCACACCAATCTCGCCCAGATGGTCGGCCGTCATGTAGCGCACGGTGGCGGTGCTGAGGATGCGCCGGCCGTCCAGCTCGCCGCCGTTCAGCAGGCATTGCAGGAAGCGCGCGTAGTCGGCGCTGGTGGAGGCCAGGCCGGCGCCACCGGCTTCCATCGCCACGGGCTTGCGCACATCGATCAGGCGCGGGGCGATGCCGCCATCCGGGTCCTTCTCAAACGCCTCGGCAATGCGGTGGTGTTTCTCCGGCGGCACGACGAAGCTGGTGTCCACCATGCCCAGCGGACCCAGGATGTTCTCCTGCAAGAAGGCGCCCAGACTCTGGCCGCTGACGACCTCGACCAAGGCGCCCAGCAGGTCGGTGGCGCGGCTATATTCCCACACGGTGCCGGGTTCGAACATCAGCGGAATCGCGGCCAGGGCCTGCGCAAACTCACGGTTGGTGCGATCACGCGAGGCCAGTTGCGCCTGGGCGTATTGGCGCTGGATCGGCTCGGTGCCAAGGATCTCGTAGGTTAGGCCGGCCGTGTGGCGCAGCAGGTCCTGCACGGTGGGCGCATGGCGCGGGCGGTGCTGCACCGAGTGGCCGTGGACGATGGTGGTGAGCTTGAGGTCTTCGAACTCCGGCAGGTACTGGCCCACCGGGTCGCTGAGCAGCAGGCGGCCCTGCTCCATCAGCATCATGACGGCCACCGAGACGATGGGCTTGGTCATGGAGTAGATGCGGAAGATCGAGTCCAGCGCCATGGGCACGTTGGCCGCCGGGTCCTGCTGGCCCACGGTCTCGTGCAGCAGCACCTGGCCGCGCCGGGCGATCAGCGCCACGGCACCGGGCAGGCGGGCCTTGGCCACCTCGCTTTGCAGCACCTCGACCAGGCGGCGGGTGCGCTGCGGGCAAAAGCCCAGGTCCTTGGCGGAGCCCAGCGGGAGTTGCGGCGTGCTGCTCATGCGCAGGCTCCGGCTTGCGTGTAGCGTGCGCGGGCCAGCGCGGCGCCTTGGGCCAGGGCTTCCAGCTTCTTCAGTGCCACCTCGCGGCTCATCGGCGCCAGGCCGCAGTTGGTGCAGGGGAACAGGCGCTCCTTGGGCACATGCTGCAGCGCCATGCCGATGGTGTCGGCCACCTGCTCGGGCGTCTCGATGACATCGCTGGCCACGTCGATGACGCCGACCATCACGTCCTTGCCCTTGAGCAGGTCCATCATTTCGGGCGGCACATGGGAGTGGTAGCACTCCAGGCTGACCTGCTGGATGGAGCTGGCGGCCAGCGCCGGGAACACCTTTTCGTACTGGCGCCACTCCTGGCCCAAGGTCTCTTTCCAGTCGGTATTGGCCTTGATGCCGTAGCCGTAGCAGATGTGCACGGCGGTTGTGCATTTGAGGCCCTTGGCGGCCACTTCCAGCGCCTGCACACCCCAGTCGGCGGCGTCCTGCATGTAAACGTTGAAGGCCGGCTCGTCGAACTGAATGATGTCCACGCCATCGGCCTCCAGTGCGCGCGCCTCTTCGTTGAGCAGCTCGGCGAAGGCAAAGGCCATCGTCTTGCGGTCGCCGTAGTAACGGTCGGCCACGGTGTCCACAATGGTCAGCGGTCCCGGCAGCGTGAACTTGAGTTTCTTTTGCGTGTGGGCGCGGGCCAGGCGCGCCTCGAAGGCGTGCACCCGGCCCTTCAGACTCAAGGGTGCCACCACCTGGGGCACCATGGCCTTGTAGCGGTCGTTGCGGATGCCCATCTCGACCTTGTGCTCGAAATCGATGCCGTCGACCTGTTCCAGAAAGCCATGCACAAAGTGCTGGCGGCTCTGCTCGCCGTCGCCGACGATGTCCAGGCCGGCGTCCTCCTGCGCCTTGATCCACAGCAGCGTGGCATCGGCCTTGGCCTGCTGCAGCTCTGGCCCGGCCAGCTTCCACTGGGGCCAGAGCTTCTCGGTCTCCGAGAGCCAGGAGGGTTTGGGCAGACTGCCCGCGATGGCGGTTTCAAACATGATGGTGTCTTCCTCTTGGGTTGCGCCACCGTCCCGCCAGCGGGCTGGGTGGCTACTTCGTTTCGGCTTCCTGCAAGGTACGCCACATCACTTTACCCGCTCCGCTCTTGGGCAGGGCGGTGACGAACTGCACCACGCGCGGCACCTTGTAGACGGCCATGTTGTCGCGGCACCAGTCGATGATGTCCTGCTCGGTCACCAGATCGCGGTGCGTGGAGCGCAGCACGACGACGGCCTTCACCGATTCGCCGCGGTAGCTGTCGGGGGTGGAAATGATGCAGGCCTCGGCAATGGCCGGGTGGCGGTACATCAGCGCCTCGACCTCGGCCGGCCAGACCTTGAAGCCCGACGCGTTGATCATGCGCTTGAGCCGGTCGGTGAGGAAGAAGTAGCCGTCCTCGTCGATCATGCCGATGTCGCCGGAGCGGAAGAAGCGTTTGCCATCGAGTTCGATGAATGCCGCCTCGGTGGCGTCCGGGCGTTTCCAGTAACCCTGGAAAACCTCGGGGCCGTGCATGATGATCTCACCGGACGTGCCCTGCGGCACTTCCTGCAGCGTGTCGGGGTCGATGACGCGGGCGTCCGTGCCCATGAAGGGGATGCCCAGGCATTGCTGCTTGGGTGCGTCCGGCGGGTTGCTGTGCGAGGGCGCGGCGGTTTCCGTCAAACCATAGCCTTCCACATAGCGCAAGCCGTATTGGTCCAACAGGCGCTGGGCCACGGCCTGCGGCATGGCCGCACCGCCGCCGCCGATGTAGACCAGGCTGGAGAGGTCGTAACTGGCGAAGTTGGGGCTGCCCAGCAGGTCGATGACCATGGTGGGGATGTTGGTCCAGTGCGTCACCTTCCAGCGCGAGATCAGGCGCCCGGCCAGGTCGCGGTCCCAGCGCGGCATGATGATGAGCGTGGCGCCACCGCGGATGCTGGTGTGCATGACGCTGACCATGCCGGTGATGTGGAACATCGGCACCACCACCAGCACCACGTTCTCGGCCGAGCCGTTGCCCCACATGCCGCTGGCCACGGCGTTGTGCATGATGCTGCCGTGCGTGTGCATGCAGCCCTTGGGCAGGCCGGTGGTGCCGCTGGTGTAGGGCAGGATGGCCAGGTCGCTCGGGCCGACGGTCAGGGCCGGTGGTTCACCCTCGGCCTTCAGCGCTTGATTCCAGTCAAGCACCTGGCCACCCTCCAATGCGGGGTGCGCGTGGCGCGTGGTCAGCCAGGGGTTCCAGGCGGTGGGTGGGCCGTCGTCGCCCACGGCGGCCACGTCAAAGGCATCGGTGAAGTGCGTGACCACCAGATGCGCCAGGCGTTGCTTGGCATCCAGCGCGTTGCTGGCACTGGCTAGCTCGGCGGCCAGGTCGGCGGTGGTGATGGCGACCTTGGCGTCGGGGTCGGTGATGTAGTGCTTGAGCTCCTCGGCCCGGTTCATGGGGTTGACCGGCACCACCACCGCGTTGGCGCGCAGGATGGCGAAATGGGCGATGACGAGCTGCGGGCAGTTTTGCATGCACAGCACCACCCTGTCACCCTTTTCGACGCCTAGCCCTTGCAAACACTGCGCAAGGCGCTCTGCTTTTTGTAGCAGCTGGGAATACGTCAACACCGCTCCAAAGAACACCAACGCCGCTTTGTCGGGGTAACGACGGGCGTTGGTCTCCAGGTTGTCCCACAACGAGGTGGCGGGAAGGGTGATGGCATGGGGCAGCCGCTTGGGCCAGAACTTGTAATGCGCGCGCACCGGAACTCCTTTGCAAAAATCAATGCGCACAGCCTATCGCGCGCAGGCCCCGGCCGCATCCGGGTAGCCCCCCGGAATGCCCCGTTTTAGTCACGTGGGCGACGTAGGCACGGGCATGGAATTTGCAAATTGTTAAACCGGCGTCCGGCGCCGCCCTGTATTGGGCCATGCATATTTTGCATGGCAGACCCGTAAAAACCCATGCCTACCCTGGCTGGCAAAGGACTAACATCCGTGGGTTGCTTGCGGAGCCCATGCGTGCAGTGCGCTGCCTGGCTTTGAACGCAATACTTACCGAATACTTCAGAGGAACCGACGACATGAAAAAACATCTGTTTGCCATCGCCGCAGCCACCGTGGCTGCCTCCTTGTTGACTATGGGTCAGGCCGCGCAGGCCGCCGACACGCTGGGCAAGGTCAAGGCTTCCGGCACCATCACCATGGGTGTGCGGGATTCGTCGGGCGCCCTGTCCTACACCCTGGGCGATGGCAAGTACGTGGGCTACCACGTTGAAATCTGCCAGCGCATCATCGCCAACGTCGAGAAGGCCGTCGGCAAGAAGCTGGAGATCAAGTACCTGCCCGTCACCTCACAGAACCGCATCCCCCTGGTGCAGAACGGCACGGTGGACATCGAGTGCGGCTCCACCACCAACAACATGACCCGCCAGAAGGACGTGTCCTTCGCGCTGACCGTGTACGTGGAAGAAGTGCGCATCGCGGTGAAGGCCAACTCCGGCATCAACTCCATCAATAACCTGGTGGGCAAGACCGTGGCCACCACCACCGGCACCACCTCGGTGCAGACGCTGCGCAAGCATGAGCGCGCCAATGGCGTGGACTTCAAGGAAATCTTCGGCAAGGACCACTCCGACAGCTTCCTGCTGCTGGAATCCGGCCGCGCCGATGCCTTCGTGATGGATGGCCAGATCCTGGCCGGCAACATCGCCACCGCCAAGAACCCCGCCGACTTCAAGATCGTCGGTGAAGTGCTCAGCGTGGAACCCATCGCCATCATGATGAGCAAGGACGACGCCGCCTTCAAGAAGGTGGCCGACGACACCATCCGTGAACTGCAGAAGTCCGGCGAGCTGGCCAAGATCTACGACAAGTGGTTCGTGCAGCCCATCCCGCCGAAGAACACCCGCGTGGGCCTGCCTCCCAGCGAAGCCACCAAGGCTGCCTGGGCCAACCTGAACGACAAGCCCATGGAAGACTACGCCAAGAAGTAAGCCGCATCCGGCCTGCCTGAAAACCCGCTTGTGTTCCGGCCCAGGCGGGTTTCTTTCAAAAAGGACGGCCTGGCGCAGATAAGAGACGGGTGCACGTTGGCACCCGCACATTGACGGGAACGAAAAGAGGCTTGTATGACGTGGGATTGGCAGATATTTCTGAATGACGATGGCAGCGGCAGGACCTACCTGCAGTGGATGCTGCAGGCCTGGGGCTGGACGCTGTCGGTGGCCGGCGGCGCCTGGGTCATCGCCATCCTGGTGGGCTTTCTGGTCGGCACGCTGCGGACCTTGCCCAACAACCCGTGGCTGGTGCGCCTGGCCAATGCCTGGGTGGAGTTTTTTCGCAATATCCCACTGCTGGTGCAGATCTTTTTGTGGTACTTCGTGGTGCCCAAGATCTTCCCGGCCATGCAACACATCCCCAGCAGCCTGCTGGTGATCGTGGCGTTGGGCTTCTTCACCTCGGCGCGGATTGCCGAGCAGGTGCGCGCAGGCATCCAGTCCCTGCCGCGCGGCCAGCGTTACGCCGGTCTGGCCATGGGCTTCACCACCGCACAGACCTACCGCTACGTGATCCTGCCAATGGCGTTTCGCATCATCCTGCCGCCGCTGACCAGCGAATCCATGAATCTGTTGAAAAACTCGTCGGTGGCCTTTGCCGTGTCGATTGCCGAACTGACGATGTTTGCCATGCAGGCGCAGGAAGAGACCTCGCGCGGCATCGAGATCTACATTGCCGTCACCGCGCTGTACGCCATCTCGGCATTCGCCGTGAACCGCATCATGCATTTTGTCGAGAAGAAGATGCAGATCCCCGGCTTTGTCGTGGCCGGCACCGGGGGAGGACACTGATATGGGCGGACTCGACCTTAGCTTCGTCAACTGGGAGATCATCAGCAAGTTCGTGCTGGGTGGCTTCCTGTTCAGCGTGAACCTGACCATCGTTGCCACCCTGGGCGGCATCCTGTTCGGCACGTTGTTGGCACTGATGCGTCTGTCGGGCAAGAAGCCGCTGATGCTGGTGGCCACTGTCTACGTCAACGGCATGCGCAGCGTGCCGCTGGTGATGGTGATCCTGTGGTTCTTCCTGCTGGTGCCGCTGATCACGGGCAAGCCGGTGGGTGCCGAGCTGTCGGCCACCATCACCTTCATCGCCTTCGAGGCGGCCTACTTCAGCGAGATCATGCGCGCCGGTATCCAGTCCATCCCGCGTGGTCAGGTCTATGCCGGCCAGGCCATGGGCATGACCTACGCACAGAACATGCGCTACGTGATCCTGCCGCAGGCGTTTCGCAACATGCTGCCGGTGCTGCTGACGCAAACCATCATCCTGTTCCAGGACACCTCGCTGGTCTACGCCATCGGCGCCTACGACCTGCTCAAGGGCTTTGTCACCGCCGGCAAGATCTATGGCCGCCCCGAGGAAGCCTATCTGATGGCCGCCGTGCTGTATTTCGCGGTCTGCTTCAGCCTGTCGGTGCTGGTCAAGCGCCTGCAGAACAAGATCGCCATCATCCGCTAACCCCACACCCTGTGAAGACACGAACATGATCCGAATCGAAAACATCTCCAAGTGGTACGGCCCGGTCCAGGTGCTCAACAACTGCTCGGTCACCATCTCCAAGGGCGACGTGGTGGTGGTCTGCGGCCCCTCAGGCTCGGGCAAGTCCACACTGATCAAGACCGTCAACGGCCTGGAGCCGGTGCAACAGGGCAAGATCTTCGTCAACGACACCGAACTGCAAGCACCGACCACCGATTTGCCCAAGCTGCGCAGCCACGTGGGCATGGTGTTCCAGCACTTTGAGTTGTTCCCCCACCTCAGCGTGACGGAGAACCTGACCATCGCCCAGATCAAGGTGCTCGGCCGCTCGGCCGACGAGGCCAAGACCCGCGGCCTGAAGATGCTGGACCGCGTGGGCCTGATGGCGCACAAGGACAAGTTCCCCGGCCAGCTCTCGGGTGGCCAGCAGCAGCGCGTGGCCATCGCCCGTGCACTCAGCATGGACCCGATCGTCATGCTGTTTGACGAGCCCACCTCCGCGCTCGACCCCGAAATGGTCGGCGAGGTGCTGGACGTGATGGTCAACCTGGCCAAGGAAGGCATGACCATGATGGTGGTCACGCACGAAATGGGCTTTGCCCGCAAGGTGGCCAACCGCGTGATCTTCATCGATGTCGGTGGCCGCATCCTGGAAGACTGCACCAAGGACGAATTCTTCGGCCACCCTGAGAACCGTCAGCCCCGCACCAAGGACTTCCTGGGCAAAATCCTGCAACACTGACCCCCGGCGGGTCCGCCCCGCCACTCTGGAGCCCCCGCGCCATGGCCCTGCCCTCCTCCCGTTCCGTTTCCACCCGCCTGGCCCTGGGGTTTGGCGGCATCCTGGTGCTGCTGATCGCCGTGGCGGCGGTCGGTCAACTGTCCACCCGCGCGGTGCAGCAGCGCATGCAGGAGATCACCGGCGTCAACGCGACCAAGACCAAGCTGGCCAACGCCATGCTGGCCAGCGTCAACGCCATGGGTATCCAGAGCCGCTCGGCGGTGATGCTGGACGCGGTGGATGCCAACCGCTCCAAGGAACAGGGCAAGCTGTTCCAGGAGACGCTCAAGAAATACTCCGCCCAGGAGAAGGAACTGTCGGCGCTGGTGCAATCGGACACGTCCGACCCGGCGGAACAGAAACTGCTGCAGGAGATCATCGACATCGCCCAGAAGACCGGGCCGGAGATGCAGCAGGCAGTGGGCCAATCGCTGGACGGCGATGCCGTGGCCGCCAACATGACCCTGATGGTGCGGGTCAACCCCGGCGAGGCCGCCTGGAACCAGAAGCTGTCCAGCCTGGTGGAGTTCCAGTACGCCCGCAGCCAGGAGTCCACCCAGGTGGCCGAACGCACCCAGTCGCAAGCCCTAGTCACGGGCGGCGTGTTGGTGGTCGTGGCGCTGGCCCTGGGCGCCTTCATCGCCTGGCGCATCACCTTGAGCATCACCGCACCCATCGGCCGTGCCGTGGTGGTGGCCGAGCGCATTGCCAACGGCGACCTCACCTCCGCCGTGGAGGTGCGCATCCACGACGAAACCGGCCGCCTGCTCGAAGCCATTGCCACCATGCAAGACCGCCTGCGTCAGTTGGTGGGCAGCATCAGCGAAACCGCGAATGCCATCGAAGCCTCCAGCGCCGAGGTGGCATCGGCCACGCTGGACCTGAGCCAGCGCACCGAAGTGGCCTCGCACAGCCTGCAGTCCGCCGCCACCAACCTGGATGACCTCAATGGCACGGTGGAGCACAACGCCGACTCGGCCCGCAACGCCAACCAGCTAGCCGCCACCGCGTCCCAGACCGCCACACGCAGCGGCGAAGTGGTGCACCGTGTGGTGCAACGCATGGACGACATCAGTACCAGCTCACGCAAGATTGGCGACATCATCAGCGTCATCGACGGCATTGCCTTCCAGACCAATATCCTGGCACTGAATGCCGCCGTGGAAGCCGCGCGTGCTGGCGAGCAGGGCCGCGGCTTTGCCGTGGTGGCCAGCGAGGTGCGCAGCCTGGCCGGGCGCGCGGCGGAATCGGCCAAGGAGATCAAAGCCCTGATCGGCAACAGCACCGAGCAGGTGGAAGCCGGTAGCGCCCTGGTGGCGCAGGCCGGCGGGATCATCCAGGAGATGGAGCAGTCGGTGAAAAACGTCTCCGCCATCGTCGGCGAGATTGCCGTGGCCACCGGCGAGCAAAGCGGGCGCATCGGCTCCATTACCCAATCCGTGGGCCAGCTCGACGACACGCTGCAGCAAAATGCCGCCATGGTGGAACAAAGCGCCGCCGCCTCCGAGAACCTCAAGGAGCAAGCGCGCAAGCTGACCCACATCGTCAGCACCTTCCGCCTGAGCCGCTCGGAGCCGGAGCGCACCGAGGCCGCCCAACCCTTTCGGCTGAATCCACCCGCATAAACCCCCAGCCCGACACGCGCCTGGCGCGGAGCGTGCATACTGGTGATCCAACATGCGCCCGCGTAGACCCGGATGCTGCCGGGCAGCGCAGGCGCTACAGTCGATTTCAACCTTGTCCTCATTGAATGGGAGTACTGCAGATGAAATGGAATACCGTAAAAGCCATTGCCACCGTCGTGGCATCCCTGGGCGCCCTGGCGGCCGCTCCCGCGGCCCATGCCGGCAAGACGCTGGACGGCATCAAGGCCCGCGGCCAGGTGATCTGCGGTGTACACGTCGGCCTGGCCGGATTCTCCGCCGCCGACTCCAATGGCAAGTGGAATGGCCTGGATTCCGACATCTGCCGCGCCATTGCCGTCGCCACGCTGGGTGATGGCGACAAGATCAAATACGTGCCCCTGCCGGCCCAGGCGCGCTTCACCGCGTTGCAATCCGGCGAGGTCGACATCCTGTCCCGCAACACCACCTTCACGCTGACGCGCGACGCCTCCCTGGGCCTGAACCAAACCGCCGTGACCTACTACGACGGCCAGGGCTTCATGGTGCCGGTCAAGAGCAAGATCAAGAGCGCCAAGCAACTCAAGGGCCAGACGGTGTGCGTGCAGTCCGGCACCACCACCGAGAAGAACCTCACCGACTATTCCAAGGCCAATGGGCTCAACGTCAAGCCCGTGGTGTTCGAAAAGCTCGAAGCCGTGGAAGGTGCCTACTTCTCCGGTCGCTGCGTGGCCTACACCACCGATGCCTCCGGCCTGGCCTCGGTGCGCAACAAGTCGGCCAAGAACCCGGCCGACCACATCATCCTGCCCGAGATCATCTCCAAGGAGCCGCTGGGCCCGCTGGTGCGCCGTGGCGATGACGAGTGGTTCGCCATCGTCAAATGGGTGATCTATGGCCTGATCGAGGCCGAGGAATACGGCATCACCCAGGCCAACGTGGAGTCCATGAAGACCAGCACCGATCCCGTGGTGGGCCGCATCCTGGGCACCACGGAGGACACCGGCAAGCTGCTGGGCCTGGACCGGGAATGGCTGGCCCGCGCCATCAAGGCCACCGGCAATTACGGTGAGATCTTCGAACGCAACGTGGGCCCCAAGTCGGCACTGCAACTGCCGCGCGGCCTGAACAACCAGTGGAACAAGGGTGGCCTGATGTACGCCTACCCGGTGCGCTGACCGGCGGACCGGCGTGTCCACCCGCATTCCGCCCAAGAAGAAGCCGTTTTCCTGGCGCAGCCAGGCCTTTCGCGCCCTGGTCTACCAAGTGCTGGCCGTGGCGTGCATCGCCCTGGCGGTATGGTTCCTGGCACACAACACGGCCACCAACATGCGCATCCGCGGCATCCAGAGCGGATTCGACTTTCTGACCAGCGCGGCCGGTTTTGACATCGGCGAAAGCCTGTACCCGTTTGACTCCGGGGAGGCCTACTGGCGCGCCTTCCTGGTGGGGTTGACCAACACCTTGCGCGTGGCCGTGTTGGGCATTGTGTTGACCACGCTGCTGGGCACGCTGATCGGCGTGGGCCGGTTTTCACGCAACGCCCTGGTGCGCGCCGTCTGCGCCACCTATGTGGAGGTGTTCCGCAACGTCCCGGTGCTGCTGCAGCTTCTGACGTGGTACCTGCTGTTCACTGAGGTGCTGCCCGCCTCCACCGAACCGCTGGTGCTCGGGCCGTTCTACCTGAGCAAGGGCGGGCTGAACTTTCCCATCCCCATCTGGGCCACCGGCCATGCCTGGGCGGCCGCCGGACTGCTGCTGGGCCTGCTCCTGGCCTGGTGGGTACACCGGAGTGCCGTGCACCGCTTCGAACAAACGGGCCAGCCCGTCAGCCGTGTCGTCGTGCCGCTGGCGGTGGTTGCGGCCTGCGCCGTGCTGGGCTGGCTGCTGGGCGGCGCCCCCACCGCGCTGGACAACCCGGTGCAGGGCGAGTTCGCCATCGAGCACGGCGGCGCGCTCACCCCCGAATTCCTGTCCGTGCTGCTGGGCCTGACCGTCTACACCGCCGCCTTCGTGGCCGAGGTGGTGCGCGCGGGCATCCAGTCCGTGCCGCATGGACAGGCCGAGGCCGCCCGCGCGCTGGGCCTGTCGCGCGCGCACGAGATGCGTCTGGTGATGCTGCCCCAGGCCCTGCGCGTGATCATTCCGCCCATGACCAACCAGTACCTCAACCTGACCAAGAATTCCTCGCTGGCCGTGGCCATCGGCTACCCGGATGTGGTCTCCATCGCCAACACCGCCATCAACCAGACCGGGCGCGCGGTGGAGTGCATCGCCGTCGTCATGCTGGTCTACCTCAGCACCTCGCTGGCAACCTCGCTGCTGATGAACTGGTACAACGCCCGCGCGGCCATCAAGGAACGTTGAGCATGGCGGCCAACAGCTTTCAACCCATCGCGCCGCGTCCCGCGCCGGTCAGGCCCCAGGGCCTGCTACCCTGGGTGCGCCGCAACCTGTTTGGCAACTGGCAGACTTCCATGGGTACCGTGGTGTTGGGCGCACTGCTGCTGTGGTTTGTGCCGCAACTGCTGGGCTGGGCCGTGCTCCGAGCCGAATGGCGACCCGATGCGCAGGCCTGCCACCTCGATGGGGTTGGCGCCTGCTGGGGCGTGGTGGCCGAGAAATACCGCCTCATCCTCTTTGGCCGCTACCCGTTCGACGAGCAATGGCGCCCCCTGGTGGCCACGCTGCTGATGCTGGGCCTGCTGCTGGCCAGCTGTGTGCGCAGCTTCTGGAAGCCCTGGCTGGGCCTGCTCTGGCTGGCCGTGCTGGCCATATTCTTCGCCACCATGCTGGGCGGCGTGCTGGGCCTGAGCCGGGTGGAGACCGACCGCTGGGGCGGCCTGCCCCTGACCATTCTGCTGGCCACGTTGTCGATTGCCATGGCCTTTCCGATTGCACTGCTGGTGGCCCTGGGACGGCGCTCCAGCATGCCGGCCATCCGCAGCGCCTGCGCCGTGTATGTGGAGCTGATCCGGGGCGTGCCGTTGATCTCGGTGCTGTTCATGGCGTCCTTCATGTTCCCACTGTTCATGCCGCAGGGCTTTTCCATCGACGTGCTGATCCGCGTGCTGGTGGGCATCACCGTGTTCGCCGCGGCCTACATGGCCGAGGTGATCCGTGGCGGCCTGCAGGCCATCCCCAAGGGCCAGGTGGAGGCCGCCGCCACGCTGGGCCTGTCGTACTGGCAAACGCAGCGCAAGATCGTGCTGCCGCAGGCGCTGGCCATGGTGGTGCCAGGCATCATGAACGGCTTCATCTCCACCTTCAAGGACACCTCGCTGGTGACCATCGTCAGCCTGTACGAACTCACCGGTGCCCTGGGCATGGCCCTGAACTCGGACGTGGACTGGCGGCCCTTCAAGATCGAGGGCTACCTGTTCATCGCCTCCATCTACTTCGTCTTCTGCTTCTCCATGTCGCGCTACAGCCGCTGGGTGGAGTGGCAGCTCAACCCATCCAGGCTCCGTTGAATGCGCCCCGCCATGTCCGAACCCATCATCACCTTCGACAAAGTCAACAAGTGGTACGGCAACAACTTCCATGTGCTGCGCGACATCGACCTGTCCGTGGCCAAGGGCGAGCGCATCGTCATCTGCGGCCCTTCCGGCTCGGGCAAGTCCACGCTGATCCGCTGCATCAACCGCCTCGAAGAACACCAGGAAGGCCGCCTGGTGGTGGATGGCGTGGAACTCACGGACGACGTCAAGGCCATCGACCGGGTACGCCGGGAAGTGGGCATGGTGTTCCAGCAGTTCAACCTGTTCCCCCACCTCACCGTGCTGGAGAACCTGACACTCTCGCCCATGTGGGTCGGCAAGGTGCCGAAGCAAGAGGCCGAGAACAAGGCCATGGAGCAATTGCAGCGCGTGCGCATTGCCGAGCAGGCGGCCAAATACCCGTTGCAGCTCTCCGGCGGTCAGCAGCAGCGCGTGGCCATTGCCCGCGCGCTGTGCCTGAAACCGAAGATCATGCTGTTCGACGAACCCACCAGCGCGCTGGACCCCGAAATGATCAAGGAAGTGTTGGACGTGATGATCGAGCTGGCCAACCAGGGCATCACCATGATCTGCGTGACGCATGAGATGGGCTTCGCCAAGGCCGTGGCCGACCGCGTCATCTTCATGGACCAGGGCCAGATCGTGGAGCAGAACAACCCGCACGATTTTTTCAACCACCCACAGAACGAACGCAGCCGGGACTTCCTCTCCAAGATCCTGGGGCACTGAGTCTGGGCGCCGGCTGGCGCCTCGGTCACTCCCCCGACGCGGTGGACACGCCCGGCCCCAGGCGGTCCGAGGTCCAGCGCAGCAGGTCGGCCCACATCTGGCGCATGTCGGCGTCCTGCGGCGTGCGCGAGGCGCTGGGCAGTTCGATGGTGACCACCGGAACCCCCTTGTGGATGCCGCCGTAGTTGCCCAGCGAGCCGGGGTAGATGCCCACTTGGTCCAGGTACAGGCGGCCCAGGCGGTTGGGCGGTTGGGTGGGGCCGTCAAAGTCCAGCAGGCCGTAGGGCGCGTGCACGCTGACGATCAGGTTGGGCTTGAAGCTGTCGATCTGCTCCAGCAGAAAGCGCGACTCCGGCTCGGACAGCGGCTTGTTGCCCGGCCAGCGGCGCGGGTCGCGCCGGGTGCGCGACTCCCAGTAGGTGCGGGCATCGCGCGCCCAATTGGGTGTGGGGAAGTTGCGGTTCAGGTCCACGCCATGGGCGTTGACGCGCCGGGCCGGGCGAGCAAACATGCCGTCGGGGTTGAGCGCCGGGATGAAGCGCCAGTGGATGGTCATGGGTGCACCGCCCACCGGCTGCTGGGCCAGCGCAATCCAGTGAAACACCAGAGAGGCCGAAGACATCTCGTCGCCGTGAATACCCCCCAGCACCAGGATCCGCAGGCGCGCGTCATCGGCGCCGATGTCACGGCCCCAGATCGGGCGGCCCTGCACCGAGCGCGCCTGCATGTCCTGCAGTTGCGCGGCCTCGCACAGCGGTGCTTTGACGTTCGGGAGTTTGGCGGCGTAATCGCCGCAAGAGCGCATGGGGATTGCGTGACCAGCTATGCTAACCATAGCAAGCGTCAGCGCGACAAGAGAGCGGATCAACATGCCCCGATTGTAGGACGCCCCTGCAACCGCGTCGGGTGTTGCCAGCGGCGACAGCACCGGCGCGTCGATTGCGTTAAATTGCGGGCATGCCTTTGACCGTTGGCCCCCAGAAGGCCCTTCCCCCCAATTTTTCCTCCACCGAATTCCGCGAAGCACTGGGCATGTTTGCCACCGGCGTCACGGTAGTCACCGCACGCGACGCGCATGGCAAGTGGGTCGGACTGACGGCCAACTCCTTCAACTCGGTGTCGCTGACGCCGCCGCTGGTGCTGTGGAGCCTGTCGCGTTCGGCCGCTTCCATGGCCGCGTTTCGCGCTGGTTCGCACTACGCGATCAACATCCTCAGCGCCGACCAGCAGGCCCTGGCGCTGCAGTTCGCCACGCGCGGGCGCGACCGCTTCGCCGGCGTGGCTTTCACACCGGGCGCCAGCGGCGCGCCGCTACTGGAGGGCGCCGTGGCCACTTTCGAGTGCTTCAACCGCAGCCGCTACGACGAGGGCGACCACGTGATCTTCGTGGGCGAGGTGGAGCGCTGCAGCCACCGCCCCGGTGCATCCCCCCTGCTGTTCCATGGTGGGCGCTTCTACGCCGAGCATCCGCTGTAGTGTCCGGCAATTGCTACTAAATTCGTAGCGTGTCATGCATATTCCGCGAGGGCTAGCGCCCTATTTCGCCGGTAGTTCCTGCCTCAATACCCCGTGTTCACGCTGTTACGCAGAGCCATCTGCGCCACCGCGTTGAGGGCGCCATCCACCACCGGGCGGTCGGAGATCACGCGCAGGTGGCCGGCGGCCACCAGCTTGTCGCCGGAGCGCCGGGTCATGGACTGGGTCGCCCCCTGCGCATTGGTGAACAGGAACAGGGTGCCGTGCGGGCTGGCCCAGGTGAGCTGGGTGCGCAGCCACTGGTCCTGCACCCACAGCTCCACCCACGAGCCCAGGGCCAAGTCGCTGAGCGAGGGTAGCTCCGCACCGGCAGGCGCGTCGGACGGTGCATCCGGCAGGTCGATGAAGTTGGAGGCCTGGGCCTCTTCCGGCGCCACCCAGGGGTTGCCCTCGTCCACCAGGTTGTGATGCACGCTGGGCACCGCCTTGGGCTCGGCGGGCGCGGGCACGGCGGCGGGCGCCGGGCTGGTCACCGCGGCAGCGGCCTTGGCGGCGCGGAACGCCGCCTGGTGCAGACCCATCAGGGCTTCCAGGAAGGCGCTGGTCTTGGTGGCGGGGTAGTGGATGGTCTCCAGGCCCTCGCGCAGATTGCCCAGCAGCAGGGGCACGACGCGGGTCAGTTTGGCAATGTTCTTGCGGGTGGACTCGGGGTCGACGCTCCATAGCAGGGCCGAGATCAGGGCCTGGTACTTGTCGGCGGCCCCCTCCGCCGTGGCGTCGCCCATGCGGGCCTGCGCCACCACCTGGGCCCAGGGGCCGCAGAGAAAGTCCATGACCACCGGCGGCACACGGGCGGCCTCCGGGTGGTTGGCAATGCCACGGGCGACCTTCTCGGCCAGCAGGTTGCGCTGCTCGGCCTGGCGCAGCGCCTGCACCGCGCGCTCGCGCTCGCGTGCGCTGGCCTGCGCGGCGCGCTTCCAGCCGCCGAGCAACTGCTGCAGCGCCTGCTCGAACAGGTCGGCATCACCACTGTCCGCCGACTCCAGCGGCGCAATGGCCTGCGACACCCCGTTCAGGAATTCGGTAAAACCTGTCGCTTGGGGCGAGGCATAGGCCAGGCTGTGGGTGGCGATCTCCTGCACCAGCACCCGGGCCGGATGCTGCTTGTTGGAGAACAGGCGCGGGTCCACCAGAGCCAGGCGCAGCAGGGCCGGCTCCAGGCGACGGATGAGCTGCTGCACCGGCTCCAGCAGGCGTTCGTCGTGGGCAATGTTGTCCACCATCAACGACACCACTTCCAGGCTCAGGGTCTGTGCCAGGCCGTGTGCTTGGGCGCGCAGGTGGCTGCGCATGGCCTCGATGGAGGTGTCGCCGGCCTGGTGCACAACGGCGCCGCTGCGCCGGTGCTGAATACGCTGCACGAAGGCGTCGACCTGCTTGAGCTCGGTCAGCGCCTCCAGCGCGGCCGGCACCGTGGAATCGAAGTCCGTGGCCGCGGCCTCGGCCGGACCCGCTCCATCCTCGAACTCGCGCGCGAACTGCTGGGCAAAGCGCTCCTTGGCGCTGAGTGGCGTTGACGGCACGTCCAGTTCGCCCGCCAGCAATCGGCGCAGCCGGTCCAGCGTCAGGAGCGTGTCATCCTGCACCGTGCCATCGGCGCCAGCCGGCGCGGGTGCCGAGATGGCGCCGCCTTGCGCGAAAGCGCCGGCACTCGGCGCGGCGGCAGCGCCGCCAGCGGAAGCCGTCGGCATACCCTGCGCAGGCGTGCCGTGCAGCCCCATGTTTTGTGCCACGCCACGGCCAATGCCCGTGGCCAACTGCGTCTGCGCCACCGCATAGCCGGCCGCCACCACACCCTGGCTGCGCAAGGCGGTGCAAAGCTGGATGTAGAGCTTGCGCAACTCCTGGCCCAGGGTGGTGCTCATGGCGCCCAGCCAGTCGAGCTGGATGGGTGCGGGCAACTGGGTTTGTTCGACCAGGGCCTGCAGGGCGCTGATGTAGATCTGCGGGCGCAGCGGGTTGCGCTCGGCATTGACCGCGCCCATACCCAGCGTGCTGCAGATCAGGGTGTTCAGTTCGGCCAGGCTGGCTTCGGCGGCCAGCATGGCCACCTGCTGCGTGCGCGCCAACGTGACACTGGTCTGCACCTGCACCTCGTCCATCAACTCCAGGTCGTCGAACGCGACCTCGGTGAGGGACTGGGTGCCGGCCTTGCGTGCGGCCTCGGGGTTGGCAAAGGCATCGCGCAGGGCTTGCGGATAACGGCGGCACAGTTCCGCCTCCCAGTTGCGCAGGTGCTTGGCCGAAGTGGCGATGGCGTCACGCTCGCGCAGGTCGCGGCAGGCGGCCTCGCGCTCCTGCAAATGGGTGCGCGCGGCCGCCACCAGTTTGCCCATGAGCAGGTTGCCGCCGGCGGCGGCATCCTCCACCGTGGCCTGGTACAGCGCCTGGTACTGCGAGGAAGTGGGAGCGCGGGATGCGGGCATGACCGGACCTGCCGATTCGGGTTGATGGATTACTTGAGGGCCTTGAAGCGCACGCGGTGCGGCTTGGCGCCCTCTTCGCCCAGGCGCTTCTTCTTGTCGGCCTCGTACTCCTGGTAGTTGCCGTCGAAGAAGGTCCACTGGCTGTCGCCTTCGGCGGCCAGGATGTGGGTACAGATGCGGTCCAGGAACCAGCGGTCGTGGCTGATGACCATGACCGAGCCGGCAAACTCCAACAACGCGTCTTCCAGCGCACGCAGGGTTTCCACGTCGAGGTCGTTGGAGGGTTCGTCCAGCAGCAGCACGTTGCCGCCAGCAATCAGCGTCTTGGCCAGGTGCAGGCGTCCGCGCTCACCGCCGGAGAGCATGCCGACCTTCTTCTGTTGGTCGCCACCGTTGAAATTGAAGCGGCCGCAATAGGCACGGCTGGGCATCTGGAACTTGCCCACGTTCAGGATGTCGAGCCCGCCGGACACGTCTTCCCAGACGGTCTTTTCGTTGGAGAGGTCGTCGCGGGTCTGGTCCACGAAAGCCATCTTCACGGTCTGGCCGATCTTGACGGTGCCGGAATCGGGCTGCTCCTTGCCGGCGATCAGCTTGAACAGCGTGGATTTACCGGCGCCATTGGGGCCGATGATGCCGACGATGGCGCCAGCGGGCACCTTGAAGCTCAGGTTGTCGATCAGCACGCGGTCGCCAAAGGACTTGGTCACATTGGTGAATTCGAACACCTCGTGGCCCAGGCGCTCGGCCACGGGAATGAAAATTTCCTGGGTTTCGTTGCGCTTCTGGTACTCGAAATCACTCAGTTCCTCGAAGCGGGCCAGACGCGCCTTGCTCTTGGCCTGACGGCCCTTGGGGTTCTGGCGAGCCCACTCCAGTTCCTTCTTCATGGCCTTGGTCCGGGCATCTTCGGTGCGCTGCTCCTGCTCCAGGCGGGCTTCCTTTTGCTCCAACCACGTGGAGTAGTTGCCCTTGTAGGGAATGCCCTGGCCGCGGTCCAGTTCCAGAATCCACTCGGCGGCGTTGTCCAGGAAATAGCGGTCGTGGGTGATGGCCACCACGGTGCCGGGGAAGCGCGAGAGGAACTGCTCCAGCCAGTCCACCGATTCGGCGTCCAAATGGTTGGTGGGTTCGTCGAGCAGCAGCATGTCGGGCTTGGAGAGCAGCAGGCGGCACAGCGCCACGCGGCGCTTTTCACCGCCGGAGAGCTTGCCGATCACGGCGTCCCAGGGCGGCAGACGCAGTGCGTCAGCGGCGATTTCCAGTTGGTGGTCGCCTGCGTCGCCGGCGGTGGCAATGATGGCCTCCAGCTTGGCCTGCTCGGCGGCCAGGGCGTCGAAGTCGGCGTTCTCGTCTGCGTAGGCGGCATACACTTCCTCCAGACGAGCCTGGGCGGCCTTGGTTTCACCCATGCCACCCTCGACGGCCTGGCGCACGGTTTCATCGGGGTCCAGCTTGGGTTCCTGCGGCAGGTAACCGATCTTCAGGCCGGCCATGGGGATGGCCTCGCCCTCGAACTCCTTGTCCACACCGGCCATGATCTTGAGCAGCGTGGACTTGCCCGAGCCATTCAGACCCAGCACGCCAATCTTGGCGCCGGGGAAGAAGGACAGCGAGATGTCTTTGAGGATATGGCGCTTCGGCGGCACGATCTTGCCGAGGCGGTTCATGGAGAAAACGTACTGAGCCATGTGATTAGAACGGTGAGTGGCGGGTGACAGCGCAAGCTGCAACCCACCAGTGAGAAAGCCATGTGGTGGTGGTCCAACCCCCTATTATCGACTGTGGCACCCCACTTTATGCCGATCCGCAGGCAAATCAGCTGTTGCCCCCGGCATTTTCCAGGTCGTTGCGCAAGGCCGCCTGGGCCACGGCGTCGAGCGCATGGTCCACCACGCGCCCATCCGAGACCAGGCGTATCAGGCCCAGGCCACGCAAGCGGTCCATGGTGCGCCGGGACATGGAATGCGCCATGCCGGTGGAGGAGATAAACATGAACAGGCTCTTGTGCGGGCTGGCCCAGGTGAGCTGGGCACGCACCCATACACCGCCCAGTGCCAGGTCCACCCAGGAGCCGATGTGCAACTGCTCGGCGCTCCAGGCCAACTGGGCGGCCGGATCGGGGTTTTCGTCTTCCTCCATCTCGGGCATCACTTCGCCCGCAGCGTGCATGAAGCCGGAGTCCGAGGCTTCCTCCTGCGCCATCCAGAATTCATCGGCCGGCAAGCCCACGGTCTGCACGGCGGACACGGCCGGTTCGCCACCTGTGGCCGGCACCGCAGGCGTCTCGCCAACCGGTGTGGGCTTGGCGCCCTCGAAGGCCAGCTCATGGAAGGTGATCAGCTCGTCGAAGAACACTGGGATCTTTTCTTCGGGGTAGGAAATCAGGCCCAGGCCCTGGCGCATCTTGACCAGCATGCCCGGCACCATGCTGACCAGGCGAGCCCGGTTGCGCCGGGCCAGTTTGAGCTGCACGCTCCAGATCAAGTCATCCACCAGACTCAGGTAGCCATCGGCATCCGCCGTGCCATCGGCGCAGAGCAACTGGGATTCGGCCACCACCTGGGCCCAGGGCCCGCGCAGGAACACGGAAACGATTTCCGGCACCTTCTTGTTCTTGATGCGCTCGGCAAAATCTTCCGCCAGCTTCTGCGCCAGCAGGTTGCGCTGCTCGGCATGCAGCAGGCCGCGCGCGGCCTCTTCGGCACGCTGGCGCTGCTCGTGTTCTTCGCGCGACCAGCCCTCTTCGAGCTTTCGCAGCACGCGGTCAAAGGTGGCGGTGTCGCCGCCGCTGCCGACCAGCACCGCCACGGCGTTTTCCAGCGCCTTGCGGAAGTGGGCGAAGCCGGGTTGGTCCTCGGACGTGAAGGCCAGGCTGCGGCTGGTGATCTTGTCCATGAACTGGCGCGCCGGATGCTGGCGTTCGCTGAAGAAGCGGGCATCGGTCTGCGACAGCGCCAGCAACACCGGCTCCAGCGTCTTGAGGTTGCTGCGCACCCCGGCCAGCATGCGGTGGTCCTGGGTCAGGTTCTCCAGCATCAGGCGCACCACCTCCCCGCCCAGTTCGCGGCCGAGCTTCTTGCTCTGGGACTTTTCGCGCTGGGCGACCGGGTCGGCTGTCTTCGCGGCAATGGTGCCCTTGGCGGCGGCAGACTGGCTGGCGCGCTCGGCCAGGCGCTTCATCATGGGCTCCATGAGCTTCATGTCTTCCAGCGCGATGAAGGACGCCGGCACGGTGTGGGTGAAGTCCTTGATGTTGCTGTTCAGGGGACCAGGGTCCAGCTCGCCGGAGAGCAGGCGGCGCAGCTTGTCCAGGGTCAGCAGGGTGCGGGTGACCGAACTCTCGGCCGGCTTGGCCGCCGCTCCGGCGCCACCCTGGGCCAGCGTTGGTGCAACCGGCTCCACACCCTGCGAGCGCAGCCACTCGGTGATTTCCTTGTAGAGCTGGCGCATGCTCACGCCCAGCATGCCCGCCGCCGGCGTCATCAGCGGGGTGCGCATCTCGTCCTTGGGCACCAGTTCGACCAGGGTTTCGCGCAAGGCGTAGACGAAGGATTCCGGCTTGAGGGGGTTGAGGTGCGGTTGCACCGTCAGCCAGCCCAGCAGGCCGCTGATCATGGCGTTGAGCGGCGGCAGCGTGTCGTCCACCGCCATGTTGATTTCCTGCTGCGTCAGGGCCAGCTCGATGTTGGCGTCGATCTGCTCTTCCTCCAGGAACTGGAAATCGTCAAAGCGCAGGGGTTGGGACACACCGCGCTGGATGTCGCCGCCGTACAGCGCGGCACGCAGGTGGATGGCAAAAGACTCCTTGAAGGTGTCGGCCTGGGTGCTGCACAACTGCTCGATCACGCCCTTGGTCACCGGATTGCTGATGACCTGCATGGACTTGGTGCGCACCGGCGAGATGGCCGACTTCAGCCCGGCCAGCACATCGTCGACCAGGGTGTCGCTCTGCTCCAGCACGGCCTCCATGCAATCCTGCACGGATGGCTTGTGACTGCCGAGGTCGTGGGCCACGCCCAGCCGTCGCAACATGAACTTTTTCATTGTGGAAAGATTCTCCCAGTTGCCACGGGCCCTGGCTAGCCCTCTTCACAGAATGTTACGGCGTGCGTCGCGCCAGCCAAACACTGGACGGCCGGCTTTTGGCGGGCCGACATGGAACGTGCGACAATACGCCGGTTGCGGAACTTCAGTTGGCCGCAACGTCAGCACATTGCTGGGGACCGGTGTGACACCAACGTCCCGCTTTTGAATCCATCTGCCTTTGACTGAACCGGTGCCCCCAAGCCCCGGTACGGGCCGATATCCCAAGCGCCCTGGATGGGCGCCACAATCCATGACTTTTGAAGAATTGAAATTGGCTGCGGCCATCGTTAAGGCTGTGCGCGAGCAAGGCTACGAGACCCCCACCGCGATCCAGGCCCAAGCCATCCCCCTGGTGCTCGAAGGCCGCGACCTGCTGGGCGGCGCCCAGACCGGCACCGGCAAGACGGCTGCCTTCACCCTGCCTCTGCTGCACCGCCTCTCCATGAGCCGCAGCGCCCAGAACAAATTTGGCGGCACCGGCATCCGCGCCCTGGTGCTGACCCCCACCCGCGAACTCGCCGCCCAGGTCGAAGAGTCCGTGCGCACCTATGGCAAATACCTGCAACTGAGCTCCACCGTGATCTTTGGCGGCGTCGGCATGAACCCGCAGATCGCCAAGCTCAAAAAGGGCGTGGACATCCTGGTGGCCACCCCGGGCCGCTTGCTGGACCTGCAGCAGCAAGGCATGCTGGACCTGGGTCAGGTGCAGATGCTGGTGCTCGACGAAGCCGACCGCATGTTGGACATGGGCTTCATCCATGACGTGAAGAAGGTGCTGGCCCTGGTTCCCAAGGAAAAGCAAAGCCTGCTGTTCTCGGCCACATTCAGCGACGAAATCCGTGAACTGGCCGCCGGCCTGCTGAAGGACCCGCAAAGCGTGCAGGTCACACCGCGCAACACCACCGTACAGCGCATCACCCAGGTCATCCACCCGGTCGGTCGCAGCAAGAAAAAGGCCCTGCTGGCCCACATCATCCAGGAGCACAACTGGAGCCAGGTGCTGGTGTTCACCCGTACCAAGTTCGGCGCCAACAACGTGGCTGAGTTCCTGGAAAAGAACGGCATCACCGCCATGGCCCTGCACGGCAACAAGAGCCAGGCCGCACGCACCCAGGCGCTGGCCGGCTTCAAGAGCGGCGAGGTGCGCGCGCTGGTGGCCACCGACATTGCCGCGCGCGGCATTGACATCGACGACCTGCCGCACGTCGTCAACTACGAAATCCCCAACGTCTGCGAAGACTACGTGCACCGCATCGGCCGCACTGGCCGCGCCGGCGCCGAGGGTGCCGCGGTCAACCTGGTGAGCCTGGACGAAGAAGGCTTCATGGCCGACATCGAACGCTTCACCAAACAAACCATTCCCGTGCAAGTCGTTGAGGGCTTTGGGCCCGAGGCCGGTGAAAAGGCCGAGCCCATCGCCATGGGCCGCCAGACCATCTGGGGCGGCGCCGGCAAGCCGCCCAGCCGCGATGTCATGCAGGCCGCGGCCAAGGCCGCCCGCACCGAGATGCTGCAACGCGTGCGCGACAACAAGGCCAAGCAGGGAGGCAACGGCCGCTCCGGTCAGGCTCCACGTGGCCAAGGCACCAACGCGGGTGGTAACCGTGGCGCCGACCAGGCCACACGGGCGCACAACCCGCGCCCGCCCCAAGGCCCCAAGCAGGGCCAGCCGCGCAACAACCGCCCGCCCCAGGGTGACGCCCAGCCGCGCAGTCATGAAAGCCGGTTTGCCGACGGCATCATCGAGCCCCGCGCTCCGCGTTCCACGCCCGGCGGCCAACCCGACCCCATGCGCACCAGTGTCGATATGATGGCGGATCGCGGCGGACGCCGTGGCGGTGGCGGCTACGGTGGCGGACGCCGCGGTTCAGGCAATGGAGGCGGCAATGGCGGATCGCGCAACGCGGGTGGCTATGGTGGCGGGGGCAACGGGCCTCGTGGGTCGGGAAATCCTCGCGGCCCTTTTAGCCGATAAGACCTACCTGGCGGTCCACTGCGTGGGCCGCCGCGCGCCGCCGGTCACGCATCCCAAGCTGCACTTCCACGCGGTGGACTTCGCCGCCCTGCCGGCCGATCTGCCAGCGGTGGACGACTGCTTCATCGCCCTGGGCACCACCATCAAGGTGGCGGGCAGTCAGGAAGCTTTCCGGGCCGTGGACCTCAAGGCTGTTGAGGCGCTAGCCCTCATGGAGCGGCGCTTGGGCGCTACAAAATTAGGAGTCGTCAGCGCCATGGGGGCCGACAGCAACTCCCGCGTCTTCTACAACCGCATCAAGGGCGAGATGGAGCTGTCGGTGGCCCGCATGGGCTACCCCAGCCTGGTCATCGCCCGCCCTTCGCTCATCGATGGCGACCGCGCAGCGCTGCAACAAGCCGACCGACCCGGCGAAGGATTGGGCTTGATGCTGGCGCGCTGCCTGGGCGGCCTGATTCCGCGCAACTACCGTGTCATCAAGGCCAGCGCCATCGCACACGCACTGATCCGCCACGTCAAGATGGGAACGCCCGGCGTGGTCACGCTGATGTCGGGGGAGATGCAGGGGGGCTGAAGCTTCAGGACGGCGGTGGCGCGTCAGAGCGCCTCCTACCCCCGCACAAACAACGTCACCAGCGGGTCATCCCCCACCTGGCGGCTCCAGTGGCCGTGCACCGCCGGGTCAAACGTCACACCGTCGGGCAGCACGTCGGCGGAATAGAAATGCTCGCCCGGCTTGAAGATGCGCGAAACACCACCTTGCAGGCCGATCTCCATCTGCCCGCCCAGGATGAAGCACCACTGCGGCGCGCCGGTGCAGTGGAACTGGCTGCGAAAGCCCACCGGGCTGGTGCGCAACTGGTAGCCGCCACTGGTAAACACCTCGGACAACATGGATTGGGGTGTGCCCTGATCCAGCGGCACCGCTTCTTCCCGAAAGCGGGCGCGGCCGTCGGTGTCGGTGAACAAAACAACTTTGGTGAATTGGATCATGGGGCCATTATCCCAACGACATTACGCCGGCTGCGGCACGGCCCCCACCAACGGTGCTTCGCGGATCGGCAGGTGGACAAGCGCCGCGCCCACAGCCAGTGCAATATCGATGTACCAGATCCAGTCGTAGCTGCCGGTGGCGTCCAGCACCCGCCCGCCCAGAAACGCGCCCAGGAAGCCACCGATCTGGTGCGTGAACATCACCATGCCGAACAGCGTGGCCATGTTGCCCACGCCGAAGAACTTGGCTACCAACCCGGCCGTGGGCGGCACGGTGGACAGGAAAGTCAGCCCCATGACGGCCGCGAACGCCAGCACTACCGGCCCGGTCTTGGGTGCCAGCAGAAACACCAGTACCGCCACACCACGCGCCGCGTAGACCAGGGACAGCAGCGACTTCATGCGCCAGCGCCCCACGGCCCAGCCCATGGCCACGCTGCCCACGATGTTGAACAGCCCCAGCATGGCCAGCGACCAGGCGCCCCACTGCGTGGGCAGGCCGCACTGCGCCACCACGCCCGGCAGGTGCGTGGCCAGGAACGCGACGTGGAAACCGCAGACAAAGAAGCCGCCGGCCAACATCAGGTAGCTGGGGGTGTGCAAGGCCTGGCGGATGGCGGCGCTCGCGGACAAGGGATTATGGGCGGCGGCGACCGCGTGAGCGGGACTGCCGCGCAACGCAAAGGCTGCCGGCAGCGCCAGCAGCACCAGGAAGCCCATGACCTGCATGGCACTGGCCCAGCCCAACCCCACCATCAGCGCGCCGGCAATGGGCGCCATGACGAATTGGCCGAACGAACCACCGGCGTTGATGATGCCGGTGGCCATACCGCGCTTGTCGGCCGGGATCAGCCGCGCCGTGGCCGCCATCAGCACGGCAGGCCCCGCCATGCCGGCACCACCTGCTGCCAGCACGCCAATGGCCAGGATCAGGCCCAGGGTGCTGGTCATGAACGGGGTGATGAAGGTGCCCACGGCCACCAGCACCACCCCGATGAACAGCACCCGCCCCGCGCCCACGCGGTCGGCAAAGGCACCGGCAAAGGGCTGGGTCAGACCCCACCACAGTTGGCCAAAGGCAAAAGCCAGGCTGATGCTGCCGACGCCCAGGCCGGTAGAGGTGTTGAGCGCGCTCAGGAACAGGCCCATGGTCTGGCGTGTGCCCATGGTCAGGGCAAAGGTGGCGGCCGCTGCGAACAAGACCAGGCCCATGGCCAGGGACTTGCGGGGTACGGGGATGGTGGCGGTATCAGACATCGTCGGCTCCGGGTTCGGTTTCAGGGTGGGCATGGGCCAGCAAGGCCATTGATTCCTGGATCAGCGTGTGCAGTGCCTGCACCCGTTCCAGGCCCAAGGTTTCATTGAGGCTGAGCTGTGCCTGCTTCCACAGGCGTTGCGCCTGGGCACGCTTGTCCTGCCCGGCGGGCGTGGCGCGCACCAGGCGGCTGCGGCCATCGGCGCCGGGAGCCAACTCGACCCAGCCGGCGGCAATCAGGGGTTTGAGGTTGCGTGTGAGCGTGGACGGCTCCATGGCCATGCCCTGCGCCAGATCGGCCGGGCGGATGGGACCGAGCTTGACCACGTAGGACAGCAGCGAGTACTGCGTGGTCTTGAGCCCGATGTGCGCCATCTGCGCGTCGTAACGCTGGGACACGCGCCGCGTGAGCTGGCGCAGCTGCAGATTGGTACAGCCCTTGGGCTTGACGGGCGCCGGTTCGGGCGGCGCTGTAACGGAGGTGACGGTATGCATGCCGCAATTGTAGCTACAATTGTTGCATATGCAATTTTTATTGCATTTTCTTCACTTTCGAAAGGAAAGACCATGAACACCACCAACCACCTGGAAGCCTGGCTGATCCAGGAAGAAGACGTGCGCGCCGTGCTGGATCGCGGCCCCGGCCCCGGCGTTGCCAAGCCGCACCAGGTTGCCGGCCTGAGCGGACTGCAGACCATGCAGGCCCTGCTGCAGGGCGAGTTGCCCTACGCCGCCATTGCCAAAACGCTGGACTTTCTGGTAATCGAGATCGAGCCGGGGCGCGCCGTGTTCCAGGGCTCGCCGGGACCGACCCACCTCAACCCCATGGGCGGCATCCACGGCGGTTGGTACGCCACGCTGCTGGACTCGGCCCTGGGCTGCGCCGTGCACACCATGCTGCCGGCCGGGCGCGGCTACACCACGGCCGAGCTGAGCGTGAACATCGTCAAGGCCATCAACCCCGCCAAGACACCGCGGGTGCGCGCCATCGGCACCGTGCTCCATTGCGGGCGCCAGCTGGCCACCGCCGAGGCCCGCATCGTCGGACCCGACGGCACGCTGTACGCGCATGGCACCACGACCTGCTTGGTGTTCGAACAGCCCACGGCCTGAGGTGGGGTTTGGCGCCACAATCGAGGTCTGCATTCTTTTCTGAACAGGCCCTGATCCCCATGCGAATCCTGCACACCATGCTGCGCGTCGGTGACCTGCAACGCTCCATCACCTTCTACACCAAGGTCCTGGGCATGCAGCTGATCCGCACCTCCGAGAACCCCGAGTACAAGTACACCCTGGCCTTTCTAGGCTACGGCACCAACCCCGAGCACGCCGAGATCGAACTGACCTACAACTGGGGGGTGGACACCTACGAGTTGGGCACGGCGTTCGGCCACATTGCGCTGGGCATGCCGGACGTGTACGCGGCGTGTGAGCGCATCCGCGCCGCTGGCGGCAACGTGACACGCGAGCCCGGTCCAGTCAAGGGCGGCACCAGCGTGATTGCCTTCGTGACCGACCCGGATGGCTACAAGATCGAACTGATCCAGCGCGCCTGATCCCAGGGCGCCAGCCTGGCGCCTTAGGCGCTGGCCTCGCGGTAATGCTCGCGCCGGCGCGCCTCGGAGACAAATTCTTCCAGCGACGGGTCCATGGCATTGCGCGCCGAAATGATGCCCAGCACGCGCGCGCCCTCCACCACCGGCACGTGGCGAAAACCCCGTTCGTGCATCAGCAGCAACGCGTGGCCGTAGGTAGTCTGCGGCCCCAGCGTGGCCGGCTTAGGCGTCATCACCTGGCGCAATGGCGTGGTCTGGGCGTCCAGCCCCTTGGCCAGCACACGAAACAGGGCGTCGCGCTCGGTAAAGATGCCGATGAGGGCGTCGTCTTCCATCACCAAGGCCGCTCCGGTGTTCTTGGCAGCCATGCGCTTGGAGGCCTCAGCTACCGTGGTATCGGGTGACAACTGCACCAGCTTCTTGAGCTCCAACAAACTCTTTACGTGCAGATCAAACATAAGCCCTCCTCTTCGGCGTATCTGGAGCCCATGCTAGCGCTGCAACGCGCCATCGCCTTGCCATAGGTCAAACAGGCCGTGAATGGCCGGCCACTGCCGGGCGCTGGAGTCGCTGCTGAAGTGCATCCGCGGCCAGGTGGCCACGTGCGGGGTGGCGACGTGGTAGCGCCGGTCGGATCGACGGACGACCGCCGTGAATTGCTACACATTTGATAGCTATTCACGCTCATTTCACGAGGGCTAGAGCCCTATTGTTTCGCAGACTCAACGTCTTCTCGGATTTGGCGTTGCACCAGACCAAGGCGCCCGTTTTGCCCATGAAACCGTAGCGGCTCCGCGGCGGCAGAGCTATGCTTGCCCCCATCCAATCTGGGTAATATTTCCGCAAAACCCTGTACACCGGAGGCCCTGATGGCACGAGCCAACCGACGCGAATGGCTGCAGTGGGCCTCGGCTGCCACGGCCACCTGGGCCCTGCACGACCAGGCCTGGAGCCAGCCGCGCTTTGCCAGCGACCCATTTGCCCTGGGCGTGGCCAGCGGCTCGCCCACCCATGACTCGGTGGTACTGTGGACCCGGCTGCTGCAGACCGGATTCCTGGGCCGCTCGCTGCTGGGGACGGACAGCATTCCCGTGCGCTGGGAACTGGCGCACGACGTCGCCTTCAAACGCCTGGTGCAGAGCGGTCAGGTGTTGGCGCAACCCACGTTGGCGCACAGCGTGCATGTGGAGCCGGTTGGGCTGGACAGCGACCGCTGGTACTACTACCGCTTTCGCTGCGGCGAGGCCATCAGCCCCGTGGGCCGAACGCGCACCTTTCCCGCTCCCGACGCCGCCGTGCAACGCCTGCGCCTGGCCTTTGCCTCCTGCCAGCGCTGGGAGCACGGCTACTACGGCGCCTACCGCCACATGCTGCAGGAAGACCTGGACACCGTGCTGTTCCTGGGCGACTACATCTACGAATACCCGGCCGCGGCCAATGCCGTGCGCCTGCCCAGCGGCGGCTGGGTACTGACGCTGGACGACTACCGTGCCCGCTACGCGCTGCACAAAAGCGAGCCCCACTTGCAGGCCATGCACGCCGCGTGCCCCTGGCTCGTCACCTGGGATGACCACGAGGTACAGAACGACTACGCCGGCACCCACCCCGGCGACAGCGGCCCGCCCGTGGCCGATTTCCTGGCACGCCGCGCCGCCGCCTACCAGGCCTACTACGAGCACATGCCGCTGCGCGCCAGCGTGCTGGCCCAGGGCCTGGCCGGACTGACACAGGGTGCCGAGATGCGCATCTACGCCAGCGTGCCCTTCGGCAACCTCGCCACGCTGTACCTGCTGGATGACCGCCAGTACCGCGCCCCCCAGGCCTGCACGCCGGGCGACAAGCCCGGCTCGGGCGTGGTCAGCCCGGCACAGTGCGAGGTTTGGAACGACACCCGGCGCACCCTGCTGGGCAGCACCCAGGAACAGTGGCTGGAGCAGGCCCTGCACCAGGGCAGCAGGGGCTGGAACCTGATCGCCCAGCAAACCCTGTTCGGCCCGCGCAACGTCAAGTCCACCAAGAGCCCGGCCTACTGGAACGACGGCTGGGACGGCTACCCGGCCGCGCGCCAACGGCTCATCGACACCCTGCAGCGCCAGCAGGTGGCCAACCCGGTGCTGCTGGGCGGTGACGTGCACGAGAACTGGGTGGGCCACGTGAAAGCCAACTACACCGACCCTGCCAGCGCCACCGTGGGCGTGGAGTTCTGCGGCACCAGCATCACCTCGCGCGGCGGGGGCAACGCCCGCATTGCGGAACGCCTGGCGGAGAACCCGCACTTCGTCTTCGCCGACGGTGAACGCAAGGGCTATGGCGTGGTGGAGGTCACACCCCAGCGACTGACCACCACCCTGCGCGTGGTGGACGACGTGACCCAGTCTGACACCGGCATCAGCACCCTGGCGCAGTTCGCCGTGGAGTCCGGCCGGGCCCTATTGCAGCGCGAGGTGTAAACGCAATCCGCATCTAAGCGGGAGCGATGCAAAAACCCACTCTGTGGCGGGGATAATCGGTGCCGATTGCCCCCGCCCATGCCCGATACCGCCGTCTACCACCACCCTGCGCCAGCACGCCCCTTCTGGGTCGCAGTGCTGGTCTTCGTGCTCTCGATGCTGATCAGCATCGTGGTGATCCAACGCACCGAGGCCAAGCGCATCGAGGACGCCCGCGCCGCCGTGCGCGAAATCACCAGTGACCGCGCGGTGGACGTGGAGCAGGCGCTGGACCGCGCCCTGTCGGCCGTGTACGGACTGGCGACCCTGGTGCAGCAGGGCCAGGGCTCGGTGAAGAATTTCGAAGCCGTCGCCACCAAGATGCTGGACTACTACCCCGGGGTGTCGGTGCTGATCCTGGCACCCAACGGCGTCATCAGCCATGCCATTCCCCTGGCCCACAATGAAAAAGCCGTCGGCCTGAACCTGCTGCAGGACCCGGTCATGCGCAGCGAGACCGAGCTGGCGCGCGCCAGCGGCAAACTCACCCTGGCCGGACCGCTGGAGCTGCGCCAGGGCGGCCTGGGCCTGGTGGCGCGCCTACCCATCTTTCTGGACCAGGCCCAGGGGCCGGCCACCTTTTGGGGCTTCACGAACGTGGTGCTGCGCTTCCCGCAGGCGCTGGAGACCGCGCAGCTACCCGGCCTGGTGCAGCGCGGGCTGGAATACCGGCTGTGGCGCATCAACCCGGAGGATGGGCAGGTCCAGGTCATCATGGAGTCTGGCCCCGTCACCCTGGACCGCCCGGTGGAAAAGACCCTGCACGTGCCCAACGGCAGCTGGACCCTGAGCGTGGCCCCGCACGTCGGCTGGGCCGACCCCGCCGGCCTGGGCACCAAGATCGGCACGGCGCTGGTGCTCTCCCTGATGCTGGCCTACCTGGCCACCCTGCAAATGCGCCAGATCGCCAGCAAGGCGCTGCTGGAGCAGGAGGTGGTGGCCCGCACCGCCGAGATCCGTGCCTCCGAACTGCAACTGTCCGCCACGCTGGACGCCATTCCCGACATGCTGTTCGAGGTGGACCACGAAGGCCGCTGCCTGACCAGTCACGCGCCGCGCAGCAGCCTGTTCGCCGCACCCGTGCTGGACCTGCTGGGTCAGACCGTCACCCAGGCGCTGCCACCCGCAGCCGCCCAAACCGTGCTGGACGCCATGCATGAGGCCCAGCAGCAAGAAATCTCCAATGGCAAGCAAATCAAGCTGGCCCTGTCCGACGGCATGCACTGGTTTGAGCTGTCGGTGGCACGCAAGCCGACACCAACAGACGAGCCGCCGCGCTTCATCGTCATTTCGCACGACATCACGGCACGCAAGGCCGCCGAGCTGGCCCTGCAGCAGAGCGAAAACTATGCGCGCGCCATCGTCCAGACTTCGCCGGCCTGCGTGAAACTGGTAGCGGCCGATGGCACGTTGATGGCCATGAACCCAGCCGGACTGGCCATGGTGGAAGCAGGGACCGAGGCAGAGGTGGTGGGCCACAGCGTATTCGACCTGATGGCGCCCGAACACCGCGCCGCCTTCAAGGCCTTCCACGAGCGGGTGTGCCGGGGCGAGACCTGCATGCTGGAGTTCGAGATCATCGGTTTGAAGGGCGGGCGGCGCTGGCTGCAAAGCCGCGCCACACCGTTTGCACCGCAGCCGGGCGCGCCCTTCGTGCACCTGGCGATCACGCACGACATCACGGACAGCAAGCTGGCGCAGAAGAAATTGCAACTGGCCGCCAGCGTGTTCACCCATGCGCGCGAGGGCATCATGATCACCGACGCCAGCGGCGCCATCGTCGAGATCAACGACACATTCTCCCAGATCACCGGCTACAGCCGCGAAGAGACCCTGGGCCGCAACCCCCGCATGCTCAAGTCGGGCCGCCAACCGCCGGAGTTCTATGCCGCCATGTGGTCCGAACTGGCCGCCACCGGCAACTGGTCGGGCGAGGTCTGGAACCGGCGCAAGAACGGCGAGCTGTACGCCCAGATGCTCACCGTGAGCGCGGTGCGCGATGCCGACGGCCACACGCTGCAGTATGTGTCGCTGTTCTCCGACATCACGCCCATGAAGGAACACCAGCGCCAGCTGGAACACGTGGCCCACTACGACGTGCTCACCAACCTGCCCAACCGCCTGCTGCTGGCCGACCGCCTCAAACAGGCCATGCTGCATTGCCAACGCCGGCGCAACGCGCTGGCCGTGGTCTACCTGGACCTGGATGGCTTCAAGACCGTCAACGACAGCCACGGCCACAACGTGGGCGACGACCTGCTGGCCATCCTGTCGCACCGCATGCGCGACGCCCTGCGTGAGGGCGACACATTGGCGCGCATCGGCGGTGATGAATTCGTGGCCGTTCTGACCGATCTGGTCCACCCGGAAGACTGCGAACCGCTGCTGGTGCGCCTGCTGCAGGCCGCCTGCAGCCACACCACCATCACCACCCCGCACGGCACGGTGGAACTGCAGGTTTCGGCCAGCGCCGGGGTCACGCTCTACCCGCAGGACGACGCGGATGCCGATCTGCTGCTGCGCCATGCCGACCAGGCCATGTACCAGGCCAAGCAATCCGGCAAGAACCGTTTCCACCTGTTCGACGTGGCGCACGACACCGCCGTCAAGACCCGCATCGAGAGCCTGGACCACGTGCGCCGCGCGCTGGAGCAGCAGGAGTTCCTGCTCCACTACCAGCCCAAGGTCAACATGCGCACCGGTGCCGTGATCGGCGCCGAGGCCCTGATCCGCTGGCAGCACCCCGAGCGTGGCCTGCTGGCGCCCGCCGCCTTCCTCTCCGTGGCGGAGGACGACGCCGTCAGCATCGAAATCGGTGAATGGGTGATCCAGACGGCGCTGGCCCAGATGCGCGCCTGGCGCGCCCAGGGTCTGAACCTGGCGGTCAGCGTGAACATCGGCGCGCGCCAGTTGCAAAGCGAGGACTTTGCCAAGCGGCTGAAGCACCTGCTCACCACCCACCCCGACGTGCCTGCGCGCGACCTGCAACTGGAGGTGCTGGAAACCAGCGCGCTGGAGGACTTGAGCCACGTCGGCACGGTGATGAACACCTGCTGCGCCATGGGCGTGAGCTTCGCCCTGGACGACTTCGGCACCGGCTACTCCTCGCTGACCTACCTCAAACACCTGCCGGCGCAGACGCTCAAGATCGATCAGAGCTTCGTGCGCGACATGCTGGACGACAAGAACGACCTGGCCATCGTCAACGGTGTGATCGGTCTGGCCCGCGCCTTCGGGCGCGAGGTGCTGGCCGAGGGCGTGGAGACGCAGGCACACGGCCAGTTGCTCCAGTCCCTGGGCTGCGACCTGGCCCAAGGTTATGGCATCGCCCGGCCCATGCCCGCCGCGCACATCCCGCAGTGGGTGCAGGATTGGGCTGGCTCGGCACGCTGGCTGGCCTGACTAGGGCGTCTATGTGCGCTTGCAACATTTGGTGGCATTTGCGCCAGGGATGTTGCAATTGAACGGGGGTTCACACACGGAGGCGGGGCTAGTATGGGCTCTCACTTTTTCTGAAGGAGCCCCGATGTCCATGCAACCCCCGTTTTTTGGCAAGCGCCCAGCCGACCCGATCAGCAACCGCCCCACCCCAACGCCCGCCGGCGGCCATGCCACACCCGGCATGGGTGGTGGCGCGTTGCACCCGTCCACGGCGCCAGCCTCCGCCCCACCACCGGCCGCATCGGCGGCGCCTGCGGCACCGGTGTCGGGCGCGCCGGTCAAGGAAGGCGGCAGCAAGCTCACCGTCGGCCCCAACATCAAGCTCAAGGGCGTGGAGATCACCGACTGCGACACCCTGGTGGTGGAAGGCACGGTGGAGGCGACCATGGACTCGCGTGTCATGCACATCACCGAGGTGGGCGCGTTCAAAGGCTCGGCCGACATCGACTTTGCCGAGATCCACGGCGAATTCAATGGCGACCTGACGGTGCGCCAGAAACTGGTCATCTATTCCACCGGCCGGGTCAGCGGAAAGATCCGCTACGGCAAGGTGGTGATCCAGGAAGGCGGCCAACTCATGGGCGATATCCAGTTCGACACGGCCAAGACAAGCAAGGCGGCGGGCGCTTCTATACTGCCTGCATGACCTCCATTGCCAACCTCCGCAAGAGCTACGAAAAGGCCGAACTCGACGAGAACGCCTCGCACGCGAATCCCCTGCAGCAATTCGACCGGTGGCTGCACGAAGCCATTGCCGGTGAAGTACTGGAGCCCAATGCCATGACAGTGGCCACGGTGGGCAGCGATCTGCGCCCGTCCACCCGCGTGGTGCTGATCAAGGGCTATGACGAGCGCGGCATCACCTGGTTCACCAACTATGACAGCCGCAAGGGCCGCGAGCTGGCGGGCAACCCCTTTGCCGCGCTGCAATTCCATTGGGTGGAGCTGGAGCGCGTGGTGCGCATCGAAGGACGGGTCGAGACCGTGAGTGGCGAGGAGAGCGACACCTACTTCCACAGCCGCCCGCTGGACTCGCGCATCGGTGCCTGGGCCTCACCGCAGAGCCAGGTGATCAGTGGGCGCGGCGTGCTGGTGGCCAATGCCGCCAAGTACGCCGCGCAGTTCCTGCTCCAGCCCCCGCGTCCGCCGCACTGGGGCGGCTACCGCCTGGTGCCCGACCGCTGGGAGTTCTGGCAAGGCCGCAAGAGCCGCCTGCACGACCGCCTGCGCTACACGCAGGCCGCGCCGGGCGCGTGGCTGCGCGAGCGGCTCGCGCCCTAAGCGCCGTTGCCACGGTGCATTGCCATGTCTGCATACTGGCCGCGAATGTGTTCGACCTGAGGCACCAACCCCAAAAAAAGCTGCAGCAAACTGGGATCAAAACTTCGGCCGGATTGCTCACGCATCCACTCCAATGCATTCGCGATGGTCCATGCGGACTTGTAGGGCCGCTCACTGGTCAGTGCATCGAATACGTCGGCAATCGCAACAATGCGCCCCTCAAGGGGAATTGCGTTGCCCGCCAGACCATTGGGATAGCCAGAACCATCCCATTTTTCGTGATGCGTTAACGCGACGGTGCGCGCCATGGAGAGCAACTCCGAGGGGTGCTCACCGATGATGTCCACGCCGATCTGGACGTGGGATTTCATCACCTCCCACTCAGTAGCGTCAAGCTTTCCGGGCTTGAGCAATATGAGATCCGAGATACCGATCTTGCCGATGTCATGCATGGGCGCAGCATGCAATAGTAAATCCGCTTGGGCTGGCGACACCCCCGCAGCCAAAGCCAGTAGACGCGACACGTGGCTCATGCGCATCACGTGCATGCCCGTCTCGTTATCCCGGTATTCCGCCGCGCGCCCCAGCCTCCGCACCAGTTCCAACCGGCTGTCGTCGAGTTCCCGGGTTCTGTCCCGGACTAAGCGCTCCAGTGCCAGACTCTGGTTGTGCTGCTCCATATGCATGCGAACCCGCAATCGAACAATCGCAGCATGGCAAGGCTTATGCAAATAGTCCACAGCACCTGTTTCCAAGCCAACAGCTTCGTCGCGAGCGTCAGCCAGGGCTGTCACGAAAACCACCGGGATTTCCCTTGTTGTCATGTCCGACTTGAGTCTTCGGCACACCTCGTAGCCGTCCATCTCGGGCATCATGACATCCAGCAGGATCAGATCGACCTGCTGATTGCGCACGATTTCCAGTGCCTCCTCCCCATTGGTGGCAAACACAACCCGGTAGTCGCTGCGCAACATACCCGATAGTGCCGTAATGTTCTCGATCACATCATCCACGACCAGAACGGTTCCTTGCACAGTTTGTTCGCTCATGCTCTTGACTCCAAGTGACCAACCCCAGTGTCAACGATTTCTCGCTTGAACACCTCCAGTTGAACCAGTGCGTTTCGGTAGTCGAGCCGTTGAATGATCTCCAAGACCTCCATCCACCTGGCATGGCGGGCACCACCCTTGAAATGCATGGCAATGGCCAACGCAAAATCCACAGCTCCGGTATCGCGTTGCTTTAGCATGGTTTCCAGCCTCGCAATCAATGGAAGCGCATCCGGCGCACCGCCCTCCAGGTCGACAACCTCTCGCTGCAGCCCCTCCATCAGTTGATCCAGCCCTCCTAGGCCATCAATCACTCGCCGCAAATGTCCAAGCACCACGCCTAACTCAGCTTCACATGCATCGGCATCCTGACGTTGCAAAGACTCTTGCAAGCCCTGCGCCGCCCCTGCCAGATCAAATGCCCCCAGAGTCTGCGCCACGCCCTTGAGTGAATGGACCAGACGATAGCCTACCTCCCAGTTCCTGTCTCCCAATGCGCTTCGCATCGGCCCCGCAAAGTTGCGCCCCTGGTTTTGACGGAACTGAGCCAGAACTCGGTAGTACAGCCCAAGCCGTCCCCCAACGTTGCCCACGCCAACCGGTACCTCTAGCCCCGGCAACTCTGGCAGCGGTCCAGTGGCTGACTGGGGAGTTTCGGTCGCGACCGCCAACGGCGGTGTAGGCCGGAACTGCGGCAGGAACTGTTTCAACGCTTCGTGCAAGGCCCCCAAACGGATCGGTTTGCCCAATACCGCATCCATTCCCGCCGAACTGCAGCGGTCTTGATCTTCGGGCATGACATTGGCCGTGAGCGCGATGATGGGTAGCCCGTCGGGTCCCACTCTTTCTCGAATGACCCGCGTTGCCGTGAATCCGTCCATGATGGGCATCTGGCAATCCATCAAAACGATGTCCGGCATTCGCCGCTCCACCTCTTCGATCGCCTCCATGCCATTTGTCGCCAATCGAACTGAAAGACCCGCGTTGCAAAGCACTTCCATCGCGACGAGTTGATTAACTTCATCGTCCTCCACCAGCAGAACGTCCGCAGCATGAAACCGAGACCAATCCAGGGCGGCTCCCCTACGCCGATCCACCTCAGGCGTCTCATCGCCGAAGAGTCCAATGCAACGCGCCAATTCAGCATACACATGGCGTGCACTGACCGGCTTAGCCATCAAGCCATCAACGTGCGGCCCAAGTTCCGTCAAATCATCGTGGTGGCTGTATGCCGTCATCAGCACCATGGGTGGAACCTCGCGAGACTGTTCCACCAAGACCTGGCGCAACCGTAATATGGTTTCCACGCCATCCATGGTCGGCATGCGCCAGTCAACAAAACACGCCAGAAAAGTGGGCGCATCGGGGCCTCTGAGCATGGCCAAAGCAGCTTCGCCACTCGTTGCCGTGCGGACCGGAACACCCAACTGGACCACCAGGGACTCCAGGATGGCAAGCGCTACCGGGGTATCGTCAACCAACAGGACAGGCCGCGCTGGAACTTTGGCAAGCTCGTTGGCGAGCGCCATTTTCATCATTCGCCGGTCTGCGCCCAGACGGGTAAACCTCGCAGTGAAATGGAACGTACTGCCAACGCCTAAAGCACTTTCAGCCCAGATGCGCCCCTTCATCATGTCCACCAAATGGCTACAGATTGCCAGCCCCAAGCCCGTGCCGCCGTAGCGGCGGGTGGTGGATGCATCCGCCTGGGTGAAAGGCTGGAACAGCTTGGCGAGCTGCTCCTCTGACATGCCAATGCCGCTGTCCTTGATAGAGAAGTGGAATTCACTTTCCCCGGCGTCGGAGGCCAACGGCTCCACCGTCACCAGGACGTTCCCGCCCACCGAAAACTTCAAGGCATTCGTCACGAGGTTGGTCAACACCTGCGTCAACCGCAAAGGATCGCCCGAAAGCAAAGTTTCCGTGTCGCGTATGTCGTAGGACAGTTCTATGCCCTGCTTCTCCGCGCGCAATGCCGTCAGGTTGGTCAACTGATCGAAGACGGATTCCAGCGCGAACGGCGTGCTTTCAATCTGCATCTTGCCGGCTTCGATTTTGGAAAAATCCAGTATGTCGTTGATGATGCGCAGCAGAGCATCCGAAGCGGATTTGATGGTGTTGACGTAGCTGCGCTGCCGGTCATTCAACGGTGTCGCCAGGCACAGGTCCGACATGCCCACAATGGCATTCATCGGCGTGCGGATTTCATGGCTCATGTTTGCCAGGAAAATCGATTTGGCTTCATTCGATTGCTGGGCAGCGGCCCGGGCGGCTTCCAGCTCTTCCACGAGGATGTGGACCTTGGTCACGTCACGCGCAATGCCGAGCACGCCCAGAAGCTGGCCACCGGGGTCGCGCACGGCCACCTTGATCGCTTCCAACCGGATGTCGCGCGCGCCTTGCGCGCTGTCGATCCACTCGTCGTAGACAATGGGGCCTGAACTCTGGACAGCCGTCTGATCTTGCGCCCGGAACTCACGCGCCAACTCGGCGGAGAACAGATCTTCATCGGTTTTGCCCAGAACATCCGAGGGCTTTAAGCCCATGCGCCGCGCCAATGCCGCATTGCATGAAACATAGGCGCCCTGCGGATTCTTCATCCAAACCATATCGGGAATGGCCTCTAGCAAGGCTTGTAACAAGCCGCGCTTGAGTTCCGAGCGACGCAACTCTTGCGCAATCGCGTTGGATAGCTGAAGAATCCGTTCCTCGGCTTGGTGTTGGTCCGTAATATCCAGAAAACTCCAAACACGTCCGACCACTGCTCCATTGAGACGCTGTGGGTGCGACACGCGAGCAAACACTCGCCCGTCCCGAAATTTCAGGATGTCGCTTGAACTTTCTTCTGGCCGGGCATATAGCGCCTCAACCTTGCTGATGAACTGTGTGGGCTCCTCCAACTGCTCAATCACATGAGTCAACAGTTTCTGATCATCGGCCATGCGAATCAATTCGTCGGGAATGCGCCACATCGACGCGAATCGCTGGTTTGTCAAAGTGACCTTCCCCTCCCCGCTAACCACCAGCAAGCCGTTGTCCGTTGCCTCCAACGTTGCCTCCGTCAGCGACAACGCCGCGGCAGCGCGTGCTGCTGATGACTCAGCCTCGTGCTTCGTGCTCATTAGCTGCGCCTGCATCTGCTTCTGCGCCGTGATGTCTGTGCGAACGGAGATGTACCGAATAACCTGTCGATCGACACCAAGCTCGGGTGTAATCGTTGCACTGACCCAATACAGGCCACCATCCTTGTGGCGATCACAAATATCTCCATGCCATGAGTCTCCGTGGCTCAATGTCTCCCACATCTCGCTGAAGAAGGCGGATGGATGCAGGCCAGAACCGAGATCACTGTGATTCCGTCCTATCAATTCCGCTTCCGAATAACCGGAAACGCGGCAGAAATGGGAATTGACGTAAGTGATGGCGCCAGCAGCATCGGTAACGCTAACCATGCTATGTTGATCGACTGCTTGCTCAATACGTTTCGCATGTTCTCTGGACAGGTTTTCGCTCGATAACGAACGCTCAAGCACCATCCCTATGTAACCAACATTACTGACGACCACCGCCACAATTGCGGCGAGGGGCACCATGAAAGCATCACGCCCTAGCGCCAGTAAATTCGGCTCCGACTGCCCACTTGCGACACCCAAGGCACGCAACGCAAACACAACGGACAGCAAACTGAACGCAGCACAAATCCACACGGCGCTGCGTATCCGAGTCACACGGTGAACCTGCCACGCCTCCCACGCTCCACACACCATGACAACCCATATTGTTGCCAGCCCATAGATCAGTCGAATCGCATCGTTCTGAACTACGCTGCGCAGGATTTCGTAAATCACGATATAGACCAGCGTTCCAGCACCAATCCACTTCAACACCACGGGAGCATTGCGCTCCATTCGAAGAGCCAAAATCTGGATCACCAGACCACCAAAGACCAACAAATTGGCGAGTGTGTACGTCAAGAGGTCCGGCAGGCTGCCACGGACCGCAACCAACACTGCGCTAATAGACACCAGGACACCGCCAATACACCAGTAATTAGCTGCTTCCAGGTGTTGCCGGGCTAAAGCTACCCGTGTCACAAAGGGCATCAACAAGCACAAGATGCTTGCAATAAAAAGACCTGTCCGCACATCAAGCTGCAACATACCCAATGTCTTTCAATTCCCACACGCCCGCAGAGGCTGCACAAGCAGGCGGATGAACACAGCCCCCCATACCCATTAGACATCATGGACAGCACTGCGGTTGAAATCCCCCCAGGTTGACCGGGTACTGTCGGACCTGGGGAGTGCTCAAAGGGCGCAAACCACCTTAAAAGGCGATCTGCACGCCCACCTTCAGACTGCGCCCCGGCAGCGGTGCCTTGCCTGGCGCCGTTTGCGTGAGCACGGAAGTGCCCGAATACGCCAGCACATCGCCCAGGTTGTCGGCACGGGCAAACCACAGCACGTCGGTGCCGCCCATGGACTGGCGGTAGCTCAGCGAGGCATTCACCAGGTTGTAGGCCTGGCTGGGGATTTGCCCGTCCGGCACCTCGGTCTGCGCCGCGACGTGGTTCGCCTCCAGACGCGCATTCCAGGCCGCGTGCGACCACTGCAAGGCCGTGCCCAAGCGCAGCGGCGCAATGCGTGGCAGCGGCGCACCGGTGCTGGTGTTGGTGGCCCGCACCCAGTCGGCGCGCAACTCCAGGTCCAGCGCGGAGGGTCCATCCAGCAGGCGCAACTTGCCATTGGCCTCCAGCCCGGTGAAGCGCGCCTGCACCTGGGTGTAGGCATATTCGGGCAAGACCTGCGATGTGCCGCCCGACTCCACCGACATGCCCGTGCCATCGTCATGCACGCCCACGCCGCCCGCGCCGTTGCCCGCCGCATCGCGCAGCACACCGGTGGCCTCTTGCGACAGGTAGTTGTTGAACTGGTTGACGAAGGCGCTGACGCCAAAGCTGTGGTGGCCGTGCTTCCACTTGGCGCCCAGGTCCAGGTTGGTGGATGCCTCCAGCGTGGCGCCCTGCAGGCCCACCTCGTAGGCGTGTGTCGCCATGTGTGGGCCGTCGGCGTAGAGCTCGTAGTCCTTGGGCGCACGTTCGCTGTAGGCGAGGTTGGAGGTGAGCTGCCAGCTCGGCGCCACGTTCCACAAGGCACCCAACGCCAGGCTGCGCGGTGCAAATCGGCGGCTGGCCGGGGCAAAGCGGTCCAATTGCGGGTTGCCATCCGAATCCACTTGCACGGACTCGGCCCGCGCGCCCACGCTCAGGCGGCCCCAGGACAGGGGCAGTTCCTCAAAGGCGAACAATGCGGTCTGGGCTGTTCGGCTGTAGGGCGCGAAGGCCTCGGTGCCATCGGCCGAGAAACGGCTGCTCTCGGCCTGCAGGCCCAACACGCCCTGCCAGGGGCCCAGCGGCGCGTGGTGCGCCACCAGGCGCAACTCGTTGCCACTGCTCTGGAAGGTGGTGCCGGGGTCGCCCGCATCGTATTCGGTGTGGGCATAGTCGCTGCGGCTCAGGCGCAACTGGAAGCTTTGCACCCAGCCACCCAGGCGGTCCATGTCCCACTCCAGTGCCGCGCGGTCGGACTTCATGCCGATGGTCACGTTGTCCTCGGCCACGGTGCCGTAGTCGGAGCGGTAGCTGCTGATCGACGCGCCCAGGCGGCCCTGGTCGAAGAACAGCGCGCCACCCACGGCGCCGCCACGGCTGCTGGCGCCGGAGTTGCAGATGGCGCGGGCCACGGGGGCGGAGCCCATCTTGCCGCACGCCAGATCCGCAGGCACCGCCACGTCGCCCGCCGCACGGCTGAACATGTCCGCGTGCAGGGCAAAGCGGTCGGTACCGGCCTCCAGCAAGGCCGCACCGGCACGTTCGCCATTGCCGCTGCTGGCATCCAGGTTGAGCTTGCCGGAGATACCGCCCTGGGCGTCGAACTGGCGATCCTGCGGGATACGGTTGTCCAGCACGTTGACCACCCCGCCCACGGCGCTGCCGCCGTACATCAGGGCGCCAGGGCCGCGCAACACCTCGATGCGCTCCATGCTGATGGGGTCGGAGGGCACGGCGTGGTCGTTGCTCAGGCCCGAGGCATCGACGCTGGCGCCGCTGTTTTGCAGGATGCGCACGCGGTCGCCGTCCAGTCCGCGGATGATGGGGCGGCTTGCATTGGGGCCAAAGTAGCTGCTGCTCACGCCGGGCGTGCCGTCCAGCGTCTCGCCCAGCGTACCCTTGGAGCGCAATAGCAGGCCAGCCCCCGTCAATACTTCAGCAGGCGCTATTAAATCAGTAGCGCCCGTGGGATTGCCGGTAACGGTGACAGCGGGCAGCGCGGTGCCGGCAGCGGGCGCTTCGGCCCGGGCGACGGTACCGGCCAGCGACAGCAGGGCCACCACGGCTGCGCTCCGAGGATGCAAAGAAAACAAGGACGCGCGCGCTGCGCGTCCACCAGGAATACGGTTCATAACAGGTCCGTTGAATCAGGAAAATGCAGACAACCCCGCCACCATCCGGTGCCCGGGGACGACTTCAAGCAGAGGATTCAGCGAACGCGGGGAGGTCCGCGCGCCTGGAACTGCGCATGCCAGCGGGCCACCGCCAGCGTATGGCTGGCCAGCACCAGGCCGGGCGGCGCCGCCAGCACCACGGCGGCACAGGCAACCCCCGTCAGCGCATCACCGTGGCTGTGCTGGTCGAAAAATTGGCAATCTGCATCGCCGCGGTGGCCAGCGAACAGGCGTTCCAGCACACCCAGCTCGCGCGTCGCGTCGCTGGCAACACTTGCCTGCACCGAGACCGCTGCCGCGGCGTGCGCCAGGTCGCGGTGGACCACGCGGTGCCACAGGCCCAGGCTTTGCGACCACACCAGTGCCAGCGCCAGCAGCCCAGCCAGCGCCACGCGGCCCAAGGGGCGACGTTGCAAGGGGGCGTGAATACCGGGGTGAGCCATGGGCCTAGTCTACCGGAGCGACAATGACCCCATGCACACCTCCCTGCCCTTGCGGCACTTTCTCCTGGCTCTGGCCGTCGTCGCCGTCTGGGGCACCAATTTCGTCGTCATCAAACTCGCGCTGGGCCACATGCCCCCGCTGCTGTTCGCCACGCTGCGTTTTGCCCTTGCCGTATTGCCGGCCATCTTCTTCCTGCCACGCCCGGCCGTCAGCTGGGGCAATCTGGCGGCCTACGGGCTGCTGATTGGCGTGGGCCAGTTCGGGCTGCTGTTCGTGGCCATGAACGGGCACATCTCGCCCGGCCTGGCCTCGCTGGTGATCCAGGTGCAGGTGTTCTTCACCATCGGGCTGGCCATGTACCTCTCGGGCGAGCGCTTGCAGCGCATGCAGTGGCTGGCCCTGCTGCTCGCCACGGGCGGCATCGCCACCATCGTGATGCACACGGACGGCGGCACCACCGTGCTGGGCCTGGGCCTGATCCTGCTGGCGGCCATGTCCTGGGCCGGCGGCAACATCGTTTCGCGCAAGGCCGGACAGGTGAACATGGTGGCCTATGTGGTGTGGTCCAGCCTGTTTGCCGTGCCGCCGCTGTTGGTGCTGACGGTAACCACCGAAGGCTGGGATGCCGTCACCGCCGGTCTGCGCCAGGCCGATGCCGCCACCTGGGCCGCCGTGGCCTGGCAGGCCTGGGGCAATTCACTGTTTGGCTACGCCGCCTGGGGTTGGCTGCTGGCGCGCTACCCGGCCGCCACGGTCACGCCCATGGCGCTACTGGTGCCGCTGTTTGGCATGGGCAGCTCGGCCTTGCTGCTGGGGGAAAGTCTGCCGACATGGAAGCTGACCGCCGCCGCCCTGGTAATGGGTGGGCTGGCGCTGAACCTGCTGTGGCCGCGCTTGCGGACGTTCATCCAAACCCGCTAGAGGAGTCTGGGCGGCATAGTGTTCTGCGCAGGTTAAGGGGGAGCCCGCGCAGCGGGCGGAGGACACGGAGCAGAGCGCTATGCCGCCCAGACTCCTCGGGTTCCGTAGAACGGCTACTTGACCGCCACCGCGTCACTGATGCGGTAGTACAAGCCGTAGGGGTCGTCCTTCAGCACGGCAAACTGGCCTTCCACCACCACCGGCTCCAGCGTGTATTTCACCGGCACCTTGGTCTTGACCTCGACCATGCTCTCGGGCCCGCCTGGCACGCAGAAGGAACAGGTCAGCGGCACGGAACTCACCAGGAAGTGCTTCTGCTTCTCGCCGGGCTCCAGGGGCATCATGAAGCCCTGCACGCGCTGGTTCTTCAGGTTGAGTGCCATGACCGGTGCCGGGAACACCGGCAGCATGCGGTTCTTCTCCACCTTGGTCTTGACGTCGGTGAGTACCGACCAGGGCACCACGTCGGCGCGCTCCTGCAGCGGGGCAAACGGGCTGTTGGGACTGTGCACGCCCGGCCCAGTGCCGGCGGGGATGCCCGCGACCGCGCCGGCACCACCTGCCTGCGCTTGCGCCAGCATGGGCAACAGGCCCGCCGAAAACAGCGTGAGGACGGCGGCGCGGCGGCGAACGATGCGTTTCATGGTGGGACTCCTTGGAGGGGTAACCAATTATCGTCCTTGCAACAATTCCAGCACGCTCAGGCGATAGGCCCCCAGGGCCGGTAGCATCGCGGCGCCCACGGACACACCCAGTGCCAGCGCGGGCACCACGGCCAACTCAAACGGCCAGACCATGCCGCCGATCAGCAAATTGGTATCCAGCTGCAGAAAGTGCCCCAGGGCCATGGCACAGCCCTGGCCCAGCAGCACGCCCAGCGCGGCGCTGAGCAGGCCCAGCCACACGGCCTCGCACAGCAACAGGGCCGCCACCTTGGGCGGCGAGGCACCCAGCATGCGCAGCAGGGCCAGGTCGCCGCGGCGTTCGCGTACCGCGCTCCACAGGGCGATGAACACGCTCAAGCCCGCGGTGAGCAGTAGCACGCCGGCAAAGGCCCGCAGCACATCGGTGCCCAGGCCCAGCATGTGCAGGAGGCGGCTGATCTCCAGCGCCGGCGCGGCCGCCTGCATGGGCGTGCTGGTGTTCACATAGCGCGGGAATGTGAGCGCCGCCAGCGGCGAGCGGTAGCGCACCAGGGCCATGGTGACCTCGCGCGTGGCGTTGGCAGCTTCGGCGTGGTGATCGTCTGCATCGTGGTCCGCTTCGCCCGCGGGGTGGTGGTCGTGCACGGCCCAGACCGAGGCGGTGTCGGTCAGGATCAGCCGGTCCAGCACGCTGGCGCTGGGCGCCAGGATGCCGACCACCGTGTAGCGGGCGTTGCCATGGGCTTCGCCCCCGGCCGCCAGCCCGTGGCTGCCAGCGAAGGTGGCGCCCAGGCCCAGTTGCAGCCGCGCGGCCACGGTGGCGCCCAGCACCACCTGCAAGGGTGCGCCCCACACCCGCCCCTGGGCCAGGGTCGCTTCGTAGTGGGCGATGTAGGCTGGTGAGGTGCCGACGATACGGTAGCCCTGGAAGCTGTCGCCCAGGCTCAGCGGGATGACCTCGGCCACCAGCGGGTGCTGCGCCAGCGCCTGCACGGCGGTGAGCGGCACGTTGCCGGGCGGCACGTCGATGTGCAGTACACCACTCAGGATGAGTTGCATGGGGCTGCCCTTGGCACCCACCACGGCGTCGATGCCGGCCAGGTCGCGGTCAAAGGCACGCTCCAGTTGGTGCCCGACCAGCAGCAGGAAGGTGATGGACGCCAGCCCCAGGCTCAGCAGCAACACGTTGAGCACCGCCCCCAGCGGCCGCGACCACAGGTAGCGCCAGGCAAAGGCCAGCGTTCTCATGCCGAGGATGCTCCGCTTTTCATAGCACCTCACGCACCAACTGCGAGGGCTGGAAGCCGATTTGACCATCAGCCTCCGGTGGAATAAGCCCCGCCACGCGGGCGTCGTGGGTGGCGATCACCAGGGTGGCGCCCTGGGCCTTAGCCGTTCCCACCAGCAGGGCCACGGCCTGGGCTGCGGCGTCATCGTCCAGGCTGGCGGTGGGTTCATCCGCCAGGATCACGCGCGGCTGCAGCAGCACGGCACGGGCCAGCGCAACGCGCTGCGCCTGCCCGCCCGAGAGCTGGGCCGGCTTGCGCGCGCCCAACTCGGCCACGCCCAGGGACTGCAGCGCGGCGTGGATGCGACTGCGGTCCTCGGCTTGGCCGGCTGCCCACTGGGCCATGGCCAGGTTGTGGGTGACGGAGAGCGATTCGCTCAGGTGCAGCTTCTGCGGCAAAAAGCCGATAGCCCTCGCCCGCCATGTGTCGGCAGCTACCTTTTTGAGAGCACCCAGATCCTGGCCGGCGACCGTGAGGCTGCCACCGGTGGGCTTCACCAGACCCGCCACCAAGGCCAGCCAGGTGGACTTGCCGCAGCCCGAGGGACCACTGAGCAGCAGCACGCGGCCCTGCGCCACGTCCATGTCGGGGAACGCCAGGCGCGGCCCTTGCGGGTACTGGTAGACCAGGTCGCGGGTCTGGATCATGCTGCGTGCGGCGATTTCGTCCGTTCCATTGGCCGCTCCAGCTTGTGCCACATGTGGACCTTGGCCAGCAGGACGTCGCCCACGGCCACGGCATCGGGTTCCATACCAAAGGTCTGGAAGCCGCAGCGCGCATACAACGCCTCGGCGCGGGTGTTGCCCTGTGTCACGGTAAGTACCACCTGGCGCAGGTCGCTCTGACTGCGGGCCTGGGCCAACACGGCCTCCACCAACAACCGGCCCAAACCCCGCTGGCGCTGCGTGTCTTGCACGACCATACCAAACAGCGTGGCCTTGTGGCGGGCTTTCTCGCGCGTTTCCCGCGCCAGGCCGGCGGCCCCCACCAGGGCTCCGTCGGCAAAGGCGCCCAGCACCACCTCGTTGGAGGCGGGATCGGTGCGCAGGCGCTGCTCCCACCAGGCCAGGGGCAGGGCCTCGCGCTCGGCCGGGCTGGAGGTGAAGGCATCGGGGTGGCGGGCATAGGCCTCCAGCATCAGCGCGCGGTAGACCGGCGCATGCTGGGGTGTCAGGCGCATGCAGGGTTTCAGGGCGCGGCCGAACTGGTGGATGGGTCGGGTTTCGCCGGGCAGCGTAACCTCGCCTTCCCGGCAGAAGCCGGCCTGCACCAGCACACGCTGCGAGGCGGTGTTGTCGGGGTTGACCACGGCTATCACCCGCTGTAGCGCGAACTGGCAGGCGCCGTTGTCCAGCACCGCGCGCACGGCCTCGGTGGCAAAGCCGCGGCCGGCGTGCTCGGGCAGCAGGGCGTAGCCCACCTCCACCTCGGTAAAGCCCTCGCGGCGGATCAGGCCGCACATGCCGATCACCTCGCCACTGTCCTTGCCCACCACCCGGCCCATGCCGAAACCGTGGCGGGCGTAGCTGGCCAGCGGGCCGGTGCGCAGGTAGTTGCGGGCGTCATCCAGCGTGCGCACGCCCTTGTCGGCGATGGCGCTGATGAAGGACGGCTCGTTGAGCAGGCGCAGGATGAAGGGCGCATCGTCCAGCGTGAGGGGGCTGACACGCAGCCGCGCGGTTTCACATTCCCAGGTCATGCGCCGATTCTGCAACATTGCCCGGCGAGCCCCGAGCACACCCGCCTGGCCCGCCACAGGTTGAGGAGCGGCGCACCGGTAAAATTGTGGGTTCCGCGCCGCGCGGCGCTGCCCACCCACTCCGAGCCATTGCCCGCACCATGACCGATACCACTGCCAACGCACCCGCACAACCCGGCCTGCAGTCCCTCTCCAAGTCCTTCGAGCCCGCCGCGCTGGAAGCCCACTGGGGTCCCGAGTGGGAAAAGCGCGGCTATGGCGTGGCCGGCTACCGCGGCACGCAAACACCCCAGGCAGGTCAGCCCTCCTTCGCCATCCAGTTGCCGCCACCCAATGTGACCGGCACGCTGCACATGGGTCATGCGTTCAACCAGACCATCATGGACAGCCTGACACGCTACCACCGCATGCTGGGTGCCAACACGGCCTGGATTCCCGGCACGGACCACGCCGGCATCGCCACGCAGATCGTCGTGGAGCGCCAGTTGCAGGACCAGAAACTCAGCCGCCACGACCTGGGCCGTGAAGCCTTCGTGAAGAAGGTCTGGGAGTGGAAAGAGAAAAGTGGCAACACCATCACCACCCAAATGCGCCGCATGGGTGACTCCGTGGACTGGAGCCGCGAATACTTCACGATGGACGAGAAGCTGTCGAAGACGGTGACTGAGACCTTTGTCCAGCTCTATGAACAAGGCCTGATCTACCGCGGCAAGCGTCTAGTCAACTGGGATCCGGTGCTGATGAGCGCCGTCTCCGATCTGGAGGTGGAGAGCGAAGAGGAAGACGGCTCGCTGTGGCACATCCGCTACCCCTTTGCCGATGGTCCGCAGATGGTCAACGGCGAAATGGTTGAAGGCCTGGTCGTTGCCACCACCCGCCCCGAAACCATGCTGGGCGACGTGGCCGTTATGGTGCACCCCGAGGATGAGCGCTACACCGCACTGATCGGCAAGCAGGTCACGCTGCCCCTGTGCAACCGCACCATCCCCGTGATTGCCGACGACTACGTGGACAAGGCCTTCGGCACTGGCGTCGTCAAGGTCACTCCAGCCCATGACCAGAACGACTACCAGGTCGGCCAGCGCCACAAGCTGCCGATGATCTGCGTGCTCACACTCGACGCCAAGATCAACACCGAAGCCCCTGCTGCCTACCAGGGCCTGGACCGCTTCGTGGCCCGTAAGAAGGTCGTTGCCGATCTGGAGGCTGGTGGCTTCCTAGTCGAGGTGAAAAAGCACAAGCTGATGGTGCCGCGTTGCGCCCGCACCGGCCAGGTCATCGAGCCCATGCTCACCGACCAGTGGTTCGTTGCGATGAACCAGGTCGGCAAGGGCGACGCCACCGGCAAATCCATCGCACAGAAGGCCATCGACGCCGTCCAAAGCGGCGAGGTGCGCTTTGTGCCAGAGAACTGGATCAACACCTACAACCAGTGGATGAACAACATCCAGGACTGGTGCATCAGCCGCCAACTCTGGTGGGGTCACCAGATTCCGGCGTGGTACGACGAGGATGGCAAGGTCTACGTGGCACGCAACGAGGCCGAAGCGCAAGCCCAGGCACCCGGCAAGACCTTGAAGCGTGACGAAGACGTGCTGGACACCTGGTATTCCTCCGCTCTAGTTCCCTTCAGCACCATGGGTTGGGGCAACGACGGAGCTGTCGGGCGTGCCGGGGCCGGACGCAGCGATTTTGCGGGCGAAGCACGCGTGAGCAAGGCCGGCTCCGGTGCGACCGACAGCGGGGCACTCAACGACTTTGACCTCTACCTGCCTTCAACGGTGCTGGTCACCGGCTACGACATCATCTTCTTCTGGGTCGCCCGCATGATCATGATGACCACGCACTTCACCGGGCGCGTGCCGTTCAAGCATGTCTACATCCACGGCCTGGTACGCGACGCGCAGGGCAAGAAGATGAGCAAGTCCGAAGGCAATGTGCTGGACCCGGTCGACCTGATCGACGGCATCGAGCTCGCCCCGCTGCTGGCCAAACGCTCGGAGGGCCTGCGCAAACCCGAAACCGCACCCCAGGTGCGCAAGAACACCGAGAAGGAATTCCCGCAAGGCATTCCCGCCTTCGGTGCCGATGCGCTGCGTTTCACCTTTGCGTCGCTGGCGTCCCTTGGCCGTTCCATCAACTTCGACAGCAAGCGCTGCGAGGGTTACCGCAACTTCTGCAACAAGCTGTGGAACGCGACCCGCTTCGTGCTGATGAACTGCGAGGGCAACGACTGCGGTCTGGACGAACACGCAGCCGCAGCATGCGAGACCGGCGGCTACCTGGAGTTCAGCGCGGCGGACCGCTGGATCGTCTCGCTGCTGCAAAAGGTCGAGGCCGAAGTGGCGCAGGGCTTTACCGACTACCGCCTGGACAATGTGGCCAGCACGATCTACGACTTTGTGTGGAACGAGTTCTGCGACTGGTACCTGGAAATTGCCAAGGTGCAGATCCAGACCGGCAATGCCGCGCAGGCACGCGCCACGCGCCGCACGCTGATCCGCACGCTGGAAACCGTGCTGCGCATGGCCCACCCCATCATCCCCTTCATCACCGAGGAACTGTGGCAGAAGGTGGCCCCCGTCGCGGGACGTGCTGGCCCCTCCGTCAGCATCGCCGCCTATCCGCTGAGCCAGCCCGAGCGCATTGACGAAGCAGCCATTGCCTTTGTGGCCAAGCTCAAGCAGGTGGTGGACGCCTGCCGTAACCTGCGTGGCGAGATGAATGTGTCGCCCGCGCAACGCCTGCCGCTGTTCGTCGTGGCACAGACGGCACAGGAAGCCGCGTTTCTGAAGACCTGCGCCCCCGTGCTGCAGGCGCTGGCCAAGCTCAGCGAGGTCAAGCTATTCGATGACGAGGCAGCCTGGCAGGCAGCCGCACAGGCCGCACCCGTAGCCGTGGTCGGCGAGGCCCGCATCTGCCTGCACATGGAAATCGACGTGGCGGCCGAAAAGACGCGCCTGGGCAAGGAAGTGCTGCGCCTGGAAGACCAGATCACCAAAGCCAATGCCAAGCTCGGCAATGAGGCCTTCGTGGCCAAGGCGCCGGCCGCGGTTCTGGAGCAGGAGCGCAAACGCGTGGCCGATTTTTCCGACACGCTGACCAAGGTGCGTGAGCAGTTGGCCCGATTAGGCTAAAGCGAACATAGCCTGAAACGCTCTCGCCCGGGCTGACGCCCGGGTTTCGCTATTGGACGCGCGTGAGTGTGCCCAGGCCGTGCGAGGTGCCCTGGTAGTACTCGTGGGTGAGCGTCGCCTGCGGCCCGGAGAGGTCGAAGGTGACCGCCGACACGGTCGTCTGGCTGGCGTCCATCGTTCCCTGCTGTAGCTTGAAGATGTCGCCGTCCCAATGCGTCAGTATCCAGGTCACGCCACCATCAACCGGACCCATGCGTAGCTGCAGCGCCCCGTTCACCACCGTGACCACTGCGTCGCCGAAGTAGTCGTTGTGGTACTTGCCGACGTACTGTGCCAGCGGCCTTGCCGGCTTGGCGCCGGTCGGCGGGTTGCCGGAGACCGAGGAGACGCCGAAGGCGGCCTTGATCGCCTGCCGGAATAGCGTCTGGTAGGTGCCCCACGCGTCCGTCCGCAAATTGCCAAACTGCGCGAGGTCGATGAAGTCAGTGGTGATGGCCTCCGGCAGGCCCACCGGGAATCCATTGGTCAGCACGACGATGCCCAGGTCCAGCGCGGGTACGACCTCGAAGTTGGTACTGGTGCCTTGACCGAGTGCCCCGGCATGGGAGGCCATCTTCAGTCCGTTGTGCGTCTGCCCGGTCGCGAACCCATACCCGTTGAGGTAGTTGTTGCTTTCCAGTGTCGCGTCCGCGGCCAGGGTTGGAATGCTGTGCGCGGCCATGCTGTCTCGCAGCACCACTGGGGCGATGAGCTGCGTGCGGTCCGGTGCCTTCCCCCCTGCGAGAAGCATGATCATCCATTTCGCCATGTCGTTCGCGCTGGACGAGATGCCGCCGGCGGCCGGTGTGCGGTCCAGGTTCGCCTGCGCGGGCGAGACCCGCCAGATGCCATCCGGGTCATCGTTCGCGGGCGAATGGCCGATCGCATGATTCGGCAGGGAGATGTATGCCTGGTAGACGGAGGTCGTCCGGCTCATCCCCAGGGGCCGGAGGATGGCCTGGTCGACGAGTTGTACCCACGGCACGCCCACCTTCGCCGCAGCCGCCTCGGCAGCAGCCTGGAGCCCGTAGTTGGTATAGGCGTACGAAGCACGGAACGGCATCAGCGGCAAGTACCGAAGCTGCTCGAGAATCGTCTTCTGGTCGTAGCCGAGTCCCTCCAGATCGTCTCCCGCGTGGTCTGGCAGGCCCGAGCGGTGCGAGTACATATCGCCGAGGCTGACGTTCTGTGAGACCCAATTGATGCCGTTGCTGGAGCCAGTTCCCAGGGCGAACCACGGCAGCCCCTCCCTGATCGGCATGCTCCACGATAGCTTGCCGGCGCTGACCTGTGTGGAGATAACAGTCGAGCTAAGCGACTTGGAAATCGAGGCCAGCTGGAAAACGGTGTCCGCATCGACTTTGGCCCCCGTATCCATGTTTGCGACACCGAAACCTTGGCTGTAGACCACCTTGCCGCCATGGACCACCGCGATCGCCAGGCCGGGGACGTGCGATGCCTGCAGGTAATTATTGATTCGACCTCGGATCTGCGAGATGGCTTCGTACAGATACGGGACGCTCGGCACCGGCAGCGGGTCGGGCGCGGACGATACGGACTGTGCCCAGCCGGAGGATGCGCCAGACGCGAAGACCAGGACCGCAGCGACGCAGGCGAAGGGAGATTTCATGGCGCGAAGTTAACAGCTTGCGTGGCACGGTGCAAGGCAGCATCCGACCGGGCTCCTGATTGGCTTTAGCGGCGGCGCAGGACGTGTATGAATTCCTCATTCACGGTCTGCTGGTCGATCAGTTCGTTGCCGGTCTGCTTGGCAAAGGCCTGGAAGTCCCGCACGGAACCGGGGTCGGTGGCGACCACCTTCAGAGTCTGACCGGTGAGCATGTCGGCCAGCGCCTTCTTGGCCTTGAGGATGGGCAGGGGGCAGTTCAGGCCGCGGGTATCAACTTCTTTGTCGGTTTGCATGGGGTGTCATTCCTGCTTGGGAAATTCGATGAAGGTGGGGGTGTGGCCGCGCGATGTCAGCCAATCGGCCAGTGCGTAACCGGTACCGGCTGGCCAGCACTTCACGCTCTGGGGTGAATACAGGCGGTGGTCCAACAGTTCTGGCGAGAGCCGCACCTCACCATGGCACACGGCGTGATAGGCGATGATGACCTGGTTCATGCGCTGGAAGTCATAGACGCCAATCAGATCCAGCGACTCGGTGCGCAGGTTGGTTTCTTCGGCAATCTCGCGGGCAATGCCCTCCTGCGGCGTCTCGCCCGCTTCCATGAAGCCGGTGATCAGCCCATACATCTTGCCCGGCCAGGCGGCGTTGCGGGCCAGCAGGATCTGGCCGTCGTACTCAATCACCGCGGCCAGCACCGGCACCGGGTTGTTCCAGTGCGTGAAGCCGCAGGCCGGGCAGCGCAGGCGCATCTTGTCGCCGCCGTCTTCGGCCTGCGTGATGAAGGCCAGTGGTGTGGCGCATTGCGGGCAGTAGGTGTAGGCCTGCGTCATGCGGGAAAGACTCCCGTGGACAGATAGCGGTCGCCCCGGTCGCAGACCACGAAGACGATGGTGGCATCCTTCTCGCGCCGTGCAATCTCTTGCGCCACCCAGCAAGCACCGGCGGCCGAGATACCGGCAAAGATGCCCTCTTCCCGCGCCATGCGCCGGCACATGTCCTCGGCACTGGCCTGGCTCACGTACACCAGTTCATCCACGTTGGCCGGATCGTAGATCTTGGGCAGGTACTCCTGCGGCCACTTGCGGATGCCCGGTATGCGTGAGCCCTCTTCGGGCTGTGCGCCAATGATGCGGATGGCCGGGTTCTTTTCCTTGAGAAAGCGCGAGACGCCGGTGATGGTGCCGGTGGTCCCCATGGCCGACACAAAGTGCGTGATGCGCCCACCGGTCTGTTCCCACAACTCGGGGCCGGTGGTTTCGTAGTGGATGCGCGGGTTGTCGGCGTTGGCAAACTGGTCCAGCACGCGGCCCTTGCCCTCGCGTTGCATCTGCTCGGCCAGGTCACGCGCATACTCCATGCCGCCGCTCTTGGGCGTGAGAATGAGTTCCGCGCCAAAGGCCTTCATGGTCTGGGCGCGCTCGATGGACAGGTCCTCCGGCATGATGAGCACCATGCGGTAGCCCTTGATGGCGGCGGCCATGGCCAGCGCAATGCCGGTGTTGCCCGAGGTCGCCTCGATCAGCGTGTCGCCCGGCTTGATGTCGCCGCGCTCCTGCGCACGCTGGATCATGGACACAGCCGGACGGTCTTTCACCGAGCCGGCGGGGTTGTTGCCTTCGAGCTTGCCCAGCACCACGTTGCCACGTGTCGCATTCTCGGCAGCACCAATGCGTTGCAATGCCACGAGCGGTGTTTTGCCAATGGCGTCTTCAATCGTTGGGTATTTCATGCCCTTAAATGTGCCATAATTTGGGTCTTGGTTTTCAGCGTCGCCCGGGTGGTGGAATTGGTAGACGCAGCGGACTCAAAATCCGCCGCCGCAAGGCGTGCCGGTTCGATTCCGGCCCCGGGCACCATGGCTTGCTCCATGGTCACAACTGGGTTTGCACAACGGGAGCGCACAGGTTTGAGATTGCTGTCCCTTTGCCAGACTGGCAATTTCCGCCGCATCCTGCACCTTGGTCTTTTGCTTGGCGTTTCCCTGCTGATGGGTGCCTGCGCGTCCTGGCTACCCAAGGCACGCACCGAGTCCCCCACCTTCCAGACATTTGACGAGGCGCGCCAGGCCATTGAGGCCCTGGTGCCCCAGCAAAGCAACCGGGAAGTCTTGTCCGCCAAAGGGCTCACGCCCGAGAAGCAACCCAACACCGTGATCCTGACGCATGCCGACATCGTGCGCCGCATGGTGACGGGCGGCATTCTCAACAAGGAGGATCTGGACCCCGGCATCATCACCTGCATCAACGCACGAGAAACCTGCCGTGGCTGGGAGCTGAACATCGCGCGCATCTCGAAGGTCCGCACCGGCAATTTCCTCGCCGACTTTGTCAACTTCAAACGCCGCACCGAGACCACGGGCTGGCGCTTCAATGCCCTGATCCTGATGGTCGATGACGTGGTGGTCTACCGGGGCTGGGGCGGCCAGCCGGTGGTCAACGAGGTGGAAGTCACGACCAACCCACTGGGCCCCCTGCAGGACATGGGGCCGTCCGCGGTCACCGGCCACTAGGTCGGCATCGTCAGTTGGAACGCAGAAAGCGCGCCAGCTGTTTGCCCGACTCATCCAGCAGAATGAGCTGGTCCCGCTCCAGGCGGGCCTTGCGAGTCAGTTCCAGTGCCTTGAAGAACAGGTCCTCCTGCGAGCCCGGCAGGCTCAGGCAGGCCCTGCCGGTGGAGGCCAGCGGCCCCAGTTGCAGGTTGGCCAGATTGGCGCTGGAGCGCCCCTTGAAACCATTGCAACCGCCGGTGCCAACAATCTGATCCGCGGCCACCCAACGCAGCTTGGGTTTGTTGCCCAACACCTCGGGCGTGCCGCTGATGGCAAAGGCCACCCAGTCCGCGCCTTGCAGGGACAGAGTCGTGGCCGTTTGCGGCGTTGAAGGCGCGGCCGAGCCAGGCCCGCCGCCGGGCGCCGCACAGGCGCCCAGCAGTGCGGCGACGGCCAGGGTGCACAGTGGGGTACGCAAATGCAGGGTTGCCATACAGACTCCTTCAATGAGACTGACGCCCCTTAGCGACGCCGGCCTTCAGTCAAAGAATAGGGCATCCGCCCAGTGTTTGCCGGCAGCGTCCTTGGCGGACACCTGGGGTGCCATGCCCAGATCCGGCCAGGCGATATTGAGGAACGGATCGTTCCAGGCAATGCTCTGCTCGTAAGCAGGCGCATAGTAGTCGGTGGTCTTGTACAGGAACTCCGCCGTGGGCGAGGTCACCACAAAGCCGTGGGCAAAACCCGGCGGAACCCAAAACTGTGCCTTGTTCTCGGCGGACAGGACCGCACTGACCCATTGGCCAAAAGTCGGTGACGAGCGGCGCAGGTCGACGGCAACGTCAAACACCTCCCCCACCACCACGCGTACCAGTTTGCCCTGGGGCTGCTGGATCTGGTAGTGCAAGCCGCGCAACACGCCCTGGGCCGACTTGGAGTGGTTGTCCTGCACAAAGCGCGTGGTCACGCCCGTGGCTTCGGCAAAGGCGCGTTCGTTGAAGCTCTCGTAGAAAAACCCCCGGCTGTCGCCAAACACCTTAGGCTCGATCAGCATCACATCGGGGATGGCGGTGCGGGTGACCTTCATGGGTGAGCACCTTCCTTGAGCAGGCCCAGCAGGTACTGGCCGTAGCCATTCTTGGCCAGGGGTTGGGCCAGCTTGGCCAGTTGTTCGCTGTCGATGAAGCCGTGGCGCCAGGCGATCTCTTCCAGGCAGGCAATCTTCAGGCCCTGGCGACGCTCCAGCGTGGCAATGAACTGGCCGGCCTCCAACAGGCTGTCGTGCGTACCGGTGTCCAGCCAGGCGTAGCCGCGCTGCATGATTTGCACGCTGAGCTGGTTCTTTTCCAGGTAGACCTGGTTCACGGTGGTGATCTCCAGCTCGCCACGGGCACTGGGCTGGACCGACTTGGCGATGTCCACCACCTGGTTGTCGTAGAAGTACAGACCCGTCACGGCATAGTTGCTCTGCGGCTGCTTGGGCTTTTCCTCGATGCTGCGGGCGCGGCCTTGTGCGTCGAAAGCGACCACGCCATAGCGCTCGGGGTCGTGCACGTGGTAGGCGAAGACGGTGGCACCGTTTGCCTGCTGGTCCGCGTTGTTCAGCAGGATTTGCAGGTCATGGCCGTAGAAGATGTTGTCGCCCAGCACCAGGGCGCTGTCGCTGTTGCCGATGAACTTGTCGCCGATGATGAAGGCCTGGGCCAGGCCGTCCGGGCTGGGCTGCACCGCGTACTGCAGGTTGATGCCCCACTGGCTGCCGTCACCCAGCAGCTGCTGGAAGCGCGGCGTGTCCTGCGGCGTGCTGATGATGAGGATGTCGCGCATGCCGGCCAGCATCAGGGTGCTGAGCGGGTAGTAGATCATGGGCTTGTCATACACCGGCAGCAATTGCTTGCTCACGGCCAACGTGGCCGGGTGCAGGCGGGTGCCGGAACCGCCGGCCAGGATGATGCCCTTGCGGGAGGATGCGGTGGTGTTAGATGCGGCCATGGTCAATCTCGTTCAACATGCGGGTTACGCCGGTCTGCCAGGCAGGCAGCACCAGGCCAAAGGTGGTTTGCAGCTTGGAGGTGTCCAGCCGCGAGTTGTAGGGCCGGCGCGCCGGCGTGGGGAAGGCGCTGGTGGGCACCGGTTTGATGTCAGTTGCTATTTTTTTGATAGCTGGTTGTGCTGTATCCATGAGGGCTATCACGTATTTTGCATACTCATACCAGCTGGTGCAGCCACTGGCGGCCAGGTGGTAGATGCCGGCCACGGATGGTGCCTGCAGGGCCTGGCGAATGGCGTGCGCGGTCACATCCGCCAGCAATTCGGCGCCCGTCGGTGCTCCCAACTGGTCGTTGATGACCTGCAAGGTCTCGCGGGTCTGTGCCAGGCGCAGCATGGTCTTGGCGAAGTTGCCACCGCGGGCCGCATAGACCCAGCTGGTGCGAAAGATCAGGTGGCGTTGGCAGCGCTGCTGCACGGCCTGCTCCCCTTCGAGCTTGGTGCGACCGTAGACGCTCAAGGGGCCGGTGGCGTCGTCTTCCTTCCAGGGGCGGTCGCCGCTGCCGTTGAACACATAGTCGGTGCTGTAGTGCACCAGCCAAGCACCCAGGGCTTGGGCTTCATCGGCCAGCACGCCGGGCGCCAGGGTGTTGAGCGCGCGGGCCAGTTCAGGCTCGCTCTCGGCCTTGTCCACCGCCGTGTGGGCGGCGGCGTTCACGATGACGTCCGGCCGCACGGTGCGCACGGTCTGCGCCAGCGCATCAAGCTGTGTCAGATCGCCGCACAGGCCATCCGGGTTGGCAGCGGCATCGCGTCCCAAGGCGATCAATTCGCCCAACGGCGCCAAGCTGCGCTGCAACTCCCAGCCGACTTGGCCGTCACGCCCCAGCAGCAGGATCTTCATGCCGCTGCGCCGTACTGCGTGGCCACCCAGTCGCGGTAGGCGCCGCTTTGCACGTTGGTCACCCAGTCCTGGTTGGACAGGTACCACGCCACGGTCTTGGCAATGCCGGTGTCAAAGGACTCGGCTGGCTTCCAGCCCAATTCGCGTTCAATCTTGCGGGCATCGATGGCATAGCGGCGGTCGTGGCCGGGGCGGTCCGCCACGAAGGCAATCTGGTCGGCATAGGGCTTGCCGTCGGGGCGGGGACGCTGGCTGTCGAGCAAGCTGCAGATGGTGCGCACGATGTCCAGATTGGCCTTTTCATTCCAGCCGCCCACGTTGTAGGTCTCACCAGGCTTGCCGGCCTCCAGCACGCGACGGATGGCGCTGCAGTGGTCCTTGACGTAGAGCCAGTCGCGGATCTGCTGGCCGTCGCCGTACACCGGCAGGGTCTTGCCGGCCAGGGCATTGACGATGACCAGGGGGATCAGTTTTTCCGGGAAGTGGTAGGGGCCGTAGTTGTTGGAGCAGTTGGTGGTCAGCACCGGCAAACCGTAGGTGTGGTGCCAGGCGCGCACCAGGTGGTCACTGGCGGCCTTGCTCGCGCTGTAGGGGCTGTTGGGCTCGTAGGTGTTGGACTCGGTGAAGGCCGGGTCGTTCTTGCCCAAGGAGCCATAGACCTCATCGGTGGACACGTGTAGAAAGCGAAAGGCTGCCTTGGTGTCCTGCGCCAAGCCACCCCAGTAGGCACGCACAGACTCCAGCAGTTGGTAGGTGCCCACGATGTTGTTCTGCACAAAGGCACCGGGGCCGTGGATCGATCGGTCCACATGGGACTCGGCGGCGAAGTTCACCACGGCGCGCGGCTGGTACTTGGCCAACAGCTCGGGCACCAGCTTGGCGTCACCGATGTCACCATGCACAAAAACGTGACGCGGATCGTCCTTCAGGCTGGCCAGGTTCTGCAGATTGCCAGCGTAGCTGAGCTTGTCGAGGTTGACCACCGTTTCGTTCGACTGCGCCAGCCAGTCCAGCACGTAATTGGAACCAATGAATCCGGCGCCGCCGGTGACGAGAATGGTCATGGGAAGAGATGTCCAGGAAAAGAAGCCGAAATCATACCTGCCGCGGATTTTCGCACCGAAACCCACCCCGACCGCCCGGGGCGGCCTCAGGCGCGAGCGTCGCTCCAACGCAGGGTGGAGCCATCGTCGCCTCGGTAGACCGTACCGCCATTGCGGTCCACGCAGTAGTCGGGCGACACCACCATCTCGTGGAAGTGCATGCCGGCGCCGATGCGCGTGTATTCGAACAGGATGCAGCGCGTCACCTGCGCACCGGCTCGCAGATGGCAACCGTGGCCCAACCAGGCCGGCCCAATGATCGTGCTACCAGGCTCCAGTTGCACGCCTGAGCCAATGTACACCGGCCCCTCGATGTGCACCTGGCTCCAGTCGATGCGCGTATTGAGCCCAACCCAGACGCCGGGACGCACTTCCCGGCCCGGCATATTCATCTGCGCCACCTCGCCCCGCAAGACACGCTGCAACACCGACCAGTAGTCGCTCACGCGGCCGATGTCGATCCAGTTGAATGCATGTTTCTGCACAAAGAAAGGCAGATTCTGTTGGATGAACGTGGGGAACAGTTGCGAGCCGATGTCGTAGGTCTGGCCGGCGGGAATATGGGCAATGGCCTCCGGCTCAAAAAAATAAATCCCGGTGCTGGCCAGCGTGGACAGTGCCTGCGCCGGCTCCGGCTTCTCCTGGAAAGACTGCACACGTCCTGCGGCATCGGCCACCACCACCCCATAGTTGGCCACCTGCTCGCGCGGAACATCCACCGCCACCACACTGGCCAACGCCTGCTTGGCACGGTGCTCCGCCAGGGCGGCGCCGATGTCCAGGTCGATCACGGCGTCACCACACACCACCAGCACGGTTTCATCAAGGAAGCCGCCGCGATCCTGAATGTGGCGCATGCCGCCGGCCGATCCCAGCGGACGCGGCACGACCTCACCCAATTCCAGGGCGCCCTCGTAGGAATACCCAATCTCCACACCCCAACGCCGGCCATCGCCGAAATACGCTTCGATGCGGTGATGGTGGTGGGCCACGTTGACCATGATCTGGGTTACACCATGGCGCGCCATGTGCTCCACCAGGTACTCCATGACCGGCTTGCCCAGGATAGGCACCATGGCCTTGGGCAGGTCTTTGGTGAGGGGCCGTACCCGCGTGCCCTGGCCAGCTGCCAGAATCATTCCCTTGGTCATTGGTGTCGTGCTCGTGAATGCCTGTCGATGGGCGCGATTGTAGGCAGGCCGGATCACCGACAATGGCATCTTCGACCATCCGCCTCCCATCCCCCGCAATGCTCAGTTCAGCCACACTCCCCGCGCGCGATACCCGCACGCCCCCGCTCTTCTGGTGGATTCTGGGTGCGTTCGTGTTGCTGGCCCTGGTCCCCACTATCTGGACGGCGGTGGATTTGCAGGCTGCGGGACTGTTCATGGGCTCTGCGCCTCGCATTGACGCGGCTGATTGGTGGTGGGTGGTGTTGATCAATCTGTACGTCCCGGCCGTGTTCCGTATCATCATCCTGGTGGCGCTGGTGGGCTGGCTGTGGGCCAGCGTCGGTCGCCATGGCAAGCGCTGGCGCATGCAGCTGGCATTCATCGTGCTGGCCGGCTCCCTGGGCCCGGGCCTGCTGGTCAACAGCGGCTTCAAGGACAACTGGCAGCGCGCGCGCCCCTACCAAGTGGAGCCCTTCGGTGGCTCGGCGCAATTCACCCGTGCCACCGTCATGACCGACCAGTGTGACAACAACTGCTCTTTCGTCAGCGGGCATGTCGCCTGCGGCTTCTTCTTCGTGTCCTTGATGCTGGTGCAGCGCCGACGCGCGCTGGCCTGGGGCACCGCGGGCGTGGTGGCCGGGCTGGTGATCGGCTTTGCCCGCATGGCCGATGGCGCCCATTGGCTAAGCGACGTGCTGTGGGCCAGCCCCATCACCCTGGCCTGCAGCTGGATGGTGTGGAAACTGATGACGCGCCTCACACGCACCTGAAGCCTGACCTGCAGCACCGCCGCATGCGGTCTTGGCCACATTCTGCTTAGAATGGTTTGGCAGATCACCACGTGTTTGGCTTCTACAGGACGGCCCCATGGACTTGATATTTGCCGACGAGGAGGCGACGCCCTCCGACCAGCCCCCCAAGGCGCCCAACAAGCCATGGTGCGTCTTGCTGGTCGATGACGATCCCGAGGTCCACGCCGTCACACGTCTGGCCCTGCGCGGCTTCGAATTTCAGGGGAGTGCGTTGGAGTTGCTCAGTGCCCACTCCGGCCTGGCGGGCCGCGAGGTCTTTCACAGCCGCGACGATATTGCCCTGGCCATCGTCGACGTGGTCATGGAAACAGAGCACGCCGGACTAGACTTGGTGCAGTACGTGCGCAACACCCTGCAAAACCACCGCACCCGCCTGGTGATGCGCACCGGGCAACCCGGTCAGGCGCCCGAGGACCGCGTGATCCGCGAGTACGACATCGACGACTACAAGGAAAAAACCGACCTCACCATCCAGAAGCTGCGCACCCTGCTTTACAGCAAGCTGCGCGCCTACCGTGACCTGTGCATCCTGGAGTACCAGCGCGATGGCCTGTCGCGCGTGCTGGCCGCGACGGCCCTGGTGCAGAACGCTGAATCGCTCACCGTGTTTGCCACGGCGGTGCTGGACCAGCTCACCTCCCTGCTCAAACTGGATCGGTCCGCGCTGTATTGCATCGTCCTGCCCACGGCCAACGATGGCGAGCACGAAACGCGCACCATCGCCGCCACCGGCGATTTCGTTCAGTGCAGCATCAACACGAATTTTGATGCTCTACCAAGCATCGTGTCCGACCGCTTTGCCGAGGTCCTGGAGAAGAAGAGCGCGCAGCACTTCGACGACGCCTATGTGCTCTACACCGCTGGCAAAAATGGCGCAAGCAATTTGCTCTACCTCAAGCACGCCCGTGAACTGTGCGCCATGGACCGGCAACTGTTGGAGGCCTACACCCGCAGCGTGGCCATCACCTTTGAAAACGTCTGCATGCAGGAGGATCTGCGCGAGACCCAGCAGGAGTTGGTGTACTGCCTCGCCAATGCCCTGGAGGGACGCGACCACGACATGGGCGCCCATGCCAAACGCGTGGCCCTGTCCTGCGAACTACTGGCACGCCTGTGTGGCCTACCTGACCCGCAGATCTTGCAGCTCAAAGCCGCTTCGCCGCTGCACGACATCGGCAAGGCCTGCATTCCCGATGCCATTCTGGGCAAGCCCGGCAAGCTCGATGCCCGGGAGGCGGATCTGATGCAGCGCCACGCCCAGTACGGCTTGGACATGCTGCAGCGCTCGCAACGTCCACTGATGAAGCTGGGTGCGGAGATCGCCGGCTCCCACCATGAGCGCTGGGACGGCACCGGCTATCCCAACGGCCTCGCCGGCGATGCCATTCCGCTGTCAGGCCGGATCACCGCCCTGGCCGATGTGTTCGACACCCTGGGTTCGCGGCGCAGCTACAAGGAGCCCTGGCCCGGCGACAAGGTAGTGGAAGCCATCCGCGCCGGCCGGGGCACGCAATTCGATCCCACGCTGGTGGACCTGTTGCTGAACAACCTACCCGCCTTTGCGGCCCTGCGCCAGCAGTTTCCCGACAGCGCCGATCACTGATTGGAACGCAGCCCACTATGCACCGTAGGGTGCCGCAGCCGCAGCCGCAGTTCCTTCTTCATGCGCTGGTTGACCATGCGGCGTGACTCGTTCATGAAGCTCAACAACGCCACCGGCAATTGCTGCGCGGCATGCTCCCACGGGATGCGAGGCGGCCGAGGCAGGCCATAGAGATCGGCGGCCACGTCAAAGTAGTCACCCATCTTCAGCACGCTGTCGTCATTGACGTTGTACGTCCGTTGCGCGGCCCCGCGCCACAGTGCCAGGCAGCAGGCACGTGCCAGATCGTCGGCCTGGATGTGGTTGGTGTAGACATCGTCCTGCGCCTGCAGCACCGGAACACCCTTCAGTAAACGCTCCCGTGGCGTCCCCCCGGCGCGATCGTTCGCATAGATACCGGGGATGCGCAAAATGCTCACACGCACACCGCTGGAGCGCCCCCAGTGCCGCATGTTGGCCTCGGCGTCCACCCGACGCTGCGCGCGCGGCGTCTGCGCCCGCAAGGCGCGGGTTTCGCTCACCCAATCGCCAGCGCAATCGCCATATACGCCACTGGTGGACCCATACACCGCGCTGCGCGGCCTCTGGCGCATGCGCAGCGCACGCGCCAGCGCGCGCGTGCGCGTGTCGGACCAACCGGTGGTGGGCGGCGGCGCCAGGTGCAGCACCCGCGTGGCCAGAGCGGACAAGCGGTGCAAACCAGCGGCGGCGTCCAGATCGCCGAGCAGGGGCACCACGCCGGCGGCACGCAACTCCGGCGTTCGCGCCGCAGTGGTGGTGAGCGCCAGCAGCCGAACCCGGCCGCGCAACAGAGCAGCCGCGCGTAAACCGACGTCGCCACAGCCGACGATGAGCACGCGCTCGCGTCGAAAACGCGACGGCAATGCGCCGAGAGGGGTTTGATTTGAAGGCAAAATTGCAGGTTTGTTGACGATGAGAGTTCCAAGGATACCGACAAGATGAGCACCAGCAGCGCCGACGCAGCCCCTTTTTCCGTTCTCGTGCAACCCAGCGGCCGCAGCTTCGGCGTGGCAGAAGGCGAAGCGGTCCTTTCCGCCGGCATCCGCCAGGGTGTGGGACTACCTTACGGTTGCAAGGACGGCGCTTGCGGCACCTGCAAGTGCAAGATGCTCTCCGGCAACGTACACCATGGCGTGCACCGGAGCAAGGCCTTGAGCCCCGAGGAGGAGGCCAATGGCTGGATCCTGACCTGTTGCGCCGTGCCCGACTCGGACCTGGTGTTGGAGTCGCGCCAGGTGACGGAGCTTGGCGCCCTGCCCATCAAGAAGATGCCAACTCGCATCACCACCATGGAGCGCAAGTCCTCCGACGTGATGGCACTGCAGTTGCAGCTGCCCGCCAACGACAGCTTTGGCTACCGCGCCGGCCAGTATGTGGAATTCATCCTGCGCGATGGCGCGCGGCGCAGTTACTCCATGGCCAATGCCCCGCACATGGGGCCGCACATCGAACTGCACATCCGCCACATGCCCGGCGGCAAGTTCACCGACCACGTGTTTGGTGCCATGAAGGAAAAAGAAATCCTGCGCATCGAAGGACCCTACGGCAGCTTCTTTTTGCGGGAGGATTCGGACAAACCCATCATCTTGCTGGCCTCTGGCACCGGCTTTGCGCCGATCAAGGCCCTGCTGGAACACATGCAGCACCAAGGCATTCAGCGCCCCGTGCACCTGTATTGGGGCGGTCGCCGCCCGAGCGATTTGTACATGGACGACTGGGCCAAGACGCAGGTCCAGGCGATGCCCCATCTGACCTACATGCCGGTGGTATCGGACGCATTGGCCGAAGACCACTGGACCGGGCGGACCGGCTTTGTGCACCGCGCGGTGCTGGAGGACTTTCCCGACCTCAGCGGCCACCAGGTCTACGCCTGTGGCGCCCCCATCGTGGTGGAGTCGGCGCGACAGGACTTCTGCGCCCTGGCGCGACTCTCACCCGATGAGTTCTATGCCGACTCGTTCACCTCGGAGGCCGACAAGGCCCACGCTTGAGGTGGCGCTTGTCAGGCCTCACTCGCCCAGATAGGCGGCGCGCACGCGCGGGTCGGTCAGCATCTGGGCGGCATCACCCGTCATGGTGATGGCGCCGGAGTCCATGACGTAGCCCCGGTTGGCGATGGCCAGTGCGCGACTGGCGTTCTGTTCCACCAGCACCACCGTCACGCCCTGGGCGTACACGTCCTTCACCACCTCGAAGATCTTGTCGACCATGATGGGCGACAGGCCCATGGAGGGCTCATCCAGCAGCAACACCTTGGGGCGGCTCATCAGCGCGCGGCCCATGGCCAACATCTGCTGCTCGCCACCGGACATGGTGCCGGCCAATTGGTCCTTGCGTTCGCGCAGGCGCGGGAAGATGGTGAACATCTTCTCGATGTCGGCCGCAATACCTTCCTTGTCATCGCGGATATAGGCACCCATCTGCAGGTTTTCCGTGATGGTCATGCGCGTGAACACGCCACGGCCTTCCGGCACCATGGCCAACCCCTGCTTCACCAGATCCCACGGCCCCTGGCCACGGATGCTCTTTCCCAGGTATTCGATGTCACCCGCGTTGATTGGCAGGGTACCGGTGATGGCCTTCATGGTAGTGGTCTTGCCGGCGCCGTTGGAACCGATCAGGGACACCAACTCGCCTTCGTGCACCTCAAAATCAACACCCTTGACGGCCTGGATGCCACCGTAGGAAACCTTCAGGCCGCTCACCTTGAGCAATGTTTTTGCTGTCATGTCTTTGTTCTCCTGAAGCCGTTTAGTGGCCGCCTGTGCCCAGATACGCTTCGATCACTTTTTCGTTCTTCTGCACGTCGGCCGGTGTGCCTTCGGCAATCTGCTTGCCGTAATCCAGCACCGTGACACGGTCGCACAGGCCCATGACCAGCTTGACATCGTGCTCGATCAGCAAAATGGTGCGGTTGTCGTTGCGGATGCGGTCGATCAACTCGCGCAACATGACCTTCTCGGTCGCGTTCATGCCGGCGGCGGGCTCGTCCAGGGCAATCAGTTGCGGATCGGTCGCCAGGGCGCGGGCGATTTCCAGGCGGCGCTGGTCGCCGTAGCTCAGTGTGCGCGCCTTGTAGGGCGCGAACTTGCCGATGCCCACGTAGTCCAGCAGCTCCTGGGCGCGGGCGGCAATGGCGGCTTCCTCAGCCTTGAAGCCGGGGGTGCGGAATACCGCGCCCATCAGGCCGGAATGGGTGCGGATGTGGCGACCGACCATCACGTTTTCCAACGCGGTCATTTCGGCAAACAGACGGATGTTCTGAAAGGTGCGCGCAATGCCGGCCTTGGCCACCGTGTGCACGGCGGTCGGCTGGTAAGGCTTGCCAGCCAGCTCGAAGGAGCCGCTGTCGGGCGTGTACAGGCCGGTCAGCACATTGAAGAAGGTGGTCTTGCCGGCACCGTTGGGGCCGATCAAGCCATAGACCTGGCCGCGCTGGATCTTGATACCCACATCGCTGAGGGCCTGCAAACCGCCGAATCGCTTGGAAACGCCGGAGACGTTCAATACTGTTTCTGTCATGATGGTTCGTTCCGTTCAGCTCTTGGCGTTCTGCAGGGATTTGCCATGCTCGGGTGACGGCCACAGGCCGCGCGGACGCAACAGCATCACGCTGATCATGGCCAACGCGATCAGCAGCTGGCGCAGGATGGACGCATCCAGACGCCCACCGGTCATTTCCTGCAGGGGGCTGGCAACATAGCGCAGCACTTCCGGCAGGGCCGACAGCAGCACCGCACCCAGGATGACGCCAGGCAAGTGACCCACGCCGCCGAGCACCACCATGGCCACGATCATGACGGATTCCATCAGGCTGAAGGACTCGGGCGAGATGAAGCCCTGGAAGGCGGCGAACATGGCACCGGAGACACCACCAAAGGTGGCGCCCATGCCGAAGGCCAGCAGCTTCATGTTGCGGGTGTTGATGCCCATGGCCTTGGCGGCGATCTCATCCTCACGGATGGCCATCCAGGCGCGGCCCACGCGGGACAATTCCAGACGGTGGCAGATCACCACGCTGAACACGACCAAGGCCAGGAACAGGTAGTAGTACATCGAGACCGAGGCGATCTCGAAATCGCCAATCACCAGCTTCTTGCCCAGGTTCCAGCCGAAGAAATGCAGCGGATCAATCGAGCTGATGCCCTTGGGACCGTTGGTGATGTTGAACGGCTGGTCCAGGTTGTTCATGAACACGCGGATGATTTCGCCAAAGCCCAGCGTCACGATGGCCAGGTAGTCACCCCGCAGACGCAGAGTGGGCGCGCCCAACAGCACACCAAACAAGCCGGCCAGACCGGCACCCAGCGGCAGCACCACCCACAGGGGCGCGTGCAGGCCCGTGGGGAAGGCTTGCGCAATGACTTCAAAGGTGTCGCTCAGCTGCGGCGATCCCAGCAGGCCAAACATGTAGGCACCGATGGCGAAGAAAGCCACATAGCCCAGGTCCAGCAGGCCGGCATAGCCCACTACGATGTTCAGGCCCAGGGACAGCAGCACAAACAGCAGCGCCATGTCGGCGATACGCACCCAGGCATTACCGAAGGTTTGCAGAATCAGGGGCAGTACCAGCAGCCCAATGGCCGCCAGCAGGAAGAGAACAATCTTTTGTTGTTGTTTCATGGTGGGTGTCTCCTCAGGCACGGTCCGCCACGCGCTCACCCAGCAAGCCGGATGGACGCAGCGTCAGCACGATGATCAGGACGATGAAGGCAAAAATATCGGAGTAGTGGCTACCCAGCACACCACCGGTCAGGGCGCCGATGTAACCGGCACCGATGGATTCAATCAGGCCCAGGATGATGGCACCAACCACGGCGCCAGCCAGGTTGCCGATGCCGCCGAACACGGCCGCGGTAAAGGCCTTCAGACCGGGCAGGAAGCCCATGGCGTGCTGCGCCGTGCCATAGTTGGAGGCGTACATCACGCCAGCAATGGCGGCCAGCACGGCGCCGATGATGAAGGTGGCGGAGATGACCATGTCGGGCTTCACGCCCATCAGGCCCGCAACACGGGGATTCTCGGCCGTGGCGCGCATGGCGCGGCCCAGCTTGGTGTAGTTCACCAGCCACATCAGCACGGCCAGCGAGATCGCGGTAAAGACCAGAATCATCACCTGAGTGGGCGTGATCACGGCGCCAGCAATGTCAAACGGGGTATTGGGAAGCAGAGTGGGATAGGACTTGTAGTTGGGCTTCCAGATGATCATCGCCAACGTCTGCAGCAGGATGGACATGCCGATGGCGGTGATCAAAGGCGCCAGTTTGGGGCTGTTGCGCAGGGGGCGGTAGGCGACTTTCTCAATGACGAAATTGAGGCTGGCTGCCACCACGCAGGCAATGACCAGGGCTATCACCAAGATTACCGACCCGGGCGTGCCGGGCATGGACTCCTGCATCAAGCCGATGATGGTCCAACTGGTCAACGCCCCCACCATCATCACTTCGCCGTGTGCGAAGTTGATGAGGTTGATGATGCCGTACACCATCGTGTAGCCCAACGCGATGAGCGCGTACATGCTACCCAACACCAGACCGTTGATGATCTGCTGTAACAAAATATCCATAAAGGTTCTCCGATTTTTGGCCGGTGCGTCAATCACCCATCTGCGAAACAGCGTTTGGGACGATTACGGCGTGGCCTTATGAGCTGTACCTGATCTTTAGCAAAAAGCCTGCCACGGTTGATAAGGCGGCAGGCCAGTGGGGGGCATTGTAGCCAAGGGCAGCGGCCGAACGGCGCACGCAACACGTGGGTTTACCCCTAGCCGCGCGCCAACATCAGAGGAAACTGTCGCAAGTAAGCACGGCTAATACTGCACTTGACCAAATGGTCAACGCTCGGCATCTGTGTCAGGCGCACCCCGAGCCGCCGCATTTCGCTCCTGCAATTGGCGCAGTTTTTCGGCAATACGAATCTCCAGCCCCCGCTCCACGGGCTGGTAGAAGCCGGGCGGCGCCATGCCGTCGGGCAGGTAGCTTTCGCCGGCAGCAAAGCCATCGGCTTCATCGTGCGCGTAACGGTAGCCTTTGCCGTAGTCCAGGTTCTTCATCAGCCGGGTCGGCGCATTGCGCAGATGCATGGGCACCGGACGCGTGCCATCCTTCTTGACCCAGGCCTGCGCTGCCTTGAAGGCGGTATAGACGGCATTGGACTTGGCGGCCACGGCCAGATACACCACGCACTCGGCCAGTGCCAGCTCCCCCTCGGGGCTGCCCAGGCGCTCATAGACCTCGGCCGCATCCAGCGCCAGCCGCAACGCGCGCGGGTCCGCCAGGCCAATGTCCTCCGCAGCCATGCGGATCAGGCGGCGCGCCATGTAGCGCGGGTCCGCCCCACCATCGAGCATGCGCACCAACCAGTACAGGGCCGCATCGGGATCGGAGCCGCGCACCGATTTGTGCAGCGCGCTGATGGAGTCGTAAAACTGGTCACCACCCTTGTCGTAACGGCGCATGCGCTCACCCAGCACCTGCACCAGCCACGCGTCGGTGACTTCATGCAACTGCTCCTGCTGTGCGGCCATTCCCAGGGTTTCGAGCGTGTTCAGCAGGCGCCGGGCGTCCCCATCGGCGTAGGCGACCAAGCGGTCAAGCGCTACAGTTTCGATAGCTGGTAGCGCACACTCCACGAGGGCTACCGCCACAATTTGCTTAAGATCCTCGTCCGTCAGCGGCTTCAGCACGTAGACCACGGCACGTGACAACAAGGCGGAGTTCACCTCGAATGAGGGATTCTCGGTGGTGGCGCCGATGAAAGTGAACAGCCCGCTCTCCACATGCGAGAGGAAGGCATCCTGCTGGCTCTTGTTGAAGCGGTGCACCTCGTCCACGAACAAAATGGTGCGTCGCCCCTGCCCTAACGCCACCTGGGCTTGCTCCACGGCATCGCGGATGTCCTTGACACCACCCAGAACCGCACTGATGGCGATGAACTGCGCGTCGAAGGCGCTGGCCATGAGCCGCGCGATGGTGGTCTTGCCCACGCCCGGCGGCCCCCACAGGATGCAGCTATGCGGGCGGCCCGACTCGAACGCCAAGCGCAGCGCCATGCCCTCGCCCAGCAGGTGCTGCTGGCCGATCACGTCACCCAGGCGTTGTGGGCGCAGGCGTTCGGCCAGGGGCTGGTGTGGAGTGGCAATGGGAGATTTCACGGGGTCGACACAGAAAGAATGAAAGCAGTTTAATCGGGCGCACTCCCTAACCGCCGGCAGAATTGATCTATGCCAAGTCAGCGGCCGGGGCCACGTTCTACAGTGCCCCATGCCCAAGCCGGGCGCAACATACAAGAGAGAGATCGGAGACACCATGCCCACCCCGCTGACCATTGACTCCATTGAATCCGCCGTGGACCACGTGCTGGACACCACGCCGGGCGACATCGTGCTGGGCATTCCGCTGGGCGTGGGCAAACCCAATCCTTTTGTCAACGCGCTGTACCACCGCGTCAAGGCCAACCCCAGCCGGCGCCTGCGCATCATCACTGCGCTGTCATTGGAAAAGCCGGTGGGCAAGAGCGATCTGGAACGCCATTTCCTGGCGCCGCTGGTGGAACGCGTGTTCGAGGACTACCCCGATCTGGAGTATGTGAAAGACCTGCGTGGCGCGGGCCTGCCGCCCAATGTCGAGGTCTGCGAGGTCTTCATGAAGACCGGCGACTACCTGGGCAACGAAGTTGCGCAGCAAAGCTACATGTCCACCAACTACACCCACATCGCGCGCGACATGGTGTCCCAGGGCATGAACGTGATGGCGCAAGCCGTGGCCTGCCGACATGATCAAGGCGTGCTGCGCCTGAGCCTGTCCAGCAACCCGGACGTTGTCATGGAGGTGATGGAGATGTTCCGCGCCTCGGGCAAAACCTTTACCGCCGTTGGCGTGGTCAATGAGCGCATGCCCTTCATGCCCAACATGGCCGAGGTGGCACCGGACTTCTTCGACATCCTGGTCACCGACCCCGCCGGCACGCACGCCGTGTTTGCGCCGCCCAACAACAAGGTGAGCCTGACCGATTACGCCATCGGCCTGCATGCCTCCAGCCTGGTGAAGGACGGCGGCACGCTGCAGATCGGCATCGGCTCGCTGGGCGACGCCATCGGCCAGGCCCTGATCGTGCGCGACCGACACAGCACCGAGTACAAGCGCATCCTGGAATCCCTGTGCCCCGACGGCCTTGCCGGACGCGACCTGAGCCGCTTCGACAAGGGCCTGTATGGGTGTTCGGAAATGTTCGTCAACGGCTTTTTGAAACTGATCGAGGCCGGCATCATCCGCCGCGAAGTGTTCAACGACGTGGTGCTGCAACAGTTGCTCAACCGCGGCGCCATCGCCGACGAGACCGTCACACCGCAGACCCTGCGCGCCCTGCTCGACTCCGGGCGCGTGCGCAGCCCGCTGGCTGCCGAAGACCTGGCCTACCTGCAGCGCTTTGGTGTGCTCAAACCGGGCATCACCCTGCACGGCGAAACCCTGGCGCTGGATGGCCAACGCTGCAGCGCCAACCTGCACGAGGACGATGCCTTTGCCTGCGTCTGCCAGCACATGCTCGGTAGCCGTCTGCAAGGCGGCATCTTCATGACCGGGGGCTTCTTCCTGGGGCCGCGCGACTTCTACGAGCACCTGCGCACCATGCCTGCGCATGAGTTGGGCAAGATCGACATGACGCGCATCGACTTCATCAACCAGCTCTACGGGCAGGAAGACCTCAAGCGCGCACAGCGCCGTGATGCCCGCTTCATGAACACCACCATGATCGTCACGCTGCTGGGCGCAGCCGCCAGCGACGCGCTGGAGTCGGGCCAGGTGGTCAGCGGTGTGGGTGGCCAGTACAACTTCGTGGCCATGTCGCACGCACTGCATGACGCACGCCTCATCATGATGCTGCGCTCCACGCACGACAACAAGGATGGCCTGACCAGCAGCATCGTCTGGAACTACGGCCACGTGACCATTCCACGCCACCTGCGCGACGTGATCGTCACCGAGTATGGCGTTGCCGAGTTGCGCGGCCAACCGGATTCCGAGGTCATCAAACGCCTGATCGCCGTGGCGGATTCACGCTTCCAGGACGATCTGGTGAAGCAGGCCAAGGCCCATGGCAAGCTGGATGCGCACTACCAGGTACCCCAACGCTACCGCAACAACTACCCTGAGGCGCTGGCCGAAAAGCTGCACCCCTGGGCGCAGGCGGGCCTGCTGCCAGACTTCCCTTTTGGCACCGACCTGACTGCCGAAGAGTTGCACATCGTCAAGGCGCTCAAGAAGCTCAAGCGCGCGACCGAACATCCCGCGGAGCTGCTGCAACTGGCCTTCAAGAGTTTCTGGGGCGGCAAGGACATGCCGCAGGCCTACCAAGAGCGTCTGGGACTGGCGGATGCACACAGCTTTCGAGACACGGTGGTTCGTCGGCTGTTGGCTGGCAACCTCTGAACACGTCCGTGCGCGTAGCTGATGGCAGGCTGGCCCGCAAAAGTGCCGCCTGCAACCCCTGCGTCCCTAACGCTGTTGCACAGTCAACCCTTGGGCCAAGGTTAACAAACTGCCTCTAAAGAAATAGTGGTTGCTGGCATCCTGCCAATAAAACATGCCCGCGTTCGCGGCCGGCGCAGGCGTTAATGTCAGGTCCGGCGTCAGTACAAACTGGCGACCGCCGAAGGCAGTAAACAATGCCGTTCCATCGGTTTGAAAGGTCAGCCAGCCGGCCAATCCCGAAGCGGACTGAATCTGGGCAGCCAATGCGTTTGTGTCCAGGAACGCCGGACGCAATATCTGCGTGTTGCCCAGGCTGTCGGTAAACCGGTAGAGCCCGTCAGCGCCTTGGGTCAAACTGGGCGTTCCGCCGGGTACGCCACGGGTGACCAAATAGTCCGGGCGTGCGACAAATACCATGTTGCCAACCATCACCGTTATCACGCCTTCGGCATTGATCTGAGCCGTCAAACCCATTCCACTCAGTGTGGCTCCGAATTCACCAGGATTCGAAATGGCGGGTGCCACAGTGAAATTACCGCAACTGGTGCCAATGTTCAAAAGGTTTGAGTTGGTGAAATTGAGGGGCGCCGCTTGGCCGGTGAAGGTGCTGCTTTGCATCGGGTAAAAAGAGACGCCGCGTCCGCCACTGAAGGCGAATTGAGCAACACCATTGGCGCTTTGACCCGCGTATTGGGTATCGACACCGAACAGGTTACTCACTGTGGTCAGCAGGCAGCTTGTCATGGCGGGACCTTGTCCGCCACTGAGATTCAGCACCGTGGGCTGGCCACTGATGCCGGCCACTGGGGGTAGGCCGGGCAATGCAGGAATGGGGTCCGCTGGACTGGTCGCCAAGACTGCGATAGAGGTGTTTTGCGTGTTGTTGCTGATATTCGAATTGAACAAAAACACCGCGCCAAACGGATTGGTCGAACTGAGGCCCGTGGTGCTATTGAATGCCACGGTTGATCCACCCACGCTGATGGCCGCGGTGCCGGTGTTGGAAATGCCAACACTGCAATTGGTGAAGCTGGAATCCGCCACGTCAACCTGTGCCCCATTGGCGCCAGAATCCACCAGCACGCAATTCTGTGCGTAACCCGATATGTCAACATTCCTGATGCTGACATTGCCAGCCGACATGATGTGGATGCCGTTGAGGCCCACGCCACCAAACCCGTTCAGCTTCAAATTGCGCAGAATCACGCCGCCGGCGGCGGGCTGAGTCAAATTGATCTGAAGGCTATCAACCGAAGCGACCGCGCCCAGATGGCCGTTCGTCCCTCCATCAATGGTGACGGGCTGGGTGATCGTCGGTATGGTGCCCGACTCAAAAGCGCCCGGGTCCAACGCGCTCACCTGTCCGCCACTGACCGTTTGGGTCAGGGCGTGTGCCAGCGTGAGGCAAGGAGCCGTGCGGGAACAGGGATAGGTGTCATCACCAACGCCGGAAACCCAGGTATGCGTAGACTGTGCTTGGGCCAGTCCACCGAATGACAGTGCCAAGCCCAGCGCGGTGAGCACCCGCACCCAAAATGTGAAAAGAGACGTCACGTTCAGCCCCTTCAGTTGGAAGCTGCCGTGCCGCTGAACGCGCCGTTGACCGTGTTGCCCACGGTTTGGTTATTACCAAAGGTGTTGATTACCCCCTGCGAACTGGTGGAAATGCCAGTGCCATTGCCAAACACGGTGGAATTGGACAATTGCGCCACGGCACCCAAGCCACTGGCAGAGACGCCTGCGGTGGAATTGAACAGGAAGCGAGACCGCTCGACCGAGACATTCGCGGTGGCGTTTACCGCCAAACCGGTGCCACAGTTGCTGAGCACGCTATCGATCACCTCAACGGACGCGCTGCTGCCCGCATTGATCAAGACGCAGTTTTGCGCAAACCGGTCGATCTTCACGTTTTGAATCCGAAGGGTTGCGGCGGTGTTTAGAACAATACCACTCCCCGCGCCAGCGAGCCCGTTGACGGAAAGGTTACGCAAAATCACATTGTCGCTGGCCCCGGCAGCCACGACGATGCCATTGCTCCCGGATACCAACACGCTCGCTACCTGACCTGCGCCACCGTCCAACGTAATGGCCTTGGTAATGGTGACGGCCCCAAAGCCGCCCGGGTCCAATGCATCAATCTCGCCGCCGGCAGCGGTTTTACTAATAGCACCGGCCCAGGTCTTGCAGGGAGCCGTGCGAGAACAGGGGTTGACGTCGTCACCGACACCCGACACCCATGTGCGGGTGGCTTGGGCATGCGCGGAGAGTGGCGCCATGGCGGACAGGGTCAAAGCCAGCGCAGGCCAAACGCGTCGGCTCGTCAAAAACCGGAACACTACTTTCATACTCCCCCTTTAACTGCGAGATCGCATTCCCCGCAGGGACACAACAATTGAAATTTTGACAGCGGCCAAATATACCATCGTCACTTATTGCAGCTTACCGCCGCGTAAACGCGGGGCAATATTGGGACAGTGACTTTTGATTTGAAATGAAAAAAGCCCAATGCTCTCGCATCGGGCTTTCTTTTAATCCTTGATCGGCAAGGAATTTTGGCGGAGTGGACGGGACTCGAACCCGCGACCCCCGGCGTGACAGGCCGGTATTCTAACCAACTGAACTACCACTCCTGGTAGATAGCTTTCGCTTGCATCCTACAACGCAAGCCAAGCGCTACAACTTGGCGACCCTACGGGGATTCGAACCCCGGTACTCACCGTGAAAGGGTGATGTCCTAGGCCTCTAGACGATAGGGTCAAAACCTTGGACTAATCCACTTCGAAAGATTTGGTGGTGGAGGTAAGCGGGATCGAACCGCTGACCTCTTGCATGCCATGCAAGCGCTCTCCCAGCTGAGCTATACCCCCTTGAACCTGAGGACTCTACTCACTTGCGTTTTGTAGTGTTCTCATCTTCCGAGCCTCAAATTATAACGCGGCTTTTTAGGCTTTTGCAAGTCTGGCGATAACTTTTTCTCTTTCGCACAATTCCAGCACGGCATCAAGCGACGGCGTCTGCGCCGTACCCATCACCAGCACGCGCACCGGCATCGCCAGTTGCGGCATCTTCAGGCCGTGGGCGGCCAGCACTTCCTTGAGCACGGCGGCAATGGACGCCTTGTCCCATGCGCAGGTGGCCAGCATCTCGGCCAGCAGCGCCACAGCGGGGCGCACGGCATCGGTCACATGCTGCGCCAACTCAGCATCGTCGGGCGCCACATCGGCATAGAAGCGCGCGGCCCACTGCGCCAGGGCCACAGTGGTTTCGCAGCGGTCTTTCAATAGCGCACAGACGCGCGGCAGATGCTGCTCGGCCACAGACACCTCCAAGGTGATGCCCTGCTTGGCCAACTGTTGCGCTGTCAGTGCGGCCAGGCGCTGGTTGTCGGCCTGCTTGATGTACTGCCCATTGACCCACAGCAGCTTGACCGGGTCCCACTGCGCGGGGCTCTTGTTCAGGTGCGTGCCGTCGAACCAGCTCACCAGTTGCTCGCGCGTGAACAGCTCGTCATCGCCATGGCTCCAGCCCAGGCGCGCCAGGTAGTTGAGCATGGCCTCGGGCAGGTAGCCGCCCTCCTCGTACGCGGTCACGCTCACGGCGCCACGGCGCTTGGAGAGCTTCTGCCCATCATCACCCAGGATCACCGGGCAATGGCCAAACTGCGGCAGCGGTGCGCCCAGTGCTCGAAAGATGTTGATCTGCCAGGGCGTGTTGTTGATGTGCTCATCACCCCGGAACACGTGGGTGATGCCCATGTCCCAGTCGTCCACCACCACGGCAAAGTTGTAGGTCGGAATGCCATCGGTGCGGGCGATGATGAGGTCGTCGATCTCGCGGTTGCTGATCGTGATCGGGCCTTTGACCAAATCGTTCCAGGTCACATCGCCGTCCGGCGGATTGCAGAAGCGGATCACCGGCTTCACACCCTCGGGCACGGGCGGCAAGGTCTTGCCAGGCGCCGGGCGCCAGCGGCCGTCGTACAGCGCCTTCTCGCCGCGCGCCTTCTTGGCCTCGCGCACGGCATCCAACTCTTCGGGCGTGCTGTAGCAGTAGTAGGCCTTGCCCTCGGCAATCAGTTGGTCCAGCACTTCCTTGTAGCGATCCAGGCGCTGCATCTGGTAGATGGGGCCTTCGTCGTATTCCAGGCCCAGCCAGCGCATGGACTCCAGGATCTGGTCGACAGAATCCTGCGTGGAGCGGGCCACGTCGGTGTCCTCGATGCGCAGCACGAACTGTCCACCGAAGTGGCGGGCATAGGCCCAGGAATACAGCGCGGTGCGGGCGGTGCCCAGGTGTAGGAAACCGGTGGGGGATGGAGCGATACGGGTACGGATCACGTTGGTGTTGGTTGCTGTCATGTCAGGGAATCCAGACCGCGCGCAATGTCGGTCTTCAAGTCTTCAATATGTTCCAGGCCGACGGCCACACGGATCAGGCCCTGGCCGATGCCGGCGGCCTGGCGCTGGTCTTCGGTCAGGCGACCATGCGAAGTGCTGGCGGGGTGGCTGATGGTGGTCTTCACATCACCGAGGTTGGTGGTAATCGAACACACGCGCACCGCGTCGATGGCGGCAAAGGCGTTGCGGCGCAGCGCCTCGGGCGTGTCGCCATGCACATCGAACGACAGCACGGCAGCGCCCACACCTTTGCCGCTGGCCGATTGCTGGCGCATGGCCAGTGCATGCTGCGGGTGGCTGGCCAGCCCCGGGTAGTACACGCGCTTCACACCGGGGTGCGACTCCAGCCAGGTGGCCAGCGCCAGGGCGCGTTCGCTTTGGGCCTGCATGCGGATGCCCAGTGTCTCCATGCCCTTGAGCACGACCCAGGCGTTGAAGGGGGACAGCACCATGCCGGCTGTGCGCGTGATGGGCAGGAATACCTCGTCCACATACCTGCGGTCGCAGCAGATGGCACCGGCCATGACACGGCCCTGGCCATCCAGGTACTTGGTACCGCTGTGAATGATGAAGTCCGCGCCAAAGCGCTTGGGCTGTTGCAGGGCCGGGCTGCAGAAGCAGTTGTCCACGGCCAGCAGAGCACCGGCATTGTGTGCGAGATCGGCCAGGGCCTGGATGTAGCAGATGTCGGTCAGCGGGTTGGTTGGCGTCTCGGCGAACAGCAGCTTGGTGTTGGGGCGGATGGCAGCCTTCCATTGCGCCACATCGGTCTGCGACACAAAACTGGTGCTGATGCCGAACTTGGCAAACTCGCCGGCAAACAGGCGGATGGTGGAGCCGAACACCGATTGTGAACACACCACATGGTCGCCGTTCTTCAGCAGACCCATGCCCAGCAGCAGGATGGCCGCCATACCCGTGGAGGTGGCAATCGCCGCCTCGGTGCCTTCCATGGCGGCCAGACGCATCTCCATGCTGCTGACGGTGGGGTTGCCCACGCGGGTGTAGGTGTAGCCCTCCTCCTCCATGGCAAAGCGCCGTGCGGCGGTGGCCGCGTCGGGCTGCACAAAGCTGCTGGTGAGGTACAGGGCCTCGGAGTTCTCACCGTACGGGCTCTTGTCCACGGCGGCACGCACCGCCAGGGTTTCGGGATGCAGCCCTTCGGGCAGGGTTCGGTTGGTCATACGGGCGCCTTCATTCAGTCCGTGGAATTGGGCAACGCCAGGCGCGAGCCGTCTTCCTGCGCTTCGTCGCCGCCAACGCGGTTTTCATTCAGGCGACTGATGTCTTCCGCCGTCACGTCGCCCGTCACGTAAATACCATCAAAACACGAGGCATCGAACCCGGTGATGGCCGGGTTGAGCGAGCCGATGGCCTTCTTCATGGCTTCCACGTCCTGGTAGATCAGGGCGTCGCAGCCGATGATCTGGCGAATCTCTTCCACGCTGCGGCCGTGCGCCACCAGTTCCTTGCTGGTGGGCATGTCGATGCCGTAGACATTGGGGTAGCGCACCGGCGGCGCGGCGCTGGCCATGTAGACCTTGCGTGCGCCGGCGTCGCGTGCCATCTGCACGATTTCTTTCGAGGTGGTGCCGCGCACGATGGAGTCGTCCACCAGCAGCACGTTGCGGCCCTTGAACTCGCTGGCAATCACGTTGAGCTTCTGGCGCACCGACTTCTTGCGCACCGCCTGGCCCGGCATGATGAAGGTGCGGCCCACGTAGCGGTTCTTCACAAAGCCTTCGCGGTACGGCAGGCCCAGCAGCTGGGCCAGCTGCGCGGCGCTGGGGCGGCTGGATTCGGGGATGGGGATGACCACATCAATCTCATTCGGCGGCACGGTGGAAATCACGCGCTTGGCCAGCGTCTCGCCCAGGTTCAGGCGTGCCTGGTAGACCGAGATGTTGTCCATGACCGAGTCGGGGCGGGCCAGGTACACGTATTCGAAGATGCAGGGGTTCAGGCGCGGCGCATCCGCGCACTGCTGGGCGTGCATGTTGCCCTGCAGGTCGATGAACACGGCCTCGCCGGGGGCGACGTTGCGGTCGAAGCTGTAGCCAATGCCCTCCAGCGTCACCGACTCGCTGGCCACGGCCACACTGCCGTCGCCGCGGCCGATGCACAGCGGGCGGATGCCGAACGGGTCGCGGAAGGCCAGCAGGCCATGGCCGGCAATCAGCGCGATCACGGCGTAGGAGCCCTTGATGCGCTTGTGCACGCTGCGCACGGCGGCGAACAGGTCTTGGGGCTGCAGGGGCAGACCGCGGGTGGCACGGTCCACCTCGTGCGCCAGCACGTTGAGCAGCACCTCGGAGTCGCTCTCGGTGTTGATGTGGCGGTGGTCGGTGTTGAACAGCTCGTCCTTCAGCGCATGGGCGTTGGTGAGGTTGCCGTTGTGCACCAGCACGATGCCAAAGGGCGCGTTCACGTAGAAGGGCTGCGCCTCTTCCTCGCTGAAGGCATTGCCCGCCGTGGGGTAGCGCACCTGGCCCAGGCCGCAGTTGCCGGGCAGCGCACGCATGTTGCGGGTGCGGAACACGTCCTTGACCATGCCCTTGGCCTTGTGCATGTAGAACTTGCGTTCCTGCTGCGTGACGATGCCGGCCGCGTCCTGGCCCCGGTGCTGCAAGAGCAGCAGCGCGTCGTAGATCAACTGGTTAACCGGTGCGTTACTGACAACACCAACGATTCCGCACATAGTCTGTTCTCACTTACTTCTAAGGTAGGTATTTTCCAAATTCTTCGGGCAGCACGGGTTTCAGACCCTGCAAGGCCACGGTGGCGACATGGGACCCGGTGGACTCCTGCCACCACGGTCCCTTGACCAGCGGCGTCATGCCCACCAGCACGGCCAGCACCAGCAGGATCACCACGCCACGCACCAGGCCGAACACGGCACCCAACACCCGGTCCACCGGGCGCAGGCCCACCGCCGCCACCAGCTTGCGGATCAAAAAGGCCACCAGCCCCCCCGCAAACAGGCTCACCACAAACACCAGCACAAAGCCCGCCGCGTAGCGCACCACCTCGGATGCGCCGGCCATGGGCAGCCGCTGCGCCGCCATCGGCGCGAACCACTGGGCCAGCACAAAGGCGGCGATCCAGTTCAGCACCGACAAAACCTCGTAGACCAGCCCGCGCCAGATGCCCACCACCGTGGACACGCACAGCACGGCAACGAAAATCCAATCCAGCATGGGCATGGCCGTGCCGCGCCCTTAGAGTTCCAGGATGGCGGCGGGCAGGTCCAGCCTGCGAATCTTCTCCGCCACCTTGTCGGCCTCAGACTTGGTCTCGAACGGCCCCACCCGCACCCGGATGCGCTTACCTTCCTTGGCCTGCACCACCTGGGCGTAGGTCTTCATGCCGGCCTTTTCCAGCTTGACGCGCACTTCGTGGGCCTTCGCATTGTCGGAATAGGCGCCAATCTGCACGATGAAGCGCACGGCGGCCGCAGCAGCGGATGCCGGCTTGGTAGCAGGGGATGTGTCCTTGCCTTCCAGCAGGGCGCGCGCCTTGGCGCCGTCGTCCGCGCGCACCGGGGGCTTGTCGGCTGGTTTTTCTGCGGGCTTTTCTGCAGGTTTTTCCGTCGGCTTGGCCGGTTCGACCTTGGGTGCGGGCTTGTTGGCGGCTGCGGGCGCGTTGATCGCACCGGTGGAGGCACGCGACGGTGCCACGGCCGGGGCAGGTGCAGCAACCGCCGGTTTGGCTGCAGGCGCAGGCGCGGGGGCACGTGCCTCGCTGGCCGGTGCCACGGGCTTGCCGGCGTCAGTCTCGGTGACCACATCCGGCGCGGGCTTGACCTGCACGGTGGCGGGCAGCGGCTTGACGGTGGCCTTGTCGGGGATTTCGATGGGGATGTCCACCGCGATCGGGCGCGGCTGGCTGTCAAACAGCAGCGGAAAGCCGACCACGCCGATCAGCACCAGGATGGACGCGCCAATCAGCCGGTGGCGTGCGCGGGTCCGCATGGCCTCTACGCTTTCGGGCGCCTGAGCGGGAGGGGGCGTTTCCTCGCCACCCTTGCGAAACTTGAAGAAGGCCATGGATGCAGGTGCTGGGTCAGGGGTTCAGGTGTTTGGCATGCAAGCGGGGCACGCCCTGCGCGAGTACGCCACCCACGGTGTAGAACGATCCAAAGACCACGATTCTATCAGCGGGGTCCGCCGCGGCGACCGCCGCCGCCAGGGCCTGCACCGGGTCGGCACAGGTCACGCCCTGGGCATCCTTGCGCGTGTTTTGCGCCTGCCACTGGGCCAGCAGCGCCTCACCCGTGGCGGCGCGCGGGCTGGGCAGGTCGGTGAAGTACCAGCGGTCGATCACCGGCCCAACCTTGGCGAACATGGGGCCTAAGTCTTTGTCGGCCATGGCGCCAAACACCGCATGGGTGGTGGGGAAATAGCCCATGGCATCCAGGTTGGCCGTGAGCGCGGCCACCGAATGCGGGTTGTGCGCCACGTCCAGCACCAGCGTGGGCTGGCCCGGCACGATCTGGAAGCGCCCCGGCAACTCGACAAAGGCCAGGCCATTGCGCACCGCTTGCGCGGTGACGGGTAGGCGCTCGCGCAGCGCCGTGAGCGCGGCCAGCACGCCCGAGGCGTTGACCAGTTGGTTGGCGCCGCGCAGGGCCGGGTAGGCCAGGCCCGCGTAGCGCCGTCCGCGCCCGGCCCAGCTCCACTGCTGCTTGTCGCCCGACACATTGAAGTCACGCCCCACCTGCCACAGATCGGCGCCCACTTCCAGGGCGTGGTCCAGCACGCTTTGCGGCGGCAAGGGGTCGCTCACCACCACGGGGCGGCCGGTGCGCATGATGCCGGCCTTTTCGCGGCCGATGCTTTCGCGGTCCGGCCCCAGGAATTCCATGTGGTCCAGGTCGATGCTGGTGATGACGGCACAGTCGGGGTCGATGATGTTGGTGGCGTCCAGTCGGCCGCCCAGGCCCACTTCCAGGATCACCACGTCCAGGCCGGAGCGGCTCATCACATCCAGGATGGCCAGGGTGGAGAACTCGAAGTAGGTCAGCGCAACCACGTCGCCGTTTTGGGCCCTAGCCCTCTCCACCGCTGCGAAGCCCGCTACCAAATGTGTAGCATCCACCGCCTCGCCCAAAAGGCGCAGGCGCTCCTCAAAGTGCACCAGGTGGGGCGAGGTGTAGACCCCCGTGCGGTAGCCAGCCTGGCCCAGGATGGCCTCCAGCATGGCGCAGGTGGAGCCTTTGCCATTGGTGCCGGCCACAGTGATGACGGGGCAATCGAAGCGGATCGCCATGCGCTCGGCCACGGTACGCACGCGCTCCAAGCCGAGTTCGATGCCTTGCTGGCCTTTGGGGTGCAGTCGCTCGCAGTGGGCGAGCCAGTCGTCCAGGGTAATCGGTGTTTCCATATGGGAGGAATTGTCGCCCATGCCAAAATCGCCCCATGATCACCCTCTACGGCATTCCCAACTGCGACTCCGTCAAGAAGGCCCGCACCTGGCTCACCGACCACGGCCTGGAATACGCCTTCCACGACTACAAGAAGCAAGGCGTTCCCGCCGACCTGCTGGCCCAGTGGGTGCGTGCGCACGGCTGGCCGGTGCTGCTCAACCGCAAGGGCCCCACCTGGCGCAAGCTCCCACCCGAGGTGCAGGCCACGGTGGTGGACGATGCCAGCGCCATCGCCGTGATGCGCGAGCACAGCAGCACCATCAAGCGCCCGGTTATCGTCTGGCCCAACGGCGCCGCGAGCGTGGGTTATGACCCCGAGGTGCTGCAACGCCACGCCCACGCCGCCTGATGGCGGCTGCACGCCACGCCACCACCCTGGGCCTGCTGGCCGCCTGCGGCGCGGGCTTTCTGTGGGGCACCGGCGCGCTGGTGGTCAACATCCTGGTCACCCAGCACGGGTTCACGCCGCAGAACATCTCCTTCTGGCGCTTTGCCGTGGGCAGCGTGGTGCTGCTGGCCATCTTCGGCCGGCGCATCGCCCTCCCCACCCTGCGCCAACTGTGGCTGCCCGTGCTGCTGGCGGGCACCGCCATGGCGGGCTATGTGCTGTGCTGGTTTCTGGGCATTGAGCGCATTGGCGCCTCCATCCCCACGCTGATTGCGCTGTGCCTGCCGCCCGTGCTGGTGACCCTGATCGCCCTGGCGCGGGGGCAGGAAAAGCTGGACACCCCGCTACTGGCCGTGCTGGGCGCGGCGGTAACGGGCACCCTGCTGGTGGTGTCCGGCCATGGGGATACCGGCAGCGGCCCGGCGGCATCGCAGATGCTGGCCGGGGTGCTGTTTTCCATTGCGTCGGCGGTTCTGTACTCCGGCTTCACCCTGGTGAGCGGGCGCCTGTCCACCACGCTGGGCGCCGGGCCGGCCACCACCTGCCTGACCGTGGTGGCCACGGCCGTGATGGGGCTGTTTGCCCTGTACCGCCCGCTGCAATGGCCGCAGGAGGTGCCGCCGCAGGCCTGGTTTCTGTACCTGGGCGTGGTGACCGCAGCGCTGGCCCTGCTGGCCTTCAGCTGGGGCGCGGCACGGCTGAGCCCCACGGCACTCACGGTGGCCACGCTGGTGGAGCCGCTCACCGCCGTGGCGCTGTCGGCCCTGCTGCTGGGCGAGCAGCTGCAGGCCTGGCAATACGCGGGTGGCGCGCTGCTGCTCCTGAGCATCTGGGGCCTGGGCCGGCGGGTGGGTACGGCGCCTCACTAAAATGTAGGGTTTCATCCGCACTCACCCATTCCCTGCCATGACCACTACCGCTATCGACGGCGTTTCCGTCACCACCGCCGCCAACGTCTACTTCGACGGCAAATGCGTGAGCCACAGCATCACCTTCCCCGACGGCACCAAGAAGTCCGTGGGCGTGATCCTGCCCGCCACCCTGACCTTCAACACCGGCGCCCCCGAGATCATGGAATGCGTGGCCGGCAGCTGCGACTACAAGCTGGACGGCAGCGACACCTGGGTCACCAGCGGCGTGGGGGAAAAGTTCAGCGTGCCCGGCAACGCCAAGTTCCAGATCCGCGTGACGGAAGGCCACGCCGCCTACCACTACATCTGCCACTTTGGTTGATAGTCGGCTGACCCGCTGCGCAAGTCACTCCTAATTTCATAGCTGCCCACGCACATTCCACGAGGGCTAGAGGCCAAAATCATGTCTAACACCATCCTGCAAAACATCCCCACCGGCCAGAAGGTCGGCATCGCCTTCTCCGGCGGCCTGGACACCAGCGCCGCGCTGCACTGGATGAAGAAGAAGGGCGCCCTGCCCTACGCCTACACCGCCAACCTGGGCCAGCCCGACGAGGCCGATTACGACGCCATCCCGAAGAAGGCCATGGAATACGGCGCTGTTCTGGCACGCCTGGTGGACTGCCGCCCGCAACTGGCCGCCGAAGGCATTGCCGCACTGCAAAGTGGCGCCTTCCACATCACCACCGCCGGCCAGACCTACTTCAACACCACGCCCCTGGGCCGCGCCGTGACCGGCACCATGCTGGTGAGCGCCATGAAGGAAGACGATGTGAACATCTGGGGCGACGGCTCCACCTTCAAGGGCAACGACATCGAGCGCTTCTACCGCTACGGCCTGTTGGTGAACCCCGCGCTGAAGATCTACAAGCCCTGGCTGGACCAGACCTTCATCGACGAGCTGGGCGGCCGCGCCGAAATGAGCGCCTTCATGACCGCCAACGGCTTTGGCTACAAGATGAGCGCCGAGAAGGCCTACAGCACCGACAGCAACATGCTGGGCGCCACGCACGAAGCCAAGGACCTGGAGTTCCTGAACAGCGGCATCAAGATCGTCAACCCCATCATGGGCGTGCCCTTCTGGCGCGAAGACTGCCAGATCAAGGCCGAAGAGGTGAGCGTCACCTTTGAAGAAGGCCGCCCCGTCGCCCTGAACGGTGTGCAATACCCCGACCTGGTCAGCCTGATCCTGAAGGCCAACGAAATCGGCGGCCGCCACGGCCTGGGCATGAGCGACCAGATCGAGAACCGCATCATCGAAGCCAAGAGCCGCGGCATCTACGAAGCCCCCGGCCTGGCCCTGCTGTTCATCGCCTACGAGCGCCTGGTCACCGGCATCCACAACGAAGACACCATCGAACAGTACCGCGACAACGGCCGCAAGCTCGGCCGCCTGCTGTACCAGGGTCGCTGGTTCGACAGCCAGGCCATCATGCTGCGCGAAACCGCCCAACGCTGGGTGGCCAGCGCCATCACCGGCACCGTCACGCTGGAATTGCGCCGCGGCAACGACTACTCGCTGTTGAATACCGAGTCGCCCAACCTGACCTACGCACCCGAGCGCCTGAGCATGGAGAAGGTGGAAGACGCGCCGTTCAGCCCACTGGACCGCATTGGTCAACTGACGATGCGCAATCTGGACATCACGGACACGCGCGCCAAGCTGGGCATCTATGCGCAGAGCGGCATGCTGTCGCTGGGCAAGGATGGGGATTTCTTGAAGTTGGGTAAGTAAGCCTCGGCTGATGCGCCAAAGACAAAGCCCGTCAGGTGCAAACCTGACGGGCTTTGTTCATGTGGCAAAGGACCCCCCTTGTTGCGCTGCCAGCCAAATAGCGCATCCAGGCAGGTCACGTAATGGAAACAACACCCGCGGGCAACCAAGCCCTTTCGGCCACAAATTAACGGCTAGCGTCCCCTCCAAGCACCAATTGTGTCAACGCCGTCGACACAATCCCCGCATTGCTCCAGCATCAAACTTCCAAACAATTTGTACGAGCAATAGCCGACCTAGTTTTGGCCATCATCACTTTCCCGGAATACCTCGTCAATTCGATCTTCGTAGCCCCTTAGCACCGAGTCGACGACTCCATATTCGTCGCAGTGAAAAGCAAACTCGCCGTCTTCCCTGGGCGCATTGGCATAGAAGGCGCTAGCCGCCAACTGCGCCAACTGGTCCTCAAGCTCATTTCTACTGCCAACAGACCAGCGCACCCGGTCGTCGTCCGAGGCAGTTATCCGGAATTTCCGGACAACTGAGTCTTCCTGCAATTCGCTGACGGCAAAGATCTCTTTCAGGTGCTCGATTTGGCTATGAAATCGCTTCAAATTAAAGAGAGCTTTAACACCACCCCAGCAAATTCAAACCGGCTTAACTGTGCGCCAAATACCGCCGCGCCACCGGCTCCAACGGCGCCGGTTGAATCCCCAACGCCTCCAACCCCGGCACGCTACCGCTGGCCACGTTGTCTACCTGCATGGAGGCAATGTTGTCGCGGCTCATCAGGGGTTCACCGGGGGACAGTTCCATCAGCGCCGCCTGCAGGCGGCCCAGCCACAAGGGTAGCGGAATGATGGGGCGGCTGCGGCCGTGGGCCACGCCGCTCAGGCGGCCGGCCAGGCGCACCAGTTCGGCCAGGGTGTAGACCTGAGGGCCGCAGGCCTCCACGATGCGGGGGCGGTCGGGCTGCAGGGGGACTGCATCCTCCAGCAGGTGCACCACGGCGCTGGCCACGTCTTCCACCCACACGGGCTGGAAGCGGGCGTGGGCGCAGGCCAGGGGCACCACGGGGAAGATGGCTTGCAGCGCGGCAAAGGTGTTCAGGAAGCGGTCCCCCGCGCCAAAGATCACGCTGGGGCGCAGCACGCGCACGTCCAGCCGGTGGGCGGCGTCCGCCGGGTGCAGCAGGGCGGCCTCGCCGCGGCCCTTGCTGCGCAGGTATTCCGATGGGCTGCTGCCCGGGCGCTGGTCGCTCACGCCCAGCGCGCTCACGTGCACCAGGCGCCCTACGCCGGACGCGCGGCAGGCCTTGGCCAGCTTTTGCGGCAGTACCACGTGGGTGCGGTCAAAGGCGGCGGCATTGCCGTGCAGGATGGCTACCAAGTTGACCACAGCATCATGGCCGCGCACGGCGTTGGCAAGGGCGGTGGCGTCGTGCACGTCCATCTCCAATACCGTCAGGCCGGGCAGCATCTGCAGGGCTTGCGCGCGGTGCAGGCGCCGCGTGGGCACGGTCACCGTCCAGCCGCGCTGGACGAGTTTTTCGCACACATGGGTACCAACGAAACCGGTACCGCCCAGAACCAGAATGTTCTTGTCCATGGGGCCACTTTAGCGTGTTGTGGCCCCGTGCGCGATGGTGGGGCTACAGCACCACAGGTTCGGGCTCCAGCAGGATGCCAAAGCGCTCGTACACGCTGGTCTGGATGGCCTTGGCCAGGGTCATGACCTCGCCCCCCGTGGCGCCGCCGCCCTCCAGCCCCGTGCCACGGTTCACCAGCACCAGGGCCTGCTTCTCGTACACGCCAGCCTGGCCCACGGTCTTGCCCTTCCAGCCGCAGGAGTCGATGAGCCAGCCGGCGGCGAGCTTGATGCGGCCATCATCCAGCTGGTAGTGCACCACCTTGGGGTCGCGGGCGATGATGTCGGCGCACTGCTCGGGCGTGACGGTGGGGTTCTTGAAGAAGCTGCCGGCGTTGCCCAGCACGTCGGGGTCGGGCAGCTTGGCGCGGCGCACCTCGCACACCCAGTCATAGATCTGGCGCGCCGTGGGTTGCTGGATTCCGGTCTCAGCCATCTTGCGCTCCAGGTCGGCATAGCCCAGCACGGGCTTCCACACCTTGGGCAGGCAGAAGCGCACGCGCAGGATCAGCGCGCGGTCCTTCAGGCCCAGCAGCCGGTGCGGGCCCACCGGGGTGGTAGTGCCGTGCTTGAAGACGGAGTCGCGGTAGCCAAAGCCGCACTGCGCGGCGTTCAGGGTGAAGACCTGGCCGGTCTGCAGGTCGATGGCGTCCAGGCTGTCAAAGCGGTCTTGCAGCTCCACGCCATAGGCGCCGATGTTCTGCACGGGCGATGCGCCCACGGTGCCGGGGATCAGGGCCATGTTTTCCAGCCCCGGCCAGCCCTGGTCCAGGGTCCAGGTGACGAAGTCGTGCCAGTTCTCTCCCGCGCCGGCTTCCACGATGAAGGCCTTGACGGTTTCTTGCACCAGGCGCCGCCCCGGGATTTCGACCTTGAGCACCAGGGGTTTCACGTCGCCGGTCAGCACCACGTTGCTGCCGCCGCCCAACACAAACTTCGGCTCCACACCCCAGTCGGGGTCGGCCAGCAGGGCCAGCACGTCCGCCTCGCCGCGCACCCGGGCCAGGGCCTGGGCCCGGGCGACGATGTGGAAGGTGTTGAGGGACTGGAGGGGGACGTTTTTCTCGACTAACATGCCGGGATTGTCTCATTGCGTTTTTGTTGGGTACTGCTATGCCTTCTTTCGATACCGTTTGCGAAGCCGACCTGGTCAAGGTCAAGAATGGGGTGGAAAACAGCTCCAAGGAGATCTCCACCCGCTTTGATTTCAAGGGCACGTCCGCCGCCATCAGCCTCAAGGACAAGGAAATCACCCTCGTCGGCGATGCCGAATTCCAGCTCGACCAGATCCAGGACGTGCTGCGCAACAAGCTCACCAAGCAGGACGTGGACGTGCGCTTCCTGGATGTGGGCGACGTGCAGAAGATGGGCGGCGACAAGGTCAAACTCGTCATCAAGGTGCGCAACGGCATCGAGAGCGAGGCCGCCAAGAAGATCCAGCGCCTGGTGAAGGACAGCAAGATCAAGGTGCAAGCCGCCATCCAGGGCGATGCGGTACGCGTCACCGGCGCCAAGCGCGACGACCTGCAGGCCACCATGGCCCTGATCCGCAAGGACATGGCCGACCTGCCGCTGAGCTTCAACAACTTCCGCGACTGACACCTCATGCGCCGCGCCGCCCTGCCCGCCTTGTTCGCCCTGAGCCTCCTGCTGCTGTGCGGCCTGGCACCGGCGGCCTGGGCGCAGAGCGTGGGCCTGGCGGGCATGCTGGGTGGCAAGGCGCTCATCATCGTGGACGGCGCCTCGCCCAAGACCGTGGCTGTGGGCGACAGCTACAAGGGCGTGAAGATTGTCTCCACCCAGGGCGACCAGGCCGTGGTGGAGATTGACGGCAAGCAGCACACACTGCGCGTGGGGGATGCACCAGCCAGTGTGGGTGGCGGTGGCGGCGACACGGGTGGCGGCAACCGCATCGTGCTGACGGCCGGCAATGGCGGACACTTCTTCGCCCTGGGCCAGATCAACGGCAAGTCCGCGCAGATGGTGGTGGATACCGGCGCCACGGCGGTCTCTCTGAGCCTACAAGACGCGCAGCGATTGGGCGTGGACTACCTGTCCGGCCAGCCCATGCGCATGAGCACGGCCAATGGCGTGGTGCCGGCCTGGCATATCAAGCTCAATTCCGTGCGGGTGGGGGACGTGACCGTGCATGGCGTGGACGCCGTGGTGTCATCAGGCTCCATGCCCTATGTGCTGCTGGGCAACAGCTTCCTCACACACTTCCAGATGACCCGCGCCAACGACCAGATGGTGCTGGAAAAGCGCTACTAAGACCATGGCCACCACGGACATCCGCAGCGAATTCGCCTACGACGACCTGCTGTCACTGTGGTCGGACCTGGAGTCGGGCCTGGGCGTGATTCTGAGCAGCCCGGCCAGCTCGCAGGAATTCACCCTACGCGTGCGCCAGTACGACCGCTGGATGCAAAGCCTGCTGCAGCGCGACCCGGATGTGGGCCTGTACCTGCTGTTTCAGCTGGCCAGCAATTCGCCGGTGGGCTACAGTGCCTCGCACGCCCTGGTGTGCGCCGTGCTGTGCCACCTGATTGCGTCCGAATTGGGCATCGCCCAGGCCGAGCGCGACAGCCTGGTCCACGCCGCGCTGACCATGAACATCGCCATGACGGGCATGCAGGACGTTCTGGCCAACCAGACCGAAAAGCCCACGTCCGAGCAGCAGGGCATGATCCGCACCCACCCGGTCAAGGGCGCGCAGATGCTGTCCACCCTGGGTGTGACCGATGCCCTGTGGCTGGACATCATCGCCCGCCACCACGAAGATGCCATCGACAAGGCCGACCTGCGCCAGGCCCCGCCAGCCACGCGGCTGACACGCATCCTCAAGGTGGTGGACCGCTATGCCGCCATGATCAGCCCGCGTATTTCGCGTGCGGGCCGCAGCGCCACGGAATCGGCGCGCTCCATCCTGGCCAACAAGAACGACGAGGTGGGCCATGCCCTGGTGCGCGTCATCGGCCTGTGCCCACCCGGCACCTATGTGCGCCTGGACAATGACGAACTGGCCGTGGTACTGCGGCGCGGCGCGCAGCACAACTTTCCGTATGTGGGGATCTTCGGCTCGGTCAATGGGCAGTTCATCCCCAACCCGCGCCTGCACAGCACGGCCGACGGCGGCCCGCAGATCCAGGCTGCGCTGGCGGCCGCCAGCGTACGCGCCCGCCTGAACCATTACCACATGCTGCAGCTCGGTTCGCACGCCGGGCAAGCACCCACGCAGCAATAAAAAAGGGCTGCTGACAGCCCCTTTTTCCCCACCTCAGTGCTTGTGGTGCGGACGGTGATGGTGGTTGTGCTTGGCGTGGCTGTGACCATGGCCGTGATCATCGGCCGCCTTCTTCTTACCCAGCTTAGACTCCGTGCCCTTGACCAAGCGGCCGATGTTCTCGGCATGGCGCCAGATCAGCAGCAGCGACATGATGGCCGTGCACAGGATGATGCTCTTGTCCGCGGCCCACACCACGCCGTCACCAAACACGTAGTACACCGGGGCGAACACCGCCGCCACCAGCGACGCCAGCGAGGAATAGCGGAAGAACACGGCAATGATCAGCCAGGTGATCAGCGTGGCCAGGCCCAGCATCCAACTGGTGGCCATCAACACGCCCAGCGCCGTGGCCACGCCCTTGCCGCCCTCGAAGCGGAAGAACACCGGAAACAGGTGCCCCAGAAACGCCGCCAGCCCCACCAGGGCCACCGTACCATCACCCAGACCATAGGGCTGGCCGAACCACTTCACCAGCATCACCGGCAACCAGCCCTTGAAGGCGTCCAGCAGCAGGGTGACGACGGCGGCCTTCTTGGAGCCCGAGCGCAGCACATTGGTGGCGCCGGGGTTCTTGCTGCCGTAGGTGCGCGGGTCGTTCAGCCCCATCACCCGGCTGACGATGACGGCAAACGACAGCGATCCGATCAGGTACGCAACGATGGTGGCCAACGCGGGCAAAAAAGCGGCAAGGGATTCCAAATCCAGTTCTCCTAAGGTCGTCTCTCGTCAAAAAGGCGGCTTCGTCTTCAATCGGCCAAGGCGCACTGTACCTGCTTTGCGCCCAGCAACTGCACGCACACGGCGGGGTCTATACCCACCAGATAGCCCCGTCGGCCGCCGTTGATCAGGATCTTGGGCAACTCCAGGATGGTCTGCTCGATGTAGACCGGCATGGTGCGCCGGGTCCCGAAGGGCGAGGTGCCGCCCACCAGGTAGCCGCTGTGGCGGTTGGCCACCTCGGGCGCGCAGGGCTCCACCGACTTGGCGCCGATCTGGCGTGCCAGGTTCTTGGTGGACACCTTGCGGTTGCCGTGCATCAGCACCAAGAGCGGCTTGGCGTCCTGGTCCTGCATCACCAGGGTCTTGACTACCGTGTACGGGTCCCAACCCAGCACCGCGGCACTGTGCTGCGCGCCGCCGTGCTCCAGGTATTCGTAGGGGTGCTCGGTGAACGCCACCTTGTTGGCCTTGAGCAACTGGGTGGCGGGGGTTTCGGAAACATGATCTTTCTTGGCCATGGGCATATTGTCCATGTAAGAAGTGGGCCGCTGGGCCGACCAAGGGGTGTGTCCCACTCACACGCCCCTCGCCATGCCTTTTCTCAACCGCCTCCCCACCCTGGCCCTGTTGGCCGCCCTGGCCTGTGCCACCGGCGCCGCGTCGGCGCAAACCGCTGCAAAACCCACCGCGCCCCTGGCCCTGGCGGCGCACAGCCTGACCGGAGCGCCCTTTACACCGACGCAGGTCAGGGGCAAGGTCACCATCGTGTTCTACTGGTCCACCGCCTGCGCCGTCTGCCGCGACAGCCTGCCCGAACTGCGCGCCAATCTGGCCGGCTGGCGCGACAAGCCTTTTGCCCTGGTCACCGTCAACGTGGACCCCAACCCCACCGACTGGCAGGCCTACGAACGCATCCTGGGCCAGACCCAGGCCCCGCCCAAGGGTCTCCTGGCCGTGCGCCAGGACACCGCCCTCCCCGCGCCCACCAAGCTGCCCCTGACCCTGCTGGTCAACGCCCAGGGGCAGGTGGTGGCGCGCTACGAGGGTCGGCTGGCGCCGGAGGCGTGGGATGGGGTGGCGGATTTGCTGCCTTAGCTTGCGCCGATGTTGCTACAGTTTTCGTAGCTTGCTGCGCATATTCTGCGAGGGCTAGCGGCCTAAATGGCTGATAGTTTATTGGCTAGAAGTGGCTCCAGGCGGGCAACGCGGCATGCGTTCTCCGGCTCACGCTCGCGGGCGGGCTTTACGGGTTTGCGGAAGGTGCGGCATCAATGCTGCTTGGTGTGTGCGAGCGTTGTGGAAACCGCGAATGGAGCCTGCGCCCGCACGCCGCGCCGCCCGCCTTCGGGGGTGTTCATAGAACGATCCATTTGAATAGGGCTATCAACGCTCCTAGCACCAACACTATTACCAATCCGCCGAGTGTCACACTGGCATCTGAAGCAATGGCAGTCCCAATGAAGCGGAGCAATTTGGTCAACAAACTACGTGGCAGGCTCATCAAAGCGCTTCATGCCATTCACATGGAGTTCGCGGTTGGTTGATTGCGCTGCGGCCGTATGGGAGTGAGGACCAGCGCGCTTCGGTAAACGGCGGTGCCGAGTGCCAACCAACCCAAGGAGCCTCTTTCCAATAGCGCCAAAGCCGCATCACCCTGTCCCTCGAACATGAAAATTGCGGCGCAACACAAGACCGCCGTCGCCAAACCACCCATCACAATTCCACGTACAAATGCTTGCCCCACGTTGGCCCGTAGTGCCCACCGACAGTGGTGGCAAGTGAACTCCGGCTTGACCACGTGCACCCCGATGCATCCGGCACACACGGGGCATAGAAGGAACGCGGTCATGGACCACACACTAGCACAGCCACCCCGCCCCTGGACTGGCACAGCGACCATCCGTTCATCGGCCCCATTCGCGGTCACCACAACGCCCGCACGCCAGCGGTGGCGTTGAGGCCCCAAAGCAACTCAACACCCAAGCCCTCCGCCCGCGAGCGTGGGCCAGGGAACGGATGGCCGCTGTGCCAGCCCAGGGGCACCCAACGGACACCCGAGGCCCCGGCAACTTGACTCACATCAAGCCAACCGTCACACCCCAGTGCTAGCATGAATTCGACCAACCAACAGGGGAATCTCATGCGCAAGAAAGTTGTGTCCGCAGCCGAGGCCATTGCCATCCTGCACGATGGCGACACCCTGTGCTGTGCCGGGTTCGGTAGCAACGGCGTGCCGGTGGAGCTGATCCTGGCGCTGGAAAAGCGCTTTATGGAAACCGGCTCCCCGCGTGACCTGACCCTGCTGTTCGGCGGCGGCCCTGGCGACGGTGGCACCGGCGGCGCCAACCACCTGGGGCACGAAGGCATGCTCAAGCGCGTGATTGGCGGCCACTACGGCCTGGTGCCGCAGATCGGCAAGCTGGCGCTGGCCAACAAGGTGGAAGCCTACAACCTGCCGCTGGGCGTGATCTCGCACATGTTCCGCGACACCGCCTGCGGCCTGCCCGTCACCGTGTCCAAGGTGGGCCTGGGCACCTTCGTGGACCCGCGCCTGGAGGGCGGCAAGATCGGAGCCAAGACCACCGAAGACCTGGTCAGCGTCATCAACCTGGGCGGCAAAGAGCTGCTCGCCTACAAGACGCAACCCATTTCCGTGGCCTTCATCCGCGGCACCAGCGCCGATGCCGAGGGCAACATCACCATGGAGCGCGAAACCCTCACGCAAGACATGCTGGCCATTGCCACCGCCACCAAGAACAGCGGCGGCTTTGTGATTGCCCAGGTGGAGCGCATCGTCGAGCGCGGCACGCTCAATCCGCGCCGGGTCAAGGTACCGGGCATCCTGGTGGACTGCGTGGTGGTGGCCCAGCCCGAGAACCATCCGCAAAACCTCAACGGCGCCTACAACCCCGCCTTCTCGGCCGAGGTGCGCGTGCCGCTGGACGCGCTCTCGCCCCTGCCGCTGGACGAGCGCAAGGTCATCGCCCGCCGCGCCGCGTTTGAGTTGCTGCCCAACGCCGTGGTGAACTTGGGCATCGGCATGCCCGAGGGCGTGGCCGCCGTGGCCAACGAGGAAAAAATCCTCAAGTACATGACGCTGACCGCCGAGCCCGGCGTGATCGGTGGCGTGCCAGCCTCGGGCGTGAACTTTGGCGCGGCCACCAACCCCGACGCGGTGGTGGACATGAACCAGCAGTTCGACTTCTACGACGGCGGCGGCCTGGACCTGGCCTGCCTGGGCCTGGCCGAATGCGACCCGCAGGGCAGCATCAACGTCAGCCGCTTCGGGCCAAAGCTGGCCGGCGCTGGCGGCTTCATCAACATCACGCAAAACAGCCGCACCGTGGTCTTCGTGGGCACCTTCACCGCCGGCGGGCTCAAGGTGCAGGTGGAGGGCGGCAAGGTCAGCATCGCGCAGGAAGGGCGTGCCCGCAAGTTCGTGCAGAAGATCGAGCAGGTCACCTTCAGCGGCCCCTATGCCGCGCAAACCGGGCAGAACGTGCTGTATGTGACCGAGCGCTGCGTGTTCAAGCTCACGGCCGAGGGCCTGGAGCTGATCGAGGTGGCGCCGGGCATCGACATCGCGCGCGACATCCTGGCGCAAATGGACTTCCAACCCATCGTGCGTAACCCCAAGCCCATGGATGCGCGCATCTTCCAGCCCCAGGCCATGCAGCTCAGCGACACGCTGCTGTCCATCAGCCTGGTGGACCGCATGCAGTACGACGCGGCCAAGGGCACGGCCTACTACAACTTCCAGGGCCTGCGCGTCACCAGCCAGAAGGACGTGGAGGACATCCGCCACGCGGCCGAGGCCCTGTGCAAGCCGCTGGGCCGGAAGATTCAGGTGGTGGTGAACTACGACAACTTCCAGATCGACGAAGCGGTGGTGGACGACTACTCCGCCATGGTCAAGGAACTGAGCGACCTGTACTACACCGATGTGTCGCGCTACACCACCAGCGCCTTCATGCGCCTCAAACTGGGTGCCGCGCTGGAGCGCCGCGGCCTGGCGGCCCACATTTACGAGACGCCGCAGGAAGCCACGGCCCGAACGGGTGGTTGATGCGCTATGGTTTTGGTAGCTGCCTACGCAGCTATCACGAGGGCTAGCGGCCGATTTTCCTCATAGTCTCTCGGCCAGAACCTGGCAGTGCTGCCAATACACCAGCGCCTGGCGGTAGGTGGCGATCTGCACGGCCACGGTCTCCTCCAGGCGGTGTCCGTAGCCTCCGGCCATGGTCAACACCACGGGCAGGTGGCGCTGCAGGCACCAGTCGAATACGCGCCGATCACGCGCCTGCAGGCCGACCATGCTGAGCTTCAGGCGGCCCAGGCGGTCGCCCTCGAACGGGTCGGCACCGGCCAGATACATCACCAGGTCTGGCTGGAAACGGCTATCCAGTTCAGCCAACGCTGCGTCCAGGGCCGCCAGGTAGTCGGTGTCACCACAGCCATCGGGCAGGCCCACGTCCAGGTCGCTGGCCTCCTTGCGAAACGGGAAGTTTTTCTCGCCGTGCAGGGACAGGGTGAACACGTTGTCGTCCGCCCGGAAGATGCTGGCCGTGCCATTGCCCTGGTGCACGTCCAGGTCGATCACCGCCACGCGCAGCGGCTGTGGCGGCTGGCCCGGCGTGCGCGGGCGCAAGCCCCACTGCGCCTGCACCACGCGGCTGGCCACGGCCACGTCGTTGAACACGCAAAAGCCGCCACCCTTGTCGGCATAGGCGTGGTGCGTGCCTCCAGCCAGATTGGCGGCAACGCCCTCTTGCATCGCCACGCGGGCTGCGGCAATGGTGGCGCCCACGGAGCGGCGCGCGCGCTCGGCCATGGCCTCGGACCAGGGGAAGCCGATCTCCCGCACGGCCGCCGGACTGACGCTGCCGGTGGCAATGGCGTCCACATACTGAGGAGTGTGGGCCAGAGCCAGTTCACCATCGGTGGCGCGCGGCGCCGGCGCCAAGCGCACCTGCGGCACAGCGGCCGCCAGGGCGTCGCGCAACATGCGGTACTTGGCCATGGGAAAGCGGTGCCCCTCGGGCAGGGGCAAGACGAATTCATCGCTGTAGAAGGCTTGCATGGCGGGATTGTGGTGGAAGGCGGCAGCGCCAGTCACGGGGACGCAGCACCTTCATGTTCTGCAGCGGCTTGGACAGCACGGGCTCATAGGCCGCGCCAGCGCTTGCGGCTGGTGCGCAGGCGGTAGCGCTCGCGGTAGGCGCCGGGCAACTCGCCGGTTTCACGCTGGAAGATGCGGCGAAATGTGCCCACATCCTGGTAGCCGCAGGCATGGGCGACGCGGTCCACGCTGTCGTAGGTGGTCTCCAGCAGCACACGGGCCTGGTTCACCCGCAGACCGTGCAGGTAGTCCAGCGGGCTTTGGCCGTAGACGTTGGAAAACCAGCGCAGCAGGGTGCGCGGGCTGGTGGCCGCGGCGCGGGCCGTGGCCTGCAGGCTGTAGGGTTCGGTCACGTGGGCCTCCAGCCAATGCCGGGCCAGCTCCAACGCACCCGAGGGGGTCAGCCGGGGCTGCTCGCCCTGGGCCACCCGCGCTGCGGCCTGTTGGCGATCCGCGGCATGCAATACCACCTGGGCGGCGGCCTGTGCCAGGTCGGCCAGGTGGGTGTGGCGCAGCATGTCCAGCACCACCTCGGAGGCCGCCACCGGCGAGTCGCAGCTCCACACCCGCTCGCACTGCGTCCAAGGGCGGTCGCTCACCAGTTGGATGGCCGGCGCGTAGCGCAGCACCGGCGCCACATAGGGCCACGGAATCACCGCGCTGCGGCCCTGCAGCAAACCGGCCTCGGCAACCAGGGCCACGCCGTTGTACAGGCCCGCGACCAGGCCACCACCGGCATGCACCTGTGCCAGCCGCGGCACGGACTTGGCCGCGCCCTGCACCAACTGGCGCAAATGTGGGCCACTCTGCGCATGCCAGCCGGGCACAACCACCAGGTCGGCCCGCCCGCGAAACCCAGGGCCGGCCAGCGCACGCGGCACGGCGCTACCGTCCATGCTCCACCAGCGCCACGCCACCGGCACGCCCGGCGGCGTGCGCATGGACGCCAGCACGTTGACCGTGCGCAGCACGTCCACCACCGCCAACGCCGCGCCGGTCAGGATGTCTGCCCCCCAGAACACTTCCACCCGCAGTGTCGCGGGCTTCGGTGGGGAGGCGGCACGGGTTTTCGGCATGGCGAAATAACCACCTAAGTTGGCAAGCGTTGCACTGTATCGCAAACCGACCCAGCCCTACCATTGCGTCGGACATAACCACTACACCCCGGAGACACACATGCACACAACCGTTTTCCGCCTCACGACGGTGGCCCTGGCCGCCCTGCTGGGCGCCTGCGCCAGCCAGCCCACGGCCACCCTGCCGGCCAACACCGTCAGCATCACCCGCACCGCCAACGGCGTGCCCCACATCACGGCACCCGACCCCGAGACCCTGGCCTTTGGCGTGGCCTACGCCCATGCGCAGGACAACGTCTGCATGACGGCCAATCAGTTGGTCACCGTGCGCGGCCAGCGCTCGCGCTACTTCGGCCCCAAGGCCAGCGCCCTGCTGGGCCGGCGCGTGCTGCCCAACGCACAGATCGACTTCTTCATGGCCGCCCACATGGACGACGCCGCACTCGAAAAACAATGGTCCAACACCAGCGCCGAAGCGCAGGCCTTGTTTCGCGGCTATGTACAGGGCTACAACCGCTTCCTGAGCGATAACGCCGGCAAGCTGCCCGCCGCCTGCAACAACCAACCCTGGGTGCAGCCCATGACCGCAGCCGACTACCGGCGCATGTCTGAGTTACTGGTGGTGCAAGCCGGCATTGCGGCCCTGGCCGACGCCATGCTGGGCGCCCAGCCCCCCGCCGCCACGGCCACCAGTGCCCGTCCCGCCACGGTCAATCTGGCCGATGCCGCCGACGCCATGCGCGAGGCCGGCCTGCTGGACTCACCCCTGGGTTCCAACGCCTGGGCCTTTGGCAAGGACAGCACAGCCAACGGTAACGGCCTGCTACTGGGCAACCCGCATTTCCCCTGGACCGGCGTCAACCGCTTCTACCAGTTGCACCTGAGCATTCCCGGCTCGCTGGATGTGATGGGCGCCGGCATCGGCAACTACCCAGTGGTATCCATCGGCTTCAATAAGGACGTGGCCTGGTCGCACACCGTCTCCACCGGCAAGCGCTTCACATTGCATGAGCTGTCGTTGGTGCCCGGTGATCCCACCAGCTATCTGGTGGACGGCCAGCCCGTGAAGATGAACCAGCGCACCGTGAGCATTGCCGTGCGCGGCGAAGACGGCAGCCAGCAGACGCAGAGCCACACAGTGTGGTCCACCCGCTGGGGCCCAGTCATCGTGGTGCCACGCGCAGGTTTGAACTGGACCGCCAAGAACGCCTACGCGCTGAAAGACGCCAACACCGGCAATGTGCGCATGCTCGACACCGTGATGGGCTTTGGCCGTGCCACCAGCGTGGGCGACCTGCGCAAGGCCATGGTCAACCTCGGTACACCCTGGGTCAACACCCTGGCCGCGGACCGCCAAGGCAATGCCCTGTATGCCGACGTGAGCGTGGTGCCCGACGTGGACACTGCCCAGTTGGAACGCTGTGCCCCCAGCAAGCCCGCCGCTGCCCTGCGCCAGGCCGCCGGACTGGTAGTGCTGAACGGCTCGCGCAGCGACTGCGACTGGCGCAAGGACCTCGCGTCGCCCGTGCCGGGGCTGACGCCCATCACGCGCATGCCCATCGCCGTGCGCAGCGACTGGGTGCACAACAGCAACGACAGCTTCTTCTACACCCATCCCCAACAACGCTTTGAGGGCATCTCGCCCATGGTGGGCGATGCGTCCTTGACCCGGCCCCGCACACGTGCCGGCCTGACGGAGATCCCTGAACTGCTGGCCAAGGGCAAGGTCACCGCCACGGCCGTGCAGACCCAACTGTTTGAGAACCGCAACTTCATGGCAGGCGTGGTGCTGCCGGACTTGCTGCAGGCCTGTGCATCCGCACCCACGCCCGAGGCACGGGATGGCTGCACGGCCCTGCAAGGTTGGAACCGGCGCAACGAGGTGGATGCCCGCGGCGCCCATCTGTTCCGCGAGTTCTGGCGTGCCGCGCGCACCATTCCCGGTCTGCACCGCGTGCCCTTTGACCCGGCCCAACCGGTGGCCACGCCCATGGGCCTGAAGATGGATGACGCCGCCGTGTCCACCAAGGTCTGGGACGCCCTCACCGCCGCCGTGAAATCCGTGCGCACCGCCGGCTTCACACTGGACGCCCCGCTGGGCAACGTGCAGCGCCCGGCCATCACCGAGGAACCCATCGCCCTGCATGGCGGCGACGAGATCGAAGGCGTGCTCAACAACCTGGGCCGCCAAGAGCCAGCGCCCATCAATGACAAGGGCCTGCGCATCGACTACGGCACCAGCTACGTGCAGACCGTCACCTTCGACGCACGCGGCCCGGTGGCCCAGGCCATCCTGACCTACGGCCAGTCCACCAATCCGGACTCTCCCTACGCCAGCGACCAGTTGCGCCTGTTCTCCCGTAAGGAATGGCCCACCCTGCCCTTCCATGCGGATGATGTGGCCAAGGCCCGCGTGGGCGAGGTGTTGCGCCTGACTCGGTGATACTCCCGCCTTGACAGGCTAGGGGCTTGCTGCGACAGTCATCCGCAACAAGGGCCATGCCGGCTGCGTAGCGGGCGTAGAGCCCCTTCCCCTGCCGTTGGAGTGGTGCATGAAGAAATGTTTGGCGCCGGTTGCTGCCGGGTTGTTGTTGTGCCTGGCCGCCGTGGTCCAGGCCGACACGATCACCGCCGCCGGTGACCCCTACCCGCCGTTTGGTGACCCCAAGAACCCCACCGGCGGCCTCGCCGTGGAGATCCTCCGCGCCGCCTACCAAACCCAGGGCCACAAGATCACCATGGAGTTCGTGCCCTGGGCGCGGGCCGAAGCCGGCGTCAAAAACGGCACCTACGACATCGTGCCCTACACCTGGCGCACCGATGCACGGCTCAAGGTGCTGCTGTTCAGCACGCCCTACGCCATCGGCAACGTGCGTTTCATGAAACGCAAGGGCGACCCGTTCGATTTCATCGGCCTGGACAGCCTCACGGGCAAGGTGGTGGGCACGGTGCGCGGCTATGGCTATGGCGACGCTTTTGTCAACGCCAGCAACTTCACCCGCGAGCCCAGCAACGACCTGATGACCAACGTGAAGAAGCTGTTGCGCAAGCGCGTGGACTTGACGCTGGAGGACGAGATCGTGGCCCGCGCCCTGCTCAGCACCGAGGACCCACAAGCACTGGAGCAGATCGAATTCGTCAAGACGCCGCTGTCGGTCAACCCACTCTATGTCACCGCCGGCCTGCAAAACCCCAAGGCCCAGGACATCATTGCCGCCTTCAACAAGGGCCTGGAGGTGATCCGCTCCAACGGCACGCTGGACCGGATTTTTAAGCGTTATGGGATGGAAAAAGCGAACCAGTGACACGCAAATCGGCTACCCTCGCCCCTTCAAGGAGGAGCGATTGTGGGTAAAGCCATTCTCAAGACCTGCGCGGCACTGCTGCTGACCGTAGCCGCAACATCACAGGCACACGCATTCCAGATCGTCGGCGTCTCGCCCCAGGGTGAAGTAGCGCAAGTTCGACAGGTGGTGGCCAAGTTCGACGACAGCGCCGTCAACTTTGGCGACCCCAAGGCCGAGGCACCGCTAGCCCTGAGTTGCAGCGACGCCCAGGTCACCAAGGGCAGTGGCCGCTGGGTGACTGACCGCAGTTGGGCCTATGAGTTCGAGAACGACCTGCCGCCCGGCGTGTCCTGCGCGCTGCAGGCAAAGGCCGGATTCAAATCCCCGAAAGGCGCGGAGCTGACCGGCACCACCAGCTTCAAGTTCAACACCGGCGGGCCCTTTGTGCAAAGCATCCAGCCCTACCCCGGCGCCCGCATCGACGAGGAGCAGTTCTTCACCCTGCGCCTGAACGGCGCCGCCACCCTGGCCAGCGTGCAAGCCAACGTATGGTGCGCGGTGGAAGGCCTGGGCGAGCGCGTGCCCGTCCGCCTGATCGACGGTAAGGACCGCACGGCACTGCTCAAGTCACAGAACCTGGAAACCCTGGCCGCCAAGGAGCCGCTGCGCATCGTCACTCTGGCCTGCAACCGCAGCATGAGCCCCTCAAGCCGGGTGCAGATCGTCTTTGGCAAGGGCGTGAGCACCCCGCCTTCGGGCAGCAACGCCAATGGCATTGCCGGCACGGTGGAGAAGCGCTTTGCCTACCAGGTGCGCGAGCCCTTCACCGCCACCTTCTCGTGCGAGCGCGAGAACGCGCAAAGCGCCTGCCTGCCGCTGCGCCCCATGCGCCTGTCCTTCAACGCACCGGTGCCGGCCAAGCTGCTCGACGCCATCCGCCTGGTCTCACCCAAGGAGACCTTCAAGCCCGGCAAGGACAGCGAGGACAACGCCTCGGACGACGAAGACCACGTCGTCAACTACGTGAGCTTCAAGCCGCTCTTTCCCGAGCAGACCGCCTTTACCGTGGAGCTGCCCAAGGGCTTCAAGGATGCCTCCGGGCGCAGCTTGCGCAATGCCGACAGCTTTCCGCTCAAGGTGTCCACGGGGGCGATGCCACCGCTGGCCAAGTTTGCCGCCGCGCCGTTTGGCATTGTGGAACGCTTGGCCGAGCCCGGCGGCGTGGCCCTGCTGCCGGTAACGCTGCGCAACGTGGAAGGCGCACCGCCCGCCAAGGGCCAGGTCACCACGCTGCAACTCACCAGTGATGCCGACATCATCCGTTGGTTCCTACGGGTGCAGCGCTACGACAACTTCACCGTGTCGCGCCAGGCGGCGGCGCGCGACGTGAAGGGCAAGCTGCCCAAGGCACTGGAAGACTATGACCGCAACGAAGTGCAGTCGCGCATGGTGTCGCTGCTGCAGGGCCAGCCCGGCGCCAAGACGCTGGACCTGCCCCAGGCCGTGGCCGGCGACCCGCGCCCATTCGAGGTGGTGGGCATTCCGCTGCCGGCGGGCTTCCACGTGGTGGAGATCGCCTCGCAGAAGCTGGGCAGCAGCCTGCTCGATGCGCGCCACGGCGATGGCCGCACCATGCACGTACGCACGTCGGCCCTGGTGACCAACCTGGGCGTGCACTTCAAGCTGGGCCGCGAGAACGCCGTGGCCTGGGTCACGACGTTGGACAAAGGCACACCGGTACCCAACGCCACGGTGCAGGTTTCCGACTGCCGCGGCAACGCGGTGGGCAGCGCCACCACCAACGCCCAGGGCGTGGCCAGCTTCAAGGACATCTCGCCGCGTGCGCCCTCGTGCAACGGCGAAGAAGCCTACAACCAGGCCTACTTCGTCAGCGCCCGTGCCATGCAACCAGCCGCCGACGGCAAAGGCACGGTGCAGGACATGGCCTTCACCTGGAGCGACTGGAACCGCGGCATCGAGCCCTGGCGCTTCAACCTGCCCACGAGCCGTGAGCCGCAGCCCGACGAGCGCGCCCACACCGTCTTTGACCGCACCTTGTTGCGTGCCGGCGAGACGGTGTCCATGAAGCACATCCTGCGCAGCGAAACCAGCCGCGGCTTTGACCTGCCGGGCACCACACCCGCCACGCTGGTGGTCACCCACATCGGCAGCGGCCAACAGTACACGCAGGCCCTGGCCTGGCGCAAGACCGCCACCGGGGGGCTCAGCGCCGAGAGCAGCTTCGCCATTCCCCCGGCGGCCAAGCTCGGTGCCTACCAGGTGGAGTTGCGCGGCGGCACACAGGGCCGTTCCTTCAACACGGGCGAGTTCCGTGTGGAGGAGTTCCGCCTGCCGGTGCTGGAAGGCAGGGTCACGCCCGCCGACAAGAAGCCGCTGGTCAACGCCAAGAGCGTGCCGGTGGATGTGCAGATCAACTACGTGGCCGGCGGTGGCGCCGCCAACCTGCCGGTGCGCGTCTCGGCCTTGGTGCGCGGCAAGTACCCCAGCTACCCGGACTTTGCCGAGTTCAGTTTCTCGCCACCGCGTGGCAAGCAGGACAACCGGCCCGATGGCGAGGAAGAAGCCGACGCCACGGCAGACACCCGCGTGATCGCCGACAAGCTCGCCCTCACGCTGGACAAGAATGGCGCCGGCAAGGTCACGGTGGACAAGGTGCCCACCGCCCGCGCCCCGCAAGACCTGCTGCTGGAAGCCACCTACTCCGACCCCAACGGCGAGGTGCAGACCATCCGCAGCACCCAGACCCTGTGGCCCGCCGCCGTGGTGGCCGGCCTCAAGACCGAAGGTTGGGTGTCCAGCAGCCAGGCCATCAAGTTCCAGGCACTGGCGCTCAACTTGACCGGCAAGCCGCAGGCCGATGTGGCGTTGGAAGTGAAGGCCACGGCACGCATCGTCACCACCACGCGCAAGCGCATGGTGGGCGGCTTCTACACCTACGACAACAAGACCACGCTCAAGGAGCTGGGCAACTTGTGCTCCGGCAAAAGCGATGCGCGCGGCCTGCTGCTGTGCGAGACCACCCTGGGTGAGCCCGGCGAGGTGGAACTGGTAGTGACCGCCAAGGACGCTTCCGGCAACACCAGCCAGGCCGCCAGCAGCGTCTACGTGACCAAGCAGGGTGAGCTGTGGTTTGGCGGCGAAAACACCGACCGCATCGACCTGCTGCCCGAGAAGAAGAGCTACCAGCCGGGCGAGACGGCACGCTTTCAGGTGCGCATGCCCTTCCGCTACGCCACGGCCCTGGTGGCGGTGGAGCGCGAAGGCATCATCGACACCCAGGTGGTGCAGCTCAACGGCCAGGACCCCACGGTCAGCTTGAAGATCCAGGACGGTTGGGGCCCCAACGTGTATGTCAGCGTGCTGGCCCTGCGCGGGCGCCTGCGCGAGGTGCCCTGGTACAGCTTCTTCACCTGGGGCTACAAGGCACCGCGCGAGTGGTGGACCGCCTTCTGGTACGAGGGGCGCGAATACGTGGCCCCCACTGCCCTGGTGGATCTGAGCAAACCCGCCTTCCGCCTGGGCGTGGCCGAAATCCGCGTGGGCACCAAGGCCCACCAGCTGGATGTGACGGTGAAGGCCGACAAGGAGAGCTACCCGGTGCGCGGCCAGGCCAAGGTCACGATCCAAGCCAAGCTGCCCAACGGCCAGCCGGCTGCGAATGCCGAAGTGGCCGTCGCCGCCGTGGACCAGGCCCTGTTGGAGCTGATGCCCAACACCAGCTGGAACCTGTTGGACGCCATGCTGCAACGCCGGTCCTGGGGCGTGGAAACCTCCACCGCGCAGATGGAAATCATCGGCCGGCGCCACTACGGGCGCAAGGCCGTGCCGGCGGGCGGTGGCGGTGGCAAGGGCAGCGCACGTGAACTGCTGGACACCCTGCTGCTGTGGCAACCGGCCGTGAAGCTGGACGCCAACGGCCAGGCGCAGATCACCGTGCCGCTGAACGATGCGCTGACCACCTTCAAGATCGTAGCCGTGGCCGACGCGGCCACCGGCCTGTTCGGCACGGGAACGACCAGCATCCGCGCGACACAAGACCTGCAGATCATCAGCGGTCTGCCCCCGCTGGTGCGCGAGGACGACCAGTACCGCGCCCAGCTCACCCTGCGCAACACCACGCAGCAGGCCATGAAGGTGGAGGTGAGCCCGCGCGCCACGCTGCTGGACCTCAAGCCCCAGATGGTGGACATCCCCGCCGGCGAGGCCCGCGAAGTGGCCTGGATGGTGACGGCGCCGGCCCAACTGGCACAGAGCCGCTTCGAGTCCATCCTGTGGGAGATCGAGGCCAAGGACACGATCAGCGGCGCGCGCGATGCACTCAAGGCCAGCCAGCGCATCATCCCCGCCGTGCCCCTGACCGTGCAACAGGCCACGCTGGTGCAGTTGGACGGGCCGTTGAGTCTGGACGTGAACCCACCGGCCGATGCCCTGCCAGGACGCGGTGGCTTGAAGCTCTCGCTGCAACCCAAGCTGGCCGAAGGCCTGCCGGGCGTGAAGGACTGGTTCGCCCGCTACCCCTTCATCTGCCTGGAGCAAAAGACCAGCAAGAGCGTGGGCCTGCGCGACGGCAAGCTGTGGCAAACCGTGGCCGCGCAAATCCCCAGCTACCTGGACAGCGACGGCCTGGCCAACTACTTCCCGCCACGCGATGGCGACGCCAACCATGGCAGTGACACCCTCACCGCCTACCTGCTGGCCGCCACGCACGAGGCAGCAAGCATCAACCCAGCATTTGCCCTGAGCGATGAGGTGCGCGCCCCGATGGAGCGCGGATTGATCGCCTTTGTGGAGGGCCGCATCCAGCGCGACTTCTGGAGCCCGCGCAAGGACCTGGACATCCGCAAGCTCGCCGCGCTGGAGGCCCTGTCGCGCTACGGCAAGGCCCAGGGCCGCATGGTGGGTTCCATCACCATCGCGCCCAACCAGTGGCCCACCCATGCGGTGATTGACTGGCTGAACATCTTGAAACGCGTGCAGGACGTGCCCGAGCGCGACAAGCGCATCGCGGAGGCGAACCAGATCCTGCGCAGCCGCATCAGCTACCAGGGCACGAAGATGATCTTTAGCTCCGAGCGCGATGATTACTGGTGGTGGCTGATGCAAAACGGTGACGTCAACACCGCGCGCTTGATCTTGGCCGTGCTGGACGACCCGGCCTGGAAGGACGACATGGGCCGCCTGGCAAACGGCTTCATCAGCCGCCAACAGGGCGGCGCCTGGCACACCACCACGGCCAACCTCTGGGGCGGCCTGGCGCTGGAAAAATTCAGCGCCAAGTTTGAAGCCGTGCCAGTGGCCGGCAGCACCAAGGCCAGCATGAGCGCGGGCTCCGCGCAGGTGGACTGGAGCAAGGTCGAACGCATCAAGACCACCGACGCATCCGGCGCCGCCCACCAGACCACCTGGTTCGGCGCACCGGCTGCACCGGGCAACCTGCGCAACAACAGCATGTTCCTGCCCTGGAGCAAGACCGCAGCGAAGGACACACTGAACGTGACCCATCAAGGCCCGGGCAAGCCGTGGCTGACGCTGCAATCCGTGGCCGCCGTGCAGTTGAAGGAGCCGTTCAACGCCGGCTACCAGATCAAGAAGACCGTCACGCCCGTGGAGCAGGCCAACAAGGCGTTGCCCGCGGGCAGCTACACGCGCGGCGACGTGCTGCGCGTGACCGTGGAGGTGAACGCCAGCGCCGACATGACCTGGGTCGTCATCACCGACCCGGTCCCCGGCGGCGCCACCATCCTCGGCAGCGGCCTGGGCCGAGACAGCGAAATCGCCACCCAGGGCGAGAAGCGCGACGGCTACGGCTGGGCCGCGTTCGAGGAGCGCAGCTTCGAGTCCTTCCGCAGCTACTACGAGTACCTGCCCAAAGGCGTGATCAAGATGGAGTACACCATCCGCCTGAACAACGTCGGCGACTTCGCCCTGCCGCCCACGCGGGTGGAAGCCATGTATGCGCCGGAGATGTTTGGTGAAACGCCGAATGAGCGGGTGAAGGTGCAGGCGACGCGCTGACCCTGACAGCCCATGGCAGAATGTCCCGAATACCCAACAAGAACAGGATGGCAGAGATGAAAAAGCTGATTGCCGCATTGTTAATCGCCGGTGCCGCTGTGACGGCTGGCGCGCAGACAACCGTGTACACCGTGGCCGGTGCGACATACACCACGACGGCGGGCGGCTACGCCAGCGCAAGCGGCATCACCGGCAAGTTCACCACCGCGGCGCCCCTGGCCGCCAACCTGACGAATGCCGCCGTAGCCAGCGGTACCGGGGGCTCCAACGCGGTTACCAGTTTCTCCTTCAACGACGGCGTCTATACCTATACCCAGGCCAATTCGTCCGTGTCGGGCGGAGATGGCTCGTATTTCTCGGTCTCCACCGATGGGACTGGAGCGATCACCAGCTTCAACATCCAATTGACCCAGCCCGTACCCGGTGTGGTGTCCTCCCAGGCCAACTTCATGAGCCTGACTCCGACCACCGTGGTTGCCGGCTACGGTACCTGCAACGGAGTCGCCAACAACTCGTGCACCAGTTGGACCAGCTTTGCCGCCAACAGCGCGTCCAACAACGCGGCCACGGTGAGCTTCACCAAGGCATCCATCCCCAGCACGCCCGCAGCTCCCACTGCCGTGGCGGGCAGTGGTCAGGCCACCGTCACCTTTGTCGCTCCGGCAGCCAACGGCAGCCCCATCACCGGATACACCGTGACATCCATCCCCGACGGAGGCACGGACACCAATGCCGGCACCACCGCGCTGACGCACACCATCACCGGTCTGGTCAATGGAACGAGCTACACCTTCACGGTCAAGGCCACCAACGGCGTCGGCACCAGCACGGCCTCGCCCGCGTCCAACGCGGTCACGCCGGTATCGGCTCCGTCCAAGGTAGGCACGCCCACCGCCACAGCGGGCTACCAGCAGGCCACCGTGACATTCACCGCGCCGGCATCCAATGGCGGCAGCAGCATCACCGGATACACGGTCACCTCCAGCCCGGCTGGCGGCGTCGACAGCGATGCCGGCGGCACCTCACTGTCGCACACCATGACGGGCCTGACCAATGGCACGTCCTACACCTTCACCGTGACCGCCACCAATGCATACGGCACCGGCCCTGCGTCCAACCCATCGAACGCGGTAATACCCTCTGCCATTCCGCCCTTGCCCATTTCAGTTGCAGGCGTGGTTTCCCTACCCTCGTTGGTGAACTTTGGCGTAGGTGACGGTCCGGCCTTCGCCACCAACCTTGTCAATTTGCTGTCCGGTGCATTGGGGCAGTCTTTGCTGTACGTCGGCCAGAATTCCACCGGGAACGTGATGCTGAGCGGGTACAACGGCGGTAGTCTGGCGCTGATGGCGCATTCGTTCCAGGCTAGCGACAGCCGCCCCAACGGTATCTACCCCGACAACAACGGCTTGTACGCTGTGGTGGCCAATGGAGAGTCCGTCGTCATCGCACCCTCGGTAGTCCACCTGGATCAATTGCAAGCCCTGGTTAAGGGTGTGACCGTCAAGGTTAGCGACTCCGGTGTCATCACGGCCAACGTCAACGGCATCACGTATGTCCTGCGCCCCAGTGTCTCGGTGACGCAGGTGACGGCCACCGGCAACGCCCGCCTGGAAGTCGGCAGCGACGGCTTCTACCATTTCATTGATGCCCAGGGCAATAGCCAGACGCTGTACCCAGCGTTTTCAGAGCCGCAAACCCTGCGCAGCATTCTGCAGGGCATGGATGCCAACGCCACCTTGACCATACAACTGGACTCAACCGCCGCCGCCGTGTTGGGAGGCGTGGGCTACACCCTGGTTCCCGATGCCACGCTCAGCCCCCTCACCGGCCAGCCCTGGTGGCAGGACAGCGCCAAGCACTATTTCTTTAACGACCAAAAGCCATCGGGCACGTCGCAGGGACTAACGGTTCGACCCTAGGTACGCGGTGCGTGGGGAGAGTTCTCACAGCAATGCTTGCTACCTTTTTGGTAGCTGGCTACGCTTGTCCAACGAGGGCTAGCAACACTTTTGACCAAATACGTTCTGGCCATACTCCCTCCGACACCCTGATCCTCGACCGCCAGGGTGTCGAACTGCACCGCCTGCGCACCGACACAACCGTGCGCCGGGGACGCTGGGTGGCGCTGGGGGACATGTCAGCGGCGCTGCGCACGGCCATCGTGCTGTCGGAGGACAAGCGCTTCTACGAACACAGCGGGGTGGACTGGCAGGCGGTGACGGCCGCCGCCTGGGCCAACCTGTGGAACAGCCGCACACGCGGCGCGTCCACCATCACCATGCAGCTCGCCGGTCTGTTGGACGACGATCTGAAGCGGGGAAACGCCGGGCGTAACGTGGCGCAGAAGATCGGGCAGACCGTCTCGGCCCAGTGGCTTGAGCGCAGCTGGCGCAAGGACCAGATCCTGGAGGCCTATCTCAACCTGGTGCCGTTTCGGGGCGAGCTGGTCGGCATTGACGCGCTGAGCCAGACGCTGTTCGGCAAGGCCCCGCACGGCCTGGACGCGCGCGAGGCCGCCGTGGCCGTGGCCCTGGTGAGGGCACCCAATGCGCCATCCAACCAGGTGGCTCAGCGCGCCTGCGCCATCCAGCGCCAGCTGCAAGGACCTAGCGCGGACTGCGAGGCACTGGACCTGTTCACCAGCGCCGCGCTGCAACGCCGCGACTACGCCGCCAGTAGCGGCATCGCGCCGCACCTGGCTCGAAGGCTCGTCTCCGTTCACGCTGAGCCTGTCGACGCCACACGCCCACCAAGCACTTCGACAAGCTCAGTGCGAACGGACACGGTGCGCCCCACCATCCGCACCACGCTGCACGCGCCCCTGCAGCGCTTTGCCGTGCAGACCCTGCAGCAGCAGTTGCGCGAGCTGGCCGGCCGCCACGTGGAAGACGGCGCCCTGGTGGTGCTGGACAACGCCAGTGGCGCGGTGTTGGCCTGGGTGGGTTCGTCGGGTGAACTCAGCCGCGCCTCCGACGTGGATGGCGTCACCGCACTGCGCCAGCCCGGCTCCACGCTCAAGCCCTTTCTCTACGCCCAGGCCATCGCTGAGCGGCGCCTCACCGCCGCCTCGCTGCTGGACGACGCGGGCACGCAGATTCCCACGGCTTCGGGCCTGTACATTCCGCAGAACTACGACCACCAGTTCAAAGGCTGGGTCTCGGTGCGTACGGCGCTGGGCGCCTCGCTCAACGTGCCGGCCGTGCGCACCCTGGTGATGGTTTCACCCGACGCCTTCCACAAGCAGCTGCAGCGCCTGGGCCTGCCGTTCAAGGAGAACGGCGACTACTACGGCTACAGCCTGGCCCTGGGCAGCGCCGAGGTCTCGCTGCTGAACCTGACCAACGCCTACCGAGCCCTGGCCAATGGCGGACGTTTCGGCCCCACGCGCACGCTGCCCGGTCCCACGGCGCCCTTGCAGCGCGCGCTGGACCCCGGCGCCGCCTTCATCGTGGGCGACATCCTGAGCGACCGCAACGCGCGCGCGCGCACCTTCGGGCCCGACAGCGTGCTGGCCACCCGCTTCTGGAGCGCGGTCAAGACCGGTACCAGCAAGGACATGCGCGACAACTGGGCCGTGGGCTGGTCGCAGCGCTACACGGTGGGCGTGTGGGTCGGCAACGCCAGCGGCGAGCCGATGTGGGACGTGAGCGGCACCACCGGCGCCGCGCCCATCTGGGCCACCGTCATGCGCTACCTGCACAGCCGCACACCCAGCCTGCCGCCCAAGCCGCCGACCGGCTTGGTGCAGACGCGGGTGCAATTCGGGCCTGTCAGCGAGGCTAAAGGCGCCCTGCCCCTGGAAGCGGCGCGCAGCGAGTGGTTCCTGGCCGGAACCCAGCAGCCGCTGTTTGCTATCAATTCAGAAGCACCTCACGCAGGTTCCACGAGGGCTGGAGGCCAAAATGGCTCCAAACCATTGGCCGACAGCACAGCCCACATCACCGCGCCAGCGCCGGGCACCATCCTGGCGCTGGACCCGGACATCCCGCCCAGCCGCCAGCGCGTGGGCTTTCAGGCTGAAGGCGCCAACTTACGCTGGGTGCTGGACGGCAAGCCATTGGCGCGAGGCAACAGCGTGAGCTGGCTGCCATGGCCAGGTCACCACCGGGTGCAGATCACCAATGGCCGCGGCCAGGTACTGGACGAAATCCGCCTCGAAGTGCGCGGCGCCGGGGTGCGCACCGCCGCTGGCGCAACTGGCGCGGCGCGTTAGCCGCTGCGTGCAGCTCAGCCCAGGTGCCGCCCGAAAAAGCGTAGTGTCCTGTCCCACGCCTGCTGCGCCCACACCGGGTCAAACTGCGTGGCGGGAATGCGGTTAGGCCCCACGGCCGTTTCGTTGGCAAAGGCGTGGTGGGCCAGGTAGCGGTGGAATTCGGGCTGGGCGCCAGCCTCACGCAGTTTGGCCTCCAGCGCGTCCACCGTGTCGATCTTGAAGAACTCGTCCTGCGTGGCCCAGTGGCCCATCAGCGGTGCGCGGATGGTGCTGGCGTTGATGTACTCCAGCGGCGGGCAGCCGTACCAGACCACGCCGGCATCCGCCTCGGGTGACTGGCCCAGCGCCAATAGCGTGAGCGCGCCGCCCATGCAGAAGCCGGTGATGCCGACCTTGGTTGCGCGGGTCTTGAGGAACTGCACGGCACCCCGGATGTCCTGCGAGGCGGCCTCGCCAAAGTTCAAACCCGTCATCAGGTGGTGGGCCTCCTCGGCCTCCACCGTCAGCTTGCCGCGGTACAGGTCCGGCACCAGGGCCTGGTAGCCGGCAGCCGCCAGCCGGTCGGCCACGCCGCGGATCTGGGCGTTCAGGCCCCACCACTCCTGGATCACCACCACGGCCGGGGCGCTGTTCCCCGGCGCGGGCTCGGCCAGATAGCCCTGCACGCTTTGCCCATCGGGGCGTTGAAAGCTCACCATGGTTCCCATGCTGTTGTCTCCTCATTGGGGGTTTGTACGTCCCCATATTACGCGCACCGGGTGGCAGAATGAATCCATGCACTACGAACACCTGCTGGTCCAGCGCGACGGCCCCATCACCACCCTCACCCTCAACCGGCCCGACAAGCGCAACGCCCTGGCGCTGAACGTGATGCGCGAGCTCACCCAGGCCCTGCGCGACATTGCCGCCACCGATGCACGGGGCGTGATCCTGGCGGCCAGCGGCCCGGTGTTCAGCGCTGGTCACAACTTTGCCGACATGGCTGGTGCCACGCTGGAGCAGTCGCGTGAGCTGTTTGCCGTCTGCACCACCATGATGAACACCATCCAGCGCCTGCCCCGACCCGTGGTGGCGCGCGTGCACGCCCTGGCCACGGCCGGTGGCTGCCAGTTGGTCGCCAGTTGCGATCTGGCCGTGGCGGCGGACACGGCCTCGTTCGCCATTCCCGGCGGCAAGGCCGGCCTGTTCTGTCACACCCCGTTGGTTGCGGTGGCGCGCAATGTGGGCCGCAAGCGCGCGCTGGAACTGGCTCTGACCGGTGACGCCATCGACGCCGCCACGGCCGCCGACTGGGGCTTGATCAACAAGGCCGTGCCCGCCGACCAGTTGGAAGCCGCCACGCTGGACCTGATCCAGCGCGCCACACGCGGCAGCGCGCTGTCCAAGGCGCTGGGCAAGCAGGGCTTCTACCAGCAGGTGGACCTACCGCAAGCCCAGGCGTATGACTACGCGGTGGAGCGCATGGCCACGGCGGCGCTGCTGCCGGATGCGCAGGAGGGCATTGCCGCCTTCCTGGACAAACGCCACGCCCACTACACGCAAGAGCCGCCGGCCGACTGGCCGCTGTAGCCCGCAAATACCCACGCCCATGGACAGCGCCCACATCTGCCTCACCCGCCACGGCGAGACCGATTGGAACAAGCAGGGCATCCTGCAGGGCTGGCTGGACGTACCCATCAATGACCGCGGCCGCGAGCAGGCCCATGCCATGGCCGAGCACTTTGCGCCAACGGGTTTCTCGGCCGTGTGGTCCAGCCCCCTGGTGCGGGCGCGGGAAACGGCCGAGATCATCGCCCAGCGCCTGGGCCTGCCCGCACCGCTGAGCCATATGGGTTTGAAGGAGCGCCACTTCGGTGCCATCCAGGGCATACCCAAGAGCGAGCTGGCCGAACTGAACCCCGTGCTGCTGGAGCAGATCCTGCGGCGCAACCCGGCGGCCACCTTTGTCGGCGGCGAATCCATGGACGAGTTTGCTGACCGGCTGCTCGCCGCCTGTGCCGACATCGGTGCCCAGCACCCGGGTCAAACCGTGCTGGTCATCACCCACGGCTGGGTGCTGGACGCCGTGCTGCGCCACATCGGCAACCTAGGGCGCACCGCCGTGCTACACGAAAAACCCAAGAACGGCGAAAGCGTCTGGACCACGGTGCGCCAGCGGCGCGTGACCGCCCGCGCCACCTGACACCGGCCCCGATGGGCAACGGGTGTATAACCGAGCCCCCAACAAACAAGGAAAGATGGAATATGGGTGCTCAGTGGAAGGCCAAGGGCAAGGCGCTAGTGGCCAACGCCAAAGGAAAGCTGTTTACCAAGCTGGTCAAGGAAATCACGGTCGCGGCACGCGGTGGCGCCGACCCCGACTCCAACGCCCGTTTGCGCCTGGCCGTGGAACAGGCGCGCAAGGCCTCCATGCCCAAGGACACGCTGGACCGCGCCATCAAGAAGGGCAGCGGCGTGGGTGCCGATGCCGTGAACTATGAAAACGTGATGTACGAAGGCTTTGCCCCGCACCGCGTGGCCGTGATGGTGGAGTGCCTGACCGACAACGTGAACCGCACCGCGCCGGAAATGCGCGTGCTGTTTCGCAAGGGCCAGCTCGGCACCTCGGGCTCGGTGGCGTGGGACTTTGACCACGTCGGCATGATCGAAGCCGAACCGGCCCAGCCCGGCGCCGACCCGGAAGTCGCCGCCATCGAGGCCGGCGCGCAAGACTTTGAAGCCCCCAACGAAGAGGGTGTGAGCCTGTTCCTCACCGACCCCACCGACCTCGATCTGGTGAGCCGCGCCCTGCCGCAACACGGCTTCACGGTCTTGAGCGCCAAGCTCGGCTACAAGCCGAAGAACCCGGTAGACCCGGCCAGCCTGAGTGTCGAAGCGCTGGAAGAAGTCGAAAACTTCCTGGCCGCGATCGACGACAACGACGACGTGCAAAACGTCTACGTCGCACTGGCCGGCTAGGCCAACCCAACGGAGCGTGCCGTGCAGACGCTGGCCTACGCCCTGTTCGCCACGCCCATCGGCCACTGCGGCATCGCCTGGAGTGCCGCCGGCCTGACCGGCGTGCAACTGCCCGAGGGCAATGCGACCGCCACTCGCGCCCGGATGGCCCGGCGCTTTCCACAATGCCAGGAGGGCGAGCCACCGGCCAGCGTGCGCGAGGCCATGGATGCCGTGGTGGGGCTGCTCAGCGGCTCGCCGCCGCAGCCCGCCGATCTGCGCCACATCGTGCTCGACCTGGACGGCGTGAGCGCCTTCCACCAGCGCGTCTATGCTGCGGCGCGTGCGCTGCAACCGGGCCAGACCACCACCTATGGCGAGATGGCACGTGACCTGTGCGAACCCGGCGCCGCGCGTGCCGTGGGCCAGGCGCTGGGCTCCAACCCGTTTGCCCCCATCGTGCCTTGCCACCGCATCCTGGCAGCCCACGGGCGCTCGGGCGGCTTCTCGGCCCATGGCGGGGCCGACACCAAGCTGCGCCTGCTGGAGATCGAGCGCGCCCAGATCGACGGCCCGGGGCTGTTCGATTGATGCCCCATCCATGACCGAACCAATGGCCTTCGTGCTGCTGGACGCCGCCATCCGTGGGGCTGCGGTGCTCCTCCTTTTGCTGCTGGCTGGAATCATGGTGCGCGACCGCCCCAATCTGCGCGCCGCCCAGGCGGGCATGGCGCTGTGCCTGGGCCTGTGCATGCAGGTGATCTCCAGCACACCGGCTTTCGAGGCTGGCGTGCCGCGGCTGTTGCAGGCACCGTGGGTGGCGGTGTCGGTGGGCAACGGCGTACTGTTCTGGGCCTTTGTTCAGGCTCTGTTCGATGACGAATTCACCTGGCGCCCCGTGCATGGCGTGGCCTGGCTGGCCGTGGCGGGCTTGAGCGCGCTGAACTGCGCCGTGGTAGCCGGCAGCGCCAGTATCCTGGCGCCCTGGTCGGTGGGTGTGCAGCGCGCCGTACCACTGGTGTTCACCGTGCTCTCGGCCCTGGCCGCTGCCCGCCACTGGAGTGCCGACCTGGTGGAGGCGCGCCGACGGTTGCGCGGCTTCATCGTCGTGGCCGGCATTGGCTACACCCTGCTGTCCCTGTCCATGCGTCTGGGTTCGCCCCAGGGCCGCTTGCAGGGTGCCACGGCCACACTGGATGCCGCGGTGTTGCTGCTGGTCACGGCCCTGGTGGCGATGCGCCTGTTGCAACTGACCCGTTCGGACCTGTTTCCCGCTCAAGGCGATGCCGTGGCCGACCCTGTGGCGCCAGCAACAACGTCCGATGCGCCGCCACCCTTCGCCCCAACCGAATCGTCCGACCCTGACGGTGCGGAGCCCGAAGCCCTTGCCGCCACACCCAACCCTGCCGACGAGCGTCTGGCCCAATCGCTACAGCGCGTGATGGTGGAGGAGCATGCCTACCGCGAGGAGGACCTGAGCCTGTCGCGACTGGCCGAGCGCCTGGCCGTGCCGGAATACCGCCTGCGCCGGGTGATCAACCAGCGCCTGGGGCACCGCAACTTCAACGCCTTCATCAACGGCTACCGACTGGACGCCGTTCGCATCGCCCTGGCCGACCCGGCGCGGCGCGAACTGCCGGTGCTGACCCTGGCGCTGGAAGCGGGGTTTCAGTCCATCGGCCCCTTCAACCGCGCCTTCAAGGCCGCGACCGGCCTCACGCCGACCGAGTTTCGCAGACAACATAGCGCCGATTCCTGAAATCGGCCAGCCGAGACCTGCAATCAGCGATTTTCGGCCAGACATCGGCGACGTCGCAACGCACAGTGACCACCAGCCGGGGCATGGGTCCCCGGTACCCAACCCCACAAATGGAGATTGCCGCATGCTGTGTCATCTGTCTGTCACACCCACCACCACCCTGTTCCGTCGCACGCTGGCGCTGGGTCTTGCCCTCGCCACCGTCCTGGCCGGCCCCGCCCACGCCGCCATGGGCCTGGGCCAGATCCCGACCACCGATTCGGACGGCCCCATCACCCTGTACTACCCCAGCCAGGCCACCGAGCAGCCCCTGGCGCGCGGGCGGGTCAGCATCACCGCCGCCGAGAACGGCACACCCGTACGTGGCAATGGGCGCCTGGTCGTGATCTCGCACGGCTCCGGCGGCTCACCCTGGGTGCATGCCGAGCTGGCCCACGCACTGGTGGATGCCGGCTTTGTGGTCGCCATGCCGCAGCACCATGCCGACAACTACCGCGACGACAGCAACCCCGGCCCGGACAGTTGGGCCATCCGCCCGCAGGAGGTGTCGCGCGCCATCGATGCAGTCGGTCGCGACCTGCGCTTTGCTGCGCTGGTGGACCTGCAGCACGTGGGTGTCTACGGCATGTCGGCCGGCGGGCACACGGCCTTGTCCATGGCCGGCGGACGCTGGTCGGCGGCGGGCTTCAAGCGCCACTGCGAGGCGCATCTGGAGGAAGATTTCCAGTCCTGCGTGGGGCTCATCACGCGGCTGACGGGCGGTTGGCTGGACGGCATCAAGAAGTGGGCGGCACGCACCATCATCCGCCACCGCTTCAGTGATGAGACGGTGCTGTCGCACGCTGATCCACGGGTCACCGCCGTGGTAGCCGGCGTGCCCGCGTCGGCCGACTTTGAGATGGACTCCTTCGCCCACCCCAGCGCCGCGCTGGGCCTGGTGACGGCGGGGCAGGACCGCTGGTTGATTCCCCAATTCCACAGCGACCGGGTCTTGCAGGCCTGCCCACCTTGCGAACGCGTGGCGGACATTCCCAACGGCGGTCACGGTGCCCTGCTCGGCCCCCTGCCCCCCGGCTTGACGGGGCTGCTGGGCGACATGCTCAACGACCCGCCGGGCTTCGACCGCGCCGAAATGGTGGGCGTCAACGGCAAGATCACGGCATTTTTCGTGCGCCACCTGCTGCCGTCCCAATTTGGGTATTCTTCGCAGTCGATTACATCTTCAACCCCGAGGTAAACCCGCCATGCTGATCGCCGCCAAAGTCCTTGCCGCCGTTGTGCTGTTCATCCACGTCTACATCTTCCTGCTGGAAACCGTGCTGTTCCAGACCCGCGGCCGCAAGGTCTTTGGCCTCTCCCAGGAGCAGGCCACCACCATGGCCGCCGCCATGTCCAACCAGGGCTGCTACAACGGCTTTCTGGCCGTGGCGCTGGCCTGCGGCTTCTTGCTGCCCGACCCCGCCGTGGCGCGCGCCTTCACGATCTATGGCCTGGGCTGCGTGGCAGTGGCCGGCATCTGGGGCGCGGTCACCGTAAAGATGCGCATCCTCTACGTGCAGACCGTGCCGGCCGTGCTGGCACTGGTCGCGTTGTTGCTGGCCTGAATATCCGCTTCCGAAAAAAATTCAAACGGCCCGCGGCGGATTTCACGCCAGGGCCTGCGGTGGCCGGCTAACATCGTTCCCACTTTCAGGAGACACCGGCCATGACAGTCATCACCAATATCGAAGACCTGCGCGTTCTAGCCAAGAAGCGCGTGCCCCGCATGTTCTACGACTACGCCGACTCCGGCTCGTGGACCGAGGGCACCTACCGCGCCAACGAGGCCGATTTCCAGAAGATCAAGCTGCGTCAGCGCGTGGCCATCAACATGGACAACCGCAGCACGGCCAGCACCATGATCGGCCAGAAGGTGGCCATGCCCGTGGCCCTGGCGCCGGTCGGCCTGACCGGCATGCAGCATGCCGATGGCGAGATCAAGGCCGCCAATGCGGCCAAGAAGTTCGGCGTGCCGTTCACGTTGTCCACCATGAGCATCTGCTCCATCGAGGACGTGGCCGCCGGCACCGGCAACCACCCGTTCTGGTTCCAGGTCTATGTGATCCGCGACCGCGGCTTCATCGAGCGCCTGATCGACCGCGCCAAGGCCGCCAACTGCTCGGCACTGGTGCTGACGCTGGACCTGCAGATCATCGGCCAGCGCCACAAGGATTTGAAGAACGGCCTCTCGGCCCCACCCAAGCCAACGCTGGCCAACCTGATTAACCTGGCCACCAAGTGGCGCTGGGGCATGGGCATGCTGGGCACGCCGCGCCGGGGCTTTGGCAACATCATCGGCCACGTCGAAGGGGTGACCGACCCGAGTAACCTGTCAGCCTGGACCACCCAGCAGTTCGACCCCACGCTGAACTGGGCCGACGTGGAATGGATCAAGAAGCGCTGGGGTGGCAAGCTGATCCTCAAGGGCATCCAGGACGTGGAAGACGCGCGCCTGGCGGTGGAGAGCGGCGCCGACGCGCTGATCGTCTCCAACCACGGCGGGCGCCAGTTGGATGGCGCCGAGTCCTCCATCAACGCCCTGCCCGGCATCGTGGATGCGGTGGGCAAACAGATTGAGGTGCACATGGACGGGGGCATCCGCAGTGGCCAGGACGTGCTCAAGGCCGTGGCCCTGGGCGCCAAGGGCGTCTACATCGGGCGCTCCTTCGTCTACGGTCTGGGCGCCATGGGCGAGGAAGGCGTGACCAAGGCGCTGCAGATCATTCACAAGGAAATGGACGTCACCATGGCGCTGTGCGGCAAGACCAACATCGCGCAGATCGACAAGAGCATTCTGTTGCCCGGAACTTACCCGACCTGAGGCCACATCATCCGGCCTGGATCAAACAAACGCGCCGGATTTTGCGTTAGGATGAAACGGTGTGCGGTGAATTGCCGCACACCGTTTTTTTATGGACCAGCCACGCAAAGGACCCACACCATGAGCCCAAGCAAATTCCGTCTGGTAACCCGCAGCGACTTTGACGGTCTGGTCTGCGCGGTGCTGCTCAATGAGCTGGAGCTGATCGACGACATCAAGTTCGTCCACCCCAAGGACATGCAAGACGGCAAGATCGACATCACCAGCCGCGACATCACCACCAACCTACCTTACGTGGCGGCCGCCCACCTGGCGTTCGACCACCACGAATCCGAGACCATCCGCAACACGGGCGAACGCCCCAACCACATCATCTCGGCCCACGCACCCTCGGCGGCGCGCGTGGTGTACGACTACTACGGCGGCACCAAGGCCTTCCCCAACATCAGCCTGGACATGATGGCTGCGGTGGACAAGGCCGACTCGGCCCAGTTCACGCACGAGGAAATCCTGGAGCCCACGGACTGGGTGCTGCTGAATTACCTGATGGATTCGCGCACCGGGCTGGGCCGTTTCCGCGAGTTCCGCGTCAGCAACTACCAGTTGATGATGGATCTCATCAAATACTGCCGCAACCACGGCATCGACGACATCCTGCAATTGCCCGACGTGGTGGAACGCATCGACCTGTACTTCGACCACACGGCCCGTGCCCGCGAGCAGATCGAGCGCTGCGCCACCGTGCACAAAAACCTGGTGGTGCTGGACCTGCGCAACGAGGAAACCATCTTCGCCGCCAACCGCTTCCTGATCTACGCCATGTACCCCCAGTGCAACATCTCCATCCACGTGATGTGGGGCGTGCAGAAGCAAAACACCGTGTTCGCCACCGGCAAGTCCATCCTGGACCGCGGCAGCAAGACCAATGTGGGCGAGCTGATGCTGCAATACGGCGGCGGCGGCCACAATGCCGCGGGCACCTGCCAGGTGGAAAACGAGCAGGCTGACGACGTGCTGGGCGCGCTGATCAACCAGATCAATGCCGATGGCTGAAGCAACAACAAAAGGCGTCTCCGGCTGGTGGCGCGCTGGCGCCATCGCGCTGCTGGTCATTCTGGGCCTTGGGGCGGCTGCCAGCGCCAGCATGTTCGAACAGTTCAAGGCGCAGATCCAGCACATCCAGGCCCAGCTCAAGGACACCAAGCAGGTCAAGTACATCGCCGTGCTGGTGGACACCAACCAGGCCCCGGCCATGCTGGTGACCATGACGGTAGGCGACGACGCCCTGCAGATCCAGCGCCTGAACGCCGTCACCGAAGGCCGCGAAGACAGCATGCAACTATGGGCCATGTCCGAGGGCGACCCAACCCGCTCGCTGGGCGTCATCGAGAGCAAGGCCAAGACCGTGCGCCTGAGCGCCACCGAGCGCGATCTGGCCAGCGCCACCACCATCGCCATCAGCGTGGAAGACAAGGGCGGAGCCAAGACCGGCCAAGGCCCACGCCTGCCCTATCTGTTCAAGGGGCCGGTGATCCAGAAGGCGTTGTGAGACGTATTGCTCACCTGGACATGGACGCCTTCTACGCGTCCGTGGAACTGCTGCGCTACCCCCAGTTGAAAGACCTGCCGGTCGTCATCGGCGGTGGGCGCAGCGCCATCCAGCAGGCGCTGGAGGCCATCCGCGCCGCCGACCTGGCCAATGCCGACCCAACGGAGCCAGAACCGCCGTGGGACGCCGCCGCCCAACGCGCGGCCCTGAGGCGCATTCCGCTGGAGGCCTTTGCGCGCCTTTCCAGCTACACCGGTCGCGGCGTCATCACCACCGCCACCTACGCGGCGCGCCAGTTCGGCGTGGGCTCGGCCATGGGCCTGATGAAGGCCGCCAAGCTGTGCCCGCAGGCCATTCTGCTGCCGGTGGACTTTGAGGAATACCGGCGCTACTCGCGCCAGTTCAAGGCCATCATCACCGACATCGCCCCGCTGATGGAGGACCGCGGCGTGGACGAGGTCTACATCGACTTCACCGAGGTGCCCGGCGGCCAGCGCGAGGGTGGGCGCGTGCTGGCACGGCTGATCCAGAAAAGCATCTTCGAGGCCACCGGCCTGACCTGCTCGGTCGGCGTGGCGCCCAACAAGCTCTTGGCCAAGATGGCCAGCGAGTTCAACAAGCCCAACGGCATCGCCATCGTCGTTGATAGCGACCTGCAGTCCCAAATCTGGCCGCTGGCCTGCCGCAAGATCAACGGCATCGGGCCCAAGGCGGATGAAAAGCTCAAGCGCCACGGCATCGAGACCATCGGCCAGCTCGCCCAATGCGACCCGGCCTGGCTGATGGAGGCGTTTGGCCCCAAGACCGGCGCCTGGCTGCATGCGGCCGCCCACGGCCGCGACGACCGCCCCGTGGTGCTGGACAGCGAGCCGGTCAGCATGAGCCGCGAAACCACGTTTGAGCGCGACCTGCACGCCGTGCGCGACAAGGCCGAGCTGGGCGCCATCTTCACCCGCTTGTGCGAGCAGGTGGCGGCCGACCTCCAACGCAAGGGCTACACCGGCAAGACCATCGGCATCAAGCTGCGCTATGACGACTTCAAGAGCGTCACGCGCGACCTGACCATAGACCACTACACGATGGATGCCAAGGAGATCCGCCACGCCGCCGGCCAGTGCCTCAAGCGCGTGGACCTGACTCGGCGCCTGCGCCTCTTGGGCGTGCGGGTGGGTGCCCTGCGCAAGGGCTCCGGGGGCCATACATTTGAAGAAAATCGGGCTGCAGCCCTCACCGAACCAGCGCAAGGCGCTATCAATTTCGAAGCAAATGACGACCAACTGCTTTGAGCCTTTGCACGCTGAAGCCTGGTTTTTCTAATCCAATGGACGCGATTACAACCGCCTACCTGTTCACCGTGCTGGGCTTGTTGCTCAACGTGGCGGCGCTTGGCGTGAGTTGGCAACTGGCTCGACCACTGCCCGGCACTCTCGCCTGGTTTGTCGGTGCCGCAGTCAGCGCCGTTTCCGTTATTCCCCTGCTGCTCAATCTCCTTCGTCCGCTGCCGCCGTTGCTCACCGCCCACAACGCTGGCGTCGCCATCGGTGGTGCCGTTGTGGTGTCGGGCGTGTACCTGTTCTTTGGCAGGCGCCCGCCCTGGCGCGCCATGCTGCTGGTGATCCTGGGCTTCCTGGCCGTGCACAGCTGGTATCTGTATAAGAACAACGACATCGCCGCCCGCACGATAGCTGCATCCATTGCTCTCGCGTCCATCTACCTGATGGGTGCCTGGCGCTTGACCGTGGAGCCATGGACAGGATCGCGGCTGGCACGCATCTACGCCTGCCTTGGCTGGTGGTCGATGTCGCTGGCCTTGGTGCTGCGCGCGATCCTGGCCGCGTCGGACGCCGGGGGGCCGCCAAGGGGACCGGCCGCGGATGCCACCGGTTCCTACCTTCTGGTGTTCATCATTGCACCCATCACGGTCACGGCAGCCTTGCTCGGCTTGATCATGATGACGGTGCGACGGCTGGCCGACGAACGGGAACAGGCACTCGCCGAGGCCCGCAAAGCAGCCGAGCATTTCCGGCAATTGGCGACCTACGACTCGTTGACGGGAGCCTACAACCGGCGACTGTTCATGGACCGAGCCGAGGCGGAACTCAGTCAGAGCCGACGCAATGGCCAAACGTTCAGTCTGCTGCTGATGGACCTTGATCAATTCAAGCGGATCAATGACAACTATGGCCACGCCAGCGGCGACGAGGCCTTGCGCCATACCGCCCAATGCGTGCGCAGCACGCTGCGGGAATACGACATTTTCGGACGGCTGGGCGGAGAAGAGTTTGCCGTTGTTTTGACCGGCATCGACCAAGCCCAGACATTGCAGGTGTGCAATCGGCTTCGTGAGGTCCTGGCGGCGGGAACCATAGGCCACGACAAGCACAGCTTCCGCATCACCATGAGTGGCGGCGTGGCCATTGCCTGTGCCGGTGACACGGTCGAATCGCTTCTGGCTGGCGCCGACACAGCGTTGTATCGGGCAAAGAACACCGGACGCAATCGCATCGAGCTGGCGGCCGACACCAGTGTTGCCGCGGCTCCGAACCCCTAATCACGTCACGTTCCGCAGAGTTCAGGGTTTTCCCTAGGTACGCTGCAATCGCCTTGAATTTTGCTTACGCAAAACTTACATTGAAGTCTCATGCGGGGAGACTGCAATGATCACCTGGCTGGCACCGGCTGTTTCGTTCTCCGAGTTGCATCGCATCAAGCTCTGGTGCGAGGAACACGCTCTGGACCACCCCGTGGAGCATGAGTTGTGGGACGCCGTGATGACCACCTGGTTCATGGGCTGGGTGGGCTGGCTGCCCACCTGGGTGCTGGACGCGTGGTGGGCCAGCGGCCCCTGTGCGCTGGGCATGCTGGCGCCCAGTCTGTACATCGGCTGGCGTACCCAGGCCCACTTGCGCAACCGCCTGCGCTGCGACTGGTTGGTCCTGCCTCCACCCCAGTCCTAGGGCGGACGCACGCCTAGACGGGCCGCCCTAACGCAGTTGCCCGGCGCGACAGCGCCGCACGGGGGAACTGCATTACAGTCGGCCCCCATGACTACCTCCGCCCCCACCCCCACCTGCTTCGCCCTGAGCGTCAACAACCACGTCGCCCACCTGGTGCTGAACAAGCCCGAGGCGATGAACACCATGCACCCCACCTTCTGGCGCGAGCTGGACGAGGTGCTGACCCACCTGCACCGTGATGGCAGCGCCCGCGCCCTGGTGATCAGCAGCACAGGCAAGCACTTCAGCGCCGGCATGGCACTGGAGACCTTTGCCGCCAACCCGCTGGACGACCAGACCCCCGAAGGCCGTGCCGCTGTGCTGGACGTGCTGGGCGACATGCAGGCCACCTTCACCAAGCTGGAGACGCTGCGCATCCCGGTGATCGCCGCCATCCAGGGCGGCTGCATCGGCGGTGCGGTGGACATGGTCACCGCCTGCTGCATCCGCTACGCCACGCCGCAGACCTTCTTCTGCATCCAGGAAATCAATATCGGCATGGTGGCCGACGTGGGAACGCTGCAGCGCCTGCCCAAGCTGATCCCACTGGCCGTGGTCAAGGAACTGGCCTACACGGGCCGCCGCCTACCCGCCGACAAGGCCCTGCAATACGGCCTGGTCAACGCCGTGTTCGACACCGAAGAGGCCATGCTGGAAGCCGCGCTGCAATGCGCCGCCGAGATCGCGTCCAAGCCACCGGTGGCCATCTGGGGCACCAAGCAGGCCATCCACTACGCGCGCGACCACTCGGTGGATGAGTCGCTCAAGCAAATGGGCTGGCTGCAGGGCGCCATCTGGAGCAACCGCCACGTGATGGAAGCGGTCACCGCCATGAAGACCAAGCGCGCCGGCGACTTCCCTGCCCTCAAGCCCCTGCGTTCATTCAGCGAACTCGGCTGACCCTCTCCTGCCACTGCTTCTGGGCTTCGGGGTTGCCGTTGCGGGACTGGATGTAGAGGTTCAGCAGCGCAATCTCGCGGCACTGGTACTCGGGTTGCGGCAGGCACGGCACCTCGATCAGGCGGATGCCGCTGTTGCTGGCCAGACAGGCCTGGTAGTAATCGGAAAACTCACCGATGGTTTCGCAGCGCTTGCCCTCGCCGCCGTAGGCACGCACCAGTTGCAGCACGTCGAACTGGCCGGTGGAGCAGTGGTAGATCGGACCGTCCCCGCTCTTGCCCAGGTGGAAGATGTCGTTGCGCATGTAGACGATGGTCACCGGCAGACCCTGCTTCTGGAAGTGGATCAACTCGTTGAGCTGGAAGTGGAAGCCGCCATCACCCGTGATCACCACTGTACGGTCGCTCGTCTGCTTACGGCGCACTGTCTCGGCCACCACCCGCGCATAGGGCAATGAGGTGCCCATGGCCGCGTACCAGGGGTTGGCCAACCAGTTGATGCCGGTCTCGGTGGCGCGCGGGCGCAGGCCGAAGCTGGCGAAGAAGGAGTTGCCCACCTCGGGCACAAACACCGTTCCGAAGTCCTGCCCCGTCTGCACCTGGTTGATCACGTCCACCAGCACGTGGAAGTCAAACTTGGCAGAGGGCTCCAGCACGGGTGCTTGGCGCGCCGGCAGTTCGCAAGCATAGGTCGGCAGATCGGCCTCCAGCAAGCCTTGCACGATACGGATGAGCTCCGCCTCGCGGGGCACGGTGGACTTGACCACCGTGCGATTGCCAAAGTCGGCGATGAAGTGCGTCCCCGTGTGGAAGGCGCTGGCCGTGTCCTGCGGGATGATGCTGGAGCCCAGGTCCAGCACATAGTCCGCCCGCGACTCGATGTAGGCCCGCGTGGCCGGGTCGCTGAAGGCGCCGTTGTAGGTGCCCAGGCACAGCGGGTCGGTCTCGTCCACGCCACCCTTGGCGAACCAGTCGCTGGCATAGGGAATCCGAAAGCGCTGGCAGAAGGCCAGCATCAGCTTGGTCAACTCCGGGTTGCGCCGCACCTGCACGCCAAAGTACACCAGCGGCGCCTTGGCCTGCTGCAGCTTTTGCACGATGGTGCCCATCACGGCCTCCAGCCCGGCAAACACCAGTTCGGGGCGCGGCAGGCTGGTCAGCGCCGGCAACGACAGAGGCTGGGTCAGCGCAAACACCAGGTTGCGAGGCACCTCGATGAACACCGGTTCACGGTGCAACCAGGCATGCCGCACCAGGTCAAAAAAGCGGAAGGCCGAGATATTGGGCTGGCCACGTGAGCGGTCGCCCTGCAGGCGCTCGGCGCGGATGCCGATTGCGCCAAAGGCATGCAGCGCGGCGTCGTACTCGGCGCGCCAGCTGTTGCTGGGCTGCACCATGTGGTGGATACCGGACTGGTGCACCTCGTCCTCGCCCGGCGCGCCGGAGATGAACACCACCGGCAGCCCCTCGGTCTTGGCCAGGGCCGCTGCCGTGACGCAGGGCAGCGAGCCCACGGTGTAGGTGGTCAGGCAGAAGCCAATGCCGTCCATCTCGGCCTGGGCACAGGCGCAGAAGCCGGCATGCATCTCGTTGCTGGAAGGTTCCACCGTCAACCCATCCTGGTCCAGCGCGCCAATCAGGTTGGCGGCAAAGTCACCGCCCACGCCGTACAGCCGGTCCACGCCAAAGTGCTTGATGATCTGGCGCATGGCCTGACCCAGGTTGACCATGGAGCGCTGGTAATCGGCGCCAAAATTCTGCTCGTAAGGGGTAATCATCGTGCACTGCTCTGAAAAGGTTGAGAACCCAAAAATTATTGGCTGAAAGCGGCGCACGGGGTAGGCGTTGTGGATGCCGGCGGAGCCGGTTGGCACATGATTTGTGCATAAATCGCATTTCAAATGCATCGAAATGCCGCAACATCCGCCGATGGTGCCGCACCCCGGGAGCATCGAGCCGACTTTTACTCCAATTGAGGGATGTACAAAACGCCCGATTCGTGTTCTCATGCGCGATGGTGTCGGGTCTGGCTCGGGGGAGGAAGATTACATGGCAGTGCGTTACATGATGGTCCGTGGGCGATGATGCGCTTCGCTGCGCCCGCACCCGAGTTGCAGTGCCTGCAAGAGGCCATGGCGGTGCTGCCCGTCGCCTTCTTCGTGAAGGATGCCCAGAGCCGCTTCCTGCTGGTCAACCAAGCCTTTGAAGACGCCATCGGCCTGCCCCTGAGCGCAATCCAGGGCACCCAGGGCGAGCGCCTGCACCCGGGCGGCGACGCGCTGGCGCAGGTCCTGGCCCATGACCGCGAGGCCCTGTCCAGTGGTCGCACGCTGCACCACGAAACCCAGCACCGCGACGCGGCCGGCACCCACACCCGCTGGGTGCGAACCGCCACCCGCCCGGTGTACGACGCCCAAGGCGAACCGCTGTATTTGGTGGGAACCGTGACCGACATCGACGCCCAGAAGCAGCTGCAGCAGCGGCTCGACGATGAGCACGCCGCCGTGACCCAACTCGCGCACGAACAGGATCTGGCGCACCGCCAGCGCCTGGCGGACCAGGAGTCGCTGCGCGAGGCGGCCCTGCACACGCTGACCATTCTGGACAACATGCTCGACGGCGTGATCACCATCAACCGCCACGGTGCCATCGAGTCCTTCAACAAGGCCGCCAGTGCGATCTTTGGCTACAGCAGCGACGAGGTGCTGGGCCGCAACGTGGGCCTGCTCATGCCCAGCGACTACCGCCAGGCGCACGACGGCCACCTGCACCGCCACGCCGTGACCGGCTCCACCCGCCTGATTGGCCAGCCGCGCGACATGCTGGGCCAGCGCAAGGACGGCAGCATCTTCCCCTTGAGCGTGTCGGTCTCCAAGATCGCACGCCGTGGCCGCCCCACCTTTGTCGGCGTGGTGCGCGACATCACCGAGCGGCGCCAGCAGGAAGAGGAAATCCAGCGCCTGGCCTTCTACGACCCGCTCACCCAGTTGCCCAACCGGCGCCTGCTGCTCGACCGCCTGCAGCGTGCCCTGGCCAATTCCGCGCGCAATGGCCAGTTCGCCGCGCTGATGTTCCTGGACCTGGACCACTTCAAGCTGCTCAACGACACCCAGGGCCACGACGTGGGTGACGAACTGCTGACCCAGGTTGCCGCACGGCTCAGGACCTGCGTGCGCGAGGGCGACACCGTGGCCCGCCTGGGCGGCGATGAATTCGTGGTGCTGCTCGAAGGCTTGGCCCATCCCCTGCCCGACAGCGCCGCCCATGCCGAGAGCGTGGCCGGCAAGATCCTGACCGCCCTGGGCCAGCCCTATGCGCTGCGTGGCCACCGCCACGAGAGCACACCCAGCATCGGCATCGTGGTCTTCAGCGGCGACGGCGACAGCAGCGACGAGCTGTTGAAGAAGGCCGACGTGGCCATGTACCAGGCCAAAGCAGCCGGACGCAACACGGTGCGCTTCTTCGACCCCGCCATGCAGGCCAGCGCCGCCGCCCACGCCGCGCTGGAGTACGACCTGCGCCGCGGCCTGGCCCGCCAGGAATTTCTGCTGCTCTACCAGTTCCAGGTGGATGTACACGGCAACCCCATCGGCGCCGAGGCCTTGCTGCGCTGGCGGCACGCCACCCGCGGCATGGTCGCGCCTGGCGAATTCATCACGCTGGCCGAAGATGCGGGCCTGGGCCCCGTGCTGGGCCAGTGGGTGCTGGAAACCGCCTGCCACCAGTTGGCCCTGTGGGGCGAACAAGCGGCCACCGCGGCCTGGACGCTGGCCATCAATATCGGCCCCAGCCAGTTCGCCGACGCCCACCTGATCGAGCACATCACCTCCGCCTTGCAGCGCTCGGGCGCCAAGGCGCACCAGCTGCGGCTGGAGGTGACCGAGAGCCTGTTGATGCACGGCGACGCAAACACGCGCGAGCGCATGCTGGCCATCAAGGCGCTGGGCGTGGGCTTCTCGCTGGACGATTTCGGCACCGGCTACTCCTCGCTGCAGCACCTGCAACGCCTGCCGCTGGACCAGCTCAAGATCGACCGCTCCTTCGTGCGCGAGGTGCTGACCACCCCTGACGACGACGCCGTGGCCCGCTCGGTGGTGGCGTTGGGCCACAGTCTGGGTCTGAGCGTGGTTGCCGAGGGCGTGGAGACGGCCGAGCAGCGCAACCGGCTGGCCGAGCTGGGCTGCGATGCCTTCCAGGGTTATTACTTCGGCCGCCCGGCGCCGGCCAGCGAACTGGCGCCCTTGCAATAAATCGCCTACTGCCGTGCCGTGCGAACGTTGCGTGGCAGTGCCTGCGGATGGCTGGTGCGAAACGGGTTGATGTCCAGGCCGCCGCGGCGCGTGTAGCGCGCGTACACCGTCAGCTTGGTCGGCTTGCAGCGGGTCCAGAGGTCCATGAAGATGCGCTCCACGCACTGCTCGTGGAACTCGTTGTGGTTGCGAAAGCTCACCAGGTACTGCAGCAAGCCGCCCTGGTCGATCTGGTCGCCGGTGTAGCTGATCTGCACGCTGCCCCAATCCGGCTGGCCGGTAACCAGGCAGTTGCTCTTGAGCAGGTTGCTGACCAGCACCTCTGACACCGGTTGCTCATCGGGCGTGACCTTCAGTAGCTCCGGCGCCGGCGTGTACTGCGTGCACTCGATGTCCAGCCGGTCCAGGTTCAGGCCATCGAGTTCGTGCACCGGCTCCTGGTCGAACAACTCCGGTCCCAAGAGCGTGACGCCGATGGAGGCCGGCACCGTGCCTGCCGGCTCGGTGCCGCGCCACACGGCTTCGGTCAGGTCGGCACGCAGACGGGCCTTGACGGCGTCGAAGTCGGCAAAGCGCGTGTTGTTGAAGCTGTTGAGGTAGAGCTTGAACGACTTGCTCTCGATGATGTTGCGGCTCTCGCAGGGGATGGTGAGGTGCGCCAACGCCACCTGCGGCTTGCCCTTGGGGTTGAGCCAGCTCAGCTCAAACGCGCTCCACATGTCGGCGCCGAAGAAGGGCGGCGCGGTGGTGATGCCAATCTCGGCACGCTTGCCCGCGCGCGGGATGGGGAACAGCAGCGTCGCGTCGTACTGGTCGACGTAGGCGCTGGCCTTGCCCAGTTGGGATTGTTCGGGAGAGTTGTTCATACGGCGGGGGCCCGGCGGGTGGTGGCGGCGGAAATCGGCGCCGGCGCGGTGGCGATGTAGGACGCCCGGGGTTGAGCCGCCTGCAAGTGGGGAATGAGTTCGTCCAGGATCCAGGACACGGGCTCGGGCGGCAGGTCGTGGCCCATGCCGTCCATGCCGGCCAGGCGCGCGCCGGGGATGCGCGCGGCCGTGTCCTCGCCGTGCGCATAGGGCACCAGCGGATCGGCCTTGCCGTGCAGCACCAGTGTGGGGCAGGCAATGCGCGACAGCTCGTCGGCGCGGCTGCGGTCGGCCACGATGGCCATCATCTGGCGCTGCGTGCCCTCGGGGTGGAAGTTGCGCTGCACGCCCACCAGGATGCGTTCGCGCATCTCGTCCTCGGATACGGGGAAGCCCGGGCTGCCAATGGCTTTGAACAGCGCCACGTAGTGGTCCACGATGGCCTCGGGGGTGTTGCCGTCCGGGCGGTTCAGCAGCACGCGGGTGACGGCGGGGTCGGCCTGCGGCAGACCTTTGGCGCCACTGCTGCTCATGATGCTGGTCAGGCTCAGCACCGTGTGCGGTGCGGCCAGTGCCAGGCGCTGCGCGATCATGCCGCCCATGCTCACGCCGACCACGTGGGCCTGTTCGATGTCCAGGGTCTCCAATACGCCCAGGGCGTCCTTGGCCATGTCGCGCAGGCCGTAGGGCGCGCGCACCGGCAGACCCAGCTTGTACTTGAGGCCCGCCCACAGCAGGTTGGGCCGGCCCAGGTGGTCGAAATGCTGGCTCAGGCCCACGTCGCGGTTGTCCATGCGGATGACGCGAAAGCCCGCGTCCACCAACGCCTCCACCAGCTGCGCCGGCCAGGCCACGAGTTGCATCCCCAGGCCCATGATCAACAGCACCACCGGGCGCGCGTAGGCATCGCCGTCCTGCGGGTTGATCTCGGCCGTGTCTTCAATCTCGATGTCGATTCCGTTTGCTCTTATTTTCATAGCTGTTCACGCATATTCCACGAGGGCTAGAGCCCTTTTCAATTCTCAACCTTTCGGCGGAACACATACCGCTGCGGCTCCGAGCGCGCGGCGTCAAAGCCATAGCCCTCGGCATCAAAACCCCGCAACTGCTCGGGCTGCACCAGGCGGTTTTCGATAGCGTAACGCGCCATCAGCCCGCGCGCACGCTTGGCATGGAAGCTGATGACCTTGTACTGGCCACCCTTGTAGTCCTCGAACACACAGTCCACCACCGGGCCTTTCAGCGAGCGGCGGTCCACCGATTTGAAATACTCGTTGGATGCCAGGTTGATCACCACCGGGCTCACGTCGGCGCGCAGGCGCTTGTTCAGGTAGTCGGAAATTTGCGTGCCCCAGAACGCGTAGAGGTCCTTGCCCTGCGGGTTGATCAGGCGGGTGCCCATCTCCAGACGGTAGGGTTGCATCAGGTCCAGCGGGCGCAAAACGCCATAGAGGCCACTGAGGATGCAGACGTGATCCTGCGCCCAGGCCAGGCCGTCCGCGCCCAGGTTGCGGGCGTCCAGACCGCCGTACACGTCGCCATCAAAGGCCAGCACGGCCTGGCGGGCGTTCTTCGCCGTGGCGCGGCTGGACCAGGCCTGGTAGCGCGCCACGTTGAGCGCGGCCAGCTTGTCGCTGAGCGACATCAGCTCGGCAATCTGCACCGGGGTTTGGGTGCGCAGCACCGCGATCAAGGCCTGCGATTGCTTGACGAACAGCGGTGCGGTATGGGGGTGCGGGCCGACCGGGGTGTCGTAGTCCAGGGACTTGGCCGGCGAGAGTAAAAACAGCATGCGCCGATTATCCCGGAACCCCGCCACCCAACGGGCGCCTGCGGGATTGCGCGCGATCCCGCGGCGTGATCCCGCACTATGGAGCTGGAGTGACTTCGGGCTTGTACAGGCTTACGCGGTTGCGCCCGGCTTGCTTGGAGACGTAGAGCAGCTCGTCGGCCATGCGCACCATGGTGCCGGGCGCCACGCCCTCGCGCAGCGGCATCACGCCCACGCTGATGGTCAGTTGCACGGCGGTCACGCCGTCGTCCAGCACGATGCTGGCCTTCTCAACCGCCTTGCGCAGGCGCTCCAGCAGGATGCCGGCGTGCTCCAGCGAGATCTGGGGCAGGATCAGGCCGAACTCCTCACCGCCGTAGCGGCACAGCGAGTCCGAGCCGCGCAGCATGTTGTTCAGCAGCTCCGCCACGCCGCGCAGCACGTGGTCTCCGGCAGCGTGGCCATAAGTGTCGTTGACGGCCTTGAAGTGGTCGATGTCGATCATCGCCACGGCCAGCGGGCGGTTGTGGCGCCGCGCGGTGACGACCTCCTGCGTGATCTGCTCGTCGAAGTACTTGCGGTTGAACAGGCCGGTGAGACCGTCGCGCCGGTTGGACTCTTCCAGGTCCAGCGCCTGGTCCAGCGACAGGTCCAAGAGGCGCTTGGCCTCGGCCAGCTCGGTCACGTCGTGAATGGCGATACAGGCACCTTCCACCTGGCCGTGGGCGTCGCGCACGGGGAAGATGGCGGCGTCCTGGTACATGTGATCGGTCTCCAGCGAGAGCATGTTGGAGGCCTTGAAGCGAAACAGATACGGCCGCTGCTGCCATGAGCTGTACGACGCGGACTTGAGCACCAGGCAGCTGCGGATTTTTTTCTCCAGCCAGTTGCGATTGAGTTCGGGAAACACATCGAACAGGTTCTTGCCCAAAATGTCCTCGGCGCGAATGCTGCTGTTGAGTTCCATGAAGCGGTTCCACATGATGACCGTGAAACGCCGGTCGACCACGGCAATGCCCACGGTCAACAGGTTGTCGACGATGTCGGTGAAATCCAGGCTGCTGTCACGCAGGGAATCCATGGCCAAAGTGCCCATTGTCGTCATCAGATGCGCTTGGCCAGGGCCTGCTTGAGCGCGGGCAGGCTGCTCTGCTGCACGGTCACCATCAACTCGAAGGGCACGTCGTGGTCCTCCAGGTGGAAGACGATGTCGATCAGCAGCATCTGCCCGGCCAGGGTTTCCAACTCGCCAAACAGGTGCCAGTCGGCCTCGTTGGTGGGCACGTCGAAAGCCATCACGCGCGGCGGGCGCAGCCCGGTGCGCAGCTCCAGCAGCGCGCCGATCTCGCGCACGCAGGTGCTGGCCAGGGCATTGCCCAGTTCCAGCAGCAGCTCCTCGCGCTGACGCCGGCCATCACCCTCACGGTCGTCAAAGCCCAGCACCTGGCGCAACGCAGCGTAGCTGGCCGGGCCATAGACCACGGCGATGGTGCCGGCGAATTCGCCGAAGAACTCCTGCTCCAACACACTGATGCGTTCGTAGGTGCGCACGAGTCGGGTGCGGGTTTCGCGCAAATCGGCCGCGCTGACGGCACGAATCTCGGGCACGCGCAGGTTCACAAAGCCGGCAAACGCCTCCGCCAGCGTGGCACTGGCCTTGCCCATGGCGATATTGACGGTCTCGCCCAGTACGTCGCGCTCGTCTTCGTTGAAGAGTTCTTCAGTCATGGATGGCTCCCAACTGGGTCAGCATGGCGCGCAGGGCCTCGATCTTGATGGGCTTGTCAATGAAACCGGTGGCGCCCAACGAGGCTACCCGCTCCTTGGCCAGGCGCTGGATGTCGGCGCTGACCACGATCACGCGCCCATGCAGGTGTTTGGCCCGCATCTCGGCCAGCACGTCAAAGCCGCTGATGCCGGGCATGGTCAGGTCCAGCAGCACCACATCGACCTCTTGGCTGGCCAGGATGGCCAGCGCCTGCTCACCCCCAGAGGCTTCCAGGCACGTGACCTGCTCGCCCAGCAATTCGCGCACCATGGCCAGATTGACCTTGCGGGAACTCTTGGAATCGTCAACGACGAGGATGGAGGAAATCATACAAAGCACAACTTTCAAATAATTCTGAACACGCCCCGTCCGACCATCCCAGAGCGGGACGCGGATTTTCGAGCGCGCAACGACGTTCGGTTATAGCACCAAGCCCAAAAACTGGATACCGCGTCAGGACAAGAAAACCGTGATCCGACGCCTGCGGACGCGCAGTCACCCTCCTTCACGCGCAAACTGCGCTGGGGTCTTTCCGCTCCAGCGGCGGAAGGCCCGTGCAAAGGCATTTTCGTCCGAAAACCCCAGGCGCTCACCCACGGTGGCGCTGGCTTGCCCGGTGCGCAGGGCCTGCACCGCCAGTTCGTACAGCAGAGCCTCGCGCAGGCCCTTGAAGGAAATGCCCTCGGCGGCGAGCTTGCGGTTGAGGTGACGCCCACTCATGCCCAGTTCGTCGCCGATGCGCTCCTTGCCCCAGCGCGGGTGCCGACGGATGAGTTGCTGCACCCGCTCCGAGACACTGTCTCGCGCCAGCGAGGCCAGCATCTCGCCGGCCAGGCCACGCAAATGGGCATGCAGTTCACGCCCGGCCTGGATCAGGCCCAGACCCAGCTCGGCGGGCGCAAACGCCACGCCGTTGGCGGCCTGTTCAAAACGCACCGGGCAGCCCAACAACGCCTCATAGGCAGCCACATCGGCACGCGACGGATGCCGGAAATACACAGCCTGCGGGCGAAACCGTCCATTGGTCATCCAGCGTGCCAGGCAGACCACGCAGCCCAGCGCAGCCTCCACCCGCTGCTCCACGCACACCGTGTACTCGGGTAGATAGCGCAGCAGCACTGGATCACCGGCCGCATCCACCTCGAAGCGCGCGTTGTCGCCAATGATCGGGGCGTACTCGGTGAGCACCTCCAATGCCTCGCCCAGCGTGTCGCAGCTGAGTAGCAGCATGCCCACGATATCCAGATGCCCGGCCTGTAGGTCCGCTCCCACCGCCAGGGCAGCCAAGGGATCGGTCGTGGACTGTGCAAACAGCGCCCACAGGCTGTCCTGCTGCGCCATGGGCACGCGCGCACCCTGGGTCAGCGCCGCGCGCAACTCATCCGGCACCAGCACACCATGGCGCTGCGCGGCCTCCAGAATGGCCTGGGTGAAACGGGCGGTGACGCTGCGGTGGTCGGGCATGGGGCGATTGTGCACGGTGGGGCGGATTCAGCCAGAATGGCCGCCATGACCCAACCATCGAACACCCCTGCAGCTTACTGGTTCCCCGCCAAGCGCTACGGCTGGGGTTGGGGGCCTCCCATCACCTGGCAGGGCTGGGTGGTGATGGCTGTCTTCGTTGTGCTGCTGGCCGCTGGCGCCATAGGCCTGCTGCCCACCTACGGCCAGCTGGTGTTCATGCTCTACTCCCTGGGTCTGTGTGCCGCGCTCGTGGGCGTGTGCTGGCTCAAAGGTGAGCCGCCGCGTTGGCGCTGGGGGGACTCCAATCAGTAGGACAGCGCCCGATCTATGATGCGTCAAACGCGGCGCAACTCATGATCGAACACATTGCAGTTGGATCGCCCCGCGCTGGAGGCACTGTCCGACGTCTACCTGTGCACGCCCGGTAGACAATTCGCAGATCGGGTGCAGGAGTTGCACATCAAGGTGCTGCACATCCTGATTGAGCTGATTGAGCGACACTTCTTCCGAAGCAACTACGCTGCAAACCATTATGCGGTCCGGTCGCCCGTTTGGGCATACTTGGCAGTAATCAAGGTAAGGGTCGGGCGGTACCGCTTTTGGGAGCGATGCAAAGCCTACAATTGACCTACCGTTCGCGCTTGCCCACTTTTCTGCCACCATGCTCCATTCCGGCATGCGCCGTTTCTTGCTCTCTCTGGGCGCCCTGCGACCCGGTTTTGGTTGGCTGTTCGCCGCGGCGGCACTGCCTGGTCTGGTAGTGGGTCTACTGCTTTCCTATGGCCTCTACACCAATGAGCGCGCCCGCCTCGACGACAGCACGCTACTGGCCGCCCGCGCCCTGATGCGCGTGGTGGATGCGGAGCTGATACGCTCCCAATCCACGGCGCAGGCCCTGGCCGCCTCCCCATATCTACGCGATGGTCAGCTCGCAGCCTTTTACCAGCAAGCCCGTGAAGTCCTTCAGACCACCGGTGTCGGCAATCACTTCGTGCTCACCGACCTGCAAGGCCAACAACTCGTGAACACCGCACGCGCGTGGGGCGAGCCCCTGCCGCGCATCAGGGACACTACGCAGCTTCAACGCGTGGCAAGCACCGGACTGCCGGCGATCTCAGATCTATTCACCGGTGCCGTCCTGCGCACCCCGGTGGTAAGCATCGACGTACCTGTTCTGCGCAATGGCACCGTGGTTTACGTGCTTAGCGTCGGTCTAGTTCCCAACCACTTTGGCAAGCTACTGACCGATCAAAAGCTTCCCCCCGAATGGATTGCTGGGCTGCTGGACGCACAGCACACCATCGTGGCGCGCAGCCTAAACCCCGAATCCACAGTCGGAGAAAAAGCCCGGCCTGATTTCATTCAACGCCTACAACGGCATCCCGAAGGAACGCTGGAGGGTTACTCCCGCGAGGGCCAACCCACTTTCTCGGCATACACCCAGTCACCGGTATCGGGGTGGACTCTGGGCGTTGGCATGAAGAGCACCGTCTTGTACCAGGCCCTATATCGCCAAGTGGGCCTCGTGGTGCTTTCCTACCTGTCCTTTTGGGCCGGTGGTACCGTTCTGGCCTGGTTGTTTACTCGCTATATCCGTCTGGCGTTGGAGGGGCTGGGTAGCGCGACTGAGGCCGCTGCCCTGGGGGACCGGGGCGCCCGCGCACACCGTTCTGGCATCCGTCAACTCGACCGTCTGATCGACCAATTCAACTCCATGCAGGACACACAGCGCACCATGGAAGAGCAGGTGCACCGGATGGCGTTCTACGATCCGCTGACCCAATTGGCCAACCGCCGCTTGTTGCACGACCGCCTAGGCCAAACCCTGGCGCAAAGCAAGCGCAGCGCCGATCACGGCGGGCTGATGTTCCTGGACTTGGACAACTTCAAACCCCTAAACGACACGTATGGGCACTCCGTGGGCGACCTGCTATTGCAGGAGGTGGCCCAGCGACTGAAGGCCTGCGTGCGCGACGTGGACACCGTGGGCCGCATTGGCGGCGATGAGTTCGTGGTCCTTATCAATGGCCTGAGCCCGGACGCCAGCGAGTCGCGCGCGCGGCTGGAGCGGATCGCCGACAAAATCCGTCTCGCCCTTGCCGCGCCCTACCAACTGACCATACCGGATGCCGACCACCCCGACAAGGCGCCCGTTACCGTGGAGCACCACTGCACGGTGAGTATCGGTGTAGCCCTGTTCCTGGGCCGAGACAGCAGAGCCGACGACGTGCTACGCCGCGCCGACGCAGCCATGTACCTAGCCAAGCATGCCGGGCGTAACACCGTCCGCTTTCACGAACCCGGCGCCCCCCACGTAGCGCCCCAGGGCTGACAGAGCCAAGCGCACCGGCCTTACTGCACGGCGGCCCCAGCCGTGTCCCGAATTGCCACCCCGCATGTCCCGCATTGCAAGGGACAATACCTGCGATATTCCCTACAGTTGCTCCACAACCGAGGATGGGCCTGCTCGTCATTAAGCGAGCCAGTCCCAGACCTCTACAACGAGGAGACACACTGTATGACGCCCATCGACGAGGTACGCCTGGCCTTCAACCCGCAGACACTGACACTGCTCAACGCGGTGTTGGGCCTGGTGATGTTTGGCGTGGCACTGGAACTGCGCGTGGAGGATTTCAAGACCGCGCTGCGCACGCCGAAGGCGCTGGCGCTGGGCCTGCTGGGCCACCATGTGCTGTTTCCGGCGATGACCTATGTGCTGGTGTGGGTGCTGCAGCCCACGCCCAGCATTGGCCTGGGCATGATCCTGGTGTCCAGTTGCCCGGCCGGCCATATCTCCAACTTCCTGGTGCACCACTCCAAGGGCAACACGGCGCTGTCGGTCAGCGTCAGCGCGCTGTCCACGGCCGTAGCCCTGTTCATGACGCCGCTGAACTTTGCCTTCTGGGGCAACCTGCACCCGCTGACCGCCGGTCTGATGAAGCAGGTGGCCATGAGCCCGTGGGAGATGCTGGAGGTCATCGTCATGCTGCTGGGCGTGCCGCTGGTGCTGGGCATGTGGGTGGCCCGGCAATTCCCGGCGTTTGCGCACCGGGTGCAAAAACCCATGAAGATCCTGTCGTTTGCCATCCTGATGGCCTTCATCGGCGGCGCGCTGGCGGCCAATCTCAAGCACTTCCTGGACTACATCCAGTTGGTGGTGGGCGTGGTCTTCATCCACAACCTGATGGCGTTGTCCACTGGTTACGGTCTGTCCGCCGCCATTGGCCTGCCCGAGCGCGACCGGCGCGCCATCACCTTCGAGATGGGCATCCAGAATTCGGGCCTGGGCCTGATCCTGATCTTCAACTTCTTCAACGGCCTGGGTGGCATGGCCATCGTGACCGCCTGGTGGGGCATCTGGCACATCGTGGCCGGGCTGACGCTGGCCAGTTTCTGGAAGAACCGCGTGCCCTTGGCATCGGCTGGCGCGTCGGGAGCCACCACGTGAAGCTGGCCGAGACCCGCATCCTCATCACCGGCGCCGGCGGCTACCTGGGCCGCCAACTGGTGGCGCGTCTGGCCGCGCTGCCGCCCGGGCAACGCCCGGCGCAGATCGTCGCGCACGACCTGCGCGCACCCGACACGCGCCTGGACGGCGTGGACTACCTGGCCTGCGACATCCGTTCACCCGATGTGGGCCTGGCCATTGCACGACACCGCATTACCGTCGTGGTGCACCTGGCGGCCATCATGCCCTCCGGCAAGGCGCAAACCCGCGCCTTTGAGCACGATGTGGACGTGAACGGCACCCGGCTGCTGCTGGAGGCCTGCTTGCGCCACGGGGTGCGGCGCATCATCGTCAGCAGCAGCGGCGCGGCCTATGGCTACCACTTTGATAACGCGCCCTGGCTGACGGAAGACATGCCGGTACGCGGCAACGAGGTGTTTGCCTATTCCCACCACAAGCGCCTGGTCGAAGAGCTGCTGGCGCGCTATCGTGCTGAACACCCAGAGCTGGAGCAAGTGGTGCTGCGCATCGGCACCATCCTGGGTGCCACGGTGCACAACCAGATCACCGACATGTTCGAGAAGCCCCGCCTGCTGGCCATCCAGGGCTCGGACAGCCCCTTCGTCTTCATCTGGGACCAGGACGTGGTCGGCATCATCGAGCGCGCTCTCGCGGACGGGCCCGCCGGGATCTACAACGTGGCCGGCGACGGCGCGCTCACCATCGACCAGATTGCCCAGGTGCTTCATAAGAAAACACGGCGCTTGCCCTCGTGGTTGCTGCGTAGGGCGCTATCAATTTTGAAGCCATTGGGATTGACGCAGTACGGCCCGGAACAACTGGACTTCCTGCGCTACCGCCCGGTGCTGCTGAACACCCGGCTCAAGACGGTGTTTGGCTACACACCGACCTACACCTCGGCCCAGGTGCTGGAGCTGTACCAGCGCGCACGCATGGGGCAAAAGCCGTGACCGCGCCACGCGATTACCGGGGCAAGGTCGTGGTCATTACCGGCGCGGCCGGTGGCCTGGGCCGCGCGCTGGTGCACACCTTTGCGCAGACCGGCGCGCATGTGGCCGCGCTGGACCGCGATGCCAACGCGCTGGCTACCCTGGCGCGCGAGCTGGACGCCATCACCGGCCCGCACGGCACACAATGGATGACCGTTGTCTGCGACGTCACCCGCCTGGACGACTGTGAGGCCGCCATCACCCACGTGTGCCAGCGCATGGGTGGCGTAGACCTGCTGATCGCCAACGCCGGCATCGCCCACCGCAGCGCCTTTGCCGACACCCAGGTGGACGTGCTGCGCCGGGTCATGGACGTGAACTTCTTTGGCGCCGTGCACTGCACGCACGCCGCCCTGCCCAGCCTGCGCCAGCGCCACGGCATGGTGGTGGCCATCTCCAGCGTGGCCGGCTTCTCACCGCTGATCGGTCGCACCGGTTACGCCGCATCCAAGCACGCGCTGCACGGCTTCTTTGACAGCCTGCGCACCGAGTTGCAGGACGATGGCGTGGACGTGCTCATCGTCTGCCCGTCCTTCATAGATACCGGCATCGACCGCGCCGCGCTGGGTGCCGATGGCGCACCCGCCGCACACGCCCGCAAGACCACGGGCGCGACGACGCAACCCGGCGAGGTGGCCGCCGCCATCCTGCAGGCCGCGCGCCAGCGACGCCACTTGCTGCTGTTTGGCTTCACCGCCAAGGCCGCCTGGTGGTTGTCACGCCTGTGGCCCGCGCGCTATGCGGCCGTGATGAAGAAGCGCCTGTATTCCGAAATCTTTCCGTCTTCAACCCATTGAACGGCACACCATGATGATGAACAAACCCCTCGCACTGGGCGCCCTGCTGCTGGGCTTGGCATGGGCTGGCTTTGCCACCGCCGCCGACTACACCGTCACCGGCCCCGACGGCAAGCCGATGCCCCTGGTCATGGTCACGCGCCAGCCCGCCACACCGGTCAAGATGGACGACAGCGACAGCGGCTACCCCGCGCCCGGCAAGCTGCAGCAGGGCACGTTTGAGCACACGCGCTTCTCCGATGCGCAGGGCCGCGTGCGCCTGCCCGACACGGCTGGCGACACCCAGATCCGCCTGCGCAAGCCGGGCTACCAGGATGTGGTGATTCCCCCGGCCGACCTGGCCAAGCCCGGCGCTTGGCGCATGGTGGCGCTGACCGACCCCAAGGCCCTGGCCGAGCAACGTCCGTCCAATGCCTGGACCTCCACGCTCACCTTCGGTGGCAGTGCGGATCTGAAAAAGGAGTTCATGCTCCAATGCAACTACTGCCACCAGCAGGGTGGTGCGTTGTTGCGCCGCGAACGCAGCGCGGACGAGTGGAAGGAAGCGATGAAGCGCATGGTGCGCTATGGTTCGCGGCTCTCCAGCGAGGCACGCGAACAGGTTCCGGCCTTGCTGGAAGCGCATTGGAAGGACATCGCCGCCCATCCCGAAAAAGTGCCGGAAGGCACACCGTGGGCCAGCACGCTCTCAAGGGTCACGCTGCGGGAGCTGCCGATTGGCGATGCCATGTCGCAGATGCACGACCTGCTGGTGCACCGCAACGGCAAGGTCTATGTGGGCGACAACCTGCAGGACCGCCTGTGGGAGATCGACCCCGCCACCGGCGCCTACACCGTGTACCGCGTGCCGCCCCAGCCGGGCGACCGCCTGGGCGGCCTGCTGCCCGGGCGCCTGGCGGACTTTCCGCGGCACCAGACCTACCAGGGCATCCACTCGCTGGCCGAGTCGGAGAAGGACGGGCACATCTTCCTCACACCGTCGCACCAGCGCCGCCTGATCGAATTCGACCCGGTCTCCAAGCAGTTCACCCAGCACGAGATGGACAGCGGCTTCTATCCGCACACCATCCGCGTGGACGCCAAGGACCGCGTCTGGTTCACGCTGGCCCTGTCCAACCAGATCGCCATGTTCGACCGCGCCAGCAAGCGGTTCACCACCTACGACCTGCCGTTTCGCAGCCTGATGGAGCGCATCACCGTCAAGCTCACGCCCACCCTGATGGGTCTGACCCGCTTCGGCATCCCCGTGGCCAACCTGGTCAAGGTGGACCGCCAGAGCACCGGCGTGCCGCTGCCCTATGGCATCGACATCACGCCCGATGGCCGGGTCTGGTTTGCGCGGCTTTATACCAACGAGATCGGCAGCATCGACCCCGACACCGGCACGCTCACCATGATCCCCACGCCGTTCAAGGCACCCCGGCGCCTGCGTGCCGATGCGCAGGGAAATCTGTGGATCGCTGCCTTCAACGAGTCCCTGATTGCGCGCTACAACCCGGCCAAGGGCGAGTTCACGCAGTTTGACCTGCCCGTGGTCCCCAAGGGCAGCGACATGCCCTATTCGCTCAACGTGGACCGCGGCCGCAACCAGGTCTGGGTCAATGGCACCAACTCGGATTCCGTGTACCGGCTGGACGTGGCCAGCGGCCGCTGGGATGTCTACCCCATGCCGCGCAGGGTCACCTTCACCCGCGACGTGGAAATCGGCCGCGACGGGCGCGCCTATGTCACGGGTGCCGCGTTTCCGAGCTGGCACATCGAGGGGGCGCAGCCCACGCTGATGGAAATCACGCCGTGACGCGTTTCTTTCTGTCCTGCCTGCTGGCCTTTACCGCGGGCCATTTGTTCAACTACACCGTCATCCTCTACCTGCAAGAGGCCGTGGGCTCGGATGTGCTGTCGGGCATCGGCTTTGGCCTGGCCTTTGGCAGCTCCATCGTGTTCGGCTGGTTCGCCGGCGTGGTGTGTGACCGCGTGCCGCCGCACCGCGTGATCCACGGCGCGCAGGCCCTGTTCCTGGCCGGGCTGGCCTGCCTGTGGTGGGCGCACAGCGGCGCCACCGACGCCAGCCGCGTGGCCTGGGTGCTGATCGGCGCCTTCTGTGGCGGCCTGGCCTGGTCCTTCGTCGGCCCGGCACGGCTCACCACGCTGGGCCAACTGGCGCGCCCCGAAAAACTGCGCCCCGCCACCATCATCTTCAACCTGCAGGTACTGGTCGGCTTTGGCCTGGCACCGCTGCTGCTGGGCGCGGTGCGCAGCCGCGCCGGCTGGGGTGCCGTGTTGGCACTGGCGGCCGGTGGCTTTGTGCTGGCCTCGCTGCTCATCGCCGGCCTGCGCACGCGCACACACGCCACCCCATCGGGCGCCAGTGTGTGGGCCGACATGCGCGAGGGCTTTGCCGCCGTGGGCCGTGACGCGCTGCTGGCGCAACTGATGCTGGCCGCCGTGCTGGGCTACGCGATGACCGGCCCGCTGCAGATCCTGTTGCCCAAACTGGCGCGCGACGTGCTGGGCCTGAGCGAACTGCAGCGCGGCGCCTACCTCGGCCTGCTGGCGCTGTCGCTGATTGCTGGCGGCGTTACCGCGCTGGCGCTGGCCAAGCGCGTGCACCACGGCGTGGTGATCTTTGGCGGCATCGTCGCCGGCTGCCTGGTGTTTGCATCGCTCAGCCAGATCAGCGTCGCGGCCCTCTCGGCTGCCGCCCTGGCCTGCGTCGGCCTGGCCGGCGGCATGGTCATCAGCCTGGTCGTGGCCGGCATCCAGGCCCAGGCCCCCGACGCCCTGCGCGGCCGCGTGATGGGCATGTACGCGATCACCTCGCAGGTGGTGCCGGCTGCTTCGGGTGTGGCGGCGGGGGCGCTGGTGAATGCGGTGGGGGTGACGCAGGCCATTGCCGCCTCGGGCCTGGCATTGGCGACCATCGTGCTGCTGGCCGCGTGGCGGATGGGGCGGCTGCGCGGCTACAGCGGGCATGCTTGAAGTGATTTGTATCACTGGCCCTCGTGAAATATGCGTAGCTAGCTATAAACTTCGTAGCTATCCAATATTGCGAGATGGCCCCTATGCCTTCAATGTCGTCCAATGTGCGATGTCACCTTGCCAACCCAACAGGTGACCTTGAAGGCGACTGACAACTACGATTTCTTTGGTACCCTAAGAAGGGCGATCAACTTTGCTGCAATAGGATTCCATTGATAGCGTGTCATGTCCCAGCTTGGAGCATGGGACTGAAGCAATCCAAGCTGAATTAGTCCCTCAATCGTACGCGCCTCGCCGGTTGCAACTAGAACGCAATAAGTATTTGGTGGCAAAGCACTTTCTGGGGTCTCGCCAGCGATAAAAATGCCCTCGAACTGGAAGTGGTGTAGCAGCGCTTTGACCTCGCCGAGTGAAATATCTCGGATCAGTCTGGAGAGTATTTCTCCAGACTCTTTCGCAATGGACGCGTCTTCAATATTGTTGACGATCGCGTTTTGAAGATAGGCCAGTTTCTCTTGCTTCACCGTTGACAGCATGTGTCCAACTGCTTCCGAAGCAAATTGGTACTGTTCGTCGCTTATATTTTTCAGTACCTCCTGGGGAATCTGCTCCAAACGCCTGTTCAGATCACCGATAGCGTGGCCAATACGCGCCACTTGTCTCTCACTTGCCAAGCACTGAACCAATGGCGGAATCATGGAAATGATTGGGGCCAGCTCCGGCTGCGCCAGAGCAAGCCCGCCAGCTGCGACGGCCACGGCACCGACCGTCGCGGGATGACCGGCGAGAGATTCAAGCGCTGTCTTATTTGGTAATTCCATGGCCAACCTCTAGCAATTGGGATGTCTGCAACTTTCGCAGTCTATTGGGAGGGCCTGCGGCGCCTTTGTGTATGGACCACTTCGAACAATCCCAGGCCAGAAGCCTGCATATGGTTGACTTCAAACCGCCTCCAACCGCTCCACCATATCCGGAAACTGCGCCACCATGCGAATCAGCAGCGCGGCCTGCGCGTTGGGTTTGGCGCGGCCCTGCTCCCAGTTCTCCAGCGTGCGCGGGTTCGTGCGCAGGTAGCGCGCAAACACGGGGCGTGACAGGTGCAGTTGCTCCCGCACGCTAACCACGTCCTGGGGCGTCAGCACCGGCGCGGGCTTGCTCTCGACCTTGAAGGTGCGCAGCGTGAGCTTGCCTTCGCGCTGGGATTTCAGCGCATCAAAGCCTTCGGTCAGCTCCGCAAAAATGTCGCGTTTCTTGGTCATGGTTCGCTCCTTCACGTGGACTGGCGTTGTGCCAACTCGTTTTTCAACAATTGCTTCAGCACTTTTCGTTGAGCAGGTGTCAGGTCATCCGCCTGGTCTTTGTCGTACACCGTAAAAAGCCAGAACTGATCGCCACCTATCCACCAGTAGTAAATCACGCGCAGACCGCCGCGTTTGCCTTTGCCCCGACGGGGATCGGGTTGGCGCAACTTTCGCAAACCACCCGTCCCCTCGATCACATCACCCTTCTCCGGATCGGCCATCAGTTCTTGTTGAAGTTGGCGGTAGGCCTCGTCGTCCAAGTAATCCTTGCGAACTCGTTCAAATGGAGGAAGCTCAACAAAGGTGGCTTGCATATGCAGTATTGTACGTTAGTTACGTATATTTTATTTAAAACTGCGTGCCGCATAGTCGTCACCCTCAACGGCCCGGTTAACTGGTACGCTGTACCTGAAACCCTATCGCGGGAGATTGGAGGACACCATGAATCGCCTGATTTGGCCTTTGGCCCTTGTCTGTGCCAGTTCATCATGGGCCGGGACGGAATGGGTGCGTGGTGTGATCGTGGAGCAGCCGTTGGAGAAGCAGGTAACCATCCAGCACGAGACCATCAAGAGCATCCGCATGGGCGCCATGACCATGCCGTTTCTGGTCGACGAGAAGGTGTCGCTCAAGACGTTCAAGGTTGGCGATCACGTCAAGTTCATGGTCCAGATGGACGGCGAACACCATCTGAAAATCACCGCTTTGAAACACGCCAAATGAAGTGATTCGTGCCGGTGCGATGAGGCATTCACGGTGCGCCACCACCCTGCGGCCTGATCCAGATCAGCCGGCGTGCAGATTTCCGGCAGTGGCGCACCCTGGCACGGGTACCATGCGCCTTTTCCTGTTGGGCACCGCGCCCACTTGCCGTTTTTTGACCATGTACACCCCTACGCCCTTCCGCGCACCTTCCCGTTCCCTGTTGCGCGCAACCATCGCCACACTGGCCGCCACGGCCGCATTGAGCACCTTCGGACAGACCGCAACACCCAAGGACCAGATCGCCCGCATCCGCACGCTGTACGCCTGCTCACACTTCGCCAAGGAGGTGGCCTCGGTGCAGGAGAAGGAGGAGTTGCGCGCGAACCTGCAGAAGCGCGTGACCACCTATGCCGACAAGGCGGGCGCGCTGGCGGCCGCACTGGATACGCCGCAGGACGAGCCCAACACGCGCCTGGTGGATGCTTTTGTCGAGCTGGGCAAGGCCGACTTTGCGGCCTTCATGCACAAGGCCATGGCTATTGCCGACACCACCGAGCGCAATGCAGCGCTCAATGCCTTTGCCGCGCGCTGCGACCGCGAGGCTGCAGCACCGTAAGCAAATCCCTAGCGGATGAAGCGCCCGTCGCGCGCCACCATGGTCAGCTCGACGAAGTGGGAGGCGTTGAGCGAGCCTTCATTGAAGCTCACCGGGAAGCCGCCCAGGTCGAACTGCTTGATGGACCAGACGCTGTCGATGAAGCTGGCGCGCGTGGGGTTCTTGCCGGCGCGGCGCAGGGCCTCGGCGAAGACGCGGGCATTGATGTAGCCCTCCAGCGCCATGTGGGATGGCTCCTGGTTGGTCTTGGCGGCCTTCCAGGCCTGGTTGAAGTCGCGCACCACGGCCAGTGACATGTTGCCCGGCAGCGGAACGATCTGCGACACCGTCATGCCCGTGGCGTCTGCGCCCATGGCCTTGACCGTGGCGGCCGCGCCCATGACCGACAGCGCGTACATGGGCATGCCCTTGCGCCGCGCGCGCAACGCGTGGGCGAACTCCATGGTGGGCTTGCCGGCCAGCCCCAGCAGCACAGCCTCCGGTTCGACCCCGGCCACGCGGTCGGCGGCAGCGCCAGCGTCGGATGCGTTGTTTTCCACCGTGGCGGTCACGGCCGGGTCCACCTTGTGGCGCGCCAGCACCTGTTGTGCGGAGGTGAACACCTCCTTGCCGAAGGCGTTGTTCTGGTAGGCGATGGCAATGCGGCGGATGCCGATGGTGATGAGCTGCTGCACCAGTTGCTCCGCCTCTTCGGCGTAGCTGGCGCGGATGTTGAACACGTTGCGCGCGGTGCGCGGTCGCGCCGACAAGGCGCCGGTGAAGGGGGCGAAGAACGGGATGCCGGATTCGATCACCTGCGGCATCATGGCCTCCACCGCCGGCGTGCCAAAGCAGTTGAACAGCGCGAAGGTGCCGCGGTCTTCCATGAACTGGGCCACATTGCCCTGGGCGCGGCGCACGTCGTAGCCGTCGTCCAAGGTGGTGAGTTCGATGCTGCGCCCATTCACGCCGCCCTTGGCGTTGATGGCGGCAAAGGCGGCCTTGGCGCCCTGTGTCATGGCCTGGCCCAGTTCCCCCAGCGGCCCCGTCAGCGCCGAGGACTGCGCCAGCTTGATCGGCGCGGTGTCGTCCGCCGCCCAGGCCGGGGCCTGCGTGGCCAGCGGTAGGGCCGCCAAGGCGCCAAGAACGCGCCGACGCGAGAGGGCGGCAGAGGTGGAGGAAGCAGGGGTGCGTTGCATGCGAGGTCCTGGGCCAAGAAAACGCCCATCGTACGCCCAAGACTGACGCCAAACTGTCTTTGGGACGACAATCTAAATCAAATAATTCCTCTAGGATGCCCAACAAATCCGGTACACGGCCTTGCGCCGCGGATCTGGCAAAAACGACAAGCAAAGGCACCTAGACCATGCAACGAGAGACAAGCCAACCCCAATCGGTCGCACGCCGACTGACCCTGCTTTCCATTGGAATCATCGCCGCCATCCTGGCGCTATTGGCGCTGGGCATCACCCTGGTGGCCGGGCGCACCGCGCGCTTGCAGGTGCAGGAGTCGGTGGCGGACAAGGTGATGGCCATCGTCAAGGCCATGGACAACATGGACGACGCGCAGCGCGAACTGGTTGAGCGCGCCGCCAAGACGTTGCAGCAATCGTTCGAGGCCACCATGACGCTGGACGAAGCCAGCGGCGAGATGAAGAGCTACGGCGCCGCCGTGAACAACAATTTCGGCGACGTGGACACCTTCACCGGCACCACCGGCAACCTGGGCACGGTGTTCGCCAAAAAGGGCGATGACTTCGTGCGCATCACCTCCTCCCTGAAAAAGCCCGACGGCGAGCGCGCCATCGGCATCAACCTGGATCGCGCCCACCCGGCCTACAAGGCAGCCCAATCCGGCCAGGGCTACACGGGGCGCGAGGTGCTGTTTGGCAAGCCCTACATGACGCATTACGCGCCACTGAAGAACGCCGATGGCAAGCTCATCGGCCTGCTGTCGGCCAGCGCCGACCTCACCGCGCTGCAGGGGGGTTTGAGCCGGCAGGTGGCCGAGACGCGCTTCTTCGATACCGGCGGCGTCTACGCCATCGACCCGCGCACCAGCGCGGCAGAGGCCGTGTTCGTGCTGCATCCCAGCGCCGCCGGCAAGAAGGTGACGGAAGTTGCCCCGCAAGCCAAGGATTTCCTGGAGGCCCTGGGCAGCGCCGACGACGGCCGCGTGGATGGTGCGCCAGCCCTGTTGGACGGAACCAGCACCGGCCGCTGGGCCCTGATGCGCAAGACCCAGAGTGGCGGCACCTGGGTGGTGGCCGAGGTCTCCCAATCCGAATCCACCCGCAGCCACTGGACCAACATGCTCACCATCTGGGCCCTGCTGGCCGCCGCCACCGTGGCCCTGGGCGGCGCCCTGTTCGTCGTGGTGCGCCGCACCGTGAGCCAGCCGCTGGGTGAACTGACCACCGTGGTCAAGGCGGTGGCCGATGGCGACCTGACGCACTCCTTCACGTCCCAAGGCAAGGATGAGATCGGCGCGCTGGTGCGCGAGGTCGAGGGCATGCGCCTGCGCTACCAGACGGCGCTGGCCCAGGTGCGCGAATCGGTGGACAGCATCGGCACGGCCAGTGCCGAAATCGCCAGCGGCAACATGGACCTGAGCACGCGCACGGAGCAGACCTCCAGCAACCTGCAGCGCACGGCCTCCAGCATGGACACGCTGACCGCCACGGTGCGCCAGTCGGCTGATGCCGCCAACCAGGCCAACCGCCTGGCCGCGTCCGCCGCCGAGGTGGCCGCACGCGGCGGTGCGGTGGTGGGCCAGGTGGTGACGACGATGGACGACATCAACCAGAGCTCGCGCAAGATTGCCGACATCATCAGCGTCATCGACGGCATTGCCTTCCAGACCAACATCCTGGCGCTGAACGCTGCGGTGGAAGCCGCCCGCGCCGGCGAGCAAGGCCGCGGCTTTGCCGTGGTGGCGTCCGAGGTGCGCAACCTAGCTGGGCGCAGCGCCGACGCGGCCAAGGAGATCAAGGCGCTGATCGGCGCCTCGGTGGACAAGGTCACGTCCGGTTCCACGCTGGTGCAGAACGCCGGCGTTACGATGAACGAGATCGTGCAATCGGTGCAGCGCGTCAGCGACATCATTGGCGAGATCAGTTCCGCCTCGGCCGAGCAATCGGCAGGCATTGGCGAGGTCAACACCGCGGTCGCGCAACTGGACCAGATGACGCAGCAGAACGCGGCCCTGGTGGAGCAATCCGCCGCCGCAGCCGACAACCTCAAGGACCAGGCGCAGCGGCTGGCGCAGGCGGTGTCGGTGTTCCGCCTGGGCGACACCCACGCGCTGATCGAAACCCGCTCCACGCTCGGCATTAGCAATCAAATCGGCATCCAGCCCTCGCAGAATCTGCGTGAGCAGCTACCAAATTGATAGCAACTTGCTACCGTCTCAAGCTTGGCGCCGGCTGCGCACGGCCTGCGCCAGATCGTCCAGCACGGGCACCACATCCTCAAACGCCAGGCAGCCATCGGTGATGCTCTGGCCGTAGGTCAGCGGCTGGCCCGGCTTGACGCTCTGGGCGCCGGCCACCAGGTGGCTCTCCAGCATCACGCCGATGATGGCGCGCTGGCCGGCGGCCACTTGCCCGGCCACGGCGTGCGCCACTTCGGGCTGGCGCTCATAGCGCTTGCCGCTGTTGGCGTGGCTGCAGTCCACCAGCACGGCATTCGGGGCGCCAGCCTTTTGCAGCAACGCGGACGCCTCCTGCACATGGGCGGTGTCGAAGTTGGGGCCGCTGCGGCTGCCGCCGCGCAGCACCAGGTGGCCATGCGGATTGCCGGCGGTCGTCAGCACGGCGGGCGCGCCCTCGTGCGTCAGTGACGGAAAACAGTGCGGGTGCTGGGCCGACAGGATGGCGTCCACCGCCACCTGCAGGTCGCCATCGGTGCGGTTCTTGAAGCCCACCGGCATCGACAGGCCCGAGGCCAGTTCGCGGTGGATCTGGCTCTCGGTGGTGCGCGCGCCGATGGCGCCCCAGGTGATCAGGTCGGCGTAGTACTGGCCCAGTGTGGTGTCCAGGAATTCGGTGGCGATGGGCAGGCCGCGCGCCGTCACGTCCAGCAGCAGTTGGCGCGCCAGGCGCAGGCCGCGGTTGATCTGGAAGCTGCCGTCCAGGCCGGGGTCGTTAATCAGGCCCTTCCAGCCAACCACGGTGCGCGGCTTCTCGAAGTAGACGCGCATCACCACCAGCAAGTCCTTCGCCAAGCGTTGGGCCACCGGCGCCAGTCGTTCAGCATATTCAATGGCCGATGCCGGGTCATGCACCGAGCAAGGCCCGACGATGGCCAGCAGCCGGTCGTCCTGGCCGAGGATGATGCGGGCAGCCTGTTGGCGAGCCTGGGCAATGGACTCTGCCGCGCTGGCGGGCAGCGGCAGTTCTTCTTCCAGGATGGCGGGCGAAATCAGGGGGCGTACGCTGCGGATGCGGATGTCGGCGGTCAGGGGCATGGAACGATTTTACGGGTTGGGGTATGTACCAGCCGGAGCGGGCCGCCAAGGTGCTCCAAGCGGCGTTTTGTGGACTATCATCGCCGCAGCGCAGCGGGCTGCCGGGCGTGGCGCCCCAATGGCCCGCGCGCAGCCCTGGTACACGATCTTGCCCACCACCACCTCACCGCCGGATACCGCCGCGCTGCCGCCCGCAGCCGGCGCCAGTGCAGCGACCGCCTGGGACCACCTGGAGAGCGACATCCAGGCGCTCAAGCAGCAGGCACTGGCCACGCAAAAGTCCATTCAGGCGCTACAGGCCCACGAGCCACCAAACCCGCTGCAGGCCGTGCAATCGGGGCTGCCGACCCTGCCCACCGACTGGGATGCCCCCGTGGTGGGTGTGGCCGCCGCACTGGGGTTGACCCTGGCACTGGTCTGGTGGGCCCTGTGGGTCCGCCCGCAAAGCCGCCTGCGCCGGGCCGAAGCGGCATTTGCCGCGGACGCGCCACCGGCCATGGCGCAGGACGACGGCGCCACAGCGGAGCACGGCGCCGCCGACAGCCCGTTCGCCCGCCATGACCCCAACCCGGGTTTTGACTCCGAGGCCGCCGCCAGCGAAGTGATGCGGGTGCGCAAGTCCCTGGCAGAGAAGCGCGAAGCCCGCGCCCAACAGCGCGAGTACGAGGAAACAGCCAACCCGGTGCAACCCCAGGTGCGCGCCTGGCTGGACCAGAACGGCCCGCAGCCGCTGGACGGCGTGGTGGTGACGTCCGGCCCCATCCCCATCGCCACACGTGCGCCGGACCCAGTACCGCCACCGCTCGAGCCCGTGCCGACGGTGATCGACGTCACGCAGCCCGAGCCGGTGATGGAACTCGACCTGGATCTGGGCCCTGTAGATGCCGATCCCGAGTCCGAAACCCTGCGGGAGCTGCTGTCCCTGCCTCCCAGTGTACTGACCGAGGCCCCAATGCCCGAGCCCAAACCCCAGGAATTGCCAGAAACCGAAGAGTCCATGCCCGAACACGCGGCCTGGCCCGACACAGACTTTGGCATCACGCTGGCGTTGGCACAGGAGTCCGAGGCACTGGACCTGTGGCTGGAGGCGCGCGAACTGGCGACCGAGGTGCTGGAGTCCCAAACCCCCGAGCTGCGTGGCGAGGCCCAGGCCCTGCTGGAGCGGCTGGATGCGCGCGACCAGGCGCTGGCGCGCGAGGCCGCGCAGCCGGCCCCCGAGGAGCCGGACGGCACCGGCAGTGTCAGCGCAGGTGCAGGAAATTGAAATCCGTGAGGTGGTCCTGGTTGGGCGTGCCGTCCGCTGCGTCCTGCGGCGTGGCACCAGACGATGGCGGCACGCGCATGGCGCCCAGCGGTGCGCCCCGGGTTTCGATGTCGGTCTGTGGGTCGTGGTCTTCGTCCGGCTCCCGGCTGGCACTGGCACCACGCCACTGCGCGCCCGCCCGGTGCTCGGGTGCGCGGCGTTCGCTGGCGGTCACCGCCACATCGCCCAGCAGCGCGCTTTGCGCCCGCGGCGGAATGCGCACCATCTCCGGCATGGGCGCGTCGGCCGCATTGCCATCGTCGGCCAGGCGGATGGTGCGCTTGGCCACGGTGTGCAGCAACAGCAGGTCGCGGTAGGCCTGCAGGTCGAAATCCTGGCCGCCCACGGCGCCCGTGTGGTGGTACAGGCAGTCCTCAATGTAGGCCAGCACCGGCGGCCCCGGCCACAGGGTGGTGATGCGCTCCATCACCTGCGGGTAGTGGTCCAGGGCGTGGCCTTCGTTGCCATAGTCGGCAAAGGGCGGCACGCGCCCGGTGAACCAGTGCTGAAATTCGTTGCGCATGAATTCGTAATCAGCCTCACGGCCCAGAGCGTGGTAGAGCCGCAGCAGGTCCAGGCACAGCAGCGGGCTGGATTCCCCGCACTGAGCGATGCGCGTGGTGAGGATGTCAATGGCCTTGTCGTGCTGGCCCAGCGAAACAAAGAACTCGGCCTGCTGGCGAATGTCCTCCAGCTCCTCAGTGTCGATGGCGCGCAGCAGCGGCGACTGGCTGACCATGAAGTCGATGCCGCCGTGGTGCTCCGCGCTCGGGCGCTGTTCCGCCCAGTGGAGCGCTGCGTGGCCGGAGGTGGGCAGGCGCGGCACTTCCAGGTTGCGCCAGGCCGATGGCGCGGGGGCGGCCGGTGTCGCCCAGGGGTCGGCGGCCAGGGATTCGCGGAATTCTTCGTTATCCGGCGTGTTGATGAGATCCAGGTCGAAGTCCACCTCGGTCAGCGGCACTTGGGCCTTGGGTGCTGCCATGGGCCTGGCGCTGGGCGCCGGGGCCACGGGTGTGGGCGTGGGTACGCGGGCCGGTGCGGGGGGCGCTTCGTCCGGCTGGGCACCCCAGGGGGCTTCGGGCGCCGGTGCGCCATGGCGCTTGGCCGCGCGGGCCTGCACCAGCTCGCTCATCAAACTGTCGCCTGCATCCGTGCCCTGGCGCCAGTCGGCCGCCGGAGCGGCCGTGGCACGCAGGCGCTGCCACAGCCAGCCCAGAGCCGCCATGCACAGCACGCACAGGGCCAGCAAGGTGTAGACCAAGCCGTTGGCGTAGCGCTCGGAGTCGGCCTGTTCTACCTTGGATACCAGCTCCATCAGCCCCTTCTGGTTGGCATTGGTGACGGTGTAGAGCGACTTGAGCTCTTCAGCCGCGCGCTGGGCCTGTACCTCTTCGCGCAGGATCTGCTCGGGCGTGGCGTTGAGCGCGCGCCACAGGGCGGCGGCTTCGGAGCGGCGGGCGCCGCCCTCCTCCGGCACGGGGGACAGCAGCTCATCGCTGGCACGCAGCACCGGGTCGCGCTCCATCAGCAGGTCCAGCGGGTCGAGCTTGAGGCGGGCACTGGCCTTGGCCGGCTTTGCCGGCTTAGCGGCTTTGGGCGGGCGTGGCGCGGCGACGGGTACCTCGGCTGCGGCCACTGCCTTGGGTTTGCGTGGTGCCACGGTGTGGGTCGGGGCCACCGCGTCCACCGCGGGTAGCGTCACCTGGGACGGCTGAGCCACGCGCGCCGGTGGCGGTGGTGCCGGTACCAGTGTCGCAGACGCGGGTTCCACCACCTGGGTCGGCAGATCGGCCAGCAGGGTGTAGCGTTTGGAGGAGCGGATCTGGCAGCCCGAGCGCAGGTTGACCGTGACCACGGGTTCATTCACCGGGGCGCTGGCCCGCAGGCGCACCGTGGCCGAGGGGGTGGCCGCATCGGCACCGGGGTCCACGCGCAGGGTGATGCGGGCCGGGTCGACCCGGCCGTCGCCGTAGAGGACTTCGGCGCTCAGGCAGGCGGCCTCCAGGTCTTCGCTGGTGTCGCCCTGGAGCTGAAAGCGCAGCTCAAGCGGCTGGCCCACCAACGCCAGCCCCTGTGCCCGCCCCAGTGTCAGGGCGAGGCTATCGCAGGCGCTGCCTAAGCAGGCCAGTGCCACGGCGATGGACGCAAGGGAAAACAGCGGCTTCATTGGGGACGATTCTCGCACAGCCACGCCCCCGTGGTCCAGCCACTTGTAAAGCAAAAAGGCCGCCAGCCCTCGCCAAAACTCCGCGAGCAGCTATTAAATAGATAGCATACCGAGCTCCGACCGGGGCTCACTCATCATCCAGGTTGACCGCCTTGTGCGCCGCCATCAACTGGGTCTGGGTGTGGCCCGGCACCGGCGCGTAGTGCGAGAAGGCGATGCTGTAGCTGCCCTGGCCGGCGGTCAGCGATTTGAGCCGGCCCTGGTACTCGTCCAGCTCGGCCAGCGGGATCACCCCGCTGATGGCCGCCGTGGCGGCCGCGCGCGGCTGGGTGCCGGTGACGTGGCCACGCTTGCTCGACAGGTCGCCCGTGAGGTCGCCGATGGCACCTTCGGGAGCCAGCACCTCAATGTTGACCAGGGGTTCCAGCACGATGGGGTTGGCCTTGCGCACGGCGTCGATGGTGGCCTTGCGCCCGGCCAGGGTGAAGGCAATGTCCTTGCCATCCACGGCGTGGGTCTTGCCGTCGAACACGGTGACGCGCAGGTCGTGCACCGGGTAGCCGGCCACCACGCCGTCAAGCAGGGCCTGGCGCACGCCCTTCTCCACCGCCGCCATGAAGACGCCAGGAATGGCGCCGCCCTTGACCACGTCGACGAACTCGAAGCCGGCGCCGCGCTCCAGTGGTTCGATGCGCAGCATCACCTCGCCAAACTGGCCGGCGCCACCGCTTTGCTTCTTGTGGCGGCAGTGGCCTTCGGCGCCCTGGGTGATGGTTTCGCGGTAGGCGATCCGCGGCGGCTTGGTGTCCAGTTCCAGCTTGTACTGGTGCTGCATGCGGGCCATCTTGGTGCGCAGGTGCATGTCGCCCAGGCCGCGGATCACCGTCTCGTTGGTGTTGGGGTGGCGCTCCACCTTGAAGCAAGGGTCTTCGAGTTCAAGCTTGTGCAGCACGTCAAACAAACGGTGTTCATCGCTCTTGCGCTTGGTCTGCACGGCCAGGCCCTGCATGGGTTCGGGGAACTGCAGGGGCTTCAAGTGGATGTGGTCTTCGTCGTGGGAGTCGTGCAGCACGCAGTCAAACTCGATCTCCTCGACCTTGGCCACGGCGCCGATGTCGCCCGGCACCAGGCTGGACACCTCCACGTAGTCCTTGCCCTGCAGGCGGTACAGGTGCGCCACCTTGAACGGGCGCTTGCCCGAGCCGACGAACAGCTGCTGGTCCCGGGTAACGGTGCCCTGGTGCACGCGGAAGATGCCCATCTTGCCGATGAAGGGGTCCACCACCACCTTGAACACATGGGCCAGCACATGCAGGGTCTCGTCGGGCTGGGCGGCAAAGCGCTCCTGCGCCTGGCCGGGTTCGCCCTTGTAGAACGGCGGCGGGTTGCCCTCGGCCGGGTTGGGTGCCAGCTGTGCCAATGCGTCCAACAACTGCGGCACGCCAGCACCGGTGCGGGCCGAGACGAACAGGATGGGGATCAGGTGGCCGGCACGCAGCGCGGCCTCGAACGGCGCATGCAACTCGCCGGGAGACGGGTCGGCGCCGTCTTCCAGGTAGCGCGCCATCAGGCTCTCGTCCTCTTCCACGATCTGGTCGATCAGGGCGCGGTGGGCGGCGGCCACGGAGGCGAAGTCGCTGTCGCCATCGCTGTGGCCCAGCAACTCCACCACTTCCTGGCCGTGGTGAGCGGGCAAGTCCAGCAGCAGACACTGCTTGCCGAAGCGTTCGCGAATCTGGTTGACCAGCGTGGGCAGGTCGATGTTGTCGGCGTCGATCTTGTTGATGACGACCATGCGGCACAGGCCGCGCTCGCCGGCCAGGTTGAACATGCGCTCGGTGGAGAGCTCGACGCCAGTCTGCGCGTTGATGACGATGAGCGCCGTGTCCACCCCCGCCAACGCGGCGATGGACTGGCCGGCGAAATCGGGGTATCCGGGGGTGTCGATCAGATGCACGCGGGCACCGGCCCAGTCCATGCTAACCAGGGCGGTCTGCAGGGAGTGGCCGAATTCCTTTTCCAGGGGATCGAAGTCGCAGGTGCTGTTGCCCTTTTCAACCGACCCTCGGCTGGTGATGGCGCCGGTGGCGGCCAGCAGGCTTTCGGCCAGGGTGGTCTTGCCGGAGGCACCATGGCCCACCAAGGCCACGGTACGAAGGGAGTTGCTTGGTGTTTGGCGCATGGCGGAATCCCTGTGACTGGCCAGCAGACCCGGGCGTGCCGACATGGCAGACGCCAGCGCGAGCCATTGATGGTCCCATCTTACCGTTGCCGCATGGGCCGCGGTACCGGGCAGGCGCGCCCAGAGCCGAAAAAATTTGATGCAGGTCAGCCTTTTTGCAGCCGCGCAAAGGTCTTGCGGAACTTGGCCACCTTGGGCGCGGCCACCGCCATGCAATAGCCCTGCGTGGGGTTGCGAGCGAAAAAGTCCTGGTGGTAGTCCTCAGCCGGCCAGTAGTTGGACAGCGGCAGCACCTCGGTGACGATGGGGCGTGCGTAGACGCCGCTAGCGGCCATCTCCGCGATCACGTCCTTCGCAACGGCCTGCTGCTCGGGCGTGCTGGTGTAGATGCCGCTGCGGTATTGCGTGCCCGCGTCGTTGCCCTGGCGGTTCAGAGTGGTGGGGTCGTGGATGAGGAAGAAGATCTCCAACACCTCGCGCGTGGAAATCTCTGCGGGGTCGTACACCAGCTTGACCACCTCGTTGTGGCCGGTCGTGCCGGTGCACACGTCCTCGTAGCTGGGGTTTTGCAGATGGCCGTTGCTGTAGCCGGATTCCACATCCAGCACGCCGCGCACCTGCACGAAGACGGCCTCGGTGCACCAGAAGCAGCCGCCGCCCAGGGTGAGGGTTGAGAGCGTAGGATTGGCTGAGGCGGTCATGGTTGAGTTCTCCGTTCAAAGCCCTTGGTCGGACTCACCCAAAGAATCTTACGCCCCCACTCCAAGCCACTCAAGGAATGGCATCTTTGGCCAGCATCAGCATCGGCTGGTTTGCCAGAGTCAGATACACGTCGCGGCCCTTGGGAATCAGGTCGACGATGGAATCGCCTGCAATGCCGGAACTGGCCAGTGTGAACAGGGTCCGCACGGTGCCGGTGTCATCGACCAAGCGCACGGCATCGCCGTCGAGCACCAGCAGACGGTTGTCCGCGAGACTGCGGATGCGCTTGATGTTGGCAAATTCCGCCGCACTGCCCTGACCATCCTTGGCTTGCGCAGGGTAGTTTTTGTTACCCGCCACAAAGACCCGATCACCGCTGCCAGTCAGGCGACTGATGACACCACCACTGCCCACGTAACCGCCACTGCCGGCCACCCAGAAGCCGCCGTCGTTGCGCTTCTGCAGAAAACCGGTTTCGCCAGCAACCAGCGGGGATCGTTTGCCGGGAAAAGCAGGTAGAAAACTTCCACTGTCAACATCAAATCGGGCCACAGTCGCGACAAATACATTGGGCCCGTTCGGTGCTGCGGGATCGGGGCAACTCTCCGTCACGACGAAGTAGGGAAAATCAGGTGTGCCATCCGAGAAAGCGCTGGGGCTGCATACCATGGAGGGAACGGTTGCAATCGCCACCGCAACCGTTTTCCCCGCATCCAGGCGATAGATGGTTGTGGTGTCACTCAAATAGGGGGTACCGCTGGCCACGTCTATCCCAGCAAAACGTCCAGCAACCCCAGGCCAAAGGTTGTAGTTGGTACAGGGACGCGATTGCTTCACGAAAACGCAGCCGTCGCCTGTGGACGCCTGCAGGCTTCCAATCGCGTCAAGCGCGGTCAGGCGATTGCTCGCCAAGTCGTAGCTGGCCATGGTTGGCCTGGGTACTGTGTGGATGTCCCGCGCGTACCCATTGCCGGTATGCCCGGTGATCAAGGCATTGTGGCTATCGAATCCCAGCAAGTTGGCACTTCCAAAGTGGGCGCGAATGGTATAGCTGGGCCCTGATACGGTAGTTAGGGTTTGGTCGACCAGTTTGCGCACCTGACAGGTTTCGTAGTCGTAAAACAGCACCCCCCCGTTGGGAGCCGAGGCCACGCTGTACACCGTTAAAAAAGTGGACTTTTGCAGATCACCTTCTTGCCCCACGGCCGTGGCACTGATGTCGCCCGGCCGGGCGATCACAGACCAGCTTCCATCCTGGCCCATTTTGTACAGCGTCGCGTTGTAGCCACCGCCCCAAATGAGACTGCCATCGTCGCCCAAGGTCACGCTATCAAGCATCAGACTCGTACCACTCCCCCCCGTAGACACAACAGAGCTCACGTAGCTTGAGCTCACTTGATTAGCGACCTCATGCCACACGTTGTCTGCCTGCCACTGCCAATAGCTATAGCGGGTGGACGAAGTTCCGAATTCGACAGTGCCGGTTAACTGCGTTCGGCGCGCCACCACCAACGCCAACTGTCCGCCGCGGTTGGACAGCACGGTCACCTGATCCCCCGACTGCGCCACGTAGACCGGCACGGCAATAGAACTGGCCTGCCAGCTGGCATCAGCATTGCGCGTCATACGCCGGACGAAATACTGAGTGCCAGCATCATTTGTTACCAGCAAAAAGGCGGCTCCTGGGGTCGCCGCAAACCCCTTCAATTGCCCCAAGGCTAGCTGGCCGCTGGGGCCGTCCGTCGGTATCGCCCCAAACCCGGTTGCGCTGCCAATGCGTTCGTCTTGACCATTGGGCTGCAGCGCCCCACGCCACAGTACCTGGTCGGCACCAACCCACCACAACTGCCCATCCGTATCGACCCGCACGTCATCCAGTGCCCGTACCGTATAGGTGGTACGGCGCCCGGTTTTATCAATCCAGAAATTGGTATAAGTAAAAGGGTACTGGCCTGTTCGGGTTCTGCCCATCACCGCGCCATCGGGCATGGCTGCCAGCGTGATGCCGGGGTAATCACCATTGCGAGCAGGATAGCGGGCGTGGGTTTTGTCGCCATCGCTATTGCCACAGGCAAACTCGACTGGATCCGCATCCTGAGGCCCCACCAAACTGAAGGTGGCCGGTGGTGTCACCACAGGTGCCGTCGCCGCGGTACCACCACCGCCGCCACCGCAAGCCACCACAGCGGTGGCCACCATGCTGGTAAGCAAAACCTTCTTCCATAGAACATCCAAGCGCATGCGCTTCCCCTCCCCGGCTTTTGTGTTTAAAAAGGGGGAGATGGTAACTGGGCTACCAATCTACAGTAGGCGACTGGTTTTTAAGAGGGCAGAATACGGAGGGGCTTAGGCGAGGACAGCAAGCACCTCGACTCATTCGACATAGGTGCTGCCCGGCTACACCAGGCCCGAAAGGCCAGCGCACCAGGCGCCCCCCAACGGGGGAATACGGCTCAGGCGTATACCGCCTTCAGCCGTCCTTGTTCGGATGCGTTGGTGGACTGGTAGGCGTTTTCCACGGCCTTGCGGGTGTTCTCGCGCTGGGCGGGTGCGGCGTTCTGTGGGTTGGCCTGCGCGGCGTTCTCCTGGGCCGAACGCTGCTGGGCCGCCTGCGCCTGCACCGCCTTGTCCTGGTTGGCCGCATCGCGCTGCTGCGTCTGCTGTTGCTTGAGCGCCGCAGCCGCCTCGCGGCTGACCGTGACCTGGGTGGCCGACTGGCGAGCGCGCTCCTGACCCAGCTTGCGCTGAATATCCAGCTCGGTAGTGGTGTCGGCCTTGGTGGACCGGCTGGTGCTGCTCGTCGACTGCGCCGGGGTACGGGCGGCCTGGCTGGTGGTATGGATGGATGGCATTGGCTTCTCCTGAGACCCTGGGCGCCATTATTCCACTCTTGGCAGCACGCGTACAGAGCGATAGTCAAGCCCATAATGCGCCGGTTTATCCCGGCATTTCTGTGGATATGAGAAAGGAACGTGAACGTGCGATGGGTTTGGGCAACGGGACTAGGCTCCCTGACTTTGCTGGTGGCGCTGGCCTGGTATCTGGCGCCCCTGCATCCGGGTGCCATGGCGTTGCAACTGGCGTTCACGCCGGGGGCCTTTGGCGCCATCATCCACACGTGGTCGCCCGCGGACCTGGAGCGCTACCGCGCCCACCTGCCCTTTGACTGCCTGTTACTGCTGGGCTACGGCAGCTTTGGGTGGCTGCTCGCGCGGCGCACAGCGGTCTTTGCCGCCTATAGCCTGGGTGGACGGCGCATTGCGCAATGGCTGATGCCGGCCGCTGCACTGTGCGACGCAGCAGAGAACGCCCTGCACGCCTGGCTGACCGAAGTGCCACGCTTTGGCCTGGAGCCGGTGTATGCGCTGGCGGGAACGGTATCGCTTACCAAATGGCTGCTGCTGATGGCCTTTGCCGGCGCGATGGCGCACGCGCTGTGGCTGCGCGATGACGACGCCTAACGAATGCGCGGCGGCGCGCGCATCTGCTCCGGCGTGGTGAAGTAGTCGGCCGAGCTGCCGGCGCGGGCACGGCCCTGGTTGAGTTCGTGGCGGGCCACGGTGCGCAGGTGCACCTCGTCCGGTCCATCCATCAGGTGCAGTGCGCGGCCCCAGGTCCAGAAGAAGGCCAGCGGCGTATCGGGTGACAGGCCCATGGCGCCGAAGATCTGCATGGCGCGGTCCACCACGCGCGACTGCAGGCGCGCGGCAACGACCTTGATGGCCGCCACCTGGGCGCGCAGGGCGCTGGGCTCCACCACGCCCGCGGGCTGGTCCAGCATCCAGGCCACCTGCAGCACCAGCAGGCGCGCCTGGTCGATCTCCATGCGCGACTCGGCAATCCAGTCCTGCACGTTGGAAAAATCCGCGATGTACTTGCCAAAGGCCTGGCGTTCCAGCGTGCGTTCGGTGGCCAATTCGAGTGCCAACTCGCATTGGCCGATGGCGCGCATGCAATGGTGCACGCGCCCCGGCCCCAGGCGAGCCTGGGCCATGGCAAAACCGGCGCCCCAGTCCCCCAGCAAATGGTCGGCCCCCACGCGCACGTCGCGCAGCACGATCTCGCAATGCCCCTCGGGCGCGTGGTGGTGCACCACCGGGATGTTGCGCACCACCTGCACGCCCGACGTGTCCAACGGCACCAGCACCATGCTGTGCTGCTGGTGGGCGCTGGCGTGGGTGTCTGTATCACCTTCCGCAGCGTTTCGGGCCATCACGATCAGCAGCTTGCAGTTCGGGTGCGCCACACCGGTGATAAACCACTTGCGGCCATTGAGCACCAATCGATCCCCCTCGCGGCGCACGGTGGTCTGCAGGTTGGTGGGGTCGCTGGAGGCCACGTCGGGCTCGGACATGGCAAAGGCCGAACGGATGGTGCCGTCGAGCAGCGGGTTCAGCCACTGCTCACGCTGCTGCGCGTTGGCAAAGCGGTGCAGCAGCTCCATGTTGCCGGTATCGGGGGCGCTGCAATTGAAGACCTCCGGCGCCCAGTGCAGGCGGCCCATCAGTTCGGCCAGGGGCGCGTAGTCCAGGTTGGATAGGCGGGTACCGGGCTCATCCGCACCCAAGGTGGGCAGGAACAGGTTCCACAGGCCCTCCTCGCGTGCCAGGGCCTTCAGGTCGTCCAGAAACGGCGGCGGGTAGATGCCACCCTGCACGGCGGCGGCCCAGGCGGCGTTGTGGGGCAGCACGTAACGCTGCATGAAGGCGGCAAGGCGTTGGCGCAACTCCTGCGCGCGGGGCGAATGTGCGAAGTCCATGCGCCCATTGTCCGACTGCCCCACCGCAATGTCAGAACGCAGGTGACAAGCGCACCGGTGTAGCCGAACCTAACGCGGCACGAAGAAGGTGGACTTCTCGTGAGCCGTACGGGGCTTGCCGTCTTCCTCGGTACGGACTTCGAAGACGATGGGGTTGGACTTGCCTTGGTAGGCCTGGGCCTGATCGGGCGGCAGGGTCAGGCGCACGGGCACCATGCCGATGCCGGTGGGCGTCACGTGCAGTTGAACCGGCTCGGCCAGCGCCAGACCCGGCAGGCCAGAGACGGTCACGGTGTAGTCCTGCTCGCGCTCGGTGCCATTCATCACCTGCAGGCGGTAGACGTTCTCGATGTAGCCCTGCTCCACGATGCGGGCCTGGGCACCGCGGTCCTTGATCACGTCGACCTTGAAGCCCTGGCGCAGCGACAGGCTGCCCACAAACAAGGACCCCGTTACCAACAACAAAGCGCCGTAGATCATCACGCGCGGGCGCCAGACGCGACCCACCATCTGGCGAGTCGTCAGGTGCTGCTCGATGCCGGCACCCGAGGAATAGCGGATCAGGCCCTTGGCGTAACCCATCTTGTCCATCACGTCATCGCACACGTCGATGCAGGCGGCGCAGGCAATGCACTCGTTCTGCAGGCCGTTGCGGATATCGATGCCGGTGGGGCAGACCTGCACGCACAGGGTGCAGTCGATGCAGTCACCCAGGCCCAGGGCCTTGGGGTCGGCCCCGCGCTTGCGCGAGCCGCGCGACTCGCCACGCTCGGCGTCGTAGGCAATGACCAGGGAATCCATGTCGATCAGCGCGCTCTGGAAGCGTGCATAGGGACACATGTACTTGCAAATCTGCTCGCGCATGTAGCCGGCGTTGCCATAGGTGGCGCCAGCGTAGAACAGCACCCAAAACCACTCCCATGGCGAGAACGACCATTGCAGCAACTCACCGGCCAGCTGGCGGATGGGCGTGAAGTAGCCGACGAAACTAAAGCCGGTCACCAGGGCGAAGGCGATCCAGGCCAACTGCTTGCCACCCTTGCGCAGCAGCTTGTTTGCGCTCCAGGGCGCGGCGTCCAGGCGCATGCGGGCGGAGCGGTCGCCCTCGATGCGGCGCTCCAGCCACATGAAGATTTCGGTGTAGACGGTCTGCGGGCAGGCATAGCCGCACCACAGGCGCCCGGCCACGGCCGTGAAGAAGAACAGCGCCAGCGCCGAGAGCACCAGCAAAGCGGTCAGGTAGATCAGGTCCTGCGGGTGCAGCACCAGGCTGAAGATGTAGAAGCGCCGTTCGTTCAGATCAAACAACACCGCCGCGCGGCCATTCCATTGCAGCCAGGGCATGCCGTAGAACACGATCTGCGTGACCCACACCATGACCCAGCGCCAGTTGGCAAACCAACCCTTGACCGAGCGTGGATAGATGCGGGTCTGCTTCTCGTAGGCGGAGAACAGGTTGCCACCGCCTTCTGGTTCGGTGTTATCGACCCGAATGGGAATGACTTTGGGTGGCGGCGGCGCTTGGGTCATGGCGGGCGTTGGGGGTGTCAGAAGTGCGTGAACGGGCCACGCAATCGGCGACCCAAAGCCCGATAACAGGCAAACCTTGTGAATCTTATAGAACACCGGGTTTACCCGCTGCACCGCCGCAATTGCCCCTACGCGGCGTAAGACCATGGATTTCCGAGCCGGATCAACCAGCCCTCCATCATTTCTCCACAATGGTGGGCCAGACTTCCACCATCGCCCCACCCGAGCCGGGCGATGACAACCACCGGAGTGACACCATGCAAGCTGCAAACCGTTCAGGGGCACGCGCCACCATCGCCGCCACGCTACTGACCGCCTGGACCGCATTCGCCGGCGCCCAGCCCACGGGCAACCCGCCCCACCACCAGCCGCCACCCGAAGCGCTGGCCGCCTGCAAGTCCCTGCAGGCCGGCCAGGCCTGCAACTTCACATCGCCGCGCGGTGCCGAACAGGGCACGTGTTTTGCACCGGAAGGCAAGCCCCTGGCCTGCCGGCCCAAGAACCCACCCGGTGGCACGGGAGGTCCACCCAATGGCGGACCGGGCGCACCGGCGTCGGTGCCCAAGCGCTGAAGTCCGGCGTGGCCGGTGGCTGATGGACAAACAAGCAACCAGCCCTCGTCGGTATTGCGTAGGAAGCTATCAAAACAATAGCAATCGCCAGACGAATTACAGCCCCAGCGTCGCAAAAATAGCGTCCATGCGGGTCTGCACCTCGGCATCCATGGTGATGGTGCGGCCCCACTCGCGCTGGGTCTCGCCCGACCATTTGTTGGTGGCGTCCAGACCCATCTTGCTGCCCAGGCCGCTGACGGGTGAAGCGAAGTCCAGGTAGTCGATGGGCGTGTTCTCGACCATCATGGTGTCGCGCACCGGGTCGACACGGGTGGTCATGGCCCAGATGACCTCTTTCCAGTCGCGCACGTTCACATCGTCATCGACGACGACGATGAACTTGGTGTACATGAACTGACGCAGGTGGCTCCACACGCCCATCATCACCCGGCGGGCGTGGCCGGGGTAGGCCTTTTTGATCTGCACCAGGGCCATGCGGTAGCTGCAGCCCTCGGGCGGCAGGTAGAAGTCAGTGATCTCGGGGAACTGGCGTTGCAGCAGCGGCACGAACAGCTCGTTCAGCGCCATGCCCAGCACCGCGGGCTCGTCGGGCGGCTTGCCGGTGTAGGTGGAGTGGTAGATGGCGTCGCGGCGCAGCGTGATGCGGTCGATGGTGAACACCGGGAATTCGGCCTGCTCGTTGTAGTAGCCGGTGTGGTCGCCGTACGGCCCCTCCAGCGCATGCTGGTAGCCGCTGGGGTGAGATGCGTCGGGGTAGATGTGGCCTTCCAGCACGATCTCGGCGCTGGCGGGCACGCGCAGCTCACTGCCCAATGCCTTGACCAGTTCGGTGCGGCCGCCGCGCAGCAGGCCGGCAAACTGGTATTCGGACAGGCTGTCCGGCACGGGCGTGACGGCACCCAGGATGGTGGCGGGGTCCGCACCCAAAGCCACGCACACGGGATAGGGCTGGCCGGGGTTCTTGGCGCAATGGTCGCGAAAATCCAGCGCGCCGCCGCGGTGGGCCAGCCAGCGCATGATGACCTGGTTGCGGCTGATGACCTGCTGGCGGTAGATGCCAAGGTTCTGACGCGGCTTGTTCGGGCCCTGTGTGATGACCAGGCCCCAGGTGATGAGCGGCGCCACATCACCCGGCCAGCAGTGCTGGATGGGCAGGCGGGACAGGTCCACGTCCTGACCCTCCCACACCACCTCCTGACAGGGTGCGCTGCGCAGTTCCTTGGGCGCCATGTTCCACAGCGTGCCCAGCAGGTTGCGCATGCCCACCATCTGTTTGAAGCCCTTGGGTGGCTCAGGCTCCTTGAGCGAGGCCAGCAGTTCGCCAAAGGGGCGCAGGCCCGAGAGCGCATCCACCCCCATGGCGCGGGCCACGCGTTCAGGCGTACCAAACAGGTTGCCCAACACCGGCATGCTGTGGCCAGCCACGTTGTCAAACAGGATGGCCGGCCCGTGGGCGCGCAGCACGCGGTCGCACAGGGCGGTCATTTCCAGGTAGGGCGATACCGGCTGCGCAATGCGGCGCAGGTCGCCAGAGGTTTCGAGTTGCGCGATGAAGTCGCGCAGGTCGCGGTAGGTCATTCTTGTCCTTGCCAGCGCGCGGCCAGCGTGTGGGGGATGTCCAACAGGTCCAGCACGCGAGCCACGCTGAAGTCCACGATGTCATCCACGCTCTGCGGGCGCAGGTAGAAGGCCGGCATGGGCGGGCAGACGATGGCGCCGGCCTCGGTGGCGCTGACCATGTTGCGCAGGTGGATCAGGCTCAGCGGCGATTCGCGCACCATCAGCACCAGGCGGCGCCGTTCTTTGAGCATCACGTCTGCCGCGCGGGTGAGCAGGTTGTCCGACAGGCCGTGCGCGATTGCCGACAGGGTGCGCATGGAGCACGGCGCCACCACCATCGCGTGCGCGCCGAACGAGCCGCTGGCAATACTGGCACCCACGTTGGCGCTGTCGTGCACTTGGTGCGCCAAGGCCTCGATGGCGGCGCGTTGCAGGCCGTGTTCTTCTTCCACATTGCGCCAACCGGCACTGCTGACCACCAAATGCGTTTCCACGCCGGGCGCGTTCCGCAGAACCTGCAACAGGCGCACGCCGTAGATGGCGCCACTGGCGCCGGAGATGCCGACGACGATGCGCCGCGGGCTGGGAGTCATAGCGGCTGCTCCTCCAGGTCACGCAGCACATGGCGCAAAACCAGTGCGGCCTGTTCGGGGTCGAAATCTTCGTGTTGACGCTTCTTCACACCGTACTGTTGCAATTGGTAGTGTCGCGCGGCCTTCAACCCATGGCGTGCCAGCGTGCTGCTCACACAGACCAAGGGGCAGCCGTCCAGGGCCAGAATGGGGCGGCCGGATTGCGCGATCTTGAGCAGGTGCGGTACGTCACCACCGACACCGGCGATACACGACATTTCCGCCACGTCCTCTCGGTCCAGCCGCAAGGCTACGTGGTTGGCCAATTGGGCTGCACTGGAACAGCCCGAGCACGAATACACCAGCGGGTGCTGCCTGGCGCCGGCCTGCGGGCCGTCGCCAGCGGTGGCGTTCACGTCAGCCCCCATGCCCCGGTGTGGGCGTGTGGCCGTGGCCGCGCCGGGGCAGGAAACGGGCCAGGACCTTGTCCGGCGTCCACTGCTTGAGGTCGAGTACCGGCAATTCGAGCGCGTCGATCGCATTCTTCACCACAAGACCCAATTCGGTATCGCCTTCCATGGAGAGGCGGCGGTTGAAGAACAGGGTGTCCGGGTCTTCCAGGCGCTGCGCCAGGCGCACGAAATCCTGGGCGTTGGCGCTGATGGTGAGGTCCGTGCTGTCCTGTGTTTTGCAGGCGGTGAAGCGCTTACCGGTGCAAGTGAAGTCGAAGGTCAGACGCGCATCGCGCACGTGGATGCGCAGTTTCTTGCCCAGCAGGTACTGGCGCACATCGGCCGGCAGTTGGCCGGCCAGCACCTTGTTGAGCGCAGTGACCAGCAAAAAGGAGCCAGGATAGGCCGGCAGACGGGACAGCACCGAACCGACCGGCTCGGGCAGCACAAAGGCAGGAGAGGAAGGGTTCATGTCGGCCTCCAGTTACGCTACTGCCGCTGCAGCGGCCACCATGTCCAGCCCCGGCTGTCCGTGCCAGTAGCCGTTGCAGGACTCAAACGGCGTCAGCGGCTCCAGGCGCGCCAGCGCATCCTGGGGCGACACGCTGCCCTTGCGTGCGGCGTCGAACACGGCGATGACCTCCGCCGTGTGCTGTGACTGTGGGCTCAAGCGCACCACGTCCACGCCGAGTTCGCGCATGTCGTCCAGCGCGTCCACCAGGTTGTAGACCTTGGCCGACTGGGTCTGGATGCCGTTGAGCACCAGGAAGCTCTCCTGCTCGCGGGTCTTGAGCAACAGACCATCGGGGTGGTCCAGGCAGGCGAATTGGCAATCGTCCTTGGGCAGGTTGCGGTGGCGTGCGGTAAAACAGCGCGCCGAGAACGCCAGCGGCATGCGGCCGTAGGCAAAGACTTCGGTCTGCAGGCCAGCCGGGCGACCGGCCTGGATCACGGCCAGATCGCTGCGCTTCATTTCCAGCGGAATCACCCAGCGGTTGGCGCCCAGTCCCGCCATCCAACTGAGCGTGGGCAGGTTGTAGATGTTGAGGTGCGGGCCGGCCACAAACGCCGCCTTGCCGCTCAGGCACTGCACGGCGCCCATGTCGTTGGCCTCTACAAGATAGTCGGGGTTGCCGGTGATCTTGTGCATGGTGGTCACGTCGGCGCCGGATTCCAGCAGCACCTGGGTGGAGAGTACCACCTCCTTGCCGGCATCCTTGAGCATCTGGGCCACATCCAGCCAGTCGGACAGGCGCAGCTCGTGGCGGCGCGAGCACACGGCCTCGCCCAGGTAGACGATGTCCACCGGCGTGTGGCTGATGGCCTCGTAGAAATTGAAGATGACGTCGCGCTGCCAGTAGTACAGCAAAGGTCCAAGAGAGAGCTTCATGGTGTGTTCTTTACTTCCAGGGCCGGTGGTAGGCACCCAGCGTGTGCTGCTGGCCTTCGGCCACTTGGTCCAGGCCGCCCATCCAGGCCGGCTTGGGGGAATAGCGGTGCGGGTTGTCCAGGCAGTGGTCGATGGCCTCGCGCCAGACCTTTGTCACCTGGGCCACATAGGCTGGGCTGCGCTGGCGGCCTTCGATCTTGATCGCCTTCACGCCCATCTTCAGCAGCTGGGGCAGCAGCTCCAGGGTGTTGAGGCTGGTGGGCTCCTCGATGGCGTAGTAGTTCTCGTCGGTGCCCACGTCAAAGCGGCCCTTGCACAGCGTGGGGTAGCCGGCGTTCTCGCCCGGGGCGTAGCGGTCGATCAGCACACCACCCAGGCGCGATTCGCGGCCCTTGCCCGTCTCCACCCAGCGCACGGCCTTGGGTGGTGAGCACACGCCATGGGTGTTGGGCGATTCGCCAGTGACGTAGCTGGACAGGGCGCAGCGCCCCTCCACCATCACGCACAGGCTGCCGAAGCCGAACACCTCGATCTCCACCGGTGTCTTCTCGATCACCTGCTGCACCTGCGTGAGCGACAGCACGCGTGGCAACACGGCACGCACCACGCCGAACTGTTCGCGGTAGAAGTTGATGGCATCGAAATTGGTGGCCGAGCCCTGCACCGACAAATGCAGGCGCAGCTTGGGGTGGTGGGTGGACGCGTATTGCATCAGGCCCGGATCGGCCAGGATCACGGCATCCACGCCCAGGTCCACGGCCTTGTCCACCGCCGACTGCCATAGGCCGGGATTGGCCGCCTGCGGATAGGTATTGAGCGCCATGAAGACCTTGGTGCCGCGCGCATGGGCATAGGCAATGCCATTGGCGATGGCGGCTTCGTCAAAATTCAGGCCGGCAAAGTTGCGGGCGTTGGTCGCGTCGCGCAAACCCAGGTAGACACAGTTGGCGCCGTTGTCCACGGCGGTTTTCAGGGCCGGCAGGCTCCCGGCCGGGCAGACCAACTCCATGGGCACGGCTTGCGCCGGCACGGAAGCAGGGGGCGCCGTGGTCTCGGCGCGGGTAGAAATGGGTGGCATGGGTTGTCGCTTTGGGCGCGCCCCACCATGGGGCTTTCGCGGTGGGGCGACGATACGCCCACGCTTCCGGTGGGGTGTTGATCCTGGTCAACGAAAAGCCACAATGCCAGACAAAATCAGTCGGACAATTCTGATGCCAGCCGCCTGACCGGGTCACCATCGCTTTTCGGCGATTCATTCCCCGCTTCTGGCACTTCGTCGGGCGCTGCTTGACCCTGTATGCCCCTGTCCGCTAAACTAATAACCAATCAGTCATTAACTTCATGTCCTCTTCCTGCCCCATTTGTGAGATCGCCGCCACCGTGCGGGCCAAGCGCGAACGCCGCAAGGACGCCCGTCCGGGCGAACTATTGGCCGCCGCACTGGAGCTGTTCGTGGAAAAGGGCTTTGCCGCCACCCGTGCGGAAGAGGTAGCCAAGCGCGCTGGCGTGTCCAAGGGGACGCTGTTCTTGTACTTCTCCAGCAAGGAAGAACTGTTCAAGGCCGTGGTGCGGGCCAATATTTCCTGCCACTTCGACCAGTGGAATACCGAGCTGGACACCTTCGAAGGCACCTCGGAGGAACTGCTGCGCTTCACCATCCGCGCCTGGTGGGAGCGCATCGGCAACACCAAGGTAGCCGGCATCACCAAGCTGATGATGAGCGAGGCCGGCAACTTCCCCGAGCTGGCGGCCTTCTACCAGCACGAGGTGATCCAACCCGGCAACGACCTGCTGCGCCGCGTGCTGCAACGTGGCGTGGACCGCGGCGAGTTCCGCCCCATGGACCTGCAGTACGGCGTCTATACCGTGCTGGCACCCATGCTATTCCTGGCCACCTGGAAGCATTCGCTGGGCTTGTGCAGTGGCACAGCCAGCGTCATCGATCCCGAGCAATACATCGCCGTGCAGGTGGAGACCCTGCTGCACGGACTCACCCGACGCGAGGCCCCGACGCCTGCCGCCCAGGAGCACCCCGCACCATGAAGCGCTGGTTCAAATGGATACTGATCGCCGTGGTGCTGGGCCTGCTGGCCGCCGGGGCCCTGCGCGCCTTGTCGGCCCGCAAGGCGCAAAAGGATGCCCTGGCCGCCCAACAGCAGGGCCAACAGACGCTGACCGCGGTGGAGCTGCAACCCAGCGACCAGGTGGCGGTGCACCTGGTGGACCTGCCCCAGACCTTGCAAGTAGCGGGTCCGATCAAGGCGGTGAACTCGGCCATCGTCAAGGCACGTGTGGCCGGTGAACTGCAGGGGTTGGTGGTCCGCGAGGGCGATGTGGTGAAGGCCGGTGATGTCATCGCCCGGGTCGACCCCACCGAATACGAAGCCCGGCTGAACCAGGCCCGCCAGCAAGCCGAGTCGGCCAAGGCGCAGGTGGATATTGCCCAGCGCAGCTTCGACAACAACCGCTCCCTGGTGGACCAGGGCTTCATTTCCAAGACCGCGCTGGATGCGTCCCAGGCCACCCTGGCGGCCGCGCAAGCAACCTACCGGGCGGCACAGGCCGGAGCCGACGTGGCCGCCAAGGCCCTGGACGACGCCGTGATGCGTGCGCCCATTGCCGGCTTGGTGGCGCAGCGCCTGACCCAACCGGGTGAGCGCGTGGCCGTGGATGGCCGGGTGGTGGAAATCGTGGACCTGAGCCGCCTGGAACTGGAAGCCAGTTTCAACGCGGCCGACTCCTTGCAGGTCCGCACGGGTCAGACGGCACAACTCACGGTGGAGGGCGCCTCCAAGCCGCTCACGGCCAAGGTGGTGCGCATCAATCCCAGCGCCGTGGCAGGTAGCCGCGCGGTGTTGGCCTACCTGGCGCTGGAGCCCAGCCCCGGCCTGCGCCAGGGCCTCTTTGCCCAGGGTACGCTGGAAACCGGTCACACGCAGACCCTGGCGCTGCCACTGACCAGCGTGCGCACCGACAAGCCGGCGCCCTACGTCCAGGTGGTGGACAAGGGTCAGATTCAGCACCAGACGGTCACCCTGGGCGCCCGGGGTGATCAGGACGGCCAGACCCTGGTGGCCGTGCAGGGCGTGGCCGAAGGCGCCATGGTGCTCGTCGGCAGCACCGGCACCCTGCGCGCGGGCACACCGGTCAAGATCGCCTCCCGCGCGCCCTAGGCCATGTGGTTCACCCGCGTCAGCCTCAAAAACCCGGTCTTCGCCACCATGGTCATGCTGGCCCTGGTGGTGCTGGGTGTCTTCTCCCTGCAGCGCCTGCAGGTCGATCAATTCCCCAACATCGACTTTCCCGTGGTGGTGGTGACCGCCGACTACCCCGGCGCCTCGCCCGAAATCGTGGAGAGCGAAGTCTCGAAGAAGATTGAAGAAGCCGTCAACTCCATCGCCGGCATCAACGCCCTGACCTCGCGCAGCTATGAAGGCCAGTCGGTGGTGGTGATCGAGTTCGGCCTGCACATCGATGGGCGCAAGGCCGCCGACGATGTGCGGGAGAAGGTGGCCTCGGTGCGCCCCAATCTGCGCACCGAGGTGAAGGAGCCGCGCGTGCTGCGCTTCGATCCGGCCACGCGCGCCATCTGGTCGGTCGCCGTATTGCCCGACGGTGGCAGCACACCGGGCGGTACGTCCACCTCCGCAAAGAAGTTGGACGCGGTGGAACTGACCAATTGGGCCGACCAAGTACTCAAAAAGCGTCTGGAAAACGTGCGCGGCGTGGGTTCCGTCACCCTGGTGGGCGGCACCAAGCGCGAGATCAACATCTACCTCAACCCGCAGGCGCTGGAGTCCTTCGGCGTTACACCCGAGCAAGTGGCCACTGCGGTGCGCAACGAGAACCAGGACGTGCCGGTCGGCACCATCCTCTCGCGCGAACAGGAACGCGTGATCCAGATCCAGGCCCGCATGGAGCGCCCCGAGGACTTTGGTCGCATCATCGTCGCGCGCAAGAACGGCGCGCCGGTGCGAGTGGACCAGGTGGCGCGCGTGACCGATGGCGCGCAGGAGATCGACAGCTTGGCGCTCTACAACGGCCAACGCACCCTGCTGCTCAATGTGCAGAAGTCGCAGGACGAGAACACCATCGCCGTGGTCGACAACCTGCAAAAAACCCTGGCCGGCATGGCCAAGGAGCTGCCCCCCGGCGTGCGCCTGGAGCCCATCACCGACGGTTCACGCCAGATCCGCGTCTCGGTGGCCAACGTGCGCCAGACCCTGTTCGAAGGTGCGTTGCTGACCGTGCTGATCGTATTCCTGTTCCTCAACTCCTGGCGCTCCACCGTCATCACCGGCTTGACCCTGCCCATCGCGCTGATCGGCACCTTCTACTTCATGGATCTGTTCGGCTTCACCATCAACATGATCACGTTGATGGCGCTGTCGCTGTGCGTGGGCCTGTTGATCGACGACGCCATCGTGGTGCGGGAAAACATCGTGCGCCATGTGCAACTGGGCAAGGGCGCCTACCAGGCCGCACTGGACGGCACCCAGGAAATTGGCCTGGCCGTGTTGGCCACCACGCTGTCCATCGTGGCGGTGTTCCTGCCCATCGGTTTCATGGGCGGCATCATCGGCAAGTTCTTCCACGAATTCGGCATCACCATCGTGGCGGCGGTGATGATCTCCATGTTCGTCAGCTTCACGCTGGACCCCATGCTCTCCAGCGTCTGGCACGACCCCAGCATTGAGGCCCATGGCCACCGCCACGCGCCGGTCACGTTCTACGACAAGACCATTGGCCGTGTGACCGGCTGGTTCGACCATGCGACCGATCTGCTGGCCGACATCTACCAGGACATCCTGCGCTGGTCGCTGGCGCACAAGCCGGCCACGGTGGGTCTGGCGGTCGGCGTGTTTGTGGGCAGCATTTTCATGGTGCCCTTGCTGGGAACCGAGTTCGTGCCCAAGTCGGACTTCTCGGAAACCACGCTCAACTTTTATACCCCCGTGGGTTCCTCGCTGGAAGTGACCGAGGCCCGCGCACGCCAGGTGGAGGCCGTGGTCCGCAGCTTCCCCGAGGTGCGCTACACCCTCACCACCATCAACACCGGCAATCCAGTCGGCAAGATCTACGCCAGCACCTACATCCGCCTGGTGGACCGCAAGGACCGCAAGCGCAGCGTGGATGCCATGTCCGTGGTGCTGCGAGAGCGGCTCAAGCAGGTGCCTGGCATCACCGTCACCCACGTGGGCCTGCTCGACGCCGTGGGCGGCCAAAAGCAGATCCTGTTCTCCATCCAGGGCCCGGACACGGCTGAACTGGAACGCCTGACCGTGCTGGCCATGGAGAAGATTCGCACCGTGCCCGGCCTGGTGGACCTGGACTCCAGCGTGAAGCCCAACAAGCCCACGCTGGAGGTGGCCGTGAAGCGCGACATCGCCTCCGACCTGGGCCTCTCGGTGGGCCAGATCGGCTCGGCCCTGCGCACCCTGGTGGCAGGACAAACCGTGGGCAGCTGGCGCGCGCCGGATGACCAGACCTACGACGTCAACGTGCGCCTGCACCCCGAAGCCCGCAACAGCGCGCAGGACATGGAACTGCTGCCCTTTGCCATGGGGGCCAATGCGGACGGCAGCTCACGCATCGTGCGCTTGAACCAGGTGGCCACCGTGCGCGACGCCACCGGCCCCAACCAGATCAACCGGCGCGACCTGACGCGCGAAGTCGCCATCAGCGGCAACGTGTACGGCCGCTCCGGCGGCGAGGTGTCGGCCGACATCAAGACCGCCATGGACACCATCGCCATGCCGCCGGGCTATGGCTACAAGTTCAGCGGCTCCACCAAGGACATGGCCGAGGCCTTTGGTTACGCGATCTCGGCGCTGATGCTGGCCATCGTGTTCATTTACATGATCCTGGCCAGCCAGTTCAAGAGCTTCCTGCAGCCCCTGGCCCTGATGACCGCCCTGCCCCTGACCCTGATCGGCGTGGTGCTGGCGCTGATGGTGTTCAGCTCCACGCTGTCCATGTTCTCCGTGATTGGTGTGGTGATGCTGATGGGCCTGGTCACCAAGAACGCCATCCTGCTGGTGGACTTTGCCATCCGGGCGCGGGAAGACGGCATGGAGCGCTCCGAAGCCCTGCTGATGGCCGCCAAGGTGCGGCTGAGGCCCATCCTGATGACCACGCTGGCCATGATCTTCGGCATGGTGCCGCTGGCCTTCGCGCTGAGCGAGGGTTCGGAGATGCGCGCGCCCATGGGCCAGGCGGTGATTGGCGGGGTCATCACCTCCTCGCTGCTGACCCTGGTGGTGGTGCCCGTGGTGTATTGCTACATGGATGATCTGGCGCAATGGGCACGGCGTCTGTTTGGGCTTGGCCAAAGCACGGCCAAGTAAAATTCACTAGAATCACCCACCATACCCCATGGAGTATACAAACATGAATGTCGAAACCGCCCGCTTCAACATGATCGAGCAGCAAATCCGCCCCTGGTACGTGTCTGACGCCACCGTGCTGGAACTGCTCTCGGTGGTCAAGCGCGAGGACTTCGCGCCCGCCGCACACCGGGGTCTGGCCTTTGCCGACCTGGAGATTCCCCTGCTGGGCTCCGGTGAGGCCGCCATTGCCAAGGGTCAGTGCATGCTCCAGCCCCGCCAGGAGGCCCGCCTGCTGCAGGACCTGGCCATCAAGCCCACCGACACTGTGCTGGAAATCGGCGCCGGCTCCGGCTACATGGCCGCCCTGCTGGCCAAGAAGGCCCAGCGCGTGTTGTCCGTCGAAATCGCCCCCGAACTGGTCACCCTGGCCCGCAACAACCTGCGCAATGCCGGCATCCAGAACGCCGAGGTGCGTGAGGCCGACGGTGCCAAGCTGACCAGTGCCGACGGCACGTTCGACGTCATCGTCCTCAGCGGCTCGGTGGCCGAAGTGCCGGCCAACCTGCTGCAAATGCTCAAGGTCGGCGGGCGCCTGGGAACCTTCACCGGTGACGAGCCCCTGATGAACTGCACCCTGGTCACCAAGACCGCCGATGCCCAATTCGATACCGTCAAAGCCTGGGAAACCCTGGCACCGCGCCTGCAGAACTTCCCCGAGCCTTCCCGTTTCACGTTTTAACCCCCTCAACCCACGCCCATGATCGAACACATCCGCCCCCGAGATCTCGCCCAATGGCTCGCCAGCGCGCGCGCCCAGGGCACGCCCGTGGTGCTGGACGTGCGCGAGCCACATGAGCTGCAAATGGCCAGCGTCACGCCCGATGGCTTCACGCTGGCGACCATTCCCATGGGTACCGTACCGCTGCGCCTGTCCGAACTGGACCCGAGCCAGCCCATCGCCTGCCTGTGCCACCACGGTGGGCGCAGCATGCAGGTCGCCCAATTTCTCCAGAGCCGGGGCTTTGAACACGTTGTCAATGTCGCCGGGGGCATCAATGCCTGGTCTGCCGAACTCGATCCCGCCATTCCCCGCTATTGATTTCCCTGTCCATTCAACCCTTTCCCCCTTCACGAGCCTGAGAAACACCACCATGACCCGTCACAGCCGTTTCACGAAGTTTCGCCTGCTGCCCCTGATGCTCGCCCTGGGCGCCGCCCTGCCGTTCTCGGCCCAGGCGCAAAGCCTGGTCGATCTGTACACCGCCGCCCAAGGCTATGACGCCGCTTACCAGTCGGCCAAGTCGCAGTTCGACGCTTCGCTGGCCAAGGCCGACCAGGCCCTGGCAGCTATTCTGCCGGCCGCCGGCCTGGCCATTTCCGCCAGCAACACCAGCCAAGAAATCCTGCCCACACCCGCGCGCACCTACGGCACGCAAACGGCTACCCTGAGCGCGTCCCAGCCGCTGTACCGCCCCGCCAACTGGGCCGGCTATGAACAGGGCAAACGGTCCGTGGACCTGGCCCAGTCCCAGCTGGTGCAGGCCGAGCAGGACCTGATCGTGCGCGTGAGCCAGGCCTACTTCGATGTGCTGGCTGCGAATGACGCCCTCACGGTCATCAAGAGCCAGAAAACCGCCGTGGCCGAGCAGCTGGCCTCGGCCAAGCGCAACTTCGAGGTCGGCACCTCCACCATCACCGACACCCGCGAAGCCCAGGCCCGCTACGACCTGGTCATCGCCCAGGAACTGGCCGCCGAAAACGACCTGCTGGTCAAGTCCCTGGCCCTGAACCAGCTGGTGGGCCAACCCAATGTGCAGCCCAAGGCGCTGAAGGCCCCAGTGGTGCTGGCTCCGGTGCAGCCCGCCGACGTGAACCAGTGGGTAGACCAATCGCAAGCCAAGAACCCCGGCATCCAGCAAGCCGCCGTGGCGCTGGACGTTGCCAAGCTGGAAACCGAGAAGGCCTACGCCGGCCACAAGCCCACGCTGGACCTGGTGGGCAGCTACACGGCGGTCAACAACGCCAACGGCTCGTCGTCCACCATCGGCGACAGCCGCGTCAACGTCACCACCATCGGCGTGAACCTCAACATCCCGCTGTTTGCCGGCTTCTCCATCCAGAACCGCGTCAAGGAAACCGTGGCCTTGGAAGACAAGGCCCGCGCCGATCTGGAAACCGCCAAGCGCACCGTGGCCCAGGGCACACGCAGTGCCTACCTGGGCGTACTGTCGGGCCAGGCCCAGGTGGCGGCCCTGCAAGCCGCCGAAGCCTCCAGCCAGAGCGCGCTGGAAGCCAACCAGTTGGGTTACCAAGTGGGCGTGCGCATCAACATCGACGTGCTCAACGCCCAAAGCCAGTTGTTCGACACCAAGGCCAAGCTGGCCAAGGCGCGCTACGACGTGCTGGTGGGCGGCCTCAAGCTGCGCCAGGCGGCCGGTACCCTGTCTGCCTCCGATCTGCAGCCCATCAACAGCCAGCTCGAACCCTGATGCGGCGGGCCTGAGCGGCCCGCTTTTTAGGCGCCGGCCAGCAGACGCTGCACGGCCTCGGCCGTACGCTGCGCGGCGCCGCCGTGATCCGCGCCCAGGTTGCGTGCCGCATCGCGGGCACGGGCCAACCCATTTGGCGACTGCAGCAGCGCCAGGCTGCGGTCCACCGCCTGCTCCATATTTACCACCTCCAGCGCCGCGCCGCTGGCACGCGCCAGTTCCGCCGCCTGGGCAAAGTTGAAGGTGTGCGGCCCCATCACCACCGGGCAACCGCAGGCGGCGGCCTCGATCAGGTTCTGGCCGCCCAGCGGCGCAAAGCTGCCGCCCAGCAGGGCCAGATCCGATAACGCGAAGTACAGCGCCATCTCGCCCATGGAGTCGCCCAGCCAGATGTCGGCGGCTTCAGGCGCCTGCGTCCAGTGGCTGCGCCGCGAGACGCTGAAACCTTGCTCCTGGCACAGTTGGGCCACCGCATCAAAACGCTGCGGGTGGCGTGGCACGATCAGCCATTGCACGGCGGATGCTATATTCTTTGTAGCTGGTTGCGCAGTGCTGGCGAGGGCTGGCGCCATTTTTTTATTAAGCGTTTCGAGCAGCAGGGCCTCCTCGCCCTCGCGCGAACTGGCAAACACCAGCACCGGGCGCGACAACGCGCGCCGCCAGGCCGCCCCCCGCGCCAGTTGCGCCGCGTCGGGCGTGGCGTCGAATTTGAAGTTGCCCATCACCCCCTGCACCGGCGCGCCGAGTCGGCGCAGGCGCTCGGCGTCCTCCTGGGTCTGGGCCCACACGGCACGCAGGCCCTGGTAGGCCGGGCGCGCCAACGCGGACAGACGCTGCGACTGGCGCAGCGACTTGACACTGAAACGGGCGTTGACCAGGCACAGCGGCGTGCCCGTGCCCGCGCAGGCCGCCACCATGTTGGGCCAGACCTCGGTCTCCACCAGCAGACCTATGCGCGGCTGGAAGTGGGCCAGAAAGCGCCGCACCACACCCGGCGTATCCCAGGGCTGCCAGACCTGCACATCGCCCGGTTGCAGCAAGGCCTGGCCCTGGGTGCGGCCGGTGGCCGTGCCGTGGGTCAGCAGCAGCCGCATGCCCGGCAGGGTGTTGCGCAGTTGGGCCACCAGGGTCTGGGCGGCGCGCGTCTCGCCCAGGGACACGGCATGCACCCACACGTAAAAGTCCTTGCTGCCGGCCAGCGCCACGGCAGCGGGTGGCACATCGCCATAGCGGCCAAAGCGTTCCGCGATGCGCTCGCCATACACCGGCTCAGCCTTGGCCCGCCAGTGCAGGCGCAAGCGCACCAGAGGCTGCAACAGCCACAGAATCAGGGAGTAGATGCCACGCGCCACGGCTCAATGTGCTCCAACGCCCAGGGCCAACCACGCCTGCCACACGGCATCCACGCCGGGGCACGGACTGGCAAACACGCTCACCTGGCGCGCGCCACCCAACGGCCCCGTGCGCCAGGCGGTGTCAAAGTTGTAGAGCTGCACATGGGGCAGGTCAAGCGCCACGGCGATGTGGCTCAGTCCGCTGTCCACGCCGATCACACCGGCACAAGCAGCCATGGTGTCGGTCAGCGCATCCAGCCCCATGCTGGGCCAGACCACGGCGTCGGCCAGTTGCGCGGCGATGCGCGTGCTGGTGGCTTGTTCGGTCGGCGTGCCGTGGGCCAGGGCCGCCGTAAAACCGGCTGCGTTCAGCCGCCCGCCCAGTTCCACCCACGCGGCCTCGGGCCACTGCTTATCGGCGCGGGACGTGCCGTGCACCAGGGCGATACAGGGTTTGGTAGCTCCACGAGCAGTGACAGTGTCGGGCCGCAAGCCAAAGCGCGCCGGCGTCGTGATCGTGTAACCCAGCGCCGCCGCGCACAGCAGGCGGGCACGCTCCACAGCGTGCACATGCGGTGCCAGGCGGATGGCCACATCGGCCACCCAGCGCGTGGGGGCCTCGTAGCCGGAGCCTTCGGTCTGGTTGGCCATGGCGTAGCGCCGGCCCTGGGCGCTGGTGCGCGCCAGCCAGGCCACCAGGGCCGACTTGGTCAGGCCCTGCAGGTCCAGCACGGCGTCATAGGCCTGCTCCTGCAAAGCGGCCTTGAAGGCGCGCCACTCGGCGCGCGTCTGCGCGGAAAACGGCTTCTTGCGCCAGCGGCGCAACTCACAAGGAATGATGCGCCCCATACCTTCGCAGCGACTCACCAGAGGGGCAAAGCCGCGCTCCACCACCCAGTCCACCTGTACGCCGGGCAGCGAAGCCCGCAGGTCCTGCACGGCGGGCATGGCATGCACCACGTCACCCAGCGAGGACAATTTAACAACTAGTACCCTCAATGCGCCGCCTCGGCAAAGCTGGCGTCGGGCTTGACCGAGCGCAGCAGGGCCAGCATGTCGGCCTGGATGCGCTCCAGGGCTTCATGCGTGTGGCCCTCAAACCGCAGCACCAGCACCGGCGTGGTGTTGGAGGCGCGGATCAGGCCAAAGCCATCGGGCCAGTCGACGCGGATGCCGTCGATGGTGTTCACGGTGGCCGGGGCAGCAAACGAAGCCTTGGCCACCAGTTGATCGACCAGCGCATGGGGCTCGCCTTCTTTGCACTGCACATTGAGTTCGGGCGTGGAGAAGCTGGTGGGCAGCGCGTCGAGCATGGCAGTGGCATCCACCACGCGGCTGACGATTTCCAGCAGACGGCAACCGGCATAGGTGCCGTCGTCAAAGCCGTACCAGCGCTCTTTGAAGAAGATGTGCCCGCTCATCTCGCCGCCCAGTGGCGAACCGATTTCGCGCATCTTGGCCTTGATCAGCGAATGCCCCGTCTTGTACATCAGCGGCACGCCACCGGCGGCGGTGATGGTGGGCGCCACGCGCTGCGAGCACTTCACGTCGAAGATGATGGTGCCGCCAGGCACGCGCGACAGCACGTCGCGGGCGAACAGCATCATCTGGCGGTCCGGGAAAATGTTGTTGCCGCCCTTGGTGACGATGCCCAGCCGATCACCGTCGCCGTCGAAGGCCAGGCCCAACTCGGCGTCGCCGGTCTTCAGCGCGGCGATCAGGTCCTTCAGGTTTTCGGGCTTGCTCGGATCGGGGTGGTGGTTGGGGAAATTGCCATCCACCTCGCTGTACAGCTCGGTCACCTCGCAACCGATGGCGCGCAGGATGTCCGGTGCCGAGGCGCCGGCCACGCCGTTGCCGCAGTCCACCACGATCTTGATCGGGCGGGCCAGCTTGATGTCTCCGACGATGCGCGCGCGGTAGGCCTCAAACACGTTGGCGCTCTGGCGCGCGCCGCCTGCCTGCAGCGACCAGGTCTCGTTTTGCATCATCTGGCGCAACGACTGGATGTCGTCGCCATAAATGGCGCGCCCGGCCAGCACCATCTTGAAACCGTTGTAGTCCTTGGGGTTGTGGCTACCGGTGACCTGAATGCCGCTGGCGCACAGCGTGCTGGCCGCGAAATACAGCATGGGCGTGGTGACCATGCCGACGTCGAGGACGGTGATGCCCGCCTCCTGCAGGCCGGTCATCAGCGCCTCGGCCAGATCCGGACCGCTCAGGCGGCCATCGCGCCCAACCGCCACCGTGCCCTGCCCCTCCGCAAGGGCCACCGTGCCAAAGGCCCGCCCCAGGGCACGCGCCATGTCGGGGTTGATCGTGGTCGGCACAACGCCGCGGATGTCATAGGCCTTGAAGATGCTGGGTGAGAGTTGCATGCCGGTTTACCTGTGCGAATGGGTGGCGGCGAGGGCTGATTGTGCTATGGCCGTGCCGAAGCTTGGGATTGTAGGACGGTGGCGTAGGTCGGAACCCGGCGCTGGGAACCGGCAACGTCTTCGCGGCGTTGCGGCGCCAGCTATCGAAACGATAGCTGGCTACGCAATGGCTACAAGGGCTGGAGGTACCTTTTACAAAGAGATCAGCGCACTGAGCTGAGCCGTTCGGCCATTCTTGTCTGCCAGCCCGGGCCGGTTGCCTTCCAGCGTTCAATGACGTCTGCCGGCAAGCGGATGGACAACAACTTGCGCGGATTCGTGGCGACAGGGCGACCGCCCCGGTTCACCTTCGCCCGGGCCAGCATGGCCTCATCGGCTTCGGGCAATTCGTCGTATTCGTCCTTGGTAACCTCGTGAGCATCGACGCGCGCCAGATCAGACGTCAAGGAGCGGCCCGATGCGGGCTTTTTCGCGTTCATTGGCTTTCCTCATGCTGAATACGTGACGATCCGCGCCACGCGGTGTGTATCCAATAACCACCATCCGCCCAGACAGCAGGCCATAGCAAATGATGCGCTGTTCGCCGTAGTCCTTGCGCGTGTCTTCGAACTCAAGGGTCACGCCCTCAAAGACGTTCTCGGCATCCAAGAAGTCCAAACCGCGATCCGCCAACGCCTTGTCTCGCTTGCCTGGATCGAAGGTGATGTGCATAAGTTATTGTAGATACAAAAATTATGATCTACAAGTTCGTCAAAAGAGATACTCAGCGCTTGAATGCGCCAATTTGGACGGCCTTTCGCTAAGGTTCCGTGGCTTGAACACACCCCGAAAACACGACGCACAGACCCATCACCGCCCTGCACCTGAGACCAGCAGAAAGGCTTCAGAACTACGAACTGATTGAACACCGCGTCCGCTATAGCTCCACGATACCGAACTATGTTCTCGCACGCTAACCCGCGTTAGTGAACAGCCGGGCATCTGCATAAGCCCGCTGCAAACCTCTCAGAGTTTCTAGAAACGTTGTAGGCTCAAAACCAAAGGCACCTTCCCACGTCTTGCCGTCGGTCCCGATAGGGTAACGATGGCGCTGATCCTCCGGCGTTTTCCTATTTTGATCCTCTATGTACGCCCGGAGTGCAGTAAGTTCTTCCGTAGTCATTTCCCCAAGCACCTCAGGGAATTCACGACGAAACGGCACTTCGAATTGAAATTCCTGCTTTGGGTAAAGGTTGAAATAGCGCTTGGAAAGAGAATCCAGATCGTGCCCCGACCTTCCCCCGAACTGTTCATCTGGATGCAGCTTCAATATGCCGCCCTTAAAGAAAAGTTCAAGCGAATGAAAAGTAAGTGACATGACTACAGCCCCGTCCGCGTAACCTGCCCCATCCTTCTCGGAACAAAGCCGAGTGCAAAGCGTTTCAGCAGCGTCAAGGTTGGCTTTCGCGAAAGTCAAAAGCTGCTCGCACACCGGTAGCCGCTGCAGATCGAAAGAATAGAGCATGTGCCAAGAAATCATGCTGTCCAACGTCAAAGGGAAGGAAAGTGAGAGTGTAAAGGGCTCCACCCACATGTCCGAAAACGGCCACTTCAAACCGCTCCGCTGCGTATCATTCGCCCCATGTCTCCCGCCAACGCCACCCCCAACCCCATGGCCGCGCCCGCCGCCAGCGACGCCTGCTACCTGGCTCTCAAGGCCCGGGACGCGCGCTTTGACGGGCGGTTCTTCACCGGGGTGACGTCCACCGGCATCTACTGCCGCCCGGTCTGCCGGGTGCGCACGCCGCGGCGGGAGAACTGCCAGTTCTTCGCGCTGGCGGCGCAGGCCGAGTTGGCCGGATTTCGACCCTGCCTGCGCTGCCGCCCCGAGCTGGCACCGGCCGCTACAGGCGATGCCGCTGTGCCATGGTCCACACAGGATGCATCCCTGATCCTGGCCCAGCAGGCGGCCAAGCTGCTGGATGAACCGGCGCTGTGGAACGGCGGTGCGGACGGCGGCACGCCGAGCATGGCCGACGTGGCGGCGCGCCTGGGCGTGAGCGAGCGCCACCTGCGCCGCATCTTCGAGACGCACTGGGGTGTCTCCCCGCTGCAATACCTGCAGACGCGCCGCCTGTTGATGGCCAAGCGCCTGCTGACCGACACGCAGCTGCCGGTGGCCCAGGTGGCTGCACTGAGCGGCTACGCCAGCGTGCGCCGTTTCAACGCCAGCTTTGTCGAACACTACCGGCTGCAGCCGCGCCAGTTGCGCCAGCAGCGCGAGGCCGACGGCGCGGCGCATGTGGCCGAGCCGTCGGAGGCCATCGTCCTCAAGGCCTCGTACCGCCCGCCGTATGACGTGGCGGCGATGCTGGGCTTCTTCGCCACGCGCCAGATCGCCAGCGTGGAGGTGGTGGACCCAGACCGCCTGACACTGGCACGCACGCTGGCTGTGCCCCACGGAACCCGCACACTGGTCGGTTGGGTACGGGCGCAGTTTGTGCCGGATCGTTGCGTGGTGGCGCTGCACATCAGCCCAAGCCTGGGGGACGCCCTGCCTGCGGTGCTGGCACGCCTGCGCGCCCTGCTGGATCTGGATGCCGACCCGCTGGCCATCAACGCCGCATTGCAAGCCGACTTTCCCGGCCAGGACGGCCTGCGTGTGCCCGGTTGCCTTGACGGCTTCGAGCTGGGCGTGCGCGCCATCCTGGGGCAACAGATCACCGTCAAGGCGGCGCGTACGCTGGGCGAGCGCCTGGTGGAACGCTACGGCACCGACTTGGCCACACCGGTGGACGGCCTGCGCCGCCTGTTCCCGACACCGCAGGCGCTGCTGCAGGCCAGCGGCGAGGAGCTGGGTCAAATGGGCATCGTGCGCCAACGCCAGCGCGCCATCCAGGCGCTGGCCCAGGCGGTATTGGATGGCCTGCACCTGCAACCGGGGAGCGACATTCCCCAAACACTGGCAGCGCTGCAAGCCCTGCCGGGCATAGGCCCATGGACAGCGCAGTACATTGCCATGCGCGCGCTGCGCTGGCCGGACGCCTTTGTGGCCGGCGACGTGGCCCTGCACAACGCGCTGGGCGTGCGCGCGGCCGCCAACCCCCAGCGCGCGGCCGAGGAAGCGTCCCAGCGCTGGAAGCCCTGGCGCAGTTATGCCGTCCTACGCGCCTGGGCCAGCCTGGGTGCAACACCAACCGATTCCAAACCGCTATCAAATCAGTAGCTGCCTACGCATATTTCACGAGGGCTAGAAGCCTAAACAACCATGAAGCACTTTTCCAAAACCGTTCGTCAGGCCCTGGCCAGCCCTTGGGGCCCCGTGACCTTGGCCGCTACCGACTCCGCCCTGGTGTGGGTGGGCTTTGACGGCCAGAAGCATGCGCCCGACACCAGCGCCTGGTCCGTGTCGCGCGACAACACCGTGCTACGCCAGGCAGCCGAGCAGTTGCAGCAGTACTTTGCCGGCGAGCGCACCGCGTTCGCCCTGCCGCTGAATCTGGACGGTGGCACACCGTTCCAGCAAGGCGTGTGGCGCAGCCTGCTGGACATTGCCTTGGGCGCCACCAGCACCTACGGCGCCATTGGTCAGGCCATTGGCAACCCCAAAGCCGTGCGCGCCGTGGGCGCCGCCGTGGGGCGCAACCCGATCAGCATCATCGTGCCCTGCCACCGGGTGCTGGGCAGCGATGGCTCGCTCACCGGCTATGCCGGCGGCGTGGACCGCAAACAAGCCCTATTGCAATTGGAGGGCGCACTATGAGCGCAGTCCCCGCCACCGCCGCGGCTGGCGTGCAAAGCCAACCCTGGAAGCTGGACTTCGTGCTGCTGGCCGCCATCTGGGGCGCGTCGTTCCTGTTCATGCGCATGGGCGCGGTGGAACTGGGCGCCCTGCCGACGGCCGGGCTGCGCGTGGCCATTGCCTCGTTGTTCCTACTGCCGCTCTTGCTGGCGCGCGGACACGGCAAGGCGCTGCGCCAGCACTGGCGCGAGGTGCTGGTGATCGGCACACTGAACTCGGGCATTCCGTTCGCCTGCTTTGCCTATGCGCTGCTGTCCATCACCACGGGCCTGTCGTCCATCCTCAACGCCACCACGCCGCTGTTTGGCGCCGTGATCGCTTGGGCTTGGCTCAAGGACAAGCCCAATGGTTCACGCATCCTGGGTCTGGCCATTGGTTTCATCGGCGTGGCCCTGCTGGCCTGGGACAAGGCGAGCTTCAAGCCCGATGCGGGAGGCGCGTCCAGCGGCTGGGCGGTGCTGGCCTGCCTGCTGGCGACGCTGTGCTACGGCATCTCAGCCAGCTTCACCAAGCGCTACATGGCGCATCTGCCCTCGCTGGTGTCGGCCACCGGCAGCCAGTTGGGCGCTTCCCTGGGGCTGCTGCCGCTGACCTGGTGGTTCTGGCCCAGCCACCCGGTGTCGATGAACGCCTGGCTGGCCGTCGTCGCCCTGGGCGTGCTGTGCTCGGGCGTGGCCTACATCCTGTACTTCCGCATCATCGAGCGGGCCGGGCCGGCTCGGGCCTTGTCGGTCACCTTCGCCATCCCGGTATTTGCCGTGCTCTACGGCGTGGTGCTGCTGGGTGAAGCGGTGACGCCGTGGATGGTGGTGTGCGGCGTGGTCATCGTGATCGGCACGGCACTGTCGAGCGGGTTGATCAGCCTGGGGAAATCGCACCCGCGGTGAGGTTGATGCTCAGCGCCAGCACCAGCATGTTGAAGGCGAAGGCCGTGAGGCTGTGCAAGAGCGTGAGCCGGCGCATGTGGCGGGAGGTGACGACCACGTCGGATACCTGGGAAGTCATGCCCACCACGTGGGCGTAGTACAGGAAGTCGAAGTAGTCCGGCGGTAGCTTGCCGGGGAATTCCAGCCCCGCGCCCTGCGGGTGGCCGCGCAGCTCGGACTGGTAGTACAGCCGGGCATAGCGAAAGGCAAAGATGGTCTGCACCAAGAGCCAGGACGCCGCCAGTGCCGCCATCGACAACGTGAGGTGGCCCAGGCGCTGCAACGTGGAGAGGTCCTTCACATGCTGCAGCATCAGCGCGATGGCGCCCACGCTGGCGAAGCTGGACAGCAGCAGCAACGCGAACAGCGTCCAGCCGGCCTGGTCCTGCGCCTGGGCACGGGCCCGGGTGCGCGGGGCGTCGAATGCCACCGCCAGCATCCAGGCCAGCGCCAGAAAAGTGGCCGTGCCCGAGCACCAGGCGAGCAACACCTGCGAAGACCAGGCCATGGGCAGCGGCAGCAAGGCCACGGCGGCCCCCACCGTGGCGCCGTACGCCAGACGCTGGCGGCCCGTGGTTTCAGAAAAGTGCTTGCGCATGCGGCATGGTGCGCGCGGCAGCGGCCGGGCGCCCTACTGGCGGATCACGTCCGCGCCCTGCGGCGGCTTGAACTGGAAGGCGGTGGCGTCCAGCGCGGCATTGGCGTTGAAGGCGTTGAAGCGCAGGCTGGAGCGCTGACCGAAGCTGTCGGTGATCTCCAGCACGGCCAGTTGCCCGCCGCGAAAGCCCACCCGCACCAGTTGCAGGGAACTGTCCTTGGCTTTGGGCGTGGCGCGCACCCACTCCAGGCCTTCGCTGTCAGCGTCGGAGGCGAGTGTGAAGTCGGCCTGCAGGGCCTTCAGATCGGCCGCCGAGGCGATCAGCGCCGCCGGCGTGGAGCCCAGGGCCTGGGCCTGGGCGCGGGCGGTGACCTGGTTCAGGTCCACGTCATGCAGCCACAGGGTCTGACCATCGGCCACGATGGTCTGCTCGAACGGCTTCTTGTAGACAAAGCGGAAGCGCCCCGGGCGGGAGAACTCGAAGGTGCCGCTGGAGGTCTTGCTGCGCGCGGCCTGGCCGTCCTTGGCCGGCAGGGTCACGATCTGGGTGAAGTCGGCGTGCGCCGTTTTCACGGTCTTCACAAAAGTCTCAAGGCTTTCCAGGCCGCCAGCCCTCGCGGATAGTGCGCAGGCAGCTATCAAAACAGCAGCAATAATTTTCATGATCTGACCCGCAAATTCATTCCGCACGCGCCGGCACCAGGATGTCGCGCTGGCCGCTGGTACTCATGCTGCTCACCAGACCGGCCTTTTCCATGTCTTCCACCAAGCGGGCGGCGCGGTTGTAGCCGATCTTGAGGTGGCGCTGCACCAGGGAGATGCTGGCCTTGCGGTTCTTCAGCACCACTTCCACGGCCTGGTCGTACATGGGGTCCTTCTCACCGCTCAAACCGCCCTCGCCACCACCAGCGCCGTCCTCCCCATCGACGGTGCCGCCTTCCAGCACGCCCTCGATGTAGTTGGGTTCACCCTGGCTCTTGAGGTAGGTGACGACGCGGTGCACCTCGTCATCGCTGACAAAGGCGCCGTGCACGCGCACCGGGAAGCCCGTGCCGCTGGCCATGTACAGCATGTCGCCCATGCCCAGCAGGGCTTCGGCGCCCATCTGGTCCAGGATGGTGCGGCTGTCGATCTTGGAGCCCACCGAGAAGGCGATGCGGGTCGGAATATTGGCCTTGATCAGGCCGGTGATCACGTCCACGCTGGGGCGCTGCGTCGCCAGGATCAGGTGGATGCCGGCGGCACGCGCCTTCTGCGCCAGGCGGGCGATCAGCTCCTCGATCTTCTTGCCGACCACCATCATCAGGTCGGCCAGCTCGTCGATGACGACGACGATGTGCGGCAGGCGCTCCAGCGGCTCGGGCGATTCCGGCGTCAGGCTGAACGGGTTGTAGAGGAACTCGCCGCGGGCCGCGGCCTCGTCGATCTTGTGGTTGTAGCCGGCCAGGTTGCGCACACCGACCTTGCTCAGCAGCTTGTAGCGGCGCTCCATCTCGCCCACGCACCAGGTCAAGCCGTAAGCGGCCTGCTTCATGTCGGTAACCACCGGGGCCAGCAGGTGCGGAATGCCCTCGTACATCGACATTTCCAGCATCTTGGGGTCGATCATCAAGAGGCGCACGTCCTTGGCCTCGGCCTTGTACAAGAGCGAGAGGATCATCGCGTTGATACCGACCGACTTGCCGGAACCGGTGGTACCGGCCACCAGCACGTGCGGCATCTTGGCCAGGTCGGCGACGATGGGGTTGCCGACGATGTCTTTCCCCAAACCCATGGTGAGCAGGGACTTGCTGTCGTTGTAGACCTGCGAGCCCAAGATTTCGCTGAGGCGAATCGACTGGCGCTTGGCGTTGGGCAATTCCAGCGCCATGTAGTTTTTGCCGGGGATGGTTTCCACCACACGGATGGACACCAGGCTCAAGCTGCGCGCCAGGTCCTTCGCCAGACCGACGATCTGCGAGCCCTTGACGCCGGTGGCGGGTTCGATCTCGTAGCGGGTGATGACCGGGCCGGGCTGGGCGGTGACCACGCGCACGTCCACGCCAAAGTCCTTGAGCTTTTTCTCGATCAGGCGGCTGGTCATTTCCAGCGTCTCGGGCGCCACCGTCTCCTGGCGTGTCAGAGCGCCGTCGAGCAGGTCCACCTGGGGCAGCTTGCTGTCGGGCATCTCGGTGAACAGGGGTTTCTGGCGCTCCTTGGCCACGCGCTCGCTGCGCGGCGGCTCCATGATGACGGGTTCGACGATGACCACCGGCTGCGGGTGGTGCACCACCACTTCCTCGCGCTCCTCGATCAGGATTTCCTCGCGCTCGCGCATGGCCTGCTGGCCAAATTCGCGGTCCTCGGCGCGTTCGCGCTGGCGCTTGCGTGATTGCACCAGGCCGTCGATCCCTGCGCCGATGCGCTCGGACACATGCATCCACGAAAAACCAAACACCAAGGCCGAGCCGATCACACCCAACGCGATGGACACCAGTCCAGAGCCGGCAAAGCCCAGCCACTTCACGCTCAGCGGTCCCAGCAGGTAACCCATGGCACCGCCGCTGTGGTCGGGCAGGTGTGCCTCCAGGCTATACATGCGGCTCCACTCCAGCGTGGTGCTGGCATACAGCAGCAAAGCCAGACCCGCCCAGAACACCCAGCGGCGGGTGAGCAGGCCGCCACGCGGCTCGCCACGCAAGCGGTTGGCCAGCAGCGACAACCACAAGCGCACGCCAATGGCCACGCACCACCAGACGGAAAAGCCCAGCAGGCAGTAGCTCACGTCCGCGACCCAGGCGCCCAGGCGCCCAGCGCGATTGGCCAGGGGCAGGCCGGCGCCCGAGGTGGTCCAGGCGGGGTCCTGCGGGGAATAGGTCAACAGGGCGATCAGCCACAGTGCCAACAGCACGAAACCGGCGATCAGGGCAATTTCACTGGCAAAACGGCCCATGCCGGTGGGGGCCGGCTCGGGTGCGGGGGTGGAGGCGTGCAGGGTGTGGAGGGAATAGGTCATGGAAAAACGGTCGTCGCAGGCAAGCTTACCGCAAGCTCAGCGCGGGTGCGCCCGGCGCTCGAAGACGCGCACGTGGCCGCCTTCCAGCATCTTGATGAAGCCCTGGTCCTCGAAGTCCTTCATCACCCGGCTCACCATCTCGCGGGAGGCGCCCACCATCTTGGCGATGTCCTGGCGCGAGACCTTCTCGCGGATCAGCATGCCCCCGGTTTCATCCTGCAATGCAGCATCCAGCAGAACTTTGGCCACACGGCCATACACCCCGACCAGTGCCAACGAGCTGATATTCTGGCTGGCCCTGCGCAGGCGTTGAACCAGCCCGCGCATCACCGCGAAGGACATGGCGGAGTTCTCCATCAGGCACTGCAGAAACGCCTCGCGCCCCAATGCCAGCACATCCGCCTGCTGCTCGGCGATGACCGTGGCCGAGTGGGGTTCGTCGTCGATCAGGCTCATCTCGCCCACATAGTCGCCGGCCTTGAGCGTGGCCAGGATCACCTCGCGGCCCTTGTTATCGGTGATGACCACCCGCGTGCGGCCGGACAGCAAGATGTACAGCGCGTTGGTCTTCTTACCCCGTTCGACCAGGATCTCGCCGCGCTTGAAGCGTTTCTTGGTCACGGCATGGGAGAGCGACTCGGCTTGCGCCGGGGTGAGCATGGTGAACAGTGGAACCCGGCGAATCAAATCCAGGTTGCTCAGCATTGACATTGAATCGTTCCCAGGAAGTCGGAATGGGCGTTTCTTACAATCGGGCCTGCATTGAAATGGCCGCCACTGCCACCAACTGTACACGGCCACGCTTGTGAATGACGTTACATAAGGTTTCCCCATGTCCGATCCCAAACACGCCAAAGTCCTGATTCTGGGCTCTGGCCCCGCCGGCTACACCGCCGCCGTCTACGCCGCACGTGCCAACCTCAACCCGGTGCTGGTCACCGGCATGGCCCAGGGCGGGCAACTGATGACCACGACCGAGGTGGACAACTGGCCGGCCGACGTGCACGGCGTGCAGGGCCCGGACCTGATGCAACGCTTCCTGGAACACGCCGAGCGCTTCAAAACGGAGATCGTGTTCGACCACATTAGTTCCGTGGACCTAGCCAAGCGCCCGTTCACGCTGACCGGTGATAGCGGCACCTATACCTGCGACTCCCTGATCATCGCTACCGGCGCTTCGGCCAAGTACCTGGGCCTACCCTCTGAGACCGCCTTCATGGGCCGCGGCGTGTCGGGCTGCGCCACCTGCGACGGCTTCTTCTACCGTGACCAAGTCTGCTGCGTGGTCGGCGGCGGCAATACCGCTGTCGAGGAAGCGCTGTACCTGTCCAACATCGCCAGCAAGGTCTACCTGGTGCACCGCCGCGACAAGTTCAAGGCCGAGCCCATCCTGGTGGACAAGCTGATGGAGAAGGTGGCGGTCGGCAAGATCGAGCTCAAGACCTTCCGCACGCTGGACGAAGTGCTGGGCGACGCCTCGGGCGTCACCGGCATCCGCGTCAAGAGCACAAAAGACGGCACAACCGAAGACATCGCACTCACCGGCTGCTTCATCGCCATCGGCCACGCCCCCAACACCGAAATCTTCCAGGGCCAACTGGAAATGGGCGGCGGCTACCTCGTCACCAAGGGCGGCCTGCAAGGTTTTGCGACGCAGACGTCCATCCCCGGCGTGTTTGCCGCCGGCGACGTGGCCGACCACGTCTACCGCCAGGCCATCACCAGCGCCGGTACCGGCTGCATGGCGGCGCTGGACGCGCAACGCTTCCTGGAACAGCAGGAATAAGGTGCTGGGGGCGGGCCGCTTGCGGCTGCGCCCCGTTTTCCGTTATAATTCAAGGCTTTGCTGCAAAACCTCCCTCGAACCATTGTTGCGTAGGGCCTGTGGCAAACGGGTTACCGCCACCCGCATGTCTGGCGAGGTCAGGCGTCCACGACAGTGGATTTGCCGTTTATGTATCGGAGTGTCCTCATGGCACGCGTATGTGAAGTCACGGGCAAGAAGCCCATGGTCGGGAACAATGTTTCCCACGCCAACAACAAAACCAAGCGCCGGTTCCTGCCGAACCTGCAATACCGCCGTTTCTGGGTTGAGAGCGAAAACCGTTGGGTGCGTCTGCGCGTTTCCAGCGCCGCCCTGCGTCTGATCGACAAGAACGGTATTGATTCTGTGCTCGCCGACCTGCGCGCACGTGGCCAAGCTTAAGGAGTAGCACCATGGCAACCAAAGGCGGACGCGAAAAAATCAAGCTGGAATCCACAGCTGGCACCGGTCACTTCTACACCACCAGCAAGAACAAGAAGACCATGCCCGAGAAGATGCTGATCAAGAAATTTGATCCCGTCGCTCGCAAGCACGTTGATTACAAGGAAATGAAGCTGAAGTAATTCAGCCTCCTGTGCACAACCAGAGAAAGCCCGCATCGCGGGCTTTTTTTGTGCCCGAGCAATCACCCGCCACCGCCCCGCGCCCGCAGAACCTCCAGCTCCGTAACCTCTGCCGCCCGGTTGCCCCAGGCTTGGCGCACATAGCTCAACACATCAGCCACCTCGCGGTTGCTCAGCACATGGCCGAACGGCGGCATGCCGTACGGGCGCGCTTGCCCGGTCGTAGCCGGCGCGAATCCGCCGTGCAACACGGTCTGGATGGCATTGGCCGGCTGGGCCAGCGTCACCGCACGGCCCCCGGCCAAAGCAGGGTAGGCACGGGCCGCACCCTGACCCTGGGCGCCATGGCAGTCGGCACAGTGGCGCTCGTACAGCTTGGCACCGCGTGCCAGCACGGCGGAGTTTGCACGCTCCACCGCCCGGTCAGCGACCGGCGCGGCCGGTAACGCTTGCAAATAGGTCGCCACGGCCTGGGCATCGTCGGGTGTCAGGTATTGGGTGCTTCCCAGGACCACTTCCGCCATGGGGCCGCCTGCCACACCGTGGAGCGTCATGCCAGTCTGTAGCAACGACACGGTGGCAGGCACCTGCGGTGTTACCGCCCCTGTCGGCAACAGGGACGGGGCATACCAATCCAGCGCGGGCATCCAGGCACCGCTGAGTGGTTCACCCGCAACCACGGCACCCAGAGCGTTGCGCGGTGCGTGGCACGCAGCGCAGTGCCCCAACCCCTGGACCAGGTAGGCGCCACGGTTCCACGCTGGCGAGCGGTCACTGCGGTCCTGGTGGGTTTGCGGGGTGAAGAACAACACTCTCCAGACGGCCAGCGCAGCCTGGGTGTTGTAGGGGAAGCGCAGGGCATGCGCCCGGTTGGGCTGATTCACCGCTGGCAAGCTGCGCAGGTAGGCAAACAGGGCATCCGCATCGGTGCGGCTGATGCGCGTGAACTGCGGGTAGGGGAAGGCCGGATACAGCAGGCGCCCATCGCGCGAGCGACCTTCGTGCAGTGCGAGCCAGAAGTCATCGGCCGACCAACTGCCGATACCGGTCGCCATATCGGGCGTCAGGTTGCCAGCCACCACGTCGCCAAAAGGCGTGGCGATGGCGCGTCCTCCCTCATAGAGGGCACCACCGGGCCGTGTGTGGCAGGACTGGCAATTGCCCAAGCGCGCCAGGTAGGCTCCGCGCGCCACCAGACCTTCGGGTTCACGAATTGACACAGGTACGGCCACAGGCTCGTCCGCCTGGCAACGCAAGCCCGTGGTCTGCGTGCTGGCCGGCGCCGGATGCCCCGAAGCAGGTACCGGCTGTGTGGCCAGCCAGTGGCTGACGGCCAGGATGTCATCACCCGACAAGCGGCGCGCCACCTGGGCCATGCAGTCGTGCTCCCCCGCGCTGCGCAGCCCAGTCTTCCAAGCGCCAATCTGCGCCACCAGGTAGTCGCGCGGCAGGCCCAGCAGACCTGGCGTGGCCGGTAAACGCCCGGTCATGGCCGCACCGTGGCAGGCCACGCAGGCCGGTACGTCGCGGCCGGCATCTCCCTTGCGAATCAGTTGTTCGCCCCGCTGCAGCAAGGCCGCGGAGGCAGTGGGCGGCTGGGGAGCCGGATACGGCAGATCCAACGCACTGAAGTAGCGCGCCATGTCCTGCAGGTAATCATCGCTCAGTGTGTCGAGCAGGCCCGTCATGGCCGCATTGCTGCGCGTGCGGTCGCGGAAGTGGCGCAACTGCTGGTAGAGGTAGTCCGCAGGCTTGCCGGCGATGCGCGGAGCAAATCCCTGGTTGGTGGCCACGCCCTCACGCCCGTGGCAGGGTGTGCAAGCGAGCATGCGTTGGGCCATGGTGTCGGGCACCGTGTGTGCGGACGGCGTCTGCGCCAGTGCTGCCAGGCTGGTGCATAGCGCGGTGACCCATCCCAGGGCGCGGAGAACAAGGCGGTATGTCATGACCACAGCATACCCAGCTCACCCACGGTGCCCATGCACTCAGCGCGGCACATGAAAGGTGGAGCGCTCACGCACCGGCTCACCCGCATCGCCCTCAGCCCGTACCGCAAACTGCATGGTCAACGTCTGCCCCGGATGGCGACTGGCAAACACGGCCGGCAAGCGCACGCCGGCGACCACGCTGCGCTCCTGGGCGGGGCCGAGTTCCAGCGGCGGCAGGGGCAACATCTCCAGCCCCTGGGGTCCGGCGATCTGGATGCGGTAGCGCTGCACATCCGGCGTGGCGTTCATGATGTGCAGGCGGTAGACGTTCTCCACGGCGCCATCGTCCACCACACGGGCCAGCACACCGCGGTCACGGATCACGTCCATGCGCACCGGGCTGCGCTGCGCCAAACCCACCACCAAGCTTACCGTCAACACCAGCAACAGCGCGCCATACACCAGCACCCGTGGACGCAGCAGGCGGCGCAGTGCCGTGGCGCTGTCCCACCCCTGGGCCAGGGCGTTTTCGGTGGAGTAGCGGATCAACCCGCGGGCATAGCCCATGCGGTCCATGACGGAGTCACACACGTCGATACACGCCGCGCAGGCAATGCAGTTGCTCTGCAGGCCGTTGCGGATGTCAATGCCGGTGGGGCAGACCTGCACGCACAGGGTGCAATCGATGCAATCGCCCAGCCCCAGGGCACGCGGATCGGCGCTGCGCGGACGCGAGCCCCGGCCCTCGCCACGCACACTGTCGTAGCCGATGACCAGGGTATCGCGGTCCATCAAGGCCCCCTGGAAGCGCGCATAGGGGCACATGTGCTTGCACACCTGCTCACGCAGGTAGCCCGCGTTGGCATAGGTGGCCAGGCCGTAGAACAGCATCCAGAAGCTCTCCCACGGCCCCAGGGCGCCCTGGAGCACGGCTTGGCCCAACGTGTTGATGGGTGTGAAATACCCCACCAGGGTGAAACCGGTCCACAGGGCCAGCACCAGCCACGCCAGTTGCTTGCCACCCTTGCGAGCCAGCTTCTGTGCTGACCAGGGCTGGGCATCCAGACGGCGGCGGGCATTGTGGTCGCCCTCGAAGCGCTGCTCCAGCCACAGGAACATTTCGGTATAGACCGTCTGCGGGCAGGCGTAGCCGCACCACAGGCGCCCGGCCACCGCGGTGAAGAAGAACAGGGCCATGGCGCACAGCATCAGCAGCAGTGCCAGATAGAGCAGATCCTGCGGATACAACACCAGCGCGCCCAGGAAGAAGCGCCGCCCTTCCAGATCGAACAGCACCGCCTGGCGCCCATTCCACTGCAACCACGGCAGACCGTAGAACAGCAGCTGGGTCACCCACACCAGCGCCCAGCGCCAGGCGGTGAACCAGCCGCGCACGCTGCGCACATAGACGGTGTTGGGCGCCTCTACCTCAAACAGACTGGCGGATGCGCCCGGCATGGGCGCGGCGACGATGGGGATGATCTTCTGGGCCATGGCCCTGACTGTGCCCAAAACCCATCTGATTTGGTAGATTCAGATTTATTAAAAAATACCATATCAGTTTGAAGCCTCACTCCGTCCAGCATGAAGCGCTACGAGCACTACGCCCAGGAAATCGCGGACCTGATCAAGACCGGCACCCTGCAGGCCGGCGACCGCCTGCCGTCCGTGCGCCAGGCCTGCGCCAACCGGGGCATCAGCCCTTCGACCGTGTTCGAGGCCTACTACCTGCTGGAGGCCCAGGGCCGTATCGAGGCCCGCCCGCGCTCCGGCTACTACGTGCGCGCGCAGCCCGCCCCCCGACAGGCCGAACCCACCACCGCCAAGCCGGCATCGCACAGCACCGCGGTTGCCATCAGCGACCTGGTCTTTGAAGTTTTGGCCTCCACCCGCAACCCGTCCGTGGTGCCGTTGGGCTCGGCCTTTCCCAGCCCGGCCTTGTTTCCGCTGGACAAGCTGGCGCGCTGCCTGACACCCGCCATGCGTGCGCGCGACCCGGGCGAACTGGTGGAAGACCTGACCCAGGGCAACCTGCAGTTGCGCCACCAGATCGGCTTGCGCTATGGCCACGAGGGCACCGTGGTGGGTGCGGACGAGATCACCATCACCAATGGCGCCATGGAAGCCCTGAACCTGTGCCTGCAGGTACTGACCCAGCCCGGCGATGTGGTGGCCGTGGAATCGCCGGCGTTCTACGGCGCCCTGCAGGCGCTGGAGCGGCTGCAACTGCGCGCGGTGGAGGTGGCCACCCACCCGCGCGACGGCGTGGACCTGGACTCCCTGGCCGAAGTGCTGGCACGCCACCCGGTCAAGGCCTGCTGGTTCATGCCGCAGTTTCAGAACCCCCTGGGCAGCCTGATGCCCGACGCGACCAAGGCCGCCATGGTGGACCTGCTGGCGCGCCATGGCGTGCCCCTGATCGAGGACGACGTCTACGGCGAGCTCCACTTTGGACCGGGCCGGGTGCGCCCGGCCAAGGCCTATGACCGTTCCGGTCTGGTGCTGCACTGCGCCTCGTTCTCGAAATGCCTGGCACCGGGCTACCGCGTAGGTTGGACGGCAGCCGGCCGCTTCGCTCCATCAGTACAGCGCCTCAAGCTGATGACCACGCTCTCCACCGCCATTCCCTCGCAATGGGCCTTGGCGCGCTACCTGCAAGGTGGGGGCTATGACCGCCACCTGCGCCAGCTCCGCCAGACCCTGGCGGCGCAGCAGGCCGTGGCGCTGGAGGCCATTGCCCGGTACTTTCCCACGGGCACCCGCGTCACGCGGCCGGAGGGCGGCTACTTTCTGTGGGTGGAACTGCCACAGCCATTCGATGCCTTGCAACTGCACCGCCTGGCGCTGGCGCAGCGCATCAGCATCGCGCCGGGGCATGTGTTCTCGGCGGACCGCCGTTTTGGCCACTGCCTGCGCATCAACTACGGCCTGCCCGACGCAGCGCGCCTGCAAGACGCCCTGCGCACGCTGGGCCAGCTGGCCCATGACCTGCTGCCACCGGGAGCGGCAACCGGCTGACGGTCACACGCGCACGGCGCGCAGCCTGAGCGAAAACTCCTGCAGGGCGGCAATGCCGCTGGCCTCGGCGCGCTGGCACCAGGCCTGCAGCTCGCGCGTCAGTTGCTCGCGCGAGACCGTGGTGTTGAGCCACATCTGGCGCAACTCTTCACGCATGGTGACCATCTTGTCGAGCATGGGCGACGCCGCGCGGGCCTTGGCCAGTTCGGTGGCGGCAGACGCCGGCACCTTGTCGCCGTCGCGGTGCATCCAGCGCTTGGCAGCGCGGATCACGCCAGCATCCAGACTGCGTGCGCGCATGGCGGCGACTTCGGCACGCAGGGTCTGGCGCATGCCCTTGGCGTAGCGCGCCATCAGCTCGTAACGGTTGGCAATCAGGGCTTCCAGCGTGGTCTCGTCAGCCACCTGGCGCACGGCGCCGAAGGCCGCCTTGGGCGGCGTCTTCTTGGGGTGGGCCAGGCCCAATGCCGACAGCAGGCGGATGTACATCCAGCCGATATCAAACTCGAAGCGCTTGACCGACAGCTTGGCTGAGGTCGGATAAGTGTGGTGGTTGTTGTGCAGCTCCTCACCGGCAATCAGGATGCCCCAGGGCGAGATGTTGGTGCTGCTGTCGAGCGCCTCGAAGTTGCGATAGCCCCAGAAATGCCCCATGCCATTGATGATGCCGGCGGCCATCACTGGCGTCCACGCCATCTGCACCGCCCAGACGGCGACGCCGGCGGCGCCGAACAGCGCGATGTTGATCAGCGCCATCAGCACCACGCCCATCACGGAGTGGCCGGTGTACACGTGACGTTCCATCCAATCATCGGGCGTGCCGTGCCCGTAGCGCTTGAGCGTGTCTGCATTGGTGGCCTCAACCCGGTACAACTCGGCACCCCGCAGCAGCACCGTGCGCAGACCATAGACCTGCGGGCTGTGCGGGTCCTCGGCCTGCTCGCACTTGGCGTGGTGCTTGCGGTGCACGGCGGCCCATTCCTTGGTCACCATGCCGGTGGTCATCCACAACCAGAAACGGAAGAAGTGGGACGCAATGGGGTGCAACTCCAGCGCCCGGTGCGCCTGGTGTCGGTGCAGGAACACCGTGACGCTGATCATGGTGATGTGGGTCAGCACCAGCGTGCACAACACGATCTGCCACCAGGACAGGGCCAACAGACCGTGGGCGGCCCAATCCAGGGCGGCATTGAACAGGCTTGAATCGGTCAGTTGCATGGTGCTTCTCTCTCAACGACAGGGTTTACTTCTTTTCCCACACGGCGGCAAAGAAACCGTCCGTGCCATGGCGGTGCGGCCACAAGCGCAGGTATTGGTGGCCGCTGTCGCCACCACTGCACAGGCTATTGGCCTGCTCCACCTTCAAGCCGGTCAACAGGTCCGCAGCGTCCAGCGGCGTGTAGTCGCGGTTGCCCCCGCTGAAGGCCTCGGCAATGGCTTCGTTCTCTTGCGGCAGGATACTGCAGGTGGCATACACCAGTCGTCCACCGGGTTTCACCAGCCGGGCCGCGCTTTGCAGGATGGACGCCTGCTTGACCGCCATCTCCTCCACCCCTTGCAGACTCTGGCGCCATTTCAGATCGGGGTTGCGGCGCAGCGTGCCCAGGCCCGTGCAGGGGGCGTCCACCAGCACGCGGTCCATCTTGCCGGCCAGGCGCTTGACGCGCTCGTCGCGCTCGTGGGCGATGGCCGCCGGGTGCACGTTGGACAGGCCGCTGCGTTTGAAGCGGTCCTTGAACGCGTCCAACCGGTGCGCCGAGGTGTCGAAAGCATACAAGCGCCCGGTATTGCGCATGGCGGCGCCAATGGCCAGGGTCTTGCCGCCGGCACCGGCGCAAAAGTCCACCACCATCTCGCCACGCTTGGCGTCCAGCAGCAGGGCCAACAGTTGCGAACCCTCGTCCTGCACCTCAAAGTCGCCCCGGACAAAGGCTTCATGCTTGTTAAGTGCGGGCTTTCCGGCAATTCGCAAGCCCCAGGGGGAATAAGGCGTGGGTGTTGCCTGGATGCCGGCCTGGGCCAGCTCCTTCTGCACATCCGCGCGCTTGGCCTTTTGCGTGTTGACGCGCAGGTCCAGGCCGGCGCCTTCGTTGAAGCTCTGAACCAGCGGCCAGAATTCATCGCCCAGTTGCGCCTTGAGCGGCTGGACCAACCACTCGGGCAGGTTGTGGCGGTGGCGCTCCATCAGGTCGTCGGGGCTGACCTTGTCGCACTGGGCCAGCCAGGCCTTTTCCTGGTCGGTCAGGGCGCTGAGCAGGAAGTCGCGCGGGCCGTAGAAGCCCAGGATGGCCAGGCGCCGTTCCTTGGGGCCGCTACCCGAGGGCGCCAGGTGGTCGAACAACAGCTTCTTGCGCAGCACGGTGTACACCGTCTCGGCCAGGGTGGCGCGTTCGCGCGGGCCCAGGCCGCGGTTGTCACGGAAGAAGCGCGAAACGATGGCGTCGGCAGGATGGTCAAATTTCAGGGTCAGGCGGACCAGCTCGGAGCAGACGTCCAGAAGGGCTTTGGGATGCATAGGGGTAGGATTGTCCCATGACCACCGAGAACCTGCCCCCGCTGATCGTGACCCCACCCGGCCTGTACCGCCATTACAAGGGCAACCTGTACCAGGTGATCGACACCGTGCGCCATAGCGAAACCCTGGAGCCCATGACGCTGTACCGCGCTCTCCATGGCGAACACGGCCTGTGGGTGCGTCCGGCCGCCATGTTTGGCGAGACCGTGGTGGTGGACGGCGTGACGCAGCCGCGCTTTGCGCCTGTGGCCGACGGCAGCACGTCCCCTGCGGGGTGATCTGGCCGGCGTTTTACCGCGCGTTTACCTGTCTTCATGCGCTTGATACGGCCGGCGGCGATACGGCGTTTTACCGCGCGTTTACCTGTCTTCATGCGCTTGATACGGCCGGCGGCGATAGTCGCCGGCATGAAAAAACCCAGCTGGACCCTCCCCCTCGCCTGCGTCGTTCTCTCATCCTCGCTGCTCGTCGTTCCCGATGTCTACGCCCAATTCGGCGGTGGCATGGGGGGCGGAATGGGCGGTGGCATGGGTGGTGCGCGCCGTGGCGAACGCCCCAGCAAGGGCTGCGACGATGCCAAATCGCCGGACGCCAAGCGCGGCCCCGGCCAGCCACCCGAGGGCATCAGCCGCGAGCAACTGGAATACCGCCTGGGCACGCTGCAAGTGGACCTGCACCTCAGTCCCGAACAGGCCGGCGCGTGGCAGGCCTTTGCCAACCGCGTGCTCGCGCTGGAATCGGACCTGTCCCGCAAGCGCGGCCAGCCCGCCGCTGCGTCGACCCAACCGGCTGCGGTGGGCGCCGTCAAATCGGTTGCTGGCGCCGTGGACCAGGCCCGCAACCGCCTGGCGGCACTGGAAGACATTGAAGCCGCCACCCGTACCCTGTACCAGACCCTGCAGCCCGATCAAAAGACCATGGCCGATTTGCGCATGGCCGAATTCCTGGGACCGCTCCTGCGCAGCTGATTCGCCGTGGCGGATTCAGCGCGGCAGCGTCACCCGTGCCAGCAGACCGCCATCAGGCGCGTTGGCCAGGTGCAGCTCGCCGCCCAGGCGCTGCGCCATGTCGTGCGCGATGGCCAGACCCAGCCCCACGCCGCCGGTGCCCCGGTTGCGTGACCCCTCCAGCCGGTAGAACGGCTGCAACACCTGCTCCAATTCAGCCTCGGGAATGCCGGGGCCGTGGTCGCGCACCTCAATGCACAGCTGGCTGGGGCTGTCCACACAGCGCAGTTCGGCACCGCCGCCGTAGCGCACGGCGTTATCCACCAGGTTGGTAATGCAACGGCGCAGAGCCGCAGCCTGGGTGATCACGGGTGCACAGGGCGGCACCCCCGCCTCGTGTGCCGCCACGCGCACGGGCTGGCCGCTGTCCTGGTAGTCGTCCACCAGGCTGTGCAACTCGGCCTCCACATCCAGCAGCACCGGCGTCTCGGGTTGGGCCGTGCCGCGCAGGTAGTCCAGCGTAGCGGTGATCAGGCTTTCCATCTCGCCAATGTCGCGGGCAAACTGCTGGCGCTGGGAGGCGTCGCTCAGCGATTCGGCACGCAGGGCCATGCGCGTCAGCGGTGTGCGCAGATCGTGCGACACGGCGGCCACAAACCGGTCGCGCTCGGCCAGCTGGCGGCAAATCTGGGCCTGCATCTGGTTGAACACGCGGGTGGCATCGCGGCATTCCTGCGTGCCCTCCTCCACCAACGGTGGGCGGTGGATGTTGCGGCCCAGTTCGCTTGCCGCACTGGCCAGGCGCAACACCGGCTGCGACAACCATCGCGCCCCCACCCAGGCCGCCAGCATCAGGGCCGCCAGGCGGATGCCGATGTCCAGCCACTGGCCCCAATGCAAAAAAGGTGGTGTGGGTCCGTGGCCGGCGCTGGCGTCCGGTGGCGGCATGAGGCCAGGTCCCGATGCAGAGCCGAATGCAGGACCCGGACCATGGGCGTGCCCGTGGCCCGGCGGTCCCATGACCTCGAACATCATCGTCAGCGCCAGCACGTGGCTGGCAATGACCGCCACGAACAGCAGCAGGGCCAGGCGGCCGAACAACGTGCGTGGAATCAGGCGCGCCACGCCGCACGCCCCTTGACCGTCTGCACGTCAAACAGGTAGCCGGCACCGCGCACGGTCTTGATCAGGCTGGTGTTGGCATCGGACTCGCGGGCCAGTTTCTGGCGCAGGCGCGAGACCAGCAGGTCGATGCTGCGCTCCAGACCGTCCAGGGCACGGCCGCGTGTGTGCTCAGCCAGCTGGTCGCGGCTGAACAGCCGCCGCGGCGTTTGCAGAAAAGTGCACAACAGGCGGAATTCGGCGTTGGACAAGGCCACATACAGGCCGTCGGGCGCGCGCAGGCGGCGCTCGTCGCGGTGCAGCTCCCAGCCGTCGAAGCAGATCACCTCGCTGCGCGTGGGGTCGGGCGGCGCATCGTGCGGGGTGCGGGCGCGGCGCAGCACGGTGTGGATGCGCGCCACCAGTTCGCGCGGCTCGAAGGGTTTGCTCAGGTAGTCGTCGGCGCCGTTTTCCAGGCCGATGATGCGGTCCAGCGGGTTGGACCGCGCCGTGAGCATGATGATGGGCATGACCGACTGCTGGCGCACCTCGCGCGCCAGGGTCAGGCCATCGGTGCCGGGCAGCATGATGTCCATCACCACCAGGTCGATGGTCTGCTGCTCCAGCACGCGGCGCATGGCAGGGCCGTCGCCGGCGGTGTGAACGACAAAACCGAAGCGGCTCAGGTACTCCTGCAGGAGTTGGGTGATGTCGGTGTCGTCATCGACGATCAAGATGTGGGTAGAGGCATGCATGGCTTCTTGCAGTGTAGGTCAGCCATCCTTTGCCACTAAGCGAAGAACTACAAGGTTTTTGCAAAGTTATTCAAAGCTTTCGGACTCCGTTTGTATCAGCCTCGGTACACGGCCTACATAGCCCCTTCACCCACCCTTTCCAGAATCGAATCGTCACCGCTTGCCTCGGCTCTGTGGGTGACAGTTTCACCAACCCATCCGCACTTTGAAAGGAATCACCATGAGCACCATCAGCGGTGTCGGCGGCTCAGGCAATGCCTGGGCCGCCTTGAACACCCAACGCAGCAACCACCAGGCGAAGATGTTCGCCAAAGTGGACACCGACGGCAACGGCAGCGTGAGCCAGTCCGAACTGGACACCATGCTGAGCGACATCAGCAAGAAGACCGGTACGACGTTCGACGACACGGCCAAAGTCTTTGCCAGCATGGACACCAACGGCGACGGCAGCCTGTCATCCGACGAGCTGGGCGCCGGCATGAAGTCCATCATGCCGCAACCCACGTCCACCATGGCCTTCGCCCAAGCCCGCCAGGGCAGCGGCACGGGTGATGGCGACGGCGACGGACCGCAGGGCATGGGTGGCCCGCCGCCCGGCCCGCCCCCAGGGCCACCGCCATCGGGCGCGTCGGGCAGCACGTCCAGCACCAGTAGCAGTGCGAGCAGCAGCTCCAGCAGCAGCACGACCACCTACGACCCGCTGGACACCAACCAGGATGGCACGGTATCCCTGGCCGAGCGCCTGGCTGGGGCCACCAGCAGCAGCCAGAGCGATCCGGTGCAGGCCCTGTTCAAGGCCATGGACACGGACGGCAATGGCAAGGTCAGCAAGTCCGAGACGCAGGCCTTTGCGCAGAAGCTTTACGACCAACTGGCCAGCAACTGGAGTGCCTCCAGCAGCCAGGGTAGCTCGCTCAGCGCGGTCGCCTGAACCGGCCACCACACAAAGCCCCCGTGGGCCGGCATGGCCGACGGGGCCTTTTCATTCCGAGAGCATTGATTAAATTCGCCTCCAGCCCTCATGGAATAAGCGCAAGCAGCTACTATTTTCGTAGCAAACTCACCACCGCCTTCGGGTAGATGATGTGCTCCTGCGTGAGCACGCGGGCCGCCAACGTGTCGGCCGTGTCGTCCGGCAGCACCGGCACCACGGCCTGCTCCAGGATGGGCCCGTGGTCCAGCTCGGCCGTCACCAGGTGCACGGTGGCACCGGCAAACTTGCAGCCCGCTTCGATGGCACGCTCGTGGGTGTGCAGGCCCGGGAAGGCCGGCAGCAGCGAGGGGTGGATGTTCACCAGCCGTCCGGCGTAGCGGTTCACGAAATCGGGCGTAAGGATGCGCATGAAGCCCGCCAGCACCACCAGCACCGGCGCGCCGGGTTGCTCGTAGCGGTCGATCACACTGCCTAAGGCCGCGTCAAACGCCTCGCGCGAGGCAAAGGCCTTGTGGTCCAGCACCTCGGTATCCAGGCCCTGCTCGCGCGCAAACACCAGGCCCCCGGCGGAGGCCTTGTTGCTGATCACGGCCGCCACCCGGGCGCCCAGGCGGCCGGCCCAATCATCACGCTGTGCGGTCTTGACGATGGCGGCCATGTTGGAACCGCCGCCGGAGATCAAAATAACGATGTTCTTCATTGCCCTCAATTATGACTTTGCCCACCGATACCCCCTCCCCCGTCTCCATCGTCCTGACCGCCATCGAGGCCCGCGTGCTCGCCACCCTGATGGAAAAGGCCCGCACCGTGCCCGACAGCTACCCGCTCTCGCTCAACGCCCTGCTGCTGGGCTGCAACCAGAAGAGCAGCCGCGACCCGGTGACGGAGCTCAGCGAGGCCGACATCACCCAGGCGCTGGAAACCCTGCGCGAACGCAACCTGGTACGCGAAGCCAGTGGCGCCCGGGTGCCGCGCTTTGAGCACAACTTCCAGCGCGGCGTGGGCGTGTTTGAGCAGGCGGCCGTGCTGCTTGGCCTATTGATGCTGCGCGGCCCGCAGACCGCGGCCGAGCTGCGCCTGAACGCCGAGCGCTGGTACCGCTTTGCCGACATTTCATCGGTGGAAGGTTTCTTGGAAGAGTTGCAGGATCGCTCCGATGAAAAAGGCGGCCCGCTGGCCGTGAAGCTGCCCCGCGCACCTGGCGCCCGCGAACAGCGCTGGGCGCACCTGCTGTGCGGGCCGGTGGATGTGGAGACCGTGGCCAGCGGCGGAGTCGCAGCGTCAGCGGGCGCCCACTCTGCGCAGGCCCTGACCGAACGGGTGGACCAGTTGGAACGTGAGCTGGCCGCCCTGCGCCAGACCGTGGCCGCCCTGTGCGCCGAATTGGGCGTGTCACCACCTGGACAGGCCTAATCGAACGACCGTGCTAAAAACCGGAATGTCTACTTGGAGATATATAGATGGACTTGGCATTTACCCCTGAAGAGCAGCAATTCCGCGAAGAGATTCGCACCTGGGTGGCAGCAAACCTGCCAGCCGACATTTCCACCAAGGTGCACAACGCCATGGAGCTGACCCGCGACGATTTGCAGCGCTGGGCCAAGATCCTGGGCAGCAAGGGCTGGCTAGGCCACGCCTGGCCCAAGCAGTTCGGCGGACCCGGCTGGACCGCCGTGCAAAAGCATTTGTTCGAGGAAGAATGCGCCCTGGCCGGCGCGCCACGCGTGGTGCCTTTCGGCCCCGTGATGGTGGCCCCCGTGATCATGGCCTTTGGCAATGCGGAACAGCAAAAGCGCTTCCTGCCCGGCATCGCCGATGGCTCCGTGTGGTGGAGCCAGGGCTACAGCGAACCCGGCTCCGGCTCCGACCTGGCCTCCGTCAAGACCCGCGCCGAGCACCAGGGCGACAAGTACATCGTCAACGGCCAGAAGACCTGGACCACGCTGGGCCAGTATGGCGAGTGGATCTTCTGCCTGGTGCGCACCAGCACCGAAGGCAAGCCACAGACCGGCATCTCCTTCCTGCTGATCGACATGAAGAGCCCCGGCGTGACCGTGCGCCCCATCATCATGCTCGACGGCGGCCACGAGGTGAACGAGGTGTTCTTCGACAACGTCGAAGTCCCCGCAGAGAACCTGATCGGTGAAGAGAACAAGGGCTGGACCTACGCCAAGCACCTGCTCAGCCACGAGCGCACCAACATCGCCGACGTGAACCGCGCCAAGCGCGAGCTGGAACGCCTCAAGCGCATTGCCAAGCGCGAAGGCGTGTGGAACGACACCCGTTTCCGCGACGAGATCGCCAAGCTGGAAGTGGACGTGGTGGCGCTGGAGATGCTGGTGCTGCGCGTGCTGGCCGCCGAGAAGTCCGGCAAGAACCCGCTGGACATTGCCGGCCTGTTGAAGATCCGCGGCAGCGAGATCCAGCAGCGCTACTCCGAGCTGATGATGCTGGCCGCAGGCCCGTTTGCCATGCCGCGCATCCGCGAGGCCATGGAAGCCGGCTGGCAGGGCGACTTCCCTGGCGGCGAACTCAGCAACGCACCGCTGGCCTTCACCTACTTCAACATGCGCAAGACCACCATTTACGGCGGCAGCAATGAAGTGCAACGCAACATCGTCTCGCAGGTCGTGCTCGGCTAAGACGTCTTCCCCAAGAGGTAACAAACATGGATTTCGATTTTTCTGACGACCAGGTCCAACTGGGTGATGCCGTTCGCAAGTGGGTGGACAAGGGCTATTCCTTCGAACGCCGCCGCGCCGCCGAAAAGGCCGGCGGCTTTGACCGCTCCGCCTGGAACGAACTCGCTGAATTGGGCCTGTGCGGCCTGTACATCAGCGAAGACGATGGCGGCCTGGGCATGGGCCCGGTGGAAGGCATGGTGGTGATGGAGGAGCTGGGCCGCGGCATCGTGCTCGAGCCCCTGGCCCAGAGCCTGATTGCCGGCGGTGTGCTCTCCGGCTATGCCGACGCCGCCACCAAGGCCGCCTGGCTGCCCAAGATCGCCGCAGGCGAGGCCCTGGTGGTGTTGGCCTACCAGGAGCGTGGTGCACGCTACAAGCTCGATGTGTGCGAGGCGAAAGCCACTGCAGCCCCCGGCGGCTATGTGGTCAACGCTACGAAAAGCATAGTGCCTGTGGGTGACCAGGCAGATGCCTTCATCGTGCCGGCCAAGATCAACAGCCAGCTGGCCTTGTTCCTGGTGGAGCGCAGCGCGGCTGGCGTCACCACACGCGGCTACAACACCCAGGATGGCGCGCGCGCCGCCGAGGTGGTGCTGAAGAACGCCCCCGCCACGCTGATCACCCAGGATGGCCAGACCGCGCTGGAGCATGCCGTGGACATCGGCATCGCCGCTTCCTGCGCCGAGGCCGTGGGCGTGATGGACAAGACCATGGCCATCACCGCCGAATACCTGAACACGCGCAAGCAGTTTGGCGTGGCCATCAGCAGCTTCCAGGCCCTGCGCCACCGCGCGGCCGACATGAAGATGCAGCTGGAACTGGCCCGCTCCATGAGCTACTACGCCAGCCTCAAGCTCAACGCCCCCACGATGGAGCGCCGCGCCGCGATGGCCCGCGCCAAGTACCAGTTGGGCCAAAGCATGCGCTTTGTGAGCCAACAGGCCGTGCAATTGGCCGGCGGCATTGGCGTGACGGACGAATACATCGTCAGCCACTACTTCCGCAAGCTCACGCAGCTGGAAATGACCTTCGGCGACAGCCTGCACCACCTGGGTGAGGTGTCCGCCCGCATGCAGGACACGGCCGGCGTGTTTGCCTGAACCGGATGCGTGCCGCGTAGCCCAACGCGGCGCCTTGCGGCCCTCCAACCGGAGGGCTTTTTTTTGCGCCTACTGCACCGCCTTCTGCAGTGCTTCCAACGTCTTGTCGCGCTGCATTTGCTGCAAAACGCTGGTCAGACGTGGAACCAAGGCAGCATGCTTCTTGTGCAGGTAGTGGAACACCGGGAAGGTCGCCAAGGGCGGCGTCAGCACCTTGGCGTCGGGCAGATTCAGCTCCTGCAACACGGCCATGCCCGAAGCGCGGTTGGCCACCACCACGTCGGAGCGACCCAGGCTCATCTTCACGAAGGCTTGGCGCAAGGTGGACGCCACCTCCACCCGCATGCCCTGGGTGTTCTGCTCCACGATCTTGATGCTCTTCACAAAGCCCACGGTGTAGGGGCGCAGGCTCTCCCAGCCATGCACCGGGAAGCTGGTGCCCAGGGTGAAGATGACGATCTCGTAGGTGAGCAGCGGCACCGGCACGATCAACAGGTTGGGATAGTCGCGCTCCATGCCCAGCTTGCGGTACAGCTCGCCATCCACATCGCCATTGTTGGCGCTGCGCAGTGCGCGCTCACCCGGCAGCTTGTGCACCTGCAGGCGCAGGCCCAGGCGGCGGTAGGCCTCGGTCAGCACCCGCTCGGCCACGCTGGTGGCCGGGTCTTGCTCCAGCAAGGTGGAGACCTGCATGGCGCGGTCCTCTTGGGCGCCCACCCATGGCAGGCTTCCCGGCAGCAGCGGGATCAGGGCGAGTAGATGGCGGCGGTGCATGGTGCGATATCTGAGAGCGCGAACAGACGGCCCCTTTCCTCCACTGTAGTCACGGAACGGTAAAAATCCCGGCCATCGCACCGACTCTTGATGCACGTCAATCTGTCGCCACGCGGGCCAGCCCGGTAGTGCTACGATGAAATCACTCCAGCGACCACTCAAGCAGGTGACACCATGGCATCCGGAAAGATTTTGGTAGCGCAGGGTGGCGGCCCCACCGCCGTCATCAACCAGTCCCTGGTGGGCGTGGCGCTGGAGGCGCGGCGCTTTCGCGGCATCGAGCATGTCTACGGCGCGCGCCACGGCGTGCGCGGCATCATCAACGAGGATTTCGTCCACCTGACGCAGGAGACCAGCCACAACCTGGAGATGGTGGCCAACACCCCATCCAGCGCGCTGGGCTCCACGCGCGACAAGCCCGACGCCGCCTACTGCCACGAGATCTTCAAGGTGCTCCAAGCCCATGAGATCGGCCACTTCTTCTACATCGGCGGCAACGACTCGTCCGACACCGTGCGCATCGTCAGCGCCGAGGCGCAAAAGGCCAACTACCCGCTGCGCTGCATCCACATCCCTAAGACCATCGACAACGACCTGGTGGGCAACGACCACACGCCGGGCTTTCCGTCCGCCGCGCGCTTCGTGGCCCAGGCTTTTGCCGGCGCCAACCTGGACAACGCCGCCCTGCCCGGCGTCTACCTGGCCGTGGTCATGGGGCGCCACGCCGGCTTTCTGACCGCCGCCGCCGCCCTGGGCAAGAAGTTTGCCGACGACGGCCCGCACCTGATCTACCTGCCCGAACGCACCTTCGACCTGGAGCAGTTCCTGGCCGACGTGAAGGCCACGCACGCGCGCCTGGGGCGCTGCGTGATCGCCGTGTCCGAGGGCATCCACGACGCCTCGGGCACGCCCATCGCCGCGCAACTGGCCAAGGACCTGGAGCACGACGCCCACGGCAACCTGCAACTGAGCGGCAGCGGCGCGCTCGCCGATCTGCTGTGCGAGGAGATCAAGAGCCGGCTCGGCATCAAGCGGGTGCGCGGCGACACGCTGGGCTACCTACAGCGCAGCTTCATCGGCTGTGTGTCCGACGTGGACCAGCGGGAAGCGCGAGAGGTGGGCGAGAAGGCGGTGCAGTTCGCCATGTGGGGCCACCGCGACGGCTCGGTCGCCATCAAGCGCACGGGCTTCTACTCCGTGGACTACGAACTGCTGGACCTGGAAGCCGTGGCCGGCAAGACGCGGGTGATGGACGATGCCTTCATCACCGCAAGCGGCACGGACGTGACAGACGCCTTTCGCCTGTACCTGCGTCCGCTGCTGGGCTCGGGCATGCCCGACGCCTTCAGGCTGCGCACCAACCCAGTGGCCAAGGTGCTGCGCCCCGGCTAGGATCTACAAGTCAAAACAGGTTGCAGCCCTCGTGGATGCTGCACAGGCAGCTCCTTAATTGATAGCAGTTACCGAAGCTTAGGCGGCCAGCTGCAACTCGCCACCGACCATGATCTTGTCGATGGCGCGGCCCACGATGGCATCCGCGTCCAGTACACGCATGCGCCCCAGGCGCAGCATGGCGGCCACCTCGCGCTCGGAGCGCACGAAGGCATCGAAGCCGTCGCGGTTGGTGAACAGCAGACGCGTGCGCATCGGGCTGACCCAGCTCAGGCGGCAGCGCACGTGCACGCCGTCTTCCATGGCCACGTCGAACCACATGCCGCGCTGGAACGCCTGGGCCTGCGCGTCGAAGGTGTCGATGGCGGCGAACTGGCGCGCGGCGCGGCGCTCGTCCAGTTGTTGCAACGCGGTCTGGCCATCGCGCTCTTCCAGCGCCGCCGAGCCGGTATCCAAGGCCGCGGATTGCGTGGTCGTTCCCTGGGTCAGGCGGATCGCCATGGTGTGCGTGGCAATCAGGCGCCGGGTGAAGACGGCGCGCGGCTTGCCGTTCCATTCGATGGCGTCCAGCCCCAGATTGAGCTGGCGCACCATGTCGGGCAGGATGGCCACCAGTTCGCGGCGCTGCTCGGACGTGGTCTTGGGCTGCACCGACCAGATCAGGCGCTCCATGGTGGCCACGGCCTGCGGGTGCTGCTCGGCGCGCGTGGCCTCATCCATCCAGGCGCGGGCCAGTACCTCGCGCCACTGGTTGGTCAGGAAGGGCAGCAGGAAAGGCACCAGCGGCTGGTCCTTGGACAGCGCATCAATCTTTTCATGGATCAACTCGTCGGCCTGCGACAGGGCCTGGTCCCAGGTCTCGCCCTTGTGTTCCTGCTGCGCCACCGGCTCGACGCGAGCCTGGGCCTGCTGCTCGGTCTCGAACAGGAATTCGGTGAAGTCGCGCAGCAGGTCGGCGAAGAGGTTGAGGTCGTTTTCGAACTCGGTGAGCACGCGCTGCACCGTGTTCTCGATGCGCACGTAAAGCGGGTCGTTCTCGCCCTTTTCCGGCGCCCAGCCCACCGAGGCACCGGCCAGCGTGTCCACCAGGCGGCGCGCCGGGTGCTGGTCGGAGAGGAAGAAGTCGCGGTCGATCATGGCCGCCTTGAGCACGGGAATCTGCAACCGGCCGATGATGAACTTCATCTGCATCGGAATGGCCTGGTCGGCGAAGACGAAGTCAAACACTTCGGCCAGGGCGTCCACCGTGCCGCGGTCCAGCTCGGGGGCGTGGCGAATCTCGTCGCGCTCGCGCATCTGGCGCAGCACGTTGTGCTGGCCCAGATCCTGGCCTTCCACCCATTGGGGCGCGGCCTGGGCGCTGGCGCCGGCCTGCAAATGGCCCAGGTAGCCCATCAGGGCCGGGCTGGCGGCCTCGAACACCGGGCGCTGGGCAACGCGGTCGCGTGGCGCCGCGTCACCGTCATCCTCCAGATCCAGCGGCATGGCCCGGCTGGCACCCAGCCCCAGGCGCTGCAGGAACTGGCGCGCGTGGGCGGCCACGGTGCGGCCCACGGGCGCCAGGGCGCCCCAAGCCGAACGACCGGCATCGCTACCCAGGGGCGCAAAGCCCGAACGGCCATCGCCTGCGGCACCGGCCTGCGCGCCAGCGGGGCCGCCCAGGGGCGCGGGCCGGGATGGCGCCGCACCACCGCCCAGGGGCATGTGGCCGCTGGCACTCGTTTTGATGCGCAGGGCGCGTTCGGCCGGCACGCCGGCCTTGACCAGCGTGTTATTGAGTTCGGTGTAAAGCGTGCCCAGGTCCAGCCAGGACGCCGGCGTCAGCGATTCCGCCAGATCCTGCGTGGCCTGGGGGTCCAACTCGCACTGGTCCCAGGCCGCCATAAAGGCACGCAACAGCACCACGGGCTGAAAGGGGTTGTCGTGCACCGAGCAGGCGTCGCGGCCGAACAGCACGCTCAGGCGCTTGTTCAGCGGCTCCAGCTCGGCTTCGTAGTGCTGGGAAAAGCGCTGGGCGATACGGTCCAACAGCAGCACGCGTTCCACCTCGCCTACGTCGATCAGGCTCAGGCTGACGCCGTGCGAGGCATCGTCGGCCGCGGAAGGACGTGCCGGGCGCACCAGTTGCGGCAGGATGCCGGAGAGCTCATCGGCCAGGCTATTGGCCAGGGTCATTTGCATGGCCCGGTTGAATTGCGCCCCGTAGCGCCCCAGCAGCGCGTGGGCGGAGCGCAGGTTCTGCCCCACACCCAATGCCGGCTTGGCGTCCACCAGTTCCATCAGGTGGTCACGCACCCCGTCCAGCAGGCGCGCATCATTTTTGGTGAAGTAGGACAGGGTCTGCGTGATCAACGCGCGCACCAGGGCCATGGTCTGGCTGGCTTGTCCAGAGGCCGCAGGTCGGCGGCTGGATGGGGAGTGCTCGGCGGGTGTCACGGTACGGCCTGTCGAAAATCGGAGAAAGAAAAGAGTCTACCTGTCAAGGATTGTGGTTCCTTTACATCCACGGTCCAGCGCTGCACACCCGCGCCAAACCGGTTTCGCGGCAAATAGACTGCAAGAAATGTAATGGAATGTAACGATTCGCCCCAAAAGGGGGCGACACCCCCAGCCTCAGGCCAGCAGGCGGGAGGACTTGGGTACGTGGGCGATCAGGAACTCCATCTGGTCCGCCAGGATGCGGCGGTTGCGCAGGATGAAGTCCTCCCACAGGCTGGGCACGTAGGGTGCGTACAGCAGGGGCATATGCGCCTGCTCGGGTGTGCGGCTGCTCTTGCGGTGGTTGCAGGGGCGGCAGGCGGTGACCACGTTCATCCACGTGTCGACACCGTTTTGCGCGAAGGGGATGATGTGCTCGCGCGTCAGGTCGCTGGCAGCGTGGCGCTCGCCGCAGTAGGCGCACACATAGCGATCCCGCTCGAACAGCTTGCTGTTGGTCAGGCCGGGGCGCAGGTTGAAGGGGTTGATATTGGGCACGCCGCGCGTGCCGATGATGCTGTTGACGCGGATGATGGACTGCTGGCCCGTGATGGCATTGTGCCCGCCATGGAACACGGCCACCTCGCCACCGGACTCCCAGCGAACTTCGTCCGACGCGTAATGGATCACCGCCTGTTCCAGCGAAATCCACGATTGCGGCAGCCCCTGGGCCGACAGTTTCAAGACTTTCAAAACACACCCTCCTGCAACGGCTATCACACCTACCACGGGAACAATGCACAGTCTCTGCGGCCGGCCACGACGAAGCCTGGCCGGCCACTGCGTCACAATATACCCCTTTTCTGTGACAAATTCGCTTCAGGGGGTTACGCTGTTGGCCCCGCTTGCTATCAAAAAGATAACAACTCCATGAAGGTATTCCGTGGCTTCCACCACCCCGGCGTGGCCAGCGCCTGCGCCCTGACCATCGGCAATTTCGATGGCGTGCACCGCGGCCACCAGGCCATGTTGGCGCTCCTGCGCGGCGAGGCCCAGCAGCGCGGCGTGCCCAGCTGCGTGCTGACTTTTGAACCCCATCCGCGCGATTACTTTGCCGAGACCTTCAAGAAGCCCGAACTGGCCCCGGCCCGCGTGGGCACGCTGCGCGACAAGCTCGAAGACCTGGCACGCTGCGGCGTGGACCAGACCATCGTTCTGCCGTTTGACGCGCGCCTGGCGGGCCAATCGCCCCAGGACTTCATCCAGAACGTGCTGGTGAATGGCCTGGGCGCGAAATACGTGCTGGTGGGCGACGACTTCCGCTTTGGCAAGCAGCGCGCCGGCGACTACGCCCTGCTCGACGCCACGGGCGAGACCCTGGGCTTTGACGTGGCTCGCATGAACAGCTACGAAGTGCATGGCCTGCGCGTCTCCAGCTCCGCCGTGCGCGAGGCCCTGGGCCAGGGCCGCATGACGGACGCCGCACGCCTCTTGGGGCGGCCCTACACCATCTCCGGCCACGTGCTGCATGGGCGCAAACTGGGGCGCACCCTGGGCCAGGATGCGCAGCATCCCATGGGCATGCGGACCCTGAACCTGCGCTTTGCCCACTGGAAGCCGGCTGCCAGCGGCATCTTCACCGTGCTGGTGCATGGCCTGTGGCACAAGCCCCTGCGCGGTGTAGCCAACCTGGGCGTACGCCCCTCGCTGGACCCCAACGATGTGAACGGTGGGCGCGTGCTGCTGGAGACGCATTGCCTGGACTGGCCCGACTCCCTGGGCGCCGAGGGTGCCTACGGTAAAATCATCCGTGTGGAACTCCTGCACAAACTACACGACGAGCTGAAGTACGACAGCCTGGACGCCCTGACCCAGGGCATACACCAGGACTGCGACACCGCACGCGCCTGGTTCGCAGCGCGAATTTGACGGGGCTTCCCGGCGCACCTTGCCCCGCGCCTCCTACAGTCGCCGCCCTTCGACAGGCTCAGGGCGAACGGCTGGATTCCCTGTTCCGATCTCTCCCGTTCGGGCTGAGCCTGTCGAAGCCCTTCCGAGCTCACCATGACCGAATCCAAAAACCCTGCCTCCAAGGCCGAAGCCAGCGTGTACCGCGACACGCTGAACATGCCCGACACCGCGTTCCCCATGCGCGGCGACCTGCCCAAGCGCGAACCCACCTGGGTCAAGGACTGGAACGAACACGGCCTGTACCGACGCCTGCGCGATGCCCGCGCCGGCCAACCGCTGTTCGTGCTGCACGATGGCCCGCCCTATGCCAACGGCAAGCTGCACATCGGCCACGCGCTGAACAAGGTCCTGAAGGACATGATCGTCAAGAGCAAGCAACTCGCCGGCTTTGACGCGCAGTACATCCCCGGTTGGGACTGCCACGGCCTGCCGATCGAAAACGCCATCGAAAAGCTGCACGGCCGCAACCTGAGCCGCGACGACATGCAGGCCAAGAGCCGCGCCTACGCCACCGAGCAAATCGACCAGCAGCGCGAGGACTTCAAGCGCCTGGGCGTGCTCGGCGACTGGGAGCGCCCCTACAAGACCATGGACCCGGCCAACGAGGGTGGTCAGATCCGCGCCTTCAAGCGCGTCATCGAACGCGGCTTTGTCTACCGCGGGCTCAAACCGGTCTACTGGTGCTTCGACTGCGGCTCGTCCCTGGCCGAATTCGAAATCGAATACGCCGACAAGAAGAGCGACACGCTGGATGTGGCCTTCGAGGCCAACGACCCCGCCGCGCTGGCCAAGGCATTCGGTTTGTCCGCGCTCCCGGGTGATGGCAACAAGAAGGCCTTCGTGGTGATCTGGACCACGACCGCCTGGACCATCCCCGCCAACCAGGCCCTCAACGCCCACCCCGAGCTGGAATACGCGCTGGTCGACACACCGCGCGGCGTGCTGCTGCTGGGCGCCAGCCTGGTCGAGAAATGCCTGGAGCGCTTCAAGCTGGAAGGCTCGGTGATCGCCACCGCCAAGGGCGAAGCCCTGCGCGGCCTGGTGTTCCGCCACCCCTTGTACGACACCGAGGCCTCTGGCAACGCGTTCTCGTACAAGCGCCTGTCGCCCCTGTACCTGGCCGACTACGTGAGCGACAGCGACGGCACCGGCATCGTGCACTCCGCGCCCGCCTATGGCCTGGACGACTTCAACAGCTGTGTGGCCCACGGCATGGCCTATGCCGACATCCTGAACCCGGTGCAGGGCAACGGCAGCTACACCGAAGAGCTGCCGCTGTTCGGCGGCATGAACATCTGGAAGGCCTGCCCGCGCATCATCGAGGTGCTGGGGAGTAGCGACCGCCTGATGGCCACACAACCCATCGTCCACAGCTACCCGCACTGCTGGCGCCACAAGACGCCGGTGATCTACCGCGCCGCCGCCCAGTGGTTCGTGCGCATGGATGAAGGCGTGGGCGTATTCACCCAGGACAAGGCGCCCAAGACCCTGCGCCAGCTGGCGCTGGACGCCATCGACCAGACGAACTTCTACCCCGAGAACGGCCGCGCGCGCCTGCGCGACATGATCGCCAACCGGCCCGACTGGTGCATCTCGCGCCAGCGCAGCTGGGGCGTGCCCGTGCCCTTCTTCCTGCACAAGGATTCGGGCGAGCTGCACCCCAATACCATGGCCATCCTGGACCAGGCGGCCGACATCGTCGAAAAAGGCGGCATCGAGGCCTGGAGCCGTGTCACCGCCGCCGACATCCTGGGTGCAGCCGACGCCGAGCACTACACCAAGAGCACCGACATCCTGGAGGTGTGGTTCGACTCCGGCTCCACCTTCCAGCACGTGCTGCGCGGCAGCCACAAGGACGCCTACAGCGTGCTGCCCTACCATGCCGAAGGGCCAGAAGCCGACCTGTACCTGGAGGGCCACGACCAGCACCGCGGCTGGTTCCACAGCTCGCTGCTGCTGGGCTGCGCCCTGTACGACCGCGCGCCCTACCGCGGCCTGCTGACCCACGGCTTTGCCACCGACGGCCAGGGCCGCAAGATGAGCAAGAGCCTTGGCAACACGGTGGAGCCGCAGAGCGTGACCACCAAGATGGGCGCCGAGATCGTGCGCCTGTGGGTGGCCGCCACCGACTACTCCGGCGACCTCAACATCGACGACAAGATCCTGGCCCGCGTGGTGGACACGTATCGGCGCGTGCGCAACACGCTGAAGTTCCTGCTGGCCAATGTCTCCGACTTCGACCCGGCCAAGGACGCGGTGCCGGCCGACCAGTTGCTGGAGATCGACCGCTACGCCCTGTCGCGCCTCTCGCAATTGCAGACCGACATCCTGGCCCACTACAAGGTCTACGAGTTCCACCCCGTGGTGTCCAAGCTGCAGGTGTATTGCAGCGAGGACCTGGGTGCCTTCTACCTGGACGTGCTCAAGGACCGCCTCTACACCACAGCCGCCAACTCCAAGGCCCGCCGCTCGGCGCAGACCGCGCTGTGGACCATCACCCAGGCCATGCTGCGCTGGATGGCACCGTTCCTCAGCTTCACGGCCGAGGAAGCGTGGAGTGTGCTGGGTGCCGAGGGCAAGACGCCTGCCGCAACCAAGACCTCCATCTTCCTGGACACCTACCTCGACCTGGCCGCGCCTGATGTGGACCTGCTGGCCAAGTGGGGCCGCATCCGCGAGATCCGCGAGCAGGTCAACAAGGACATCGAGACGGTGCGCTCCGAAGGCAAGCTGGGCTCCAGCCTGCAGGCCACGGTGCAGCTCACCGTGCCGGTGGCGGACCACGCGCTGCTGTCCAGCCTGGGCGAGGATTTGAAGTTCGTGTTCATCACATCTGCTATTGAATTGGTAGCTGGTGACGCAGTATCGGCGAGGGTCAACGCGTCAAACGCACCCAAGTGCGAGCGCTGCTGGCACTACCGCGACGACGTGGGCGTTGATGCCGCCCACCCCACCCTGTGCGGACGCTGCACCAGCAACCTCTACGGCGCGGGCGAGGAAAGGAAATTCGCTTGAGCCCATTCGCCCTGAGCCTGTCGAAGGGCTCTCTCCAAACCGGGGCTGAGGGCTTCGACAAGCTCAGCCCGAACGGATTGATCTGATGGCGCGCAATGCAAAACCCGCGGCTCGCGGGGCCACGGGTGGCCTGCTCCAGTGGCTGGGTCTGGCCTTCATCATCATCCTGGTGGACCAGTTCACCAAGGTGCTGGTGGTGGGCTACTACCACCTGCACGAGAGCACTTATGTAACCAGCTTCTTCAACGTGGTGCGCTGGCACAACACCGGGGCGGCGTTCTCGTTCCTGCACGACGCCTCGGGCTGGCAGCGCTGGTTCTTCACCGCCATCGGCGTGGTGGCGGCTGGCGTGATCATCTGGATGCTGCGCTCGCATCCTGGGCAGAAGCTGTTCAGCTTTGCCATGGCCTGCATCCTGGGCGGCGCCATCGGCAACGTGATCGACCGCGTGCTGTACGGCTACGTGGTGGACTTTCTGGACTTCCACTGGAGCTGGCTGGCCCCGTTGTTTGCCGGTGGCCATTTCCCGGCCTTCAACATCGCAGACAGCGCCATCACCATCGGCGCCATCTGCCTGATCCTGGACGAGTTGCTGCGCGTTCGAAAAAGCTAGGTTAGAACAGGAAGCCGGCCGACAGCACGTACTCGCCCATCCACAGATTCTGGTCCGCCGTGCCCTGGTACACCGGCACGCCGCGCAGCACACCGTAGGCCAGCTTGGAGGTGGCCTCCAGGTACATGGACTTGTAGACGCGGTACCGCAGGCCCACTTCCACGCCGGCGGTCCAGCCATTGACCTGCCACCAGTCGTTCTTGGAGAAGCAGCACACGTTGTCGTTCTTGGGCCCCACCACAACGGTCTGGCCCAGGATGGTGTTCTCGGCGTGCGGCAGCAGAATGCCGGCGCCGGCGCGGCTGATCAGTTGCAGGTCGCCCGCCTGTTGCTCGGGCCCGGCCAGGTGGTGCAGCCACACGGCGTTGACCATGATGTGGTTCAAGCCGTTGTGCAGCGCGTAGGAAAACGTCTGCGGGTCCAGCACCATGGTGGTGTTGACGGGCTGGTTGGCGATGGTGCCGCTCACCGTGGCCGTCTGGTTGATGTTGGAGTTGTACTTGCTGTGGTCCAGCGAGAACTCGATGGCGAAGGTCTTCTCCGGGTTCATGAACTTGCCCACCCGCAGGTTCTCCTGCGGATTGGTGAAGTCCAGTTGGAACAGCGAACGCAGGGAATCGCCCGCGCTGGAGGGAAAGTCGCTGCCCGTGACCTTCTGGACCGTGAAGTCATTGCCCAGGCTGGGCTGGGACACGCGGATGTCCGACGGCGCGTAGAACTGGCGGCTGTAGCCCCAGGAGGCGTACCAGTTGCCCTCCTCGCGCAGGGCGCGGTCCACCTTCTTCTCGGTGGCGGTGGGTGTGGCCGGCGCGGTGTCGGCGGATTGGGCGAAGGCGGTGGAGGTGAGGGCCAGGCTGGCGGCGCACAGCGCCACGGCCCGCAGGGCGAATGCGGTGGAGGAGGTCATGGAGCAATTTTACCTGGCCCCTCCTCGCCCGCCCGGACGGTCTCAGAGCGTCAGGATGGTGCAGCCCGTGGTCTTGCGCGCTTCCAGGTCGCGGTGGGCCTGTTGCACGTCTTCCAGAGCGTAGCGCTGGGCGATGTGGATCTTGACCTGGCCGCTGGCCACCACGGAGAACAGGTCGTCGGCCATGGCCTGCGTGCTCTCGCGCGTGGCGATGTGGGTGAACAGCGTCTGGCGCGTCACGTAAAGCGAGCCCTTGGCGCCCAGCATGCCGGGCGCAAACGGCGCCACCGGTCCCGAAGCATTGCCAAAGCTGGCCATCAAGCCGAAGGGCGCCAGGCAGTCCAGCGACTTGTCCCAGGTGTCCTTGCCCACGGAGTCGTACACCACCTTCACGCCGTGGCCACCGGTGATCTCCTTGACCCGGGCGGCAAAGTCCTCTGCTGCGTAATTGATAGCAGCGTATGCACCATTGGCAAGGGCTAGCGCGCACTTTTCCGCAGAACCGGCGGTACCGATGAGGCGCAGGCCCAGCGCCTTGGCCCATTGGCAGGCGATCAGGCCCACGCCGCCGGCAGCGGCGTGGAATAGCACGAAGTCACCTGGCTGCAGCCCCCCCTGGGGCAGCGTCTTCTTCAGCAGATACTGCGCGGTCAGGCCCTTGAGCATCATGGCCGCGCCGGTGTCGAAGGCAATGGCGTCGGGCAGCTTGCACACGCACTTGGCGGGCATCACGCGCACGTCGCAGTAGGCGCCCGGGGGTTGGCTGGCATAGGCGGCGCGGTCGCCCACCTGCAGGTGGGTCACGCCCGCGCCCACGGCCTCGACGATGCCGGCGGCTTCCATGCCCAGTTGCAGCGGCAGGGGGTTGGGGTAGAGGCCGCTGCGCTGGTAGACGTCGATGAAGTTCAGGCCCACGGCCTTGTGGCGGATGCGGATCTCGCCGGGGCCGGGCTCGCCGACGCTGACCGAGACCAGTTTGAGTTGCTCGGGGCCGCCGTGTTGGTCGATCTGGATGGCGCGGGACTGGATGGTGCTCACAATGCTCTCCGTTGCAGGACACAAAGTCCCCATGGTGCCACGAAAAGTCCCCGTGCGCGTGGCAGCGGCGATAGGCCTTGTACAGTCGGCGCAATGACCCAGAAGTTGACCCCAACCGCCGCCACGCTACTCATCATTCCCCCCGTGCTGTGGGCCGGCAATGCCGTGGTGGGTCGTGTGGTAAGTCCCATGGTCTCGCCCATGCTGCTCAACCTGCTGCGCTGGACCATTGCCTTTCTGGTGCTGCTGCCGCTGGCCGCGCGCGTGCTGCGCCGGGACAGCCCGCTGTGGCAGCAGTGGCGCCACTTCGGCTTCATGGCACTGCTCAGCACCAGCGGCTACAACGCCCTGTTGTACCTGGCGCTGAACACCTCCACGCCCATCAACGTGACCCTGGTCGGCGCCAGCACGCCGGTGTGGATGCTGCTGATCGGGCGTGTCTTCTTCCGTCAGACCATCACCGGGCGACAGGTGCTGGGCGCGGCGCTGTCCATTGCCGGCGTGGTGCTGGTGCTTTGCCGCGGCCAGTGGGATCAGCTCTTGGGCCTGCACTTGGTGGCCGGCGACCTCTACATCCTGGCCGCCAGCATGGCCTGGGCCTACTACAGCTGGATGCTGGCCCACCCCACGCCCGAGTCGGCGCCGCTGCGTGCGGATTGGGCGGGCTTTCTGCTCGCCCAGGTGGTGTTTGGCCTGGGCTGGTCGCTGCTGTTTGCCGGCGGCGAATGGGCGCTGACCGACGCGCGCCTGCACTGGAGTTGGCCACTGGTGGCCGCCTTGCTCTACATTGCCGTGGGGCCGGCGGTGCTGGCCTACCGCGCCTGGGGTGCCGGCGTCACGCGCGCGGGCGCGGCGGTGGCGGGATTTTTCATCAACCTCACGCCGCTGTTCACGGCCCTGCTGTCATCGGCCTTTCTGGGCGAGCCGCCGCGCCTGTTCCACGCGGTGGCCTTTGTGCTCATTGTGTCTGGAATCGTGCTGTCCTCACGCCGCTAGAACTTGTTCTGGCGGCGGGCCGGCTTCCATCAAGGCCTCCAGCACCGCCACCGGGGCTGGGCGCGCAAACAGGTAGCCCTGGTACAAGGTGCAGCCCTGTTCGGCCAGCAACTCTTTTTGCACTGCGCTCTCCACGCCTTCGGCAATCACTTCCAAGCCCAGGTTGCGAGCCATGCCAACGATGGTCTGCACGATCAGGCCGTCGCTGTGACGCACCCCCAGGTTGCGCACGAAGGATTGGTCGATCTTGAGCTGGTCCAGCGGCAACCGCGTCAGGTACGCCAGGGACGAATAGCCGGTGCCGAAGTCATCCACCGAGAAGCGCACGCCGCTGGTCTTGAGCAGGCTCATCTTGGCGATGCAGTCATCCACGTTGTCCAGCATCAGCGATTCGGTCAGTTCCAGTTTCAGGCGCTGCGGCGGCGCGCCGGACTCCAGCAACGCCGCGGACACCTGCTGCACGAAATCGGCCTGGCGGAATTGCCGTGCACTGACGTTGACCGCCAGTTCCAGCGCCGAAAGGCGTGGCTCCTTACGCCAAGCCGCCAGTTGCCGGCAGGCGGTTTGCAGCACCCACTGGCCCAGGGGCAGGATCAGCTCGCTGTCCTCGGCCACCGTGATGAATTCGACAGGAGGCACCATGCCACGCAGCGGATGGCTCCAGCGCAGCAGCGCCTCGGCGCCGACCATGTGGCCATCCAGCGCGAACTGCGGCTGGTAGTGCAGTTGGAGCTCGTCGCGCTCCAGGGCGCGGCGCAGGTCGACCTCCAACTGCGCCCGCTCGGTGATGGCGGCCTGCATGCGCGGGTCGAAGAAACACAGCGCATTGCCACGCTGGCCCTTGACTTGGTACATGGCAATGTCGGCCTGCTTGAGCAGTTCGGCCGCGCTCTGTACCTGGGCACCGCCAAACAGCGTGGCGCCCAGGCTGCAGGTGGCGTAGTAGGGGTGGTCGTCGAGCACGTAGGGCTCATTCAGTGCGTGCAGCAGCTTGTCGCCGATGTGCTGGGCCAGTTGCGCAGCGTGCTCTTGCTTGTGGGCCAGCTCCAGCAGCATGACCACGAATTCGTCACCCCCCAGGCGCGCCACCGTGTCGGCGTCGCGCACGTTGGCCTTCAGGCGCTGCCCCACTTGTTGCAGCAGGTGGTCGCCTACTTCGTGACCCAGGGTGTCGTTGACGATCTTGAACTGGTCCAGGTCCAGAAAGAGCAGGGCCCCCATCTGGCCGGTGCGCGCCGCGGATACCGTGGCCTGGGTCAGCCGGTCCAGCAACAGACGGCGGTTGGGCAAGCCGGTCAGGGTGTCGTAGAAAGCCAGGCTTTCGATCTCTGCCGTGGCACGGCGTAGCGCGGTGACGTCGTGGTAGACGATGACCAGGCCGCCGTCCGGCGTGGCACGCTCGGTGATCTGGATATGGCTTCCGTCGGGCAGGGCCTGCTCGTGGGGCTCGCCAACATTGGCCAAGCGGCGCAGGCGCTGCTCGACCCAATACGCCTGTTCGTCGGCGCTGGCGTCAGCCAAGTGGTGGCGGGCCGAACGTTCCAGCAGCTCGCAAAATGGCATCAGGGGCTTCAAGGCGCCCGCGATCCAGGGGAAGAGTTCCTCAAAACGCCGGTTCCACTGCACCACCCGGTGTTCAGTATCCAGCAACAAAAAGCCGGTCACCATGGAGCCCAGGGCCTGGTCCAGCGTGGCCTTGGCCTGGGCGATGTCCAGGCGCGCGCGCGCGATGCGGCTGAAATAGGCCACAGCGAACGCCCCGGCCAGCACCAGCAGCACGGCCAACACCAAGGCCGCACCCAACACGGCATTGCGGTCATTGCGCCACTCGGCCAGGGCCGCCGCCACCGGAATGCTGGCGGTGATCCACAGGTCCTGGTAGATGGTGTGGCGCGCCACCACCGTGGCGCGCTGGTCGCTCAGGCGTGCCGCCAACATGGCGGTATCTGTCGTCGTGGGGCTGCCCAGCGCGGGGCTCAGCACCAGGTGAGGGCGCGCCTCCTGCGCGGGAAAGGCCAGCAGCAACTGGCCGTTGCCGCGCTCCAGCGTCACCTCCAGCGCGGGTATGTCGGTGCCCTGCATCAGCACCGCAGACAACATGGCAATGGGCACCTCGGCCACAACCACCACCCGCGTGCCATCGGCCATGCGGATATAGCGGCCGATGAAAAACACCCGCTCCATGGTTTCCTGGCTGACGGTGGGCGCGCTGACCACCATGGTGGACATGGGCTGGGCCAGCACATCGTCCATAAAACCCTTGGGCAGTTCCACGTGCGGCTTGTCACCCACGTCCTTGGACGAGGCAAAGACCCGCTCCGAGGCGTCCATCAGGGCCAGTTGGCGCACCAGGATATTTTGGCGTTCCGCGTTGCGCAACAGCTGGTGGGCCGCGCCGGCATCCACCCATTCGGGCACCAGGTTGGACAGGTTCAGCATGTCATCGGTGCCGGCCAGCAGCACGTCCACACCCAGCAGCGAACGGTTCAGCGCCGCCTCGGCACCGGTCAGAAAACGCAGCGCCTGGTCGTGGCTATCGGACAGCGCGGCCTGGCGGGCGCTCCAAACCAGGTAACCCGCCCCAGCGCCCAGCAGCAGGACGAAGCACGCGACCATGCCCCACACCGCCAGCTTGACGCGCCTGAGCGACTGAGAGCGGTTCTTCATCATGGCGAAGGCGGCGGTGACGGCAGTGGAATGCGCCGGGCCGGCCCGATGGTCTGGCTCCAGATCTCGGCGCAGCGCGAGCCGCAGCGCTTGATCCACTGCGGCAGCACGGTGGCCTGAAAAATGTCCTGGCGGCGGCGTTCGTCCTGCGCCGAGACCGGCACCAGCACCATGGCGCCCTTGCGCCCGCCCTTGCAGGTGGCGCCGCCGCTGTTGCAGGCGAAGCCGTCGGCGGTGTCGCGCTCGGAATCTTCCCAGATCGCCATCTCCAGCTTGGGTAGTTCCCGGCGCAGCAGGGAGCGCAGTTCCGGCGGCAGCGTCTCCCAGGCGGCACGGTTGGCACCGAAGATGGCCAGGCCCCAGTTCAGTTGCATGGAATGCATGTAGCCGGTCAGGGTGTGCAGGCCCACCGTGTTGCCCGACATGGTGCCGGTGGTAACGCACTCCACGTTGCCGTTTTGCAGATTGGGCACCACGTCGGCAAACGCCATCGACACCGGCTGCGCGCCCAATGCGGTGAGAAAGTCCGCCTGGCTCACCGAGGACACACGGATACGCCGCCCGGCGAGATCGGCCAGGCCAGCCAGGGGCCGCTTGCAAAACAGCACCTGGGCCGGGTAGGTGTAGACGGCCAGCAGCTCCACGCCAAACTGCTCGCGCAGCGTCTTTTCCAGGTAGGGGCGAAACGCCGACAGGCTCACGCGCAGACTGGCCATGTCGGGGTTGAGCCCGGCCAGATCGGGTGCGGTGAGCTGGGGGTGCTGGGCGTTGAGCGCACTGAGCAACACCGTACCGAAAGGCACCACGCCCAGCTGCAGCAGGCGCAGCATTTCCGGCCCCGGCACGCCGGCGCGGTCGAAGGGCACGATGTCGGCGCCAAAGCGTCCGCCGCTCAGGCGCGCCAACTCGCGGCTCCAGAAGGGCTCCTCCCAGCGGGTGTACTGGCTCACGCCCGCCAAGCCGCCCACCACGCGCAAGCGGTACGGCGCCGGCGCGCTGGTCGGCTGCGCCAATGCCGCCATGGCCCAGAAATTGCTGCACAGGACAAGGAATCGAAGCAAACGGGGCATGGGGCGTACGGGTTTCTTCGGTAGCGGCGGGGGTTTATCCCATTATGGGGTGCATTGCCCTGAACATACACTTTTGGCATGAATCCATGAACGGATTGAATTGGACGGGCGAATGTTGGCACCCGGATACTGCGCCCTCGCCAACACGGCGAGCGGTGGTACGCGCCCAATAGACCATTACACGAAGAGACAAGCATGTTGACAACACCGACACCACGAGCCCCCCGGCGGCTGGCGGCGCCCCTGTGCGCGGCCCTGCTGCTGGCGCTGGGCATCGCCCCGCCAACGCAGGCGGGGCCGACCCTGGACAAGATCCGGCACAGCGGCAAGATCGTGCTTGGGCACCGGGAGTCATCCGTGCCTTTCTCGTATCTGGACGCCGACAAACGCCCGGTCGGCTACGCACTGGATCTGTGCCTGCGCCTGGCCGAAGCGGTGCGCAAAAAGCTCGACCTGAAAACCATCACGCCCGAGTTCGTGATGGTCACGCCCAGCAACCGCATCAACATGGTGGAGGAAGGCAAGGTGGACCTGGAGTGCGGCTCCACCACCAACAATGCCGAGCGCCGCGCCAAGGTGGCCTTCACCGTGCCGCACTACATCACCGGCGCGCGCTACATGGTGCGCGCCGATAGTGGAATCACCGACATCGTGGGCTTTGACAACAAGCGCGTGGTCTCCACCAAGGGCACGACACCCCTGAAAGCGGTGGAGCGTGCCGCCCGCGAGCGCGGGCTGAACGTGACCCTGCAAGAGGCACCCGACCACGCCCGCGCGGTGGAGATGGTGGAAAAAAGCGAGTCCGACGGCTTTGCCATGGACGACGTGCTGCTCTACGGCCTGATCGCCAGCCGCCCCAACCCCGAGAAGCTGAAGGTGGTTGGCAAGTTCCTCACGGTCGAACCGCTGGCCATCATGCTGCCCAAGAACGACCCCGAGCTCAAGGCCATCCTGGACCAGGAGATGAAGCGCCTGATCGTCTCGCGCGAGGCCTACGCCATCTACGACCAGTGGTTCATGAAGCCCATCCCGCCGCGCAATACCGCGCTGAACCTGCCGATGAACTACCTGCTCAAGGACTTCTGGAAGTACCCGACGGACCAGGTGCCGGGCGGCTGAGTCACCGCGACGCGGCGCGCTCCGATAGCGCGGCCTGCACCGCGGCAACGGTGGGCGCCCAGTCGCCCATGGTTGCTTGGCGAAACAGGCGCATGACGCCGGGGTACCACGGCGAGTCACTGCGCCGCTGCAGCCAGCGCCAGTCGGGCATATAGGCCGGCAGCAACACCCAGCAGGGCGTGCCAACCGCCCCCGCCAGGTGGGCCACCGCCGTGTCCACGGTGATGACCAGATCCAGTTGACGCACCACGGCGGCGGTATCGGCAAAGTCCGGTAGCTGCGGCCCCAGGGCCACCATGGGCTGTTGCCGTGCTTCCTGCACCACCTCGTCCTCGCCCACCCCTTTTTGCAGGCTGTAAAAGCGCACACCCGGCACGTCCCACAGTGGGCGCAGCAGTTGCAACGACGGCAGCGAACGCTGCGCGTCGTTCTCGAACCGGGGATTGCCCTTCCACGCCAGGCCCACGCGTAGCGCCCCATCGGTCGTCTGCAGGTACGCCCCCCACTGCGCCATGGCCTGCGCATCAGCATGCAGGTAGGGGATGGTTGCGGGTAGATGGTCCGGGCGCGTCTGGAAGCGGCCGGGCAGGCTGAGCAGGGGCACCCAGTAGTCCCAATCATCCGTAGACCAGGAGGCATCCAGTGCGATCACCCGGTCCACGCCGGCCAGGGTCGCCATCAGCCGGCACAGGCCCGGCTGGCACAGCAGGTCCACGCGCGCCGCGCCGGCGGCCTTCAGCCACGCCACGTACCGGCTGAAGTGGATCACGTCGCCGTGCCCGGCCTCGAAGGTGACCAGGATGGAGCGCCCCACCAACACCTCGCCCTGCCAGGGCGGGCAGGACAGGCGCCCTTCCAACGGACCGTACCAGTTGCGGGCCTCCAACAGGGGCCAGCCTTCCTCCCAACGCCCCTGGCGCAGCAGCACATAAGCCAGGTTGAAACGGGCGGAGCGGTGCTGCGGGTCCAGGGCCAGTGCCTGGCGCAAATCGCCCTCGGCCTCCGCATCGCGCCCCTGTGCGCCCAGCAGGGCACCCAGGTTGGACCAGGCCGCAACCAAACCCGCATCCAGCAGCAGCGCGCGCCGGTAGGCGGCCTCGGCCGCATCCGGGACCTGCAGCGAGGCGAGTAGCGCGCCGTAGTTGACCAGCACCTGCGCCAAGTCGGGGTTGAGCGCCAGCGCCTGGCGATAGTGGTCCAGCGCCTGCGTTGCATCGCCGGCAAGCTCCTCCAGGTAGGCCAGGTTGGCATGTGCCTCGGCCAGCGCGGGATGGGCCGTCAGCGCCTGGCGGTACAGGCGCTTTGCCTGTGCATGGTCGCCCGCATTGAGGCAGGCGGTGGCGGCGTGGAACAGTGCCTCGCCCACGGCGCCGTCCTGCTCCACGGGCGCGTCACCCTCCATCACGGTGCCACTTCAGAACGTGCCCGGGTAGGCGCCGCCATCGGCCAGCACGTTCTGGCCCGTGATGTAGCCGGCGTGCACGCTGCAGAGGAAGGCACAGATGGCGCCAAATTCTTCGGGTGTACCGAAACGCTTGGCGGGAACGCTTTGGCGGCGGGCGTTGGTCAGCGCCTCCACGCTCTGGCCGGTCTTTTGGGCTGCGGCGGCCATGGTGGTCTTGATGCGGTCGGTGTCGAACACGCCGGGCAGCAGGTTGTTGAGGGTCACGCCCTGCGCCGCCAGCGGGCTGCGCGCCACCCCGGCCACGAAGCCGGTCAGGCCGCTGCGCGCGCCGTTGGACAGGCCCAGCACATCAATGGGCGCCTTGACCGAGCTGGAGGTGATGTTGATGATGCGCCCAAAGCCGCGCTGGGCCATGCCATCCACCGTGGCCTTGATCAGTTCGATAGGGGTGAGCATGTTGGCGTCCACGGCCTTGATCCAGGCCGCACGGTCCCAGTCACGGAAGTCCCCAGGCGGTGGGCCGCCGGCGTTGGTGACCACGATGTCGAAGTCGGCCCGCTGTGCAAACACCGCCGCGCGACCGGCCTCGGAGGTGATGTCTTGTGCGCAAGTTAGCACGCTAGCCCCCGTGGATGCTGCGTAGGCAGCTATCAATTTGGAAGCAGATGCTTCCAGCTGCTCAGCCCCCCGTGCCACCATGAGCACGTTCACACCCTCCTGCACCAGGGCGCGCGCGCAGCCCCAGCCCAGCCCCTTGCTGGCCCCGCATACCAGGGCCCATTTGCCGGCAATTCCCAAATCCATGTCGATGCTCCGTTAATTGTTTCGCAGGGGCTATTTTTACCGCCGGGCCGCCCCAAGGTAAAAATGCGCCCCCCTCGGGGGGCAGGGAGCCACATGCAATGGGCGACCGTGGGGGCTATATTACGCAGCCATGAAGTTCCGACCCGCCCCATTGAGCGCACTCCTAGAACCTTACTCCGACAAGGTCTGCGATGCCGCACACGCCGTGGCCCAGATCCGCAACGGCGAGCACGTGTTCGTGGGCACCGGCTGCGCCGCGCCGCGTACGCTGGTGCAGGCGCTGGAGTGCATGGTCAGCCCGCCGGCCGACCTGGAGTTGCTGCACTTTTTCACCGTCAAGGCCTTCGACCACGACGAAGCCGGACGCTGCACAACGCGCTTTCGCCACCGCAGTTTCTTCGTGGGTGGCGACATGCGCGCAGCGGTGAAGCAGGGCCTGGTGGACTACGTGCCCATGTCCGTGGCGCGGGTGCCGGAGATGATGGCCCTGGGCCGCATCCCGGTGGACGTGGCGCTGATCCAGGTCTCGCAGCCCGACGCCTTTGGCTATGTGAGCCTGGGCGTGTCGGTGGACATCATCCCGGCGGCCATTGCCCGCGCGCGGATGGTGATTGCCGAGGTCAACCCCAACATGCCGCGCTCCATGGGCGACTCCACCCTGCACATCAGCCGCATCGACCACCTGGTGCCGGTGGAGGCTCCGGTGACTGCCTTCGAGCGCATCCCGGTGCAGGAAGAGAACGTGCAGCGCATCGCGCGCTACATCGCCGGCATCATCGACGACGGCTCCACGCTGCAAATCGGCCTGGGCGAAGTGGCGCACGAGGCGCTGCAATACCTGACCGACCGGCGCGACCTGGGCGTGCACTCCGACCTGATCTCCGACGCCATCATCCCCCTGCTGGTGAACGGCAACCTGACCGGCGCGCGCAAGACCGGCAAGCCGTTCAAGATCGTGGCCAGCCTGGCCCTGGGCACGCGCGCGCTGTACGACCTGATCGACAGCAACCCGCTGTTCTCCTTCGAACCCATGGACGCAGTGTGCAACCCGCTGAGCATCGCCGCCCAGCACAAGATGGTGGCCATTGCCCAGGCCTATTCCATCGACCTCACCGGCCAGGTCTGCATCGACCAGTTCGACGGCGAGTTCTACAGCGGCATCGGCAGCCAGGGCGAGTTTCTGCGCGGCGCCTCGCGCTCGCCCGGTGGCAAGCCCATCGTGTGCATGACCGCCACCACGGCCGACGGTGCGCAGTCGCGCATCCGCCCGTCCCTGTTGGCCGGCGAGGCCGCCACCATCGCCCGCACCGACGTGCACTACGTGGTCACCGAGTACGGCATCGCCTACCTGTTTGGCAAGTCCATTCGCGAGCGCGCCACGGCGCTGATCCAGTTGGCGCACCCGCAGTTCCGCCCCGAGCTGTTCGGCCAGGCCCAGGCGCTGGGCTACATCGGCGCCGACCAGACCCTGCAAAACCTACACGCCTACCCGGTGGAGGATGAGCTGACCGTCCCGCTCAAGGACAACCGCACGGTGCTGCTGCGCCCGGCCCTGTCCAGCGACGCGCAGGGCATCCGCGACCTGTTCCACCACCTGAGCGAGGAGGATGTCTACACCCGCTTCTTCCGCCACGTGCGCGGACTCTCCAACGCCGAGGTGCAGCGCCTGTGCAATGTGAACGATGAGAACGAGGTGGCCTTTGTGGCCACAGCCGGCCCGCGCGAGGCGTCGGAAATCGTGGCCCAGTCCTGCTACTTCATCAATCCCACCACCAACCTGGCCGACACCGCCTTCATGGTGCACCCGGATTGGCAGGGCTGCGGCCTGGGCACGGCGCTGCAGAACTACATGGTGGCGCACGCCAAGAAGCGCGGCCTGCGCGGCTTTGTGGCCGACGTGCTGCCCAACAACACGCGCATGCTGCGCCTGGCGCGCAACGGCCCGCCCACCGTGCAGATGGAGCGCACGGCGGACTCGGTGCACGTCACCCAGTTGTTCTAGAGATTCGTCACATCCACAAAGGACTCGACGCGCGGGAAGCGCGCCACCATCCAGTGGCGATCAATGTCCAGCGCGGCGATCACCGGCTTGGGCAGCTCGGCCACGGAATCCGGCCTGGGCTGGGCCATGTCGGCCAGCAGGGCTGCCAGGTGCACCACGCCGGCCAGCGGATCAAAGGGCTGGGCGGACATGGGGTCGCTGGCACTTTGCAAGGCGGTGATGATGGCCTCGGGGAAGTTCCAATGGCGCGCCAGCACGGCGGTCACCTGCATCTCGTCAAAACCCAGCAGGCGCTGTTCACGCGTCCAGCGCATCCCGGCGTCGTTGGGTAGGGCCTCGATCTCGACCAGGGCCTCGGGCGACTTCTGACCGATGATGAGTTCGCCCAGGCGCATCATCATGCCGGCCAACCAGGCCTGCTGAGGATCCAGCCCGGCACCGCCGGAGAGCCACTGCGCGTAGCCGGCGCAGGCCATGGAAAAGCGCCAGAAGGCGCCGCGGTCCAACCCCGGAACCTGGGGGAAGGCGGTGCTGATGTTGGTGGACAGAGCCAGGGCGCGCACCCGCGAAAAGCCCAGCAGCGTGATGGCGTGGTCCAGAGACTGTACCTGGCGGCTCAGGCCAAACTGGGCGCTGTTGGCCAGGCGCAGCAGGTTGGCGGTGAGCGCCGGGTCCTTGGCGATGATGGTCTCCACCTGGGTGGCAGAGGAATCGGGATCGTTCAACGAGCGGATCAGCGCCTGGGACACCTCCGACATTACGGGAAGCTTGGCAGTTTCAAAAAATTGGGCCAGGTTGGTCATGGATACTCCAGGGGTCTCAACCGCAAGTATAAAAAGTTGGCGTCCACGGCACCAGCGCCCCAGCCTTCACGCGGACTGGCGACTGCAGACGAAGATGCCCGCAATCACCAGCACCGTGCCGGCCACCAGCCAGGCGGTGAAGGGCTCGCCCAGCAGCACCACGCCCATGGCCATGGTGGACATGGGCCCCACCATGCCGACCTGGGCCGCCAGGCCCGAGCCTATGCGCTCGATGGCCATCATGACCATCATCACCGGCACCACGGTGCACAAAGTGGCATTGAGCACCGATAGCCACACCACCGCGCTGTCCACCTGCCAGGCACTGGCCAGCGGACGCAGCAGCGCAAACTGTGCGATGCACAGCCCGCACGCCACCGAAGTCGCCAGCCCCACCAGACGCAACGAGCCCAGGCGGCGCACCATCTCGCCGCTATGGAACAGGTACAGCGCATAGCTCACCGCACTCAGAAACACGAGCGCCGCGCCCAGGGCCACGTCGCTGCCCGCCAGGCGCACCTCGTGCCCGAACACCAGCAGCACGCCGCTGTAGCTGATGGCCATGCCCGCCACTTGCCGCCGGCCAATGCGCCGCCCCGCCAGCGCCAGGCCCAGCAGCAGCACCAGGGTGGGGTTGAGGTAGAGGATGAGGCGCTCCAGCGAAGCGGTGATGTATGCCAGGCCGGCAAAGTCCAGAAAGCTGGCCAGGTAGTAGCCGGTCACGCCCAGGCCCAGCACGCCCATCCAGTCGCGCGCCGTGAGCGAGGGTGGCGTGCGCCCATTGCGCGGACGCCCGGCCCACCAGCTCATGACCAGGAAGAAGGGCAACGCAAACAGCATGCGCAGCATGATGAGGGTGACCGCGTCCACCCCGTGGCGGTAGGCCAGCTTGACGATGATGGCCTTGCCGCTGAACGCGACCGCGCCCAGCACCGCCAGGGCCAAACCGGTTGCTACTGATTTGGGAGCATCCATTCAAAACCCTACGAGGGCTGCAGCCGTACACGCACACGTTTTGATGCTTCCGCTTGCGATTTCAGACCGGTCGGATTAACCTGCATCAACCTAGTGTAATGTTTCGGTCTGCCCCGCGCAGCGATGTCCCGATGCAGGGCCGACAATGCCCCCATGAGCCCCGAACTTGCAAAAAAACTTGCCACGGCGGTTGATAGCATGCCCGGATTTCCGCACAGCGTTCAGCGGATTCTGGCGCTCACGCGCGACATGAATTGCTCGCCCAAGGAGCTGATTCAGGTCATTGAAAAGGACCCTTTGGTCACCATCAAGGTGCTCCGAGTCGTCAATTCGGCGCACTACAGCATGCCCAAGCAGGTCTCCTCCATCAGCCATGCCGTGGTCTATCTGGGACTCAACACCATCAAGAACATCGCCCTGGGCATCGCCGCCATCGGGGTTCTGCCAACCATTCACATGGGGGGATTCGATAGCCAGCAGTATCTGCTGCACTCCCTGGCGACGGCCGGCATTGCCAAGCAACTGGCCTACCGGGTCGATGAAGCGGACCCCATGGACTGCTTCATCGCCGGACTGCTGCACGACTTTGGCAAGGTGGTGTTTGCCAAGGCCATGCCACTGGAGTTTCGCCGCGCGCTGGAAGCGAGCCAATGGCATGAGACATCACTCCATCTGGCGTTACGGGAGACCATTGGCGTCGACCATGCGGTGGTCGGCGCCATGCTGGTCGACAAGTGGCGTTTTGCTCCGCAACTGGTCGATGCCATTCGCTGCCAAAGCGGGGACCTGCCGTTGGACAACGGCATGGCCGCCTGCGTATTTGCCGCCAACCAGATCAGCAAAAAGCTGGGCTTGGGCTTTGGTGGCAACCGGTTTGTGGAGTCACTGCCGCAGACCGTCGCCCAGCGCCTGGGCGGGGACCTCGATGCGGTCATCACATCTCTGGGCAATATCCGCGCTCTGTATGAAGACGCACAAATCTTTGCCCGAGTCTGAACGCCCGACCAGCTACCGGTTGTACCGCCGCTGGTTGTGGATGGTGACGGCCACCGTATTGGGGGCCATGGCGCTGCTGGCACTGACACTTGAACACCTGAGCCACCAAACGATGCAGACAGTAGCCCAGCGCCTGGAATCGCCTGCTGCGTCCCCGGTGCTGTTTGTCATTCTCTGGATCTGGGGAAGCGCTTCTTTGATTATCGTGGCGCTGGGTATCTCCCTGACCCGCGCTTGGCAACGCATAGAGAAGGAGCAATTGCATGCAACGGCAAGCAGCCGGCGTTACCAGACCCTGTTTCTGCAGGCACCAGACGCCATCTTCGACGCCGCGCCCGACGGACAGATCATCGCCGCCAACCCAGCGAGCTGCGCGATGTTTGGTTGGACCGAACCCGAGTTGCAGGCCATGGGCCGCAGCGGTTTGGTCGACCCCAGCGATCCCCGTGTGGAAGCCGCCTTGAACGAACGCAAGCGCACAGGGCTGTTCCGTGGGGAGCTGCGTTTTGTCCGCAAAGGCGGGGAGACGTTTGAAGGCGAGCTGTTCTCGTCGGTGTTTGTCGATCAGGATGGTCAGCCACGCGCAACGGTCATCGTACGCGACGCGACCGAACGCCACCGCTACCAAAATGCATTGCGCGAAAGCACCCTCAAACTGCAGGTACTATCCCGACGGATCATCAACGCCCAGGAAGCCGAACGCAGGCGCGTGGCCAATGAATTGCACGATGAGCTGGGTCAATCCCTGACAGCCATCAAAATCAACCTCGAGTCGGGAGCCCGATTCAAAAACCGCTCACCCGAAGAGATCAACCAGGAAAACATCCGCATCGTGGAGGAGGTCTTGCAACAGGTGCGCAGCCTGGCACTGGCCTTGCGACCTGCCATTCTGGACAATTTGGGGCTGGGACCGGCGCTGGGCTGGCTGGGCAAGCAGATGGCGCAGCGCTCGGGTTTTGAATTTGAATTTTTGCCGCTCACCACCCCCCACCGTCTGCCACCAGAACTGGAGACAACCTGCTTTCGCATCGTGCAGGAGGCGCTGACCAACGTTGTGCGACACGCCAAGGCCAGCCAGGTGACCCTGTCCATGCAGATGGACGGCGATGCGTTGACCATCCAGCTCATTGACAATGGCGTAGGACTGGATTGGACGGCGGTGCGCCAAGCGGCGCAAAACGGCAACAGTGCAGGCGTTCTGGGCATGCTGGAGCGGGCATCGCTGGTGGGCGGTAGCCTCGACATGGAATCCGCGCCTGGTGAGGGCTGCACGCTGACCCTGAAATGCCCCCTGCACATTCAACCGGAGACCGAATGACCGCGATCCGACTGATCATCGCCGACGACCACATGCTGATGCGTGCAGGCGTTCGCAAACTGCTGGAGCTGGTGGAAGGTGTCGAGGTGGTTGGCGAGACGGGCAACGGGCTGGATGTGGGCGATCTGGTGGCGACATTGAGCCCCGAGATCGTGCTGCTGGACATCAACATGCCCGGTCTCGACGGTCTGGAGGTTACCGCCCAATTGACCAAGGCTTGGCCCAACACGCGCGTGCTGATTTTGTCGATGTACGACAGCGACGAGTACGTCAGCCAAGCACTGGCCAACGGCGCCAAGGGCTATATCCTGAAGGACGCGGCCCCCGCCGAGCTGGAAAACGCCATCCAAACCGTCATGCGCGGTGACACCTATCTGAGCACGGCCGTGTCCCAACATGTGTTGGGTGCGTACGTGCAACGGGTACGCGGCGAAAGGCCGGCGACGGTCAGTCTGAGTCCACGACAGCGGGAAGTGCTGCGGCTCATTGCCCAGGGCCACAGCACCAAGGACATTGCACGGACCCTGGATCTGTCGGTCAAAACGGTGGAAACCCATCGCACGCGGCTGATGCAACAGCTTGACGTCCATGAGATCACGGGCCTGGTTCGTTACGCCCTGCGTATCGGGCTGATCGCAGTCACCTGAGCACGCGTGTAAGGTAAACACCCGACAGCGCCAGAGGGTTTCGACCCGATGGAATCGGCCGTTGTGCCAGCCTACAGTGGTCTGCATGGCACTTACGGTCTTCATCGTCGATGACAACCGCACGTTCCTGGCGGCAGCGCAGGACGCGTTGGCAACGTTGGCCGGCGTGTCGGTGGTGGGATACGCGGTCAATGGACGCGATGCGCTGACACAGATTGAAGTGTTAAAGCCCGACATGGTGCTACTGGATATTGGCCTTCCCGATATCAGCGGAATTGCGGTCGGCATGCAACTCCGCAAGTGGGCACAACCGCCTCTCATCCTGCTGGTGTCCTTGCACGACGATGCGGGCTACCTGACAATACAAAAAGAAATCGGCGCGCTTGGTTTTGTCGACAAAACCAATTTTGTGACCGACCTGCTTCCTCTGTTGGAAACGCTTATCGACCATCCAACACGAGGCACGCACAAATGACGTCTTCCCAAGTTGCACACACTTTAGTTGTTCGGCGGATGACATTATTCTGGGCACTGGTCATGCTGACGCTCCTGCTCATCAGCAGCGCGGGTCTGGCCTACATGCGTGCCGAGTACTTGGACAAGGGACGCAGTCTGGTCGCGTCGTATGCCCATGTCATGGACGAACAAACGACGCGAATTTTCCAGACAACGGACCAGCGTCTGCAATTGGCCCAGCAAGAACTGCTTGCCCTCACATCCCGTGGACAACTGAGCACGGCCACTGCCAATGGGGTGCTGACCGCACAGCGAATCGGGCAGTCCCCATTGAACAGGCTGTGGGCACTCGACACGCAAGGAAAGATCCTCTACGACACCGAACCCGGCACCGCGGGTCTGTCTCTGGCCGACAGGGAATTTTTCAACACCCACCTCCGCATGGACAACAGCGAAATGTTCGTCGACAACCCCACGCTGAGTCGACGCACCGGACGTTGGCAACTTACCATGTCCCGCGCCCTGCGTGGCCCGCATGGCCAGCTCGAAGGCGTGATCGCGGCCGCCATAGAGCCGAGCTTTTTGGAATCAGAGTGGAATGCCATCGATGTAGGCCCCAACGGATTGGTCGCTTTGCTGCGGCAGAACGGAACTTTGCTGATGAGCAGTCCATTTGCCGCAGAAGCCATCGGAACGGACTGGAGCCATAGCCCGCCCTTCACCACACATCTCCCTATTGCCGCGCATGGCATCTACATTGATCGCTCTTCGACGGACGGCATAGCCCGGACCATGGCCTATCGCACCTTGCCTGCCACCCAAATGGTGCTGGTGGTGGGTGCATCGCACCCCTACCTGCTGCAACCCTGGTATACCCTGCTGCAGGCCTTCGCCGCAGCGTTCGTCACCGTTGCAGTGATCTTAGCCTGGCTGTTTTATCTGCTGGGAAAATCCTGGCTGCGACGCTATGTGGCGGAAGAGTTGGCACAAGACAACGAGCGAACCTGGCAAAGCATGTTCGAGCAAAGCCCGGTGGCACAACTGTTGCAATTGCCGTTTTCAACCATTGTCAATGTGAACGACAAATTTGTGGTGTTGACGGGCTATCGGCGCGAGGAACTCGTGGGTGCCATTGCAAACGATCTGGGCTTGCGGGTGGACGACGCACTGAGTGCACGCTTTGTGACAACGCTCAAAACCCAGGGCCGGGTCACGGATATGGAGCTGCATGGGAAACGCCGTGATGGCACCCAGCGCCTGTTGCTGGTGTCGAGTGCACCCATCGCGGTGGGCGGCATAAAACACCATCTGCATTCGTTTGTCGACGTCACGGAGCACCGGAATTTCCAGGAACAAGCCCGCATTGACCAAAGCGCACTGGCAGCCATCTCGCAAGGGGTTCTGATCGCCGGACCGGACCGCAAGGCGGTTTCGGTCAATGCAGCGTTTGAAAGGCTGACCGGCTACACCGGTGCCGAATTGATTGGCAAGTCCTGTTCGATGCTGCAGGGTCCGCGCACCGATCCCGCCACCATTCTTGCCATCCGCGAAGCGCTGGACGACAAGCGGCCGTTCAGTGGCGAGATTCTGAACTACCGCAAGGACGGAACGCCGTTCTGGAACGCCTTGTTCATCAATCCGGTCTGGAGTACGGACAACCAGTTCTCCTGCTACGTTGGCGTGCACAGCGACGTGACCGAACGCAAACTCCACGAGCAACAACTGCAACTGACCGAGCAGGTCTTCAGCCAGGGTCTGGAAGGCATAATCGTTACCGACGCCCACGGAGACATCATCCGGGTCAATCGGGCGTTTACGAAAATCACCGGGTATACCGAGGCTGAGGTGCTGGGCAAAAACCCGCGGATGTTGCAGTCCGGCATACAAAGCAGGGATTACTACCAGAAGATGTGGCGCACCCTCGCGAGCGAAGGAGTGTGGTCCGGTGAAGTCTTCAACCGCCACAAGGACGGGACTGTGTATCCCGAGTGGCTCACGATCTCCGCCATCCGCGACGCCAATGGGGTGTTGACCCACTATCTGGGCAGCTTCAATGACCTGAGCCAGATGAAAGCCGCCGAAAGTCGGATCCAGCGGCTGTCGCATTTTGACCCTTTGACCGGCCTGCCCAACCGCTCTCTGCTGCAGGACCGAACGGCCCACGCCATCAGCATGGTGCAGCGCAACAAGGAACCCCTGTGCATGATGCTGGTCAGCATTGACCACTTCAAAACCATCAACGACACACTGGGCCACCATGTGGGCGATGACCTACTGATCGGAATGGGCAAGCGACTGAGCGCATGCGTACGCGACCAGGACACGGTCTCACATCTATCCGGAAAGGAATTTGTACTGATTCTCCCCGGCACACCGCCCGAGGGTGCCGCCCATTTGGCCACCGAACTGCTGTGGAAACTGGCACAACCCCATCATGTCGGAGAACATGCATTGGAGGTCACCGCGTCCATCGGGGTGGCCAGCTTTCCGGACAACGGCAACGACTTTGACACCCTGTTCAAGTCGGTGGAAATCGCCATGCACCGCGCACAAAGCAGTGGGAGGGACAACTTCAAGTTCTACAGCGACGGCATGTACCAGGAGGTGCTGGAGCGCGACAGCATGACCAAGGCCCTGCGTCAGGCCGCTGAGCGCGGCGAATTGCAGGTCCTGTACCAACCACTGGGGGATCTGCAAACTGGAAAAATCAGCGGCATGGAAGCCCTGCTGCGCTGGCACCACCCGGAACGTGGAACCATTTCACCAACGGTATTCATACCGATTGCGGAAGAGTCTGGCCTGATATGTAGCGTCGGCGAATGGGTTTTGGGCCAGGTGTGCAGAGACATCCGTTGCTGGTTGGACAAGGGCATCGCGGTGCCCCATGTCGCCGTGAATGTGTCGCCCCTGCAATTGCGTGAACAAAACTTCGTTGTCATGGTCCAATCGGTCCTGTCCCAGCAAGCCATTGATCCGCAACTGATTCATCTGGAGGTCACAGAGTCGGCGTTGATGGAAGATGCGGACCGCTGCGAGGCCATGCTACAAGAATTGAAGGCATTGGGCTTCAGTTTGTCACTCGATGACTTCGGAACCGGTTACTCGTCCCTGAGTTACCTCAAGCGCTACCCCTTTGACAAGGTCAAGATTGACCAGTCGTTTGTTCGGGATCTGGGGCAAAACCAGACCGATGCGGTCATCGTCAAGGTCATCATTTCCATGGCCCACGGGTTGGGTCTCAAGGTGATCGCCGAAGGCGTGGAGACCGAAGCGCAATGCGAAATCATGCGCACCAATGTGTGCGACGAGATTCAGGGTTTCTTTTTCTCGCGCCCGGTCGACGCCGCAACCCTGGAAAGTCTGCTGATCGACGGACGCAAGCTGCCCGCCCACTTGTTGCGCTTCAGAAAGCAGCAAAGAACGCTGCTGCTGGTTGACGACGAGCCCAACGTGATTTCGTCGCTCAAACGTCTGCTGCGGCGCGACGGCCACACCATTCTGTCTGCCAGCAGCGGTGCCGAAGGGCTCGAGCTGTTGCAAAAGAACAAGGTGGACATCATCATTTCCGACCAACGCATGCCCGGCATGACGGGTGTGGAGTTTCTGCGCGAGGCCAAGCTCCGGCACCCCAACACCATTCGCATGGTGCTGTCGGGTTACACCGAGTTGCAGTCGGTCACCGACGCTATCAACGAGGGCGCCATCTACCGCTTTCTGACCAAGCCGTGGGACGACGCGCAATTGCGCGACCAGGTTGAAAAAGCATTTGAGCACAAGGAACTGATGGAAGAAAACCAGCAGCTGGACATGAAGATCAGGACTACCAACCAGGAGTTGGTGGCCGCCAATCGCCACTTGGGAAACGTCATCCATACCGCGCGCAAGCAGGTGGAGGTCGAGGCCACCAGCCTGGCCATTGTTCAGGAAGCCCTGGAATACGTTCCCATCCCCGTGATCGGTCTGGACGACGAGGGCGTCTTCATCTTCATCAATGCGGCCGCGGAGCGGCTGTTTCAGAGCCGAGGTCCACTGCTGGGCGCAGATATGGCTATTGCATTGCCTGAATTGGCAGCCGCAATGACCGCCGCAACGCCATCCAACGTGGCCGAATTGGCTGTTAATGGACAGGCCTACCAGCTCTGCTGGAACACCATGGGCCAGCACTCAAGGGCCCGGGGGAAACTCGTGACGCTCGCACGCAGGGAGGATGCACCATGAGCCATTTGCAAATAGCGGAGGTCTTGCAGACCGTTCACAAAATTCCATCTTTGCCGATGGTCATCATGGAACTATTGGCCAGCATTAACCAGGAAGACACCGATATTGATGCCCTAGGTACCAAAATTGAGCAGGATCAGGCACTAACGGCCAAGACCTTGCGCCTGGCCAACTCTTCGTTTTACGGCATGGCGCACCAGATCACCACGGCGCACCAGGCAATTTCCATCCTGGGGTTTCGCACCATCCGCTGTCTGGCAACCACCGCCGGGCTCATCGCAGCCCTACCGGCTGGCGCCAACACGTCGTTCGATCCCATGGCATTTTGGCGCCATGGCATTGCGGCGGCGGTATGCGCGCGCGAACTGGCCGCCAATATCGACTGCGAGGCGGAGAACGCCTATACCGCTGCGCTGCTGCACGACATCGGGCGCCTGGTGCTGGCAACACAGTTCCCGGTTCATTTCTCCGCCGCTCTGGCCTATCAGGCCGAACAGGGTTGCTCCTTGATTGAGGCTGAGAGCGAGATGCTGGGCCTGGATCACACCGCCGTGGGCCATGCACTGACGCGGCACTGGAACTTTCCGTCCGCATTGCAGGATGCCATCGCGCTCCACCATACACCGCGACTGGCGCATGAGGATACGCTGACCACCGTCGTGCGGGCAGCCAACCTGTTGGCCCATGGCTTGATGGACGCACAGGAGGACGCGCATGCATCTCTTGCCATGGCTGCGCTTGCACGCGATATCGGCATCGAAAGCGACCAATGGGAAACAACTCGGCAGCAGATCACCACCAGCTTTGAGGGCGTCGTTGGGGTTCTGAGCCTTTGACGTTAGACACCATGTTCAACACCTTCGAGGCCCAACTATTCGAGCACAGCCCGGTGCCAACGTTCGTCATCAATGCCGAGCATGTCGTCACCCACTTAAACCTGGCTTGTGCGACATTCCTGGGTATTGCCGCACAAGACGTCATCGGAAAGAAAGACCTGGGCAAATTGTTCTATGGACGCGAACGCCCGGTCATGGCTGATCTGATTGTGGACGGTGCCATCAAGGAAATCATCGACGACCTCTATCAAAACGCATACCGCAATTCCCTGACGGTGCCCGATGCCTATGAGGCCGAAGGCTTCTTCCCGAGGCTGGGCCCCGCGGGCCGATGGCTGTACTTCACGGCCGCTCCCCTGCGCGATGAAAACGGCGCCATCATCGGCGCCATTGAAACGCTGCAGGACATCACCGAACGCAAGATCGTAGCGGACGCGCTGATGGAGGCCCAACTGGAGATCGAGGAGGTCGTGGAAAAGCGTACCGCCGAACTCGCCCGGGTCAACCAGACGCTACGCGATGACGTGCTGCGCAGGGAGCAGGCGGAGCTGGCACTGATCGAACGCAATGCCGAACTACATGCCCTGAATGCCAAACTGAGCTCCGCGCAGGAGCACCTGATTCAGTCCGAGAAGCTGGCTTCTATCGGGCAACTGGCGGCTGGTGTCGCCCATGAAATCAACAACCCGATTGGCTACATCTTTTCCAACTTCGGCACACTGGAAAAGTACCTGTCAGACCTTTTTGAGATGCTCAACGCCTACGAGCGATCCGAAACTACGCATGGCAACGCCAGCATCCTGGCGGATTTGAACGCGCTCAAGAAGAGAATCGATTTTGAGTATCTGAAGGAGGACATTCCAACCCTGATGGGTGAGTCCAAGGAAGGCATTGTGCGGGTCCGAAAAATTGTGCAGGACTTGAAGGACTTTTCGCATGTGGACGCGACGCAAGAATGGCAATTCGCCAATCTCAACCAGGGTATTGACTCGACCTTGAACGTCGTCAACAACGAAGTCAAGTACAAGGCCGACGTCATCCGGGAATACGGTGTTCTGCCGGAAGTGCAGTGCATGCCTTCACAAATCAACCAGGTGGTCATGAACCTCGTCATCAACGCTGCCCACGCCATGGGTACAGCGCGCGGCACGATCACCATCCGCACCGGATGCGCGGACGGCCTGGCGTGGTTTGAGGTCAGCGACAACGGATCGGGGATTCCCAAAGATGTCCTGCCGCGGATATTTGATCCGTTCTACACAACCAAGTCGGTTGGCAAGGGAACCGGGCTGGGACTCTCCCTGTCCTACGGAATCATTCAAAAACACCATGGCAGCATCAATGTGCAAACCGAGTTGGGCAAGGGCACCACATTTCGGGTGTCCATCCCGTGCATTCAAACCGATGAAACGCCATGAGCACCGATAGCGATACCCTGTACCTCCTGGAGGACGGAGCGCAAAACGTCGCGTCCGACCAGCAGTCTCACGATGCGCCATGGTGCGTACTGCTGGTGGACGACGACTCGGGAGTCCACGAAGTTACACGCTTGGCCCTGATGGGCTTCAGCTTTGAAGGGCGAACGCTGGAATTGCTCAGTGCATATTCCGGCGCGCAAGGACGGCTGGCATTTGAGGCCCGCGACGATATTGCATTGGCGATCATTGACATCATCATGGAAACCGAAAGCGCGGGACTGGATCTGGTGCGGTACGTGCGCACCGAGCTGCATAGCCGGCGCACCCGGCTGGTGATGCGAACCGGGCATTCCACCCTGGTACCGGAAGACGCCGTCATCCGTGACTATGAAATCGACGACTACACCCACAAGACCGACCTCACGCGACAAAAACTGCGCACCCTGCTCTACAGCAAGCTGCGCAGCTACCGCGATGTTTGCCAGCTGGAAAACCAGCGAACCGTCCTGGAGCAAACGGTCGCACAACGTACCAATGCATTGCAGGAGCGAAACGCCGAGCTTAAAACCCTGAATGAAAAGCTGTCCTCCGCGCAGGAACATCTCATTCAATCGGAAAAGCTCGCCTCCATTGGCCAACTGGCGGCCGGCGTCGCGCACGAAATCAACAATCCCATCGGATACATCTTTTCCAACTACGGAACGCTGGATGGATACCTGACCGACCTGTTTCAGCTCCTGCGCGCGTATGAAGCCGCGGAACCCCATTGCAGCGACGCCACGATCCTGCAACAGATCCGTTCCCTCAAGGAGACCGTGGACCTGTCATTCCTGCAACAGGACATCCCGATGCTGATGCGGGAGTCCAAGGAGGGCATCGCGCGAGTCCGCGGAATCGTCCAAGACCTGAAGGACTTCTCCCATGTGGACGCGCTCCAGGAGTGGCAGTATTGCAATCTCAACCAGGGCATTGAGTCCACGCTGAATGTGGCCAACAACGAGATTAAATACAAGGCCGACGTGGTGCGTCGCTACGGTGAGCTGCCTGAGGTGCAATGCATGGCCTCGCAAATCAACCAGGTCGTCTTGAATTTGCTGGTCAACGCCGCCCACGCCATCATCGGCCCGGAGCGGGGCGTCATCACGGTAGAGACCGGAACAGAGGCGCCCAACGTCTGGATCTCCGTCGCTGACACGGGCTGCGGCATCCCGCCCGATGTCTTGCCCCGCATTTTTGATCCGTTCTTTACAACGAAGCCGGTTGGCAAGGGCACCGGGCTGGGTCTTTCCCTGTCCTACGGCATTGTGCAAAAACATCACGGCAACATCGCCGTGCACAGCGATGTGGGCCGGGGAACCCAATTTCGTGTGACCATTCCTATTTGTCAACCGCCCCCAGAGGCTATTCCTTCACAAGGATCACCATGACTCAATCGTTGGAGCCGGGCATTGCGAACAATCCCTTGCTGCCGCCAGCCACCATTTTGTGTGTGGATGACGAGCCCAATATCCTGTCAGCCCTGAAGCGGCTTTTTCGAGGCCTCGGTTTGCAGGTTCGCACGGCGGTGGGCGGTGCTGCCGGCTTACTGGCATTGGAAGAGGAGCCGATTGACCTGGTGATTTCGGACATGCGCATGCCGAAGATGGATGGCGCGGAATTTTTACAACAGGTGCGACTGCGTTGGCCGGAGACGGTTCGACTGCTGCTGACAGGGTATTCCGACGTCAGTTCCATCATCGAGGCCATCAACCGCGGTGAAATCTACCGCTACATCTCCAAACCCTGGAACGACCACGACATTGTGCTGATCGTGCGACAAGCCTTGGAACGAAAGGCCATGGAGCGCGAAACGAAGCGGCTCGAAGCGCTGACCGTGGAGCAAAACGAGCAATTGAAAAAGCTGAACGCCACCCTGGAACTGCGGGTTGCGGAACGCACCGCCGAACTCAGCGCCGCCAACGAGAAGTTGAAGGCCAACTTTGTTACGTCAATCAAGATTTTTTCGACCCTGATCGAAATGCGCGGCGGCAGTCTGGCAGGCCACTCGCGGCGGGTCGCGGACCTCTCGCGCAAACTGGCGCAACGGCTAAAGCTCGACGCTAGGCTGGTACAGGAGATATTCGTGGCGGGCTTGCTGCACGAGATCGGAAAGATCGGATTTTCCGACGAGCTGTTGTCCACACCGATTGGCGAGATGACACCGCAACAACTGGACGCCTATCGCAAGCACATCGTGCAGGCCGAACATCTGCTGATGCCCCTGCCCGATCTGAAAGTAGCCACCGAAATCATCGGAGCCCAGTTTGAGCGCTTTGATGGAACCGGTTTCCCCGACAAGCTGGCCGAACAACACATCCCCATCGCAGCCCGGATATTGGCTGTAGCCAGCGATTTCGACAGCATGCAAATCGGCACCATGACACGCAAGAAACTCACGGCCGACGATGCAAGAATCATCATCGGCCACGGCGCCGGAAAACGATACGACCCAGCCGTGGTACAGGCGCTGTCGGGGCTGCTGAACGGTGACGCGACGGATGCGCCGACCAAGGAAAGCCGCGACGAAGTGGCCCTGACCTCCGAGGCCATGCGGGCCGGCATGGTTCTTTCGCGGGACCTGATCACGCCGCACGGTTTGCTGATGCTGTCCACCAACCATGTTCTGGATGATCGCTTGATACAGAAGATCAAGGATTTCGAGCGCTCGGGCGGCTTGCAACTCACTGCCTACTTTTTTAAACCCTAACACGTCCGCCCTGGCCTCTGGATCGCCGACGCCAAGCAGAATGCGCTATTGATTTAGGAGCGTTTTACGCAGATTCCGCGAGGGCAAGACCCTATTTCGATCACATCACCCAGGCTGGGAGACGGCGCCGAGGCGCGCGACAGCCGTGAAGGCGCCACTGTACCGGAGGGCGGTCCGGCGTGGCGATACTGGGTCTAGAATCCGCACCACACCGCCCGCGCCTAGCAGAGCCATTTGACAAAACCATGAACCCCGCCACCGGAACCGCCCTGGAGCACGAATTGCAGCGCCTGCGCGACATGAGCCGCCTGGATCTGCTGTCCCTGGCCGTGGAGCAGAGCCCCTTTGGGATTGTGGTGATGGGACTGGACGGCGCGGTGGAGTACTGCAATCCGGCCTTCACCGCCATGACCGGCTACGCGCTGGCCGAAATTGCCGGCGCCACCGTCCACCCCTGGAACCCGGCCGAAACCACCGAGACCATCTACCACAGCCTGCTCTCCTCGCAGCACCTCACCCCCCACTGGCGCGGCGACGTGGAGGCCCACCGCAAGGACGGCAGCAGCTACTGGGAACGCCAGATGGTGTCCACCCTGCGCGACGCCGATGGCAAGCACTCCCACCTGATCGCGGTGAAGGAGGACATCAGCGAGCGGCGCGTCAAGCGCAACCGCTACGAGCAGACCCGCCGCCTGCAGGAACAGGCCCTGGTCTCCAGCAGCAACGGCATCATGATCACCCGCAGCGACGCGGACGACCACTCCATCGTCTACGTCAATCCGGCCTTCGAGCGCATCACCGGCTACAGCGCCGACGAGGTGATCGGCCTGGAGGGGCGCTTCCTGGTGCGCGACGACCTGGCCCAACCCGATCTGGAAAACATCCGCTCGGCCCTGCGTGACAAGCGCGAGGGCCAGGCCACGCTGCGCAACTACCGCAAGGACGGCTCGCTGTTCTGGAACGAACTGCACATCGCCCCGGTGCGCGACCTCACCGGCGCAGCCACCACGCACTTTGTCAGCGTCATCAACGACATCAGCGAGCGCGTGCGCTACCAACAGGCCCTGGAATACCAGGCCAACCACGACAGCCTGACCGGTCTGGCCAACCGCAACCTGCTGAGCGACCGCATCGAACAGGGCATCGCCTGGGCCAAGCGCCACGACAGCACCATTGGCGTGATGCTGTTGGACCTGGACCACTTCAAGCTGATCAACGACGCCTCCGGCCACCGCGCCGGTGACGCCCTGCTCAAGGAGGTGGCGCACCGCCTGAAGTCCTGCGTGCGCGAGACCGACACCGTGGCCCGCCTGGGTGGTGACGAGTTCGTCATCATCCTCACCGACCTGCCCCAGGCCGACGATGTGGACCAGATCGCCGAGAAAATCCTGGGCACCCTGTCGCGCCCAATCGAGGTGGCCGGGCGCGACGTGTTCGTCACCGCCAGCATCGGCGTCTCGCTCTACCCACGCGACGGCGACCATGGCGAAATCCTGCTGCGCTACGCCGACATGGCCATGTACCGCGTCAAGGAACATGGCCGCAACAGCGTGCGCCAGTTCGTGCCGGAGATGGGCTCCACCGCCATCAGCCGCCTGGACATGGAAGCCGCCCTGCGCCGCGGCCTGGAGCGCGGCGAGTTCCTGCTGCACTACCAGCCCAAGATCGATCTGCCCAGCCAACGCATTGTCGGCGCCGAGGCGCTGATCCGCTGGCAACACCCGCAGATCGGCCTGGTCCACCCCATCGAATTCATCCATCTGGCCGAGGAAACCGGCCTGATCCTGCCACTGGGTGAATGGGTGCTGCGCGAGGTCTGCCAACAGCAGGTGCGCTGGCGCGCGCAGAACCTGCCGCCCATCAAGATCGCCATCAACATGTCGGCGCGCCAGTTCCGCCAGGAAGACCTGGCCGACCACATCGCCGCCGTGTTCGCCGGCACCGGCGCAGACCCGGGCCAGTTCATCCTGGAACTGACCGAGAGCATGGTGATGCACGACGTGGACAGCACCCTGGCCTCGCTGCGCGCGCTCAAGAAATTGGGTGTATCGCTGTCGCTGGACGACTTCGGCACCGGCTATTCCAGCCTGTCCTACCTGCGCCGCTTCCCGATCGACGAGCTGAAGATCGACCGCAGCTTCATCAACGACATCCACACCAACAGCGACGATGCGGCCATTGCCGGCGCCATCGTGGCCATGGCGCGCAGCCTGAGCCTGTCGGTGGTGGCCGAGGGCGTGGAGAAAAAGGAACAGGCCGAGCTGCTGGCCAGCCTGGGCTGCAACCAGGTGCAGGGCTACTACTACGCCCGCCCCATGGCCGAGAGCGCCTTCACCACCCGGCTGCATGAACAGCAGAACGGGCAGGCGTGAACCAACCAGTGCGCAACGGGAGGCGAGGGAATGAGTAAGTTGAGCTGGCACACCGTGCCGCAGGGCGAACTCGCCCTGCTGCTCAAGCAGGCCAAGCTGGAGGCCTCGCGCGCCGTAGGCAGCTCCACCGTCTACCAGTTGAACCTGGGCGGACGCGAGGTGCTGGCGCTGTCCTTGCCCGACGGCGCCGCCGTCATCGTGGAGCAGCAGGTTCCGCCCCGGGTGCGCCGCCGGCGCGTCGAGCAAGCCTCATGACCCTCGCCATCCCGGTCGAATTGGGCTACGAATTCGAGGTCAAGGCTCCCTTCCAGGAGGTCTTTGGCGTGCTGGCCGACGTGCCAACCTCCGCCAGCTTCTACCCCCATGTCGACCAGTTGGTGGACGTGGGCGGCGGCGCCTACCGCTGGGAGATGGCCAAGATCGGCCTACCCCAGATCAGCCTGCAGACCATCTACACCTCCCGCTACGTGGCCAACAAGGCCAAGGGCACCATCACCTGGTCCCCGGTGGACGGCGACGCCCACAACAACGCCCGCGTGTCGGGAAGCTGGCACATCACCGCCCGCAAGGCCTCCACCCTGGTGGTGCTGCGGGTGCAGGGCGAGCTCAGCGTGCCCCTGCCAGCCCTGACGAAGATGGTGGTGGCGCCGGTGGTGGAGGCGGAATTTGAGCGGCTGACGGAACAGTACATCGCCAATCTGGTGGAGCGGTTTGGGGGAGAGGTCTAGAAATCCGCGTCCAGCACGACCCGATACCGCGCCTTGCCGGAACGCAAGTGCTCCACCGCCTCATTGACACGGCTCATGGGGAAATGCTCCACCTGCGGCGCAATGCCATGGCGGGCCGAGAACTCCATCATGCGGGTCAGCATCGTGGGTGACGGCGTGGGCGAGGCCGAGAGGCTGCGCTGCCAGGACAAGAGGCCACCGGTCTTGAGCTTCATGGCCTCGGTCACCACACCCACCAGATGCAGGCGGCCCTTGGGCGCCAGGGTGCCGATCAGGGCGTCCCACTCCAGGGCGGCGCCCACGGTCACCAGCAAAAAGTCCAGCGTGCCGGCCTGGGCCTTGAGCTCCTTCATATCCACGCTGCTGACGGTGCGGTGCGCACCCAGAGCCAGGGCCTCGTCGCGCTTGGAGGCGCTGGAGGTGAATGCCGTCACCTCGCAACCCCAGGCACGTGCAAACTTCACGGCCAGGTGACCCAGGCCGCCGATACCGACCACGCCCACGCGGTCGGTGGGCTTGATCTCGTTGATGACGAAGGGCAGGAACACCGTACCGCCCCCGCACAGCAGCGGCCCGGCGCTGGCCGGGTCCAATCCCGCGGGGACGGGAATGGCCCAGCTCCAGTGGGCGCGCACGCGGTCGGCAAAGCCGCCGTGGCGGCCCACGATGGTGGGCTGGCGCTTGGTGCACAGGTTCTGCTCTCCGCCCAGGCAGAAGTTGCAATGGCAGCAGCTGTGGCTGTGCCAGCCCAGACCCACACGCTGCCCCACGACGCGGCCCTTGGCCTGATCGCCCACGGCGACGATGGTGCCGATCACCTCGTGGCCGGGCACCACGGGGTAGCTGGCGGGGAACCACTCGCTGTCGATCATGGCCAGGTCGGAGTGGCAAATGCCGCAGTGTTCCACCGCGATCTCCACGTCCTCCGGCGCCAGGTTGCCGGGGTCGTAATCCAAGCGCTCCAGGGGGCCGCCAGACTGTTTGGCGGCCCAGGCACGAAACAGGGCCATGGTGTGTCTCCTTGAAAGCCGCACAGCGTAGCGGTTTTCGCCGCGGCCTGCCGCGCCGGCCTGTAACACCGGTGACTGGCGCCTTTTGGGTAAAGGCGGCGCATAATCGGCGCCGCACGGCATTTGCCGATTACCCCTCACACTTCACTGGTTCTCACTATGCATCGCGTCGCCATCAGCAGCACCGGCCTGTTCACACCGCCCGAAATCATCACCAACGAGGAGTTGGTGGCCGCCTACAACGCCTACGCCAAGCAGGAAAACGAGAAATACGCCGACGAGATCGCCGCCGGCACGCGCGTGGCGCTGACCGACTCCAGCGTGGAGTTCATCGAGAAGGCCTCCGGCATCAAGCGCCGCTACGTGCTCAACAAGAGCGGCGTGCTCGACCCCCAGCGCATGCGGCCCAAGTTCGATGCCCGTCCCGATACCGAACTTTCGTTGATGGCCGAGATCGCCGTCAAGGCCGCGCAGGACGCGCTGGCCAATGCCGGCAAGACCGGCGCCGATGTGGACGGCGTGATCTGCGCCGCCGCCAACATGCAACGTGCCTACCCGGCGATGGGCGTGGAGATTCAGACCGCGCTGGGCATCACCGGCTGGGCCTTCGACATGAACGTGGCGTGTTCCTCGGCCACCTTCGGCCTGGAGATGGCCTACAACGCGGTGCGTACCGGCTCGGCGCGCGCGGTGCTGGTGGTCAACCCCGAAATCACCTCTTGCCACCTGGCCTGGCAGGACCGCGATTGCCACTTCATCTTCGGCGACGTGTGCACCGCCATCCTGGTCGAGCGTCTGGACCTGGCACCGGCCGGTGCGTTCGAGGTGCTGGGCACGCGCCTGATGACCTCGTTCTCCAACGCCATCCGCAACAACGCCGGCTTCATGTCCCGTGCGGAAGACCGCAACCCCGAGGACCGCGACCAGCTCTTCCGCCAGGAAGGCCGCAAGGTGTTCAAGGAAGTCTGCCCCATGGCCGCCGAACATATTGCCGGCCACCTGGCGGAGCACGACCTGGTCCCCACCCAGATGCGCCGCTTCTGGCTGCACCAGGCCAACCTGTCGATGAACCAGTTCGTGGTGCGCAAGCTCCTGGGCCGCGACGTCAATCCCGAGGAAGCACCCATCATCCTGGACGAATTCGCCAACACCGCCTCGGCCGGCTCCATCATTGCGTTCCACCGCAACAAGGCCGACTTCCAGACCGGGGAGCTGGGCGTGATCTGTTCCTTTGGCGCGGGCTACTCCATCGGCAGCGCCATCGTGCAAAAGCAGGCCGCCTGAGCGGCCCGCTGCCCGGGCGCGGCGCTTAGGCCAGCGCGCGCTTGAGGCGGATTTCCTCCACCCGCGCAGTGCCCACCGGCACGGTCTTGGCGCTGCTGGGCTCGCGCTTGAAGCCGGCCAGCTCGTGGAAGCGCAGGGCGCGGTCGTTGGACAGGGCGATCCAGATGGTGACGTGTGTGCAGCCCTCTTCCAACAGGCCCTCGCGCGCGGCGTCCCACAGGGACAGGCCCACACCCTGGCCCAGATGGCTGGCGGCCACGTAGATGGCCCAGATCTCGCCCATGGTCTGGGGCGTGCCCTTGTCGCGGGAGCGGTCAAAGCCGACGAAACCGACGATCTTGTCGCCATCCAGGGCCACATGGATCTGCGGCTCGGCGTATTCGATGGCTTCGCGCCAGTAGGCTTGGCTCTTTTCCAGCGCGGCCACCGGAACCGGGGCATTGGGCACGGCGGACTTGAACGCTTCGCACACGGATGAGTTGTGGAGTTCGGCGATGCTCTTGGCATCGCGCAGGGAAGCGGGGCGGACCGTGAAGGTAGTCGTCGTTGACATGTCTGTGCGCAATCTCGAAATCGAAGCGAAAAATGAAAAAGGGGTCAATTGTCGCTGCAAATGCCTAGGTGCAGTCGACGCCCCGGCGCCAGAGCAAAAACCCTTGGGTCGCTAGAGCGCGTCACCTAGGGTGAACACGGCTGTTCGGTGCGGCGCAGCGCCCGCAGAATGGCCGCTCCCCTCGCTCTCATTCCCGCATGACCGCCACCACCCCAGCCCCCATCACCGTCACGGCCAACGACCTGCCCCTGCAATGCCTGATGCGCTGGGCGCGCGAGCGCAGCGATGCCATCTACCTGACCCAGCCCCTGGGCGGCGGCACGGTGCAGGACATCACCTGGCGCGAGGCCGCCGACCAGGTGCGCCGCATGGCCACCTGGCTCACGGCGCAGGGCTGGCCCGCGGGCAGCCGCGTGGCCATCATCGGCAAGAACAGCGCGCACTGGATCCTGGCCGATCTGGCCATCCAGTTGGCCGGGCATATCTCGGTGCCGATCTACCCCACCTTCAACGGCGAAGCCATTGCCTACATCCTGGCCCACAGCGAGGCGCGCGCCTGCTTCATCGGCAAGATGGACGACACGGCCAACCTGCAAACCGGCCTGCCCGAAGGCTTGCCGGTGATCACCCTGCCCCTGGCGCCGCCCCTCAAGACGCTGGCCTGGAACGACCTGCTGGCCGTCAGCGCGCCATGGCCCGGCGAGCCGGCGGCGCAACTGGATGCGGTATGCACCATCATCTACACCTCGGGCACCACGGGCAAGCCGAAGGGCGTGGTCCACACCTACGGCGCCATGGCCTGGGGCGTGACCAGCGCGACCCGGCGCGTGACCATGGGCCCCAACGAGCGCTTCATCTCCTACCTGCCGCTGGCGCACGTGGCCGAGCGCATGCTGATCGAGCAGGCCTCGCTGCGCTACGGCGGCCACATCTTCTTTGCCGAGGCGCTGGACACCTTTGTGCAGGATCTGCAGCGCGCACGCCCCACCATCTTCTTCTCGGTGCCACGGCTGTGGGTCAAGTTCCAGCACGGTGTGCACGCCAAGATGCCGGCCAAGAAGCTCAACACCCTGCTGGACCTGCCACTGATCGGCCGCCTGGTGCGCCGCAAGATCCTCAAGGGCCTGGGCCTGGACCAGTGCCGCATCGCCGCCGGTGGTGCCGCGCCCATGCCGGCCGATGTGCTGCAGTGGTACCGCAAGCTGGGCCTGGACCTGATCGAGGTCTATGGCATGACCGAGAACTGCGGCGCCTCCCACTCCACACTGCCGGGTTCGCGCCTGATCGGCACCGTGGGCCTGACCTACGACCTGGTGGAAAGCCGCATCGACCCGACCAACGGCGAAATCCAGATGCGCAGCCCGGCCCTGATGCAGGGCTACTACCGCGAGCCCGAGGCCACGGCCCAGTGCATGACCGCCGACGGTTGGCTGCGCACGGGCGACAAGGGCACCATCGACGAACAGGGCTACCTCCGCATCACCGGCCGGGTCAAGGACATCTTCAAGACCAGCAAGGGCAAGTACGTGGCCCCGGCACCCATCGAAGACCGGCTGGTGCAGCACCCCGACATCGAGGCCTGCGCCGTGGCCGGCGGGGCCGACCTGACCCAGCCCATCGGCTTGGTGATGCTCTCACCCGACGCCATCGCGCGCGCCGCCACGCCCGAGGGACACCCAGCACTCACGCAGTCATTGGCCGCCCATCTGTCCGCAATGAACGCCCAGCTCGAACCGCACGAGCGCCTGGACTGCCTGGCCGTGATCGCCACCACCTGGACGCCGGAAAACGGCTTCGTCACCCCCACGCTCAAGGTCAAGCGCGCCCGCATTGAGGAGGCCTACGGCTCGCACTACGCCGGCTGGCTCGCCCAGAGGCAGCCGGTGGTGTGGCATACCGCCTGATCACTGCTATCATTTCCGTAGCTTGCCACGCAGCTTCCACGAGGGCTGGTGGCACTTTTTGTTTGATGCCTCGGTGCCCAAACGGTGCCCGGGCACTGGCCGGATAATGGGGACCCATGCGCACCTTCCACACCGTTCTCGCCACGGCACTGGCCGCAGCAGCCCTGGTGGGCTGCACCAGCCTCACGCCCAGCGGCCCGGCCCCGGACCGCACGGTGGCCATCACCATCCTGCACACCAACGACCACCACGGCCGCTTCTGGCAAAACGGTGACGGCGAATACGGCATGGCCGCGCGCAAGACGGTGGTGGATGCCATCCGCGCCGAAGTGGCGGCCGCCGGTGGCTACAGCCTTCTGCTCGACGGTGGCGACGTCAACACCGGCGTACCGGAGTCCGACCTGCAAAACGCCATACCCGACTTCAAGGGCATGAACCTGCTCGGCTACGACGCCATGGCCGTGGGCAACCACGAGTTCGACAAGCCCGCCGCCGTCCTGTCCATGCAGCGCCAGTTGGCCGCCTTTCCCCTGCTTTCGGCCAACATCTACCGCGGCAACGAACGCGCCTTCGACGCCTACAAGCTGTTCAACCTGGGCGGCGTGCGCGTGGCGGTGATGGGCCTAACCACGGAAGACACACGCAAGATGGTCAACCCCGACCACATGCGCGGTCTGGACTTCCGCAACCCCATCGCCGAGGCCGCAAACCTGGTTCCCGAACTACGCCGCCAGGCCGACGTGGTGATTGCCGCCACGCACATGGGCCACTACGCCGACGGCCAGCACGGCAACAACGCACCGGGCGATGTGGAGATGGCGCGCGCGGTGCAAGGGCTGGACCTGGTGGTGGGCGGTCACACCCAGAACCCCGCCTGCATGAAGTCCGAGAACGTGCTGGATACCGCCTACGTGCCCGGCACCCCCTGCAGCCCCGACCGGCAGAACGGCACCTGGATCGTCCAGGCCCATGAGTGGGGCAAGTACGTGGGCCGCGCCGACTTCCAGTACCAAAAGGGCCAGTTCACCCTGGTGAAATACGCGCTCATTCCGATCAACCTGAAAAAGCCGGCTGACGCGACCGGAATGCGCAGCACCTACACCGCGCCCATTGCCGAGGACCCTGCCATGTTGGCCCTGCTCAAGCCCTTCCAGGAATACGGGCAGCGCCAGCTGCTGGTGGATGTGGGCCGCACGGATGCCCGCCTGGAAGGTGATCGCGCCGTGGTGCGGTACAAGGCAACTGACTTGGGCCAACTGATCGGGCAAAGCATGCTGGACCAGACCGGCGCCGATTTCGCCGTGCTCAACGCCGGCGGCATCCGCGACGCGCTGCCCGCCGGTTCCATCACCTACAAGGACATCCTTAAGGTGCTGCCCTTTGGCGGCACGCTGGCCACGGTGGAACTCAAGCAGGACGAGGTTCTGGCCTACCTGCAGGTCGCCGTCGGCATGCACCCCGGCGCGGGCAGCCTGGCCCATCTGCGCGGGGTGCAACCCGTGCTGGAGGGCAAGACCGTGGTGCAGGCACGCGTACAGGGCGCCCTGCTGCGACCGGATCGCACCTACAAGATGGTCATCAACCAATTCATGGGCGTCGGTGGCGACGGGTACCCGGTGCTGACCCGCCACCCCGGCTACGTCAACACCGGCTATGTGGACAGCGAGGCCCTGCGCGCCTACATCGCGGCCCACAGCCCCCTGCAGGCGGCACAGTTTGCCCCGCCGGCAGGTGTCGATTGCCGGGAGTTCCACTGCGAATGAAGACCCCTTTTCGGCGTCCACGCCTGCGCATCGCCCTGCGCCCCGCACCCACGATGGCAGCGCCCGGTCACACCGACCAAGGCCTGCTGCTGGACGGCTACGCACCCGCACAACTGATCGAAGACCTGCGCAAGTACCAGGCCGAACTCGAAATCCAGAACAAGGCCCTGCGCTACAGCCAGCAGGAGGCCGAGGGTGCTTCCGAGCGCTTCGCCACCCTGTTCTCCAATGTGCCCCTGGCTCTGATGGTGGTGGACGAGGAAGGCCTGGTCATGGCCAGCAACGCCATGGCGCTGCGCCTGTTCCAGCCGCTGGAAAGCGACCCGCCCCTGCACTTCCTGCTGCCCTTCGTGCGGACCACGCATGCCGATGTGGTGGCCCTGGCCTTCCAAAACGCCAAGAGCCATGGCACCAGCGAGGTCAGCGAGGTGGTGTTCCTGGCCGGTTCGCTGGGCACCTTCACCGGCGACCTGCACATGGCGCGCATCGAAAACCCGCAGGACGAGCTGGCGCACTTCATCTGCGCCATCATCGACCAAGGGCCGCTGTTGGCCCAGCGCAAGGCCCTGCAGCAACGCAACGAAGACCTGCTGCTCAGCGAAAACCGCATGGCGGCCGTCATCAACTCCTCGCTCGACGCCATCCTGTGCATCGATGAGCAGCACCGCATCACCGTCTTCAACCCGGCCGCCACCGCCCTGTTCGAGTGCGCCGAGCACGAGGCCCTGGGCAGCCAGCTCACCCGCTTCCTGCCCCAGGTGGACGCGGTGCTGGCCGCGCGCAAGGTGCCCACCCAGACCACATTGGGCGAGTTCCAGGCCACCACCCTGACGGGGCGTGAAATCTTTGTGGAAATCAGCGTCTCGCTGGAGCGGCGCCTCTCGGGCCGCCCCGGCGCAGGTGTGGACGATCCCGACGCCGCGGCGCGGCGCGGCAGGCAAGGCGCGCATGGCGAGATCACCACCATCTTTGCCCGCGACCTCACCGCCAGCAAGACCGCCGAGGCACGACGCGTGGCGCTGGAAACCCAACTGCGGGAGTCGCAGAAGATGCAGGCCATGGGCACCATGGCCGGCGGCATCGCGCACGACTTCAACAACATCCTCTCCGCCATTCTGGGCAACGTGGACCTGGCCAAGCAGGACACGCCTGACGCCTCGCCGGCGCTGACCAGCCTGCAGGAGATCGAGAAGGCCGGCCGGCGCGCGCGTGACCTGGTGCGCCAGATCCTCACCTTCAGCCGCAACGAGGTGCCCAAGCGCAGCCCCATCCAGTTGGATGACGTGGTGCGCGAGGCGGCCCGCCTGGTCAAGGTGGCGCTGCCCCCGCTGGTGGACCTGCAGGTGCACATCGCCCCCGCCACCGCGCCGGTGCTGGCCGACACCACCCAGGTGGAGCAGGCGCTGCTCAATTTGTGCACCAATGCCTACCTGTCCATGAACGGCGAGAAGGGCTCGGTCACCATCACGCTGGGCAGCGGCGAACTGGCCCAGCCCGAGAGCGGGCGCATCGGCCTCGCCGCAGGCCACTACGTGACCATCCAGGTGCGCGACACGGGCAGCGGCATGTCTCCCGAGACGCTGGGCCGCATCTTCGAACCCTTCTTCACCACGCGCGTGGTCGGCCAGGGCACCGGCCTGGGCCTGTCGGTGGTGCACGGCATCATGCAGACCCACCACGGCGCCATTGATGTGCAGAGCACCCTGGGCGTTGGCAGCACCTTCACCCTGTACTTCCCGCCCACGCAGCAGGCGGCCGTGGCGGCGCACGTGGAGCCGCCCAGCCCGGCCCCCATCAGCGGCAAGGGGCGCCACGTGATGTACGTGGACGACGACCAGGCCCTGATCTTCCTGATCGCCCGCGTGCTCAAGCGCAAGGGCTTCACCGTCACCACGTTCACCGACCCGCACGAGGCCCAGGCCCGCCTGGCAGCCGATCCACAAGCCTTCGACATTCTGGTGACCGACTACAACATGCCCGGCTACAGCGGCTTGGAGTTGCTGCGCCAGGCCAAGCAGATCCGCGCCGACCTGCCCGTAGCCCTGGCATCCGGCTACGTAACGCCCGAACTGGAGCAGAACGCCATCCAGGAAGGTGCCAACGCCCTGATCTACAAACCCAACGACGTGAACGAGTTCTGCGAAACCGTGCAGCGCCTGATCGCCGACCACGATGCCTGCTGACGCACCCACCGCGCCCCCCGACACCGGCATCCGCGTGGTGTTCGCCGACGACGCCATCGTGGTGCTGGACAAGCCCTCCAGCCTGCTGTCGGTGCCCGGGCGCGGCCCGGACAAGCAGGACTGCCTGAGCGCGCGCGTGCAGCAGCACTTTGCCGACGCGCTGGTGGTGCACCGGCTGGACATGGCCACCTCGGGCCTGATCGTGATGGCGCGCGGCGCGCCGGCCCAGCGCACCCTGAGCGAGGCCTTTGCCAACCGCATGGTGGCCAAGCGCTACGAGGCCGTGGTCAGCGGTCGCCTGGAAAGCGCCCCGGACACCTGGCGGCTGATCGACCTGCCCATTGCCGTGGACTGGCCCAACCGGCCCCGGCGCGTCATCAGCTTTGATCACGGCAAACCCAGCCAGACCCGGCTGCGAGTTAGCCACTACGACGCGCACCGGCACGTGACCCACGTGCTGCTGGAGCCCCTGACCGGGCGCACCCACCAGTTGCGCGTGCACCTGCAGGCCATCGGTCACCCCATTCTGGGGGACACCCTGTATGCACCCGAGGCGGTGGTGGCGCAGTCCGAACGCCTGCTGCTGCACGCCAGCAACCTCACCTTCGCCCATCCGGTGAGCGGGCGCACCATGCAGTTCAGTTGCCAACGCCTAAAATGCCAGGGTGAACCCCATCCAGAACGCTGACCTGCACTGCCACTCCACCGTTTCCGACGGCACCCTCACGCCCGAGGCCCTGGCTGCACGGGCCGCCGCCAACGGGGTGGAGTTGTGGGCCTTGACCGACCACGACGAGATTGGCGGCCAGCACCGCGCCGCGGCCGCCGCCCACGAACAGGGCATGCGCTACCTGACCGGCACCGAGATTTCCGTCACCTTCGTCGGCCAGACCGTGCACATCGTCGGCCTGGGTTTCGACGCCGACGATGCCGCCCTGCGCGATGGCCTGCGCCGTACCCGCGGCGGGCGCGAGGAACGGGCCCAGGAAATGTCCGAGGGCCTGGCCAAGGTCGGCATCCGCGGCGCCTACGAAGGTGCGCTGAAGTTCGTCGGCAACCCGGAACTGATCTCCCGCACCCATTTCGCCCGCTTTCTGGTGGAAACCGGCGTCTGCAAGGACACCAACGAGGTGTTTCGCAAATTCCTCACCGAGGGCAAGCCCGGCTTCGTGCCGCACCGCTGGGCCACGCTCAAGGACGCCGTGGCCTGGATCCGCGACGCTGGCGGCCTAGCCGTCATCGCCCACCCGGCGCGCTACAAGCTCACGCCGAACGAGGAGTTTGCCCTGTTCAGCGAGTTCAAGGCCCATGGCGGCCAGGGCGTGGAGGTGGTCACCGGCAGCCACACGCCGGCCGAGTACGGCACCTATGCCGACATGGCGCGGGAATTTGGCCTGGCCGCCTCGCGCGGCAGCGATTTTCACAGCCCCGACGAGAGCCACACCGAGCTGGGCACCCTGCCCTTTCTGCCCGCCAACCTGACGCCCGTCTGGGAGTTGCTGGCCGCGCGCATCCAGTAGGCAGCATGGCCCAGTACTTCGAGGTTCATCCGCAAAACCCCCAGGCCCGCCTGCTCAAGCAGGCGGTGACGCTGCTGGAGAAGGGCGGCGTGCTGGCCGTGCCCACCGACTCCAGTTATGCCCTGGTCTGCCACCTGGACGACAAGGCCGCCGTGGACGCGCTGCGCCGCATCCGTGGCGTGGACGACAAGCACCACCTCACCCTGCTGTGCCGCGACCTGAGCGAGCTGGCCAGCTACGCCCGTGTGGACAACGCCCAGTACCGCCTGCTGAAATCCGCCACGCCCGGCCCCTACACCTTCATCCTGGAAGCCAGCAAGGAAGTGCCACGGCGCGTGAGCCACCCCTCGCGCAAGACCATCGGCCTGCGCGTGCCCGAGCACATCGTGCTCCAGGAGCTGCTAGCCCTCCACGGATCTGCGCTGCTAGCTACAACTTTGATAGCACCCGGTGACAAGCACCCGATGAACGATGCCGGCGAAATCCGCGAGCGCCTCGAGAAACTCATCGCCGGCGTGATCGACGCCGGCGCCTGCCCCCAGGAACCCACCACCGTGATCGACCTGACAGCGCCTGAGCCCGTGTTGATCCGCCAGGGGCGCGGCGACCTGGCGCGCCTGGGGCTGTAAACCACCACCTTCATTGCCTACGACCCGTGAACTTTGCCAACCTGATCCAGACGGTCGCCATTTACGCCCTGCCGGTGCTCTTTGCCATCACGCTGCACGAAGCCGCCCACGGCTATGCGGCACGGCATTTCGGCGACAACACAGCCTGGTCCATGGGCCGTGTCAGCCTGAACCCGATGCAGCACATCGACCCCATCGGCACCATCCTGATGCCGCTGCTGCTGTACTTCGCCACCGCCGGCGCCTTCCTGTTCGGCTACGCCAAGCCGGTGCCGGTGCGTTTTGGCAACCTGCGCCACCCCAAGCGGGACATGGTGTGGGTGGCACTGGCCGGCCCCGGAGCCAACCTGGTGCAAGCCGTACTGTGGGCCGTCGCCTTCTTCCTGCTGCGCGGTGCCGGCGTGGAGGAAGCCTTCTTCCTCGGCATGTGCAAGGCCGGCCTGGAGGTGAACATCGGGCTCTTCGTGTTCAACCTGTTCCCGTTGCCGCCGCTGGACGGCGGTCGCATCCTGGTTGGGCTCCTGCCCATGCGGGCTGCATTGGCGGTTTCCAAGCTGGAGCCCTATGGCTTTTTCATCGTCATTGCGCTGATCTACCTGCGCGTGCTCGACGGCCTGTGGATGCGTCCGCTGTTTTCTCTGACCGAGTTTTTGATCCTGCAATTGCTGTCGCCGCTGGCAGCGCTTGTTTCCTGACCTGTTGTCTCACCCCACCATGAGTTCCACCCGCTTTCTCACCGGCATCACCACCTCGGGCACCCCCCATCTGGGCAACTACGTCGGCTCCATCCGCCCTTCGGTGCGCGCCAGCCTGGCCAGCAATGTCGAGAGCTATTACTTCCTGGCCGACTACCACGCACTGATCAAGATCGACGATCCGGCACGCATCCAGCGCTCCACGCTGGAGATCGCCGCCAGCTGGCTGGCCTGCGGTCTGAATCCGGAGCGCGTGACCTTCTACCGCCAGTCCGACATTCCCGAGATCCCAGAGCTCACCTGGCTGTTGACCTGCGTCACCGGCAAGGGCGTGCTCAACCGCGCCCATGCCTACAAAGCCGCCGTGGACAAGAACACCGCCGCCGGCCAGGACCCCGACATGGACGTGAGCGTGGGCCTATTCATGTACCCGGTGCTGATGGGCGCCGATATCCTGATGTTCAACGCCCACAAGGTGCCGGTCGGGCGCGACCAGATCCAGCACATTGAGATGGCACGCGACATGGCCAACAGCTTCAACCACCGCTATGGCGAGCACTTCGTGCCGCCACAGGCGGTGATCGAAGAAGCCGTGGCCACCCTGCCCGGCCTGGATGGCCGCAAGATGAGCAAGAGCTACGACAACACCATCCCGCTGTTCGCGCCGCGCGAGCAGTTGAAGAAGCTCATTGCCGGCATCGTCACCGACTCGCGCGCACCGGGCGAGCCCAAGGACACCGAAGGCTCCGCGCTGTTCCAGATCTACCAGGCCTTTGCCAGCGAGGAAGAGTCCCAAGCGCTGCGCAAGGCCTACGCCGATGGCATTGGCTGGGGTGAGGCCAAGCAGATGCTGTTCGAGCGCATTGACCGCGAGATCGCTCCGCTGCGCGCCGCCTACGAAGACCTGATGAGTCACCCAGACAAGATTGAGTCCATCCTGCTGGCCGGTGCCGCCAAGGCCCGCCAGCGCGCCACACCCTTCATGGCCGAGTTGCGCCACGCGGTGGGTTTGCGCCGCCTGAGCCAAGCGGACCAGGCCGGCAAGCAGAAAGCAGCCAAGGTGGCATTGCCCAGCTTCAAGCAATACCGCGAGAGCGACGGCCAGTTCTACTTCAAGCTGGTCGATGCCCAGGGACATCTGCTGCTGCAAAGCCTGGGCTTTGCCTCGCCCAAGGAGGCAGGCCAAGCCATCGCCCAGTTGCAACGTGACGGCGCAACCGCATTGACCAGCCTAGCCGGCCGCCTGCAGGCACCCGCCGTGGAAGCTGCCATCGTGGCCGCCGCGCTGAGCCAACTCGCGGTAGGGAACTAATCACCGCCTGCGTCATCGTATGGTGGCCATCAACATGGCCATTTCACCCAACTACAACGACTTCACCGTGCCCACCATGACCCCGAGCACCCGACTGCTTTCCATCGCCCTCGCCTTCGCCGCACTGTGCGCTCCTGCCTTCGCCTTTGAGACCGAAACCCTGCCCTCGGGCGTGCAGATCGTCCATACCAAGGTGGGCAGCGGTGCCAGCCCCAACGCGGTGGACCGGGTCAAGGTGCATTACCGCGGCACACTGACCGATGGCCGCGAATTCGATAGCTCCTACAAGCGCAACGAACCGGCCGTGTTCCCGCTGAACCGCGTGATTCCGTGCTGGACCCAAGGACTGCAGAAGATGAAGGTGGGTGGCAAGGCCACCCTGACCTGCCCGGCCGCCACGGCCTATGGTGAGCGTGGCGCCGGCGGTGTGGTGCCCCCCAATGCCCAGCTGACGTTCGACGTGGAACTGCTGGCCATCGAGAAATAAACCGCTCAGTGTGAGCCGTAGCCCGCGAGGCGGCGCACGTCCAGAATGCGGACCTCGCGCTTGTCGATCTCGATCAGGCCTTCCGACTCCAGTTGGTGCAGCACGCGGGAGAAGTATTCCGGTGTGAGGGACAGCCGCGAAGCGATGGTGGCCTTGGCCACCGGGAATGACACGGTGACGACGCCGAATTCTTCTTCGCTGCTCAGGTCCACGTCGCGCAACAGGTAGCCGATCAGGCGCTGCATGCCGCTGTGCAAGGAGTAGCCCTCCACGTCCAACAGCAGGCGGTGCAGCCAGTGTGAGATGCCAGAGAGCATATGCATGGAGAAACGCGGATCGCGCTCAATCTCGTTGAACACGGTCTGCTTGTTGACCGTCATGATCAGCGTGTCGGAGAGGGTCTGCGCGTTGAGCATGTAGGGCTTGGACAGAAACATCATGGCTTCGGCAAAGCTGTGACCCGGACCCACCAGTTCAATGACCTTTTCCACTCCGGTAGGTGACGCCACGTAGAGACGAACCTGCCCGGAGACAACGTAGTGAAATGCGTCGCAGATGTCACCGGCGCGGAACACCATGTCGCCGCGCGCCAGGCGGCGCAGACGGCTGCCGCGGGCCACGTTTTGGCGTGCCGGTTCGGAGAGTCCACTGAACATGGGCAGTGTCCGCAGGTGGCGGGGCATGTCGAAATGGTCGGCGCGCATGGTTTCTGATCTCTGCAATAAAGTTGACTTGGTTCAACTTTAAGGACCGATACCGGCCCTTGGTATCCCCCAAAGGAGGATTCAACCGACTCTTAGGAACTACCCATCCACACTCACGCTAGTTCCGAAGAACTATCAAACCAGACAAGTGGAAACCACTTGATTTGCATCAAATCAGGCGGCCAAAATCTGCCATCAGGAAAGGCCGATTTCGGTGGCAATCACCGCCGCATGGACGCGGGTGCTGACATGCAGTTTGCGCAGCACGTTCTGCACGTGGACCTTGACCGTGGTTTCGGCAATGCCTAGCTCGCGCCCAATTTCCTTGTTGCTGGCACCCTGGGCAATGCCCCGCAGAATTTCGCGCTCACGCGCGGACAGTACATCCAAGGGCGACGTGGGTAGCGTCGGCGTAGCGCCGCTGGCGGACCCGCCTCCCAGATAGGCGGAAATCATCTTGCCAGTCATTTCAGTGGCGATCACACTATCGCCGCTGACCGCGCGCACAATGGCCTGGATCAGGGCGTCACCCTCAATGGTCTTGAGCAGGTAACCGGCGGCGCCTGCACGCAAAGCGGCTGCCATGTCGGCCTCGTCCTCACTGACGGTCAGCATCACGATGCGGGCCTGCGGTACGGCCTCCTGTAGGGCGGCCACCGCGTCCACACCGCGCACGCCAGGCAAGTGGTTGTCCAGCAGGATCAGGTCGGGCTGGAGTTCCTGGGCGCGGCGTTGGGCCTCGCCAGCGTCGGCGGCATCACCCACCACCTGAACCCGTGCATCGCGCGACAACAACGCGGTTAGCCCACGCCGAAATAGGGTGTGGTCATCCACGACCAAGACACGGATGGGTTTGGCGCTGGCGAGGTTCATGGTTCGGTTGCCGTCGGAAGTGGGTGGATGGGGTTGGAATGCCGGGCAACACGCTGCGCATCCGGCGGCGTGGCAGTCGCACCGCCGGCCAGGGTCAAACGCACGCAACAACCCTGCCCAGGCGCGGCCTGCACCTGTAGGATGGCGCCGATGCGCTGGGCGCGTTCGGACATGATGTGCAGGCCGACGTGGGTCTCGTCGCTGCCGTCAGCGTCCACCGCAAAGCCTACGCCATCGTCGCGCACCTCGAACTGCCACACCGGCTGCTGCACCACGCGCAACCACACCTGGGACGCCTGGGCGTACTTGCGCACATTGGACAGCGCCTCCTGCATGATGTGCAGCACCTGGATCTGCACCTCGGCGGACAGTGGAAGGCCATGCCCGACGCTCTCCAGGGTCGTGCGCAGGCCGGTCTGGAGCTCAAACTTGCGCAGGGTCGTGGCCAGGGCCGGCTCAATGTCCTCGGCATGGGTTTTGGTGCGGAAGTGCACCAGCAGTTCTCGCACGTCGCCATAGCACTCGCGCACGCCTGTGTCGATTTCCTCCAGCACCTTTTGGATCAGCGCCGGGTCCTGGCTGCGCAAGGCGTCGCGCATCAGTTGCACCTGGATTTTGAGGAAGGCCAGGGATTGCGCGATGGAGTCGTGCAACTCGCGCGAGAGGTGATGGCGCTCGCCGGAAACCGCGGCGGCGCGCTCCTGCGCGTTCAGGCGCAGGTTCTCCATGGCACTGGCCAGGTGGCTGGCCAAGGCCTCCAGCAGAGAGCGCTCGGCTTCAGTGGGCGAGAACTTGGCCCGGTAGAACAGATTGACCTCGCCCATCAAGCGATCCTGCACGCGGATCGGCACATTGACGATGGTTTCAAAGCCAGCACGGGTGCAGTGCTTGAACGTGGGCTGAGACACCGTCGTGATGGGAATGACTACCAGGTCACGCTCAGGCGTGGCCGGCAAACCGCAAAAACAGTCCCCAGCGGCGAGGCACTGCTCGTCGTCCACCATATCCTTGGGCAAGCCTAGGGCGGCCAGCATGAGGTAGCGCCGCTGGCTCGGATCCAGCCAGCGCAAGGCCACGCCATCGGCCTTGGCGATGGCCTTGACGCGCTGGGCGAACTCCCGCGCCAACTCCTCTAGCGAGGTGGCGCGGGCCACCAGGGCTGTCACCTCGTAGAGCGACTCCAGGCGTTCGCGCTTTTCCTCCAGTTCGGCGGTTTTTTCGGCAACCTTGCCTTCCAGGTTGCCATAGAGGGACTGCAGGTGGTCGGCCATACCGTTGAAGCCTTCGGCCAGGGCGCCAAATTCGTCATTGCCCACGTGTTCCACGCGATAACTGAAATCGCCACCCTGGATTTTCTGGATGGCGCGCTTGAGCAGGCCGACCGGCTCCAACACAAACAGGTAACCGGTGACCAGCAAAATGCCCGAGCCCACAAGCGCCAGCATCAGCAAGCACATCTGCAGCAAGTGCAGGGATGCCGTCCAGCCCGACATATGGGCCTCAATGCTGTTGACCAGGGTGTCAATGTCCGCCACGAAGCCCACGGTATCGGGGTTGAGGCGATCCAGATCGGTGCGAGGGCGCACCAGCCAATTGGCATGGAAGTGGGTCCAGTCCCGCTCCACCGCCGCGAAGCGCTGGCGCACACCCGCATCCCAGGGGACTTGCAGTGGGCGCTGGGCATCGCCGCTACGCAACAGGGCCAGACTTTCCTCGAAAGCGCTGACCTGCGCAGACAATTCCTGTGCCCCCCCGGCCCCAACGCTGCTGACAACCAGCGCCATGCGGTAAGCCTGCATGCGCATGCGACCGGCCTCGTTGACGGCTGCAGCGCCACCGTCCAACTGCCATGAGATCCACAGCGTCGCGCAGGTGGAGAGCAAGGCCAGCAGCAGGAAGGGCGCACCGACCAAAGCCAGCTTGGCCCCCAGGCTCCACCGAGTTGGTTTGACTGTCATGGACCAAATCTTACCGCCGGGCAGCGGTCCATGGCAGCGCGGTCAGCTATCGAAGGGTGGGTTCGCTTCGAGGGCCGCCGCCCAGGCAAAGACACTGTTGGCACGCACTTTGGGAGCCTGGCTTTGCGTTCGCATGCCGGCGCAATCCTTTCCGTACTGCGTGATGACGTAGTGGGTGCACGTGACCTGTTTGCCCGGGCCGAGCGTAGCGATGGCACGCAGCGCGCGCACGGTGCCCTGGGCTTCCAGCTTGGCAAGGCGGTTACGGGTCGAGATTTCGGGTGCGCTGACGTCGCGGGCGACCTCCTTGATGGGGCGCGGAACGGTCTGGGCTGCGAGGTGACGCAAAATCTCCAGCGATTCGGGCCACTGCTCGACAGGAATGCTGCGGTTGGAGTGTTTGGTCATAAAAGTCGCCTTTAAATTGAGTTAACAAATAAAGGGCGACGCAACATCGAAGTATCCCGTGGACTCTTCGAAGGCAACCCCGCTGGCAAATGGCTTGCGCCATGTAGCCCGGAAGCTTTGCGTCCTTGACTTTCGTCAAGTTTGCCCTTACCAGGTTTGCTCCTAAAAGCCGCCTCGCTGGCTGCGAACAGTGGCGCCGGTTCAACGGCGAGACTGCTAACTCAAATATTAGCTACTTGCAAGGAATTTTGCAAGCAAATGCTACAAGCGTTACAGGCCAATGGGGTTTTTCCCGCCCTCCGGCGCTCAGGGAAGCACCTCGGCACCGTGCTCCAGCAACAAGGCGCGCAGGATGGAGCGGTGGCAGTGGGACTCGTCCTGGCAGTAGCAGCCCACCGAAAAATTGGCCCCATGCGACAACTGGGCCAACAAGGCGATGGTCCGCGCAGCATCGGGCTCCTTCATCTCGCTCCGGTAGCGCTTTGCAAAGGCGGTCCATTGCTTGGCGTCCTCGGCCTGCTGCCCCATCTGCATGGTTTCCACGCTGGGCGCCAGGTTGGGATACCAGACGTCGTACCAGTTCTGGCTGGCAAAGGCTTCCTTGGGCACACCGCGCGGGGGGCGCCGCACGGTGCCGACGCGGGGGCCTTCATCGGGCGCACGCTCCGTTCCCAGTCTCACAATGCGAATAGCCATCAGGTTTCCTCCGGTGGTGGGTTGAATGGTGGGGTTGCCATCACGGCGTTGGCGCGCAGCAGTTGCGAAACCAGTTCAGGATGCAGGCGCGCACTGATCTGCGCGTGCGCGGCCTGCCACAGCGGCATGGCGGCGTGCAGGCGGCGCAGACCGGCTTCGGTCAACCACAGGGATCGGCGTCGACGGTCCTCCACGGCCGTGGCTACCTCGACCCAACCGGCACGCGCCAGCGCATCAATGTTGCGCGACATGGTGGACTGGTTAAGCCCGGCACGCTCGGCCAAAGCCCCCACCGTGTCGTCCGGTGACGTGGCGATCAGGCACATCAACCCAAACTGCGTACTGCTCAACTCCGACGCCGCAAGCTGGCGGTCCAACTCGGCCGTGAGCAGCCGCGCGCACTGGCGCGCGTGCCACCCCAGGTCCTGCACCAGCGCCTGTGCGGCCTGGCCGCGCAGGATGCTGCGGATGGGTTGTGTGGTTGCCATGGCCAATTATATGCATTACCATTTAATGCATATACATTTATTTCGAATTAAATAAAATTCCCATGTCCCAACACCACTACGGCCTGGCCCAACCGCGTGACGTCGCCGCGCTCAGCGGCAAGCAATTGCTGCAAGCCATCATCGACGGCGGCTTACCTCAGGCACCAATTTCCCAGCCCCTGTCGTTCTGGATCGTGGAAGTAGGCGAAGGTTTTGCCGCCTTCGAGGGTGAGACCGGTGCGCACCTGCTCAACCCCATGGGTACGGTCCACGGTGGCTGGGCGTTGACCCTGATCGACAGCGTCTGCGGCTGCGCCGGCCTTTCGCTGCTACCGCCCGGCATGGGCTACACCACCATAGAAACCAAGGGCAACTTCTCCCGCCCGATCCGCCCGGATACCGGGCGGGTGCGCGCCGAAGCCACGGTGGTCGCACAGGGTCGTCAGATCATCTCCGTGGAGGCCCGGGTGCTTGGCCCCACGGGCAGCGTACTGGCACACGGCACCTCCACCTTGATGGTGCTGGCGCCGCCGAACGCCTAAGTGGCGGGTGGGCGGTAGGCTGCCATCCATGCGGGGAAGTCTTCCGCTGGCATGGGACGGGCGATGAAGTAGCCCTGCGCGCAATCACAACCGAAGGCCACCAGCCGCTCCCAATCGGCCTGCGTTTCCACGCCCTCGGCCACCACCTTGTGGCCCAGGTCGTGCGCCAGGTCGATGGTGGAGCGCACGATCGTCAGCGAATCCTTGTTCACCGACATGTCGCGAATGAAAGACTGGTCGATCTTGATGTACTGCACCGGCAAGCGTTGTAGGTAGCTCAGTGACGAGTAGCCGGTGCCGAAGTCGTCGATGTACAGGGGAATGCCCCGTTGGCGCAGGCCGTGCAGCACGCGCAGAGCCAATTCGGCGTCTTCCATGACCGAGCTTTCCGTGATTTCCAACTCCAGCAGGCCCGGCGCCACGCCCCACTGCGTCTGCAGGCGCTGAATCTTGTCCAGCAAGGCGGCATCGTGCAGGTTGCGCGCCGACAGGTTGACGGCAATGGGCAACGCGTGGCCCTGCTGGCTCCAGGCGTGGTTCAGCCGCAAGCCGGCCTCAATCACCCATTCCGTCAGGGGGCGGATCAGGCCGGTGTGCTCCGCCAGGCCGATAAACTCACCCGGCAAGACCATACCGCGCTCGGGGTGGTGCCAGCGCACCAGACCCTCCGCGCCTCGGATCTGCCCGCCGGACATCTCCACCTTGGGCTGCAAGTACAGCAATAACTCGCCCCCTTCGATGGCCCGGCGCAACTCACCAGCCATGCTCAAGCGCCGCGCATGGTCGGGGGTCTGGGAGGGGTCGAACACCACCAAGGTCATGCCGCGCTTCTTGGCTTGCTGCAAAGCAATGTCCATGTTGCGGTACAGGTCCTGCGGCGTACTGCCATGCTCGGGGAAAACCACTACACCGATCTTGGAGGACACCTCCAACTCCAGCCCCTCCACCGCGATGGCGGTACCCAACATGCTCTCCACCCGCTGTGCAACCGCCAGGGCGGCGATGACCGTGCTATCGGGCAGCAGGATGGCAAACTCGTCTCCGCGCAACCGCGCCACCACGGCCGGCGGTGGGGCTGCGCTGCATAGGCGCATGCCGAACTCACGCAGCACGTTGTCACCCTGACCGAATCCCAGCGCGTCGTTGATTTCGCTCATACGTTCAATGTTGGCATGCAACACCGCGAAGGGCCGCACCGGCTGCGCATTGGCGCCAATCGCCTCGGCCAGCAGCTCGGTGAAACGCGTCGCATTGGGCAGCCCGGTCAGGCTGTCATAACGTGCCATTTGGTAAAGATCGTCCTGGATGCTTTCGCGCTCGGCGCGCGCTCGCAGGGTGGTGATGCCGTAGGCCAGGTCGTCCGCCGACTCGGTTAGCAGGGTCACCTCGTTGGCATCGAAGTAGTCCGTCGTGCTGGCGTACACCACCAGGCAGCCGACCACCGCCCCATTAACCTGCAGAGGGAAAGCGGCAACGCTAGCGTACGCGGCCAGTTGCGTGCGCCACGGCGCATAGTTGGAATCCGCATGCATGTCCTGGATGGTTACGACGCGTCCAGTACGAATGGAGGTAGCCACCGCGCCGCGCCCATTGGGGTCGTCCTTCCAGCTATTTTTCAAGCCGTGCAACGCCTCCAGGCCACCAGTGTGGCCACACTGCGCCATGGGAATGAGCGTCTTTTGCGCGTCATCCACCTTGTACCAGACGGCCGACGCGCGATAGCCCCCGGCCTCCACAATGGCCTGACACATGCTGTCGAGCAAGTCCTGTTCGCTGCCGGCGCGCAGCATGGTGCGATTGCCGGCGCTCAACGTGCGTAGCGCGCGGCTGGCGTGCTCCAGGTCGGTCAAGTGGCGCGCCAGGTCAGCATTGAGGGCCGAGATCTCTTCCTGCGCGCGCTTGCGGGCCGTGATGTCGGTGCCCAGCACGTAGTAGCCGATCACTTGCCCACCCTCGTTACGCTTGGGCATATAGTCGACGACCTGCCACACCCCCTCGAATGGCTGCCAATCGTAGCTTTGCGGCTGCCCCCGCAGGGCCTTGGCGATCAGGGGGGCGGCAATCGCATAGCGTTCCTCACCCAGGATATCGCGCACCGCCATACCGGTGATGTCGGGCCGATCAGGCGCGAAGCGGTCGTGGTACTGCTGGTTCACATACACGTAGCGCTGGTCGGCGTCTACATAGGCAATCATCGCCGGCACGCTGCTGATCACGCTGCGCAGATGGCTCTCGCTTTCCTGCAACTGCGTCGTGCGCTCACGCACCCGAAACTCCAGCCGCTCGTTCTGCGCCTCAATCAAATTCTGCGCCTCCCGCTGCACACTTGCATCGCGAAACACCAGCACCACTCCCACCACCTGCCCGTCCGTGCCGCGAATGGGCGCGGCGCTATCGGAAATGGGGCATTGGGTTCCATCACGCGCGATCAGAACCGTGTGGTTGGCGATCTCCTGCACCTGTCCGGTCGCGAGCACTTTGGCCACCGGGACTACGGCCGGTGCGCGGGTCTGCTCGTGGACGATATGAAACACCTTCTCCACCGGCAGCCCGTACGCCTCCTCAGCACGCCAGCCAGTCAGGGCTTCCGCCACCGGATTGAGACGCGTAACCCGCCCCTGCGTATCCGTGGCCAACACCCCGTCGCCAATGGAGTACAAGGTGGTGGAAAGGTTCTCCTCGCTGGCCGCCAGCGCACGGCGGCTGGTCTCAATCAGCCGCAACTGGCGCCGGATCAACCAATGGGTAGCCGCCAACAATGTCAACAGGGTCAGCGTGGCCAGTATGCCGACCAATACCAGGGTCTGGCGCGCAGCGGTCAGATCGGCGCCGCGGCGCTCCAGCAAGCGACGCTCGATGGACTCCATCTCGTTGAGCACACCGTAGGTGCGGGCCCGAGTCTCTTGCAGCGGCACCCCTGCCACATAGGCGTTTGCTGCCTCAACCCCCTGGGTTTTTCGCAACAACTCCACCCTACGGGAAATCGCCAAGCGCTCATCAAGCACCGCGCGCAGCTGTGTCCACAGTGTCTGTTGCACGTGGTTGTCAGCCGTGAGCTGCAGCAGGCGGCTGAGCGCAGCCTCCCGCGCGTCCATGCTGGCATCGCGCTCGACCATGCGGGCCGGATCGCCGGTAATGCGAAAGCTCTGGGTGCTGAATTCGATCTGCAGGGTTTCGGTCTTGGTGCGGGCGAGGTAGTCCAGCACCTCGTGCGTGTGCTCCACCCACTGGGCAGCCTCCTGGGCATTGCGCTGCAGGGTCCAGGAGGTAGCGACCAGACCCAGCACCACGCCCGCCGCAGCGGCAAACGCCGTCAATACCTTGGCTTCAAAACCGGGAAACAATCTCAAGGAATACCCTCCCTGCGGCGCGTCCCGTCCCCGGGCTTCTTGTTGTTGGCTCGTGCCATGCTACTGCGGCGCGGGTGGCCCTGCAAGCGACCGGGATTTGATCAGTTCACGAGGCCGGCCCCGCCTCGGATAGGCGTCCAGACGCCCATAACGCCTTCCATCGCAACACCCAGTCCAACACTTGCTCGGCCGGCATGGGTCTGGCAACGAAGTAGCCTTGCGCCAAATCACAGCCTGCTTTCCTGAGAAAGTCCCAATCGGCCTGATCCTCCACACCCTCCGCCACCGACGTCATGCCCAATTCATTGGCCAAGCGCAAGCTTGCAAAAAAAATCGCGCGATTGGTCTCGTGGCTGTGCGCACCGTGTACGAAGCTCTGGTCGATCTTCAATTCCTCAAAGGGCATGTCCCTCAACTGCGCCAGGGAGGAGTGCCCCGTTCCAAAGTCGTCAATCGAGAGCCCAAAGCGGCGTAGACGCAGGCGCATCAAGATTTCCAGCGGCGCACGTAAATCAAGCGCCAAGCGGCTCTCGGTTACCTCAAGGACAATGGACTGCGGCTGCACGCTAGCCGTTTGTGCAAGCGCGGTGACGATGTCCGGGAACTCCAGCACTTGGAGGTTATCCATGGACACATTGACCGCAACCTTCAGCGTTAGCCCCATCCGCTTCCACGCGGCCACATCCGATAATGCCTGTACCAGCACGGCATTGGTCAATGCGTCAATCAAGCCATGGGCTTCGGCCACACCAATGAACTGGTCGGGAAACACCAGGCCGTCCAGAGGGTGGCGCCAACGCACGAGTGTCTCAACACCATCGACTTCACCCGTGGCCACGCGGACTTTGGGTTGGTAGTAATTGATCAGTTCACCGCGCTCAATCGCCTGGCTCAGTCGCTCAGCGGGATAGCGCTTGCTCCGGACCTTTTCCGCGAGAGGGTACGCGGGACGCCACTTCGCCAACAGTTCAGAAAGCATCTGCTGAGAAACGGGCTTGTGCAAGCTACCCAGGACTTCGATGTGGTGTGCCTCTACCAGCTTGCTCGCCAATTGCAGGGTTCGCTCGTCTTCTCCACTGACCAGAATCAGGCTTCCCGTATAGCCATGCTCAACCAACCGGCGGATGAATTCGACTCCATCCATCCCAGGCATGTTCAGGTCGCACAGTATGAGCGCGGGCCGATTGGAAAGGTCATCGACCAGTTTCAAGGCGGCCTGTCCCTCCCCGCAAGCGGTCACGTTCTTGAAGCCTGCGTTTGTCAGCAGTTGGACCAACAACTTGCGCATGAACGGCTCATCATCCAAGACCAGGACATGCACATCATGTGCATTCATCATGGGCCATCCTCCTGCGCGGACTCAGGGAGGACCGCGGCAAGATAGCCCTCTACCGCCTGCATTTCGGTCACAAACCGCTTGGATAGCGTGACCATGGCATCCGCGTGCCCCGCACTCGCAGCGGCCTCCAGTGCCGCGCACAGCTCCCCCAGAGTTTTGGCGCCCACGGCGCGTGCTGCGGACTTGAGCTTGTGCGCGGCGGCCACCGTGGCGTCGAGGTCGCCACGGGCGCAGGCGTCTACAAGGTCCCGGCCAATGCGCGTGGCACTGACGCGAAAGTCCACCAAAAACTCCGCAATCACGCGTGGATCACCACTACCCACCAACTCCCCCAATACCTTGGCATCCAGTGGCGCGCTACCTGCCGCTGGTGGCGCGGCCCCGGCCTCCACCGAGTCGGCTGGCATGGGTATAGGACCATCAGGCCCGGCAGGCAACCAACGCTCCAGCAGGGACTGCAAATCCGACAGAGGCGTGGGCTTGCTCATGTAATCATCCATACCGGCCGCTTTGCAGCGTTCGGCTTCATTCTTCAGTGCATTCGCGGTCAAGGCAACGATGGGTGTGCGGTTCGGGCGCGCGCCTTCGTCGGCTTGACTATTGTTGGCTCGCGCAGACGCTTCCTCGGCCCGTATGGCCGCGGCCAACTGGTATCCATCCATGCCCGGCATGTGCAAATCCGTGATCACCAAGGCGTAGTCGCCGCTGCGCCAACGCAGCAGCGCCAACTGACCATCGGCCGCCAGATCCGCGGTAATCCCCAGGATGGCCAACTGCTGCATGATGACCTTTTGGTTAATGTCGTTGTCTTCCACGACCAAGACCAGCTTCCCGAGCCGGCGCGCTTCCTCACGCGACACCACTACGGGTGCTGGTATGACAGGATGCCCTCCCAGGGCTGGATCCTCATCAACCTGCTGCGCCCTGCCGGCCGCTATGGCCACGACCCGCAGCAGTGCACTGCGGGTCAGCACATTGCCGTTGACGCAAATACGGTCCGCGTCAAACTGCTGTGGGTACCGGTTATATCCATGGCCAATGACAATGAAACGAACATCCAGATTCGGTCCCCTGCGGGCGGCGAAACGCAGATCCTCCAGAGAAGCCGGAGCATCAGCGGGTGTGTTGATGATCCAAATCCACAAACCCGCGCCAAGACTGGCAGCCTGTTCACCGGCGTGCGCAAGGCTGCGAGCCCGCACCACGCGTGCTCCTGCACTTTCCAGATAGGTTGACAGGTCTTCCGATAAGGAGCCTTCGTTGCCAACCACCAGGCAAGACAGCCCTTCGACCAGGGACTCGGTCCTGTCGCGCTGATCGCCCAAAGGGCTGACAGGAAACGGGAGTCGCAGAGTAAACGTGGCCCCTTTTCCGAGGGTGCTCTCAACCCGAATGGTGCCCCCCATCAGCCGAGCCAGATTGTTGGATATGGCCAATCCGAGGCCAGTTCCACCAAAACGGCGCGTGGTGGAAACATCGGCCTGTGAGAATGCTTCAAACAGGCCGGCGACGGTGGTCTCGTTCATGCCAATGCCGTTGTCGATGACCAGAAACTCCACGACCGCCGTGTCCTCCTCGCGGCTGACGAGTTGCACGCGCACGGCGACACGTCCATCCACGGATGTATCACCCGAAAACTTGATGGCGTTGTTGACCAGATTGATCAGAATCTGGCGCAGGCGCAAGGCGTCGCCCAAGACCGAATCGGGAATGCCAGGGTCGGTGAACAGGGTGAGCTCGACCTTGTGTTTTTCGGCCAAACGATTGAGCATGGCACAGACCTTTTCGACCACGTCCGCCACGGCCATGGGCTCGTGCTCGATTTCAAGGCGACCGGCTTCAATCTTCGAAAAATCCAGAATGTCGTCGATGATGGTGAGCAGTGAATAGGCCGACTCGCGAATCAGGTCAACCATCGCTACTTGGTGGGTCTTGAGGCTCGAACGCGCCAGCACATCGATCATGCCAATCACGCCATTCATGGGTGTTCGGATCTCGTGGCTCATGGCCGCCAGGAAGTCCGACTTGGCCTTGGCGGCCGCGTCCGCGTTATTGCGTGCACGCTCCAACTCGGCGTTGCGTTGGCGCTCCCGCTCATTGGTCTGTGCCAAGGCAGCGTAAAGACGCCCGTTCTCCAAAAGCAAAACCATCAGCACGAAAGACGAGGCCAGGAGTCCATACACACGCCCGCCGTAAAAACCCAGATCGAATCGGCCGCCATTGAAGACCGCCGCCAGGGCAATGTCGAACAACCACACCACCAGCGTTACCATCAGCCAGAGATCCAACACGCTGTGCGGCCGATGCCGCCACATGCTGGCCAACGCCACCAACGAAATTGCCCAAGTGCACACGGCGACAAAGACCTTGGCCGAGTCGTCCTGATTGCCACGCATGATGACCGGCAGGAAGTCATGACCGGCGGTGGTGAACACCGCAAGCGCCACGCTCAGGGCCAGTGTGCCTAGGATAGCGAAGGGAACGCCGGGGCGCGCAGACGCTTCCGTACGCGGCAAACTGCCTCCGGATGCCAGGACCTGGCTCTTCCAATGGAGATAGGCCAGGATAAAAAGTGGGAATCCACCGTGCCAGAGGAAGTACAGCCAGGCCGTTGTCTGTGGACCGGAGTTCATGGCGCCTCCGGGAGCAAATAGCCCTGGAAAACTGAGAGCGTGCGCAACAGCCATGGAGGCGGAAAACAGATAGCCACAGGCCAGCACCAGCAAGGCCCGTGCGCGCAGGAAACTGTACTGCCCAAGCAGCAGCACCGCTGTAATGAGATCGTTGGTGACCAGCGCGGACTGGTAGATGGGAATGAAGGCCGGAACCGGTGGTAACGGCACGCGCGCAAAGGGCGCCGTCGCCATAAAAATCAGGATGGAGGTAACAACCACCCCGGCAGCCAGACTGCGGTGTCGGGAGTCAGACGCCAGCGTGTACAGAAAGGCTGGCCGGCAGTCAGACGGGAAACGGTCCATGACCATTGCACTCCTCTCTGCATCCGATCTGTGCTCGGCCCATGCATCGAAGGTGTGCACTTGGCAGGGCACGTGATGAGTGAACCACGTCCAACGGATTCAGTTTAGCGCTCAACGCCCCCGATATCAATCAAGACACCAGTTGCACTATTGAGCGCAGGGTCAGATCGACAGCAATTCCAATCGACCTTGCTGGGTTACAAAGAGTTATCGTGCTGCCTTAGGTAGATCGTGCATGGCACCATAAACCAGGTCACCAACCCTCTCACGGTATGTGAAACGCGTTGGCCCTGGCGAAGCCGTCCCATAAACTACCACCAGTCGTTCCTTGGGATCAGCCCAGAAGGCCGTTCCATTGGCGCCATTCCATGTAAAACTGCCAGCGGTGCCCGGCATAGCCGAGACCCCATCGACCAGGCGCACTGCGACACCCAAGCCAAAACACTGATGCAGAAACCAGTTAAATTAACCCCGGACTCCAAAGCCCAGTGCTACTGAATTCGGGGGGACGTCGCAGCCACCTGACCACTCAGATGTTCAAGAAGGAGCTGATTGGCGACGAATCCGCCGAGTTGACTAAGCTGGTGCGTAAGTACGCTGATTTGGCGTAGCAACGATCAGCAACCACTATTCGTTGTAGGGCTGCAATCTGCGAACACAATAGTTGTATATTGGGTTGGAAAAATGACTGATCCTATCAATCATGAAAGTATTGAATACTCCCGCATGTCGCGGGAGCAGCTTATTGCACACTGCCGCAATCTCTATGCGGAAAGAGGTATTGCAGCACTCAGCTATCCAGCATTAAAAGCAATTCCAAAGCTGTACTTGCATTTGTATGACAACGACCTATCGCAGAAGACTCTGCTAAAGGAGCTTGGTTTAGAAATTGAATACAAGGAATACCGCGTTGGACAACCGTTCAAGTACGGTGAAACAACAAGAGTTCGTTGGACATGGATGCGATTAGTGGAGCGAGCAATGGCCGTGAAGGAAAAGGAGGGCCGGCTACCGCCCGCCCAATGGTTTCAGAAAAATGGGGAAACAGCCGTTGTCAATGCGCTTTACAGCCTAGGCTACACGTGGGATCAGTTGCAAGAGGCAACGGGCGACTTTTCAAACAGCAACTTTGTGCAGTCACGGAATGGAATGCGCTGGTTAAGTCACCCTGAAGCCTCACTAAGTAACTTCCTGTATGCACGAGGAATTGAACACAAGAAAGGCCAGCGCTACGACGCAGCATTTGCCACCACAGCAACATCAAAATATGCAATTTATGATCTTCATTTCCTTGGAAGAAGCGGCGATTGGTTCGATGTTGAGATATGGGGAGATCGTCCCAACGGACACAATGAAGCGAAATATGCGAAAGTTCGCAAGGATAAAGAAGCGTTCAATCAAATAAATCCAAATTTTCTTGGAATTCACTTCTCGGATTGCTACGACGAAAGAAAGCTCGAGCTAATACTGCAGCCGGGAATTGGCATAGTTAACCCTTTTAAATTTGACAAGCCAACTGATCATCTAATTTATTCAACTCATTGGTCCAACGCAGACGAACTGTTAGAGTTTTGCCGAGATCTGGCGTCCAAGATGCCGAACGGGGAGTTCCCGGCAGAAGACTGGCTCAGAAAACGAGGTCGGTGGAAGGACAGAGACGGAGAAGCATTGAATACACTTTCTGTGTATATCAAACTTTGGCTTGGTGGGACTCGTAATTTGCGAAAGCTAATTGGCCAATCCAATGTAAGCACCATAAAGTGGGACAAAGCATCTGCGATAGAGGCCTACAAAGCCTTTTACGACAGGCACGGATTCACCCCTCATCAGGTGCGACAAATGTATCGCACCAAAAAAGGACAGCCATTTGAAGAGAGCATTGCAAAGGAGTCGGTAAATCTTTCATATGCTATTGCGAAGTATGCAGGGGGCGCCACTGAGGTAAATCGGTTATTGGGTATTCCGGTGAAACGCCGAACAAGCGCGAAGGACTGAGCTTGCAGATGACCGCTGATAAGAATTGTTTGTGGCGATGAGATGCAGGACGAAAGGCTATGATCTCTCAATCCAATCATCCACCGTTCGCCTCCGGACTTTCTTATCTGGCATTAGTATTGGCTTACCCCAGTCAAACAAGGACGCTGAGATTCTTTGTTTCTTTCCTTTGAATACGGTTCGCAACATGCCAACGACATTTTCAATTAAGGGAGGCTCGAGGTCGGCATACAAAGGATAGCCTTCTGGGACGTTCCTTCGCTCGAACCAGTTCATCACACGAGAAGTCGCGAGCATAAGAGAGACAAGTGCTCCCATAGTAAAAGGCGCCATCAAATACACGGGAATGGTGTCCGCACTGTGCAACAAAACGGCGAGGCCGTATTGATGCAAAATTAGCCAGCCCCCAAATATGAAACCGGGAATTGCATTCAAAATAAAACACAGCATTAGAAGCGTCGCCAAACGCTCGCCAAAGGCTGCCTTGACTTCAGCAGCGGTGTGATCGATTGGTCCTTCTTGACCAATAATTCTCCCTGTTATTTGCACTTCCGTCATTGGATTTCCGGTCACAAATATCGGTAAAACTAAATACTCCTTTGGATTTAAGCAATCGAACACGATAGCCAAAGTGTTCTGATCAACAAGGGTGGCAGAGCACACTGTTTGATGCTCTACGGGAATTGGTCGCGCGCTAACAACCTTCGCGTCTGCTCCTATTTTTATATGAAGCGGAGCTGTTGGAGTCAAATCAGCTGAGACGATGGGCTGATTACCCCTATTCCATATAAATAGGCCAATTACATAGACACCCTTATAGTGCGATCCATCTGCGTCGCTGATATGAAGTGGAATCTCGTCTGGAAGTTCAGCGATGATACCTCTCATAACCATGCGTGCCTCAAGACGTTTAATGGGAGCACTTGAGCGTCGACCAAATACAGAAAGCACAAATCTCAATATGGTAGATAACGGCGTTAGTATTTCACCTATAGTCATCGATGCAATGTATCCGTGAGTGTTAGCACTTCAATTGTGAATAATGGGGATTCGACTTGCTAGAGGCTTTACAGACCCTCTGAAAGAGCATGCATCCCAAGATGCACAGTGCCTCTATTGACCTGCCCCCTACCGGCGCACCACCCATAGAGCGGAAGTCCTGTTTGCAAGGTTAATCGATTTGCGTGGTGGTTGATGTTTGGATTGCATCGCCAGCGCGCTGGCGATGCAACTTGGCGAACTTTGCCGGTGGAATACGCCCCAGGCTGCTGTGGGGGCGAACCTCGTTGTAGTCCTGCCTCCAAGTGCTGATGGTCGATCTGGCTTGCAGCAGCGAGTTAAACCATTGCTCATTGAGACACTCATCGCGGAACTTGCCGTTGAAGCTTTCGATGTAGCCGTTCTGCATGGGACGCCCCGGTTGAATCAGGATGTGTTGAATCCCATGACTGACGGCCCAGGCCATGAACGCACGGCTGGTGAACTCCGGCCGAGGGCGTGCAGGACATCTTCATCGCCTGCGTCAATGGGCTCAAGGGCTTCCCCGATGCCATTGAGGCCGTGTTCCCCAAGGCTGTGGTGCAACTGTGCATCGTGCACATGGTGCGCCACAGCCTCAATTACGTGTCCTGGAAGCGCAGGAAGGAGGTGGCAACTGACTTGCGCCGCATCTACACCGCTGCCACCGCCGAGCAGGCCGAACAGATGCTGGGCGAGTTCGAGGCCAAATGGGATGCCCAGTACCTGCCCATTGGCCAGTCCTGGCGCAGGAACTGGAGCCGCTTGACACCGTTCTTCGATTACCCGCCAGAGATCAGGAAGGTGATCTACACGACCAATGCCATTGAGTCGGTCAACATGAGCCTGAGGAAGCTGACCAAGAATCGGGGCTCATTCCCCAGTGACGAGGCGCTGACCAAGCTGTTCTATCTGGCCCTGCGCAACATCAGCCAGAAGTGGACCATGCCGATTCGGGATTGGAAGGCCGCCCTGACTCGATTTACCATTCAGTTCGGAGAGCGCATCTCCGCCAATTGAAGTCCGAACCGTTTACACAAAAATTCGGACACCCTCGCTCGTGACGATGAACGGCGTGAGCAACCGGTTGAGGTAGGCCTTGCACAAAAGAAAACGGTCTGCGCTATCTTTTCAATAGCTGCAGACCGTTGTCAGTGGCGGAGAGAGTGGGATTCGAACCCACGGTACCTTGCGGTACGCTTGATTTCGAGTCAAGTACATTCGACCACTCTGCCATCTCTCCTGAAATCGCTTCGATTGGACGAAGCTGGCATTCTATCAGGCTCTCAGCGTCTCCAGGCCGCCCAGGTAGGGGCGCAGGGCTGCGGGGACGGTGACGGAGCCGTCGGCATTCTGGTAGTTTTCCAACACCGCCACCAGGGTGCGGCCCACGGCCAGGCCGGAGCCGTTCAGCGTGTGGACCAGTTCGTTCTTGCCCTGGGCGTTCTTGTAGCGGGCCTGCAGGCGGCGCGACTGGAAGGCCTCGCAGTTGGAGACCGAGCTGATCTCGCGGAAGGTGTTCTGCGCCGGCAGCCACACTTCCAGGTCATAGGTCTTGCTGGAGCCAAAGCCCATGTCGCCGGTGCACAGGCTCATGACGCGGTAGGGCAGGCCCAGCTTCTGCAGGATGGCCTCGGCGTGGCGGGTCATTTCCTCCAGCACCTCGTAGCTTTTCTCGGGGTGCACGATCTGCACCATTTCCACCTTGTCGAACTGGTGCTGGCGGATCAGGCCGCGCGTGTCGCGCCCGGCGCTGCCGGCCTCGGAGCGGAAGCACGGCGTGTGCGCGGTCAGCTTGATTGGCAGGTCTGCCTCGGGCATGACCACGTCGCGCACGAAGTTGGTCAGCGGCACCTCGCTGGTGGGGATCAGGTACAGCGCGGTGTGATCGGGCTGGGCCTCGCCCTCCTGGCCGCCCTTCTTGGCGGCGAACAGGTCGCCCTCGAACTTGGGCAACTGGCCGGTGCCCTTCAGCGATTCGCCGTTGACGGCGTAGGGCACATAGCATTCGGTATAACCGTGTTCCTGGGTCTGCACGTCCAGCATGAATTGGCTGAGTGCCCGGTGCAGGCGGGCGACCGGCCCCTTCATCACCGTGAAGCGCGAGCCGGAGAGTTTGACGCCCATCTCGAAGTCCAGCCCCAGCGGCGTGCCGATGTCCACGTGGTCCTTGATGTCGAACGCCATCGGCGTGGGCGTGCCCCAGCGGCGCACCTCGACGTTACCGTGCTCGTCCTCGCCCACCGGCACGCTCTCGTGCGGCAGGTTGGGCACGGCCAGCAGCAGGGTCTGCATCTCGGCCTGGATGGCGTCCAGGCGGGTGGCTGAGGTTTCCAGCTCGGTCTTCAGGCCGGCCACTTCGGTCATGACGGCATCGACCTCGGCCGGAGTGCCCTTGGCCTTGAGCATGCCGATCTGCTTGGACAACGTGTTGCGCTTGCTCTGCAGCTCTTCGGTGCGCATCTGGATGGTCTTGCGCTCGGACTCCAGCGCGGTGAAGGCGTCCACATCCAGGAAGGCTTGCGGCTTCTTGCGGGTTTCCAGTCGGGTAACGACCTGGGCCAGGTCTTTGCGCAGCAGGGTGATGTCTAGCATGGTGCGGAATCGTTCTATGTAAAAAGAGGCTCTAGCCCTCTATTTTATTGCGTAAGTAGCTATTGAATTTATAGCTTGAGACCCTTGGGCAGCGGGAACTTGATGGTTTCTTCAATACCGTCCATCTTGCGCACGGACACCGCGCCCAGCGCCTTGATGCGGTCAATCACAGCGCTGACCAATACCTCGGGTGCGGAAGCGCCGGCGGTCAGGCCGACGCGGCTCTTGCCCTCGAACCAGGCCGTCTGCAATTCGTCGGCCGAATCGACCATGTAGGCCGTCACCCCCAACTTGCGCGCCAGTTCGGCCAAGCGGTTGCTGTTGGAGCTGGTGGGGCTGCCGACCACGATCACGATGTCGACCTGGGGGCTCATCAACTTCACCGCGTCCTGGCGGTTCTGCGTGGCGTAGCAGATATCCTGCTGCTTGGGCGTCTGTACCTTGGGGAAGCGCGCACGCACGGCGGCGGTGATCTCGGCGGCATCGTCCACGCTCAAGGTGGTCTGCGTGACCAGGGCCAGCTTGTCGGTCTGGCTGGGCTGGATGCGCGCCACATCGGCCACATCCTCCACCAAATGGATGCCGCTGTCGAGCTGGCCCATGGTGCCTTCCACCTCGGGATGGCCCTTGTGGCCGATCATGATGAACTCGAAACCCTCCTTGTGCAGCTTGGCCACCTCCACGTGGACTTTGCTCACCAGCGGGCAGGTCGCGTCAAACACCTGGAAGCCGCGGCGCGCGGCCTCCTTCTGGATGGCTTGGCTCACGCCGTGGGCCGAGAACACCAGCGTGGCGCCGGGCGGCACCTCGTCAAGATCCTCAATGAAGATGGCGCCGCGGTTCTTGAGGTCGCTCACCACATAGGTGTTGTGCACGATCTCGTGGCGCACATAGATGGGCCGGCCGAACTTGGCCAGGGCGCGCTCCACGATCTCGATGGCGCGGTCCACGCCGGCGCAAAAGCCGCGCGGCTCCGCCAACAAAATTTCCTGCGGTTTGGTGACAACCGTCATAGCACGCCAATCAGTTGCACTTCAAAGCTCACCGGCTGGCCCGCCAACGGGTGGTTGAAGTCGAACAGCACACCCTTGCCCTCTGCCACCTCCACAACCACGCCAGCAAACTGGCCCTGGCCGTCGGGCGTGGGGAACTGCACGGCTTCGCCCACGGCGTATTGCTCGTTGGGGTCGCCCAGGGAGTTGAGCTCCTTGCGGGAGAGCCACTGCTGCATCTCGGGGTTGCGCTCGCCAAAGGCGGCACCAGCGGGCAGCTCGAAGGTGGCGCGCACGCCCTCCTCCAGGCCGATCAGGCAAGCCTCCACCGCCGGAGAGAGCTCGCCATTGCCCAAGGTCAGCGTGGACGGCTTGCTCTCGAACGTGCTGATGACAACGCCGGCCGGGCCGCTCAGGCGATAGTGCAGGGTGAGAAAGGAGCCGCTCTGGACGCGGGGTGCTGAAGTGGTCATACAAGTACCTTTAAACTGGGCTCTATTGTAGAAAACCGGTCAAAGCCCCCACCGGCAGCGAGCCGGCGGCCCCTCCTCCCACCATGCCCCTGCACGACCTGCCCCCCGAAGCCCGCCCCCGCGAAAAACTGCTCACCCGCGGCGCGCAAGCCTTGTCGGATGCCGAACTGCTGGCCGTGCTGCTGCGCACCGGCATCCGCGGCAAGGGCGTTCTGCAGATGGCTGACGAACTGTTGCACATCAAAAACGATAGCAGCTCACGCAGTGTGGACGAGGGTTTCGACGGGATTTCAGGCTTGCTCCATGCCAGCGCGGACGACTTGAAGCGGGTCAAGGGCCTGGGGCCGGCCAAGCGCGCCGAGCTGATCGCCGTGCTGGAACTGGCCCGCCGCGCCATGGCCCAGCAGCTCAAGGAACGGGCAGTCCTGGCCGACCCGGCCACCGTCAAGCACTACCTGCAGCTGCACCTGGCGGCGCGGGGGCACGAAGTCTTTGCCGTGGTCTTTCTGGACGCCCAGAACCGCCTGATTGCCATGGAGGAGCTGTTTCGCGGCACGCTCACGCAAACCAGCGTCTACCCGCGCGAGGTCGCGCTACGCGCCCTGCACCACCAAGCCAGCGCCGTGGTACTGGCGCACAACCACCCCAGCGGCACCGTGCAGCCCAGCCGCGCGGACGAGGCGCTGACCCAGACGCTCAAATCCGCCCTGGCCCTGTTGGACGTGCGGGTGCTGGACCACATCATCGTCGCGCCGGGGCAGGCCCTGTCCATGGCGGAGCAAGGGCTGCTATGAGTACGGCACCCAAACCGCTCAAGGTCGGCTCCCTGGCCGATCTGAAGCATGTCAAGCAGGCCATTGCCGAGCAGGCCGCGCGCGAGGCCCAAGCGGCGGCCGAGCGCGCACGCCAGGCCAAGGAAGCCCGTGCCCAGCGCAACCTGTTCCAGGCCGCGGTGGGCGCCGTCACCCGGCTGCCCACTCCCGACACAGCCAACCTGCGCCCGCGCGCCCCGACACCCCAGCCGCGCCAGCAGCAATTGGACGAAGCTGCCGCCCTGCGCGAGGCCATCAGTGACGCGGTGGACATCTCCACGCTGCTCGACACCGACGAGCGCCTGAGCTTTCGCCGTGCCGGCGTAGGAACCGACGTAACCGACAAGCTGCGCCGCGGCCAGTGGAGCATCCAGCGCCAGATCGACCTGCATGGCCTGCGCACCGACGACGCCCGCGAAGGCCTGGGCGCCTTCATCCGCGAGGCACACCGCCAGGGCGTGCGCTGCGTGCGCGTGGTCACCGGCAAGGGCCTGGGATCACCGGGCAAGACGCCCGTGCTCAAGGACAAGGTGCTCAAATGGCTGGCCCAGCGCAACGAGGTCGTGGCCTTCGTGCAAGCACCGCCGGCCCAAGGCGGCGCCGGCGCCTTGGTGGTGCTGCTGCAACCCCAACGTGGTATATCGCAGCCATGAAACGCCCCATGCTCCGCCCGATCCTGTTCGCTGCCCTGTCGCTGATGGCCGTCCATGCGCCGGCCGCCGAACTGGTGGTCTACACCTACCACGACAAGCCGCCCTACTACCTGCATACAGAGGGTGCGGTGGAGGCTCCCACCGGCGGCTTGTACGCCGAGCTGGTCAACATCCTCAACGCCCGCCAGAAGGACTTGCAGTTGCAGCTCGCCTACCTGCCGCGGCGCCGGCTGGACCGCGACATCGACAGCGGCACGCTCAATGGCGCGGTGATCGGCGTGAACCCGCTGTGGTTCAAGGACCAGCAGCAAACCAAATACCTGTGGACCGTGCCGCTGATGCGCGACCAGGATGTCATCGTGGTGAACAAGGGTGATGAATTCCCCTACAAGCACCCGCGCGACCTGGCCGGCAAGACCCTGTCGCTGGCGCGCGGCTACTACTTCTGGGGCGTGACCGAGATGGTGGGTGAGGGCAAGATCTTCGCCCACGAGACCGATGGCGATGCCAACAACTTCCGCATGCTGCTGTCGCACCGGGTGAACGCCACCATCACCAGCATCCTGACCTTTCGCTACTACGGCAGCGACCCCACCATCCGCGACGCCCTGACCACCCTACCGGTGCCGCACGACCAGTTTGAACGCATGATCCTGCTGCCGCGCAAGTTCGAGGCCCAGCACAAGCTGCTCAACCGCCTGCTGCGCGACCCCGAGGTGACCAAGGCCTGGACGGCGACCCTGCGCAAATACGGCTACGAGGCCACCACGCCCTAGCGATGGCGCGGCTTGACCACCCCGCGTCCTTACTGCACCAGCGCCACCGACTTCACCTGAGCCCACACCGGCATGCCCGGTGCCAGCGCCAGTGCATGGGCACCGCGCGCGGTGATGCGCGCCAGCAGCAACGCGCCGCCACAGTCCAGCTGCACCAGGGTCTGCGAGGGGTGGGCATCGGCCGTCAGCGCACGCACGGTGCAGGCGATGCTGTTCTGGATGCTGCTGTGGTGGACGGGCTCGGTGGCCACGCTCACGTCACGCGCCAACACCCGCAGGCGCACGCGGCTGCCCAGCGGCAGACCGCTGTCGCGCAACCACAGGCTGCCACCTGCAAAACTGGCGCGCACCAGGCTCCAGCGCTCATCCTTCTCTTCCAGCACGCCGTCCAGCAGGGCTGCCACGTCATCGCCCAGCACCAGGGGCGCGTCCAGTCGCGTCAGCACCTCGGCCACGGGGCCGCTGGCACGGACCTGACCGCGCTCCAGCACCACCAGGGTGTCGGCCATGCGGGCCACCTCGTCGGCGGCGTGGGTGACGTAGAGCATGGGGATGTGCAGCTCGTCACGCAGGCGCTCCAGCCAGGGCAGGATGTCCTGGCGGCGCGCCTGGTCCAGCGCGGCCAGCGGCTCGTCCAGCAGCAAAAGGCGCGGCTGCGTGGCCAGGGCGCGGGCAATGGCGACGCGCTGACGCTCGCCGCCGGAGAGCTGGTGCGTGCGCCGGTCCAGCAGTTGTGCGATGCCCAGCAAAGCGATCACGGCCTCCAGCGCGGCACGGCCCTGTGCACCGGCGGTGCGCTGCAGGCCGTAGTGCAGGTTGGCGCGCACGTCCAGGTGGTCGAACAGGCTGGCCTCCTGGAACACATAGCCCAGGGCACGCTTCCAGGTGGGCATGAAGATGCCCTGTGCATCGTCCTGCCAAACCTCACCCGCGATCTGGATATGGGCGCCCTGCGCGCGCTCCAGCCCGGCCACACAGCGCAGCAGGCTGGTCTTGCCCGAGCCCGAAGCGCCGAACACTGCTGTCACGCCACGCGTGGGCAGCGCCAGATCCACCTGCAGCGCGAAGTCCGCCAGCGGCAGGGTGCAGCAAATGCGATTCAACTCGGGGCTCACACCACCCCCCGCACACGGCGCGCGTTGACCAGGTTCAGCCCCACCAACACCACCAGCGAGAACACCACCATGCCGCCGGACAGCCAATGGGCCTGGGCATACTCCAGCGCCTCGACGTGCGAATAAATCTGGGTGGACACCACCTGGGTCTGGCCGGGGATGTTGCCGCCCATCATGAGCACCACGCCAAACTCGCCCACCGTGTGGGCAAAGCTCAGGATGGCGGCGGTCACAAAGCCGGGGCGCGCCAAGGGCACGGCCACGGTGAAGAAGGCATCCAATGGACTGGCGCGCAGGCTGGCCGCCACCTCCAGCGGACGCCGGCCCACGGCCTCAAAGGCATGCTGCAGCGGCTGCACGGCAAAGGGCAGCGAATACACCACCGACCCCAGCAACAGGCCGCCAAACGTGAAGGGCAACAAACCAATTCCCAGGGACTGCATGGCCTGCCCGATCCAGCCCTGCGGCCCCAGCGACACCAACAGGTAAAAGCCCAGCACGGTGGGCGGCAGCACCAAGGGCAGGGCCACCACCGCACCCACCACGGCGCGCCAGCGCGAGCGCGTCTGCGCCAGCCACCAAGCCAGTGGGGTGGCCAGCACCAGCAGTACCAACGTGGTCAGAGCCGCCAGCCTGGCCGTAAGCCAGATAGCGCCCAGGTCGGCGGCGCTGATGGGCATGGATTACAGCTCGTAGCCGTAGGTGCGGATGATGGCGCGCGCCTTGTCGGACTTCAGATAGGCCAGCAGCGCGCTAGCGACGGCGTTGTCCTTCGCGCTGGCCAACACCACGACGTCCTGGCGCAGGGGTGCGTGCAGATCGGCTGGCACCACCCAGGCCGAGCCCTCGCTCAGCTTGCCGTCCACCATGACCTGGGACAGAGCCACAAAGCCCAGCGCCGCGTTGCCGCTGGCGGCGAACTGGTAGGCCTGGGCAATGCTCTCGCCCTGCACGATGCGCGGTTGCCAATTGGCCATCAGGCCCATCTTCTGCAGCGTCTCCATGGCGGCGGCACCATAGGGCGCCAGCTTGGGGTCGGCCACGGCCAGACGCTCACTGGCGGCAGCCTTGCGCAGCACCTCGCCCTTGGCATCCACCAGCGCGGGCTGCTTGCTCCACAGCACCAGGCGGCCAATGGCGTAGGTGAAGCGGGTGCCGGCGGCGGCCAGGCCTTCCTTCTCCAGCTTGGCGGGGGTCTCGTCGTCGGCGGCCAAGAGCATCTGGAACGGTGCGCCGTTCTTGATCTGGGCGTAGAACTTGCCGGTGGAGCCGAAGGACAGCACGGCGGTGTGGCCGCTGTCCTGCGCGAAGGCGGCGGCAATCTTCTGCATGGGGGCGGTGAAGTTGGCGGCCACGGCCACGTTCACCTCGGCCGCTTGGGCCAAACCAGCCAGGGCCAGGGCGGCCGCCACAAGGAGTCGTTTGCAAGACGTCATGTCACAATCGCTATTCATTTTTGGAATAGCGAAGTATAGCCATGCCCCCCACCCGCCCCATACGACTAGCCGAGGCCCTGGGACACGAGGTGGCCGACAAGCGCCTGGACATCCTGCGCCGCATCGGCGAAGTGGGTTCGATCTCCGAAGCGGCCCGTGGCGCCGGCGTGAGCTACAAGGCCGCCTGGCAGGCGGTGGACACGCTGAGCAACCTGGCCGGCACGGCGCTGCTGGAGCGATCCGTGGGTGGCAGCGGCGGCGGCGGCGCCCAGCTCACGGCCGCCGGCCACCAGTTGCTCGCCGGTGCCGCGCAACTGCAAGCGGTGCGTGAACAGGTGCTGGCCCGATGGGCCGCGCAAACGCCGGGCAGCGGTGCGCCACTGCCGGGTCTGGCGGCCCTGGGGCTGCGCACCAGCATGCGCAACCAGTTGCCCTGCACCGTGCACCGCCTGAAACCCCACGCCGGCGCCCTGCGGGTGGAGTTGGCCCTGCCCGACGGCACGCCCTTGGCGTCGCGCATCACGCGTGAGAGCGCCCAACTGCTGGCGCTAGAACCGGGTCTACCGGTGCTGGCGCTGTGCAAGGCCACGGCCGTCACCGTGACCGCCGCATCGGCCCCGCACGATGGGCGCAACCGCCTGGGCGGGCGGGCCAGCCGGGTTTCGCGCGGCGCGGCCGGTGGCGAGGTAGCCATGGCGCTGGACTGCGGACTGCAGATGGTGGGTTTCTGGGCGCCCTCTGCCACCGGCACTGACATGCGCTTGAAACCAGGCGCGCCCTGCGTGGCACTGGTGGACGCATCCGCGGTGGTGGTGGCCCTGGCACCGTGAGCGGCGCATCGCATGCATAACACCGTTATCACCAATAACCAAGATACAGCGCCTCGGCGCGTTGTGCTAAGCAGACAAATCAAGCGGTTGGGCACGCGAACCGCTGCACCTTCCCCTACGATATAGGGTAAATACCTAGAAACAACATTGCGCAGCGCCCTGCATGGGCGAGGGAGCCCGCCAGCGTACACCATGGCATCGCCCCGCTGCACAGCCACGAAAACGACATGAAACAACTTTTGAGCCAGTTTTCCCTGATATTCAAGCTCGGCCTGCTGACCGTGATCAGCATCACCGGACTGATCGCGGTATCGGGCTACATGGTGTGGGAAACCCGCACCCAGGGCCGTGCCGACCGCGAGGGCCTGGTGCGTCAGACGGTGGAAGCCGCCCAGGGCGTGGTCAACTGGGCCTACCAGTTGGAAAGCAGCGGCAAGATGCCGCGCGAACAGGCGCAGGCCCTGGCCAAGCAAGCCATCGCCAAGATGCGCTACGGCAAGGATGAATACTTTTTCATCAGCGACATGCAGTCCAACATCGTCATGCACGCGGTCAAGCCCGAGATGGACGGCCAAAGCGGCAGCACCGTCCGCGACCCCAACGGCCTGGCCATCTTCGATGCCTTTGTTGACAAGGTGCGCAAGGACAAGTCCGGCTACGTGAGCTATATGTGGCCCAAGCCCGGCAAGGACGTGCCAGTGGAGAAGGTGTCCTACGTGCAAGGCTTCGAGCCCTGGGGCTGGGTGCTGGGTTCGGGCCTGTACGTGGACGACCTGCGTGACGAGTTCATCGCCCGTGCCACCAGCCTGGGCCTGGTGGTGCTGGCCGTGGGCCTGTTCATTGCCTGGTTTGCCCACAGCGTCAGCCACGCCATCAACGACGGCATCGGCGACGCCGTGCGTGTGGTCAACGCCGTGGCCCAAGGCGACCTGACGGTGCACATCCAACCCCAAGGCAAGGACGAGGTGGCCACGCTGATGCGCTCCATGGCGGACATGCAGGTCAACCTGCAGCGCGTGGTGGGCACGGTGCGCCGCGGTACCGAGACCATGGCCAACGCCACCAACGAAATCGCCGCCGGCAACCAGGACCTGTCGCAGCGCACCGAGGAACAGGCCTCTGCCTTGGAGCAGACCACCGCCTCCCTGCAGGAACTGACCGAAACGGTGAAGCACAACTTCGACAGCGGCAACCAGGCCAACAGCATGGCGCACACCGCCTCCGAGGTGGCCCTGCGCGGCGGCCAGGTGGTGAGCCAGGTGGTGCACACCATGGAGGCCATCAATGCCTCGTCGTCCAAGATCGCCGACATCATCGGCGTCATCGACGGCATTGCCTTCCAGACCAATATCCTGGCCCTAAATGCTGCGGTGGAGGCCGCCCGTGCCGGTGAGCAGGGCCGCGGCTTTGCCGTGGTGGCCAGCGAGGTGCGCCAACTAGCCGGGCGTTCGGCCACGGCCGCCAAGGAAATCAAGCAGCTCATCGAAACTTCGGTGCACAACGTGGGTGAAGGCTGCAAGCTGGTCGAACAGGCCGGCAGCACCATGGACGAGATCGTGGTCAGCGTGCGCCGCGTGGCCGACATCATGGGCGAGATCAGCACCGCCAGCCGTGACCAAAGCGAAGGCATCGACCAGATCAACCAGGCCATGGGTCAGATGGACCAGGTCACCCAGGGCAACGCCGCCCTGGTGGAAGAGGCCGCCGCCGCCGCGCATTCGCTGGCCCAGCAGGCCACCACGCTGGTGGATGTGGTCAGTGTGTTCCGCCTCGAAAATACAGGCCCGGCAACCACCCTGAAGGCCCTGCCGGCCTGAAGCCCGACCCGACATCCCACCTACCCGCAGGAGAATTCGCACCATGGCCTACTTTGAATGGGGTGACGACATGGTCATCGACCACGGTCCCATCGACCAGGACCACCGCAAGCTGGTGGATTTGGTCAATGAGTTGCACACAGCAACCACGGCCGGCCAGGGCCGCGCGGTGGTGGGCAAGATCATGTCGGAGCTGATCTTCTACACCAACGACCACCTGGTGCGCGAAGAGCAGGAGATGGAGCGCTTGGGCTTTCCCAACCTGGAGGAACACAAGCGCCACCACGCCGAATTCATGGCTGGCATCCACCAACTGGTGGACAAGCAGGCCAAGGGCAGCATCACGGTGGCGTCGCAACTCTCCACCCTGCTACGCGACTGGCTCTCCATCCACATCCGCCGCTCGGACCGCGAACTGCGGGTCTACCTCAAGCAACTCAACCGCCGTAAGAAAGACCACTAGGCGCGACATCGGGGCATCAAGATGCTCCACTTTTGATAGCTACCCACGCACAATCCACGAAGGCTACAGCCCGATTTCTAGCTCAACCAATTCCTCGGGCGTAAACACCCGCGAGCGCGTATGAAAGGCCTTGCCGGTGGAGCCCTCCAGTGAGAAGGTACCGCCAGTACCCTCGATCACGTCGATGATGAGTTGGGTGTGTTTCCAGTATTCGTATTGGCCTTTGCCGATGTAGAACGGGCAGCCGCCGATCTCTCCCAAATACACGTCGCCAGCGCCCATGGTGATTTCGCCGGGCAGGTAGCAGTTGGCGGCGCTGTTGTCGCAGCAACCGCCGCTCTGGTGGAACATCAGGTCTTTGCCGTACTGGGCCTGTAGCTCGGCCACCAGGGTCAGGGCGGCGTCGGTGGCGATGACTTTTTCAACCATGCTGGACTCCTTGTGCTTTTGGATCGTTACGGGCTCTCGCAACGCGACGACCCGGCGGGGCAGCCACCTCATACTGGAGTACCAGAAATCGGTGGCCGCCCCGCCGGGTCATCTCGTTGATACCGTTGGATGCGTGACGGATGTGGGAACGCCGGGTGACGAACTGCTCTCCGAGCGCAGTAGTCGGTTGGGCCTACCCCCGATTTCTGGTACTCCAGCATGAGGGGGTAGGCCTGACCGGCTACTGCGCGGCGCGCACTACAAATCGAGTGCACACCATGAATCAAACCAGAATCAGAAGAAGCCCAGCTTGTTCTCCGAGTAGGAAACCAGCAGGTTCTTCGTCTGCTGGTAGTGGTCCAGCATCATCTTGTGGGTTTCGCGGCCAATGCCGGATTCCTTGTAACCACCGAAGGCGGCGTGCGCGGGGTAGGCGTGGTAGCAGTTGGTCCACACGCGACCGGCCTTGATGGCGCGGCCCATGCGGTAGGCCACATTGCCGTTGCGGCTCCACACGCCGGCGCCCAGGCCGTACAGCGTGTCATTGGCAATGGCCAGGGCTTCGGCCTCGTCCTTGAAGGTGGTCACGGCCAGCACCGGTCCGAAGATTTCTTCCTGGAAGATGCGCATCTTGTTGTGGCCCTTGAACAGCGTGGGCTGCACGTAGAAGCCGCCGGACAGGTCACCATCCATCTTGGCCTGGTTGCCGCCGATCAGCACCTCGGCGCCCTCCTGCTTGCCCAGTTCCAGGTAGGACATGATCTTGGTCAGTTGCTCCTTGGAGGCCTGCGCGCCGATCATGGTGTTGGGGTCCAGCGGGTTGCCTTGCACGATGGCGGCCACGCGCTTGAGCACACGCTCCATGAACTTGTCGTAGATGCTTTCCTGGATCAGCGCACGGCTGGGGCAGGTGCAGACCTCGCCCTGGTTGAAGGCGAACAGCACCAGGCCTTCGATGGCCTTGTCCAGGAAGGAGTCGTCCTTGTCCATGATGTCGGCAAAGAAGATGTTGGGCGACTTGCCGCCCAGCTCCAGCGTGGCCGGGATCAGGTTGTTGGCAGCGGCCTGGGCAATCACGCGGCCGGTGGAGGTGGAGCCGGTGAAGGCGATCTTGGCGATGCGCTTGCTGCTGGCCAGCGGCATGCCGGCTTCGCGGCCAAAGCCGTTGACGATGTTGACCACGCCGGGGGGCAGCACGTCGGCAATGATCTCCATCAGCACCAGGATGCTGATCGGGGTGGATTCGGCGGGCTTCAACACCACGCAATTGCCGGCGCCCAGCGCAGGCGCCAGCTTCCACGCGGCCATCAGGATCGGGAAGTTCCAGGGAATGATCTGGCCGACCACGCCCAGCGGCTCGTGGATGTGGTAAGCCATGGTGTTCTCGTCGATCTCGCTGATGCCGCCTTCCTGGGCGCGTACGCAGCCGGCGAAGTAGCGGAAGTGGTCGACGGTCAGCGGGATGTCGGCGTTCAGCGTTTCGCGGATCGGCTTGCCGTTGTCCACGGTCTCGGCGTAGGCCAGGCGCTCCAGGTTTTCCTCGATGCGGTTGGCAATCTTCAGCAGCAGGTTGGCGCGCGTGGCGGCGTCGGTTTTGCCCCACTTGTCGGCGGCAGCATGGGCGGCGTCCAGCGCCAGTTCGATGTCTTCGGCCGTGGAGCGGGCGGCCTTGGTGTAGACCTTGCCGGTGGTCGGGGTAATGACGTCAAAGTACTGGCCCTTGACCGGGGCGACCCACTTGCCACCGATGAAGTTGTCGTACTGGGATTTGTAGGCGATCTTGGCACCAGCGGCGCCGGGGGCTGCGTAGGACATGTGTTGTCTCCTGTCGGTTGGTTATGTGTTGGCACAAAGCGAATCCGTCGCCCACCAGGGGCACAACGGTTTCGCGGCCCGTGCTTGCAGCGGGTGTGCCACGGCGCCACTTCAGCGCAAAATCGCCCCAAAACACCCTTTTGCGCCCAGCAAGTCGGCCTAGTGCAAAGCAGAACTGTCACCATCGCCCCAAAACGGGGCACAAACTGTGTCAAAACGGTACAGATGGCAGCGTATTCCGGCTGAAACAGCCACGGCGGCTGGCGCACAATCCGGCCCATGCGGCCCCCGCCTAGGCCGCAGAGCCGGAGATGGCACACCCATCCCGCTACCCCCAACAGGAGACACAGGCCATGCAGAACACCCCCGTGTTGCTTGATCGCGCCAGCGCCAGCCGCCTGCGCGAAGCCCGCCGCCAACTGGTCAACAGCGGGCGCGTGCCCATTGATTTGATCCAGCCGGATCTGGCGCGCTCGTGGCAGCGCTGCTGGAACCAGGGCCTGCAACCCATGGGCCGCATGCCCGGCGCGCCCAACGCATCGGCCGCGCAACTGGCGCGCGCGCTGGAGCGCCAGCGCGAGCTGGTGGCCCATGCCCGCCCGGTGATGGAATTCCTGCACGAACAGACCTGTGGCAGCGACAGCATCAGCGTGCTGGCCGATGCCGACGGCATGCTGCTGCACACCCTGGGCGACCCGCAGTTCATGGGCCGCGCCGAGCGCGTGGCCCTGCGCATGGGCGCGACCTGGCAGGAGCAGTACCGCGGCACCAATGCCATCGGCACCGCGCTGGCCGATGCGCGCGCCGTGGTCGTCCATGCCGAGGAACACTACCTGGAGCGCAACGGCTTCCTGACCTGCGCGGCCGTGCCCATCCACGACCCCAAGGGCCGCATCCTGGGCGCGCTGGACGTGTCCGGCGACCACCGCGGCTACCACCGCCACACCTTGGGTCTGGTGCGATCCGCCGCACGCATGATCGAGCACCGCCTGTTCGACACCCGCCACGACCCGCGCCAGTGGAACGGCCTGCGCCTGCGCTTCCATGTGCAACCCGAAGGCATTGGCACCGTGGCCGAGGGCCTGTTGGCCGTCACCGAAGACGGCCAACTCGCCGGCGCCAACGCCACCGCGCTGGAGCTGCTGGATCTGGACTGGCAGCGCCTCACCCACACCCCGCTGGCCGCCGTGCTGGCCGAGTCCCTGACGCAACTGCTGGATTGGGGCCGGCGCAGCGCCAGCACGCCGCACGTGGTCCACACCCGCGCCGGCCACGCCGTGTGGGTGCGCGTGGAGCCCGGTCGCCTGCTGCTGCCGGTACACCGCATTTCCAGCACCACCACCGCACCGACCGTGGTGCCAACGCCCACGCCCGCCGATGCGCTGGCCGCGCTGGACACCGGCGACGCCGTGTTCCGCACCGCCATCACCCGCGCGAGCAAGCTGCTGGGCAAACCGATTGCCATCCTGCTGCAGGGCGAGTCGGGCGTCGGCAAGGAAGTATTCGCCCGCGCCGCCCACCAAAGCGGCCCGCGCGGCGCACAACCCTTTGTCGCCGTGAACTGCGCCGCCATCCCCGAGAACCTGATCGAGGCCGAGCTCTTTGGCTACCAGAGCGGCGCCTTCACCGGCGCACGCCGCGAGGGCGCACCCGGGCGCATCCGCGAGGCCCATGGCGGCACGCTGTTCCTGGACGAGATCGGCGACATGCCGCTGGCCCTGCAGGCGCGATTGCTGCGCGTGTTGCAGGAACGCGTGGTCGTGCCCCTGGGCGGCGGCAAGCCGGTGCCGGTGGACTTCTGCCTGGTCTGCGCCACCCACCGCGACCTGCCCACCGAGATGCAGGCCGGGCGCTTCCGCGAAGACCTGTACTACCGCCTCAACGGCCTGACGCTGCGCCTGCCCCCCTTGCGTGAGCGCAGCGACCTGGGCCCGCTACTGGAGCAAGAGCTGCAAGCCCTGGTGCCGGACCGCACCGTGACCGTGGCACCCGATGTGCTGCGCGCCATGCACAGCTACCGCTGGCCGGGCAATGTGCGCCAGTTGTTCAATGCGCTGCGCACGGCGTGTGCGCTGTTGGATGACGGTGAAGACACCATTGCGTGGGAGCACCTGCCGGACGACTTGCTTCATGCGCTCCAGCCCCGTGCGGGAGTGACCGGCATCCCGCTGGACACCGACACTATGGAGGCCACGCCGGACCTGCGCGCGCTGTCGCGCCAGACGATTGAACGCACGGTGTTACGTTGTGAAGGCAATTTGTCGGAGGCGGCGCGGTTGTTGGGGATTAGCCGGAATACGCTGTATCGGAAGCGGCGGGTGAATTGATGTCGGGTTCTGCTAGGTGCTTTGCCTTGCAGGTAGCTTCCTCACATCCCCCCTCACACCCCCCGCCCTCTCTCGCCCCCGCCGGGGCGAGAGAGGGAGCCTGAACAGCCGATTTGGCCGCGTTTTTGAACAAGGGAAAGTGCAATGGACCTGGCCGGTTGTGGCAGGCTCTTTGAAAGAAACTAGGCTTTAGCCCTCGTGGAATATGCGTAGGCAGCTATCAAATACAGAGCACCCTTGTCTCAACGCTCACTGGCGCGTGTACGTCCCACCAAAAGAAACAAGGCCAAATGTGGCTGTTCGGCTCCCCTTTCCGCCCTGGCGAGGGTGGAAAGGGGCGGGGGGGATAGGGGGTGGCGTGAGGAAGCCTCGCAGAGACGGAAATTCAGGGCCGCCCTACAGCATCCAGGGCCACCACACTCGCATCCCGCGCCCCATGCCCCGCCGCAATGAGCTGGTCCATGCGCGCGGCAACACCCGGCAGCACGGCCATCGGTAAATCACCGGCGGACTCCAGCATCAGCCGCACATCCTTGCGCGCCATGGCCAGTTCAAAGCTGGGCGTATCGAACAGGCCCTTGGCCATGTTGGCGCCGCGCACGGCGATCATGCCGTTCACGTCCAGCAGGCCCAGCAGCTTGATGGCGTCCTGGCCGTCCACGTTGGCGGTGCGCGCCAGGGTCAGGATGTCGGCCATCACGCTGGAGATGCCGATGATCAGGGCGTTGCCCATGAGCTTTTTCACCGCCGCCAGGTCGGCGCGCTCGCCCTGGTATTCCAGGCGGCCGGTCATGGCCGTGAGCGCGTCGCGCACCTGCTCGAACAGCACCAGCGGCCCGGACACCAGCATGGAGCCCTGGGCGTTGCGCGCCGCCGGCGGGCCCATGAACACGGGGCAGTGCAGGTAGGCCACGCCCTGCTCGGCCAGGCGCGCCGCGCGTTCGGCCGTCAGGGCCGGCAAGGTGGTGGTGTGGTCGATGATGACGGCGCCATCCATCAGGCCCGGGCGCAGCTCGGCGATGACGGCGTTGACCACCGCGTCGTCCTTGAGCACCAGGTGCACCCGCGCGGCGCCCTGCACTGCCTGCGCGGGCGTGGCGGCGGCGTGGATGCCCAGGGAGGTGAGCGCCAGCGCCTTCTCAGGCGAGCGGTTCCAGGCGGTGACGGTGTCGCCGCGCTTGGCGGCGGCTTCGGCAAAGGCCGCGCCCAGAAGTCCGGTGCCGAGGAATGCAATGTGTTGTGCCATGGTGAAGTGTCCTTGAAGAAATGTCCTAGAGAGGGTGGCTATTCTTACTGGCCGGGCACGCCGGCGTTCGGGAAGAATAGCTGTTCGCCGCCAATTTTGTAGCCGGCGATCACCGCCTGCCCGGCGTTGGATACCACCCAGTCGACGAACTTCTGGCCCTCGGCCACCTTCACATGCGGGTGCTTGGCCGGGTTCACCAGCATGACGCCGTACTGGTTGAAGAGGCGGCTGTCGCCTTCCACCAGCACGGTCAGGTCGCCGCGGTTCTTGAAGCTGAGCCAGGTGCCGCGGTCGGTCAGCACGTAGGCGCCGGTGGCGGATGCCATGTTCAGCGCCGGCCCCATGCCGCAGCCGCATTCCTTGTAGCCGCTGCCCTTGGCACCGGCCGCATCCAGGCCGGCCAGCTTCCAGAAGCGTAGTTCGGCCGCGTGGGTGCCGCTCTTGTCGCCGCGCGAGATGAAGCCGGCATTGCCGCCGGCCAGTTTCTTGAGGGCTTCGACGATGTCCTTGCCACGTGTCTTGGCCGGGTCGGTGCCGGGGCCGACGAGCACGAAGTCGTTGTACATCACCGGGAAGCGTTTCACGGCAAAGCCTTCCGCCACGATCTTTTCCTCGGCCGGGCGGTCGTGCACGAACAGCACGTCGGCGTCGCCGCGGCGGCCCATGTCCAGCGCCTGGCCGGTGCCCACGGCCACCACCTTGACCTCCACCCCACTGGCCTGGGTGAAGGCCGGCAACAGATGGGCAAACAGGCCCGACTGCTCGGTGGAGGTGGTGGAAGCGACCACGATGGACTGGGCTTGCGCCCACGAAGGCGCTACAAAAATAGTAGCTGCCCATGCATATCCGACGAGGGCTAGAGGCCTCAATGTCTTAAGGTATTTCACGCAGACTCTCCTTTGACGAACAAATGGGCGGCGGGGTACTGGCTTTGCAGCAGGTCACCGGAAAAGAAGTCATCCACCGGCAGATCGGCCAGCACGCGGCCCTGCTCCAGGTAGACGACGCGGCTGGCCAGGCGCTTGACCTGGCCCAGGTTGTGACTGGCAAAGACCAGGGTCATGTCGGCGCTCTGGTGGGCGAATTCGTGGATCAGGGCCTCGACCTCGCGCTTGGCGTGCGGGTCCAGGCTGGCGGTGGGCTCGTCCAACAGCAGCACCTGGGGCGACAGGGCCCAGGCGCGTGCCAGCGCCACGCGCTGCTGCTGCCCGCCCGAGAGCGTGCGCGCGTTGCGTAGCGCCAGATCGGCCAGCCCCACCCGCGCCAGCGCCGTGCGCGCATGCGCCAGGGCCTGGCTCCAGGCGGTGCCGCGCAGCCACAACCCGAGGGCGATGTTGGCCAACACCGGCATGCGCATCAGATGCGGTCGCTGGAACAGCATGGCCTGGGCGCGCCGCGCATCGCAGCGCACACGGCCGGCACTGGGTTGGGCCAGACCGTGCAACAGGCGCAGCAGCGTGCTCTTGCCGCTGCCGTTGGCGCCAATCAGGGCCACGCGCTCGCCGGGGTACACGGACAGGTTCACCTCGTGCAGGGCGCGCACGCCGCGGGTGCCGGGACCAAATTGCACGCACACCCGGTGCAAGCCAAACACCGCGTTCACGATGCAGCCCCCATGCCAGTCACATCCAGGCGAGCACCGTCGGCCTGCTCGCGCCAGTGGCGCAATGCGGTGACCACCGCATTGAGCAGCAGGACCACGCCCAACAGCACGATGCCCAGACCCAGGGCCAGGGGCAGGTCGCCCTTGCTGGTCTCCAGGGCGATGGCGGTGGTCATGACGCGGGTGAAGCCGTCGATGTTGCCGCCGACGATCATCACGGCACCCACTTCGGAGATGGCGCGCCCGAAGGAGGCGATCACCACCATCAGCAGGGCGTAGCGCTCATCCCAGGCCAGCAGCAGGCTGCGCATGCGGGTGCGCGCGCCCAGCGAGCGCAACTGCTCGCCGTGCGCGTTTTCGGCGTCCTCCACCACCTGGCGGGTCAATGCCGTCACAACCGGCAGGATCAGAAAGGCCTGCGCCAGCACCATAGCCTTGAAGGAAAACAGCCAGCCCAGGAAACCCAATGGGCCCGAGCGCGAGAGCAGCAGGTACACCACCAGCCCCACCACCACGGAGGGCACAGCCAGCGCCGTGTTCAGCAGGGCCAGCAGGCCGGCTCTGCCGCGAAAGCGCGCCACGCCCAGCCAGGCTCCCAGGGGCAGGCCCACGGCACAGGCCAGCACGCTGGCCACGCTGCTGACGGCAAGGGAACGCCCGACGATGGCTGCCAGCAGCGGGTCCAGCGAGACGATGAGTTGCAACGCCGTGGACGTGCTGTGCGAGAGAGTGGTCATGGCTTGCGGTATCGTACCCACCGGCGTAGCACCCAACCATATGAAATTCCATGCATAGGCTTCAGTTCCACTACACCCTCTCGCGCGACAGCGGTCCGGCCACGGTGCGCAACCCGCTGATGGACCTGCTGCAGGCGGTGTCCAGCGCGGGGTCGATCTCGGCCGGGGCACGGCAGTTGGGCCTGTCCTACCGCCATGTGTGGGGCGAGCTCAAGCGCTGGGAGCAGGAGCTGGGCAACGAACTGATCGTGTGGGAGAAAGGCCAGTCCGCGCGGTTGACCGAATTCGGCGCCAAGTTGATGTGGGCCGAGCGCCAGGCCCAGGCCCGCCTGGCCCCGCAGATCGAGGCCCTGCGTGGCGACCTGGAGCGCGCCTTTGCCGTCGCCTTTGACGCCAACGCCCATGTTGTGACCTTTCACGCCAGCCACGACGATGCATTGGCCGCGTTGCGCGAGCAGGCACGCACCCAGGCCCAGGTGCACCTGGACATACGCTTCACCGGCAGCGTGGATGCCATCCGTGACCTGAACGAAGGGCGCTGCGTGATGGCCGGCTTTCACACCCTGCAGCACCCGGCGCCGGGCTCGCTGGCCGAGCGGGTATACAAGCCGCTGCTGCAGCCGGGTCTGCACAAGATCATCGGCTTTGCCCAGCGCAGCCAGGGGCTCATCGTGGCCAGCGGCAACCCGCTGCAGTTGCACGGCCTGCGGGACATCAAGACCAGCAAGGCGCGCTTTGTGAACCGGGCGCTGGGCACCGGCACGCGCGTGGTGTTGGACGAGCTGATGGCGCGCGAGGGCCTGCAGGGGGCCGACCTGCCCGGCTTTGATCGCACCGAACCTTCGCACACGGCCGCGGCCCACGCCATTGCGGCCGGCAATGCCGATGTGTGCCTGGGCATTGAGGCGGCCGCGCGCGCCCACGGGCTGGACTTTGTGCCCCTGGTGCAGGAGAACTACCACCTGGTGTGCCTGAAGTCGGCACTGGACGATCCGGCCATCAGCGCCCTGCGCGCGGTGCTGCAAAGCCCGCAGTGGCAGCAGCAGTTGGCCGGCATTCCCGGCTACGCGCCGCGCCAGTGCGGCGAGGTGCTGTCGCTGCGCGCGGTGCTGCCGTGGTGGAGCTTTGCGCGCAAGAAGACACGAACCTAAACGCGCGGGTCGAAGCGCGGCGAGTATTTCCTGAGGTAGGGCTTGAGCAGCATGTCTTCCTTGATGACATGGTTGATCAGCCAGTCGCGCAGGAATTGACCGAAGTGGTTGGCGGTGGCCTTGTCCCATTGCTCGCCGATCTGCTGGGCGATCTGGTTGAGGGTCTCCAACAGCAACATGTGCGAGGCATGCAACTGGCCCAGGTCGGGGAAGCCGACGGCCTGTGCCATCTTTTCCTCCAGGGTGAAGTGCACGCGGGAATACTTGTCGAGTTCATCCAGCGCCTGCAACAGGCCGGTACGGCTGGCGGATTGCAGGCTGCTGTCGGCCTGGTTGATGATCTCGATCAGGCGCTGGTGATCGGAGTCGATCAAATCATTGCCCACGCTCAACTGCTCTCGCCACTGCAATCCCATGCTGTCCTCATTCCCAATTCGCTTGCGGTTTTCATCTTACGCCGCAATGGCTGCACGACGCTGACAGCCCCGCAATACCCGTAGGCGGCGCTTTACTGTGGTGCCATGCTGTCCCAGGCCTTGATGGCCTCGGCCGTGTACATCAGGGTCGGGCCGCCGCCCATGTAGACGCTTACGGTGAGCATTTCCTCCAACTCGGCACGCGTGCACTGCAGCTTGTGCAGGGCCTTCACATGGAAGCCGATACAGCCCGAGCAATGCTGGGTGATGCCGATGGCCAACGCGATCAGCTCCTTGTGCTTGGCGCTGATGGCGCCCTCCTTCATCGCCGCGCCGGCCAGCGCGCTGAAAGCCTGCATGGCATCCGGCTGCGCCTTGCGCAGGGGCGCCAGGTTGGCGTTGATGTCCTTGATCAGACCGACGTGGTCAAAGGTGCTCATAGGTCTCCTGTGGGGTACAAAGGCCGACGGCATGCAGGCCGCCGTCACGCTCTCAATATACCCCACAGGGTATTAACAATCTTTGTGCCAAATCAAGGCCGACCCAAGTACACCGGCCGAGCGGGGATGTCAGGGGGTCTTGGCGCGATCCATCAGCGCGTCCACCGCGGCCCGCGCGGTGGCCTTGGACTTGGTGTCGGTCTCGAACTGAAAGTCCCGCAAGGCCAGCGACAGCAACACCAGGGAATCACGCAGGCGCTCAATGTCCCTTACCAGTTGGGCAAGCTCTTGCTCGGGGGTGCGTGCGTCGTCAGATGGGTCCACGGTGTTGGGTACCGGACACGGAAAAGGACGTTGTAATACGGATCGGTCCCGGACGCAAACGACCTTACAACTGGATACCCGCATCACCCGCCGCCGCGCTGCATATACAGGTCAAAACGCCGCATGAAGGCCTGGCGCGCGGCCTCGTCCACACCCCCGAAACGGAAGCGCACCACGAGGCGCGGCAGGCGCGCTGCGCCGATCAAACGCGGCTCGGCCTGCTCCCATTTCAGCCCCAGCGCACCCTCGCCAATGCGCACACCGGCAGCATGGGTTTGCAGTTTCCAGTAGCAGTCGCCCACGGCAGCCGGAAGCCAGCGCAACCAGTCGGCTTCGGTGCAGGCCATCTCGCGCTCAAAAGCCTCTGGGTAGTACGCCTGCATGGTGCAGCCTCTAGCCGCCGGCGATGGGGGGCCAGATGGCGAGGACATCGTCCGCTTTCAGGGACAGCGTGGCGCGATTCGGTGGGGCGATGTAGTGGCCATTCACCAGCACCAGATGCACCATGGCCGGCGGCAACGCGTAAGGGGCAATCACCTCGGCGATGGTGGCGCCGTCCGCCACCTCCAACTCCACGATGTTGGTGTAGCGGGACGTGGGCGGCAAGTAATCGGTCAGGGAGGCAAACAGCTTGAGCGTGACGTGCATGGGCAGACTTTAGCGCCGACGCTCGTCCTGTGCACCGGCCCACTGCCCCTGCGCCTGGGCGCTGGCCAGGTAGGCCTCCATCAGCTTGGTCGGATCGTTCTTCAGTGTGTCCTTCCAGGCGCCCAGCGGCACTTGGCCCTCGACCAGGCCGCGCATCACGCCCACGTGCTCGGTCCAGCCCACGCTGTTGCAGCCCACCAGCACATCCCCCTGGAATTGCAGGCTCAGGTGGCGGCCGGCGGCAGCATCGGTCAACTCCACATGCTCGCCGCCCGGGCGGCCCTGCCAGTCGCCAAAGCTGGCGGAGATCAGGCCCAGGGTGTCGAGCACATTGATCTGCGTGACGCCCTTCAGGCTGGTCGTGGGCGCGCGGCCCTGGGCAAAGGCGACCATGTTCATCGCCGCCACGCGCGCCTGTTCGGCCGCGTTGGGCTGGATGGCACTGACAATCGTCTTGCCAGACACCTTGTCAAAGGCCTCGGCACAGTCACCGGCCGCATAGACGCCGGGCACATTGGTTTGCAGGTGTTCGTCGGTCAGCACACCCAGCAGGCACTTGACACCCGACTTCTCCAGGAAGCCGATGGCCGGGCGCACACCGGCGGCGCTGATCACCAGATCGGCCTCCACGGTCTGGCCGTTGGACAGCTTGACCTTGAGCGGTGCACCGGGCGTGATGCTCTCCACCTTGGTGCTGGTAAACACCTGCACGCCCTTGGACTCGCACCAGTCGCGGATCATGCCGCCGGCGGTGGGTCCCATCATGCGCGGCACCATGCGGTCACCCATCTCGACCACGCTGAGCTTGACGCCGCGTGCGGCCAGTGCCTCCATGATGATGCAACCAATGAAACCGGCACCCAACTGCAGCACGCGCGCGCCCTGGGTGGCGCGCTGTGCGATGGCGCGGGCGTCGGCCAATGTCCAGCAGGTTTCCACGCCGTCACTGTCGATACCAGAGATGGGCGGATGCACCGGGTGCGAGCCGGTGGCCACCAGCAGGGTGTCATAGTGCAGGCTTTGTCCGTTGTCGATCGCTACAGTTTTAGTAGCTGTATCAACCGATTTGACGAGGGCCCGCACCACTTTTACCTTGAGGTCTTCATAGTGCGAGAGCTTCTTGCGCAGGTAGGTGCCCGACTCGCCGATGTTGCCCATCAGCAGGTAGGGAATGGCCATGCGCGAGTACGGCGGCTCCGGCTCATCACCGACCAGCGTGATGCTGTCGCCGGGACTGAGCTTGCGAATGGTCTCGGCGGCAATGACGCCGGCCGGACCCGCGCCCAGGATGACGTGGTGTGTCATAGGCCCAATCGCGCCTTGGTGGCGGCGGTGGGACGGCCGTCAGCATCCCAGCCCCGAGCGGCGTAGTACTTGGGCAGCATGGTGGCCAGTTCATTGAACTTGCCCTTGGCCGGACCGGTCTTGCAGGCACCCTCGGGCGTGGTCAGGCGCGGGGGCAGGCTGTCGTCCTTGGCGGTGAAGCCGGCGCGGTTGTTGAACTCGCGCTCCATGTTCCAGATGCGCTCGCCGATCTTGGCCAGTTCCTCGATGGTGTACTGCTCGCCGCAGGCGCCCTGCATCTGCGGCGCCAGGTCCTGCAGGCCCCAGGCGAAGGTCGTAAAGATGCACAGGCCGGAAGAGTCGAACGCGGCCGTGGCGTCCTGGAAGGCCTTGACCAGATCGGGTTTGCCTTCGCTCGCCAGCGGGTCGGTCTTGACCGGAATGCCCAGCACTTCGGACGCAATGGTGTAGCCGCGCAGGTGGCAGCCGCCGCGGTTGCTGGTGGCATAGGCCAGGCCGATGCCCTGGATGGCCCGCCCGTCATAGGCCGGAAACTCCTGGCCCTTGCTGGTCATGGACAGTTCGGGGTGGCCGTACTTGGCGCACAGGCGCTTGGAGCCCTGGCCGATCTCCTTGCCGAAGCCGCGGCCGTTGACCGTTTCCTCAGCCAGGAAGGCCAGCGTCTGAGCTGAGCCGAACTTGGCGTCGATGCCGATCTGCTCCTTGGTCAGCACGCCCATGTCGTACAGCTCCATGACGGCGCCCACGGTGGCGCCAAAGCTGATGGGGTCGATGCCCTCTTCGTTGCACAGCAGATTGGCGTACTGCAGCGCCTCCAGGTCGTTCACGCCGTTGGCCGCACCCAGGGCCCAGGCTGCCTCGTACTCCAGGCCACCGTTGGCACCGCGGTACTGGGGCTTGTTCTCAATGGTGAAGTGGGTCTCGTCCATCTTGCTGATGCGCCCGCAGGCGATGGTGCAGCCAAAGCAGGCTTGGTTGGTGACCAGTTGCTTCTTGCCGTCGGTCTTGCGCGGCGTGGCCATGGCCTCGGCGCTGATGTCCTTGGCCCCTTCGAACTGGTTATCGCGGTGGTTGCGCGTGGGTAGCGCACCGACCTCGTTGATGACGTTCATCAGCACCTGGGTGCCCATGGCGGGCAGGCCCTGGCCGGTGACGGCGTTGTCGGCCAGCACCTTCTTGGCGGCCTTGACGGCGGCCATAAAGGCCTTGGGATCGTGGATGTTGCCGACACCCTTGGTGCCGCGCACGGCGATGGCCTTGAGGTTCTTGCTGCCCATCACGGCGCCCACGCCCGAGCGCCCGGCCGCGCGGTGCATGTCGTTGACGACGGCGGCGAACAGCACACCGTTCTCGCCCGCCTTGCCGATGCTGGAAACGCGCGTCAGCGGGTCCTGCAAGCTCTTCTTGAGGGTCTCTTCGGTCTCCCACACGCTCTTGCCCCACAGGTGGGCGGCATCGCGCAGCTCAGCCACATCGTCGTTGACGTACAGGTACACCGGCTTGGGCGACTTGCCCTCAAAGATGACCATGTCCCAGCCGGCCATCTTGAATTCGGCACCCCAGTAGCCGCCCGAGTTGGAGCAGGCAATGGCACCGGTCAGCGGCCCTTTGGTGATGACGGTGTAGCGCCCGCCCGTGGAGGCCGGCGTGCCAGTCAGCGGCCCGGTGGCCCAGATGATCTTGTTGTCGCTTGAGAGCGGATCGACGGTGGCCGCCACTTCCTCGACCAGGTACTTGGTGCCCAGACCGCGCGAGCCGACATAGTCGCGCGCCCAGTCCATGTTGAGGGGTTCGGATTTGACGGTGCCAGCCGTCAGGTTGACGCGGAGGATTTTTCCAGCCCAAGACATGATGTTTCTCCTTTGTGACCCGCAGGCTTCACGAAGCTGCCGGCTGATTGCCCAGCTTGTCGGCCCACTGGGCCATCTTGCCCAGGCCGGTCCAATTGGCGTCGATGAAGGTGATGGCGCCGGTGGGGCAGGCCTCGGCGCAGGCGGGCTCACCGCCGCACAGGTCGCATTTCTGCACCTTGCCGGTCTCCTGCACGTAATTGATGGTGCCGAACGGGCAGGCAATGGTGCAGACCTTGCAGCCCACGCAGGTGGATTCATTGACCACCTTGGCGCCAGTGGTCTTGTCCACGGTGATGGCCTCCACCGGGCAAGCGTGCAGGCACCACGCCTCGTCGCATTGGGTGCAGGTGTAGGGCACCTTCTTGCCGGTGTGGTGAAAGTCAAAGACCTTGATGCGCGATTTGGCGGTGGCAAAGGTGCCGTAGTTCTCGAAGGAACAGGCCATTTCGCATTGCAGGCAGCCGGTGCACTTGTCGGCATTGATGTGCAACATTTTTTGCATATGTCTCTCTCCTGTGGGTGGCGGCTTGCACCTATGCAACGCCATGCCTATGAACTGACTTGCATAGCCATTGTTGACCTATCGCACCCCGCCAGACCTAGTACAAACCCTAGGTTTCCCGCCGTCGCTTCGGGAATTCTCAAAATGAGACAGAGCGGCTTTGCGCGCCTTGCAGGAGAATGGCGAGACCATGGCCGCCCCCACCGTCAACACCCCCCTGGCCGATATGCCCGCACGCAGCACAGGCATTGCGCGTGCGCGCCAGACGGCGCTGAAGGAACACGCCACCGTGCCCGCCGGCTGGCTCTCCCAGGGGGTGGAACGCTCGTGGCAGCGCTGCCTGCAATGGGGGCTGGAGCCGCAGCGTTCCGTGGTGTTCGACCGGGTCTCGCACCAGCAGACGCTGCGCACCCATGAGGCCAACCAGCGCCTGGTGCAGACCGCCCGCCCGCTGCTGGACAAGCTGGGGCGCGCCATCGTCAACACCCGCTACTTCGCCATCCTGACCAACCGCGACGGCGTGGTGGTCGACACCAGCGGCGCCATCGACCATTCCGACCCGCGCGCCGACCTGATCACCCGTATCGGCACCGACCTGTCCGAACGCGCCGTCGGCACCACCGCCATCGGCATGGCGCTGACCGAGCAGCAACCCGTGTGGCTGCACCAGGGCGAGCACTTTTTTGCCAACACCAGCGTCTACAGCTGTGCCGGCGCACCGCTGCTGGGCCCGGACGGCCAATGTGTGGGCATGCTAGATGTGACCGGCATCGACGCCATGGAACGCCCCGAACTCAAACACCTGGTCACACAGACCGCCACCCAGATCGAAAACGCGCTGGTGCTGGCCCAGAGCCACCGCCTGCTGCTGCGCCTGAACTGGCCGGGCCAGCGCCTGGGCAGCGAGGCCGACGGCATGGTCTGCCTGGACGGTGACGGCTGGATCACCGCCGCCAACCCGGTGGCGCGCCAGATGGTGCCGCAACTCGCGCCGCGCGCGCCCGGCCCGGCCAGCGCCATCCATGCCAGTGAGGTGTTCGGCATTGCCTTCGAGCTGCTGTTCGATGCCGCCCGGCACGGACAGGAAACGGTGCTGGAAATTCCGCTGTGGACCGGGTTGCGCCTGCAGGCCCTGCCCGTGGCGCAGGCGCACGAAGAACAGCCCGTGCAGGGCGATGCGCGCGCCCAGCGGTCGCTGAAAGACATGGAGACTGCACTGATCCGCAAGGCCGTCGAACAGGCCCGCGGCAACGTGGCCCAGGCCGCCCAGGCGCTGGGCATCAGCCGCGCGACGGTTTACCGCAAGCTGGGGCAGCGCGGCGGGGCCTGAGACCGGCTCTCTAGATCAAATCTTGATTTCTAGTTCGAACTGCGTTCGAACTGCGACAGCGGTGGTGTGCCTCGAATAGTACCTCCGCAGGAGTTCTGAACCCCAGACAAGCACGCGGGCGAGAGTTGAGCAAGCGTTCAATGCGAGCTATCGATTCGGGCGTCTGCAAGCTCAGCGGCTGCCCCTTAGGGATGTACTGGCGCACCAAGCCGATGGTGTTTTCATTGGTACCGCGCTGATTGGGGCGTTGGGGATCACAGACGAACAAACGGTCTCGCTCCAGTACATCGGGCAGATGCGAAAACTCAGCACCGCGATCCACCGTGAGGCTGTGCACAGGCCATCTCTGGCTGCCCAACAGATCCTGCTGTAACTGGCGTGCAACCGTGCGGGGTAGGGCGTCAGGCATCAGGCTCAGCCGTGTGTAGCGGCTCACCCGCTCCACGCTGACCAGTAGCCGGGGCTTGTAGCAGCCCCGCGTACCCACCATGGTGTCACTCTCCCAATGGCCAATCTCTAAACGCTGGCGTACCGCAGCGGGGCGCTGCGCGATGGGCCTGGCACGGCGAGCCCAACCAAGGTTGGAGGCCCTGCGCTGGGCTCGGCGCAAAGGGCGCTGCTGGCGCTGCACCCAGCAACGCTTGATCCACCCATAGATGGCTTGCCAACTCGCGCAAGGCTTACCCTGCAGTTGGGCTCGCCCAGCAATCTGCTGGGGCGACCATTGCCTGGCCAGTCGCCTGCGCACGGGTGTCCAGGCGCTGCTGGCGTAGCGCGCGGCGTTGCTGCTGGAGCGTTGGCCGCAGTAGTCGCGATGGCGTTGGGCGATCCGTGCCCGGTAGCGTTTGCCCGCCGTGCGATTGAGTTCGCGGTAGAGCGTGCTGCGGTGGCGTCCCAATCGCAACGCGATCTGCGAGACCTTCAAACCCTCTTGCAGCATGCGTTCGATCTGATACCGTTCTTCCTGGCTGAGTTGGCTGTAGCTCACGATTGGTCCTTTCAGTGTGGTAACTAAAAGGCTAACCGCTCTACTGTCCATCTCAGCCTTTATTCACACCGGTGGACGTCGCAGTTCGTACTGAAAATCAAGAAATCGGCCGTCAGCCCTCGTCGAATATTGTCAATTTGCTACAAAACAAATAGCAACCAAGATCCGATAGCCACTATTTATGATCTATCTACTATCTAAATAGGCATCAGGCCCGAACTACTGCACGTAGGTTTTTGCAAATTCAACAATACCTTGGGCGTCGGCCCTGTCAACCACCGTGACGTCCAGCAAGCGCAATTCATCCACGATGTCGCTGTAAGCACGGAAGCGCTTTACATCATCCGCAATGGGACCTTCCGCAGCTACCAGCAAGCCCTGAGGCTGCAGATGCAGCGCCTTCAAACGCCGTATGTGCCCCAACCAAAGATCACCATGGGTGTATATCTTGGTCGGCTCGTCCTGCGTAAGGTCCAGGGGCTTGATTGCCGCAACCGTCAATCCATCACGCTCATGCACGAAAGGCAATCGAATATGGAAGTCCTCGGTCCCGACGTCATTGGCCACAAATGCGCTAGCTAGCTTTTCGTGCGCAAGGGTCCGCTTCACCAGATTGGTCAAAACCTGCTCGTGGTACTCCGGTGCAACGCTCAAATTCCGCTGCACGTAACGTTCGAAAAGTTTGTCCAAATCGGCAATTGGGTCATCGGTCATCAAACCGCGTAACGGCGCATAGCGCACCATGGTTTCACGCGGCTTGGCCAAGTCTTGCATGACCAGAACAAGATCAGTGCCGGTGTACCGGTTGGCGATCAGGCCCTGAATATGCGCCAATTCCGCTGCCAACTCCTTGCGCAACTTGGTCAGCAAATCGCGGGTAATTTCTTCAAAAAAAAGCGTCACGCGACGCTGTTTCTTCATCAGCCGGAAGCCAAAGTAGCCGGTTTCCGGGCACGCCAACACCACGCCGATATTGGCGAATTCCCCCGCGTCCGCCTGCGGCAGCAAGCGAACCAGGGTGTAGTGTGCAAAGAGGCGTTTCATGTTGCGTGTGGACGGCTAGGCCGCATCCCAAAAGTGAGGTTGATTCACTCGATTTAGAACCAAAAAGAACTCGGATTGTAAAAAACGAACATCCCCGTCTTCCGTTACCAGCCAATTCTGCGGCAATTCAGCCCAAATGTCCGTCAGCAAGGGCATCAATCCGGCAAACCGTTGCTCGTATTCAGCGCGCATGACCAAATCTGCCTTCAACAACTCCAAGTCACCCTGAAAAATGTGAGTTTCCAAGAATTTGTCCGCCTCGAAATCCCGATCAAACGCCATGTTGTGGTCAATCACGACGGGCTGCGCCCGCTCGGTGTCCCACAAAAGGTTGGGGTTGCCCGAATAGTCACCCAATGTACGGTCCGCGTTATGCACCCACCAATCAAAAGCAACCAAATCCCGCCGGAACTCCGGGCTGCACTTGGAAAGCAGTGCAGGCTCAAACTCCCGCGTATGAGGCACAACCCTCGAACCAAATGCCGCACCAGCCACCAGATGGCGATTGCCCTCGCGTTGCAAAAAACTAGCAAAGTCTTCGTCCAGCACGACTTGTGCAAACGGTGCAATAGGTAGCTTCAATTCCAACGCCAAACGAGCCGCCACCCATTCGCAGGCCAAACCCCGCCAGGTCGCGCCCTGGCTTTTGACGTAATAGCTGTGACCATCATCCGCACCGCAGCGGTAGGCATTCGCATGCCCCTGATCAGCACGTTCCCATACTTCGATGATTTCGGGATGGAACAATTGGGGCATCTGCAGGAGCGATCTAATAGCGGGTAAAGCTCAATAAGGACAATGCTGTCGGCATGGAGCGCAATTCGACTGCAGTCGCGCATTCTAGATTACAACAAAATATGCAACTAGCCCTCGTGGGATATGCGTAATGCGCTACCAAATAAATAGCGCTTCTATGACCCTCAGGTAGCCGCCCGGCGCAGCGTCTCCACCACCGGGCGCTGCAGCACCTCGCGCAGGCCCCACCAGCCGGCAGCCAGGGCCAGCAACGCGCCGGCCAGTGCGCCCAGCACGGGCACCCAGGGCGAGACGGTCCATTCAAACTCGAACACCTGGCGCGCCAGGGCCCAGCCCACCAGCGACGCAACCAATGACGCCAGGAAGCCCGCCAGCACGCCCACGCCGGCCAACTCGGCGCGCTGCACCTGGCGCAGCAGGCTGGCACGCGCGCCCACGGCGCGCATGATGGCGTACTCGCGGGCGCGCTCCTCGCGCGTGGCCGTGACGGCAGCGAACAGCACCACTAGGCCGGCGGCCAGGGTAAAGCCGAACAAAAATTCCACCGCGCTGATCACCTGCTCCAGCACCCGCTGCACCTGGGCGATGGTGGTGGTCATGTCCACATTGGTCACGTTGGGAAACTGGCGCACCACCGCGTTGTCGAAGCCCTTGGTGGGCGGGGCCTTGTAGGCGCCCATGAAGGTGACGGGCACGTTCTCCAGGCGGCTCACCGGGTACATGACGAAGAAGTTGGCCCGCATGGAACCCCAGTCCACCTTGCGCAGCGAGCTGATACGCGCCTCGCTCTGCACGCCGGCCATGTCGAAGCGCAGGGTGTCGCCCACATGCAGGCCCAGGGTCTTGGCGATGCCCTCCTCCACGCTGATGGCGCCGGCCTCGTCGGGCGTCCACTGGCCACCTACCACCTCGTTTTGTGACGGCAGCGTGGGGCTGTAAGAGACGTTGAACTCGCGGTCCACCAGGCGCTTGGCGCGGTCTTCCACGTAATCGTCCGGCGTGACGGTGCGGCCATTCACCGCCACCAGGCGGCCACGGATCATGGGGTACCAGTCGTAGCGCTCCACACCGGCGCGCTGCAACATCTGGCGAAAGGCGTCAGCCTGCTCGGGCATGACGTTGATGACGAAGCGATTCGGCGCATCCGGCGGCGTGGCGCGGCGCCAACTGCTGATCAGGTCGGTGCGCAACAGCACCAGCAGCACCAGGGCCAGCAGGCCCACTGCCAGCGCGCTGACCTGGACCACGGCATAGGCCGGGCGCGCCGACATCTGGCGCGTGGCCAGCACCAACCAGCGCGGCGCCGTGGCCTCGTTCACGCTCCAGCGCAGGGTCTTGACTGCCACCCAGCTCAGGGCAGCGAACACGGCCACCGCAGCCGCAAAACCACCCACTGCAATCAGGCCCAGCTTGAGGTCGCTGCTGGCGGCCAGCAGCAGGGCCGCAAAGCCCAGCACGCCCACGGCCAGCACACCCAGTGAGGCGGGCTTGAGGTTACCCACGTCGCGGCGAATCACACGCAGCGGCGGCACCTGGGCCAGTTGCAGCACCGGTGGCAGACCAAAGGCCAGCAGCAGCGTCAGGCCCATGCCCAAGCCCAACAGCGCCGGCCAGGCGGTGGCGGCCGGCAGTGCGGCATCCACCAGGCCAGCCAGCAGCAGCACAAACAGGTGGTGCACGGCATAGCCCAGGATCAGGCCCAACGCGCTGGCGAACAGGCCCACCAGGGTGAACTCCAGGGCGTAGCTGGCGGCAATGGTGCGCTGGCTCAGGCCCAGCACGCGCAGCATGGCGCAGTCGTCCAAGTGCTGGGCGGCAAAAGCGCGCGCCGCCAGCGCCACGGCCACGGCGCTGAGCAGGGCCGCCAGCAGAGCCACCAGGTTGAGGAACTTGTCGGCGCGGTCCAGCGTCTGGCTCATCTCGGGGCGTCCGCTTTGCAGCGACTCCACGCGAATGCCGCGCAGGCCGTTGGCTGCGGCCTGCTTGACCTGGGCCTCGGCCCACTCGACAAAGGCCTGCACCGGCTTGTCTTCGCCGGCCACGGCCATGCGGTAGGTGACGCGGCTGGCGGGCTGGATCAGGCCGGTGGCGTCCAGGTCGGCCAGGTGGATCATCACGCGCGGCGCAAAGGCCATGAAGCCAGTGCCACGGTCCGGCTCCACGGCGATGATGCGGGCGATCTTCATGCGCGACTCGCCCAGCAGGAGTTCGTCGCCCATGCCCACGCCCAGCGCTTCGAGCAGGGAGGCGTCCACCCAGGCCTCGCCCGGTGCGGGGATGGCACGGGTGGGGGCGTCGGGTGCATCGGGCGCACTGGCTACGCGCAGCGCGCCGCGCAGCGGGTAGCCATGCTCCACCACCTTGAGTGCCACCAACTTGGCGGCACCGCCCTGGGCATCGCTAGCGCGGGCCATGGTGGGAAAGCCCGCAGTGCTGACCACGGCCAGCCCCTGGGCACGCGCCTTGTCCAAAAAGGCCTGGGGAGTGGGGTTGTCGCTGGAGACCACCGCGTCGCCACCCAGCAGTTGGCGGGCGTCACGCGCCAGGCCGCCCTTGAGCCGGTCGGCAAAGAAGCCCACGGCGGTGAGGGCCGCCACGGCCAGTGTCACGGCCACGATCAACAGGCGCAGGTCACCCGAGCGCACATCGCGCCACAGGCTGCGCCAGCCCAGGCTCCAGAAGGAAATGTTCATGGTCGCAACCTTAGCGCATCCGCGCCGGGCCCACCCCGGCTGGGGTCTCCCAGCGGGGGCGAGGATGGGATCAGCGGATGGAAGGCGCGCCCTTGAGGGCCGACAGCTCGCCACCGATCAAGCGGCGCAGGTTCAGCGCGTCGGCCTGGCGCGAGGCCGTGCCGGAGGCCTTGAGCAGCACCAGGGTGGCACTCTTGCCGGCCTGTTTGATGCGCATGATCAGGCAACGCCCGGCCTCGTTGGTGAAGCCGGTCTTGGACAAGAGGATGTCCCATCCGCGCGCGCCCACCAGGCGGTTGGTGTTGTGAAACACCACGTTGCGCCCACTCATGCGCACCACGTCGGAGACGTTGGTGGTGATGTCGGCGATCTCCGGGTAGCGCGAAGCGGCCTGGGCCAGCTTGGCCAGGTCGGCGGCGGTGGAGGTGTTCTCCGGCGACAGGCCCGAGGCCTCGTGGATCACGGTATTGGTCATGCCCAGCGCACGCAGCTTGGCCTGCACCGCGCCCAGGAAGGCCGCCTGACCCCCTGGGTAAGTGCGTGCCAGCGCGGCGGCGGCCCGGTTGTCGGAGGACATCAGGGCCAGGCGCAGCACGTCATGGCGGCTCAGGCGCGCGCCCACCGGCACGCGCGAGGTGCTGTGCTTGAGCTCATCCACGTCGGCGGAGTCAATGGCGATCTCCTCGTCCATGGCGGGGCGGCTGTCCAGCACCACTACGGCGGTGATGAGCTTGGTCAGCGACGCAATGGGCACCGCGGCATCGGCCCCCTTTTCAAACAGCACCTGGCCGGTGTCGTCATTGACGACGATGGCGTGCTCGGAATGGAGCTTGAAGGCGTGCGCGCCCGTGCAGGCCCACAACGCCAGGCTGGCGACAAGCAGCTTGGTCCGCATGGAGAAAACCGCGCGGTGCTCAGTGGTCGGGGTAGCTCAGGTCGGCGCGGCGGTTTTCCGCATGGGCCGCCTCATCATGGCCTTGGGCCTTGGGCTTTTCCTTGCCAAAGCTCACGGCTTCCAGTTGGGAGTCCTTCACGCCATAGAGCTTCAAGGCCTTGACCACAGCCTCGGCGCGCTTCTGGCCCAGGGCCAGGTTGTATTCGGAGCCACCGACCTCGTCGGTGTTGCCCTGCACGCGGATTGCCACCTCGGGGTGGGACGCCAGGAACTTGCCGTGCAACTGCACCAGGTCGGCATAGCTGGGTTTGACGGAATACTGGTCAAAGTCGAAATAGACGCTGCGCTTTTGTGAAAGGGGGTTGGCCGGGTCCAGGTAGGCGGCCAGGGGTGCGCGGGTTGCCACGGGCTGGGCGGCGGGCTGCGCCGCTGCCACCGGAGCCTGGGGAGCGGGTGCCTGCGTGGCGGTGGGCGTTGCCACCGGCGTGCTGCTGCAAGCGCCCAAAACCAATGCGGCCGCCAGGCCACTCAAACCCATCCAACGTTGTCCGAAATGCATGCGATGTCCTAAATAAGGTGTCCGAAGACCGCCATTTTATAAAAGCTCGGTGAAGCAACGGTAAAGATGCGCCGCCGCTCGGGCTCAAAAGCGCTCCAGCACCAGCATGGGGCCGACGCGCACACCGGCTGTGCACAGGGGCCACCAAGCGTGGCCAGCCATCCCACTCTCAGTGCACAAATCTTGTATACCAGTGGCTCGATAGTTGCTTCTCTTGCGCCCTATGACCAGCGCAACCGACATCAGCAACCGCATCATCGAAGCCGTCATGGCACAGAAACTGGCCCCAGGAGCCCGGTTGGGCGAACAACAGCTGGCCATGCTGTTTGACTGCAGCCGCACCATTGTTCGCGAAGCACTGACCCACCTGGCCACGCGTGGCATCGTGACGGTTAGCAGCCGGCGTGGCTGGTACCTGATAGAACCCTCTCCCGCCGAAGCACGCGAGGCCTTCGAGGCGCGCCGCGTAATCGAAATGGGCCTGATACGCTGCGCCACGTCCGTGAACAAGGCGGCCATCAGACAGCTGAAGGCCCACCTTGCCAAGGAGAAGGCGGCCCTCAAGGGTAACGACGTGGGTCTTCGCAGCTACTTGCTGGGTGACTTCCACGTCTGTCTGGCCGAATGCCTGGGCAATAGCCTGCTGGCCGACACGCTGCGCGACTTCACCGCGCGCACCACGCTCATCGCCATGCTCTACCAGTCCTCGCACGACGCTGCGCACTCATGCGCGGAACACGTGGAAATCGTCCAGGCGCTGGAGCAGAACGATCACCCCCAGGCGGAGCGGTTGATGCAGCAACACATTGGCAACGTGCAAGCAGCACTCAAACTGCAAAGCACCAGCGGCGACCCGCTATCTGAGTTGCGCCAGGCCCTGCAGCCCTTGTCGAACCCGCCAACCAAGGCCGATGGCGTTTCTCGGGCACAAGACTTGCATACAAGTTCCACCAAGAAGTCCCCCAAGGAAACCTCAACCTACTTAGGAGCCCTGCTATGAAGTTGATCCATGCGAACAAACGCCCATTCGTCTACGCCCTGGCCACCGCAGCCCTTTTGTGCGGAACCACCGCGCAGGCCCAAACGGCTTTAGATGACATTCTGAAATCCAAGGTGCTGAAGGTCGCGGTGCAAACGGACTCGGCTCCCTACGGCTTCGTCGGGACGGACCTCAAACCCGTGGGCCTGGATATCGACATGGCCCACTACATTGGGAAGAAGCTTGGCGTGGCAGTCGAGTTGGTCCAGGTCGTCAGCGCCAGCCGCATTCCAGCACTGCAAACCAAGAAGGCAGACCTGGTGATCGCCACGCTGGGCAAGAATCCGGAGCGCGAAAAAGTGATCGATTTTTCGTCCGCCTATTCTCCGTTCTTCCAGGCCGTCTTCGGGCCCAAGTCCATCAGCGTGAAGAGCTTCGCCGACCTTGCCGGCAAGACCGTAGGCGTCACCCGCGGCGCCATGGAAGACCAGGAATTGACCAAGGTGGCGCCTGCCTCCACCGACACCAAGCGCTTCGAGGACAACAACGCCACCATCGCCGCCTTCACCGCCGGCCAGGTCCAGTTCGTGGCGCTTGGCGCCTCGGTGGCAGGCAACATGATGACCAAGAATCCGCAACTCTCCTGCGAGTACAAGCTGCTCCTCAAGGACAGTCCGAACTTCATCGGTATCGCCAAGGGCGAGGACAAGCTCAAGACCAAGGTCAACGAGATCATTGCCGATGCCAAGAAGTCCGGCGAGCTGGATGCCATGGCCAAGAAGTGGCTCAGTCGCCCCGCCGGCGAATTGCCGCTGTAAGTCGCCGTTACCCCTGTCGCAACGATGACGATTCAATTCGACTTTGCCGCCGTGCTGGTCGAGTGGCCAATGCTGCTGACGGGCGTGGCCTGGACCCTCGCCCTGACGGGAGCGTCAGTACTGATCGGCACCACGCTGGGCGTTGCCTGTGCCTGGGTGCGTGCCCGGGGCTTCGGCGCCACTCTGGCGCCCGCTTGGCTCGGTGCCGCGGTGGGCGCGTACGTGGAGTTGATCCGCAATACGCCCTTCATCGTGCAGCTGTTCTTCATCTTCTTTGGCCTGCCAGCGGCCGGTTTCAAACTGTCCGCAGAGAGTGCGTCCATCGTGGCGATGGTGATCAACCTGGGGGCCTATGCGACGGAAATCATCCGCGCCGGACTGGAGGCTACGCCCAAGGGGCAACTGGAGGCAGCGCAGAGTCTGGCCCTAAGCCGACAACAAATCTTCGTCCACGTGGTGCTGCCGCCAGCGCTGAAAAAAGTGTGGCCCAGCCTGGTCAGCCAGATCATCATCGTGATGCTGGGCTCGTCGGTGTGCGGGCAAATTTCCACGCAGGAACTGAGCTATGCAGCGGATTTGATCCAGAGCCGCAACTTCCGCTCGTTCGAGTCTTTCATCGTCGTTGGCAGTATTTACCTGCTGCTGTCCATGGGTGCCCGCCAGTTGTTGAATTGGCTGGGAGCCAAGGTCTTGTTTGGCAGGAGGTAGACCATGGCCGATTTTTCGCTGTGGGACATTGCACGCAATTTGCTGCTGGCGGCTCGTTGGACGGTGGCCCTGTCGCTGATCGCCTTCGTGGGCGGCGGTCTTATCGGCCTGCTGCTTGTCACGTTGCGACTGAGCAAGCTACCGGGCATGGTGGCACTGGTTACGGCATTCGTGCAGGTCTTTCAAGGGGTTCCCTTGCTGGTGCAGTTGTTCCTGGCGTATTACGGGCTGGGCCTGCTGGGCATCAACACCTCGCCATGGGTTGCCGCTGGCGCGGGCCTGACGTTGTACACCAGTGCCTTCCTGGCCGAGATCTGGCGCGGCTGCGTGGAGTCCATCCCGCGCGGACAGTGGGAGGCCTCCGCCAGCCTGGCCTTGAACTTCCACGAGCAACTGCGCTACGTCATTGCGCCGCAGGCCCTGCGCATCGCCGTTCCACCCACCGTGGGCTTCCTCGTGCAAGTGATCAAAGGCACGGCGCTGGCCTCCGTGATTGGCTTCATGGAACTGACCAAGGTGGGCAAAACCATTGCCAACGCAACCTTCAGCCCGTTCCTGGTTTTCAGCTGCGTGGCCATCCTGTATTTCTTGCTCTGCTATCCGGTCAGTCGGTACGCAAAGCGCCTAGAGAGGAAGATTCATGCCCATCGTTGAAATCACCGGCCTACACAAATCCTACGGGGAGCACGAGGTCCTCAAGGGCATCGACCTCAATGTGGCATCGGGAGAAGTCGTCGCCATCATCGGCAAGAGCGGTTCCGGCAAGAGCACGCTGCTGCGGTGCATCAACGGCCTGGAGGAGTTCCAGAGCGGCAGCTTGACAGTGGACGGCCGCCCCTTGCTGCACCACGATGCAGCGGCCATGCGTGAGCTGCGCCAACATGTGGGCATGGTGTTTCAGAGCTTCAACCTGTTTCCGCATCTGACGGTGGGCAAGAACATCATGCTGGCGCCCAGTCTCGTGAAGAAAAAGGAAGGTGCAGCCAACGAAGCCGTGGCCCGCAAGTTGTTGGAGCGCGTGGGTTTGGCCGAAAAATTCGATGCCTTTGGCGATCAGCTATCGGGAGGGCAGCAACAACGCGTGGCCATTGCACGAGCTTTGGCCATGGAGCCCGCCGTCCTGCTCTGCGACGAGATCACCAGCGCACTAGACCCCGAACTGGTGGGAGAGGTGCTACGGGTGGTTGAGAGCCTGGCCGACGAGGGCATGACGCTGCTGATGGTCACCCACGAGATGAATTTCGCCCGCAAGGTAGCCGACCGCGTGGTCTTCATGCACCAGGGGCGCGTCCATGAAACGGGCGCACCGAAAGACCTGTTCAGCAATCCCCAAACCCCCGAACTCAGAATGTTCCTCAGCGCCCTCCATGATTAGCGCGCTGGGCGGCACACGATTCGGGTTCAAGCCACGGCGCGCAGGCGGGGTTCGGCCAACTCGGGCTGCAGCACCAGGCGCTCGACCGCGCTGTAGCACAGAAAGCGCTTGTGCGTGGCGCGGCCGATGGCGCACAGGCCCACGCGCTGGGCCACCTCCAGCCCCATCTCGGTGATGCCGCTGCGTGAGACCACGATGGGAATGCCCATCTGCGCCGATTTGATGACCATCTCGCTGGTCATGCGGCCGGTGGTGTAGAGCACCTTGTCGGCGCCACCCACGACTTGCATACCCATCCAGCCGGCGATGGTGTCGATGGCGTTGTGGCGCCCCACGTCTTCGATGAAGAGCAGCATGGCATCGCCCTGGAACAGGGCGCAACCGTGCACGGAGCCGGCCTGTTTGTAGATGCTGTCCTGCGTGCGGATGGCGTTGACGATGCCGTACAGCTGCGACTGCTGCAGGGTGGCATGCGGCAACGCGATGCGGTCCACCTCGTCCAGAATGCCGCCAAAGACGCTGCCCTGGCCGCAGCCGGTGGTCACCACGCGCTGGGCCGTGCGCTCCTCGATCTGTGCAATGCCGTGGCGGGTCTTCACGGCCGCCGCACCGACCTCCCAGTCCACCGTGATGGATTCGATGTCGTGCACCGACTGCACCAGGCGCTGGTTGCGCAGGTAACCCAGCACCAGCAACTCGGGGTGGCCGCCCAGGGTCATCAGCGTGACCAGTTCGCGCTTGTCCACGTAGACGGTGAGCGCGCGCTCGCACGGGATGGTGCTGCTGACTTCTTCGCCCCATTCGTTGACAACCGTGATGGTGCGGGTCAGCGGCGCCTGGGCCTGGGTGAGACGGGGGAGAAGCTGCAAGGGCATGGGTGCAGTATGGCGCAAAGCCATGGGGGCCGCCTTCCTGTCCTACTTCTTGGCCTTGTCAGGTGCAATGGGCGCCGTTGCCACCGCGGCACTGGCCGGCGCCTGCGGCAGCGGGTACACGAACGGCCCCGGATCGGTGCAGGTGGAGGCGGCTGGCGCAGCACCCTTGGCGTCCTTGCCCGCGCTCTTGGTAGCCGCTTTGTTGGTGCGTGCAACCACGCGGTCCTGCGCCTTGCAAAGCTGGTAGGCCTCAACCTTGGCGGTGTAGGCCGTCTTGGCGGCGGCTTCGGCGGCCTTGGCCTTGGCTTCCTCGCTGGGCGCGGGGAGCTTGGCCCATGCGGTGGCGGACAGGGCCAACACGGTCAGGCTGATGGATAGGGACTTCATGCGAACCTCCGTCGCGAATCAGGTTTGAGCGGTCGTGGGTGCCACCGGTGAAGCCGGTTGGCCGCTGCGCTGGGCCGGCACCTTGCCGGACTTGATATCGTCGTACCACAGGGCGTGGTGCTCACGGGCCCAGGTCTCGTCCACATGGCCGGTGAGCATGCCTTGCAGCGCGCCCTCGGTGCCGACGGTGCCGAGGTAGATATGGCCCATGAACAGCATCAGCATCAGGAGGTTGGACACCGAATGCACCATGTGCGCCACCTGCATGGTGGAGCGCTCGTAGACGATGCCCGGCAGGACCTTGTCCAGCACCAGGCCGGAGGCCACGACGGTCAGGCCCAGCACGAACACGCCGGCCCAGAAGATCACTTTCTCGCCGGCATTGAAACGGCCGGACGCGATCTCCTGCCCGGACAGCATGCCGCCACCCTTGAGCAGCCAGTTCAGATCGCCCTTGGCCGGCAGGTTGTCGCGGATGAAGGTCACGATCACCACCACCAGCGATACGGCAAACAAGGGGCCAGCAAAGTTGTGCGCGGTCTTGAGCGCATAGGCCAGCCAGCCGAACAACGTGGTGCCGATGACGGGCAGCAACACGAACTTGCCAAAGGCCATGACCAGGCCGGATAGGGCCAGGACGCTGAAGGCCGCGGCATTGACAATATGCGCGCCGCGCTCGAACGGCGTGAAGCGCTCGATCAGGCGGCCCGTGGGCGCACCGTGCAGTTTGATGCTACCCACCCGCCAGTAGAACAGCGCAATGGCCACGGCGACGATCACCAGCAGCGAGCCACCATAGGGAATCAGCCACTGGTTGCGCACTTCGCGCCAGGCCTGGCCCGCATTGGTCAGGCGCGAACCGGGGTATTGCACAAAGGGCTGGATCAGCGTGGCGGCCTCCGGCGCCTCGCTTTTGGGCAGGCTGCTCACACCGGTCTGGCCGGCCACCACCTGGCGCCACATGGGCGCATTGTTGCCGGGCTGCACCTTGGCCCGCTCGCCATTGCTCTGGGTCGCATAGCCGGGCTCGGCACTGGCCTCGGGCTTCACATCCAGGATGTTGGCGCTCTGCACGGCAGGTGCAGCCGCCGGGGGAGGTGCCGCAGTGGGTGATGCCGGCTGGGCCGGAGTCTGCGCGGGCGCCAGGCCCGACAGACCCAGGGCCAGCAGCACAGCCGCAAGAGATGAACGCAACATGGTGGTCTCCTGTGGGCTCAGTCAATTCATGCGGGAATAGTCGTTCTGGCTGTTCTGCTGGCGCGCCTTGAGCTGCTGCTCCCAGGCGGTCTTATCGCCTACCTTCCAGCCCGGTGCGGTGAACGCCGCGGTACCGGTTCCGGTGTAGGCCGGGCTGTCGGACTTGGGCATACCTACCGTCTGCGGCTTTTCGCCGCAGGCAGCCAGCAGTCCCACCAGGGTCAGAACGCACAACGCAGGTTTTGTCGTCATGACTTGGCTCCTGTCTCGGGTGCCTTGCCGGCCTTTTGCGAACCGTAGGCGGTGCCCCAGCCCCAGACCTCGGCGCCCTTGCCACGCTGGACCACGCGGGTGCGGAATATCTCGGCCACCACATCGCCATCACCGGCCAGCAGGGCCTTGGTGGAGCACATCTCGGCACAGGCCGGCAGCTTGCCTTCGGCCAGGCGGTTGCGGCCGTATTTTTCGAACTCGGCCTGGCTGCCGTTGGCCTCGGGGCCGCCGGCGCAGAAGGTGCACTTGTCCATCTTGCCGCGCACGCCAAAGGCGCCCTGCGAGGGGAATTGCGGTGCGCCAAACGGACAGGCGTAGGAGCAGTAGCCGCAGCCGATGCAGACATCCTTGTCGTGCAACACCACACCCTCGTCGGTGCGGTAGAAGCAGTTCACCGGGCACACGGCCATGCAGGGCGCGTCGCTGCAGTGCATGCAGGCCACGGAGATCGATTTCTCGCCGGGCACACCGTCGTTGAGCGTCACCACACGGCGGCGGTTCACACCCCAGGGCACCTCGTTCTCGTTCTTGCAGGCGGTGACGCAACCGTTGCATTCGATGCAGCGCTCGGAGTCACAGACAAATTTCATGCGTGCCATGGTCAGGCCCTCTCAACGTTGCAGACGGTGGTCTTGGTCTCTTGCATCATCGTGACGCTGTCGTAACCATAGGTCGTCGAGGTATTGATGGCCTCGCCGCGCACCACCGGGTGGGCACCGGCCGGGTAATAGGCCAGCATGTCCGCGCCCTGCCAGCGGCCCGAGAAGTGGAAGGGCATGAACACCGTGTCCGGCCCGACGCGCTCCGTCACCAGCGCCTGCACGTTCAGGCGCGCACCGGTGGGCGTACTGACCCAGGCGCGCTCGCCGTTGCGGATGCCCTTCTCGGCGGCCACCTTGGGGTTGATCTCGATGAACATCTCCTGCTGCAGCTCGGCCAGCCAGGGGTTGGAGCGGGTTTCCTCGCCGCCACCCTCGTACTCGGTCAGGCGCCCGGAGGTCATGATGAACGGGAACTTCTCGTGCACCTTGTCGGCGATGTTCTTCTGCTGCACCGTCTTGTACAGCGTGGGCAGGCGCCAGAAGGCCTTCTTGTCGTCGTGCGCCGGGTATTTGGCCACCAGGTCGGGGCGAATGCCGTACAGCGGCTCGCGGTGCTGGGGAATCGGGTCGGGAAAGTTCCACACCACGGCGCGGGCCTTGGCATTGCCAAAGGGGTGGCAGCCGTGGACCTTCAACACCACGCGCTGGATGCCGCCGGAGAGATCGGTCTTCCAGTTCTTGCCCTCGGCCGCGGCCTTTTCGGCCTCGGTCAGGTCGTCCCACCAGCCCAGCTTCTTCAGCAGCACATGGTCGAACTCGGGGTAGCCGGTCGTGATGTCGGCACCCAGCGAGTGGGAACCGTCTTCGGCCAGCAGGCTCTTGCCATCGCGCTCCACACCAAAATTGGCGCGGAAGTTGCCACCGCCTTCCATCACGTGCTTGGACGTGTCGTACAGGTTGGGCGAGCCCGGGTGCTTGAGCTCGGGTGTGCCGTAGCAGGGCCATGGCAGGCCGAAGTAGTCGCCGCTCATGTCGTAGCCGGTTTCCTTGTCCACGACCTTGCCCTTGCACTTGAGCGTCTTCACGTCAAAGGCCTGCATGTTGCGCATGTGGGCCTTCAGCCGCTCCGGGCTCTGGCCGGTGTAGCCAATGGTCCAGCACGAGCGGTTGATCTCGCGCAAGATGTCCTCGGGCATGGGCTCGTCCAGGCCCTTGACCTTTTGCATCTTGAAGTTCTTGGACAGCTCCTTGCCGAAGCCCAGGCGGTCGGCCAACTGCTGCATGATCATGTGGTCGCTGCGGCTTTCCCACAGCGGCTCAATCACCTTCTCGCGCCATTGCAGCGAGCGGTTGGACGCCGTGCAGGAGCCGCTGGTCTCGAACTGCGTGGCGGCCGGCAGCAGGTAGACGGCGCGGTTGGGATTCAGGTCCTCGGGCTTGCCCGGCATCGCCGCCATGGCCGCGGTGGCAGACGGATAAGGGTCCACCACCACCAACAGGTCTAGCTTGTCCATGGCGCGCTTCATCTCCAGGCCGCGCGTCTGCGAGTTGGGGGAATGGCCCCAGTAAAACACGCCGCGCAGGTTGGAGTCCTGGTCGATGAGCTCGTTCTTTTCCAACACGCCGTCGATCCAACGCGAGACCGTGATGCCGGGCTTGCTCATCATGGCGGGTGAAGAGAACTGCTGCTTGATCCACTCGTAGTCCACGCCCCAGACCTTGGCAAAGTGCTTCCACGCCCCTTCGACGATGCCGTAGTAGCCGGGCAGCGAATCGGGGTTGGGACCCACGTCGGTCGCGCCCTGCACGTTGTCGTGGCCACGGAAGATGTTGGTGCCACCGCCGCTCTTGCCCACATTGCCCAGAGCCAGCTGCAGAATGCACGAGGCCCGCACCATGGCGTTGCCAATCGTGTGCTGGGTTTGGCCCATGCACCAGACCAGCGTGCTGGGGCGGTTGTCGCTCATCATCTTGGCGACCTTGAAGACCTGCTCCTCCTTGACGCCGCAGGCCTCTTCGACCTTGTCCGGCGTCCACTTGGCCAACACTTCGTCCTTGACCTTGTCCATGCCAAAGACCCGGTCGTTGATGTACTGCTTGTCTTCCCAGCCGTTCTTGAACACGTGGTACAGCACGCCAAACAGGAAGGGGATGTCGGAGCCGGAGCGGATGCGCACGTACTCGTCGGCCTTGGCGGCGGTGCGGGTGAAGCGCGGGTCCACGACGATCATCTTGGTGCCGGTTTCCTTGGCGTGCAGCATGTGCAGCATGCTGACCGGGTGCGCCTCGGCGGCGTTCGACCCGATGTACATCGCGCACTTGCTGTTCTGCATGTCGTTGTACGAGTTGGTCATCGCACCGTAACCCCAGGTGTTGGCCACGCCGGCCACCGTGGTGGAGTGGCAGATGCGGGCCTGGTGGTCGCAGTTGTTGCTGCCCCAGAAGCTGACGAACTTGCGCAGCAGGTAGGCCTGCTCGTTGTTGTGCTTGCTGGACCCAATCCAGTAGATGGCGTCCGGGCCGCTGGCCTTTTTCAATTCCTGCAGCTTGGCGGCGATTTCGGTCAGCGCCGTGTCCCAGCTGATGCGCTGGTACTGGCCATTGACCAGTTTCATGGGGTAACGCAAGCGGTACTCGCCGTGGCCGTGTTCGCGCAGGGCGGCTCCCTTGGCGCAGTGCGCGCCCAGGTTGATGGGCGAATCAAACACCGGCTCCTGGCGCACCCAGACACCGTTTTCCACTACCGCATCCACCGCGCACCCCACCGAGCAGTGGGTGCACACCGTGCGTTTGACCTCCACCTTGCCGGCACCCACCGCCGCCTCACCGTTGGAGGCCTGGGCCTTGCGCACCAGGGTCAGTTGGGTCGCGGCCAGGCCAACACCCACCCCCAGGCCGGAACGGCGCAGAAAGGCGCGCCGGTCCATGGTGGGCAGGGTCTGGGCCAGGCCCCGGCGCAGGCTGTGCACAAACGACGCGCGCGGGCCTGCGCCCGACGCATCCGATTTTTTGGTCAGCAACATGGATGTCTCCGAAAGACGGTGAGCGGGGGCGATCAGACGCGGGTGGTCTTGTAGTACTGCTTGACGTGGTCCGACAGGGCGTAGCCGCCGCCACGCTCCGGCGGTGGTGCCTTGGGTGCGGGAGCCGCCACCTCCGCGGTCTGCGCCTTGGGCAAAAGGCTGGCGGCAACGACCACCGCGCCTGCGGTGGCACCACCGGCGAACAGGGTGCGACGGGACAGTCGAGAGGGCGATGCGGGCATGGGCAGTCTCCTGTTGGTGTCTCTTATGCAGCCATATGCATAGCGATTCCCAGTGAAATCTAGCAACAAGTGGGCGGAACAACAAGTGGAAAAACCCGCTCACCCCGTCGTCGCATCCGTGCAGCGGCGCCCAACAGCCCGACAATCGCTACGAAATTGGTAGCACGTCATGCATAACCCACGAGGGCTACAGGCCAAAATGACCAATACCTTTGGCTCAGTCCAGCATATCGAAGCCCTGCGCCTCCACCGCCATGAAGGCGCGCGTCAGCTCGGCCAACGCGCAGTAGAAGCGGGCCTGGGGGTTGGCCTGCAGGGCGTCGCACAGGCGCGCCACCCAGGGCTGGATGTGGGTGCTGAAGAAGGCGTGTTGTCGGGTGAGGTTGGACACGCCCGCGTCGTCGCCGGCGATCAGGTAGCGCATGACCTCGCACAGGTAGGCGATGTGGTCCTCGGTTTCGGACATGGCCTCATCGCGCGAGAGGCCCAGCTCGGCCAGCTCACCGCGCAGGGCGGCCAGCGGCTTCTCGTTGAGGAAGCCGCTCTGGTAGTAGGAACCAAACAGGTAGACCGCGGGCTTGCCCACGCCGCCGAAGAGCAGGGCGTACTCGGCGGCAATGTCGGCGTCGCCCATCTCTCTGGCCACGCCCACCAGTGCGCGCCAGGGCTCCTCCAGAAAGCCGCCTTCGCTGGGGGCCTCGGTGGGGGCCAGGCGCATCTGTGCCAACCATTCGGGGTCGGGCGGCGCGTAGTACAGGGTGGCGAGCAGGCCGTACAGCTCGGCGCGTGCCATCTCTTCGTCGAGGGCGGCGGTGGGTGTCATGGGATCAATGGGTGTCATGGTGGCGAGGGCTGTTTGTGGGGCCTAGCGGATGTCCTGGATCTTGACCTCGTTGTCGGCCGAGTAGATGTCGATGACGCGGCAGTCGCTGCACATCTTGAGGCGGTCGGCGGCGGCGCCCTGGAACATGGCGTGGCCGGAGAGCTTGGTGAGCATGGCCTCGATGGCCTTGAGCGTGCCAAAGGGCTTGCCGCAGCGGATGCACTGGTAAGGCGGCACCTCGTTGAGCACCACCGCCTCCCGGCGCTCAGGCGCCAGGCTCAGGCGGGGCACCAGGCTCAGGGCCTTCTCGGGGCAGGTCTTCACGCACAGGCCGCATTGCACGCAGTTCTTCTCGATGAATTTCAGCTGGGGAGAGGCCTGGTTGTCCTGCAGGGCGCCGGCCGGGCAGGCATTCACGCAGCTCAGGCACAGCGTGCAGGCATCCTTGTCCAGCGCCACCGCGCCCAGGGGCGAGGCGGCGGGCGGCAGGGCGATGGCCTCGGGGCGCGCGGTCGCCTGCGCTACCAGATGGTCCAGCGCCAGCTCTAACGTGGCGCGCTTGTCGGCCTGCACCGCAAAGCCTGCGGCGTGACCCACGGTCTGGGCAGGCGCGGCGCGCAGTTGCGCATCCAGCGCGGCCAGGTCGCGCGCATCGCGGGCCTGCAGCAGGCGCACATGCGTGCCCTGGTAGCCCAGGCCGTTCAGCAGGGTCTGGGCCACGGCCATCTGGGCCTGCACGGCTTCCACATACTGCGGTGCCTCTTCGCCGGTCATCAGCACCCAAACCTGGGACGCGCCATAGGCAATGGCCGTGAGCCACAGCTCCAGACCGACGGATGCGGTATGCCACAGCGCCAGCGGCAGCACGCGCGCCGGCACACCGTGGATGGCGGGGTCGAGCCGGGCGGCGCGGCCAAGGTCGTTGATCAGGCGCGTGCCGGCGTCCTGGCTGTGCAGCAGGATGGCGGCGTCCTTGCCGCCGGCACGGGCATAGGTGGCCAGCAGGGTCTTGAGGCGCACGCCCTGCTCGCTCGCCGGCGGATAGGCAAAGCCCAGCGCGCCGCTGGGACAGACGGTTGTGCAGGCACCGCAACCCACGCAGAGGTTGGGGTTGACTTCGATGGCATTGCGCTCGAAGGCGCTGCTGATGGCCGAAGCCGAACAGACATCGATGCAGGCGCTGCAGCCGGTCTTCTCGTTGCGGCTGTGGGCACAGAGCTTTTGCTTGTAGCTGAAGAAACGCGGTTTCTCGAACGTGCCCACCAGGGAGCGTGCCTGCAGCACGGCCTGCATCAACTCTATGCGCCCAGGACCGGCGGCCGGGCCGACGAAGAAGTAGCCCTGCGGCAGCGCATGCTGGGTGAAGGCCGGCGTGGCGCGCAGGTCCAACACCAGGTCGAAGGTCTCGCTGTGTGTTTCGGGTTGGCGGTCAAAGTTGATGGCACCGGCTGCACCACAAACCGTGACGCAGGCCCCGTGGGACTTGCACAGGCCGCTATCAATTTGGTAGTCGAAGCCGATGGCGCCTTCCGGGCAGGCGGCCAGGCAGGCGTTGCAGCGGGTACACAGGTCCAGGTCTATGGGGTTGTTCTGCGTCCACTGCAGGGTGAAGGCTCCCAGCCAGCCGGTGAGGTGCAGGGCGGTGCCGGTCAGCACCGGGTAGCGCCGTTCCTGGGCGCCGCCGTCCGCGCCGGCGCCGGTGCTGAACAGGCACACATCCAACGTGTCGGACAACAGGGCCGCCACGCGCTCGGCGGCGTCCAGCGGACCGATGACCAGGGCGCGCCCGGTGCTGTGGTACTCCACCGTGGCGACCGGTTCAGGCTCGGGCAGGCGGGCCAGCGCCAGCAGCGCCGCCTGCTTGGGTGCGGCCAGCGCGGCATCCTTGCTCCAGCCACCGGTTTCGCGGATGTTGACGAAGCGGATGGGCACGCCCTGGGCACCTTCGGTCTGCTCGGCGATTTCCTGGAACAGGCGGCTCTCCTGCGTGCAGGCCACCACCACCTCGTCACCCGCAACCAGCGCCTGCTGGAAGGCCCCAGCCTCGCGTCGGCACAACAAGGTGTGGGGCGTCAGCGTTTCATTGAGCGCCGTCCCCAGGGTCCGTGCGTCCAGGGGCATGGTCTTGTTGCAATCGCAAATCAGGGTTGGCATGGTCGTTGGGGCTCGCTTCTTCATCCACCAGCTTCAGAAACTGCGCGCTGGCCATCTTGCGCAGCACCGAGGCTGGCAGGGGGTCCGGTTGAGAGTAGTCGTCGATGTAGGTGTCCAGCCCGTCCATCACGTTGTAATGTGGATCGGTGAACAGCTTCTTCATGGCCGCGTTGCGCACGGCAGGATCCACATTGCGGGCCACAAAGGGCGTGTAGTCGGAATCCTGGCCCAGGGCCTGCACGTCCTCCAAAGTGGGGACCACCTGCACTTGGGGCTGCTCCGCCTGCGGGAGCGCCGGCACGGGCGCCACACTGGGCGGTGCGGCAGGCACTTCGGGTAGGGGCGGCGGGACAGTCCGCTCGGGCTCCGCCAGTGGCTTGCCCTGGCGGGCGTCCTGCTTGCGTTGGGACCAGCGGCCCAGGAAGCCTTCAGCCATGGCGCTTGCGGTCGGTGCCGCTGCCGTCGCCGCCACCGTGGCGCTTTTCGGTGCTGATGGAGGCCGGGTTGCCAAAGCGGTCGGTCAGGGACTTGAAGCTCTCCGGTCGCTTCACGCGGCGCACCTCGGGCTGGTAGTGCACGGCGATGAAGTCGCGCAGCCACTGCACCACGTGGGCCGGCGCGGGGACCTGCTCCACCGTCTCCTGCGCATCCAGCCAGCGGCTGGCGTCGATGTAGCTCAGGCTCACCGCCACCGGGCGGGCGATGGGTTCCTCCGCCACGCTGGCCTCGTCCTCCATGCGCCACAGCACAAACCAACAGGGATTGGGCGTGGTGGCGTTGAGCTGGTAGCCCTCGGCATCGTCTTCAAACAATTCGACCCGATAGCCCCCGTGCAGCCAGCGTGAGCCGCTATCATTTTGATAGAGCAGTCGGGGTTCGCTGCCAAAGCCCGCCTCCTGCGCCACCACGTCGTCCAGCACCCAGCGCCAGGTCTGCCAGCGGCTCATCGCGCCTTCGATGCGCTCCTTGCGCAGGATGACGGCGACTTCGATGGCGGGATGCTCGGCGGCCATGGCAGGCGACGAATCAGGTGGTCTTGCTGATGGTGATGGTGGGGAACTTGCTGGAGAAATCCTTGTTGCGCGCGGCGATGGACACCGCCACCTGGCGCGCCACGGCCTTGTAGATGCCGGCAATCTCGCCATCTGGGTCGGCCACCACGGTGGGCTGGCCGCCATCGGCCTGGACGCGGATCTGCATGTTCAACGGCAGCGCGCCCAGATAGTCCATGTTGTATTCGGCGGCCATCTTCTTGCCACCCTCGGCGCCAAAGATGTGTTCCACGTGGCCGCAGTTGCTGCACACGTGCACGGCCATGTTCTCGACGATGCCCAAGATGGGCACGCCCACCTTTTCGAACATCTTGATGCCCTTCTTGGCGTCCAGCAGGGCAATGTCCTGCGGCGTGGTGACGATGACGGCGCCGGTCATGGGCACGCGCTGGGACAGTGTGAGCTGGATGTCGCCGGTGCCGGGCGGCAGGTCCACCACCAGGTAGTCCAAGTCCTGCCAGTTGGTCTGGCGCAGCAGTTGCTCCAGCGCCTGGGTGGCCATGGGGCCGCGCCAGATCATAGCCTCGTCCTGGGCCACCAGGAAACCGATGGACATGACCTGCACGCCGTAGTTCTCCAGCGGCTCCATGGTCTTGCCGTCGGCGGACTCGGGGCGGCCTTCAATGCCCATCATCATGGGCAGGCTGGGGCCGTAGATGTCGGCGTCCAGCAGGCCGACGCGGGCGCCCTCGGCCGCCAGGGCCAGGGCCAGGTTGACGGCGGTGGTGCTCTTGCCGACGCCGCCCTTGCCGGAGGCCACGGCCACGATGTTCTTGACTCCGGGCAGCAGTTGCACGCCGCGCTGTACGGCGTGGGCCACGATGTGGCTGGTGATGTTGACCGAGACATTGCCAACACCGGGCACGGCCCGGGCGGCGTCGATCAGTAGCTTGCGCAGCGTGGCGATCTGGCTCTTGGCCGGGTAGCCCAGCTCCACGTCGAAGGCCACGTCGCCACCGGATACGGTCACGTTCTTGACCGCCTTGGTCGACACAAAATCCTTGCCGGTATTGGGATCCACCACCGCCTTGAGCGCGTCGGTGATGGCTTGCACGGTCACTGTCATTCGATATTTCTCCAGAGAATCCGGCATAGTCTATCGAACCCCGTCTGGCGCGCGGGTATTACGGGTTTACCCCCGTCGCCGGCATGCCGATTGGGCGTTTACAAGCCTTGCGCGCAACCCATAATGGGCCTATGCCCGACGCCGCCTCCAGCCCCCGTCCCACCGGCCTGCTGCTGACCGGCGGCGGTGCCCGCGCGGCCTACCAGGTGGGGGTGTTGGAGGCCGTTGCCGACATCCGCCTGGAGTGCGGCGCCGGCCACGAACCCAACCCCTTTCCCATCATCACCGGCACCTCGGCCGGTGCCATCAACGCCGCGGCGCTGGCCTGCGGCGCCGACCAGTTTGATACCACCGTGCGCATGATCGCCCGCACCTGGCGCAACTTCCACGCCGACCAGGTCTACCGCGCCGGCCACCTGGACATGGTGCGCTCCGGGGCCAAGTGGCTGACCCTGCTGTCGCTGGGCTGGGTGCTGGCCAAGTGGCGCCGGGTCAAGCCACGCTCCTTGCTGGACAACGGCCCCCTGGCCGAACTGCTGGCGCGCCTGGTGCCGCTGGAGCGCCTGCCGGAGTTGATCCGCCAAGGCCACATGCAGGCGCTGGCGGTCACGGCGTCGAGCTACAGCTCGGGCGAACATGTGACCTTCTTCGAGGCCGACAAGCGCTTGCAGCCCTGGGTGCGCAGCCAGCGCCTGTCGGTGCGCGACAAGATCACGCACGCCCACCTGCTGGCGTCCAGCGCGATTCCCTTCGTGTTCCCGGCCACGCAGCTGCGCATCAACGGCCGCGACGAATACTTTGGCGACGGCTCCATGCGCCAGTCCGCACCCTGCTCGCCAGCCATTCACCTGGGGTCCGAACGCATCCTGGTGGTGGGTGCCGGGCGCATGACCGAACCGCGCGACAGCACCACCCTGACGGCCAATACTTACCCCTCCATCGCCCAGATCGCCGGCCATGCCCTGTCCAACATCTTCCTGGACGCGCTGGCGGTGGACATTGAACGCGCCCGGCGCATCAACCACACCATCCAGCTGGTGCCCGCCGAACTGCGCCAGGCCAGCGCCCTGCGCCCGCTGGAGTTGCTGGTGATCGCACCCAGCCAGCGCCTGGACATGGTGGCCAGCAAACACATCGACGCCCTGCCCCACGCCGTGCGCACCATGCTCGGCGGCGTGGGGGTGTCCTCGCGCCAGGCCGACGTGAAAGGCTCCGCCCTGGCCAGCTACCTGCTGTTCGAGTCGCCCTACACCCGCGAATTGATGACCCTGGGCTACGAAGACGCCCAGCGCCAACGCGCCGAGGTCTGCGCCTTCTTCGGCTGGACCGACCCCAAGACCGCCCTGCCCGACGTACCCGAGTCGGGCCAACTGCCGATGGAGCGGCGCAAGGACCCGTTGCGGCTGCGTTGAGTGCACCCGGCGGACTAAAATCGGCGTTCTCCCTTGAAAGCCGTACCCTGATGCCACGCCAACTCTTTGTCACCACCGCCCTGCCCTACGCCAATGCCCCGTTCCACATCGGGCACATGATGGAGTACATCCAGGCCGACATCTGGGTGCGCTTCCAGCGCATGCACGGCAGCGCGGTGCACTTTGTGTGCGCGGACGACGCCCACGGCGCACCCATCATGATCGCCGCCGAGAAGGCCGGCAAGACGCCCCAGCAGTTCGTGGCCGACATCGCCGCCGGACGCAAGCAGTACCTGGACGGCTTTCACATCAGCTTTGACAACTGGCACAGCACCGACGGCGCCGAGAACCACCAACTGGCCCAACAGGTCTACCGCGACCTCAAGGCCAACGGCTTGATCGAGAGCCGCACCATCGAGCAGTTCTTCGACCCCGACAAGAGCATGTTCCTGCCGGACCGCTTCATCAAGGGCGAATGCCCACGCTGCGGAGCCAAGGACCAGTACGGCGACAACTGCGAGGTCTGCGGCGCCGTCTACAGCCCCACCGAACTGAAGAACCCCTACTCCGCACTCAGCGGCGCGACACCGGTGCTGCGCACCTCCGAGCACTTCTTCTTCAAGCTGTCCGACCCTCGCTGCCTGGCCTTCCTGGACCAGTGGACACAGAGCGGCGCCGTGCAGAGCGAGGTGCTGAACAAGATCGCCGAGTGGATCGAACCCGGCGAGGACGGCAAACCGAAGATGGGCGACTGGGACATTTCCCGCGACGCGCCCTACTTCGGCATCGAGATTCCCGATGCGCCGGGCAAGTACTTCTACGTCTGGCTGGACGCGCCCATCGGCTACCTGGCCTCGCTGCAGAACCGCTTTGCCAAGATCGAGGGCGACGCCGCCAAGGGTGCGGCCGCCTACGCCGCCTTCATGGCCGACCCGGCGACCGAGCAGTACCACTTCATCGGCAAGGACATCATCACCTTCCACACGCTGTTCTGGCCGGCCATGCTGCACTTCAGCGGCCGCAAGACGCCCAACGCGGTGTTCGTGCACGGCTTTTTGACGATCAACAGCGGCGAGAAGATGAGCAAGAGCCGCGGTACCGGTCTGAACCCGCTCAAATACTTGAGCCTGGGCATGAACCCCGAGTGGCTGCGCTATTACCTGGCCACCAAGCTGACGCCGCGCAACGAGGACATCGAGTTCAGCCCCGAGGACTTCATGACCCGCGTCAACGCCGACCTGATCGGCAAGTACGTCAACATCGCCTCGCGCGCCGCTGGCTTCATCAGCAAGCGCTTCGGCGGCAAGCTGGGCGCCATCTCGCCCGACGGCGCCGGCCTGCTCGACACGCTGCGCGAAGGCCAGGACGCAATCGCCAACCTGTACGAGGCGCGCGAGTTCTCCAAGGCCCAGCGCGAGATCATGCTGCTGGCCGACAAGGTCAACGCCTATGTGGACGCCAACAAGCCCTGGGAGCTGGCCAAAAAGGAAGGCATGGAAGCCCGGTTGCACGACGTCTGCACGGTCTGCATCGAAGCCTTCCGCCTGCTGACCATCTACCTGAAGCCCGTGCTGCCGGCACTGGCCGCCAATGTGGAGGCCTTCCTGAACAGCGGGACGCTGTCCTTCACCAAGGCCAACGGCGGCCTGGGCGCCGGCCACGCGATCAATGACTACCAGCACCTGATGCAGCGCGTCGATCCCAAGCAGCTTGAAGCATTGTTTGAGGCTCCAGCCCTCGCCGCTGCTGCGCAGGCAGCTCCTGAAAACGTAGCAGCCGCGAACGCCGCCTTACCCGGCGGCGAGGCCCTGGCGCCCGTCATCAGCATCGACGACTTTGCCAAGGTCGACCTGCGCATCGCCGCCATCCAGAAGTGCGAAGCGGTGGAGGGCTCGACCAAGCTGCTGCGCCTGACCTTGGACGCCGGCGAGAAGGACGAGGCCGGCCAGCCCAAACTGCGCAACGTGTTCAGCGGCATCGCCAGCGCCTACAAGCCCGAGGACCTGGTGGGCAAGCTCACCGTGCTGGTGGCCAACCTGGCACCGCGCAAGATGAAGTTCGGCGTGTCCGAGGGCATGGTGCTGGCCGCCAGCCATGGCGACGAGAAAGCCAACCCCGGCATCTACATCCTGAACCCCTGGCCGGGCGCGCAGCCCGGCATGCGCATCCACTGATATACCGCCGTGAGCCACCGCATCCACTGGTGGGCCGACACCCACCGCAGCGCCCAGACCAACTTGCGCCTGGGCTGCACGCTGTGCGCGGTGGCCGGCGCCACCAATGCGGGGGGCTTTCTGGCCGTGGGGCAATACACCTCCCACATGTCGGGCATCCTGTCCTCGGTGGCCGACAACCTGGTGCTGGGCAAGGTGCAACTGGCCGCGGCCGGCGTGGCAGCGGTACTGGCCTTTGTGCTGGGTTCCATGACCACGGCCTGGATGGTCAACTGGAGCCAGCGCCGGCAAATGCGCAGCGCCTTCGCCCGCCCCCTGCTGGTGGAGGCTGGCCTTCTGCTGGTGTTTGGCGTGTTCGGCGCGGCCATCAGTCACTTCACGGAGTTGCTGGTACCCATGACCGTGCTGCTGCTGTGCTACATCATGGGCCTGCAAAACGCCGTCATCACCAAGGTCTCGCAGGCGGAAATCCGCACCACCCACGTCACCGGGTTGGTTACTGACTTGGGCATTGAACTGGGTAAGCTGTTCTATTTCAACCGCTCCAGCTTCCCAAGAAAGGTATTGGCCAACCGGCGCAAGCTACGCATCCACGCCCTGCTGGTGGGCAGCTTCTTCGCCGGCGCGGTAGCCGGCGCCTTCGGTTTCAAGACCTTTGGCTACGTGGCCACCGTGCCGCTGGCCGTTTTGCTGACGATCCTGACCTCGGGCCCCATCCTGGACGATGTGCGCAACGGGCGCTTCGCCTCGGGCCCGTCCAACGGTTCCTAGTCTGGTCGGCGGGACGGGATGCGCCGGCGCACCGCCGTCAGGATGCCGCGCAGAATCTCCACCGGCTCGGGCGGACACCCCCGCACCACCACGTCCACCGGTATGACCGTGGACACGCCGCCGCAGGTCGCGTAGCCTTCACCAAACACCCCGCCATCGCAGGCACAGTCTCCCACCGCCACCACCAGCTTGGGCTCCGGCGTGGCATCAAAGGTGCGTTTCAGGGCTATTTCCATGTTGCGTGACACTGGGCCGGTAACCAGCAGCAGGTCCGCGTGGCGCGGGCTGGCCACGAAGCGGATGCCCAGGCCCTCCAGGTTGTAGTAGGGGTTGCCCAGCGCGTTGATTTCGAGTTCGCAGCCGTTGCACGAGCCCGCGTCCACCTCGCGGATGCACAGGGCCTGGCCCAGAATGTCCAGCAACTCCTGCTGGATGCGAGAGACTTCGGCCTGTGCCTCTGCGCCAATGTCGGGTGCAGGCTCGCTGGAGATTCCAACCCTGGCAATCTGACGAACAATTTTCCAGATCATAGGTCCTGCCCAGAGTAGCTGAGATTGAACGACTTGTTGATCAGCGGAAAGTCCGCCACGATATTGCCCATGACCGCATGCTCCAGCACCGGCCAGTTCTGCCACGACGGATCATGCAAATGGCAGCGCAGGATGCGGTGCCCCTGCCCGGCCCCTGCCAGTTCCAACGCCACAAACAGTTCGCCACGCCAGCCCTCGACCCAGCCGGCACCCAAGGCCGGTTGGTCGCCCAGCACCACGTTGGCGCGCAGTTCCCCGGCGGGCACATGCGTGGCCATCTCCCGGATCAGCCGCAGGGACTCCAGCACCTCGTCCAGGCGCACGGCCACCCGGGCCGCCACATCCCCGTTCTGGCGAAGGGCCATGGCCACGCGCAGGTCGGTGTACGGCACAAACGGATGGTCGCAGCGCAGGTCCCAGGCCTGGCTGCTGGCACGGCCGGCCAGACCGGTCAGGCCGAGCTGCGAGGCCAGCGCCGGAGTAACGCGCCCCGTGGTCAGGAAACGGTCTTGCAGGCCGGCGTGCTCCTCGAAGATGCCCGCCAGACGCCGCACCTCGGCTTCCAGCGCGTCGCATTGGCGCAGCAGGGGTGCGATCTGCGCGGGCGCCAGGTCCACGGCCACGCCACCGGGCACGATGCAGTCCATCATCAGCCGGTGGCCAAAGGCGTCCTTGGAGCGGCGCAGCCAGTCTTCCCGCAAGCGCGCGAACTGCGCCAGCGCAAAGGCAAAGGCCGCGTCGTTGCCCAGCGCGCCCAGGTCCCCCAGGTGGTTGGCCACGCGCTCGCGCTCGAGCAGCAGCGCGCGCAGCCAGGCGGCGCGCGGCGGAATGCTGGTCTGGGTGGCCGATTCCAGCGCCATGCAATAGGCCCAGGCATAGGCCACGGTCGAGTCGCCCGACACGCGCCCGGCCAAACGGTGGGCCTGCAGCGGTGCAAATTGCGTCATGCGCTGTTCGATGCCCTTGTGGGTGTAGCCCAGGCGCTGCTCCAGGCGCAGGATCTTTTCGCCCACCACCGAGAAGCGGAAATGCCCAGGCTCGATGATGCCGGCGTGCACCGGACCCACGGCGATCTCGTGCACGCCATCGCCCTCCACCCGCACAAACGGGTAGTCCTGCAACGCACCCGGCGTGGGCGGCGGCAGGGCCCGCGGGTCTTGCAGCAGGGGATGGTGGTCCGCGGCCCAGGCGCCGTGGTTCAGCCAGGGCCGCTGGTCGCTGGCGCCACGCGCGTGAATGCCCGAGAGGTCGGCCGCCGCGCGCTGCATGCGGCCCGCCACGGGGAATAGGGCGGACAGGTCCGGGTACTCCAGCCGGTCGCTTGCCACATCCAGCGGCAACGCCAGCCAGAACACGCCTTCCAGCAGGACATAAGAGACAAATACGGCACTAGCCCTCGCCGTTATTGCGTGAGTAGCTATTGATTCAATAGCACCCCCGTCCACGGCACTGCCCGCCCACAACGCCAGCAAGCGGCCACCGCGCTCGCGCGCCAGCCCGGCGGCGGCCAACCATTCCTGCGGCGTGACTTGCGCACGCCAGATCGGCACCGGCGCAGGCACCGTGCTGAACTCCACCTCCAGACCCGGCATCTTCATCGCATCACCTACCTAGCATCGAAGCGGCCTGCACGTACCAGCCATTCAGGTACGGCGGAATGTACAGACCCAGCACCAACGCCAGCGCCAGATGCACAAACACCGGCAGCAGTGCCGGCGGATGGGCCAAGGGCTTGAGCGTGGTATCGCCAAACACCATGGGCAGCACGCGCGCCAGGATGGATGCGAACGCCACGCCCAGCGCCAGGAACAGGAAGGGTGCGGCCCACGGCTGCTCGCGCATGGCGGTGGTCAGGATCAGGAATTCGCTGGCAAACACGCCAAACGGCGGCATGCCCAAGATGGCCATGACGCCCAGCATCAGGCCCCAGCCCACCGTGGGATTGACCTTGATCAGGCCGCGAATCTCGCTCATGAACTGGGTGCCAGCCTTTTGCGTGGCATGTCCCACAGTGAAGAAGATCGCGGACTTGACCAGCGAATGCACAGTCATGTGCAGCAGCCCGGCAAAGTTGGCCAACCCCGTGCCCATGCCAAAGGCAAAGGTGATCATGCCCATGTGCTCGATGGACGAGTACGAGAACATGCGTTTCACGTCCTTCTGCCTGGAGAGAAAGAACGCCGCCACGGTGACCGACAGCAAGCCAAAGCCCATCATCAGTTGGCCGGCCATCGGGGTGCCCAGCGCGCCGTCGGTCAGCACCTTGCAGCGCAACACAGCGTACATGGCCACGTTGAGCAACAAGCCCGACAGCACGGCCGACACCGGCGTCGGGCCTTCGGCGTGCGCATCTGGCAGCCAGCTATGCAGCGGCACCAGGCCCACCTTGGTGCCGTAGCCGATCAGCAGGAAGACAAAGGCCAGCGTGACAATGGTCGGGTCGAGCTGCCCCTTAACGTCATTGAGGCTGGTCCATAGCAACGTGGCCTGCTCCGGCCCCAGCACCTTGTCCGCGGCCATGTAGAGCAGGATGGTGCCGAACAGGGCCTGCGCAATGCCGACGCCGCACAGGATGAAATACTTCCAGGCCGCCTCCAGGCTGGCCGACGTGCGGTACACGCTGACCAGCAACACCGTGGTCAGCGTGGCGGCCTCCATGGCCACCCAGATGATGCCCAGGTTGTTGGTGGTGAAGCCCAGCAGCATGGTGAAGCCAAACAGCTGGTACATACTGTGGTACAGCCGCATGCGCGATGGCGTCATCTTGCCGTGGTCTTGCTCCACACGCATGTAGGGGCGCGAGAAGATCGCCGTGGTCAGGCTGACGAATGCAGTGAGCGTCACCAGGAACACATTCAACGGGTCGATGAAGAACTGCTGCGCCCACAGGGTTTCGGGCCCCACCGCTATCGTGTGCGCCGTCAGGAAACAGGCCGCCAGGAATGTGCCCAGGCTGACCGCCACGTTCACATCACGCGCCCACGGACGGTGACCGGTGAAGGCCAGCACCAAACTGCCAAGCAACGGAATTCCAAGAACGAAGGCCAGCGCGTTCATCGAGTAACCTCCGTGCTACGCACTGCGGTGCGAGCTGGCTTGGGGCGGCCCGGCGCTGCGCTCACGACCGATCGTCCTTCAACGTTTCGAGGTTATGGATGTCCAGGCTGTCGAACTTCTCGCGGATCTGGAACATGAACACGCCCAGGATCAGCACCCCAACCAGCACGTCCAGCGCGATGCCGAACTCCACGATCATGGGCATGCCGTTGGTCACCGTGGTGGCCGCGAAGATCAGGCCGTTTTCCATCGACAAAAACCCGATGACCTGAGGCACGGCCTTGGAGCGCGTGATCATCATCATGAATGACAGCAGCACACAGGCCAGCGCGATGCCCAGCGAGCCGCCCGCGATGGAATCCGACAGGCGCGACACCGGCAGGGCCAAGCTGAAGGCAAAGATCACCAGCGCAATGCCCACCAGCATGGTGGTGGGAATGTTCAACAGCGTCTCCACATCCCAGCGCACGTTGAGCCGGCGGATCAGGCGGTGCAACATCCAGGGAATGAAAACGACCTTGAGCAGCAGGGTCAGCGCGCCGGACACATACAGGTCCGACTGGTGGGTCACAAAGCCCAACAGGAACGAGGCTGCCACCAGGGCCGCACCCTGCATCGCAAATAGGTTGATCAGCGAGACAATGCGCCGCTGCGAAATCATCGCGAACGACAACAACAGGATCAGCGTCGCGAACAGGTTGATGAATTGCGGGGCAAACGCGCTCATCCCACCCCCAGCAGCACATTGACCAGCAGGCCGATCACGGCCAGCAAGAACGCCGTCCCCAGGAACTCGGGCACGCGAAATATGCGCATCTTGGCGCTGACGGTCTCGATCAACGCCAGCGCCACGCCACCCAGCGCGAGCTTGAAGACCAACACCGGCAGCGCAAACAACAGGGCCATAGGGCTGCTGGCCTGCGCCACGCCCCAGGGGAAAAACAGGGCCAGGCCGATGCAGGAGTAAGCGAACAGTTTCAGGCTGGCGGCCCACTCCAGCAGGGCCAGGTGACGGGCGGAGTACTCCAGGATCAGCGCCTCGTGGATCATGGTCAGTTCCAGGTGCGTGTCCGGGTTGTCCACCGGCACGCGGGAGTTCTCGGCCAACGACACCATGGTGAAAGCCACCCCGGCCAGCAACAGGCTCGGGTAGATGGCCAGCTCCCGGTTGGCCAGTGTTTCCACGATGACGGTCAGCGAGGTCGAGCGGGTGATCATTGATGCGCAGAACAGCACCATCAACAAGGCCGGTTCGGCCAGAAAACCCACCAGCATTTCGCGACGCGCGCCAAGCGTGCCAAAGGCGGTGCCCACGTCCATCGCGGCCAGCGAGATGAACACCCGCGCCAGCGCGAACAAGCCTACCAGGGCAATCGCATCCGCGGCCGGGGACAGGGGTAAGTCGGTGGACAGGGTCGGTACGATGGCACTGGCCAGCAGCATGCACCCAAAGATGACATAGGGCGCCATGCGGAACAACTGCGACGCGTGCTCGGCCACCAGAGATTCCTTCTTGAACAGCTTGTGCAGCATGCGGTAGGGCTGCAGCACGCCGGGCGCCGACTTGTTTTGCAACCAGTGGCGCCACTGGTTGACCCAGCCGCTGAGCAGGGGTGCCAGCAGCAGCGCCGCTACCAGCGCCAACAGTTGGGACAGGACTCCCAGCGCACTCATTGGGTGACCTTCGTGCCGCGCACTGCGGTGCGAGCTTGCTTGGGAACGGCCCGGCGCGCGCTCATCGCCGCACCACCAATAACACCACGATCAGCGTCACGAAGCTGTACATCAGGTACACGGCAATGCGTCCCTGCTGCAGCAGCCCCACCAACCGAGATGCCCACTCCACCAGACGCACCAGTGGCAGGTACAGCCAGTACCACAGCGGGTCTTCCACCCGCACCTTGTAGTTTGGCAGGACATCAAAGGCCGTGGGCAGGTGCCGGTCCATTCGGAAAAACGGCTCGAAGATCTGGCGGATGGGTTGGCCAAAGCCTTCGGCCGTGTCTTGCATGTGGGCGGTTTGCCAGGGGTGGCCGCAATCCCAGGGCGGCACCCGGCGCATGCGACCGTGGTAGAGCCAGCGCACCAACAGGAAGGTCAGGCCGAAGGTCGCCAGTACCCCCAGCAGGAAGATCGTGGGCGCGTAGCTGGCGCGATCCATGCGCACCGGCACCAGCAGCCAGCCGCTGTCCGCCACAGTGTGAGCCAAACCGTCGTGCGCAAGCAAGCGGGTCACCGGGTCCATGACCGCAATCGCCTGGTTGGGGAACAAGCCCAACGCCACGCAACCCAGCGCCAGCCACAGCATGCCCAGACGTTCCCACAGCCCGGCATCGTGGGCCTGTGCCAACTTATCCTCCCGCGGCTGGCCGAGGAAGATCACGCCAAAGTACTTGACCATGGTGTAGCCGGACAGCGCCGCGATTAGCGCGATCATGGCGGCCATGACCGGCACCAGCATGTCCAGGAAGGAACTGGGCAAGCCGGTCGTGAACAGAAAACTTTGCAGTAGCAGCCACTCGGCAACGAATCCGCCAAAGGGTGGCAAGCCGGCGCAAGACAACACGCCAACCAGCGTGGGCCAGGCCACCCATGGCATGAAGCGCATCAGCCCACCGAGCTTGCCCAGGCTGCGTTCGCCCGTGGCATGCAGCACGGCGCCCGTGCTGCAAAAGAGCAGGCTCTTGAAGAAGGCATGGCTGATGGCGTGGTACAACGCCGCCGTCAGCGCCAACGCCGAGAAGGCCTGCATTCCATAAGAAGCGAACAGCATGGATAGACCCAGGCCGGCGCAGATCAAGCCGATGTTTTCAATGGACGAATAGGCCAGCAGGCGCTTCATCTCGACCTGCACCGTGGAGAACACCACGCCAAACAGGGCCGTAGTCAGCCCTACCCCCATCAGCAACACGCCCCACCACCAGATGCGGGTCTGTAGCAGGTCGAAGGACACCCGCAAGATGCCATACAGCGCGATCTTGAGCATGACCCCGCTCATCAGCGCCGAGAATGGCGACGGCGCCGCCGGATGCGCCTCCGGCAGCCAGGCATGCAACGGCAGCAACCCGGCCTTGGCGCCAAAGCCGAACACCGCCAGGCAGAAGGCCACCGAACCCCAGAAAGGGCTCAGGTGCTGGGACCGCATGTTGGCGAAGGTGTAGTCGCCGGTATTGGCCTGCAGCAAGCCAAAGCACAGCAAGATGCCCAGGGCACCGATGTGCGCCACCAGCATGTACAGGTAGCCGGCGCGGCGAATCTCAGGAATGCGGTGGTTGGCCATGACCAGGAAGAACGAGGAAAACGCCATGGTCTCCCACACCACCATGAACACATAGGCATCATCGGCCAGCACCACCAACGCGATGCTTGCCAGGAACACGTGGTACTCCAGGCAGATCAGCCCCGGCGGCGTGCCCTCGCCCTTGCGAAAATAGCCCGCCGCAAAGGTGGACACACCGGCGGAGACGCCGCCAATCAGCAGCAGGAAAAAGCTTGAGAGGCTGTCCAGCCGCAAATGGAACGGAAGCTGTGGCAGACCCAGGGGCAGGACCGCCACCTCGGGGTCGGCAAATGCGCCGCTGAGCGCCACGGCCATCAACACAACGGAAAAAAAAGCCCCCAACGGAAACAACACCGTGGCAACGAAGCGAAAACGCCGCAGCGCTATTACGCCGGCACCGCCAATCAACAACCACGCCAGCACCACCACCAGCACCCAATCCAGATGCAGCCATGTGGCAGGATGAGCGAAGCTGTGCATGCGTCCTTGGAGGGGCAATTTTTAAGAGTGGGTCGCCCGATATTACACCCATCAATCCGGCCAGAAATAGCGTGGCACTGGACGGCTAAAATACGCCACAGAGGTACCCTATGAACATCTTCCGCCGCCCCGACTACAAGTCCGACACCACCCAGTTCCTGGAACAACTCAAGCAAAGCAAGCCCACCCTGGCCGCCGAGCAGCGCACCGGCCTGGCCCTGTTGTGGAACAAGATCGTCGACCGCGATGCCTGGAAAGGCTACCGCAAGGCCCGCGTGGCACAGAAGCCCTACGTCTACCAGACGGACAACAAGTAGTAGTCAAATAGGGTTCTAGCCCTCGCCAATAGTGCGTAGGCAGCTACTATTTCGATAGCGCTTCCATGACGCAGCCCTCCACCCCCGTGGACCCGTCCGACGCGGATGTGGCCGTTCTGCCGGCCATGCCCGAGGTCGTGGACCACATCGCCGTGGCCCGCCTCTACGGCGAGCCGCTGTTTGCCCTGCCGCAGGATCTGTACATCCCGCCCGATGCGCTGGAGGTGTTCCTGGAGGCCTTTCAAGGCCCGCTGGATCTGCTGCTCTACCTGATCCGCAAGCAGAATTTCAACATCCTCGACATACCCATGGCCGCGGTCACCAGCCAATACATGGTGTACGTGGACCAGATCCGCTCGCGCAACCTGGAGTTGGCCGCCGAATACCTGCTGATGGCAGCCATGCTCATCGAGATCAAGTCGCGCATGCTGCTGCCGCCCAAGAAGGTGGCCGAGGGCCAGGAGGCCGAGGACCCCCGCGCCGAGCTGGTGCGCCGCCTGATCGAATACGAGCAGATGAAGCTGGCCGCCGCGCGCCTGAACGCCGTGCCGCAGTACGGGCGCGACTTTCTCAAGGCCGCCATCACCATCGAGCAGTCGCTGCAGCCGCGCTTCCCGGACGTGCACGTGGTGGACCTGCAGGAGGCCTGGCGCGACATCCTCAAGCGGGCCAAGCTGGTGCAGCACCACAAGATCACCCGCGAAGAGCTCTCCGTGCGCGAGCACATGGGCCTGGTGCTGAAAAGGCTGCAGGGCCGGCGTTTTGTCGGCTTCGAGGACCTGTTCGACACCAGCGCCGGAACCCCGGTGCTGGTGGTGACCTTCATCGCCCTCTTGGAACTGGCCAAGGAAACCCTGATCGAAATCACCCAGGCCGAGGCCTTTGCCCCCATCTACGTGCGCCTGGCCTATTCCCCGACCTGACCCCTCCCGCCCCCTACCTGACCACCAGCAACACCGCTTGCGGGGAATGCGCTACATTCGGCCCGCCAACGCACCAAACTGGTAACCGGAGTCCCACCATGACCACGCCCACCGACAGCAGCAGCAACACCGCAGCCCTGCATGCCACGCCCTACGGCACCTTGCCCCCGGCATCGCCCATGCCCAGCCGCAAGCCCATCAGCCTGCCGCGCATCGCCGAGATGCGCGCGCGCGGCGAGAAGATCGCCATGATCACCGCCTACGACGCCACCTTCGCCGCCGTGGCCGACGCCGCCGGCATGGACAGCATCCTGGTCGGCGACTCCCTGGGCATGGTCAGCCAGGGCCTGCACACCACCGTGGGCGTGACCCTGGAGGACATGCGCTACCACACCGAGATCGTGGCCCGCGGCCTGCGCCGCGCCCAGGGAACGGCCTGGTTGATCGGCGACCTGCCCTTTGGCAGCTACCAGGAATCCAAGGAACAGGCCATTCGCAGTGCCAGCGTGCTGATGCAGGCCGGCGCCCACATGGTCAAGTTGGAGGGCGGTGGCTGGACCACCGACATCGTGCACTTCCTGGTGGAGCGCGGCATCCCCGTGTGCGCCCACCTGGGCCTGACGCCGCAGACCGTGCACTCCCTGGGCGGCTACCGCGTGCAGGGCAAGTCACAGGCCAGCGCCGAGGTGCTCAAGCGCCACGCCCACGAACTGCAGGACGCCGGCGCCACGATGCTGGTGCTGGAAATGGTGCCGGCCCCGCTGTCGGCCGAGCTGACCACCGAACTGACCCACTGCGCCACCATCGGCATCGGTGCCGGCAAGGGCACGGCCGGCCAGGTGCTGGTGATGCACGACATGCTGGGCCTGAACCTGGGCAAGAACCCCAAGTTCGTGCGCAACTTCATGGAGGGCGCCGGCAGCATCCGTGGCGCCTTTGAAGCCTACATCGCCGCCGTGAAGAACGTCAGCTTCCCCGACGACACCATCCACGCCTGGTAGCCAGCCCATGAAAATCATCCACACCATTGCCGAACTGCGCGAGGAACTCGGCGCCTACCGTCATCCCGCCGTGGTGCCCACCATGGGCAACCTGCACGCAGGGCACCTGGCCCTGGTGCGCCAAGCCAAGCCGCTGGGCGATGTGACCGTGTCCACCATCTTTGTGAACCGCCTGCAGTTTGCGCCGCACGAGGATTTCGACACCTACCCCCGCACGCTGGACGCCGACTGCGAGCAGTTGCAAGCCGCCGGCTGCGACATCGTCTTCGCACCCAAGGAAACGGAGATGTACCCGCAGCCGCAGACCTTCAAGGTGCATCCGCCCACCGAGCTGAGCGACATCCTGGAAGGCCACTTCCGCCCCGGCTTCTTCATCGGTGTCTGCACCGTGGTGCTCAAGCTGTTGTCGCTGACGCAGGCGCGTACCGCCTTGTTCGGCAAGAAGGACTACCAGCAGTTGATGGTGATCCGCAACATGGTCAAGCAATTCGCCATGCCCATCGAAATCGTGGGCGGCGAGACCCAGCGCGCCGAGGACGGCCTGGCCCTGTCCAGCCGCAACGGTTACCTGAGCCCGGCCGAGCGCGCGCAGGCGGTGCAGCTCAGCGCCACGCTGCGCGGCATCGTGGACGCCGTGCGCGCCAACCCCGACATGGATGCCCCAGCGCTGGCCAAGCTGGAAAACCAGGCCATGCACAGCCTCAGCCACACCGGCTGGCGCCCCGACTACGTAGCCGTGCGTCGCCAGGCCGACCTGCAGGCCCCGCAACCCGGTGACGCCAAGGTGGTGCTGGCGGCTGCGCGTCTAGGGGCTACGCGACTGATCGACAACATGGAGGTTTAACCTCTTCCTCAAACCGCGGTCACGGCACAGCCCGGAAGCGGCGCATACCCCTCCACCTAGGGCGCCATCGAAAAAGGTTTGATAATGAATCCAAGGCCGGCGCCCGCCAATGGCTTGGTTCCGGTCTCCATAAAAGCGAATGCCTCGTTGGTCGGGTGCAGTCCATGGATTGGTGTGGTGATATTCCCGCCCATGGATTGTGGTGTTGATCTATTCATGGCAGCAGGTGGACCGCAGATGACCTTTGCAGCACCCTTTGCATTCAGGCCCTGGTAATGGGCGCGCAGCACCGTCCCAACCTGCCTCGGCCCCGCACCCCTGGCTGGCGTCTTCTGCATATTGTCTGGGCCTTTGTCGCCATCGTGGTGTGTCTGCTGGCCTTGGCCTACTACAGCCTCGGCTTGATGTCCGCGGGACGCGCTTACGTGGGCGGCGAGGGCCTGTGGTCCAAGGCGCAAAAGGAAGCGGTGGCGGCACTGTCGCGCTATGCGATGCACCAGGTTCCCAGCGATTACCAAGCCTACCAGGATGCCTTGGCGGTCATATTGGGCGACCGCCACGCCCGGCTGGCTCTTGAGCGTGACGCGCCTGATTGGGACACCGCGGTCCAAGGATTTTTGCAAGGGCGCAATCATCCGCAAGACGTGGATGGGATGATCAACCTGTTTTTGCGCTTTCGCAAACTGCCCGAAATAGATCGCGCCGTGACTGCCTGGGTCAAGGCAGACGCGCTGATAGACCAGTTAATCGCATTGGGCGCCCAGCTGCATGCCACCATCCAGGCCGGCACCTTGAACACAGACGGTGGCACGGCGTATCAGCAAAAAATCCAGCAACTCAATGTGCAACTGACCCCGCTGGAGGATGATTTTTCCTATGCCCTGGGGGAAGCTACGCGCAAGACCACCGTCGTGTTGCGCATCGCCCTGCTGGTGATTGCCTCGTCCATGGTCGCTGTGGCCTATATCTTTTCGGTGCGCATGGTGCAGCAAAGCGAAAAAATCCACCAAGCATTGCAAGATAGCGAGAACCAACTGCGCAACGTGCTCCAACTGGCTCCCCTACCCATCATGATCGTTCGGATGGACAACGATTCCGTCGTCTATGCCAACCAGCGCGCGCTGGCGCAATTTGGCGTATCCAGCGCCCTGGTGCACAGCGTCAAGCCGCAGGATTTCTATGTGCAGACGCAAGACCGCGCGCGGCTTCTGCAGGCCGTTGGCTCGCAGGGCACCGTGCAAGACTGGGAAGTGCAGTTGCAGGACGCCCTGGGCAGGCCTTTCTGGGCGCTGATTTCCGCGGAGCGCACGACCTTCGGCGGTCAGGAATGCATGCTGGCTTCACTCACCAATATCAACGAGCGCAAACGCGCCCAGGAAGTTCTGCACCACCGTGCCTTCCATGATGAACTGACCGGCCTGCCGAACCGTGCCATGTTCATGGATGCGCTGAACCGCACGCTGCACCGCATGGCGCGCAAAGGCTGTATCTTCTCCATTCTGTTCATCGACTTGGACCACTTCAAGGAAGTCAATGACACGCTGGGACATGCCGTGGGCGATCTGCTGCTACAGGGGGTGGCCCATCGCATACGGATGTGCGTGCGCGAAGGAGACCTGGTGGCGCGCCTGGGCGGAGATGAATTCGTCATCTTGCTGGAAGACAATGTCCGCTCCGACACCTTGCCCCACATCGCCCAGAAAATCCAGAGAACCCTGGAACCCCCGCACCAGTTGGGCCCGCATTGGGTACAGGCCACCGCCAGCATAGGCGTCAGCAGCTACCCGCGGGATGGCACGGAGATCAACACCCTGTTAGGGCATGCGGATCACGCCATGTACAGCGTAAAGACCCAAGGCGGCAACAAAGTCAGCCAGTTTTCCGAAACCCTCTGAACAGGCCATCCCGCTTACAGGAACCGGTCCAGGATTTTCCGGCTGCGCGCATCCAGCGCCAGGTGGTTGCGCACCAGGTAGTGGATGCCGTGGGTGTCGGCCACCAGCAGGTTGCCCTCGGTGCCGATGCGGCGGATGTCCTCATCGCCGCGCAGCACAAACTCCGTGCGGCCGCGGTCGGTGTCCACCGTCCAGGTGCAGGGCGTGGAGAAGCTGGTCACGCCCCGGATATGGGTGATCTCCGGCATGAATTCACGCCCCGCCAATTGGTCGGCAATCAGCTGCCGCTGATCGTCCGGTAAATCGGCCAGGCGGTCCACCCAGGCCACCTCCTTGCCGTCGGTACTGACGATGCCGATACCGTCGTCGGGCGATTGCACGGGAAAGGCCCGCACCGGCTCCACGCCCTCAAAGCGCTCACCGCTGCTGCGGGTGAGCACCAGTTTGCCGAAGGCGTCGCGTGCCAGCTCCCAATCGCGTTGGGAGGTCGTTACGGTGGTCAAGGTGGTGCTCATTCGCCGGCATCCTCGGTCAGCATGGCCGCGGCATTGCGCGCCTGGGCCTGGTACAGGTTGTAATAGGCGCCCTGCTGGGCCATCAGCAAGTCGTGTGGCCCTTCTTCCACGACCTTGCCGCGGTCCAGCACCACCAGCCGGTCGGCGCGGTGCAGGGTGGACAGACGGTGAGCAATAGCAATGGTGGTGCGACCTTGCACCAGGTTTTCCAGCGCCTTCTGAATTTCCTTCTCGGTTTCAGAATCCACGGACGAGGTCGCCTCGTCCAGGATCAGGATGCGCGGGTCGATCAACAGGGCACGGGCAATCGAGATGCGCTGGCGCTCGCCACCGGACAGGCCCTGGCCGCGCTCCCCCACCATGGAGTCATAACCCTGCGGCAGGCGCAGAATGAACTCGTGGGCATGGGCGGCGCGCGCGGCAGCAATGATCTCGGCCCGGGTGGCATCGGGCTTGCCGTAGGCGATGTTCTCGGCAATGGTGCCGAAGAACAGGAAGGGTTCCTGCAGCACCAGGCCGATGTTCTGGCGGAAGTCCGAGACGGCGTAGGAACGGATGTCCACGCCGTCCACCAGGATGGCGCCCTCGCTCACATCGTAGAAACGGCAGATCAGGTTCACCAGCGTGCTCTTGCCCGAGCCGCTGTGACCCACCAGGCCGATCATCTCGCCCGGTTCGATGGTCAGGTTGATGCCGCGGTTGACCTCGCGGTTGCCATAGCGAAAGCCCACGTCGCGCACCTGGATGCGCCCCTGCACCTTGCCCACTGGCACCGGATTGGCCGGGTCGGGCACGCTGGAGACGTGGTCCAGGATGTCGAAGATGCGCTTGGCCGCCGAGGCCGACTTCTGCGTGACCGAGACGATGCGGCTCATGGAGTCCAGGCGCCCGTAGAAGCGGCCGATGTAGGCGATGGCCATCAGCAGCATGCCCACGGTGATGGTGCCCCGCGACACCTGCCAGATGCCAAAGGCCCACACCACCAGCAGACCCACCTCGGTCAACAGCGACACGCTGGGCGAGAACAGCGACCAGATTCTGTTGATGCGGTCGTTGACCATCAGGTTGTGGTGGTTGGCCTGGCGGAAGCGCTCCGCCTCACGGCGTTCCTGGGCAAAGGCCTTGACCACGCGGATGCCTGGGATGGTGTCCGACAACACATTGGTCACTTCACCCCAGACGCGGTCGATCTTCTCGAAGCCGGTGCGCAACCGGTAGCGCACGAAGTGGATCATCCAGCCGATGAAGGGCAGCGGCACCAGCGTCATCAACGCCAGGTAGGGATCCATGGTGAACAGCACGCCGGCCGTCATGACGATCATGATCACGTCGCTGGCGAAGTCGGTCAGGTGCAGGGACAGGTAGACAGCAATGCGGTCGCTCTCGCTGCCCACGCGCGAAAGCAGATCGCCCGTGCGCTTACCGCCAAAGTACTCCAGCGACAAGCGCAGCAAATGTTCATAGGTGGTGGTACGCAAGTCGGCGGCGATGCGCTCGGACACCAGTGCCAGCACATAGGTCTTGCCCCAGCTTAAACCCCAAGCCAACAGGGCCGCGCCCAGCAAGGCCGCGAGGTAGAAGGCAATGGTGCTGCCCTCCACATGCTGGCCGCTCTGCAAGGGGATCAACACCTTGTCCACCAGCGGCGCCGTCAGGTACGGCGGCACCTGGTGGGCGGCCGTGCCCAGCAACATCAGGATAAAGCCCAGCAGCAACTGGCCCTTGTAGGGCTTGGCAAATCGCCACAGACGAAACAGCGTCCAGGTAGAGGGTGGCGTATGGACCACCTTGGTGCAGATCGGACACTCTTCCTGGTCGGGCTCCAGCGGGGCCTTGCAGCTGGGGCATACGTTCTGCATCACCTGCGCCAGCGGGCGGCCGTTGACCAGGCAGTCGCGCTGGGCGTGGAACTGGTCCACCAGGCGAATGGCGTGCAGATTCTGCCCCAGGGTGAAGCGCCAAGTGGCCAGACGGCCTTGCGCGTTGACCAGATCGATGTGTCCCACTCCGGCGTGATCGTGGTGCAGCAATTCCAGGTCGCCATGCAGCGGCCACTGCTGCCAGGCATCGCCCTGGCGGCTGAGCAGGCGATGCTCGGTGACCACCACCAGGCCGTGCACGAAATGCAAACGGGTGTCGAGGTCAACCTCCAACGCGGCCAGAACGTTCTCTTGGGGCTTGAGTTGGGATTGGACCTCGGCGCGCCAAGCGGCTGCCAATTCGCCCGGTCGGGCTGTCTCAACGGGTGCGGGAAGGGTCATTTGTTAGGGAATACTTGTTCAATTGCGAGGCCACGGGAGCCTACCGCAACCCGATTGCGACGGACTCCATACTTTACGATACTCAACCTGAATCACACCATCTCCGGCGCCAAGGCGCCGGGTAAGCGAAAATACACAACGCGGCCAGCCCCCCATCGGTGGACTGCGCAACCCATTTGCAGCCATGACGGACCAGAAAAAGATTGACATTTTGCGGGTGACCCACCTGCGCGGCCCCAACATCTGGACCTATCGCCCGGTCATCGAAGCCTGGGTGGACATCGGTAGCCTGGAGGATTTTCCCTCCAACACCCTGCCCGGCTTTGTAGACAGGCTCAAGGCCTGGTTGCCTGGCATGGTGGAACACCGCTGCAGCGAAGGCGTGCGCGGCGGCTTCTTCCAGCGCCTGGACGAAGGTACCTGGGCCGCCCACATCCTGGAACACGTAACCCTGGAACTGCAGAACCTGGCCGGCATGAAGACCGGCTTTGGCAAGGCACGCTCTACCTCCAAACGCGGCGTCTACAAAGTCGCCTTCCGCACCCGCCAGGAACAGGTCGGGCGTGAAGCCCTGGCGGCCGCACGCGACCTGATCCAGGCCGCCATCAACGACACACCTTTCGACCTGAGCGCCACCGTGGCCCGCCTGGGCGACATGGTGGACAGCCTGTGCTTGGGGCCCAGCACGTCCCACATCGTCGATGCCGCCACCGACCGGAACATCCCCAACATCCGCCTGACCGAGGGCAACCTGGTGCAGTTGGGCTACGGTTTCAACCAGCGCCGCATCTGGACCGCCGAAACCGACCAGACCTCCGCCATCGCCGAGGAAATCGCCAGCGACAAGGACCTGACCAAGTCCCTGCTCAAGTCCTGCGGCGTGCCGGTGCCCGAAGGCGAATTGGTGCGCAGCGCCGACGCCGCCTGGGAAGCCGCGCAGGAGATCGGCGTGCCGGTGGTGCTCAAGCCTTATAACGGCAACCATGGGCGCGGCGTGTCGCTGAATCTGTCGCTGGAGGCCGAGATCAAGGCCGCATACGACGTGGCCGTGGAGCGCGGCAACGGCAGCAGCAGCGTCATCGTCGAAAAATACATCCGCGGCAACGAACACCGCCTGCTGGTGGTCGGGCGCCAGGTGGTGGCCGCCGCCTGCGGCGAGTCGCTGTGGATCACCGGCGACGGCCACTCCACCATCGACCAGTTGTGCTGGAGCCAGATCAACGACGTGGACCCGCGCCGCGGCCGCACCGAGGAATTCCCGCTCAACGTGGTGGTGCCCAGCGAGAGCCGCGAAGTCGAACTGGAACTGCAACGCGTGGGCCTGACGCCCGACAGCGTGCCGGCCGCAGGCCAGAAGGTGCTGATCCAGGAAAACGGCAACGTCGCCCACGACATCACGGACCAGGTACACCCCTCCGTGGCGGCCATGGCGGCCCTGGCTGCACGCGTGGTGGGTCTGGACATCTCCGGCATCGACATGGTGCTGGAAGACGCCAGCAAGCCCATGTCGGCCCAGCAGGGTGCCGTCATCGAGGTCAACGCCAGCCCAGGGCTGCTGGCCCATATCAAGCCCGCGCAGGGCGAAGGTCGCCCCGTGGGCAAGGCCATCATCGAACACCTGTTCAAGTCGGACCGCGACGGCCGCATCCCCATCGTCGGCATCACCGGCACCCAGAAGACGGGGCGCATCGCCCGCATGATTGCCTGGCTGGCCCACATCAGTGGCAAGCATGTCGGCCTGGCCTGCAGCGAGGGCCTGTACCTTGATGGCCGCCAGGTGGAGGCCAAGGACTGCGCCCATTGGGAGGCCGGTCAGCGCCTGCTCATCAACCGCTCCGTGCAGGCCGCCGTGTTCGAGAACGGCTGCAAGACCATCCTGGCCGAAGGCCTGGCCTACGACAAGTGTTCGGTCGGCGTCGTCACCGATGTCGGCTGGCAGGAGTCGCTGGCGGAATTGGACATCCTGGACGCCGAGCAGACCTTCAAGGTCACACGCACCCAGGTGGACGTGGTCCTTCCCAGCGGCACAGCGGTCCTCAATTCGGCCGACCCCCAGGTGGTCGAAATGGCCGAACTGTGTGACGGCAAGGTCATCTTCTACGGCATGGATCCCAAGACCGCCGTCATGGCCAAGCACCGCGAAGCCGGCGAACGTGTCGTTTACGTGCGTGACGACCAGATCGTGCTGGCCCAGGGCCTGCAGGAAATCGCCATGCTGCCCCTGGCCTCGCTCAAACCCGCCAAGGCCTCCCAACCCGAAATGGTGATGGCCGCCGTGGCCGCTGCCTGGGCCCTGAACATCCCCCCGGAATTGATCGGCGCCGGCCTGCGCACCTTCGAGTCCAACCCCAAGAAGACCCCTTACTGATATGGAAGTCACCCGCATCCGCGCCCTGCGCGGCCCCAACCTGTGGAGCCACCATACGGCCATCCAGGCCATCGTGTCCTGCTCGGAAACCGAGCGCTCGATCGCCCGCATCGACGGCTTCGAGACCCGCCTGCGCGCCCGCTTCCCGGAGATCGGGCCCTTCCAGCCCACGGGTCACGACGACTCCATCGCCATGGTCCACGTACTGGAACTGGCTGCGCTGGGTCTGCAGGCGCAAGCGGGCTGCCCGGTGACCTTCAGCTGCACCACGCCCACGGTGGACGCCAACGTCTACCAACTGGTGGTGGAGTACAGCGAGGAGGCCGTGGGCCGCCTGGCCCTGGACCTGGCTCAGGCCCTGTGCCAATCGGCGCTGGATGACACCCCCTTCGACCTGGCTGGTGCCCTGGAGCAGTTGCGCGAGCTGGATGAGGATGTGCGCCTGGGCCCGAGCACCGGTTGCATCGTCGATGCCGCCGTGGCGCGGGGCATTCCCTTTAGCCGGATGACCGAAGGCAGCATGGTGCGCTTTGGCTGGGGTAGCCAGCAGCGTCGCATCCAAGCCGCCGAAATGGATATCACCAGCGCCATTTCCGAGTCCATCGCACAGGACAAGGAGCTCACCAAGAAGCTGCTGGCCGCTGCCGGGGTTCCCGTGCCCCTGGGGCGCGCCGTGACCAGCCCCGAAGACGCCTGGGCTGCCGCCTGCGAGATCGGTCTGCCGGTGGTGGTCAAGCCGCGCGACGGCAACCAGGGCAAGGGTGTGACGGTCAACATCACCACCCGCGAAGCGCTGGAAAAGGCCTACGCCACGGCCACCGAATTCCGCGATGACATCCTGGTCGAACGCTACATGCCCGGCAACGACTTCCGCCTGCTGGTGGTGGGCAACAAGCTGGTCGCCGCCGCCCGGCGCGACCCGCCCAAGGTGGTGGGCGATGGCGAGCACACCATTGCCGAGTTGGTGGCGCAAGTGAACCTGGACCCGCGCCGCGGCTCGGGACACTCCACCTCGCTGACCAAGATCCGCATCGACGACATCGCCCACGTCTGCCTGGCCAACCAGGGCTTCAAGGCCGACGACATCCCGGCCAAGGGCCAGCGCGTCAACCTGCGCAACAACGCCAACCTGTCCACCGGCGGCTCCGCCACCGACGTGACGGATGACGTGCACCCCGATGTGGCGGCGCGCGCCGTGGCGGCGGCCCATATGGTGGGTCTGGACATCTGCGGCGTGGACCTGGTGGCCGACAGCATCCTGCGCCCCATCGAAGAGGTGGGCGGCGGCATTGTGGAAGTCAACGCCGCGCCGGGCCTGCGCATGCACCTCTCGCCCTCGTTCGGCAAGGGCCGGGCCGTGGGCGAAGCCATCATCTCCAGCATGTTCAAGAACGGCGAGAACGGGCGCATCCCCATCGTGGCCGTGACCGGCACCAACGGCAAGACCACCACGGTGCGCCTGATCTCCCATCTGTTGACCCAGAACGGCCTGTGCGTGGGCATGACCAATACCGACGGTGTCTACGTCGGCAACCACTGCATCGACACCGGCGACTGCAGCGGCCCCAAGAGCGCCAAGAGCGTGCTGCTGCACCCGGACGTGGATGCCGCCGTGCTGGAGACCGCCCGTGGCGGCGTGCTGCGCGAAGGCCTGGCCTTTGACCGCTGCGATGTGGCCGTGGTCACCAACGTGGGCGCCGGCGACCACCTGGGCCTGAACTACATCACCACCGTGCAGGATCTGGCCGTGCTCAAGCGCGTCATCGTGCAAAACGTGTCGCCCACCGGCACGGCCGTGCTCAACGCCAGCGACCCGACCGTGGCCGCCATGGCCGCCAAGTCGCGCGGCGCCGTGACCTTCTTCGCCGTGGACAAGTTCCATCCGGTCATGGCCACGCACCGTGCCCAGGGCCAGGCCGTGGTCTATGTGGAAAACGGTCGCATCGTCGCCAGCAAGGGCGACTTCCAGGAGACCATCGCGCTGGCCGACATTCCGCTGACGATGGGCGGCATGATTCCGTTCCAGGTGGAGAACGTCATGGCCTCGGTCGCCGCCGCCTGGGCGCTGGGTCTGAGCTGGGACACCATCCGCCAGGGCTTGCGCAATTTCGACAACGACGCCAACAACGCCCAGGGCCGCTTCAACCTGTTCAAGTTCCGCGGCGCCACGGTGATCGCCGACTACGGCCACAACCCGGACGCCATGCTGGCCCTGGTGCAGGCCGTGGAAGCCATGCCGGCCACACGACGTGCGGTGGTCATCAGCGGGGCCGGCGACCGGCGCGACCAGGACATCCGCCAGCAGACCGAGATCCTCGGCGATGCCTTCGACGAGGTCATCCTCTACGAAGACCAGTGCCAGCGCGGACGCAAGGACGGCGAGGTGATCGCCCTGCTGCGCCAGGGCCTGGCCAATGCGCGCCGCACCTCTCAGTCCAGCGAGATTCAGGGTGAGTTCCGCGCCATCGATATGGCCATGGACAAACTCAAGGCGGGCGAGTTGTGCCTGATCCTGGTTGACCAGGTCGAAGAGGCCATGGCGCACATTGCCGCGCGCGTGGCCAAGGGCTAAAGCTTTGTTTCAGCGGTCGGCTCGCGCCCCATCAGGGCGGCCACCGCCTCGGCCGGGCGCAAGCGCCCATCCAGCAGTTCCACCACACCTCGGGCAATCGGCATGTCCACGCCCAGGCTGGCGGCGCGCTGTTTTTAAAGGGGTCAGGCTCGAATAGCGCCCTGCACCAAACTGCCGTGCTGCGGCTGGGCTTGCAAGGTAAATTGCAGGCTAGCCCCCGTGGAATCTAAGTCAGAAGCTATCAATTGGATAGCGACTGGTGTATCTTCCGCGGTGCTGACGGTAACGTCTGCGGCCACGGGTGCGTCGTTGACCGGGGTGATGGTCAGGCTGACGGTGGCGGTGTTGGAGGCCAGGCTGCCGTTGCTGATGTGGTAGCTGAAGCTGTCTGCGCCAAAGTAGTTGGCATCGGGGGTGTAGCTGAAGCTGCCGTCTGCGTTGACGCTGACGCTGCCGTGGGCTGGGCCTGCGATGACGATCGGGGCGAAGCCGGTTTGCACGGCGTCTGTGTCGTTGGCCAGGGCGTTGAAGCTGAGCGTGCTGTCTTCGGCGGTGCTGACGCTGTCGTCCGCCGCCTGGGGTAGGCCCAGCAAGCGCACGTCGCTGACCTGCACATGGCTGCCCATGGTGGTGGCGGTGTTGCCAAAGCCTATAAGGTCGAACGAGAGGTTGACCGCCACGGTGCCGTCGGCATCCCTGGCAATGCCAGAGAGATCGACCAGGTAGGTGCGGCTGCCGTCGGCGTGGGTGACGTGGGTGACGCCTTGGGCGGCAAGCTCGGCTAGGCCGTGGGCGCCACCGGCTTGCAGGTTGAGCAAGGCGTCGGTGTGGCTCAGGGCCAGGGGGGCCAGTAGGTCGGCGCCGGTGTTGGCGTTGATGAGGGCGGCTTCAAAGGCGTCGTCGGGGCCGTTGGCTGCGTCGTCCAGCGCGAGGTTGCTGAGGGTGAAGCTCAGGTAGCGGTCTTGCGGGCCTACCATGAAGACCTGGTTGAGGCGGGTTTGGCTGGTGGTGGATTCGGCCAGGGTGGCGCCTGCGGGGGTGCTGGCGTTACCGGTGTTGGCCGGGTCTGTCACTACATTGCCTTGCGTGGCCCAGTCTTGCAGGGTGGACAGGTTGCCGCCTTGCAAGGTGGGGTTGGCCGAGAACAATGCTTGCGACAGGGCTTGGCTGGTACCCAAGGCGTTGGTGCCTTCGTCCTCGGGCTTGCGGCCCAGGGCCAGGCGGCCTATGAGCAAGGCACCCAGGGGTGCGCTGGGGTTGAGCGGCGCACTGGGGGCGTCTGGTGCCTGGGGTGCGCTGCCATCGGCCACGGCGGTGCTGGCTTTGAGTTGGGCCACCAGTTGGCTCATCAGCGTCAACTCGTCAGCGCTAGGTAGGCGGCGCTGGCCGGGCTGCAGGGTGGCAGACATGAAGTCGGCACTGTCTGCGGCATGTTCGAGCCCCAGGGCGTGGCCGTATTCGTGCAGCAGGACACTGAGCATGTCCATCTTGCCTGCGGCTTCACTACCGGCCTTGGCTTGCCAGACGTTGGGGTTGCTGGTGGGCAGAAAATCGTCGGTGTTGTCCAGCGGGGTGGGGTCGATGTACCAGCCGTGGCCTGCGGCGTTCGAGTCTAGGGTGATAGATGCGTTGACACCTTCGCCTGTGGTTTGGCCAACGGAGGAGCCTGAAAGATCCGAAAAGGAATAGGTTACGCCCGACATCATGGAAAGCACGCTGCTGACCAGTGCCCCTTGGAACCATTGCGAAACCTCAGTCGGATAGTTACTTTGATAGTCCGGCCAAGTAGTAGCGCCTGACGTTCTTACCGATTTGTCATAGCTACAAAGTTTTCGATACAAGGTTTGAAATTCCTCCCTGTCCTGCGGCATATTTTGTACGACCCGGAAGGTGACGGTTGACCGAAATTCTTGTCCCTTTGCCTTAATTAGAAAAGTGGCCTGATCCCAGCCAAGATAATTCTCATCGTTGGCTTCGTAACTCCACTGAGGATACGAAGATTGCACTGTGTCGCCACCAACTGCGACGACACGCCCGTGATTGGGGGGAACTAATACGTCGACTTCATAGAAGCCAAATGGTGCACCCATTTGCGGCGATGAAAATCCGAGTTGCTTCGCGATTTTGAAGGAAACAGGATTGAAGTCATTAAAGCCAGGTGCAGGTTTTTCATTCCAAACAACGTAGCAGTTTTCTGGAGCTTTTTGGACGACTGCCTTACCCGTCGCAGCCATTTGCATCACGATTGCGGGCAGATCGTTCGGAGGAAGTGGAGGCATATCTGGCAGCATGGTCGTTGTCTCCGGATCTTGGATTACAGACTGTTGAGTTTCAGTATCGGTGGTTTCGCTATCGACCGAAATAGAGGTCGTGTGCAATGCGTGCGGCTCCAATGGCCGTGCTGTTGGCGGACGCAGATAAATGTGGAAGTGGTTTTGATGCCCGTATTCCGTATTCAGCGTCGGTGTTGTGGTACTGGTCTGCACATTGTCTGTAAAGCCCAAGTTGCTGAGTACCTGATGAATGTTGCGCAGTGGATTCTCTGTAGTGGTCTTCCCACCGACAAGCACTCCGGCCACCATGCCGTCACCAGCTCCGCCAGTGCCAAACAAAGCCTCCCTGATGGCACGCGCATCAGCATCGTTAACACCGTTCACAAAGGTCAAGGCCCCGCGCGAACCTGCCACAGTGCCATCGTCGCGGGTCACGCTATAGAGTGACATGAAGGCGCCCAAAGCTGAACTCTGCAAATTTCTCCCCAAGTTTTCTCCAAGCGCTCCAGGCGGGGAATTGGCGGGTACGGGCAACCGATATTGATCAGTCTCCACTACTCCATTTGCGGGGGCCATTTGTGTTCTGGCATTGGCAACACTCCAACCCACAGCACTTGCTGCCACATTTCTGACTTCATTGGCGTTAGTTTGATTCCCTTTTCGTAGAGGCTGCGTCGATGTCCTAGGGATGTCATCGCTAATGTACTCACTGATTCCCAGATCAAAAGACATTCCCAAATCGTGGCTAGCATGCATCAGGGGTGTTGCACCATGATTGGCATCGACCGATCCCGTGAGCCGCAGTGGGTTAGCACCACGCAGGCCAGCAGCATTTTGGCCGGCTGCGACCATCACGTCATACAGCCAACTAGTACCAAATCTTTCAACACTGCCACCGCTGTCGGCCGTCTGAGTGGTTGACCACCCCCTCAATCGAGAATTGGTTGCTTTGCCCGACTCAAAGAACTGCATCCAGTGCGGCGCATTGTAGGCATTGAGATACTCAAAAACATGATCCGTGCTACTGGTATTGGCCGAGAAACTGAAGCCCGTTACAGCAGTTTGCAAATTCCCTAGGTATTGGGTACGACGTGTGCCCTCGTCCGGAGTAACCCGCTTACCGATAAAGGGGCCACGATAAAGGGGCCAGGCTCAAATTAAAGAAGTCCAAATTTGGATTCACCCCGTCAGCCGCCCAAGCTCCTGCAGTCCCCATCAAGGCCAGAGCAAACACATGGCGTAATTTGATCTTCATAGTCGCAAAACCTCCTATTTGCTATGATTTTTGTAGCTTATTACGCAGTATTGACGAGGGCCAATGGCATTCTATGCATCCAACCCCGCCAAGCCTAATTGCCGGAGATCGTTTGCAGGCGCCGCCTCCGGTTTGCGCGGTCTGCCACGGGGTTTGGCTTCGCGGCGCTGGCCGGTGGCTTGTTCTATGGCATCCATGAAGCGGCTATTGCCCAGCGGCTGGGTCTGGTTCAGGGCCAGGCGGATGTCAGTGAGGGTTTTGTCGCTCAGCACCTGGTCGAATAGCGCGCGGTACGCGGCCTGGCGGCTGGCATCGCCCGCGCCCAAGGTGGCGTACAGCGGATGCGGGGTCAGCAGAGGCGTGCTTTCGCCCAGGGCGTTGGCGCGGTAGCTGCTCCAGCGGTAATGCGCGGGGTCGGCACACATGCCGGCGCGCACGGGGTTGAGTTCGATGTAGCGCATGCAAGTCAGCAAATACGCTTCAGACTGGATCAGCGATGACTTGTAGCGCCCTTCCCATAGCGTGCCCGAACGCTGGTAGCTGGCATTGATGTAGGGCACGTAGCGCCTGCCCAAAGTCACCATCAACCGCGACACCGCCTGGGCGTCACCCGGTGTAAGCAGCAGGTGGACATGGTTGGTCATGAGCGCGTAGGCGTGTATCTGGCAACCGGTATGCCGGGCGGCATCGCCCAACCACTCCAGATAGGCCAGGGAATCGGCAGTGGTAAAGAAGCAGGGCTGGCGGTTGTGCCCGCGCTGCACGATGTGCAGGGGCATGCCATCGATGTGAATGCGGGGGCGGCGGGGCATGGGGAATCTTAGCCTGCCAATTTATGCTAATTTGTGTGCTAATTTGAGCCTGGCCCCTTAAAAATCTGATCCTGGTTGACCAGGTCGAAGAGGCCATGGCCCACATCGCCGCCCGCGTGGCCAAGGGATAGAGTGTTACTTCAACGGCCTTCGGCGGTCGGTTCGCGCCCCATGAGCGTGGCCACTGCCTCGGCCGGGCGCAGGCGTCCATCCAGCAGTTCCACCACACCCCTGGCAATCGGCATGTCCACACCCAGGCTGGCGGCGCGCTGCACCACCGTGCGGGCGCTGTACACGCCTTCGGCCACATGACCCAGGGCGTCAATGGCCTGCTGCAGGGTCTTGCCCTCGGCCAGCGCCATGCCAACGCGCCGGTTGCGCGACAGATCGCCGGTGGCGGTCAACACCAGATCACCCAAGCCGCTCAGCCCCATGAAGGTCTCGGCCTTGGCACCCAGGGCCAGGCCCAGGCGGGTCATTTCGGCCAGGCCACGGGTGATGAGGGCGGCGCGGGCATTCAGGCCCAGTTGCAGGCCATCGCACAGGCCGGTGGCAATGGCCAGCACGTTCTTCACGGCACCGCCCACCTCCACACCAATGACGTCGTCATTCGCATAGACACGCAGGCTGGGGCTGTGGAAGGCGTCCACCAGGGCCTCGCGCACGCTGGCGTGGACGCTGGCCGCTACCAGGGCCGTGGGTTGGCCGGCCGCCACTTCCTGGGCAAAACTGGGGCCACTGAGCACGCCGGCACGCAACCTGGGTGCCACCTGGGCCTGGATTTCGTGGCCCATCAGGCCGGGCGCGCCGTTCACACTGGCCTCAAAACCCTTGCATAACCAGGCCACGGCGGCCGGGCAGTCGTGCATCTGGCCCAGCAGGCCGCGCAGGCCAGCCATCGGAGAGGCCAGGATCAGAAGGTCATCGGCATGAAGGCCCGTCAAGAGATCGGGCAGCGGCTGCGAACCAATACCCAGGTTCGACGGCAAGGCCACGCCGGGTAGGTAGCGCCGGTTCTCGCGCAGTTGCGTCAGCACCTGGGCCTGCGCGGCATCGCGCAGCCACAGGGTGACGTCCTGCCGCGCCGGGGCGTTGCGGGCGGCGCTGATGGCCGCCGCCGTACCCCACGCACCACCGCCAACTACTATGATTTTCATAGCACTCTACGCACCATCCACGAGGGCTGGCGCGCTAAATCGCCTATGAATTACTGGGGCAACTGACCATCGGCGGCACCAGCGGCACGGGCCTGCTGTTGCTGTTGCTCGTACATGGCCTGGAAGTTGATTTCCTGCAGGTGCACGGGCGGGAAGCCGCCACGCTGCACCAGGTCGGCCACGTTGCCGCGCAGGTAGGGGTAGACGATCTGCGGGCAGGCGATGCCCATGATCTGGCCCATCTGTTCTTCCGGCACGTTGCGGATTTCAAAAATGCCGGCTTGCTTGGCTTCGACCAAGAACACGGTCTTGTCCTTGATCTTGGTGTGCACGGTGGCGGTCACACACACTTCGTACACGCCGTCGGCAATGTTGGCGCCTTCCACGCCCAGTTGGATGTCCACGGAGGGCTGTTCCTGCTCCAGCAGGATGGCGGGGGAATTGGGCTGCTCCAGCGAAGACTCCTTCAGGTAGATGCGCTGAATCTGGAACACGGGGGTCTGGTCGGACATACAACAGTCTTTCTAAGTAAAACAATGCCCACCCGAAATATTCCGGGTGGGCTTGGAACGGGAATTTCGTCGAACGCGAATTATGTCAGGCCGCGAACGGCCCAAGTCAGGCGGCGTTGAGCAAAGGCACCAGGCCGCCCTGGCTGTCCAGGGCCATCAGGTCGTCGCAGCCACCCACGTGGGTGGTGCCGATAAATATCTGGGGTACGGTACGCCGCCCGGTGAGTTCCATCATGGCGATGCGCTCTTGTGGCTGGCTATCGACCCGGATTTCCTCGATGGTTTCAACGCCCTTGGCGCGCAGGATGCGCTTGGCCTGCACGCAATAGGGGCAGACGGCCGTGGTGTACATCTTGACGGGCTGCATGGCTCAGGCTTTCTCAACGGGCAGGTTGGCGGCCTTCCAGGCAGTCAGGCCGCCGCCCAGGGATTGCACGTTCTCGTAACCGAGCTTCTTGGCAATGGCCACGGCACGGCCAGAGCGCGCGCCGGACTGGCACACCAGGACCAGGGGCAAGGCCTTGTTTTTGACAGAAGTCGCCAGTTTGGCCTCCAGTTCGCCCAGGGGAATGTTGCGGGCGCCGCCCACGTGGCCGGCAGCGAATTCATTGGGTTCGCAGACGTCGATGACCACGGCCTTCTCACGGTTGATCAGGGCCACGGCGCCGGCCGGGTCCAGGCCCGCCGTGGCGGCGCCCTGCAGCACCGGCATCAGCAGCATGGAGCCCGAGGCCAGGGCGATGGCGATCAACATCCAGTTGTCGAGTATGAATTTCACGGTTTTCCTTGTTCGTCAGTTTTCAAGCAGTAAGCGCGCCATTTTAGAATGGGGGTTGTTTGCCGCCGCGCAAGTCCCCCAGCAACCCCACTCCCGTCCCGCACATGCACAAACTCGTTCTCATCCGCCACGGCGAATCCACCTGGAACCTCGAAAACCGCTTCACCGGCTGGACCGACGTGGAACTCACCCCCACCGGCATCTCCCAGGCCATGTCCGCCGGCAAACTGCTCAAGGCCGAGGGCTACGAGTTCGACATCGCCTACACCTCGGTGCTCAAGCGCGCCATCCACACCCTGAGCTACTGCCTGGACGAAATGGACCGCATCTGGCTGCCCGTGGTCAAGAGCTGGCGCCTGAACGAGCGCCACTACGGCGGCCTGCAGGGCCTGAACAAGGCCGACATGGCCAAGCAGTACGGCGACGCCCAGGTGCTGGTCTGGCGCCGCAGCTACGACACGCCGCCGCCTGCCCTGGACGCCAATGACCCGCGCGGTCAGCGCCAGGATCCGCGCTACGCCGGCCTGCCCGCCGATCAGGTGCCGCTGACCGAATGCCTGAAAGACACCGTGGCCCGCGTGCTGCCCTACTGGAATGAAGAAATTGCGCCCACCATCCAGGCGGGCAAGCGTGTCGTGATCGCTGCGCACGGCAACTCCATCCGCGCCCTGGTGAAGTACCTGGACAACATCTCCGACAACGACATCGTGGGTCTGAACATCCCCAACGGCATCCCGCTGGTCTACGAACTCGACGCCAACTTGAAACCCATCCGCAGCTACTACCTGGGCGATGCCGAGGCCGCCGCCAAGGCTGCGGCCGCAGTGGCCTCCCAAGGCAAGGCCTGAAAACCGCTACTGGGCCGGCTTTACCCGGCTTTTGTTGCCCCCGAACGCCACAGTTGGACGGAACTCCCCATGCGGGATACCCCTCCAAGGTGTATATTGAAGCGCACGTGGCACTGGAATATTTATGGGTCAGAAATTGAAAATCGCGGGGTGGGTCGGCTTAGGGCTAGTGGCCGGGGCGTTGACCACCGTTTCGCTGCAAACCGTGGCGCGCAACACCATGGCGCCACTGCCGCTGGAGGAGTTGCAGCAACTCGCGGCCGCGTTCGCCATCGTCAAGAGCGATTACGTGGAACCGGTGGACGAGAAAAAGCTGATCACCGAGGCCATTTCCGGCATGGTGGCCAGCTTGGACCCGCACTCCCAGTATTTCGACAAGAAATCCTTCAAGGAATTCAAGGAAGGCACCTCCGGCAAGTTCGTCGGTGTGGGCATCGAAATCACCCAGGAAGACGGGCTGGTCAAGGTGGTGTCTCCCATTGAGGGGTCACCCGCTTTCCGCGCCGGCCTCAAGACCAACGACCTGATCACCCGTGTGGACGACACCGCCGTCAAGGGCCTGAGCCTGAACGAGGCCGTCAAACGCATGCGCGGCGAGCCCAACACCAAGGTCGTGCTCACGGTCTTCCGCAAGGACGAGAACCGCACCTTCCCGGTCACCATCGTCCGTGAGGAAATCAAGCAGCAATCCGTGCGCGGCAAGCTCATCGAGCCTGGCTACGCCTGGGTGCGCGTGAGCCAGTTTCAGGAGCGCACGGTCGAGGACTTCGCACGCAAGCTCGACGAAATCTACAAACAGGACCCCAACATCAAGGGCCTGGTGCTGGACCTGCGCAATGATCCGGGTGGCCTGCTCAACGCTGCCGTGGCGGTATCCACTACCTTCCTGCCGGAAGGCGTGACGGTGGTTTCCACCAACGGCCAGACCACCGACAGCAAGCAGACGCTCAGGGCCACCGTGCGCGACTACCTGGGCCGCGACGGCTCCGACCCGCTCAAGAAACTGCCCGCCGGCCTGAAGAAAGTGCCGCTGGTGGTGCTGGTCAATGAAGGCTCGGCCTCGGCCAGCGAAATCGTGGCCGGGGCCCTGCAGGACCACAAGCGCGCCACGCTGATGGGCAGCCAGACCTTTGGCAAGGGATCGGTGCAGACCTTCCGCCCCCTCGGCCCGGACACGGGCCTGAAGATCACCACCTCGCGCTACTACACGCCCAGCGGCAAGTCCATCCAGGCCAAGGGCATCGTGCCCGACATCATGGTGGACGATACCGAGGAAGGCAGCCCCTACGCCGCCTTGCGCATGCGCGAGGCCGACCTGGGCAAGCACCTGACCAACGGCCAGGGCGAGGAAGTCAAGGATGCAGCCCGCGAGAAAGCCCGCGACGAAGCCCTCAAACGCCTCGAAGAGGAGTCGCACAAGCCGGCCTCCGACCGCCGCCCACCGGAGTTTGGCTCGGACAAGGACTTCCAGCTGATCCAAGCCCTGCACCAACTCAAGGGGCAACCGGTTCTGATCAGCAAGACCCAGGTGGAGCGCAAGGAAGAGGTCAAGGACAACTAAGGCGTGGCGGTGACACCCAGCCATGGATGACTCGCAACTGCTGCGGTACTCCCGCCACCTGCTGCTCAACGAACTCGGAGTCGAAGGCCAGGAGCGCATCATGGGTGCGCGCGCCCTGGTCATCGGCGTCGGCGGCCTGGGCTCGCCGGTGGCCCTGTACCTCGCCACTGCTGGCATTGGCCACCTGACCCTGGTGGACCATGACCATGTAGACCTGACCAATCTGCAGCGCCAGATCGCCCATACGCAAGACCGCATCGGCCAACCCAAGGTGGAGTCGGCGCGCCAGAGCCTGTTGGCCATCAACCCCGAACTGCGCATCACCACCCTGGCCGAGCGCGCCGATGCCCGGCGCCTGGACACCCTGGTGGCGGATGCCGACGTGGTACTGGACTGCAGTGACAACTTTGCCACCCGCCAGGCGCTGAACGCCGCCTGCGTGCGCCACCGCGTGCCCCTGGTGTCGGGCGCGGCCATCCGCTTCGACGGCCAGTTGGCAGTCTACGACCCGCGCCGCGCCGACTCCCCCTGCTACGCCTGCGTGTTCCCGCCGGACACCGATTTCGAGGAAACCCGGTGCGCCACCATGGGCGTGTTCGCACCACTGGTGGGCGTCATCGGCAGCATGCAGGCCGCCGAGGCGCTCAAGCTGCTCAGCGGTGCTGGCGAACCCGCCATCGGACGGCTGCTGATGCTCGATGGGCGCGCCATGGCCTGGTCCGACATCCGCCTGCAACGCAATCCCGCCTGCCCGGTCTGCGGCCACGCGCACGCATGATCTCCGCCTGGCTGCCATTTCTGGCCTGGCCACGCCCTACTGGCGCACTGTTGCGCGGTGAGGTGCTGGCGGGGTTGACGGTCTCACTCATCATCGTCCCCCAGTCCGTGGCCTATGCGGCGTTGGCGGGCATGCCACTGGTCACCGGTATTTACGCCTCCTTCCTGCCCGCCCTGGTGGCGGTGCTGTGGAGCGGCTCACCGCGCCTCTCAGTAGGCCCCACCGCCCTGACCAGCCTGCTGGTGATGGCCTCGCTCTCTGGACAGGCCGACCCCGGCAGCGCTGCCTGGGTGGCCATGGCGGTCTGGCTGGCCCTGCTCAGCGGCATGATGCAGCTGGCCCTGGGCATTTGGCGCTTTGGCTGGGTGCTCAACCTCGTGAGTGCGCCGGTGCTGTTTGGTTTTACGCAGGCGGCCACGGTGTTGATCGTGCTGTCGCAGTTGCCGTCGCTGCTGGGGGTTCCTGGCTTTACCATTGCCTGGCTGAATGCACCACAAGTCAACCTTGCGGCAGCGGCCTTTGGCCTGGGCAGCCTGGCGGCGCTGGTCGTCGGGCGAGCCCTGGCGCCACGCCTACCCGTCGTGATGCTGGTCATCGTGGGCACCGGTACCCTGAGCTACCTGAGCGGTTATGCAGCCCAGGGCGGCCCGGTGGTCGGCACCTTGCCCTCGGGTCTGCCCAGCCTGTACTGGCCAGGCCTGCCGACGTGGTCCCTACTTGGCAATCTGGTGGTGCCGGCCATGGTCGTCACCCTGGTGAGCTTTCTGGAAACCGCCTCCAGCGCCAAGGTGGAAAACCAGCAGGCGCGCAAGCCCTGGAATGACAACCAGGACCTGATCGCCCAGGGCCTGGCCAAGCTGGCGTCGGGCCTGACCGGCAGTTTTCCCACGAGTTCGTCGTTCTCACGCTCGGCCATCAACCTGTATGCCGGCGCCCAGACCGGTTGGGCCACGCTGGTCACGGTGCTGATGGTGCTGGCGGTTCTGCTGTGGCTCACACCCGCCCTGTACTACGTGCCTTCGCCCGTGCTGGCAGCCGTGGTGGTGGCCGCCATCATCAGCCTGTTCCAGCCCGTGCGTTTTGCCCGCCTGTGGCGTTTGCTGCCGGTGGAGGCCTTTACCATGGGCGTGACCTTCGTCGTCACGCTGCTGACGGCACCACGCATCTACTGGGGCGTGTTGGCTGGCGTGATGGTGAGTCTGGTGGCATTTCTGCACCAACGCCTGCATCCACGCATCATCGAGGTCGGCCTGCACCCCGATGGCAGCCTGCGTGACCGTCACCTCTGGAAGCTGCCGCCACTGGCGGCGCACCTGTACGCCCTGCGCATGGACGCCGAGCTGGACTTCGCCGCCGCCAGCAGCCTGGAACGTGCCATTTCGGACTTCCTGACCACCCATCCCGACACCCGGCATGTGTGCCTCTTCGCGCAACCAATCAACCGCATCGATGCCACCGGCGTGGAGACCTTCGCCGCACTGCGCGCCACGCTGGCGGCGCAGCACATCACCCTGCACATCAGTGGCATCAAGCTGCCGGTGGAACAGGTGTTGACGCGCGCCGGGCAATTGCAAGCAGGGCAGTTGCTGCGCCTGTACCGAACCGACGCCGAGGCCGTGGCCGGCCTGGCCGCGACAGCCGAACCATCGGACACAAATGACCGGTGAACAGGTACCAAATGTCAGCCCCAAGGCCCGCGTTGCGTGCCAATATAGGCCCAGTTCCTGTTATCCTTGAACCTCCCATTCAGACGCATTCCGTGGCTCCCAATTCCCCCAGCCCCTCCATTGCCTTGCAGCAACTGCAATTGGACAATGCGCGCGCCCTGTTGGACCACAACATGGTGGTCGCCCTGCCCTCGCCCCAGGAGGCGCCGTTGGGCTATCTGCAAGGTGTCATCGACGGGCTGTGCGAGCTGTCGCTGAAGGACCCACTGACGGGCCTGGGCAACCGCCGCCATTTCACCGCCGTGCTGGAGCGCACCATCGACGGTGTGGCCCGCTCGGGCGACCCCGCGCTCTTGCTGATGCTCGATGTGGACCACTTCAAGCGCGTCAACGACACCTACGGACACCAGGTAGGCGACCAGGTGCTGCGCGCCATCGGCCGCGCCGTTGCCAGTTGCGTGCGCCCCATGGACAGCGTGGCCCGCTACGGCGGCGAAGAGTTCGCCGTGGTGCTGCCCAACTGCCACACCAGCTACGGCGCCACGGTGGCCGAGCGCATCCGCGCCACGGTCGAGTCCCTGGTCATTGCCATTTCACCCAGCCTCACGCTCAAGGTCACCGCCAGCGTCGGGGGAGCCTACGCCCCCGAATGGGTGCGCTCCACCGCCGCGCTGTGGACCGAGCGGGCCGACCTGCAGCTGTACCGCGCCAAATCCGAAGGCCGCAACCGGGTCTGCCTGGACCAACAACAGGAAATTTACGTGAGCGCCGAGGAAAAGAATCTCTTGTTCGGCCATCTGGCGCTGGGTGAACCGGCCTGGATCGAAGCGGCCACCGGTGACGTGCCCGGCACGACCCTGGCTGCCACGCAGAGGGTGAACTGATGTCCGACGTAGTCAATCCCCCGCAGTCGAACGAGGTGCCCCCCCCGGTGCCACTCAAGCCCATCGGCAAGGTGATGGCCGTCACCAGCGGCAAAGGCGGCGTGGGCAAGACCTTCGTCTCGGCCAATCTGGCCGCCGCCCTGGCCAAGCTGGGCCTGCGCGTGCTGGTGCTGGACGCCGACCTGGGCCTGGCCAACCTGGACGTGGTGCTCAACCTGTACCCCAAGATCACCTTGCACGACGTGTTCACCGGCAAGGCCAAGCTGGAAGAAGCCATCATCCGCGCGCCGGGCGGCTTCTCGGTCTTGCTGGCGGGGTCTGGCATGGTCGAGTACTCGCGCCTGACACCCGAGGTGCGCGACGATTTCCTGCGCATCATGAACGGCCTGGTGCCGCACTACGACGTGGTGCTGCTGGACACCGGTGCGGGCATTTCCGACGTGGTGCTGTTTGCCGTGTCCCTGGCTTCCGAGGTCCTCGTGGTGGCCACGCCTGAACCCACCTCGCTGACCGACGCCTACGCCACCATCAAGGTGCTGGTGGGCCAGCAAAAGCGCCAGACCGTGCGCATGGTGGTCAACCAGACGGCACGCCTGGGCGATGGCCGCGCCATCACCGTGCAGTTGCAACAGGTGCTGGACCGATTTGTGGCCACCGACCCCACCCGCCCCTTCAAGCTCATGCACATGGGTGATATCCCCGCCGACAACACCGTGCGCCAAGCCGTCATGCGCCGCCAGTTGCTGATGCAGACGGCACCCAGCTGCCCGGCCGCCATGGCGATCTCGCAACTGGCTCTGAAACTGGAAGAAAGCGTCATCCTGCCGCGCAATCGCTGAGCCTTTAAGCGCTCAGAATCCATCCCTCCAACGAGTCCATATCGACGGGCAGGCCGTACCGCGCATCACCCTGCGCATGGCGTTGCTGTCCCCACGCCGCCTGCACCAGGCACAGCACGGCATCCAGCGCATCGCCCATGGCGTCGTCCACCAAGGCATCCCGCTGGGCGTGACTCAAACGCAGGCGCAGGCCCAACCGGGTCTGGCCCATCTCCAGCGCGTGCAGCAGGTCCTTGCGGGCGATCAGGCGCTCGGGGGTCTGCTTGGCGCGGTCGTCACTCTTGTAGCTGCGCCGACCCAGAATTTCCCGCGCCAGCAGGCCTGGGTAGGCCTCCAGCGCGACCCGCAACGTCCGTGGCTCACTGGGTGGCTGGTGCAACCCCGGCAACGCCACGCCGGCATCCAGCAGGCGCGGCACGCCAGCATGCAGCATGAAGGCCACCGGCGGATTCACCCATTTCATCGATGGGCTGGAGCCCGCCGGCCCATCACAGGCCCGGTGGGCAAATTTGCCCCCAACCGGGCGCGCATCGCAGAATGCCGCAAAGCGTGCCCGAATCTCCCCGCGCTCCAGGCCGGCGTAGTGGCGCATGCAGGCCAGCCAGGTCTGCGGCCAGCCCAGTGTCTGCACCAGCTCACGCGGCAGGCCAAACGGCAGATCGAAGCCACCCACCCAGGCGCGCGGCTCGGCCATGCAAGCGGCAAAGGCATCCAGCGTATGCAGGGAATCCAGCCGCTCCAGCACCACCACAGCGCCGCGCAATTGACCCCAGGCCAGCACAATGGGCTTGCGCCGGGACGGACTGCAGGAAAAATCACAGCCGAGCAGGGAAACCATGGCCGTCTATCCCAGCGCCAGGGCCATGACACCGGCGCCAATGCAGGCCGCGCCCAGGAAGCGCAGCAACCGATCCCCCTCGCCCAGCAGCTGCCCGCCAATCAGCGCGGCAAACAGCATGGAGACCTCGCGCGCCGGCGCCACGTGGCTCAGCGGCGCGACCTGCAGGGCGTACAGCACCAGCACATACGAAATGGGGCTGACGATGCCGACCACCAGTGCGTACTTCCATTGCAGGCGCCAGAGCCGACGTGCCTCTGCCGGATCGCGCGCCACGCTTGGCAGCAAAAAGGCCAGGCGCACGAAATTGCCCATGTAGTCCACCAGGATGGGTGACACCAGCGCCACTTTCACCGCATAGCCATCCACCACCGTGTAGCTGGCAATGAACAGCCCGGTGAGCAACCCGTACGACATTCCCTTCTGGATACGCCGGCGCTGCTCCGGTCCATGCGTGCCGCGAAACAGCTTGGGGCCGCCAGCAATGAGAAACACTCCGGCCACCACCCCGAGCACGCCCAGCGCACCCAGGGCGGACAGCTGCTCGCCCAGGAACAGGATTGCCACCAGCGAGGACAGCAACGGCCCCGAGCCCCGTGCCAGAGGGTAGACCACGGTCAGGTCGGCCTTGCGATAGCCGCGCAGCAACACCACGAAATACACGGTGTGCAGGATGCCGCTGGCCACGGTCAGGCTCCACTCCAGCGTCCCCCACGACGGTACCTGCTGCCAACCCAGCCACAGGCCCACCGGGGCCCAGGCCACCATCATGACAACGGACGTGAAGCAGGAAAAGCGGACATCCCCACCAGCCTTCTTGGCGGCGATGTTCCAGCACGCGTGGATCAGGCCGGCCAGGATGACCAGTGCGAGAGCAGATGACGGCATTTCCAGGTGAGGCGCGTGGGGGCAATTTTTCGCCGGGCCGCCCCAAGAAAAATTAACCCCCTCGGGGGGCAGCGACCCGCGCAGCGGCGGAGCGTGGGGGCAACATCCCTAAACTCTTCCGATGATGGACGCGGTGGCCATCAGCTCTTCCAGCAAGGCGAGTGAGACCTTGCCCGAGACCGAGTACGGGTCCAACTCGGGCTTCTCGGCGTACTTGAGCAGGATCGAGTGGTTGATCTTGGACATGTTGACCTGGCCCATGGTCCAGCCGCCAAAACGGCGCTCGGAGATTTCCTCGTAGTGCAACAGCACCACATCCTTGTGGCGCACGTCGCGCTGGATGTGGCCATACAGGTCGCTCACCGCCATGCGCCCACCCTCGATGGCCTGCAGGAAGATGCCGCCGCCGTAGCACAGGATGCCGGTGATGCCGCAGGTGGGGTTGTACTGGCGGGACTTGGCCAGGATGGTTTCGATGGCCTCGGGACTGGGGTCCACCGCGCGGCTGGCATACAACAGACGGACCAACATGTCAGGCCTCCCGCAGGGCCGCCCCAAGGGTGGCCGCGCCCCCTTGGGGGGCAGTGATTACACGAAGTGAAGAACGTGGGGGCTTCATCCTCTAGCCTTTCCGAGGGATAAGAGAGAGGAATTCGCGGCGCAGGTTGGGGTCCTTGAGGAACACGCCGCGCATGACGGAGTTGATCATCTTGCTGTCCATGTCCTTCACACCGCGCCAGGCCATGCAGTAATGGCTAGCCTCCATGACAATGGCCAGGCCATCGGGCTGGGTCTTTTCCTGGATCAGGTCGGCCAGTTGCACCACGGCCTCTTCCTGGATCTGCGGGCGGCCCATGATCCACTCAGCCAGACGGGCGTACTTGGACAGACCGATCACATTGGTGTGCTCGTTGGGCATGACGCCGATCCAAATCTTGCCGATGACCGGGCAGAAGTGGTGGCTGCAGGCGCTGCGCACGGTGATGGGGCCTACGATCATCAACTCGTTGAGGTGGCCCACGTTGGGGAACTCGGTGATGCCGGGGTCCTTCACGTAGCGGCCGCGGAACACCTCCTGCACGTACATCTTGGCCACACGGCGGGCCGTGTTGTCGGTGTTGTGGTCGTTGACCGTGTCGATGACCAGGCTGTCGAGCACGCCCTGCATCTTGACCTCCACCTCGTCGAGCAGTTGCTCCAGCTCTTGCGGCGACACAAACTCGGCAATGTTGTCGTTGGCGTGGAAGCGTTTGCGCGCGGCCAGGAGGCGTTCCCGAATCTTGACGGAAACGGGCGTTCCCTGGTCGGCATCAGATGGGTTCATGGTGCTCTGGTTCTTCATTAACATCCGCACATCGTACCAGCCTTTGCCTCTTGTGGTTTTTGGCCTCCAGCCCTCGTGGAAATTGCGTGACACGCTATTAAATCAATAGCGTCTTCCGGTCAGGAACAGGGCCAGGCGCATGGCACCGAAGGCCAGGCGCTCCAGCAGGCGCTGGTGCCAGGGACGCTGGGCATAGGCCTGCGGCTGCAATTGCACGCCTTGGGTCTGCATGGCGTGCAGCAGGCTGGTGCGCAGGCTGCGGGCGAAGGCGGCATCCTCCACCACCACATTGGCCTCGCGCGCCAGCAAGAGGCTCAGGGGGTCCAGGTTGGAGGAACCCACCGTGGCCCAGTGCCCGTCCACCACCGCCACCTTGGCGTGGAGGAAGCCGGTGGCGTATTCGTGGATCTCCACGCCAGCGGCCAGCAGCACGCCGTAGACCGGGCGCGAGCCGTGGTACTGCATGAAATACTCGTACCGGCCCTGCAGCAGCAGGCGCACCCGCACGCCGCGCCGGGCGGCATGGACCAGAGCACGGCGCAGTTTGCCGCCGGGCAGGAAGTAAGCGCTGGCGATCAGCACCTCGCGGCGGGCGCCGGCGATGGCCTTGCGGTAGGCCTTCTCGATGCGGTTGCGGTTGCGCACGTTGTCGCGCAGCAGCAAGGCCGCGTGCACACCGCCATGCCCACCGGGCGCCGCCGGTTGGTGCCAGGGCAGCAGCCGGGCGTCCTTCCAGCCCTGGCGCACACCGCCCAGGCGCAGACTCTCCAACTGGCGGGTGATCTGCAAGCGGACCCAGAATTGGACCATGGTGTGGTGCGCCTGCGCCACCAGAGGCCCGGTGGCACGCACCGCGAAGTCGAAGCGGGGCGACTCCAGCCGGCCCAGCCCCGGATCGACCCAATCGTCCAAGATGTTGATGCCGCCGCAAAACGCTACCTGCTCATCCACCACGCACAGCTTGCGGTGCAACCGGCGCCAGCCCACGGGCAGCAGCAGGCCCCAGCGGCCCAGTGGCGAGAAGCGCTGCCAGCGCACGCCAGCGGCGTCAAAGCGCTGCGCCCAATCCGCCGACAGTTCGGGTGTGCCCACACCGTCCACCACCAGGTAGACGGCCACGCCCCGGCACGCAGCCCGCTCCAGCGCATCGGCCACCCGTTCGCCACTGGTGTCGAAGTGGAAGATGTAGGTCTCCAGCCGCACCTCGCGCACGGCTGCGTCAATGGCGGCCACCAGAGCGGGGAAAAATTCGCCACCACCCTGCAGCAACTGCAGGTGGTGACCGGCACTCAGGGGCGTGGCGCTCACATTTCGTCCACCGGCAGGTCGAATTCCGCGATCAGCGGCAGATGATCGGACATCTGGCCCCAGATGCGTCCCCGCGGTACATACAGACCCAGCGGCTCCATGCCGCGGGCATAGACATGGTCCAGTTGCACCAGGGGCAGGCGCGAGGGGAAGGTGGGCTGGCGCTCCGAGCCGAAGGCCGCCAGGCCGGCCTCGCCCAAGGCACCTTGCACGGTGCGGCCCCAGTCGTTGAAATCACCCGCCACCACCAGGGGCGCGTCCACCGGGATTTCACGCGCGATGAAGCGCTGGACTTGCGCCAACTGGCGCACCCGGCTGCCCTTGATCAGCCCCAGATGCACCACCAGCACATGCACCGGACGGCGGTGCACCCGCACCTCGGCATGCAGCAGGCCGCGCTGCTCGAAGCGGTGGTCGGACATGTCCTCGTGCTGGTGCGACACCACCGGCCAGCGCGTGAGCATGGCATTGCCATGCTCGCCGTGGCGGGTGTGGGCATTGGTACGGTAGACGGCGGTGTAGCCCTCGGGCGCCAGGTAGTCGGCCTGGGGCTGCTCGGGCCAGTGGGGGAAGTACTCGGGGCCGCGCCGGTGCAGCTTGCGCACCTCCTGCAGGCAGACGATATCGGCATCCAGCTGCTCCACGGCGTGGCCCAGGTTGTGGATCTCCAAGCGCCGCGCCGGACCGATGCCTTGCACACCCTTGTGGATGTTGTAGGTGGCCACGCGCACGACCGTCATGCCGCGCCCTCCTCCCGGAAACCGCCAGCGAGCCGCGGCAACTGGAGAATGGCTTCCGCATTGGACGGCGAGAAACAGGCATCGGCCGCCGCTTGGTAGGGCAGCCAGCGGTAGGCCGTGTGCTCACGCGGGCTGAGTCGCACCGGGCAGCCCGGTGCCACCCGCAGGCCGAAGAGGTGTTCCGTGTTGAGGGTCACACCCGGAGCATAGCGGTGCAGCCATTGGGGGTAAATGCCGTAGATGTTCTCCAGGTGCCAGTCCACCAGACCGGCGGCATGGGGCGCACCGGGACGGCAGTCGATGCCGGTTTCCTCGAACACCTCCCGCCGCGCGGTTTCCTCCCAGGACTCGTCGACAGCATCCTTGCTGCCGGTGACCGATTGCCAGTATTCGACCCCCAGGTCCGTGCCGTCGGCGCGGCGGATCAGCAGCACATCCAGCGCCGGGGTGTAGATGACCACCAGCACGGATTGGGGAATCTTGTAGGGCTTGGGCATAAAGAAAGGGCGCTGCAACAGCGCCCTTTCATTGTGCCGCAAGGCGGCGCTCAGACGGCCTTGGCAGCGTCCGGGTTGCGCAGGCGGATATGCAGTTCGCGCAGCTGCTTCTCGTCCACCGGGCTCGGCGCCTGGGTCAGCAGACACTGGGCGCGCTGGGTCTTGGGGAAGGCGATCACGTCGCGGATGGATTCGGCACCGGTCATCAGCGTGACGATGCGGTCCAGGCCGAAGGCCAGGCCGCCGTGCGGGGGCGCGCCGTACTGCAGGGCGTCCAGCAGGAAGCCGAACTTGAGCTGGGCTTCCTCGGGCGTGATCTTGAGGGCATCGAACACCTTTTGCTGCACGTCGGCGCGGTGGATACGGACGGAGCCACCCCCCATTTCCCAGCCATTCAAGACCATGTCGTAACCCTGAGAGATGCACTTCTCGGGCGCGGTGACCATCCAGTCCTCGTGACCTTCCTTGGGCGCGGTGAAGGGGTGGTGCACGGCGGTGTAGCGCTGGCTTTCCTCGTCGTATTCGAACATCGGGAAGTCGACCACCCACATCGGGCGCCAACCGGCCGTGAACAGGCCGTTTTTCTTGCCGAACTCGCTGTGGCCCACCTTGATGCGCAGGGCGCCAATGGCGTCGTTGACGATCTTTTCCTTGTCGGCACCGAAGAAGATCAGGTCGCCATTCTGGGCGCCGGTGCGCTCCAGCACCGCTGCCAATGCGGCGTCGTGGATGTTCTTGACGATGGGGCTCTGCAGGCCGTCGCGGCCCTTGGACAGGTCGTTGACGCGGATGTAGGCCAGGCCCTTGGCGCCATAGATCTTGACGAATTCGGTGTAGGCGTCGATCTCGCCACGGCTGATGCCGCCGCCCTCCACCGAGCCACCGGGCACGCGCAGAGCCACCACGCGGCCGCCCTTCATGGTGGCGGCACCGGAGAACACCTTGAAGTCCACGTCCTTCATCACGTCGGTGAGTTCGGCGAACTGCAGGTTCACACGCAGGTCGGGCTTGTCGGAACCGTACAGGTGCATGGCGTCCTGGTACGTCATGACCGGGAAGTCGCCCAAGTCCACGCCAATGGTGTTCTGGAACACGGTCTTGATCATGCCCTGGAACATGGCGCGGATGTCCTCTTCCGTCAGGAACGAGGTCTCGATATCGATCTGCGTGAATTCGGGCTGGCGGTCGGCGCGCAGGTCTTCGTCGCGGAAGCACTTGGTGATCTGGTAGTAGCGGTCGAAGCCGGCCACCATCAGCAGCTGCTTGAACAGCTGGGGGCTTTGCGGCAGCGCGAAGAACTGGCCGTCGTGCACGCGGCTGGGCACCAGGTAGTCGCGCGCGCCTTCGGGCGTGCTCTTGGTGAGCATGGGGGTTTCGATGTCGATGAAGCCGTTGGCGTCCAGGTACTTGCGCACTTCCATGGCCACGCGGTAGCGCAACATCAGGTTGTTCTGCATGTAGGGGCGGCGCAGGTCCAGCACGCGGTGCGTGAGGCGGGTGGTCTCGGACAGATTGTCTTCGTCCAATTGGAACGGGGGCGTGACGGAGGCGTTGAGCACGGTCAGCTCATGGCACAGCACCTCGATCTTGCCGCTCTTCAGGTGGTCGTTGGTCGTGCCTTCGGGGCGCGCGCGCACCAAGCCCTTGACCTGGACGCAGAACTCGTTGCGCAGGCCTTCGGCGGCCTTGAACATGTCGGCGCGGTCGGGGTCGCACACCACCTGCACATAGCCTTCGCGGTCGCGCAGGTCGACGAAGATCACGCCGCCATGGTCACGGCGACGGTTGACCCAGCCGCACAGGGAAACGGTTTCGCCCATCTGGGCTTCGGTCACCAGACCGCAGTAGTGAGAACGCATGGCCATTGCTTGCTTTCGGGGCGCCGCCTCGTGGGCGGCGGGTGTTGTTAATCGGTTATTTGTGGTTGGGTGCGGTGGGCGGCACCGATCCCATGGAGATCACGTAGGTCAGAGCCTGATCCACGCTCATGTTCAGCTCGATCACGTCCGCGCGCGGCACCATCAGGAAAAAACCGCTGGTGGGGTTGGGCGTAGTCGGCACATAGACGCTGACAAATTCACCAGCCAGATGGTCGGCCACCTCGCCGCTGGGAGTGCCGGTCTGGAACGCGATGGTCCAGCTACCGGCGCGCGGGTACTGCACCAGCAAGGCCGTGCGAAAGGCATTGCCGTTGCTGGAGAACAGCGTGTCGGAAACCTTCTTGACGCTGTTGTAGATGGATTTGACGATGGGAATGTTGGTGAACAGCCGGTCCCACTGCTGCAGCCACCAGCGCCCGGCCACGTTGGACACCAGCGCGCCGGTGATGAGCATGAAGCCGGCGACCATCAGCACGCCCAAGCCGGGGATGCTGCGCAGGCGCTCGATCAAGGGTGAGAGGCTTTGCGGCGTAACCGCGGCCAGACCGGACAGCACGCCACCCAGCACGCCGTCCAGCGAGTTGACCAGCCAGGACAGCACCCAAATGGTGATGGCCAGCGGCAACCAGACCATCAGGCCGGTCAGCATGTATTTCTTGATGGGCAGGTTCATGCCGGTCTCGCCTTCCGCCACGGTCAGGAACCGGACGTGGCCGGCGGCGTGCCGCTGGCCGCCGGGGCGGCGTCCGCTTTGGGCGCGGCAGCGGCGGTGTCACCCGCACCCGACGCGGCCGGCGTGGAGGCTGAGCCACCGCCACCCTTGAAATCGGTCACATACCAACCTGAGCCCTTGAGCTGGAAGCCGGCGGCGGTGAGCTGCTTCTTGAAGGTCGCCTGCGCGCAGGACGGGCAAACCTCCAGCGGGGCGTCGGACATCTTCTGCAATACGTCCTTGGCAAACCCGCAGGACTCGCATTTATAGGCGTATATGGGCATGGATGAAAGCTCTGGCGTCGAGTTGCAAAGCCTTCAATTATAAGGCGCTGCCTAAAACAGCCGCACCCGCAGCACGATCTGCATGGCCACCATGCCCAAGGCAAAACCGATCAGGGCGTAGATCAGCCCCTGTAGCAGACGGTTGGTGCGCCGCTGCTCCACCAGCAGTTGCTCCAACGCCTGCTGGCTGACGTCGCCGCGGCCGTTGCGCAGGTAGCCGTGCACCAGTTGCGGCAACTCGGGCAGCAGCTTGGCGTAGTGCGGGGCCTGGGCGGTCAGTTGCTCCAGGAGCTTTTGCGGCCCGACCTGGCCCAGCATCCACTGCTCCAGGAAGGGTTTGGCCGTGGCCCACAGATCCAGATTCGGGTCCAGCTGGCGCCCCAGCCCCTCGATGTTGAGCAGGGTCTTTTGCAACAGCACCAGTTGCGGCTGGATCTCGACCTGGAAACGCCGTGAAGTCTGGAACAGCCGCATCAGCAGCATCCCCAGCGAGATTTCCTTCAGCGGCCGGTCGAAATAGGGCTCGCAGACGGCGCGGATGCCGGCCTCCAGTTCATCCACCCGGGTGCTCCGCGGCACCCAGCCGGACTCGATGTGCAGCTCGGCCACACGCTTGTAGTCGCGTCGGAAGAAGGCGGTGAAGTTCTGCGCCAGGTAGTCCTTGTCGGACTCGGTCAGCGTGCCAACGATGCCAAAGTCCAGCGAGATGTAGCGCCCGAAGGTCTTGGGATCGATGCTGACCTGGATATTGCCCGGGTGCATGTCGGCGTGGAAGAAGCCGTCGCGAAACACCTGGGTGAAGAAGATGGTCACGCCGTCGCGCGCCAGCTTGGGGATGTCCACCCCGGCGTCCCGCAAGCGATCCACCTGGCTGACCGGAACGCCATACATGCGTTCCATGACCATCACCTCGGTGGTGCAGTGGTCCCAGAAGACTTCGGGCACCAGCACCAGTTGCAGGCTCTCCATGTTGCGGCGCAACTGGGCGGCGTTGGCCGCCTCGCGCACCAGGTCCAGTTCGTCGTGCAGGTACTTGTCGAACTCGGCCACCACCTCGCGGGGGCGCAGGCGCTTGCCGTCGGCCGAGAGGGCATCCACCCAAGCCGCCATCATGTGCAACAGGCGCAGGTCCTTCTCGATGGCGTCGTGCATCCCGGGGCGCAACACCTTGACCGCGACCTCGCGCTCGTGACCCTCGCGGTCCCGCAACACGGCAAAGTGCACCTGGGCGATGGAGGCACTGGCCACCGGCTGGCGCTCGAAAGAGACGAACACCTCGCTGATCGGCTTGCGCAGCTCTCGCTCGATGATGGCAATGGCCACGTCCGAGTCAAACGGCGGCACCTGGTCCTGCAGCTTGGCCAGTTCGTCGGCAATGTCCACCGGCAGCAGGTCGCGCCGGGTGGACAGCACCTGGCCAAACTTGACGAAAATCGGCCCCAGGCACTCCAGCGCCTCGCGCAGACGCTGCCCACGTGGATCGGACAGCGTCCGCCCAATGGTCAGCAGCCGGGTCAGGCGGCGCAGCCAGGGGTGGTCGAAACTGCCCAGGACCAGTTCGTCCAGCCCGAAGCGAAAGACGACCCAGGCGATGAAAAAGCCGCGGTACAGGCGCCTCATCGGGTCACGCCACCCGCTGCGCCCACCAGTTGTTGCAAGGCTTGCGCCACGCCGCGTGCCGCCTGCACCAGGGTATGGGCCGGCGCATCGCCCAGCACGCGGGCCAGGTCTTCCTCAATGTCCCAACGCACGTGGTCGATCAGCCAGCTGACCTCGGCGGCCAGTTGCACGTCCCCTTCAATGCGCACGGCAGGTTTGCCGCCCTGCATGATTTCCTGGGCGATAGCCAAGGGCGACTCCTCGGTGATCACCAGAGACAGGTCGGGCTGCGCATCGGCACCGGCCACGTCCAGCAGTCCGGCCGGCGTGACCACCACCACGAACGCCATGCCGCGCCACTGCATGCGCACCACGCGGCCCTTCTGGCGCACCAGGCGCTCCATGGCCTGGGGTTCCTGCATCAGCACGTGGTTGATCAGCAGCACCAGGCGACGGTGGGCTTCATCCACGGCCCAGGGCGGCGGCGTGAGGGGCAGGTTGAGGTTCTGGAGGACACCCTCCAGCAAAGAAAAAGGGGACTGTGTTGCCATAGTCCCCCATTATCCCCGTGAAAGAAGCACCGCCTATTGCAAGGCCTGAACCCCCGCCACCAGCCAGCCGCGGCTACCGTCCACCGGCTTGGTCATGTTCCAGACCTCGCGGAACGGGCTGGGACCGGCGGAGGGTTCCTCGCGGATCATGCCGGAGAACTCGACACTGGCCATGTATTCCTCGGCGGTTTCCTCGATACCCAGCAGGCGGGCTTCAAGCATGACCACGTCGGTGCGGTTGGGCGCGCTGGCGGGATGCGCCTCGCGCTCGGCCAACTGGGCCTTGATCTCGTCGAGCATGCCGTCGGTCATCATGGAGCGCAGGGTGGCGATGTCGGACTTGTCCCAGGCCGCCTGCAGGCTGATGAAGTTGGTCTTGGCCGCGTTCAGAAAGCCTTCGGAATCAAAGCCAGCAGGAATGCCCCAGTTCTGCGAGCCCCGCAGGGCCGAGCCGATGATGGAGCCGCCCGCGGCACCACCGCCGGGCGGGTTGGACGCCTCAAAGGCCATGCTGGTGCGCTCCCAGGGGCGCGCAGAGGCGTCATTGCCCACGTTTTCCGGGCGGTAGGGCTTGGCCTCGGGGGCAGCCACGGCGCCACCGGCACCCTGGAAGGCAAAAGGCGAGGCGTCCGGAGCCGGCGCACGACGGCGCAGGACCCAACTGATGCCCCAGATCACGCCCACCGCCAGCAGAGCCATCAGCAGAAACTGCCCCATGCCCTCGCCCAGGCCCAGCGAGTGGGCCAGCCAGGCCAGCCCCAGGCCGGCGGCCAAGCCACCCAGCATGGCGCCCCAGGGGCGCTTGGGCGCCGGGGTGGCGGGGGTTACGGGTGCCGGCTTGGGCGCCGCCGCATTGGTCACGCCCTGCGCGGGTGCCGCCGGCGGCTGGGGCGTGGCCTCGCGCTGGGTCACGTTGGAGGATTGCTTGCCAATGGACTTGCCGCCGCCGAGACGCTTGGCGGCCTCGGCGTTCAAGCCGGCCATCGCCAAGGTCGCGGCCAATACAACGGTCCAGATTTTCATGGTTGTCTCTCTCAGGAATGCAAAAAACTCAGGCGAAGAAAACGGAAATCACACGCCTCAGCACTTGATTCCAACATGCAATGCCACCACGCCGCCGGTCATGTTGTGGTAGTCCACATGGCCGAAACCCCCTTTGTGCATCATGGCTTTGAGCTCGTCCTGGCCCGGATGCATGCGAATAGACTCGGCCAGATAGCGGTAGCTGGCATCGTCGCCGGCCACCAGCTTGCCCAGTTGCGGCAGGATCTTGAACGAATACCAGTCATAGGCCTTCTCCAGCGGCGCGGCCACCTTGGAGAACTCCAGCACCAACAGCTTGCCGCCGGGCTTGAGCACGCGGTTCATCTCGGCCAGCGCCACGTCCTTGTGCGTCATGTTGCGCAGGCCAAAGGCGACGCTGACCAGGTCGAAGTGGTTGTCGGGGAAGGGCAGCTTCTCGGCGTCGCAGACCATCGTGGGCAGTGCCACGCCAGCGTCGAGCAGGCGGTTGCGGCCGGTGCGCAGCATGGCCTCGTTGATGTCGGTGTGCACCACCTGGCCGGTCTTGCCCACCTTCTTGGAAAAGGCCAGGGCCAGGTCACCGGTGCCACCGGCAATGTCCAGCGCCCGGTCACCCTCTTGCAGGTTGGCCACCATCACGGTGTAGGCCTTCCAGGCGCGGTGCAAGCCCATGGACATCAGGTCGTTCATCAGGTCGTACTTGGACGCGACCGAGTCGAAAACGCCGCGCACGTGGCGGGCCTTGTCCGCCTCGTCAACCGACTGGAATCCAAAGTGTGTTGTCGTCATGGTTCTAACCCATTGGTGCAAATAGGGCACCAGCCCTCGCAAACAGTGCGTAGGCAGCTATCAAACCGATAGCAAGCCGCTTCAGTGGCTGGCGCAGCCACCCCCCGATTTTGCCACCATGGGGGCATCGCGGTCGGTGTTGGCGGCCTTCAGGCGCTGCTCGTAGTCCTGCCACAGGCGATCCTGCTGGTCGCCCAGGAAGTACAGGTAGTCCCAGGAGAAGATGCCGGAGTCGTGCCCGTCGGAGAAGCGCGGCTGCACCGCGTAGTTACCGACCGGCTCCAGCGCTTCCAGCGTGACGTCGCGCTTGCCGGTCTGCAGCGTTTCCTGGCCCGGCCCATGGCCCTGGACCTCGGCCGACGGCGAGTAGACGCGCATCAGCTCGAACGGAATGCGGAAATGCGCGCCGTCGGAGAAGCTGACTTCCAGCACGCGCGACTGGCTGTGCACGGTCAATGCCTGGGGCGTGGGGGCGCCTGATTTCAATCCGGCCATGGTGTTTGTCTCCAAAAATACGGGGCCGCCCTACACCAGTACGCGCTCGATGCCACCGGCATTCGCGGTGCGCACGTACTCCGGCATCCAGTCCTTGCCCAGAATTTGGTTGGCCATCTCGACGACGATGTAGTCGGCCTCCAACAGGCCGGTCTTGAGGTCGTCCTGGTAGCGGTTCAGGCCCATCAGGCAGCTCGGGCAGGAGGTCAGGATCTTCACGTTCTGCTCCGGCGCCACCGCACCGGTGGAACGCAACTGGGCCTCGCCCTTGCGGATTTCCTGCTCCTTGCGGAAGCGCACCTGGGTCGACACGTCCGGGCGCGACACGGCCAGGCTGCCGCTCTCGCCGCAGCAGCGGTCGCTCTTGAGCACCTTGTCACCGACCAGGGCCTTGACGGTCTTCATCGAGTCGCCCAGCTTCATCGGGTTGTGGCAGGGCTCGTGGTACAGGAAGCCGCCCTGGCCGGCCGGCAGCGTGATGCCCTTTTCCAGCAGGTATTCGTGGATGTCGATGATGCGGCTGCCGGGGAAGATCTCCTCGAACTTGTAGCCCTGCAACTGGTCGTAGCAGGTACCGCAGCTCACCACCACGGTCTTGATGTCCAGGTAGTTCAGCGTGTTGGCCACGCGGTGGAACAGCACCCGGTTGTCGGTGATCATCTTCTCGGCCTTGTCAAACTGGCCGCCGCCGCGCTGCGGGTAGCCGCAGCACAGGTAACCCGGCGGCAGCACGGTCTGCACGCCGGCGTGCCACAGCATGGCCTGCGTGGCCAGGCCGACCTGGCTGAACAGGCGCTCCGAGCCGCAACCGGGGAAGTAGAACACCGCCTCGGTCTCGGCCGTCGTCGTCTGCGGGTTGCGGATGATGGGCACGTAGTCCGGGTCCTCTATGTCCATCAGCGCGCGCGCCGTCTTCTTGGGCAGGCCACCGGGCATCTTCTTGTTGACGAAGTGGATGACCTGCTCCTTGATCGGCGCGGTGCCCACCGTGGCCGGCGGCGCGTTGGTCTGCTTGCGGGCCACCAGGCCCATCAGGCGGTTCGCCAGACGCTGGCCCTTGAAGCTCAGGTTGGTCATCGCATGCGCGAACTGGATGCCGCCGATGCTCTGCGTGCCGATGAACCAGGCCTGGAACGCCGCCATCGGGCGCCAGCTCTTCTTGCCCATCTTGCGCAACAGGTTGCGCATGTTCATGGACACGTCGCCAAAGTCGATCTTCACCGGGCACGGCGACAGGCACTTGTGGCAGACCGTGCAGTGGTCGGCCACGTCCTCGAACTCTTCCCAGTGCTTGATGGAGATGCCGCGGCGCGTCTGCTCCTCGTACAAGAAGGCCTCGACCAGCAGCGAGGTCGCCAGGATCTTGTTGCGCGGGCTGTACAGCAGGTTGGCGCGCGGCACGTGGGTGCTGCACACCGGTTTGCACTTGCCGCAGCGCAGACAGTCCTTGACCGAATCGGCGATGGCGCCGATGTCGCTCTGCTGCATGATCAGCGACTCGTGGCCCATCAGGCCGAACGAGGGCGTGTAGGCGTTGGTCAGGTCGGCGTAAGAGACATCGTTATGCGAAGAATTGGCCTCCAGCCCCCGTGGAGACTGCGCAGCACGCTCCTGATTTCGTAGCAACTTGCCCTTGTTGAAGCGCCCCTCGGGATCGACCTTGGCCTTGTAGGCGGTGAACGGGCGCAGTTCGTCGTCGCTCAGGAACTCCAGCTTGGTGATGCCGATGCCGTGCTCGCCGGAGATCACGCCGTCCAGCGAACGCGCCAGCGCCATGATGCGCTTGACCGCGCCGTGGGCGGCCTGCAGCATCTCGTAGTCATCGCTGTTGACGGGAATATTGGTGTGTACATTGCCGTCGCCGGCGTGCATGTGCAGCGCCACCCAGACGCGGCCCTTGAGCACGCGCTGGTGGATGGCCGTGCATTCGCGCAGGATGGGCTCGAACGCGGCGCCGGTGAAGATGCCTTGCAGCGGCGTGCGCAGTTGCGTCTTCCAGCTCGCGCGCAGGCTGTGGTCCTGCAACGCGGGGAAGAAGCCCGCCACGCCATCGAGCCAGCCCTGCCACTGGGCGCGCACCTCGGCGACCAGGGCCTGGGCCTGGGCCACGCGGTCCTCCAGCAGCTCGGCCGAGGGGATGTCGCTGGCATCGTCGGTCTTGCCCAGCGGCAGGCTGCCGTTGGCGAAGAAGTCACTGAGCGCGTCGCACAGGGCCAGCTTGTTGGTCAGGCTCAGCTCGATGTTGATGCGCTCGATGCCGTCGGTGTACTCCGCCATGCGCGGCAGCGGGATCACCACGTCCTCGTTGATCTTGAAGGCGTTGGTGTGGCGGCTGATGGCCGCCGTGCGCTTGCGGTCCAGCCAGAACTTCTTGCGCGCCTCGGGGCTGATGGCGATGAAGCCCTCGCCCGAGCGCGAGTTGGCGATGCGCACCACCTCGCTGGTGGCGCGGGCCACGGCATCGGCGTCGTCACCGACGATGTCGCCAAACAGCGCCATCTTCGGCAGGCCGCCGCGCTTGCTCTTGGTGGCATAGCCCACGGCCTTCAGGTAGCGGTCGTCCAGGTGTTCCAGGCCGGCCAGCAGCACGCCGCTGCGCTTCTGCTCGGCAAACATGAAGTCGATGATCTCGACGATGCTGGGCACGGCGTCCTTGGCGTTGCCGAAGAACTCCAGGCACACGGTGCGCGTGTGTTGGGGCATGCGGTGCACGACCCAGCGCGCGCTGGTGATCAGGCCGTCGCAGCCCTCTTTCTGGATGCCGGGCAGGCCAGAGAGGAACTTGTCGGTCACGTCCTTGCCCAGGCCCTCCTTGCGGAAGGACTTGCCGGGAATGTTCAGGCGCTCGCTGCGCAGTGGGGTCTTGCCGTCGGCCTTGAAGTACTGCAGCTCGAAGCTGGCCACGTCCGCGTCGTGGATCTTGCCCAGGTTGTGGTTGATGCGGGTCACCTCCAGCCATTCGGCCTGGGGGGTCACCATGCGCCAGCTCGCCAGGTTGTCCAGCGCCGTGCCCCACAGCACGGCCTTCTTGCCGCCGGCGTTCATCGCGATGTTGCCGCCGATGCACGAGGCCTCGGCGCTGGTCGGGTCCACGGCAAAGACGAAGCCGCCACGCTCGGCCGCGTCGGCCACGCGCTGGGTCACGACGCCGGCCTCGGTCCAGATCGTGGCCACCTCGCGGTCCAGCCCCGGCAGGCGGCGCATCTCCACCTCGGTCATGGACTCCAGCTTTTCGGTGTTGATGACGGCCGATTTCCAGGTCAGCGGAATCGCGCCGCCGGTGTAGCCGGTGCCGCCGCCGCGCGGGATGATGGTCAGGCCCAGCTCGATACAGCCCTTGACCAGGCCGGCCATTTCTTCCTCGGAGTCCGGCGTCAGCACCACGAAGGGGTATTCCACGCGCCAGTCCGTGGCGTCGGTCACGTGGCTGACCCGTGAGAGGCCGTCGAACTTGATGTTGTCCTTGGCAGTCAACTTGACCAGCGCGCGCTGGGTCTTGCGGCGCAGCGCGGCCATCTCGCCCCAGCTGGAATCAAAGGCGTCGATGGCGGCGCGTGCGGCCACCAGCAGCTCGCCGACCATGGCGTCACGTTCGGGGTCGGTGTCGGGGGTGCGGCGCTTTTCCACCTCGTGCAGGCGGTGGCGCAGGGCGTCCACCAGGAGGCCACGGCGGCGCGGGTTGTCCAGCAGGTCATCCTGCAGATAGGGGTTGCGCTGCACCACCCAGATATCGCCCAGCACCTCGTACAGCATGCGGGCCGAGCGGCCGGTGCGGCGCTCGCCGCGCAACTGGTTGAGCACATCCCAAGCCCGTGCGCCCAGCAGGCGGATCACGATTTCGCGGTCGGAGAAGGACGTGTAGTTGTACGGAATCTCGCGGATGCGTTCGTGCGCGTGGGCCTGCCCGGGCGAGGACAGCAACTGGTTGAGCGAAGTGGGAGCGTTCATCGGACGGTGTGTTTTTGCAGTCCTGGCAGCTGGGGAGACCGCTGCGGCAGGGGGAAGATATTACCGCAGTGCAGCAATCACCTGCCCCGCGCAGTGGCAAACTCCGCTGGGGCGCGGGCTCTAATCCGCCACTAATGGAAACCCCGGGGCGTCGGCCGGCTGGCGATCCCGTTTAATCAGACGGTCATAAAACCTTCATACGCTTACGCGTTTGTTTGCATGTTTTCACAGGAGCACCCATGAAACTGAAATTCGCCGCGCTGGCGCTGACAGCCGCGCTGTCCTCCCTCTCCGCCCAGGCCCAGACCGAGATCCAGTGGTGGCATTCCATGGATGGCGCCCTCAACGACTGGGTCAATGACCTGGCCAAGCAATTCAACGCCAGCCAGAGCGCCTACAAGGTTGTTCCCACCTACAAGGGCGAGTACGACCAGTCCATGGCCGCGGGCATTGCCGCCTACCGTGCCGGCAATGCGCCCGACATCCTGCAGGTGTTCGAAGTGGGCACGGCCACCATGATGTACTCCAAGGGCGCCATCAAACCGGTGGCCGAGGTGATGAAGGACGGCGGCGCCAAGTTCGACCCCAAGATCTTCATCCCCGCCGTGGCCGGTTACTACACCGCGCCCAATGGTCAGATGATGTCCTTCCCGTTCAACAGCTCCACCACGGTGTTCTATTACAACAAGGACGCCTTCAAGGCGGGCGGTGTGGACCCCGAGAAGGCCCCCACCACCTGGCCCGAGGTGGTCTCCATCGCCGCCAAGCTCAAGGCCAGCGGCAACAAGTGCCCCTTCACCACCTCCTGGATGACCTGGGCCCAGCTGGAGAGCTTCTCGACCTGGCACAACGTCACCTACGCCAGCAAGAACAACGGCTTTGGCGGCCTGGACGCCCGCCTGGAGTTCAATTCCCCGCTGCACGTGCGCCACTTCGAGAACCTGGGCAATATGTCCAAGCAGGGCCTGTTCGTCTACAAGGGCCGCGCCAGCAAGGCCGTGAACTCCTTCACCACGGGTGAATGCGCCATGTTCGTCGGCTCGTCCGGCAGCTACGCCAGCATCAAGCGCGATGCCAAGTTCGCCTTTGCCGAGTCCACCCTGCCCTACTACCCCGATGTGCCGGGCACGCCGCAGAACACCATCATTGGCGGCGCCAGCCTGTGGGTGATGGCCGGCAAGCCGGCCGACCACTACAAGGGCGTTGCGGCCTTCTTCAGCTTCCTGTCCGACCCCAAGGTCCAGGCCGCCAACCACCAGCGCACGGGCTACCTGCCCATCACCATGGCCGCCTACGAGATGACCGACAAGTCCGGCTTCTACAAGCAGAACCCCGGCGCCGACGTGGCCGTGAACCAGATGATCAAGAAGACCACCGACAAGTCGCGCGGCGTGCGCCTGGGCAATATGGTGCAGATTCGCGCCATTCTGGACGAGGAAACCGAGCAGATCTGGATCGGCAAGAAGACCGCCAAGGAAGCCCTGGACGATGCCGTGAAGCGCGGCAACGAGCAGTTGGCCAAGTTCCAAGCCGCCAACAAGTAAGCCCTTGGAAAAGCGAGTCCTCTTCCGGGCGACCTGGCTGCCGTACCTGCTGCTGGCACCGCAGCTGGTCATCGTCGCCGTGTTCTTCTTCTGGCCGGCGGGGCAGGCGCTGATCCAGTCGTTGCAGCAGCAGGACGCCTTTGGCAACTCGGTCACCTGGGTGGGCCTGGAGAACTTCCAGGCCCTGTGGAACGACGCCTCCTACGTCGACTCCTTCAAGACCACCATGCTGTTCGCGGTGCTGGTCACCAGCCTGGGGCTCTCCATCGCGCTGGTGCTGGCGGTGTTTGCCGACCGCATCGTCAAGGGAGCCGCCTTCTACAAGACGGTGCTGATCCTGCCCTATGCCGTGGCACCGGTGGTGTCCGGCATTCTGTGGGCCTTCATGTTCTCATCCTCCATCGGCGTGGTGGCCTACGGCCTGCGCCAGATTGGCTTCGAGTGGAACCACCTGCTCAACGGCCAGCACGCCATGGCCCTGATCGTGATGGCGGCCGTGTGGAAGCAGATCTCCTACAACTTTCTGTTCTTCCTGGCCGGCCTGCAGTCCATCCCCAAGTCGCTGATCGAGGCCGCCGCCATCGACGGCGCACGCCCCTGGCGGCGCTTCTGGACCATCCAGTTCCCGCTGCTCTCGCCCACCGCCTTCTTCCTGCTGGTGGTGAACATGGTGTATGCCTTCTTCGACACCTTCGCCATCGTCGACGCCACCACCAAGGGCGGTCCGGGCAAGGAGACCTCGACCCTGGTGTACCGCGTGTACTTCGACGGCTTCAAGGGCATGGACTTCGGCGGCTCGGCCGCGCAGTCGGTGGTGCTGATGGCCATCGTCATCGCCCTCACCGTGATCCAATTCCGCTACGTGGAAAAGAAAGTGCAGTACTGACCATGCGAGACCCCCACCATGGTTGAACGCCGCCCCACCCTGGGCCTGCTGGCACATGCCGTGATGATCGTCGGCGTGCTTATCATCCTGTTCCCGGTCTACCTGGCCTTTGTGGCGTCCACGCACGCCCCGGCCGAGGTCATGCAGGCGCCCATGCCCCTGCTGCCCGGCAGCCACTTCTGGGAAAGCTACTCCGCCGCGCTGATGGGCAGCGGCCACACCAGCACCCACGCCTCCGTGGCGCGGATGATCTGGATCAGCTTCGCCACGGCCTGCATCATCACCGTGGGCAAGATTTCCATCTCGCTGCTGTCGGCGTTCGCGGTGGTGTACTTCCGCTTTCCGCTACGCGGCGTGTTCTTCTGGCTGATCTTCATCACGCTGATGCTGCCGGTGGAGGTGCGCATCGGCCCCACCTACCAGGTGGTGGCCGACCTGCACATGATCAACACCTACGCCGGCCTGTCGGTGCCGCTGATTGCGTCCGCCACCGCGACATTCCTGTTCCGCCAGTTCTTCCTGACCGTGCCCGATGAGCTGGTCGAGGCCGCGCGCATCGATGGCGCCGGGCCCATGCGCTTCTTCAAGGACGTGCTGGTGCCCCTGTCGGTCAACAGCATCGCGGCCCTGTTCGTGATCCAGTTCATCTACGGCTGGAACCAGTACCTGTGGCCGCTGATCATGGCCACCAGCGAAGACATGTATCCCATCGTCGTCGGCATCCTGGGGATGATCGGCCAGGGCGAGTCGCCCGTGGACTGGAACGTGATCATGGCGACCGCCATCCTGGCCATGCTGCCGCCCGCCGTGGTGGTGGTGCTGATGCAGAAGTGGTTCGTCAAGGGCCTGGTCGAAACCGAGAAATAAGCAAACGAGAAGCGCATGGCATCCCTTACCCTGAAGAACGTCGTCAAACGCTACGGCACCGGTCCCAAGGCCAACCAGGTCATCCACGGCGTCAATGCCGACATTGCCGATGGCGAGTTCATTGTCATCGTCGGCCCCAGTGGCTGCGGCAAGTCCACACTGTTGCGCATGGTGGCCGGGCTGGAGGAAATCAGCGGTGGCGAGATTTCCATTGGCAATCGCGTCGTCAACAACCTGGAACCGGCCGAGCGCGACATCGCCATGGTGTTCCAGAACTACGCGCTCTACCCCCACATGAGCGTGTTCGACAACATGGCCTATGGCCTGAAGATCGCCAAGGTGCCGGTCGACGAGATCCAGGCCCGCGTGGACAAGGCCGCCAAGATCCTGGAGATCGGCCCGTTCCTGCAACGCAAGCCGCGCGAGCTCTCCGGCGGCCAGCGCCAGCGCGTGGCCATGGGCCGCGCCATCGTGCGCCAGCCCCAGGTGTTCCTGTTTGACGAACCCCTATCCAACCTGGACGCCAAGCTGCGCGCCCAGACCCGGCTCGAAATCCAGAAGCTGCACCGTGAACTGGGCATCACCAGTCTGTTCGTCACCCACGACCAGGTGGAGGCCATGACGCTGGCGCACCGCATGATCGTGATGAACGGCGGCGTGATGGAGCAGTTCGGCACCCCGGAAGAGGTCTACGCCCGCCCCGCCAGCACCTTTGTGGCCACCTTCATCGGCTCACCGCCCATGAACCTGCTCAAGGACGCGCCGGGCGCGAAGAATGGGGTGATCACCGGCATCCGTCCCGAGCACCTGGATATCACCCCCACCGGCTGGGCCTTGCAGGTCGAGGCGGTGGAAATGCTGGGTGCCGAACGGCTGGTCTACGGGCGCTGGGACCACAGCAGCACCGACGAACTGGTGATCGTGCGCATCGAAGAGTCGGCTCCATCGCCGGCCTTGGGCGCGACCATCCACGTCACCCCGCGCGCCGACCGGCTGCACGCCTTCGACGCCACCACCGGAAAAAGAATATGACCCCCTGGCCCTACCCGCGCTGGGTGGCGCACCGCGGCGCCGGCAAGCTGGCACCCGAGAACACGCTGGCAGCCTTTCGCCTGGGTGCCAGCCATGGCTACCGCATGTTCGAATGCGACGTCAAACTCAGCGCCGACGGCGTGCCCTTTCTGATGCATGACGCCAGCCTGCAGCGCACCACCAATGCATCAAAAGTGCTTACAGCCCTCGTGGAACATGCGCAGGCAGCTCCTGATTTGATAGCAAATGCGGAAGACATGATCGGCGGCAACCACACCTGGGGCGTGCTCTCGCAGCTCGACGCTGGCGCCTGGCACAGCCGCGCCTTTGCTGGCGAGCCCCTGCCCACGCTGGACGCCATCGCCGCCTACTGCATCCACAACCGCTACTGCCTGAACATCGAGATCAAACCCACGCCCGGCACCGCCCGCCTTACCGGCGAAGTGGTAGCCCGCGCGGCCGCGCGCCTGTGGGCAGGCCAGCCCGTGCCGCCACTGCTAACCTCGTTCGAGGTGGAGGCCCTGCGCGGCGCATTGGATGCCGCCCCCGAACTGCCGCGCGGCCTGCTGCTGGATACGCTGTGGAGCGGCTGGCTGGAAACAGCCCTCAGCCTGGGCTGCCAGGCCATCGTCTGCAACCACGCCTTGTGGGACGCCACCACCGTAGGCCAGGCCCAGGGCGCGGGTTTGCGCACCCTGAGCTATACCGTCAACGACGAGGCTACTGCCCAGCGCCTGATAGCCCTGGGCACCGACGGCATCATCACCGACCGCGTCGATCTGTTCAGCCCGGCCTGAGTCTGCCGCTGCCCACTTCGGCGCGCACGGCGCCGCTCCCCGTGCTGTTTGATGATTTGCATCAAATGAGAATAATTATCATTTGATATGATGCAACCCATCTTCAGCATTGCTTAAGCGGGGCACACACGTCATGGATCGTCGGAATTTTCTGTTTCAACTCGGTACAGCCCTGGGCCTGGGCGCCCTGCCGGCCCTGGCCCGTGCCAACGCGGACGGCACGCCGCTGCGCGTGCTCGGCGGCTGGCGCATGCAGGAGCGCGACTACCAGGTCGGCATGCTGGAGGTGGACTTTGCGCGCGACCACGTCGCCCTGAAACATGCGGTGACCGTCCCCACGCTGGCCCACGCCATCGTGCCCGAGGCCGATGGCGGTTTCCTGGCGGTGGCCACACGCCCCGGCACCTGGATGCTGCGCGTGGATGCGGAGGGCCGTGTCGCCAACCGCCTGGCCATGGCCGATGAGGGCGACACCCGCACACTGGACGGCCACGTCATCGCCAGCCTGGACGGCCGCTGGCTGTACACCGGCGAGACCGACCGCAAGACCGGTGACGGCTGGGTCAGCGTGCGCGACGCACGCGACCTGCGCAAGGTGGCCGAACACCGCACCCACGGCATCGACCCGCACCAGATCCTGGTGGACCCGCAGGGCCGCCTGGTCATCGCCAACGACGGCATTCCACGCGACGCCGCGGGTGACAAGCGCAACCTGGAGCGCATGAACCCCGAGCTGGTGCTGCTGAACCCCGACAACGGCGAAAAACTGGGTGCCTGGAGGCTGCGGGACAAGCGCCTGGCCCCGCACCACATCGCCTGGAACCGCCCGCTGGCGGGTGGAGCGCTGCTGTTGGGCATCGGCCTGCAGGCCGAGCACGACACGCCCGCCCAGCGCCGCGATGCCCCGCTGCTGGCCGTGTGGGACGGCCAGAAGCTCAGTATTCCGTCCCAAGTCGTGGCCGATGGCTATGCGGGTGACGTGGCCGCCGGCCCGAATGGCGGCTTTGTGCTCAGCGCCCAGCGCGCCAACCGCATCCTGCTGTGGCAACCACACGAACCGGGCAAGCTGCTGACCATCGGCAAGGTGCAAAACCCCTGCGGCCTGTGGTCACTGCCCGACGCGTCGGGCGTGGCCATCGGTGGGGGTCTGGGACTGGCACGCTGGCACGCCCTTGATGGCCCCAGCATGCTGCGCTGGCCGGCGGGCCTGTCGGCCGGCAACCACTGGGCGCTGCTGGTCTGATCAGCGGCCGCGGCGCAGCCACCACTGGCTGGAGGCGCATGCCAGCACGAGCGCGGCGTAGCTGGCCATCTTGCCGTCACGGCCAAAGAACCACAGGCCCAATCCCAAGGCCAAGGCGCCAGCTACAAAATTGATAGCTGCCTGTGCAGGTATACCGAGGGCTGGAGCCCTATTGGGCATGACCCATGGGGCCGCCAGCGCGACCACCACCGCCACGGCAAGGGCCGGTGCCAGGAAGTTCATCAGGTGGATGGCGATGTCCAGGAATCCCATGCAGGTAGGGCCAGCGCGGGCCTTGAGGTGGGTCAGGTTGTTGGAAGTGGGACGATTTTATAATTGGACCCAGATCAATTTCCCACAACCCATGGCAGTCTGGACCCTCGGCATCAACCACACCACCGCACCGCTGGACGTGCGCGGTCGGTTTGCGTTCGCCATGGACCAGATCGCGCCGCATCTGCAAGGCCTGCGCCAGGCGCTGCACCGCATGCCGGAGGCGGCCATTGTCTCCACCTGCAACCGCACCGAAATCTACTGCGCTGGCGAGCACCACGAACTCGAACCCACGCTGGGTTGGCTGGCCGGTTCCGCCGGCATCTCCGCAGACGCCCTGCGCACCCACACCTACAGCCTGCAGGACGACCGTGCCGCGCGCCACGCCTTCCGCGTGGCCAGTGGGCTGGACTCCATGGTGCTGGGCGAGCCGCAGATCCTGGGCCAGTTGAAGGACGCCGTGCGCGCGGCCGATGCCGCCGGTGCCCTGGGCACCACGCTGTCCCAACTGTTCCAGCGCTCGTTCGCCGTGGCGAAAGAGGTCCGCACCTCCACCGAGATCGGCGCCCACAGCATCAGCATGGCCGCCGCCGCCGTGCGCCTGGCGGGCAACCTGTTTGAAGACCTGAGCAAGGTCAAGGTGCTGTTCGTCGGTGCCGGCGAGATGATCGAGTTGTGCGCCACGCACTTTGCCGCCAAGAACCCCAAGAGCCTGGCGATTGCCAACCGCACGTTGGAGCGTGGCGAAAAGCTGGCCAGCCGCTTCGGCGGCGAAGTGATGCGTCTGGGCGACCTGCCTGACCGCCTGCACGAGTTCGACGCCATCGTCAGTTGCACCGCCTCTACGCTGCCCATCATCGGTCTGGGCGCGGTGGAGCGCGCCATCAAGAAGCGCCGCCGCCGCCCCATGTTCATGGTGGACCTGGCCGTGCCACGCGACATCGAGGTCGAGGTCAAGGCGCTGGAGGACGTGTACCTCTACACCGTGGACGACCTGGCCAACGTGGTGCAGACCGCCCAGGCCAACCGCCAGGCCGCCGTGGCCCAGGCCGAGGCCATCGTGGACGCCGGCGTGCAGAGCTTCATGCACTGGGTGGACCAGCGCAACAGCGTGCCGCTGATCCAGCAGCTCAACGCCCAGGCCGACGCCTGGCGCGCCGCCGAACTGGCCCGCGCCCGCAAGCTGCTGGCCAAGGGTGAACCGGTGGACGCCGTGCTGGAGGCCCTCTCCAAGGGACTCACGCAAAAGATGCTGCACGGCGCCATGGCCGAGCTGCATGCCGGCGACGCCCAGGCGCGCGAGCGCGCCAGCACGGCGATCTCGCACTTCTTCCTGCGCAATTCCAGCCGTTAGCGGCGCTGTCTCTCCCCCGGCTGCCCTTCGACAAGCTCAGGGCGAACGGGGAACAGTGGCCGAACGCAGCCGTTCGGGCTGAGCCTGTCGAAGCCCCTCACTCCCAAGACCGATCCCGATGAAAGCCTTTTTCCGCCAACAACTGGCCCGTTACACCGACCGCCAGGCCGAGCTGGAGTTCCTGCTGTCCCGCGAAGACATCATGAAAGACATGGAGCAGTTCCTGAAGCTCTCGCGCGAGCACACCGATGTGTCTGCGGTTGCCAGCCGCTGGGCGCGCTACCAGCAGCGCGAGGCCGACCTCGCCAGCGCCCAGGAGATGAAGGCCGACCCGGACATGGCCGAGATGGCCGAGGAAGAAATCACCAGCGCCACCGCCGAACTGGCCCAGCTGGAGACCGAGCTGCAGCGCATGCTTTTACCGAAGGACCCGGACGACGCGCGCCCAGCCTTCGTGGAAATCCGCGCCGGCACCGGCGGCGACGAATCCGCCCTGTTTGCCGGCGATCTGCTGCGCATGTACACCCGCTATGCCGACCGCTGTGGTTTCAAAAGCGAAATCGTCAGTGAATCTCCGAGTGAACTTGGCGGCTACAAGGAAGTGGTGATCCGCGTGGAGGGCTTTCACAATGGCACCGGTGCCTATGGCGCGCTGAAGTTCGAGTCCGGCGGCCACCGCGTGCAGCGCGTGCCCGCCACCGAAACCCAGGGCCGCATCCACACCAGCGCCTGCACCATCGCCGTGTTGGCCGAGCAGGACGAAGTCGAGGCCGCCAAGATCAACCCGGCTGACCTGCGCATCGACACCTACCGCGCCAGCGGCGCCGGCGGCCAGCACATCAACAAGACCGACTCGGCGGTGCGCATCACCCACATCCCCACCGGCATCGTCGCCGAGTGCCAGGACGGGCGCAGTCAGCACAGCAACAAGGCGCAAGCCCTGAAAGTGCTGACCGCCCGCATCCACGAAAAGGAGCGCAGCGAGCGCGCCGCCAAGGACGCCGCCGAGCGCAAGAGCCTGGTCGGCAGCGGCGACCGCAGCGACCGCATCCGCACCTACAACTTCCCGCAGGGGCGCCTGACCGACCACCGCATCAACCTGACGCTGTACAAGCTGCTGAACATCATGGAAGGCGACCTGGGTGACGTGATCGAGGCGCTGCAGGCCTTTGAAGCCGCCGAGCAGTTGGCGGCCTTGGAACTCAGCTTGGCGTGACCGGCGCCGCTCAGACCGCCAGCGTGAACACCTGGGCCTGCGCGCGCTCGGCGGCGCTGTGGCCGGCCAGGGCGCGGTCCCACTCGGACGCGGTGGCGCCCAGGCTGGGTGCCACGCCGTCGATGGTGGCCACCACGTCCTCGGTCGAGGCATCCATGTCCATCACGTGGCCATGCTCGGCATCGAAGAGGCGCGCCACGCGGGTCTCGGCGGCATCGATCAGAATCAGAAATTTGACGGGTGTACTGTGCATGGCAACCCCCAATCCGCTTGTCCACATTCAGGCAAACAGCATACGTCCAAAGTGCCTTGGCGTGCTGGCGTCGTGGAGGCCGGTCGCATGAGCACCCTACCCGCGCTCCCACCCGGCTGCACCGTGACCCAGGCGCTGGCCGACGCCACGCGACGCGGCCCGGCGCGCCTGGACGCGCAACTGCTGCTGCTGCACGCGCTGGGGCGCGACCCGCACGACCGCGCCTGGCTGCGGGCCCACGACACCGACGCGCTGCCCGCACCGGCACTGGCAGCTCTGGACGCCGCCGTGCAGCGCCGCCTGTCGGGCGAGCCGGTGGCCTACATCACCGGGGTCAAGGAGTTTTACGGACTGTCCCTGCACGTGGACGCGCGCGTGCTCGACCCGCGCGACGACACCGAGACCTTGGTGGACTGGGCGCTCGACCTGGGTGGTGATGGCACCACCCCCCTGCGTGTGGTGGACCTTGGTACCGGCAGCGGCGCCATTGCCCTGGCCCTGCAGCACAGCCGCCCGCACTGGCGCGTGACGGCGGTGGACTTCAGCGCCGACGCCTTGGCCGTGGCCCAGGGCAACGCCCACCGCCTGGGCCTGGGCGTGGCTTTTGCGCGCGGCAGCTGGCTGGCGGGCCTGCAGGGGCCGTTTGACCTGATCGTGTCCAACCCGCCCTACATCCCCGCTGCCGACCCGCACCTGGACGCATTGGGCCACGAACCCCTGTCCGCACTGGCCAGCGGGCACGACGGCCTGGACGACATTCGCACCATCGTGGCCCAGGCCGGCACGCGCCTGGCGAGCGGCGGCTGGCTGCTGCTGGAGCACGGTTACGACCAAGCCGAGGCGGTGCGTGCGCTGCTCACCCAGGCGGGCTTTGGGGAGGTCCAGTCGCGGCGCGACCTGGCCGGCATTGAACGCTGCAGCGGCGGGCGATGGCAGGTCTAGCCAAATCAGCCCCTAGCCCTCGTAGAATATGCGTAAGCAGCTACCGTTTTCATAGCAAACCCAAACTAACCCCCCATGCCACACACCGCCCCCGCCTGCCCCCAGTGCACTCTGGAAAACACTTACATCGATGCCAGCAACTACGTCTGCGCCGACTGCGGCTTTGAATGGCCCATGCAGGCCGGCGCCGTGGCCGACGACGAGGATGACGCCGTGGTCAAGGACGTCAACGGCCAGGTTCTGCAGGATGGCGACGCCGTGGTGCTGATCAAGGACCTGAAGGTCAAGGGCAGCTCCACCGTGCTCAAGCAGGGCACCAAGGTCAAGAGCATTCGCCTGGTCGGCGGGGACCACGAGGTGGATTGCAAGATGGATGGCGGCAGCTTCATGCTCAAGGCCTGCTATCTGAAAAAGGCCTGATCGCGCAGGAGCCGGTCGTGAATCCGCAGAACGCCCACTGGCTGCTCCTGGTCCTGGTCAACATCCCGGTCTTTCTGGGCCTGGGCCGCCTCATCTTCCAGGACTGGGCCAGCTTCATGGAAGGCTTGCGCCTGTGGACCTCGACCGACTGGTGGTTCACCCTGGAAAAGGAATGGCGGCTGGACCGCTGGGGCACGGCCAAGCTGCCGGTGTTCCTGCTGGCCTGCTTGGCCCTGGTGGTGTTGGAGCACCTGATGTTCGGCAAGAGCGCCGTCACCCGGCCCGCGGCGCAGGTGGTGGGCCTGCTGTAGGCTGCGGAGACGGCGACGGCACCACCGCTACATGCAGGCGCGGTAGACCTCGGCCAGCGACACCGCGCCGGTGCGCGCCAGCTTCACGCCATTGGCGGGCAGGCTGAACATGCGGCTGGCCAGGGCGCTGGCGCGGTACACGTCGGCGGACACGCCCACATCGATCCGCTCGGCGATCTGCTTGTCCATCACCAGCAGCTCGTAGATCGCCTGGCGCCCGGCGAAGCCTGTGCCGTGGCAGCGGTCGCAGCCCCTGCCGCGCCAGAACACCTCTTCCGGCCCTACGTCCAGGTTGGTGCGCATCAGCACATCCACCGGCTCCACCTCGCGGCAGTGCGGGCAGTTGGTGCGCACCAGGCGCTGGGCCAGCACGCCAATCACGGCGGAGCGGATCAGGTAGGGCTCCACGCCCATCTCGATCAGACGGACCAGGGCGCTGGGCGCGTCGTTGGTGTGCAGGGTGCTGAAGACCAGGTGGCCGGTGAGCGCGCTCTCCACGGCGATCTTGGCCGTCTCGTAGTCGCGCATCTCGCCGATCAGGATCACATCCGGGTCGTGGCGCAGGATGTGGCGCAACGCCTTGGGGAAGGTGAAGTCGATGACCGGGTTGACCTGGATCTGGATCACGTTTTCCAGCTCGTACTCGATGGGGTCTTCCACGGTGATGACGTTCACGTTCTGGCGCACCACCTCCTGCAAGGCGGCGTACAGCGTCGTGGTCTTGCCCGAGCCGGTGGGCCCGGTCACCAGCACGATGCCCATGCTGCGCCGAAGCAGGTCGCGCAGGCGCGCCAGGTCGGACGCCTCGAAGCCGATGGCGTCTAGGTTGCGCATGTCCGCCGTGCGCGCCAGCACGCGAATGACCACGCTCTCGCCAAACTGCGAGGGGATGATGGAGATGCGCAGGTCGATGCCGGCATGGTTCTCGGTGATGCGGATGCGACCGTCCTGCGGCAGGCGGTGCTCCGAGCTGTTCATGCTGGCCAGGATCTTGATGCGCCCCACCACCGGCGGCAGCAGCGCGCGGCGCAGGCGGCGCACCACCACCAGCGTGCCATTGATGCGAAACAGCACATCAAAATGTTTTTGTCCCGGGCGGATGTGGATGTCCGATGCCCGGCGACTCACGGCGTCGGCCAGGATATGGCTGACCAGGCGCACGATGGGCGCCTGGCGCGCCAGCAACTCGGCCTCGCTCCAGACGCGCTGCTCCTCTTCCTCGGTGCCGGTCTCCATCTCGCTGACGGCCAGGGATTCGAGCTCGTCGGCATCGCTGTGCACGGCGTGGCAGCGGTTGAGCGCGTGGTGGATGTCGTCGGCGCTGGCCAGCACCGCCACCGGCCGGCATCCCGTGACGAAGCGCAGTAGATGCTGTTGCTCCGCATCCAGGGCATCGGCCAACGCAAGCATCAGCATGTCGCCATGGCGCAGCAGGGGCAGCACGTTCATGCGCTGCGCCATGTCCATGGGCAGGCACTCCAGGGCGGCGGGGTCCGGTTCGAAATCACTCAACAAGGCGACCGGCACATGGCTGAGTACCTCGGCCACGTGCAGGACCTGGGCCACATCGTTCTGGCTGTGGCCGTCCAGTGCGAGTTGGGTCACCAGACGCGCCACCAGCTCGGCGGCATCTTCCATCGGGTGCTGGGTGCGGGCGTGGAAGGCTTCAACCAGGCAGGCGTGGCCGGTACCCTTTTCCAGCGGCCCGGCGCTCTCCAGCGGCAGCACGCGAAAGCTGCCTTGCTCCAGGACGGTGCGCAACTCCTCCATGGTCCGTACCACGCCCATGCGCAGCGGCGTGACCTCCGGCTCGCCGCCCTGCAGTGGCAAGGGCGCGGTGTCGGGCTCGGGGCCGCGCGCATGCGGGAGGTGCTGTGCGAAGTCGTCACTCAGCAGCACGTCGTGGGGCAGCTCAATGTCGGGTTCGGTCATGGCGGTACGGTGGAACGGCGGCGCGGGCAGCCGATACCCCCATGCTGGCACTGATGGCGCCTGGGGAGCTTGATGTGCGTCAGCTTTCCCCCAACGGGGCTTCGTGGCCGAGAAGGCCGCACTGCCAGCAGGGTCTGGGATAATGCCGGTTTACTGGAGTTTTAGCGATGAGCGACACACAACAACGCATAGCCGAACTGGTCAAGGGCAACCCGATTCTGCTGTTCATGAAGGGAACGGCGAGCTTTCCGCAATGCGGCTTCTCCGGTCGCGCCGTGCAGATCCTGAAGGCCTGTGGCGTGGACCCCAAGACCATCGCCACCGTGAACGTGCTGGAAGACGACGCCATCCGCGCCGGCATCAAGGAATTCAGCAACTGGCCCACCATCCCCCAGCTCTACGTCAAGGGCGAGTTCATCGGCGGCTCCGACATCATGATGGAGATGTACGAAAGCGGTGAGCTGCAACAGGCGCTGAGCGGTCTGACCGCCTAAACCTCCCAGTTGCGCCGCGCCGCCAGTACCGCATTCGGGTACTGCGGCTTGCCGCGCGAGCCGTTGTAGCGGCCCAGGGCCATGAACAGGTCGCCGCGCTCCAGGTCCAGGTAGTGGCGCAGAATCACGCAGCCAAAGCGCAGATTGGTCTGCATGTGGAACAGCTTGCCGGGGTCACCGTCGCCGATGCTGCGCGTCCAGAACGGCATCACCTGCATGTAGCCGCGCGCGCCCACCCATGAGACGGCGAATTTGCGGAAATTGCTTTCCACCTGGACCAGGCCCAGCACCAGTGCAGGGTCCAGGCCGGCGCGCTTGGCTTCGTACCAGACGGTCTGCAGGAATTCCTTGCGGGTCTGGAAATCGGACTTCTTCTTTTTCAACCGGTCGCCCATGGCGCCCAGCCAGCGCAGGTAGCGCAGGCGCGATTCGGTGTCGCTGAACTCGGGGATGGGCGGCGCGGCATTGTGGATGGCGTTGGAGAGCGCCGTGCGCACGGAGTCGATCAGCGGCTCTTCGATCTGACCGCCAGCCCAGGCTTGCTCCTGAATCGATAGCAGCCCAAGCCCAATCAACGAGGGCAATAGGCAGGTTCGACGTGTAATGCCCGCCGTCACCGTGCCCGCTTCACCATCGGTCATGCGCCGAGTTTGGCGCGCACCAGGGCGGCGATCTCGCCCACCGCCACCTTGGTGGCGGCGCTGTCACGGCGGTGCTGGTACTCCACCACGCCTTCCTTGAGCGCGCGGTCGCCGATGGTGACGCGGTGCGGCACGCCGATCAGTTCCCAGTCGGCGAACATGGCGCCGGGGCGCTCACAGCGGTCGTCCAGCATCACGTCCACGCCGGCCCCCAGCAACTCGGCGTACAGCGCGTCGGCGGCGGCCTTGACCTCGGGGAAGCGGTCCGGGCTGATCGGGCACAGCACCACCGTGAAGGGTGCCAGCGCGTCGGGCCAGATGATGCCCTTGTCATCGTGGTTCTGCTCAATGGCGGCGGCCGGCAGGCGGGTGATGCCGATACCGTAGCAGCCCATCTCCATCAGCTGCGGCTTGCCGTTGACGTCCAGGAAGGTGGCGTTCATGGCCTTGCTGTACTTGGTGCCCAGGTAGAACACGTGGCCCACTTCAATACCGCGCTCGATGGCCAGCACGCCCTTGCCGTCCGGCGACAGGTCGCCGGCGACCACGTTGCGGATGTCGGCGACCAGATCGGGTTCGGGCAGGTCGCGCGCCCAATTGGCGCCGGTCATGTGGAAGTCTTCCGCATTGGCACCGCAGATCCAGTCGGCCATCACCGCCACGTCGCGATCGGCGACGATCTTCAGCGGCTTCTTCAGGCCGATGGGGCCCAGGTAGCCGGGCTTGCAGCCGAAGTGCTCTTCAATCTCGGGCACGGTGGCGAAACGGAAGTTGGCCAATCCAGGCAGCTTGCCCACCTTGACTTCGTTCATATCGTGGTCGCCGCGCACCAGCAGCAGCCAGACCTGGGTCTTGGTGACCACGCCCTTGTCATCCAGCGTGTCGGTGGCCAGCACCAGGGACTTGACGGTGGTACTAAGCGGCACGTTCAGCAAGGCGGCCACGTCCTCACAGGTGCTCTTGCCCGGCGTTGGCGTCTTGGACAGCGCCTGGGTCGCGGCACCGCGCGGTGCGGTGGGCGCCAGCGCCTCGGCCTTTTCGATGTTGGCGGCGTAGTCGCTGGTGGGGCAGTAGATGATGGCGTCTTCGCCGGTGGCGGCGATCACCTGGAATTCCTCGCTCAGATCGCCGCCGATGGCGCCGCTGTCGGCCGCCACGGCGCGGTAGCGCAGGCCGAAGCGGTCAAAGATCTTGCGGTAGGCACCGGCCATGACCTGGTAGCTGGCCTTGGCGGAATCCTGGTCGCGGTCGAAGCTGTAGGCGTCCTTCATGATGAACTCGCGGCCACGCATCAGGCCGAAGCGCGGACGGCGCTCGTCGCGGAACTTGGTCTGGATCTGGTACAGGTTCTTGGGCAGCTGCTTGTAGCTCTTGATCTCCTGGCGGGCAATGTCAGTGATCACTTCTTCGCTGGTGGGTTGTACCACGTAGTCGCGGTCGTGGCGGTCCTTGATGCGCAGCAGCTCCGGGCCATTGGTTGTGAAGCGGCCGGTCTCTTGCCACAGTTCGGCCGGCTGAATGACGGGCATGGTCAGTTCCACGGAACCGGCCCGGTTCATTTCCTCGCGCACGATGGCTTCCACCTTGCGAATCACGCGCAGGCCCATGGGCATGTAGGTGTAGATGCCGGCGCCGAGCTTCTTGATCATGCCGGCGCGCATCATCAGCTTGTGGCTGGCCACCTCGGCGTCGGCCGGCGCCTCTTTGAGGGTGGAAATGAGGAATTGGGATGCTTTCATGGGTGACTCGCGGAACTTCTGGGGACTTCGCCACTTGATGCACGCCGTTTGCTGTGCATAATGGAATCAGTTTAAAAATTGGGGTTTGATTATGCTTGACCGGGACGGCTTTCGGCCCAATGTCGGCATCATCCTGCTCAACCATAAGAACCAGGTATTTTGGGGCAAACGCATACGCACCCACTCCTGGCAATTTCCGCAGGGTGGCATTGACCGGGGTGAGACCCCCGAGCAGGCCATGATTCGCGAATTGCATGAGGAAGTGGGGCTCCACCCGGAGCACGTCAGCATTGTTGCCCGTACCCGCGATTGGTTGCGCTACGAGGTGCCGGACCGCTACATCCGCCGCGATGCCCGCGGACACTACAAGGGGCAGAAACAAATCTGGTTCCTGCTCAAGCTCCTGGGTCATGACTGGGACCTGAACCTGCGCGCCACCGACCACCCCGAATTCGACGCCTGGCGTTGGAACGATTATTGGGTGCCGCTGGACGCTGTAGTGGAATTCAAGCGCGGCGTCTATGAAATGGCCCTGACCGAGTTGGCGCGCTACCTGCCCCGCAGCGAGCCGCGCAACCGCTATCTACGCCACGCCCACCGGCCGCACGAGCCGGGAGCGGAGACCGGCAACACCGCGGCCGGCGGTCTGGATCTACCGCCCGGTGCCAGCATTGAGCCCGCCTCCAACGCCAGCCGCACACCACACCCGGGGCGTTCGCATGGCCATTAAACAGATTGGCATTGCGCTGTGCCTGATCGGCGCCAGTGCCTTGGCCTGGGGCCAGACGCCTGCCGAACCTGCGGAGTGGGTCGAGGCGGCCGTGCCGCCGCCGCCAGCCTTTTCCACGGACACGCTGCTGCCCATCGAAATGCCGCCCTATGTGACATTGAAGATTGGTATTGACCCACAGACCGTGGCCCTGGGCTCAGATGGTGTGGTGCGCTATGTGGTGGTGATGCGCAATGCGTCAGGATCGACCCAGGCTGTGTACGAGGGCATCCTGTGCTCCATCGGCGCGGTCAAGACCTATGCACGTGCGGGCACCGGTGGAACCTGGACATTGGTCCAGGAACCGCAGTGGAGAGACCTGACCGACAACCTGCCATCACGCCACGCGTTTGCCTTGGCCAGGCAAGGGGTGTGCGACGGCTCCATGCCATACCAGCCCGCCACCATTCTGAGGCGACTCAAACAGGGCCGGCCGTCCTACCAGTAGGCGCTGAATGCGCGCGCTGCGCTAGCGCGTGAGGACCAGGTTGTCCCGGTGTAGCATTTCCGGCTCGGCCGCGTAGCCCAACAGCTTCTCAAATTCGCTGGACGGCTTGCGGCACAGCAACCGCGCCTCGGCGCTGGCGTAGTTGGCCAGGCCGCGGGCGATTTCCAGCCCAGAGCCGTCGCGCACGGCGATCACGTCACCGCGTGAGAAGTCGCCCTCGACCGCTACCATGCCGATGGGCAGCAGGCTCTTGCCTTCCTCGCGCACCTTGACGGCGGCGCCATCATCCACCACCACGGCACCGCGCAGTTGCAGATGGTCGGCCATCCACTGCTTGCGGGCCTGGTTCTTGGCGGTCTGTGCCACCAGCAGAGTGCCGATGGCCTCGCCCTGCGAGAGGCGGATCAATGCGTCGGACTCGCGGCCCCAGGCAATGACCGTCGACGCGCCCGAGCCCGCAGCCCGCTTGGCCGCCAGAATCTTGGTGATCATGCCGCCGCGGCCGATACTGGAGCCAGCGCCGCCGGCCATGGCCTCCAGCGCCGGGTCGCCGGCGCGGGCCTCGTGCACGAACTCGGCCGCCGGGTCCTTGCGCGGGTCGGCGGTGAACAGGCCCTTCTGGTCGGTCAGGATGACCAGGGCGTCGGCCTCCACCAGGTTGGCGACCAGGGCGCCCAGGGTGTCGTTATCGCCAAACTTGATTTCGTCGTTGACGACCGTGTCGTTCTCGTTGATGACCGGCAGCACGCCCAGCTTGAGCAGGGTCAGCAGCGTGGAGCGGGCGTTGAGGTAGCGCTCGCGGTCGGCCAAGTCGGCGTGGGTCAACAACACCTGGGCGCTGCCCAGGCCATTCTGGCGCAGCTTGGTCTCGTACATCTGGGCCAAGCCCATCTGGCCCACGGCAGCGGCGGCCTGCAGTTCCTGGACTTCCGTGGGGCGGGTGGCCCAGCCCAGGCGCTTCATGCCCTCGGCGATGGCACCGCTGGAAACCATGATGACCTCACGACCGTCGCGAATCAGGTGCGCCATCTGACGGCACCATTCGCCAATTGCCACCTCGTCCAGGCCGCGCCCGTCGTTGGTAACGAGGCTGGAACCGACCTTGACCACGATACGGCGCGCCTCGCGCAGCACGGGGGAACCAGAGATACTTGCCATATGCGTCTGTAGCCCTCGCCGGAACTGCGTAGGGCGCTATGTTTTTTGTAGCTAACTTGCTTCGCCGGGGGTCGCGGTAAAGCGCGGATCTACCACCTCGGGCGTTTGTTCGGCGACCTGCCCGGCCTTGACGTGTCGGTAGATGGCCTTGATCAGGGGCTCGCAGCCTTCGCGCGTCAGGGCGGAAATCTCAAACACCGGGCCCTTCCACTTGAAGCGCTTGATGAAGTCCTTCACCAACGCCTCCCGCTCCTCCACGGGCACCATGTCGAGCTTGTTGAGCACCAACCAGCGCGGCTTCTTGTAGAGGTCCTGGTCGTACTTCTTGAGCTCACCCACGATGGCCTTGGCCTGCGCCACGGCATCCACGCTCTCGTCAAAGGGCGCCACGTCCACGATGTGCAACAGCAAACGGGTACGCTGCAAATGGCGCAGGAACTGGTGGCCCAGCCCGGCACCTTCGGACGCGCCTTCGATCAAGCCGGGGATGTCCGCCACCACAAAGCTCTGTTCCGGCCCCACACGCACGACGCCCAGGTTGGGGTGCAGGGTGGTGAAGGGGTAATCGGCAATCTTGGGGCGGGCATTGGATACCGCCGCAATGAAGGTGGACTTGCCGGCATTGGGCATGCCCAGGAGGCCTACGTCGGCCAGCACCTTCAATTCGAGCTTGAGGTTCTTCTTCTCGCCAGGCCAGCCGGGCGTCTTCTGGCGTGGCGCACGGTTGATGGCGCTTTTGAAGCGCAGGTTGCCAAAGCCGCCGTCGCCGCCCTTGGCGATGGTGATGACCTCGCCGGGCTTGAGCAGCTCGTACAGCACCTCGCCGGTTTCGGCGTCAGTGATGATGGTGCCCACCGGCATCTTCAGGGTGATGTCGTCACCGGCGGCACCGAACATGTCGGAACCCATGCCGTGCTCGCCGCGCTTGGCCTCGTGTCGGCGCGAGAAACGGTAGTCCACCAGCGTATTGAGGTTGGGGTCCGCCACGGCAAAGACGTGGCCACCACGGCCGCCGTCGCCCCCGTTGGGGCCGCCAAACTCCTTGTACTTTTCGTGGCGGAACGAGACGCAGCCCGCCCCGCCATCCCCCGCGGAAACGTCGATATAGGCTTCGTCAACGAACTTCATGGTGCTATTTTCCCAGATGAGAACCCTAAAAATAAAAACCCCGCGCTGGTTGAGCGCAGGGTTTCTGGGTGAGCTTACCGGTGGATCAGGCCGCCGTCACACTCACGGTGTGCTTGTTCAGCGCGCCCTTGGTCTCGAAGGAGACGTGACCATCGGTCAGCGCGAACAGGGTGTGGTCCTTGCCAACACCGACGTTCACGCCGGGGTGGAAGCGCGTACCGCGCTGGCGCACGATGATGGAACCGGCACTCACCAGTTCACCACCGAAAGCCTTCACGCCGAGCATCTTGGGCTTGGAATCGCGCCCGTTTCGCGTAGAGCCGCCGCCTTTTTTCTGTGCCATGACCCTGTGTCCTTATGCAGTGATAGCGCCGATTTGCAGTTCGGTGAACTGCTGACGGTGACCTTGGCGTTTCTGGTAGTGCTTACGACGACGCATCTTGAAGATGCGAACCTTGTCGTGCTTGCCGTGTGCCACAACCGTGGCTTTGACTGTCGCGCCGGACACCAAGGGCGTGCCAACCTTGAGTTCAGCGCCGTTGCCGACTGCCAGAACCTGGTCGATCACGATCTCTTGGCCTACGTCCGCAGCAATCTGTTCTACTTTGATTTTTTCGCCAGCGGCAACGCGATATTGCTTGCCACCGGTTTTTATGACCGCGTACATGTTGACCTCTTTAATCTTGATCCCGCCGACAGACTGCCGACGGACTTGACCCTACGGACGGATTTCCGCAGAGCCGGCTATTGTAGCACCTTCGTGCGTTTGCAGCAAATTGCCCATTTGCCCCGCCAGGACACACCCGGGCTTTCTATACAATCGACAAAAACCAACCGCACCACTGCCTTGCAAGCCACAACCTCCGGCCCCGCCGCCGGGCTTTCCATCGTCGAACAGGACATGCGCCAGGTCGACCAGGTCATCGCGCGTCGACTGGACTCGGGCGTCCCCCTGGTTGGCAGCGTGTCCCACTACATCATCTCCGCTGGCGGCAAGCGCCTGCGCCCGGCCCTGCTGCTGCTGTGCTGCGGCGCCCTTGGCTACCAGGGCGAGCAACGCTTCAACATGGCGGCGGTGGTGGAATTCATCCACACCGCAACCCTGTTGCACGACGACGTGGTGGATGATTCCGCCCTGCGCCGCGGCAGCGCCACCGCCAACGCCAAGTTTGGCAACCCAGCGAGCGTGCTGGTCGGCGACTTCCTCTATTCCCGCGCCTTCCAGATGATGGTCGACACGCAGAGCATGCGCATCATGGAGGTGCTGGCCAATGCCACCAACATCATCGCCGAAGGCGAAGTGATGCAGCTGATGAACATGCACAACGCTGGTCTGGACGAGGCGGGCTACTTGCAGGTCATCCGCTCCAAGACCGCCAAGCTGTTCGAGGCCAGCGCCCGCGTCGGCGCCATCCTGTCCGGCGCCAGCCCCGCCCAGGAAGATGCCTGCGCCGAATACGGGCAGGCCCTGGGAACGGCCTTCCAGGTGATTGACGACGTGCTCGACTACACCGGTGATGCAGCCGTCATGGGCAAGAACCTGGGCGACGACTTGCGCGAAGGCAAGGCCACGCTGCCCCTGATCGCGGCCATGCAACGCGGCTCCGCAGCCCAACGCCAAACCATTGAAGCCGCCATTGAAACCGGCAATGTGGAGATGCTCGACGAAGTCATCGCCATCGTGCGCAGCACCGGTGCATTGGATGTGGCGCGCAAGGCCGCGCAACTGGAGGCGCAGCGTGCCATCATGGCCACGCAAAAATTACCGGCCGGGCCCCACACCGAGTGTTTGGTACAATTAGCGTCTCAATTGTTGGACAGAAATCACTGACTGCCTGTGCAGGTCAGCCTTGTCAAACGGGGTGTAGCTTAGCCTGGTAGAGCGCTACGTTCGGGACGTAGAGGCCGGAAGTTCGAATCTTCTCACCCCGACCAAATAATCCTTGTAAATCAAGGACTTACAAAGCCCCAATCACTGGGGCTTTGTTGTTTCTGAGTCCGTTAGTGGCAAATTAGTGGCAATTGGCCGCTTTCGTTCCACCACCACGAACGCAGATAAACACCATCCCCTAGACCTTGCTCCACAACTTACGGAGCATGTCCATGGCATCTATCGAAAATCGGTCTCCGTATTAGGTTCTGTAATTCACAAACCCAGCTTGCTGCGCCATCCGGGAAACAGCTTGTCCGCATCCCCGGGGAAAGACTCGAAGGCGCGGGCAAACTCCCGGTGCTCCTTGGCCCATTCAACCGGGTCGGCCTTGGCCTTCCAGCACTCATAGGCCTGGCGCAGCGAGCGGGCTCCGGCCGCCGGTGAGTCCAAGTGCCCATAGGCGCCGCCGCCAGCCGTGTTGATGACATTGCCGTGGCCCAGGTTTTCAAAGAAGCCAGGAAGGCGCAAGGCGTTCATGCCACCGGAAATGATGGGCGTGGTGGGTTTCATTCCCAGCCACTCCTGGTGGTAGACCGGGCCGGTGTAGCTGTCGCGCTCGATGATGTAGGCGATAGCGCGGTCGTCCTTGGCGCCTTCCATCTTGCCGTAGCCCATGGTGCCCACGTGGATGCCAGAGGCGCCCTGCAGACGGCTCATCTTGCCCAGCACATAGGCGTCGTAGCCACGCTTGGAGCTGGGGCTGGTCACCGCACCATGGCCCGCGCGGTGGTAATGCAAGTACTGGTTGGCAAAGTGGCGCCGGGCGGTGGTAATCATGCCGGGACCGCCTACGTAGCCGTCTACCAAGAAGGCCACCTTGTCCGCATCGGGTCCGAAGGTGCGCAGGATGAATTCGCCACGGGCCAGCATTTCGTAATGGTCGTCGGCCGTGATATTGGCCGAGAAAATCTTGGCCTCGCCGGTCTCGTCCATGGCGCGCTTCATGGCGTCGTAGACCAGTGGAATGGTCTTGTTCATCGGCGCAAAGGGCTGGTTGCCTTGGGGCTCGTCGTTCTTGATGAAGTCGCCCCCCAACCAGAACTCGTAGGCTGCTTTGGCGAAGGGCTCGGGGCGCAGCCCCAGCTTGGGCTTGATGATGGTTCCACAAATGTAGCCACCATCCTTGACCGGACGGCCCAGCACACGCCACAGGTCGGAGATATCCTTGCTCGGGCCGTCGAATAGCTGGATGGCACGCGGCGGCACGTAAAAGTCGATCATCTTGCCATGCTCGATGTCGCCCATACCCTGGTTGTTGCCAATAGTCAGTGTCAAAAAGGACACCATCATCATGCGCCCGTCGGTGATGTTGCGGTCAAACAGGTCCAGCGGGTAGGCGATGCGCATGTCTTCGCTGGCCTCGTCAATGTGGTAGACCAACGCGTCAACACCCTTGGTGAAGTCGTCGGTGGTGGACACGTCGACATTGGTGCCGGTGGACGATTCGGCGGCGAAGTGGGCGGCTGCCTCCAGGTAGCCATGCCCGGACTTGGGCTTCATCTTGTAGGCCACCAGGATGTGGCGGCCACCCTGGATCAGGTCGTGCTCCTTGAGGCTCAGGTCGGCGTAGCGCTGGGATTGGTCCATATCGGGTCTCCGGTAGTTGCGGGGCCGCGTTGCCTGCCTGGCGGATCCGCCGAGCTTTCGCAACGCTTGGGCGAACTATAGGGAACCATTAAGATAAGAAAAATTCAATAATTAAATTTAATAAATCAGTTTTATCTGATGTTTTATCCGTAACCACCTCAGGCCCAGGAGTCGATCAGCGGGCCGCCCTGCTCCACCAAAAAGGTCTTGAACGCCTTGGCGGCTGGTGCCAGGCGCTTCTGGCGCAGGTGCGTCACGTACCAGTTACCCACCATGGGCATGCCACTCACATCCACCAGGGCGATATGGCCACTGGCCAATTCGTGGCGGACGGTGCGCAGGGACAGAAAACTCAAGCCCATGCCGGCCATGACCGCCTGTTTGATGGTCTCGTTGCTGGGCATTTCCATGACCACCTTGAGCGCGACCTCGTTCTGGGCAAACAGGCGTTCCATGGCCGCGCGGGTGCCGGAGCCCTGCTCGCGAACGACAAAGCCGTAGTCCGCCAGTGCGCTGAAGGCCAGGTGCTTGCGCCGTGACAGTGCATGGTCGGGTGCCGCCACAATGGACAGCGGGTTGGTTGCAAAGGCAGTGGCCTCGCAGTCCAGGGTCTTGGGCGCGCGGCCCATGATCACCAGATCGGCCTCGTTGCGGGCCATCAGACCCAGCACGTTTTCACGGTTGTCGATGTGCAGCGTGATGTCCACCCCGGGGTAGAGCTTGCCAAACTGCACCAGCAGCATGGGTACGAAGTACTTGGCGGTGCTGACCACGGCCAGATCGATGTGCCCCTTCTTCAGACCCACATGCTCGGCCATCACGGCCTCCAGATCCTTGAGCTGACCCACGGCCGCAATGGCGTGGGTCAGAAAGTCCTGGCCCGCATCGGTGAGCTGGATATTGCGCCCGACGGACTCCACCAGTTCAATGCCGAAGGCGTCTTCCAACTGACGCAGTTGCATGGACACCGCTGGCTGCGTTACGAACAGGCGCTCCGCCGCCTTGGACACCGAACAGTCTTTGGCCACCTCGATAAAGGTTAGGAGTTGCTTGAGGGTGTAGTTGCGCATGGGGGAAATTAATTCATCAGAAATTACTGATTTAGTTTATATCAAACGTGATTTGAATTGATGATTTAGGCCGCATACAGTCTGTTCAACCGTGGCCAAGGGGCCGCGATCCACACCACCTTAGAAGGACCCTCGCCATGCTCAAAGCCCTGATTTTTGACGTGGATGGCACGCTGGCCGATACCGAGCGCGCGCATCTGGCCGCGTTCAACCACGCCTTTTCGGAAATGGGTATGGGCTGGGTGTGGGACGAGGCGCTGTACACCGAGCTGTTGGACATCTCGGGTGGCAAAGAGCGCATCCTGCACTACTGGAAGACCGTGCAGCCCGGCGTACGCGAACTGGGTGGCATGGCCGTGAGCGACACGGTGAACCGCCTGCACGAACTCAAAACAGCGGCCTACGAAAGCGCTGTGAACGACGGGGCCGTGGCCCTGCGCCCCGGGGTACTGGCGCTGATGGACGAGGGATTGCAACAGGGCATGCAGTTGGCCATTGCCACCACGACGTCGCCGGTGAACATTGCCGCCCTGTTGCGCCGCGCCGTAGGCGCTGATTGGCGCCTGAATTTCACCGCCATCGGCGATGCCTCGACGGCCCCCATCAAGAAGCCCCACCCTCAGGTGTACCTTCAAATGCTGTCCAAGTTGCAGTTGCCAGCGGCGCATTGCCTGGCATTCGAGGATTCCAGCAATGGCCTGCGCTCCGCCACCGGCGCAGGGCTGGCGACGCTGATCACGCCCACGCGTTTCACGGCCCACCACGACTTTGCGCGCGCCATGCGCGTGGTCCCGGATCTGGGCGAAGTCGATCTGGCCCGCTTGCGCCGCTGGCATGCGAAGGCTGCACCCACCACGCCGGCCGCCCTCGCCTGACTCCCCTGCCTTATTTCTGCCCGCGCCCCTTCCGAAAGAACGCCATGCCACTCAGCCACCGCTCTACCTTGACCCAGTTCCTGATCGAGGAGCGTCGCCGCTTCCCCGCCGCCAGCGGGGACTTCAATGCCCTGATTCTGGATGTCGCCATCGCCTGCAAGGCCATTGCCCGTGCCGTGGCGTTTGGCGAACTGGGTGGGGTCATGGGCAACCATGCGTCCGCGGAGGGCGGTTCGGTCAACGTGCAGGGCGAGACCCAGAAAAAGTTGGATGTGTTGTCCAATCAGGTCTTCATCCGCCGCACCGAGTGGGCCGGCCATCTGGCGGGCATGGCTTCCGAGGAGATGGAGGCTCCCTACCAGATACCCGGCCAATACCCGCGCGGCAAGTACCTGCTGGTATTTGACCCGCTGGATGGTTCCAGCAACATCGATGTCAACGTGTCGGTGGGCAGCATCTTCTCCATCCTGCGTGCGCCCAAGGAGCTGGACGCCATGCCCCGCGATCAGCAGCGCGATGTGACCGAAGCCGACTTTCTGCAGCCTGGCACGCAGCAGGTGGCCGCCGGTTATGCCCTGTATGGCCCCACGACCATGCTGGTGCTGACAGTGGGGGATGGTGTGAACGGCTTCACGCTGGACCCCACCCTGGGCGAGTTCATGCTCACGCATCCCCGCATGCAGATTCCGGCCGATACGCAGGAGTTCGCCATCAATGCGTCCAACGCCCGCTTCTGGGAAGCCCCCGTCAAGCGCTATGTGGACGAATGCCTGGCCGGCAAGCCGGGACCGCGCGCCAAGGACTTCAACATGCGCTGGATCGCCAGCATGGTGGCCGAGGCCCACCGCATCCTGATGCGTGGCGGCGTCTTCCTGTACCCGCGTGACACCAAGGACGCCAGCAAGCCCGGCCGTCTGCGCCTGCTGTACGAGGCGAATCCGATTGGCATGGTCATGGAGCAGGCGGGCGGGCGGGCCTCCACCGGCGAAGTGCCCATGCTGGGCGTGCCGCCCACCAGCCTGCACCAGCGCATTGGCCTGGTGTTTGGTTCCAAGAACGAGGTGGAGCGCGTTGAACGCTACCACGCCGAGCCGGTCCAGCGCGAACTGGACAACCCGCTGTTTGCCGAACGCAGCCTGTTTCGCGACTAGCACTATTGAATTGATAGCTGCCCACGCAATGACAACGAGGGCTTGAGGCCATAACACCAACAGATTGATCACTTCAGGAGACACGCATGTCCGCACGCCATCCCATCATCGCCATCACCGGCTCAAGCGGTGCAGGCACCACATCGGTGACCCGAACCTTCGAGAACATCTTTCGCCGAGAAAGCGTGAACGCCGCCATCATCGAGGGCGACAGCTTTCACCGCTACGACCGTGCCGAGATGAAGCTGCGCCTAGCCGAAGCCGAGAAGGCTGGTAACAAGAACTTCAGCCACTTCGGCGCGGAAAACAACCTGTTTCCTGAACTCGAAGCACTGTTTCGCGACTATGCCGCCACTGGCAAAGGTAGGCGCCGCAAATACCTGCACGACGCCGACGAGGCAGCGCCCTATAAACAAAGCCCAGGCACGTTCACGCCCTGGGAAGACGTGCCCACCAACACCGACCTGTTGTTCTACGAAGGACTGCATGGCGCCGTGGTCACGCCCGAGGTCAACATCGCCCAGCACCCCGATCTGCTGATCGGCGTGGTGCCGGTCATCAACCTGGAGTGGATCCAGAAGCTCTATCGCGACAAGAAGCAGCGCGGCTACAGCACCGAGGCCGTGACCGACACCATCCTGCGCCGCATGCCTGACTATGTGAACTACATCTGCCCGCAGTTCATGCACACCCACGTCAACTTCCAGCGGGTGCCCATGGTGGACACCTCCAACCCTTTCATCGCACGCGACATCCCCAGTGCCGACGAGAGCATGGTGGTCATCCGGTTTGCCAACCCCAAGGGCATCGACTTCCAGTACCTGCTCAACATGATCGACGCTTCCTTCATGAGCCGCGCCAACACCATCGTCGTTCCCGGCGGCAAGATGGAATTGGCCATGCAACTCATCTTCACGCCTTTCGTTTGGCGAATGATGGACCGTCAAAAGAAGGCTGCGTGATCATGACTAAGCCTACTCCCCACATGGCCAGCCAGATGGCCCATGCCATTCGCTTCCTTGCCATCGACGCGGTCGAAAAAGCCAAGTCCGGCCACCCCGGCGCGCCCATGGGCATGGCCGACATCGCCGAAGTGCTGTGGAATCGCCACCTGCAGCACAACCCGGCAAACCCCTTGTGGCCCAACCGCGACCGCTTTGTGCTGTCCAACGGTCACGGCTCCATGCTGATCTACGCGCTGTTGCACCTTACCGGTTATGACCTGCCCCTGCGCGAGCTGAAGCGCTTTCGCCAGTTGCACAGCAAGACGGCAGGCCATCCCGAAGTGGGCGTCACGCCGGGTGTGGAAACCACCACCGGCCCGCTGGGCCAGGGTGTGAGCAACGCGGTCGGCATGGCGTTGGCCGAGAAGCTGCTGGCCGCCGAATTCAACCGCCCCGGTCACGCCATCGTCGACCATTTCACCTATGTTTTCATGGGTGATGGGTGCCTGATGGAAGGCATCAGCCATGAGGTCTGCTCGCTGGCGGGCACGCTTCGCCTGTCCAAGTTGGTGGCCTTCTACGACGATAACGGCATCTCCATTGACGGCCATGTGGAGGGCTGGTTCACCGACGACACGCCCCAGCGCTTTACGGCCTATGGCTGGAACGTGATCGCCGGCGTCGATGGTCACGACCCCGAGGCGGTGGACGCCGCCGTGCGCGCAGCCAAGGCCCAGGGCCTGCGCCCGGACGGCAAGCCCACATTGATCTGCTGCAAGACGGTGATTGGCAAGGGCGCGCCCAACAAGGCCGGCACACACGATGTGCACGGCGCAGCCCTGGGCGCCGCCGAGGTGGCAGCCACCCGCGCAGCGTTGGGCTGGGACCATGCGCCGTTCGAAATTCCGGCCGACATTGCCGCTGCCTGGAACGCCGTGGAGCGCGGCCAGGCGGCCGAGCGCGCCTGGCGTGCCAGCTTTGAGGCCTATCGCACCCACTACCCCGAGCAGGCGGCCGAGTTCGAGCGCCGCATGGCGGGCGACCTGCTGCCGGCGTTTGCGCACCAGTTGCCCGAGCTGCTGGCGGGCATCGCGGGCAATGCCCAAGCGCACGCCACCCGCAAGGCCAGCCAGAACGCGTTGGATGCGTTGGCACCGCTGGTGCCGGAGTTCTTTGGCGGCAGTGCCGACCTGACCGGCTCCAACTTGACCAATTTCAAGAGCTGCACCAAGGCGGGACGTGACCAGTGGGGCAACCACCTGAGCTACGGTGTGCGCGAATTCGGCATGGCAGCCATCATGAACGGCATCGCCCTGCACGGTGGCTACGTCCCCTACGGTGGCACCTTCCTGACATTCAGTGACTACAGCCGTAACGCCATCCGCATGGCCGCCCTGATGAAGCTGCGCGTCATCCATGTGTTCACCCATGACTCGATAGGACTGGGCGAAGACGGCCCCACGCACCAGAGCGTGGAGCACATCCCCAGCTTGCGCATCATTCCGAATCTGGACGTCTGGCGCCCGGCCGATGGCCTGGAGACTGCCGTCGCCTGGGCCCATGCCATCGAGCGCGAGGACGGCCCTAGCGCACTGTGCCTGTCGCGCCAGAACCTGCCGCGCCTGACCGGTGATGCCAGCACCGCGGCGGCCATGGAGCAGCGCATCCGCCGCGGTGGCTACGTGCTGTCCGACATGGAGGGCGCCCGGGCGGTGCTCATATCCACCGGCTCGGAACTGGAACTGGCCATCGTGGCGCAAGCCATGCTGGCCCGTGACGGCATTGCGACCCGCGTGGTATCCATGCCCTGCACCAACCTGTTTGACCGCCAGAGCGATGCCTACCAGCACAGCGTGCTGCCGCTGGGTCTGCCCACGGTCGCCGTCGAGGCAGCCCACCCGGACTTCTGGCGCAAATACGTAGGTCGCACCGGCGCGGTGGTGGGCATCGCAAGCTTTGGCGAATCGGCCCCGGCCGCGGATTTGTACGAACACTTTGGTATCACCTTCCAACGCGTGGTGGATGCCGTACGCACGCTGATTAGCCATGCATGACTACGACCTGATCCTGTTCGATCTGGACGGCACCCTGGTGGAGAGCGCTCCCGAAATCCTGGACGCCGTCAACGATACCCTGCGCGACTTTGCCTTGCCCGAAGTGACGCAGCAACACGTCAACGACTGGATTGGCCACGGGACACGGGAACTGCTGATCCAGGCACTGGCCTACAGCGGACGAACCCACGAAGCCACGGTACGCACCAGCGAGAGCCTGGCCCTGATCGCGTCCCGCTTCGACGCGCACTACCAGCGGCGCTGCGGCACCCGCAGCCAGTTGTACCCCCAGGTGCGGGAAACACTGACTGCCCTGCGTGGCCAAGGCGTGAAGCTGGCCGTGGTGACCAACAAGGAGGGCCGCTACACCAGCACGGTGCTGCAGGCCCATGGCCTCGCGCCGCTGCTGGATGCCGTGGTGAGCGGAGACAGCTTCCCCAGCAAAAAGCCGGACCCAACGGGCGTGCACAGTTGCCTTCGCCATTTTGGCGTGGCGCCCGAGCGTGCGCTGTTTGTCGGAGACTCCAGCATCGATGTTGCCACGGCACGCAACGCCGGCGTGCGCGTCTGGGCCCTTCCCTACGGCTACAACATGGGACAGCCCCTGGAAGCCTGCGCACCGGACCGCATCATCGCCGACTGCTCGGCGCTACTGAATTAATAGCTACTCATGCAACATTGACGAGGGCTACAGCCTCAATTTCCCAAGGACATTACCCATGAAAGTATTGCGCTTCACCGACGTCATTGCCAGCGGCTTCGCTGACAACAAGCGCGTCTTCATCCGCGCCGACCTGAACGTGCCACAGGATGAAGCGGGCCGCATCACCGAAGACACCCGTATCCGCGCCAGTATCCCGTGCATCGAAATGGCCTTGAAGGCTGGCGCCGCCGTGATGGTCACCAGCCATCTGGGCCGCCCAACCGAAGGCGCATTCAAGCCCGAAGACTCGCTGGCCCCCGTGGCCGCGCGCATGGGCGAGCTGATGGGCCGCGACATCCCGGTGCTGGCCAACTGGATCGACGGCGTGCAGGTGCAGCCCGGCCAGCTGGTGCTGCTGGAGAACTGCCGCGTGAACAAGGGGGAAAAGAAAAACGACGAGGCACTGGCGAAGAAGATGGCCGCGCTGTGCGACATCTTCGTGCACGACGCCTTTGGTACCGCCCACCGCGCCGAAGCCTCCACCTATGGCATCGCCCAGTTCGCGCCCATCGCCTGCGCCGGCCCGTTGCTGGCCGCGGAAATGGATGCCATCTCCAAGGCCCTGCTGGCCCCCAAACGCCCACTGGTGGCCATCGTGGCCGGCTCCAAGGTATCGACCAAGCTGACCATTCTGAAGAGCCTGGCCGCCAATGTGGACCAGTTGATTGTGGGCGGCGGCATTGCCAACACCTTCATGCTGGCGGCCGGCCTGAACATTGGCAAGAGCCTGGCCGAGCCGGACCTGCTGGACGAAGCCAAGGCGGTGATCGCAGTGATGCAGGCGCGCGGCGCCGCCGTGCCCATCCCCACCGACGTGGTGACGGCCAAGGCCTTTGCCGCCAACGCACCGACCAGCATCAAGGCCGCCACCGACGTGGCCGACGATGACCTGATCCTGGACATCGGCCCGCAGACCGCCAAGGCGCTGGCCGACCAACTCAAGGCCGCCGGCACCATCGTCTGGAACGGCCCGGTGGGCGTGTTCGAGTTCACCGCGTTCGAGAACGGCACCAAGGTGATTGCCCACGCAATTGCCGAGTCAAGCGCCTTCAGCATTGCTGGCGGTGGCGACACGCTGGCGGCCATTGCCAAGTACGGCATTGAAAAGCAGGTGGGCTACATCTCCACCGGCGGCGGCGCGTTCCTGGAGGTGCTCGAAGGCAAGACGCTGCCGGCATTCGAGATTTTGCAGAAGCGTGCTGCCGAATAAATTGCTACCGTTTTTATAGCTATCTACGCATATTTTACGAGGGCTACGGCCCCATTTAAGGAGTACCCATGGCTTTCGTTTCCCTTCGCCAAGTGCTGGACCATGCCGCCGAACACGGCTACGGAGTGCCGGCTTTCAACGTCAATAACCTGGAGCAGATCATCGCCATCATGGAAGCGGCGCAGGAAACCGACAGCCCGGTCATCCTGCAGGCTTCGGCCGGTGCGCGCAAATACGCCGGTGAGGCCTATCTGCGCCACATGATGCTGGCGGCGGTGGAGTCGCACCCGGACATTCCGGTGGTGGTGCACCAGGACCATGGCACCTCGGCCGCCGTGTGCCAGCAGTCCATTCGCTCGGGCTTTACCAGCGTGATGATGGACGGCTCGCTGATGGGCGACGGCAAGACGCCTGCCAGCTACGCGTACAACGTGGACATCACCCGCCGCGTCTGCGAAAACGCTCATCCCATCGGCGTCTCGGTCGAAGGCGAACTGGGCTGCCTGGGCAGCCTGGAAACCGGCGATGCGGGCGAGGAAGATGGCATCGGCGCCGAGGGCAAATTGAGCCACGAGCAGATGCTGACCGACCCGGTGCAGGCCAAGGACTTTGTCGAGAAGACCGGCGTCGACGCGCTGGCCATTGCCATCGGCACCAGCCATGGCGCGTACAAGTTCACCCGCAAGCCCACCGGCGACATCCTGGCCATGGACCGCATTGCGGCGATCCATGCGCAGATCCCCAACACGCATCTGGTGATGCACGGATCGAGCAGCGTGCCGCAGGAGTGGCTGGCCATCATTCGTGAGTTTGGTGGCGACATCAAGGAGACCTACGGCGTACCGGTGGAGGAAATCCAGCGCGGTATTCAGAGCGGTGTGCGCAAGATCAACATCGACACCGATATCCGCCTGGCCATGACCGGCGCCATGCGCCAGGTATTCGCCCAGCAGCCCAGCGAGTTTGACCCGCGCAAGGCGCTGGCGGCGGCCAAGAATGCCGCGCGCGGTATCGTCAAGGCTCGTTTTGAGGCCTTTGGCTGTGCCGGGCATGCAGGCAAGATCAAGCCGGTGCCGTTGGAGGTGATGGCAAAGCGCTACAGCTGAGCCAAGGCCCGCTGGCGTTCACAGTCCTCTGCCGCATACTGTGGGTTTGCACACGCCACAGGAGCATCCCCCCATGAAACGCACGGTTGCCTGCCTGTGCACCTGGCTGCTGGCCTACCCCTTTCACGCCGCAGCGCAAACGCAGGCCCTGGAGCCGGTGACCGTCTCCGGCCACTACCTGAATGCGTTGGGCACTTCGGACGCGGCCAGCCAGGGTAGCGTCACGGCTACGCTGATTGCCAACCGGCCGACGGAGCGCACCGGTGAAATCCTGGAGTTTGTACCGGGGCTGATCGTCAGCCAGCACAGTGGTGACGGCAAGGCCAACCAGTACTACCTGCGCGGCTTCAACCTGGATCACGGCACCGACTTCGCCACCTCGGTCGATGGCGTTCCCGTCAATCTGCGCACCCATGCGCACGGACAAGGCTACTCGGACCTCAACTTCCTGATTCCCGAGTTGGTGACCCGCATCGATTACAAAAAGGGGCCGTACTATGCCGACGAAGGCGACTTTGCCTCCGCCGGTGCGGCCCACCTGCGCTTGGCGGACACCCTACCGCTGGGTATCGCCTCGCTAACGCTGGGCGCGGACCAGTATGCCCGCACCTTACTAGCCCAATCCATGGCCTTGGGCGATGGCCGCCTGCTGTACGGCCTGGACCTGAGCCACAACAACGGCCCCTGGGACTACCCGGAAAACTTCCGCAAGGCCAGCGGCATGGTGCGCTACAGCGGCGGTTCGCAGGAGGACGGCTTCAACCTCACCGCCATGGCTTACCACGCACGCTGGAACGCCACCGATCAGATTCCCGCACGTGCCGTCAGCGACGGTCTGGTCGGCCGCTTTGGGGCGATCGATCCGACCGATGGCGGCGAGAGTTCGCGCTACAGCCTGTCCTTTACGCAACGCCAACCCAACGCGGCGGGCCAATTGGCGTTCAATGCCTATGCCGTGCGTTCCAGCCTGGACTTGTTCAGCAACTTCACGTACTACATGGACGACCCGGTCAACGGCGACCAGTTCCACCAGCGTGAGCGGCGCGACATGGCAGGCTTTGCGCTGAGCCAGACCTGGCACAGCCGTGTCGGCACCCTGGACATGGTCAACAAGCTAGGGCTGCAGGGCCGCCACGACCTGCTGTCACCCGTCGGCCTGTACCAAACCACCGCCCAGGTGCAGAGGATGACGGTGCGCGAAGACCAGGTCAAGGAAAACAGCCTGGGCCTGTATGTGGAGAACGCCACCCAGTGGAGCGACACATTCCGCACGGTCGCCGGTCTGCGCACCGACCACTACACCTTCGATGTCAACAGCACCATAGCCGCCAATTCCGGCAGCGTGGCCAGCGGCATCACCTCACCCAAGCTGTCCCTGGTGCTCGGGCCGTGGGCCCATACCGAGTATTTCCTGAACTATGGACAGGGCTTCCATAGCAACGATGCACGTGGCACGACCGAGACCATCACCCCCAAGGAGGGGCTGCCAACCACGCCGGTAACACCGCTGGTCAAGACGCGGGGTGCCGAGATCGGCCTGCGCACCGAAATCATTCCCGGCCTGCAAACATCCCTGGCAATCTGGCAACTGGAACTGGATTCGGAACTGGTGTTCTCCGGCGATGCCGGCGACACCTCCCCCACCCGGCCCAGCCGCCGCCATGGCATCGAGTGGAACAACCACTACCAGGTCAACAACTGGTTGCTGATCGACGCCGACTTTGCGATATCACAGTCTCGCTACACCCAGGACGACCCGGTCGGCAACTACGTGCCCGGCTCCATTGAACAGGTGGCCTCGTTCGGGGTCAGCGTGGTCGACTATAAAAAATGGCTTGGCAGTCTGCAATGGCGCTACTTTGGCCCACGCCCGCTGATCGAGGACAACTCCGTGCGGACAGCCGCCACCTCCCTAGTCAATCTGCGCATCGGCTACAAGCTGGCCCCGCGTACCCGCGTCATGCTGGACATCTTCAACCTGTTCAACCGAGAGGCCAGCGACATTGACTATTTCTATGCGTCCCAGCTGCGCTCGGAGGGCAGCCCCGTGGATGGCATCACCTTCCACCCTGCGGAACCACGCTCCCTGCGGGTGGCACTGGTTCACCACTTCTGACACGGTACAGGGCAGGCCCATCGTCTGCAATAGTTCTTTCCGTTTCGCCACCCAATCTGCAAACGCTGTGACCACCCAACGGAGCCGGTGGTCCTGAACACTCCCTTCACGACGCCTGCGTCTCGGTACCCATCCAGAGACGATTGGCTGTGTCCATGAGTCGCACCTAGGGGTTTACGCCAATGCACCGTTTTGTGGCACAGAACTTGTGAATCCTTGATCGAGCGGGACGCTGCCTTGACGGTGGTGGCCCTCACGAAAAACCAACGAGGAGACACGCAGTGGAAACGTTTTACGAGGTCATGCGCCGCCAGGGCATATCACGGCGCAGCTTGCTCAAGTACTGCTCATTGACCGCTACGTCGCTGGGACTGGCGCCGTCATTCGTGCCGCAGATTGCCCATGCCATGGAGACCAAGCCGCGCACGCCGGTGTTGTGGCTGCACGGACTGGAATGCACTTGCTGCTCCGAGAGCTTCATCCGCTCGGCGCACCCGCTGGCCAAGGATGTGGTGCTGTCCATGATCTCGCTGGATTATGACGACACGCTGATGGCCGCCGCCGGCCACCAGGCCGAGGCCCTGCTTGAGGAAATCATGACCAAGTACAAGGGTCAGTACATCCTGGCCGTGGAAGGCAACCCGCCACTGAACGAGGATGGCATGTTCTGCATTCAGTCAGGCAAGCCCTTCATTGACAAGCTCAAACACGTCGCCAAGGACGCCAAGGCCGTGATTGCCTGGGGTTCCTGCGCTTCCTGGGGTTGCGTGCAGGCCGCCAAGCCCAATCCGACGCAGGCCACACCGATTCACAAAGTCATCACCGACAAACCCATCATCAAGGTGCCAGGCTGTCCGCCCATCGCCGAAGTCATGACAGGTGTGATCACCTACATGCTGACCTTCGACAAGATACCCGAACTGGACCGCCAGGGCCGGCCCAAGATGTTCTACAGCCAGCGCATCCACGACAAGTGCTACCGCCGTCCGCACTTCGATGCCGGCCAGTTCGTCGAGGCGTTTGACGACGAATCAGCGCGCAAAGGCTACTGCCTGTACAAGGTCGGTTGCAAGGGTCCGACCACCTACAACGCCTGTTCCACCACCATGTGGAACGGCGGCACCAGCTTCCCCATCAAGGCCGGTCATGGCTGCATTGGCTGCTCGGAAGACGGCTTCTGGGACAAGGGTTCGTTCTACAACCGCCTGACCGACATCCCGCAATTCGGTGTCGAAGCCAACGCCGACAAGGTGGGCGGCACTGTCGCCGCAGTGGTGGGTGCCGCCGTCGTGGCCCACGCCGCCATGTCGGCCATCAGCCGCGCCGCCAGCAAGGACAAAGCCACAGAAGCCTGAACCAGATCACAAGGAAACACATCATGGGTGCTTACGAAACACAAGGCTTCAAGCTTGACAACACAGGACGGCGCGTCGTTGTCGACCCGGTGACCCGCATCGAGGGCCACATGCGCTGCGAGGTCAATCTCGACAAGAACAACGTCATCACCAACGCGGTCTCCACCGGCACCATGTGGCGCGGCCTGGAGGTCATCCTCAAGGGCCGCGACCCGCGCGACGCATGGGCATTCGTGGAACGTATCTGCGGCGTGTGCACCGGATGCCACGCACTGACCTCGGTGCGCGCGGTGGAAGACGCTCTGGGCATACGCATTCCACTCAACGCCCACTTGATCCGTGAGATCATGGCCAAGACGCTGCAGGTGCACGACCACGCTGTGCACTTCTACCACCTGCACGCGTTGGACTGGGTGGATGTGGTCTCGTGCCTGAAAGCAGACCCAAAGAAAACCAGCGAGCTTCAGCAACTGGTGTCGCCCGCCCACCCCCTGTCATCAGCGGGTTACTTCCGCGACGTGCAAAACCGCCTCAAGAAGTTCGTTGAGAGCGGCCAGCTCGGCCCCTTCGCGAACGGCTACTGGGGTTCCAAGGGCTATGTGCTGCCACCCGAGGCCAACCTGATGGCGGTAACCCACTACCTGGAGGCGCTGGACCTGCAAAAGGAATGGGTGAAGGTGCACACCATCTTCGGCGGCAAGAACCCGCACCCCAACTACCTGGTGGGCGGCGTGCCGTGCGCGATCAACATTGACGGCAATGGCGCAGCCGGTGCGCCGATCAACATGGAGCGCCTTAACTTCGTGCAGGCCCGCATCCAGGAGATGATCGACTTCAACAACAACGTCTACATCCCGGACGTTCTGGCCATCGGCACCATCTACAAGCAGGCTGGTTGGCTGTACGGCGGCGGCCTCTCGGCCACCAACGTGGCCGATTACGGCACCTACGAGAAGGTACCCTACGACCGCAGCACGCACCAGTTGCCCGGCGGCGTGATCCTGAACGGCGACTGGAGCAAGATTCACGAGATCGACCCGCGGGACCCCGAGCAGGTGCAGGAGTTTGTCACCCACAGCTGGTACAAGTACGGCGACGAGACCAAGGGCCTGCACCCCTGGGATGGCGTGACCGAGGCCAACTACAAGCCCGAGGGCCCGAACTTCAAGGGAACTCGCACAAAGATCGAACAGCTCGATGAATCGGCCAAATACTCGTGGATCAAGTCGCCACGCTGGCGCGGCCACGCGGTGGAAGTGGGCCCGCTCTCCCGCTACATCCTGGGCTATGTGCACGCCACGCAGGGCAACAAGCACTGCCAGCGCGTGAAGCAACAGGTGGACGCGGCGGCCGTGGCCATCAACAGCGACATCCCCAAGGCACTGGGCATGCCCGAAACGCAATACTCGCTCAAGCAGTTGTTGCCCACCACCATCGGTCGCACCCTGGCGCGCGCGCTGGAAAGTCAATACTGCGCCGAGATGATGATGGACGACTTTAAGCAGTTGGTCGGCAACATCAAGGCCGGCGACAGCAGCACCGCCAACATCGAAAAGTGGGATCCGAGCACCTGGCCGAAAGAGGCCAAGGGCGTGGGCACGGTGGCCGCGCCGCGCGGCATGCTGGGCCACTGGATCAAGATCAAGGACGGCAGGATCGAGAACTACCAGTGCGTGGTGCCCACCACCTGGAACGGCAGTCCGCGCGACGCCAAGGGCCAGATCGGGGCCTTTGAAGCGTCCCTGATGGGCACGCCCATGGTGAACCCCGAGCAGCCGCTGGAAATTCTGCGCACCCTGCATTCTTTCGACCCCTGCCTGGCCTGCTCGACCCACGTCATGAGCCCGGACGGACAGGAAATGGCCAACGTCAAGGTCCGCTAGTTCCAGGCCCTGGTTTAACCGATTGAGGAGAATTTCATGAAATTGTTGTCCCCTACCCTCCTGCGCGCGACGGGTGCTGCCGTCCTGGCGCTGGCCGCCACGGCCGCCCAGGCCCATACGGGTCACGGCACCCACAGTCTGTTTGAAGGGCTGAGCCACCCGTTTGGCCTGGATCACCTGCTGGCCATGGTTGCCGTTGGCGTGTGGTCGGTGCGCGCGCTGCCCGCCCACCAAACCTGGCGCGGGCCTGCCACCTTCTTGTTGGCCCTGGTGGCCGGTGCGATGTTCGGTGCCTCGGGGGTCAGCGTACCCTTCCTGGAGCAATTGATTGCGCTCAGCGTGGTGCTGTTTGGGGCCATGCTGGTGTTGTCCAGTCAACGTGTGCCCACGTCCCTGGGCTTGGGCTTGGTCGCAGTCGCCGCAACCCTGCACGGCCTGGCCCATGGTGCGGAGGCGCCCGCGAGCGGCTTCACGGCCTACGCACTGGGATTTGTCGCCACCACGGCGGCACTGCACTGTGGCGGCGTGGTGGTCGGCCTGGGTATCCGCCAGTTTCTGGCGCGCAAGGCGACCTGGGCCACGGCCAGCCTGGGCGCGCTGTGCAGCGGCGGCGGCCTTTACCTGTTCAGCCAGATCTGAAGCCACGCGGCCCCCTAAAAGGAGACACCATGAACACCAGCGCCCCCACGTCGGTGGAAGCACTCCACGCCGCCCTGCCGTCCGAAGAGCAGGAGATGACGCACAGCCATTCCGTCAAGTCGGTATATGTCTACGAAGCGCCTGTGCGCGTCTGGCACTGGATGAACGCCCTGGCCATCACCGTGCTGTGCATCACCGGCTACTTCATTGGCTCGCCCCTGCCCACCATGCCCGGCGAAGCCAGCGCCCATTTCCTGATGGGCTATATCCGCTTCGCCCACTTCTCGGCTGCCTACATCATGACCATCGGGCTGCTGGGGCGCTCGTACTGGGCACTGGTGGGCAACCACCATGCGCGCGAACTGTATTCGGTGCCGCTGGCGCAGCGCGCCTACTGGCATGAAATGCTGTCCATGTTCAAGTGGTACGCCTTCATGGGCCCGCGTCCCGGCCCCTATATCGGCCACAATCCGCTGGCCCGCTTTGCGATGTTCTTCGTGTTTCTGTTCACGGCCGTTTTCATGGTCTTCACCGGCTTTGCCATGTATGGCGAGGGCAGCCAGGCGGGTTCCTGGGTCAACAACCTGTTTGGCTGGGTGATCCCGCTGTTGGGCCAGTCGCAAGACGTGCACACCTGGCACCACATGGGCATGTGGCTGATCGTGATCTTTGTGCTGATTCATGTTTATGCAGCCATCCGCGAAGACATCATGGGCCGCCAGAGCATCGTCAGCACCATGATCTCGGGTTTCCGTACCTTCAAGGACTGAAAGCATGCACCGCGACACCGTCACCGTGCCCGCCGGGGTTCCGATTCGCCACCCGACCCATCCGGGCCGGTTTCTGGATCGGCACTATCTGCGGCCCATGGCGTTGTCGCAGACGCGCGCGGCGCAGTTGCTGGGCGTGTCGCGCCGCCGAGTCAACGAGCTAACCCTGGGCCAGCGCGCCATGTCGGCCGACACCGCCATCCGCTGCGCCATGGCCTTTGGCGGGCGGGCCGACTTCTGGCTGGCGCTGCAAGCCAACTGGGACAGTTTCCATGCCTGGCGCGTGCTGCGGCACAGCCCTGATGCAGCCACCATCGCGCCGCACCACCCCACCCTTTCCCTCTAACCCGGACACCGCTTGCGCAACATCCCATGAGCACTTGCACACCTGAAACCGTCTGTAACCCCTCTGGTTACACCCCTGGCGACGAGCACATCGTGGTGCTGGGCATTGGCAACGTGCTGTGGGCCGACGAAGGCTTTGGCGTGCGTTGCGTCGAGACCCTGCAACGCGAGTGGATGTTCGCACCCCACGTGGACGTGATTGACGGCGGCACCCAGGGGCTGTACCTGATCGAGCACGTGCAATCGGCCACCAAGCTGTTGATCTTCGATGCCATCGATTACGGCCTGCCCCCCGGGACGCTCAAGCTGATTGAAGACGACGAGGTACCGCGCTTCATGGGCGCCAAGAAGATGAGCCTGCACCAGACCGGTTTTCAGGAGGTGCTGTGCGTGGCCCAACTCACCGGCCACTACCCAGCGCAGGTGCTACTGATCGGATGCCAGCCCGAGGAGTTGGAAGACTTTGGCGGCAGCCTACGTGACATCGTGAAGCACACCATGCCCCAGGCGCTGTCCCTGGGCCTGGAGCGCCTACGGGAATGGGGCGCAGAACCGCGGCCGCGTCCACAGGCCTTACCCGAAGACGCCACGCTGACCGGCGCCATGCTGACACTGGAGCGCTACGAGGCCGAACGCCCCAGCGCCCAGCAGGCCTGCCGCATTGGTGATGACCGCTTCATGCCCAAGGGGGACTGACATGTGCATAGGCATTCCCATGCAGGTACTGGCGGTGGAACCGGGCTTTGCCCAGGTGGCTGGCCGGGGCGAGGCGCGGCGCGTCAGCACGCTGCTGGTGGGCGACTGCGTGGTCGGCCAATGGCTGTTGGTGTTCCTCAGCGACGCACGTGAACTGATCGATGCGGCGCGCGCGCGGGAGGTGAACGCCACGCTGGATCTGTTGCAGGCCGTCATCGTTACCGGCGACCTGCCGGGCGACGACCGCGCCGGCTTTGTCCTGCCCTCCGCGATGGACGTCGGCGCTCTGCAACAAATTACCGGCGCCTGATTTTTTAATGACTGAACCTTTGGAGTTATTCATGCATACAAGCGACATCGCCGCCCCACCCCTGCTGGCACAGCTGGTGACCAAACACCAAGCCCAGTGGGTGGACTTCGACAATATTGACCCCTGGCTGGCGCAGCAGCAGGGCGATCAGGTTCTGCTGTTCGCTGGCGACCCGGTGCGCTTTCCCGAGGCGCTGGACGTGGCCGTGGTGCTACCAGAGTTGCAACGGGCCTGCGCCGGTGTCGGGCGCACGTTTGGCATCGCCGTTGCGGTGCCTGAGTGCGCCGAGGAACTGGCCAAAAAGTTCGGCTCGCAGCGCTGGCCAACGCTAATATTCTTCCGCGCAGGCCATTACGTGACCACCGTGTCCGGCATGCATGACTGGAGCGACTACTTCACCCGCGTGTCCTTGGCCCTGGATGCGCCAACCAGCCGCGCCCCCACCATTGGCATTCCGGTGGTCAGCAGCACCGCTGCCACTGAAGGCCACTGCCACTGACGCACTCCTGCAGCACCTTTTTGACGTCCCCTTTTAACCTTTCTTCAGCGACTGCGAGACCCCATGAACCCACTGCGCGACATCCGGCCCTTTCCTGTTCCCGTGGTGGCCGCTCTCGGCCCCGGTGGCATGGTCGAGGACGAAACCCTGGACTACATCACGATGCCCCAGGGGATGGCCATGTACCAGCCACCCATCCTGCCCGAGCCCGAAGACTTTGCCGCCTGCGAAGGCGCGGTGCGCGTGCTCCAGCAGGTGCGGGAAGCCCTGCAACAGATCGTGCACGGTGACGCACCCCAGCGTGCAACCGCCCGCGTCAAATTGGACGGGCTGACCAGCGCCGACGTCACGCTGATCAACCAGGTGCTGGGTGAGGGCGAAGTCAGCGCGCAGCTTCTGGCGGCGAACGGCCAACCCACGCTACAGATTCAGGAGTCGGTATTCGCGGGCGTCTGGCGCGTGCTGGGCAGCAGCCCTGAGGGCTACCCCGTGGACTACATCGAAGTGGGTGCCGTGCCCGAAGCCCTGCGTGAGGCGGCCTGGATGGACGGAACCAGCCCCGTGCCCGCGGCCCTGCCGGTTCCCCCACAGGTCATGAACGTGCCCAGCGTCCTGGTGGAGCTGGAAGACCAGCGCCGCGTCTGGCGCGCGGGCGACCTGGCCCACGTGGTCAACTTGACCCTGTTGCCGCTGACGCCCGAAGACATTGGCTACCTGGACTACCGGCTGGGCACTGGCCGGGTGCTGATCTTGTCGCGCGGCTACGGCAACTGCCGCATCACCAATTGCTGCGTGCCCAACACCTGGCGTGTCGTGTACTACAACTCCATGGACACCGTCATTCTCAACTCGGTCGAAGTGACCGACATGCCCGACGTGGCCTGCGCCGCGCCCGAGGATCTGGGCGACTCCGCCGAGCGGGTTGCCGAAGTGCTGAAGTGGGTACGTCGGGCATGAGCGGCATCACCGGACAGCAATTCGAAGGCAGCTACCTGGGTGACCGCGTGCGCCTGCCACCCACCGCGCGACTGGAATGCAAGATCTGCTGGTGGGTGTATGACCCCAGCGAGGGCGATGCGCAGTGGCAAATTGCGCCCGGCACGCCCTTCGCCGAGCTGCCTCCCCATTGGCGATGCCCGCAGTGCGACGGCGCCGCCGACCAGTTCATGGTGCTGGCATGAGTCGCCGGGTCGTTCCCAGGGCGAATAGCGCCGCAGTGCGCGGCACGGGGACCTGCCGATGAGTGCCTGGTCGCAAAGCCGCGTGCAGACGCTGGAACAGGTGTTTGCCCACATCGCCACGACCCGCATGCGCGGCGTGCCGGTGCAAAACCCGGTCCTGCGCGTGCAGGCTGTCGGCTTTGCGCCGCAGGCCGATCCAGACGGTGGCGAGTGGCTGCTGGGCATCCTGGTAACACCCTGGTTCATGAACCTGGTGTACCTGCCGATGGACCTGGCCGGCGCGGCCGAAACCCTGCCGGCTCCGGGGCACAAGGCCAGCCGCCAGATTGGCAGCGAAACCTTTGAATTCATCGGCACACATGAAGACGGGCTGGGTGCCTTTGCCTGTTGCTCGCTGTTCTCGCCCATGTTTGAATTTGCGGACCACGCCACCGCAGTGGCCACGGCCTGCGAGGTACTGAATCTCTTGCGCGCACCCGCGCCGCCTCCGCCAGCACCTCCTGCCGTGGAGGCGCCCAGTCGGCGCGGTTTTTTGTTTGGGCGCGCTGGCCCACGCGCCGGAGCTGGCGCATGAACGCCCCGGTACACCCCGCCTCCACTGCGCTGGGTGGGCACTACATCTTGCGCCCTGGCTTGCGCGCCAGCGTGGCCGGCATGCGCCCGTTGCTGGGTGGCGGGCGGCTGGGCCGGCTGCTGCGCGGGCAGCAGGACGAGGCCATTGTGCGCACGTTAGGCAACGTGTTCACCCTGTGCGCGCACGCCCATCGCCGCGCCGCGCGCCTGGCCCTCCACGCGGCCAGCCCGCAGAACCGAACCGTCTTGCCGGTGGAACCTCCCGTATTGCTGCGGCTGGAAACGGCGCGTGACCATCTGCGCAGCATGGCCCTGGATTGGCCGCAGCGCCAGCCCGACGCCACGCACCGCTCGCCCGACCTGCACTGGCTGCGCGATTGCCCCCTGCCCCTGATGCCCCCCGCGCAGGCCTGCTCGCCGCAAGAAGCCAGCGCCACGCTGGCGCAGTTGCGCGGTTGGCTGGAGGGCCTGTTGCAACGGCCGGTGCAAGACTGGCTGCCCCGCCACAGCGGCCCCGAAGCATTCGCCCAGTGGTGCAGCAGCCGTGCACACGATCTGCCTCCCGCACACCGCCTTGCGCAGTGGTACCCGGTGGCGCACCGCCTGGCTGCCCAAACCCGTTGTCTGGACCTGCTCAGCGCCGACCCAACGACGCAGTCCAGTCATCTGCACGCAGTCGCGCAGGCCATGGCCACCGACCCCGACTTTGTCCAACGCCCGCTGTGGCGCGGCCAGTGCGCGGAAACCGGCGTCTGGACCCGTTTGCGCCAACAGTCCGAACGCGATACGCTTCCCCACAACGCTTGGACCCGCCTGGGTGCACGCTGGATGGAACTTGTGAACCTCACCGCCGACTACACGCTTGCTGACGCTGGGCAACGCGACCCCCTGCTGGACAGCGGCGCGCTGCCCCTGGGCCAGGGCCAAGCGATCGCCTGGTGCGAAATGGCGCGCGGCCTGCTGCTGCACTGGGTGCAGCTGGACCCACAAGGCCGTGTGGAAGACTACCGCGTGTTGGCACCCACCGAATGGAATTTTCATCCCAACGGTGCCCTGGCCCACGCACTCACGGCACTGCCTTCGCACGACACAGCCTCTGCCTGGTACCTGGCCGCGGCCTACGACCCCTGCGTGGACTGCACCGTGCTGGACGCAACCGCCAAGGAGTCCTCCCATGCATGAACTCAGCCTGGCCGGCGGCATCCTCAAGGTTCTGGAGCAGACCCGTGCGCGCGACCCGTTCGAGCGCGTAACTCACCTGCGCCTGGAAGCCGGTGCACTGTGCGGCGTCGAAGTATCTTCGTTGCGCTTTGCGCTGCAAGCCATTGCGCCGGACACCTGCCTGGAAGGCGCGCACATTGACATCGACGAGCCACCCGGCAGCGCCTGGTGTCTGCCCTGCGGCCAAAGCGTTGCCATTCTCACCCGTCTGGATCCCTGCCCTCTGTGCGGTGGCCAGCAACTGCAAGCCACCAGCGGCACCGAACTGCGCGTGGTGGACATGCAGGTTGTCTAAACTGAATCACGAACAACAAAGGAACATGCCATGTGCGTCGTTTGCGGCTGCAGCAATACCGGATCCAGCCAACCGGATTCACGTCCTGAAGTTCACCCCGCCACCGGCGATTTGCACTTCGGCGCGGGCGCGGCCCGGGTGTCGGTTCCCGGCCTGACCCAACAGCGCACCATCAAGATCGAAGAAGACGTGCTGGGCGCCAACAACGCCGTCGCCGCGCAGAACCGCGCCCACTTTGCCGCGCATGGCGTGCGTGCGCTGAACCTGGTCTCCAGCCCTGGATCGGGCAAAACCACGCTGCTGTGCGCCACCATCCATGCACTCAAACACCACGTGCCCGATGTCGGCGTGGCGGTAATCGAGGGTGACCAGCAGACCAGCTTCGATGCCGACCGCATCCGCGCCACCGGCGCGCCCGCCATCCAGGTCAATACCGGTAAGGGTTGTCACCTGGACGCGCCCATGGTGGCGCAGGCGTTTGGACGGTTGGCCACGCACGACCATGCCCATGCCGATGGCCACCACCATCATGCGCACGACCATGGACATCACCACACGCACGCCCCCGAGTCGCTGCTGTTCATCGAGAACGTGGGCAATCTGGTGTGCCCGGCGCTGTGGGACCTGGGCGAGGAGGCCAAGGTCGCCATCCTCTCGGTCACCGAGGGTGAGGACAAGCCGCTCAAATACCCCGACATGTTCGCCGCTGCGCAACTGATGATCCTCAACAAGATCGACCTGCTACCGCATCTGCGCTTTGACGTGGCGCGTTGCAAGGACTACGCGCGCCGGGTCAACCCCGGCATCACCATTCTGGAGTTGTCCGCCACCACGGGCGAAGGCATGCAAGCCTGGCTGGACTGGCTGCTGGACAAACCCGCGCACCCTCACCACCACGCGCCGGACGCCCGACAAACCCGCATTGCCCAGTTGGAAGCCGAGCTGGCGCAACTCAAAGCCCAGCAGGCCTAGACCATGACACGCATCCTGGCCTGCGGCGCGTTTCTCAAGAACGCCGCCTGTCTGTTCGACACGGAGGCACCGGGGGCGCCGCTGTGGTCCGCGCAGCATGGCGACCTGTCCGACCCGGTTGCCTGCGAGGCGCTGGAGCAATCCGTGCGCACGCTGTTGGAGCAGGCCAGCGGCCCCATCGATGCCGTGGCCCATGACCTGCACCCTGACTTCTTCAGCACGCACCTGGCCCAGCGGCTGGCGCACGAACACGGGGTGAGCGCCGTCGCCGTGCAGCACCACCACGCCCATATTGCTGCGGTACTGGCCGAGCACGGCGCACAGCACGGCATGGCGCGTCCGGTGATCGGCATCGCGCTGGATGGCGTGGGCCTGGGCACGGACGGTGTGGCCTGGGGCGGTGAAGTGCTGGTGGTGGATGGCGCGCACTGCGAGCGCGTCGGCCACCTCAGCCCCCTGGCTCTGCCCGGCGGCGACGTGGCCGCGCGCGAACCCTGGCGCATGGCGGCGGCTGCGCTGCATGCGTGCGGCATGGCCGAGCAAATCGTGCCGCGCTTCGCTCCAGTCGTGGGTGAGCCTGCGGCACGCACCATCCGCACCATGCTGCAACGTGGCCTGAATTGCCCGCACACCACGGCGGCCGGGCGCTGGTTTGATGCCGTGGCCGGCATGCTGGGCTTGAGTCTGCGACAGGAGTTTGAGGCGCAAGCGGCTATCGCGCTGGAACAGGCCGCCATGCGCCACCTGCAGTCCCACAGCATGGAAGTCCGCGCCAGTGACTGGGACGTGACAACAGACGGCCAGATCGATGTGCGGCCCCTGCTGCTCTCCACGCTGGTCGCCATGGACCGGAACGACCCCACCGTGGTCGATGAAGCCGCCGCGCGCTTTCACCTGACGCTGGCCGACGCCTTGTGCGCCCATGCCATCGTCCAGGCGCGCCGGCGCCAACTGCGTGATGTGGCCATGGGCGGCGGGTGCTTCTTCAATCGCATCCTGGCGCAGCGCATCGTTTCGCAATTGGAGCGCGCAGGCCTGAACGTGCTGCAAACCAAGAGCCTGTCGTGTGGCGATGCCGGGCTGGCCTTGGGGCAGGCCTGGGTTGCAGCCCGCAGGGTGGCGCTGGGCGCCACAGACGCATCAAATGTAGCTGCAGCCCTCGCCGAATGTGCATGACCAGCTACATTTTTAATAGCACTTCAAGGAACCCACCATGTGTCTAGCCATTCCCGCCCGCGTGGTGGAACTCTTGCCTGCTCTGCGGGCCGTGGTCGATTTGGCCGGGGTGCGCAAGGAGGTGTCCATTGATCTGGTGGACGACGCGCAAGCGGGCGACTACGTGGTCATCCACGTGGGCTATGCCATCGGCAAGATCGACCCCGAGGAGGCAGAGCGCACGCTGGCACTGTTTGCCGAACTGGCGCAAGCGGAGGAAGGAAAGCCATGAAGTACATCGACGAGTTCCGCGATGGCGATGGCGCGCGCCAGATTGCAGCCAACATCGCCGCCGAAGTCCGCCCCGATGGGGCCTACCACTTCATGGAGTTTTGTGGCGGGCACACCCATGCAATCTCCCGCTACGGTATTGCCGACATGCTGCCCCCCAATGTGCGCATGATCCACGGGCCGGGCTGCCCGGTGTGCGTGTTGCCGATTGGCCGCGTCGATCTGGCGATCCGGCTCGCGCTGGAGCGGGGTGTGATGCTGTGCACCTATGGCGACACCATGCGCGTGCCGGCTTCTAACGGCCTGTCCCTGATCAAGGCCAAGGCGCGCGGGGCCGACGTCCGCATGGTCTACTCCGCCGCCGACGCGCTCAAGCTGGCCGAGCAGAATCCGCAGCGCGAGGTGGTGTTCTTTGCCATCGGCTTCGAGACCACCACGCCGCCCACGGCCCTGGTCATCCGCGATGCGGCCGCGCGCGGTGTCCACAACTTCAGCGTGTTGTGCTGCCACGTGCTGACTCCGTCCGCCATCACCCATATCCTGGAGTCGGCCGAGGTGCGCCAGTTGGGCACCGTGCCCATCGACGGCTTCATCGGGCCGGCGCATGTGAGCATCATCATCGGCTCGCAACCCTACGAACACTTTGCCGAGGAGTACCGCAAGCCGGTGGTCATCAGTGGGTTCGAGCCGCTGGATGTAATGCAGGGCATCCTGATGCTGGTGCGCCAGGTCAATGCCGGGCAAGCAGTCGTCGAAAACGAGTTCTCGCGGGTCGTCACACGCGACGGCAACCTGGTGGCGCAAAACCTGGTGTCGCAGGTATTCGAGTTGCGCGAGAGCTTCGAGTGGCGCGGCCTGGGCGAGGTGCCCTATAGCGCGCTGAAGATTCGTCCGGCGTTTGCGCAGTGGGATGCCGAACGCAAGTTTGACCTGACTTACGCCAGCGTGCCGGATCACAAACAGTGCGAATGCGGTGCCATCCTGCGCGGGGTCAAGCGCCCACAGGACTGCAAGCTGTTTGGCACGGTGTGCACGCCCGAGAGCCCGATGGGGTCGTGCATGGTGTCCAACGAAGGCGCCTGCGCCGCCCACTATTCCTATGGCCGCTTCCGCGACATCGCGGTGGTGGCAGCATGACCATGACAACTACACCGAAGAAGAACTACCTGCGCCCCATCGACTTCAAGCACGGGCGCGTCGATATGACGCACGGCGCTGGCGGGCGTGCTGCGGCGCAACTGGTGGATGAACTGTTTGCCCGCGCCTTTGACAACGACTACCTACGCCAGGGCCACGATGGCGCGCTGCTGCCGTTCCCCGCCGGAGGGCGCCTGGTGATGGCGACCGATGGCCATGTCATCGCACCGCTGTTTTTTCCCGGCGGTGATATTGGCTGCCTGTCGGTGCATGGCACGGTCAACGACGTGGCCATGTCGGGGGCCAAACCGCTGTATCTGGCGGCCAGCTTCATCCTGGAAGAGGGCTTTGCGCTGGCGGACCTGAAGCGCATCGTGGAGTCCATGGCGGCGGCGGCTCGCGAGGCGGGCGTGCCCATTGTCACCGGCGACACCAAGGTGGTGGAAAAGGGCAAGGGCGACGGCGTGTTCATCAGCACCACCGGCGTGGGCGTGGTCCAGAACAGCCTGTGCATAGACGGGCGCCAGGCACGGGCTGGGGATGTGATTCTGGTCTCCGGCACAGTGGGGGAGCACGGCGTGGCGGTGATGTCGCTGCGCGAATCGCTGGAATTCGCAACCACCATCGAATCCGACACCGCCGCCCTGCACACCCTGGTGCAGGCCATGTTGCAGGCCCTGCCCGATCCATCCGCCCTGCGCGTGCTGCGCGACCCCACGCGCGGCGGACTGGCGACCACGCTCAACGAGATCGCGACGCAGTCACAGGTCGGCATGGTGATCGAGGAAGCCTTGATTCCGGTGCTGCCGCAGGTGGAAGCGGCCTGCGAGCTGCTGGGCCTGGACCCGCTCTACGTGGCCAACGAGGGCAAGCTGATCGCCATCTGCGCGCCCGAGGTAGCAGACACCCTACTGGCCGCCATGCGCGTGCATCCACTGGGGCGCGGTGCGCAGCGCATCGGTACCGTGACACAGGACGCCCATCACTTTGTGCAAATGCATACGCGGTTTGGCGGGCGGCGGGTGGTGGATTGGCTGAGCGGCGAACAGCTACCGCGCATTTGCTGATGCCATACCCATGCGCATCCTCCTGCTCACCCACAGCTTCAACAGCCTGAGTCAGCGCCTGTTCGGCATGCTGCAGGCGCTGGGTCATACCGTGTCTGTGGAGCTGGACATTGCCGATGCCGTGACCGAGGAAGCGGTGGAGATGTTCCAGCCCGACGTGGTGCTGGCGCCGTTCCTGAAACGCCGCATTCCCGAGACCGTCTGGGCCCACACCGTGTGCCTGGTCGTGCACCCCGGCATTCCCGGTGACCGCGGCCCCAGCGCGCTGGACTGGGCCATCAGGCGAGGTGATGCGCAATGGGGTGTGACGGTGTTGCAGGCGGTGCAAGAGATGGATGCCGGCGAAGTGTGGGCCTGGGAGCCCTTTGTCGTGCGCGCCGGCGCCACCAAATCCAGCCTCTACCGCCGCGAGGTCACCCAGGCCGCCGTAGTGGCCGTGCTGCGCGCCTTGCAACGTTTTAAGCCGGACAGCCTGCACCCCAATGAACCGGGGATCCCCCCAGCATCCGGCACCTGGAACCCCCTGATGCGCCAGGCCGACAGGCGCATAGCCTGGCCCACCGACACCACGCAGACCATCCTCCAGAAAATTGCCGCCGGCGACGGCTCACCCGGCGTGCTCGACACCCTGTTCGACCACCCCTGCCGCCTGTTCGACGCCCACCCGGCCAGCGCGGACGTTGCCGCCCAGTTTCCCTCCAGCACGCCCGGCAAGGTGCTGGCCCGGCGTGGACCCGCGCTGCTGCGCCGCACGGTGGATGGCGCTCTCTGGATCGGCCATGTGCGCCAGGAGGAGGATGCAATGACAACCCCGACCGCACCGGCGCAGCCCCCCGGCGCCAACGTGCTCAAACTGGCCGCCACGCGCGTGTTTGCCACCCAGGCTGGTGCCTTGCCCGAGCTACCCGTGCCCCTGATGCGCGACGACGGTGAATGGGACGAACTGCGCTACCGCGAATTCGGGCCCGAAGGCGCGCGCGTGGGCTGGCTGGACTTTGAATTCCACAATGGCGCCATGTCCGAACGCCAGTGCCTGCGGCTGCGCGATGCCTTGCGATGGGTGCGCACGCACTCCACGCAGGTGCTGGTGCTGGCGGGAGGCCAGGAGTTTTTCTCCAACGGCATCCACCTGCACGACATCGAGGCCGCCCAGCGCGTGGATGGCGACAGTGCAGCCGATGCGTCGTGGCGCAACATCAACGCCATGGATGACGTGGCGCTGGAAGTGCTCACGCTCACGGACCGCGTCACCGTGGCGGCGTTGCATGGCAACGCCGGCGCCGGGGGCTGCTTTCTGGCGCTGGCCGCCGACATGGTGTGGGCACACGCAGGTGTCGTGCTCAACCCGCACTACAAGAACATGGGCAACCTCTATGGCTCGGAGTACTGGACCTATTCCCTGCCCCGGCGCGTGGGCGAGGCTGCCAGCCGTGCACTGATGCAGGAGCGCCTGCCGCTGACCGCCGCGGATGCCGTGGCGCGCGGCCTGCTGGATGCCGCATTCGGCCGGGGCGCGCAGGACTTTGGCGAACAGGTTCTGGAGCGCGCCCTGGCGCTCGCTGCGACGCATAATCTGGCACAGCGCCTGACGGAAAAGCAGGCACAACGGGAACAAGATGAGGCCCGCAAACCGCTGGCCAACTACCGCGCCGAGGAGCTGCAACGCATGCACCGCAATTTTTACGGCTTCGACCCCAGCTACCACGTGGCACGGCACCATTTCGTCTACCGCAAACCCCATGCGTGGACCCCGCGCCACCTGGCGGTTCATCGGCAAAACAGCCGATAGCCCTCGTCAAAACTGCGTAACAAGCTATCAAAACTAGAGCATTTCGATGTCCCCGCCCGCGTTGCCAGACCCATACGACTCACTGCCACTGGTGCTGGTGGTGGATGACGAGACACGCTCGCTGGATTCGATTCGTCGCAATCTGGAGGAGGACTTCCGCATCCTGACGGCCAGCTCCACCGACGAGGCGCGCGGCCTGCTGGAGCGCCATGAGGTCAGCGTGATCCTGTGTGACCAGCGCATGCCCGGCACCAGTGGCGTGAAGTTCCTGAAGGAGGTGCGCGAGGTCTGGCCCGACACCGTACGCATCATCATCTCCGGCTACACCGATTCACAGGACATCATCGCCGGCATCAACGACGCGGGCATCTACCAGTATGTGCTCAAGCCCTGGGTGCCCGAGCACCTGCTGTCCACCGTGGCCAAGGCAGTCGAGGCGCGCAACCTGCAGATGCAGACCCAGCGCCTGAACCTGGAGCTGCGCACCAGCACCCCCGTGCTGCGCCGACGCGGCACCGAGACATTGGCCACGGCGCGCGCCGCGTTCGACTTTGACAGCCTGGAGCGCTCACCCAACAGTCCGCTCAACGCCGTGTGCGAGATGGCGGCCCGTGTGGCCCGCTACGACCTGCCCGTACTGGTGACCGGTGAATCCGGCACTGGCAAGGAGTTGTTGGCGCGCGCCATCCACTACGCCAGCCCGCGCTGCGAACGTGCCTTCGTCATGGAAAATTGCGCGGCCATGACCGACACGCTGCTCGAATCGGAACTGTTTGGCCACAAACGAGGGGCGTTCACTGGCGCCTTCGAGGACCACGTGGGCCTGTTCCAGCGCGCCGACGGCGGTACCATTTTTCTGGACGAAATTGGCGACACTTCACCGGCCTTCCAAGTCAAGCTGCTGCGCGTACTGCAGGAGGGTGAGGTGCGCCCCGTGGGTGCCAGTCGCCCGGTGTTGGTCAATGTGCGGGTGATTGCCGCCACCCACCGCGACCTGGAGCAGGACATGCGCGCTGGCCGATTTCGGGAAGATCTGTACTACCGCATCGCTGGCGTCACGCTGTCGGTGCCCCCGCTGCGCGTGCGCAGTGCCGACATCCTGCCGATTGCCGACCTGCTGCTGGTGCGCGCTGGCCAGGAGCTGGGCTGCCCGGATGTGCGCTTTGCCAGCGATGTGCAAGCCAACCTGCTGACCTACCCCTGGCCAGGCAATATCCGTGAGTTGAAGAACGAGATCTACCGCGCCGTGGCGCTGTCCGACGGACTGACGGTGTCGGCAAGTTCGCTGTCGCCGCGTGTACTGCACGGCCAACTCGGCATGGCGACGCCACAACCCCAGCAAGGCTCCGGCTTGCCCCAGAACGGCAGCCTGCAGGAGCGCCTGGACGCGATCGAAGCGGTGATCCTGCGCGAGACCCTGTTGCGCCTGCGTTGGAACAAGACCCACGCCGCCAAGGAATTGGGCCTGTCGCGCGTGGGCCTGCGCCAGAAACTGGCGCGTTTCGGACTGGAGGGCCAAACCGATGGCTGAACCCCGCTTCAATGTACTGTGGCTGCAGTCGGGGGGCTGCGGCGGTTGCAGCATGTCGCTGCTGTGCGCGGACACGGCCGATTTTCGCGGCTTGCTGCGCCAAATCGGCGTGAACCTGCTGTGGCATCCGGCCCTCTCCCTGGAGACTGGGGACGAGTCGCTGGCCATCCTGCAGGACTGCCTGAATGGCAAGGTCCCCCTGCACGCGCTGTGCCTGGAAGGCGCTGTGCTGCGCGGCCCCGAAGGCAGTGGGCGCTTTCATATGCTGGCGGGTACCCAGGAGCCGATGCTGCAATGGGTGGAACGCCTGAGCGCCGTCGCCCACCACGTGGTGGCCGTGGGCAGTTGCGCCGCCTATGGCGGCATCACTGCCGGTGGCATCAACCCGACCGATGCCTGCGGCCTGCAGTACGAGGGCGACCACGCCGGTGGTGTGTTGGGCGCCCAGTGGCGCGGTCATGCCGGCCTGCCCGTGGTCAACGTGGCTGGTTGCCCCACCCACCCCGGCTGGGTTCTAGAAACCCTTGCCGCGCTGGCCGCTGAGTTACCGATGTCAGCGGACGCCCTCGACGCACTCGGACGGCCCCGCGCCTATGCCGACCAACTGGTGCACCACGCCTGCTCACGCAACGAATATTACGAATACAAGGCCAGCGCCGATAAGCCGTCGGACCTGGGCTGCCTGATGGAGCACATGGGCTGCAAAGGCACGCAAGCCCATGCGGATTGCAACATCCGGCTCTGGAACGGCGAGGGTTCGTGCACGCGGGGCGGCTACGCCTGCATCAGTTGCACCGAGCCGGGCTTCGAGGAGCCGGGCCACACCTTCCACCAGACGCCCAAGGTGGCGGGCATTCCCATCGGACTGCCCACCGACATGCACAAGGCCTGGTTCGTGGCGCTGGCTTCGCTGTCCAAGTCGGCCACGCCGCAACGGGTCAAGCTCAACGCCACCTCCGACCACCTGGTGGTCGCACCGTTGATCAGGAAGACCCGACTGAAATGACTCGTTTGCTGGTAGGCCCATTCAACCGCGTCGAAGGCGATCTGGAGGTCCGTCTGGAAATAGCCGACGGGCGGGTGAAGGAAGCCTGGGTCAACGCGCCCATGTACCGCGGATTCGAACAGATCCTGCTAGGCAAGCACCCCTTTGATGCCATGGTCTACGTGCCGCGCATCTGCGGCATTTGCTCGGTCACTCAGTCTGTCGCGGCGGCGCGTGCACTGGCAGCCGCCTGTGGCGTGGTGGCGCCACCCAATGGTGTGTGGCTGACCAATCTGATGCTGGCCTGCGAGAACGCGGCCGACCATCTGACGCATTTTTACCTGTTCTTCATGCCCGATTTCACGCGCGAGGTCTATGCCAGCCGGTCCTGGCATGCGCAGGTGTTGGGCCATTTCTCCACGCAATCGGGCGACCACGCCCGCGAAGCCGTGGCGGCGCGCCAGCGCTGGTTCCAGATCATGGGCACGCTGGGTGGCAAATGGCCGCACACGCAGTCCATCGTCCCCGGCGGATCAACCCGCAACCTGAGTGCCCCGGAGCGCTTCCGGCTGGGATCGCGCGTGGCGGAAATGCGCAGCTTTCTGGAGCGGGTGCTATATGCCGCGCCGTTGGAAGAAGTGGCCGCCCTGGACAGCGAGCAGGCCCTGGAACAGTGGCTGCAGCGCGACCCCTTGCAGGGCGACCTGCGGCTGTTCCTGTCCATCGCCCGCGACCTGCAACTCGATACGCTGGGCCGTGGGCCTGACCTGACGCTGAGCTATGGCGGCTTTGGCGACCCCAGCGGCCGGTATGCGTTTGAGCCCGGCGTATGGGATGGCAGCACGCTGCAACCCGTCAACACGGCACAGATCGCGGAGGACGCACGCCACGCCTGGCTGGCGGATGCGGGGCCCGCGCCCCACCCCTCAGTAGGTCTAACCCTGCCACAAATGGACAAGACCGACGCCTATACCTGGAACAAGGCGCCCCGGCTGGACGGGCGGGTGCTGGAAACCGGCGCCATGGCCCGCCAACTGGCGGACGGACAACCCCTGGTGCGCGCCTTGTGGCAGCGCACCGGCGGCAATGTGCTGACACGGGTGCTGTCACGCACCATCGAACTGGCGCGGCTGGTGATACTGGCCGAACACTGCCTGCGCTCTGTTCAGCCAGATGCCCCCTGCAGCAACGATGCCGTGCTACCGGACGAGGCCGACGCATTCGGACTGTGCGAAGCCGCGCGCGGCAGCCTGGGCCACTGGTTGTCCATCCGTGGTGGGCGCATTGCCAACTACCAGATCATTGCGCCGACCAGCTGGAACTTCTCCCCGCGTGACCGCCACGGCACGCCGGGCGCGCTGGAGGCCGCACTGGTCGGCGCGCCGGTGCAGGCCGGCGAAAAGACGCCGGTGGCGGTGCAGCACATCGTGCGTTCCTTTGACCCCTGCATGGTGTGCACCGTGCATTGATGGAGCGCGACCGCATGAGCCGACACGCCTCCCCCTCCAACCCGAACCACAAAGGCGTGGACGACGACACCTGGCTGGACGTGATCCAGAAGATGGACGACGTATATTCGCAGTTGTTGCGCGACGAGGTTGCACTGGAGGAAAAGAACGCGCAGTTGGAGGTCTCGCAGCAGTTGATCTACAGCCTGCTGTCATCGATGTCGGACGTGCTGGTCGCCGCCGACGCGCAGGGCTTGATCGAGCAGACCAACCAGGCTCTGTGCGAACTGGTGGGGTGCAGCGAAGAGACTTTGCTGGGTGCCCACATGCACACGCTGCTGCACAGCAGCGCGGGCACCGGCGTGCTGCAGGACATGATGCGCCGAACCGTCACGCTGCGCCAGGGCGAGACGGTGGAGCTGATGCTGCACGACGCGGCCGGCCAGCCCGTGCCGGTGGATTTCACCGCCACGCCGCGCTATGACGCGCGCCGACGCTGCGTGGGTTTTGTGTTCGTGGGGCGGCCCATGGCGGAAATCAAGCGAGCCTACCACCAGTTGCATGAAGCGCATGAAGCGCTCAAGCTCACGCAACAGCAACTGCTGCACGCCGAGAAAATGTCGTCGCTGGGCCGCCTGGTGGCCGGCGTGGCGCACGAACTCAACAACCCCATCAGCTTTGTGCTGGGCAATGTGCACGCGCTGAACCGCTACACAGCGCGACTGCGCCAGTACCTGGACGCCGTGCATGCCGAGGCGGCCCTGGGCAACAACCCGGCCCTGGTGGCCCTGGCGCAAAAACTGCGTATCGAGCACATCCTGCGCGACCTGCCCTCGCTGATGGACGGCACCATCGAAGGGGCACAGCGCACGGCCAGCATCGTGGACGGGCTCAAGCGCTTCTCGGCGCTGGACGGCGAGGAGCGCGGAATGGTGGATGTGGACGCCGTCATTGAACGCGCCATCCACTGGGTGCGCACCGGCATGAATCTGGACTTTGAAGTGGAGCTGCAGGCTTGCCCTGGTTGCGCCGTGCCCGGCAACGCGGGCCAGCTGCTGCAGGTGCTGATGAACCTGATTCAGAACGCCTACGACGCCGCCAGCGCCCAGCCCGGCGTGTCACCCGTGCTCAGAATCTGCGCCAAACGCGAGGCGAATGCCATGGTGATCACGCTGCACGACAACGGCCCCGGTATTTCACCCGAGGTTATGTCCAGCATTTTTGAGCCCTTCTTCACGACCAAGCCCGTGGGCAAGGGAACCGGTTTAGGCCTGTCCATCAGCTACGGCATTGTCGAGCGCCATGGTGGGACTCTGACTGCACACAACCACCCGCAGGGAGGAGCTGAGTTCGTACTGCGGCTGCCCATTGGAAAGACCGAACCTGTCCAGTAGCGCGGCGGCGAATCGACCGTGTAACCTGCGCGAGCATTGCACACGCCACCACTCGTAGTGATGCCGAAACTGTGTCTTTCATGGTGAACGATCCCCACCGCCAGGGTCTCACGAAGTCGGTTGCAGCCCATGTCATGTGTCCCAAATACGGCCCAATAATCCAGGCATCGTCTTAAAGCCCCTGAAAATTCAACGCAAGGCTATAGCGTTCGGGCAGTTCCCTCGACTCACCCCACCCGCCCGTACGTATCCTCCAGACGCACAATGTCGTCTTCGCCGAGGTACGAACCCGACTGCACCTCGATGATTTCCAGCGGCACCTTGCCCGGGTTGGCCAAGCGATGCGCCTGCCCGACTGGAATGTAGGTGCTCTGGTTTTCCGTCAGCAGCATGACCGAATCACCATTGGTAACTTCCGCCGTGCCGCTAACCACGATCCAGTGCTCCGCCCGGTGGTGGTGAATCTGCAGGCTCAAGGACGCGCCGGGCTTGACCACGATGCGCTTGACCTGGAAGCGCTCCCCCGCATCCAAGCAGTCGTACACCCCCCAGGGACGGGCCACGCGCCGATGCTGCTGCGCCTGCGGCACGCCTTGTGCTTCTAGCTGCGCCACGACCGCCTTGACCTGCTCTGCGTGGCCGGCGTCGGCCACCAACAGTGCATCCGCTGTGTCAATGATGAGCAGATCATGGGTCCCCAGCGCCACCACGGGACGGTGAGGTGCGTGGATGTAGGTATTGCGCGCTGCCAGCAGATGGCCTTGCCCGGCAATGCGGTTGCCCTGTGCATCCGCGGTGCTCAATTCCGCGACGGCGTTCCAGCTGCCAACGTCACTCCAGGCACCCGCAAACGGGATGACCGCCACATTGGGGGCCTTTTCCATGACGGCGTAGTCAATACTCTCCGACCGGCAGGCCGTAAATGCGGTTGTCTCCAGGCGTCGAAAGTCGCCATCAGTCGACTGGTGGGCAACCGCTTCCCGGCAGGCAGCCAAAATATCCGGGGCATGGTCTTGTAACGCCGCCAACAACGTGTCGGCCTGGACCAGGAAAACGCCTGCATTCCAAAAGTAGCCACCCGACAACAACAATTCCTGCGCCCGCGCGGCGTCCGGCTTTTCGACAAAACGCTGAACGCGGTAGGCATCACCTGGCTGCACCAGCGCCTCGCCACGCTGGATGTAGCCGTAGGCCGTGCTGGGAAAGCTGGGAGTGATGCCAAACGTCACCAATTGCCCTGCGCGCGCGGCGGGAACGCCCGAGCGGATGGTGGCGGCAAAGGCCTGAGCATCTGGAATGTGGTGGTCCGCCGGCAGGAACAGCAAAAGCACCTGCGCCGGCACCTGGAGGGCCGCAACGGCCATGGCGGCGGCAGTGTTGCGCCCCACGGGCTCCAGCAGCAGGGTGGACCGGATACCCGCCGCCTCGGCACAGTCCCGTGCCAAGAAACGGTGTTCCTCGCTGGTAACCAACAGCGAATGCGACCCCAGGAGCGCAGCGCGCTCAAGCGTCAACTGCAGCAGACTCTTACCCTCCAGCAACGGAACAAACTGCTTGGGCAGGGCCTTGCGGGACAGTGGCCACAGCCGGGTGCCGCTGCCCCCACACATGACGACCGGAATGATGCTGTCTGGCGCCAAACGCTCGGGTGGGTTCATGGGGAAATCATGTACGTTGGAAGGAAACGCCGGCAGGGTATCACAGCCCCCGTGCACCCATTGGATGTCGCCAAGTAATAATCTGACCGTGTGATTTACTTTGCCGGTGCAATCGGCGATGATGCACGGGTATTTTGTGCAACGTCCTATTCCTAACCTAACGGTCCATGGCAACTGTCGATCCCATTCAACGCGAGGCCTCCACCATCGCCCTGCCCGGCTTGGGGCGCGCCTTGGTCACCGCAGGCAAACTGGGGCAGAAGTCCGCGGAAGACATCTACCGCAAGGCCCTCTCCAGCAAGGGGAGCTTCATTGCGGAGTTGGTCGGCTCCGGTGCGGTCTCGGCCTCTGACTTGGCCCATACGCTGACCACCGCGTTTGCGGCGCCTCTGTTGGACCTGGACGCCATTGACACCAACCGCCTGCCCAAAGGCTTGCTGGACGCGAAAATCTGCAGCGACTACCGAGTGGTGGTGCTCAGCAAGCGCAACAACCGGCTGATCGTGGCCACCGCCGACCCCTCCGACCAGGCCGCGGCGGAAAAGATCAAGTTCTCAACCCAGATGGGTGTCGACTGGGTGATTGCCGAGTACGACAAGCTCTCCAAGCTGGTGGAGGCCAATGCCACCACGGCCACCGAGGCGATGGAAGACATCATCGGAGGCGACTTCGAATTCGACGAGGCGGCCGCCGAAGCCGTGATCGATTCCGACAAGCCCGCCGCATCCGAGGTGGAAGACGCGCCCGTCGTACGCTTCCTGCACAAGATGCTGATGGATGCCTTCAGCATGCGTGCATCCGACCTGCACTTCGAACCCTACGAGCACAACTACCGGGTCCGCTTTCGCATCGACGGCGAACTGCGTGAAATTGCTTCCCCACCCATCGCCATCAAGGACAAGCTGGCCTCGCGCATCAAGGTGATCTCGCGCATGGACATCTCGGAGAAGCGGGTGCCGCAGGACGGGCGTATGAAGCTCAAGGTCGGCCCGGACCGGGTGATCGACTTCCGGGTCAGCACCCTGCCCACCCTGTTTGGCGAGAAGATCGTGATTCGTATCCTGGATCCCAGCAGCGCCAGGCTGGGCATCGACGCCCTGGGTTACGAGCCCGAGGAAAAGGAGCGCCTGCTCAAGGCCATCAACCGCCCCTACGGCATGATCCTGGTCACCGGTCCCACGGGTTCGGGCAAGACCGTGTCGCTCTACACCTGCCTGAATCTGCTCAACCAACCCGGGGTGAACATCGCCACGGCGGAGGATCCGTCCGAAATCAACCTGCCCGGCGTCAACCAGGTCAATGTCAATGAGAAGGCCGGGTTGACCTTTGCCGCGGCGCTCAAGTCCTTTCTGCGCCAGGATCCCGACATCATCATGGTCGGCGAAATCCGCGACCTTGAAACGGCCGATATCTCCATCAAGGCCGCACAAACCGGCCACTTGGTGTTGTCGACCCTGCACACGAACGACGCGCCAGCGACACTGACCCGCATGCGCAACATGGGCATCGCGCCATTCAATATCGCATCGAGCGTCATCCTGATCACGGCGCAGCGCCTGGCGCGCCGCCTGTGCTTGAATTGCCGCGCACCAATCGACCTACCCAAGGCTGCCTTGCTGAGTGCGGGGTTCAAGGAATCCGATCTGGAAGGCGGCTGGAAGCCCTATAAGGCGGTTGGTTGTTCGCTGTGCAACAACGGGTACAAGGGACGCGTCGGCATTTACCAGGTGATGCCGATCAGCGAGGAGATGCAGCGCATCATCCTGCGCGACGGCAGTTCGATCGATATCGCCGAACAGGCGGAAAAAGAGGGGGTCCGCTCCCTGCGACAATCCGGCCTGAACAAAGTCAAGCAAGGTCTGACTTCATTGGAAGAAGTGCTGGCCGTAACCAACGAATAACAAGAACACCGGAGGGATTGAATGGCAACTGCCAAGACGGCCGACAGCAAGGACGCGGTCTTTGAATGGGAGGGCAAGGATCGCAACGGCAAACAGGTCCGCGGCGAAATCCGCGCTGCCGGTGAGAACCAGGTCAAAGCCTCGCTGCGGCGCCAGGGCGTCACTCCGACCAAGATCAAGAAGCGGCGGATGAGCGCGGGCTCGCCCATCAAGCCCAAGGAACTGGCCATCTTCACACGCCAGCTAGCCACCATGATGAAGGCCGGCGTGCCGTTGCTGCAGGCATTCGACATCGTCGGTCGTGGCAATCCCAACCCCCGCGTCACCAAGCTGCTCAACGACATTCGTACCGATGTCGAAACCGGAACCGCCCTGAGCGTGGCCTTTCGCAAGTACCCCCTGTACTTCGACAACCTCTATTGCAATCTGGTCGAGGCCGGCGAGTCCGCCGGTATCCTGGACCAGTTGCTGGACCGTTTGGCCGTGTACATGGAAAAGACGGAGGCGATCAAGTCCAAGATCAAATCGGCCCTGATGTACCCCATTTCGGTGCTGGTGGTGGCTTTCGTGGTGGTGACGGTGATCATGATCTTTGTGATTCCGTCGTTCAAATCGGTCTTTTCCTCCTTTGGGGGTGAGCTCCCCGCACCGACCCTGGTCGTGATTGCGATGAGCGAGTTCTTCGTCAAATACTGGTACTTGATCTTCAGTGTCTTGGGCGGCGGGCTGTATTTCTTTTTCCAGGCCTGGAAACGCAACAAGAAAATGCAGGCCTTCATGGATCGTGTTCTGCTGAAGATGCCGATCTTTGGTGTACTGGTGGAGAAGTCCTGCATTGCCCGCTGGACCCGAACGCTATCGACCATGTTCGCGGCAGGTGTGCCTTTGGTGGAGGCGCTGGACTCCGTAGGTGGCGCCTCGGGCAACAGCGTCTATGCCGATGCCACCATCAAGATCCAGCAGGAAGTGTCCACCGGAACGGGTTTGACGGCGGCCATGACCAATGCCAATCTGTTTCCCTCCATGGTTCTGCAAATGTGCGCCATTGGCGAGGAGTCCGGCTCCATTGACCACATGCTGGGCAAGGCGGCCGACTTCTTCGAAGCCGAGGTCGACGACATGGTGGCCGGCATTTCCAGCCTGATGGAACCCATCATCATAGTGATCCTGGGCACCGTCATCGGCGGCATCGTGGTCGCCATGTACCTGCCAATCTTCAAGCTGGGCCAGGTGGTTTGATGCCGATGGAGTTGCACTGGCTGGAGACATCTCTTGCGTCGGTTTTGGGCTTGTTGATTGGTAGCTTCCTGAATGTGGTGATCTACCGCCTGCCGAAAATGCTGGAGCGGCAGTGGGCCCAGGAATGCGCGGAACTCTCAGGCACGCCCCTGGAAGCGGCCGAAGCCTTCAACCTCATGGTCCCGCGTTCGCGCTGCCCCCACTGCGGGCATGCGATCCGCTGGTACGAAAACGTGCCGGTCTTCAGCTATTTGGCATTGGGTGGCCGCTGCTCGTCCTGCAAGGCCCCTATCGGAATCCGCTATCCCGTGGTGGAAATTGCAACCGGTGCGCTGTTCGGCCTGTGTGCCTGGCGCTGGGGCGCATCCACAACTGCGGCAACGTGGGCCGTTTTTTGCGCCGCACTGCTGGCGCTGGCCCTCATCGATTGGGACACCACCCTTCTGCCCGACGATCTCACCCTGCCTTTGCTCTGGCTGGGCCTGATCGCCGCCGCGATGCACTGGATACCCGTCAACCTGAACGCATCCTTGTGGGGCGCTGTCGCGGGCTACCTCTCGCTCTGGTCAATTTACTGGGCTTTCAAACTGGCCACCGGTAAGGAAGGCATGGGCTTTGGCGACTTCAAGTTGTTTGCCGCCCTGGGTGCCTGGTTCGGCTGGCAAGCACTGATCCCCATGATCCTGCTGGCGTCGGTAATCGGAGCGGTGGTCGGTATCGCCATGAAGTTCAGCACGGGTCTGCGCGAGGGTGGCTATGTGCCCTTTGGCCCCTTCCTGGCAGGCGCTGGCTTTGCCGCCCTGCTGCTCGGGCCGGCCACCCTCAACCAGTTGATTGGGCTCTAACCCCTGACATGGCGCATCGGCTGGGATTGACCGGAGGCATTGGCAGCGGCAAGAGCACGGTTGCCGCCCTGCTGGCGAAACAGGGGGCGCACGTGATCGACGCGGACGCCATTTCGCGTGCCGCAACCGGCCCCGGCGGCAGCGCCATTGCCGCTATTCGCGCGCAGTTCGGCCCCGCCATGGTCAATGCACAAGGAGCGCTGGACAGGGATCAGATGCGAGCACTGGTCTTTACCAACCCCGAAGCCCGGCGGCAACTGGAGCGCATCGTGCACCCCTTGGTGGGTCTGGCCATTGCGGCGCAGACCCAGGTCGCCGAACAGTCAGGGGCACGCTGCATCGTGTTGGACATTCCCCTGCTGGTGGAGTCCGCCCACTGGCGCGCGTCGCTGGAGCGCGTGCTGGTCGTGGACTGCACCGAAGCCACGCAGGTGGCCCGTGTCACGGCCCGCAGCGGACTGGGCGATACCGAGGTCCTTGCCATCATGGCCAACCAGGCACCGCGCGCCCAGCGCCTCGCTTGCGCCGACGGTGTCGTGTTCAACGACGGCATCAACTTGGACCAACTTGCCGAACTGGTGCGCGAAATCGGCCACCAGTTCGGGCTATGATTCGCCCAGCGGAAAAATCAGCGTGATCCTTTACGAATACCCCTTCAACGAGCGAATTCGCACGTATCTGCGCCTGGAGCATCTGTTCCTGCGCCTGTCCGAATTGGTGGCACGCGATACGCCCGTGGACCACCATTTCGCCATTGCCACCATGTTCGAAGTCATGGACGTGGGTGCGCGGGCCGATCTCAAATCCGACGTGCTCAAAGACCTGGATAAGCAAAAGCAGATCCTCAACGGCTACCGCGGCAATCCGGCCATTTCCGAGGCGGTGCTGGACACCATCATCCAGAAGCTGGAGCACTGCTTTGGCGGCCTCAATGCCCAACCGGGTAAAGCCGGGCAGGCACTGACCGAAAACGATTGGCTGATGAGCATCCGCAGCCGGGTTGGCATCCCAGGCGGTACCTGCGAATTCGACTTACCGGCCTACTACGCCTGGCAACACCGCAGCACGCCCACCCGCCAGGCCGACCTGCAACACTGGGCGTCCACCTTGGCGCCCCTGGCCGAATCCATCCACCTGCTGCTCAAGCTGCTGCGCGACTCCGGCTCACCCCAAAAGGTGATTGCGGTGGGTGGTCAGTTCCAGCAGACGCTGCCGCAGGGGCGCACATTCCAACTGCTGCGCCTGGCCCTGGATGAGAGCCTCAACCTGATCCCGGAAATCAGCGGCAACCGGTTGATGGTTTCGATCCGCCTGATGCGCCACGCCGAGGACGACCGCCTGCACACCGTGGGCGAGGATGGCTCCTTCGAACTGACGCTGTGCTCCTGAGCACGGCACACCGCATGGATTCCCCGGCCATCCCGCCCAAGCTGGTGCGTTGCCCGCAATGCGGCGGCGACAGTCTGTATGCCCTGAGCAACCCCTATCGCCCATTCTGCAGCGCGCGCTGCAAGGGCATCGACATGGGGGCCTGGGCCAGCGAGGCATTCCGTGTGCCCACCGAAGCGCCACCCGAAGACGAAAGCTTTGGCGACCCACGGTTGCAGTAACCACCCTTTCGGCCGCTTTGCTTATGGAAAAAGTGGCCTTAGCCCTCTAGGGTATTACGTGATTAGCTACAAAATATGTAGCACCCTGGTGGGCACGTTCCTGCGCGAACCAGGCCAACACTGGCACGGTTCCGGGCAGCACCGGCTGCGACTGCACCGGTAACTGCTCCCAGGCGAAAGACTGCCCTTCGCGCATCTGCAACGCCCCGCTCCAGTCGAACACCTTGCAAAAATTCAGGCGCACCAGGGCGTGCGGGTAGTCCACCATCTCGGTCTTCCAGGGCTGGGCCGCGCCAATGGTAATGCCCAGTTCCTCGTGCAGCTCGCGCCGCAGGGCCTGTTCCACGGTCTCGCCGGCTTCGAGCTTGCCGCCGGGAAATTCCCAGTAGCCCGCGTAGACCTTGCCCTCGGGGCGCGAGGTCAGCAAGAAAGCGCCGTCGGCCCGCACCAACACGCCCACGGCCACCTCGGTCACCGGGCGATCGGCACCGCCCTCGCGCGGGCGGTGGCCATCAGCGACCAAAGGGGCGGCGGTGGGCCGGTCAGCGCGCGTGTCCCGGCTCATGCGCGCGCGTGCCGGCCCGCGTAGTCGCGTGCGAACTGGTAGGCCACGCGGCCGCTGCGCGATCCGCGCTCCAGCGCCCAGACCAGGGACTCAGGCTTGGCGGCTTCGATGGCCGCCGCCGGCAGGGCATAGGAAGCCAGCCACTGCGCCACGATGGCCAGGTATTCGTCTTGGCTGAACGGGTAGAAGCTGACCCACAGACCGAAGCGCTCGGACAGGGAAATCTTTTCCTCAACCACCTCGCCCGGATGCACCTCGCCGTCCGCGGTGTGCGTGTAGCTGAGGTTTTCCTTCATGTATTCGGGCAGCAGGTGCCGACGGTTGCTGGTCACATAGACCAGCAGATTGGGCGTGGAGGCCGCCACCGAACCGTCCAGGATGGACTTCAGCGCCTTGTAGCCGCCGTCGCCCTCCTCGAAGCTCAGGTCGTCGCAGAAGAGAATGAATTTCTCGGGCCGGCCCGCCACCACCTCGACGATATCGGGCAGGTCCACCATGTCGGCCTTGTCGACCTCGATCAGGCGCAGACCCTGGTCCGCATAGCCGTGCAGGCAGGCACGGATCAGCGAGGACTTGCCGGTACCGCGTGCGCCCGTCAGCAGCACATTGTTGGCCGGCAGGCCGCGCACGAACTGCTCGGTGTTGCGGCGGATCTTGTCCTTTTGCTGGTCGATTTCCTTGAGGTCGTCCAGCGCCATCACGCCCACATGGCGCACCGGCTCCAGCACGCCATGACCGGAGGAACGCTTGCGGTAGCGGAAGGCGATAGAGGCCGACCAGTCCGGGGCCGCGAGCGGCTGCGGCAGCACCGCCTCGATGCGCGCGAGCAACTGCTCGGCACGGGCCAGAAATTGATCCAGCTTCTCAGTCAATTTGGCCTCCAGCCCTCGTGGAATGTGCGTGACAAGCTATGAAATCAGGAGCGGTAGTCCGCGTTGATGGTGACGTAGTCGTGGCTCAGGTCGCAGGTCCAGACGGTATCCATCGCAGTCCCGCGCCCCAGACCCACGCGAACCGTGATTTCGCTCTGGCGCATCACGCGCTGGCCATCTTCTTCACGGTAGTTGGGGTTGCGGCCGCCCTGGGCGGCGACATGCACGTCGTCCAGGAACAGTTCGATGCGGCCCTGATCCAGGTCGTCGATACCTGCATAGCCCACCGCTGCCAGGATGCGGCCCAGGTTGGGGTCGCTGGCAAAGAAGGCAGTCTTGACCAAGGGCGAGTGGGCGATGGCGTAGGCCACCTTGCGGCACTCGGCAGCGTCCTTGCCGCCCTCCACCCGGATGCTGATGAACTTGGTGGCACCCTCGCCATCGCGCACGATGGCCTGGGCCAGCTTGCGGGCAACTTCCAGCATCGCTGCTTTCAAGGCCTGGCCGTCGGCGCTGTCCAGGGAGTCGATGGCGGCATGGCCGGCCTGATTGGAGGCGATCACCACCAGCGAATCGTTGGTGGAGGTATCCCCATCCACCGTCACGCGGTTGAATGAGCCCTCGGCCAGTTCCAGCGCCAGTTGCTGCATGACCGATTGCTGGACGCAGGCATCGGTGGCGATGAAGCCCAGCATGGTGGCCATGTTGGGGCGAATCATGCCGGCGCCCTTGCTGATGCCGGTGACATGCACCCGCTTGCCACCAATGGTGGCGGTGACACCGAAGGCCTTGGGCACGGTGTCGGTGGTCATGATGCCTTCGGCCGCGCGCAGCCAGTTGCCCGGCTGGGCATCGGCAATGGCCGCGGGCAGGCCGGCTTCAATGCGGTCGTGCGGCAGCGGCTCCATGATCACACCGGTGGAGAACGGCAGTACCTGTTGCGCATTGATGCCCAGCTGTTGAGCTAACGCCACGCAGGTGCTGCGGGCACGGGCCAGCCCGTCGGCACCGGTTCCGGCATTGGCATTGCCGGTATTGATCACCATGGCACGGATGCCTTGGCCGGCCTGCAGATGCTCGCGGCACAGTTGTACCGGGGCGGCGCAAAAACGGTTGGTCGTGAACACGCCGGCGACGGAGGCGCCCTCGTCCAACAGGATCACGCTCAGGTCCTTGCGGCCCACCTTGCGGATGCCCGCCTCGGTGACGCCGATGCGGACACCGGCAATGGGAAACAGCGTGGCAGAGTCAGGCAGTGGCAGATTGACGGGCATGGCAGTTTCTCAGGCGAGTTTTCCGTGGCAGTGCTTGTATTTCTTGCCGCTGCCGCAGGGGCAGGGATCGTTGCGGCCCACGCGTATGGCGGGATCGACGGTTCGGGATGCCGCGGCATGCACGGTCTCGGGGTCGACCAGGGTCTGGACCTCGCCGGTTTCGGTCGGAGCGCTGTAAGTCACATTGGCAATGCTCTCGCCGCGGGTCTCCATCGCGTCTGCGGCCTCTTCCAGTTGTTCGTTGGACTGGATTTTGACCGTCATCAGCACCTTGGTGACTTCATTCTTCACCGAGTCCAGCAACTGCCCGAAGAGCTCGAATGCCTCGCGCTTGTACTCCTGCTTGGGTTGCTTTTGTGCGTAGCCGCGCAGGTGGATGCCCTGGCGCAGGTAGTCCAGGGAGCTGAGGTGGTCGCGCCAGTGGGTGTCCAGGCTTTGCAGCAGCACCATGCGTTCAAACTGGGTGAAATTCTCCAGGCCCACTAGTTCCAGCTTGGCGTTGAAGGCTGCGTCGGCGGCCTTGACCACGGCCTCCAGCAGATCCTCGTCGGTGATGGCGCTGGCTTCCTGCACCCGCTGCACCAGTTCCAAGCTGATCTGCCATTCGTCGGCCAGCGCCTTCTGCAGGGCGGCCACGTCCCATTGCTCTTCCACCGATTCGGCGGGAATGTACTGGCGCACCAGATCCTGGAAGCAGCCCTCGCGTAATGAGGTGATCTGCGCGCGCAGATCGGAAGCGTCCAAAATCGCGTTGCGCTGCTGGTAGATCACCTTGCGCTGGTCGTTGGAAACGTCATCGTATTCCAGCAACTGTTTGCGGATGTCGAAGTTGCGAGCCTCGACCTTGCGCTGTGCACTCTCAATGCTGCGGGTCACAATGCCGGCTTCGATGGCCTCGCCATCGGGCATTTTCAGGCGGTCCATGATGGCCTTCACCCGGTCGCCGGCAAAGATGCGCATCAGGGCATCATCCAGGCTCAGGTAGAAGCGCGAAGAGCCCGGGTCACCCTGGCGGCCCGACCGACCGCGCAGCTGGTTGTCGATACGGCGGGACTCATGACGCTCCGTGGCAATGATGCGCAAACCACCCAGGGACTTGATGTGCTCGTGGTCGGATGCCCACTGCGCACGCAATGCCTCGATCTGCCGCTGCTTGGCGGCATCATCCAGCGCGGCATCGGCTTCGATGGCCTCAACAGCCTTGCCGATGCTGCCGCCCAGCACGATGTCGGTACCACGGCCGGCCATGTTGGTGGCGATCGTGATCATCTTGGCGCGCCCAGCCTGGGCCACGATATCCGCTTCGCGCGCATGCTGCTTGGCGTTGAGCACCTGGTGCGGCAGCTTTTCCTTGTCCAGCAGTTGAGAAATGATTTCCGAGTTTTCAATGGACGTGGTGCCCACCAGCACCGGTTGACCCCGCTCGTGGCATTCGCGGATGTCGGCGATGGCGGCGTTGTACTTCTCGCGCGTGGTCTTGTAGACGCGGTCGAGCTGGTCCTCGCGGCGGCTGGGGCGGTTGGGCGGGATCACCACGGTTTCCAGGCCGTAGATTTCCTGAAATTCATACGCTTCCGTATCCGCCGTACCGGTCATGCCGGCCAGCTTGGCATACAAGCGGAAGTAGTTCTGGAAGGTGATGGAGGCCAGGGTCTGGTTTTCCGCCTGGATGGCCACACCCTCCTTGGCTTCAACGGCTTGGTGCAAACCATCGCTCCAACGGCGTCCGGTCATCAGGCGGCCCGTAAATTCGTCAACGATGACGATTTCGCCCTGCTGCACGACGTAGTGCTGGTCGCGGTGATACAGATTGTGGGCACGCAGGGCGGCATACAGGTGGTGCACCAGCGTAATGTTGGCGGGGTCGTACAGCGAGGCGCCGGGCGGGATCAGGCCCATCTCCGCAAAAATGCGTTCGGCCGTCTCGTGACCCTGCTCCGTCAAGAAGACCTGGTGGCTCTTTTCGTCCAGTGTGAAGTCGCCCGGCTTGGTTACGCCTTCGCCGGTGCGTGGGTCGGCCTCGCCTTCCTGGCGCACCAGCAAGGGAGCCGCCTTGTTGATGGCGACGTAGAGGTCGGTGTGATCCTCGGCCTGGCCGCTGATGATCAGGGGTGTGCGCGCCTCGTCGATCAGGATGGAATCCACCTCGTCCACGATGGCGTAGTTCAGTACACGTTGCACGCGGTCAGCCGACTCGTAGACCATGTTGTCGCGCAGGTAGTCGAAGCCGTATTCGTTGTTGGTGCCGTAGGTGATGTCGGCACGGTAGGCGGCCTGCTTTTCTTCGCGCGGCGCCTGGGGCAGGTTGATGCCGACGGTCAGGCCCAGGAAGTTGTACAGCCGCCCCATCCATTGGGCGTCGCGGCTGGCCAGGTAGTCATTGACGGTAACCACATGCACGCCCTTGCCCGTGAGTGCATTGAGGTACACCGGCAGCGTGGCGGTGAGGGTCTTGCCTTCGCCGGTACCCATTTCGGAAATTTTGCCGTAGTGCAGCGCCATACCCCCCAGCATCTGCACGTCGAAGTGGCGCATCTTCATCACCCGCTTGGAACCCTCGCGCACCACGGCAAAGGCCTCGGGTAATAGCGCGTCCAGCGACTCGCCCTTGGCGATGCGATCCTTGAATTCCTGCGTTTTGGCCTTCAGTGCCTCGTCACTCAGTTGCTCGTATTGCGGTTCCAGCGCATTGATGCGGGCCACTCCGGTGCGGTATTGCTTGAGCAAGCGGTCGTTGCGACTGCCGAAGATTTTGGTAAGGATATTGATGGCCATGAATGCAAGACCGGCCTGGACCCCCCAATGGGCTCCCAGCGCAGCGCAGTCCTTTTTCTAGTCTGGATGAAATGGGGACGACCGCGTGAATTGCAACCGGTCAACCCAGTCGCCGCGACAGTCAAAGTGTTGATTTTAGCGTTGCGCCAGGGAGGCTCCAGCGACACCACCCGCCTGGGCTGTGGGCTGCGGTCCCAGATTGCGCCCGGCATTGAGGAATTTCTGCGGGTCCTGCGGGATGCCCTGCACCAGCACCTCGAAGTGCAGATGGGGCCCGGTCGAGCGGCCCGTGCTGCCGACTTCGGCAATCTTCTGGCCACGCTTGATCAGGTCGCCCTTTTTCACGAACACCCGCGATGTGTGACCATAACGTGAAATCAGGTTGTTGCCGTGGTCCACCTCAATCATGTTGCCGTACTCGGCCTGGTACTCCTGGGTCACGACCACGCCCCCCGCTGCGGCGTAGATGGCCGTGCCCGGCGTGGCGGGAAAGTCCAGGCCGGTGTGCAGGGCCGAACGCCCGGTAATGGGATCGATGCGCCAGCCGAAGACCGAGCCCAGATTGGCGTTGGGCACCGGTGTTTGCGTGGGCACCATCATTTTCTTGATCTTCTGCTCGAACAGACGCGACTCCAGCACGGTCATGTCATCGGCCCGCTGGTTAGCTAGTTGATCCAATTCCTGCAGCGTGGATTGCAACTCCAGCATGGACAAATCGTGCCCTTCCACCAGACGCCCACCTTGACCGGGCTTGATGCGAATTTCGGCGGGGTTGACGCCGGCCAAGCCCGACACGCGCTCGCCCAGCGACTCCAACTGCAGCATCTTGGCCTGCATCTCGCCCAGCTTCTTGGCCATGACTTCGATGTTCTCGCGCATGAAGCGATCCTGCTGCGCCACCTCGTCCTTCACGACCAGACGCACCAAGGTGCCGATCACCGGCCAGCCTTCACGCGCGCCCTTGAGAAAGACCCAGTGGTACAGGCCGGCGGACACCAGCATCAGCGCGATGGATGCCGCCAGTATGGCGAACAGGAGTTTGGAGCCACTCAGATGAAACGCACGACTCTTGATCAGCCACGCATCCGTGATAATCAATTGCATTCAATTTCCCTTCGCATCTAGGTCATGAACCGCCGCACCAACACGTTCACGCTGCTGCAAGCCACACAGGACTCGCCGACCCTGGCGCACCTGACAGGGCTTGTCGCGGAATCGGCGGCTCGGCTTCAATCGGTTGAAGCGCTCATTCCCGTGGCCTTGCGCTCGGCCGTGCGGGCCGGCCCCATTGAGGGTACCGTCTGGTGCCTGATTCTGGACAACAACGCCATTGCCGCAAAAATTCGCCAACTCGTTCCCGCCCTGGAAGCGCATTTGCGAACCAAGGGTTGGGAGGTAAGTGCCATCCGTTTGAAGGTTCAAACGCGAAGCACGATTTCGTAAGTTGCCAAATAGGCGCGAATGGTGCCGGTTGTCGGATTCGAACTGACGACCTACCGCTTACAAGGCGGGTGCTCTACCAACTGAGCTAAACCGGCACGTCTTCCATTCTACAACACCGATATTGGCCAATCGGGGTTGAAAACGTGTTTACTTGATGCGCGTGAGAGATGGTTTTCCACCCGTGGGCGGACGCGGCGCATCGGGTTGATCCGGCGCCGGCGCAGCCGCGACCGGTGCCAGACCCGCCGGCTTGTTGTCCGCCACGGGTACTGACGACGTGGCAGCAGGACTGGCCAGCATGGGGAAAGCCATGCCCTGTCCATTTTCGCGGGCGTAGATGGCAACCACGCGTTCCACCGGAACGAAGATGTCGCGCGCCACGCCGCCGAAGCGCCCCTTGAACTCGATGTATTCGTTGCCCATGTTGAGCGCGCTGGTCGCATCGAAGCTGATGTTCAGCACGATTTCGCCGTCCTTCACGTACTCCATGGGCACGCGCACCGTCTCATCTACCAAAACAGCGATGAAGGGCGTGAACCCGTTGTCCGTGCACCATTCGTAAATGGCGCGGATCAGGTACGGGCGGGTCGAGGTGGATTCGGCAGCGTCGAGCATGGGCGAGTCACCGTTTATTTGCGCATGACCTTTTCAGAGGGCGTCAGCGCCTCGATGTAGGCCGGACGCGAGAAGATGCGTTCGGCGTACTTCAGCAGCGGCGCGGCATTCTTGCTCAAGTCGATGCCATAGAAGTCCAGGCGCCACAGCAGCGGAGCGATGGCCACGTCCAGCATGGAGAAGTTGTCACCCAGCATGTACTTGTTCTTCAGAAACACGGGGGCCAACTGCGTCAGGCGGTCACGGATGTGGGCGCGGGCCTTCTCCAATGCCTTTTCATTGCCTTTGGAACTGCGAGCTTCGAGCGTCGACACGTGCACGAACAACTCTTTCTCGAAATTGAGCAAGAACAGGCGCACGCGGGCGCGGTCGACCGGGTCGCCGGGCATCAGCTGTGGATGCGGGAAGCGCTCGTCGATGTACTCGTTGATGATGTTGGATTCGTACAGGATCAGGTCGCGCTCGACCAGAATCGGCACTTGGCCGTAGGGGTTCATGACGCTGATGTCTTCGGGCTTGTTGTACAAGTCCACATCGCGGATCTCGAAGTCCATGCCCTTTTCAAACAGGACAAAGCGGCAACGGTGAGAAAACGGGCAGGTTGTTCCTGAATACAGCACCATCATGGCGATCGACTCCTAAAAATTAAAAAGAGTGGGTTGCCTTAGCCGCCCACTCTGGAACCATGGTACGGCGCCATGAATGGCGCCACACGGTTGACAACAAAGACCTTACTTGACGTCTTTCCAGTAGGCGGCATTCAGGCGCCAGGCAATGAAGGTCATGAACAGCAGGAACACCATGACACCCACGCCAACACGCACGCGGGTGGCCTTGGCCGGCTCGCCCATCCACTGCAGGAAGCTCACCAGATCGCCCACGGACTGGTCGTACTGCTCGGCGGTCATGGTGCCGGGGGTCACTTGCTCCCAACCCTTGAAGACGTGCGTCTCATGGCCGTGCTCGGACACCGTCTCATAGACGGGAACGCGCTTGCCCTGCAGTTCCCACAGAGCGTGGGGCATGCCCACGTTGGGGAAGGCCAGGTTGTTCCAGCCGGTGGCCTTGGTGTCATCCACGTAGTAGGTGCGCAGGTAGGTGTACAGGTAGTCGGCACCGGTACCTTGGCCTTGCGCGGCGCGCGAACGGGCGATCAGCGTCAGGTCGGGCGGATTGGCGCCAAACCACTCCTTGGCCTGCTTGGGATCGATGGCGGACTTCATGGTCTCGCCAACCTTCTCCGTCGTGAACAACAGGTTGTCCTTGATCTGCTGTTCGGTCAGGCCAATGTCCTTCAAACGGTTGAAGCGCATGAAGGCCGCTGAGTGGCAGTTCAAGCAGTAGTTCACGAACAGCTTCGCGCCGTTTTGCAGGGCGGCCAGATCATTGGAGCGATCAGGAGCCTTGTCCCAGGCGATACCACCGGTGTTGGCATGGGCACCGGCCATCAAGCCCAGCGCTGCCAGCAAGGAAATCAAAACTTTCTTCATTTGCAAAATCTCCAGCTCAGTGGGCAGCGAAATTGACACGGGTCGGCACCGGCTTGACGTCGCCGATGCGGCTCCACCACGGCATCAGCAAGAAGAAGCCGAAGTAGAACAACGTACCCACTTGGGATACACGCTCACCCACCGGAGACGGGGGTTGCGTACCCAGGTAAGCCAGGATCACGAACACCACGACAAACACGGCGTACAGGTACTTGTGCCAGCTCGGACGGTAGCGGATCGACTTGACAGCGCAGTTGTCCAGCCAGGGCAGGAAGAACAGAATGATCACGGCACCGCCCATGGCGACCACGCCCCAGAACTTGGCGTCGATGGTCAGCATCATGGCCGTCACGACAACGGCACCAACGGCGATCACCGCCTTGACGATGTTGGGTAGCTTCAGCTTGATGATGCTGAAGGCCGCGGCACCCAGCACGCAGACGATCAGGACCTTCACCATTTCGTCGGTGATGGCGCGCAGCATGGAGTAAAAGGGTGTGAAGTACCAGACCGGAGCGATGTGCAGCGGTGTCTTCAGCGGGTCGGCCGGAATGAAGTTGTTGTATTCCAGGAAGTAGCCGCCGAACTCGGGCGCGAAGAAAATCACAGCCGAGAACACCAACAGGAACATGCACACCGCAAAGATATCGTGCACGGTGTAGTAGGGGTGGAAGGGGATGCCGTCCAGGGGGATGCCCTTGTCGTCCTTGGTGGCCTTGATTTCAATGCCGTCGGGGTTGTTGGAGCCCACATCGTGCAGGGCCATCAAGTGCGCGACCACCAGGCCCAGCAGCACCAGCGGAACGGCGATGACGTGGAAGCTGAAGAAGCGGTTCAGCGTTGCATCACCCACCACATAGTCGCCACGGATCAGCAGAGCCAGATCGGGGCCAACAAACGGCACGGCAGCAAACAGGTTCACGATCACCTGGGCGCCCCAGTAGGACATCTGGCCCCAGGGCAGCAGGTAGCCCATGAAGGCCTCGGCCATCAGACACAGGAAGATGGCGCAGCCAAAGATCCAGACCAGCTCGCGCGGCTTGCGGTAGCTGCCGTACATCAGGCCACGGAACATGTGCAGGTACACCACCACGAAGAAGGCGGAAGCGCCGGTGGAGTGCATGTAGCGGATCAACCAGCCCCAGGGCACGTCGCGCATGATGTACTCGACCGAACCAAAGGCCAGGGCCGCGTCCGGCTTGTAGTGCATGACCAGGAAGATGCCGGTCACGATCTGGATCACCAGCACCAGCATCGCCAGCGAGCCGAAGATGTACCAGAAGTTGAAGTTCTTGGGAGCGTAGTACTCCGACATGTGCACCTTGTACATGTCGAACGCCGTCGGCAGACGGTTCTCAAACCAGTTGGTGAGCTTGGCACCAGCCGAGGCGTTGGGGGAAATTTCCTTGAAATCAGCCATTTCTTGTGTCCTCAGGCTTTCTTGTCTTCACCGATCAGCAGCTTGCTGTCGGAGAGGTACATGTGGGGCGGAACTTCGAGGTTGTCCGGTGCCGGCTTGTTCTTGAACACGCGGCCGGCCAGGTCGAAGGTCGAACCGTGGCAGGGGCACAGAAAACCGCCTTGCCAATCATCGGGCAGCGAAGGCTGGGGACCGGCCTGGAATTTGTCGGAGGGCGAGCAACCCAGGTGGGTGCAGATGCCCACGGCCACGAAGAATTCGGGCTTGATGGAACGGGCCTCGTTGCGGGCGTATTCCGGCGTCAGTTCGCCGGGCTTGCGCTTGGATTCGGGGTCTGCCAGCTGCGGCGTGTTCTTCGCCAGGGCTGCCAGTTGCTCGGGCGTGCGGCGGATGATCCACACCGGCTTGCCGCGCCATTCCACGGTGACCTTCTCACCGGGCTTCATGCCTCCGATATCCACCTCGACGGCAGCGCCGGCGGCTTTGGCACGCTCGGACGGCTGAAAGGTGCTGACGAACGGGATGGCGGCTGCGCCAACGCCCACAGCGCCAGCGCAACTGGATGCGATCAACCAGGTTCGCTTGCTGGGGTCGGACGGTTGGATGTCGACAAGGCTTGCACTCATGAGAATCCTCAATGAACAGACAGACTACTAGGGGGTAACCTCGGATTGTAGCTGACGACCAGGCCCCTCTTCCCGGGTCCCAGGCCCACAGCGGCACGGGAGAGGCCCCAATTTCTTGACATGCGCCAAATGTCGGTGATACTGGCGCTTTAGGTCGCACAGGAGCACAGCGCAATGGGAATGGTTCAGGAATTCAAGGACTTCGCCATCAAGGGCAATGTGATCGACCTCGCCGTGGGCGTCATCATTGGCGGCGCATTCGGCAAGATCGTGGACTCGGTCGTGGCCGACCTGATCATGCCCCTGGTCGGCGCGGCCTTTGGCAAGCTGGACTTCTCCAACCTGTTCCTGGTGCTGGGTGCCGTGCCGCCGGGCACCGGAACCACGCTGGACGCCCTGCGCAAGGCCGGCGTGCCGGTGTTTGCCTATGGCAACTTCATCACCGTGGCGGTCAACTTCGCCATCCTGGCCTTCATCATCTTCATCATGGTCAAGCAAATCAACCGCTTGAAGCGCGAGAAGCCGGCCGAACCGGCAACCGCAGCCGAGCCGGTGACGCCAGAAGATGTGCTGCTGCTGCGCGAGATCCGCGACAGCCTCAAAAAGTAAGCGCTACGCCGACGTCAGGCCCAAGGTGCGCGCCATGCGCACCGCCTCCAGCAGGCTGGATGCGTCCGCGCGCCCCGTGCCAGCGATGTCGAAGGCCGTTCCGTGATCCGGGCTGGTGCGCACCAGGGGCAGACCCAGGGTCACGTTGACGCCCTTCTCCACCCCCAGGTATTTCACCGGGATCAGGCCCTGGTCGTGGTACATGGCCACCACCACATCAAAGTCACCCGCCGCACCGCCGGGGTTGCGCGCGCGCATGAACACGGTGTCTGGCGCAAATGGGCCGTGGGCGTCACACCCCCCGTTGCGGGCAGCCGCAATGGCCGGAGCGATGGTGTCGATCTCCTCGCGGCCGAACAGTCCGCCCTCCCCCGCATGCGGGTTCAGACCGGCCACGGCAATACGCGGCGCACGCCCCAGCACCCGTGAAAGGGCGGCATGCGTGATCCGCAGGGTCTGCAACACGTTGTCGAAGGTCACCGCTTCCAGCGCCTGGCGCAGCGACACATGGATGCTGACCAACACCGTGCGCAGTTCATCATTGGCCAGCATCATGCGCACCGGCACGTCCGCAACCGGCAAGCCCAGGTGGTGTGCCGCACGTTCCTGCAGCAACTCGGTGTGGCCGGGAAAACGGTCATAGGGTGCGCCGGCGGCGTGCAGGGCCTCCTTGTGCAGAGGCGCCGTGACCAGCGCTGCCACTTCGCCACGCAAGGCCGCGTCGGCCGCCCATTCCACGCAACGCCCGGCCAATGCACCGGCGCGGGCATCCACACGCCCCCAGGAAACGGGCTCTAACGCATCACCCAGTTGCAGTACCGGAATGCACTGCGGTGGCACATCCAACGCCTCCTGCGGTGCGGCAATCCGCGCCACCGGCAAGGCCAGTGCGCCGGCCGGCACCACCACCTGGGCTGAGCGGCGCAGGGTGCCCACGTCGCCAACGACGAAGCTGCCCGCCATCCAGTCCGGCCGCTCGCGGTAGGCCTTGGCGATGATTTCGGGGCCGATGCCGGCGGCATCGCCCATGGTAATGGCGATAGGTTTCACAGGGTTCAGGCGGGATTGGGGATGTCGATGAACTGGTGCGTCAGGCCCAGCTGGTCGGCCACGTGCTGGGCCACGGTCGGCGCGCCAAAACGCTCGGTAGCGTGGTGGCCGCAGGCCAGGTAGGCCACGCCGCATTCGCGCGCCAGGTGGAACTGCGGCTCGGACATTTCGCCGGTAATGAAGGCGTCTGCGCCCGCGGCGATGGCCGCCTCGAAATAGCCCTGGGCGCCGCCCGTGCACCAAGCCACGCGCCGGATGGGGCCACCCTTGCCGGGGACCAGGGTCACAGCGCGACCCAACGATGCTTCAACTTGCTTGGCCAGGGCCGCGGCACCCGGCACATCCGTGGTGCCGATCCAGCCCAGGTCCTGTTCACCAAAACGTCCATCAGCCTGCCAACCCAGGCGCTGACCCAATTGGGCGTTGTTGCCCAACGTGGGATGCGCGTCCAGCGGCAGGTGGTAGGCAAAGAGGTTGATGTCATGGGCCAACAGCAGGCCCAGGCGCTGGCGCATCCAGCCGGTGACGCGGCCATCGTAGCCACGCCAGAACAAACCGTGGTGGACCAGGATGGTGTCGGCGCCAGCGGCAATGGCGGCCTCGATCAGGGCGCGGCTGGCGGTGACGCCGGAAACGATGTGGCGCACGGTGGCGCGCCCTTCCACCTGCAGGCCGTTGGGACCGTAGTCCTTGAAACGCTCGGGCTGCAGCAGCGTGTCCAGGGCGGTTTGCAGTTGCAGGCGGTCAGTCATGGTCAGTGGGTTGTGGTGACGAGGCCTCCATTGTCGGGGAAGCCGCCACCTCCAGGTGGCAGTCGCAGCCCGTGCCTGCCGCGATCCAGCGCGCGCCCAGACGGCGCAAGGCAAACACCAGCACCGGGGCGAGCCAGCCCAGGCCGCGCGGCAAGCGCTGCGCCACAACCTCCCGCGGCGCAACCAGGGCACCGCAGCGGTAGAGAGTGCCCTCCCAGCGCAGCGCGGCGCAGGCACCCGTGCGCCGCCCCGACAGCAGCACGCCCAAGGGACAGGGCTCGGCCAGGCAGCACACGCCGCAGCCATTGCAAGGCGCTCCCGGCGCGACCTTGGCGGGTGCCTGCGGGTGGATGTGGATCGTCTGCCGTGTCAAGCCCATGTTCGGCACACTGTAACGCCGCCGGCTTCGCCCCTGCGCACCGCGGCGCCTCTACAATTTCACGCAACGCCCACCAAGCGCCCTTCTGTCCTGGAACCCACTCCATGAAACGTCTCTGGCTCCTGTTCGCACAAACCACCACCGTTCTGCTGGCCGCCTACTTCGTGGTGGCCACGCTCAAGCCGCAGTGGATCGGCCACGGCAGTTCCCTGGCCGGCGGCGCGGTAGCCCTGATCGAGGCGCCCGCCACTCCCGGTGATGTGCCCCCGCCAGGCAGCCTGCGCGCGGCGGCGCACAAGGCATCGCCGGCCGTGGTCAGCATCAACACCAGCAAGGCCGCGCGGCGCAACCCCAACGCCAACGACCCCTGGTTCCGCTTCTTCTTCGGCGACCAGAGCAGCGAGCCGCAGGCCGGCCTGGGCAGTGGCGTGATCGTCAGCGCCAGCGGTTACATCCTGACCAACAACCACGTGGTGGAAGGCGCCGACGAGATCGAGGTGGTGCTCAACGACAGCCGCAGCGCCCGCGCCAAGGTGATCGGCACCGACCCCGACACCGACCTGGCGATCCTGAAAATCGAACTCGACCGCCTACCGGTGATCGTGCTGGGCAACTCCGATGGCGCCCAGGTCGGCGATCAGGTGCTGGCCATCGGCAACCCCTTTGGCGTCGGCCAGACCGTGACCAGCGGCATCGTCAGCGCGCTGGGACGCAACCAATTGGGCATCAACACCTTCGAGAACTTCATCCAGACCGACGCCGCCATCAACCCCGGCAACTCCGGCGGTGCGCTGGTGGACACCAACGGCAACCTGCTGGGCATCAACACCGCCATCTATTCGCGCTCGGGCGGCAACATGGGCATCGGCTTCGCCATTCCGGTGTCGATCGCCAAGCAGGTGCTCGAAGGCATCGTCAAGGACGGGCAGATCACCCGTGGCTGGATCGGCGTGGAGCCCAACGACCTGACGCCCGAACTGGCGGAAACCTTCAACGTGAAGACGCAACAGGGCGTCATCATCACCGGCGTGCTGCAAAACGGCCCGGCCGCGCAAGCCGGCATCCGCCCGGGCGACGTGATCGTGAAGATCGCCAACCAGCCGGTGGCCGACGTGGCGCACCTGCTGTCCCAGGTGGCGGCGCTCAAGCCCGGGGCGCCGGCGCACTTCACCGTGGAACGCAAGAACCAGCCACTGGAGCTGGACGTGACGCCGGGCGTGCGGCCACGGCCCAAGGCCAACGAGCGGTAGCTATGAATTTACTAGCACCTCACGCAGTATCGGCGAGGGCTAGCAGCTGATTTGACTTTAGACCGTCGATTCAAACAGGCTTGGAGGTGGATGCATCCTCGTCCGGCGCCTGGGTGTGCTTGATGAACAGACGCGCCGACCAGATGCCGGCCTCGTACAGCACCACCATGGGCGCCAGCAGGGCCAGCATGGAGACCGGATCGGGGGGCGTCACCACCCCGGCCACGGCCGCAGCCGCCACCACGAAGTAGGCACGGAACGACTTGAGCTGGTCCACCGTCACCACCCCCATGCGCGCCAGGATGACCACCGCAATGGGCACCTCAAACGCCACGCCAAAGGCGATGAACATGGTGATGACGAAGTCCAGGTAGGCGTCGATGTCGGGGCTGACCGCCACCGAGGCCGGCGCCATCTTCTGGATCGCCGGAAAGGCCTGGCCAAAAACGAAGAAGTAGCAGAACGCCGCGCCCAGGTAGAACAGGATGGTGCTGGCCACCACCAGGGGCATGACCAGGCGCTTTTCATGCTTGTACAGGCCCGGCGCCACGAAGGCCCACACCTGGTACAGCACCCAGGGCAGTGACAGGCCGAAGGCCGCCAGCACCGTCACCTTGATCGGCACCAGAAAGGGCGAGACCACGCCCACGGCAATCATGTGCGAGCCCTCGGGCAGGGTCTTGACCAACGGCAGGGCCAGCAAGTCGTACAGGGCCGAGGGACCGGGGAAGAAAGCCAGCACCGCGAAGATGGCGCCGATGCCGTAGGCGCTGTAGAGCAGGCGGTCGCGCAGCTCGATCAGGTGCTGCACAAAGGGCTGTTCGGTGCCGGCCAGCTCGTCGTCGGGGGAAGAATGGTCGGCCATCAGGAGTGGATCTTGGGGGGGCGGAAACGCGCCACGCGCGCCGCGCCCGAGAGGGCCTTGCTGCGCACGCCGTTGCGGGCCTTGTACCAGTTGGGGACGGCCGCGCGCTTGGTGCGCCAATGCTTGTTGGGGTGGCGGTACTCGGGCGGTGATGGCTCCGGCTCGGGCAGGGACGCCACTGAAGTGGCCTCGGCCCAGCTCTTTTCCATTTCGGCGCTGGTGGACTGGATGGATTGCTCGACATCGCGCGCCGCGCTCTCCATGGTGTCCTTCATCTTCTTGAGCTCGTCGAGCTCCATGGAGCGGTTGACCTCGGCTTTGACCTCGGCCATGTAGCTGCGGGCCCGGCCCAGCAGGGTACCGGCCATGCGCGCCACCTTGGGCAGACGCTCCGGTCCGATCACCACCAGCGCAATGGCGCCGATGATGGCCAGCTTGCTGACCCCAATGTCAAACATCAGCCCTTGATCTTGGCATCGACGTCGATGGTGGACTTGGCTGCGTCCGTCTTGTCGCTGGCGGCCAGCGTGGGAGCGGCTGCCGGGGTCTCGGCCGGTTTTTCGGGGGTGCTGCCGTCCTTCATGCCGTCCTTGAAGCCCTTGACCGCGCTGCCCAGGTCGGAGCCGATGTTCTTGAGCTTCTTGGTGCCAAAAATCAGGATGATGATGATCAGAAAAATGATCAGGTGCGTAGTCGACAAGCCCATGGCTTACTCCTTGGATGATGCAGTATTTTAGGTGACGGCCATGCCGCTACACCCGTAAAGGCCTTCTGCCGGCTGACGGAATTTAGCCGCGAAGCCAGGGGCGTGGCCCACCCATCACGTGGAAGTGCAGGTGGTGGACTTCCTGGCCGCCCTCGGCACCGGTGTTGGTCACCAGCCGGAAGCCGCCCTGCGGATAGGGGTTGCAGCCTTCCTGCGCGGCCAGCTGCGGCACCAGCGCCATCATGCGGCCCATCATGGCGGCGTGCTCGGGCGTGATCTGGGCCATGGACGGGATGTGCTGCTTGGGGATGATCAGGAAGTGCACCGGCGCCCAGGGGTGGATGTCGTGGAAGGCGTAGAACTCGTCATCCTCGTACACGGTGCGGGACGGAATCTGCTTGGCCGCAATCTTGCAGAACAGGCAGTTGGGGTCGTGATCAGCCATTGCTTTCCTTGCGTTTTGCCTTTTCTTCAATGCCGCTGGTGCCTTCGCGGCGCTCCAGCTCGGCCACCACATCCGCCGGGCTCAGGCCGTAATGCGCCAGGGCCACCATGCTGTGGAACCACAGATCGGCCACCTCGCCGACCAGCTTGGCCTTGTCACCGCCATGGTCCACGTCCTTGGCGGCCATGACCACCTCGGTGGCCTCTTCGCCAATCTTCTTCAAAAAACCGTCCGGTCCCTTGGCCAGCAGGCGCGCCACGTAGCTGGTGGCGGGGTCGCCACCGTTGGCGGGCTTGCGCGATTCCAGGACGGCGGCCAGGCGGGCCAGGGCGTCGGATGTGTTGAGGGGGGAACTCATGGGTGTCACTTGTAGATGGATTCGGGGTCTTTCAGCACCGGGTCCACGCTGTGCCACTGGCCGTCTTTCAGCACGCTGAAGAAGCAGCTGTGGCGCCCGGTGTGGCAGGCGATGCCGGGGTCGTGCCCGAGTTGGGTGACCTTGAGCAGGACCACGTCCTGGTCGCAGTCGATGCGGATCTCGTGCACGGTCTGCACATGGCCGGACTCCTCGCCCTTGAACCACAACTTGTTGCGCGAGCGGCTGAAGTACACGGCGCGGCCCAGCTCGGCCGTCTTTTGCAGGGCCTCGCGGTTCATCCAGGCGAACATCAGCACGTCGCCGCTGGCCTGCTCCTGGGCGATCACGGGCACCAGGCCTTTTTCGTCCCAACGGATGACATCGAGCCAGTCGGCGGCGGGAGAGTTTGCTACAACATTCATAGCTTGTCACGCAGATTTGACGAGGGCTAGCGGCGAATTAGCCGCGCACCGGAATGCCACGGCGTGCCATGCACTCCTTGGCCTGACCCACCGTATATTCGCCGTAATGGAAGATGCTGGCGGCCAGCACTGCGTCGGCGCCGCCCTTGGTGATGCCGTCGGCCAGGTCTTCCAGGTTGCCGACACCGCCAGAGGCGATGACGGGCACGCTCACCGCGTCGCTCACAGCACGGGTCAGGGCCAGGTCGAAGCCGCTCTTGGTGCCATCACGGTCCATGCTGGTGAGCAGGATTTCACCGGCGCCGCGGCGCGCCATGTCGCGCGCCCAGGTCACGGCGTCCAGGCCGGTGTTCTTGCGCCCGCCGTGGCTGTAGACGTCCCAGCCCTCGCCGCGCGCCAGCACGTCGTCGCCAAAACGGCGCTTGGCGTCAATGGCGACCACGATGCACTGCGAGCCGTACTTGATGGCCGCGTCTTCGATGACCTGCGGATTGGCGATGGCCGCCGAGTTGAAGCTGGTCTTGTCCGCGCCGGCATTGAGCAGGCGGCGCACATCGTCCACGGTGCGCACGCCACCACCCACGGTCAGCGGAATGAACACCTGCGAGGCCACGGCCTCGATGATGTGCAGGATCAGGTCGCGCCCATCACTGGTGGCGGTGATGTCCAGAAAGGTAAGCTCGTCGGCGCCCTGGGCGTTGTAGCGCGCTGCGATCTCCACCGGGTCGCCGGCGTCGCGCAATTCGACGAAGTTGACGCCTTTGACGACGCGGCCACCGGTCACGTCCAGGCAGGGGATGATTCTTTTCGCTAGCACCGGTCAGCCGTTCAGTTCGTCCGCGCGATCCTGGGCCTTTTCAAAGTCCAGGTCGCCGGTGTAGATGGCGCGGCCGCAGATCACGCCCTCGATGCCCTCGTCTTCCACCGCGCACAAGGCCTCGATGTCGGCCATGTTGGACAGGCCGCCGGAGGCGATAACGGGGATGGACAGGGCCTGGGCCAGCTTGACGGTGGCGTCGATGTTGATGCCAGTCAGCATGCCGTCGCGGCCGATGTCGGTGTAGATGATGGATTCGACGCCGTAGTCCTCGAACTTCTTGCCCAGGTCCACCACGTCGTGGCCGGTGAGCTTGCTCCAGCCGTCGGTGGCGACCTTGCCGTCCTTGGCGTCCAGGCCCACAATGATGTGGCCGCCAAAGGCCGTGCAGGCGTCCTGCAGGAAGCCGGGGTTCTTGACCGCGGCGGTGCCGATGATGACGTAGCGCAGGCCGGCGTCGAGGTAGCGTTCGATGGTGTCCAGGTCGCGGATGCCGCCGCCCAGTTGCACGTCCACCTCGCTGCCCACCGATTTCAAGATCTTCTTGATGGCCTGCTCGTTCTTGGGCTGGCCGGCGAAGGCGCCGTTCAGGTCCACCAGGTGCAGGCGGCGGGCGCCCTTGCCCACCCATTGGCGGGCCATGACGTCCGGCTCTTCGCCAAAGGTGGTGGATTGATCCATATCGCCTTGTTTCAGGCGCACGCAGTGACCGTCCTTGAGGTCGATGGCAGGAATGAGCAGCATGGTGTCAGCAGAAAGCCGAGGGGGTTTCAGGGATTCCAGTGAAGGAAGTTGCGATAGAGAGCGAGGCCGTGGTCGGCGCTTTTTTCCGGGTGGAACTGGGTAGCGAAAATATTATCGCGTGCTATGGCGGCCGAAAAGCGTTGGCCGTAGTCGGTTTCGCCCACGCTGTGGCGCGCATCCGACGGTCGGGCGTAGTAGCTGTGCACGAAATAGAACCAGCTGCCGTCCGGCACCTCGCCCCAGACCGGGTGCGGGCGCGGGTTGCCCAGGTTGCTATGCCAGACCTGGTTCCAGCCCATTTGCGGCACCTTGTAGCGGCTGCCGTCGGGCTGGATCTGGCCTTCCAGGTCGAATTTTTTCACCTCGCCGGGGATCAGGCCCAGGCAGGGGGTGTCCAGTTCCTCGGAGTGGTCCAGCAGCATCTGCATGCCCACGCACACGCCCATCATCGGCTTGTGCTGGGCGGCGTGCATGACGGCGCCGTACATGCCGCTCTCGTGCAGCTCGCGCATGCAATCGCGCATGCCACCCTGGCCCGGCAGCACCACGCGCTCGGCGGCCATGACCTCGGCCGGGGTACGGGCCCAGACCACGTCCACACCGGCATCGGCGGCCACATGCATCACCGCCTGGGTGACCGAACGCAGGTTGCCCATGCCATAGTCCACCACCGCTACGTTTTTCTTCATCTCAGAGCGTGCCCTTGGTCGAGGGGATGGTGCCGGCGGCGCGCGGGTCGCGCTCCAGAGCGCCGCGCAATGCGCGTGCAAAGGCCTTGAACACGGTCTCGGCCTGGTGGTGGGCGTTGTCGCCCTTGAGGTTGTCCACGTGCAGCGTCACCAGGGCGTGGTTGACGAAGCCCTGGAAGAACTCGTGCGTGAGTTGGGTGTCGAAGCTGCCGATCATGCCGGCCTTGAACGGCACGTCCATCACCAGACCTGGGCGGCCGGAAAAATCGATCACCACCCGCGACAACGCCTCGTCCAGCGGCACATAGGCATGGCCGTAGCGGCGGATGCCCTTCTTGTCGCCCACGGCCTTATGGAAGGCCTGACCCAGGGTGATGCCCACGTCTTCCACCGTATGGTGGCCGTCGATGTGCAGGTCGCCATCGGCCTCGATATCCAGGTCGATCAACCCGTGGCGAGCGATCTGGTCGAGCATGTGGTCGAAGAAGCCGATGCCGGTGGACAGGCGGCTTTGGCCGGTGCCATCCAGGTTGATCTTGACCCGCACCCGGGTCTCGGACGTGTTGCGGGTGACTTCGGCTACCCGGTCCGCCAGCGGGTTGGGGGGGAGTTCCATCAAGGAGCGGTTGGTCATAGAGCTTCTTTCAGCGCGGCCAGCAGACGTGCATTCTCGTCGGCGGTACCGACGGTGACACGCAAACACTGGGCCAGCAATGGGTGCATTTTAGAAACGTTCTTGATCAGGATGCCACGGGCCTTGAGTCCGTCGAACACGCCCTGGGCATCCGGCACCCGGATCAGGATCATATTGGCGTCGCTTTTCCAGGTTCGCACGCCGGGCAAAGCCCCAAGCGCTTCCAAAAGCATAGCACGCTGCGCACGGATGTCGAGGGCTTGCGCCGCAAATACCTCTTGGTGCTCCAGCGCAAACAGGGCGCACTCGTAGTTCAGCACGCTCACGTTGTAGGGCGGGCGCACCTTGTCCACCTCGGCGATCAGGGCCTGTGCACCGATCATGTAGCCCAGGCGCACGCCGGCCAGGCCGAATTTGCTCATGGTACGCATCAGCAGCACATGGCCGTGGGCGGCCGGGTTGGCGCGGATCGTGTCCAGGTAGGTGCGGCTGGAAAACGGCTGGTAGGCCTCGTCCAGCACCACAATGCTGCCGGCCGCACCGGCGGCACGCACCACCTGGGCCATGGCGGCCTCGTCCCACAGGTTGGCCGTGGGGTTGTTGGGGTAGGCCAGGTAAAGAATAGCCGGCTGGTGCTGGGCGATGGCTGCCAGCATGGCGTCCGCGTCCAGTTCAAAATCCGCCGTCAGCGGCACGCCGACAAAGTCCAGCCCCTGCAACTGCGCGCTCATCGCGTACATCACAAACCCGGGCAGCGGCGCCAGGATCACCGGCTTCTTCGCACCCGGCGCTGCCGGCACGTCGCAGGCCATGGCCAACAGCGAGATCAACTCGTCCGAGCCATTGCCCAGCATGATGTTAAAACCCTCGGGCATGCCGGCGTAGGCGGCCAGGGCGTGGCGCAGGTCGTTGACACGGCCGTCCGGGTAGCGGTTCAGCGCCAGCGCACCCAGGCGCGCGCCCAGCGCGGTTTGCAGCTCGGGCGGCAGCCGGTGCGGATTCTCCATGGCGTCGAGCTTGACCATGCCGTGGGAGTCCTGGATGGCGTAGGCGTGCATGGATTGCACGTCCTGGCGGATGCGGCGGGAGATCAGGGTATTCAGATCGGTCAGGGCGGTCATTCGGTATCCAGTAACGTGACGGGCGTCAGAAAGGGGTTGATCACCTGCACCGCGCCATAGCGTTGCTCGTGTTGCAGGTCTTCGCTCAGCAGGTAGCGGCAGCCCAGATGCTGCGCCGACGCGACCATCAGGCTGTCCCAGTAGTGCAGGCCATAGCGGCTCTCTACCGCCCAGGCCGACTCCACCGTGGCATGGTCGATCTGCCAGGGCTGCCACAGCTCATAACGACGCACCTCCGCGCGGGCATCCCCCGGCGGCATCGGCGGACGCAGCTTGCGCGTGGTGACCACATAAAACTCATTGAGCACCTGGGTACTCAGCCGACCGATACCGCGCTGCCACAGCACGGTCAGCCAGGCCATGGCCCGCTCACGCTTGGCGGTATCGGCGCCGTCTTCGCTGTAGACCAGGATGTTGGTATCCACAAACACCATGGTCATGCGGCGCGGTCATACAGATCGGAGCGCGCAGGGTAGGCGCTGCCATCGGACTTCCAGTTGCGGTCCTTGGTCAGCCAGTCGCGCTGCGCACGCCCATAGGCATCGGTGCGCTGCATCTTGTCGGCCAGCATCTCCCCCACCAGCCGCGACACACTGGTATTGCGCTTGGCCGCCTCAATCCGCACCCACTCCAGGGCCGCGTCGTCGACGGTGATGGTGACGTTTTTCATGGGATTTAGTTTACACGAAATTCGTGTTACACGAAATTCGTGTCCATTTGAATCTAGGGTTAAATGCTGCGGATGGGGAAGCCGAGGGCGCTGTAGTGCGACGAAAGCAACGGGAGGGGAAACAGCCAGGAAGAACACCGAGTCGACGTTGACCAGCGGCCATTGCTGAATTTTTTGCTATCTTTATATGAGCACATTGTGCTTAAACCACGAGGGCTAGGGGCCAATTTAAAGGACCAAATCGCCAGAATACCCCGCAAATTGCTGCGGTCGAAATTACGATAGACGGCATGCACCCACTCAACCCACCTGTCGGAACTGCGCTCGCCGTTCTCGGCGCGCTTAGCTATCCGATGCTCCTGCTGTTCGTCCTGGGCTCTTCGTTCAGTCCATTCAATGCCGATGCGTCCTGGGGCCTTGCAGCTGAGCATGGAGAACTGGAACTGGAGCTTCAACATTGGTCACACGTCGTCGTGGCCATCTCGTCCGCGCTTCCATTGGCCACTGCACTGAAGCTGGCAGCACACAAATTCTCTTTACCCCTATTGCTAGCCTCGTCGGGGTTCGCTGCGCTCCCGTACGCCGCGCAATCGACTCATAGCTTTGCGGCCAACGATGGCTGGCTTGCAAACTACACGTGGCAACTTGCCGCCGTCGAAGTCGTACTGGCTCCACTTCTCGTGGTTGCAACACTCGCAACCGTAGCGTGGCTCAAGAAGCACACGCGGTAAGAATGCAGCATGCCCCTTATGTAGGACGTTGAGGTGGCAAAAAAGCCCTGACACGCCTGCGATTGAACCAGCCCTAGTCTTTCGAAGTGAAAACCAGCCCCAACGGCAAGCAAGCCCAAAACATCACCCCGGCCCGCACTACGCCAGCCGCTCGCAGGCCTGCAACAGCGCGCTCCCGGCAACACCCAGCGTCTCGGGGTACCGCCACGCTGTTTGCCATCCCCGCATTTCTGTGCCTGTACGCCATCGTGGCGGTGCTGTGGCGTCCACCTGGCTGGATTGCGGCGGCATATGCGGGCATGAGTCTGCTCACCTTCATGGTCTACGCCTGGGACAAGGCGGCAGCGCAGGCCGGCCGCTGGCGCACGGCGGAGTCCACGCTGCACCTGCTGGCGCTGGCCGGCGGCTGGCCCGGCGCACTGTTGGCGCAGCAGTGGTTGCGGCACAAGTCCGCCAAGCGGGAATTCCGCGCGGTGTTCTGGGTGACCGTTGTGCTTAACGTAGCGGGACTGGTGTTGCTGTGTTCGCCCGTTGGGCCGCTGCGCCAGACGCTTTAGCTATTCATTGCCGCCCGCTAAACTCACCTGAACACCGATCCAGCCCATGTCCATCGACTACACCCCCCTCTCCAACGCCATCACCCAACTGGCCAAGGCCTTGGTCTACGCGCACTCACCGGCCGCACTGGCGGATGCGGGGCTGCGGGAGCAACTGCGGAACTCGGTGATCCAGTGTTTCGAATTCACTTACGAATTGAGCTGGAAGATGCTCAAGCGCCATCTGGAAGCGACCGAGGCCAGCCCCGCCGATCTGGACTTGGCCACCTTCCAGAGCCTGATTCGGCTGGGCAATGAACGGGGGCTGTTGAAATCGGACTGGAGCGTGTGGAAGACCTATCGACAGGCCCGCACGGACAGCAGCCACACCTACGACGCGGCCAAGGCGGAGGCCGTCTTTGCGGTGGCGCCGGAGTTTCTGGCCGAGGCCCAGGAACTGCTGCACAAGCTGCAGGCACGCAGCGCGTCGGACTGACACCAACCGTCCATGCAGCCACCACCGATTCAGATTGCGGAGCCCGACTGGCGAGAGGTACGGCGCGTTTTGTCGCAGGAGGTCCCCGCGCTGGAAGTCTGGGCCTTTGGCTCGCGCGCTCGGCACACGGCTAAGCCGTATTCAGACCTCGATCTCGCCCTCGTCACCACCGCGCCGCTCCCCCTGGCGCAATTGGCCAGCTTGACGCATGCGTTTGAATCCTCGGACATGGTCATCCGCGTGGATGTGGTGGACTGGTCCACCATCAGCGAGGCCTTTCGCCAGGTGATTGCCGCTGACAAGGTGGTCGTGCAGCACGCCACTCCCCCCATCCAGGCCTAGAACGCAAGTCATGCAAATGCCCCACTGGATGAAGACCGCCTACAACGAAGTAGGCGTGGCGCCCTACCCCGTTGGGCAAAGCAATCCCCGGATCACGGCCTACCACGTGGGGACCAACATCGAGGGCTACGACGACAAGGTCTCTTGGTGTTCGTCGTTCGTGAACTGGTCTCTGGCCCAGGCCGGGATCACGGGTACGGCCTCCGCGCTGGCCCGGTCCTGGCTCGATTGGGGCGACGCCCTTGAGCAGCCAGTCCCCGGCTGCATTGCCGTTCTGTGGCGGGATGATCCCGGCAGTTGGAAAGGCCACGTGGGCTTCTTCTTGCGTGAAGATGACGAATTTGTCTACCTGCTGGGTGGCAACCAGCTGGAACAGGTGCGCGAGCATTTTTACCCCAAGGCCACGGTTCTCGGCTACCGCTGGCCGCTGCACCACGCCCGACCCGTTTGACCGAGCCCCCATGCAAGCCCTACCGGATTATCCGCCCAATCCCCGGCTCATCCAGCAACTGCGCTACCTGATCGAAGTGGACAAGGTCAAGGCCATCTTGCGCAAGTCCAAGCTATTCGATGGCAGCCGGTTCGAGAACGATGCCGAGCATTCCTGGACGATTGCGATCATGGCGGTGCTGCTACGCGAGCACGCCAACTTCCCAGTGGACTTGGAGAGGGCCCTCACCATGCTGCTCATCCACGACATCGTGGAAATCGATGCGGGCGACTCCTTCCTGTACGGGGCCGAGCGGGCCGACGCCCATGCCAAGGAAAGGCTGGCGGCCGAACGCATTTTTGGGATGCTGGAGCCAACGCAACGGGATCACTTCCTGCAGCTATGGGAAGAGTTTGAAGCCCGTGATTCGAACGAGGCCAAGTTCGCCTCAGTGTTCGACCGCATGGAGCCCATCCTGCAAAACTACGTGAACGAAGGCTTCACATGGAAGCAAAACCACGTGACCTACGAGATGGTGATGGCCAAGAACCACCATATCGCCGAGGGTTCGCAGGCGATTTGGGCGTTTGTGCAGTTCCTGCTGGACGAAGCGGTGCACCAGGGCTACCTGCCACGCGGCGTCTAACGGGCACTCCGCTGTGCGTCAGCAGGGGTAGCTTGTTTCCAGCGCGTTGCGCATGACCAGTTCCACCGGCATGTCGGCCTCGTACAGGTCGGCGTTGCGCTGGCGTTCCGTGGTGTAGAGGCTGCGGGCCATGCGCGGCTCCAGGCGGCGACCGTTGAGGCAGATGCTGGGAGTGGCGCCGTTGCGCACGGCCTGGTTGTGGGCTTCCAGCACGCCTTCCATGGCGCCGACCAGGTAGTAGTCGGCGTAGATGACGCCCTGCTTCTTGTCGGACTTTTCCAGGGCGCGCAGCTGGCGGATGGACATGGCGCTAGCCGGTAGCGCCAAGGCAATGCCTATCAGCGCCAGCAGGCTGGCGGCCAGTGGCCTGGTTAAGAAGTACTGGGTGGTGTTGGAAGATGTGGTGCGCATAAGGAGTAGTCGTCCCGATGCGCCCATTCTTACTTCAGTCGCATTTCCGCCGCGCGCGCATGGGCTTGCAGGCCTTCGCCGTGGGCCAAGACCGAGGCAATCTTGCCCAGGGACTGGGCGCCCTGCTCGCTGACCTCGATCAGGCTGCTGCGCTTCTGGAAGTCGTACACGCCCAGCGGACTGGAGAAGCGCGCCGTGCCGCTGGTGGGCAGCACGTGGTTGGGACCAGCGCAGTAGTCGCCCAGGCTTTCCGACGTGAAGGCGCCCAGGAAGACGGCGCCGGCATGCTTGAGCAGCGGCTCCCAGCGGTGCGGCTCGCGGCTGGAGACCTCCAAATGCTCGGGTGCGATGCGGTTGCTGATGGCGCAGGCCTCTTCCATGCTGCGGGTGTGGATCAGCGCGCCGCGGTCGCTCAGGCTCTTGGCGATGATCGCCGCGCGCGGCATCTGGGGCAGCAGGCGGTTGATGGCTTCCTGCACAGCATCGATATACGCGGCATCCGGGCACAGCAGGATGCTTTGCGCCAGTTCGTCGTGCTCGGCCTGACTGAACAGGTCCATGGCCACCCAGTCGGGCGGCGTGCTGCCGTCGGCCAGCACCAGAATTTCGGACGGGCCGGCGATCATGTCGATGCCCACGGTGCCGAACACGCGGCGCTTGGCAGCCGCCACGTAAGCGTTGCCGGGACCGGTGATCTTGTCGACCTTGGGGATGGTGGCCGTGCCATAGGCCAGCGCGGCCACGGCCTGCGCGCCGCCAATGGTGAAGGCGCGGCTGACGCCAGCCACATAGGCGGCGGCCAGCACCATGGCATTTTTCTCGCCGCCCGGCGTGGGCACGACCATGATGATTTCGCCAACGCCGGCCACATGGGCCGGAATGGCGTTCATCAGCACGGAGGACGGGTACGTGGCCTTGCCGCCGGGCACGTAGATGCCGACGCGGTCCAGTGGTGTGACCTTCTGGCCCAAGAGCGTGCCATCGGCGTCGCGGTAGGTCCAGCTCTCGCCGCTGGCCTTCTTCTGGGCCTCGTGGTAGCTGCGCACACGCGCGGCGGCGGCTTGCAGGGCGTCGCGCTGTGCAGCGGGAATGCTGTCGAAGGCGGCTTTCAGTTCGGTTTGGGAGAGTTCCAACGCCTGCACGTTGGCGGCCTGCACCCGGTCCCAGCGCGCCGTGTACTCCAGCACGGCGGCGTCGCCACGCTGCTGCACATCACGCAGGATCGCGGCCACGCTGGTCTCGATGGCCGCGTCCGTGTCTTCCGCCCAGTGCAGACGGGCTTGAAAGTCCGCCTCGAATTGGATGTCGGTGGTGGAAAGACGCAGGGGGGCGGCAGAGAGTGTCATGGCGTTGGAGGGCAATCAGGCCGGTTGGGCAACGGCGCTGGCAAAGGCATCAATGATCTTGCGAATGGGTGCGCGCTTCAACTTCAGCGCGGCCTGGTTGACGATGAGGCGCGAGCTGATGTCCATGATGCGCTCCACCTCGACCAGGTGGTTGGCCTTCAACGTGTTGCCGGTGGACACCAGATCGACGATGGCGTCGGCCATGCCCACCAGCGGCGCCAACTCCATGCTGCCGTAGAGCTTGATCAGGTCCACGTGCACGCCCTTGGTGGCGAAAAACTCGCGGGCAATGGCCACGTACTTGGTGGCAACGGTCAGGCGCGAGCCCTGCTTGACGGCGTTGGCGTAATCAAAGTCCGAGCGCACGGCCACGCTGATGCGGCACTTGGCAATCTGCAGGTCCAGCGGCTGGTACAGGCCCTGGCTGCCGTGCTCCAGCAGCGTGTCCTTGCCGGTGATGCCCATGTCGGCACCGCCGTATTGCACGTAGGTGGGCACATCGGTGGCGCGTACCACCAAGAGTCGCACATCCGGCAGGTTGGTGGCCAGGATCAGCTTGCGGGACTTTTCGGGGTCGTCCAGCACCTCGATGCCGGCTGCCTTCAGCAGCGGCACGGTTTCTTCAAAGATGCGGCCTTTGGACAGGGCTAGGGTAATCATTTGATTCTTTCAATGTCGGCACCGATGCCGCGCAGCTTGGCTTCCATCTGGTCGTAACCGCGGTCCAGGTGGTAGATGCGGTCCACCACGGTTTCACCTTCCGCGACCAGGCCGGCAATCACCAGGCTGGCCGACGCGCGCAGGTCGGTGGCCATCACGGTAGCGCCCGACAACTGGCTCACGCCCTCGATCACGGCCACCTTGCCGTCGATGTGGATGTTGGCACCCAGGCGCAGCAGTTCGTTGACGTGCATGAAGCGGTTTTCAAAGATGGTCTCCGTGACCATGCTGCTGCCGTTGGAGATGCAGTTCAGTGCCATGAACTGGGCCTGCATATCGGTGGGAAAGCCGGGGTATTCAGTCGTGCGAAAGCCCTGCGCCTTGAGCCGGCCCTGGGACTGCACGCGGACGCCGCCATCGACCGCGGTCACGGTGGCGCCGGCGTCGCGCAGTTTTTCCACCACGGCTTCCAGGTGGTCGATGCGGCCATACTGCAGCACCACGTCACCGCCGGTTGCCGCCACGGCGCACAGGAAGGTGCCGGCCTCGATGCGGTCGGCCACCACGGTGTGGTTGCAGCCATGCAGGGCCTCCACACCTTCGATGCGGATGCGGCTGGTGCCGTGGCCTTCAATCTTGGCACCCATCTTGATGAGCATCTCTGCCAGGTCGGGGATCTCGGGTTCCTGCGCGGCGTTTTCCAGAATGGTCTCGCCCTCGGCCAACGCGGCGGCCATCAAGAAGTTTTCTGTGCCGGTCACCGTCACCATGTCGGTGGTGATGCGCGCGCCGTGCAGGCGCTGGCGGCCCTTGGGCAGCTTGGCGATCATGTAGCCGTGCTCGACGACGATCTCGGCGCCCATCGCGGCCAGGCCCTTCAGGTGCTGGTCCACCGGGCGCGAGCCGATGGCGCAGCCGCCGGGCAGCGACACCGTGGCCTCGCCAAAGCGGGCCAGCAGCGGGCCCAGCGCCAGCACGGAGGCGCGCATGGTTTTGACCAGTTCATACGGCGCCTCGGGGGAACTGAGCGTGCTGGCATTCACGCTGACGGAACCATCGGCCCCCTGCTCCACCTGCACACCCATGTTGCGGATGAGCTTGAGCATGGTGGACACGTCTTGCAGACGCGGCACATTGCGCAACGTGACCGGTTGGGCGCTGAGCAATGTGGCACACAGCTCGGGCAGGGCCGCATTCTTGGCGCCGGAAATCGGCACCGTGCCGTGCAGGGCGTTGCCGCCGCGAATCAGGAGTTTGTCCATGGCCTTATTCCGCCACCTGCTGCGCCCATTGCGCAGGGGTGTAGGCCTTGATCGACAGGGCATGCACCTCATCGGTCTTCAGACGCGTGCCCATGGCCGCGTACACTTTTTGGTGGCGGGCAATGGGGCGCATGCCCTCAAACTCGGTGGAGACCACGGTGGCGTACCAGTGGCGACCGTCGCCGTCCACATGGCAGAGCTCACAGGGCAGGTGTGCAGCAATCAGGGCTTGGATTTCTTCGGCGGTCATAGGGAAACAGGAATCGGGGTTAGCTGCGGATCTTGTAACCGGTGCACAGCAGGTGCACGGCGATCAGGCTGACCACGGCCAACGCCGCGCCGACCACGCCCAGGCTGAGCCAGGGCGAGGCGTCGCTGACGCCAAAGAAGCCGTAGCGAAAGCCGTCGATCATGTAGAAGAACGGATTGAGGTGGCTCACCCCCTGCCAGAAGCCGGGCAGGGAATGGATGGAATAGAACACGCCGCTCAAAAAGGTCATGGGCATGATGATGAAGTTCTGGAAGGCGGCCAACTGGTCGAACTTCTCGGCCCACAGGCCGGCAATCAGGCCCAGCGCGCCCATCAGGGCCGCACCCAGAATGGCAAACACCACGATCCACAACGGCGCGGCATAGGCCAGCGGCGCAAACCAGGCGGCCACCAGCAGCACACCCAGCCCCACAACCAGGCCGCGCACGATGCTGGAGCCCACATAGGCGACGAACCAACTCCAGTGCGACAGCGGCGTGAGCAGCAGGAACACCAGGTTGCCCATGATCTTGCTCTGGATCAGTGACGAGGAGCTGTTGGCAAAGGCGTTCTGCAGCAGGCTCATCATCACCAGACCCGGGATCAGGAAGGCGGTGTAGCCGATGCGGTCATAGACCTTGACGTGGTCTTCCAGCACGTGGCCGAAGATCAGCAGGTACATCATGGCCGTCAGCACGGGCGCGGCCACTGTCTGGAAGCCGACCTTCCAGAAACGCCAGACTTCCTTGTAGAACAGTGCCTGCCAACCGGTCATTGGGGAGCCTCCGTGCTTCGCACTGCGGTGCGAGCTTGCTTGGGGCGGCCCGGCGCGGCGCTCATGCGGACACCAGAACAGGTTTGGTTGCGGATGGCGCGTGGTGGCGGTTCATGATGTCGATGAACACGTCTTCCAGATCAGCCTTGCGCATTTCCACGTCTTCCACCGTCAGACCGGATTCACGCACGGCGGCCAGGTATTGCTCGATCTCCAGCGCGTTGTGCGCCGGCAATTGCACCACGCTGCCGGTCACGCGGGCACGCGCGGCCAGCGCCGGGGGCAGCTCGCCAGTGGTCTTGAAGCGCAGCACATTGCCGGAGGCGGCCTTGAGCAGGTCGGTGGTGCGGTCCAGTGCGACGATGCGCCCGGTCTTGAGCATGGCGATGCGCCCGCACAGGGCCTCGGCCTCTTCCAGGTAATGGGTGGTCAGCAGCACCGTATGGCCCTGCTTGTTCAGCGAGGAAACGAACTGCCACAGCGTCTGGCGCAGCTCCACGTCCACACCGGCCGTGGGCTCGTCCAGCACGATGACCGGCGGCTTGTGCACCAGGGCCTGGGCCACCAGCATGCGCCGCTTCATGCCGCCCGAGAGCTGGCGCATATTGGCGCCGGCCTTGTCGGCCAGGCCCAGGCTGTCCAGCAGCTCGTCGATCCACGCATCGTTCTTCTGGATGCCGAAATAGCCGGACTGGAAGCGCAAGGCTTCCCGCACATTGAAAAAGGGGTCGAACACCAGCTCCTGCGGCACGATGCCCAGCTTGCGCCGGGCCTGGGCATAGTCGGCTTGCACGTCAAAGCCCTGCACCGTGACCCGGCCGCTGGTGGCCCGGGTCAGGCCAGCCAGAATGCTGATCATCGTGGTCTTGCCGGCGCCGTTGGGGCCGAGCAGGCCGAAGAACTCGCCCTCTTCGATGTCGAGTTGCACGTTATCCAGCGCCAAGAACGTGGACCCATTGGGGCCACGCGGCGATGGATAGGACTTGGAAACGGACTGGAAGGAGATGGCTGGCATGGGAAACCGCCATTTTAGGCGGTCGGGGCTCAGGACTGGGGCAGCAGGCCTTCAATCCCGTACAGCTTAGCCAGATCGCCCAGGTGCGCGGGCATACCCTGCACCGCCAGCCGCTTGCCGGCGGCCTGGCACACACGCCGCAGCTCCAGCAGCACGGCCAGGGCCGAGGAGTCAAAGCGCTGCAGCGGCGCAGCGTCCACCACCACCGCCACAGGCTCCGCCTGGGCGCCTGCCATCAGTTGCGCCAGGCAGGCATTGGCTTGGCGGTGGGTCAGTTCTGCTGGCAGACTCAGCACGTCAGACCTTCTTGCCGTTGTTCTTGTTGCGCTCGGTCAGCGTGGCGATCAGGCCATCCACACCCTTGGCATTGATTTCTTGCGCAAACTGGCTGCGGTAGGTTTCCACCAGCCAGACGCCCAGCACGTTGAGGTTGTAGATGCGCCAGCCCGTGCCCTGACCCGGTGTCTTTTCCAGGCGGTAATCGAGTTGGATGGTGTCGCCACTGCCCTTGATCTCGGAGCGCACCAACACTTCCTTGTCCTCAGGGGCGGCACGCAGCGGCTTCATGGAGATGGTCTGGTCCGTCACCTGCGCCAGGGCACCGGCGTAGGTACGCACCAGCAGGGTCTTGAACTCTTCCTGCAGGCGCTTTTGCTGTTCGGGTGTGGCCTGGCGCCAGGCCGGCCCCACGGCCGAGGCCGTCATGCGCTGGAAGTTGACACTGGGCATGATGCGCGAATCGACCAGGGCAATGACCTTGGCCATGTCACCGGCGCGGATGGCCTTGTCGTTCTTGATGGTCTCCAGCACGTCGGTGGACAGGCGCTTGATCATGACGTCCGGCGCCTCGTCCTCGGCATGCGCCACCGATCCGGCCAGAGCCAGGAAGGCGGTGGAAACGGCCAGCAACTGGCGCAGAAAAACTCGCTTGGTGTTCATGTGAGATCCCTTCAGATAACTTGCATTATCCCGCCTGCCCCCAACGGATGGGCCGCGGCCTGGTTGACCCGCCTGGGGTCAGGGTTCCGTTCCCGGCTCCGGTAGCGGGTCTTCGTCGGGCGGATTGCCGTCATACACCTGGTTGCGCCGGCGTTGCAAAAAGGCGTCGCGGGTGAAGCTGTACTTGTCCAGCGCAGCCTCTTCCACCACCTCGCCGGCCTTGAGGTAGGTGGCGCGGGTATCGATCAGATTCAACAGGGTCAGGCCGTCGCGGGTGGGGTCATCCTGCACGCGCCGAACCGGATTGGCTGGAATATCGACCGTTAGTGCCACCGTGTCACGCAACGTGGACGAACCCAGGAACGGCAGCACCACGAACGGCCCTGGCCCCACACCCCAACGACCCAGGGTCAAGCCGAAGTTGGCAGGGTGGCGCTCCATGTTCATCTCGCTGGCCACATCCAGAATGCCACCGAGGCCCATGGTGGTGTTGATCACCACGCGCCCCAAGCTGTCGGCCGTATCCAGGCCCCGCAGTTGCAGGGCGTTGTTGACCGCGGACCAGAGGTCTTCCAGGTTGTTGAAGAAGTTGCCAATACCCGTGCGCAGCCAGCTTGGCAGCGCATCGCGGTACACCGTGGCCACGGGTTTGACCACGGCACGGTCCACCGTGTCGTTGAACTGGAAGACGCCGCGGTTCCATGACTCCATGGGGTCACGCGGGTCCGGGTTGGCCACGGTGGCGCACGCCTGTAGTACCACCACGCACACGATGGCACTCCAGCGCACGGCCCGCCCAGCCCAAGTCGATTGCACGCTGTTCATTTCTTCTCCGGCGCCTTCTCGGGTGCGGCCCCGCTGCTGCCATCGGCGGCCTTGCTATAGAGGAACTGGCTGATCAGGTTCTCCAACACCACGGCCGACTGGGTGGCCGCCACCACATCGCCATTGGCCAGATTGGTATCGGCCGCACCGGCCTCGATGCCGATGTACTGCTCGCCCAGCAGGCCGCTGGTGAGGATCTTCAGCGAGCTGTCCTTGGGGAAGGCGTACCGGCTTTCCAGCGCCAGCGTGACCTTGGCCTGGAAGGTCTTGTCGTCAAAGGCCAGGGTCTCGACGCGGCCGACCACCACGCCACCGCTGCGCACGGCCGCCTTGGGTTTGAGCCCGCCCACGTTGTCGAACTTGGCCGACACATGGTAGGTGGATTGGAAACTCAGCGACAGCAGGTTGGCCGACTGCAGGGCCAGAAACAGGATGGCCACCGCGCCGATGATGACGAACATTCCCACCCACACATCGTTCTTGGAGCGTTGCATGCAATACCTTCTTCTTAAATCGAAAACATCATGGCGGTCAGGATGAAGTCCAGACCGAGTACCGCCAGCGAGGCCGTCACCACCGTGCGCGTGGTGGCGCTGGCCACCCCTTCCGGTGTCGCTTGGGCCTCATAACCCTGGAACACGGCAATGAAGGTAACGGTCAGGCCGAACACCACGCTCTTGAGAACGCCGTTGCCCACATCCTGCCAGACATCGACGCCGCCCTGGATCTGGCTCCAGAACGAGCCGGCATCCACACCGATCATGAGCACGCCCACCACCCAGCCGCCGATCACGCCCATGGCGCTGAACACGGCGGCCAGCAGGGGCATGACCAGCACGCCACCCCAGAAACGCGGCGCCAGCACGCGCTGGATGGGGTCCACGGCCATCATCTCCATCACGCTGATTTGCTCGCCGGCCTTCATCAGGCCGATTTCGGCGGTCAGCGACGTGCCGGCCCTGCCGGCAAACAGCAAAGCCGTCACCACCGGCCCGAGCTCGCGCACCAGGCTAAGTGTGACCAACAGGCCCAGCGCCTCGGAGGAACCATAGCGCTGCAGCGTGTAATAACCTTGCAAGCCAAACACGAAGCCCACGAACAGGCCCGACACGGCAATGATGGCCAGCGAATAGTTGCCCAGGAAATGGATCTGGTCGCGCACCAGGCCGAAACGGCGGAACGTGGGCAGCATGGACACCAGCAGGCGCAAGAATAGCCGCGCGCCATAGCCCAGATCCGCCAGTTTGCTGCGGGTGGCAAAGCCTACGTCGGCCGGTTTGTACCAGGTCATGGGGCAACTCCGAATTGCTGAGGGCGCCCGGTGGTCTGGTCGCCAAAATCGTCTTCCACGGCCGCAGCCGGGTAGTGGAAACGCACGGGGCCTTCGGCCAGGGCGTTCACATACTGGTACACCAGGGGATCGGTGCTGTGCAACACATCCTGCGGCGCGCCCTGCGCGGCGATCTTGCCATTGGCCAGGATGATGACGTGGTCGGCAATGGTGAAGGTCTGCTCCAACTCGTGCGAGACAAACAGGCTGGTCAACCCCATGGAGTCGTTCAACTGCCGGATCAGTCGCGCCGAGGTGCCCACCGAAATGGGATCAATGCCGGTGAAGGGCTCGTCGTACATCACCAGTTCCGGGTCCAGCGCGATGGCGCGTGCCAGCGCCACGCGCCGAGCGCCGCCGCCCGACAGGGACGAGGGCATCAGGTCACGCGCGCCACGCAGGCCAACGGCGTTGAGTTTCATCAGCACGATGTCGTGGATCATGCTCTCAGTCAGATCCGTGTGCTCGCGCAGGGGAAAGGCCACGTTGTCGTAGACCGACAGGTCGGCAAACAGGGCGCCAAACTGGTAGAGCATGCCCATGCGTCGGCGGGCGGCGTAGACCTGCTCCTGGTTCATGACCGTGATGTCCTGGCCGTCAAACAGCGTCAGACCCTTCTGCGCACGGTACTGGCCGCCGATCAGCCGCATGATGGTGGTCTTGCCGCCACCCGAGGCCCCCATCAGCGCCGTCACCTTGCCGCGTGGAATCTCCAGCGACACGTCGTCCAGGATGACCCGCTCCCCGTAACCGAAGGTCACGTGGCGCAGTTCTACCAGCGGGGTGGATGCAATGGCGGCCATAAAAAACAAAAGCCGGGATATGTCCGGCTTTTGAATGATAAAGGATTCAGGTAAACCCTGATGCCTCGGCTTCGATAAATGGATCAGCGCGGCAGATCGGAGCTACCCATCAGGAATTCATCCACCGCGCGGGCGGCCTGACGGCCTTCGCGGATGGCCCAGACCACCAGGCTCTGGCCGCGGCGGATGTCGCCGGCGGCAAAGACCTTGGGCGCGCTGGTGGCATAGCCGCCGGTGAAATCGGTGCTGGCCTTGGCATTGCCGCGGGCGTCTTTGTCCACGCCAAAGCCCTCCAGGATGGTGGCCACCGGGTTGGTGAAGCCCATGGCCAGCAGCACCAGGTCGGCCTTGTATTCCTTCTCGGTGCCGGCCACCTCGACCATCTTGCCGTCCTTGAACTCCACCTGCACGGTCTTCAGGCCGGTGACCTTGCCACCCTTGCCGGTGAATTCCTTGGTGGAGATGGCAAATTCGCGGGTGCAGCCCTCTTCGTGGCTGGAGCTGGTGCGCAGCTTCAGCGGCCAGTAGGGCCAGACCAGCGGCTTGTTTTCCTGCTCGGGGGGCATGGGCATGACCTCGAACTGGGTCACGCTGGCAGCGCCGTGGCGGTTGCTGGTGCCCACGCAGTCGGAGCCAGTATCGCCGCCGCCGATCACGATGACGTGCTTGCCATCGGCCTTCAATTGGCCCTTGAGCTTATCGCCGGCATTGATCTTGTTCTGCTGCGGCAGGAACTCCATCGCGAAGTGGATACCGTCCAGGTCGCGGCCGGGCACGGGCAGGTCGCGCGACTGCTCGGCACCGCCGGTCAGCAGCACGGCGTCAAAGTCCTTCTGCAGTTGGGCGGGAGACACGCTTTCCTTGGCCCAGTTGGTGACCTTGGAAGCCGGACCGGTCTTGGGCAGCTCGCCCACCATCACGCCGGTACGGATGGTCACGCCTTCCTTGACCAGCTGATCGGCCCGGCGGTCAATGTGGGACTTTTCCATCTTGAAGTCAGGAATGCCGTAGCGCAGCAGGCCGCCGATGCGATCGTTCTTTTCGAACAACGTCACGCTGTGGCCGGCGCGCGCCAGTTGCTGGGCAGCGGCCATGCCGGCGGGGCCGGAGCCCACCACGGCGACGGTCTTGCCGGTCTTGACCTTGGCCGGCTGAGCCAGCACCCAGCCCTCGGCCCAGCCACGGTCGATGATGGCGTGTTCGATGGACTTGATGCCCACGGCCTCGTCGTTCACGTTCAGCGTGCAGGCGGCCTCGCAGGGCGCGGGGCAGATGCGGCCGGTGAACTCGGGGAAGTTGTTGGTGCTGTGCAGCGTGTCGAAGGCCAGCTTCCAGTCACCGCGGTAGACCAGGTCGTTGAAGTCCGGAATGATGTTGTTGACCGGGCAGCCGTTGTTGCAGAACGGCGTGCCGCAATCCATGCAGCGCGCCGCCTGCCGAGAAGCCTGCGCGTCATCGAGGCCGACGACGAATTCCTTGTAGTGCTTGAGGCGCTCGGTGACGGGCTTGTAGCCCTCCTCGATGCGCTCGTATTCCATGAAGCCTGTGACTTTTCCCATGATTCTTCCTTCTTACTTGGCCGGAACTGCTACTTTTTTAGTAGCTGCCTGCGCAGTCTTGGCGAGGGCTACAGCCGATTTCTTTGCATGAATCTCGCCCAGGGCACGCTTGTACTCGTTGGGGAAGACCTTGACGAACTTGGCGCGCGACACCTCCCAGTTGTCCAGCAGGTCGCGGGCGCGCTTGCTGCCGGTCCAGCGGTTGTGCTCTTCCAGCAGGCGGCGCAGCTGGGACTCGTCGCTTTGGCCGCGGTGCCAGATCGCCTTGTCCTGGCTGGCTTCCTGCTCGGCGGCCGGCAGCACCTTGTCCAGCGACACCATGGCAGTGTTGCAGCGCTTGGCGAACTGGCCGTCTTCGTCGTAGACGTAAGCGATGCCGCCGCTCATGCCGGCAGCGAAGTTGCGGCCGGTCTTGCCCAGCACGGCCACCGTACCGCCGGTCATGTATTCGCAACCGTGGTCACCCGTGCCCTCGACCACCGCCGTGGCGCCGGATAGGCGCACGGCGAAACGCTCGCCGGCCACGCCGCTGAAGAAGGCTTCACCGCTGGTGGCGCCGTACATCACCGTGTTGCCCACGATGGTGTTGTTGATGGCCACGCCACGGAAGTCGATACTGGGGCGCACCACGACACGCCCGCCGGACAGACCCTTGCCGGTGTAGTCATTGGCATCGCCGATCAGGTACAGCGTGATGCCGTTGCACAGGAAGGCGCCGAAGGACTGGCCGCCCGTACCTTCCAGCTGAATGCGGATGGTGTCATCCGGCAGGCCGTCGGGGTGGACCTTGGTCACCGCGCCGGACAGCATGGCGCCGACAGAGCGGTTGACGTTGCGGGCCACTTCCATGAACTGCACCTTCTCGCCCTTGTCGATGGCGGCGCGGCTCTTGGCGATCAGCACGTTGTCCAGGGCCTTTTCAAGGCCGTGTTCCTGGGTCTCGACCTGGAAGCGCGGCACGTCGGCGGCGACTTGCGGCTGGGCAAACAGGCGACCGAAGTCCAGGCCCTGGGCCTTCCAGTGGGCGATGCCCTTGCGCATGTCCAGCAGGTCGGCACGGCCCACCAGGTCGTCGAACTTGCGGATGCCCAGCTGGGCCATGATCTGGCGCACTTCCTCGGCGATGAAGAAGAAGTAGTTCACCACATGCTCGGGCTTGCCGGAGAACTTGGCGCGCAGCACCGGATCCTGCGTGGCCACGCCCACCGGGCAGGTGTTCAGGTGGCACTTGCGCATCATGATGCAGCCTTCCACCACCAGCGGTGCGGTGGCGAAGCCGAACTCGTCGGCACCCAGCAGGGCGCCGATGGCGACGTCGCGACCGGTCTTCATCTGACCGTCGGCCTGGACGCGGATGCGGCTGCGCAGGCGGTTCAACACCAAGGTCTGCTGGGTCTCGGCCAGGCCGATTTCCCAGGGCGAGCCGGCGTGCTTGATCGACGACCAGGGCGAGGCACCGGTGCCACCGTCGTGGCCGGCGATCACCACGTGGTCGGCCTTGCACTTGGCGACGCCAGCGGCAATGGTGCCGACACCGATCTCGGACACCAGCTTGACCGAGATATCGCTGTGCGGGGCCACGTTCTTCAGGTCGTGGATCAGCTGTGCCAAGTCCTCGATGGAGTAGATGTCGTGGTGCGGCGGGGGCGAAATCAGGCCGACGCCGGGCACGCTGTGGCGCAGCTTGCCGATGTAGTCCGACACCTTGCCGCCGGGCAGTTGGCCGCCCTCACCGGGCTTGGCGCCCTGGGCCATCTTGATCTGGATCTGGTCGGCGCTGGACAGGTACTCGGCGGTCACACCAAAGCGGCCGGAGGCCACCTGCTTGATGCGGCTGCGCAGCGAGTCGCCGGCCTGCAGGGGCAGGTCCACCTCGACGTTCTCGGCGCCGATGACGCTCTTCAAGCTGTCGCCCTGCTTGATCGGGATGCCCTTCAGCTCGTTGCGGTAACGGGCCGCGTCCTCGCCGCCCTCACCGGTATTGCTCTTGCCGCCGATGCGGTTCATGGCCACGGCCAGCGTGGCGTGCGCTTCGGTGGAGATGGAGCCCAGCGACATGGCGCCGGTGGCGAAGCGCTTGACGATTTCCTTGGCCGGCTCGACCTCGTCCACGGGAATGGCCTTGGTGGGATCGATCTTGAACTCGAACAGGCCGCGCAAGGTGAGGTGGCGCTTGCTCTGGTCGTTGATGATCTGGGCGTATTCCTTGTACGTGTTCCAGTTGTTGGCGCGGGTGCTGTGCTGCAACTTGGCGATGGCGTCGGGCGTCCACATGTGCTCTTCGCCACGGGTGCGCCAGGCGTATTCGCCGCCGGCGTCCAGCGCGTTGGCCAGCACCGGATCGGCACCAAAAGCGGCCTTGTGCATGCGAATGGCTTCCTCGGCGATCTCAAACACGCCGATGCCTTCCACGCGGCTGGGCGTGCCGGTGAAGTACTTGCCCACGGTCTCGCTGGACAGGCCAATCGCCTCGAACAGCTGAGCACCGCAGTAGCTCATGTACGTGGACACGCCCATCTTGGACATGATCTTGGACAGGCCCTTGCCGATGGCCTTCACATAGTTGTAGATGGCCTTGTCGGCCGACAGGTCGCCCGGCAACTCCTTGTGGATGTCGACCAGGGTTTCCATCGCCAGATAGGGGTGGACGGCCTCGGCGCCGTAACCGGCCAGCACGGCAAAGTGGTGCACCTCACGGGCGGTGCCGGTCTCAACGACCAGGCCGGTGGTGGTGCGTAGGCCTTCGCGCACCAGGTGCTGGTGGATGGCAGACAGGGCCAGCAGCGCGGGAATGGCCACCTGCGTGCCACTGATGCCGCGGTCGCTGATGATGAGGATGTTCTTGCCACCCTTGATGGCATCCACCGCTTCGGCGCACAGGGAAGCCAGCTTGGCCTCCACGCCCTCACGGCCCCAGGCCAGCGGGTAGGTGATGTCCAGCGTGTAGCTGCGGAACTTGCCCTGGGTGTGCTTCTCGATGTCGCGCAGCTTGGCCATGTCGGCAAAGTCCAGCACCGGCTGGCTGACTTCCATGCGCATCGGCGGGTTGACCTGGTTGATGTCCAGCAGGTTGGGCTTGGGGCCGATGAAGGACACCAGGGACATGACGATGGCCTCGCGAATCGGGTCGATCGGCGGGTTGGTCACCTGGGCGAACAACTGCTTGAAGTAGTTGTAAAGCGGTTTGTTCTTGTCGGAGAGCACGGCCAGCGGGCTGTCGTTGCCCATGGAACCGATGGCTTCTTCGCCGGCTGCGGCCATGGGGGCGATCAGGAACTTCAGGTCTTCCTGGGTGAAACCAAAGGCCTGCTGGCGGTCCAGCAGTGCAACTTGGCTTTCCATGGCGCTGGCTGGTTCGCCGCTGCCTTGCACGTCGTCCAGGCGGATGCGCAGGTTCTCGATCCATTGCTGGTAGGGCTTGCTGTTGGCCAGGCTGGCTTTCAGCTCCTCGTCGTCGATCATGCGGCCCTGTTCCAGATCGATCAGGAACATTTTGCCGGGCTGCAGACGCCACTTGCGCACGATCTTGTTCTCGGGCACGGGCAGCACGCCGGACTCGGAACCCATGATGACCAGGTCGTCATCGGTGATGCAGTAGCGCGAGGGGCGCAGGCCGTTGCGGTCCAGCGTGGCGCCGATCTGGCGGCCATCGGTGAACACGATGGAGGCCGGGCCGTCCCAGGGCTCCAGCATCGCGGCATGGTATTCATAGAAGGCCTTGCGGCGCTGGTCCATGGTGGTGTGCTGCTCCCAGGGCTCGGGGATCATCATCATCACCGCCTGGCTGATGGGGTAGCCGGACATCGTCAGCAGTTCCAGGCAGTTGTCGAACGTGGCTGTGTCGGACTGGCTGGCGAAGCTGATGGGGTAGAGCTTTTGCAGGTCGGCGCCCAGTACCGGCGAGGACATCACGCCTTCGCGGGCCTTCATCCAGTTGTAGTTGCCCTTGACGGTGTTGATTTCACCGTTGTGGGCGACATAGCGGTAGGGGTGGGCCAGCGGCCACTCGGGAAAAGTGTTGGTGGAGAAGCGCTGGTGCACCAGACCCAGCGCGGAGACGCAGCGCACGTCTTCCAGGTCGCGGAAATAGGTGCCCACCTGATCGGCCAGCAGCAGGCCCTTGTAGACCACGGTGCGGCTGGACATGCTGGGAACGTAGTATTCCTTGCTGTGCTTGAGCTGCAGGTTCTGGATGGCGGCGCTGGCGGTCTTGCGGATCACATACAGCTTGCGCTCCAGCGCGTCCTGCACGATGACGTCCTGGCCGCGGCCGATGAACACCTGGCGCTGGATCGGCTCCTTCTCGCGCACGGTGGGCGACATCGGCATGTCGCGGTTGACCGGCACGTCGCGCCAGCCCAGCAGCACTTGGCCCTCGGCCTTGATGGCGCGCTCCAGCTCCTGCTCGCAGGCCAGGCGACTGGCGTGCTCCTTGGGCAGGAAGATCATGCCGACGCCGTATTCACCGGGCGGCGGCAGCGTCACGCCCTGGGCGGCCATTTCTTCGCGGTACAGCGCGTCGGGCAACTGGATCAGGATGCCGGCGCCGTCGCCCATCAGCTTGTCGGCACCGACCGCGCCGCGGTGGTCCAGGTTTTCCAGGATCTTGAGCGCGTTCTTGACGATGTCGTGCGACTTGGTGCCTTTGATATGCGCCACGAAACCGACACCGCAGGCGTCGTGCTCGTTGGCAGTGGAATAGAGACCGTGTTGTTGCAGATGCGTGATTTCGGCAGCCGTAGTCATGGCGCACTCCTGAAAATGACAGTGGACGTGAAGAATACTGCAACGCAACAAGGATGCCAAGCAAAATAATTGGGGTCAGATTCCAATTGTTTTTTGTCACTTGCCACGCAAATTTAATTAGGGACACATTAAATTTTATAGCAATAAACCCAAGCAGCGCGAGGGATGGATGCCTATTTGCCAGTTGATTCTTTGGCTGCGGACGGCCGCCCGGCGGCGCGTTTGGCCACGCGGCGGGCCGTGAGTTTTTGCAAATTTCTCACAAACTCGGGCTCGCCCAGGGCCCAGCCGCGCAGCGCGGAGTCGGTCAGGGCCTGCTGCTGCCCCGTGCTGATGCCGGCCTGCACCAAATCGACGTAGGCCGCCTCGCGGGCAAAGGGCGTGTTGCCCAGCGCCCAGACCAGCGGGTGCGGGGTCAGCAGTTTGTCGGTACGCAGACCGATGTAATGGGCGTGGCTGGACCAGGGGTAGTCCCGCGCCTGCGCCACCATGCCGGCACGGACCGGGTTCAGGTCGATGTAGGCCATGCAGGCCAGCAGGTAGCGCTCGGTCTGGATCAACGTGGACTTGTAGCGCCCTTCCCACAGGGTTCCGCTGCGCTTTTGTCGGTCGTTGAAGTAGCGCACATAGCGCCGCCCCACGGCCTGCATCATTTGCGGTAGGCCGTCGGCCGTCTGCGGCGTGGCCAGCAGGTGGAAGTGGTTGTCCATCAGCACATAGGCGTGGATGGCGACACCGAACTTGCTGGCGTTCTCGGCCAGCAGGTCCAACATCATCTGGTAATCCGCCGTGTCGACAAAGATGGGCTGGCGGTTGTTGCCGCGCTGGATGACGTGGTGGGGATGCCCCGGCAGTGTCAGGCGGGCGAGGCGGGCCATGGCTGTGTCAGCTTGCGGTGGCCGGTTCGTCGGCCGCTGGCTCCGGTATTGGCGCCAAAGCGAAGCGGGTTTCCAGCAGGTTGGTCAGACCGAACTCCTGCAACAAAGCGTGCAAGCGCCGCGCGGCGGCGCGATTGGACCGACCGGTGCGCCGGGCGATGATGAGTTCGTTCTTCATGCTGTGCTCCCAGCCCACCAGCTCGGTCACGGTGACTTGGTAGCCACAAGCTTCCAGATACAGGCAGCGCAACACATTGGTGATCTGGCTACCCAGCTCGCGGGTATGCAGCGGATGGCGCCACAGCTCGGCCAACGGCGTGCGGCGCAGGCTGAAGGCCTTGTTGGCGTTCAGGCAGCGTGCAATCTCGGCCTGGCAACACGGCACTAGAACCAGGCACTGCGCCTCTTTGTGCAGGCCGAAGGCAATGGCGTCGTCGGTGGCCGTGTCGCAGGCATGCAAGGCAGTGACCACGTCGATGCGCGCCGGCAGTTCCGACGACGCGGTGGACTCCGCCACGCTCAGGTTCAGGAACGACATGCACTCAAACCCCAGGCGTTGCGCCAAGGCACGGGATTTCTCCACCAGCTCGGGGCGGGTCTCGATGCCGTAGATGTGACCGCCCGCGCGCGACTTGAAAAACAGGTCATAAATGATGAAGCCCAGGTAGGACTTGCCCGCGCCGTGGTCGGCCAGCGTGGCGCCCTCCCCGCCTTGCGGCAGCTCCTGCAACAGCTTTTCGATGAACTGGTACAGGTGGTAGACCTGTTTGAGCTTGCGCCGCGAGTCCTGGTTGAGCTTGCCCTCGCGGGTGAGGATGTGCAGCTCCTTGAGCAGCTCCACGCTCTGGCCGGGGCGCACCTCGTCGGCCAACGGATTCGTGGCCTCCGCCCGAGCGGCATGCGCCGTTTTCGCCGCGTGGGTTTTGCGTGGCGTCATGGTTTCGTGCTCCCGCCGTTACGGCTAGCGCCAACACCCAACTCTTGCCAGCCGGCATGGCCGATACGCTCCATGGTGCGCATATTGGTCTCAAAAATGGCCTCGGCATGCGGGAAGGCCGCCACGGCGCGGTCGATGCTCTCCTCGCGCAGCAGGTGCAGGGTTGGATAGGGGGAGCGGTTGGTGTTGTTGGTGACGGCGTCTGCCGGCTCGTCGGCAAATTGGTACTGCGGGTGCAAGCTGGCGATTTGGAAGACGCCTTCCCAGCCCTGCTTGGCCAGCAGGCGGTTGGCCTGGTTCAGGAAGTCGTTGTATTCCAGAAAGTCGTGCAACGCATCGGGCACGATGAACAGCGTGGTGTCGCGCTCACGCGCATCGGTGTCCTGCAAGGCGGTCAACTCACGGCGCAGGTCCACAAGCAAATCCGCAAAGCCCACGGAATGCGACACGGCATAGTGCACCTGATCCTTGACGTCGACCGACTTGGCAAACGGGCACAGGTTCAGGGCGATGACGGCGCGGCGCAGCCAGCGGCGGGTGTCTTCCACCACCAGGGCGTCGTTCGATTCAGGATCAATGGGGGCGGTCATGCGTATTCAATCTCCGGCAGCACCGCGATGGGATGGCTCCCATTTTACCGGCGCCGCCTGGTCAAGCGGTGATTCAGTCCAGCAGCCGTTGCCCGGTCAGGCGCTCATGTTCGCGCGCGGCGAAGCGGTCGGTCATGCCGGCGATGTAGTCGGCCACGCTGCGCGCCACCCCTACCGCATCACCCAATGCGTGTGTTGCTGGAGCATGCCCTACAGGTAGTGTTTGTGGCTCGGCCATGTAGGCGGCAAACAGCTCACGCAACATCTGGGTGGCCTTGGCACGCTTTTGCTGCACCTGGGGATGGCGGTAAAGATTGCCAAAGAGAAAACGTTTGAGTGCGCGAGACTGCTGGCGCATGTCTTCACTGAACGCCAGCAGAGGTGGCAGGCGTCGTACGTCGTCCACGCAGGTGGGCGCAGCAGCCTGCAGCAGCGCGCTGCTGTGGGCAATCAGGTCATACACCTGGGCGCTGAGCATGCGCCGAATGGTTTCGTACAACAGGCGACGCTGGTTGCTTGCAGCGGCAAGGTGCGGGTGCTCTCGCAGGGCTTGCTGGTGGTGATGGGCAAACAGGCTGACCTCGGCCAGTTGCTCCATGCTGATGAGCCCGGAGCGCACACCATCATCGATGTCATGCGCGTTGTAGGCAATCTCGTCCGTCAGGTTGCACAGCTGTGCCTCCAGGCTGGGGCGCTGGCCGTCAATGAAGCGCCGCCCCACGCCGTTGGGCTCCTGTGCTTCCAGAATCTGGGCATTGGCCAGGCTGCAGTGTTTGAGAATGCCTTCGCGTGTCTCGAAGCACAGGTTGATGCCATCGAACTCCGGGTAACGCGCCTCCAGATGGTCCACCACGCGCAGGCTTTGCAGGTTGTGCTCGAAACCGCCATAGGGTCGCATGCATTCGTTGAGCACATCCTGGCCAGCATGGCCAAAGGGCGTATGGCCGAGGTCATGCGCCAAGGCGATGGCTTCCACCAGGTCTTCGTCCAGGTGCAGCGACCGCGCCACGGAGCGCCCAAGCTGTGCAACCTCCAGCGAATGCGTGAGCCGCGTGCGAAACAGATCGCCCTCGTGGTTGAGGAAGACTTGGGTCTTGTAGACCAGCCGCCGAAACGCCGTGGAATGCACGATGCGATCCCGGTCGCGCTGGTAGGCCGAGCGCGTGGGTGCCGGCGCCTCTGGGTAGCGGCGACCACGTGTTTGCGCGGGGTCGCAGGCATAGGGCGCCAAAGTCATAAAGCGAAATGGGCCGCTAGCCCTCGTAGACAGTGCACAGGCAGCTACTCAATTGATAGCAATCAGACGCAGCAAGCGTCGACCACCTGGCGCACCAGCGCATCGGGCGCACCGCGCATGGCGGCATGCGACGGACCATCGATTACGACAAAGCGGATCTCGCCGGCTTCGGCCTTCTTATCCACGCGCATCAGCTCCAAGTAGCGACCAGCGTTATCGGTCGCGTCCAGGCGCGGCCCGACCACGGGCAACCCGGCCCGCTGGATCAGCGTGCGCAGGCGAACCACAAAAGCCTCGTCGACCAGACCCAGGGCACGCGAAAGCTCGGCCGCCATCACCATGCCGCAACCAACCGCTTCGCCGTGCAACCACTGGCCGTAGCCCATGCCAGCCTCAATGGCGTGGCCGAAGGTGTGGCCGAAATTGAGGATGGCGCGCAGGCCCGATTCGCGCTCATCCTGCCCCACCACCCAGGCCTTGATCTCGCAACTGCGTTGCACGGCATGGGCCAGTGCGTCAGGGTCACGCGCCAGCAGACGGTCCACATTGGCTTCGATCCAGTCCAGAAAGGCCATGTCGGCAATCGGGCCGTACTTGATGACCTCGGCCAAGCCGGCGCTGAGTTCACGGTCGGGCAATGTCTTCAAGGTGTCCAGATCGCACACCACCCGCAGCGGCTGGTAGAAGGCACCTACCATGTTCTTGCCCAAGGGGTGGTTGATGCCCGTCTTGCCGCCGACGGACGAATCCACCTGGGACAACAAAGTGGTCGGGACCTGCACAAAGGGCACGCCGCGCATGTAGCTGGCTGCGGCAAAGCCCGTCATGTCGCCCACCACGCCACCACCCAGTGCGAAGAGGATGGTCTTGCGATCACACCCGTTCTCTAGCAAGGCATCGAAGATGCTGTTGAGAGTCTGCCAGTTTTTATGCGCCTCGCCATCGGGGAGCACAACCTCATGCACAACTGGATAGCGTTGCTGCAGCACAGCACGCAAGCGCTGGGCGTACAGCGGCGCCACCGTGGTGTTGGACACGATCAGGGCCGACGACGCCTTGGGCAGGCCAGCAAAGGTATCTGGCTGGTCCAGCAAGGCGGGAGCAATGAGAATGGGGTAGCTGCGCTCGCCCAACTCAATGTGGACACTGCGCGCGGGAGACGGTGCTTGCATAGCCCCGTAGTTTAGAGGATTGACCTATAACACCTGTCGTAGCAAGCCACAGTCGAAAACGCGGGTCGCTACGGTCAAGGCTCGGCGGTGTAGCCCGCCAGTTCCAGCTGCATCACAATCATGTTGACCAGCGTCGCCACCGTCGGGCGCCCCGTTTCGATGACGAAATGCGCCGTCTCCCGGTACAAGGGGTCCCGGGCGGCATACAGGTCGCGCAACCGAGCCAGTGGGTCTGCCACCTGCAGCAACGGGCGATTTTGATCGTGGCGCAAACGGCGAAAGATTTCCTCAGGCGCCGAGTTCAGATACACCACCTTGCAGCGCTCACGCAGGCGCTGCCGTGTGGCGGGTCGAATCACCGCACCACCGCCGGTGGAAACAACCGCCTTGGGAATCTGCGTGAGTTCGTCGAGCACCGATTCCTCGATGTCGCGGAACCGGTCCTCACCCTCACGCTCGAAAAACTCCCGGATACTGCAGCCCAGTCGTTCCTCGATGACGTGGTCCGAATCAAAGAACGGCTGCTGCAACCGCCGAGCGAGTTGGCGCCCGACGGTGGATTTACCGGAGCCGGGGAGGCCGACTAAGCCAATCACGCTTCGGCGACCTCATCAGTGGAGAGGAGGCCACTGAATACTGTGCAAACGCATCAGCAACCAGCCACCCCATTGGTGTCCTTGATCGTCAGTGTGCTGGTACCTTGACGGCCGGTAGAGTCAATCACAGTAATCGTAATAGTGCGATCACCACCAGCTGCAGGAACCGCCGGCGTAGTGATCACACCACTTCCGTTGACAACGGCCGGAATAGCCGCAACGACTGTGGCCGAGCACGTATTTCCTCCGGTGAGTGAAATCGTATAGGTGCCATCCGTGTTGCTAACCGGCGTTTGGGGGGCAAGCATAGTGGTATTCGTGCTGAAAACCTTCAAGGGGCCATTTGCGCCGTAGACCAGCAACTGCAAATCGGGCGTGTTAGTACTCTCCGGGATCGTCAAGGTGCCAGGTGCCACTTGCAGTCCAACCGTTCCGGCGGTAACGGTAAAGGTTACTGCAGTGGTTTGGTTATTCGCATCAACCACCGTAATCGCCGCACCGGTACACGGCAACGCAGTTGTGGCCTGAAGAATATTGCCTTGGATAATCTGGGCATTGGTACTGCAGTTATCCAAGACAACGGTACGATACGGAGGCGTTCCGCCGGTAATAACAGACCTGAACGTAACACCGATGGGCGCCGTCAAAGTCGCAGGATTAACGGCCAACGGCACCGTTCCAACCGTTACGGCGACGGTCAATGTCGCGCCAGCAGCGTCACGAATCGTGATGTTCGACGGTGTAGCACTAATCTGCACGCCAGTGATGGTCATCTGATTGCCGTTCACCGCAACGGTGGCAACCGAAGGGAAGCTACTTGTTGCAACATAGGGCGGCGTACCGCCCCCGATGGTATAGGTCTGGGCGAAAGCAGCACCAGGCGTAATCGTCATCGACGATGCCGCAGTTGTGTACAGCGCGGTGCTAGACCCGGATGTCACGGCAATATCAAACTTACTACCTTTTGCATCCATCACAGAGACTGTGGCCTTACCTGCCACCACAGTCCCTACGTACACCATATCGTCACCACTGATCCACCCAATGGCCACTGCTGGATCGCTGCTGAATTGGGTATAGGGCTTGACTCCACCGGTGATCGCATAAGCCTGCAGCGAGCCAACCTGCAGAGTGACAGCTGCCGGCGCCAAAACCGAGAATGTTGGGTTGGGTCCCGAACTGAGACCGGGCGATCCGCCGCCACCACCGCACGCGGCAAGTATGACGGCAACCAAAATGGACAGCAAATAGGAAAAGATACGCATGGTGTACTCGTGTGTAGTCTAGTCAGTTCGATTATCGCGTAGCGCCGCGATCAGAAATCATCTTGGGTGTGATGAACACCAGCAGTTCCTGCTTGCTGGTCGAGCGCGCCTTGCTCTTAAACAGGTTTCCAATGGCGGGCAGATCACCCAGCAAGGGAACGCGGGTTTCGTCTTCCTTGGTGGTTTCAGCGTAGATGCCGCCAATCACCACGGTGCCGCCGTTCTCCACCAGCACTTCGGTCTTGATATGTTTGGTGTCAATGGCAAAACCTGCTGTGGTCAAGCGGCCTACAGTGTCCTTGCTCACGTCCAGTTTCAAGATGATGCTGCCTTCCGGGGTGATCTGGGGTGTCACCTCCAGCTTCAGATTCGCCTTGCGGAAGGCAATGGACGTCGCACCACTCGCGGTTGCCACCTGATAGGGCAATTCTTCACCCTGTTCAATGGTCGCCTGAACCTGATCGGCGGTCACCACACGGGGACTGGAAACCACCTTGCCCTTGCCATCGGCCTCCAGAGCCGAAATCTCCAAATTCAGGAAACGATTGGCACTGGCATTGAAAATCGAGACGGCGAACTGTGCGGCCGACGACAGGGCCGGGTAGTTAACAACGGCCGGCATAGTGACAAATTGGCCCGATGTGTCGGTCGTTCCACCCGCACCGCTGGAAGCAACGGCATTTGAGTAGTTGGTTCCGAAAGCCACGCGGTTGTCACCATTGAGCTGATAACCCCCATTACCGCCTTGGTTGGCCCGGATGTCGGAGGCACCCAGCTTGACACCCAGCGACTTACCGAAAGTATCCGTGGCTTCCACGATGCGCGCCTCGATTAGCACCTGCCGAACGGCGATATCGAGCTTGGTGATCAGCTGCTGAATCTGCTCCAGCTTGCTGGGAATGTCGGTCACAAACAGTTGGTTGGTCCGCTTTTCGGCAATCACGCTGCCGCGCGAACTGAGGATGCGTGCACTTCCCTTCTCTCCGCCACCGTCCGCCTTGAAGTAGGCGGCGATTTCCTCGGCCTTGGCATAGTTGATCTGGAAGGACTGGGTCCGCAAGGGCTCCAAGCCCTGCACGGCAACCGCAGACTCCAGGTCAAGTTTTTCCTTGGCGGCGATCTCATCTTTGGGGGCGACCCACAGCACGTTGCCGCTCTTGCGCAGACCCAAGCCCTTGGCCTGCAGGATGATGTCCAGCGCTTGGTCCCACGGAACATCCTGCAAACGCAAGGTCACGGAACCAGCTACCGAGTCCGAAGTCACGATATTGAAGTTGGTGAAATCAGCAATGACCTGCAGGAGTGAGCGAACTTCAATGTTCTGGAAATTGAGCGACAGCTTCTGACCGCTATAACCAACGCCCTGCGTCAGCTTCCTGGGGTCGACCTTGATTTCCTTCACTTCCACTACGAACTGCTCGTCGCTCTGGTATGCGCTGTGCTCCCACTGCCCTGTAGGCTCGATGACCATGCGGACGCGGTCCCCCACCTGGGTGGACGTGACCGACTTAACCGGGGTACCAAAATCGGTGACATCCAGGCGCCTGCGCAGTCCTTCTGGCAAGGTGGAATTCATGAACTCCACGACCAGCCCCTGGCCTTGCTGGCGAATGTCCACACCGACCTGGTTATTGGGCAAGGTTACGACGACCCGGCCGGCACCGTCGGTGGTTTTGCGGAAATCAACATCCTTCAACGGTGCAGTATCCCGTGCCCGGTTCTCGGCAAAATTGGTATTGGCCGCAGCCACGGTCTGCGCCGTGCGCGCTGGCGAGTCCAGGAAGACCAGCAAGGACTTGCCCTGGATTTCTGCGGTGTATCCGGCGGGATTCTTGAGATTCAACACTACCCGGGTGCGCTCGCCGGCTTGCACCACACTGACCGACTTCAGATTGCCTTGGTTCATATCGACCGTGGAGCGCCCCATGGCGCTGGTCACACCCGGAAAATCCAACGCAATCCGCGCCGGCGACTGGATCGCAAACCCGGCCGGCACAGCCGACAACTCCTTCGATAGATCAATACGCACAACCTCCGCACCGCCCTGCACGGACCCGGTCACGGACTCGATCGAGGTCTGCGCATGAACCGTCGCACCCAACAGCAGCGCAGCCGCAACAATAATCCTCTGCCACATGCGCAAACCCGCATCCATACGCTGATTCTGGTTATTCATTTTGATGACCTCTCTTGCAACTGAAGCGTTGCAACGCGTTCAATCCACTCTCCGACCGCGTCCTGCACGATTTCGCGCAATGTCACTTCAGTCTCGCTGATTTTGGTAACCCGACCATAGTTTTGGCCCAGATAGGCCCCCACCTTGACCTGGTACAACAGGTTGTCCACCTTCACCAGCGCAACCGGTTGCCCGGCCTTGTAAATGCTGCCGACAACACTCATGGCGTCCAAGGGAAATGCCTCCAAGGGCTCCTTGCGTCGAGCCAATTCGGGAGCGACCAAGGCGGCATTGGCAGCGACCTGATTGGAATCCCGCTTCAAAGCCTGCGTCAGCTTCTCTTTGCTAAATGGCTCCACGGTACCGACATTGGCATACGCCTCGGGCTTGAATTGCTTGGGCGCCGGCAACGGCTCCACCTTGGGGCGTGTCTGGTTGCGCTCCTCCACCATCCATTGGCGGACATTGTCTTCACTCGACGACCCACAAGCACTCAGCACAACGACCACCACACCGAGAGCCAGTAAATGAAAATGCTTCATTTCTTGGCCCCCTTGGAAGCCTTGCTTTGCGCGGCAACCTCGTCCTTGTCGAGGTAGCGGAAGGTTTTGGCGGTGGACTCCAACGCCAAACCTCCATCAGCGCGTGGCGTAATCGTCAAATTGTTCAGTGTCACAATCCGCGAAAGATTGGCGATATCGGCCGCAAACGCACCAATATCGTGGTAACGGCCGTTGACCTTGATGGCAATGGGCAGTTCTGCGTAGTAATCCTTGACCGCGACCAACCCCGGTCGGAACAGGTCAAACTGCAGACTACGCCCCAGGCCAGCCTGGTTGATATCCGACAGCAGTGCGTCCATTTCGGCCTTGCTGGGCAATTGCTTCTCCAACTGCGTCACGTATTGCTGAACTTGCTCGCGCTGCTTCTTGAGCACATCCAGATTGACCGCCTTGGTCAGCTTGGTTTTGTAGTCCTCGCGCAGCTTGGTCTCCTTCGCCTGCTCCTGCTGCAACAACTCGTCCGAACCATTCAACCAGACAAACCACAGAGCCACGACAATCACAACTGCTGTCGCGGCGAACAATGCATACCGAGGTAGGGACGGCCAAACGGAGGGATCCTTGGGATCCAGGCCGCTGAACTGCGCCACCAGCTTTTGCTGCAGTTGCGCAAAATCAATAGAACCGAGAGATTTGGATGCCATTGGAATGCTCGCTAACTCTTGGCGGCGCCGCTAGCGGCGGCGGCAGGACTGGGCGCGGCACCGCCAGATGCAACCGCCTTGGCAGCCTTTTCCGCCTCACTGGCACGAACCAACCGGACCCGAATCACAAAATTGGACACCCGCCGTTGGTCACGGGGCGTCAATGCAACGGTTCCCGCCACGATTTCCACCAACTCCGGTTTGGCGAACCAGGGCGTATTGCTGGAAAGATTACGCAACAACTCCGACACCCGCTCATTCGACTGCGCCACGCCATTGAGCGTGACGACCTGATCGGCCTGGACCATCTTCGAGATATACACACCATCCGGCAACTGGTTCACCAGTTCCGTCAGCAAATGCACCGGTAGATTGCGATCCGATTGCAGATCCTCCACCGCCTGCTGGCGTGCCCGCAATGCGGTGATCTCGGCCTCTAGGGTTGCAATGTCCTTGATCTGGCCTTCCAGCTTCTTGATTTCGGTTTCCAGCGCCTGATTGGTGTCCTGCTGCGCCGAAATGGCCGCCTGGTACCACAAGAAAATAGCGCCCGCGACCAAGCCCCCTAATAGGGCCGATGCACCCAAGGACACATTGAACAGGTCACGGCGACGCTTGCGTGCGACCTCACGATGCGGGAGGAGGTTGATCAGAATCACTGCGCGAACCTCCGCAGGGCCAGGCCACAGGACGTCAGATAGGACGGCGCCTCACGGGTCATTTTTTTCAACCGCACGCCGTCCCCGATTTCCATGCCGTCGAAGGGATTGAGCAAACTGCACGGGAAGGTTGTGTGCTGGGTCACCGCGGCGGTCAGTCCGGGCAATGCCGCTGACCCGCCTGCCAGCATGACATAGTCCACCTTGTTGTGCGGCGTGCTGGTGAAGAAGAATTGCAGCGCGCGCCCCAACTCCTGCACCATGGTCTCGATGAAAGGCCGCAACACCGACGACTCATAGTCATCCGGCAACTCGCCGCTGCGCTTCTTGGATTCGGCCTCTTCCTGTGAGAAGCCATACTGGCGCACGATCAATTGCGTCAACTGCGCGCCGCCAAAGGCCTGGTCCCGGTCGTATAACACCTCGTCGTCGCGCAGCACCTGCATGCTCGTGGTCAGCGCGCCAACCTCGAACAGCGCGACGATCAACCCAGCGCCCTTGTTCGGCAAATTCTCGATCAGCCGACCGGCCGCCAGGCGCGAGGCATACGACTCGACATCAACCACCACCGGCGTCAAACCAGCCGCCTCGGCCAGACCTTGGATGTCTTGAACCTTTTCCTTGCGCGATGCGGCGATCAGCACCTCCACGTCGCCCGCCGACGTGGCACTTGGGCCAATCTCGCAAAAATCCAAACTCACTTCATCCAACGGGAAGGGGATGTACTGGTTGGCCTCGTTCTCAACCTGCTGTTCCAACTCGGTATCCGACATGCCGCCAGGCAGGACAATCTTCTTGGTAATCACCGCGGACGGTGGCAACGCCATGGCCACGTTCTTGGTCTTGGTGCCGCTCTTCTTGATCAGGCGCTTGAGCGCATTGGCAACTTCTTCGAATTTTTCGATGTTGCCATCCGTGATCCAGCCACGTTCCAGCGGTTCAATGGCACACCGTTCCAGCACCAGGTTTCCGGCCTTGTCACGACCCAACTCCACCAGTTTGACGCTGGAGGAACTGATATCCAACCCGAACATGGGAGCGGGCTGACGACTGAAAAACGACCCCAATGAGATCAAAACGGTCCCCTGAAACAGGCCAGTCAGCGCCGGCCAAACTTAAGAATTCACTTGAATGCTATCAGTAAGCTCCTTGTCCGGCAAAGGTTTTTTCAAATTCGGACGTTTTGAAACGTTGCCAAAAGCAGACGCTTTTTCTTGGTTACACAATTTCCCGACACCGAATGCATGCGCGACGCCAGCAGCAGCAACAATGCTGGGTCCTGCGCTTGCGGTACCGACCCGGGTCCGGTTTTTATAATGCGGCGCGATCCCCAACACGTCTATGTCCACCACATCCCCCCCGCCTGACAAAGAGTCCCCCTCGACGCGCAAGCCCAAAGCCAAAGCGCCACTGCACTGGGCCGTCAAACTGGTCTTGTGGTTGGTGGGCCTGGCGGTGGCCGGCGCGCTGTCCCTGCTGATGGTGATCGCGGTTGCCCTGGCCGTGGCCTTCCCCAACTTGCCCGACATCTCCGACCTCTCGGACTACCGCCCCAAGTTGCCACTGCGCATCTTCTCGGCAGAAGGCGACCTGCTGGCCGAATTCGGTGAGGAGCGCCGCAACCTCACACCCATCGCCGAAATCCCCAAGGTCATGACCAATGCGGTACTGGCCATTGAGGACGCCCGCTTCTACCAGCACGGTGGCGTGGACTACCTGGGCGTGCTGCGGGCCGGCCTAGCCAACGTGGGCAAGGCCAAGAGCCAGGGCGCGTCAACCATCACCATGCAGGTGGCGCGCAATGTGTACCTATCGTCCGAGAAGACCTTCACCCGCAAGATCTACGAAATCCTGCTGACCTTCAAGCTGGAGCACTACCTGACCAAGGACCAGATCCTGGAGATCTACATGAACCAGATCTTCCTGGGCAACCGGGCCTATGGCTTTGCCGCCGCGTCTGATGCCTACTTTGGCAAGCCACTCAAGGACATCACCATCGCCGAGGCCGCCATGCTGGCCGGCCTGCCCAAGGCGCCCTCGGCTTACAACCCCATCAGCAACCCGCAACGTGCGCGCATCCGCCAGCGCTACATCATCGACCGCATGCTGGAAAACGGCTTCATCACCGAAAAAGAAGCCGAAGCCGCCAAGAACCAGGAACTGCACGTCAAATCCGGTGCGGGCAACAATTCGGTGCACGCCGAGTACGTGGCCGAAATGGTGCGCCAACTGATGTACTCCCAGTATGGCGACGAAACCTACACCCGCGGTCTGGACGTGCGCACCACGCTGCGCACGGCCGACCAGGTTACGGCCTATAAGGCCTTGCGCAAGGGCATCATGGATTTCGAACGGCGCCAGGTCTACCGCGGCCCGGAGAAGTTCATCACCGTCCCCACCAACGCCCAGGAAGCCGAGGACGCGGTGGACGACGTGCTGGACGACCACCCGGACAACGGCGACGTGATGTCCGCCGTGGTGCTGGAGGCGGATGCCAAACACATTAAGGCCATGCGCCAGGGCGGCGTCACCCTCGATATCACGGGTGACGGCCTCAAGCCCGCGCAATCCGGCCTGTCCGACAAGGCGCCGCCCCACATCAAGCTGCGCCGGGGTGCGGTCATCCGTGTCATCAAGACCCCCAAGGACACCTGGGAGATCACGCAGTTGCCCGAGGTGGAAGGCGCCTTCGTGGCGCTCGACCCGCGCGACGGCTCCATCAAGGCCCTGGTGGGGGGCTTCGACTTTGCCAAGAACAAGTTCAACCACGTGACCCAGGCCTGGCGCCAGCCCGGCTCCAGCTTCAAGCCCTTCATCTATTCGGCTGCGCTGGAAAAGGGCTTCACGCCCTCCACCGTCATCAACGACGCGCCGTTGTTCTTCGACGCCGGTGTCACCGGCGGCCAGCCCTGGGAACCCAAGAACTACGACGGCAAGTTTGAAGGCCCCATGACCCTGCGCCACGGCCTGGCCAAGTCCAAGAACATGATCTCCATCCAGGTGCTGCGCGCCATCGGCACGCAGTACGCCCAGGAGTGGATCACCCGATTCGGCTTCGAGGCTGAGAAACACCCGCCCTACCTCACCATGGCGCTGGGCGCCGGTTCGGTCACCCCCATGCAGATGGTGGTGGGCTACTCCACATTCGCCAACGGCGGCTACCGTGTCAACCCCTGGCTGGTGTCCAAGATCAGCGAGCAGCGTGGCAAGGTGCTGGTGGAGACCACTCCGCCGGTGCTGGACGACCTGGAGCACGCCATCGAACCACGCAACGCCTTCCTGATGACCAGCCTGCTCCAGGAGGTCACGCGCTCCGGCACCGCCGCCCGCGCCCAGGCCACCCTGAAACGACCCGACATCTACGGCAAGACCGGCACCACCAACGACTCCATGGATGCGTGGTTTGCCGGCTACCAAAAGACCATTACGGCCGTGACCTGGATCGGCTACGACACGCCGCGCAAGCTGGGCGACCGCGAAACCGGCGGGGGCCTGAGCCTGCCGGTGTGGATCACCTTCATGGAAAGTGCCCTCAAGGGCGTGCCGGTCTCGGAACCGTCCGCGCCCGAAGGCGTGGTGAACGTGGGCGGCGAGTGGTACTACGACGAGTACGCCAAGAGCGCTGGCGTCTCCAGCATGGGCCTGGACAGCAAGCCCGAGCCTGCCACCATCCCGATGCCCCCGGCCGAAGAAAAGAAGAAGATCCTGGACCTGTTCCGCAACTGATCCAGGAGAAGCGATCAGGGCGTGAAGCGCAGCGCCTGCCCGGACTGCTCCGTGGCGTTGCGCGACAGGGCGGCAAAGAACTCGCCCTGGCCCTTGGTGTCTTGCCAGGCGCCATCGACAAAGCGGTAGTGGAAGCCGCCCGCGCGCGCCGCCATCCAGACCTCTTGCAAGGGCTTTTGCAGGTTGATGATGATCTGGCTGTGGTTGGCGAAGGTCAGCGTCACCATGCCGCCCACGCGCTGGTTGTCCACGTCGGCATCGGTCTCGTCGTTGATGCGGTCACAGGCCGCTTCCACCGCCTTGAGCAGAGCCTCGGCCTGGTCCATGTATTCGGTATCAGTCATTACAGTTTACGTATCTTCGCAAGCTGGCTTTCCAGCCATTTAATCGCTTGCTCATTCCCTGTTTTTTCTATTGCGGCCGCCGCAACTGTCATGCCGACATCTATGCCTGCGATCTCGGCTAGGCGCGCTTGCACGTCTGTTGATGGCTCTTTGTAGCCGTGTCTCCAGTTGCTTAGGGTTTGTCTAGTTGTGCCCATTGCGCCCGCTAGTTTTCCGTCGCTTCCGTATATGGATGCGGCCTTGTCGATAAGAAAATTCAATCGTTGACGGTCTTGCATCTAACCCTCCTGTGGGTTACAGTTGGTACATAACCCAAAGTCGGGTTATACCCGGATATCGGGTTATTCAAACTGTAACACCAAGGACCGGCAATGTCTCATAGCGATCTGTATCACCAGCTTTTGAATTCGGCGCATGCTGACGGCTACTTACTTTCTCCTGGTAGTGGCTGCTTGATTCACTGCGCACTTGGCAACATCGATGCGCACAACGCCCGCCATGTTGATGGTGATCACGATGCTCACGTGTTGGCTTGGCTTGAAAAGATGCTAGGCACTCTTGTTAATGCCATGTTCCGTACGGACATGGCTGTCGTTTGCACTCCCCCGGCTGAAAAGGTCGCTGCCGCTGACTTGCCGGTCCCGGTGGTTGGCTCCAGTAAGTCGGGGGAGTGCTCCCTGCAAGATTGCCCCCCTGACGGTGTAAACGAGACCGCGCCAACTGTGACAGCGGTTCCTTCGGTCTCCGGCCCTCAGGCGGGCGCCCTTCGTCTCTCAAACCTTGATGTGCATGGCAAGCTGGTGAAGCGTGGTCGCAAGGTCAGCTACGGCGGTCTACGTGCCCTCGTGACACGTGTCAACCGTGGCCGGTGTGTCGTGGGCTACCTCGATATCAACGAGCGCTTCACGGGCCGCTCTGAGTGGCTCATCTGCGAACGTGTGGCGGTGGTCTCGTGATTCAGCGCAGGTCGTTCAATGTCATCGGTTGTGTGGTTCCTTCTGTCCTGGGCTCTCTCTGCGCCCTGGCTAGCGCTTCCACTAGGCCTGACTCTTTGATGCCGTCTCGGATGGCTGTCTTCGTCACCCAGTACATCACAAAGATCACGATGGCCAGTACCACCAGCTCAGTGATGGTGCTCCAAAACATCGCGCGCTGTATCTGCGCTTCTACTGCGTTCAAGTTCATCGTTGCTCCCTTCTTTGTTGCTGGGCTTGAGTCTATCGCTTGCATGAGTCCATCCAGTAGCCCACTCCTTCGTGGTCCTCTGGCTGGGCTTATCCAGTGCATCAACTTTTAAAGGTAGTCACCATGGCTCATTCATCCACAGTACAGGTTCTCAAGGTCGTTAACGAGTCGCGCAAGACTAAGAAGGGCGAGGAATTTCAAATTCGGATGGCCGAGGTCGTTCTCTACACCGACGAGGGTGAGGTGGAGGTCGTCGGTCCCATGCGCCTGTCCGAGTCTCTGCTGGAGGGTTTGAAGCCTGGGTACTACCGTGCGGGGTTCACCATGGAGCGCCAGGGTTGGGGCGATAACAAGGGCGATATCGTCTCGCGCTGCGTCAGCCTCACCCCCGTGCCCATGAAGGGTGTCCCGACCCCTGCGGCCTCTGCTCCCGCTCAAAAGGCCGCGTAGCCAATGCTCTGCCTTGCCCAGTCCACCACTGACGCCACGCAGGTTCGTATAGTTTCTGTCGATGCCGGCTCCTGTGGTCCCGGTGAGTTCGCCGCGTTCTCTCAGGCCGAAGTCACTCAGGCACTGGGCAACCCCTTCTATCTGGACGCGGCTAGCGCCATCAGCATTAGCCAGGCAATCCTGTTGGTATGGGCCGTGGCCTGGGTCTTTAGAGCGATCCGCAAGCAACTCGAATCCATGGAGCCCATCCACGACACCGAATGACTCTGTAGCGGGTAGCCGGTCAACGTCGTGATGACGCCATCGGCCTCCCGGTGCAATGTCGCACCGTCAACGAAAGTGAAACATGAAGCAACTGAAAGTACTCGGCGCCCGTTTGGCCCAATCTGCTGCCGCCCGTGGCCTGGCTACAGCCGGCACGCTGATGGGTCTGGCCAGCGCTGCTCGTGCAGACGTGACCTTCACCCTGGACCCCGCTCCCATCGTCACCACCATTGCAGGCGCCGTCACGGTGATCAGTGCCATTGGTGTGGCTGTGTTGTCCTTGGCTGTCGTGATCAAGCTGTTCAAGTGGGTGCAACGCGTCCTGTAAGGGGTGCTGCGCATCTGTGAAAACGGCGGGGGCACTGGGCAACTGGTGCCCCTTCTTGCTGGTGAGAGTAGTGGAGTTTGGATTCCAAAGGATCGGGCGTTTTGCGGGTCCTTTGGAATCTAAACGGAACGAAACGGTGGTCGATCATGTACGGCATCTGGTATCTGGTGGCGGTCCTAGGAGGCGGGTTAATCCTGTTCTGGCCGTGAGCAGGGGTCCGGTATTGGGTATGGGTGAAACCCATGTAGCGAAGCGGTACTGTGTCCAGCCCACGGCAGCATCAGGAAACATCGGGGGTCCGATAGCCTTAGACCCTTCCACCTGTGGCAGCTCCTCTCCGCGTGTGAGCCGTGGGCAAGCTGGGGCAAAACTTCGCGCCCTGATAAACAACCTCGGCATGGGCCTGCTGTTGGCTCTGTTCCTGCTGTTTTGGTGCAGCGAGGATGCCCACGCGGCGTTTCCAGCGACGCAGACAAATCCCACTGCCTGCACTGTCGCGCCTTGCTACAACTGGTCGGCGGGCTATGGCTATTTCGCGACGCCTACGGCTGCGGCGCAAAGCTGGGTGGCGAACCATTCAAGCTACAGCGCTGTTATCCAGACTGTTGCCGATACATCGTTCACCTGGAATTCGCCCGTTTATCCACAGTGGGGTACGACTACCCAAGGTCTTACGAAAGTAAGTGTGAACCCTGTCGCTGCGACCTATTCGTGCCCTGCGACTGCTGCGCTTAGTGGCAGCATGTGTACATGTATCGCCCCGAACACGCAGAATGCTGCGGGCACTGGTTGTGATGCGCCTAACTTGTGCAAGACACTCGTTGGTAACTTCGCAGGCAACTACACCGGGTCTGGCAAGACTGGTACAAAGACGTATTGCGACGGGGGTTACACATTGCCTATGTCGGGTGACCCTGCCCTGACGGGGTGCGTGATTTCTGGTAATGCTGACGCTGCTTGGCAAAACGCTGATGGGTCATGGACTTGGGGCGCGGGTATGTCGTACACCGGGGACAAGTGCGACTACTACGCAGCATCTCAAAACGGGGGCGCTAATAGCGGCTCAAAGTCTGACCCTACGTCTTGCCCCGCAGGTCAGCACCCCGGCACGGTTAACGGCACGCTGACTTGCTATACGCCGTCGAACACTGCGCCTAAGGAGACGTCATCCAATACTAAGAGCCAGACGACTAACCCGGATGGCACCACTACCAACTACACGACCAATACCACAAACAATTGCAACGCGACGACCTGTACCACGACCACCTCGACCACTCAATCTACTAGCGGCCCCTCCGGTCCTGTCTCTGGTCCTACTACGACCACTAGTACTTCTACTTGTGACCGCAATACACCGGGATGCTCGTCAACAGCGACCTCTCCATCTGCACCCATCACGAGGACCGACGTAACATATCCATCAAGTGGGCCTCCCACTACTACCACTACGACCTCGACGACGACAGGCGGTGGTGCCGGTGGTTCTGGCTCAGATATGGCTGGTTACTGTGCGGATCATCCGACGGCGGCGGCTTGTAAGCAGCAGCCTGACAGTACATGGTCTGGTGCCTGCGGCGCGCCGCCGTCGTGCTCTGGTGATGCTGTGATGTGTGAGATTGCGGTGGAGCAGTTCAAGCGCAATTGCCAGACCCTCGAGCCCGACACGAACACCGGCAGCACTGTGAACCAGGCTCTCTCAGGCGCTGACGGTCAGAACACCGACACGCTCAAGGCGAATCGGTCAATCGTCAACGTCGGCAGCTTCGATCAGTCGGGACGTGGCTGGTCCCGCTCGTGTCCGCAAGACCCCGCTTTCACGTTGCCGTGGGCCAGTGCGTCCGCAAATCAGTTCGTGCTCCCGTTTTCAAAGGTCTGTGGCCCGCTTGGGCTTCTCTCCAATGTGGCAGTCGCTGTAACCCTGCTCGGCTGCCTGGTGTTCTGTATCGACGTTAAAAAGGCTGGTTGATATGCCGCTTCTTATCTCTGCGCTGCTGGGCGGACTGCTCCAGCTCTCTGGCTCTCTCGTGGGTCGTGTGTTGATTTCACTCGGGTTTGGGTTTGCTGAGTACCAGGGCATCAGTGCTCTAGTGTCCACAGTGACGAGTGCCGCTACCGGGGCCATGTCGGGGCTTGAGTCCACAGGCTTTCCCTTGATTGCGGCGTGGGCGGGCTTCTTCCGTCTCGACGTGCACGTCTCGATGATCATCAGCGCTATAGGCGTCAAGATCGCGCTCAATGCGCTCGGTGGTGCATCTGTTCGCAAACTGGTGTCCAAGTAAATGGCCATCAACTTCGTCACTGGCCTTCCTCGCGCCGGCAAAACGCTCTGGGCCCTGTGCGCTGTCAAAGAGCGCGCTGACCGTGAAAAGCGGCAGGTCTATACCTGCAACATCCCTGGTATCAAGAGCGGCCCAGGTGAGCCGCTAGAGGGCTGGCAAGAGATCGAACATCCCGATCTGTGGCTCACGCTCCCGCATGGCTCCATCGTCCTCGTGGACGAGCTACAGGACTTCTGGCAGAAGGGCGCTGCTGGCTCCAAGGTTCCCCCTCCCATCCTTGAGTTGTCGAAGCACGGCAAGCGCGGTATCGACTTCTACATCATCACGCAAGAGCCCAATCTTGTTCACCAGACCCCGCGCGATCTGTGCGCCCATCACTACTACGTGGTTCGTGCATTCGGTTCGCACAATGCGATGGTCCACAAGTTTGAGCGGATGCAACTGCACCCGGAAAAACAGAAGAAGAACAGCGAAAAAATGCCCTGGCGCTACAACACCAAGGCATTTGGTTGGTACAAGAGCGCCGACGTTCACACGGTCAAGCGCGAGATACCCAAAAAGGTCCTTGCTATCCCAATCTTTGCGGCGCTGGTAGGCCTCTGCATCTGGGGCGCGTTCCAGCTTGGCGGCAACTTCATTGAAAAGGCCAAGGGCGCGAAGCCCGCGAATCAGGCTACTACCGCGCCGGGCTACCCGCAAAACGGCCTTGGCGGGCCGTATGGTGGTCCTGGCGGGCCTCGGCAAGCGGAGCCTCTGACGCCGGCGCAGCTAATGGCCAGCTACCAGCCTCGTTTTGAGGGCATGCCCCAGACGGCCCCCCGCTATGACGAGATCACCAAGCCTTCTACTGCGCCGTATCCAGCGGCCTGTATGTTGATGGGCGACCGTTGCACCTGTTTCACGCAGCAGGCTACTCGCATTCAGACCCCCGACGACCTCTGCCGCCAGATCGTCAAAAACGGTTTTTTTGTGGACTGGCAGCAAGCCCAGCAAACAGGTCAGGGCACGCAGCAAGCGCAAGGGGTGGCCAATACCGCGCTGACACCGGCACAAGCGCCCCTCGGCCCCATTGCGGGCAACCCAGGCGCATCGCCAGCGGTGCAGATACCGGACACCTTGCGTGTTGCTGCGGCGGATGCGGGCAATGAGAGGGACGCCGGTGCGCTTCAGTACATGCATATCGGTAAGCGGTTGGTGAGTCAGTGACGTTCTAAAGGGGTTTTTATGCCTGGTGGATATGGTGATGGTGACGATATGGACTGGGATCGCGGTGGTCGTCCTGGTGAGGATGGCTATGAGGATGATGGGGGCGAGGATTACACCGAGTGCCAGCACTGTTCAACGTTCACGGCTGATAGCGAGGTCGACGCATATGAAAGCGGTTGGGTCTGCGCTCATTGCAGTGGGTTTAATGAGTACTAGCCTGTTACATCCGCCGGCCGCAAGAGCCGTATCCGTTTTGTTTGCACGCTCAGACTCTTGTTACAAAGACCTGGTAACCGATGTGTGGGACATCGGCCGGGATGCACGGAATTACCAGGGCGATAACGCGGTAATCTGCCATCCACCTTGCCGCGCCTGGGGACGCTTGCGCCGCTGGGCCAAGCCTCGCACTGATGAGAAAGCTTTGGCACTGTTTGCTGTGGATGAGGTTCGACGTTGTGGCGGCGTACTGGAGCATCCGTACGGAAGCACGTTGTGGGGTGCTGCTCAGTTACCTTTGCCTGGCCACACTGACGATTGGGGAGGGTTCACCATCCTCGTTGAGCAGGGTTGGTGGGATCACCCTGCTCCAAAGCCTACGTATCTATATATCGCTGGTTGTAGAAAATCGGATTTGCCCGAATTGCCGGTCAAGTTACACCGAGCTGCTGGGCGTACTCTCGATCTCTCGCCTGCGGATCGCGAGCGTACGCCGCCTGCATTCGCTGAATTTCTGTTACGTGTGGCCAGCATGTGCCGGGCGCCTCAATTACACGGATCCAGGCTCGCTGTTACAGCCACCGCGGTCGCTGGCTGTAACACTGAGCCGGCGCCTGCGGCTGTGACAGCTGCTGACAAGCGTGCGGCGTTCAAGCGTTGGGCGGTGGGCCTGTGATGGCGGCTCTCCCTGATAGACAAGGCGGCGCGGCGGTCTATGTTGGCGTGTATGGCCCTTGCACGGCCTTGCGTGGCCCTGTGGCGCTGCGGCGGGCCATGTGCCAACGGCTGGCGGGCGGTGGTGTGCTGATCGTCCCTGTTGCCCGTTTGTTGGGCGTGGTCCGGGTGCTGTGTGTGGCGACCGCGCGGAGCGCGGGCGCCCACCACGCGCCCGGCCTAATTTATTACTAGAACACTTTAGGAAATAGACCTACTGCGGCGGGTCTTTGATGGGTAAAAAAGAAACCCGGCATCGATTGCAGTCGATCCGGGTTCGTGACTGAAACAAAAAAGGGTTGTTCCAATGCGACGAATTATCGGTATCAAGGACGCAAATGGCAAGCTGGTGGATCCGGTGTGTATGGTTGGCACACACTCCACCACGGATTTTGATGTCCACATCTGGGAGTCAAATGGGCACCGTGAAATGTCCGTCCGTCCGGTGGTCTACTGGGAAGAAGACCCGGATTGGAGAGAGCCACGCGATTTGTTCCCGGATCAGCCTTCCCTGGAGCAGATCAAGGACGAGGAAGACCGTAGGCTACGTAACCTTGAAAAAAGCGCACGGCGGGCCACTACGACGTGTCGTAGAGTCATCAAGGCTGAGGCTTTTAATGAGATGCTGACCTTGACCTACCGGGAAAACCAGACTGACCGGGAGTTGTGTAAAAAACACTTTTCCATCTGGTCCAAGCGCATGAAACGGGCGCTCGGTGAGTTCCGCTACTGTGCCTCGTTTGAGCGTCAAGAACGTGGCTCTATGCACATCCATTGCGCTACTCACAAGTTGCCAAAAAGCGCAGTGCACAAGGGTGCAGTGGTCAAGGCATGGCAACTTGGGACCAAGATATGGCGCGATATCGTGGGCGAGGATAACGGCCTGTGCTTCGTGGGTGGAAAGACCAAGTTTGGCGGGTCTCGGCGCAACCTCTCATCGGCCAAGATGGCCGCGTACGTGTCCAAGTACATCATGAAGGATTTTGCGGATGCTCCCGAGGAATCGAACCGATATAGCCGGTCCAATGGGACGCTTCCTAAGCCTCAAAAAATGACGTTCTACGGTACCTCAATGGGCGAGTTGATCGGTGCGCTTTTTGAGTGCAAGGATGGCGACTGCATTGTGTCGCACTCCGTCGGCAAGTGGGGTGACAGCTATTGGCTCTGCACTGAGCCTGATCCCTACTACCTGCAATGATTAATCGTGGTCAAACTGCCGTAGCCCGTGCTGTGTTACCCGGTCATAGTCGCGGTCAAGCTGCTGCAAATACAGGGTTGTGGTCGAGAGCGCTGTTGTGGCCCATCGGTCTACGGATTCACAGTTTTCTGCTGACAGGGGTAGTAGCTTGGTTCTTAGCATTACCGCTGCATCTTTGCCGTGTTGGATGTGGCCTTCTTCGTGGATTTGGAGCTGTCGTTGTCCTCGGTTCCATGCTGCTTGGTCTTGTTGGGGTGCTCGTGTCTGTTCTACCCATTCAGGCATGAGGATGTCTCCGCTCACGGTGATGATCAGGTTATCGATGGTGCATTGCTTGCCTGTTTGGGCGTGCTTGTACTCATATTCGAGTTTCCATTGCGCCCAGGCGCTGAATTTGCCTGATGCGCGTAGATTTGTGAATGCGCTCAGATAGTCCTTGCCGTGTATAGGGTATGTGCGCTGTTGGAGGTTGAATTTGATTTGTGCTGGTGGCGCGGTTTGTTGCCCACCTGGTCTTATGGTCAGCGTGGTTCCACTGGTGCAAGGCTGGTCTGTGAATATGCCTGGTGCGCATTGGAATATTTCAGCCTGCGCGGTCGTTGCAAACACCATCGCTGCTATTGCTGCTTTTTTCATAGTTTTCCTCCCGTGTTGCTTTATATTACTGCTCTTAAAATAATAGCAAGGGGGAACGGTGCGTAAGGTCGGATATGCGCGGGTGTCTACAGTGGACCAGGACACGGCGTTGCAGCTGGATGCCTTGAAGAAGGCGGGAGTCCGTACAGTGTTCAGGGAAAAGGGCTCGGGGGTGGGGCCTAGACCTGAGTTACATCGAGCTCTGGATTCACTTTGTACAGGTGATGTGCTTGTGGTCTGGAAGATTGACAGGGTGGCTCGTAGCTTGAGCGATTTGCTGCGCATTCTTGAGGTTCTAAAAGATGCTGGCGCCTCTATTCGCTCCCTCACTGAGCCAATAGACACGAGCTCCCCCATTGGGGAGTTTACGTTTCAAATTTTGGGTGCCGTTGCCCAGCTCGAAAGATCAATGATTCGTGAGCGCGTGATGGCTGGCCAAGCTGCTGCTAGAGCGAGGGGGAAGCGGTGGGGGAATCCTCGCGGCGTGCCCTACGAGGTGGAGGTTGCACTCACGGATATGTACGCAACTGGTGAGTACACGATGGAAGAGCTAGCGGATATTTGGGGCGTGACTTATGCGTCGGCTAAGGGCGCTCTTTATCGGCGCTATGGTATGGGTAATCTTCGTTCTGTGAAGTGCGAGTAAGTACAATTTCACGATGTTGAACGCAAAGCAAATTCTAGTGAGCGCGCTTGCCCTTGTTGCCGGCATGGCGGGCCTGACCGGATGCGGCCAGACCGGCTCACTGTACCTGCCCAACCACCCCGCGCCGGCCTCCAAGCCTGCCGCACCCTCCGTTACGCCCGCCCCTGCGGCGGCCTCTTCCTCGCCCGCGTCTCCATAAGCCAGCGCGCACGCCGGCCCGGGCCAACAGCCCGACCAGATTGCTACTATTTCGATAGCTGCCCACGCACCATCGGCGAGGGCTGGAGCCCCATTTTCCGTATACGCCGGCGCAGCCGCCAACCCAGCAGGCTGCCCAGGATCGCCGCATACACGGCCACCTCGGCAAAGTTGTGCTTGCCGGCACGCATCCAGAAGAAGTGCAGAACGGCCAGTCCAGCCACCACGTAGACCAGGCGGTGCAGCGCCTGCCAGCGCTGGCCGCCCAGGGCGCGAATGGCACGGTTGAAAGACGTCAACGCCAACGGCGTGAGCAATACCACCGCAGTGAACCCCACCAGGATGAACGGCCGCTTGGCAATGTCGCGCACCACATCCGCCCACTCAAAACCCATGTCGAACCAGGCATAGGCCAACAGGTGCAGCACGGCGTAGAAATAAACGAACAGCCCCACCATGCGCCGAAACCGCGCCAGGGCCGGCAACTGGGCCACGGTGCGTAGCGGCGTGACGGCCAGCACCACGCACAGCAGGCGCAGCGTCCAGTCGCCACTGGCGCGCTCCAGCGCCTCCGCCGGGTTGGCGCCCAGCCGATCCAGGGCGGCGCCGGCCACCAGCCACAGCGCCGGCAGCAGGCCCAGCACAAAGGCCACGGGTTTGGCGGCCGGGCCCAGCAACCAACGATTGAGCGTCGTACGCATGCCGGCCGCTTAGTAGAACTTGCGCAGGTCCATGCCGGCGTAGAGCTGGCCCACCTGAGCCTCGTAGCCGTTGAACATCAGGGTCTTGCGCTTCCTGGAAAACAGGCCGTCCTCGCCGATGCGCCGCTCCGTGGCCTGGCTCCAGCGCGGGTGGTCGACGGTGGGGTTGACGTTGGAGTAGAAGCCGTATTCGTTGGCCGCGGCCTTGTTCCAGGCGGTGCCGGGCTGCTTTTCGGTGAAGCGGATCTTGACGATGCTCTTGCTGCTCTTGAAACCGTACTTCCACGGCACCACCAGGCGCACCGGCGCGCCGTTTTGGTTGGGCAGCACCTCGCCATACATGCCAAAGGCCAGCAGGGTCAGCGGGTGCTGAGCCTCGTCCAGGCGCAGGCCCTCCACATACGGCCAGTCCAGCACGCGCGAACCCACGCCGGGCATGGTCTTGGGGTCGGCCTGGCTGACGAATTCCACATACTTGGCGCTGCCCAGGGGTTCGACCCGGCGGATCAGCTCGGCCAGCGAATAGCCCACCCAGGGAATCACCATGGACCAGCCCTCCACGCAGCGCAGGCGGTAGATGCGCTCCTCCATGGGGCTGAGCTTGAGCAGGTCCTCCAACGCCCAGCGGCCCGGCTTCTTGACCAAGCCTTCGATCTCCACCGACCAGGGGCTGGTCTTGAGTGTGTGGGCGTAGGCAGCAGGGTCGGTCTTGTCGGTGCCGAATTCGTAAAAGTTGTTGTAGCCGGTGGCGTCCTTGTAGGTGGTGGGCTTGTCCATGGTGGTCGCACCCGCCACCGTGGAGGCATGCGCGGTCAGGGGCGCCAGCTTGCCCGGCCCGGCCGTGACGCCCTGCGCCAAGGCCTGGCGTGAGGCCCAACTGGCCAGAGCCGCGCCAGCAACGCCTGTGGCCATGAGTTTGAGCAGGTCGCGCCGCCCACCGTAGACGCTGGGGTCGGTGATTTCGCTGGCAGCGGGGTGGTGGTAGCCGTTACGTTGTGTCTTGATCAGCATGGTCTGTCCTTGGTTGCACCCATTGGTCGCCAGGGCGGGCCACTTCTTACACAGCCGCTTACACACCCGTCCCAAAAGCAAATGGGGCAGACCCACCTTGCGATGAGTCTGCCCCATTTGGCAGATTTTTGCGGACAAGGTTCCCAAAGGAACCCAGACCGCAGGGTCTATGGCTTAGCGCAGACCGGCGATGTAGTCGGCTACGGCCTTGATTTCGCGGTCGTTGAGCTTGGCGGTTTCCTGCGTCATTTGGATGCTGTTCTTGCGGCCACCGTCACGGAAGGCAGTCAGCTGGGCCACGATGTAATCCGCATACTGGCCGCTCAGGCGTGGGAACTGGGCGGGGATGCCAGCGCCGTTGGGGCTATGGCAGCCGGCGCAGGCGGCGATCTGGCGGTCGGCAATGCCACCGCGGTAAATGCGTTCGCCCAACTGGACCAGTTCCTTGTCGGCGGAAGCGCCGGGTTTGGCCTTCAAGTTGGCTGCAAAGTACGCGACATTCTTCATGTCTTCATCCGACAGCATGGAAGCAAAGCCCTTCATGACGGCATTGACGCGCTTGTCGGACTTGAATTCCTGCAATTGCTTGACCAGGTATTCCGGGTGCTGTTGTGCCAGCTTGGGGAAAGTGGGGGCAATGGAGTTGCCGTCCGGGCCATGGCAGGCAGCGCACACGGTCGTGAAAGTTGTCTCACCCTTGGCCAGATCCGGCTTGGCGGCCTTGGGGGCGGCTTCCGCATGGGCTGCGGGTGCGGGCGCCGGATCTTCGGCAAAAGCAAGAGCGGGCACAGCCACCGCCGTGGCGGCAAGGATCAGATGGGCAATCAACTTCATGGTGATGAAACGGTGTGTTTAGTGGGCAAAACTGTAGCATTCTACAATGGCGGCTCGGCTCACTTACCCGTGCTATGACCACCAAACCCAAGCCTCCCACTAAATCCCGAGCCGAATCCACCGCCACCCCGCCCCTCACCAAGCCGGCGGCCGTGACAGCGCAGGGTTGGTTGCACACAGCCCGCTTCCTGACCACGGCTCCCCAACTGCATTTCCTGCCCGAGCTGGAAGTGCCGGAAATCGCCTTCGTCGGCCGCTCCAACGCAGGCAAGTCCACCTGCATCAACACGCTGACCCAGCAGAAACAACTGGCCTTTGCCTCCAAGAAGCCAGGGCGCACCCAACACATCAACCTGTTTGCCCTGGGCAAGCAGGGCGTGACCGACGCCGTGCTGACCGACCTGCCCGGCTACGGCTACGCCGCCGTGCCCAAACAGGACAAAATCCGCTGGCAACAGGTCATGGCCAACTATCTGGTCACGCGCAAGAACCTGAGCGGCATCGTGCTGCTGTGCGACCCGCGCCTGGGCCTGACCGAGCTGGACGAAGTCCTGCTCGAAGTGATCCGCCCCCGGGTGGAAGAAGGCCTGAAGTTCCTCATCGTGCTGACCAAGGCCGACAAGCTCACCCGCGCCGAAGCCACCAAGGCCCTGTCGATTGCGCGACTGCAGGCCGGTGGCGGCCAGGCTATGCTGTTCTCTGCCACCAAACGCACCGGCATTGACAACGTGGCCCAGCTCCTGTGGGATTGGACCCACCCCGCACAGGAGCCCGTGGCAACCCCTGACGACATGCCGGCCCCCGCCGCATGATCGACACCTACCAACAAAGCCTACCCCACGGAATCACCCTCAGCTGCCGCGCCACCGGTGCGCGCGGACGGCCCGTTCTGCTATTCCTGCACGGCTTCCCCGAAGGCGCCTTCGTCTGGGATGCGATGCTGGAACATTTCTCGCAGCCCGAACACGGCGGCTACCGCTGCGTGGCGCCCAATCTGCGTGGCTTTGAGCACTCCTCTGCTCCAGCCGAGGTCAGCGCCTACCGGCCCAAACACCTGGTTCAGGACATTGCCGCCCTGGTGGCCATCGAGACCGGTGGCATCGCGCCGCTGGCCTGCCTGGTGGCCCACGATTGGGGCGGCGCCGTGGCCTGGAACTTTGCCAACCAGCACCCGGCGCTGACGCACAAGCTGGCCATCATCAACTCGCCCCACCCCGGCACCTTCCTGCGCGAGCTCAAGCACGGCCCGGCCCAGCAGGCTGCCAGCGCCTACATGAACTTCCTCATCCGCGACGATGCTGAAGCGCGGCTGACCGAAAACGACTTTGCCCGCCTGTGGGGCTTTCTGACGCACGATTTCACCGGCAACCGCCCCACACCCTGGCTGACGGAGGCCGTGAAGAACCAGTACCGCGCCGTCTGGTCGCAGGGCCTGCGCGGTGGTTGCAATTACTACCGTGCCTCGCCCCTGCGCCCGCCGCGTCCCGAGGACCCGGCCGCCGCCGCTGTCGAACTACCAGACAGCATGCTGCGCATCACCGTACCCACGATGGTCGTCTGGGGCCTGGACGACGCAGCCCTGCCGCCGGCCCTGATCGACGGGCTGGACGCCTATGTGCCGGACCTGACCCTGCACCGCGTGCCCGGCGCAACGCACTGGATCGTGCACGAGCAACCCACTCTGATCCAGCAACATTTAAGCGATTTCCTACGCTAGCCCTCGTGGAATGTGCGTGACAAGCTATCGAATTAATAGCATTTCGCACACCCTTTAATACGGCGGTTGCTCGCCGTTCGGCCGGTCCTTGAAACGCTTGTGCACCCAGTAGTACTGGCTGGGGTCTTCCAGGATGTAGCGCTCCAGCTCCTGGTTCATGCGCAGCGTGTCCTGCACCCAATCGCCGGTTGGATAGTCCTGCCAGGGGTCGAGCACGCGCACACGGTAGCCCCCGGGCGTCATCTGGGTCACGATGGGCACCACCTGGGCCCGGCCCAGCTTGGCAAAGCGCGACAACGAGGGAATGGTGCAGGCCGGCACGCCAAAAAAGGGCACGAACACGGACTCGGACGGGTCGAAATTCATGTCCGGCAGCAGGTACAGCGGCTCGCCGGCACGTACGGCCGCCACGATGGGCTTCACACCGTCCAGGCGCGCCACCATCTCGGGCGCGCCAAAGCGCTGGCGTCCGGCATAGACCCAGGCATCGGCATCGGGGTTCATCTGCGGCGAGTAGATGGTGGCAAAGCGCCGGGGCACTTGCTGGGTCAGCGCCGTCCAGGCGGCATCCAGGCCCATGAAGTGCGGAGCGAACAGTATGGTGGGCGTGTCGCCAGCCAGCGCTTGCAGGTTGCCTTCCAGGTGCAGACGGCGGCGTAGCACGGCATCGGGGGCGTGCCACAGCCAACCCCGGTCCAGCCAGCTCTGGGCAAAACGGATGAAGACGCGCCGGGTCTGGCGCTGCACTTCGTCCTCGCTCCACTCTGGAAAACACAGGCGCAGATTGGTCTGCACCACGCGCCGGCGCGAGCGCACCAGGGCGTGCAGCAACCGGCCAAACGCGGCGCCCAGGGCACGCACCAGCGGCAAGGGCAGCCAGCGCGTCCAGGCGATGAGTTGCAAGATCGCGCGGGTCACCACGGGCAGTCCCCCCGGGGTGCCACCAACACCCACACGGGCAAAAGGGATGTCATTTCAAGCAATTAGGGGCTTTTGTCTGGGATAAAATCGCGCCAGTCGCTGAGTTATGGAACTACTTGCAGGGCGACGAACATGGTGGCGATTCACTTTGAGCAGCCATTGTGCCTTGTCAATTCGACAAATCTGCTAAAGCGTTCGCTGCAAGCTCCAAAGCCCAAGCAACGCGACTTGATGTTTTTTTTGGAGCAATGAACCATGGCGAACGATTTTCTCTTTACCTCCGAGTCTGTTTCCGAAGGCCACCCCGACAAGGTAGCCGACCAGATCTCCGATGCCATCCTTGACGCGATCTTCAAGCAAGACCCCCGCTCCCGCGTGGCCGCTGAGACACTGACCAACACCGGTCTGGTGGTGCTGGCCGGCGAGATCACCACCAACGCGCACGTGGACTACATCCAGGTGGCGCGCGACACCATCAAGCGCATCGGCTACGACAACACCGAATACGGCATCGACTACAAGGGCTGCGCCGTGCTGGTGGCCTATGACAAGCAGTCCAACGACATCGCCCAGGGCGTGGACCACGCCAGCGACGACCACCTGAACACCGGCGCCGGCGACCAGGGCCTGATGTTCGGCTACGCCTGCGACGAGACGCCCGAACTGATGCCCGCGCCCATCTACTATTCCCACCGCCTGATGGAGCGCCAGGCCCAGTTGCGCAAGGACGGCCGCCTGCCTTTCCTGCGCCCCGACGCCAAGAGCCAGGTCACCATGCGCTACGTGGACGGCAAGCCCCACAGCATCGACACCGTGGTGCTGTCCAGCCAGCACAGCCCCGAGATGAGCGACGGCCACCACATGAAGCCGGCCTTCATCGAGGCCGTGATCGAGGACATCATCAAGCCCGTGCTGCCCAAGGAATGGCTGCAGAACACCAAGTACCTGATCAACCCCACCGGCCGCTTCGTCATTGGCGGCCCGCAGGGTGACTGCGGCCTGACAGGGCGCAAGATCATCGTCGACACCTACGGCGGCGCCTGCCCGCACGGTGGTGGCGCCTTCTCCGGCAAGGACCCGTCCAAGGTGGACCGCTCCGCCGCCTACGCCGCACGCTACGTGGCCAAGAACGTGGTCGCCGCCGGCCTGGCGCGCCAGTGCCAGGTGCAGGTGGCCTATGCCATCGGCGTGGCCCGCCCCATGAACGTGACCATCTACACCGAAGGCACGGGCGTGATTGCCGACGACAAGATCGCCGAACTGGTGAACGCCCACTTCGACCTGCGCCCCAAGGGCATCATCCAGATGCTGGACCTGCTGCGCCCGATCTACGAGAAGACCGCCGCCTACGGTCACTTCGGCCGCGAAGAGCCCGAATTCACGTGGGAGCGCACCGACAAGGCCGCTGCCCTTCGCGCGGCTGCTGGCCTCAAGTGAAAATTGCGGGTCAGACTAACGCATGAAAATCCAGACACAACGCTTCATTGATCGCTGGGTCGGCCAGGTTCTGTGCGGCGTGGTGTCGGGATGGGTGAAGTTCACCAGCCTGTTCGGCGCGCCAGCGCGCATGCCCCAGGCGCCGAAGAACATCCTGGTCATCCTGCTGTCCGAGATGGGCAGCATCGTGCTGGCCGGGCCGATGTTTGCGGCCCTGCGGCGCCAGTACCCGGGCGCGGCCATCCACATCCTGCAGCTCAAGAAGAACCAGGAAGTCTCCAAGTTGCTCAACCTCACCGAGGTGGAGCACATGCACACGCTGGACGACAGCTCCGGCGGTTCGCTGATCCGCGACATCCTGGCCGTGAGCCTGCAGATGCGCCGCCTGGGGTTGGATGCGGTCATCGACTGCGAGCTGTTCTCCCGCGTCAGCGCCCTGCTGTCCTTCTCCACCGGCGCTCCGGTGCGCACGGGCTTCACGCCGCACACGCAGGAAGGCCTGTACCGCGGCAGCTTCATCAACCACAGCATCCCCTACAACCCCTACCAGCACATCAGCAAGCAATTCCTGTCGCTGGTGGATGCGCTGCAGTCGCCCGACGGCATGCCGCGCAACCGCGCCGGTGCCATCCGCGATATCCCGGCCGAGCCGGAACTGTCCGTGCCCTTCACGTCCGAGGAACTGGCCGCCTACCGCAACAAGGTAGAGGCTGACCACCCCGTGACGAAGGCACGCAAGCTGGTGCTGGTCTACGCAGGCGGCGGCATCCTGCCCGAGCGAGCCTGGCCCGCAGCCCACTACGCTCGCGTAGTGCAGGGCCTGTGCGCGGCCGGCCACGCCGTCGGCCTGATCGGTCTGAAGGACGACGCCGTGCTGGCGCGCGAACTGAAAGCACAAGTCGGCAGCGACGCCTGCATCGACCTCACCGGCTACACCAAGAGCATCCGCGAGCTGCTGATGCTGATGCACGGATCCAAGCTGCTCATCACCAACGACGGCGGCCCCAGCCACTTCGCCACCGTAACGCCGATCCAGACCATGGTGTTCTTCGGCCCCGAGACCGGCAAGCTGTATGGCCCGCTGGGTAAACGCACCATCATCCTGGAAAGCGGCATTGCCTGCTCACCCTGCCTCACCGCCTACAACCACCGCCTGACCTTCTGCGACGGCGACAACCAGTGCTTGAAGCGCATCGCGCCCGACCCGGTTCTGGACCAGGCCCTGGCCTTCCTGCAGGGCGGCAGCGCCACACCAACATGAGCGGCCATTCGGGATTGCAGCGCGCCGTGCTGTGGGCGCTGGGCTGGATCGAGCGCTACCGCTACATCAAGTTCGGCATCGTCGGCGCCAGCGGCACGGTGGTCAACCTGGTGGTGCTGCACCTGGGCCACGAATACATCTTCAACGCCATCGAGGCTTCGTACAAGAAGCCCTACCTCTCGCTGGCGCTGGCCATCGCCCTGGCCACGCTCAACAACTTCACCTGGAACCGGTTGTGGACCTGGTCCGACCGCGTGCGCACGCTGGAGGCCGGCGAAGTCCAACCCGTCAGCCTGCATCTGCTGGGCATGGAATTCGGCCAGTACGTCACGGCCTCGGCCTTTGGCAGCGGCCTGCAATACGTGCTGACGCTGCTGCTGTCGGGCAGCATGGACTACCGCCTGGCCAACATCATCGCCATCGTGGCCGCCAGCGTCAGCAACTTCCTGGCCAACGACCGCTGGACCTTCAAGCGTCACGACGACAGTGCGTCCCGCGACAGCGACTAGCACGCCGCCCCCCTAACCGTTGCCCCAGCCACCATGACCACCAACCGCTCGCCCCTGCCCTGGCTGGTGCTGCTGGCCCTGGTGGCGCTCCTGTACCTCTACGGCCTGAACAGCCCCTTCGCCCCCACCAATGGCGACGAGATGGTCTACATCCACATCGCCCGCATGACGGCCGAGAGCGGCCACTGGCTGCCGCTGCAGTCCGAGATCGTGGACACGCGCAACACCAAGCCGCCCCTGCTGTTCTGGCAGGCCATGGTGGCCGGCGATTGGGGCCAGCATTGGAACCTGTTCACCTTGCGCCTGCCCAGCGTCGCCTACACCTTCGCCACCACTGCGCTGCTGGGCTTTTTCACGCTGCGCATCAGTGGCCGCCTGCGCACGGCCTGCCTGGCGGCGGTGCTGTACTTGCTGTTCTTCTCCACCTTCCGCTACGGCCGGGCCTACCTGACCTCGGCGCCGGAGACCTTCTGGCTGGCCCTGCCGATGTGGTGGCTGCTGTGGGACCATCTGCGCCCCGCCGGCGCGTCCAGCCCCACGGGCCAGGGACCCGAACGCTGGGGTTTCATCACCTACACCCTGTTCGGCCTGGCCATGGGCCTGGGCTGCGCCTACAAGTCCTTCGCCCTGGCCGCGCCCACGGCGGCCGCGCTGTGGTGCGCGGTGCTGGTCTGCGCGCCGCGCCGCAGCTGGCCACTAACGCTACGCACCACCTTGGGCGTGGGTTGGAGCACGGCGTTGGCAGTCGGCATCTTCGCCCTGTGGTTTGTGCTCGACCCCGACCCGGCCTCCGTCTGGCAGGAGTTCGTGCTGGCCGAGAACGCCGGCAAGCTGTCCAACACCCAGGGTTATTGGCACAACGCCCTGTTCGGCACCTATCCGATGTGGATCCAGCTGCTGGCCTACCCGTCCAACGCCGGCCTGCTGGCCTTTCCGGTCTTCGGCCTGGCCTGGGTCGGCCTGCGCACGGCCTGGCGACGCTCCGGCGCACCTGCCCTGGCACCGGCCACCCTGCTTTTGCTGGTATGGCTGGCGGTGTGGCTGGTGGTCTTCACCGTTCCCAGCCAGCGATCGGAGCGCTACCTGATTCCTGCCATGCCAGCCATTGCCATGCTGATGGCGCTGAGCTGGGAGCGCCTGGGCCGCGTCTGGTTCTGGCTCAGCCTGGCGCTGGTGGCGCCAGCCCTGGTGATGATTGGGCGCATCGCCTGGGTGATGGCCGATTTGGGCATTACACCCACCGCCCAACTTGCTATCACTTTAGTAGCTGTCTGTGCAGGTTTGGCGGGGGCTTGCATAGGATTTGTTCACAAGGCCTGGAGCCGCAACGCCACCTTGGTGGCCGTCGCGGCGCTGTATGCCGGCTTTGGCCTGATGGTCCAACCCCTGAGCACGGATGATGCCGGCTATGGCAACGCCGTGCAGGCGCAACTGCAGGGCAAATCGGTGGCCGTACCCAACGGCTTTACCGGCCAGTACGAGCGCTTCCACTTCCTGTTACCCGCCGCACGGATCACGCCTTTTGATGCCGAGGGCCGCAACACCGGCGCCCTGCGCCCCGACCTCCCCGGCATTGAGCGCCTGACCTACCTACTGGCACGTTTCGACGCCGTGGTCTGGTTGCAGGACCGCCTGGACCAAGCCCAGCCCAGTTGTCTGCCGAGCTGCACCGTGCTGGCCACCCGCTGGCACATCAAGAGCCGGCACAAGGAAGGCGAGATCACCGGCGCCAACCTGTGGTACCCCGAGCAGTGGCTGTTCCGCCGCGAATGGCTGGTGGCGCCAGTCGCACCGCATTGACCCAACTGCAACGGCTGCACCGCCATTACCATGGCAGCCCATGCCCATGGATGCCACCTTCGCCCACGCCCTGTGCGCGCCGCTCGCCACGGCGCGCTTGCGCCTGCTGCCCCTGACCGCCGCCCACGCCCGCGACGCCTGGGCGCCCATGCAAGACGACGCCCTGTACACATGGATGAGCGCACGCAAACCGGCCAGTGTCGACGCGCTGGAGCAGAACTGGAAACGGCTGGAGTCGCGCCTCTCCCCCAACGGCCAGCAGGCTTGGCCCACCTGGGCCGTCGTCCTGCAGACCAACGGTGCGCTGCTGGGGCGCGTGGATGCGGTGGTTGAGCCTGACGGCCTGTGCAGCAACTTCGGCTACTACCTGTTTCCGCCCCACTGGGGCCAGGGCTATGCCAGCGAGGCGGTGCAAGCCGCCGCCAACCACCTGCTCGCCCAGGGCGTGCACCGCCTGGTGGCCACGGTGACCGTGGGCAACCATGCCTCCGAACGGGTACTGCAAAAGGCCGGCTTTGTGCTCACCCGCATCCTGCCCAACAACGATGAGCTACGCGGCGTGTGGGTGGACGATGCCGAGTACGTGCGCCAGGCATCCATCGGGCCGGCCTAGGCCCAACAACCAAAGGGAAAACGGGCGCTAGCCCTCGTGAAATATGCGTGATCAGCTACGTTTTTTGTAGCGACGCCACAAATGCAGCGCCAGCCCAACCTGCAACACCAGCCACGCACAGGGGTCCAGAACGGCATCCCAGACGTTGCCGGTTGGCAGGCGCAGGGTGATCAGCAGCAACAAGGCCATTGTCACCAGCGCCGCGTGCCAGATGGCCCGACCACCGCGCGGAGGCCAAACCGCCACCACCAGCAAGGCCGGCAGCGCAACACCGCCCACCGCCGCCGGGCCAAAGCCCCAGGCGTAGAGCGATACCGGCAGCAGCGCAAAGCTGTCCAGCAGCAACACCCAGCCCAATGCCACGGCCAGGACGGACAGCGCCAGGCTGGTGCGATCCATCATGCCAGCCTGCGCCCCCGGTGGGGTCTGGCGGCTGAAGGCCAGCCGGCGGCGCACCAGTGCGCCCAGGCACAGCAACACCGTCACAACACTGGGTGCCTGAAAGGCCAGTCCCAACCAGTAGGCCAGCGACAGCGTGCCCGGCGCACAAGCCCACAGGATGGCCAGCGCCACCACGGCATTGGCCTTGCGGGCTTCCTGGCGCGCGGCCGGCCACACCCGCTGCACGGCCACCAGCGCCAGCCAGGCTAGCACCACGGCCCAGCCCACGCGCAACCAGATCTGCTGCGCGACCAAAGCCGGCAGCAGTGCGGCATCCGTGGCCTGCAAGGCATCCCACGCGCTCATGGTGCGCTACCTCCCGTGCGGGGCGCCAGCCGCACCCAGGCGATGCGGTGGCGGTCCACGGTGTAGGTGACCCACAGGCTGCCGTCCAACCACAGCAGTGCCGGGTAGGAAAACTCGTCGTCCGGCGCGCCGCGCTCCAGCGTCTGCACCAGCGACCATTGGCTGCCATCGTTGGATCGGCTCAGGTCCAGCGTGCCGCGCGAGGCAATCGACGAGTTGTGCGCCAACAGCATCTGCCCCGGCGCCAGACCCAGGCCGGCCACGGCGGCGTCGGGGTTGTCCAGGGCCAGGTCCGGCAGGTCGGTCCAGTGGCGGCCACCGTCTTGTGTGCGGGTGGCCACGACCTTGCCGTGGGGGCGCTCGTCGCGCATCAGGGCCAGCCAGTCACTGGGGGACTGCATCAGCAGCGTGGGCTGCAGGGCGTAGTCGCGTTGCGACAGCCGTGTCAGGCCGAGGAAGTCGCCGTCGCGGTCCAGGCGCACGGCCAGCGGGTACTTGATGCCCAACTCAAAGTGCAGCGGCAGCACCATGCCGCCATCCGCCAGCGGCAGCGGCGCATTGCGCACCAGGTGGCTGGTGTTCCACAACCAGGACAGAGGCAACACGCGCACCGGCTCCAGGCTCAGTTCGTCCAGGCGGTTGCCGGCGCTGCGCTGGCGCAGGTGCAACACGCGCGAGGCCGCCCAGCCACCCGCGCCGGTGGCCACCACGAACAAGTTGACACGGCCCTCCCCATCCATCCAGGCCACCGGGTTGCCCAGGCGGCGCAGGCCAAAGCCCAACTGCTCGCCGGCCACGAAGCGGTTGACCACGAAGCGTGCCGGCGTCCAACGCCGCTCGGCGCGCAGGTACTGCGAGGCAGCAATTTGCACATTGGCACCGCTTTCGCGGTCGCCGGAGAACCAGAACACGGTCAGGGCCGCGGGGTGGTTGGCGGGCATGGCCAGCAGGCTGCTGGCGTGGGCGGCAGCCATGCCCTCAGGCATGGGGATGGGGCCGCGCTCCACCACCTGCAGCGTGGCCAGGTCGGGCACAGGGCCGGCCACCGGCCACTGTGCCTGGGCCGGTGGTGGCGCGACGGCGGGGCGCCGGGCCAGGTCCAGGCCGACCAAGACGCCGGCGCACAGAAAGGCCAGCAGCAGGCGCCCCAATACCGTACCCCACACGAACGACCTCAACGCAGTTGCAAACACAGGCAAGGCAGCGGCACCCCAAAAAAATGAAACACCGGTATCTTAGGGGCGCCGCTCAAAGTCCAGGTCCGGCAGGGCGCCGTTTTCTTCCGAATACTGTTCCTTGATGCGCAGCATCTCGGGCAGGGCCTGGCGTAGCGCAGGCATCAGGCCGGGGTCGAAGTGGTGGCCGGCGCCCGCCTCAATGTGGGCAAGCGCATCTTCCACGGTCCAGGCCTTTTTATAGGGCCGTGCGGTGGTCAGCGCGTCGAACACATCGGCGATGGCCACAATGCGGCCGAAGATGGGAATCTCCTCGCCCTTCAGGCCCTTGGGATAGCCGCTGCCATCCCACTTTTCATGGTGGGTGATGGCCACGCAATGCGCCGCCTGCAGCAAGGGGTCCTGGTGCTCGCCGATGATCTCGGCACCCATGGCCGGGTGCTGGCGCATCACCTCCCACTCCACCTCGTCCAGTTTGCCCGGCTTGAGCAGGATGTTGTCGGGGACGCCAATCTTGCCCACGTCGTGCATGGGCGCGGCATGGAACAGGATGTCGACCTGGGCCGCGCTCAGGCCCGCGGCCTGCGCGGTCAGGCGCGCATAGTGGCTCATGCGGATGACGTGGTTGCCGGTTTCGTTGTCCTTGAATTCGGCGGCGCGCCCCAGGCGGCGGATGATCTGGCTGCGGGTCTTTTCCAGCTCGGCCGTGCGCAACGCCACCAGGCGCTCCAGCTCGCGCGTCTGGTCGTACAGGGCCAGGTGGGTGCGCACCCGCGCCAGCACGATGGCCGGGCTGATGGGCTTGGTGATGTAGTCCACCGCGCCCATTTCCAGGCCCAGGCGCTCGTCTTCCATCTCGTTCATCGCCGTGACGAAGATGATGGGGATGCCGCGCGTGTCCGAGTTGCGCTTGAGGCGCTGGCACACGTCGTAACCACTGATGCCGGGCATCATGATGTCCAGCAGGATCAGGTCGGGCTTGTGCTCGCCCGCTGCGATTTTGAGTGCCTTCTCGCCATTGAGAGCCACCTTGGTCAGGTAGTGCGAGGCCAGCACCTCGGACAACACATCGATGTTGTCCGGTGTGTCGTCCACGATCAGAATGGTCTGGCGGGCAACGCCCGTCGGTGCTGTGCTCATTGTGTCTCCTGCCCGCTTCCTGCCAGGGCCATGTTCAAGGCCTGCGCCGCCTCGGTGAGCGTGCGCAAGGCGTCTTCGTATTCGTACTTGGCCACCAGCCGCTGCAGCTGTGCCGCCGCCGCGCTTTGGCCCACGCCGCGCAGCTTGTCGGTCAGGCTGTCCACCAGCTTGGCGGCGCGGGCATCATCGTCCTGCAGGTAGGCCGCGAGCTGCGCCAGGTCGGCCTCCAGGGCCACGCGGTCCACCACCGGCGCGCGCTCCGAGGCACCGGCACCACCCGGCTGCGGCAGGGCGGTAGCCATCGCCGTCAACAGACCCTGCAGTTCGGTGGCCAGCACGTCCAGGGCCGGCTGCACCGTGGTAGGCGGACCATGGCGCAGGGCATGCTCCAGATCAGCCGCTCGCTCCAACACCTGCAAGGCGCCAATATTGCCGGCCAGTCCTTTGGTGGTGTGGGCCTCGCGTAGCGCCGTGTCATGGTCGCCTTCCTCCAGGGCCTTCTGAATGCGCGCCACGGCATCGGCCTGGGTGTCGGCAAAGCGCTGCATGAGCTTGCGCACCAGCTTGGCATTGCCGCCCATGCGCCGCGTGGCCTGGGCCAGGTTCAAGCCGGCAACGGCGGGCAGGACATCGGCCTGCGCAGCCACGGGCATGGCCGGTGTGCCCGCGGGCTCGGTAGCCTGGGGCGCGGCCGGATGCACCCAACGGGCCAGCGACGTGAACAGCTGGTTGACGTCGATGGGCTTGGCGATGTGGTCGTTCATGCCGGCGGCCAGACATTGCTCGCGGTCGCCGCTCATGGCGTTGGCGGTCATGGCCAGGATGGGCAACTTGGCATGGCGGCCATCGGCGCGGATGCGGCGCGTGGCCTCGAAGCCATCCATCACCGGCATCTGGCAGTCCATCAGCACACCGTCATAAGCGTGGCGCGTGACCTGGGCCACGGCCTCGGCGCCGTTGTTGGCCACATCGACCCGGATGCCCGCGCCCTGCAGCAACTCCAGCGCCAGCTCCTGGTTGACCGGGTTGTCCTCCACCAGCAGCAGGTGGGCACCGCGCACGGCCTGCTGTGCTTCCAAATTGGCTTCCTGGCGGCGCTGCTTGCGCCCGCGCGTGACCACCTCCTTGCCCAGGGCACACAGGATGCTGTCGAACAGGGCCGAGGGGCTGACCGGTTTGAGCAAAAGCCCATCGATGCGGGTGCCATCGGCCTGCTCCATGAACTCGTCGCGGCTGTGGGCGGTGACCATCACAAAGGCGGGGATGCCGTGCAGCTGGGTGTCGGCGCGGATGCGCTGGATGGTGGCCAGCCCATCCATGTCGGGCATCATCCAGTCCATCAGCACCAGGCCAAAAGGCCGGCCCGCCGCCTGTGCAGCCTCCAGGGCGGCAATGGCCTCCACACCGCCGGGCACGGCCTGGGCATCGAACTTTTGCGATGCCAGGATGGCCAGCATGATCTCGCGGGCGCGGGCGTTGTCGTCCACCACCAGGATGCGCAGGCCATTGGTATCGGCGGCATCCAGGGTGGTACGCGGGAACTGCTCGGCCTGCAGGCTGAAGTGGGCCGTGAAAGTGAACGTGCTGCCTTGGCCCGGCTGGCTGCGCACGCCGATCTCGCCATCCATCAACTCCACCAGGCGCTTGCAAATCGTCAGGCCCAAGCCGGTGCCGCCGTACTTGCGGGTGGTGGAAGCATCGGCCTGAGAGAAGGCGCTGAACAGGCGCTCCTGCTGCTCTTCGCTCAGGCCCACGCCAGTGTCCGTTACATCGAAACGCAGACAGATGTGCCCCGGCTCCGGCGTCGCCTGCGCCACGTGGATGCCAACGGTGACCTCACCGCGCTCGGTGAACTTGACGGCATTGCCTACCAGGTTGATCAACACCTGGCCCAGGCGCAGCGGGTCGCCCACCAGGGAGGTCGGCACCTCCGGTCCGATGTCGAACAGCAGTTCCAGCCCCTTGTCCTGGGCCTTGAGCACGCTGACGTCGGCCAGCGTCTCCATAACGTCTTCCAGGTGGAATTCGGTGACCTCGAAGCGCATCTTGCCGGCCTCGATCTTGGAGAAGTCCAGGATGTCGTTGATGATGCCCAGCAGGTTGCGCCCGGCGGAATCCACCTTCTCGATGTAGTTGCGTTGGCGCGGGTTCAGGTCGGTCTGCAGGGCCAGGTGGGCCATGCCGATGATGGCGTTCATGGGCGTGCGGATTTCGTGGCTCATGTTGGCCAGGAAATCGGACTTCATGCGCGTGGCCTCTTCGGCCAAGTCCCTGGCCTGGCGCATCAGTTCGGAGGCCCTGCGTTCGTCGCTCACGTCGTCGAACATCCACACCGTGCCACGACCCAGGTCCTGGGGATCAATGGCGCTGCCGCTGAGCCGGCACCAAAATAGCGATCCATCCTTGCGTGTCATCTGCTGGGTGCTGTTGTGGATGGCGCCGCGGAGGATGTCTTCGTAGGGTCCCTCGTCCATGCCCCCGCCTTCGGAATACCAGAGGTGGGCGGACTGCCCGATCAGGTCCTCCAGCGCGCAACCAAACAGTTCGGCCAAGCGGTGGTTGGCGCGCACGATGGTCCAGTCCTTGATGAAGGCAATGCCCATGGTGGCCGACTCGAAGATGGCGCTCTGCTCGTCGCTGGCCTGGCGCAGGCGCAGCTCGTCGCGCTTGCGCTCGGTGATGTCGATCATCCAGCCCAGGATGCCGGCCTTGCCCTCGTACTCGATGGGCATGTAGGTCACCAGCAAGTCGCGCGGGGTGTGGTGCGGGCAGAACATCTGCACCTCCATGTCGCTCACCGTGCCGTGCTGCTTCAGCTCCGTGACGATCTTCTCGCGTGTCTCGGGCAACACCAGTGCCTTGGAGGCCACGTCGCCCACCTGCATGTCCACCAGCTCGGTCAGGCGCGGGTTGGCGAAGCGGATGATGCCGTCGGTGCTGACGGCCACGCCCACCGGCGCGGCATCCAGGATGGTCTGTAGGCGCTGCGTCTGGTCGTTGAGGCGCTTGATCAGCGCCGTCAGCGTCTGGCCGATGAGCGAGGCGTTCAGCAGGATCAGCACCAGCAATTGCGCCCAGAGGTAGCGCGCCAGATGCTTGTCTTTCATGGTGTCGCTCAACTCACCGGCGTGGTGCATCATGGACAGGGTGTCATCAAGCGCACGCAGGGCGAACAGCACGCCGGCACCCACGATGGGCCACAACAGGTGCCAGCGGGTGTCGCGCCCAAAGCTCTTGCGCAATTCCGCCGCACACTCCAATGCGCCCTTGAAGGCAAAGCCCGACGCGGCCAGGTAAACGCCAACCCCCGCCGCATGGCGCAACCCAATGGCATGTGCAACCGCCAACGCGGCCAGTACCGTCAGCGCCACCACCCCATAGTCCCGCGCCGACGTACAGCGCAGACCGTAAAGGTCACGCATACCGGAGCGAAACAGCATGGTGGACGCCAGGATCATCAGGTCGGCCACACTGAAGGTCTGGTAGAACGCGAAGAAACTGATGTTGGACGCCCGCCCCATGGCCATCAGATCGCTGCAAACCAGCAGCAGATTGGCCATGCCGAACAACAGGGTCGCATTGCGCGAAATATTGAATTTGAGCCCGAAGACAACCCAGCCGAGGCCGCCCAGCGCGGCCACCAGCATCAGGACCTGCGACAGGACTTCGGGTTCAGTGATCAGCATGGCACCCTCCTTGCCGGCCAGCCATCCCCAGCCTCACTCCCCCACTCCCGCGTGCAGGGCGTAGGGCAGGCTGACGGCGAGCGTGGTCGTGCCATCCTCGTCCGAGGTCCGCATGGCGATGTCCCCCCGTTGCGTCTGGGCAATCAGCCGTGCCGAGTAGGTTCCCATGCCGGAGCCGCCCGGCTTGCCCGAGGTGCTGAACTTGTCGAAAAAGTTGTCCCGGATGTCGGCCGGGACAACCCCCTGGTTGGTGATGGCCACGCTGCCGCGGTCTTCCGCCTCCCGCAGCTCAATGGTGATGGCGCTGCCGTCCGGCGCCGCCTCGATGGCATTCTTGAGCAGGTTGCTGAACAGCGAGTAGCACAGCAACTCGTCGGCCACCACGGGCAAGGTGGTTGCCGGCGCCGCCGGATCGCGCGCCGTCGGAAACTGCAGGCCGATGGAGCGGGCCGCCAGCTCGGATTCCTTTTCCTTGGCGATGCGCTGCAGCAGGGGGACCAGATCCACCGTACCCGGTGTGAAGACAAAGCTGCCCTGCTCCATCTTGTACAGGTCCAGCGACAGATTGACCATGTTCAGCACGGTGTAGGCTGCCTGCTCGATGTACTGGACGACCTCCTTCTGCCCCTGCGGCAGTTGCGGGTCGTCAAGCAGGCTGGAAGCGAAGTTGACGATGCCGGCCACCGGGCTTTTCAGGTCGTGCTGGGCAATGCGCTCCATCTCGTCGCGCAGGCGCAGATTGTCCTGCAGCACGGCATTCTGTTCGATCAGGGTCACCCGGTTGCGCTTGAGTTCGGCAAACGAACGCAGCAGTTTCAGGTGCGTGCTGATGCGCGCGCGCAGGATGGGCGGGTCGGCTGGCTTGCTGACAAAGTCCACCGCGCCCACCTCGAAGCCGCGAGTCACATCGGTGGCATCGCTCATGGCGGTGAGGAAGATCACGGGAATGTCGGCCGTGGCCGGGTTGGCCTTGATGCGTCGGCACACCTCGAAACCGTCCATCTCCGGCATCATCACATCCAGCAGGATCAGGTCGGGAATCTTCCCGGAATCCAGCAACTTGAGCGCGCGCGCGCCGCTGTTGGCCGCGCGCACCTGGTAGTCATCGCTGAGCAGCTCCACCAGCACGTCCAGGTTGTCCGCCACATCGTCCACCACCATCAGCACCGGCCGCGCGGCGGCTTCGCCATCCTGCGCGGCAGCAGCGTCGCGCACCGGCTTGGGACTGGGCGCGCCCTTTCGACGCAGCACCGGAACCTGGCGGCTGGCCAGCAGGGCCGCCGGACGCGGGACCTGGATGGCCTTGCGCAGCTTGGCCTCCAGCGCGCCGACGTTGAAGGGCTTGACCATGTACTCCGACACACCGGACTCAATGGCCAGCTGCACCTGGTGGCGCTCGGTCTCGGCCGTCATCATCAGAACCGGCAGGTTGGCGTACTCCGCGCTGGCGCGCACCTTGCGCAGCAACTCCAGGCCGGTCATCACCGGCATGTTCCAGTCGGAGATCACGGCCGCCACGTTATGCGACTGGATCAGGCGCCAGGCCTCCGCCCCGTTGGAGGCGGTCAGCACGTTCTTCATGCCCATCTGGGTCAGGCTGTTGCTCAGGATGCGACGCATGCCCTCCATGTCGTCCACCACGAGAAAAGTCATGCTGTCGTTCATTTGGCCTCGTCCGAAAAGATGCTTCCCGAGCATTGGCGGCCAACCCGCTGGCCGCTCAGGCGCGATGATGCCATGGCCTTCCGTTTTCCACAGCACGCTCCCACAGTCCCCCTTTGGAAGCGTGACGGCAGCCCCTCTCTGTCGGCAGAGTCCGCCAGCGGCGGCGGCTCAGTTCGCCATCACCTGCGCGTAGGCCCACTCCAGCCACGGCAGGAGAGCACGCAGGTCGTCAGCCTCGACCGTGGCACCGCACCAGATGCGGATGCCGGCCGGCGCGTCCTTGTAGGCGCCAATGTCAAAGGCCACGCCCTGCTCTTCCAGCAGACGCACCATCTGCTTGACCTGGGCGTCGCTGACCGCCACCCGCAGGCACACGCTGGTGTTGGACAGCGTGGCTGGGTCCTGGGCCAGGAAGGAAATCCAGTCGTGCGCAGCAACGAAATCCGCCACGATACGCAAGTTGGCCTCGCTGCGCGCCATGGTGGCCTGCACGCCGCCCAAGCGGTCCACCCAGGCCAGGGCGTCCAGATAATCGGCCACGCACAGCATGGACGGGGTATTGATGGTGTCGCCCTTGAACAGGCCCTCGTTGAGCTTGCCGCCAGCGGTCATGCGAAAGATCTTGGGCAGGGGCCATGGCGGCACATAGCTTTCCAGCCGTGCCACGGCACGCGGACTCAGGATCAGCATGCCGTGAGCCCCCTCACCGCCCAGCACTTTCTGCCAGGAGTAGGTCACCACATCGAGCTTGTCCCAGGGCAGGTCCATGGCAAATACGGCCGAGGTGGCGTCGCAAATGGTCAGGCCGGCACGGTCCGCCGCGATCCAGTCCCCATTGGGCACCTTCACGCCGGAAGTCGTGCCATTCCAGGCGAACACCACGTCATGGTCGAAATTCACGCGGCCCAGGTCGGCGATGGCGCCATAGGGGGCCTCCTGCACAGTGACCTGAGGCAGTTTCAGCTGGTTGACGATGTCATTCACCCAGGTGGAGCCGAACGTCTCCCAGGCCAGCACATCCACGGGACGCGGGCCCAGCAGGGACCACAGCGCCATCTCCACCGCGCCGGTGTCGGACGCCGGCACCACCGCCACGCGGTAATCGGCCGGCAAGCCCAGGATGCGCGCAGTCTCCGAGCAGGCCAGGCCCAGGGCCTCCTTGCCCAGCGCGGAGCGATGGGAGCGGCCCAGGGTATCCAATTTCAGCGCCGCCACGTCGTAGCCGGGACGCTTGGCGCAGGGGCCAGAGGAAAAATTCGGATTCTGGGGTCTGACAAGGGGTTGCTGCATCGTGATCTCGCGCTCGGGAGCCATAAAACGTTCCGCCCCAAGTATCGCATCCCCCCACGAGCGCGCCCCGGCCCAAGAAGGAATAGCAGCGCTGCACCACCTCCGTGAATATCTTCACGCCAGCGTGACGTCGCCCAAGTTGATAGTGACGAATCTGGCTGTAGCCCTCGTATTCAATGCATGAGGTGCTATTAAAATTGGAGCAATCACTGACATCTCACCCTGACGGCATCCGTCATGAGAACGGCCTGCGCGCGGTGGGGTCCGCGCGTCCCGTGAACAGAGTCAGCGACAGGCGCTGCACGATGTTGCCGTAGGGCGGGTAGAACAGGTCGATGGGGAAGAAGCGGTGGCGCTTGAAGACGGTGCGGGCATGGGAGAGCTCACGAAAGCCCTCCTCGCCGTGGTAGGTTCCCATGCCCGAGTTGCCCACGCCGCCAAACGGCGCGTCATGGTTGATCACGTGCCAGGCCCAGTCGTTGATGGTCACGCCGCCGCTGTGGGTGTGGCGCAGCAGCAGCTCGCGCGCGCTGGCATCATGGCTGAAGCAGTACAACGCCAAGGGACGCGCCCGGGCCTGGATGAAGGCCGTGGCCTCGGCCAGCGAGTCGTAGGGAATGACCGGCAGGATGGGGCCGAAGATTTCCTCCTGCATCAGCGCCATGTCGGGCGTGCAGTCGGTCACGATGTGCAGCGGCAAGCGCCGGTCCTCCCCGCCCTGCGCACACACCGTCACGCGGGCACCCTTGGCGCGGGCGTCGTCCAGCAAGTGGCGCAGGCGTGCCGCGTGGCGGTCGCTGGAAACGGCGGTGTAGTCCACACTGGCGGCCGTGCTGGCGCCATAGAGCTGTCCGAAGTGCCGCTGCACCGCGGCGACGAACTCACCCACCGATTCCCGCGGCACCAGGGCGTAGTCGGGTGCCACACAGATCTGCCCGCAGTTCACACCCTTGCCATGGGCGATGCGCCGTGCCGCCTCGGCAATCGGGTAATCGCGCAGGACAACAGCCGGCGACTTGCCGCCCAGCTCCAGGGTCACCGGCGTGAGGTTGCGGGCAGCCTGCTCCATCACCAGCCGGCCCACGGCAGGCGAACCAGTAAAGACCAAGTGGTTGAACGCCAGCGCGGTAAAGCGGGCGGGGTCCACCACCTCGGCGCCGAAGACGGCCACCTGGCTTTCGGGAAACACCTCCGCCAGCATCTGGCGCAGGGTCAGGGTCGTGCGCGGCATGGTGTCCGGCATCTTCAGCATCACGCGGTTGCCCGCCGCCAGGGCGGCGGCCAGCGGCCCCAGGGACAGGTACAGCGGAAAGTTCCAAGTGGCGATCACGCCCACCACGCCCTTGGGCTGGTAGCGCACCTCCAGGCGGTTGCTGACAAAGAGCAGCTCCGTGCTGCGCCGGCTGGGGCGCATCCAGAGTCGCAGGTGGGTGATGGCATGGTTGATTTCCAGAATGGTCGGCAACACGTCCAGCATGCGGCTCTCGGCATGGGCGCGCCCGCCGAAGTCGAGGTCGATGGCCTCGACCAGGACGTCCTGGTAGCGCTGCAGTTGCACTTTGAGCCGCTTGAGGTCGTCCTTGCGCTGGGCGGCCGTGGCCAAGGGGCACTGCAGGAAGGCCGCCTGCTGGCGGGCAAACACGTCGGCCAGACGGGCTTCGGCCTGCGCGGCCTGGGTGAGGGTGCGGTCGTTCATGGGCGTCTCCAAATCCGTTCAGGGGTTGCGGCACAGCCGACGCGTGATCTGGCGGACCTGCAAGGCAACCACCAGCCAGGTGACCAGGAAGGACGCCAGCATGTAACCCACGCCCACGCTGTCGCCCGCGATCAGATGGGTGTAGATCGGCAGCGGCGCGCGGTAGATGTCGTAGGCCGGCGCGATGCCCAGCGCGGCAATGCCGCACGAGGCCAGGAAGCGGGTGGAGTCCTTCAGCCACAACTGAGCGAAGTGGTCAAACACCTTGGCCGCCACGATGAAGGGCAGGCCATACACCACCAGCAGGGGTGCCATCAGGATGGTGATGACGGCGTAGACGAAAAAGGTCTGCAAGCTATCCATGGTCAGGCTCCTGGTTGTTTCTGTGCGGACGGTTGCACGGTCTCACCATCCGGGTACAGGCAGATAAACGAGGCCAGTCCGCCTTCGATACCGTAGGCCGGCAGGTTGCTGGAGCTGGAACACACGGCACCGTCCTTGGTGAACACCATGTCGCGCAGCCAGGTCACCCGGGTGGGCAGGGGGTAGCTGATGAACTCCTGGGTCGCTGGCACGAAGCGGAAGACCCGGTCCGACATGTTGGAGGTGATCCACACATCACCCGTCTTGGGGTGGACATTGAGCGCGTAGGGAACCTCGTACTCGTTGTGCGCCAGCAGTGGTAGCTTGAAGGTCTCGAAGCGCTGGGTGCGTGTGTCGAACTTCATCAGCCCGCTGTCGTCAAAGGCGGGGATCCAGAGGTTGCCCTGCGCGTCAAAGCGCAGGCGACGCGGTCCCTTGAGAGGGGTGTCAAACTCGGTTACCTCTTGCGTGCGCGGGTCGATGCGACCGATCTTGTGGGCATTGAGCTTGGCGTACCAGATGGAGCCGTCCACGGGGTTGACGTCGATGCCGTAGGGGAAGGGGAAGGCGCTGCGCCCCTGGAATGCCCACTTGGCGTGGTTGACGCCCATGTGCAGGTTCATCTTGGGGAACCAGGCGCCGATCTTCAAAACCCAGGGAAACAGGTAGTGCGAAACCCCAGACCAAAATCCTTCCTCGGGCAGGTGGATGATGGTGAACTGCTCGGTCTTGGGGTCGAACCGGCCCACCTCGTTCGAAGCCACAATGGTGAACCAGACGATGCCGTCCTTGTCGATCCGAATGGTGTGCGGGTACAGGTGGGTGCGCCCCACGTTGTAGAGCTTGAACTGCTTGGTGGCAGGGTCGAACGAAGCGATGGTGCTGGAGAGCGCATTGGTCAGCCAGAATTTGCCGTCCCTCGCCTGCGCCATACTGTGCGGACCATGCTTGCCGGTGAACACGCCGATGGGCAGTTGCACACCGGCGAACACGCCGCCCTCGGGCAAGTCGATGTCTGGCTCCTTGTACTCGCTGACCTTGCCGGTCTTGCGGTCCAGGTGCCAGATCACGTCATGGCCCTCGTCGGCGCCATACAGGTCTTCATCCTCACCCACATCGGCGTCGTGGATGAAGGTCACGGCATCGCCCGCCGTCCATTCCTTGATGCGGGTGGGAGTCATGCGTTCGTCCCATACCTGCTTCTGCACGCCGGCAACCGGCTTGCCGTCGAAACCATGCGCCAGAACCTGCGTGATGTCGTGTGCCTCCTGGTTGGTGAGCATGGCAAAGTAGCCCTCCATGCGCGTCACGGTGTTGCGCCACCGATCCGTCCCGCGCGGCGTGCGCGTGAGCGTGTTGCCCACCTGGTGGCAGTAGTTGCACTGGCTGATGAAGGCCTCCCGCGTGTTGTGATTGCCCCAGGACAGCGCGGTGAGATGGGCCGAGGCCGGAAGACTCTCTGACAACTCGGCGGCCACACTGTGCCGCTCCAGCACAAAGTTCTGTACGCGATTGGCCACGATGGGTAGGGCGAGTTCGGCACGGCCGTCCTTGTGGTACGGCATGCGAGCCCGCAAGGTGAGATCACCCGCGAAATCGACGGTGAGGGAAAAATGCCCCAGCCGGTCGGCATACACCGTTTCGCGCCGCGCCTGATCGGTCGAAAACACCGTCACCATGGCCCCGGCCAGCGGCTGCCCTTGGGCCGTCACGGTGCCGCTGACCGTGCCGGCATGCACGGTCGGCTGCAAGGCCCAGAGCGCACTCCAGGCTAGGGAAATTGCCGACCCTTTGGTGAATAAACTCATTGGATACTCCGTGTGTTGGAATCACGCCCCGATGGGGATGGCGGCGATGATCAAGCACCACCGGTTTTTGCGCGATGTCCAGAACGGACAGTCGCCTGTCCAAAGGTGACAAACAAGGGATAACCCGTAAAAGGAGACCGCTTCACCATGACGTCCTCGCCCCGGCGCGTGCCCGTCCGTTACATGCACGTGCTGTTGCAAAGCCTGCAGGACATTGGCGTCGATCGTGCGCGGGTTCTGGACCTTGCACGCATTGACCCACAAGCCCTGGAGGGTCGTGAGGCCATGCTCAGCCATGAAGAGGTTGAGCGATTCATGCAGGCCGCAGCACGGGTTAGCGGTCGCACAGACATAGCTTTTGAATTCGGGCGGCGTATCAAGATGAATTCGCACGACCTGCTGGGCTACGGGCTGATGAGTTGCCCTACCTTCGATGCCTTTCTGCGGATGGCCAGCCGGCACTACCATTTGATGATCGAAACCTGGACGCTACGCTACCACCGCTGGCCGGAAGGGGGGGAGGCGGTCTACACCCCGCTGGTGGCCTTGTCGCCCGTCAGCATGCAGTTCTACCTGGAAGCACTGGCCATGGCACAGCAGAACCAGATGCAGTTGCTGTTGGGCGAGCACCAGTTGCCCTATGACTTCCACATCAGCATGCCCGCACCGCCGCATGTGCAGCGCTACCGTGATCTGGCACCGGCGCGATTTCATTTCAATCCCGCAGCGGCACCGGGGCTGCGGGTGATCATGCCGGCAGCCCTGCTGGACCGTACACTGGCCCTGGCCAACGAGGACGTGATGCGCGACATCGACGAACGCTGCACCGTGTTGGGCCGCACCCCACCGCGCAGCGACGTGGGATGGGTCGCCTACATCATGATGGCCTTGCGCGAGGCCCGTGGCACGCAGGTCACGCTGGAAGACATCGCCCGCCGTGTCAACGTGTCGGCACGCACCATTGATCGCCACCTCAAGAAGGAAGGCTTGGGCTTTCGCGAGCTCTCCGACAAGGTGCGGTTCGAGAGCGCCTGTGACTTGCTATGCGCGCCCGGCGGCTCCATCTCCGACGTGGCGCAGCAGTTGGGTTTCAGTGACGCGGCCAACTTCAGCCGCGCTTTTCGCCGGGTGATGGGTGTCACCCCCGGCGAATACCAGCGCAGCAGTCATCAGATCCCAAGCCGAGAACCCTGAAAACCTCCCCGGCAACGGGCGATGAGGTATGCGTCAGAACTTGTAACTCAGGGAGAGCAGGTAGATGGCGGTGTCCATCTTCAACGAAGCGCTGGTGGTTGTGGCGCCTGCTCCAACGCCGGGGCCAATCAGGGTCGCATCAGTCTTGACTGGGAGGTAATTGGCCGAACCGTTGAGGTACCAGTTTCCGTTCAAGCGGTAGGAGACGCCCAGGGTGTAAACCGGTGCCCAGGTACTCTTGATCGAGATGGATTGACCGGCCAGGCCACCGACGATGGCGTCCGATGCGTTGAAACTGTTGTCGGTGAAGCTCACGTAGGAGATGCCCAGGCCCAGGAAGGGACGCAGGTCACTTTTCGAAGGTTCACCGAAGAAGTATTTGGCGCTTAGCGCCGGCATCAACGCGCGCGTGCTCATGGCCTTGGGATGTGCCCCCGTGGGTACCGAGAGGTCCAGATTGAGCTTGGGTGGAATGCCCAGGGAGAGTTCAGCGCCGACGTTGTCCGTCACCATGTAGGTGACACCGAATTGCAGTGTGTCTTCGTCGCCCACGCGAACAGAAGCGCCCTGCAAGGCGTAGTTGGCCAAGGGTTCGGTGCTGCTGACGGCGTCCAGTTTGGCCCCAGGCGAGACATGGGCCCAACCGACGTTGGCGAGCCAGTCACCGGTTTGTTGCGCGAAGGCAGCGTTGACGATCAGAGAGAGAGTGCCGATGGCGGCAGCGCGTGCGAGTTGCTTCATGTTGTCCTTTCAAGCAAAGCATGGGTTAAAGATCACGCGGCGATCATCTTGGGTGGCTCCATGCAAAGGAATGTTGCATTCCGACACGGCACAGTCCCAAATGGACAAACCCGGGTATTCACTTAGACGACGTAGGTGTGACCACCGGCGCACTGCGTGGACACCAAGCGGGGGATAACCCTCGATTGACGGTTAGAGACAAGCGACTGTCTGTAACTGATATCGCCCAGAGCGCCCAGCCTCGGCATCATCCGCAACCTGATTCAAGAGTGCGGGCTTGCAAGGAGACACCATGGCGTTTCACAGCGAAAGAATTCCGGTCAACGGCATCGAGATGCACGTGGTCATCGAAGGCCAGGGCCCCGATGTCCTGCTGTTGCATGGCTTCCCCGACTCGCATGCGATCTGGCGCGAGCAGATTCCCGCCTTGGTAGAGGCCGGTTACCGGGTGATTGCACCCGACTTGCGCGGCTTCGGCCTGTCGGAGATGTCATCCCGTGTAGCGGACTACCGCATCGACTACCTGGTCCGGGACGTGGTCTGTCTGCTCGATGCCCTGGGCATTGAGCGCGTGCGCCTGGTTGCGCACGATTGGGGCGCCGCCATTGGCTGGCAGTTCGCCATCCACCATCAGCACCGCGTGGAACGCTACGCCGCCCTGTCGGTCGGGCATCTGACCTGCTATGCGACCGGTGGCCTGATGCAAAAGCTCAAGGGTTACTACATCGCTCTGTTCCAGTTGCGCGGCTTTGCCGAATGGCTGTTCACGACCTGTGACTGGGCACTGTTCAAGCTGTTCACGCGATCACCGCATGAGTACCCGCACTGGCGCGCCGCCTTGGCTCCCCCTGGACGCTTGACGGCTGGCATGAACTACTACCGCGCCAACCTGGGCTTGCTGGCGCCCGTGCACCGCGGCTTCGTCAATGTGCCCGTGATGGGCATCTACAGCACGCATGACGTTGCCTTGGTGGAAAACCAGATGGTCCGATCGGAAGCCTATTGCAAGGCCGGTTGGCGCTATGAGCGCCTTGAAGGGGTTGGTCACTGGATGACCAGCGAGGCCCCGGAACGCGTGAACCGCCTGCTGCTGGATTTCCTACGCTGACTTACCCCAAACCTACGCAACGAAAGCACCCTATGACCACTGATCGTTTCCTGTTCAAACTGGGCCTGGCCTTGCTGGCCCTCTTTGCCGCCTTCTGCCTGTGGCAACAACCCGCGCTGGTGGTCGGCAAACTCACGTCGGCAGAGATCGACCAGTACATTGCCGCCGCCGACCGCAACCTACATTTCCCTCCCGATGTGGATAAGCAGGACATCCTGCGCCGTGTGCGCGCCTGGGCCGAGGCCGACGACGGCAAGCCAGCCTACATGCTCAACCTCATGCGCTACAACGACAAGATCGACGACGTCCCCGGCGCACCGCAGGGTTTCAATGGCACGCCCAAGGAAGCCAACCTACTGTACGAGGACAAGGCCATGGGCCTCATTCTGAAGAAGGGCGGCGTTGGCGGCTCCTACGGCAGCGAAACCCAGGGCCAGAACCTCATCACCATCGGAAAGGACCCGGCGCTGGACCACTGGAGTCGCGTGTTGGTGATCCGCTACCCCAGCCGACGCAATTTCCTGCAGTTGGTCAGCGACCCCGACTACGCCCCCATTGAACCCTACAAGATGATGGCTCTGCGCCTGCTGCTGGTCCCCACCTCGGGCGATCTGGTGATCCCCGACTACCGATTGGTACTGGGCGCGCTGTGCCTGAGCCTGTTCCTGGCCTGCGGCTGGTGGCGTGCCACCCGCCGGGGCGCCTGACACCTTGCTCTCTTACCTAGGAATCCCCATGAAAGCTGTTATTTGCCAAAACGCCGAACTATCGGTGCGTGACATTCCCGAACAAGTCCCGTCCGAGGGCCACGCGCTGCTCAAAGTGCTACGCTGTGGCATCTGTGGTTCCGACCTGCACGTGCGCCACCACTGCAACGTCTTTGGCAAACTCATCCGCCGCGCGGGCTACCAGAACTTTCCCGATGCCGGCGCACCCATGGTGTTCGGCCATGAATTCTGTGGCGAGGTACTGGATCATGGCCCGAATACACCCAAGTCCATCAAGGCCGGCACACGGGTCTGCGCGCTGCCCTTCATCCGCCAAGGCCAGGACATCGATTGCATCGGCCTGTCTGCACGCTCCCACGGCGCCTACGCCGAGCGCATCGTGGTCGAAAACACCATGATGGTGCCCGTACCCAATGGCCTGTCCAGTGATATGGCCGCATTGACCGAGCCCATGGCTGTGGGCCTGCATGCCGTCAACCGGGGCGAGGTCAAGAAGGGCGACGTGGCCATCGTCATCGGCTGCGGACCCGTGGGCCTGGCCGTGGTCTGCATGCTCAAGGCCAAGGGCGTGTGTACCGTGATCGCCAGCGACTTTTCGCCGGGACGCCGTGCCCTGGCCAAGCAGTGCGGCGCCGACGTGGTCATCAACCCCGCCGACGAATCGCCCTTCTCAACCTGGGAGCAATACGGCTTCCTGGGCGGCATTCCCGAGTTGCTGGAGCTCGCCGTGAGTACCCGCGAGAAGTTGGGCAAGCTGCCCGTGCCCTGGTGGCACACCTGGCGCCTGGCAGAGGGTCTTGGCTTGGCACCCAAGAAGCCCATCATCTTCGAGTGCGTGGGTGTGCCCGGTGTGCTCAACCAGATCATCGACGGCGCACCGCTGTTCTCGCGCATCGTAGTGGTGGGCGTGTGCATGCAGACCGACCAGATCGAGCCCGCCATGGGCAACAACAAGGAGGTGGACTTGCGCTTTGTCATGGGCTACTCGCCACTGGAATACCGCGATGCCTTGCACATGATGGCCGAAGGCAAAGTGCGCTGCGAACACCTGGTCACCGGCGTAGTGGGACTGGGTGGCGTGGAAAACGCGTTCGAGGCGTTGCGTGACCCCGAGCAGCATGCCAAGATCCTGATCAACCCCTCCATTGCGGCGATGCAACCGGTTCGGCCGTAGCACGAACTCACCGGGTTACGCGTCCAAGGGAGTGGCCGCCCTTGGCGGTGGTCTTGACCATATACATGGCCTGGTCGGCCGCCTTGAGCAGCGCCTCGCGCGTGCTGCCCTGATCGGGACACAGGGCCACACCGATGGAAGCGCCCACACGCACTATCACTTCGCCGAACACAAAGGGTTCGCCCACGCCGGCCACGATCTTGTCGGCGACGGCGCGCACCATGGTGTCGTCCGCCAGGTCGTGCAACAGCACCACGAACTCGTCACCGCCCAGGCGAGCCACCACGTCGGTTTCGCGCACGGCAGAGCGCAAGCGTTGGGCAACACCCACCAGCAAGGCGTCCCCCACATCGTGACCACGTTCGTCGTTGACCTTTTTGAAACCGTCCAGATCCAGGAACAACACGGCCAAGCGGTTGCCACTGGACTGTGCCCGCTGCAGCGCCTGCTCCAGTTGCTCATTGAGGGCCAGCCGGTTCGGCAATCCGGTGAGTGCATCCTGCAGAGCGAGCAGGCGGATGCGCTCCTCGGCCTGCTTGCGCTCGGTGATGTCGATGTAACTGGTGACGAAGCCGCCGCTGGGAATAGGTGTGCCAGTGATCTCCAGCCACCGGCCATCCGGGCGGGCCCGCTCCAGATGGTGGGCCTGGAAGTTGCGGGCACGGGCCATGCTGGTGGCAGTCAGGGTCTCCACGTCACCTGGCCCGTATTCACCGCGCAGGGCATTGAAGCGGATCAGGTCCTCGAAGTGAACCTGGGGTTTGTCAAACAAATGCGCCGGAAAATCCAGCAACGTTTTGAACTGCGCATTGCAGGCCGCCATGCGCAGGTCGGCATCGAAGAGCGAGATGGCGCCGGGGAAGTTGTCGATGATGGTCTTCATCACATCGCGCTGGCGGGTCAGCTGCTCTTCGGTGTGCTTGCGCTCGGTGATGTCGGAGTAGGTGGTCACGAAACCGGAGACCTCGCCACCAAAGCGAAACGGATACCCCTCCACCAGCACCGTGCGTCCACCGGTCTGCGGGCGCTCAAACCGATGCGGCTGAAAGGCGCGTGCCCGCTCCACGATCTCGCGCACCTGTTGCTGCGGATCGCCCGGACCGTATTCGCCGCGCAGGGCGTTGTGGCGGATCAGGTCCTCAAACCGGGCGTAACGGTACACCAGACTCTGCGGCAGACCCAGGATCTCGAAGAAGCGCCGATTCCACAAGATGAGGTTCAGATCGCTATCGATCACGCTCACCCCTTGGGGTAAGGCATCGAGCAGTGCCTGCAACTGGGTGATGACCTCTTCACGTTCGTTCTCGATGTGCTTGCTCTGGGTGATGTCCTGGAAGGTACCTGCCACACCCTCCTGACCGCCGCAATCCGTCCAGGGCGCCCCGCGCACCAGCAGGTAAACCGGCTTGGACAAACCGTGGGACAGCGCGAGCTCCACGTTGAATGCCGCGCGCCGGGCATGGGACTGGTCCAGCGCTGTCTGGAAGCGCCGACGCTCTGGCTCGGCCAGTGCGTCCAACAGGCTTCGGCAGGCTGAATGTGCCGCTCCCAGGATGCTGTGCAGCAGGTGCTGTGACGCCGCCGGCAGAAACATGGCGCGCGACTGGGGCCGGTATTCCCAATAGCCGACACGTCCGATGCGCTGTATCAGTTCTAGCTGTTGCTTTTCGATGCACTCGTAACAAGGATCTGGCTGCATGCGATCTCCCCATTTTCCGCACGCTGGCATTATGATCGGCGCTCGCGCGCTTCCCCGATCACTGTCCACCAACAGGTACCAGCATGAAGCACCAGGGGTTCTTGGAATACCAGCGTTTCCGTTATCTCAAGGCAGCGTGGTGGCTTACCGCCCTGGGCAGCGCGGCCTATATCTGGCATCGACTTTACCTCTTTCACGCCCCCGGCAAGCTGGGATATGGCGGCACCTGGCCCGGCTATTTCTTCGGAACCGCCGCGGCCGCGCTGGTGGTGTGGCTGGCCTGGCTGGGCATTCGCAAGCGCCGCTACGACACCGCCACCAGCACCCAAGGCTGGCTGTCGGCCCACGTCTACCTGGGTTGCGCGGTGGTAGTTCTGGCCAGCCTGCACTGCGGGTTTGAATTGGGATGGAACACGCATTCGCTGGCCTACCTGCTGCTATGGATGGTGGTGGGTAGCGGCATCTACGGCGTGGTGATGTTCAGTCGCATTCCCACGCGGCTGACCGAGACCCTGGGGGATACCACGCTGTCCGCCCTGATGCTGCAGTTGCGAGACGTGGATGCCGAGGCGCGCCGCCTGGCGCTGACCCTGCCGGACCAGTACAACAGCCTGGTCCTGGACGCCGCCACCAATACCCGACTCCAGGGCACCGCCATTCAGAACCTGTTGAACTCCACCGCCAAGCATTGCGCCACCGCTCGCGCGCTTGCGGGCGTGGAGGAGCTCAATCAGCACCTGGGCGCCGCCACCGCGCGTGCCGGGCGCGAGTTGTATGGCCAACTGGTCAAGCGCAAGGGTCTGGTAGACCGCATCCGCCAGATTCACCGACTGATGTCCAAGTTGCGCCTGTGGTTGCTGCTGCACGTGCCACTCGCTTTGGCGCTGCTGGTGGCGCTGGTGGCTCACGTCGTTTCGGTATTCATTTACTGGTAAGCACAAATGATTCGCTGCACGATTGTTGAAACAACGTCCCAGCCCGGCGAAGCCGCTTCCCGGGTAGCGCGCGCGACCGTTTCGGAAGTCGTGATGCTAGGCCGCGCCGCAGCCTGCAAGATCTACCTCCCCGACCCCCGGGTGCGCCTGGAGCACGCCCGCATGGCACGGGGTGAGGATGGCTACCTGTACCTGGAAGGCGTGGGGGGCTCGGTCCAGGTGGATGACGAGGCCCAAGACCGCATTCGCGTGGCCGAAGGCCAACGCATCAATCTGGGGCCTTACGAGTTCATCGTCATCGGGGTTTCACACGGGGCGCAGCGGCCGCAGATCCAGCTGACCCTGCAATTCACGCACAAGCCCACCGAGGCGGTAGCAGACCATGGCGGAGATGCCCCGCAGGGCCTGCGCCGATCCGTGTTGAACATGCGCACACTGTCGTGGAGCGCTGTGCTGCTGGCAGTGGTGTTCCTGCTGGTTCTGCCCCTGTGGCAAGCTTACCAAGCCGCGGCCACACCGGCCCGTCCGCCCCAGGCCGGCATGGACCAGGCCTGGAATCCGGGCCCCATCTCTGCCGCCCACCAGCCCATTGGCAACCAGTGCCGCAACTGCCATACCCAACCCTTTGAACGCGTGAAGGACGCCGCCTGCACAAACTGCCACAAAGACGCCGGTCCCCATATCACCGCCCATCCCGACCTGCAGTCCGCCACCTTCGGCGAACAACGCTGCGCCAGCTGCCACCGCGAGCACCAAGGCGAGGACGGTATGAAAAAGGTCGATGCCGTGGGCTGTGTGGAGTGCCACGGCGACATCAAGGCATTCACCCCCTCGGCCCAATTGCCCAACGTCGGCGACTTTGGTCAGCAACACCCCGAATTTCGCCTATCCATGCGCGTCGGCCCCGGCGCCGAGGGCATCGCCCGGCGGGTGCGCACGCCCGAACTGAAGGAAGACAGCGGTCTGAAATTCCCCCATGCCCTGCACTTGGCGCCCCGAGGCATCAAGAGCCCCACCGGCCCCGTCGCCACCGGGGGACGCGTGGTGTTGGAATGCGCTAGCTGCCACCAACTCGACAGTGCCAAGGTCCGCTTTGTGCCCATTCGCATGGAAAAGGATTGCCAGGGCTGTCACCGCCTGGGCGTGGACGCGCAGTACCCCACGCGCCAGGTGCCACATGCAGCGCCAGCGGCCGTGGTGACGGCCCTGCAGGACCTGTTTGCATCGCTGGCGCTGGAGCAAAACCCATCGCAGGTGGTTACCGTCAACACGTTGCTACAAGGCCCCCAGATCCAGCCAGCCGGCGCCACCACTACGGGCGCGGCGCGTTGGGTGGCACAAAAGACCCAGGCCGCGGCCAAGACCCTGTTTGAAGACCCGAAAGGCGCCTGCAAGACCTGCCACACCGTCGAGCGCCTGACCGAACCCGAAACCCCTGCGCCGTGGAAGGTACAACCGGTTCTCAGCACCGCTGTCTGGTTGCCCAAGGCCCGTTTCTACCACGCCCAACACGCCAACGCCGCCTGCACCAGTTGCCACGCGGCGCCCACCTCGCGCAGCAGTGCCGACGTGTTGATCCCCGCCATCGCGGTCTGCCGTCACTGCCACACCGGCACCCAGGTGGAAACCCGCGACCTGATCCAGCAAGACAAGGTCGCCAGCGCCTGCAACCTGTGCCATAGCTTCCACACCCCCGTGGTGCATGCCAGCTTCAAGGCGGAAAAGGCACGCCTGGCCGCCTCGGCTTCCAGCGGCGGTAGCCAACCATGAGGCCGAGCATGAACCGCCCACCACGCAGGTGGCTCCTGGTGCTGGGGCTTCTGTTGGGCACCGCTCTGCAGTCCTGCGGTGGTGGCGGCTCCGGCGGAGCACCCGCCACGGCAATACCGGCCTGCAACGGCACCTGTACACCCGACAGCCTGAGCAGCGCCGACGTGGAAACCATCGTTGCCCAGGCGGTGGTCGCCGCCCAGGCCCAGGGAGCGCGCGCCACCGTTGCCGTGACCGACCGCGTGGGCAACGTGCTCGCGGTGTACGCCATGACGGGCGCCGCCACCACGTTCCGCATCGACGGCGGGCGTGGCGTCCAGGGCGGGCTGGAACAGGTTGATACCCTGCCCAGCAGTTTCGCCGCCATCAGCAAGGCGCTGACCGGCGCCTACCTCTCCAGTGGTGGCAACGCTTTTTCCACGCGCACGGCGAGCCAGATCGTGCAGGAGAACTTCAACCCGCAAGAAGCCAACCAACCGTCCGGCCCGCTGTTTGGCGTGCAGTTCTCGCAGCTGTCCTGCTCGGACATCATGCGCCGTGAGGGCGATGCCGCCCTCGGCCCCAAGCGCGCGCCGCTGGGCCTGGCGGCCGATCCCGGCGGACTGCCGCTGTACAAGAATGGCAACCTGGTCGGCGCCATTGGCGTGATGGCCGATGGCGTCTACGGCCTAGACCTGGACATCCGCAACATCGACAGCGATGTGGACGAACAGCTGGCATTGGCTGGAGCCCGCGGCTTTGAAGCCCCCGCCGACATTTTGGCCAACCACATCACAGCCGATGGCCGCAGCCTGCGTTATGTGGACGCCAGCCCCAGTGCCGCCACGCTACCCGCGCCAGCCTTGTCCACCCTGCCGGGCAATCTACTCACCGTAGCCGGCTACTTCACGCCACCCCTGCGTGCCGGAGTGGCCTACGGCAGCGCGGGCTCGGGCATTCGCAAGGACACCTCTGTCTTTGCCACGCTGAATGGCTACGTGTTGGTGGATGCCGGCAACACCAACCGCTTCCCACCGCGTGCCAGCACCGACGCAGCGGTCAGCGCCGCCGAGGTGCAACAACTACTCCTCTCCGCCCTGGAGGTAGCCAACCGCACTCGCGCCCAGATTCGACGCCCCCCAGGCTCGACGGCCCAGGTGACGGTCTCTGTGGTGGGATCAGGCGGCGAAGTGCTGGGCATGGTGCGCACGCCCGATGCGCCGGTGTTCGGCATCGATGTGTCCCTGCAAAAGGCGCGCAGTGCTGCCTTCTTTTCCAAGCCCGGCAGTGCCGACGCGCTGCTCGCGTTGCCACCGGCCAACTACCTGCGCCCGGCCACCACTGCGCCCATCGCGCCCTACGTCACCCAACTGCGCAGTTTTCTCAGCCGCCCGACAGCGCTGGCCGACGGTCTGGCCTTGAGTGCACGCAGCATCGGCAACCTGGCCCGACCGACCTTCCCGGATGGCATTGCCGGCACGGCAAACGGCCCGCTGTCCAAGCCCTATGCGGCCTGGAGCCCGTTCAGTGATGGCTTGCAGCTGGACCTGTCCATCAACGCCATCACCGCCGCGGCCGGTGGCAGCATCGCAATCGGCTGCACCGGCTTGCCGGACCTGCAAAACGGTCTACAAATATTCCCTGGTGGGTTTGCGCTGTACCGCACCACGGCCATGGGCAGCCAGTTGGTGGGTGCGGTGGGTATCTCCGGGGACGGCGTGGACCAGGACGACATGATTGCCTTTCTGGGCATTGCCAATGCCAGCCGTACGTTGGGCACCGGCCTGGGCCACGCGCCACCAAGCCTGCGCGCCGACACCCTGACCCTGTCTGGCGGGCAGTTGCGCTACGTGCAGTGTCCGCAGGCGCCGTTCCTTGATAGCGACGAGCAAAACGTATGCGCCGGCTTGTAACGCCACTGTCCATGGCTCTTGCCAGCTTGAGCGCGGCCGCCCAGACGCCGGCCTCGCCTGCCGCGCCCGAGGCAACCATCGAGTTGCGCCGCCCGCAGTCCGAGCCCCTCACCTACACCGCGCCCGATATCGACCCGAGCCAGGTACCACCACCGCAGCGCCTGGATCCGCGCATCAGCGTGCCCGTACCCGACCGCTGGCGCCTGGTGGAGCAATTGGGCATTCATGACAACCGCTGGGACCCCTACAACCAGAACACCCTCAAGGGTGATCGCCCCTTTGAGCCCCTGACCGGTTGGGGCCCGGATTGGTTTTTGAACCTCGGCGTGATATCCGACACCCTGGTGGAATCGCGCAACCTGCCCACTCCCGTGGGCGCCCAGTCGTCAGGCCGCGCGCAGTCCAACGATGTGTTTGGTCGCGGTCGCCAGACGCTGCTGGCCGAGACCCTGGTGGTGAGCGCCTCGGTGGTCAAGGGCAACACCACCTTCAAACCGCCCGACTACGAATTCAAGTTTACCGGTGCCTTCAATGCCACCGACGCCCGCCTGGAAGAGGTGCGTGGCCTCACCATCGACCCGCGCACCGGCACCACGCGCAAGGACCGCCACTTTGGCGTGCAGGAGGCCTTTGCCGACATCCACCTGCGCAACGTCTCGGACAACTACGACTTCGATTCCGTGCGCGTGGGCATACAGCCCTTCACCACCGACTTCCGGGGCTTTCTGTTCAACGACCAGGCCCTGGGCGTGCGCCTGTTTGGCAACCGTGCCAGCAACCAGATTCAGTACAACCTGGCCTGGTTGCGCCGCCTCGAAAAAGACACCAACTCCGGCCTGAACGACATCGGCCAGCGCCCCCGCGCGGACGACGTGTTTGTGGCAAACCTCTACCGCCAGGACTGGCCGGTGCTGGGGCACACCACACAATTCACCATCGTGCACAACCGCAACCGCGAAGGCGGGGATGCGGACTATTACGACCGCAACGGTTTTCAGGTGCGCCCGGCCGTGGTGGGCGACGTACGGGGCCATGATTACGATGTGACCTACCTGGGAATGAACGGTGATGGCCACTTTGGTCGCTGGAATATCACCTCGTCGCTGTATGCCGCACTGGGTAGCGCCAGCTACGACCCCATCGCGCAGCAGTCCCAGCGCATTGCGGCTGGCTTTGCCGCCGCCGAGCTGTCGCGCGACTTCGACTGGATGCGTCTGCGCGCCACCGCCATCCTGGCCACTGGCGACAAGGACCCCTTCGACGGCCGCTCCACCGGCTTCGATGCCATCCTGGAGAACCCGCAGATCGCCGGAGCCGACACCAGCTACTGGATTCGCCAGGCCATTCCCCTGATCGGCGGTGGTGGCGTATCCCTGTCGGGACGCAACGGCGTGTTGCCCAGCCTACGCTCCAGTAAGGATCAAGGCCAGTCCAACTTCGTCAACCCGGGTTTGCAACTGCTGGGTGTGGGAGCCGACTTTGACCTGACACCCCAGGTGCGCCTCATCGTCAACCTCTCGCGCATCGCCTTTGCCGACACGGCGGTGCTGGAATACCTGCGCAACCAGGGCCCCATCGACCGCCACCTGGGCAACGACCTGTCGTTCGCAGTGCAGTACCGCCCGTTCAGCACGCAAAACGTGGTGCTCAATGCCTCCATTGCCATGCTGGACCCTGGCAAGGCCTACCGGCAGTTGTTCGACAGCAGCGAACGGCCCTATTCCCTGTTGCTCAACCTGCTGCTCACCTTCTGACACACCATGCTGGCCATCCGCTCCACCACTGCCTCCTGGGTTTTCGTCGGCGTGCTGACAGCGCTGGCAGCGACCCTGTGGACGGTCGATGGAGCCTATTCCTCCGCTGATCTTGCCCCGACTTCCGTGTCTTCCGTGCCCATGGCGCCGGACGCCCCCGCGCACCAGAGCGTGGGCCAGGCCCACGACAAGTCGGCCGGCTGCGAAAGCTGCCACAGCGGAATGGACAGCCCCAAGGACGGTGTCGCCAAGGACCACCGTTCCATGCACGCCAACCCCGGCGTGGTGTTGGGCTGCACCGACTGCCATGGCGGCAACGCGGCTGTCCACAAACCCGCCAACGCTACTGCGGGCGACGCTACCTACCGCGCGGCCGAGACCACGGCCCACGTCCTGCCACGCAATCCGTTGCAATGGAAATACCCATCTTCGGCCAACCCACCGAGCAGTTTTGCCCAGCTCAACCGCGAGTCGCCGGCTTTCATCCGTTTCGTCAACCCAGGCGACCTGCGCGTGGCCCGCAATGCCTGCGGAGCCTGCCACCTCAGCGTGATACAGGCCCAGGAGCGCAGCCTGATGGCCACCAGCGCCATGCTGTGGGGCGGTGCATCGTACAACAACGGCATCCTGCCCTTCAAGCGCTACCGCCTGGGTGAGTCGTACACCGCCCAGAGTGAGCCGGCCCTGATCCAGAACCCGGTGGCCGTGACACCCCACATGGCCGACATGGGCATCTCGGAGCTGTTGCTGCCGCTGCCCGCCTGGGAGACCGTACCACCCGCCGATGTGTTTCGCGTGTTCGAGCGGGGTGGCCGCGTGATCGGCACACAGTTCCCCGAGATCGGCCTGCCCAACCTGAGCGGTGGACTGCAGAAGCTGGACGAACCGGGTCGGCCCGACATCAAGCAGTCCAACCGCGGCCCCGGCACCGGCAGCCGTATCGCCGTGCCGCTGATCAACATCACTAAGACCCGCCTGAACGACCCGCACCTGTGGTTCCTGGGCACCAACGAGCAACCCGGCGACTACCGCTCCTCGGGTTGCACGGCCTGCCACACGCCCTACGCCAACGACCGCGACCCTTTGCACGCTGGCCCCTATGCGCGCTACGGCCACCGCGGCCAATCTGCCACGGCCGACCCGACCATCCCCAAGGATGAATCGGCCCACCCCATCTCGCACCAGTTCACCCGCGCCATTCCGTCCTCGCAGTGCATGACCTGCCATATGCACCAGCCCAACGTGTTCGTGAACTCCTACTACGGCACCACCATGTGGGACTACGAGACCGATGCCCCCACCATGTGGCCCGAGAAGCAGAAGTACCCCAACGCCGAGGAAGCGCGCAAGATCCTGGCGCGCAACCCGGAAGAAGCTGCCACGCGTGGCAATTGGGGCGACCCCGAGTTCTCGCGCAAGGTGTCGGAACTCAACCCCCAACTCAAGGACACCCAGTTTGCCGACTACCACGGACACGGCTGGAATTTCCGCCAGGTGTTCAAGCGTGACCGCAAGGGGACGCTGCTGGATGCCGACAACCACCCCGTTTCCGACACCGACCCACAGAAGTTCAAGAAGGCCGTGCACCTGACCTCCGTTCACCTGGATGTCGGCATGCACTGCGTGGACTGCCACTTCTCGCAGGATGCCCATGGCAATGGCCACATCTACGGCGAGGTGGCTGCCGCCATCGAAGTGGACTGCAAGGACTGCCACGGCAGCGCCACGGCCTATCCCAAGCTGGTCACCACCGGACCGGCCGCACGCCCAGGCGGCATGGATATGGCCCTGCTGCGCACCCAGGACGGACGCAAACGCTTCGAGTGGCGCAATGGCAAGCTCTATCAGCGCTCGGCCCTGAACCCCAAGCTGGAGTGGGAGATGTCCCTGGTAAAGGACTCGGTCACACCCGGCCATCCCAAGTACAACGCCAAGGCGGCCCGCGCCAAGCTCATGCACGAAGGCACCTCGGGCCAGAGCGGCGAATGGGGCGCCACCGCCTCCGGCACGGGCTACGCCCACAGCGACGACAAGATCACCTGCTACAGCTGCCACCTGTCCTGGACTACCAGCTGCTCTGGCTGCCACCTGCCCATCCAGGCCAATGCCAAGACCCCGCGCCTGCACTACGAGGGTGGCGAGACCCGCAACTACGCCACCTACAACCCGCAGATCGTGCGCGAGGATGTGTTCCAGCTCGGCCGCCACGGCCCGGTCAAGGGCTCGCGTGTGGCGCCCATCCGCTCCAGTTCGGCGCTGGTCCTGTCGTCCACCAACATCAACCGCGAGAAGCTCTACATCCAGCAAGCACCGGTGGCGGCCAGCGGCTTTTCCTCGCAGGCCTTTGCCCCGCACTACCCCCATACCGAGCGCAAGACCGAGACCAAGACCTGCTCGGACTGCCACATCAGCCAGGCCAACGACAACAACGCCATCATGGCGCAGCTGCTGCTGCAGGGCACCAATTTCGTCAACTTCGTGGGCTACAACGCCTGGGTGGGTGAAGCCAGCCATGTGGAGGCCGTGCAGGTCACCGAATGGGACGAACCCCAGGCCGTGATCGGCAGCTACTTGCACCGCTACGCCTACCCCGACTGGTACCAGAACCACCAGCGGGCCAAGGGCCAGCTGCAAGAAGCACATGACCATGGCACCGCCGGTGCCGCACAATGCATCGCCCTGCGCGGCGAGTACCTGTATGTGTCCGAAGGGGCCGGCGGCATGCGCGTGTATGACGTGGCCTCCATCGCCAACAAGGGTGTGTCGCAGCGCATCATCACCTCACCCTTCTCCAGCCTGGGCCAGCAGACGCATATTGCATCGGCCAACGCCACCTGCGTGGCGCTGCCCACCAACCAGCCCATTGCGCCGCTGCGCAACCAGGGCGATCTGATGCGCGTCACCAACCAGGAACAGCCCTTCCACCCCATCTACCATTACGCCTTCATCAGCGACGCCCAGGAGGGGCTGATCCTGGTGAACGTGGACACCCTGGCCGACGGCGACTACCGTAACAACTTCCTGCAACGCGCCCTCACCTGGAACGGCGGCGATGCCAACCCTGGCGTGCTGGACGGTGCGCGCCACGTCACCGTGGCCGGGCACTACCTCTACATCGCGGCCAAGCGCGGCCTGGTGATCGTGGATGTGGACACGCCGCTGCAACCCCGCGTGGCCGCCATCGTGCCGCTACAGGACGCGCGCGCCAGCGCCGTGCAGTTCCGCTACGCCTGGGTCACCACCGCCGCCGGCCTGGAACTGGTGGACATCACCCAACCCACGCAGCCCCGCCTGGTACCCCAGGCCCGCGTACCCATGCAGGACGCCCGCAAGGTCTATCTGGCGCGCACCTATGCCTATGTGGCCGCCGGTGCGCAAGGCCTGGCCATTGTTGACATTGAGCGCCCCGAAAACCCGCTTCTGCAGCAGTTCTTCACCAACGCAGACCCCGGCGGCATGGGCGGGCCCTTGACCGATGCGCAGGACGTGGTGATCGGCTCCACCAATGCATCCTTGTTCGCCTACGTCGCCGATGGCACCAACGGCCTCAAGGTGCTGCAGCTCACGGCACCCGACACCCAACCGAAGTTCTACGGTTTTTCACCCGAACCCGTGCCCCAGGTGGTGGCATGGCGCGCCACGGCCTCGCGCGCGCTGGCCCTGTCCAAGGGTCTGGACCGCGACCGCGGCGTGGACGAGACCGGCGGCCAGATCGCCATCTTTGGCCGCATCGGTTCGCGCCCATTCACCCTGCCCGAGATGCAAAAACTCTACCTGCGCAAGGACGGCACGGTCTGGACGGTGAGCGACAGCCCCACCCGTGTGTCCACCTCAACAGGAGCGACGCAATGAAACGCCTGCTCTCCCGCACCCTCTCCCGCTGTGCAGGCCTTGGCGCCCTGCTCTGCGCCCTGTTCACCGCCAGCGCCCAGCCCCTGCCCGACCAGGCCCCGGACAAGACCCTGGGCGTGGTCACTTGCTCCAGCGGCCTGTGCCATGGCTCGGTCAATAGCTGGCCGGCCTCACCCGTGTTGCAGAACGAGTACGTGGTCTGGTCCCGTCTGGATAAACATGCCCGCGCGTACAACGTGCTGCTGAATGAGCGCTCGCGCAGCATCGCCGCCAAGCTGGGGCTGCCACAGCCGGCCCACCAGACCCCCGAATGCCTGGCCTGCCATGCGCACACACCAGCGCCCGCCCGCACCGACGCCCGCCACAAGCTGAGCGACGGGGTGGCCTGCGAGGGCTGCCACGGCCCGGCCAACGGCTGGATCGCCTCGCACACCGAACCCGGCGCCACCCACGAAGGCAACCTGCAGCATGGCCTCTACCCCACGGATCAGCCACAGGCCCGCGCCAAGTTGTGCATGTCCTGCCACTTCGGCACCAGCGAAAAATACGTGAATCACCGCACCATGGCGGCCGGACATCCACGCCTGAGCTTTGAGCTGGCGACCTTCACCAACCTGCAGCCCGCCCACTTCCAGGTGGACGAGGACTACCTCAAGCGCAAGGGCTCGGCCTCCACCAACAACGCCAAGGTCTGGGCCATCGGCCAGGCCCTGGCGGTGAGCACGCAGATGGACATCCTGCTGGACCCGCAGCGCGGGCGCGACGGCGTGTTCCCCGAGCCCACACTGTTTGACTGCCACGCCTGCCACCACCCCATGGCCGACCAGCGCTGGAAGCCGCACACCGCCTTTGGCGCCAGCCTGTCGCCGGGCCTGATCCGCCTCAACGATGCCAATGCCCTGATGCTGCGCCTGATCTTGCGTGAGCTGGATACGGAGCAACACACCCGCTTTGTGCGCGCCACCCAGGCGCTGAACCAGGCCCTGGCCGGCAACGGCAATGTGGCGGAACGCGCGCAGGCCGTACGCCAGCAGGCGCAGGCTGCCGCGCAAAGCATCGCCGCCTCACGCCTGGATGGTGCCACCCTGCGCACGCTGGCCCTGCTGTTGATCGACGACGGCCTGGGAGGCCACTACCCCGACTATGTGGGCGCCGAGCAGGCCAGCATGGCGCTGGGCAGTCTGATCAGCGCCATGAACCAGAGCGGCGCGCTCCCGAACGTCGCGGCCTTGAACAAGGGACTCGCCGATACCCGCAAGGTCTTGGCGAAGGACGAGGCCTACCAACCGGCGGAGTTCGCGCGCAGCCTGCGTGCGCTGCGCACCCTGCTCGCCACACGCTGACGAGGACCGCCATGGACGCCGACTACACCATCGCCATCATCGGTTCCGGCCCTGCCGGCCTGTCTGCCGCCGGACACTGTGCCGCGCAGGGCATTCCCCACATCCTGCTGGAGAGCCAGCCCCATCTGGCCGATACCGTCCACAAATACCAGAAGGGCAAGCACGTGATGGCCGAGCCCTCCATACTGGGCCTGCGCAGCCCGGTGGGTTTTGCTGCGGGCTCGCGCGAAAGCGTGCTGGAACAGTGGCGCCAGGACGCCCAGAAGCTGGGCATGAATGTGCAACACGGGGCGCAGGTGGTGGGCATCACCGGGGCCAAGGGCGGTTTTCAACTGGAGCTGGCCCACTCCGAGATCATCACCACCAAGCAGGTCGTTCTGGCCATCGGCCTGCAGGGCAATCTGCGCACCCTGGGCGTGCGCGGCGAAGACCTGCCCGGCATTCAATACCAGTTGGACAACCCCGAGGACTACCGCGACGAAACCATCATCGTGGTCGGCGCCGGTGACGCCGCCATCGAAAACGCCCTGGCCCTGGCGCAGGCCGGCAACCGCGTCATCCTGCTCAACCGCAACGAAGAGTTCACCCGTTGCAAGGAAGGCAACCTCACGGCCATCCAGGCGGCCGCGCGCAGTGGCCTGGTCAACTGCCGCTTCAGCACCCAGGTGGACCGCATCGAGGCCATCCAGCGTTCGGGGGCCGACAGCGACCCAGAAAAGACCCAGATGGTGTCGGTGGTGGACCTGTCCAAGCGCTATGGCGGCAAGGGCAGCAAGCCCGGCCTGGCGGTGTTTCTCAACACCCCCACCGGCGAGGAACTGGTGGAATGCCACCGTGTCATCGCCCGCCTGGGCGCCACGCCGCCGCGCAAGCTGGTGGAAGGCTTTGGCGTGCGTTTCACTAGCAAGGAGGCCACAGCCCTGCCCGAGCTGTCCACCACCTACGAGTCCAGCGTGCCGGGCCTGTACATCATCGGCGCGCTGGGCGGCTACCCCCTCATCAAACAGGCCATGAACCAAGGCTACGAGGTGGTGGAAAGCATCATGGGCCGCGCGGTGGAACCGGCCGACGAACCCCTGCTGCGCCAGAAGTTTGCCCCCATCCTCAAGGCCCGCCCGGACCTGGGCGGCGTGGCCGGCGTGCTGGACCTGGTGCGGGAAAGCGTGCCCCTGCTGGAAGGGTTGACCGGGCTGCAGCTGCGCGAACTGATGCTGGAGAGCGAGCTGCACCTAAGCCCGGTCAACACCGTGTTCTTCAGCCGCAACGACTACACCAACTCCTTCTTCTCGGTGGTCAGCGGCTCGGTGCGCATCGTGGGCGATGCCAGTGCGCCGGAATTCGTGCTGGAACCGGGTCAGTTCTTTGGCGAGATGGGTTTGATCTCCGGGCGACGGCGCTCCGCCACGGCGATTGCCGGCAAGGATTGCCTGGTGGTGGAAACACCGCGACGCGCCATGCTCAAGCTGCTCTCCACCGTGGACGCCGTGCGCCGCACGCTGGACCAGGTGGCGCTGCGCCGCGCGGTGCGCAAGTACGTGGCCGGCACCGTGACCGAGGCCGAGCTCAGCGCCATGATCGAAGGCTCGCGCATCCAGCAGTACAAGACCGGCGAGGCCCTGTTCAACGAGGGCGACAAGGCCGACGGCCTGTACCTGATCCGGCGCGGCTCGGTCATGGTTTCGCACCTGCTGGGCGGGCGCGAGGTGGTCATCTCCTACGTCTCGGCCGGCAACTACGTGGGTGAGATGGCGCTGATGATGGATGCACCCCGCTCGGCCACCGTGCGCGCCGCCGTGCCCACCGAGGCCATCCTGCTCGACGCCCGCCAGGTGATGGACATCCTGGCGCGCAACACCGGCCTGCGCAACCAGCTCGGCGAACAGTACAACCAGCGCCTGCAGGCCAACCAGGCCCTGGCCGACGACACCCAATCCGGCAACATCATTTCCTTCCTGCTCAAGCAGGGCGTGGGCGAAGCCACCGACGTGCTCTTGATCGACGAGTCGCTGTGCGTGCGCTGCGACCACTGCGAGAAGGCCTGCGCCGCCACGCACGACGGCTTCTCACGCCTGGACCGCGAGGCCGGCCCCACCTTTGCCAACCTACACGTTCCCACCTCGTGCCGGCACTGCGAGCACCCGCACTGCATGAAGGACTGCCCGCCCGACGCCATTCACCGCGCGCCCAATGGCGAGGTCTACATCAGCGATGCCTGCATCGGCTGCGGCAACTGCGAGAAGAACTGCCCCTACGACGTGATCCAGATGGCCCCGCTGTCCAGCGGCAAGAAGCCCGGCAGCGGCCTGCTGGCCTGGATGTTGTTCGGCTTCGGACAGGAACCTGGCACCCACCGCGCGACCGATACCAAAGACAAGAGCAGCCAGAAGAAGGCCGTGAAGTGCGATATGTGCAAGGACCTCTCGGGCGGCCCGGCCTGCGTGCGTGCCTGCCCTACCGGGGCGGCCCTGCGCGTGAGCCCGGAAAACTTCCTGCGCTACGCCGGCACCCCGCGCTGAGCGCCTGCGGGGCCTTACACCTACTCAGCCCACTCAGGGGCGAACGGCCTGGCTCAAGGCCCGCACCAGGTCCGATTGGGTCAGCACCCCCACCAGGCGCCGCTCCTCGTCAATCACTGGCAAGTGGTGGTGGCCGGCCTCCGAGAAGAGCGGCAGCAGCTCCACCGCATGCCGCTGCGCACTCACCACACGCACCTGGCGCGTCATGATCTGCCCCACTACCTCCGGCCGTTCGCTGTGCAGCAGGCCCGACGGGCGCAGCAGGCTCTGCAGGCGTGCGGCCAGGCCGTCGTGATCATCCAGGCGGGCCATGTTCAGAAAGTCCGCGAAGGTCACGATGCCGACAATGCGTCGCGCCCGGTCGATGACCGGCAGCGCCTTGATATGGTTGGTGCGCATCACCGCCCAGGCCTCGGACAACGCCGTGCCATATTCAACCGCCATCGGATTGCGGGTCATCACGTCCTCACACCGCAGCTCTCCCAACGTGCGCTGGTAGGCGGCAGCCTCCGCGTGCTGCAACAAGTTCACCAGATCGTCGGGGTCTACGTCAATCAGTTCGTTGTAATGCGCAAGCGCCTGGTCCAGGTCGGCACGTGTGAACCGATGCACGCCATCAGGCTGCGGCACCGCACTCTCGCCCGCGTGCCGGTGCGGGTAGGTGTGCCCGGTGGCCGCATGGTAGGCCACGGCCAAGGCAACCAGCAATACGGAACTGGTCAACACGGGTACCACCGCGAAGGACCAGGACGGGCTATGCGACAGCACCGCCATCAGCGCGATGGCACCACCGGGTGGGTGCAGGCAGCGCCCGGCCAGCATGGCACCAAAGGCCAGTGCCACAGCCAAAGCCCCACCTGCCGCACCATCGGGCACCAGCAGTGCGCATGCGGTGCCCACCAGCGCTGACAGCGTGTTGCCCGCAACGACGGACCACGGTTGTGCCAAGGGGCTGCCCGGCAGGCCAAAGACCAGCACCGCGCTGGCACCCACCGGCGCAATCAACCAACCGACGTGCAGCGGCTCGGCCCACTTGCTCACCAGCGCCATGACCAGCACACCCAGCGCCACACCGCCGATCACGCGCCAACGCTCGGCGCGGGAGATCGGCAGTGGTGCCGGCGCCCAACGGCGCAGCCAGCCACGCACGGTGCTCGGGAGCTGGGTCATCACCCGGAAATGGGTTTCAGGAACAGACCCACAGTCAGACAAAAGCCGATGCCAACGATGACGATGCGCAGCATCCGTTCATTCACCCGGTGCAGAGCCCAGTTGCCACACAGGCCACCGGCAATGGCGCCCGCGCCCAGGGCAACGGCCTCGACCCAGTGCACCTGGGGCGAGGTAACGAACAAGGCCACGGCTGACGCATTCATCACACCGGCCAGCGCATTCTTGGTCGCACCGGCATTGCGCACCGGCAGGCCCGCCATGGTGAGGGCAGCCATCATCAAGAAGCCGATTCCGCCACCAAAATAGCCGCCATACACCGCGATCAAAAACTGGGCAACGCCGGCTCCGACCGGCCCCAAGTGCGCCTTGAAGTCCCCTGGCTTCTTGAAAAAACTGCCCCAGGCAAACATCACGGTGGCAAACAGCACCAGCCATGGGACCAAGGCGGTGAAGACCGACGACGGGGTATTGAGCAACAACAGGCCGCCGACGACGCCGCCCACCACGCTCAGTGCGAACAGCGCCCAGAAGCTCAGCTTGCCGGCACCGGTCACCAGCTTGCGCCCCGTCAGGCCCGAGGTCACCTGCCCCGGAAACAACGCCACCGTCGACGTGATGTTGGCCGCCAGCGGCGACATGCCCGAGAGCATCAACACCGGCAAGGTAATAAACGAGCCGCCTCCGGCCAGGGCATTTTGCAAACCCGCCCAGATTCCGGCGATGACGATGATTCCTAACAGCATGACAACGACCCAACACCCGATTTGACAGTAGGCATAAGCATATAGGGGCGGCGCTTTCCCGTGGCGCCAAGGGGCATTGCGCAACGGCGATACTCGTCCTCCCATGACCCACACCACCGAACACACCCTGGGCAGCGCCCCGCACGCCAGCTACCTCGCTTCGCTGCGCGACAGCGCGGCCCGCATCCTACCCATGGCCTGGCCGGTGCTGATCGGCCAACTGGCGGTGCTGGGCTTCAGCACGGTGGACACCATCCTGGTGGCGCGCTATGCCGCGCCCGACCTGGCCGCGCTGTCCATCGGCATGGCGGTCTACATCACCATCTTCATCGGCTTCATGGGCATGGTGCTGGCCATCAGCCCGGTGGCCGGCCAACTGTTTGGCGCCGGCAAACTGCACGCCGCCGGCAACCAGGTCTACCAGGCGATCTGGCTGGCCCTGGCGCTGTCGGCGTTGGGCAGCACGCTGCTGCTGCTGCCGGGCCCGTTCCTGGCGCTGGCCAAGACCGAACCCGCCGTGGCCGACAAGGTGCGCGGGTATCTCACGGCGCTGGCTTTCTCACTGCCGGCCGCCATGCTGTTCACCGTGTACCGCGGTTTCAACACCGCCGTGTCGCGGCCCAAGGCGGTGATGGTGATCCAGCTCGTGGGCCTGTCGCTAAAGATGCCGCTGAGCGCCCTGTTCATCTACGGCTGGACGCTGCCCCTGCCGATGGGGCTGGGCACCTGGCACGTGGCGCCGCTGGGCGTGGTGGGCTGCGGCGTAGCCACCGCGTTGGTGATGTGGTCGCAGGCGCTGATTGCCTGGGTCGTGCTGCACCGCGACCCGTTCTACGCCCGCTTTGGCCTGCACGACAAGGGCTTTCGCAGCCCCAACCGCAAGGCCATCCTGGCGCAACTGCGCCTGGGCGTGCCCATGGGCGTGTCCATCATGATCGAGGTGACGGGCTTCAGTTCCATGGCGTTTTTGATCTCGCGCCAGAGCAGCGACGCCGTGGCGGGCCACCAGTTGGCGGCCAACCTGGTGTCGCTGATGTTCATGGTGCCGCTGGCCCTGGCCAACGGCACGGCCACGCTGGTGGCGCAGCGCGTGGGCGCCAACGACCTGGGCGAGGCGCGGCGCATCGGCTGGCATGGCGTGGAGATCGGTGTCGGCATCGCCGCCGTGTTGGGCGCCCTGGTCTACCTGCTGCGCGAACCCGTGCTGCACGCCTACACCGACAACCCCACCATCATCGCCGCGGCCATGCCGCTGCTGGTGTGGGTGTGGTGGTTCCACGTAGCCGACGCGGCCCAGACCCTGGCCAACTTTGTGCTGCGTTCGCACCGCATCACGCTGGTACCGCTGGTGTTCTACGTCACCTCGTTGTGGGGCATTGGCCTGGGCGGTGGCTGCTACGTCACCACCAGCGCCTGGGCGCCGGAGATTTTGCGCGGCGCCTCGGGCTACTGGGCGCTGTGCACGGCGGGCCTGATTGCCGCCGGCGCCACGCTGTGCGGCTATCTGGCCTGGGTCCACCGCCGGGAGCTAGTGGTCAAATAGACCGCTAGCCCTCGTGGAATGTGCGTGAAACGCTCCTGATTTTGTAGCACATCGCCACCCCAAAGTCCGCCAACAGTCAGTGCAGCGTCTCCAGGCGTAGCTGGCGCACGCTGCCCCGCACGCCCGGCAGGCGCTCCAGGCGCGCCGCCACGGCGGCGATGCAGGCCTGCGTGGCGGGCAGGGTCAGCACGACCAGGGCGCTGGCGCCGTCACCATCCGCATGGGTGAAGCGCTCCATGCGCTCCACCTGCACACCGGCCTCGCCCAACGTAGCCAGCGCGCGGGCAGCCGTCTGCTGCACATCGGCCACGTCCAGGCGCAGGTAGTGGCGGCAGACCAGGTCCGCCATCGGCGCCACCGGCAGCGGCACCACGGCCTGTGGCTGAAAGGCCAGATGCGGCACGCGGTCATGCTGGGCCTGCCCCGCCACCCGCGCCACATCCACCAGGTCGGCAATCACGGCCGAGGCCGTCTGCTCCGCCCCGGCGCCGGCGCCATAGTACATCGTCAGCCCGGCGGCATCGCTCTTGACCAGCACCGCGTTCATCGAGCCGTGCACCTGGGCCAGCAGGTGGTCATCGGCCAGCAGCGTCGGGTGCACGCGCAGCTCCAGCCCCAAGCCCTGGCGCTTGGCCAGGCCCAGCAGCTTGACGCGGTAGCCCAAGCGTTCGGCAAAGCCCACGTCGGCCTGCTCCAGCGTATGGATGCCTTCCACGTGCACGGCGTCAAAGCGCACCGGCACGCCAAAGGCATTGGCCGCCAGCAGTGTGATCTTGTGCGCGGCGTCCACGCCCTCTACGTCGAAGGCCGGATCGGCCTCGGCAAAGCCGCGGGCCTGGGCATCGGCCAGCGCGTCGGCAAAGCTCACACCCTTGCTGCGCATCTCGGAGAGGATGAAGTTGGTCGTGCCGTTGATGATGCCGGCCACCCATTCGATGCGGTTGGCGGTCAGCCCCTCGCGCAGCGCCTTGATGATGGGGATGCTCACTGCCACCGCACCCTCGTAGCCCACCACCACTCCCTGCGCCTGGGCGGCGGCAAAGATGGCCTCGCCATGCTCGGCCAGCAGCGCCTTGTTGGCCGTGACCACATGCTTGCCGTGGGCGATAGCGCACAGCACCAGCTCGCGCGCCACGGTGGTGCCGCCAATGGCCTCCACCACCACGTCGATGTCGGGGTGCGCAGCCAGCGCAAAGGCGTCTTCCACCACGGCCACGTCCGCGTCGTCTGCCACCAGCGCCTGGGCGCGTGCCCGGTTGCGTGCGGCCACCTTCGTCACCGCAATGTCGCGCCCGGTGCGCGCCGCAATCAGCGCGCGGTTGCGTTGCAACACCCGGTAGGTGCCGCCGCCGACGGTGCCCAGGCCGATCAGGCCCACGCGCAGGCGTGGGAGTGCGGGCGGCACAGGCAACGCGGATGCGTCCTGGGCAAAGGAAACGGTGTGATGGGAATGATGCATGACTCTCTCCGAACAGTTGAAACCCCAGCTGCTTTGGCGGGGGTTTGTTCAGAGATTCACCACCAGGCAGCCGGTACGGCCACCTGCACGACGCTCAGGCGACCGTGGTTGACATGGTGGTAATCATTCGTGCAGCCATCACCCGCACCAGGATGCTGGTGGGTTGGAGGGTGAGTTGCTGGCTGCGCGACATGGGATGCAGCATAACACGGGAGGCTTGGATGCGGGCAGCATCAGGATGCGACGGTGTTTGTTTCTTACTCTGCCGTGAATCTCACACAGATCACTCGCGCGGAAGTCTCAAGGATTCAATAGTCATGCAATTAACGGAAGTCGATACCAAAACGACGGCGCAACAGGCGTACCAAAGTGTCTGCACGCAATCAGGTCAATGGCAGGCAAACCAACCTTACAGCCCATTGTCTGGAGGCATTCCTTTCCTTGCTCCGACTCCACAATAGCGCGCATGTGTACAAGCAACTGCGTCATTTCTTCGGGCAACTGGATAGGAGCCTCCGATGCCCCTGATAGAAAATGAGCCGCGTGAAAGTAAAGGTGGTCGTGTATTTGCTTGTCTGGATGCCACAATTGTGCACAGGTCTCCTGGTAGTCCTGAGCCAGCCCTAGCCTCAGTACGCGGTACGACTTATCCAGCCCCAACACCACACACCACCCAGCCAAGACTGCCATCATCCAGGATGCCTTCATTAACTTATCCGCGGTATGACCAGAATGCCAGCCACCAATATCCCCCAAATCGTCGATTGAATCACTGTCAATCGGAACATACCGTTTTGCCTTGAAAGCGTAGTCGACGTTGCGCACCAGGGTCTGGAGCCAGTGTTTGGCGACGTCCGTGCGCCCCGTCAGCACCAGTAGCAACATGCCAAGAACGATGTCTTGGCTGTGCCTATCAAAGCACGGTGAATTGCAAATTCTGTTGTTGGAGATCAACGAGGCAAGGGCATCGGCCACGATGTCCGCGTTGCCGTAATCTGCCGCTTGCCCCTCGTCTTCGCCGGCGACCGTAAGTACATAGGGCAATCCGATGGAGGCCAACATGCCAACCTGTTCAAACGCCACCAAAGACAGCTCCGCGCTGTCGGATGCATATCCCAACAGACCATCCTCAACGTAGCAATGAGCTTGTAGTTTTTCAAAATACCGTCTTCCAACCGTTAGGTATCCTTGCCAAACCGACCCCAGTGCGAGCGTCATGTCTTTGTCCGACTCCCACGTATCAAACGCCCGCACCCTGTGCCAAGACCACAACAAAGCCCGCTCCATCCCTCGGAGTCCTTGCCGCCCATCACCATCCCCAAGGGCCCAAGAAGCAAAGGCATGCGCAGCAAAATTGACAACTCGCAGGGCTTTCAGCAGTTCTTTTTTTGATTTTTTGGAATCATCTGGCACACCTTCCGGCGTCAGTCCAAGGGTTCGCAGCATTAGCCTGTGCAGATCTCTTTGGTCATATTCGACATCCCCAGCTAGGGCCAACGCTCGACGCAAATCACGTCTGTCCTCGTCTTGGAAGATGTGTTCATCCAGCAAGTGGCGTTCGATCAGCGAGGAAAGCTTGTCTAGCCCCCAGAACTCAATCATTGCCCGGTCGTTTTGACCATTGACGTAACCACTCCAACTGGCCTGGATGGTTTGCTTCAACTCGCCATTGGTGACCACTGCAACGCGGACAGGCTTACCAATGTCTTCTGCCTCCACATGAGATTTGAGATACACATCAAAAATCTCATTCAAACTGGGTCGAACGGCCTGATCACTGCCATCCCACTCCGCGCGACCGATGTCTCTTTGCTTGATGACCAGCAATAGTAGTTCAGCTTGGCCGGTATCCGGGTTGACACCACGTGCAGCAATATCGACACCGAACTGTCGGTTTCCGGTTTGAGGGCGCGCAACAGGCACATAGCCCATTTCAATCAGCAAATCCGGCAACAGTCTGTCAAGTTCATTGCGCTCCTTGAGCGTGCGAAGGTACTCCGCAATGACAAGGGCCAATCTCATTCGTCTTCTCGCCTTGCATTGCGGTAGAGGATTCCGGCAATTGCGTAGCCGGCGGGGTCGGTGAGTGCGCGCTTGGGTAGGCTGACTGCGTGAGAAAAACTCTGCAAATGCTGCGTCGGACCGACTCTGTTGTCTGAAACCGAAAACCAACCTCGGCCGGCTTTCATTGGGATCACTGTAGCAATTTGACGAACGATGGACTTCTCATTTGCTGTTTCCATCGCTTCTTCCATTTCCCGTGCCCGACTCAGTGCAATGGCTCGGGCAAGCCTCATGGGTGGTCGAAGTTCCTGCAATCTTGGCAGGCCATCCAAGACTCTACTTCGCTGTAGAAGGATTCCATGTATCCGTACCAGCAATTCCGCTTCTGGCGAGCCGGCCGTTTCTTGCCGTACTGTCAAAGCTTCCATCGTGGCATGCACATAGTCTCGCCCCACCTCATCGGTCAGCACTGAGTACACCCAAGCAAAACTCCGCTCGGGTGCGTTGTCCGTTTCCAGCAAGGAAAACGTCAACGACAACAAAGGTTCCTCCGAGATCACATAGCCAAGCATTCGCCGAGCGAGAAGCTTAAAGTCTTCCGAGGCAAAGGTGTTGAGCACTTCAGGTGAAAATTCTGGCGACTTCACCCCCCTGATGTGCAAATAGCTAATAAGGCCGCCGCAGGCAACTGCAAGTTGCTTTTCTGGTGCAACCAGCCAGCGCGTAATGACCGCCTGAAGCCCAGGCTTGTCATTGGCAATTTGTAGGACGGTCTGGTCAAACAGCTCAATTGAGGCTTTGTCGTTCAGGTTCACGCCACCATGCAGAATGATCCATTGGGTCAAGCAACCCAAGACCTCCGGCCTATATTCAGGCGTCGCATAAAGTTGATGCAACACCCGATCGAGATTATTGATTGCACCTTGCTGCGATGGAGATAGTCTGACCAGCGACTGCAGCAGACGCTTGAAATGGGGGGAAGTCACCGGCAAGTCCTGCTGATTCAAGAACAAGAAATCAGCAACCACTGCGAGTGCGTAGTCACCATGCTCCGCTGACAGCCGAACGAGTTCCGACATCAATCGTTCGTCCTTCAGCGCTGCGTGAGCCACCGCACGAGTCGCCGACTGTTGAATTTCGATGGAGGCTGCGCGGGTTTTGCTCGTCAGGACTGCAACGCAATCGTCGAGTTCATCGTCGCCTAGTTTGTGAGTTTGTATGGCTCTGCCTAATGTCCATAGTGCGGCCCCTGCAATCAATGGATCATTGTGATCAGCATCTTCCCTGGCCTTTTCCAACGCATGAGATTGCTGGTCGGTATGCATCAGAGCTTGCAAGGCAGTGCTGTACAGGCTTTGCATGGATTCCGACATATTCCTTTTGGTGATGCGCAAGATATCCCAGGCAACTTCCGATTCCGAGCGTAAGCGGCGATCAAGTGCATTGAAGATTACCCCACTGGCCATGTCCCGCTTTGTGGATTCGTGCTGGGCTTCAATGACTGCCACGATGTCCTCCGCTCGGAGATTTAGCAAGTGCGGCAGCGCTTTTTCCAGCAAATGAAGCACGTCAAAGGTACGCCGACTTTCATCGCCGATGATCCTTGCCGCCTCTAAAAGCACATTCACGCTCTGGCTAGCCCAACCCAACAAGCGACCGGATGCCGAATCAGGGTGCCCAATTTCCTTTCGCCACAGTTCGTACGCCGCGTCAAACAGCGCATTTGCACGGTTCATGGGCATCACTTGCAACAAGGTTGCCAACGCCGTGCAGTGATTGCGGGCTTCTAGATTTGCGAATTCGATTCGATCCTCAATAAGGAGCCAATACGGACTGCCTTCGCTCGCAGACAATTCGAAGGCCCTGAATGGGCTAAAGGTCAGATCCGTACTCTTCCGTTGATGGAGAGCCAGAGCCGCATCCAAAACGGCTTGCGGAATAGTTTGAATCGCTGTTGATGCTGTCATCATTGATGACTCCCTGATAGCCGAAAGTAGTCGATCGGATGAAATCGAGTATGACACTTGTCGACAGTATCACTGTGACGCGACCATCACCTACGAATCTTGAGCCCGCAAGTGCCCAGTAGCTTCGGCAATGCGCATAGCCAATAAAATCTCCACATGGCAATCCCCACCCTGCGACAGTTCTTCATCGGAGACGGCACGCAGGTCTCGCGGCCCATCGTCTGGATCATCGGCTTCTTCGCCTTCCTCAACGTCTACTCCGTGCAGGCCGTGCTGCCCATGGTCATGGAGGACTTTCATGCCACTGCCTTGCAGGCCGGTCTCACGGTGGGTGCCACAGTGTTGGCTATTGGCCTGGTGTCACCCTTCATGGGCATGCTGTCCGACGCGCTGGGGCGCAGGGCCATCCTGTGCAGCTCGCTGTTCGCGCTGACCATTCCCACCGCGCTGATTCCGCTGGCGCATGACCTGAACCTGCTCATCGCCCTGCGCTTTCTGCAAGGCCTGGCGGTGCCGGGCATTGTGGTGGTGCTGATCGCCTACCTGTCCGAGGAAATCCGCAGCGGCAGCGTGGCGCGCATGACCGCCACCTATGTGGGTGGCACGGTGATGGGGGGCTTCTGCGGGCGTTTTATCACCGGCCATGCCGGGCATCTACTGGGCTGGCGCGGCGCGTTTGTGACGCTGGCGGTGATGAACCTCTCCGGCGCCATCCTGGTGTGGTGGGCCTTGCCGGCATCCCAACATTTCGTGCCCAACCGCAATGTGCAAGGTGCCGTGCAGACGCTGCTGCGCCACCTGCGCAATGGGCGGCTGATGGCGGCCTGCGCCGTGGGTTTTTGCGTGCTGTTCTCGCTGGTGGGCACCTTCACCTACGTCAACCTGCACCTGGCCGGCGCGCCGTTCCGCTTGAGCGCGGCCGGGCTGGCCAATGTGTTCACGGTGTACCTGGTGGGCGTGGTCGTCACGCCCTGGGCCGGGCGCCATATCGACCGGCTGGGGTTCATGAAATCGATGCTGGGCGCTTTGGGCATTTCGGCCGTCGGCCTGGGCCTGACGCTGCTGCCATCGCTGTGGCTGGTGGTGGCCGGGCTGGCGGTGTGCTCCACCGGCGTGTTCCTGTGCCAGTCCACCACCATCGGGTCGATTGCCCGCAACGTGAGCGAGGGCCGCTCGCTGGCCACCGGCATCTACTACATGAGCTACTACTTGGGCGGCGCGGTGGGTACCTGGCTGGCTGGCCTGGCCTTCGAGGCCTGGGGTTGGAGCGGCGCGGTCGGCGTCATTGCCACGGTGCAGTTCCTGGCCGCCGCGCTGGTGGTGATGGTGTGGCGCAACCCCACGCCGCCGGCGGCTACAGGCGCAGCGTCATGAATACGCTGTGCGGGTCTTCGCGGTAGTCCGCGAACGGGCCGCAAACCTCAAAGCCCACGCTGGCATACAGGCTCTGTGCTGGCGCAAAGGCCTCGACGGTGCCCGTCTCCAGGCTCAACCGCTTGTAGCCGCGCGCACGCGCCACGCCCAGGGCATGTTCCAAGATGGCGCGGCCTGCACCACGGCGGCGCGCTGCCTGCGGTGTGCGCATGGATTTCAGCTCGCCATGGCCAGGGTCCAGTTCCTTGAGGGCGCCACAGCCCAGCAGTTCGTCGCCCTCCCAGGCGGACCAGAAGGTGATGTCGGGGCTGCGCAGCTTGCTCAGGTCCAGCGCGTGGACGCTCTCCGGTGGCGAGAGGGCATGCATGCTTTGCAGATGCTCGTTCAACAGGGCGTGAATGGCGGGTCGAGTTAGGTCGTCGATTTCGATGCGCATGCCGGTCAGTCTCCGTCTGTTTCGGGTGTGTGGCAGACCACGCAAAATTTGTTCCCGTCCGGGTCGCGGAAGTAGGCGCCGTAGTAATGGGCATGGTAGTGAGGGCGCGGGCCTGGCGGGCCTTCGCATGTTCCACCGTATTCGAGGGCCGTCTGGTACACGCGGCGCACCTGCTCGCGGCTGTCTGCGGCAAAGGCCACCATCTGGCCATTGCCCGCATCGTGAACCTGACCATCAAACGGGCGGCCGACGATGAACAGCGGCCGCCCACCTTCCGTCGTATTCCACCCCGCCCAGGGCTGCTCGGGCTCGCAGAAGCGCAGGCCGTGGCCCAGGCTGGCCATCACCGCGCTGTGAAAACGCAAGGCGCGGTCAAAGTCGGTGCAGCCGACGCAAATGTGGGAGAGCATGGGTGTCCTTTCTGTCCTGCATTCCAAAGGATTTATACAGGACGCCAGCACCCTGCCCCCTGCTTTGCTACGATGGCCCCAACCCAACCAAAGGAGTAAACCATGGGACTACTGGATTCCGTCATGGGCGCCGTCGCCGGCCAGTTGCAACAACAGGGCGGACTGACCCAGGTGCTGGGCGGCCTGCTGGCCAACAACTCCGAGCTAGGCGGCCTGAGCGGTCTGGCCGACAAGTTCAACCAGGCGGGCCTGGGCCACGTCATCGAATCCTGGATCGGCCACGGTGAAAACCTGCCGATCTCGGCCGACCAGATCGCCAGCGTGCTGGGCAACGGCACGCTGGGCAACATCGCCAGCCAACTGGGCGTGGACCCCGCCCAGGCCTCGCAGCAGCTGTCGGCCATCCTGCCCGGCCTGATCGACCGGCTCACACCCCAGGGCAGCGCGCCCGCCGGTGGTCTGGGCCATGCGGACGATCTGATGGGAATGCTGGGCGGTCTGCTGCAAAGTCGCTGAGCGCGGTCAGTTGCCGATACAGCTACCATTTTGATAGCTGCTCGCGCATATTCCATGAGGGCTACAGCCCAATAAGATCAAACAACCTGGGCGTACGGATGGGTTGAATGCCCCGACGCGTCCAACCACAGCAGGCAGAACTGGCGCTCGGGATCGGTCCACACGGGCCCCGGCGTGAAACCCGCCTGGCGCGCCAGTTGGTGCAGGCCATCCACGGTGAACTTGTAGGAGTTCTCGGTGTGCAGGGTCTCCCCTTCGGCAAAGGCATGCTCGCTGTCGCCCAGCCGCACGGTCTGGGCGCAGGTGCTCATCAGGTGCATCTCGATACGTTGGTGGGCGGCGTTGTAGAAGGCGCTGTGGGCGAACTGGTGAAGACAGAAGTCGGCGCCCAATTCACGGTTGGCGCGCGCCAGGATGTTGCGGTTGAAGGCGGCGGTGACACCTTCGGCGTCGTTGTAAGCGGCGTGCAGCACGTCGGGGTTTTTCACCAGGTCGACCCCCAGGAGCAGCGCGCCACCAGCCAGCACGCGCGCGCACTGGCGCAGAAAGCGCAAGGCCTCGCAGGGGTCGAAGTTGCCCAGCGTGGAGCCGGTGAAAAGGCCCACGCGCCGCCCCTGGCCCGGTGCGTGCGGCGGCAAGGCCAGGTCCTGCGTGAAGTCGGCGATGTGGGGATGCACGTCCAGCGCCGGGTAGGCCTGGCGCAGGCTGTGCGCGGCCGCATGCAGGTGGTCGCCGCAGATGTCGATGGGGATGTAGCGGCGCGGTCGGTCCATGGCGTCCAGCAGCAGGCGCACCTTGTGCAGGGAGCCGGCGCCAAATTCCACCACTTCCGCATGTGGCCCCATGTGCGCGGCCATGTCCTGCGCATACGCGCGCAGGATGCCCAACTCGGTACGCGTGGGATAGTACTCGGGCACGTGACAAATGCGCTCGAACAGGGCCGAGCCCGCTGCATCGTAAAAATACTTGGGTGAGATGCTCTTCTGCGGCCGCGCGAGGCCGGTCAGCAAGTCGGCCAGGAAACCCCAGCGTGCCGACGCCGCGCCGCCGGCGTCATCGGGTGCTTCGTTGGCAGCGGTTTCCACCGGGTTGAGAACCAGGGCCAGGGTGTTGTTTTTCATGCCGCGTCCTTTGCCAGCCGGATGCCGGAAAACTGCCAGCGCGCCGCCGGCGGAAAGAAGTTGCGATAGGTGCTGCGCCCATGGCCCGGTGGCGTGGCCACACTGGCACCGCGCAACACCTGCTGGCCCACCATGAACTTGCCGTTGTACTCGCGCACCGCGCCGCTGCGTGGGCGAAAGCCGGGGTAAGGCTCATACGACGAGCGCGTCCACTGCCAGGCCGGCCCCAGCATCTGGGTGATGGCCGCGTGGCTCGCAGCCGCTTCCCATTCAAACTCGGTGGGTAGACGGGCACCAGCCCATTCGGCAAAGGCAGCAGCCTCGTAGAAGCTCACGTGGGTGACCGGCGCATGGCGGTCCAAGGCCTGCACGCCGCCCATGCCAAACTGCTGCCACGCATCGCTGGGCGCACGCGGATCACCCGGCGCCAGCCAGTAGGCCGGTGCCTGCCAGCCCTGGGCGTTGACCATGGCCCAGCCGTCGGACAACCACCAGGCGGGGTTGCGATAGCCGCCGTCCTGGATGAAGTCCAGGTACTCGCCACAGGTCACCAGCCGCTGCGCGATGGCATAGGGTTGCAACAGCACCGGGTGGCGCGGGGTTTCGTTGTCAAACGCAAAGCCCACACCGGCGTGGCCCACGTCAACCGTGCCCCCACTCATGGCCAGCCATTGCAGGGCGGGCGCGCTGGGCGTGTGCAAGCCCTCGTCAGCCGCAGGGACTTGGTAGGCCGGCAGCAGGGGATTGCAGGACAGCAGGTGCAAGATATCGGTCAACAACAATTCCTGGTGCTGCTCCTCATGCTGCAAACCCAGTTCCACCATATCCGCGAGTTCCGGCCACTGCGCCGCATCCACCGTGTGCAGCAACGATGCCATGGCCGCATCCACCTGGGCGCGGTAGGCGTGGACCTCGGCCAGCGCAGGGCGGGTCAGCAGGCCGCGCTGCGGGCGTGGGTGGCGCGGCCCCAAGGCCTCGTAGTAGGAGTTGAACAGGTACAGGTAGCGCGGATCGTGCACCGCGTAACCACTCTGAAAACTTTGCAGCACCACCGCCTCGAAGAACCAGGTGGTGTGCGCCAGGTGCCATTTGGTCGGGCTGGCGTCGGGCATGGACTGCACGCACTGGTCCTCGGCCGAGAGCGGCGCGGCCAGCGCCAGGGTGCGTGCCCGCACCGCCGTGTAACGCGCAGCCAAGGTCTGGCGCGGGTCGGTCGATCCGGCGGCGGCGGCAAGCGGCATGTCAGGCTGGGCGCGCATGGTCGGGCGATTGTGACGGTTTCCGCAAATTTCTGCTGCCGCTGCGCAGCCCCACCCCAGTAACACCAGGAGCCACCCATGCGCCAAGCCTTTTCTCACACACTCAAAACCTTCACGACGGCGGCCGGCCGCACCGGATCGCTGGTCTCGCTGCCAGCCCTGGCGCGCAAGTTTCCCAACGTCAACCGCCTGCCGGTGTCGCTGCGCATCGTGCTGGAGAGCGTTCTGCGCCACTGCGATGGCAAACGCGTGACAAACCAGCATGTGGCGGATCTCGCCAACTGGCAACCCAAGGCCGCGCGCAGCGCCGAGATCCCCTTCGTGGTCTCGCGCGTGGTGCTGCAGGACTTCACCGGCGTGCCACTGTTGGCCGACCTGGCCGCCATGCGCAGCACGGCCCAGCGCCTGGGCAAGAACCCGGCGCGCATCGAACCCCTGGTGCCGGTGGACCTCGTGGTGGACCACTCCGTCATGGTGGACCACTACGGCAAAAAGAACGCGCTGGACCTGAACATGAAACTGGAATTCCAGCGCAACCGCGAGCGCTACGAATTCATGAAGTGGGGCATGCAAGCCTTTGACACCTTTGGCGTGGTGCCGCCCGGCTTTGGCATCGTGCACCAGGTCAACCTGGAATACTTGGCCCGTGGCGTGCACAAGGCCAAGAACCTGTACTACCCCGACACCCTGGTCGGCACCGACAGCCACACCACCATGATCAACGGCATCGGCGTGGTGGGTTGGGGCGTTGGCGGCATCGAGGCCGAGGCCGCCATGCTGGGCCAGCCGGTGTACTTTTTGACGCCGGACGTGGTGGGCTTCGAGCTGACCGGACGCCTGCGCGAGGGCGTGACCGCCACCGACCTGGTGCTGACCGTGACCGAGCGCCTGCGCCGCGAGAAAGTGGTGGGCAGCTTCGTGGAGTTCTTTGGCGAGGGCACGCAAAGCCTGGCCGTGCCCGACCGCGCCACCATTGCCAATATGGCGCCCGAGTACGGCGCCACCATGGGCTTCTTCCCGGTGGATGAGCGCACGCTGGACTATTTCAAGGGCACCGGCCGCAGCCCAAGCGAGATCGCCGCCTTCGAGGCCTATTTCCGTGCTCAAGGCCTGTTCGGCGTACCGGGCACGGCGGGTGCGCCGAAGAGCCTGCGCGACATCGCCTACACGCGCGTGGTGCGGCTGGACCTGGGCGATGTCACGCCCAGTCTGGCCGGCCCCAAGCGCCCGCAGGACCGCATCGAACTGGGTCAGGTGGCCACGCAGTTCACCAGCCTGTTCAGCAAGCCCGCCAGCGAGAACGGCTTCAGCCAACCCGCGGACAAACTGGCGCGCTCCTTCCCAGCCCCGGCACCGGATGACGGCAAGCGCCCGCCGCTCCTGATCCAGAACGGCGACGTGCTGATCGCCGCCATCACCAGTTGCACCAACACCTCCAACCCCAGCGTGATGCTGGCCGCCGGCCTGCTGGCTCAGAAGGCGGTGCAGGCGGGCCTCACGGTGGCGCCGCATATCAAGACCAGTCTGGCGCCGGGCTCGCGCATCGTCACCGACTACCTGACACAGGCCGGCCTGCTGCCCTCCCTGGAGAAGCTGGGCTTTGCCCTGGCCGGCTACGGCTGCACCACCTGCATCGGCAACGCGGGCGACCTGGCGCCGGAGCTGAACGCCGTCATCACCCAAAACGACCTGGTGTGCGCCGCCGTGCTCTCGGGCAACCGCAATTTCGAGGCGCGCATCCACCCCAACCTCAAGGCCAATTTCCTGGCCAGCCCACCGCTGGTGGTGGCCTACGCGATTGCCGGCAATGTCACCGTGGACCTGATGACCCAGCCCCTGGGCCAGAGCAAGGATGGACGCGACGTATACCTGGGCGACATCTGGCCCAGCAGCGACGAGGTCCACGCGCTCATGCGCCACGCCATGCGGGCAACCGGCTTCAGGGCCAACTACGCCCAGGTGGCGAGTGAACCCGGCGCGCTGTGGCAAAAGATCAAGGGCGGTACTGGCCAGACCTATGCCTGGCCGGCCAGCACCTACATCGCCCAGCCGCCGTTCTTCGCCGACTTTGCTATGCATTCAGGAGCTGCTCACGCAGAACCCACGAGGGCTAGCGGCCAAAATGGCTCTGCATCGGTGCACGGCGCGCGCATCATGGCGCTGTTTGGCGACTCCATCACCACCGACCACATCTCGCCCGCCGGCTCGATCAAAGAGAGTTCCCCGGCCGGCCAGTGGCTGCTGGCCCACGGCGTGCAGAAGGCCGACTTCAACAGCTATGGCGCCCGCCGCGGCCACCACGACGTGATGGTGCGTGGCACCTTTGCCAACGTGCGCATCAAGAACCTGATGCTGCCCGCCCGGTCCGACGGCTCGCGCGAGGAAGGCGGCCTGACGCTGTACCAAGACGGCAACGGAGCGCCGGAGAAGCTGGCCATCTTCGATGCCGCCAGCCGCTACATGGCGGCCGACGTGCCCACCGTGGTGTTCGCTGGCGAGGAATACGGCACCGGCTCCAGCCGCGACTGGGCGGCCAAGGGCACGCGCCTCTTGGGCATCCGCGCCGTGGTGGCGCAGAGCTTCGAGCGCATCCACCGCTCCAACCTGGTGGGCATGGGCGTGCTGCCGCTGCAATTCCGCGCTGGGGAAAGCTGGCAGAGCCTGGGCCTCACCGGCAACGAGGTGATCGACATCATTCCCGATGCGGCCCTCACACCGCAGAGCAAGGCACAACTTGTCATCACCCGCGCCGACGGCACGCGCAGCACGCATACGCTGCTGCTGCGCATCGACACCCCCATCGAGGTCGACTACTACCGCGCCGGCGGCATCCTGCCCTACGTGCTGCGGCAGTTGCTGGCGGCCTGAAGCGGCAGCCACAAGGTGAACAGCGTGCCGTGACCGGGTTGCGCCTGCCACTGCACGTGTCCGCCCAGCGCCTGGGCCCGTACCAGCACATTGTCCAGCCCCTTGCGCCCAGGTTGACGATCCTGAGCTGGCGCCGGGGCAAAGGGTTGGCCATCGTCTTGCACCAGCACCTGCACACCGGGCTGGCCGTCCCACGTCGCCTGGCTGGTGCTCAGCGTGATCTGGCGTGCACGGTTGTGCTTGATGATGTTGGTCAGCACCTCCTGCAGGATGCGCAACACATGCAGCGCGCTTTGGGCGTCCAGCCAGGGTAGCGGCGGCAGGTCCGCCACGGCCCAGCGCAACGCCAGCCCGGCTTGCTCCAGACGCGGCCCCAGCCGAAAGCGCAGGGTGGCCAGCAACGCCACCAGATCGGCGTCCACCGGCTCCATGGAGTCGAGGGCGAGCTTGAGGTCGTCAATGCATTCCCGCAGCACCTGTGCCACGTCCAGCCCCGCACCGTTCTGGTTTTCAACCAGGAACAGGGCGCTGAAGAGCGACGAGCCCACGCCATCGTGCATCTCGCGCATCAGGCGTTGGCGTTCCTGGGCAAGGGTCTGCTCACGCTCGACCTCCCGCAGGCGCGCATGCGTTTCGGCCAAGTCGCGCTCCTGCTCAGCCAGACGCTCGGCCAGTGTCGCGTTGGCGCGCGCCGCCACCTCCAGCGCGCCGGTGTAGCGGCTCAGCGCAATGGCCAGGAACAGCGTGAACATGCCCAGGTAGAAGTACGGCGTGAGGTAGATGTTTTCAATGTTCGCCCGGTAGTTCTGCAGGGCCAGATCACCCAGCCCCATCGGGACCGACAGCAGGATCCACGCCGCCAGCAGCCAACTGCTCACGGTGCGCTGCTGCCAGGCACCGCCCAGCGCCACCACCAGCACCAGGAGCAACGAGGGCAGAGTCGAGAGCCGCAACAGCGGCAGCATGGTATTCAGCGATGCCCCCCACACCGGCAACGCGAGCACAGCCACCACCAGCACATAGACTGCCATCGCGCGACCCAGGCGCGGTCGGGCGTGCTGCTGGACCAGGCACAGAAAGTAGAACGAGCACAGCAGAGAGCCGTGCGCGCCCGCCAGCGTGAGCCACGAGAACCAGTCGTCCAGCACCGCGAAGCCTTCGATCTTCACCAAAAAATGCAGCGACGACAGCGAATGGCACACCGACATCAGGAAGAACACCAGGTAGGCTGCCTCGCCGCTGCGCCGGCGCGCCAGCCACACCAGCAACGCGAACACGCCCAGCACCATGTAGGCCCCCCCCATCAGTGCAATCAGATCGGCCTGCAACAGGTTGCGCACGCGCCAGGACGCGCGCAACTGCTCCGCCGGCCCCACCCATACGGTGGACAACGCGCCGCCCACACCCGGCAGCATGGCCATGCGCAGGTGCACGGTGGCGTCCGCGCCGGGGCGCACGGCGCCGCCCAGGTCCACCCAAAGCGGGCGGTTGAAGCCGTTCCACACCCGGCTGCCGCGCGACTGCCAGACCAGTTGACCATCCACATAGACGGCCACGGTACCGATGGTCTGCCAGCGCGGCACGTACAGGCGCGGCCCCTGCGGCGTGGCAGCCAGCGCAGGTGACGGCAGGGTCAAGCGGTACCACAGCACCTGGGGCGGCTCGTCAGCCGGCACCGGCGCACCGGCCAGTTGGCGTGGCAGCGCGTGGGGCAGGCTCACCGCCTGCCAGGGGGACGCCGCACTCAGCACCGCATCGTCGCTCTCCGCCAGGGAGCGGGGCGGCTCCCAACGCACGCTGGGTGATGCCCAGGCCTGCGCCTGCTCCAGATGCACGGGCGGTGAGGTGTCCGCGGGCACGGGCGCACAACCGCTCAGCAGCGCCAGCAGGACCATCACCACACCCAGCATCCAGGCGCTCGTGCGCCCCGGCCGCTTCGCCTTATCCATGAATCAACCCCTGGCGCACGCCTGCATGAACGGCCTGGGCACGGGTCTTGACCTGCAGCTTGGCGTACAGCCGGCGCACGAAGGAGCGCACCGTGTGGCGCGACACCCCCAGCGTTGCCGCCACCTCATCGAGCGTGTAGCCATGCGCCACCAGGCGTAGCACCTCCACCTCGCGCGCGGACAGGGCCGTGTCGCCTTCCGCCGAGGGCTCCACGGGTGCCGGCGCTGTCGGCGTCTGGCGCAGCAACAGCTTGCGCGCCACCATGGGGCTGATCGGGCTGCCGCCGGCGTGCAGGTTGCGCACCTCGTCCACCACCGTGTGGGCCGGCAAGTCCTTGAGCAAATAGCCCAGCGCACCAGCCTCGATGGCGCGCAGCACATGCGCCTCGTCGCCAAAGATCGTGCTCACCATCGACGCCGTGCCGGGCCAGCGCGCGCGCGCGGCGGCAATCACCTCCAGGCCGCTGCCATCGGGCAGGCCCAGGTCCACCAGCAGTACGTCGGGCGGCTCGGCACCGGGCGCCTGGAGCGCCGCCAGCGCCTCAGCCCGGCCGGCTAGCGCCCACAGCAGGCGCATGTCGCTGGATGCATTGAGCGCCGCCACCAGCGCAATGCGGCAGGCCGCGTCGTCTTCCACCACCGCGACGCGGATTGGGGTCGCAGGGTCAGACAGGGGCGAGGGAGAGGTGTCATTTGGCATAGCCGTGATCTTGACGCATTTGCGAGCGCCTGCGTGTGGCCCTTTCGGGCTACAGACAAGTGGCGGGGGTTTGCCTACGCTACGCGCCATCGTGTCGAACCATTTGCCGAAGGAGCGCGTCATGCCCGTTGCACCTATTTCCGCTATAACCGCAAGCCGCGGCGGTCGTCGCAGATGGCGGCGTTTCCTGCTGGCTGCGTCAACCTTCGCCCTTCTCGGGTCGGCCCAGGCTGCAGACTGTGTGATTGGCAAGGCATACACCGCACCCGGCGACAACTCGTGCACCGTGCCTTCGGGAATCACTTCAGTGAATGTCGTGGTGATTGGAGGTAGCGGAGGTAGTTGGGGCGGAACCGGCGGCCGTGGCGCGAATGTCCTCGTCACTAGTTACTCTGTCACGCCTGGCGCCACCTTGCCTTTGCGCGTGGGCTCCCAGGGTGACATCGCCAGTGGGAACGGTGGCGGTGGTAGTCAAATTAATGCAGGAGCACAGAACCAAATCATCGCTGGTGGCGGCGGTGGCGGCGGTGCCAGCGGTGAATTCGATTCACTCGATTTCCTTTGTTTTTCTCCCGGCAACGGCGGCAACGGCGGCAACGGCGGCGTTGGAGTTGACGGCAGTGGCGGTAATGGCAGCAACGGTGGCAATGGAGATGGATACATTGGTGGTAGTGGCGGCAGTGGGGGTAGTGGCGGCAATGGGGGTAGTGGCAGCGTAAGCGCCTCCCCCGGTGGTGGTGGTGGCGGCGGCGGCGGGTATGGTTTTGGCGGTGCTGGCGGCCCAGGCTCAGGCTTTAGCTTTATCTGTAGTGGCGGCGGCGGTGGTGGCGCCGGGGGAAGTATTGGGCCGAGTGGCACCACTACCTACGCCACGGCCGTAAGCGAAGGAAATGGCTCCATTCTGTTGACACTTCCTCCGCCCTCACAGACCGTCACGTTTGCCAACCCCGGGACGCAAACCTTTGGCACATCCCCCACCCTGACTGCATTTGCCAGTTCGGGTTTGGCGCCCACATTCACTTCCAGCACCGCAGGTGTTTGCTCCGTTACCAGCGATGGTCGGTTGGCCTTTGTCACTGTAGGCACCTGTACCATCAATGCCAACCAGTCGGGGGGCAGTGGCTACAACCCGGCATCGCAGGTCAGCCAAAGCTTCACGGTCACGCCGGCCAACCAAGCCATTAGCTTTGCTAACCCTGGCTCAAAAACCCTCGGCACGACACCCACGCTGACGGCCACTGCCACATCAGGCTTGACCGTCACATTCACTTCGGCCACCACCGGGGTCTGCGCCATCACCAGCGGTGGTGCCTTAACCTTTGTCACCGGCGGTACATGCACCATCAACGCCAACCAAGCCGGCAATGGCAACTACAACGCCGCGCCGCAGGTCAGTCAGAGCTTCAGTGTTAACAAAGCCAGCCAGAGCATCAACTTTACCAATCCCGGCGCAAAGACCTTTGGCACAACACCCACCCTCTCAGCCACTGCAGCCTCCGGTCTGGTCGTGATCTTCACCTCGGCCACCACCGGGGTTTGCACCATCTCCAGCGGTGGCACGCTCAGCTTTGTCACCGTGGGCACCTGCACCATCAACGCCAACCAGGCAGGCGATGGCAGCTACAACGCCGCACCACAGGTCAGCCAGAGCTTCACGGTCAACCCCGTGGCGCCCGGACTCCCCACCGCCGTCAGCGGCACAGCCGGCAACGGTTCAGTCTCTGTGAGTTGGGCAGCGCCGGCCAGCAACGGCGGCAGCGCCATTACCGGCTATCTGGTGCAGTTTGGCACCAGCGTGGGTGGTCCCTATGCCAACGCATCGGGTGGGTGTGCGCCAGCCACGGCCACGATCCGCACCGCCACGAGCTGCACCGCCACGGGATTGTCCAACGGCACCACCTATTTCTTCAAGGTGGCCGCCGTTAGCAGCGCCGGCATCGGCAACTATTCCAGTGCATCGGCCGGCGTCACGCCTGCAGCGCCACCATCCCCGCCCCCGCCGTCGATTCCGAACCTGTTCGTCGGCATGACCGGCAATATCATCAGCCCCGTCATTCTTCCCAATATTCCCGACATCAGCGTCAGCGCTGCCCCGGCCGCCCTGGGGCCGATGGTCGACCTGCTCAACACCGGGCTCAACACCCGCCTGCAATTGGTTCAGCAGACCACCCAGGGCACGGTGATCCTGCAAGGCTACCAGGGCGGCAGCTTAGCCTTTGTACCGTACAACTTCCAAACCGGCGACGCGCGCGCCGATGGCATCTACCCGCTGGGCGATGGGCGCTTTCAGTTGGTGGTTAAAGGCAATTCCCTGACCATCGCACCAGCGCTGGCGCACCTGGACCAGTTGATGGCGCTGTTGCCGGGTGTGCAGGTGGTACAGGCGGACAACGGTGTGCTGACCGCCTACGTCGGCGGGGTCGCCCATGTGGTGCAGCCGAGCGTGGGCGTGAGCACCCATGCGGGAACGGGCGTGGCACAGCTGGTGATGGGCTCCGATGGCTATTACCACTTCATCGATGCCCAGGGCAATGAGCAAACTCTGTACCCGGGATTCCGGGAGCCTGGCACGTTGCGCATGGCCCTACTCTTGCTGGACCCAGGCGTGTTGCTGACCGTCAACCTCGACGGTACGGCCACGGTCCAGGCGTTGGGGCGCGCATGGACCTTGGTTCCAGACCTGACCCTGATTCCGGTGCCTAGCGAGCGGCTGGGACAGCCGCTGTGGCAGACGTCCGCCAACCGGTGGTGCTACGCCAATGCGCAATACCAGCCGGTGGCGGGCATGGCGCAGTGCTTGACCGTGCGATAAAGCGGGAGTGCGCTCAGGCCTGCGCGGCGGCCTTGCGGCGTGCCGGCTTGCGCGCAGCGGGCTTGGGCGATGGGGCCGCCTTCGCCGTTGCAGCCTTCTTCACCGGCAACGGCGTCACCTTGGCCGGCACCTTTGCAGGCGCACTGCCCAGCGCCTCCGCCGGCACCGGCGCTTGGGCGCGGGCCAGGTCCAGCAGCATGCGGTGTTCGTTCAGCAGCGCGTCGGCCAGGTCGTTCACATCTGGCACGGCACGGCGGCAGGCGATCAGGCCGTAGTCCAGGCGGCCGTTGTAGCTCTGCACGGTCACGTTCAGCGCCATGCTGTGCGAGGGGATGGACACGGGGTAGTAGCTCACCACCTTGGCGCCAGCAAAGTACAGCTGCACCGGGATGCCCTGCACATTGGAGATGATCAGGTTGGCCAGTGGCGGCATCACATTGGCCAGGCGCGAGCGGCTGAACAGCGAGGCCAGCGCCGACATCAGCCAGGGCGCGGCCGGCAGCGGGAAGTCGGTGGGGATGGCGGCCTTGAAGCGGCCCATCATGGCCTTGGTGTTGGCCGAGGCCGCGTGGATGGCACGGATGCGTTCCAGCGGGTCCTTCACGTCGGTGGCCAGACCCACGGTGACCATGCTGACCTGGTTGTTGTTGGAGGCGTCGTCCTCGGCACGCAGGCTCACCGGCACGGCCGCCACCAGGGGCTTGGCCGGGAGGTCGCCGTTTTCCTTGAGGTACGTGCGCAAGGCGCCGGCGGTGGTGGCCATGACCACGTCGTTGAGCGACACGCCCAGCAGCTTGGCGATGAGCTTGACCTCGGCCAGCGGCACGGTGCGCCCGGCAAAAGTGCGCTGGTTGGTGATGGCCACGTTCAGCGGCGTGCGCGGCGCAAATAGCGTGAGGCCCTTGGACAGGCCCTTGGGCAGTGACCAGTCACGCCGGCCCTGTGCATCCTTCTCGGGAACCACCACGGTCTTGAGTGAGCGCGCCAGCATGGGCAGTGAGCGCACCAAGCCCATGGTTTGGGCCGCCGTGTTGCGCACCGCCGCGCCCAGCAACTCGGCCACGCCCAGCTGGTAGTGGTGGCGCCGCCCGCGCGGGCGTGGCGGCTTGATGACGCGTCCGGTAGCCTCCAGGTCGAACAGTGCCTTGGCCACGGCCACGCCGGCCTGGCCGTCCAGCCCGGCATGGTGGGCCTTGATGTAGAGCGCCACCTGGCCACTCTTCAAGCCGTCGATCACGAACAGCTCCCACAGCGGGCGGCTGCGGTCCAGCAGGCTGGAGTGCAGCCGTGCCACGTACTGCTGCAGTTGGCGGTTGGTGCCGGGCTTGGGCAGGGTGACGTGGCGGACGTGGTAGTCCAGGTCGATGTCTTCGTCCTCCACCCAGACCGGGTTGGAGATGTCCAGCGGCATCAGCGCCAGCTTGCGGGTGAACACGTCGGCCAGGTGCAGGCGCGCTGCCAGCATGGCCTTGGTGTCTTCGAAAAAGTCGCCGGTGTAGCCCTCGGGCAGGTCCAGCACGTTGAGGGAGCCGATGTGCATGGGCATTTCGGGCGATTCCAGGTGAAGGAATGCCGAGTCCACGCCGCTGAGATGTTTCATCATGTCGCTGGCCTTTCACGGTTGGTGAAATGCCAGCTTAGCACCCGTGGCCCCGGCGTGGGTAGCGCCCGGGCGACAGGCCCCACCGGCGCCCATCTAGGGCCACAGGCCCAGTGTCACCATGGGCTGGCCCAGGCCGGCGCGCGGCAGCCACTGCAGCACCGAATCGGCCGTAACGGTGGCAATGTTGTCGCTGAAGCGCTGGGCACTGGGGTGGTCGTCAAAGGCGACATTGGCGGCGGTCAGGCGCGCGCCCAGGCGTGTCATGGCGTTGATGCGCAGCACCGTGGGCTGGTAGCCCTGGAACTGCAACCAGGCCTGGGCCTGGCCGCGTGAGAGCGGCATGGGCAGGCCGTCCGGGCGCATGGCCATAGCCAGGGTTTCGATGGCCCACTGGTTGGACTGCTGGTAGGTCTGTCCCCAGGCGTAGCTGACCATGCTGTAGGGGCGTTGGTGCATGGCGGTGGCGCGGTAGGGGTCTTGCACGGCGGCCAGCACACGCTCCTGAACGGCGGGGCTGAGCACCACCCAGGCCGCCTCGAAGCGCCACAGGTCGTCCAGGAAGAACTCGCCCAGGCCCTGGCGGTAGATGGAGGCCACGGCGGTGCCGCACTCGTTGAGCTTGTGCAGCACGCGCCAAACGTGGCCGCCCTTGCCGTCGTCCTGCTGGTAGGCAATGCCGACATGCGAGTAGCGCAGTCCGTACTGGGTCAGGTCCTGGCCGGCGCGGGCCAGCACCACCACGCGCGCGCCGCTGGCCTCCAGCGCCTGGTGGGTGCGCGCGGCCAGGGTCATGGCGCGCTCCACCGTGACCGTCTTGGGCGGCTGCGGCGCGGCGCAGGAGCGCCCGGCATGGGCAGCGGGGGTGATCAACGCGGTCAGTGTCAACACGGCGGCGAGAACCGTGGTGCGCAGGGTTGTTGTGCGAAATGTTGTGCGGGTGGTCATGGCGATGGCCTTTTCCGTTCAGACGGTCAGCGAGTGATGCGCTCGTTGTAGAGCAGCGCCTGGCCCAGGGCATTGGGGATGAAGGCCAGCACCTCGCCGGCCACGGACAGCACCGTACCGGCGCCGATCACGCTCACGGTGACCAACGTACCGGTTCCCAACAGCAAGGCGCCAGAGCCACGCCCCACCACCTCCACGCTGACGGCAGCGCCGTCCGACGCGCGCTCCAGCACGTAGACCGTGCCGCGCGCCGTGCTCTCCACGGTCTTGACCACCAGCACCGTGCCAGCGGTGGACAGCAGCACCGGCGCGGCCACCACGGCGCCGGCCGCCGCGCTGGCGCCAACCACGACCGAGGCCACCGGCATCATCGACAAGGTGCTCAGGGCCGAGGCCTCGCTTTGAGCACGGACCACCGGGGTGGCGAACAGCAGGCCGGCGGTGCACAGGGCCAGAAGATGGAAACGCAGAAGGTGTTTCATGGCAATCTCTCCGGGTTGGGTGTGGCTTATTCGGTTTCAGCAGTGGCTGTGGCGTCGCTACGCATCAGACGAGCTTGCAAGCGGGACTGGCTCAGGTCGGCCTCGTGCTTGTCGCGCAGGGTCTTGGCCAGGGTGAAGGTGCAGGTGATCAGGTACAACCAGCTCACACCCAGAAAGGCTTTGTAGGTGTCGTTGACCTCCATGCGCAGCAGGCCCCAGGCGGTCAGACCCATGGCGGTGAAGAAGCCACCCCACACCACCAGCTTGAACAGCGGGGTGTCGGCCGTGCGGCCTTCGCGGGTGGCCTGCTCGTTGTCGCGCACAAACTTGGCCAGCACGAAGGCGGCCGAGAGGCAGAAAAAGTAGCCCATGACCATGAAGGCGCGGTCCAGATCCTTGCCTGGCAGGTAGGCCAGACCCACGCCGCACAGGAACACGGCGATGGCGAAGGACACCCACACCTGCAGGCCCCAGGCCTTGGAGTCGCGGTGAATCAGGATTTGCTGTTGGTGTTGCGTCTGGGCTTTCATGTTGTCTCTCCTTGGGTTGGTCGATGGAGGGCAGTGTAGGAAGTGGGCCCGGAGTCGGCATCACAAATAAGCACCCGTTTAAACAATTCAGACTGTTGGTACTACATATCGATACTTTTTGACACTTCATGCCTGGCGCAGGAAGCCGGGCAGAATCGCAGGCATGAAGATCCTGATCGTGGAAGACGAGCACAAGACCGGCGACTACCTGCGCCAGGGCCTGGCCGAGGCTGGCTTTGTGACCGAGCTGGCACCCAATGGTGTGGACGGCCTGCACCTGGCGCAGACCGGTGACTACGACCTGGTGGTGCTGGACGTGATGCTGCCCGGCCTGAACGGCTGGCAGGTGCTGGAGCGCCTGCGCCAGGGCGGTCAGCACCTGCCGGTCTTGTTCCTCACCGCCAAGGATCAAGTGGAAGACCGTGTGCGCGGCCTGGAACTGGGTGCCGACGATTACCTGGTCAAGCCGTTCGCGTTCTCCGAGCTGCTGGCCCGCGTGCGCACCCTGCTGCGCCGGGGCAAGACGCAGATCGAGGCCACGGTGCTGCGCGCCGCCGACCTGGAGCTGGACCTGCTACGCCGGCGCGTCACCCGCGCCGGCCAGCGCATTGAACTCACGGCCAAGGAATTTGCGCTGCTGGAGCTGCTGCTGCGCCGCCAGGGCGAGGTGCTGCCGCGTTCCATGATTGCGTCCCAGGTGTGGGACATGAACTTCGACAGCGACACCAATGTCATCGAGGTCGCCATCCGCCGCCTGCGCGCCAAGGTGGACGACCCGTTCGAGCCGCGCCTGATCCGCACGGCGCGCGGCATGGGCTATGTGCTGGAGGCGCCGCCGCCGGCCTGAGCGTGCGTGCCCGGTTGCTCTGCCAAACGTAGCGGAACAAAAATGCGCGAGCCTTCGCGCAACACCAACAACGCCAGCGACTTGCCGGCCTTGTCGGCCAGTGCCTGGGCCTGCTCCACCGTGGTCACAGCCTCGGTGTTGATGGCCAGCAGGCGGTCACCCACCTGCATGCCGGCGCGCTCGGCCGCCGCACTCACTTGGTCCACATATAACCCCGCGGGTTCGCCCGTGTCGCGCACCTCGTCCGCCGTGGGCTTGCGCAGGGTCAGCCCCAGGCGGCCATTGGGCAAGGCGGAGCGCACCGGCGCGGGTGCTGCGACCTTGACTGCGGCGTCATCCAATTGCGCGGTCAGACTCAGCTCCTTGCCATGGCGCCACACGCGCAGGGCCAGTTTGCTGGCGGGTTGGGCCATGCCGACGATAGCCGAGAGGTCGGTCGCGCGTTCCATGGTCTCGCCATTGGCGGCCAGCACCACGTCGCCCACGGCAACGCCCGCGCGCGCCGCCGCGCCGCCGGGCACCACCTCGGATACCAGGGCGCCAGCCGGACGCGGCAGGCCGAAGGACTCGGCCAGCAACTGGTCGACCTCCTGCACCGCCACACCAAACTTGCCATGGCGCGCCTGGCCGGTGGCCAGGATCTGCTGCTGGATGCGATTGGCCACATCGATGGGAATGGCAAACGACACACCTTGGTAGCCACCGGAGCGGGAGAAGATTTGCGAGTTGATGCCCACCACCTCGCCGCGCAGGTTGATCAGCGGGCCGCCGGAGTTGCCGGGGTTGACCGCCGCGTCGGTCTGGATGAAGGCCACCGCGCCCTCCCCGGGCAGCGCACGGCGCGTGGCGCTGATGACGCCAGCGGTGACCGTGCTCTCAAAACCAAAGGGCGAGCCAATCGCCAGCACCCACTCGCCCACGCGCGGCGGCTGCGGCGCGACCGTGGGCACGGCCGGCAGATCCTGGGCGTCGATCTTCAACACTGCAATGTCGGTGGGCTTGTCGGTGCCCAGCACGCGGGCGGTGAACTCGCGCCGATCCGTGAGCTTGACGACCACCTCCTCGGCGTCATTCACCACATGGGCATTAGTCAGGATGACACCATCGCCGCGCACGATGAAGCCAGAGCCCTCGCCGCGCACCGGCAGGCTCAATTGCGGCGGCAGGCCGCCATAGCGTTGCTGAAACTGGCGCAAGAACTCGCGCAGGGCCATATCCTCCTGCGAGTCCGATGGCGTTTCGCCCTCACTGCCACCCTTGGCGCCGGTGGTGGACACCTTGCGCACCCCGCGCACGCTGATGTTGACCACGCTGGGGGCAAAGCGCGCGGCTATGGCGGTCATGTCGGGCAAGCCGCTGGTGGTCGCTACTGCGGCGGTTGCCGGAGCGCTCGTCGCCTGCGCATGCACGGGGTTGGGTAGCCCGGCGGCCGCCAGCATCCAGGCCAGCGCCACCAGGCGCCAGCCGCGCCCCAGACGGGGAAACTTTCGAACCGGGGAAGTAGAGGAATGAGCCATGGCGCCATCTTGCGCCGCGTGTTTCACCGGCCCGTTGCGCCGACGTGAAGCGCCGGTAAAGCCAATGTCTGGCTTGTTACAGCGGCACAATGCGGCCATGGCACCTCCCGCATCCCAGGCCACTGGTTCCCGCCAGCTCTCGCTCACCGCGCGGCTGACGCTGCTGTTCGCCATCGGCTCCAGCGCGGTGCTGCTGACCCTGGGCTGGCTGATCAGTGGCTCCATCGAGCGCCATTTCGAGGACCTGGACCGCGAAGCCCTGCAGGCCAAGCTGTCCATGGCCCGGCACGCCATTGCCAGCGTCAATGGCGCCAGCAGCTCAGCCGACCTGTTGGCCCACCTGCCCCACTTGCTGAGCGATGCCGCCACCGGCCACCATGACCTGACGATGCAGATCACCGGCCCTGACGGGCGCTTGCTGCTGCCCAGCGCCCATGGCGAATTTGGCGGTGACTGGAGGCCCATTCCATCTACCCCTGGCGCCGCGCCCGCACTGTCGTCCTGGTTCGCCAACGGTCGCCAGTACCGTGGCCTGGTCGCCGAGGTGCCTACCAACATCGCCGGCGCTACCCCGCTGCAGGTGGCGGTGGCGGTGGACATTGCCCACCACCAGGTGTTCATGGACGCGCTGATGCAGACCCTATGGTTGTTCGTGGCGGGCGCCGCACTGGCCACTGGCCTGCTGGGCTGGTTCGCCGCCAGCCGGGGCCTGGCCCCGCTGAAGGCCATGCGCGCAAGGGCGGCCGGCGTGACCGCGCACAGGCTCGACCAGCGTCTGGCCACCGAGGCCGTGCCGGCGGAACTGGCCGAACTGGCCGCCACGCTCAACGCCATGCTGGCGCGCCTCGAAGAAGCCTTTCGCCGCCTGTCGGACTTCTCATCCGACATCGCCCACGAGCTGCGCACGCCGGTGAGCAACCTGATGACGCAGACGCAGGTCGCGCTATCGCACCCACGGGACGCCACCGAGTACCGCACTATCCTGGAATCCAACGCCGAGGAGTTGGAGCGACTGGCCCGCATGATCGCCGACATGCTGTTCCTGGCCCAGGCCGACAACGCACAGGCCACGGCCAAGGGCCTGGCCCACCACGAGCCCGTGGACTTGGCCGCCGAAACGCGGGCACTGTTCGAGTTCTACGAGGCCCTGGCCGAGGACCGTGGCGTGCGCCTGGAACTGCAGGGCCAGGCCCAGACCCAGGGCGACCGGCTCATGCTACGCCGCGCCTTGAGCAACCTGTTCTCCAACGCCCTGCGCTACACACCGCGCGGCGGCGGCGTGCAGGTGCGACTCACGCAGGACGCTGACCACGCCCACATCGCGGTGGACAACCCCGGCCCCACCATTGCACCCGAGCACCTGCCGCACCTGTTCGAGCGCTTCTACCGGGCCGACCCATCGCGCCAGAGCGCCTCCGGCGAAGGCACCGGGCTGGGCCTGGCCATCACCCAGGCCATCGTGCTGGCGCACGGTGGGCAGATCGACGTGGCATCCGTGCAAGGCCACACCTGCTTCACCATCACCTTGTCACTTAGGTAAGTGCCCTGACGGGCGGCGGCGGTACGATACCGCAAGCGATTGCTTTTTTCTTTCATTGAACGGAGTTTTAGACATCATGAGCATCACCACAGTCGGCATCATCGGCGCAGGCACCATGGGCAACGGCATCGCCCAGGCGTGCGCCACATCGGGCATCAACGTCGTCATGGTGGACATTTCCGACGCCGCCGTGGCCAAGGGCATCAGCACGGTATCCGGCAGCCTGGACCGCCTGCTGAAAAAGGACAAGATCACCGCCGCCGACAAGGACGCCGCGCTGGCCCGCATCAAGGGCAGCACCAGCTACGACGACCTCAAAAGCGCCCAACTGGTGATCGAGGCCGCCACCGAAAACTACGACCTCAAAGTCAAGATCCTCAAGCAGATCGACGCCATGGTGGGCACCAACGTGATCATCGCGTCCAACACCTCGTCCATCTCCATCACCAAGCTGGCCGCCGTGACCAGCCGCCCCGACCACTTCATCGGCATGCACTTCTTCAACCCCGTGCCCATGATGGCGCTGGTGGAGATCATTCGCGGCCTGCAAACCAGCGACGACACGCACGGCGCCGTGCAGGCCCTGGCCAAGGCCCTGGGCAAGACGCCCATCACCGTGAAGAACGCCCCCGGCTTTGTGGTCAACCGCATCCTGGTGCCGATGATCAACGAGGCCTTCTTCGTGCTGCACGAAGGCCTGGCCACCCCCGAAGACATCGACGCCGGCATGAAGCTGGGCTGCAACCAGCCCATCGGCCCGCTGGCCCTGGCCGACATGGTGGGCCTGGATGTGTGCCTGGCCGTGATGGAGGTCTACCTCGCCGAGTTCGGCGACAGCAAGTACCGCCCCTGCCCGCTGCTGCGCGAGATGGTGGCTGCGGGCCGCCTGGGGCGCAAGACAGGGCGTGGGGTGTACCAGTACTGAGCGATTGCGCTCGACCTTGGCGTCAGCCCTCGTGGAATATGCATAGTCAGCTACTACTTTTATAGCAATCATGGCCGACGAAGAAATTTATTACGAGATGCTCTGGGACTGCCCCCAGTGCAACACCAAGGGGTTGTTGGGCGACACGCATCGGCATTGCCCCACCTGCGGTGCGGCGCAAGACCCGACCAAGCGCTACTTCCCCAAGGAAGGCGAAGAGGTCGAGGCCAAGAACCACAAGTTCGTGGGCGCGGACTGGGCGTGCGCCTACTGCAGCTCGCCCAATTCGCGCGCGGCGGCGCACTGCACCAACTGCGGCGCTGGGCAGGACGGGACCAAGCCGGTGGCCTTGGTGGCGGACACCGCCACACCGGCGCCCGCGCCAGTGGCCTCAACCGCTGCGCCGACCCAGCGCAATCTGGGCTGGCTGCGCTGGGCGTTGGGCGCGCTGGCGCTGCTGGTGATTGGCATGGTCTTTCTGTTCACCAGCACCAAGGACACCGCCGCCACGGTGGCGCAGCGCTCGTGGGCGCGCGAGATCCAGATCGAGCAGATGGGACGGGTGTCGGACTCGGCCTGGCGCGACAGCGTGCCCTCGGACGCCTATGGTGTCTCCTGCAGCCGCGCGCAACGCTCCACCAAGCAGATACCCGATGGGCAGGACTGCCACACCGAGCGTGTGGACAAAGGCGACGGCACTTTTACAAAGCGCCAGGAATGTACGACGCGGTACCGCTCGGAGCCGGTGTACGACGACCGCTGCAACTACTCAGTCAACCGCTGGCGCACCGTGCGCTCGGTCAAGGCGGGCACGCAGGACTCGCTGGTGCCGGTCTGGCCCGGCGTGGGCAATCTCAACGCCAACTTCCTGGGCGGCAGCGTGGGCACCCTTGGCTCCGAGCGCCTGGGCCCGCGCAGCGAGCACTACGAGCTGGTGCTGACCAATGGCAAGAAGACCTGGACCTGCAACGTGCCCGAAAGCGTGTGGAGCAAGTACCAGGACGGCGCCACCGCCGACCTGAAGGTGCGCCTGACCGGTGGCGCCGACTGCGGCAGCCTGAAGTAGATCAGGCGAGGTAACGCGCCTCCAGGTGCTTGCGGAAGTGGCGGGCGTTGAGCGGCTCGCCAGTGGCGCGACGCACCAGTTCGTCGGTGCCCCAGCGGCTGGCCTGGCTCCAGATGTTGGCGTCCAGCCAGTTCATCACGGGTGAAAGGTCGCCGCTGGCGATGCGCGCATCCAGGTCCGGGTGCTGCGCGCGGATGGTGGCGAAGTACTGCGCGGCATACATGGCGCCCAGCGTGTAGCTGGGGAAATAGCCGAACATGCCGGATGGCCAATGGATGTCCTGCATGCAGCCGTTCTCGTAATTGCCGGCCACGTCCACGCCCAGGTAGTCGCGCATCTTCTCGGTCCACAGCGCGGGGATGTCGTCCACCTCGATCTCGCCGTTGATCAGCGCGCGCTCGATTTCGAAACGCAGGATCACGTGGGCCGGGTAGGTCAGCTCGTCGGCATCCACGCGAATGAAGCCGCGCTTCACGCGGGTGAACAGTTGCGCCAGGTTGTCGGCCTCAAATGCGGTCTGCTCACCCAAGTGCTGCTTGACCAGCGGAGCGATCAGGCGCAGGAAGGCCGGGCTGCGCGCCAACTGCATCTCGAACGACAGGCTCTGGCTCTCGTGCACGCCCATGGAGCGCGCACGGCCCATGGGCAGGTGCAGCGTGTCGCGCGGCAGGCGCTGTTCGTAGCGGGCGTGGCCGGTCTCGTGGATGATGCCCATCAGGCTGGGCGCGAACGTAGCCTCGCTGTAGCGGGTGGTGATGCGCACGTCTTGCGGCACGCCGCCGCAAAACGGGTGCGTGGAAATGTCCAGCCGCCCAGCCTCAAAGTCAAAGCCCAACAGCTCCATGATGGCCACGCCCAGGGCGCGCTGGCGCTCCACGGGGAACGGCCCTTCGGCGCTCGCAACGGTCTGTGTCTGCTGGCGTTCCATCACCTGTGCGATCAGCCCCGGCAGCCAGGTCTTCACATCGCCAAACAGGGCAGCGATGCTGGCCTCGCGCATGCCCGGCTCGAACTTGTCCATCAGCGCTTCGTAGGGCGTGGCGCCGGTGGGCTCGGCCAGCAGTCGGGCCTCCTGGCGGGTCAGCTTCACCACCTCGCGCAGGTTGGGGGCAAAGCCCTGCCAGTCATTGGCCTTGCGCTGGCTGCGCCAGGCGTGTTCGCAGCGGGCACCGGCCAGGCTTTGCGCCTCCACCAGGTCGGCCGGCAGGCGGTTGACCAGGGCCCAGTCGCGGCGCATCTCGGCCAGGCTGGCGCGTTCTGCGTCGCTCAGCGTGGCCTGTTCGGCCGCGTCAAACAACGCGGGTAGTTGGGGGTCGGTCAGGGTCTGGTGCATCAGCACCTGCAGTTCGGCCATGGCGGCGGCGCGGGCCTCCATGCCCTTGGCGGGCATCATGGCGGCCTGATCCCAACTGGCGATGGAGGCCAGGTGGCCGAAGTGGTGCAGGCGCTTGAACGTGGCGTTCAGGGTGTCAAGTGCAGTGGTGGTCATGGCTGTTGGCTCGCAGAAGGGATGTCGCGCGTGGGAACGCTGCGATTGCAGATGTTGCTGTGCAGGGCACTGCGCACGGCCCAGCCGCCAATGGCGTGGCGGCTGGCTTCCACCAGTTGGCGCCAGGTAGAGGTATCGGTGCGCAGAACTTCGATGGCCGGACGCTCGTCAGCCGGCATGTCGGCCAGCAGGCGCGCACGGGTGATGGGCACGTACTGCTCGGGCTTGTCATAAAAACCCATAGGCCCCGGGCCACGCGGCAGGGACGACAAAACCTCCATGCCCTTGACCACACGCCCCACCACGGTGATGTTCAGGTCCAGTTGACGCGGCCCCTGGCCGTTGATGGCATACAGGCTGGTGCCATTGCTGCTGTCGGGCTTGGTGCTGCGCGCCGCGCCCACCGTGCCGTAGCAGTGCGCGAGCCAGGCTTTGTTGGTGCGCGGGTCGGCGGCCACCGGCATGCCGTCCACAAAACCGCTCACCGGCGCCCAGCCGTCCGGGTCGGTGAAGCGGGTCAACGGCAGGCCCTTGTACGCGATGGAGAACTCGGCCGGCAGACTGGCCAAGGCCGTGCCCAGGGGCTTGAGCTTGTCTTTCTCCTTCTCCTCGTCCGCCGGATCGGCCCACTGCGTGACGTAGTTGTCCTGCACGCGCACGATGGCCGAACCGGTGTAGTAGCCCTCGCGCGTCAGGGTCTTGATGTTGGCCACGTGCCGTGGCGCAAAGCGCGGCGCCAGTTCGATGATGACGGGTTTGCCCTGCACTTCCATGACCACGGTGTTGTCCGGGTCCAGGCGGCGCCAATCGCTGGGCGCGGCAGCCTTGATGATGTCGGCCTGCGTCATGCGTGCCGGCGCTGCGGATGGCGTGGCCATCACGCCGCTCACCAGCGCGCTGGCCGCCAGCGCGATGGCGCATGGCACAAATGGAGATGGCATGCGCATGGCCATCAGTCCTTCAGCTGGGTCTTGCCCATCTGCCACAGCAGGAAGCTGTAAATGTCGGCCGACATGGCGTTGCGCTGCGTGGCCGTGCTACCCATGCCATGGCCGGCCTGCAGGTCCAGGCGCAGCAGGATGGGCTTGCCGCTGCTGGTGGCCGCCTGCAGCCGTGCGGCGGTCTTGCCGCTGTTCCACACGTCCACGCGTGGGTCGTTCATGCCGTGAACCAGCAGCACGCCGGGGTAGGCCGTGCCATCGGTGACGTGCTGGTAGGTGCTCATCTCCAGCAGGGCCTTGAATTCCTGCGGGTCTTTGTAGGTGCCGAACTCGGACACGTTGGTGGCGCCGTTGGCGCTTTCTTCCTCGCGCACGGTGTCCAGCGAGCCCACGTCAAACACGGCGGCGGCAAAGAGCTGCGGCGCGCTGGTGACGCTGCGCCCCACAAAGATGCCGCCCGCGCTGGTGCCCATCACCGCCAGGGTCTTGGATGTGGCGTAGCCGTTGGCGATCAGGTACTGGGCGCAGGCAATGCCGTCCTTCCAGGTGTTGGGCTTGTTGGCCTTCTGGCCGGCGCGGTACCAGGGGTCGCCCTTGACACCGCTACCGCGCACGTTGGCAATGGCCATCACGCCGCCCTGCTCGATCCAGGCCATGCGCGCAGGAGCAAAGTTGGCCGTCTCCGACATGCCGTAGGAGCCGTAGGCATAGAGCAGCGTGGGGTTGCTGCCGTCCAGTTTCAGGCCCTTGCGGTACAGCAGGGTCAGCGGCACGCGCGCGCCGTCATGGCTGGCCACCTCCACATTGCGCACCTCCACCTCGGGCAGACTGCGCAGCTCGGGGAGTTCCCGCAGCTCGGCCTCCACCGACAGGGTCCCGCGCAGCACATAAATCTTGGACGGCTGGGTCCAGCTGGTGTGGGTGTACATCACGTCCGCGTAGGCGTGGGCCGGCTCGTCGCTCAAGCGCGCCGCGCCCTCGGCCGGCATGGGCACATCCATGCCTTGCGGCTTGCCGTTGGCATAGCGGCGCAGCACGATGGATGTGCCCCGGCGCACGGCTGTGACCAAGGCATCGCGGGTCAGGGCAAAGTCCTCGAACACCCCGTCGGCGGGCGTGGCGGCCGCCTCCACCGCCAGCTTGAGCGTGGGTTTGCGCAGGTCCAGGCGCATCACGCGCTTGCGCGGCGCGTTCATGTGGGTCATGAAGAAAAGGTCGTTGCCGCGCAGGGCAATGGCGGTGATCTTGTCCTTGTAGCCGGAGATGCGCGTCCAGGCCATGCCGGGCTTGCCCAGATCGGCCGCGCGGCCCACGAACAGCAGGCCCTCGGGCAACGTGGTGTCGGTGGTGCGGGCGATCACCCAGGGGCTGCCGGGTGCGAACAGCAGCGCGCCCACGTCCAGGCGCGCCAGGCCCAGATTGCGGGTGACCGTGGGGCCGAACACGGCCGCGGCCTGCTCGGGCGCATCGCCCACCGTGTGCAACAGCACGCGGCTGTCCATGTAGGCCTCGGACTCGGGCTCGCCCGGTGTGGGGGCCTTGAGCTGGTTGAAGGCCACGGCACGGCTGTCGGGCGTCCAATTCACTTCGGGTTCGTGCACACGCTCGAACACGGCGCCGGTGTCTTGGCCGGCGGCCACATCCAGAATGTGCAACGAAGCGTCTTCCGATCCGCCAGCGGACAGGCCATAGGCCACATACTTGCCGTCCCACGAGGGGCGGAAGTAGTTGACGGCGTGGGGCACGCCGGTGCGCTGTGCTTCCACCTCCGGGTCCACCAGGATGCGCTCCGCGCCGCGCGGGCCCACGCGCATCGCCAGCTTGAACTGGCGCTCGCCCTTGGCGCGCTTGAGGTAGTAGATGCGATCGCCCGGCAGCCGCGTGATGTCCTTGATGGCGTCGCCGCTGGCGGCGGTCAGCTCGGTAATGCGCTGCTCCAGCGCGTCGCGCCCGGCAATGCGGTCCAGCACGCCACGGGCATAGGCTCCCTGGCCCTTGAGCCAGTCCTGCACCTTGGGGTCGCGCACGTTCTCCATGTAACGGTAGGGGTCGTGGAGCGTGACGCCGTGCAGCGTCTCCGTCACGTCTTGAATCGGCGCCACCGGGGGTGCGGTGGGCAGCTCCGCCGCGCCACACGCAGCAGCCGCGGATAGCAGCCACGCGCCCAGCAGGGCATACAACCGGGTCGGGTACAACCTGTGCATAGTCACCTTTCAATGAACAAGGGTGGGAGCATAGCGGGGGTTTGAAGGCTGAGTTGGTTGCGCAGGTTTTCACCCGGACATGCGGTTGCTACTAAAACAATAGCTTTCCACGCAATATCGGCGAGGGCTAGGGCCTGCTTTTGTCAATAGCCAGTCGGCCAGAGTGCCGTGCGAGTGATTGTTGGCTATATCGAGTAACGCGTCATTGCCGCGCGCCCTGCCCTGGGCTATAGTGCCTCAACGTTGGAGCGGAGCGATGAGCTCGACGCACAAGCCAAGTTGCCAGCATAGGCGGCAGATATTCAGGGACGGCCATGGAATTCGTTTCTTGCAAAGTCGGTGCTAGCAAAGACAGCATGTGCTTTGGTGCGCGAGGGGACAAGCGTTGCCAACGGCCCGTTGCGTTTGCCCGTGCGAACAAGCTGAATGTTCCAGAATGTCCGGCGATCTAAAAAACGTACGACCTCAAAATAAAGGTGGCTTAGCATGCAAGATCGAATGGAGGAGAGTCGCCAACGGGAACGATTCTCGTCGGAGGCTGTGAAGCACCTTGAAGCGCGTGAACAGGAGCTACTCCGATATCGTGAACTAGTTCAACAGCAGGAAAAGCAGTTGGACGAATACCGCACCCGCCTTAAGCATGAGCAGATAGCGCGTGAGAAGGAGCTCCAAAAGGAACTAGAGGTGCGAGAGAGACATTACAGCGACCGAGAGATGAAGCTTTTTGCGCGGCAAAAGGAAATCGAACAGCGGTTGATGAGTCGTCAAGATGAGGCAGAGGCACTTCGAGCAAAGCTTGAGCATGAAGTAGCCAAGCGCGAATCTCAACTTCAGGATGCGTTGCAACAACTCAAACTTGAAAAGGAGCGATACACCGAAGATGCAAGAAAGAAGATTGAGCGTACTTCAAAAGACTATGTGGCTGACACGCTTAGCACCTTAGACCGCAAGGAAAATCAATTTCATTTAATTTCCAAGATTTGGAGTGCAATAGGTGCTCTGTCTCTGTTCGGTGGACTAGCATTTTTCGGCTACATAACACTTTCCAGCATCGCCAACATCCCCAATCCCGTCACGTGGGAGTTCATCACTTTTTCCATCTCCAAAGGGTTAATTGCCGTTGCGCTCTTTGCAGCCTTGGCGAAATATGCTTTTTTATTTAGCAATGCCTACATGCGTGAGGCTCTGAAAAATGCTGATCGCCGTCATGCTATTACTCAGCAGTCCGAAATATAGGCGACAGATGGAGCCCTGAAGAATGAACGAACGAGCCTGCGGTTTTTCTTCACTTCGTGCAGTTGCTGCTCGACGCGAATCTCCAGCTTCTCGCCAGCGCGCA